>Ga0315279_10000002_pt1 | contig 936397 bp, 969 predicted proteins | sample YL17G06_20_MG_FD_203694 | JGI IMG/M metagenome (GOLD analysis project Ga0315279, IMG submission 203694) | Sediment microbial communities from Yellowstone Lake, YNP, Wyoming, USA - YL17G06_20 | ecosystem: Environmental > Aquatic > Freshwater > Lake > Sediment | place: USA: Wyoming | collected... | reverse complement strand
GAGTCACCCAGGACGCAAACTACTGCTACTACAACTCATACACTCCAGGAGCAACATTCACAATAGCATTCGCAGTAAACGACAACGTAGGAACAACAGGAACAAGCAGCACATCAACATTCAACTACGACGCAACACCGCCAACAGTTGGAGCTCCAACACTTTACTCGGGAACAAGAACAGGGGACGCATCAGGAAGCTACTTCAAAGGAACAGTAAGCGCAAGAGCAACCATCTCAGACAGCGGCTCAGGACTGGCATCAGGCACATGCCAGGTAAGCATCAACAGCGGAGCATACACCGCAACAGGAGTCACCCAGGACGCAAACTACTGCTACTACAACTCATACACTCCAGGAGCAACATTCACAATAGCATTCGCAGTAAACGACAACGTAGGAACAACAGGAACAAGCAGCACATCAACATTCAACTATGACGCAACAGCGCCTGCTCTAAACTTTTTTCTTCCAACATCTGATAATAATTCTTTTGTCTCAAGAAATTACACAGAAGTCAACATGACGATAACAGAATCAAACTTAGATACTTTCAAGTTTAACTGGAACGGCACAAACTACACATTCTACGACAACTCTCTCGTTTTGGCTATGAACTTCAACAATAATTCTGCTATAGGAGACAGTGCAACACAAGCAGTGGATATATCAAAGTATGGAAATAATGGAATAATCAATGGAGCAACCTGGACAACAGCTGGAAAATATGGAAGTGCTCTGAGTTTTAGTAATAATAATAGTTATGTTAATTGCAGTACACCAACTATAAACGGTACATTTTCAGTAGAAGTTTGGGCTAAAGTATTGGATAATAATCCGAGAGCAATTATGGGTACAAGAAATCCGACTGATTATAGTTTTGATTTTAAGTTCCAAAATGGAACTCTTATACATGGAGATATTGGAAACGGTTCTACCTGGATTAACACGTCGATTGATGCATCATTTAAGTATTCTCTTGACACGTGGTATCATATTGTTTATGTAATAAATATTACGAGTTATACAATTTATGTAAACGGCGTTCAACAAGCTTCAGGTTCTTATTCACAAAATACTCCTGTGCTTTCAGACGCCAATCATGTTATTGCGATTGGTGCGTATAGAGTAACTGGCGGGGAATACTTCAACGGCACAATTGATGAAGTCCGCATATATAATCGTGCCTTGAACGCATCAGAAATAGCGATGCATTACCAGTCAGAATTCCAGAAATATAACTCAACAGATTGGAGATTCTATGACAACGTAACAAACCTTAGTAACGGAAATGCTTATACATATTATGGCTGGGCAAATGACTCTGTTGCAAACGCTGGACAAAGCGAAACGAGAACATTAACAATAGATACAGTCAAACCTTCTATTTCCTTCCAGGGGCAGACAGATACAAATGGAACCACAACATATAGAAATTGGAGTTTTGTCAATGTCAGTATCAGCGACACTTATGCCACCAGCGGGCTTATTGACTGGAACAGAAGCTTGGTTGGCTGGTGGAGATTCAACCAGGAAAGCGGAGAAAACTCAACATTCTTCAAGGACTTCAGCACTTATGGCAATAATGGAACATGCAACAGCACTGCACAATGCCCAACTGCAACAACAGCAGGCAAATTCGGAAGCGCACTAACATTTGATGGAACCCAGGATTATGTGCAAATAGCAGATAGTGTCTCTCTCAAGAGTATGCCAGCAATTACAATAGCCTTTTGGATGTACAAAAACTATGGAAATACCGCAGGTTTAGTTGATAAAAACAGAACTGCAGAATGGAATGTTCATACTATTGGAAATGCTACTGAAAATTATATAAGATACGAAGGTTTCACCACCAACGGGTATTTGAGATTCACTACTACATCAACTTTTTCTTTAAATCAATGGGTTTATGTTACGGTCGTATATGATGCTGGAAGTGGGAAATATATTTATTTTAACGGTGAGAGTCAACCTATAAATATCAATAATGACACTACAGGACCAGTAGCTAGCGGCACTAACCCTGTTTACATTGGTAGGTTACATGATGGTTATTACTTCAACGGCACTATCGATGAAGTCCGCATCTACAACAGGGCTTTGAGCCCAGAAGAAATCAATGCGTCCTATAATGCAGGGCTTTACAAATTATATCACAACTTTACTGGATTGAGCGCTGGCACTTACAACTATACTGCTTATGCTCAGGACTTGGCAGGTAATGTCAATCAGACAGAGACAAGAACACTTACTGTTGGCAGTGATACTACGCCGCCAACAACCGCAGTCTCCAATGCGACAAAAGAGGACTCAACAGCATACACGCTCGGCACCTGGACAAATATGAATGTCAGCGTCAACAATCTCAGCTGTGATGATGGCTCAGGAAGCGGATGCGCAGCCACGCATGCTTGCGGCGACTGGACCAACTCATGCACTCCTTCCTCACTTCCCGTTCCCATTAATTTCCCGTGCGCAAGCGGAGCCCTCTGCAACGGCTATATCAGATATAACAGCACAGACAACGCTGGAAATGTGGAAAGCACTAAGAACTCAACAATAAAAATTGACAAGCAGGCGCCTACAACAACAATAAATCCGAACGGACAATCCTGCAACAACTCAAATGCCTCAGTAACCCTATCATGCAATGACACTTCTGGTTCGGGATGCAACATCATATACTACAAAATTGTGGATTCTGCAACAACGTGCAACGCAACAGGCATGAGCACATACAGCTCTGCCATTAATGTCGGATGCGCACCTGGAAGCTACTGCGCACAGAAACTATGCGTATACTCAACAGACAATGCATCAAATGCAGAATCGCTCCAAACCTCAAGCAATTATTCCACTGACTTTGCAGGTCCTAACACTCCCATAGGACTTTCTCCTTCAGGAGGAACATGCACTGCAACAACAGCGCCAACTCTCTCCTGGACAGCGCCTTCAGATATAGGATGCTCAGCAGTAGCAGGATACCGAGTAGAATTATACTCAACCACAGACTGCAGCGGAACAGCCACACAAACAGGCACCCCAACAGCGACAAATTGGACTCCCTCAGCACTCTCAACAGGAGCATACTCATGGAGAGTAAAAGCAAATGATACCTTCAACAACTCGGGAAGCTGGAGTAGCTGCACAACACTAAGCATAGATGCAAGCCCACCCACTCCTAATCCTGAGACAATAAGCAGCGTAAATGCAGTTTCAAGCACTCAGATAAATGTAACTGCAACAACAGCAACAGATTCAGGATGCAGCGGAACAGTTCAATATCTGATAAACAGGACCACCGCTACTGGCAGCTCTGGCTGGCAGTCATCAACAATTTGGGCAGATACTCCGCTTTCATGCAATACATACTATTGTTACATAGCGCAGACGAGGGACAGCTTATCAAATAACGGAACGGCATCTGGGGAGTCATGCAACTACACATTAGTGGATGCGCCTGGAGTGCCAACACTTACTCCTGTGAACACAACTTCCCTGAACATAAGCTGGACAAGCGTGTGCGCCTACAACAGCCCTCAATATTATGCAAATGAAACATCATACAATCCAGGCGCAACAGATTACAGCTGGGGAACAGCAACCATCTACACTGATTCAGGACTCAACTGCTTCAGCCAATACACCTACAAAGTAAAAGCGAAAAACAATAACAGCCAGGAAACAGCATACAGTTCAAACGCATCAAAATACCCAATAGAATACATTGGCGCATGCTCAGGAACAGGCTCAAGCGGAAAATGCTGGACAGGCACAACCTGCTATTACACAGGAACAGGATGCCCCTCTGCAACAACAATGTGCTCTGCATCAAGCACATACTGCAAGGGCTCAGCAAGCGCAACATGCAACTCAGGAGATGCTAACACATGCTGCTATAGCGTAGCATGCAACACAGGAGGAACTGCAGGAAGCAGTACCACAACAGTAAACTCAGGAGCATGCACTTGCACAGGAGGAAACTGCGACTCAGGCATATGCTTCAACTCAACAGCAAACATCTGCTATTCAGCAATAACATGCGGAGGCAGCGGCTGGAGCTCTGGAGGCACAAACTCGCAGCCAAACACCTCCTCATCGCCATCAGCAACACCTGCATGCGCCGGCTCTTCGACATCAGTAAATGCAACAGCCACAATCTCAGACCCGAACTCAGACAGCGTAAAGCTGCAGGCATGCAAGGAAGCAGCGTGTACAAACATACTTTGCAACTCAACTGCTGTGGCAAGCGGAAATTCAGCAAGCTGCCAATTCACAGCATCCTCAGCATGCACCAGCCCAGGAACATGCACAATATACCAAAGAACAATAGAAAACTCCTCAGACCTGTGCGGATACATAAAGTTCTCATCAACAACCAGCACAAACTTTACTTATGATTCGGGAGCGCCAACAAGCAGCATAAATCCAGACGGATACTCATGGACAAAAGATGATGTTACTGGAATAACGATAAACGCATCGCAAAGCGGGTGCGGCTCTGCAGCAAACACATACTACAAAATCGTTGATTCAGGAACAAGTTGTGACACAAGCGGAATGACTACATATTCGGGGGCGTTTAGCGTAACCTGCACATCAGGAAACGTTTGCCTGCAGAAGGTATGCTATTACAGCAACGACTCGCTCGGAAACAATGAATCAGTGAAAACATCAAGCATATATTACATAGACAAGCAGCTGCCAAATACGACAATATCTCTGAATGGGCAGTCCTGCGCAGCAACAAATGCTTCTGTAAATCTCACATGCTCAGACGGCTCTGGCTCAGGATGCGGCACAACCTACTACAAAATAGTTGATTCAGGAGTAACATGCAACTCAAGCACAATGAGCACATACAGTTCTACCATAAACGTTGGGTGCGTATCTGGAAGCTACTGCGCCCAGAAACTGTGCTTATATTCGAAAGACAATGTTGAAAATGCAGAATCATTGCAGACATCAAATGTTTATTATACTGACTTCGCAGGTCCTGATGCGCCAACAGGGCTTTCTCCGCCAGACAGCACAATGGTAAACAATGCAACGCCAACATTCTCATGGAATGCGTCTTCAGATGTGGGCTGTTCAAATACTAATGGTTACAACATAACAATCTACTCTGACTCGGGGTGCACTGCAGTTGTCCAGACCTCAGCGCCAGCAACTAACTCTTACAATGCAACAACTCTCTCATCAGGAAGCTACTGGTGGAAGGTGAGGGCGAGCGACTCCCTGAACAACTGGGGAAACTGGAGCTCATGCATAAAGATAATCGTTGACACATCACCGCCTTCCTGCAGCATAAGCAACATTTCCGAGAATTCAAACTATGGTTATGTCTCAGGCATAACCATGTTCTACAACAATATTACAACAGGCGGATTCAATGTGACTGCCAATGCAACAGACACGGGAAGCGGGATAAACAATGTCACATTCCCGGCAACTACAAGCGCAGGAGGGGCAGACACAAGCTCGCCTTACACATGGGCATATACCTGGAGCACTGCCAGCGCCTATTCACAGAATGCAACAGTAACTGCCTATGACAATGCCAGCAACAATGTGACATGCCAGTTCAATGTAACCCGCGACATAACTGCGCCATCAGGAGGAAATGTAACCTACAACAACACCTACACAAAAGAGACAACCCAGAGAATATATGTGAATGAGGGAACTGATTCCCAGTCCGGGCTAAGCATTGCCCAGCTTTACAGGCAGTCTGCCACTTTAACCGGGCTTTCCTGCGGCTCATACGGAAGCTTCAGCGCAATAGGAAGCAACGCAACTGGCAAGACATATGTAGATGACTCAACACTGACAAACGGCAACTGCTACAAATACATATACAATGTTACGGACAATGTCAGGAATGTGGTGAGCTACACTTCCTCAAATGAAATAAAAGTTGATACTTCGGCTCCGACAATAACATTCATACCTCCCACAGACAACAATTCAGTGAGTGTTGTAAGAAACTACACCTACATAAACATAAGCGCAAGCGAAACACTGGAAAGCGCAAAACTTGAATGGGATGGAACAAATGAGAGCATGTCCGGTTCAGGGACAAACTGGTACCTGAACAAAACAAACATCTTAGATGGGGAGTATACTTACAGGGTTTACGGAAACGATTCAGCCAACAACTGGGGCGTATCTGAAACTAGAACAATTACAATAAACACGCTCATAATAACATCATATGCAATAAATGCAACAGAAGTGGAAAAGAACGGAATTGTAAGAATAAATGCCACTTTATTCTGCAGCGGATGCACGCCTGCCGGAGCAAAAGCAACTATAATGTATCCGAACACAACAGTTGCAAACTTCACTATGACTGCAGGCTATGAAAGCGGCTCAAGCTTAAGCTCAGACCAGGAGGCAGGAACTCAGCAGTTTAACACTTCAGCAGTTAATGTTAATACTACTTATAATTGGACTAGTGCTGATTTGGAAGGTAGCATTAACAGATTTAACACTTCAACAGTCAATAACACTTATAATTGGACAAGCACAGACCAAGAAAGCGGCGTTGAGCAGTTTAACACTTCAGCAGTTAATAACACTTATAATTGGTCTAGTGCTGATTTGGAAAGCAGCATTGAACAATTTAACACTTCAGCAGTCAATAACACTTATAATTGGTCAAGCTCAGATTTGGAGGCGGGTACTGAGCAGTTTAACACTTCAGCAACGATATATTTGCAAAATGTAACTTTGTTAGGAAGTGGCTTTGAAACTGCAGTTACAGATAATTTCACAACAAGCGTTTGGACAAGAACTACTGGGCAGTACAATAGCGGTTCAGCAAGCGCATTACTTGTTGCAAGCAGCGCTGCAGGAAGCGGTCTTGACAGCATTGCAGTAGATACAAGCAAATGTAACAAGGTTTATATCAGCGTATACAGCAGAGATGATGACTTAGATACTGGTGCAGCCAAGGATGCATGGCTTTATTACAAAGACAGTTCAAGCACTTGGAACCAGATACAGGACATGGCAGGCTATACTGAAGATGCATGGACTCTTGTTGAGCTGAATACTGCAGACGCAAGCTATCTGCATAGCACATTCCAGATAAGATTTGCAAATGTCAATGCCCTTGCTTCAACTGAAAATTGGTGGATTGATGATGTTAAAATTATATGCGAGAAAAATGCATACACTCCTGTTGCTGGGCAGAATAGCACAGCAGTTAATTACTCAGCAGGAGGCAGTGATTACCAAGTTGTAACTGCTGTTAAGGCGATAGTAACCGTAGATAGTTACAATCCCACAGCGTCAAACACGACCTTTGCTAATAATAGTCGTCCAGACCTGCAAGTCGGTTTCTATAACGGCACGGCTTACGGAGCGTACTCTAACTGCAACATTAACGCTTCAATGGGAAATAACGCTTTAAACACTACAGATTGGAACTGCACAATAAGCGCTTCAGACGCTGCTACAATCGCAGCGTGGAACACCAGTGCTAACCGAAAGGTTCAGATTAGAGCAATAAACCTTGACGCTTACAACAACACCATTTTTGACGAGATAAACGTCTCAGCAGTTTATCTTAATGTTAGCGGCTACAATATCAGCGCTGCAGAGCAGAATAGCACAGCAACAGAATACTCTGCAGGAGGGAGTAATTATCAGACAGTAACTGCTGTCAAATCAATAATCACGATTGACAGTTATAACCCCACAGCGTCAAACACTACTTACGCAAATAATAATCGTCCAGACCTGCAAGTCGGTTTCTATAACGGCACGGCTTATGGGGCGTACTCTAACTGCAACATTAACGCTTCAATGGGAAATAACGCTTTAAACACCACAGATTGGAACTGCACAATAAGCGCCTCAGACGCTGCTACAATCGCAGCGTGGAACACCAGTGCTAACCGGAAAGTTCAGATTAGAGCAATAAACCTTGACGCTAACAACCTGATTTTTGACGAAATAAACGTAAGTGCAGTTTATTTGAATGTTAGCGGCTACAACATCACCGCTGTTGCAGAGCAGAACAGCACTGAAGTGGAATACACAAGCATCGGAGGAAGTAATTATCAAACAGTCACTGCAGTTAAGAGCATAGTGACAATTGATAGTTACAATCCCACGGCGTCAAACACCACTTATGCGAATAATAATCGACCAGACATACAAGCGGCATTTTATAATGGAACGGCGTATGGTTCTTACTCCAGTTGTAATATTAACGCGTCAATGGGAAATAACGCTTTAAACACCACAGATTGGAACTGCACAATAAGCGCCTCAGACGCTGTTACAATCGCTGCGTGGAATAATTCGACTAACAGGAAAATAAAAATTAAAGCGATAAATCTTGACGCTTATAACAACCTCATTTTTGATGAGATAAACGTCTCAGCAGTTTATCTTAATGTTAGCGGCTACAATATCAGCGCTGCAGAGCAGAACAGCACAGCAACAGAATACTCTGCAGGAGGGAGTAATTATCAGACAGTAACTGCTGTCAAATCAATAATCACGATTGACAGTTATAACCCCACAGCGTCAAACACGACCTTTGCTAATAATAATCGTCCAGACCTGCAAGTCGGTTTCTATAACGGCACGGCTTATGGGGCGTACTCTAACTGCAGCATTAACGCTTCAATGGGAAATAACGCTTTAAACACTACAGATTGGAACTGCACAATAAGCGCTTCAGACGCTGCTACAATCGCAGCATGGAACAGCAGCGCCAACAGAAAAATTCAGATAAGAGGAATAAACCTTGACGCTAACAACCTGATTTTTGACGAAATAAACGTAAGTGCAGTTTATTTGAATGTTAGCGGATACAACATCACCAGTGGAACAACGGAGCAGAACAGCGCGTGGGTGGAATATACTGGAATAGGCGGGAGCAACTATAGTGCGGTTACATCAGTAAGCGCAATAATAACTGTAGATTCATATAATCCGCGGGCATCAAACACAACATACGCCAACAACAACAGACCTGATTTAGAAGTTGGATTCTACAATGGGATAACTTACATCAACGGCTCATACTGCAGCGTAAATGCTTCAATGGGCAATGAAGTTTTGAACACTACCGATTGGAACTGCACAATAACCAGCACAAACTCAGGAATATTAAATGCGTGGAAAGATAATGCCAACAGAAAAATTCAGATAAGAGGAATAAATCTTGACGCTTACAACAACACGATTTTTGATGAGATAAATGTAACTTCACTATTTGCAGAAATAGATTACAGTTCTGGTGCAAGTGATTTATGGTATTTGGATTTCAGCAACACTGTCAAGGTAGGAATCTACACAATACCCTTCATATATGCAAATTCAACAATAGGGCTGATAACAAGCAACGCGACAACAATGCAGTTTGAAGTGTTTGCTATTACAATAAACATATCATTCATCCCGCCAACACCTGAAAATAACAGTTGGGTAAACAATAATTGGGTGTTTGTGAATACAACCCTGGGAAGAGATGCAACAAGTTGCAATTTAACCTGGAATGGAACAGTCTATGCAATGAGCTCATACAACAGCACAACATGGTACAAAAATAACACAGGCATTAGCGACGGGCAGTATGAATATGTAGTGAACTGTGTTGGAGAAAATGAAGCGTCAGGAACATCAAGCCTGATGACCGTAAAAATAGGGACAACAAAGCCGGCATGCTCGATTTCAGGGATAACTGAGAACTCAGACTACTCCTATGTTTCTGGCAACACAACCTATTACAACTCTGCAGGAAACGGAAGCATAAACGTATCTGTAAATGCTACAGATGACGTTGGGATTGCTGCAGTCAATTTTCCCCAGCTCTCAACAATAAACGGCTATGGCAATGACACAACTGCACTTTATAGCTCTCAGGACGTGGGCGCATACAACTACACAACAAGCAGCACCTACAGTGATAATGGAACAATAACATGCTATGATACTGCAGGGAACACAAACACAACAACATTCAACCTGACAAGGGACATAACTGCTCCGAATACAACTGTAAACTCGCCTGCTTCAGGCGCCTGGGAGAGAAGCAACTTCAGTGTCAACATTTCTGACTCTGACTCGCAGTCAGGGCTGCAGGCATGCTATTACAGGGTAATCAGCAATGGAACAGAAACAAAGGGCTGGACTGCAAGAAACTGCAACAATGCAACTGCTGTTTCTGTCAGCGTGGGAGCTGGCCTGGACTGCAGGAATGAGACGGCAAATGGATGCGTGATTGAGCTGAAGGCTTATGATAATGTTAACAACAGCAATTTCACCTCAATAAATTACAGCATAGACTGGACTCCGCCTTCAGCGCCTGGGAACCTGACTGACAATATAGAGGGCTGGAGCTTCATAAATAATAGGACATTCAACTGGACTGCAGCAACAGATAATGTGAGCGGCATTTCCGGTTATTATTATGCAATTGATGACGACACGCCTGAAACAGGAGGAAACTGGACCACAAACTTATATTACATCAATACAAGCATGAATTCAGGCAACCATACTCTGTATGTAAAAGCAGCTGATAACGCCGGAAATGTAGGGGACTATGCGAGCCATGAATTCCTGATAATCTATTCAAAAGGGATAATCTCAACAATTCCAGGCGCGACACCATTCTGGACAAATGTTTCAAATCCGCTGCTGAAGACTAACTTCTCCTGCCTCGGCGACTTGCAGGACCAGCAGCAGTGCAATGTCTCCTGGACAGTGAATTCAACAGGAGAGACAGGGAACAAGTATGAATTCTTCGTGATATTTGAGTCGCTGAATTATAGCCAGGTTCCAAAGAATCAGACGCAGTTCACATACATAGAGATAAGGAGCAATAATACCCCTCCGTCAAAGGTGAACCTTACCAGCCCGCTGAACAACAGCGGAACAGAGCATGACAGGAACATGACTTTCGTCTGGCAAAATGCAACCGATGCAGACGGAGACCGATTAACATATTTCCTTGAAGTTTCAAATTCATCTTCATTTGCTTTCCAGATAATAAGCATCTCGACAAACCTGACAAATTACACCTATGGAGGGCAGCTGAACCTCTCAACCGCATATTTCTGGAGGGTTCGCGCATTTGACAGTTTTGAATACGGAAACTGGAGCGATGTCTGGAACTTCTCAATAGAGCCCTATAGAGACATAGAATTGTATGTGTCAAGTGTTGACTTCGGAACTATAAGCCCGAACACAACAAATGACACAACAGACAACAATCCACAGCCAATAAAGATAAGGAACAACGGCAACATTCCCGTTAACATAAGCATAAACGGAACTGCGCTCTGGAATTCAGTTGCTCTTGACACGAGCTATTACCAGTTCAAGATAGGGAACATAAGCACAGAATATTACAGCTTTGACTGGAGAAATTCAAAGACAATCTGGCAGAATATGAGCGCAACATCCTCTATCGCAATAGTTGACCTCGGATACCTGGATTCTGCTGACGAAGCGAGAATAGAGATAAATGTCACTGCACCCAATGCAGAGCCGCCGGGAAGCAAGAACAGCACAATATATGTGATGGCAAGCTAAAATGGCAGGAAAAAAGATTGGATTGGCAATGTTGTTGATTTTAACAGCCCTGACTCTGTCGGGAATTGCATATTCAGCAAGCATAGGGGTAGCCCCTGCATATACCGGGCTGCAGTATGAGCCGGGCTCGGAAAAAACAGTTGAGGTAAGGATATACAACAGCGACGGCTCCGGGCTGAATGCAACCCTGTCTCTTGAAGGGCAGCTCTCGCAATATTTCTCCCTCTCACAATACGGGGTTGAGATACTGCCTGGGGAAAAGGTGAAGGGCGTGAATGTTACGGCAAGGTTACCTGCGGGAATTCGCCCTGGCACTTACACCACTAATATAATAGCAGTTTCTGAGGGCGCTGGAAAGGGGACTGTCGGGGCTGTTGCCTCGGTCTCAATGCAGATTTACACTGCCGTGCTTTCAGACAAATACCTTTCGGCTTTTATAAACGTAAGCGCAGACAGGAGCGCGACAATAACAATAAGGAACATCGGGCTTACAAGGATAGATTCCTCAAATATTTCTTTGGAAATAAATGAGGGGCAGGTTGTGAAATTTTCAGCAGCCCGGGATTTGGGAAGCTTTGCGCCTGACGAGCAGAAAACAGTAAGGGAGAAACTTTCGAATCTCAACGGCGACTATTCTGCAAAAACAGTTCTTGATTATGACGGGCAGGAAAGGATTGTTGAAAAATGCATAACAGTAGGCGTGAAGACAATAACGCCTGAAAAGATTGAGATTCCATCATTCAAGCCCGGGGAGATAAACCGGCTTGTAATGACATTGACAAGCAACTGGAACACTCCAATAGATGTGGAGCCGAAAGTCCAGGTCTACTCTTCAAACACACTTATAGCAGAGCTTGCTGCAAATAACATCAGCATTATTAACAGCACAAATATAGATTTTTTCTGGGACACTAAAGAATTGCCCTACGGGCAGTACACAATAAGAGCAATTGCACTCTATGAAGGGGAGAGGAATGAAAAGGATTTCTATTTCTCATTATCTGAAAACCGGGCATCTATTGAGGAGAGCGGCGCAAGGTCGAGGAGAAGGATGATATCATCAGCCATCATAATTTCAGCAATCCTGCTGGCTGTTTTTTCTGCCAGATTTATCAAGAAAAAATTCATGAAGGTGAGGTTGGAATCGCTAATCAATGGGGCAGTAAGGTATGCTGAATATAGGGATGTGAAAAAGGCTGCAGAGGCATACACAAGGATAAGGCAGATTTATGACACTCTTTCCGAGCGGGAGAAGAAAAAGTTTTATGACAAGCTTATGAAAGTATACAATTTCATAAGGAACCAGAAAAATAAAAAAATTGAATTCTAACAAGTTGTAAAAAAAAAGTAAAAAAATAAAAAAGCCCTACTTCGCCTTTATCTTGATTACCTGCTCGGCAGGCTTCATTTCCTTCCAGGCAAGCTCGAACATCTCTTCAAGCGCTGATGCAAAGAAAGGAGAATTTATCCAAATTCCAATGTCATATGTCGGGTGAACCTCTGCATCGTCCATAACCATAAATGTGAGGTCCTTTCCGTCGACAATTGTAAACCTGGCCTTGGTCTTGGTGCTTCTCATCTCAACATTCTTGCCAAGCTCCTCGGCTGCTGCAGCGCACTGCTGTGTTAAGGGGGCTGCAATCCTTACCCTTACTCCCCTCTTCTTGAGCTTCTCAAAAACCGGCTTGAAGCCCTCGGCCTCTCTGATGAAGCCCTGGGTTGTTGTTATTATTGTAACTGTCTTTTCTGCAGCCATCATTGTTGACTCAAGGTGATTGTAAAGATTGTGCCTTCCCCTCAAGCTCCCTGAAAGGTCTGTGGGCTCAATGAGTTCCACACCCTGAGAGTGCAGGGACTTAAGCTCTCCGAGAATATCAGTTTCTTTTATATCATTAAGGCGCTTTATCTTTACTTCTGCCTCGCGCTGCATGTGCTTCTTGACGCGCTCGACAACCTCTTCCGGAGGAACTGCAAGATACTTTATTGGCTTGCCGAATTTCATTATGACAAATCCCTTTTTCTCGAGGGACTCAAGAACATCATAGCTCCTTGACCTCGGAACATTTGCGATGTCAGAAAGTTCTCCTGCTGTCGAAACTCCCCTTGAGAGCAGCGCTGTCCATATCTTTACCTCATAGAGGTTCAGAGAGAAATACAGCCTTAGCTTGCTCAAGAATTCTTCTTTCACAATCATTTTATGGCCTCCGGTTTAAACTGGAACGTGCTTAAACTGACATTCCACCCCTTTTAGGATAATTTTAGCATTTTAGTATTTAAATCTTTTCAATAATGCTACTTGGCGGTAACATAATTCTTTAACATAGAAAGCAGTAGTGAAAAAAGGAGAGAAAGGTGTAGGGCAGAAATAAGCCGCCTTCTGTTGGGCTTCTTTCGAACAGCCCTTCCCGGCATTCTACTATGCGTCCAAACGGACTTGCACCGCCGGGGCTCGCCGTTTCACCGAATCCAAGGGAACGTCTGCAGGTTGGCTCGCACCTGTCGCCAGATGTTTCGCATGCATCATCCTTGGCCTTGGGCGTGCCGTTTCTGAGCGGTTGCCGCCTGTTTCCAGGCCACGCTTTTGCGTGCAGCTTTTATAGTGGGCGGACTTTCCTCAGAGGCAAACTCCGAAAGCCGGGTATCTGCCCTACAGGAGAAGAGACAATATCAAGTTTTAAAAATGTTTGCCTGCACAAAGATTTCTTTTGGCAGTAACTGGCTGGTGACTGCCAATTGGGAAATTAAAAAGTTTATAACTACGCTGAAATAGAAATATTTAAAAACAAAAACCGCTTTGGTATATAAAAGAGTATAATAATTAAAAAAATGAGGGAAAGCATGGCTGAGATTTCAAAGACAACGGTTGCCATCCTGCTGGTTCTCACAATTCTTGTTTCTGTGATGGGAACCTGGACAATATTGCAGTCTGTAGCAGGAGCAAAAACAGGCCCAAGCGCAGAAAATGCGCAGGCAAACACAAATTCTAAAATCTCCTTAACTGTGGAAAAGCAGCCTGGAGAGCCAGATGGGCAGGCAAAGATAAGCCTTAATGTTGAGGATAATAGGTGAGGTTGAGAAAAATGGCGGATGATATAAACAACAAAACATTGGCAACACTTCTGGTGATTGCTATAATAGTTTCAATAGGCGGGACGCTTATAAGCCTCAATCGGCTCTCAAAATTCGGCGGATACGGCATCACAGGATTTGCAGCATCTGGAACAGCAAAGGTCAACCTGACCGTAACATCAAGCTCTGGAATTACAGTGACGCAGGCAATTGACTTCGGAGCCGGATATTCAAACGCCTCAACCTCAACAAACTGCACAATGGAGAGCAACCTCTCATCAGGGGCAAGACCTGACACTGACTGCAAAGGCGACTGGGCAAATTTTATCTCTAGCTCGACAAAGCAATACATAATAGTCCAGGACACTGGAAACACAAATGGAAACCTTACAATCAATGCATCAGCAGTCGCAACAACCTGGATAGATACTTTCTCAACAGGATGGTCCCAAGCATGGTATGCAGCACTAAACCCAACAGCAAATGACGGATGCATCGACGCAAACCAAACAATAGCATGGACAACGCTTTCAACTGGAACTCCTTCAGCCCTATGCGTAAATGCAACAGGAACTGCATTCACATACGGAACAAACAGCATACTCTGGGTAGCAGCCAAAGTAAACGTGCCATTTGACGCAACACCAGGAGAAAAATACACCACTGTAGGAATATACTTCTCAGGTTAAATTTTTTTTATTAAATTTTTATTTTATTCTTTTTAAAATAGAAATATTTAAAAAAAAGCAGAACTTTTAAGACAGTTAATACTCAAAAACAGGGTTTTAACTTAAAATGGCTGAAATTTCTCCAAAAGCAGCGATATCTGTTGTAATAATTCTGGCTGTTCTTTCTGTTGGGCTTACAGCATTCATTAGCAGCAGGGAATGGCAGGATATTTTCCAAATAATCGGCTTTGCAACATCTGGAACAGCAAAGGTCAACTTGACAGTATCACAAAGTTCTGGAATTACAGTGACGCAGGCAATTGATTTCGGAAGCGGATATTCAAACGCCTCAACCTCAACAAACTGCACAATGGAGAGCAACCTCTCATCAGGGGCAAGACCTGACACTGACTGCAAAGGCGACTGGGCAAATTTTATCTCTGACTCGACAAAGCGATATATAATAGTCCAGGACACTGGAAACACAAATGGAAACCTTACAATCAATGCATCAGCAAATGCAACAAACTGGATAAGCGCCGTATCAACAGGATGGTCCCAAGCATGGTATGCAGCACTAAACCCAACAGCAAATGACGGATGCATGGACGTAAACCAAACAATAGCATGGACAACGCTTTCAACAACTCCTTCAGCCCTATGCGTAAATGCAACAGGAACTGCATTCACATACGGAACAAACAGCATACTCTGGGTAGCAGCCAAAGTAAACGTGCCATTTGACGCAACACCAGGAGAAAAATATACCACTGTGGGAATATACTTCTCAGGTTAAACCTTTTATTAAATTTATTCTTTTTCTTTTCAAATGCCTATTTTATACGAGAAGACTTTAATATTCGTATGGAATCTGTTAAAGTCTTCTGGATATAGGCAAGGTAACAAGAAATTTCTTTGTAAGCAATAACGAACATTAATGTCCTTGCCCATAAATAGAAAGATTTATATTATTTTTTCTATCTATGAAAAAAAGAGGCAAAAAATATGAAAAAACTAGGATTTTTAATATTTCTGTTGCTTGCTGCCTGCCTGATTAGCGAGAAAGCATTGGCTGTAAATGTATTCTTCACCACAAAAGATGTGAATTTCGTCCCAAATCAGCAGCTTGAAATAGAATATGCTGCGCAAAACGGAAATAATGAGGACATGGGAATTTCGGTATTCTTCACAGGAGACCTTGCCCAGTACATGAGCGCGGAGCCGGCAAATTTCCAGCTTGGGGCGGGTGAGACAAAAAAATTCACTGTCATAATAAATTTTCCTGAAAAGATTGAAAAGCCGGGAACCCATTCCGAGACAATAAGCGTAAAGGAGGAAAGGTATAACCAGAAAGGAACAATCGTGGTTTTTGCCCAGGTGAACCAGCCCCTCCGCATACATGTGCCGTATTCTGGAAAATACCTGGATGCATCCCTGTCAACAGAGGGCGCAAAGCAGAACCAGCCTATAACGTTTAAAGTTTCTGTCGCAAACCTTGGAGATGAGACAATAAATTCAGTATATGGGACAGTGTATGCCTATAATAGCGACAATGTTACAATAGGCAGCGCAAGCACTGACTCTGTCTCAAACCTGGAGGGCGGGAGCCCACAGGAGCTTTCTGCAGTAATGCCGAGCACTGGGATAAAGCCGGGAACATATTGGGCAGACGCTGATATGTATTATGACGGCGCCACGAAGAGAATAGACAGGATAGAATTTAGGATTGGAGAGCTTAAGGCACAAATAACTAATTATACACAGCAGGGATACTTTGGAAAGATAAACAGGTTCAATGTTGAAGCTGAAAGCAGCTGGAACGACCCCATTAATAATGTGTATGCAGATGTGACGCTTAAAAATGACACGCAGGTGCTGAATAGCTTCAGGACCCTTGCAGATACCCTTTTGCCATGGGAGAAGAAGAATCTCGGCGGCTATATAGAACTCTCAAATGTGCCCATAGGCAATTACACTGTGGAAATAACTCTCAACTATGCCAGAAAGACGGACTTTGTCTCAGGAAACTTTGAGGCAGTGGAGGAGCCGAAGCCAGAGCCGGAAAAGCCAAAGGTGTTTCCTGGCTCGGCAATTGCAACAATTGTTGGAATGACTGTCCTCCTGATTAACATAATAATATGGATAATGATTTCAAAAAAGAAGGGTGGCTCGAATGCCAAGTAAAAAACGAAGCAAAAAAACAGGGATTAAAAAGAAAAATGCAGGGCATGCAAAAAAAAAGGTAGCAATAATGCTTGCAATGACTGCAGTCATATTCATATTCGCCACAATTGCCGCCTTCTTCATCACAAAAAATGCAGAAGTGTATGCTGTGAGAGAAGTACCCATAAACCTCACTGTCGGACCTCCAATGTATGTTGGAATAGGTTCAATCAAGGGCGGAAATGTGCTTTTCTTCGGCACAATACCCCCTGGGAGCATGGGTTATAGGGAAATACAGGTTACAAATAATGAAAAGTTTCCCCTAAAAATAATAGTTGCAATAGCCGGAGAGGCCTCAAGGTTTGTAACCTCTTCTGAGAATAACATAACGATAAATCCTGGAAAGAGCGCTATTGTTCATTTCGTAGCTGCGATACCCTGGGATGCGACACAGGAAAATATAACTGGAACCGCAATTGTTGGATTCAGCAGGGAATCATAAAAATTCGCTGAGCAAATTCCATAAAAAACTGTTGTTTTTTAGGACAAAGAAATTCTAAAAGAATTTCTTGTCCAAGAAACGCAAAGCGCAAAGACAGGGTCTTGCGCAAGAAATGCCTATGCATTTCTTTGCGTTTCTTTGGACCCAAAAATCGAAGATTTTTGTGGTTTTAGGATACAAAAAATGGCGCTGTATCTCACAACTAAAGAAGTAATGAATTTTAGCGCCATTTTTTTTGTATAATTCAAATGAAAAGCCAGGTAGAGCATGCCTATAACAAAGCGAAAGAATGCTTAAGGCAGTGCTATTCTGAACTTGGGATATATGCTGGAAAGATGCATTTTGATGACTACTGGGCGAGAGACGGCTTCTTTGCATCGCTCGGAGCAACAGCGATTGGCGACTACAAGATTTCAAAAAAAGAGCTTCTGCTCTTTCTCTCAAAGCAAAAGGAAGACGGGCAGCTTCCCCTGAGGATTGGCTCAAAATTAATGATTGCAAAGCTGTTCAGGATTGGGCCCGGCAATGAGGACAAAACAAAGTCAGTAAGGTACACAATAGACCGGGCATATCCAAATGGAATGTCAAAAATTCCTGTTGACCAAAACTCACTTTTCCTGGTTGCAGCCGAATATTACATAAGAAAATCAAGGGATAGAAAGTTTGCAAAAGAAAATTATGAAAAGATAAAAAAGGCGCTTGACTGGAATTTCACCCTTGACGCTGACTCAGACCTGCTCATTGAGGAGGGTTATTATTCAAACTGGCTGGATGGCATAAAAAAATCTGGAAAAGCCATATACACTGAGTCCTGCCATTACTATGCATGCAAATCCTTTGCGCAGATAGCAAAGGGTCTTAGAAAATGGAAGGATTACAAGAAATATTCGCATTTTGCAGAGGAGATAAAGCAGAGAATAAATTCGTTGATGTGGAATGGAAGCTACTACACTGACTGGATATCTTCCGACGGCAGAAGGCATGAGTATTTCTCTACAGACGGAAACATTCTGGCAATAGTGTTTGGAATAGCTGACAACGAAAAAGCGGGAAGCATCATTGGAAAGCTCTCAGAGCTTGGGCTTGAGAATGGAGTGCCCTACAGAACAAACTATCCAAAATACAAATGGTATGAGATAGATCCCCTCCTCCTTTATATTGCAGGAATCCCTGATTACCACAACGGGATGAGCTGGCTCTGGATAGGGTGCGCAGGAATTCTCGCAAAGGCGATTGCTGGAAAAAAGAAGAATGCCGTGTTCCTCGCCGAAAAGGTATCTGAGATAATAATGAAATATGGCGGGACATATGAGGTTTATGAGAAGAAAAGCGAGAGTCCTGTGAGAAGGATTTTTTACAGGAGCGAGTTCCCGTTCGCCTGGGCAGCAGGAATGTTCCTGTATGCGCTTAAAGAATCAGGGATAAAAAAATCATAAAAATTTGCTGAGCAAATTTTTAGGATACAAAAAACGGCGCGTATCTCGCAACTAAAAAGAGTTTTAGCGCCGTTTTTTTGTATAAGAATAAGGAAAAGTATTGAAATCAGTTCTTTGCCCTGTTCCTTATGGCTGCCTGGGCTGCTGCAAGCCGCGCAATCGGGACTCTGTATGGCGAGCAGGAGACATAATCAAGCCCTGCCCTGTGGCAGAAGTCAATGCTTTCAGGGTCTCCGCCGTGCTCGCCGCAGATTCCAACTTCAAGATTCCTGTTAGCGCCCCGCCCCAGCTCAACAGCCATTTTAACAAGCTTGCCCACTCCCTTCTGGTCAAGTGTTGCAAATGGGTCATGGCTCATGAGTCCGTGCTCGATGTAGTATCTTATGAACTTTCCTGCATCATCCCTGCTGAAGCCGAATGTGGCCTGGGTAAGGTCGTTTGTCCCGAAGGAGAAGAACTCTGCTTCTTCTGCAATCTCGTCTGCAAGAAGGGCTGCGCGGGGCAGCTCTATCATTGTCCCAATCTTGTAGCTGAGCTTGACTCCATACTTTTTGATTGTCTCCTCTGCTGTCTTTTTCACTATTTCCTTCTGGTTTTTCAGCTCCTTGACATCTCCTACAATTGGTATCATTATTTCCGGCAGCACATTTATTTTCTCCTTCACAAGCTCGCATGCCGCCTCAAAGGCCGCCCTTGCCTGCATCTCAGTTATTTCAGGATAGGTTATTCCCAATCTGCATCCACGGTGTCCAAGCATTGGGTTGAACTCATGCAATTCTTCAACCCTTGATAGCAGTTTTTCCTTCTCTGCAATCTTCCTTGCATCCCCTTTTTTCTCTTTCATCACTGCAATCTCAACCATAAGCTCCTCCCTCTTTGGAAGGAATTCATGCAGCGGCGGGTCAAGGAGGCGTATGATTACCGGGAAGCCCTGCATCTCTTTGAGCAAGCCGTAAAAGTCGGACTTCTGCAGGGGAAGAAGTTTATTTAGCTCCTTCCTCCTGTCTGCCTCGTTATTTGCAAGAATCATCTGCTGCATTATAGGTAGGCGCTCCTCTGCAAAGAACATGTGCTCTGTCCTGCACAGCCCGATGCCCTCTGCCCCAAAATTCTTGGCTGCAATTGCGTCCCGGGGAATGTCTGCATTCGCCCTGACTCCAAGCTTCCTGAACCTGTCTGCAATTTCAAGTATTTTTTTGAAGTCACTTCCAAGTTCCGGCTCCACAAGCTTTGCCTCTCCAAGCAGTACCTCGCCTGTGTTTCCGTTTATTGTTATGGTGTCAAGGTGCCCTACTGTAATGCCGCTTGATGTTGTGAATATCTTTTTCTTCTCATCCAGCTTTATCTCCTCGCAGCCGACAACGCAGCACTTGCCCATTCCCCTTGCGACAACTGCAGCGTGGCTTGTGAGCCCTCCCCTCGCAGTCAGCATCCCCTGAGCAGCAGCCATCCCGTGTATGTCATCGGGCGAGGTCTCTGCCCTTACAAGAATCACTTTTTTGCCTTCCTTTCCAAGTTCTTCTGCTTCATCAGCATCAAAGACCACGGCGCCGCATGCAGCTCCCGGGCTTCCTGCAAGCCCCTTTGCGATAACATTGACTTTTGCATTAGGGTCAATCCTTTTGTGCATGAGATGGTTGAGCTGCATTGGGTCTATCCTCATTATCGCCTCCTCTTCTGAAATCAGCTTCTCATCAATCATGTCAACTGCCGCCTTTACAGCTGCCTGAGCAGTCCTCTTTCCAGTCCTGGTCTGGAGCATAAAGAGCTTTCCATGCTCTATTGTGAATTCTATGTCCTGCATGTCCTTGTAGTGCTCTTCAAGCTTTTTCCTTATCTCAATAAGCTGCCTGTATGAATTCGGCATCTCCTTTTCCATCTCGGAAATCGGCTTTGGAGTCCTTATGCCCGCAACAACATCCTCGCCCTGGGCATTTACCAGATATTCGCCATAAAACCTGTTCTCTCCTGTTGCAGGATTCCTTGTGAATGCAACTCCGGTTGCGCTGTCGTTGCCCAGGTTTCCAAAGACCATCTGCTGGACATTCACTGCTGTCCCGAGTTCTGCTGAGATGCTATTCAGCTTCCTGTAGGTTACTGCCCTCTCATTGTTCCAGGAGTCAAAAACAGCGTCAATCGCCATTGAAAGCTGTTTTCTCGGCTCCTCTGGGAAATATGAGCCGGTCTCTGCCCTGATAAGCTGCTTGTATTTTGAGATTATCTCCTTCCAGTCCTCGGCAGAAAGTTCTGTATCCCCGCCCATATTATTCTTTGCCTTGGCTTTTTCAATTATCCTCTCAAAACTCTCGTGCTTTATCCCAAGCACAACATTGCCGAACATCTGTATGAATCTTCTGTAGCAGTCATAGGCAAATCTCTCGTTATTTGAGAGCCTAGCAAGCCCTGCTGCAGTGTCCTCGTTCAGCCCAAGGTTCAGTATAGTGTCCATCATTCCAGGCATTGAAATCACAGCCCCTGACCTGACTGAAACAAGAAGGGGATTGGCTGCATCACCGAACCTCTTGCCTGTGCGCCTTTCAAGTTCTGCTATTGCCCCGTCAACTTCCATGCTGAGCCCTGGCACAGAGCCGCTTCTGAAGAATTCCTTGCACGCCTCGGTTGTTATTGTGAATCCTATCGGCACAGGAATTCCAATCTTAGTCATCTCATTGAGCCCTGCGCCCTTTCCTCCAAGGAGATTCTTGTCTGTCTTGACCTCTCCGAAAAAATAGAGATATTTTTTTCCTTTTACCTTTGCGCTTGAATCTGCTGAAATTTTAACTTTCCTTGGCATTTAAACACCTCTTCACAGTTTCTTGCCTAACCTTTTCTGCGATAAGAAGGTTATTTATAAATTTTTATAAGAATAATTCAGAGCCTAAAATCATTCCGGAAAAATTCGGGCTTTTCCAAGAAAAGATATATAAATGCGCTGGAGTCACTTTAAGGCATGGGAATATTCAAGGACATGCTGTCTGGAAGCGAAACCCTTTTCAAGAATTCTGTGGCACTTGACTATGATTACATGCCGAAGCTCATGCCCTTCAGGGAGCAGGAGCAGATGAGGATTGCAGCCTGCATAAAGCCGCTGTTCCAGAATAGGAATGGCAGGAACCTGTTCATCTACGGCGAGCCGGGAATAGGGAAGACAGCAGCCTGCAGGCACGTGCTCTCCGAGCTTGAAGAGACCACTGACGACATTTTCCTGGTCTATGTCAACTGCTGGAAGCACAACACCACATACAAGGTGGTGCTGAAGATTTGCGACGAGCTCGGCTACAAGTTCACCCAGAACAAGAAGACAGAGGAGCTCTTTGACATTGCAAGGGACATAATAAACAAGAAGTCGGCTGTTTTTGTGTTTGATGAGATAGACAAAGCAGAGGAAACGGACTTTCTTTACATGCTGCTTGAAGAGATTTACAGAAAGAGCATAATACTCATAACAAACCTCAGGGAAAACCTTTCGGGAATTGATATGAGAATAAAGTCGCGGCTGACTGCAGAGCTGCTGGAATTCAGGCAGTACGCTCTGGATGAGGTGAAAGAGATACTGAAGCAGAGGCGCGATTCTGCATTCTACCCTGGAGTGTGGAAGGATGATGCATTTGAGATAGTTGTTGCAAAGACATACGAGCTTGGCGACATAAGGACAGGGCTTTATCTCATGAGAGAGGCAGGCAACTCCGCAGAGGACATGAGCATCAAGGAAATACGGGCCGAGAATGTGAAGGCGGCAATAGCGAAGCTTGATGAGTTCTACATAAAGGAGAGGGACGACCTGGGAGAGGACGAGCAGATAATCATGAGGATAATAAAGGAGCACTCAGGCGAAAAAATCGGGGAGCTCTACAGGATTTACACTGAGCAGGGCGGAAAGTACACTTACAAGACATTCCAGCGAAGAATCTCGCGGCTGGAGCAGGGCAAGTTCGTGAATCTTGAAAAAGTAGCAGGAGGCAAGGAGGGCAAGACAACAATAGTGAAGGACTCCTCAGACGCTAAATTAACTGAATTCTGAAAATGATTGAGTTTTGCGCATACGCAAAGACAGGGTGCAAATTAAAATAATAAGAAAATTATATGATGGCAATAATAAAAATTAAATCTGGTGCGGCATCAGAAGCTTTGAGACATTCTTCTCCTTTTCTGCAATCCTGACTGTTGTCTTGATTATAGTGTCAGGATTTAGGGAGATTGAGTCGATGCCGCAGTCAACAAGGAATTCTGCAAATTCGGGGAAGTCAGAGGGGGCCTGCCCGCAGATTCCCACCTTCCTGTTGAACTGCCTTGCAGTCCTTATCACGCTTTCAATGAGGCGCTTGACCGCCGGGTTTTTCTCGTCGTAAATCTTGCTCACGAGCTCTGAATCCCTGTCAACGCCGAGGGTAAGCTGGGTGAGGTCGTTGCTGCCTATGCTGAAGCCGTCGAATATCTTGCAGAACTCATCTGCGAGGATTACATTTGAGGGTATCTCGCACATAACATACACCTGCAGGTTGTCCTTGCCGCGCTCGAGCCCGTTCTTCCTCATTTCCTCAAGGACCTTCTGCCCTTCCTCAACTGTCCTGCAGAAGGGCACCATGACTTTCACATTTGTCAAGCCGTATTCCCTTCTCACCTTGACTAATGCCTTGCACTCAAGGGCAAATGCCGCCTTGTATTTTTCGTCATAGTAGCGGGAAGCGCCGCGCCATCCTATCATGGGGTTGCCCTCCTTGGGCTCGAACTCAGAGCCGCCGAGAAGCCCTGCATACTCGTTGGTCTTGAAGTCGCTCAGCCTGACTATAACATCCTTTGGATAGAATGCAGCTGCAATCATGGCTATTCCCTGGGCGAGCTTGTCTATGAAGAACATCTTCTTGTCAGGGTAGCCCTGGGTCAGCTTTTCTATCTCTTCCTTAACTGCTTTGTCCTTGATGTTTTTAAAATCAAGAAGCGCCTTCGGATGCGCCTTTATGTATGAGCTTATTATAAACTCCTCCCTGGCCAGCCCTACGCCGTCATTGGGTATAAATGATAAGGAGAATGCTTCGTCGGGATTTCCAATATTCATCATAATCTTTGTCTTGGGCCTTGGGAGCTCCTTAAGATTTATGTCCATCATAGAATACTTGAGGATTCCGGAATAGATGTAGCCGATCTCGCCCTCGGCGCAGCTTACTGTAACTGGCTGCCTGTCAGCTATCTTCTTTGTGGCATCAAGTGTTCCGACAACACAGGGTATGCCAAGCTCCCTTGAGACAATTGCGGCATGGCAGGTCCTTCCGCCCTTGTTTGTGACAATTGCTGAAGCCATCTTCATTATCGGCTCCCAGTCAGGGTCAGTCATCTCTGTGACGAGCACCTGTCCTGGCTTGAATTTGCCTATCTCGTGGACACTCTTAATCACATTTGCGCTTCCAGAACCAATCCTGTCTCCAACGCTGGCTCCCTTCACTATGACGCGCCCCCTCTTTTTCAGGACATATCTATGTATAATGTTCGGGTCTCTTCTTGAGACAACTGTCTCAGGCCTTGCCTGGACAATGCAGAGCTTTCCAGAAACGCCGTCCTTCGCCCACTCAATATCCATCGGAACAGAATGCCCTTTTTTTGCAGTATAATAATCCTCAATTTCACAGCCCCACTTTGCGAGCGTGAGAATTTCGCTGTCCGAAAGGCAGAACTTTTCGCGCTCCTCCTGCGGAACTGAGCTGTTCTTTGTGAAGGCATTTCCCTCCATAGTGTAAACCAGGCGCATCTCTTTTGCGCCAAGCTTCTTTGAGACAATGGGCTTGAAGCCCTGCTTCAGCGTCGGCTTGAAAACTATGTACTGGTCCGGATTTATGAAGCCCTTGACAATGTTCTCACCCAGCCCGTATCCCGCATTTATCACCACTGCATCTCTGAATCCTGACTCTGTGTCTATTGTGAACATCACTCCAGAGCATGCCTTGTCAGAGCGCACCATCTTCTGGACTACAATGCTCAATGCTATTGAAAACTGGTCAAACTTCTTGTCAGCCCTGTAAGAGATTGCCCTATTGGTGAAGAGCGATGAGAAGCACTTGAGACATGCATCGATAAGGTCGCCTGCTCCCCTGATATTGAGGTATGACTCCTGCTGCCCTGCGAAGCTTGCATCAGGAAGGTCCTCTGCAGTGGCGCTGCTCCTGACTGCAACATCCGCGTTCGGGCCGTATTCCTTGCAAAGCCTCTCATATGAGGCGATTATTTCTGTCCTGAGCTCATATGGAATCTCGGCATTCCTTATCATGGACCTTATCCTGTGCCCCTTGTCTGCAAGGGACTTCATGTTCTTGGTGTTCAGCCTCTTAAGTGTCTCTGCTATCTTGTCCTTGAGCTTCGTGCGCTCTATAAAGAAATTGTAGGCTGTTGCAGTTATTGCAAAGCCGTTTGGGACGGGGACTTTTCCTTTCAAGAAGCGGTACATCTCTCCAAGGGATGCATTCTTGCCCCCAACAAGAGAAACATCCTCAATGCCTATCTCGTCAAACCAGAGAATAAACCTGTCCTTCTTTTCCATGATAGCACCTCTTTATTCCACGGGAAATGTTATTAGTGAATGATTAGATATCCGACAGCCATATTATAAAGGTTTGTTATTACTGAAAAATGGGGCAAAATAATTTTTATATTTGGTTAAGGATGCCGTGAGCGTCTGTGCTGGATGTAATGCTCCTCAACTTTGGAAAGAGCATTCCCGATTCAGAGAAAAGCATTGCCCTGAGGCTGGACTTCTCCTCATTTGTAACCTGGGCGAACTTGTCTGCATCAATCAAGCCATATGGATATCCTGGAAATGAGTAATCCCTCGAATTCTTCTGCAGGGCGTCTATTATTTTTTGAATGTCATAAAGCCCGTTTCGATAGACCTCAAACCTGAACGCATAGTTCGAGTTTGAGTTCAGCTTGATTATGTACATTTCTGCCTGGTGCTCAGGGCTCTCAATTTCAACAATTGGATGATAATACCATTCTGAAATTGGAGAAATCTCAGCAAGCAGTGGTATCAGGGGTTTTCCCTTTTGGGTTATCAGCCCTGATGTCTTTGCAAGGGCGCATACAGAAATTCCCTTTGAGGAGGCATCTGAATAAAGCTTTTCGAGGAAATACTGCTCGCCTGGAAACATGCACTGAAGGGTGCCGTCAAGCAATATAAAATCCCCTTTCTCGAGCTTCTGGAGAGAGGCCCTTGCAATTGAAAGCTCAAAGTAGCGCCTTATTATGTCGGCAACTCGTGAGGGGCTTGCCCGCTCTTTTCCTGACATTATGCTTTTCTCAAGCGGGTCAAAGGAAAAACTTCCTGCCTCTGAGAAAAATGCCTGTGAATCTGCTTCTTCAACTCCAAAAAGCCCGCAGATTTCCCTGCTTGAAAGCTCCTCGCCGCTTTTTGAGAAAAAGTTGCAGGAATACCTGAGAGAGCCCTCCTTTTCACCTGCTGAAATCAGGAGATAAAAGCTTTTGAGCCCGAATGCCACCTTCTGCTGTTCCCTGAAGACAGAGAAATAGCCGCGCACAAGCTGGAGGGAAATGTTTGGGGATGAGAAGAGCTCTGCATTTCCGCCATCGCAGAAAGAAATTCTGGGAAAATTGCCTAATATAACTTCTGGCGGCAAAAAGTTCTTCTGGTTGATGGGCACAGCCCTGTAGCGCCTGTCTGGAAAAAATGCGCAATCCTCGAAGGTGCCTGCCCTCGAGGCGATGGCTATCAGCTCGGCGATTCTCTTGAACATGCGGCAGATTAGCCCCAGCAGGTTTTAATACTTTGCCATGATAAAATAGCAGGGCTATGGGAAAAAAGCAAAAATTGAAGGGGAATGCTGCAATTTTAAACTCTCTTTCAATAATTTTCTCAATAAGCATGATAGTTATTGTGCTGCTTGCAAACTTTGAGATGTTCGCATTCAGCAGCAGCTATTACCAGAAGCAGTTTGCCTCTCTTGGGGTATATTCTGAGTTTGAGATGAGGGGAATTTCAAGGCAGCAGGTAAACCTGTATTCTGAAAAGATAATATTATTCCTAACTGGCAAGGGGGAGTTACCCGCAGGTTTCTTCAACAGCGACGAGGAATCTCACATGATGGATGTCAGGCATCTGTTCCTTGCTATCAACTATGCTTTCATTGCCGCCATTGCCCTCTCAGCAGCATCCATTGCATTGCTTCTGGGGCTTTTCAAAAGACAGGGCGCAGGGAAGGCAGCTTCATGCTTCAGCAAGGCAGCAATCTCTGTAACGGCGCTTATTGCGATTGCTGGAGCCCTCCTGATTTTTCAGAAGAATTTTGAGTGGATTTTTATCGCATTCCATAATATTTTCTTCCCTTCAGGAAACTGGGCTTTTCCGGAGGGAAGCACAATAATAACCCTCTTTCCAGAGGCATTCTTCCGGCATATAGCAGTGAGCATATTCCTGCTTTCAGCAGCGGAGCTGGCAGCGCTTGCAGTTCTGTCTTTCTTATATATAAAAAGCCCTAATTTTCGAAAGCTTTAAATATTACTACAACTAAGTAGTAACTATGACAAGGGATTACTTGAAAGGGAGCAATTACAACGACATTTACCCTGAAGACCTGTATGAAAAAGTGAAAAAGAAAAAAAAGGTTAAAAAAGCCAAAAAGGTTTTGCTGGTGGGTCTTGCATTAGTTACAGCTCTTTCAGCAGCAGTCGCTTTCAAAAAGCCATATTACGAGACAAATGCAGGTCAAAAAACAAGTTCGGCTTACAATACTGAAGCGCTCGCTTATCCGGGTTTGGCTGCATCTGCAAATTTGCAAAGCATTTCAACTCAGCATAATTTAGAAAAGGCAGAGAAGATGTCTGTCATCGCGTCATCAAATAGCATATCCATCATAGGAGTTGGTGACATCATGCTTGGAACGAATTACCCTTCTTCACATTTGCCTGGAAAGAATATTTTGGGAAATGTAGAAGATATCTTAAAAGATGCTGATATAACATTCGGCAATCTGGAAGGCACTATTCTTAATAGTGGCGGAACTCCTAAAACAGGCGAAAATTGCTTTGCTTTCAGAATGCCAGATAACACCGTCGATTATTTAAAAGAAGCAGGGTTTGATGCGTTAAGCCTTGCGAATAATCACAGCAGGGATTTCGGAACTGTTGGCGCAACGAACACTATGAATTTATTAGACAAGGCAGGGATTCATTACGCAGGCTTGGCTGAATGTTCCTACACAATTTTTGAGAAAGATGGTGTAAAGTATGGCTTCTGTGCCTTTGCCCCTGATTATAGTGGAACGATGCACTTCGCCGATGCCGTAAAAACTATCAAGTATCTTGATTCAAGATGCGATATGGTGATAGTTTCTTTTCATGTAGGAGCGGAAGGAAATGCTTGTCAGCATATAACAAGAAAAACAGAATATTTTCTTGGTGAAAATAGGGGAGATCCTTACCATTTTGCAAGAGAAGCCATAGATGCTGGTGCTGATGTTGTTTTTGGCGAAGGTCCGCATGTAACAAGAGCAGTTGATATATATAAGAACAGATTCATTGCTTATAGCATGGGCAACTTTGCTACTTACGGAATGTTTGATTTAAGCAATGCCTGTGGCGTATCGCCTATAATCAAGATAACGGTTGATAAAACAGGCAAATTATTATCAGGGAAAATATATTCCGTGAAGTTAGAAGGAAAAGGCGTGCCTGTTTTAGACAAAAACAATACTGCCTTGAAAAACATAATTCAACTTACGAAGGCAGATGTTCCGGAAACGCAGTTAATAATTGAAAGTGATGGGACTATTAAAGTCAATAAATAATGACTATTCTATAATATGATGGAGGCGTAAAAGGAGTAACAAAACTCGCTGCTCGGAGCTACATAAAAACAAAAAAATTCTTTTGGAATTTTTTGTTCAAGAAACGCAAAGAAATGCTATGCATTTCTTGCGCAAGACTCTGTCTTTGCGCCCAAGCGTTTCTTTGAATCCATAAGGATTCGCAAAAAAATTGCAAAGCAATTTTTTGTGCGCAGGACCTCGTCCTTGCGTTTTGCGCGCAAAACTTTGTTTTGCGTTTTGTGTGCGAGGCTTTAAACCCTGCGCAATCTCTTTGTAAAAATCCGAAATTTCCAAAAGATTTAAATATCACTACAAATAAGTAGTAACTATGACAGATTACTTTAAGCGCAACCTCGGAAAAGACCCCGAGCTCAGAACAATATATGAGAACACGCTGAGGAAGGAAAGAAAAAAGTCAGACAGAAGAGCCAAAAATGTAATTCTTGTAGGGCTCGCATTAGCCACAACTATTTCAGCAGTAGCCGCTTTCAAAAAGCCATATAATGAAACAAATGCGAATCAAAAAACAAGCCCTGCTTACAATATTGAAGCGCACGCTTATGCAAGTTCGGCTGCATCTGCAAATTGCTATTCCGGCAATCTAGAGTTAACAATTGAAAACGAAACCATTGAGAATAAAATCTCAACTGCGGCAACTGCTTCCAGAACTGCAAAAACAGAATCTGTGGCCAGTTTAAATTCAATAGATGGGATAATCGGCAGAATAACCCGCGAGATTCCAAAGGACAAGCTTGAATATTATATCAGCAACAAAAACATTGTCCACATGGATGAGAGCTACCTGCTGCTGATACAAAAGTTTGCCAGTAAAATTGACATTGCAAAAGTTGCTGCGATAATAGAGGCAGAAAGCAGGTGGGACCCTACCTGCGAGTCAGAATGCGGCGCCTACGGGCTCATGCAGATAATGCAGAACAGCGCAACTCAGTATGAGTGGAAGAACAAGACGAATCCTGAGGTAAACATATCTGCAGGCATACGAATATGGAAGGCGAAGGAAAGCGCTTTGAAATTCTGCGAGCCGCCTGAAGAACTGAAAAACTCAGACAGCAAGGCATACTATTCTGCAATGTGGGAGCACTTCAAATTAACTGCAGCAGCATACAATAGCGGACAGTGGCCTGTCATAGATGCGCTTGAGATGGCTGCTAAAAAAAATGGCAAGGAATACTGGAAGCAAACCTGGGCGTATGTGCAGCCATATATAGAAAAAGCGTGCAGCCAATACTACTATTATCCTGGAAGCAAGGCAGAGGAGATAAAGGGCTATGTCAAAAAGGTAACTTTATACTATTCTGTTTATAGCACTGAGTTCTCAATTAGAAAAATTGCTGGGAATAATGCGCCAATTGAAGATACTGTAAGCGAGCTTGAAATGAAGTTGGGGGAGAAAGAATAAGATAAAGAGAATAGAAATAGAATATAATTAAAAATCAAATTTTTGAGAGCTCAAATTCCCTCTCCCTTGCTGCGACATTCTTGCATACTGCCTTGAGCAGCTTTTCAGGGTCAACATTGAACTTTACCTTGCCATCAAGGGTTCTCACTGAAACTGTCTTGCCCTCAATCTCCTTGTCGCCAACAGTAAGAATCAGTGGGATTTTCTGCAGTTGGGCGTCCCTAACCTTGTAGGCAATTGTCTGCGCCTTGGAATCGACTTCAACTCTCAGGTTGGCATCTTCCATCTGCTTCTTCAGGCCCTGTGCATAGTCATTATGCCTGTCTGCAACAGTCAGTATTCTTATCTGAACAGGTGAGAGCCAGAGCGGGAACTTTCCAGCATAGTGCTCAATCAGGATTCCGAGGAATCTTTCCATGCTTCCATAAATTACTCTATGGAGCATTGCCGGCCTGTGCTTTTTGCCGTCCTGCCCGTCATACCACAAATCAAACTTGATGGGCATCTGGAAGTCAAGCTGGACTGTACCGCACTGCCAGGTCCTGCCCAGGCAGTCCTTTATGTGAAAGTCAATCTTCGGGCCGTAGAATGCGCCTTGCCCCTCATTCATCTTGTATGGCATCTTCAGGTCTTCAAGCGCCTTTCTCAGGTTTGCCTCTGCCTTTTCCCAGAGCGAAACTTCACCCATGGCATTTTCAGGCCTTGTTGAAAGTTCTACATGGTATTCAAAGCCGAATTTCTTGTAGAAGCGGTCAATCAGCTTTATTACATTCTCAACCTCCTTTTCAACCTGCTCCTCTGTAACATAGATGTGCGCATCATCCTGGGTGAAGCATCTCACCCTGAAAAGCCCTGAGAGCACTCCTGAAAGTTCGTGCCTGTGCACCAGCCCGAGCTCTGCAACCTTTAGGGGGAATTCCTTGTAGCTCCTCGGCTGTGTCTTGTAGACAAGCATTCCGCCTGGGCAGTTCATGGGCTTTACAGCAAATTCTCTGTTGTCAATCTTCGTGAAATACATGGTCTCCTTGTAGTGGTCCCAGTGCCCGCTCTGCTCCCAGAGGGACTTTGAAAGGATTATCGGCGTCTTTATCTCAAGGTAGCCGGCCTTACTGTGCTCTTCCCTCCAGAAATCGATGAGCTCATTCATTATAATCATACCTTTAGGATGGAAGAACGGGAAGCCGGGACCCTCCTCGTGGAAGCTGAAAAGGTCAAGCTCCTTGCCGATTTTCCTGTGGTCGCGCTGCTCTGCCTCTTCAAGCATCTTGAGATATTCGTCCAGCATCTTTTTCTCAGGGAATGCGATTCCGTAAATCCTCTGAAGCTGCTTGTTCTTGGCGTCAGCATGCCAGTATGCGCCTGCAATCTTTGTGATTTTCACTGCCTTAAGAATCTCTGTTGAGGGCACATGGGGGCCCCTGCATAGGTCAAAGAATTCGCCCTGTTTGTAAATTGAGATTTTGTCCTCGGAAAGCTCCCTTATCATCTCAAGCTTGTATGGATTGCCCTTGAAGAGCTCGAGGGCTTTCTTCTTCGGAATCTCCTCGCGCTCAATCTTCAGGTTTTCAGAGACAATCTTCTTCATCTCTGCCTCTATTTTCGCAATATCCTCTGGCTTGAAGGGCTCATGGTCTATGTCATAGTAGAAGCCCTCTTCAACAGCAGGGCCTATTGCGAGAAGCGCCTCTGGAAAAATGCGCTTAACTGCCTGCGCGAGAAGGTGGGCTGCGCTGTGCCTGAATATTTCTTTGCCCTCATCCGAGTCGAACTTGAGAAAGATGATTTTTGCGTTTCCGGAGAGTGTTGTTGTCAGGTCTGAGAGCTGCCCGTCAATCTTGGCAGCAATAACGTCCCTGATGCCGATGCTTTTTGCAATCTCAGCTGCGGAGATGCCGTCTGCATACTCCTTTGCAGACCCATCTGGAAAGGTTATTTTCGCCATTTTTTTCACGCTTTTATAATTAAGGCATGCTTTTTAGAAAAGAATAACAAAAATCCAAAAAGATAGCCCGGTAAACTAAAATCGCCGAGTGATATATAAAACTTTTGGGCAGAGGAGTGGCGTCACGAGGCGCATTGACTGCCCGTTTTTTACAATAAATTTATAAACGATTTTGACTGCCTCAGCATAAAATGCTAGACAAGCTTGGAGACTCACTGAAGGGGGTTCTGAAGAAGATATCCCAAAGCATCTTTGTAGATGAGAAACTCATAAACGAGCTGGTAAAGGAAATACAAAGGGCTCTGCTTCAGTCAGATGTTGATGTGAAGCTCGTCTTCGAGCTCTCCAAGAGAATAAAGGAGAGGGCGCTGAGGGAAGAGGTGCCGGGGCTAACCAAGAAGGAGCATCTCATAAACATTGTCTATGCGGAGCTTGTGAATTTCCTTGGGGGAGAGGGCGCGAAAATAGAGATAAGAAAAAAGAATTTCAAAATAATGCTTGTAGGACTATATGCCTCTGGAAAGACCACCCAGGCAGGAAAACTCGCAAGGTTCTTCCAGAAAAGGGGCTTCAATGTTGCCCTGCTCCAGACAGACATCTACAGGCCAGCCGGGTTTGAGCAGCTCTCCCAGCTGGGAAAGAGCATAAATGTTCCTGTCTACGGCGACCTCAGTCTAAAGGATTCTTTGAAGATATATAAGAAATTCGAGCAGGAGCTTTCAAAATATGACCTGGTCATAATTGATACAGCAGGGAGGGACGCGCTTTCAGAAGAGCTGATAAAGGAGATAAGGGAACTCTATGACTACGTGAAGCCGGATGAGAACCTGCTTGTCATAAGCGCAGACATCGGGCAGACTGCAATGTTCCAGGCAGAACAGTTCCATGCAAACTGTAAGATAACAGGAGTAGTTGTGACAAAGCTTGAGGGCACTGCCAAGGGAGGGGGTGCAATCTCTGCCTGTGCAGCGACCGGAACTCCTGTGAAATTCGTCGGCGTGGGAGAGAAAATAGAGGACATCGAAGAGTTCAACCCGCCTGGATTTGTCTCAAGGCTGCTGGGCATGGGCGACATAAACGCCCTGCTTGAGAAGGCAAAGGAAGCAATCTCGCAGGAGGATGCCGAGTCCATCAAGAAAAAAATGCTTAAGGGCGACTTCAACCTGATTGACCTTTACGAGCAGATGCAGGCAGTGAGGAAGATGGGGCCATTGAGCAACATCTTCAATATGATACCTGGATTCAGCCAGGCGGCAATACCGAAGGATATGCTTTCTGTCCAGGAGGAGAAGCTTCAGAAGTGGAAATACATCATGGATTCAATGAGCAGGAAGGAGCTCGAGGAGCCGGACAGCGTGGGCTTTGAAAGGATGGAGAGGATAGCCAGGGGCTCTGGAGCCAGCATAAAGGAGGTCAGGGAGCTTCTGAAGCAGTACAAGCAGAGCAAGAAGCTTGTGAAGGCGTTTTCCGGAGGAAGCTCGAGGAACATGGAGCAACTTGTCAGAAAGATGGGCAAGATGCAGGGAGTTAAGGGCATGAAATTAAAGTAAGGAACAACTAAACTTCTAAAAATTACATCCTTCCAAGGAGGAATCCGAACAGAAGCCCGAGGATTATCCCAATTATGAAATTTATTATGCCCCTTTTGAAGCGCTCGTTGCCCATTTCTTCCTCTATCCTGATTATCTCTGCCTTGACCTTGGGTGATAGTTTTTCGAAATCAATATCTTCCTCAGGAGCTAGCTTTGCCTCTGGCTTTCTCACCTGTTCTGGCCTGCTCTCGGAAACTTTCAGAACATGAGAGAGCATCAGAGATGTGAGGAATTCTATCCTTTTGTCAACAATGGAAAATAATTCCTTGGCATTTCTTGCAGAGCGCATGCTTTTGGCCAGGCTGACATCGCCCACTGCGATTTCCACCCAGTTGACGAAATCGTTCCTCTTTGAGTTGGCATGATTGTAGTATATGGAAGGGTCCATGTACTTGAGGGCCAGCCGCAGGTCGTAAAGGTTTCTTACAACAACGCCGTTCCTGAGCACCAACACCTTGTTTGTGTTTTTCAAGAAGTCAACTATTTTGAACACCTCTTTTTCAAGCATTGAATAATGACAGCGATATTTAAACTTTTTCAGTAAAAAGAAGTGAAAATCAGAAAAAAAGGAGAATTACCATTCCTCCTCATCAGAGACGCCTTCCTCATCGCCAAAATCATAGCCGGGCTCGTCTGCATCGAGAAGGTCAGTGTCCTTTTCGCTCTCATCAAAAAGGGGGAAGGGCTCTTCCTTGTTTTCATCCTCATCAATGTAGAATTCCTCCTCTTTCGGCCCCTTGCCAAGCTGCTTGAATTTTTCGCGCTTGGACTTTTTTCTGGAATAGTGGGCTGCCTTCTGCGGCCTGGAATGCTTAATCTTCTTCCTTGCCTTGGTTGAAATCTTTTTTGGGGCGGATTTCCTTGCTGCCTTGGCCTTCTTCTTAACATGCCTGAGAGCCCTCTTGCGAGCTTTTTTCTTGGCAGGCCTTTTCGAGACCATAAAACCACCTCTGCCCATTTCTGAATGGCGCCATATATAAAATTTGCGATTTTTTATGCAAAAAAAGCATGGTAGAACTTTCATAAGTATAATGCGGAAAAATCTCTGTTTCTGCTGCAAAATCCGGCAAAAAGCGCCTTTTTTTATGCGCGAAAGATTTATAAGGCGCCCAAGATTAGAAAAAGCCCATGGGAACTATAAAAGTCGCCCTGCCGCAGATAATGGCAAGGTACAAGGCCACTGCTGTTTACAAGCCCCTGTATGAAATGCTTCATGAGTGGTTTCTCGAATATGGATATGCTGATTATGCTGGCAGTGACAGTCATGACAGTTATATGGAGACACTTTATTCAATAGAGGAAAACCCTGGCGGTGATTTAATAAACATCTGGTGGCGGCTGAAGAAAAAGACCTCAAACTCAAGGATAACCTACCACCTGAACCTCGAGTACCTCGGGATTGCGGTAAATGACGTTGAGGTGGCTTTCAAGGACAAGAAGATGAAGGCGCAGAAGGGCGAGCTAAATATGTTCATAACCGCTTGGGTTGAGCTTGACTACGGCGACAGGTGGGACAATTCGCCCATAATGAAGCTGTTTCTGGACTTCTTCAGGAAGCGTGTCTGGAAAAATGAGATGGAGATGCACAAGAAGCTTTTATATGAGGAGGCATCCAAGCTTCAGGGCATAATAAAGAAGTACTTTGACCTGTACCAGTTCATACCTGAAAAGGACCTCTTTGAAGCTGAAAAGGGGTATGAGTAATCTGGAAAAATTGAAAAGCTTTAAAAATGGGCTTTTGAAACCACATGTCATGCCTCTGTAGCTTAGTAGCTAGAGCGACTGACTTGTAATCAGTAGGTCGAGGGCGCACATCCCTCCAGAGGCTTTTTCTGTATAAATCAAATTATAGGTGTTAAAAATGTTTATTTGAAATAGCGCTCGATATAGTCCTCAACAAGGTCCTTTAGAATCGCATATCTCTTGCATGTTGGCTCATAGGAAAGAATGTAGTCCCTTGTTGTCGGAAGGCCCTTGGTCTTTGGGATGCCCTCAGGAATTTTAGTGCCTTTTGAGAACTGCCTGTGGGTTAAGTCATGTTCAATACCATCAATCTTGTTGAAATAGTGCGATATCGTTTTTCCGCGGTCAATAACTTCAGCCCAGACAATCTCCCCGCCAAGGTAGTCCTGAACAACGCATGCAGTCACCGCGCACTGCCCCCAAGCAGGATTCTGGGGAGTCCAGTTTTCTGGGTCTAATGAAGTTTCCTTGAGCCAAGATGAAAGCAGTGCCTTTTCAAGTTCTGAAAGCTCTACCATGCTGGTAGATAATTTGTTACTACTTAAAAATGTATTGAAAATAAATTACAGGTGCACTGGGCTGATACCGCCGTCTGGCTGAATCCCATAAAGTATAGATATTTTTATTGTTTAAAATATTAAATCTTACTTATCTTTTACTAAAATTTTTAAAGCATGACTAATTTGTGCAGGGGATGCATAGGGAGTTCTTCCTCAAGAGATATAAGGAAATCGGCGGGGACATAAGGGATGTGCAGCCCAGAGATTCAATAAGGGTTAATACCTCAAAGATAAGTATTGAAGCTCTGGCCGAAAGGCTTTCAAGGAAGGGAGTTCTTTTTGAAAAAATCCAATTCTGTCCGAATGGGCTTTACTACAAAAGCAAGTTCTCCCTCGGCTCAACTCCGGAATACCTCATGGGATACTATTACTTGCAGGAAGCCGCTTCAATGCTTCCTGTTCTTGCGCTTTCACCCTCTGAAAAGGATTTGGTGCTGGACATGTGCGCTGCGCCCGGCTCCAAGACAACGCAGCTCTCAGAAGTGATGGGCAACAGGGGTGAGATAATTGCAGTAGAAAAAAACCCGGGGAGATGCGAGTCCCTTAAGAACAATCTTGAAAGGATGGGATGTGCGAATGTCACAGTTCTAAATGATGATGTATTAAACATCAATTCAGACGAGATATTTGACAAAATTCTTTTGGATGCACCCTGCTCAGGCAACTATGCAATGGACAGGGACTGGTTTGAAAAGAGGAACTTGCCAGGAATAGAAAGGAATGCTGTACGCCAGAAAAAACTGATTGAAAAGGCATATTCCCTTCTGAAAAAAGGCGGAATGCTTGTGTATTCGACATGCTCACTGGAGCCGGAGGAAAATGAGGAATCAGTCATGTTCGCGCTTTCGCTCGGGCTTAAACTGGAGGATTCAGGAATTAAGGCAGTGGAGCCCGCTGTATCCGGATTTGATGGCAAGAAATTCGACAGAACAATGCTCTTGGCTAGAAGGCTATGGCCCCACAAAACAGGAACCTCCGGGTTTTTCATAGCAAAGTTGAGGAAGAAACAATGAATGCTGCTGAAGGAAATCAGGATGCAAACTCAATAGAGGGCGCAATGGTTGCATTCATACAAAAGCTTGGTGCAGAAAACCCCGAGAAGATATTCCATACAAGAATCAAACGTGCGCTGTCGCGCGAAAGCTGCAGCGAGCTTGTAGTGCTAGGGGAAGAGGTCTTCCTCTCAAAGAGCTCCAGCGAGGAGCTTGAGAAGAAGATAGAGCTACAGAAAGTGGTTTACTGCGGCGTCAAGCGCGGCACAATTAAAGATGGAATTTTCATTCCGGGGCCTAATTTCCTAAATGATATTGTTCCTTTCCTGGATGAACTCAATTATGTGATTGTGAATGAGAGGGCGGAATGGCTCTTCCTGTGCGGAAGGGACATATTCAAGGAGGGAATAGTCAGAAAGAGCCTGAGCAGGGGAAACGCGCTTGTTCTTAATGAAAGGATGGAGTGCCTTGGCTATGGAAAGATAGAAACAAACGGAAGCCAGGTCATAAAGAACATATTTGACTTAGGGGATTTCCTAAGAAGGGAAAGAAAAAGAAAGTAGCTTGGCTTTGTTACAAAGAAATTCTTTTAGAATTTCTTGTTCAAAGAAATCAAATGATTTCTTGAACTGAAAATCTTGATTTTCATGTTCCAAAACCACAAAAATCGAAGATTTTTTGGGTCCAAAGAAACGCAAAGAAATGCATAGGCATTTCTTGCGCAAGACCCTGTCTTTGCGCTTTGCGTTTCTTGGACAAGAAATTCTTTTAGAATTTCTTTGTCCTAAAAAACAACGGTTTTTTATGGAATTCGCCTGGCAAATTTTTGTTACCTGCGTTTTTTCTTCTTCACTGCTGCAGTATTCTTAATTGGCGCAGAAAACAATCTGTTGAAATCATACCTGAAAAGGTTCATCTCTGCGCGCATCATCCTGACTTCCTCTGTTTGTTCTGTATAGATTCCCTTCAGCTCCTGGCTTAACTCATCAAGATATGCAGTTATCACTATCATCATCACCGCAATTATCCAGACAAGGCTTACAAGAACTGCAGTTGTTATAGCGCTTGTGTTTAAAATAAGCCAGTTAAGGAATGCTACTCCCAAAAGCATTATTATTGCTCCAATTATTATTATCTTTTTTGAAAGAGAACCGAATGCGTCTGCCTGCATAATACCACCTCTTTTAGGATATATCATCTGTGTTGGAATTTAAATCTTTCCATGCCCAAGATGGAATCATAAAAATCCGCTGATTCGCGGATTTTTAGGATGCCAAAAACGGTGCTGTATCTTGCAACTAAAGTAAAGGTTTTAGCGCCGTTTTTTAGCATAATTTATAAAATTCAGCTGGATAACCCACATTATGGCTGATGCGCGAAAGATTGCGAAGTTCCTTAATAGAGAACTTTCTGTAAGAAAAATTCCGGACATTTCCAGAAACGGACTACAGTTCAATTCGGGAATGGATGTCAAAAAGATAGGGTTTTCAGAGGATGCCTGCATAGAAACTTTCAGGAAGGCAAAGGAGCGCGGGTGCGACATGCTGATTGTCCATCATGGGATACTCTGGAAGAAAGACACCAAGAAGCAGGTTACAAAGCTTAGGATATCTTACCTGAAAAAAGAAAAACTTTCGCTTTACTGCGCACACCTACCGCTGGACGTGCATCCGCGGCTCGGAAATAATGCCTGCTTGGCAGAAAAGCTCGGGCTTTTAAGGGTTTCAAAATTTGGAAAGTATGGGCGGCTAAAAGTGGGGCTTATGGGAGAGCTAAAAAAAGTGACTGCGCCAACCAAATTTGCAAAGGAAGTCAACTCAATACTTCATACGAGCTCGTTTGTAATGCCGTTTGGAAAAGCCAAAGTGAGGAGGATTGCCTTAATAACTGGAGGAGCTCCGGACAAGATAATAGAGGCGAAAGAATGCGGCGCAGATTTATACCTCACAGGGGAAGCAAAGTTATCAACCTATCATATTGCAAAAGACCTTGGAATGAACCTTATCGCTGCAGGGCACTATGCAACAGAAACCCTTGGGGTGAAGGCGCTTATGCCGGTTCTCAGAAAAAGATTTAATGTCAGGACTGTTTTCATAGAAAACAGGGTGAACCTTTAGGTGGTAAAATGGATGAAAAACACAGGCACGTTATAATAAAAACATCCATGGGAAATTTTACAGGCATAATAATCTCAGAGCGCGAGGATTTGCTTGTGCTGAAGCTGGAGAGCGGCTACCAGGTCAGCATAAGTAAATCAGACATAAAGTCAATCGAGCAGCTGCCGCAGCAGGAGAGAAAAAAGGAGAAAAATGCATCAGCTCCAAAAATGGATAAAGCCCTGCCAGTGATATCTGTGCTGCACACCGGCGGGACAATTGCATCAAAGGTTGACTATGAGACTGGCGCAGTCAAGGCGCAGTTCAGCCCAGACGAGCTTCTCGAGATGGTGCCTGAGCTTTCAGGAATAGCAAGGATAAAGAGCAGGCTCGTAAGGAACATGATGTCAGACGACATGAGGTTCGCCCACTACAACCTTATTGCCTCTGAGATAAAAAAGGAGATAGAATCAGGAACAGACGGAATAATCATAACCCAGGGCACTGACACAATGCATTACACTGCAGCAGCGCTTGCCTTCATTCTCGAAGACCTACCCCTGCCTGTGCTCATAGTTGGCTCTCAGAGAAGCTCTGACAGGGGAAGCTCTGATGCAAGCCAAAACCTTGCCGCAGCAACCTATTTCATTGCCCATTCTGACTTTGCTGGAGTTGCAATCTGCATGCACAATTCAATGAATGACGGCACTGTTGCAGTACTGCCGCCGTGCAAGACAAGGAAGATGCACTCATCAAGAAGGGATGCCTTCAAGCCGATAAACTCAAGCGAAATTGCAATTGTTGACTATGCCAATGGAAATATTGCGTTTTCATCGGCAAAGCATGAAAAAAGAAATCCAAACATGAAACTTAAGATTATGCCCATTAAAGAAAATCTAAAAATCGCAATAGTGAAGTCGCACCCAAACATGCATGCAGAAGAGCTCGCATGCCTTGAGGATTTTGACGGAATAGTGCTTGAGGGCACTGGCTTGGGGCACATGCCCATATCAAAGACAGATGAATTCACTGATGAGAATGCGAAAATATTCTCTGAAATAGAAAAGCTCTGCAGGAAAAGCGTTGTTGCAATGAGCACACAGGCAATATTTGGGAGGGTTGACATGAATGTTTACAGCCCGGGACGGCGGCTTGTCGAAGCAGGCGTCACAGGCAACTACTCCGACATGACTCCTGAAACCACATTCATAAAGCTCGCCTGGCTGCTGAGCAACTTCACAAGAGAGCAGATAATAAGGGAGAATCTTATGCTGAAAAATTTTAGGGGAGAAATTTCAGAGCGCATCGAGGACAATTTCATATAGGAGCTGCCAGGATGAAAGAGGAACTGAAAAATCTGGGAATAAGATGTGGCTTGGAAATACACCAGCAGCTCTCAACAGGAAAGCTTTTCTGCAGGTGCCCCTCTACAATAATAGAGGGCGAGCCGGACCTCAGAGTGAAAAGGAAACTCAAGGCTGTTGCAGGGGAACTTGGGGAAACCGACGAAGCAGCAGAATATGAGAGTCAGAAGGGCAAACAATTTATCTACAATTTCTACAGGAATGCAAACTGCCTTGTTGAGCTGGATGAGGAGCCGCCTCACGAGCCGAACCAGGAGGCAATCGCAACTGCCCTGCAAATCTCAATTATGCTCAATGCAAAGCCATTCCCAGAGCTGCAGTTCATGAGGAAGACAGTTGTGGACGGCAGCAACACCTCAGGATTCCAGAGAACAGGGCTCCTTGCGGTAAACGGGAAAATTGAGGTCTCAGGCAAAAAAGTGAGCATACCTACTCTGTGCATTGAGGAAGAGGCCTGCAAGATTGTTGAGAGAACCCCAAACCATGACGTCTACAACCTCTCGCGCCTGGGAATACCGCTTGTGGAGATAGCGACAGGGCCAGAGCTATCTTCTCCTGAAGAGGTGCTCTCCTGCGCAGAAAAAATAGGCATGATTCTCAGGAGCACTGGAAAGGTGAAGAGAGGAATTGGCACAATAAGGCAGGATGTCAATGTCTCGATAGCAGGGGGAAGGCGTGTTGAGATAAAGGGCGCGCAGGAGCTCAGGATGCTCCCGAGGATTGTTGAGATAGAGGCATTAAGGCAGAAGCATATCCTAGAGATAAAAGAGGAGCTGAAAAAAAGGGGAATCCAAAAAATTGAAAGCGAAACAAAGGACATTACCTCGGCGCTAAAAAATACGAAGTCAAAAATTCTAAGAGATGCCCTTAACAGAAATGGAAGGATAATAGGCGCAAGGCTTTCTGGAATGAAGGGGCTTATCGGAAAGGAGCTCCAGCCCAACAAGCGCCTTGGCACAGAGATGTCAGAATATGCAAAGAAGTTCGGCGTCTCAGGAATACTTCACTCCGACGAGCTTCCGGGATACGGCATCACAGAGAAGGAAGCGGAAATAATAGGAAATGAGCTCTCCTGCTCTGAAAATGATGGATTTTTCATAATCGCTTCTGACTCGAAAAGGGCAAGGGAGGCAGTTGCTGCGGCAATAGAGAGGGCTGAGCTTTCAGTTGATGGAGTGCCCCAGGAGGTCAGGAAGGCAAATGCAGACGGCACAACCTCATTCATGAGGCCGATGTCTGGCTCGAGCAGGATGTATCCTGAGACCGATGTGCCGCCGCTGAAAATATCAGCAGAGGGAATAAGGATTCCAAAGCTCATTACAGAGATTGCCGATGAATACAGGGAGAGGGGCCTGAATTCACAGATGGCTGAGATTGTCTCAAAGTCAGCTGAGCGGGAATTCTTTAACAGGATGGTCGAGTCCTGCGGAAATGTCGAGCCCCAGCTCATATTTTCATCAATATACGTGACGCCAAAGGACATAAAGAAGAGGCTGGGCCTTGACATATCTGGAATAGGCGAGCGCGAGATAGAAAAGGCGCTTTACGCCCTCAATGAGGGAAAAATATCAAAGCAGGCGGTCTCAGAGGCGCTTGCTCTGGTTGCATCAGGAGAAAGCATAGAAAATGCAATAAAAAAATTTGAAAGTATCAGCGCTTCAGAGGTTGAGGCAAAAGTAAGAGAGATAATCGCCTCTTTCAAGTCAAAGCTTAAGCCGGGCGAGCAGCTGAAAGAGGGGCTTGTCATGGGAAGGGTTATGGCTGTGCTCCGCGGAAAGGCAGATGGAAAACTGATAACAGACATCATAAAAAAGAATATCTGAATTTTTCTACAGAAACATTTTTATATTTATGGAATGCCCTTCCCAGCATGCTAATAGGGGTTGTCGGTAAGCCAAATGTCGGAAAGTCAACGTTCTTCAAGGCGCTCACGCTTGCAGACGTCTACATAGCAAACTATCCATTTGCAACAATAAAGCCAAACAGCGGAGTCGCCTATGTCAAGGTTGAGAGCATTGACAGGGAATTCAATGTGGTCTCAACCCCGAGGTTCGGCTTCAACAAGGGAAATTACAGGTTTGTGCCTGTGCAGATGATGGATGTCGCAGGGCTTGTGCCCGGCGCCCACGAGGGCAAGGGAATGGGGAACCAGTTCCTTGACGACCTGAGGCAGGCAGACGCGTTCATACACATAATAGATGCCTCCGGCTCTACAACAATCGGTGGCGAGCCGGTGCCCCCAGGAAGCCATGACCCCTGCGATGATGTAAGATTCCTTGAGGAAGAGCTTAACATCTGGTATTTCCAGATACTTAAGAAGGGCTGGGAAAGGTTTGCGAAGATAGCGACAATGGAGCATGAGAATGCAGTCAAGGCAATCTCAAAGCAGTTCACAGGGCTCGGCGCCACAGAAGATGACTTCAAACAGATAATAGAGGGGCTCAAGCTGAACGATGTGCCCCTCGCAAGTTGGAGCGATGATAACCTGAGCCGGCTGGCATCCACGCTGAGGAAAAAGACAAAGCCGATGATAATTGCAGCAAACAAGGCAGATGTCCCAAATGCAGCAGAGAACATAAGGCGCCTCTCTGAAAAATTTTCGGAATACATCATAGTGCCCTGCTCTGCAGAGTCAGAGCTTGCGCTGAAAGAGGCCGACGCAAAGGGGCTGATAAGCTATGTGCCGGGAGAGGCAGACTTTTCAATTGCTGACGAGTCAAAGCTTTCAGACAAGCAGAGGAACGCCCTTTCATTCATCAGAGAAAACATGCTCAGGAAATTCGGAAGCACAGGAGTGCAGCAGGCAATAAATGATGCTGTATTCAGGCTCCTGAAATATGTCGCCATTTTTCCAGGAGGGGTGCACAAGCTGGAGGACTCTGAGGGAAGGATACTTCCCGACTGCTTCCTGATGCCGCCAGGCTCAACATCCCTTGACTTCGCATTCAGGATACACACTGACCTGGGTAACAATTTCATAACTGCAATAAATGTGAGGACAAAGAGACCTGTGGGCAAGGACTACCTCCTGAAGAACAGGGATGTCATAGAGATTATCACTTCAAAATAATTGATGAAATTTTCTTTGTAACAAAACTCGCTGCTCGGAGCTTTAGAGCCCTCGCTTTATCGTGATTTTTGAACTTCAAAAAGCCTTCGGCTTATTTGAAGTGATTAAATTTTCTTCTTTCTCGGCTGTGCAAAGGCAGAGGCGAGGTCAACAATATACTTACCCTCTGAAAGCTCGTAGATGACAGGGTGTTCCTTGAAGAGCTTGACCACATCTAGTTCATACATTCCCGGCTTTGAAACCCTGACTGAGCTGAAATCCAGGACAACAGGAGGCATCTCCTCCTCTGTTTCGCCTATAATCTCAAGCACATCCTTTTCTATTTCCTGCTTGTCTGCATCCGAGAGCTTTTCCGCAGCCCTCTTGAGCTGATTGAAGCGCTCCTGCTTTATGTAAAAGAAAAGCTTTGAGCCGCAGCTGCAGCCCTTCATTATCTCCTTAGCATTGTCATCATAGATGATTCCACATCTTACGCACTGGTGAGGCATTTTATAAAAATAATCCTTTCTTCTTTTTATGCTTTGTCAAAGAAATGTCCCGCGCAAGCAGCTGTATCTTGTCAGGGTCCTTCTTTATTAGAATCCCTCATATGAAAGAAATGTTGATAAGCGCCTTGTAGAAATCCTCAATGTTGTTTCCGAACTTGGCTGAAATCCCGACAATCCTGTAGCGGGGAAAAGCCGCCTCAATCTTTTTTATGTCTGACTTTTTCAGGTCTATCTTGTTGGCAACAACAAGCATAGGAATCTTCCTGGCTTCGAGGTTGCCTATTATTGTCAGGTTGACCTGTGTATATGGGTCCTTTGATGAGTCAATAACCACAATGACAATGTCCATGTCGTCAAGCCACTGTATAGCATCGATTACCCCCTTTGTTGCTTCCTTTGCGCGCTGCTTCGCCTCCTTTTCAGAGAGTCCTGCAGAAACGAAGTCCTCATAGTCAATCTTTGTGGCAATGCCAGGAGTGTCAATAAGGTTGAAGATGAGCTCTTTCTTTCCTGACTTTATATGCACCTGCTCCTTCAGCTGCATCTCGCGGGTTTCATGCGCAACAGGAGAAACCTTTCCTAATTCCTCACCAAGCCAGTCCTCGCATATCCTGTTGGCAAGGGTTGTCTTGCCCCCGTTTGGCGGACCGTATATGCCTATCTTTAGATTTTTTCTCTTGAAGAAAAGGCGCCTGAAAAAACTTCTGAAACCCTTGAAAAGCCCTGCCATTATGGCTCTTGGTGTCCGGGAAGCGTTTAAATATTTTGCTATCAGCGATTTCAGGCCCTCGCTTCCAGATGGGTTATCTGAGAAATTTCCTCTTTGGAGATTGCGCAGCCGCGCAGCTTCAGCCCCCAGAGAAGCCCGTCGAGAAGCATCTGCCTTGGCTTTTCCACATTGTCAGGGATAAATTTGTTGAGAAGCCCTTTTTCATAGGCAACAATCACAAGCTCTACAGAACGGATTACTTTCACGTTTCTTGCCATGTAGCGCAGCTGCCTCAGGTTTTCCCTGTTGATTTCAACTCTTGTGTGAAGCTTGCTCTGGAGAAGGTCTCTCAGCGCAACAGGGTTTTCAATGAGCAGGCGCGTGGTCCTCTCGTCAACTGCAAATGCCGACAAATTCAGGGAGATAGCTGTTGCGAGCGCCTCCATCTCGCCTTTATGCACTATCGTAATCCAGACACCCTTTGACCTGAAAGAATGGTTTGCAAGGTCTAGGAGCTTGTATGCGAGGTCCTTCACGGCAGGAGTGATATCAATGAGCTTTATTGTGCCTGACCTTATTTCCTGCATCACCTGCAGGGCTTCAAACTCAAATCTTTTGGTATTCAGCGGATTGTCTACAAGCTCTGCCTTTACCTCAGAACAGATGCAGAAATCGCCGTCAAGAGAACCCTTAAGGTCATCGAGAATCCAGATAAGATTGTTCATAGTCATTGTTATGAGGGCGCTCGAGTCAAATATTAGGGATTTCATCTTCTTCACTTCTTGAAAAGCGACCTCGCAAAGGAAATCCTTTCCTTGGTCTTTCCAGATATAAATTGGTCTGTATCCTCGCTGTTGCCGATGTAAGCCATGAGCTGCCACTGGGAAATTCCTAGTATCTCCGCAGCCCTTGCCATTGAGATTCCGTGCTCGTAGATGCGCTCGCCCTTCTTTATCTTCGCCTGCGAGATTACTTCCTCAATATATTTCTTAGTCATGCTGTCTGTCTTTGAAATATAATCAATGAGTTTTTTCATGAAGTCCCTGTATTCCTTTTCTTTCCTGAGGACAAGGTTGCTCCTCGCATAGGAAAGAGTAGCAAGAACATGCTGGGAGAAATCACCGTCGCTCTTCTCCATTATTTTTGAAAGTGAGTAAATCACAACAGCCATTATCACAGAATCCTGGTCCTGGAATATGCTTGAGTTGTGTATTGTGTGGTCGCTGAGCTCCTTAAGCCCCGCTGTATTATGCTCTCTTATGTAAATTTCTGCCTGCGATATAACCGACAGGATGTCCTGCCTGACCACCTCTTCCATAACAGCATCTATTGAACAAAGTTATATAAATTTTGCTAAAGAGCAATTCATTTTCCAAGAAGCGATTCCAGGGTTACCATCGTGTAGCCCTGCGACTTGGCATACTTTATTATGTCTTCCATAACAGAAAAGTCCGCCTGCCTTGTGTGGTAAAGAAAGATTTTCCCTGGGCTGAGGGTCTTTTTGAAATAGCTTAAAACATATTCGCTGTCAGTCAGCTTTCCGTTCACAAACATTGAGTCGCCGCTCCAGATTGCAACATCAACGGGAACCCCAAAATTGCAGTCCTCAAGGGCGCCTATTGCCTTTGAGAGCGGCTCATAAAGTCCAAGCTTTGTACTGCTGTAGCCGAAATAGCCGTTGCCTCCAGGAGGCCTTGCAAAATGGAAGACAAGATTCGGGTCAATGCAGTCCCGAAGGGTGCTTATGTCGTCAGCATAATTTTTGTATATTTTGTCAAAAGTGCCCTGAACTTTCTGGTTTGTAGCCCAGGAATGGTCATAGGTGTGCAGCTCTATCTCATGCCCCTTCGCCAGCAGTTCCTTGTATAGTTCGGGATCCCGCTTCACGGTCTTTCCTATAGGAAAAAAAGTGAACCTGACGCCGTACTTGTCTCCAAGCGATAGGGCTTCCCTCACTAGGTCTAAATCATAGAGGTCATCTATTGTTATTGCTATCACTTTCTCATCTGTCTTTGCAGAAGAGTATATCTGTGGAATGTATTCCTGCTTTTTTGCCGGCTTTTGCTGCGGCTGGTATTTTTTGTAGGCGATGTCATGCATCTCCTTAAAAATCAACTCGTCAAGGGATGGAGAAGAAATATTAGAAGATTGCTGGGCTGATGCCTTCGCATTAGTTGGCGCCTTGGCCATCGAATTGACAAATGCTGAATTGCCCACAATAGCAATGCATGAAACTGCAAGCCACTTAATCAAAACCCGCTTTGCGCTGGACATTTCATACCCCCTAAGAAAGCAGATATTGAGAATGTATAAAGCTTTCCAAAAATTATACCTTTATGATCTTTGCAACAAAAAAGCCCTCTGTCTCGTTGTCCTGGGGCCATATCCTCAAACATTTTTTTATTTCAGGAGAAAACGAATGCCCTTCAAATTCAAGCACTGCTGAACTTTTTTTTATTTCAATATTAATATCGGAAAGCTTTGCATTCCCATATTTTGAAAGCAGAGAATCAACCACTGCCTCGTCCTCATCCGGCTCAAGGGTGCATGTTGAATAAACTAAAGTTCCACCTGGCTTTAATGCCTCAAATGCGCAGGATATAAGCTGTTTTTGTATCTTTGAAAGTCGAATTACCATTGCAGGATTCCACATTTTAACTGTATCCACTGACTTGTTTATTGTGCCTGTTCCTGAACAGGGCGCGTCCAAAAGGATTTTATCAAAAAAGTTCTTCATATAAGCATAATTCCTTGCTTCTGTAAGAGTTATTATTGAATTTGCTACGCCACAGCGCTGCATGTTCATTGAAAGCGCCTTTATTCTTGGATAGGAATTATCATTTGAAACAAGAAGCCCCTGGTTTTCCATGTACTGGGCAAGCTGCGTTGACTTGGAGCCGGGCGCAGCGCACATGTCCAGCACAAGCTCTCCCGGCTTCGGCTCGAGCACTATGGAAGGTATCATTGAGGATGCATCCTGGACATAGATGTAGCCGAGGGCGTGCTCAAGGGTGTTGCCTATATCCCTCCTTTCGCTTTCCACAAAAAAACCTTCTTTGCACCAGGGCACAGGGAAGAGCTCCCACTGCTTCCTGAATTCTGGAAGTATCTCTGAAACCTCTGCCTTTAAGGTATTGATGCGCATTGATTTCCTCGGAAATGAGAGAGAGCACCTCCTGAACTCGGAAAAGTCAGTGAGGGTGCTGTATCTTTTTACAAAGCCCTCCTTGAATTCCACTTTGTCAGCATCCGGCATTGGCTTAAGCATGATGAGAAAGTATTCTTGAAAGGTTTAATAAATTTTCTAAGACCAATAATTTATTTCTTTAAAAAAAGAATTGCCTCTGCAAGGTCGCCCTTTGCCCTTTTCAGGGCTGACTCGGCAGCGTCCCTGCGAACTCCTGCCTGCTCTATGACAGTAGCAATGTCATCCTCGCTTATCTCCGGCTCAGTGGATGCCCTTTCCTCAGAAACCTTGCCAGAGACCTGAAAGCTTTCCTCCCCGCTCATCTTTACCTTGACAACGCTCGGGCTTGAGATGATGATGTTTTTGTCTTTGCAGCGTATTATGACTTCCCGTGCATCAATCTCTTCCTGAGAAATGCCCATCTGGTGCATTGCCTGGCTCAGCTGCCTCGGGTTTATCTTCGGATACAATGAGAAGACCTCACTTGGGTATTCCAAACCACGCATAGCCGAAGGCGTGAAGGATTATCTCTATGGCTATCACAACCAAAAGCATTATAATCACGTGGCTTGGCTTTATCTGAATCTTATTTCCTGCCGAGTCCGAAAAACTCATCAGGCCCCCGCCGCTTGAGGGGAGCCTAATCCTGTTGTCTGCCATGAGGGGGAGAGAACATACTTCCTTTAAAAAACTTGCGAAGATTGAGAGAATTGCACAAAATTAGCAGAATCCTCACCAGTTGGTGTCTACAGATGTCTTATAAAATATAAATCAAAGACATCAAAAGCTTATAAATGTGTTCGGGATTATGAAAGGGAATAGTGTGAGATTTTGCGGGGATTGAAGCATGGGCAGAAATCTGTTGTCTAAAAACATTTCATGCCTGGATTTTCGCTCATTTTTTGGCAGCGTATTAGGGAGGTATTATCATGGCAGGTGAATCACGACTTGAAGCAATAGTTAAAAAAGCAAAGCCAGAAAAAAAGAAAGATGTAAAGGCCATGATAATAAGCGAATTCCCTGTGGACAGCATCATGGGCACTTCAGAGCAGGCAAATGATGCGAGAAAGGGCATAATAGAATATGCAAAGAGTGAGAATCCAGATGTAATATTTGTAGACGGGCTTGTTTCATACACCAGATTCCCAGAGGCATACGGCAAGAACATACTTGAATCAGAGCCCATAGAGACATTCATGAAAGAGCCGTTTCGCCTTGCATCTGAGTTCCTGCATGAACTGAGAAGCGCTTTCAAGGGAAAGATATACTATGTGCTTTCTGATTCTGACGAGGATAACATAAGGCGTCTCACAAAATACACCTGCAACTACAGGGCAAAGGCAGTTAAGGAGCTGATAAAAAGATATGAAAAAGACATAAAGAGCTGCGAACAGGAGATACGCAGTCTCGCCAAGAAGCGCAATGAGCTGAAAGAAAAACATCAAACTCCAAAAAGGGCTGAGCAGATTGAAAAAATAAATGAGGCAATCAATCATTCCAGAAAGATGCGGCAGACCTATCTTTACCAGCTCGATAAGGCAGAAGAGAGCCAGGTGGATATCCCTAACAGCGAAAGTATTGATTACAACAGGATAAAGGATGAGGTTTACTCGCAATACATAAACACGCTCGAGGAACTCAATGACGGGGTTGATATAAACAAGGGCGAGTTTGAGGGGAAAATAAATGGCTACACATTCCTCTACAAGCACAGCTTCAACATGCTCTCAAAGACCCCCCTGAAAAGCAGCACAAACCGGCTCCTTGATTATGTGAACAAGCTCTATATTGGAAACAACCAAGTCCCTGATTTTATCTTAGAAGGCGGCCACAATGCAGAGACAGTTGCACAAGTATACAGGCACGACATGAAGGACAAGTATTCACTCATCTTTTCTGCACCTGTGATGGAGGACCAAGCCAGAATAAAGGACATGTTTGACAGGAAATACAATCCAGAGCTTTTCCAGGGACTGCAGAACAGGCTTATGTCCTGCAAGAGATTTGCAAAGAAGCTTGTTGCGCCCGGAATCTCAGTTGTCGGAAGGAAACCAAAAGGAGGATATTATGCTGTTGTCTACTCGATGAACCATCTCGCAAAAGTAGGAAGGCAAGAGATAAAGATTTTGGACATGAAATATGAGAGCATGAACATCCTTGCCGACCCACACATCGGCAAGGGAGATGCAAGATACGACAAGTTGAAGAGCGCAGAAGCACGAATGGAAGATGAAATAGATGAAAGAAAGGCAAAGGGTGAATCAGCCTCCCTGCTTTTTATGGTGAATGAATCTCTTCAGGGCAGGAATTATAAGACAATGCCTGTGGAGACAAAGAGGAGCATTCCTGAGGAATTTGAGGAAACACTAAAAAATGCTGCTGCAAATGGCGAAAGCATTGAAAACATAATAGGAATGAGTGTAAATGAAATTGAGCGGGTTAATGAGCCGAGGCTGATGAACCAGCTGGAAAGATACAACATAATAATCAACCCGCTTATAATGAAGACTCTGCTGAATTCAAAATATGAAACTGCAGTGGTTTTCACAGAGGGAACCCACATAAAGCACACTGTGGGAGAGTTCGGCATAACAGAGACAGAGCTTCAGACAATGCCTTTCAAGGAGTTTGTCCATCTCTATAATATACTTGTGAAAGAAAATAAACTGCCCTATGATGAGAAGATTGCCAGCATGTATGAAAAGATAAAGTTCAGCGGGGCAGATCAGAGCGGCTATGTCAAGTTTGAAGAAATGATTGGCGAAAACATCTACAAGTTTTCTGCCACACACAAGGATGTAAGCGCAAATCCGCAAACCAACATCCCAATGAAGGTTGTGCAGAATCTGGTAACCATGAGAGATGATGCTGACATAAAAATAGCAGGGCACCACCACATACCAAGCTTCACAGTAATAGGGCGGCTGGAGTCAAATGATATAAGTGTTTCAATCAAAGGAGCCACATTCAATGAGTATGATTCATATGGAAAGGAGGGTGGCTGGGCTCCTGCAGTAATCGGCTATGTCAAGGGCATAATACCTAAAAATGCAGGCGGCAAGGGCGTTTACGGCGTAGAATTCATAACATCTGACATACTCTAATTTTTTTAACCTGTTTTCAATCCTTTTTTTATGATTTTTCCTATTCCTGCATCTGTAAGCGCCTCAACCATTGAGAACATGCTCTTCAAGCCGCGGGATACGGAATGCTCGTCGCAGATAAGGGTGTGAACATAAGGGGCAACAATCCATTTGGTGTCTGTTTCTGACTCGGGATTCACAAAAAGCATCTTGAGATTTCTTATCTTTACAAGCTCGCTCCAGCAGGCAAGAGCTGCCTTGAATTTCTCCTTTGTGTTAAAGAATATTGCAGTGAACTCTGACTTTGGAGGCGCCGGAATCCTTGACAGAATTTCAGGAAGCTCAGACAGCTTCGGCTCGATTATGAAAAAGCCGTCCTTCAAGAGATATTTCACATGGATGCCAAAGCGCTCATCTGAAATCTCAACTATTTGCCTCTCAAAAGCGTCCTTGCTCTTTAGGTATGGAATAAGCCACTCTTTCAGGTAGGAGAAACGCTCTTCAACAGATGCTGCCATTTGGAAAACAATTTGCTGCCCGATATATAAAATTTGTCAAAAAGATTAAAATATGGAAGGAAGATTAGCCCTGGCATGGAGCCGGAAAGCGAAAAAAATTCCAGGAAAAAAGCTGCTCTTGAAATAGCTGAAAAAATATTCTCATCTGGAGCATGCAGTGCCAAAGAGATAAACAGGATAAAAAAGGAGGCGGCGCAAAGGCACGGCTTTTCTGGTTTCATGACAAACATTGAGATACTCTCAAGCATACCTGAGGAAGAGGTGGAAAAGCTTAGGAACATTCTCCTGAAAAAGCCATTGCGAAGCCAGTCGGGGGTTTCTGTTGTTGCGATAATGACAAAGCCAGTGAAATGCCCCCACGGAAAATGCAGCTACTGCCCGGGCGGTCCTGGCTCTGAATTCGGCGACATGCCCCAGAGCTACACAGGCAGGGAGCCGGCAACAATGAGAGGACTACGCGCAGGATTTGACTCTTATATTCAGGTAATGAACAGGCTTGAGCAATATGTCTCAGCCGGCCACATCCCTGAAAAAATTGAACTTATTGTAATGGGCGGAACTTTTCCGAGCTTTCCAGAGGACTACCAAAAAGAATTTGTTGGATATGCCTTGAAAGCCATGAATGATTTTTCTTCAATGTTCTATAAAAACGGAAAAATTGACAGTGAGTTGTTCAGAGAATTTTTTGAAATGCCTTCAGACATAAAAAATCCGGACAGGGCTAAAAGGATACAAAAAAAGATTGCTGTAATTAAAGGAAAACTTTCTCTTGAGGAAGAGCAGGAGAAAAATGAAACCTCAAATGCAAGATGCATTGCAATGTGCTTTGAAACGCGCCCGGATTTCTGCTTTGAGTCTCACATAAATAAAATGCTCTCGCTGGGAATAACAAGGGTTGAGCTCGGGGCCCAGAGCGTATATGATGAGGTTCTTAAAAAAGTTAATAGGGGGCATTCTGTTTTAGACACCATAAGGGCTACTGCCCTGCTGAAGGACTCTTTCCTCAAGATTGGATACCACATGATGCCAGGGCTTCCCGGCTCGTCAAGAGATAAAGACATAAATGCATTCAAGGAAATATTTGAGAACCCTGAATTCAGGCCTGATAACCTGAAAATATATCCGTGCATGGTTCTCAAAGGGACAGAACTTTATAAGATGTGGAAGAAAGGAGAATACAAGCCGCTCTCTGCGAAAGAAGCAGCAGAGATAATCTCAGAGGCAACGCAGTTCATACCGGAATACTGCAGGATAATGAGAATTCAGCGGGATATACCCACAAAGTTCACCGAGGCGGGGGTTGAAATGACAAATCTCAGGCAGTATGTTGACAAAATGCTGAAGGAGAGGGGGATAAGATGCAGATGCATAAGGTGCAGGGAGCCAAAGCTGGCTGTTCCTACAATGAAGAATATTAAAATAAAAAAAGTAGAATATGAGGCGAGCGGCGGCACTGAAATCTTTATTTCTGCAGAGGATGAGAAAAAGGACATACTCTTCGGATTTGCAAGGCTTAGAATCCCAAATCTGCCATTCAGGAAAGAGATACTGCCTGAAAGTGCGGGAATAAGGGAGCTGCATGTTTATGGAAGGGCGGTTCCAATAGGCGAAAAGGATGAAAATGCGAGCCAGCATAAAGGGATGGGGAAAATGCTTATGCAGGAAGCAGAAAAAATTGCATCTGAAGAATTTTCCAGGAAGCAAATGTATGTGATTTCAGGAATAGGCGCAAGGGAATACTACAAAAAGCTCGGATATCAAAGAATGGGCGCATACATGGAAAAGAACCTGTGATTATTTATGGGCGAGAAAAAACAATAAACTTATAAACTTATTAATCCAAACAATTTGGGGGATTGAGAAACTTGGGAAGAATAAGAAGAATTGTCTTAGATGTATTGAAGCCTCATGAGCCGACCATAGAAGAGCTCGCCTCAAAGCTGAGCGACATAGCAGGCACAGAAGGCGTTGACATAGTTGTCTACAGCATAGAAAAAGATGTGGAAAGCATAAAAATAACAATAGAGGGGAGCGACATAAACCTTCCCAAAATCCGCCATCTAATAGAAGACTTCGGGGCAAATATTCACAGCATAGACAAGGTAACCTGCGGCGCAAGGATTGTTGAAGAGGCGGAAACCCCTCAGGATGTGGATTGAGCATTCTGGCAGCCAGCCGTGATTCTGCATGAAAGCAATCTTTTCAGCCAGCAGTAGCAAACAAGTATCAGTAATTCCGATTCGCCTTAGAATGAGAAGGTTCTTCTCTGAGTTCAGGGACTATAACAGGATTGCTAAGATAGATAAGATTGTGAGAAGGTATTTCCTGATGAACACTTTTGATGGTCTCATGATAATTCTCGGGCTCATGTTAGGAAGCATGATTTCCGGCTTAAGCGAGCCTGAGCTTGTGATAAAGGTGAGCATTGCTGCAGCAATTGCAATGGCCGTATCAGGGATATGGGGCGCCTACATGGCAGAGCATGCCGAAAGGGCGAGGGAGCTGAAAAAGCTGGAAAGGGTTACAATGCACAAACTCAGGAACACTAAGATAGAAAGGGCATTCTATGCGGCAAGCATAATAGTGGCTCTTGTGGACGGGATTTCCCCTGTTCTTGCAACAATGACCGTGCTTATCCCATTTTTCATTCCTGGAATTTCAATAATGGCGATGTACATGGCTTCAATAGCAATTGCATTCAGCATACTCGCGCTTTTAGGTTTATTCACTGCAATTGTGGCCAAGGAGAGAATCGTGCCTTCAATAATAAGGATGCTTCTTGCAGGAGTGCTCTCTGCAGTGCTTGGAAAGGTTATTCTGGGAATATTCTGATTTAAGGGCACTACTTATTCCTTAAGCCCTGGGAAGGACATCTCTGGCTGATTCAGGGAACTCTCCCTTGCGAACTCAATAAAATTTGGTATCTTGACAGGCATCGCAAACTTGGTAAAGTTGCTGGTTATTATCGCCTCTCCAATGTCAAGGGAGGCGATGCTCCTGGAATCCTGCGAGAGGTCCTGGCTGGCAGAGTCAATTATCGCCTGGCGCTCGGGCTGCATTTCAATCCCAAGAATTATCTTTGTATTTATGTTTGCAAGTATCTCCTTGGGTATCATTGAGGGCAGCTGGGTTATTGCGAGAAGCCCTGTTCCGAATTTCCGCCCCTCCCTTGCAATTGCGGAAAAGACATTCGGGCCACGCTCAAGCACGTTCCTGCCTATCACTCTGAGCGCCTCCTCAAGAACTATCACTGCAACCGCCTTCTCAGATTCGCCCTCTGCCTTGCAGTGCCTGTATCTTGCGAACAGTTCTGAAGCGATGAGCGAGCCCACCAGAAGCTCAAGGTCGCCTGAAAATGAGGACGTGTCTATGATTACTATGCCTGCGTTCTCAATCTTTGAGATTATGTCCTTTATTGTCGTGGAGCCCGCCTCTGTGTCAAAGATTCCGCGGCAGAGAATCTTTTTCTCACTGAGCCCGCCATCCAGCATGGGCTCTTCTTCTGAAACTCTGAGGTCCAGAAGCCCTGCAATCTTTCTCCTGACCACATTCAAAGTTTCATTCCTGAACTCAAAATCAATTTTTTTTTCAAGAAGAAGCGCTTCAATCCAGTCCTTTCCATAGCTCTTGTAATATGCAGAGAGCACCTCCTGCTGAGGGTCGCTCCAGTACATGAACTGGAAGTGCGAGGGCTTGACTGCGCGAAGGTTTATTCTTAGGGTAAAGCATCCTGCAGGAGCATTTTTCGGGGTGAAATATGATATCTTCTCCCTGTTTGGATGGTCCTTTAGCCCGAAAGAGTTTCTGCCGTAATATTCATCATGAGGGTCTAGCACAAGCACCCCTGCGTAATCCTCAGATGCTATGCTCCAGAGCATGCATTTGGTAAGGTTTGACTTTCCCCTGCCTGTTGTTGCGGGGATGAGCACGTGGTGCTTCAGCACCTCCCTGCCGTTGAGGAAGATGTCTGAAGAGAGGGTCTTTGAGCCAGAGCGTATCTTTCCAATGAAGAGGGGATTTTCCGGCTTTTTCAGGAAGGAAAGGTCAGAGTCCTCTATTCTCCTGAGGTCTGAAAAGAATGCGGGCAGCGACTTTGAGATTGAAAGGCGCCCTGAATTCATGTTCACAAGATTCTTGAGTATAACAAGATTGTAGTTCCTTATCGGGCCCTCCATGAAGTCCAGTCCTGTCGACTGCTCAAGCTCCAGCCCGGACATCAGCTCGAGGTTCTGCTGAGAAATCTGGCTCCCATAGATGAGGTCATATACCTGAAGGATTATCTTTAAGTCGCCCCTCTCAGAAACAAGAAGCTCGCCGAGCTCTATGTTGTTGCCTGACTTCTCCCTGGCGATTATCCTGCCGAAATCGCCTGAGATTACCTTCGCTACTGCAGCCATGGAAAAATAGAATAAAGGGCATTATATAAAGTTTTAGCCTTTGAAAAAGACAAAAGTTTTAAAGGATTAATGATAACCTCATCCCCGAAGGCTAGGCCGGGGAATCAGTCCTTCCCTGTAACTGTAAACGGACTTCAAGACAGGGCTGAACATGGGGGGAAGGGGCATGCCTTATGCGCAGGGCTTGGGCTCTACTGTGAGATTCTGTCCAGCAGGACTGTTGCCCTGGGAACCGTGTCAGATCCGGAAGGAAGCAGCACTAACCTGGACAGTCGGTGCTTGTTGGGTAGCAGGGTTGAGAAAAGTTCAAGAAAAACTTGCGTATAATTCATGTTTCGACCCTCCAATGCCTTCACTTTCTTTCAGAAGTTCAGAAAGCGTCACCGGCTTCAGTCCCATTGAGAGCAGGGCATCTATTATCTTTGGAAGGGCTTTCAATGTCGCCTTCCTGTCCATGACATTTTTTATGCGGTTTTTGGAATCGTGAAGAAGAATTATGTCGCCCGGCTTTGCAAGACGCTGAATCTTGCTTATTATGTGCCTGTGCCCCCTTATATTTATTGAAGAGTCAAAGGTCTTAATGTTCCAAAGCACCATGGAATAGCCCTGCTCAAGGGCAATGCGCTTTACAAACCTGTTGTACATGCCCATCGGAGGCCTGAAATATTTCGGCTTTACCCCTGATGCCTCAACAATTGCCTGCTCAGCACTCTCTATCTCGCGCTTTATCTGAAAAGGCATCTTTGAAAGCATGTTCCTGTGGGAGTAAGTGTGGTTTCCAATCTCATGCCCCTCGTTTAGTATCCGCCTGCAGAGCTCATGATGCCTCTTTGCAAACTTTCCCACCAAAAAGAAGGTTGCCTTTACATTGTATGCTTTCAGAATATCGAGAATTGCAGAGGTAAAATTGGAAGTTGGGCCGTCGTCAAAAGTCAGGGCTATCTGCCTTTTATATGAGACGCCGTGCCTTATTACTCCTGGCTCAGGTCTGCTCCTGACAAATATAAAATAGCCGTATCTCAGGGCAGTTGAGGGCAGGGATGCTGCCCTCCTTAATGAATGAATGACCTTTTTAGGCCCCAAAAAAATGTTCATATGCAGTGCTGATTCTGGACTGCTGATATTTAACCATTTCGGATTTTCTGAAAAAGAAGAAAATTAATTAAGGCAAAGGGCAACACAAATGTTAAAATGAGGATAATCTCAGACCTGCACATACACAGCAGATACTCAAGGGCCACCTCTAAAGCCCTGGACATCGCAAACCTTGAGAAGTATGCGAGGATAAAGGGGCTTTCGCTTCTCGGAACAGGGGACTTCACGCATCCTCTCTGGCTGAAGGAGTTGAAGTCTTCGCTTGCAGATGACGGAAGCGGCATAATGCGGACAAAAACAGGATTCCTTTTTCTGTTGCAAACAGAGGTCTCCCTGATGTACACTCAAAACAAGAAGGGCAGGAAGGTGCACCTGATTATTCTCGCACCCGACTTCCAAACAGTTGATAAGATAAATTCATGGCTTTTGACAAGGGGGCGCCTGGACTATGATGGCAGGCCCATATTCGGGATGGACTGCATAAGCTTCACGGAAACAATAAAAGAGATTGACGAGAGAATAGAAATTGTGCCCGCCCATGCTTGGACCCCCTGGTTTGGGGTGTTCGGCTCAATGTCCGGATTTGATTCAATTGAGGAGTGCTTTGCAGAGCAGGCAAAGAACATACATATGATTGAGACAGGGCTCTCAAGCGACCCTGCGATGAACTGGAGGCTTTCTGCCCTTGACAGATACTCGCTAATCTCAAACTCAGACAGCCACAGCTTCTGGCCCTGGAGAATTGGAAGGGAATGCAACATCTGCGAGGTAAAGGAGCTTAGCTATGAGAGCTTAATCAAAACTTTTGTGACAAGAAAGGGGTTTGTTGAGACAATAGAGGTTGACCCTGCATACGGCAAATACCATTTTGACGGACATCGCGCCTGCGGGATTTCAATGAGTCCTGCAGAAGCAAAGAAGCACAGCAATATCTGCCCTGTATGCAAGAGGGCGCTGACAATAGGGGTGCTGCACAGGGTTGAGGAGCTGGCTGACAGGCCAGAGGGCTTTGTGCCAGAGGGTGCAGTTCCGTTCAGGAGAATATTACCGCTTTCAGAGGTAATTGCAGCAGCAACTGGCTCTTCTGTCGCATCAAAAGCCACTTTCAGGGAATACTACGGGCTTGTCGGAAGATTCGGCTCTGAGATGAATGTGCTGCTTTCTGCTGATGAAAAAGGGCTTCTTAAGGAATGCGGTGAAAAGATTGCAGGGATGATAATGCAGAACAGAAAAGGAGTGCTTGAAGTGGCTCCTGGCTATGACGGCGAATACGGGGTTTTGAAAGTTGGCAGGCCAGAATTTAGGGCTGATGACGATGAAAAAAAGTTGGTAAGGAAGGAAAAAACCAAGCCCGATGCGCAGAAGGGGCTTTCTGATTTCATTTAATTTTTAATTATAGGCAAGGACATTGATGTTCGTTATTATTTATCTTGCCTATATCCAGAAGACTTTAACAAATTTCATACAAATATTAAAGTCTTCTCGTATAATATTAAAAGTAGTCGCCATAATATGCTGCCGGTTCAATGCCGCCGCAAATCTCTGCCACAATCTTGACAAATGCGTCAGCCCTGTCATAGTATTCCTTCACGCGGTCTATGTCTATGCTTATTATAGTTGATTGGTCAAGCTGAACTATCATTGCCACATGGCGCCTGTACTCTTCTATTTTCTTGTACTCAGAGCGTGTTATTTTCCTCAGAAGCAGGTAGAATTCCATGTGCGCCTGAATGTCCTTGTTGTCGGGGTAGAGCGCCTTGACCTCGTTGCACTTTATTCCGGCATTCTTGGAATATGACTCTATCTTCCCATCATCCTTTGCCTTTTCAAGGAGGGCTGTCATGGCCTCGTCATAAGCGTTTATCAGGCGCTCTATTATGGACTTTATTACGTCAACTGTGCGCGTGTATTTCAGGCTCACATAAATCAGGTGGTCTGCGCGCTTGAGCTCCTCAAACGCCTCGCTTAGGTACTCATTCATTTTGGCCTCATGATGGCAGAAAGCTCTTCTATAAATATCTTTGTCTTGAGGATATAGCCCCTCAGCTGCTCCAGGCTTATCTTCTCAAGATTGTAACGGTCGTCGCAGATGATGAAATGCTCGCCCCGGGAAAACTCCACAGGGCTCTCCCTGTGCTTGACAACAATCCTCCGCATTTCTAGGGCAACAGTCGCATAGGAAAAGCTGAGCCCGTTGCGTTTGAGCGAGGCCCTGAATGCAGCAAGCCGTGATTCAAAATTCTCTGCCGGGGGAACCTTCAGGAACTTGGACTTGAGGTCATGGTTGAGAAGGGCGTTCATCCCCGTATACATTGCCATGAATGTATTTTCAAGCATGGGAAGGAAAAGGCGCTGGTCCTTTGTCAGCGGATATGTGACATTAGCGAGCTGCTCTGCGGCAGAAAGGTAACTCTTTGCTGTGCCCCTGAGCGCATAGGCCTTTTCCATAGGAAAGAAATAAGCAAATGAAGTTTTTAAATATTGTTAGAAAAACCAGCTTACAAACTTCAAAATTCCCTGCTTCCAGGGAACCCTATGCGAGACCCCGCTCTTACTTTCAAAATCATGGTAATTTTTCATATACCAATTATAATTTCGAATAAGCGCATCCTTTGTAGAATATTTTGGCTTAAATCCCAGATTTTTCTCTGCTTTTTCTATGTTCACAAAAGAATCCATCGGAGCTGTCTCATAAACCCATCTGTAAAGCGGGGAAAGATGAAGGGCCTCAAGAAACCTCAAAACAAGAATCACTGGTTTTGCCGGAAATCCAATAACCCTCTTTCCTTTCTTTGAATATTTTAAAACTGAACCAAAATCTTTTTTCATTGTTGAAAATTTCTTCGCACCTATGTTAAAAGTATCATTGACTTTTCCTTTTGGCTTGGTTGCGCACAAAAGGATTGCCTGGCACAAGTCCTCAACATCTAGGAGCTGGTACCTGTTATTTCCCATCCCAATTATGGGAATGTTCTTTCCACGCCTAATCCAATCATAATAAATTGCAAAAACACCCAGGCGCTCAGGCCCCACAAATGTCTTGGGCCGGAGTATTGAGACGCACATTCCCTTTTTCCTGAACCTCTCGCACACCTCCTCTGCTTCAATCTTCGCCTTGCCATAGGGGCCAACTCCGATAAGCTTATCATTTTCATAAAGTGGATGATGGTTTGGAATTCCATAAACTGCAGTTGAGGAAATTTGAATAAATCGCTTCACTTTTGCCCTATATGCTTCTTCAAGAACAATCTTTGAGCCAATAACATCAGTAGAATAAATCTGCTCCTTTGAATAAAGGGGAAGCGCAGCTGCTGCATGCACGACAACATCAATCCCTTTCATCGCCTTCCTGACTGCAGCCCTGTCCCGAATGTCACCCTTAATGATTTCATAATTGCTTCTGTTGGGGTAGTCAAATTCAGCGATGTCAAAGCTCCTGACAAAATGCCCTCTCTTCTTAAGGTAGCGGCAGAGGTTTATTCCCAGAAACCCTGCTCCTCCTGTAATAAGAAATCTCATTTCAGCATTACCACTTTTTTGAATATAAAATGCGGGGAGTAGGACTTTCGCCAGCCTTTATGATTTTTGCCTTCGGCAAAAATCCTGAGGAACGCGCACGAAGTGAAGCGTTCCGCATTTCCCTCAAGGCTTTTTGCTTGCAAAAAGGCTTGTTTCGAACCCACGAAGGCACTAAGCCAGCAGATGACCCATGCTGAAAGTTCATTGGCAAATGCTTCGCCACTCAATCAACTTGAGTCTGCCCCGTTTGGCCACTCCGGCATCCCCGCATAATGTGGCAAGAATAAGGCATTTTAGGCAGTTTAAAAAGTTTTCTTAAAAGAGGCAAAATAAACAGGGAAAGGCTTTTATCTTCAATTATCTTAATGCCCTTATATGGAATCTAAAAAATATGCGTTGATTACTGTTTCTAACAGAAAGGGCTTGGCCAAATTTGCCCGAAAATTGAAGGAGTTGGATTTTGAGATTATTGCCTCAAAAAACACTGCTAAATTCCTAAAAAATCATAGAATAAATAGTACAGACGTCAAGGAAATTACAGGATATGAGCCAATCATGGGAAAACACGGGATCAAATTGATTCATCCAAAAATATTTGGGGCAATACTTGCAGACCCAAAAATAAAAAGTCATAGGAAAGATATGAAAAAGCATAAAATAAATCCCTTTAGCCTTGTTGTTTGTAATTTCTATCCTTTTGAGAAAACAATCAGTAAGAATAGATTCAAGCATGAAACCGCCATCTATAATCTGGATATTGGCGGGCCTGCAATAGTTAGATGCGCTGCTAAAAACTATAAAAATGTCTCTATAATTGTCGATCCTTCAGATTATCAGTTAGTTTTAGATTGTCTTGAAAATTTTGAAGAAATCCCTCTAAAAATAAGAAAATACTTTTCTCTGAAGGCATTCAAGTATACTTCAAAGTATGATGCTGCAATAATAACTTACTTAGAGGATGCATTTGCAAAAGACGGCGATGAAGAGATTAGGGAATGTAAAAGGTGCCTGAACAATACAAAAAATCCCACCATCAGAATAGGAAAGGACGGATTATGCAATATATGCGCTCTGTACCTTAAAAATTTTGATAAGAATTCCTTAAAAAAAGAATTGGCTTTTTTAAAAACTCTTATTGACCCTAAAAAGAAGTATGATGCAATGGTCGGAATTTCTGGAGGCAAGGACAGTACTGCTACCTTATACACTGTAAAGAGAATGGGCTTTAATCCCCTTGCATTTACTTTTGACATAGGCTATTATCCAGAACATATCTTCTCAAGAGCAAAACAAATTGCTGAGAAATTAAATGTAGACTCTGTTAAAATTCCAATCAAGAAGTACATAAGGAAAAATGACCTGTTGTCCTATAAAAAAACAGCAGAATTATTTGATAAGCCTGACACAGAAGAAACAAAGAAAGAATTCTTTTTCCATTATTTAAATGGAAGAAATCACTATTCTGCCAAATGCACCCATGCAGTCCCGTTTGTCAGAGTGTGTCAATTATGCAGGCATACTGTAATAAGGGCATACTACGCAGAGGCAGTAAAACGGGGGATTAATCTTATCATCCTTGGCATGAATGAGTGGGCAGGCCTGAGCCAGAAAAGGTCATCAAAAAAATACAAAATATCAGGCATTAGGAAATTGCAGCCATTCCCGGATAAACCATCTGTATATGTGGTTCATCTTCCATTTTTGCTCCAAAGGAAAAGCAAGGATGTCAGGAAAATTTTAAAGAAATTAAATTGGACAGTGCCAAAAGGGGAGAACTTTGTTGAGTCAAATTCCAATTCCTGCTTGCTTGCAAGGGCTGCAGAAAACAAAACAAAAAGGATGTTGGGCTTCCATCCTGATTCCACAAGATTGTCAAGGGAGATTACTGTTGGCTTTATCACAAAAAAACAGGCAAGAAAGGCATTGCAAAAAATTAACAATTGTCAGTATTCTGTGCGCCAGGTCTTAGAAAAAGCAGGAATTTTAAATTAAAAACTCCGCCATAAATGGTGGAGTATGTTTTAAGAAAACTTACGCAGGAAATGCAACGAGGCGGAGTTTTTGATACAAAAAGTTTACAACTTTTGTACACAAGCGAAGCTTGTTGTACAGAAAAAGCATACTAAATAGAAACACAATCCTCAACATAAATGTCAAGGTATGCTTTTTCTTTTAATTAAATAACAAATATTTATAAAAGCCCTGAAAATCCCTCCTCTTATGAAAGCCATTATGAAGATTGACGGCTTCAGAAGTGCAGGGGCGCTCTTTGACAGCGTCAGCCATTTCGGAAGATAAAATTCTAGTCCTTTTAGCAAATATTATATTTAGCCGAACATTATAATTCCAATATTGCATTAGAATTTTTAGGCAATAATCAAATTCAAGGTGATTTTCATGAATTATGTCAAGGATTTCAAGTGGAAAAAAGGAATGAAAGCAGATGAATTTGTAACAGGGCTTTCAAACATAGGATTCCAGAGCGTACTTCTCGGAAGGGCTTCTGAGATAATCAGGAAAATGAAGCGCGATGGGGCGAAGATATATCTCACATTCACCTCAAACATGGCAACTTCTGGGCTTCGAGGATTCTTCGCCCAACTGATTGACCTTGGAATGGCTGACATAATAGTCACTACTGTCGGCGGATTGGAAGAGGACATAATGAGGGCTTCAAAGGAAAGGTTTGCCATAGGGAGCTTCAGGGCAGATGATGTCGCGCTGCACGAAAAGGGCATGAACAGAGTGGGAAACATTCTCATAAGAGAGGAGAGCTATGCAAACTTTGAGGATAAAGTGACAAGAATGCTGGCAAGGATATATGAGAAAAAGAAGCGCCTCACAACAGCTGAATTTTTCCGTGAGATAGGGCTTATGCTCAAGGACAAGGACTCAATACTCTACCAGGCGGCAAGGCATAATGTGCCTGTCTTCTGCCCCGCAGTGACAGACGGCGCACTGGGCTTTCACCTATTCATGTTTCAGGAGAAGCATCCTGACTTCATAATAGATTCAGTGAGGGACTTCAAGGACATTGTGGTGTTCACAAGCCAGGATGACAGGAAGGGAATAATCTGCCTCGGAGGCGGGGTTTCAAAGCACTATGCGATACTTTCAACCCTGATAAACGGCGGCATGGACTATGCTGTCTACATGACAACAGCAAGCGCCTCAAACGGGAGCATGAGCGGCGCAACTACAGACGAGGCAAAGAGCTGGGGAAAAATAAAGGATGATGCAGATGCAGTTACAGTGATAGGCGATGTCACAATAACTTTTCCGCTCGTGATGGCAAAGGCGCTTGAGGAGCTGAAGAAAGAGGGCTGCCTCAGAAAATGATAGAATGGTGAGAGAATGGCAAGGTTCATACTGAGCAGGAAAAAGGCACTCAACCAGTACAAACTAGCAAGAGGTGTGGCTGACTCTGTCTCATACAGCTTCAAGACAAATCCTGAGGTCGGAAAACTTCTTGAAAGGGAGACCGACTGCTACATCAGCATGTCCTCCTTTTCATACCTGCCTTTTGTGAAGGACAAAAAAAGGATATTGTTCTTCCCGCAGGCCTGGAATTCCTCAGAGATAAAAAAGCTGTTTGCCCTTGGAATAGACAAGTTTGTGATGGACAACCAGAGGGACCTTGACGAGCTTGCCTCATTCTTAAGAAAGAGCGGGAAAAAAGCATGGATTCTTCTGAGGATGAGGATGAAGGAAAACACAATCTATACTGGAAAGCACTTTGTATTCGGAATGACTGCAGATGAGATAAACCGCAATATTAAAACCCTGGCAGGCAATGCCTCAATAGAAAAACTTGGAATACACTTTCACAGGAAGACGCAGAACACAAGTGAGTGGTCAATAAGGGAGGAGCTTGAGGACTCGCTGACAGAAGAAACTCTGAAGTCAATCTCAATCATAAACATCGGCGGCGGGCTGCCCTCAGCATACAACAATTCAAAGCCAGAAATGAAGAGCATTTTAAGAAAGCTCAAGGAACTCAAGGCCTGGCTGAACAGGAAAGAAATAAAGGTGATTATCGAGCCGGGAAGGTTTATTGCAGCACCTGCAGTTGAGCTCGAGGCAAGAATAAAAAGCATTTCCGACAATAACATAATAATTGACTGCTCGGTCTACAACTGCGCCATGGACACCTTTGTCATGAATATACGGCTCATCGTAAAAGGAGAGACAGATGAAAGAAAAGGAAAACCCTATGTGATAAAGGGATGCACTCCTGATTCAATTGACATATTCAGGTATAATGCTTATCTAAAGAGGCCGAAAGTGGGTGGCAAAATTATATTTCTGAATGCAGGGGCATACAACTTCGCATCTGACTTCGACGGCTTGAAAAAAATACCAACAATTATTGTTGATTAGGTAACAAAAATTCACCTAGCGAATTTTTGAACTTCAAAAAGCCTTCGGTTTATTTGAGGTAAAAAAATGAAAAATTTTATGGCTATTCCAAAGGAATACTCAGGCAAGAAATCAAAGTTCTCGATAATCCCGATTGTATATGAGGGGAATGAGAGCTGGATGCACGGCGCGAAGAATGGGCCTTCTGCAATCATCTCTGCATCTGAAAATTTGGAGTATTATGACGAGCAGTTTGAAGTTGAGCCTTTTCTCTTTGGAATAGAAACGCAAAGTGAAATTGTTCCCGGAAAAATAAAAGAAGAAGATGCTGTAAAAATTATTGAAGCAAAGCTAAAAAAACATGTTTCAGCAGCAAAGTTTCCAATCTTTCTTGGGGGAGACCATTCAATTACAATTGCATCAACAAAGGCAATGGAAAGAATATTCAGTGATTTCTCATTTATCTCCATTGATGCGCACTCTGACCTGCGAGAGTCATGGAATGGCTCGCGATTCAACCATGCCTGCACTACAAGAAGGGTGCTTGAAAGGCACAAATGCCTGATTATAGGGCTCAGGTCGCAGGATGTTGACGAAAAGGATTTCATGAAATCAAACAAGAATGTTTCTGCGATAAGAAAATATGATTTTTCAAAAAAATTGCTTTCAGAGAAGCTTTCAAATCTTTCCCGGAATGTCTACATATCAATAGATGCGGATGCATTCGACCCTTCTTTCATAAGAAACACCGGAACCCCTGAGCCGGGCGGCTTTTTCTGGGATAAAATAATTGGGATTCTTTCAGAAATCTTCAGGAAAAAGAATGTAATTGGCGCAGACATAGTTGAGTTTGCGCCGTCAGAAAAGCCAGAGGGCTTCAATGCAGAGGCGTTCGCGCTTGCAAAGCTCTGCTACAAGATGATGGCTCTAAAGGGCATTTCAGAAAAAAGTTAATTTGTCATTCATCTAATGATTTAAGGTATGCCGTCAGATTTTGCCTTGCCTGACATTCATATTTTTCCCTGAAGAAATTGGAGGAGTAAATATGGGGTCTGTCAATGAAATTTTGAATAATCCTTTTTCTTTCTTCTTTGAATTGGTTATCCCCTACCCAAGAGTATTCCTCTCGCACCTCTTCGTTATGCTCAATAAATTGTCCATAGCTTTGGCCAAAATTTGAGATGTCTATGTCCAATAAGAAACGCGCATCCCTGCTTTCAGGAACTTTTTTGTGCGCAGTAGCTAAAATCATTTTGGCCACATTGTTGATGAAAGAATTGCGCATTCCCATTTCTTTAAGACAGATGGCGGCTAGCTCCGCACTTTTCTTCTCATTGTCTTTTGCGCGGGTGTCATAAACTGCATCATGGAACCATATCACCATTTCTAATTCTTCAGGATGTTCAGCCAATAATTTCACACCCTGAAATTCGCGGAGAGAATGCGCAATGTGCGCGAGATTGTGATATGAGCGGTTTGGTTCAGAATATAATGTTACTAATTTTTTATATATCTCTTCACAATTTCCCTGCGCAGAAATATTTTGGCATAGCAAATTCCATTTTGATTCCATGCCGTTGAATTTTTGGAGAAATTTATTGTAAACGGCGTTTGGCACATACCTATCAATTACATCCTCCCATCCTACGAGGCCGACGAGCCCTTTGATAAAGCTTGAGCTTATCTCAGCATATTCCTTCGGAGACATCAAAAAAACTGTTGAAATATTTGGATTCAAATCCTTATTAACATTTTCTAAAGTCCTTTCAGATTTATAATCTGCCTCATTTCTAATGCCTTTTAGGATGTAGTGTGCACCGATTGAGCTGGCATAATCGACAAGGAATTGATTTTTAAAAAAATCCACTCTTACATCAGAAATGTCTCTTGTTGCTGTCTGCAGCATGTATACTCTTTCCTCAAGAGAGAAAGTATATTCCTTATCTGGGTTTGTTCCCACTGCCACAACCAGTTCATCAAATAATCTTGAGCCTTCTTTAATAATCCATAAGTGCCCTTTTGTAACAGGGTCAAAACTTCCTACATAAACTGCCTTTTTCATAATAGCATTGACTACTCTGAAGTTTATAAATTTTTATGCAGAAAAGCGGCAAAACTCTAATCTTTAGATTGGAGATACTGCCGCTTTTAGCACAAAGAAATGTTTTACATTTCTTGTGCAAGAAAACCTTAAGGTTTTCTTTGCATCCTAAAAATCCGCGATTAAGAGAGCGTCCGGTCAAACTCCGCACGCAAGAAAATTTTTCAAGTTTTCTGCGCACAAGAAATCTCCGAGATTTCTTTGTGCTTTAGTGCGGAGTAGGACGCTCTCAGCGGATTTTTATGATATTATGTGTGAATGAGAGAAAAATAAAGAATTATTTTCCTTCCTCTGACTTCAGAATGGCAATCTCATCATCAGGGCTTGGGTGGGGGTTGAGCTGGCTGGCAATAAATTCAATCCTGTCAAAGCCGGGATTCTTGCTCACCCTTCCTGAAATTACAACCTGCTCCCCAAGCAGGGAGGTCTTCTCGCCGTCAAACTTTTCGGGAAAATCCCTGAATTTCAGCACCTGTTCCTCGCTCTTTCCGAGAATCTGCATCGCCTGCTCCTTGAAGCAGACAACCCTGATGCTGCTTGTTCCGTCGTCAAGGAATATGCTCATGACAAAGCCGTAGCGCGGCTCCTTTATGGGGCCGTGGGTTTCGCAGAAAAAGCCATCTGTTCCTCCCTTGAGGCGGCGCTTGCATTCTGGACAGCTTTCGTAGAATCTTATATCAAAAACCTGCACTATTGTCCCGAAAAGCTCGCAGGAATCGCCCTCCTTCAACTCAGATATCTTTTTCCTTTGAGAGTGCTGCCTCGCCTGGCTTTCCATTGCCATTGAGATTTCAGGAACCGTCTCGTCAGGCGGGTTTACTATTACCTTGGAGCGCTGGTTTATGTGAACCTCAAGCTGCCCATTCCTTTCTCTTACATAGCCGGACTTTATCTTAACAATGTCATTTGCATTTATTTTCAATGCAAGCTCTGCCTGCTCATTCCAGAGCACAACCCTGATTATGCCTGTCTCATCTGCAAGCATGAACGAAGCAACCTTTCCAGAGCCGGACTCGCGGGAAAACTCAGTTATAGGGAATACCTTCTGCACCCTGCCAACTGTCTCAACATCGCGCATTCCCGCAAGAATATTTTTTATCTGCACCCTGCCTGAGACAGCGTCAAAAAGCTTTATGCCAAGCTCGTTTGCTACAATATGCGCTGCGCCCTCCCTGCTTATAAGCCCTGAGAGCTGCTTAACTTTTTCGTCCATCCTTGAAAGGATTTCCTGCTCAGAGAGCCCGCTCCTTTCCTTAATCTTAGCAATTATCTCATCAAAAGGAATCTTTATCATCAAACCACCATGGATTAAAATTGCGAGTTGTGCATGCACTCCCTAGTTACTACCGTTCTTCATTGCCTTGCGGCTCAGCGGGTGTTCACGCGGTCACAGTGCATTATGCACTCGTCAGCATAAGAATCTCTGTTCAGAATTTATAAAGTTTGCCAAAAGAATCAGAGCTTTCCGAACTTTTTCTCAATTTCAGAGAGTTCTTTCTCAAGCGCCTCAAGCTCTGGCGAGCTCTTCTCAGGCAATTTGGCTTCTTCCTGCTTCTCTTGCTTCTCTGCAGTAACTGTAACTGGCTTTGCAATCCTTGAGATGAGCTCCTTTGCATTTGTCGGCCTATTTCCGGCCTGCATCTCAGGAACGATGCGCCTGACCATGGATATGAGCTTGCTCAGCTCATTCATTTTTTTTGAAAGCTCTGTAATTGTCTCCTCCCTCTGCCTTCTAAGCTTTGCAAGATTGTTGCTCATCTGGAGGAGCTTCACCGCCTGCTTTGATGTCTCCAGGATTTTTCTCCTTGTCTCAAGCGGGTCCACTAGAGAAACAAAGTGATCTTCAGAAGGCTGCTTTTCCAGAATGTCTTTGGGTTTTGCCCTTGCACTTCTTGCACTTCCTTTCTTACTGTTAACCTTTTTCTTTGCCATTGCCTTCATTCCTCGCCCGGCTCCAGAAGAGTCCTGTCTATCTCGGAAACCTTCTTTTCAATGTCAGACAGGATGGCCTGCCAGCTGTCAATCTCATATTCCTCCTTTGACTTTATGTCATCAAGCTGCGCAAGCAGGGCCTTTGCATCCTTGAGCTTTCTCTTTATGAGCTCAAATGCGTCAAGAACGTCCTTGTATTCATCAATCTTTATGAAGACAGGAAGCTTTTTTTCCCCTTTCTGCTGCTCTTTATTTTCCATTGCCATCACCCTAAAGGCTTCCGAAGAGAGAATCATCGACATAGATAAGCTTTCTTTCAATGTCTTCTATCCTTGAGCGCCATTCCTCAAGCTCTGAATCCTCGCTTTCTTTCAGCGAATGAAGAGCGCTTATAGAAAAATTGGCATTCTTTATTATTGACTTTATGTTTGAGAGCTCCCGCAGGATTGCCCTGTATTTGTCAACTTTTATGAATATTGGTTTGCCTGTGTCTATCTCTTTTTTGGTCTCTGCTGTCATGAGGTCAGGGGCAATGCCTTCATCCTCTGATTTTTCCTGCTGGCCGAATCTTTTCAGCATTTCAAAGTCGGGCTCTGGCGAAGCTGAAAAGTCATTTTTTTCTGGAAACTGCACCGGCGTCTTCTGGGCTTGCGGCACCTTGTGCGCCTCAAAACCGAAGTTCGTGTCAGGGTAGAAGTTGTCGTCTGCGAATTTGTCGAATATTTGCGAGTTCTTCTTGGGTGGCTGCGCTTGTTTCATGAAATAGTTGTCCGGCGGCTCCGGAATGACCTGCTGCATAGGACTGCCGGGAGCCTGCTGGGCTGAGAAATCCTGGCTTGCTGCTTCCAAAAACATTGGGGGCATCTCATCCCTCTTGGGACTTATAATCTTCTTCTTGAAAAGTGAAAATGCCATTCTTACACCCCGTAGTGAATCATCACCAGACAGATTAAAAAGTTTTATTAACATTACAAAATAGTAACAAAAATCGTCTGCTCGGAGCTTTAAAGCCCTCGCTTTATCGTGATTTTTGAACTTCAAAAAGCCTTCATCTCCACTCTATTGTGTGGAGCTTTCGGCTTATTTGAAATAACACTTGCTTTTCAGAGGGAAAAAAAGCAAAAACAGCGGGGCTTACCCGAATATCCTGTGAAGGTCAGGGCCCTCCTCTTCGCCCTTCTTTATTTTCCTGACTGCCTTTTCAAAGTCCTCCTGGGTTACAAATGTCCTGTGCGCCCTTATGGCGAAGTAGCCGGCCTCTGTGCAGGCTGCCTGCAGCTCAGCCCCTGAGAAGCCCAGTGTGATTCTAACCAGCTCGTCAATGTTGAGAGCCCTAAGATTCATGCTTCTCGTGTGAATTGTCAGTATCTCGCGCCTTCCCCTTGCATTGGGATTCGGTATCTCAATTTTCCTGTCAAGGCGCCCTGACCTGAGTATTGCCGGGTCGAGCAGGTCTGCCCTGTTTGTGCAGCCGATTATCTTTACATTCCCGAGGGGCTTGAAGCCGTCTATCTCTGCGAGGAGCTGCATAAAGGTTCTCTGCACCTCTCTCTCGCCGGATGTTCCTATGTCAATCCTCACTGATGCAAGCGCATCAAGCTCGTCTATGAATATTATTGAAGGCGCCTTCTGCTTTGCAAGCTCGAATATCTCTCTCACAAGCTTTGCCCCCTCTCCTATGAACTTCTGCACAAGCTCAGAAGACACTATCTCAATGAAAGTTGCGTTTGTTGAGGAGGCAACTGCTTTTGCCAGCAGCGTCTTCCCTGTTCCCGGCGGACCGTAGAGAAGGATTCCCTTGGGCGGCGTAATCCCAATTTTTCTGAAAATCTCAGGGTTCTTGAGAGGCGCCTCAATGACCTCTCTCAGCTCATTTGCCTGCTCCTCAAGCCCTCCAACATCAGACCAGCTTATCTTTGGCTTCTCAATTATCACGAAGTTCTCAACGCCGAACTCCCTTGATGAGGGAATCTTCTTTATTATTGAAAGGTTCTTCTGCTCGACAATGACTGTGTCCCCTGCCTTTATTGAAAGATTGGGCGGGAATGTAACATAGAATATGTTGCCGTTGGAGAGCTTTATTACTGCATTGCCGTCAATTATGCTTTTTACATCTGCAACAATGAAGGGCGACCTGCGATAGGACTCAAGCTCCCTCTGCATCAGCTCAACTGTCTCCTTCAGTATAATGTTTTCCTCCTTAATCCTTGACTCATCATCTGAATGGAATATTTCCATTTCCGCGGATTTTCGCTTTGCTTTCATTCAACATTCCTCATTTATAGGCAAGGACATTAATGTTCGTTATTGCTTACAAAGAAATTCCAAAGGAATTTCTTGTTCCAAAAATTTGCCCGGCAAATTTTTGTTACCTTGCCTATATCCAGAAGACTTTAACAAATTTCATACAAATATTAAAGTCTTCTCGTATAATTTCTCAGTTCGGCCTTGTTATATTTATGCCTTTTACAAGAACCGGCGGGGTATCCACTGGAACTTCTACCTCCCAGCTGAGTATCTGCCTCGAGTCCTTCCCTATTGCGGAAACCTTGGAGAGCAGGTTGGGCATGCTGTCTGCTATTCTTATTCCGCGCGTAGCGCATTTTATTTTTCCGTTTTCAACAACAAGCGCCTTGTCCCTAGGAAGGGTTGAGAACTCACCTGTCCTGTAGTTCTGGAAGCGGGTGTACCAGGTGTTTGTTACTATTATGCCCCGCCTTACCGACCTTATCATCTCATCCAGGGAATAATCGCCCTTGCTTAATATAATATTCGCCGCCTGGGGCGCTATGAGCCCTGCGCTTGCGGTTGTCCTTGTCTTGTAGCGCCTTGCAGTCGATGTGTTGTGCAGGTATGTCTTAAGAATTCCCCTGTCAATAAGCACATTCTTCTGGCTGGGCACCCCCTCGTCGTCAGAAAGGCTTGAGCCGAAGCCGTATTCCTTTGATGCATCGTCGATGAGTGTGAAATTATTGGAGGAAACGCGCCTTCCAAGCTTTTTCTCAAGGAAAGAAAATCCGGACTCAACATCAAATATTGAGCAGGCATTTGCAGTGAGGTTAAGCATGACTGCAAATGGAAGGGGATAGAAAATAATGTCATATTTTCCCCGGCTTATCTTTTCAACTGGAACATTCATGTTCGCAAGAGATGCTGCTTGCTCTGCGCAGCCAGAAACATCAAAGCCCTGAATGTTTCTTGAGACAGCCACCATATGGGCTGAGTCGTCCTTGTCAACAATCGCCCTGAGAGAGAGGTAAAGCGCCGTTGATTTGTCCTCGCACTTAACGCTGTTAGAGGTTATAATGTATGTCCATTCAGTAGAGGCCTCGGCATTGCCTGCAACCCTTTTAACTCTGCCTGTGGATGCGCGGGAAATCCCCTCTTCAGCATAATCAACTATCCTGTCGCCGAGCTTTTCAACCCGAGGGTCAAAAAGCGAGGAATCCTTTCTGTAAGTGAATGGCCCCTCTGCTATTCCCATGTAGTTCGGGTTGGGCTCCACGCATGCAGCAAACTTTGAGAGGAAATCAGCCCCTTTCCTTATGGCCCTGTCATCAAAGGTCTTGACTGAGGTTGAGACAATGCGCTTTCCAAACGAGGCGAAGACAGAAAGGCTTGAACTCTGGTAGAGCATGTTGTTGCTTATCCTGCTGTTGGAGAACTTGACCTGGGAACTCTCCCTTGAAAGCAGCGAGACAATTGCATCCTTGGCTCCTGACTTTTTCACAAAATAAAGAAGTTTCTCTGCCGCCTCCTTTCCCCGCTGAAAAAACTCATTATCCATCTAGAACCGCCTCGCAGCCCTCGGTAGGACTTCCATTTTGCTGAGCTTGATTGTCGGGCCCCCAAACCAGACAGGAATCGCCTGCATCGGCTCGCCCTTGCCGCAGGTTCCTGAATGAAACTCAAGATTGTCTGCAACCCCGCTGACACTTGAGTAGAGCGCCGGGGTTGTGGTCTCAATCACCGGCTTCACCACCGGCGCCACAATCCTGCCGTTCTTTATCAAGTACGCCTCTGCGCCGACGTATTTCTGGTTTAGCCGGACATCATCAATGTTCCATTCCATAAAATTCTTCATGTAAACCCCGAGCTTAACGCTCTCTATCAGCTCTTCCTCTTTCTGCTTTCCGGGCACAAAGTAGGTGTTGGCCATCCTGACAATCGGCTCGACGCTGTAGTTCACTGCCCTGGCAGCCCCGTTGCTTTGCACCCCTAAAAAAGATGCAGTTTCCCTGTTCTGCAGGAACTCATTTATCATGCCACCCTGAATCAGCATCCTCTTCCTCGCCTTAACGCCCTCGTCATCATAAAGGTAATAGCCGTAGCTTCCCGGAATCGTTGGGTCGTCTGCGATATTGACAAGGTCAGAGCCGATTCTTGTGTTAAGCATTGCAGGAGTCATGAACGACTCGCCTGCCTGCGCGGCCTCTCTGCCGAGAACCCTGTCTGCCTCGCCAGGATGCCCAGCGCTCTCGTGCACCATGATTGCCACAATCTCAGGGGCGCAGACAACATCCACTTTCCCTCTGGGCGGCCTTACCCCCTTTGCCAGGTTTTTCAGCAGGGCCTCTGACTCCCTTGAAAGCGTTTCAGGAAGATTCCATTTCCTGAGTATCTCGTAGCCCGCGCTTGCCCCATACATCCATGAGCGCTGGCTGCTCTTCCCGCCTGAAAGCACAGAGAAGTTGTAGTAGAATGAAATTCTAGGTATCCTTGAGAATATCCTCGAACCGCTTGTGTTGATGAAGTATTTTTCAGTGACACAATCATGTATTGAGAAATAGCGCTCTGCAGCGCTCTTGGACAGCGCAGAATTTATCTCCTTCAACAGCGATACCTTTCTGTCAGGGGAAAAATCAGAGATTTTCTCCCTGTCCTTCACATCATATTTTGCGGAATATCTCTTCTCGTCTCCGAGGGAAATCGGCTCTGCGAGCCTGGCTGCCTTTTTCGTGGCCCTTATGCTCTTTTCAGCGAGTTTTTTTATGTTCTTTTTTGCAAGATTGTCAGTGGAAAAAAAGCCCAAGCTCTTTCCAATGATGAAACGAAAGCCGGCTCCGTGGTAGGAATCCTGCGAAGATGCCTCAAGCAGCCCGTTCTTCATCATAAATCCAGATGAATCAGAACTTTCGAGCCGTGCCTCTGCATAGCTTGAGAACTTTTCAAGGTATTTTATTGCATATTCAACAGAATCCAAGAGCGATTGCTTCATGATTATTTTGAAATAAAGAGGGTATTTAAATAATTAATGAAAAAAGCCCTGCTACCAAAATCACTGGACACTGGACAATTTTGGAAAAACTATTTAAAGGCAGGTGCGCGTGGGATAAGACAGGTCTGCCTGAACGGCGGGCCCATCCGACCCCGGAAGGCGCTGCAGTGCGGCAATTTCATAATCTAAGGGGTTTGAAATAAAATGCGAAAAGCAACGGAGAGAATAAAATGGCAAATGCAAGCATAAATACAGTGGCAAGAGAGAAGGTCTTGCCTGAGAAGAAAATAAGGGCCGGCGCAATAAGCGCAACAATCTGGAAGAACAAGTCAGAAGCAAACGGCAAAAGCGTAGAATACAGCACTATTTCTCTGGACAGAAATTACAAAGACAGGGACGGAAAGTGGCAAAACACCCATTCCATGCGGACAAGCGACCTGCCAAAGGCGCAGCTCGTGCTATCAAAGGCGTATGAATATCTTGTGATAAAAGACCAGGATTCCGATGAGATAGAAGTTGAAAACATAGAGTGAAAAAGGTGAAGGATATGAAGAAAAGCGAAGAGATTCCTGAAGAGGATGATGAGGAAACCATTGTGACAAAGGACTCGCTGGAAAAAAGCCCTGGCGGATTCACGCTCCTGGACATACCTGGTGTGGGGGCTGCAACTGCAGAAAAGCTGAACAACGCCGGATTCAGAAATCTCATGAGCGTGGCTGTCGCAACTCCGGGAGAACTCATGGAGCTTACAGGGCTCACGGAGCTTGCTGCAAAGAAGGCGATAAACTACGCAAGGGATAAGCTGCAGATGAGCTTCGAGACAGCTGACGAAGTCCTTAAAAAAAGGGAAAAAATTGAGAAGATAAAGACGCCAAGCGAAGAGCTCAACAACCTTCTTGGAGGCGGATTTGAAACCTGTGCAATAACAGAGGCATACGGGGAGTTCGGCTCAGGAAAAACCCAGCTCGCAAATGTTCTCGCAGTTTATGTCCAGAAGATAAACCCAGAATACAGTGTGGTCTACATAGACACTGAAAGCACATTCAGACCGGAAAGGATTGCCCAAATTGCAAAGGCAGCTGGAATGGACCCTGACAAGGTGCTGAAGAACATAAGGGTTGCGAGGGCCTATAACTCAGACCACCAGATGATACTTGCAGAAAAGGTCGAGGAGCTTATAGAGAAGAACAACCTGAAACTAAAACTGATAATCGTGGATTCCCTCACTGCCCACTTCAGGGCGGAGTTCATAGGAAGAGGAACCCTGGCAGACAGGCAGCAGAAACTCAACAAGCACATGCATACCCTTATGAGGATTGCGGACAAGTACAATCTCGTGGTGTTTGTGACAAATCAGGTGATGGCAAGGCCGGACATGTTCTTCGGAGACCCAACACAGGCAATAGGAGGGCACATAGTTGCCCATGCCTCAACATACAGGTTATATCTGAGGAAGGGCAAGAAGGGCAGCAGGGTGGCGAAGCTTGTAGACAGCCCGGACCTTCCTGAAGGAGAGGCGGTCTTCTACATAGATGAGAATGGAATCAGGGACAAATAATCATGCTTTGCCCTCTTTTATTTTTTATTTTAATTTATTTTTGATTCAAGAATTTGGAGAGAGTCAACAGCTCAGAGCCCTATGCATTTTAGGGTGACATTTCCACATTTATCGCATACATACCTCTCATATTTTGCGTTGCCGCTCTGCATCAGGCCCTTCTTTATCATCTGGGAACCGCACTTCTCGCATTTGATTACCTTAGCTGCTGCCATGGCCTTCGGGAAGAATATTCTCATATATATTTCTATTGTTTTTGTGATGCAGAAGTAAACTACCCCATATCAAGATGCGGGGCTTTTAACTATGCTCAGCCGCAATTCATCAAAAGATGCTTTGGTATCATTGCACGTCAAGTGTGGCACGTTTACGAGTGCCTGTCGCTCAGCCAACATGGGATGGGCGAGATTTTTGGCAGCATTAAGGTCTGCCGAATAGGAAGTTAAACCGCAATGGGAACAACAGAAACAACCAGAAGAACGAGAACCGAGCCTACCACATCTGTGACAGATTTGGCTTGTGTAATTAGGCTTGACCTTAACAACTTCAATTCCTTTCATTTCTGCTTTGTATTCAACAAAACTCTGCAACTGAAAGAACGACCAGTTGCTAATCCAATAATTGAGCTTCTTCCCTCGTCTGACTTTTCTTATTCCTTTGAGGTTTTCCATAACAATCTTGTTTCCGTCGAATTTGGAAACAATGTCTTTACTGATGTTGTGATTAACCCAAGCCATATAACGAGTTTCTCTTCCGCTAATCTTCTTAAGAAGACGCTTGGCGGAGCGAGTGCCTTTGGCTTGAAGAACAGAACGCAAATATTTGAATTTTCTTTTGGCTTGCTTGACTTTGGCGGAATTGTAAAACCTGCCGTCGCTTGTGACGGCAAGATTGTTTACTCCAAGGTCAATACCGAGAACTCTATTTTGGAGACAAGAGCTGCTGATATTGACCTCTTTAGAGAAAGTGAAGAGAAAAAATGCTCTGCTTTGCTTATCAATTCGCAGGAGGCTCTCGCAGACTTTCCAGTTAAAGTATTCTTTATAACACTTGGGAACATTAAGTTTGAACTCTTGCCTTTTTTTGAGCAATCGCAAAACCAAAATATCACCCTTGAGATTGGCACTTCTTGGAAAGTTGTATCTAACAGAAGCGTTGTTGATAATTGGCTTGGATTTAGCCTTCTTGACAATTCCGCAAGATTGCCTAATACAAGCAACTGCAAGCTGTGCTGGCAAGGTTTTCCTGAGATGTTTATAGACGAAAGGGTGAAGCTTAACATTATTCCTAATCCTTCTTTTCCAGGCAGTATCAACGCAGAACTGCAAGGCTTTGGTGTAAGTCTTGATAGTTTTTATTATTTCGGGAGTTGCAGAAATTTTGATTTTAGCTGTTGCTCTTATCTCCATGCCAATAAGGGAGCAAAGCAAGTATATTTTAAATCTTACGCCCGGATGTCCAGTGCAAATTTGGGAAAGGTTACAATTCCTCTCCGCAACAAGATTGCGTAGTCTCCTTGTGACCGACTATTATGAAGAATTAAGAAAACCTTCTGCTTAGAAACATTTAAAAACAACTCGGCGATAGTTCTCTCCACGCCGAGGTCGCATAGCATGGTATTGCGAAGGATTGCTAATCCTTTGCCTGAAAGGGCTCAAGGGTTCAAAGCACTTTCATAAAAAAAGCAAACGCTTGCTTTATGTGTGTGAAAGTCCCTTCCTCGGCGCCTCATTTTTTAGGGAGAAAATGCGAAAGGCACAAACAGCAGCGGCTCTTACTTTGTTCTTTGCACTAATTCTATGCCAGGCAGCCCTGTCCCAGGAGGACAACTGGGCTGAACTGTCTTCAACAGCAAAAATAAATGTCTCAGTAAGCGCTGCAATAATGATTGACAGGGAAAGCGATAGCCAGATAAGCTATGTAACGGCAAACCTTTCATTATTCCCAAAAAATGACGAGTTCCAGAGCGCAACAATAAGCACCTACCCAAATTCATCGCGTTCACAATGCTGCTTTGTGTTTAGGTGGGATTCGCCTAATGAAAAATCCCTAAGTTACATCATTAATGCAGATGTAACTACAAAAAGGAGGGAGAATCCTGTAAATTCAAGGGTGCTTTTTCCTATACTCAACAATTTGTCAGACTACATCCAATATCTCAACAGCAGCGGGAAGATAATAGTAGATGATGACATTGCAAAGAAGGCATCTGAGATAACAAACGGGAGCGACAACCTTTTTGAGGCGGTCTCAAGGCTCAATTTCTGGGTGAATAATAATGTGAAATATGACATCAGTTATGGAAATGTTGTTGAAGATTCTGTTTGGGTATTTGAAAACAGGAGGGGCACCTGCGACGAGTTTGCAACCCTCTTCATAGCGATGTGCAGGTCAATAGGGATACCTGCAAGGTATGTATCAGGAATGGCCTATTCCAACCTGCCGGAAATCAGCGGGTTCGGAAACCATGCCTGGGCAGAGGTGTATTTTCCAGGATACGGCTGGCTCTCGTTTGACCAGACATACGGGCAGGCAGGGTATGTGGATGCTTCCCACATAAAATTCATGGATTCTGCTGAATCAGATATTGTGCCTGCCTCCTATTCATGGAAGTCGTTCAATGCCGAGCTAAGCCCAGGCAAGATAGAGACAAATGCAACTCTTATTGAAAACGCAAGAAGAGCAGAAGAGCTGATGATAAATGCCTCCCTGTTTGATAATGAAATAGGGCTTTCATCCTACGATGTTGTGGAGGCGCAGCTCTACAATCCTACAGACCATTATATAGCAAGGCGGGTGTCAATATCAAGAAGTGATGCGCTGACAATTATTGACGAGCCCACAAAGGACATTGTGCTCGCGCCCTATGAGACAGCCAAGCTTAGCTGGATTGTAAAGACAAAGGAGCTTGAAAGAGGCTCGATATACTCAATACCTGTAAGCATCTACAGTGAGAGTTCGCTGTCAACAGTTGTAATCAGGGCAGATGAGCTCAGCAAAAGCATTTCATATGAGGAGGCAGTAGCTGAGGCAGAGCAGATAGCGAGTGAAAAAAGGCAGTATTATCTTGCGCAGATAAGCGCTGAATGCAAGTCCGCAGTAATTTATGCCGAAGAGAACGCAAGCATATCCTGCACGCTCAGGAATGTCGGCAACACTCCAATAAGCGGTGCAAGCGTCTGCCTGGGAACTGCCTGCAGGAGCGCCAGCTTCTCAATAATGCAGTCGTTGCCTTTCAGCTTTCCTGTATATCCTAAAAAATCTGGCAATTTAACAACAGTGCTTACAATAGAAAACGGCGGGCTTTTTGTGAGCAAAAAAATAAGTTACCTGGCAATAGAAAGACCTAAAATCTCAATTGTCCTTAACCAAAGCTACATAATATCAGAGCAGAAAAAGAATCCGACAGTTGACTTTGCAGTAATTCGCAATGCAGGGGAGCCGGGGCAGATTATGATAAGAATAATCCCTGACGGCGTATCTGATAATGTTTCGCTGAACAGCGGGGTAAAATTCCCACTTCTTGTTTCTGCAGAGTTGAACAGGAAACTACTCATATCAGGCGAGAACAACCTAACCATAGAAATCAGTTTCAGCGACCAGACAGGAAGCACTCAGCTTGAGAGCGCCAAATTCCAGGTTTACTTAAGGAAAAGCATTGCGGAGATTGCAGAATTCTACCTGAACAGGATAGGCGCTTCAATAAGGTCTCTTTTTCTCGGGCTTGCCGGCTGATGCAAAATAAAGCGCTGAGCTGCACAGCAGGAAAAAAATAAAGGCAAGCGCGCACAAAATGAAAAATGCTGCCCGGTTGCCCCAGATTAAGAACGCGCCCAGCGCAAGAATGCATGCCAAAATTGATGCCTTGAATGATTTTGCCGAGTATGGGATAAACACGGCGACAATTATGGCGAAAGCGCACAGTGCAATCTCAAGCAGGATGCTGGAAAAAATAAAGTATGCCAGCACTGAAAAAAAGGATGCAAAGAGCAGCTGGCTGAAAAACGAAACAAAAGAGTAAACCTCTGACTTCTCAACTGCGCATAATTTCGCAATAAAGAAGCCGGCAGGAAGGCCGCTGATAGAGGATACAAATGCCAGAATCCAGATTAAGCACTGCTCCATCATAACCTCTCTAGATATGCCCTTGCCTCTTCAATAACTGCCGCCTTTGCAAAATGGAAAAACCTTACTGTGCCTGCTGATGCATGCCCTCCTCCTTCAATTCCGAACAGTGAAAGCTTTTTTCCAAGGAATGATACAAAATTGGGAGCGCTGAATTTTTCAGCATTTGACCTTATTATTATAGAATCAGGAAGGATGAAGAAGAGAACAAGATTATGCTCATTTTTTGAAAGCTCATCAAAGCACATGCCAGCAATCCTGCCCTGAGGGGGATAATCCTGCCTTGCCATTCCTGAAAACTCAACTTGCGCAAGACGTATTCTTCCAAGTGTTTCAATCTTTGCGAGATGCACAGCGGAGGCAAGGGCAGCTTCCCTTCTTCTCTTGACTTCAGGAAGGAGAATTGAAACGAGATTCTCCTGAATTTCCGGCTCAAAGAAGAGGTCTGAGACAATTCTTCTCGCCTCTGCCTGCCCGAGAGTGTATGCCAAAAAATCTATGCATTCTGCAAGCGACTTTATGAATTCAGCTGAAAATTTTGATTTTGCCCTTTTAAGATACTCATCAAGTTCGGGGCACTCGCTTTTGTCCGATATTCCTGAAAGAGAGGGGAGAAGGAAATTTTCCCCTATGCCGGTGTTAATTATTCTTGAAAGCTCAAAGGCAAGCATTCCTGCAGTGATGTTTCCATCAAACCCGAGAAAATGCGGATTGAGCGCAGCATCGACAAGCTTTCGGCATTCTACCATGCTTTCACCCTCAAGTCCGGGCTCGTGATGGTCAATGATTATTATTTTGGCATGATAAATCTTGAGATGGCGCAATATGTAAAGCTCGTCCTTTGAAACTCCGAAGTCGACAAGCAGAATGAGAGGGGACCTGAGCCCGAACCTCTCGCTGTCTGAAAGCGATGATGAAATGTCCCTTAGCGCATCTGAATAATTATAATATGGGCTCTTGTTTGGAATCCGCTTGTAGTAAATCCATGGGCGCTCGCGCCTGTGGCGTTCTTCTATAAGTGGAAGTATTGCCTGCTCAAGGGAAAGGGCTGCGGAATAGCCGTCGCAGTCAGAATGGTGCCTGAGAAGTATCGGACGGTTTTCAGCTATTGCACGCCTTATTGTCTCTGCTGCTGAAATAAAATCGCTGCGCATTGCTTCCAGGTGCTCTGAACTTATTGAAAAGTTTGGGAAATGCTGATGCAGCTGGCTTTCTTCAGGCGGGTTTGCTTCTGTCATTTTAGCTCGCTATGCCCCCATTGCACGAGAATGTCTATCTTTGTTCCTGAAAGATTGGGAATGTCGCAGGCTCCAAAGCACGAGCCGCCCCAGATCACAATCTCTGCGCCTGTTTCTTTCTGAAGCGCATCCTGTATATCAGCTGCCTGCATCTTAAGTCCTGCTGGAAGCTGGATGCACACAAGCCTTGCCCGAGCCTTCCTTATTTCAGATGCTATCCCTTCAATTTCCAGCTCATATTCTGATGGTTGCGCCATTGCAAAAAAAGATTTAGAATAAATTATAAAAATCTTCCTGAAAATGCATTAAAGCCCGAGTCTTTTGCACTGCTTTGAAAGCTCAAGCAGATCCTTTTTAAGGGACTCCACCTTCTTGGTGTTGTCCTCGCGCTCCATGAGAGAGCCGCATTCCGGGCACTTAAAATTGAAGTTCATGGCCTGCTCAAAATCAAGCCTGATACAATGGTTTGGGCAGGCAAAAAAGCAGTTGCCGTCCTCCCGCTCAATAAGGCTTTTTGTATGCTGGACCCTCTTCTCATTTATCTTCTTGTAAAGTTCGAAAACCCTCTGTCCGTCAAATGACCAATAGTAGATGTACCATCCCTTTATCTTGTCCTTCTTCCTAATTGAATACACAAGGTTTGACTTGTGAAGAGCATAAAGGAGGTTTCTTGTCTGGTTTATGTCCCGCTTTATCATATTGGCTATATCATACTCGGATATCGACCTTTTTTTAAGCAATATTCTGACAATGGAAATTGTATCTTCGCCTGCAACTTCCTTGACAACATTGAATATTGCCTCCATTTGCCTGTTGCTGAAATGCTGCACATTCTCCTCTTTTCCGCATTGGCGCTTTTTGGCAGGCTGCTTCCTGGCTGCCGCCTTCCTGCGGACTTTTTTAATGCCTACTGCCTTTTTCCTTTTCATTCTCCATTCCTGCTTTGATTGAAGTTTCCTATGAACTCAGAAAATGTGAGCCCTTTTCTTCTAGCAAGCTCCAGGGACACCACGAAGTTGCTCTCGCCTGTCTCGCTGAGGTCCTCTAGGGCTATAAAAAACCATTGCTGCGAGTCAAACCTCATTCCTATCCAGGGCTCTGCGCCGAATTTCTCTGAAAAAATCCTTATTTGGGAAATATCAGAAGAACTCAAATATTTTTTTATGTCGTGGATGGTTTTGCACTCAACTGCGACTCGCCTTTTGCAGTTGCCTGCAAGAACATCTGGATTTGGGAACTTGGCGCTTCCTGAGCCGGCAACCCTGATTGCCGCCCAGCCGGCATCCCAGAACATCCTGACAAGCTCCCTTTCGGCATTGCTGCCCTTTGCCTTCCTGTTCATGAGGAGAGGGGGGAGTTGGCTCAGTAATTTAACCTTTTCGATTTTAGCACAGAAAATATTTAAACCCCAGACTGCAAATAAAAGCCTATGAGGATAATAATTGACACTGAGAGGGAAACCAAAAGGGGGCTTCTGGCTGCAATCAGGATGCTTCGCTCCCTGCTTGGGAAAAATGAGGATGATGCTGCCAAAATAGCACATGAATTGCCTCTGGCCCCTAAAACAGGTGAAGTTGAGAGAGCAGAAGAAAAGTCAAAGGCAGAAGAGGGATTCATAAACATATTTGCAGGAGAGCTGCCGGCAAGAAAAAAAGAGGAGCTCTCTGAAGACGACTTTGACTTTGAGACATACTGAATAGCAAGCAAAGGGAAAGCACGTTTTAAAAAAGAGGTGAAAGATGGTTCTGGAATACATAATAGGGCCAAGAGGGGCTGAGAAAAAGCCCTGGCAGATGATATTTATAGGCGCCCTTTATGTTGTAGTAGCTTTCTTTATCGCATCCTGGATATTTCCTGAAAATATTGACTTGGTCACAGTTTTCCTATGCACTTTCGCGTCAATACCTGTTATATATGATGCCATAAGGCTCGAGGAAAAAGAGGACATTGAAGAGAAGGATGAAATTAATGTGCTCGTGCAGCATGGCAGGGCGCTTAACTTTTTCATCTGCCTTTTCATAGGTTTCATGCTGGGATTCACAATACTTTACTGCGTGCTACCGGCGGCAACTGTTCAAAATGCGTTTATTACACAAATTAAAACAATCAACGCGGTGAATGGCAATGCCACCAGCGAACTGTCCAGGCAGTTCGGCACATTCATAACAATATTTGTCAACAATTTCAAGGTAATGCTTTTCTGCCTGCTCTTCTCATTTGTTTACGGCATGGGCGCCATATTCATACTTGCCTGGAATGCGTCTATCATAGGGGTGGCAATGGGCAGCTTCATAAGGTTAAACCTGCAGCATTATACTGAGGTCATGAAAATGGCTTGGCCTGCAGCATATTTCAAGGCATACGGCTTGGGGCTGCTAAGGTATTCAATACATGGCATACCGGAGATGGCCGCATACTTTGTGGCAGGGCTTGCTGGCAGCATAATTTCAATTGCGGTCATAAGGCATGATATGGGCACCAAGAATTTTGAGAAGATAATACTTGACTCTTCAGACCTGATACTGATAGCGCTCGCAATACTTCTACTTGCAGCGCTGGTTGAGGTGTTTTTAACGCCCCTGTTTTTCTAAATGTTTTTAAATGGCGCTTGAATTCTACTGTCCATGCCAAAAAAGAAGAAAAATGAGGAGCAGGCAGCTTTGCCCCCTGATGAAAAGCCGAAGAAAGAAAAGGTTAATGTTCAGTTTGCAGAAGCAAAAATAGTCACTGAGAATTCAGATGCTGCAAGGGAGCTTTTCAATACAGGCAGATACGGGACAATTCTCGAGGACGGAAAGCTCCAGCTCTCGCTCTTTGAGACATTTTTCCTGCTTGAAAAATCAAAGATTGAGCTCGTGAACCTGAATGGCAGGGCATTGACCAGGGAGCAATTCATGAAAAAAGCCCAGAAAGCAGAGAAAAGCTTCTTCGTAAAATACGCTGTTTTCAAGGACCTCAGGAACAGGGGCTATACTGTAAAGACAGCTCTGAAATTCGGGGCTGACTTTAGGGTGTATGACAGGGGTGTGAAGCCGGGCGAGGACCATGCAAAGTGGATAGTGTATCCTGTTCATGAATCAGGAAGCTCTACCTGGTATGAGTTTGCTGCCAAGAACAGGGTTGCCCATTCTACAAAGAAGCGCCTTCTCATAGGGATAGTTGACGACGAGGGCGATGTCACTTACTATGAGATAAGGTGGATCAGGCCTTAGGGCTGGCTGCTGTTCAAAAACTTCTCAGCCTTCTCAAGCAGATTTTTTGAATTGGCAAATGTTAAAATAGAAAGTGCTTTCTCATATGTAAGCCAGAAAAAGCTCTCGTGCTCATCTGATATAATGACCTTTGGGGAGCCAGCTTTTCCCAAAAAAAATATTACTTCTTTGTGGAATTTCTTGCCTTCCCTCGTGTAAAAATAGGATATCTTATCCTTAAATCCCGCAATAAACAAAAGTTCAAGGCCGGTCTCTTCAAACACTTCCCTCGCCGCAGTTGCTTCTTCTACTTCTCCTGCTTTCATGTGCCCCTTGGGAAAGTCAAAATGCCCGTCCTTGTGCTTGAGGATTAGGTACTGCCTTTCTCCACCGGGCTCTGCAAAAACTATTGCCCCGCATGACTTCTCTGATGGCATTTTGGCTGGGTATTGGACAATTGGTATATTATAATTTCTATTGCAACATACATAGTTTTTTATATGAAAAAAGTTTTAGAGTGCTGCATGAGAGAAAGCGCTTTTGCAGGGCTTTTCTATGAGAAGGAGCCAAAAGAGCTGAACAGGCAGATAACAGAGTGTTTTACAGGCAAGATGGGGCCAGGCGCTCTTCCAATAGAGAAGCGCTCAGGCACTATTTTAGCTCTGCTCTGCCCGCATGCCGGATATGCTTACTCAGGAATGTGCGCTGCCTGGGCATACAAGGCGATTGCAGAGGCAGAACTGCCTGATGCATTCATAATAATAGGAACCGGGCATACTGGGCTTGGAAGCGGAATATCGCTTCAGGACTGGAAGACGCCGCTGGGAACTGTCAGGACAGACAAGGAACTTGCAGAGAGTATAATCAAAAAAGGAGAAATCAGGGAGAATGAGGAAGTGCATGGACAGGAGCACTCTGTCGAGGTGCAGCTGCCTTTTCTCCAATTTGCCAACAAGAGTGAAAAGACAAAGGTAAGAATAGTGCCTATTGTGGTTTCTGAAGATATTGATTATAAGAAAGCAGGAGAACATATACGGGCAGCAATCCTGGAATCAAAGAAAAAGGTTTGCATAATAGCAAGCTCTGACTTTACTCATTACGGCTACAATTATGGATACCTGCCCTTTTTTGATAATGTGAAGGAAAGAATAAAAGCGCTTGATATAGGAGCAATAGACCTTATTGCAAAGAATGATTATGAGGGCTTCCTGGGATATATTGCAAGAACTGGAGCGACAATCTGCGGCGCAATACCTATTGCAGTCATGCTCAGGGCAGTTTCATTTAAAAAAGCAGAGACGCTTCAATACTACACATCCGGCGAGCTCAGCGGAGATTACAAAAACTCAGTGAGCTACGCAAGCATGATTTTCAGGTGAGAGAATGGACATAGCATGGGAGAAGATAGCAATAATAATCCTGGTGCTGCTATTAATTGGCGCAATTGCAGCAATACTGATAAGAAATGTGGCATCAATAATAGCAGGATAGGCGGGCAGAATGGAAGAAAAGGTTATTGTGGAAATAATATTGATACTCCTCTCAGCAGGAGTAATAGCGTATGTTCTTTTGGGCCCTGGAAGTGGCATAGCATCCTCCAGCGACAGGGAAGTGTGCAGGGCAAGCGTTGTTGCGAAGTGGGCCACCACTCACGTAATGGCAGACAGCATCTTCCAGCTCAACTGCAAAAGCCACCTGACTGCAATAAAAGGGGATTCATTGCCAAAAAGTCAGATTGCAGCAGAGGACTACATAAAAAAGCAGATTGCGAATGAGATGTATGACTGCTGGTATGAGTTTAATATGGGGCAGTTCAAACTGGACAGCATATTAACTGTGCTGAAAAGCAGCAATAGTTGGGGTTCTAAACAACTGTGCATAGTTTGCGCTGATATAACCTTTGACAAGGCCCTGTCTGAAAACTATCCAATAATCACAGGATTCAACAACTGGACAATAAACAATACAGTTCCCGGGCAGGACTACACCTATTATGACTATTTCACAAACAATCTCGGCGAAGACGTAAAGGACCAGGTGAAGGCGAGGCCGGTTACAGAGGATGAGATAAACACAAGCAAGGACTACCAGGTTTTATTTTATGTTCTTGAAGGGGCGCAGAGCAAATGGTCGGGAGCCATTGGATTTTTGCTTGGGGGGCCACTGGGCATGAAACTCGGGCAAATTACCCAGACAGGCAAATACACTCCCGCTCTGCTTATGATACCTGTGGAAGAGACGCCTGAATACTGCAAGGTGTTCTATTGAAGAGGCAAAATGAACAAAAAAGCCCTTGAGCAGAATGTGCTTGTTGCCGCAATTCTTATTATAATATTCATAATTGTCATGGCAGTAATAATCACAAAGATTGTAGAAGTGGCAAATGAAGCAAACCAAAAAGAGACATGCAAGAAGAGCGTTCTTATGTATTCAAAGACAGTGATAGGAGGAAAGCCGCTTTCTGATTCGATAAAGTGCCCCACAAAATATATCACCATCAAAAGCAACAGCGATGATGAGGCAAAGCGCACAATCGCCAATGAAATGTATGACTGCTGGGATAACTTCGGGCAGGGAAAGCTGGAACTATTTGATACAAAAAACGAGAATTTCTGCGCGGTGTGCTCTGTAATCGGCTTTTCAGGAGTCAAAGGAGATATTGATGGCTTCAGCGAGTTCCTTGCCAATGAGAAAATTCCAACAAGAGATGAGACATACCTTGAATTTCTCATCGGAGAAAGCCAGGATAATTTGAAAGAGCAGACAGCATATGCGGACAGCGAGTTTAAGATAAACACAGAAGCAGAATATGCAGTGATGTTTACATACTCAAAAAAGTCAAGGATGAGCACGATTGCAAAGAGCGCAATAGGCATAGTAACTGGGGCGGTTCTTGCAGCAGGAGGAGTTTTCCTGATTGCAACCGGCGTTGGAATCCCGGCAGGGATTGTGGTAATAGCGAATGCCGCAGTTATTGGAGGCACTATTGGAGGATTTACTGGCTCACAGTCAGGGTCAAAACAATCTGAATGGCAGGCAGCAGTAATGCTCGTAAATAGCAGCGATGTGGGAAACATCGGATGCACCTATCTCCAAAAAACCAAATGATTTAAATATGCGAAAATAATGTTTTAAGAGGAGAGCTTGATGAAAAAAATAGGCGGAAAAAAAGGGGACTTGCTGGAATCGACACTGGCAAAGTGGCTTTTTGCAATAATACTTGCAGTTGTGCTGATTGTAATAATTGCTTTGGCAAAAGGCAAGATGCTGGAAATAATGGCTAAGCTTAAGGACTCGCTGAGGTTTGGAACAAGATGAAAAATGCAGAAATGAGCTTTGAGACGCTGATAAAGTTTCTGATAGTTATAACTGTGGTAGTGATACTGATTTTTATTGCGCCCAAAATGATAAATCAGGGGGCACACTACCTAATACAAAACTGGACTCCGAGGTAAAAAAATGAGAAATAAAAAAGCGATGTCTGCTGTGTTTGAAGTTATTTTGTGGGCAACTATATGTTTAGTTATTTTGTTGTTTGTTTTGGGAATTTCTGGAAAATTTTTTCCAACATTTGGAAGATGGTTCAACAACACATTTACTAATATGACGGCAGCAGACTTGGCACCTGAGAACTCACAGACAGAATGCTTCGGAGTGGATGGAACGAGCGATATCACTTTAAAAGGCGGGGAAATTGTAAAAATCACTCCTTCGCTGAGTAATAACGTTCTAACCTTGAAAGTTGCAAACAGCAGCGGCGAGATTGACTGCAATTATGGAAGACTCTGGACATTCAATATTGGAGAGCAGAAATGCTGCGAAAGCCCTGCCACACAACTCTGCGTGAAGTTTATGAAAATTTCATCAAGCAGTGAAACAGGCGACTGCGCAGAGATTGCGTATCTCTCAAAGGATGAGTTGAAACTGCCTACATCATATCCCCTCTGTGCAGATGATAAGGAATGCAGCAACAGCGTGGATTTCTGGAGCAACTCAAAAAAATACACCCTGACTTTTGTGAGGGCAACTGTGAGTCCGTTAACTTTCACTAAATATGCCACATTTAGCGCTGTGACATATGATGAAAAAGGGAACAAAGTCAACGCATGCAATGAAAACACTTTCACTGTTGAAAGCGGTGACGTGGCAGCGTGCAGCAATGCAGAAGGGCAAGCATTTATAGTGGACCTGCAGAAATTGCCAACTTTTACAACTCCTAACAAGGTTACAATTTCTATAAGATCTGGCACGCCCATGGTGCTTAAGGGAGGGTAATGGCTTTGCACATCAGAAAAACTAGGCGTAAAAGGAAAGCTCAGACGAGCTCGCTGAATACTGTAGTGAAGATGCTGATAGCAGTGGGCTGCATGATAATAATATTTTATGTTGGCGGCAATGTCTATGGAGCGATACTGGGCAAGGACACTGGGATTTCCAATAACTTCCAGGCAATGGCAGACAAGATAAACGCAATGGCAGCAGATGATCCCAAGGAAGTGAATTTTTACCTGACAAAGGGATATTCTATTGCAGGGTTCAACAATGATATCTATCCAATAAAATACAGCTGCGGCATCTTTTCAAAAAATAATGCAGTTGCAAAGCCAAATGTGGCTGCCTGCAAGGACTCTGCCTGCATCTGCGTGTGCTCAAAAAACGGGAACTGCGAGCGCCCAAAAGAGTGCAGGAGCATTCCGGGAATCAAAAACATTTACTTCAATCCTGAGCCGAGATACAGTTTTGACGCCGGAGATGCCTTTTATAACAACAATCAGGGCATGCACTATTTTTACATCCAGACGAGCTGCGTTATTAGAGAAAGCTGGACTGCGTCAAACACTTTCAATGTTGAGAAAAAGATAGAAGGTGCAGACACAAATCTTTATATAAAATATGTGAAGGCACAATAGGAATGCTGGGCAAAAAAAGAGGCGAGGGAAGCACTTCTGATACTTATCTCACAATAGCGTATCTCGTAATTTTCGGGCTGCTTTTCCTGATGTCCTACAGGTATATTGCGTCAGTGGCGCTGGGAAAACAGTTTGAGAGGACATATATTGCAAGGGACACTGCACTTTTGATTTCAACGATGCAGGCAAGCCCCGGAGAGCTGGAATACACATATCCGACAAACCTTTCAGCACTGAAAATAATGGTAAATATCTCTCTCGGAAATGTGTCTGCAGATGAAGGCAACAATATTGCCTCATTGTATTATTTTCCCATGATGAACGAGCAGTATCTGCAGGAATCAGTATTTGAAACCAATATTTCGCTGAAAAAAAATTCCACGGGGATATACAAGGAATGAAAAAAAGCAGGAGGGCCCAGGAAGATATAGGATTTGATGCCATAACAATAATCCCAATTATATTTTTCGTGACATTCGTATTCCTTTCCTATGTATTTTTTGCAAACGCGTTTTTCAAGCAGAAAACAGAAACCGCTGAGGCAGAAGCGAAGATATATGCTGAACGGATGATATTTGCAAGGGAATGCTTCGCCTACTACTCTGCGGAGACTGGAAGAACCTATCCCGGAATAATAGATGCCAGCAAGTTCACTACAGAGCGGCTTGAGGGCTGCATGAACTTTTCAAATTCTGAAAGGGCTGCGGCAGCTGCAGAGCTTGCATTCGGCACAAACAATAGAGAGGCCTTTTACAATAAGGAAAAATTTGAAGTGTGGAAAAATCTTGCAGGAATTCCGGGAAGCGGCTCATTTGAAAAATACCAGATGAATTTTCCCGTCTCTGTTTTTGACAAGGGAAGCCAGCAAAGCGGAATAATAAACATTACTATTGTGGTTCCAAGGGGGTAAAATGAAGGGAAAAAGGGGAGGAGGACCAGAGGATACACTGACAATAGTATTTTCCATACTTCTCTATGCGCTCATACTTGTTTTTTTCTCGATTCTTATGTTCTCAAGAGGCTGCAACAGGTACACTGAAAACAGCATGCTTTCTGAGGAGAACACGCAATTGAGATTTAATAATTTTCTTTGGGGTTATCTTCGCTCAAACGTAACAGTTGATGGGAGACAATCAGATATTGCAGGGCTGATAGGAATGTATATGGCAGAACCGGCAAAATATGAGGTGCAGCTGATAAATGAAACAAAAAAAATAATAAACAGCACATTGGGCAGCTGCTTTAGAATACAGATAAGTGTCTATCCCGCTTATCGGGATTCAAGAAACCTTAATATAGAATCTGACTGCCTGATGACCCAGGCGAGAATGACTGAGATTGACATTTCTGCAACACAGGCAATTCCTCTGCAGAAAAATCTTGAAGGAATAGCAATAATAAATGTAACGCAAAGAAAATTTGTTTAGAGGTTCAAAAATGAGATGTGAGATATGCAGGAAAAACATAACTGAAACGTTCCTGAAAAAATTGAACGGAACCTATATTAAAGATGCCAAAGGGAAAATGCACGCAGTTTGCTTTGAGTGCCAAAAGAGGTTTAGCTCAAAGGACGAGCTGCTGAAAAACATAAAATAATGTCATTAAAAAAGATAAATTAAAAAACCAGCTGGAAATACTTTTTCTGCCATCAGTGCCCCAGTAGCATAGTAGCCAATGCGTCGCTCTCGTAAAGCGAAGAACGGGGGTGCAAATCCTCCCTGGGGCTTAAAAAACAGATTTTTTGCATTATGTAAAATATTCTTTTAAAAATAATTATTATAATATATATTTTTTACAATCTGTTTCTTGGGCTCTGAAAAGCCATAATTTCCACAGGAAATTGGGGGGAGTGCTTTTTATTGCTATTGCGCTTCTTTTTTAAGGGGGTTAAAGAGAAGAGTTTCCATGTTGCATATGAAAGGTGGGGGGCATAGCGTCTAAAAAATCCATTTTCCAAAAAAATCATTTATAAACAAAAGAATTTATAAATAAGTTGCTTTTAAACTCTTTAAAAAGCTTAAATCCTTTAGGAGGGCCATAAAATGGAAAAGAGAGACATAGAGGTTGTGAATATTGTTGTAAGCAGCTCCCTTAAGCATGAGATACCGCTTGAGAAGATGGCGGCAACGCTGAGCAATACAGAATACAATCCAGAACAGTTCCCAGGGCTTGTGATAAGGATAAAAGACCCAAAGACATCGGCACTTATTTTCAGCTCAGGAAACATTGTCTGCACAGGCGCAAGGTCAATGGACAAGGTGGACCTTTCAATAAAGAAGATAATAAAGAGCCTGGAAAAGATAGGAATAAAGATAACAATAACACCGGAAGTGACAATCCAGAACATAGTGGCATCAGGCAGTATAGGCATGGACCTAAACCTCAATGACTTGGCAATGAAGCTTAAAAATACAGAATACGAGCCTGAACAGTTCCCGGGGCTTGTATACAAGCTTCCTGAGTTAAAGGCGACATTCCTCCTCTTCAGCAATGGAAAGATTGTCTGCACAGGCACAAAGTCAGAAGAGGAAGTTAATCGCGCACTGGACAAACTCCTAGAAAATTTAAAAGGGCTTGTGAAAAAGAAGAAGTAAGTTTGAGAAGCCCTTTTCCTTTTTTTATAAAACAACAGGCAGTTGTGAAAATGTGCTAAAATGGAAGCCTCGGAGCAGATAAAAAAGTGGCAGGAATTCCTGGAAAGGTTCTACCAGACGCAAATCTTCGAGGCGAGCACCAAAGGAAAATCTTCTATACAACTTGACTTTTCAGAGGTGGCAAGGTTCAGCCCTGAGCTCGCAGAGGACCTGCTCGAGCAGCCAGAAGATGCGATAAAGTCCTGTGAGATAGCCCTCTCCCAGTTTGAGACAATAGAAAAAAGCAAGAAGCTCGCCATAAGGTTCTTCAACCTGCCTGCTGCCCAGCTAATGCTCATAAGGAACATAAGGAGCGAGCACCTTGGAAAATTCCTGAAAATCGAGGGAGTGGTAAGGCAGAAGGGTGATGTGAGGCCCCAGATAACCTCGGCAAAGTTTGAGTGCCCAAGCTGTGGAAACATAATAACAGTAATACAAACAGGACAGATTTTCAGGGAGCCAACGAGATGCAGCTGCGGAAGGCAGGGCAACTTCCGGCTGGTAAGCAAGGAGTTAATTGACGCCCAGGGGCTGGTTCTTGAAGAGATTCCGGAACAACTTGAGGGCGGCGAGCAGCCGAAAAGGATGAAAGTGCTGCTGAAAGACGACCTTGTCAGTCCGATAACTGAAAAAAAGACAAACCCAGGAAGCAAGATAGATATTGTGGGCTGGGTGAAAGAGATACCAAGGGTTCTAAATTCCGGGAAGAAATCCCTTGATTACGACCTTGTGGTGGATGCCAACAACATTTTCTCAAAGGAGAGCTCGTTCTATGAGATGAGTATAACAAAAGAGGAGGAGAATGAGATAGTGAATCTCTCAAAAGATCCTAAGAGTTATGAAAAGCTCATTGCATCGGTTGCCCCTTCCATATTTGGATTTGAGGAAATAAAGGAGGCATTGCTTTTGCAGCTCTGCGGCGGCGTCCAAAAAGTGAGGAAGGATGGCATAATCTCAAGGGGGGACATACATGTTCTCCTTGTGGGCGACCCTGGTTCAGGAAAGTCACAGATGCTTAAGAGGATAAGCATAGTTGCTCCCAGAGGGAGATATATCTCTGGAAAGGGTATAAGCGGGGCAGGACTTACTGCTGCTGTTGTGAAGGATGAGTTTCTCGGAGGATACAGCCTTGAAGCAGGCGCGCTTGTGCTTGCCAACAAGGGAATCTGCTGCATAGACGAGCTTGACAAGATGACCAATGAGGATAGGAGCGCAATGCATGAGGCGCTTGAGCAGCAGACCGTATCTATCTCAAAGGCAAATATCCAGGCAACTCTCATAGCACAGACAACAGTGCTTGCAGCCGCGAACCCAAAGCTCGGAAGATTTGACCTATATGAGACAATGCTTGTAAAGCAGATAGACCTTCCGCCAACGCTGATAAACAGGTTTGACCTGATATTTCCAATAAAGGACATCCCAGACAGAAAAAAAGATGAGAAGATGGCGAAGCACATACTCGGGCTCCACCAGAACCCAAATATGATGATGGAAGAGATACCGACAGAACTTTTTAGGAAATATATAGCTTATGTCAAGCAAAAATTCAACCCGGAGCTTACTGACAGCGCGCTTGACGAAATTGAAAGCTACTATGTTGAGCTAAGATCAACAGCAATAACTTTTGAAGAGGCGGCAAGGACAATACCAATTTCTCCAAGACAGCTGGAAGCGATTGTCAGGCTTGCAGAGGCCTCTGCAAAAGTAAGGCTCTCGGACAAAGTAACAAGAAAGGACGCGAGGCGCGCAATAGAGCTCCTGAATTACAGCCTGGGGCAGATTGCAAGGGATAGGGAAACAGGAAAGATTGACATTGATGTCATCTCAACAGGAATAAGCTCAACTGAAAGGGACAAAATAATAAGGGTGAAGGAGATAGTCACCCTGCTTGAGACCAAGTTCCAGTCTACAGGCAAGAACATACCTGTGGAAGAGATAATGGCTGTTGCAGAAGAGCAGGGCATAAGGCGTCCTGAAACAGAGGAGATAATACAAAAGCTCAAGCGCTCTGGAGACCTGTTCGAGCCCAGGCACGGCTTCATACAGAAACTGTGAGAAAAATGGCAGCAGTTGATGGGCAGGAAAAAAGAATAGAAAGGCAGACCGCCTACAAGGTTTCTATAATAGAGATACTCGAAAGCAAGTATGTCAAGACAGAGGGTTGGAATCCAAATTTCATACTTGCACGAGGAGAAGAGAAGATATCCAGAATCAATGTAATAGGCATAGTCCTTTCCAATGAGTTTGAACAGTTCGGCCAGGTGTCATATAGAAATATCACAATAGATGATGGAACTAGCTCAATTGCTCTAAAAAACTTCGAGAACCCAGATGCCTTCTCACAGATCGGGATTTCTGATGTAATACTTGTTATAGGAAAGCCGAGAGAATACGGGTCAGAAAGGTATATCCTTCCTGAAATAATCAAAAAAACAGACCAAAAGTGGATGGAGCAGCGAATGCTTGAACTTTCCATGATGAAAAAAAAAGAGGAAAAAAAGCCCAAAAAACAGAATGAAATAGTTACAGAGGAGGAGATTATAGAGAAAAACACTGGAGAAGAGAAGCGGGGCAAGACAGAAATGGTCTACTCAATTATAAAAGAGCTGGACACCGGAACAGGAGCTGACTTCGAGGAAGTCATAAAAAAGGCAGGATTTTCTGAGGTGGAGAATGCAGTAAAGAAGCTTCTGGAAAACGGCGACATATTTGAGATAAAGGCCGGAAAACTGAAGATTCTGTGAGAAAATCATAAATTGAATAAAAGAATAAATCAAATAGAAATAATCAGTTCTTGTTTTTCAGCTGCTGCGGCTTTATGAGGCCCTGCTGGAACTCCCTGGCCCTTGAGTCAAACATCTTCTCAATGGCGCCTGCAAAGAAGCCGGTGTCAACCCAGATGCCTGCATCATAGGATGGATTAACTTCATTGTCATCAAGCATCATAAACATGAGGTTTTTGCCGTCAACAATAACAAACCTTGCCTTGTCATTTGTGTTCTTTATCTCGGCAACAGCAGAAAGCTCCTTCAATATTTCTGCATTGTCCTTTGTAAAGGGGGTTGCGACACTTATCTTAACTCCCCTTCCAGAAAGCTTCTTGAATATTCCCATGAACTTGGATGCGTCTCTGGGAAGTGCTGTTGCTGTCGTGTGCATTATCACGCGCTTTTCCGCATTCTTTATCAGGGTCTCAATCTGGTTGTCTATGCTTGTCCTGCCCTTGATTGCCCCGCACTTGTCAGTTGCATCAACAAATTCTACGCCGCCATTGTAAAGAGCGTTGAGCTCGCTGAGAACATTGCTGGATTTTACCTCGTTGAGCATATTGGTCTTCTCTTCCATGTCTTCAGCAACCTTTTTCTTCACCCTGTCAATGACCTCCTCAGGAGGCACTGCAAGGTACTTTATGGGTTTGCCTATCTTTACTATTATGAATCCTTTCTTCTCGAGTGATTCAAGAACGTCATATGTCCTGGAGCGGGGGACATTAGCTATGTCAGAGAGCTCGCCTGCTGTGGAAACTCCCCTTGAAAGCAGTGCCACCCAGAGCTTTGCTTCGTAGCTGTTGAGCCCGAAATCCTTTAACTTCATCAAAAAGCTTTTTTGAACTATCATTTTTCTAGCCCCCAAAATATATTCCTAAAAACATTAATTATGTGATTCATTCACTATTCTGCAGTAAGTAAAATTCTTGGATATTTAAATCTTTCGGAATTTTTGCTATTTATTAGTAGCAACTTGTCGAAATAGATGTTGGAAAGCAACAAAGCTTATTAAGGGAAAACCTGAAGAAAACACAGGAAAATGGCTGAGCTTCTGGACATAAACAGCATGAGAGGAAAAACAGTGATGCTTGTTGGCCCCATGAACTCGGGAAAGACAGAGAAGGCCATAAAGTGGGCCGAGAACATAAAGAACCATACTGACTGCAAAGTAATGTTTTTCAAGCCTGATATAGACAAGAGGGCGCCCCCCGACAGAGTTGTGGCAAACACTTCTGAAGGGAAAATCACATTTCCAGCAACAACAATTTCCTCAAAAAACCCTGAGGAAGTGCTGCCAATGATACAGGGCAGCACTAATTTGATAGATGTGGTATTTTTTGACGAGATAAATTTCTTTGATGCGAAGATAATAGAAATTTTTGAAAAGCTAAAAGTGGCTGATGCGGGCAAGAAAAGAGTTGTCGTGGGCACAGGGCTTGACAAGAATTTCAGGGGAGAGCCGTTTGAGCCAGTGCAATACGTAACAGCGAGAGCAGATGTGACAGAATTCCACCAGGCCTACTGCAAGCATATAATAAAAACCGCCGACGGCTTCCAGCAGTGCAAGAAGCCGGCAAACTATAGCATGCGGCTTGTCCTCGACGAAAACGTGGAGAGCCGCTATGACTTCTTTGACAAGAAAAACAATCCAGTTATTGCAAAATATGTTCCGGCAAAATACTATGATCCTACTGTAGTTGTCGAGAAGGCGGCAAACAACAGGGAAGGCGCAAGCCTGCCGTCTGTGTATTACATTTCAGTTTGCCATGACTGCTTCAGCATATCTGGAAAGGGAAATGTTGTAGACATCTACAATTTCATACGAGGGAAAGGGCGAGGCCTTGAGGAAATAGTTGAAAAATTTCCCGACATGGAAACTGAGAGAATAATAAAATTCCTGCAGGAAGAAAACCGCATTGTTGAAAAGAATGGCCTGTTTTTTCCAAAGCACTATGTTTTCGATATAATATCATCTTCTTATACGCCGGAGCAGGAATGATGTGTTTAGAAAACTTTTTATACTGCCCCGCGCTTTATGAAACAAAAGGAGGTGTTTTTAATGGCAATGGATATCCCGGCGGTTTATAACGTCATATTGGCGATAGTTATCGGAACCCTCTTCGCAATAGTTTACAGCATGAGGATTCTGGTGCTTCTCGAAAGAAGAATAGCGAGGATGGACTTCAACCTCATGAGGCTGACTGAAAAACTGGCTTCTGAGGAAAAGAAAATAGAAAAAGAGGAAATCAATATTGAGAAGCGCTTAAAGAAGAAAAGATAATGTTTTGGCTTCTTTTGTATTTTTAAAATTACCTACCTAGCATAAGAGCTGAATAAAATGGAATTGAATGATTCTGTGAGGCAGATAAAGGAGCTAAAAGTTCAGGGCGCAGAGATGATAGCGAGATTCGCCCTCGAGACCCTTAGGGATGTCCTTAAGCAATCAAATGCAGACAGCGCGGGGCTTCTCTATTTTGAGATGGTGGATGCAAGGAAAAAGCTTGCCGCGGCAAGACCCACTGAGCCGTGCATGTTCAATGCATTCAAATATGTTTTCATGGATGTAAAAAACGAGTCAACAATAGAGATGTACAAAAGCTTCCTAGAAAGGATAGAGCTGGCATTGAAGCATTTTGACTCTGCCCAGCAGACAATAGCAAAAATTGCATCGCAAAAGGTTAAGAACGGCAGCATTATTTTCACGCACTGCCACTCATCTACTGTAATAGAAATACTCAAAGAGGCAAAGCGCCAGAAAAAGCATTTTGAGGTCTATAACACTGAAACAAGGCCGCGTTTCCAGGGAAGAAAGACCGCTGCAGAGCTTGCTGCGCTGGGAATTCCTGTGACGCACTTCGTGGATGCTGCAGCGAGATATGCAATAAAAAAATGTGATGTTGCATTCATCGGTGCGGATGCAATAACGTCTGAGGGGAAAGTCGTCAACAAAATTGGCTCAGAACTCTTCGCGGAGGTTGCAAAGAAGTTTGAGGTGCCGTTCTACTCGTGCACTGATTCCTGGAAATTTGACGTTGAGAGCATATTCGGATATGAGAAGAATCTTGAGATGAGAAGCGAGACAGAGGTCTGGGAAGATGCGCCCAAAGGCGTAAAGGTGAACAACTATGCATTTGAGAAGGTTGACCCCGAGCTTGTCACCGGAATAATCTCTGAAATGGGCATTTACCGGCCTGATGTCTTTGTTCAGGAAGTGAAGCATTCATATCCCGAACTTTTTGAAAGATAATCAGCCAAGACACCAAGACAATTTGCCAATAATTTGTTCTGCATACGAAATCCCTCTCAGACCAGCATTTCGCATGGAAAAAGGGGTTTGCATTGACAATTCAGAGGCCAGCTTTTTTTAAAAAAAAATCGATGAAATAGCAATAAGAGCAATATGTTATAAACATTATTTCTAAATAATTTTTTTATAATAGGTCTTTTGTAATAGATTGTTTCTATTAATTGTTTTGTAAAATATATCTTACTATCCTTTTTATTATTTTTTATTATTTTCTATATTGAAAAATATAATAAATAAATAAATATAAATAAATGCTAAGAACAATATAATAGAAAACAATATTTTTAAAAGTTATAATTTAAAAAATATTTTCTGATAAAATTATTAGAATCAACATGTTTATAACATTATTTTTAAAGCCAACTTTCATTTTTGAATTTTCATATTGCTTTTTTTTTGAAAAGTAAATACAGATTTCTCATCTGCCTAGCCAAAAATACTCCACACGAAACACAGGTGTAGGAGAGCCCATGCCTAAAAATCAAGCTCATCTGAAATCCTGTTTTTTTTAAACACATAAACAAAAAGTCATCCATTCTGTAATTTTTCTCGAATACAAAATTTAAAATGTTGTTCCTCTGTAATTAATCCGTGCAGCATCTTTCAATATAATGCTTCATTTAATGTATCTTTAATAACATAAACCTTTAAATACCTCTATTTCATTTGGAATTTTCTATGACCAAAAACCATGTACCTGCCGGAAACCTCTTCGAGAAATTTCTCTCAAACAATTCCCTTTTCATAAACAAGAACGTTCTCCAATCCAGCTACCTGCCAAATACAATACCCCACCGAGAAGAGCAGATAAGACAGATCCGCGACATAATAGGCCCCGCGCTCAGGAGGGAAAAGCCCTCAAACCTTTTCATATACGGACAGACAGGCACTGGCAAGACAGTCACCCTTAAGTACACTGCAGATGTCCTGATGAAATTCGCGAATGAAAAAAACATTCTCATAAAAATCGTTTACCTCAACTGCAAAATGAAGAAAGTGGCTGACACAGAATATCGCCTTGTCGCCCAGCTTGCCAGGGAGTTTGGGAAGGAGATACCTGCGACAGGGCTTCCAACTGATGAAGTTTACAAGATATTCTTCTCTGTCCTTGACCGAGAAAAGCAGACAGTCATACTCATTCTCGACGAAATAGACCAACTTATAGACAAGGCAGGAGAGGAGCTGCTCTACAACCTGACAAGAATAAACGAGGAACTGAAGCATGCGCAGGTCTCAATAATCGGAATAACAAACCGCATCAGCTTTGGCGAAAACATGGACCCGCGCGTAAAAAGCTCACTCTCAGAAGAGGAGATACTCTTCCCCCCATACAACGCGCTTCAGCTACAAAACATCCTGTTCCAGAGGGCAAAGAATGCATTTAAGCCCAATGTGCTCGGCGAGGGCGTGATAGAAAAGTGCTCTGCATACGCTGCCAAGGAACACGGTGACGCAAGAAGGGCCCTTGAACTGCTAAGGGTCTCCGGTGAGATTGCAGAACGGAAGGAACACTCAAAAGTCGCAATAGAGGATGTTGACGAGGCAGACAGCAAGATAGAGAAAGACAGGGTGCTGGACATAGTTGAGGTGCAGCCCAAGGAATTCCAGGCAACCCTGTATGCAATAATACGCCTCGCCAAAAACAAGAAGATAAGCGCAATCTACACCGGCGATGTTTACGAGCTTTACCGCGGCATCTGCAAGGAGACAAACCTGAGGCCTCTGACGCAAAGAAGGGTATCGGACATAATCGGCGAGCTTGACATGCAGGGAATAATAAACGCTAAAGTCATTTCAAAAGGGAGGCAGGGCAGGACAAGGGAGATATCATTCTCAATCCCCCCAGAAACAGCTGAAAAGGTCGAGAAGATAATAAGGGATTCTCTCGGCATATGATACTTCTTGTAAAAGTGAGAGCATGGATGTTGAAGAGAAGAAGCAAAAAATAAAGGAAATAGTGAAAAGATTTGCGAAGCAGGGGCTTCTCCTCAGCCCGAACCTTCTCGAGCTGGAGCTCAAAAAGGAGGAAGCAGAAGAAGCCGGCGAAGATTCAATAGGCAGGCTTATAGACAAGACAAAAGGCAAGGACATCCTTGTTCCCGACGAGCAGTCCCTCAGCATGATAGAGAAGGACAGGGAGATAAACTGGCTGGATTTTGAGAAGGCAAAGACAACAGTTGAAAAAGGCCGTGACTCGAAGACCTATGAGCGCTTTATTGAATATGCCAAGAAAGAGGGGCAGGATGAAGGGCAAAAAGAGGAAAAAAATAGGGTAATAGTGGTAAACAATTACAAGGACATCAACAAGACCAGGACTGTCCAGGACTTCATTGATTTCTTCAACGCCAGATACCGCTCGCTTGAGGCGATGCTTAGAAACAGGCAGGAGCTTTCAAACCTCATGTCAATAAGTAGGGCGAGGAAAAAAAAGGACAGGGAGAATATTTCGATAATAGGCATGGTGTTTGAAAAAAGCGTCACAAAGAACGGCAACATAATGCTCACAATAGAGGATCCTACTGGAACAACCAAAGTCCTTTTTAACAGGACAAAAAAGGATCTTTACGCCCTTGCTGAAGACACAGTTCTTGATGAGGTAATTGGCATATCAGGCATCGCTTCAAACAACATAATCTTTGCAAATCTAATGCTTCGCCCTGAAATCCCAGCAATAACAGACAAGAAATCCTCTCCTGAAGACGGATACGCAATATTCCTTTCAGACCTCCATGTGGGCTCAAAAAACTTTCTTCCTGAGGAATTCGCCAGGTTCCTGCAGTGGATAAATGGCGAGGCGGGAAGTGATTCCCAAAAGCAGGTCGCATCAAGGGTGAAATACATTTTTGTTGTGGGCGACCTCATAGATGGCGTTGGCATATATGCAGACCAGGACCAGGATCTCATTACAAAGGATGTCTATGAACAGTACAATCAGTGCGCAGAGCTGCTTTCAAAAATACCCAAAAGCATGAAGCTCATAATATGCCCCGGAAACCATGATGCAATGAGGATAGCCGAGCCCCAGCCAGTGCTATATGAGGATTTTGCATCTGCGATTTGGGAGCTTCCCAATGCAGTACTTGTGACAAACCCCTCAATTGTAAACATTGACTCCTCACAAAACTTTTCGGGCTTTAACGTCCTTCTCTACCACGGCTACAGCTTTGACTACTATGCCTCTGATGTCAATTCAATAAGGATAAGGGGCGGCTATGACAGAGCAGACCTTATTATGAAGTTCCTGCTTCAGAGGCGCCACCTCGCCCCTACAACATCCTCAACCCTTTTCATTCCAGACCCGGAAAAAGACCCGCTGGTCATAACAAAGGTGCCTGATATATTTGTGACAGGGCACATCCACAAGTGCTCTGCAGCAATATACAGGAACATAGCGCTCATAGGAGGAAGCTGCTGGCAGTCAAAGACAGCATTCCAGGAAAGGATGGGGCACCACCCACTGCCGGCGAGAGTCCCCATAATGAACCTGAAAACAAGGGAGATAAAAATCCTGAATTTTGAAAAGCTAGAAAGCAAGAAGCAGCCAGAACAGGAATAATTTAGGAAAATAGCAAAATGCCGGAAAAAGCAGAATCAAGGACAGAAAGCGCAGGGATGCATGCGTACTTTGACGAGATAGACAGAAAGCTGAACGAGGCGTATGCAGTTGCAGATGCAGCAAGGGCAAAAGGGCTTGACCCTGAAAAGAAGGTGGATGTGCCGCTTGCGAGGGATATGGCAGAGCGAGTCAACGGCATCATATCAGCAGTTGCGCCCCAGCTGAACGGCTATGCACTGATAAAGCGAATCAAGGAGCTTGAAAAGAAATATGCCTCCTTGGACTGGCGCGTAGCCCTCACCATTGCAAACGAAGTCGCAGAGGAAAAATTCTGCAAATTCTCAAGCAAGAATGAGGCAATGGAGATCGGCATAAGAACGGGGTTCACTTATCACACCCTGGGAATTGTTTCAGCCCCCCTTGAGGGCTTTACAGAACTGAAAATAAAGAAGAGGCATGACGGAAGGGAATACTTCGCAGCCAAGTTTGCAGGCCCCATACGAGGAGCCGGCGGAACAGCAGCTGCATTCTCGCTCCTGCTCACGGACTATATAAGAATGCAGAACGGATATTTTCCCTATGACGCAGACGAGCAGGAAGTAGACAGATATGTGACTGAACTTGATGACTATCATGAAAGAATCACAAACCTGCAGTACCATGCAAGCCCAGAGGAGCTAAAATTCCTTGTTCAGCACATGCCTGTGGAAATAGATGGGGACCCAACAGAAAAGCTTGAAGTCAGCAAGAACAAGGACCTCCCAAGGGTTGAAACAAACAGGATAAGGGGGGGAGTTGCCCTTGTGCTCTCAATGCTTGCGCTGAAAGCCCCTAAAATATGGAAGGAGCTCTCAAAATGGGGCAAGGAATTTGGCCTTGAGGACTGGTCATTCCTCAAGGAATTCCTGATAATACAAAAAAATGCAAAGGCAGGCGGCAGCAAGGATGAGCCAAAGGAAACTGCAAAGATACTTCCAAATTATACTTTTATTTCAGACCTCGTCGCAGGCAGACCTGTGCTTACATACCCAATGGCATTCGGGGGATTCAGGCTGAGGTACGGCAGGAGCAGGCTGAGCGGTTACTCTGCGGCTGCAATACATCCGGCAACAATGGCAGTTCTCAAGAAATACATTGCAACAGGCACACAGCTTAAGGTTGAGCGCCCCGGAAAGGCGGCATCCATAACTCCATGCGACACAATTGAGGGCCCCATTGTCAAGCTGAAAGATGAAAGCGTTCTACAGTTCAATTCAGCATCAGATGCAAAGGAAGCCCTGCCTGAAATCAAAGAGATACTTTTCCTCGGCGACATTCTGATATCCTATGGGGATTTCCTTGACAGGAACCACGTGCTCGTGCCAGCAGGATACACTGAAGAGCAATACTCAAAGGAGCTGGAAAAAAAGACAGTGGACCTTTTCGGAAGCCTTGACTTCCAGAAGCTTTCTGAACTCACGGGGGTAAGACAGGAAATTATTGAGGGCATATCAAAAAATCCGCTTTCAAGGCCTGATTTTGAGAGCGCAATTAAAATGTCTGAAAAAACAGGGCTTGCCTTGCACCCCGCGTACACATATTACTGGAAGGGAATCACAAATGAGCAGCTGAAGCTGATTCTTTTCTGGCTCTCATCTGCAAAAATAAGCGAGGAATTCCTGCAGGAATCAGAGGGAACCGAAGCCACATCAAGGCGCATCATAAAGATAATCATTGAAAAGAAGAAGGAGGAAAAGCGCGCAATAGAGCTCATAGGGCTTACGCACAAGTGCGCAACTGACTATGTGGTGATAGAAGGAACAAATGCAGACCTGATGATAAGGGCATTCCCGATGCTTTCGCTTATAAAATCAGGCGCAGCAGAGGAGAAAATAAGGAAAGAGCTTGATACAGAGCTCAAGACGGCAGAAACATCCTCTGATGCGCTCGAAGCAGTAAATGCAATATCAGGACTAAAAATAAAAGACAAGGCAGGAATCTTCATAGGCGCCAGGATGGGGAGGCCGGAAAAGGCAAAGATGAGGGAGCTGACAGGCAGCCCGCACACCCTTTTCCCAATAGGCGAGGCAGGGGGAAAGATGAGGAGCTTCCAGGCAGCAATGGATGCGGGAAAAGTCACATCCCAACTCCCAATCTACCAGTGCCCCAAATGCAGCGCAAAGACGATATTTCCTGTATGCGAGAACTGCGGCTCATCAACAAAAAAGCTCTACTTCTGCGAGATATGCGGAGAAATAGACAAGCCCAAATGCCCGCATGGCGATGCAAAGTCCTACAAGGAGCAGACAATTGACATAAACCATTACATGGGCACTGCAATCCAGAAACTCAATCTTAATGTTTTTCCAGACCTTATCAAAGGTGTGAGAGGCATGAGCAACAAGGACAAGATTCCTGAAAATCTCTGCAAGGGCATACTCAGGGCAAAGCATGAAATCTACGTCAACAAGGATGGGACAACAAGGTATGACATGACTGAGCTTCCAATAACACACTTCAGGCCTTCTGAGATAGGCACTCCTGTTGAAAAGCTGAGAGAGCTCGGCTACACTGCAGATGTATATGGGGCGCCTCTTGATACGCCAGAGCAGCTGGTTGAGATAAAGCCGCAGGATCTGATACTTCCGGGAGCAACTTACTCAATGGACGAGCCGGCGAACGAGGTGCTATTCAGAATAGGCAACTTTGTGGATGAGCTTCTTGTAAGCTTCTACGCCCTTGCCCCCTTCTATAATTTCAAGACAAAAGAGGATGTTGTCGGAAGCCTTGTCATAGGGCTTGCCCCCCACATCTCTGCAGGAATCATTGGGCGCGTAATAGGATTCTCAGACACGCAGGGCTGCTTTGCCCATCCGCTTATGCACGCAGCCCAGAGGCGCGACTGTGACGGCGATGAGAACTGCGTGATACTACTCATGGACGCGCTGCTCAACTTCTCAAGGCAGTACCTTCCTGACAAGAGAGGTTCAAGGACAATGGATTCCCCTCTTGTACTGACTGCAAAACTTGTGCCTGCAGAGGTTGATGACATGGTGCAAAAGCTTGATGTCTCATGGTCATACCCCCTTGAGTTCTACGACGCCTGCGAGAAATATCTGATGCCGGGCGCAGTGAAAATGGACACGCTCGGGACACGCTTAGGAACAGAGCGGCAGTACGAGCAGATGGGATTCACACATGATGTGAAAAGCATGAACGAAGGTGTGAACTGCTCTGCCTACAAGACGCTTCCCTCAATGGAGGAAAAATTGAAGGGGCAGATGGAGCTTGCAGAGATGATACGCGCAGTTGATGCAGTGGATGTCGCCCGGCTTGTGATAGAAAAACATTTTTTGAAGGACATAAAGGGAAACCTCAGGAAATTTTCAATACAACAATTAAGGTGCGTCGGCTGCAACACAAAATTCAGGAGGCCACCTCTTTCAGGAGTATGCACCAAATGCGGCGGAAAGCTGATATTCACTATCTCAAAGGGTTTTGTTCTGAAATATCTTGAGCCGAGCATAAGTCTCGCGAAGAAATACAATGTCCCGCCCTACCTCAAGCACAGCCTTGAGCTCGTCAAGAGAAGGATTGAAGGCGTTTTCGGAAAGGAAAAGGAGAAACAGGAAGGGCTCGGCAAGTGGTTCGGCTAGAGATTTATTGCATTATTAAGTAAAAGTTTAAATACAAAGCCAAAAATTCTTTTTTTCATGGATTATGAACAAGCGCTGGACAGGGGAAGAAAGAAGATACCCGAGTCGCTCCTCAAGACAACAAGGTTTGAGATTCCAAAAGTGCTGGGCCACATACAGGGAAACAGGACGGTTATCAGCAATTTCCATTCCATAGCAATGGCACTCAGAAGGGGGCCAGAGCACCTGCTTAAATTTGTGCTGAGAGAGCTTGCAACGCCTGGAGAGATGACAAAATCCTCACTAATCTTCGGAAGAAAGGTCTCTGCATCAATGATAAACCAGAAAATTGAGCAGTATGCCCAGACATTTGTGACGTGCAAGGAATGCCACAGGCCAGACACCACCCTTCTCAAAGAGAAAGATTCCACATTCCTGAAGTGCCAGGCATGCGGGGCCAAATACCCTGTTGAAACCCTAAAGTAAAATGATAGCCAAGCAGCACAAGACAGAAAACGGGACAGTTCTGGCAGTCGTAGATGAGAAATTGGCAGGAAAAAAATTTGAGGAAGGAAGGCTCCAGCTTGACCTTTCTGCGGATTTTTATAATGGCGAAAAAGTTTCTGAAGAAGAGCTGCTGCAGCTAATGAAAAGTGCATATATAATAAACATCACAGGAAAAAAATCAGTGGAAATTGCGATAAGGAACAATTTCATAGAAAAGGATGCCATAATAGTTATAGCAGGGATTCCCCACGCTCAGTGCGTAATTTTAAGAAGCAAGAGTTTCTAAATTGAAAGGTTTTTATAGCAACAGCATTTTCCAATACTCATGGCAGAGATAGTATTCCTTGGGACTTCAAGCATGGTGCCCACAAAGGAAAGGAACCACTCCTCATTCTTTCTGGGCTTCAGGGCAGAGGGAATACTATTTGACTGCGGCGAAGGAACCCAGAGGCAGCTGAAGATTGCAGGAATAAACCCGAACAGGATAACAAAGATACTGATAAGCCACTGGCACGGCGACCACACATTAGGCATTCCAGGGCTTCTTCAGACCCTTGCAGCCAACAAGTATGACAAGACGCTGAAGATATACGGGCCCAAGGGGACAAAAAAAAGCATTAATTACATTCTCAAAACATTCGCATTCCTCAACTCAATCAGCATGGAAATATTTGAGATAAAGAAGACAAGGTTCTACGAAAATGATGAATATGCGCTTGAGGCATATCCATTAGAGCATAAGATACCCTGCCTCGGCTTCAGGTTCGTAGAGAAGGACATCACAAAGGTAGACATGGCAAAGGCGAAAAAGCTGGGGCTATCTGAAGGGCCAATAATTGGAAAGCTCCAGTCGGGAAAGAGCGTTATCGTCAAGGGCAGGAAGATAAAGCCGTCAGACGTCACATATATCCAGAAAGGCAGGACACTCGGATACATAGCAGACACCAACAGGTGCGAGAACTGCTCGAAGATAGCAAAAGATGCAGACATTCTAATATCAGAGTCAACATTCGAGAGCAAGCTCGACGAGAAAGCAGAGGACTACACCCACATGACTGCTAAGGACGCAGCCATGGTTGCAGCAGGCGCAGATGCAAAAAAGCTCATACTGACACACTTCAGCCAAAGATACACTTCAGTTGAGGACCTTCAGGAAGAAGCTAAGACATACTTCCTAAATTCAGTATGCGCCTATGACTTTATGAAAATTCAGTTCTAAAAAATAAATTAAATCAGAAGGAGCCGCGACATCTCTTCCCTTACCTGCTTCACATCCACATCCTTGACAGTGACCCTGCCGGCATGCTCAGCATAAACTATCGCCTTCCTCGCGATGTTCTTCGCTATGTCATTAAGAAAATCAGACATGGCCTCCTTTGCAGAATCAGATACTCTGATATTTGGGTCAACTTCCTTTATCATCTTCTCGACAACAGCCAGCGGAACAGGGGACTTTGACATTAAACCACCTCAGAGCAATAAACCACTGCTTTTTATTTAAATGTTTTCCCCAAAATGGCCAACAATAGAATATTTTAAAAACAAAAAGCCAATTCCAAGAGAGAGCGGGCCGATAGTTAAATGGTATAACGCTGCCTTCGCAAGGCAGAGGCTCCGGGTCCGATTCCCGGCCGGTCCACTTTTTATTTTGTTTTATGCTTATTTATCGGGAATTCTCTACAGAATAGCTTTCTACCCATTCAACTATGTTGACAGAATGGTCAGAAACTCTTTCAAGATTGTTGAGCAAATCTGTGAATATGGTTGCTGCCAATGGATTGCACAAGCCTTTTTTCAATCTAATAATATGCCCTTCCTGAGCAGATTTCACAAGCTCATCAACTTTTTCTTCTCGTTCAATTATTTCTGCTGCAATTTCCTTGTCATATTTCTTAATCAGGGCAATGCCATCTGAAAAGTTATTCTTCACAAGTTTGTAAATTCTGTCAATGTCTTTTATTGCAGATTCTGAGAAATTTATTTTTTCATCAATGGTGTAAAGCCCCAAATTCTTTATGTTATCAGCATGGTCAGCAACCCTTTCTATATCATTGACAAGCCCCATGAGAGCAGTTAATTTACTTGCGTCTTTTTTAGTTAGCGCTATTCTTGATAGAGAACTCAGGAAAGTGGTGATTTCCTTTTGCAGATTGTCAACAACAAGTTCTGTGTTCTCAACAAATGAAACTTCAGATTTCTTTTTGAAGCGGGTTATATCGTTAGCAGCCTTAAGCATAGCCAAGGAAAGTTCAGCTTCTCTGATTACCTCCTTTGATGCAAGTTCTATTCCAAACGGGTCTTCTGCAAATTTTTTGTTTATAAATCTGGGATTGAATCTTACAATGCGCTCCTTTCCAGGCAGGATTTTCTTTATTAGGAGATAGAACCACTTTATAAATATCAAGAAGATTATAACATTAATTACATTGAACATTGTGTGGGCAAGCGCAATCTCCTTTCCAAGATCAGGTGTTATTGATGCTATAAGATGCGTGAAACTTCCTAAGAAAGGTAAGAATAAGCATACGCCTATTACATTGAAGAAAAAATGAGCTAACGCGCTTCTTCTTGCATTAAGGGAAGTGCCTGCAGAAGCTATGAGTGCAGTTACAGTGGTGCCTATGTTTGCTCCAAGCACCAAGGGAATTGCTGCATTCAAACTTATAACTCCTCCCATTCCAAGCACAACAACTATGCTGCTGGTAACGCCGCTGGATTGTATTATTCCTGTAAAAATCGCTGCTGCCAGAATTCCCAAAATCGGATTTTCAAATACAGTCAGCATATGTATAAAACTTGGATCTTTTGTAAGCGGCTCCACCCCATATTTTATCAGGCTCAATCCATAAAATATAACTCCAAAATAGAAGATTATTTCCCCGAAATCCTTCTTTTTTCCTTTTGTGAAGAACCATACAAAAAAACCAATCACAAGCAAATGAGGCGCGTATTTTATTATGTTGAACGCAACCAGCTGTGCAGTTATTGTTGTGCCAATATTTGCGCCAAATATTATTCCAAGTGCATTGAAAAATGTGATTATGCCGGCATTTACAAATGCGATAGTGAGCACAGTGGTCGCACTGCTGCTGTGAACCACTATTGTAACAAGAATTCCAATTACAACTCCCATCCACGGCTTAGAAACTGACTTTTCAATGAGCATTCTAAGCCTGCCGCTGAGCCCTTTCTGGACGCTTGCGCTCAGCCTTACAATTCCAAAAATAAAGAAAACAAAACCCACAATAAGATTTGTTATCATTAAAGCGTCTATCTGTATTTTGACCACCTAATTTTTACTTTTTTTTTATAACTGTTTATTTTTTTATAAGTTTTTCATAGGCATCATGCTTTGCTTTTCTTATCCTTTCAATCTCGCCAGATTCTGGGGCAACCATCTTGCTTTTGAGCCTGTAATAATTCCTTTCAGAGCTTTTGCCCCAGGAAAATGAGCCAGCTGCCTTCTCAGCCCTTGAAATCTCAAATTCCTCAAGGATGGAGCCCTTCTCAAGATTGTAATATATTGACCTTAAGCTAACCTTTGAGAAAACATTCTTATAAATTTGATAAATTTCATAGCCATAGCCCTCCCTTATTACAAAAAGAATCTTCGCAATGTTCTCCCTTATGATTGAGCCCCTCGGCCTTCCTCTCATCATAATGGCTCTCCTGCCTTCCATGATTAAATACTTTTTGGCGCAAAAAAATCACCAAGTGATTTTTTGCGCAAGACCCTGTCTTTGCGCTGTTGTGTATTAATCGAGCGTAACCAATTATTTGATAAGGTTTTTAACTTTCAAGAGGATTTCCAGCAAATATGAAGTTTGTTTTATTAATCTCAGGGGAAAATGAAGCGCTGGCTTTTTCAGAAATAAAATCAGTTGCAGCAATATTTGACCCTGCTGCAAAAATAAGAAAGGCAAGACAGCTGATTATTCTTTCATCAAACTCAATAAAAGAGAGGGAAACAATGGAGATGCAGGCGCGCCTTGCATTCACAAGAAGCACAGGGCTGCTGCTCTTCTCGTGCAGCAGAAAACTCCTGAATAAAAAGATAGAAACATTTGACTGGGCATCTGTTTATTCATCGAGCTTCTCTGTGAGAATAAAGGGAATTTCAGGAAAAGAAAGTAGGATTGCCCTGCTTGAGAGAAGGATTGGCGGGAAAATATTTGACATTCTGCAGGCAAAAGGCATAAAACCCAGAGTACGCCTTGAATTTCCAAAAACTGAGATAGAATTCTTCTTTCTTGGAAATACCGCATTCTGCGCCAAAATAATTGCAGTCCAGAAAGAGGATTTTGAGGCGAGGGCGCCGAGATACCGCCCAGGATTCTCGCCAGTAAGCATGGCCCCGAAGCTCTGCAGGTGCATGGTAAATCTTTCAGGGGCAGCAGGAGGAGAAACTGTTTTTGACCCATTCTGCGGAACAGGAGGAATCCTCATAGAGGCAGGGCTGATGGGGCTGAAAATTGAGGGCTCTGACATAGATTCAGAGATGGTGGAAAAGTGCAGGAAAAACCTGAAATTCTTCAAATTGCCCGCAAAGATTTCCATTACAAACGCATGCAAAATTCCTGTCAGAAAGGATTATGTGGTGTGCGACCTTCCATACGGCGTGAGCTCATATCTTTCTGAAAAGAAAAAATTTCTCTACCCGAAATTTGCAAGGGCGCTCTCATCTTTTTTGAGAAAGAGGGCGGTGCTATGCATAAAAAAGGGCCCTGACGAGCAGTTGATAAGGAAGAATCTGAAAGGACTCTTCATCAGGGAATCATTCAACTACTACATACACAAGAGCATGACAAAAAAGATAACTGTAATTGAGAGAGGAAAATGGCGCAGAAAGACAAAAAACAGAAGATAATAGAACTTATCAAAAAAGGAATGGCAGCAGCAGACATAAAAAAAGCCCTGCTTAAGAAAAAAATAGAAGCAGAAGATTCTGAGATAGAGCTTGAGTGCCTTAGGATTAAGGCAAAAGCGAAATTCTCAAATCCAGACAAAATGTTTTTCTCTGCAAGCACACTGAGATTCTCAACCCCTGAAATAGTTGCAAATTACAGGGCAGAAAGGATTTCTGGAAAGATTATTGCAGACCTCTGCTGCGGGATAGGGAGCCAGTCAATTGCATTTGCAAAAAAATTTTCCAATGTTTATGCAGTGGACAACGACCTCAAAAAGATAGAAATGGCGAAAAAGAACGCAGAAGCATTTGGGATAAAAAATATAGAGTTTATCTGCGCAGATCTTTTTGATGAGCAAACGCCGTCAAAAATCCCTGATGCTAACTGCATATTCTGCGACCCTGAGCGCGCACCTGCTGAGAAGGAAAGAAAAATAGAAGCAATACCTTTTGTGGAGCTGCTGCTAAGCCGCTATTCAAAGATAACAAAGAACATCTGCATAGAGCTTCCACCCCAGATTACGCCTGAAAGAATAGACATGAAAAAATATGAGTGCGAAAAGGAATACCTGTCCCTCAAGGGAAAGCTTAACCGCCTTGACATCTACTTCGGTAGATTGAAGAGGGCAGAGCGCAGCGCAGTGCTGCTTCCTGAAGGCATAATATTGGAGTCAAAAAATGCGCATTTTGAGGAGAAAACCTCAGGAGTGCTGGACTATCTGTATGAAATAGACCCTGCAGTTGAGAAGGCAGGGCTTGTTGGAGAGGCAGCTGAGAAATTTGAAGGGAAAATTTTCGCCTGCTTCAGAAGCAAAAGGTCATCCTTCTTTACCTCACATGAAAGCATTGAAAGCCCATTCTTTAAAAGATACAGTGTAATTGTCAAATGCGCGAACTCAATACCAACTATAATTTCAGAGCTTAGGAACCTTTCTGCAGGCAGGACAGTTCTCCGCGGAAGCGTTGACCCCCAGGAATATTGGGCAATAAGGAACTCAATAGAACAAAAGCTTTCCGGAAGGGCGGAATTCCAGGTTTTCCTTCTGGGAGAGACTGCCGCAATCTGCAGCCCGCTCTAAATACTTATCTCAAAATCTCCAAGCTCAGAGGGCGGCTCATCAGCAACTTCCACTTTCTTCACTGTGGACATTATCGGGCCCCGCTTGCACTTCCTGACGAAGTCATCCACCTTGAAATCAGGGCCCTGTGCAACTACCTCTACAAAATCCCTTTCATTCCTCACAAAGCCCTTGAGCCCTAGAAGGCGTGCCTGCTGCTTGACAAAGAACCTGAATCCTACGCCCTGCACGTCCCCGTAGATTTTAAGGCGAACCTGCTTCATCAGGAGCAGTAAAAATTCATTAGTTTTAAATATTTCCTATTCACCAAACTACACATGGCGAAGCCATCCCCAAGGAACTTGGAAAAAAGGAGAAAGAAGTGGGGGATAATAATTGCCCTTGTCACGGCCTTCATACTGCTCTCAAGCATGCTCGCCATAGTTCTTAATGACAACACCGGCACATCGATAAGATACAGGGGCGTAGGATTCAGTCAGAAGCAGGGCTTCTGGACTGCAAAGCTTGACGGGAAGGAGCTTTACTTTTACACAAGCCCTGATGAATTTTCCGCAATCAACATATCAGACAGCATAGCAAAGAGAATAATTGATTCCAGGATGATTTACATTGTCTTTGACCCGAACAGCGAGCTCTCCTTCCTGGGCGCCATTGACCAGATAAGCTCAGACCTTTACACAGAGCTTGCGCCGGATTCAATATTTGTCCAGAGGGCTGTCACAAACGCGAGCACGATGTATCCGCTGCCAATTGCCAACTGCAGCAATGCAACATCATATCTTCCAGTGATGCTGTTCCAGATTGCAAATGAGACGTCTGTGGCAATGGACGGAAACTGCATAATAGCACATGCGCAGACGAACAGAGATATTTTCCTCATAAAGGACGACCTGCAGTTCTTGATATTCTACGGCATTGAAAAGCAGAGGCCCTAAAGATGGAATCTGAAGAAGAAAATCAGGAGTCCTCTGAGAAAAATACTGAGAAAGGAATAGGGAAGATTCTCCTTGCAGTTGTTATTCTTGCTGTACTAATATTCGCTGGCATAATAATTTATAGGCATTACAAGAACCCTGTGTATGAAACCTACACATACAACGGCTTTTCATTTGAGAAAATAGGGCCCCTCTGGTACACCACTGTCCAGTCCGGCGGGCGGCTGTACAGCGTCCCCATCCACTATCTTCCCAGAGAGCTGGTAAATGTTTCAATAAGCGGCAGGGCTGAGGAGTTCAACAACGGCTCCAAGGTTTACATAGCATTTGACCCCTTTGCAGAAAAACAAGAAATCAGCTACATTAGCGTCGTAGCCACAAATCTCAAGATTAATCTTGTCACATTCTTCGGGAGAGACCCTGAACCGGCATGCACAGTTCAGGATAACGATGCGTGCAAGAATGTTACCATACTGAACTGCAACAACACAACAGCCCCAATTATCCAGCTGAATGCCACAGGCGAGCCAGAAGTTCTGCTAAGGAACAACTGCGTAATCATCAGAGGGAGCAAGGAAAATCTAATGATGGCAGCAGACAGGTTCATGCTAAGATATTATGGAATAATGTAGCTCAACTTCTAATACACTTCCAAATAATGAGAATCGCGCTCAAGATTCCTTTTCGGAACGCTCAGATTCCTAACCTGCTGGAAGAAAAGCTCGCTTATTGTCTCATGGGAAAGGTCAACCATAACTATCACCTCGCTTAGAATTCAGATTTGCCGCTTTAAATATGCCGCGCCAGCCCCTGTCCAATGGGACATTGTCCATTGCAAAAACACAAAAGATTTTAATATTATATGCCTTTTTTGAAAATCTGGGAAAAAGAGGGCAGAAATGGGAAAAAGGGGACAGCTTTCAATATTTATAATCATTGCAATAGTAATACTCTTCTCATTCATGCTGATTCTGATATTCTCAAAATCAATCGGAGAAGAAAAGATACACACACAGATTCTGAGCATGGCTGAAAAAAAGGGGGCAATAGCATCAATTAACTCAAATATTGACTCGTGCCTTAAATTCGCTGCTGACTCTGCTCTGGTGCTGGCAGGAAAGCAGGGCGGGTTCATATTTAAGTTTCAAGGCGGCCTGGCTGACCCGGCAAAAATAGTTCAAAGCAATAACAACATGGTATACTGGATACTCAGAGATCCTTCAGACAACCCTCCTGCCTATCCAAAATATTCCAACCTTGTTGGAATCCCGCAAATCCCCCTGCTGAGGAAGGAGGACCAGGGAAAGCTGCCTTCAAAATATCCGTTTGTAAAGGATGAGATTGAGGCATTTTCAGAATACCAATTCGGGCAGTGCATGAACATTTCACAATTTGAAGAGAAGGGAATACAAATAATACAGAGGCATTCTCCCTTGATAAGCATGGTTTTCGGCGATTCTGACACCATATTCTACCTTGACTATCCCCTTAAAATAATAATGGGAAACGAAACCCAAAACCAGGACAAGCAGAAATCATATTCATCAGGAATAAGGTTCCTCAGCATATACAACATTGCAAAAAACCTCGCTTACAATGACTTGAACCCAATTTTCTCATTTGATGCTGCCAATGTAAACCAGCAGAAATACAATCACCTAAATGCCGAGGTAAGTGTAACTGTGAATCCCGGACCCTCCTATGACATAATAACAGTTACAGACACCAAAATCAGAGAGGAGTACTATACTTTAGTATTTCTCAGGCAGAACAGGAATCCAATCCTAAGCTACATCCCAGATTACACAGTCAATATATCTGACGAGCTGAAGATAGACGTGACTGCAATAGACCCTGACGAAGATAATGTGGTAATATCAGCCAACTACACGAAAATAGATGTCTTCTCAGGAGTCCACACTCCCATGGGAGACGCAGTGAAGAATAATCATATGAAATTCACAACAGTGCCCTCAGACATTGGATACTACTCCTACAACATAACAGCAACTGACGACGGGAATTTAAAGGACTGGCAGGAAGTAACAGTAAAGATAATGTGCCAATACCGCGCTCACGCCATAAGAGACGGCAGCGGCTGGAAAGATGACAGCGGAAAAATGTTTGCCTACAATCCAGAGTGCTGCGACGACACCTCAGCGATGCCATACCTCAGTTTCATGGCAGGAACAACAACCTCCTCAGGCTGCACCTGCAACGAAACCGGAGGATGCGAAGGAATGGCTGCTCCTCCGGCAACAGGATGTAGCCCTGCAGGCTCAAAAAGGTGCGACGGAGACAATGCTTGCGTATGTAATGCAGATGGCACAGAAACTTGTACTAATTGTGCTAGTAGTGGTGACTTCTGCTCAAACGGAAAATGCTGCACTGAAATTTGTATAACAAAACTGGATCCAATTACAGGTCCTTATGAAGATTGTAGCATTCACTGCCATTAAGATTTCAATAGTTCTTCAAATAATTTAATATTTAATATATCATCAAAAGGCATTCCTTTTACGTTAACTTGTACATTGTTATAAATTTTATTAAATGGTTCACTTAAATTTGGGCAATAAGGCATTATTATTTTACAAATAGAATCAGGTCCAGGAACCGTTGTCATATTCTGTTTTTCTAATCGTAAATATTTCAAATTACCCGCATTCATAAAATATCCATCTTTTTCAAATCTATAAGCAAAAAGGAGATTACTATTATCTTCGGGTAATGTTGAAGGTGGTCCCCTGTTTCTTACTTCAATTGAAGGGAGATTAAGTGCAGTATTTACAATTCTTTCAATTTGAGCCCAGCCTTTTGTTTTGTCAATGGTTATTTTTTCATCATCATTTATTTTTTCCGTTCCTTTTCCAAATAAGTATGAAAGTTTGTTTGCGATTTCCAAATCCGTCGTTGTAGGCCAACCAGTTGTCTCTTTGGTGTATGTTTCTCCCCAGGGGGTTCCATAGCCCCTGTTAAAATAATCAGCTCCAATATTGATGACATAATCAATACTTGCGCTTCCGAGGTTGTTGCTAAGAAAGTCCAGAATTATGTCAGAGTGAGCCTGTACTTTTACATTGTGGAAGTTTTTTATTGCATTGTCCCTGATTGTTTTCAGGGCTTCAACATAGTTGAATGTGTTGTCAATCTTTTCCAGGAAAGTTGATTTCTTTTCAACGTTCTCTGCGTTTGTCCAGCTCTGGTTTGGCAGCAGGAACTGCAGAGTGAGCCAGTCAAAGTTTTCCAAAGGCCTTCTCAAATCATCATCTTTTTCCTGGTCTGCCAGGCCATTGAGGATTTTCTCTGTGTCAACATGATAACTGAAATGCTCATTAGCATATTTGAGAATCATGTTGAATAAATCCTGCTTCTGGGCATCAGGAGATGCTGCAACAGGCCCGAATCCAGAAACTATTGCCAGGAATGTTTTAGGATGCAATTTTATCTCTGCCTTTAATGCATCGTCTGCATTCTTCCACATCTGGACAGCAAGCTCTCCTGCATTATAATCATAAAGCCCTAATTGGTTCACATATTTCTTGAAGGTGTTGGTGTCCTTTACCTTGATATTCAGGGATAATTCAGTGGAATTTGAAGCATCATAAAGTGTTTTTACAAAATCCTCATACTGCGTCCTGAAATAGGCGAGGCAGAAGTCCTGGGTCTGCTGCAGCACAGGGCTCTGGCTCAGCATGACATTTATCTGCTCTGCACCAAATGTTTTGTTCAGCAAAATTATTGCCTTGAATCTCTCGGTGCTTGTCAGGTCATCAAGGGTCAGTGCTGTGTTGTCTGCCTTTGTCTTGTATGCTCTCTCATTCCACATCTCATCCATCTGCTGTTTCGCTATATTACCCTGGTCATCAAGTTCCTCAACAGTTATCTTGAAAATATTCTCGTTAGTTTCTGAAGCAGTCAGCTTCAGGGCTTTTCCAAGCTTTGGCCCGTAGTTTTCAGTTATTAAATTAACCGCTTTTACGATATTGTCTTTATTGTCAGCAAGATTCTTTGTTTTTGCATAGTTTATTGCCTGCTCGTCATTCAATACGCTGTCCAGGTTGAAGGGATTTCTCGGGTCAAGGTTGAGCATTGCCTTGTCTGGAAGCGTGAGCCCTGTCTTATCATCAGGGTATTTTGCGAATATGTTCAAGCCAGGATATTGTGATATTAATTCAGAAAGCTTTTTGTCATTCAGAGAATTGTAAACAGTGTTCTTGCTGTTGGGATTGGTGCCTATTGCCTTTTCCTTTGAGAATGAAAGTCCATCCTTGTCAGCATCAGAATTAAGATTTATGCTTTGGCTTATTTTTTCCTTGTATATGCTCACTTCCTTTATTGTTCCTTCCCATCCGACTTGTGAGCCGAAGTTTTCTGCTATGAACCTTATCGGCACAAATGTCCTTGAGTTCTTTATCTCAGGGGCAGCGTCCAGGATGTAGGGGGAGCCGTCCACCCGGGCATTTGTCTTTCCAATCCAGAGCTCTATTGTTTTTCCCTCATAATTTATCATAACTTTCTTTTCTGTTCCTTCCCATCCAACATTTGCACCCAGCCCTTCTGTTATGAATCTTACAGGAACCATTGTCCTTGAGTTTTTTATGTAGGGAGCCGCGTCCAGGGTGTAGTTTGAAGCGTTTATGGTTGCACTTGCGCTTCCAATTCTCAATCTTATGTCTGTCTTCTGAATGTCTCTTATTATTGCTTCAAGGGGCTGGTTCTGCAACAAATACCATGAGGGGCTTGATGCTTCCACTTTTGGAAGCTCATCGCCCAGCGCAAGTGCTTTTGAGGGCTTATATGTTAACACTCCTGCAATCATCCCAAGGGACACAACTGCAGTCATCACCCCTGCCTTAACTCTCTGCCCTATGTTATGCCTTCTCCTAAGATTTTCTTCCTCTTCCCTCGTAAGCATGACTTCAAGGCTCATTTTGCACCGCCTGAGAAGGCATTTTCTCGTATTTGATACTAATGTTAATTTGAGCATCTTCTTTTATTAGCTTAGAAGCAAGAAAGGCATTCAGCATTGATGCAATATAATCCTTTTCATATGACTGTTTAAACAACCAAACTCCACCTCTGTCATAGGTGTATGTTCGAATGAACTTTTTAGTTTTAACATTAAATCTTTTTTTGAGGGCTTTTGCGTATTTATTTAGGAATATAATTTTGACTTCAAGACAGTTCGGTTTGAATTCGTATTCATAAGTCGCACTGCTGATGTAATCCTCAGCGTTCTCTCCCCAAGCTGCCTCATTTTTCAAGTCAAATTTTCTTGTGTTGCCGTCTTTTTTTACAAAGAGCTTTACATCTCCAGGCCAGAAATCTTTCATATTATCTGATACGTTTTCCCTCTTTGATAAATAGTATTCCCTGTTTGATAAATATATTAATTCTTTTGTAAACTTATCGTTGTTTATAGGCATCTCTATCTCCCATATCCTATTTTTGTAATAGAAGTTCATATTGAATTCACGCCGCCCGTCCAATAGCTGTCCTTTTTTACTGCGCAGTGAGAGGCTTATTGTCGCCCCTTGCCCCTGCATGCAGGTATCTTCAATTTTCTGCAGCCCATCTTTCAATTCTGCTTTCAATAATCCGGGTTCAAAATAATTAAATAGGTCTTCAATGCTTTTCATGTTACATCTTGGAAAAAAATGATTTTCTAGTATATAAATCTTTCGTTGTGTAATCACTATTTAGTGATTAATTATTTATTCAAAAGTTTCCTTCTTTGCACTGAATTAAATGTTCGATTGTTGGTATATACTGTTCGCCCCAATCATAATTAGAAAGCAAAGTTTTAGTAACTTCAAGATCTCTAAGCGTTAGCACTTTGTAGTCCTTCCCGTAATAGCCCTCATTTGGCCCGTAATAGGCATAATTCAAATCTCCCTGAAGCATCCAATCCTTTTCCCCTGATTTGATTCCCTTCAATATTTTTTGTGCTAATGATATTCCAGAGGAATCCCCAAATCTGAGAAGAAAGTTAATCTCTGCCAGATTATGATTAAGCGAAGCATGAGTTATGACTGAAGGTTTTCCACTCCATGAGTAGTCAGCAACAAGAATGCCGTCACCGACTATCCATCTATATTTATTCGCATGGGTTAAAAGGTAGTCCTGATATTTTCGTGCAGCCCACAAATCTGCCGGTTCATTAACTGACTGCCCAACGCTGACCAAGAAATTACCCAGGTCAGTGTTGAAGCGCGTATCATAGAATTCTTCGCCAAAACCGTATAATTTTTTCAGATAAGAGCTGGCAGGTTGAGTATACATTACTTTATTGGCAGGAATGAGTTGAACATATACGAGCGATACCAGCTGAGGATAATAATAAAATGCCCAGCCAAGGTCTTTTCTTAACCAAACATTCTTGCCGCCATAATCCCCGTTTAAAACAGAAAAATCCCAGTAAGGAGAGGGAGTTAAAAACCATCCTGTCGTATTGTATCCTGATATTGGAGTTGAGTAGATGCCTTCTAGAGTAAGAGCCCTGTTTTTGAATAGAGATGCCCAATTAAACATATATTTTGGGTCTACTGCTGTTCCTTTGCCTTCAAGCCACCAATAGAAACCAGTTTCTCCGTTGTTTATTTTGATGTTAAGAGCTTTGTCAGATATATCTGTCTGTTTTGATACTTCAAATCCGTTTTTAACGTATTTTCCAACGACTGCTTTCCCAACCCTTTGCATCTCTTTGTTTGCTTGAGGTATGGCAATGGATTTATTTGATATTTTTGCTAACCTTGCAGTCACTCCATCTTTAAACTTGTATTCAAGAACATATCCGTTGCTGAACCAGGTTTTATTAAGCACAGCAGTTTTGTAATTAAAATTGTAGGAATTGATTTTTGCAACTTCAATTATTTGAGTCAAGGCAGAATTCTGCTGGTTCTCAATAAGACACGAAGAAAGGTTTGTTGAATTTGCTTTTGGAAAATTGCGTTCTTCAGTTTTTATGCTTTTCGGAGTTGAAAATGTGAGGGAGCCAAGAATTCCAAGTTCTGCAAGGAAAACTCCTGCATTCTTCAGTAAATTTCTTCTTTTCCTTGAAGTTTTTCCATCTGCATAAGAAATATCATTCTCTGACTTTTCAACTATATCATCAAGCTTATCCACAAAAGTTAATATATTGTTCTGATATTTAAACTTTCCAGTAGAAACAATTATGCTGAAAAACGGCGCTAAAATTTAATGCTTTCATTCAAAGATGCAGCGCCGTTTTTGGCATCCTAAAAATCCGCTCTCAGCGGATTTTTATAACATCATTGATGCTGCCTTTGCCAACGCATCTGCTGTGAAGTTTTTCTCCCTTCCAGCCCACCTGAATTTCACTTCCCTGAACTTTTTCGCAAGGGAGTCTGCCTCTGCCTTAAGTTTCCTCAGCTCATCCGACTTTATCTTGTACTTTCCAGTTATCTGCATTATCACAAGCTGGCTGTCTGAGGTTATTTTTACTGAATCTGCGCCAAGGAATGATGCTTCTTTCAAGGCAAGAATTATTGCAAGGTATTCTGCCCTGTTGTTGGTTCCAAACCCCGCTGGCTTTGAGATTCTTTTTATTATCTTCCCTTTTTCAGAGATTACAACTCCAAGCCCCATCTGCCCCGGATTTCCCGAGCAGGCGCCGTCAGTGGCTATTTCCAAAACATTCTTTTTCATCATTTTTTCATGCTCGCATAAACTGCAAAGTTGCCTTTCTCAGCAATCTTTTCGCAGTTGCCAAAAACCCTTTTCATCCCTGCTGCAAGAGAGACGCCGCCATGCCTGGGCCTTGCAACAACCTGCAGAAACCCTCCTTTTTTCAGGAATAACGGCGCATCGTCTATCATCCTAAAGCACACTTTCTTTCCCGCCTTCTGCGGAGGGTTTACAAGTATTGAGTCAAACATTCCTTTAAAATCTGAAAGCGAGTCGTAGCCAGAGCTCTTTATCGCCTTTGCAGTGCAGCCATTCCTCTCAAGGTTTTTCCCTGTAAGAAGAAGAGCCCTCTCGTTCACATCACTCATCACAACTTCAACATTAAACGCCTTTGCAATTGAAACCCCCACTGCCCCGTAGCCGCAGCCAAGGTCAAGCACGCGCCAGCCATCCTGCATTATGCACTTCTCTATTAGGAGTTCTGTCCCTTTGTCAATCTCTGACTTTGAAAACACACCTCCTGATGAAACAAAAGAAAGCCGATTGCCCCTTAGCAGGGCAGAGAATGTCCTTTCAGATGCAGCCGCCTTGGGATTTTCAGAAAAGTAATGTTCCATAAAGAATCAATATGCTCAGCGTTTTAAAAATTTTTGCAGGAAAAAGGCCATCATATCAGCATTGCCACAATTGTGCCTACAATGCAGCCGATTGTCAGGAATGGCATTGCAGGGTAGAACTTTCCCTTTTCGCTTTTGAAGAGAAGAACAGCCAGCGCAGCAGTTGCAAAAAGCGAGATTATCGAAGCCCTGAAAAATGCCGCCTCTTTTGTCAGCGCCTGAACCCTCACAAGCTGCTCCATGAAAGCTCCTGAGAATATCATTGGGAGCGCTATGTCTCCGCCGCCCAATATGGCGCTCTGCGACTGGGCTTCAGCTGCAAGTGTTTTCTTATGCCTGCCTGCTTTTTTTGGGGCAGAGGCAACTTGTCTTGCGCTGCTCTGCACAGGCGCTGCCTTCATCTTATAAGGTATGAAGAATCCTGCGAATACCCTGCTTTGCATCTGGAACTCTGCAAGGCTGACCATGTGCTTGCTCTTCCAGACAGCAATCATGTCATACACTGAAAATGCAATGAGGAGGATGAATGCCCAGAGCGCATTAAGGAGAGGAACTATCATCAGGGCGATTCCCGCATATATCAGCAGCTCTGTCACATTGTGGGAAATCGGATTTGGCTTGAGTATCTTCAGGAGTGCAAGGGCAAACGCAACCATTATTGCAAGCCACGGCCTCATGAACACGCCGAGGCAGATTGCCATTGCCATCCAGACAGCGAGAAAGAACCAGAACTTCCAGATTCTCGGCTGCCTGAATTTTGCAAGCAGAAGTATTAGCACTGTGCCAATCAGCACAGAGACAAATATGTATATCAGCGTCTGAGAATTTTTTATCTCAGGCCTCGCCCCTACTGCTGTTACGGGGTGGCTTGTTATTATCTGTCCAGCTGATGATTTTGAAATCTTGAGGTCCCTGCCTATGGCATAGAGCCCGAAAAGCTCTGCAACGAGGAAAAATATTATCAGTGTCAGCGTTACTGCCAGGTTGTGCTTCATGCTTTTCTCTAAACGCAAACCTTATATAAATTTACTGATTTTTGCCTGCCTATGAAAATTGCGCATTCGGCAGAGGTCTCTGTTTTCTGCAAGGATTACGAGGACTATGCCCTGGTTAAGAATGGGCTTCTCCAATTTTTCCCATTCAACATTGAAGAGGAAAAAGTTCAGGTGAGGGAGAGCACTGCAGAGGGGCTTTCTGGAAATATAATAAAAGTTGCTGAGATCCGCCTTGATAAAGAGAGGGATATCAGAGCTTTCATGGAAAACCTCCTTTCAGCGCTTGGCAGGGAGGGGACAGCCACTCTTCTCTGCCAGCTTGAGAGCCGTCTTGACGACGAACTTTTCTTCTACATCAGGATTGACAAGAAGCAATGGAGCAAAGATGGCAGAGCTGTATTAACAGACAGCGGCAACTGCTATCATGTAAAACTGGCAGTTGCTGCATTTCCAAAGAAGAGGGAGGCGGCAGCAGCGCTTCTCAGAAAATTCCTTTCTGACTTTGCATGAAAAACTATTTAAGACAGGCAGCGTTTATTTAGGCAAAGAGGTGGTTTTTCAATGGAGGATAATAAATTTTCAATAGCGCCCCTTCCTGCGGGATTCATGCTGACCTCGCTTGTGGGGCTTCTGCTTTCTGTCATGTGGATTTACCCGCAGAGCGCGAGCTGGGGCTTAGGCATAGGGATAATATTTACGATAATGCTGGTTTCTTCGCTGATTTCAATGACTTATGGCCCGACAGATGTTGAGCTTGAGTACTACAGAAGGGTTGTGGAGAGGGCTGAGAAGAAGAGGGATATTGCGAAGAAAAAGTAATCCTGCCTATTCTATTTTTATTATCCTTATTTTCCTTGCAATTTCATTTATGAAATAGGGAGCTATGAAGAAAAAGGCGTATATGCCTGACATTATTATCGGGTTGTGTGGGTTCTTTATGTCCATGGCCGTCGCGAATATGTTTGTGACCCTTGTTATGTAATACATGTTCACTAGGGCGAGCGCGGGTATGAAGAGCTTGGCTATTATCTTCCTGCCCTGCATTGTCTCAATCTCGCTTATCAGTATGCTGAACATCGTGCCGAAGGCATAAGCAACGATAATTATTATAAAGTAGAGAGCAAATGCATTGAGGGCCAGCAGGGAGGGAATCATTATTATGGAAAGCACGATGCTCCCAATTATCATCAGGATGAGGGCGAACCAGTAAACAGTGCTGTCAAGGCTGACTATTGACTGCTTTTTGTTCTCTGGCGGCGCATTAAGGATTCTTATGGTCTCTACTATGTCCTTGTTGCTCCATCCCTTTGCCTTCAGCTTCTCTATCAACTTCTCATAGACCATGATACGATAAATTGGAATTTGCTATTTAAATATTATGGCATTGGGAAGGTTTTTATAATAGAAATGCTGACTTTTTCACATGGGCGTCCAGATAACAGAGCTTCTTCCAAGAAAGCAGATTGACTACAAGGAGCTCAGCGGAAAGGTGATAGCAGTAGATGCGCACCTTGCGCTCTACCAGTTCATAACCACAATAAGGCAGCCAGACGGCACCCCATTGACAGATTCTTCAGGAAATGTGACAAGCCACCTAATGGGGCTTTTCACAAGGAATGCAAACCTCATGCAGAAAGGAATATCCCTCATTTATGTCTTTGACGGCAAGCCGCCCGAGCTGAAGCAGAAGACAATTGAGGAGAGAAGGCAGGGGAAAATTGAGGCCCAGAAGAAGTATGAGGCGGCGTTTGAGCTGGGAGACACTGCGGCAATGCACAAGTATGCCGGAAGAACATCTCGGCTGACAAAGGAGATAATTGCAGAGTCAAAGGAGCTGCTCTCTGCATTTGGAATACCTGTTGTGCAGGCGCCCTCAGAGGGCGAGGCGCAGGCATCCCATATTGTCAGGAAAGGCGATGCATTTGCAGTGGGTTCCCAGGATGCTGACTGCCTGCTTTTCGGCTCCCCCCGGCTGGTGAGGAACCTCAGCATAAGCGCAAGGAAGAAAATTCCTGGCACACTTGCATACCAGCAGGTATTTCCAGAACTTATAGAGCTCCCAAGCGTTTTTTCTGCTCTGGGAATAAGCCAGAAGCAGCTCATAGCCCTCTCAATGCTTGTGGGAACTGACTTCAATCCAAAAGGCATAAAGGGCATAGGGCCGAAGAATGCGCTGAAGCTTGTGAAAAAGCATGGGGAAAATCTGAATTTGTTGTTCTCTGAAGCAAAGTGGGAAGAGAGCTTTGAGATGCCCTGGCAGGAGGTTTTTGACGTCATTGCAAAGATGCCTGTCTCTGACGATTACTCAACAAATAAGGGCAGCATAAATGCAGACAAAATCAGGGAGATGCTCTGCGAGAGGCACCAGTTCTCTGCAGAGCGGGTTGAAAAAACCATTTCTGATATGGAAAAGGAATGCGAGAAAAAGATTCAGAAGGGGCTGTCTGAATTTTTCTGAAGAGAAAAAATGAAACTGAAAGAGATGCTTGCAGGAAAGCTTACAAAAAAGGAGCTGTCAGTTCTTCCTGCATCATTTGATATTGTGGGCGACATAGCAGTGTTCTCAGGCATGCCGCCTGAACTAAAGAAAAAAGAGAAACTCATCGGCGAGGCAATGCTTTCCCATTTCAAAAACATAAAAGTAGTTGCAAAAAAAGTAAAGCAGTACTCCGGCGTTTACAGGACTCCTAAGCTGCAAGTAATCGCAGGGCAGAGAAGGAAAGAGACGATTTGCAGGGAAAACAATGCGGTGCTGAAGATGGACATTGAAAAGGTGTATTTCTCGCCCCGGCTTTCAGAGGAAAGAAAAAGGATTGCCTCTCTCGTAAAGCCAGGAGAAGAGATACTTATAATGTTTTCGGGATGCGCCCCTTATCCCATAGTCATTGCAAGAAACAGCAGGCCGAAAATAATCTATGCAATAGAGAAAAACCCTGTTGCTCACAGGTATGCAGAGGAAAACATCCACCTGAACAAGCTCTCAAATGTTGTCGCGATAAAAGGCGATGCAAGAAAAAAGACATTGGAGCTAATCAAAAAAAGGCATGCCGGCTTTGATAGGATACTTATGCCCCTCCCAAAGGATTCAGGGCACTTCCTTGATGCATGCTTCGCAGCAGCAGAGCCAGGCTGCATTGTGCACTTCTATTCCTTCATGAAAGAGGAGGAGATTCCAAGCCCTGCAGTCAATGTCATAAAGGAAGCAGCTAAAAAATACTGCGCAAAAATCAGGATTCTTTCCTGGAACAAATGCGGGCATTATTCGCCCGGAAAATTCAGGGTGTGCATAGATTTTAAGGTGCTGAAAAAAGCAAAAACCAGGCTCTGTCCTAAATCTTCGCTTTGCTCAGATGTGCCGCATCCAAAACTCCTGCTGTGTTTTTTTTAAGGTGCTGCCGCCCCGTAAGGGACAACCCCCGCAACGCACCAGATAATTTTTCTGATTGAGTTTTGGCTTTAGGGCGGCACTTCAGACAGAGCCTGCAAAAACCAATAAGATTAATAAAGGACAATAATAACAGGATTTCCCATGGGAAGTGAGCTTAGCGACGAGGTGCTTGAGTTTGTGAAGGCCAACGGCCCTGTGCTCCCGTCAGAAGTGGGAAAATATATAGGGCGTGAAATCCTGATATCTTCTGCACTGCTCTCCGAGCTCGTCTCAAGAAAGCTCATATTAATCTCAAAGGCAAAGATAGGGGGCTCTCCTGTCTACTACGCGCCCGGGCAGGAGGAGAAGCTTGAAAGGCTCTATGCCTCTCTCAATGAAAAAGACAAGCAGACCTATGACATGCTGAAGGAGCAGCGCGTAATAGAGGATTCTGAGACAGACCCCCTCACAAGGGTTTCCCTCAGGATGATAAGGGATTTTGCAGTTCCCTTTACATTTGAGGGAAGGCAGTTCTGGAGATGGCACCTCCTGCCTGAGAAAGAGGCAGTTTCAATTGCAAAGCAGGGAAAGGCTGCAGTTGCAGAAGAAGCCCCGAGGGAGAAAAAAGCGCCAGAGCAGATTAGGATTTTTCAGGCAGGGCAGAAAAGCGAGCAGCCCTCAATCGCATCAAGCATAGAGTTTGCAATAAAGCACAGCACAAAGCTGATAACATCAGAGGAAAAGCCCGGGAAAGTCAGAGAGAAGGTGCCTGAAAAAATTTCTGAAGAGCCGGAAAAGCCAAAGCATGAAAGGGCTCCAAAGCAGATGGCAAAGAAAAAAGAGGACACATCATTTCTTCTTCAGGCAAGGGAATTCCTCTCAGATAACAGCATAGAAATAGCAGAAACACTGGATTCTGGAAAGAAGATGGAGTATGACTTCATTGTAAAAATTCCGAGCAATGTCGGCAGTCTCGAATATTTCTGCAGGGCGAGAAAGAAGGCAGCAATCAATGAGGATGACCTGAGTTCAGCATATGTTCAGGCGCAGCTCAGGAAGCTTCCCTGCCTTTTCATAACAACAGGAAAGCTCACAAAGCGCGCCTCTGAAATCCTTTCAAGGGACTTCAGGAACATGAATGTAAAGAACATCTAGTCAGTTATGCTGAATTTTTTCTTCTTGACATAATATGTATGCAGCAGCTTCTCTGCTGTGCCAGAGCCCGGGCTTTCCAGAAATTCAGAGTAAATCTGCTTTACAATGGGGTTCTCATGGCTCATCCTGACAGGCGCATCTGAATCTATCAGGTAAAGCGCCTTTATGCGCTCTCCTATAATTTTTCTATTGGATGGAATTGGCTGTCCGCCGCCTCCAGAGCATCCGCCTGGGCAGGCCATAATCTCAACAAAGTCAAAGCTTTCCTCGCCTGATTTTATTCTGTCAATCAGAATCTTTGCATTTGCATTCCCGTTTGCAACAGCAACACGCAGCTTTTTTCCTCCAATAGAATATTCAGCTTCCTTTATTCCAGACATGCCCCGCACTTCTCTTAACTCAAGGCAGCAACTGCTGCCTGCCCCTGAAAGCATGAAATCAGCAGTCCTGAGCACTGCCTCCATAACGCCGCCTGTTGCCCCGAAAATCTGCCCTGCCCCGGACGCATCCCTGATGAGGTCGTCAAAGTTCTCCTCTTTTGCCCTCTTTAGGTCAATCCCCGCCTCTCTTATCATCCTCGCTGTCTCCCTGACTGTCAGGACAGCGTCAACTGCAGGTGTTCCCATGATTTTCTGCTCCACGCGCTTTGCCTCTGCCTTTTTTGCAGTGCAGGGCATTATTGAAATGACAGCAATACTGTTAGATGGGATTCCCTTTTTTTCAGAATAGTATGTTTTCAGAAGGACAGCCATTATCTCATGCGGGCTCTTTGTTGTGGAAAGGTTTGGAATGAACTCAGGATAGAATTCTTCTGCAAAGCTCACCCAGGCAGGGCAGCAGCTTGTGAACATCGGAAGTAGTGCTTCTTTTCCCTCTTCCCGCTCTTTTAGCCGCCTTACAAGCTCCGCTGCTTCCTCCATTATTGTGAAATCAGCGCCCACAGAGGTGTCGCAGACAGCATCAAAACCAACCTCCTTTAAGCATGCAGCCAGCCTGCCTGTTGCAATTGAGCCAGGGGCAAGTCCAAACTCCTCGCCGATGCTCGCCCTGACTGAGGGCGCAACCTGGGCAATCACAAACTTCTCCTTGTCATTTATGAAGGAATATGCATCAGCACGGTCATCGCGCTCTGTTATTGCAGCAGCGGGACAGAAAAGGCTGCACTGCCCGCAGCTTATGCATGAGGTGTCTGAAATCTTGAGCCCCAATGGAGGCATTATTGCAGTGTTGAAGCCCCTTTTGGTGTAGTCAAGGAGGCACACTCCGGCCCTTTCGCAGGCAGCAATGCACCTGCCGCAGAGAATGCACTTATCCATGTCGCGAGTTATTGCAGATGACGATTCATCCTTCCCGATTTTTCTCTCTGCACCCGCATACCTTGTTGTCTTTGTTATCTTTTCAGCAAGGGACTGAAGCTCGCATCTCATGTTTCTGTAGCAGTAGTCACAGTCAAGGGGATGGTTTGAAAGTATCAGCTCCATGTTATGCCTTCTCGCCTCTGTAATATCCTCAGTATCTGTTTTTACAACCATACCCTGCCTTACCTCAGTATTGCACGAGGTCTTTATCTCCCCATTGACATCCACAACACAGAGCCTGCAGTTGGCAAATGGCGGAAAGTCAGGATGGCTGCAGAGCTTCGGTATGACATAGCCGGCTTCCTCGAGAGCATAGAGAAGGTATCTCTGGGCTGTTTCGTGCTTCCTGCCATTTATCTCTATCTGCACTATTCCGCTCTTTTTCTCATCAGACATTTTATTTTTTTCCCTTTATCTCTATCTTAAGTTTTTGGTCCTTTTCCGCAAGATGCTCCTCTATTGCAGAGAACGGGCATTCCTTTGCGCATAGCCCGCACCTTATGCACATGTCCTGATTTATCTCGTGTGTTTCAAGGCGCTTGCCGCTTATTGCTTTCTTAGGGCATATTGTGGCGCAGAGATGGCATCCGTTGCACTTTGCAGCGTCAATCTGGAATGAAATCAGGTTTGGCGCCTTTCCCTTCCACAGCGGAATCCTCTCCTCGTACTCTTCAAAGAAGTTCCTTATGCTTGAAAGCACCAGGTTAGGGGCGGTCTCGCCAAGCCCGCACAATGATGTTGACTTTATTGTGTTTGAAAGCACATAAAGGTTGAGAAGGTCGTCTGAGGTGCCGTTTCCTGCAGCAATCCTTTCAATTATCTCATATATGCGCATTGTGCCCTCCCTGCATGGAACGCACCTTCCGCAGCTCTCAGAAACAATGAACCGCAAGCCGTAGCGCACAACATCAATGACAGTCCTCTTTTTTCCAATAAAGACAATTCCTCCTGAGCCGACAATTGCTTCAGCCCCTTCTATGCTTTCATAGTCCAGGGGCATTTTAACATGGGCTTTGCTGACAAGCCCTCCTGAGGGGCCGCCGAGCTGGACTGCCTTGAAATAGTCCTTCTTGAGCCCTGCAATTCCAGCAACCTGCGAGAGGGTTGAGCCGAATGGAAGCTCAATATAGCCGCTGTTCTTTACATCCCCACTCAGCGAGAACATCTTTGTTCCAGGAGAGGGCTCTGTGCCAAAGCCCCTGAACCAGTCGGCGCCATTAAGGATTATTGCAGGAATATTTGCAAGGGTCTCGACATTGTTTATCACAGTAGGCATGCCCCAAAGCCCTTTTTCAGCAGGATAGGGCGGCTTCGGGAAGGGCCTTCCAGACCTTCCCTCAATCGAGCTTATGAGCGCGGTTTCTTCTCCGCACACAAACGCCCCCGCCCCCAGCCTTAATGAAATTTTTAATGAGAAATCTGTTCCAAGTATGTTTTCTCCGAGCAGGTTTGATTTTTCAGTTTCTGCAATTGCATTTTTCAGCCTTTCAACTGCAAGTGTATACTCTGACCTTGTATAGATGAATGCCTCTGAGACGCCGAGCGCATAGGCAGCAATCTCGATACCTTCAATAACTTCAAAAGGGTCTGACTCCACAAGCGCCCTGTTCATAAAAGCCCCAGGGTCTCCCTCGTCAAAATTGCAGATGAGATAATGCTCTTTCTTAGGGCTTCTGAGCATTGCCTCCCACTTCACCCCTGTCGGAAAGCCGCTCCCTCCCCTTCCGCGAAGCCCTGACTTTTTCACTTCAGAGACAATCTCCTCTGGCTTCATTGCAAGGGCTTTCTTGATGGCTGAGAATCCTCCCTTTGCCCTGTAATCCTCAATGCTTTCAGGGTCAACAATCCCGCATTTCGCAGAGACATTCTTGACCTGTCCCTTAAAGAATTCAGTGTCATCAATATATTTTGCATTTTTGAAGACAAGTTCACCATCGCGCCTTTTTGCATATACAAGCCGCGCTCCCTTTTCCTTTTTCTTCTCAAGGGATTTTCCGATTTCTATTATCCTGCGGCAGTCATCCTGCGAAACATTTGCAAATATCAGGGTTTCAAAATTATCCACTTTCATTTCTGCAAGCGGCTCAAGGAAGCATGCGCCCATGCAGCCCGCCTTGGACAGGGAAATATCCTGTCCTGCCTTTTTCAGCTCGTTATAAACTTCAAGAGCGCCAGAAGAGATTCCGCAGGAGCCGAGCCCGACTCTTATGCTTATCATTTCTGCAGCCCCTCTTTCTTCTTCACTTCCTCTGCAAGAGCCTTTGCCTTTTTTGGCTCAACCAATGAAAAAATCCTTCCATCTACTTCAACAATCGGGCCAAGGCCGCAGGCGCCGAAGCAGTTGACTGTCTCCAGCGTGAAAAGCCCCTTCCCATCTGTCTGGCCGCACTGAATGCCGAGCTCCTTTTCAAGCTCAAGAATGACAGCATCTGCATTCTTTATGCAGCAGGCAGTTCCCATGCAGACGCGGAAGAGATGCTTCCCGCGCTTCTTTGTCCTGAACTCATTGTAGAATGTGACTGCAGAATAAACCTGTGAGAGAGGGATATCAAGGGTTTCGCTTATCTCAAGCATGGCTTGCGGCGATATGAAGCCAAATGCCTTCTGCACATCCTGAAGTACGGGCAGAAGCGGGCTCTTTTCCTCAGAGCGGGAGTCAATTATTGAAAGCACACTTTCCTCTATTTCATAGGATGAAGGGCTCTTTGCAAGTTCCTCTTTTTTTGCATCAGCTTTTCCAGACATCAGCATCTGAATAAAACAGGGGATTTATAATGTTTTTGTTTGCTCTCCCAGGGATTATTCCTGCTCAAGGAGTCCACCTTAGCATTGTCCTGGGAAAGGCAATTGCGTCCTTTATGTTCTCAAGCCCGCAAATCCAGCTTACAAGTCTCTCAACTCCCAGCCCGAATCCGGAATGGGGCACGCTTCCATATCTTCTTGTGTCAAGGTAGAACTCATAGTTCTCAAGCTTCTCGCCCTGCGCCTTAAGCCGCTCCTTTATCTTTTCAAGGTCGGGCTCCCTTTCAGAGCCGCCTATTACCTCGCCGTGCCCCTCGGGCAGGAGGAAGTCGCTTCCAAGCACAACATCAGGATTCTCAGGGTCCTCCCTCATGTAGAATGCCTTTATCATCTTCGGATACCTTGTGACTATTACAGGCGCGTCAAAGAGCGAAGTTAGCTTATCTTCCTCAATTGTTCTGAGATCCTTTCCCCAGGGAATCTCCAGCTTGCATTTCTGCTTCAGGAGGGAGAGCGCCTCATCATAAGTAATCCTCTTGAACGGCTTTTCAATCGCCGGCTTGAGCTTTGCAGGGTCCCTCTTTAGTATTTTAAGCTCCTCCCTGTTCCTCTCAAGCACACTCTTTACAACGTGCTTTATCAGCCCCTCGCCGTACTCAATCATCCCGTCAAATCCGCACCAGGCAACTTCCATTTCAGCATGCCAGTATTCAGTAAGGTGCCTTGAGGTCTTTGAGCGCTCTGCCCGGAATGACGGCGCTATTGTGAATATTTTTTCCAGCGAGAATATTCCGGCTTCGGCATAGAGCTGCCAGCTTTGGGTTAGATACACCGGATGCCCGAAGTAATCCACCTGAAACAGTGTAGAGCCGCCCTCACACTGCACATCAGTAAATATTGGGGACTGATACTCATAGAAGCCCTTGGAACAGAAGTATTCCCTTATTGCCTGAAAAACAGTGCTTCTTATTTTAAGGATTGAAGTCATATACCTGCTCCTTATCCAGAGGTGCCTTTCATCCAAAAGAAATTCTGTGCCCTGGTCCTTGTTGATTGGAAAAGGCTCTGCAAAACTAACCACGCTCATTTCCGAAACAGCAATTTCAAACCCAGTTGGCGCCCTTTTTTCAGGATGGATTGTCCCATGAATCTCGCAAGAGGATTCAATCAGGATTTTTTCCATGTCGGCCCAGATTTTCTCTGAGACTTTATCCTTCTCAATTATGCACTGGACTATGTCTGTTGCGTCCCTGAGCACAATAAACCCGAATTTGTTGCTCGTTCTCTCCCTATAAACCCATCCGCGTATTGAAACCTCTCCAGAGCCTTTCTGCATCGCTTCCTTGATTGAAATGAAATTCATGATACCACCTTTAAGCATATGAGGCACTGGAAGGCTGTGCTGTTTTAAAATTTTTGTTTTTCATAAGAATCTGAAACAACAAAAAATAATTTATGGCAGAAGCCTGTCCGGCTCCCTTGGGAAAAGCACTGCCTCCCTGATGTTTGGAAGGTTTAGGATTGCCTGGGTCAGCCGTTCTATTCCCAGCGCAAAACCGCCGTGGGGAGGAACCCCATATTTGAAGAACTTGGTGAACCATTCCAAATTTTTCAGGTTGAGATGCTTTTCCTTGACCTGTGTCATCAGCACCTCATAGCGGTGCTCCCTCTGCCCGCCTGAGCTTAGCTCCAGCTTTCCATAATTAAGGTCAATTGAACGCGCCCATTCCGGCTCGCTGTCAACCTTCATCACATAGAATGGCTTTATTGCAGACGGGAACCTGTTCACAAAGTAGAAGTCAGAGGCATATTCCTTCTTGACATAATTTCCCAAGAGCTCCATTGATTCAGCATCAAGGTCTTCTCCCCCTGGAAGCTTTTTGCCCAGCTTCTCAAGTATTCCATAAACCTCAGGAAATTTTATTTCGGGGAAAGGGGTTTTGGGCACTTCAAGCTTAATTCCCAAGATTGAGAGCTCGCCCCTGCATTTCTCAATGACATTTTTTATAGCATGCACTATAAGCTGCTCCTCAAGCCTCTCGAGCTCAATCTCATCCTTTATGAAAGCCGTCTCAACTGCGCAGGTGCGGTGCTCGCAGAGGTGCTTCACAGTATGGGATTTCTCTGCACGCCAGCTCGGGCCAAGGTCATATATCTTTTCAAGCCCTCCTGCAATGCTAAGCTGCCTGTGAAGCTGCGGGTCCTGCCTGAGGTATGCCTCGCCGTCGTAATAATTTATTTTAAAGACATCTGCTCCTGACTCAGATGCAGCGCCCATTATGCAGGGTGTGAACACGTGCATGAATCCCGCCCTGTCAAGGAACTTAGTCATTCCCTGCACCAATGCCGACTCAATCTTGAATATTGCAAGGTTTCTCTGCTTCCTGAGGTCAATGCTTCTGTAGTCAAACCTCTTTGCAAATCCGGTCTCTATGTCTTTTTCAGTCACTATTATCGGCAGCGCCTCTGATTTTGAAAGCACATCAATCCTTTTCAGGTGCACCTCAAATCCGAGCTTTGCAATATTGCTCTTTTTTACTGTGCCCTCTGCGCAGATTGCGCTTTCAGGGGTTATTTTTGCAATAGAGTCAAAGTCCTCTTTTTTCATTGCGTCAGGAAGGGCAACCAGCTGGACTGTGCCTGAAAAATCCCTGAAAACAACGAACTTTACCTTCTTCAGGTCTCTTACTTCCTGCGCCCAGCCGTAGAGAAGCACATTTTCGCCATCCATCTCCGGGCTCAGCTCATTTGCAAATGTCCTTTTCATCAAAACACCTTCCTCTGATTCTTCATCTTTATTGCACTCTTCCAAGAATATCAACATTGCAGCCGCAAAGCTCCTTGAACTTTTCTGCATCTTTTATCGAGCCGACAATTGCCCCATAGTGCATCGGGACAGCAATCTTGGGCCTTATCTCATCCGCTGCCCTTGCGGCCTCGGCTGCATCCATAGTATAGGTTCCGCCCACAGGCAGGAATGCAACATCGATATCCTTTATGTTCTTCATTTCAGGAATAAGGTCGGTGTCTCCTGCGTGGTATATCCTCTTTCCATTTACATTCACTATGTAGCCGAGCCAGTTGTTCTCTTTTGGATGGAACATCTTTGCTGTATTGTATGCCGGTACTGTCTCCACATAAAGCCCCACCATTCCCGGAAACTCTATTGTCTTGTTCGGCTGCGGAATCTTTATTGAGATGTTCTCAACCTTCCTAAGCTGGCTTATGCAGTCAGCAGTGGCAACCACAACTGTGCCTGGCCTGGAAACCCTTCTCAGGTCAGCAATGCTGCAGTGGTCGTAATGGCTGTGCGTTATCAGTATCAGGTCTGCTTTCACAAATGTAGTCAGATTATAGGGGTCTATGTATACAACTTTTTCATTTGCAGTAATCCTAACTGATGCATGACCCAGCCACTCAATATTCACATCGTCCAGATTTATGCTTTTCATTTCACTCGCCTCAGATGAACTTTTTGGGATGCCTGGCGCATTCCCGCACCCAAGCGAAAAAATCATCAAGCCAAACAAAGCCAAAAAGCTAATTGCCCTTCCCATGGCTGACACCCTCAAAGCCCAGCTTTCCCGCATCAAGGCTTATTGTGAGGGCCATCTCCTCAAGGCGCTTAACCTCATACTTTATGCTGTCAAACTTCTTCCGAAGCTCGCCATTGGCAAAGTCAAACTGCATCATCTCATCATAAATCTCAGAGACAATGCCCTTCATCTCCAAGGCGGTCTTATAGTCGGCCCCTGCAGCGGCATTGACTGAGCGCCTTGAAAGCTCCCCTGTAAGGTCGCATATGCCCAGCAGGTAATGCTCCGGCTGAACATCAAGCTCTTTGTGAGTGGGAATTCTCTTGTTCCTTATTATCTCATAAAAGCAGACCGCCTCGACATATTCCTGTATCGCGCTCTTAAGAAGCCCAGAATGCAGGAGGGCCGGCTCTTTCCGCACCTTCTGCATTGTTGCCTTTACAATCTTCCTTATTTCTGCAACTGACTCATCAGAAGATTTCTCATCATTCCTGTGCACAGAGTATATTATTCTCTTTGAAAGCCGGACAATATTTCTCACTTCAGAAACCAAAGATTCCCTCTGCTCATCAAACTCCTCAAGCTTCTTCTTCATCTCGGCAAAATCCTTTATGTCTATCATGGCATTTTGTATTGCTCAAATCTTTATAAATTTAATTATGTTTTTAGCATTATGGCTTAAATAAGGATGCCTTTCCATCCCAATAAGTCATCCCAATAAATATTTATACTACCATTTGCTGGAGAAAAACATGCCTTACGACATAATCATCGGCAGGGAAGAAGGCGAGCGCCAGAAGCTCGGCACCACAGGGACAATATTCATAGGCAAGCACTATGTGAAGATGGGGCAGACAACCTCACTCTCAAACCCGATATATCTCGACGTGGCAAACAGCCATGTTATATTCATCTGCGGAAAAAGGGGCTCCGGGAAAAGCTACACGATGGGAGTAATTGCAGAGGCAATAGCAGACCTTCCGACAGAGGTCTCCAAGAACATCTCAGTGCTCATGCTTGACACAATGGGAATCTATTGGACCATGAAATATCCCAACCAGAAGGAAATCAAGCTCCTTGAGGAATGGGAGATGAAGCCCAAGGCCCTAAAAATCACAATATTCACTCCAAAGGGCTATTTTGAGGACTTCAAGAGAAAAGGCATACCTGCAGACAGGGCATTTTCAATAAAGCCCTCTGAGCTCTCTGCAATGGACTGGTGCACAACCTTTGAGATAAACCCGGATGAAGCAGTAGGAGTTCTCATCTCAAGAGTCATCTCTTATATGCAGGAGGACGAGACTGACTATGATATTGATGAAATAATCAAGAAAATTCAGGAAGATGAGCACACGCCTCAGACAGTAAAGGATGCTGCAGAGAACAGGTTCAGGGATGCAATAACCTGGGGGCTTTTTGACAGGAACGGAACTCCGCTAAAAGAGCTTGTCGAGGCAGGCACAGTCAGCGTGCTTGACGTGAGCTGCTACATAACAACCGCCTCTGGAAAGAACATAAGAGCCCTCGTTATAGGGCTTGTTTCTAAGAAATTATTCTCTGAAAGGATGCTTGCAAGAAGGGAGGAAGAATACCGCCTTGTGAACCAGGCAGTGAGTTTTATGGAAGAGGAAGAAGGGCAGCAGAAATTTCCACTTGTCTGGCTAATTGTTGACGAGGCGCATGAGTTTATCCCAAGGCAGGGAAAGACCCTTGCCAGCGACCCATTAATAACAATATTAAGGGAGGGAAGGCAGCCCGGAATATCGCTAATACTTGCATCCCAGCAGCCGGGAAAGATACATACTGATGTTATGACCCAGTCAGACATAGTTATAAGCCACAGGATTACTGCCAAGATTGACATAGACGCCCTTGGAATGCTCATGCAGAGCTACATGAGAATGGGGCTGGACAAGGTGCTGAACAATCTTCCGAGGGTTTCTGGCGCAGCAATAATATTTGACGACACCAACGAGAGAATGTATCCAATGAGAATAAGGCCAAGGATTTCCTGGCACGGAGGCGCCTCCCCAAGCGCAGTTGAGGTCAAAGAGAAAACTTTTGAGTTTTGATTGTTAAAACTTCTAAATTATAAAATTTAATCATAAAATTTTATTCAGAAAATCATACCTTCTTGAACCTGGCGACAGTGTCTATAAGTTCAACATGTCCGAGCATTATTGCCCTGCAGCAGTACCTCTCCAATCCGAGCGAGTCAAGCACCTTCTTCCTGTCCTCGCCCTTCTTCACGCGCTCCCCGAATTCCTCCCATAGATGCCCTATGGGCTTTCCGCAGCTCCAGCATCTTACTGGTATTATCATTTTTCTTGCACCACCTTTAATTTTTTGTTATTGCAAATAACAAATTACTTCAAATAAGCCGAAGGCTTTTTGAAGTTCAAAAATTCGCCAGGCGAATTTTTTTTACCTGCATGCTTACCTGTATGACTTCTGAACCTTTCCGCGCGCATTGCCGTGAGTATTCGGCTTTCTGACTTCCCTCTGTCTTGAGTCGGCAACGAGCAGGTGCCTGTCATACTTCATCAATTCATCCTTGAGCGAGGGATTTGCCGAGGCAATTGCCTTTGCTATCGCGAGCCGGGCAGCCTCTGCCCTTCCATTGATTCCGCCGCCGTAGACATTCACTGCAATGTCAAACTTCTTTGCGGCATCTCCTGTGATTATAATCGGCTCCATTATCTTCATGGCAAGCATCCTCTGGGGAGCAAATGCGGCAATTGCCATATTATTTATGCTGACCCTTCCCTTGCCCTCTCGTATTGTTGCCCTTGCGATTGCTGTCTTCCTTTTTCCAGAAACATTAATTGGCTTCATTTTACTGCCCTCCAAGATGGTTGGAAAGCGCGCTTACCCTTACAAACCTGGTATTTGGAATCTTTGAAATATCTGATTTCGGCGCTCTTTCTGCCTTCTGGTCCTTGAGCTCATCAGGGACTCCGCTGTAGCACTTTATGCGGGAAAGGAGCTCCTTACCGCTTGCCTTCTTGTGCTCAAGCATCCCCCTTATCGCCCTTTTCATAATCATCTCAGGAGACCTTGAGAGGAATGGGCCGTGCCTCGGGGTTCCCATATTCATTCTGTGCTCATACTTTGCGTATACGTAGGACTTGCTTCCGCTTATCACTGCCTTTTCGCAGTTTATTACAGAAACATCGTTCCCCTGCTTTGCGCGAACTACTGCAAAGGCAGCAACCCTTCCAAGAACCGCATCAGTAGCGTCGATTATCATTTTCATTGCCTCATCCGATTATCCTTACCCCCTTTCCAGAGGGATTCTTCTTCATCAGCTCGCTTATGCTCATTGCAGACGAGCCGGATTTTTTTATCTTTTCGATTGAGCTGGCAGAGAACCTGAATGCCGCAATTATCAGCTTGTGCCCAAGCTCCCCTGAGGAAAGCACCTTTCCCGGCACAACAACGACCTCGTTCTCTGCAGTGAACCTGTTTATTTTTGAAAGATTGACAATCTTTCTCTGCCTTGTAGGTATGTTCAAGTCATCTGCAACCTTCTTCCAGATAGCGTTCCCTTTATATGATTCTTCCCTGAGCATGGCTATGAGCTGCTCGTCAACTTTGTTTTTCGGACGAATCTGCATTTGAATTACCTTTTTTTCCTTTCTTTTTTTTTTATGAATATTATGCGGGGGACGTGATTCGAACACGCGAACCCACTAAGGGACAAGGCCCTCAACCTTGCGCATTTGACCAGGCTTTGCTACCCCCGCATGCAATGCCGAAACGGCATTATCATGATTCTCATGATTCACTTTGGGAGTTCATCTATCTTCTTGGCGAACTCGTCGAGCTTCGCATCAAATATCTTTGAGGCCTCTTTTATTGTTTCCCTGCAGCTAAGCTGTCCCCAGCTTTCAACAGTGAAGATGAACTCTCCGGGCTTTGCCGAGACCTCAACTATGCCAGGGGCTGCGTCAACGCAGGCCCTGCACAGGGTGCAGCTCATCGCCTTGTCTTTTTCAACTGAAAGGGCGCCCTTCTCAAACTTGAATATGCGCTTAGGGCATGCCTTTGCGCATGCCTCAGCACCCTTCTTTTTTATCATTATTTCAGGGACATTCCTGTAGTATACAATGCCAGGGCTCCACTTTGCGTGCTGCTTTCCCTTTCCCAGGGTTGCTGTCGCCTCGAGTTCAAGCACCTGTCCTTTCAGGAGCTTTGCGATTATCATCTTTGGATAGACGGGCTTCACATCAGGATCCTTTGACTTGAGGTCTGATGCATAGACATAGCCGGCCTCCTTCTTGTTCAGCGTGAGCTTCACCTGACATTTTGGGCAGCCCTCGCCCTTGCAGCTGCATTCGCTTGGCAGGCTGTATGATTTCAGATCTGTTGTCAGCGGCACAAGCCCCAGGCGCAGCGCTACTATCTCATCGTAAAGCCCAGAGGTGTTCTTCAAAAATGTGACATCATCTATTGCCATTACAGGCACTTCCTCTGTTGCAATCCTCCTGATTGCGTTTGCAAAGCTGATGGTTGAGTCCTTCAGCAAAAATGACATTTTGCCTTCTTTTTCCTTTCCCAAAGCTTCAATCTTCATTTTCAGACCCTTCGTCCCCTCTTTCCGCCCTTCTTCCTGCAGCCGTCGTGCGGTATGGGTGTTACATCCTCAATTATTCCAATCCTGAGCCCCATCCTTGAAAGCGCCCTTACAGCTGCCTGGGCTCCCGGGCCGGGATTGTTCGGACCGTTCTGCCCGCCTGTTGCCCTTATTTTCACATGAATGGCATTTATCCCCTTTTCCATCGCTGTTTCAGCCGCCTTCTTGGCAGCAATCATCGCTGCTGTCGGGCTTCCCTCAAGTCTGTCTGACTTGACAACCATCCCGCCAGAGACCCTTGCGATGCTCTCGCTTCCTGTTATGTCAGTTATGTGTATTATTGTGTTGTTGTATGAGGAGAATATGTGAGCTATTCCCCACTTGGTTTTCTTGTCAGCTCCGCCTCTCTGCGTACTGTTGAATTCTCTCATCTTCTCTCTCCTCTTCTCCTTCTAGGACTCCTGCCCCCTCTTAACCGGGTGTTTTCCTTCTTTTTCGGCTTTATCTCCTTTCTTTGCACAGTTCTTTCAGGGTGCTCGGCAGATGCAAATGGGGATTCTGGTACAATCGCCACTTTTTCCTCTTCTGCCCTTGTTACAATATGGCCAGGAGAGGATATCTTCCTGTCGCCGACAAGCACATGCCCATGCGTTATGAACTGCCTTGCTTTTTTCATGGTGTTGGCATATCCCTTCTTGTAGACAATTGTCTGGAGCCTTCGCTCCATTACATTGTTTATCTTAAGGCTGAGGGCATCGTCAAGCTGGACATCTTTTTTGTCTGTCAGCCCCATCAAGTAAAGCTGCTCAAGCATGTTTGCCCTTTCCTTTTCTGCCTGCGCATTACTGGCCTTGATAACCTTCTTTGCAAGCTCTGTGAACCTTCTGAGCACAGCCTCCATCTTCCAGATTTCGCGTTTGTTCTTTAGCCCATAGTTCTTTATCAGGACTGCCTCTTCCTCTATCCTTGCGCTCTGCCATGGATGAATAGGAGTCTTGTATTTTTTCTTGAGTCTTCTTGGGTCTCCCATTTTATTTCACCGTCTAATCATCGCTCTTTCTTTTTGTCACTTGAGGCTGCAGCCGCCTTTCCGACCTTGGACTTTATGACTCCGACAACATTGCCCTTGTTCTTCCTGAAATTGGACCTTGTGCGCTGCCCCCTCACCGTCAGGCCGAAAGCGCTCCTGACTCCCTTGTAGGCCTTTATCATCCTCATCTTCTTGACATCATTGTCCTGTATGTATTTCAGGTCGTTTCCTATGAGGTGCAGGTCGAGCCCTGTCTCATAGTCCTTTCTCCTGTTAAGCATCCAGGCAGGGATGCCAAAATTTGCAGGATTCCTTATTATTTCGTCTATCTTCTTGAGCTCTGCATCGCTCAGCTTTCCTATTGGCGCGCAGGGGTCTATCCCTGTAATCACGCATATGGCGTTTATGAACATGAAATTTATTCCTTTTATTTTTCTCAGCCCGCTAGCTATATTCTTGTTCCCGTTCAGGTCAGTATTTGCAATTCTGACGATATGCCTGAAATCCGCTGAGGCATCCTTCCCCATTTCCTGATTTTTTTCCATTTTTATTATGCACCATTAGCTGAATATTATGTCCGAATAGGCATCTAGAAAGAACTTTCAACCCTAAAAGCGCTCTAGATGAACTCGGGCTTCAGAATTTTGGGAAAGGGAGGAGATATTTAAAGCTTTCTCTCGGAGCGCTTTTGCTTCTGCTCTCTTATATACGGAAATCTCATGATTTCCTTGCAGGAAAGGCAGTAATAAACCAAATGAGAATTTTGAAGCCTGACTCTCAGGTTCTTTCCCGGCACCAGATATGAATGGCACCTCTTGCAAAACCTTCTCTTCAATTCAGAGGGAATTGGAACCTTGTACTTTTGGGAAATCCTTATGGCAAGGGAAACATACCTGTTTGAGAGCAATGGCTCACAACTGAACTCTTTTTCTGCAAGGGCAAAGAGCTCATTAATCCTCTGCCCTGCAATCTCCCTTTGCTGTGAGGGCTTTCTCTTCCTCTCAATCTTTTTATGCCTGCCAGAATTTTCTTTCATCAAATGAAAAAGAAACAGAATGATTATTAAAAATTGTCGGTTTACAAAAAGTTAGTCCGACAATTTTTAATTCCAAGAAATGCTATCGCATTCAAAGGAATGCGTAACATTTCTTGAACAAGAAATTCTTTTAGAATTTCTTTGTTTCTTGTTATATAAATTTATAAGAAAAAAAAATTAAGAAGTAGCCGGACCGCAACAAAATTGGCCTGTTGTTGGGCATTTCAAAGCCACTATTGATTCATCTGTACCGCAGCTTGTTTTGCAGTGATTTGATGTGCCAACTTGCTCACAATTCAAACCTTTAGAAAATATGTTCATCCTTCCTGTAAATATTGCGAACAGCACCACAAGCACAACAAGTGCAACAATCGCAATTATAATCACATTTACCGACAATTCAGCCCCTTTCCTATTTTTCATTTCAAAACACCTCGCGCATTTTTTTATGAATTAGTAATGCAGCAAACCTGCCCAGTTGTGCAGTCGCTTGCGCCTACAAACACAGTCTGCGTTGTTAGGTCGCAGCTAGTTTTGCACACGCCATTTCTCTTACTACATGGCCCTGAAAGGTAATTTGAAAAAAATCCCATTCTCCCGGTGAATATTGCGAACAGCACCACGAGCACGACAAGCGCAATGAGAGCGATGATTATAACATTGATGGATAATTCTACGCCCTTCCTGCTTTTCATCAAAATATCTCTCTCTTTGGTTAATTCTCTTCCAATAAAAACCGCTATTTAAATCTTTCCTTGATTAAAAGAAAAAGCATACTTTAATATTGATATTGAGGATTGTGTTTTTTCTTGTTTTTATCCTATTTAGTATGCTTTTTCTGTATCAAAAACTCCGCGTCATTGCATTTTCTGTGTCACTATTGCTTAAAACATACTCTGCCATTTATTGCGGAGTTTTTGATTTCAAAGGAAGTGTGAAAGCAGCAGCATAAAAAAATATATAAACAGCCCGGCTTTCTTTTTGGCTGTGGGTGGTAATAAATGGACAATGCTATGTGGACCGAGAAATACAGGCCAAGTGACTTCTCTGAAATATCAGGGCAGGACGAGACAGTAAAAAGGGTAAAGGCCTTTGTGAAGAACGGCAATATGCCGCACCTCCTTTTCGCAGGCCCTGCAGGTACGGGAAAGACCTCCCTCGCAATAGTCATCTCAAGAAAGCTTTTCGGTGAGCAGTGGAAGGAAAATTTCCTTGAGCTCAATGCATCTGATGAGCGCGGGATAAATGTCATAAGGGAGAACGTCAAGAACTTTGCAAGGACAAGGACAATAGGCGATGTGCCTTTCAAGATAATATACCTTGACGAGAGCGACGCCCTGACAAGGGAGGCGCAGCAGGCTCTCAGGAGGACAATGGAGAACTATACAAGAACCTGCAGGTTCATACTCTCGTGCAACTACTCCTCAAAAATCATAGAGCCGATACAGTCGAGGTGCGCGGTCTTCCGCTTCCAGCGCCTGAAAAAAGAGGATATTTTTTCAATAATGGAGAAAATTGCAAAGGCGGAAAAGCTTACCCTTGAAGAGGGCTCAAAGGAAGCGCTTTACGAGGCTTCAGGCGGGGACTGCAGGAAGCTGGAAAACATCATGCAGAGCTGCGCAGCTCTCTCGGCGAAAATCACTGAAAAATCAGTTTATGATGTTGCATCGTTTGCAAGGCCCAAGGAGCTAAAGGAGATACTTGAGACGGCCCTTGCAGGAAGGTTCGAGGAGGCCAAGGAGAAATTCTTTGAGGTAATGACCCGCTACGGGCTTTCAGGAATCGACATAATAAAGCAGCTTCAGTCAGAGATAATGAATCTTTCAATAGAGCCGCGTGCAAAGATGAGATTGATAGAGAAGACAGCAGAATTCGAGTTCAGGATGGTGGAGGGCTCGGATGAGAGGGTGCAGCTGGAGGCCCTGCTTGCAGCAGTATGCCTTGCCGGCTCGATTTCAAAAGAGAAAGATATTTAACTTTAATATTTAACTTTAAAAAAGAGCAAAGACAAAATGCCTGGGAAAAAGAGGTCTAATAAGAAGCAGCCATCAAGACACACTGCATCTATCAAAGCAGAAGTCCCGATTATTTCTCCATCTTCTAAGGATTCTAAAGACAGGGATTCTCTCATCCTCGCACTTAACCACAAGGTTTTCGAGCTCTCAAAGATGCTTGAGGAAAAGAACCCTGACATTGCAGAGCTCCAGTCAAGGATACTTGATGCAAACTCAATAATCGAGCGGCTTAAGGAGGGCATTGAGCTGCTGAAAAAAAAGAATTCCTTTCTTGAAAATGAGAACCTCGAGCTAAAAGGGCAAATAGGGAACCTTGACTGGCTGGCATCAAACCAGAAGATGCTGCAGATGAAGATTTCTGAGAAAGAGAGAGCGCTCTCAGAGGCAAATTCAAAGCTTGCACAAACATCAGGAGAACACTTTGAATATGAGCAGAGAATTTTTGCGGCGAAGAACAGGATTCTTGATGCGGATAGGATAATACGCCGCCTCAAAGCAGAAAACGAGGCGCTGGCAAAAAACCTGGAAAGCCAGAAAAGCAGCAAGGAATCAGTCCCAACCTGGGGCGCAGAGCACCTTAAGGCAGCCATCGAGGAGAAATCAAAAGAGGTGCTTGAGCTAAAGTCCATGATGCTGAAAGGCGAGGGAGAAAAGGATTCCATGAAAAAGATGGTTTCCTCGCTGGAAAGCCAGGTTTCTTCGCTTCAGGCAACTGTAAAGGCGCTTCAGGAAAATCTCGCGGAGCGGGACAATATTGATGAAGAGCTCAATTCTGACATTGAAGGACTGAAGAGGCAGGTTACCGAGCGGGATGCAACAATAGCGCAGCTGAGGATGCATTTCCAGCAGAGGAACAGGATAGACGAGCAGCTCTCATCTGACATAATCTCATTGAAGAAAAATATCGCAGAAAAGAACAATGCAATCTCCGAGCTGCTGAAAAACAACAGGTCACTTGTAGAGATGAGCAGGGCATCCGACTTTGCTGCAAAAGACAGAGGAGATGCCCTTTCAATGGCAAGGAATGAAACAGACAAGCTGAAGCGCGAGATTGAGCGCCTTAACTCTCTCATACAAAAGCAGCAGGCAGAGCATAAGAAGACAGCGGATGACCTTTCAGCAGGATTTGAGCTTCAGAAGCAGATGATGCTTGAGGAATCCACTGAAAAAGAGGTTGCCCTTAACACAAGAATAAAGGAGCTTGAAGAGCTTCTTGAGGATGCAAAGCGCTCTATGCAGGCGCGCAATGAGGAAATGGCATCAATGGTGAAAAACCTCAATGAACAGTCAAGAACTCTCCTCTCAAACATGTCAAAGCCCATTGCCGAAGCGCCGCCTGATGAATTCAATATTATGCCGCCACGCGGGATAAGAAAGCCAATGAAGCAGGCAAGAGTTATAACACAGCAGCCGGCAAAGGGAATTTGGGAAAAAATTAAGCCAGAAGCAGCTGCTGTTGCGCCACCGCCGTTTACACAAAGAGGCAGGATTTCAGAGATAATATCGGCAATTGACATAGCCTCTTTAAAACAGCCGATTGAAAAGATAAGGCAGTCCCTTCTAAGCTCGGGCTATTCAGCGTCAGAAATAGACGAGGCAATCGCCCGCTGGAATAGCCAGAATAAAAAGTAAAGAATTAAATATTAAATAAAAAATAAATTATATGCTCTTCTTTACTACTATTGGCTGGCTCTTCATCTCAAGATAGTCATAGTTTGCAGTTATTGTAACGAGTTTTTCATATTTCATGTTGATGCTGGTATCTATCGGCTGCACGCAGCTTATTGTCCTCTTTCCCTGGTAAAGTGTTAAGACTCCTGAAGCGAATCCTGAATTGCTAATACCTCCTGATATTTCTGTGCATCTCAGCCCGGGCAGTCCAGTGTTCACAGTAACGTAGATTTTGTTTCTATTGGCAAAAGTATCATTGCATGAGAGCCCGCTTGTGAAGATGTTTCCCTTACCCTTCTGCTCTATCGTGAATTGGAAGCCAATCTTATCCTTGCCGCCAACGCTCTCAGTAAATGAGGTAATCTGCACCGGAGCGCCAGAGTTTGCAACAGTCTTCTTTTCATTAAGGGTGCATGCAGTCGAGGTTGTGTCCATCAGATTGCTCTTTACGCACAGCATAACATTTGCATTTGTCTGGTAATTGTAGCACACTTGCGCTATGATGTTTGACTGCGTGTCTCCAAATACCTTGCCAATGTAGTTTAAATTGTTAAACTCAACTGCTATTGGAATTGAGGGCTGCTTGTTGTTTGAGGAATCTTTAGTGACGCCCTGAAGGTCATCTGACGGTTGCTTTGATAATGCAGCAGGGCTCTGTCCGAACGCAGCAGGATCTATTCCGATGAGCGATACTGTGACCTTGTCTTTAGGCACAGTGTATTCGCCGTCGTTTGTAAGCATCACTACAATATCAAAAGGATTGCTTCCTGAGTCATAGATCTGGCTTGGAGGAGCGTTGTCTTCAAAAGTTATCAGAATTCCGTTTGTGCCTCCTACAAATGTGCTTGTCTTACTTGTATTGCTTGTAGTGCATCCGAATGTCAGGGCAATTCCCACAATAAGGATTGCCAGCAAAATTTTTTTATCCATTTTCTCAGACCTCATATCCTTTTAATCTCAACATTTTTCTGGGTTGCATATTCATAGCCGTATCTGATAACCAAATTCAGAGGGGTCACATAAGCATTCTGCTCCTTGCCAATATCTGCTTTGCAAACAACCAGGCCCTCGTTGTTTATAAGCCTCACACTATTTGACTTTCCAAGAGAGCAGGATATCGGCTTTCCGCTGGAAATTGTTCCTGAAACAGAAACAACATTCAAGTCTGCCTGCCCAACTGTCAGGCAGGATGAGGATTTTCCAGATGCAATAACGCTTCCGCCCCCAACATTCTTTATAGTAATGGTGAATATTACCTGCCCGATGCCGGATTCCTGCTGTATTGAAGTTACTGCAACAGGCCCGCCCTGCCCTCCAGAAGCAGACACGCTTTTGTCCGGAGTGCACGCTTTTGTCCCTGTATTTGAGGGATTCGGGTCAACGCAGAGGTTGAATGTGGCTGCTGTTGAGTAATCATAGCACACTATGGCCCTGATTGGAACCTGAATCAAATCAACATCCTGAGGGAGATTGACATTCACACTTCCAACATCCAAAAAGGCATAGGTGCCCTGGGGATTTCTGGATTCCTCTTTTCCCTCTACTTTTTGCAATGAAATGGATTTTGCCAGTCCAAACACTGCAGGGTCATAGCCATCAAAGAATATTTTTCCAGAGCCGGATTCAGCGCCCCTGTTCCATACTTCAATGGCAACAGGCACCTGCACAGTAGAGCCGCTGTAATACACCTGGTCAGGAGGGCTGCTTGCCGCATAGTTTATTTCTATGCCGCGGGTTCCTGTCCTGTAATTGTTGGTATTTGCAGTTCCTCCTCCGCCACATCCGTATGAAAAGGCGATTAAAACAGTGAGCAGAACTAATAGTGCAGGAATTAATAACTTTTTGGCAGCTGGTTTTTTCCTTGGCATTTTCTTCACTCTTAAATAGCATTACATTATATAAAGTTTTCCTTCATAAGCGTCTAACTGTTAAGCCTGAGAATTCTTATTGTTGTGCTGTCTGTATTGACATAGCCGTAGGTGACATTTATTTTCAGGGAAGTGACATAGGCGCTGTCATTCACATTCATCGATTGGCTGGTGCAGGTCACAAAGTCCTCATCATTCTGGGAGAGGTCCGCATAGTTTCTCGGGCTGCAGTCAAGCGGCTCAAAGCCCAAAGTCGCAGAAACTATTGCCCTGCCGAACGCGCTTGAACTCAGGGAACCGCTGCTTGAGCAGAAATTTGACGTCTGGGAAGGATTCACCACAAAGCCGCTTCCCTCATTGGATATGTGTATTGTGAATGTAAACTTCATCTTACTTTCGCTTTCAAAAATTTTTGCAATATCAACCTCATTAACCACTACAGGGGCGCCCTGGCTTGAGAGGCGTATCTGATTTTTGAAAGTGCAGGCGCTCTTTACGGTGCCAGCACTATACATAGATGGGTCAATGCACACTGACGTCTGCGCAGTTGTTGTGTATTTATAGCAAGTTTTGATGTTTATATTAGCTTCCTGCTCATTCTCGCTTCCAATGTCAGGAGCCTTCATGGTGAAGAACTTGACATCCCTTCCTCCGACAAAAGTTCTGGTGTCCTCCCTGCCCTGTATTGTGAATGTTACCTTGTCAGAGATGCTTTTAAGCATGCTGCCGCTTTCAAAATTGTCAGTGCCAACCACGAGAGTTCCGCCATCTATTCCATAAGCGCCGTAATTCTCGAGCAGAATTCCAACCATGAATGCAGTATTTGAATAAACAGTTTCCGGAGGCGCGTTGTCCATGAAAGAGACCCTCAAAGCTTCAGAGCCGGTATGCGCGTTAAAAAGGCTTCCGCCCCCGTATGAGGAACATCCTGAAATGAAAAGAACTGAAACTGCAAGAGCAATGAAAAACATCCACTTTCCAATAATATTTGCCTTATTCATGTGTATTGCACTGCATTGCTGCAGAGATAATTTCTCCATTTAGCTAGATATGTATTAACTGTATTTCTGTAAACAGGATTATCATCTCCATTTTTTCCACAGCCGCCTTCTCCACAGTTATACACAAACAGCATACAGTCAAACTTCTCTAAATGATACTTGTTATTTTGTAGAGAAGAGCAAGTATTGCTATTATACCAAGTGTTCAATCTTTCAGCAGCACAAATAATATCCGCTTGTATATTATCAGGTTCTGCACAGCAGGTGCATCCGGCAATATGATTTGGAATTCCGTCTCTTCTCCCCTTAGAAAGGTCTCCAGGATAATCAAAATCTCCAGCATCATCAGTGCCCACGCCAGTTTCTGCAACCATCACACCAAGCAATAATGCGCGCATGTCAAGGTCGCTTAAACTGTTTATTTTATACTGCGCAACAGCGCTGTTTAAACCGCTCTGTATATCATCATTCTTATAAGCTTCTATGCGGTTTGGTTCAGGAATGCCTGATAAATCTGGAGTATATCCTGCACAGGATTCCACTGAATTAAATGTTGTTGTCTCTCCCGAATCTCCTGAACTGCCTGAGTTGCTCTCAGGCATCTTCAGCGTCAGCTGCATCTCGCTCGTCATGCGGTACGTGTATTGGGCAGTTATCGTTATGTGCCCGGTGAAGAGGTCAAAGCTCTGCTCTTCAGGCTGGCTTGCCTCAAGCCCGCAGACAAATGACCTGACTGTTTTTATTGTATAATTTTCAGAATCTTTTTTGTCAAGCTCATACTTGTTAACATAGTTGTTGGATTGCTTGAGTTCGAAGGGGCAGGCGTCATTCTCTTCTGCAATCTTGTAAATCTTCATATTCTGCGGAAGTTCTATTATTATGTCGTCCACCCTCACAACCTCGCCGTTGTAGTAGCCCCACTGGTTGAAGAGCGCGAACACCAGCTCTGCAGGAACGCTCTCTTTGGAACCGCTCTTCTGGACTCCTATTGGAACCTGATTAACCTTTATGCCTATGTTCATGGGGCCGTCATTGAATGTTGCAATGGGGTCTGGGTCTATCTTGTAATGCGTTGAGAGAAAGTCCCTTCCCCACATCTCCATCATGGCGTTTCTCCTTTCTTCATCCATCACGTAAACCGGCAGGTCTGAGGTTGTGTTGAAAGGGAATGTAATTGAGGTCTTTATGGTATTCACTCCGATGTTTGTCTTAACTGTTTTAAGTATGCAGGTTATCGTCCTCTTGTTGTTGCTTATGTCTGCGAAGGGAATAGTTTTTGGCGTAATAGAGATTGGCGGTTCTTTTATTATGGAGCAGTTGGTGGTTGCCTTTATATTACTGTAAATCCTGAGATTGACGCCGCTCACATCAGTGGATACTGTCACTTGCTCGTCTACGCCATACTCCTTGTCAGGAAGCATGAGCTGGGGGTCTGAAAGCTGTATGCCGACATACTCGCCCTCTGCTTGCCCCCTGGGGCAGTTGCCCGATGCGCACTGTATCTGCGTATCAACATAATTTGAAAGCTGCCCCCTCATTTTTTGGGTGAATTCAGTTACGCTGGCAATGCCGCCTTTCAGTGCGGGCGCGCCTTTGTTCTCCTGAGCATATGACTGCGCTAGCGGCCAGAATATAGGCACAAAATAGAATATCACAAAAAGTATTGCAAGGACTATTATGAACTGAAGCACGCGCCTGCCTGGAATGAAAAGTAATATCAGAATTATCCCGATAAGAACTCCAATATATATCACTGGGGACAGTCCCATAACATATAGCCCTATTGAGGCGCCTACTGCAGCTGCAAGCCCAGGAATCTTGGCAGGAAACGATTCCATGAAACTTTGTTTTCTCTGCGCCCACTCAGCCTTTCTTGCTGCCTGCTCAGCACTTATTTTATATTCAGAGAAGACCTTATTACCTTGCAATTCAGGCCTGGTTCTTTCAGCCTCTGCAATCTCACGCTTCAATTCTATGCCGCTTCCCAGTTTTTTGAATGCTGTCTGAATCTGGCTTCCAAGCTTTGAGAAGAAGCGTCTTTCCTCAGGAGGCGCCTTTGGGCTTATTGCAATACTAGAAGCGTCTACCATCCTCTTTTTTTCCTCACTGGGCACCTAAATTTATGTTGTTTTTATTCTTTTCTAAAAAAAGAGAAAATAATAAAGAAATCCTAGGGATTGAAATACTCAACCTTAAGCTCTGAAATCTCCAGGGTGTTTATCGGCTCTATCTTGAGTGCATTATTCCCCTGCAGCAGGTCCTCCTTGGGAAATTCATAGGTGTACTCAAAGTTGCTGATGTCAACCCTCTTGATTATGTTGTTTATCCTAAAGTTGAATTCTTTATGAGATGAGTCAGCGAATCTTATCCTCATTCTTGCCTTCAGCGTCCCATTGGTTATCTTGCTGAATTCTTCATTCTTGATGTTAAAGTAGTATGTCGGGTATTGAATGTCCTTGAATGAGGGCACTATCTTTATCTGCTGGATTGAGTATCTGCCCGCATCTGCACTAAACGCTATGTCATTCTCCCCACTGACAAAGTATGATGGCGCAAGGTCAAATGCCAGTGGCGAGCCGCAATCAGGCACAAACTCAGCAACATTTCTGTCATTTATCTCAACGCTCATTTTTCCTGTTGTAGTGGAGGCGCAATCTACGTAAAAGGAAAGCATGTATTTTTCCACATTATTCCTCTCAAAAGAAGTTATGTCAAATGAGCTCTTGCTGGACTGCATTGAAAGGTCTGTAACATAGCCGGTTATCTTGATGTCAAGGAGATCATAACTGTTTTCTCTCCAGAAGGCGATTCCCGGGCTTGAGACAGAAAATTCAAGGGTATTGGTATTATTGACAAGCAGCTCCTTGGGAAGCTCAATAGGATTGGGGTTGTAGCTTGAAACTTCGCTGTTGTAAATCTCCTGTCCGTTCAGCTTGATTATAAGCCGTCCTGAGTGGCTGCTCGTTGCAAAAGATAATAAAGCATTGTCTGTGGTGTCAACATTTGGAATGTCAAATGTAACACTCTTTGAGGAGGAGCCGAAAATGTTGTTCTTCACATAAAATGGATTAATGTTCTTGAGCACAGCGGCATTTCTTGTGACTTTTATAAAAACATCTGAGATTGAATGCCCGTCGCTGTACTTGTCATATATTGAGGATGGCTCGAGCTTTCCCGGCTGCTCATCCAAAAGCAGCGCATAGGTCTTCTCTGTGCCTGTAGTGGTGTTTGTGGTGTTCTCTGTCAAAAGCTCCTGCCTGGTCTCAGCAGGCAGAAAGAGTATGTATACTATTATCAAGAGCCCGATTAACCCAATGAGAACTCCTGTGTTTGGACCGCCCTGCCCTGCCTTTGACTTCCTGAAATGATTGCGCATTGTGCTCCTCCGAAAAGCATTACAATTATCACTTCAAACAAATAACTTTATATATAAATCTTTTTCTATTGGGACATAGCAAATTGAGGAAAAATGAGAGTCATTTATAAAGACATGAGGAACGGGAAAATCAAGCTCAGGGCAGAAGCCCTAGATGACCTCTGGACGCTGTCCAACATCATAGAGCCGGGCGACATTGCCAGCGGAAGAACTGTAAGGAAAATAAAGCTGGGAGGAGAAGATGAAAAGAGCGAGAGCTTCAAGAAGGATGTTTTACTGTCCATCTCAGTTGAAAATGTTGAATTTCAGAAATTCGGAAACACCCTGAGAGTTTCAGGAAAGATAATTGAAGGGGCAGAGGACATACCCTCTGGTTCATACCATACACTAAATATTATTCCAGGGACTGAAATAGAGATAGCAAAAAAGGAATGGCTTAACTTCCAGCTCAGCAGAATAGAGGAGGCCGCAGCCAGCCAGCCCAAAATAATTGTATGCATATTTGAGAGGGAAAAGGCGGTTTTCTACATGCCAAGGGCCCAGGGCTACGAGAAGCTGCTCGAGCTAAAGGGCGAAGTTGAGAAGAAGATGATGAAAAGTCAGGTTGCCGACTTCTATGCTGAAATCAAAAAGGCGATTTGCTACTATGACAGCAAGTTCTCCCCTGAAAAAATCATAATTGCAAGCCCTGCATTCTGGAAGGAATACCTCTCAAAGCAGATAACAGAGCCGGAGCTGAAGAGCAAAATAATTTATTCAACAGTTAGCTCTGCAGACATAACAGCAGTAGCAGAGCTGATGAAGAGGCCGGAGCTTCAGGCAGTGCTTCGCGAGGATCGCGTCTCAATGGAGGAATCCCTTGTCTCAGAGCTTTTGGAGAAGATAGCCAAGGGCGGGCTTGCAGAATACGGGCTCGAGCAGGTGAAATTTGCAGTTGCTTCGGGTGCAGTTGAAAAGCTCCTTGTGACAGATTCGTTTATACAGCAGTCCAGGCAGGAGGGCTCATACTCAAATCTTGAGCAGCTCCTGAAGTCAGCAGAGAAGATGAAAGGCAAAATTTTCATAATATCCTCTGAAAACCCGCCTGGAGAAAAATTATCCGGGCTTTCCGGAATCGCAGCAATACTCAGATACCCGATAAATTAATAAATCCGGCAGTTTTTTACGGTGCAGGGGTGAAAAAATGGCGAATGATTTACTACCAAACAGAACTTATCTTATTCAGAGGTTAAATGAGCCGGCTGAAAGAAAGGGCAAAGCGCTTGTAAATCCTTTTTCTTTTGGCGCAGGATACAGCGGCTTGGAGCAAAAAACAGAGGAGACGCTGGCAGGCATATTCTCCTTTGATTACATGGGTGCTGCTCAATTTGAAGACGGCATAGTCCAGCGCGCCCTGAAATCTGTTTCAGAATATTTCTCGGCAAATTACTTCGCTACCGGAACCTGCTATTTGCCTGATGAAAAAGAGGTGTATTACCTGTGTAGAAAGGAAGATGAAAAAGGAGTTAAAAAGACAATTGAGAAATTATACTCCAATGAGCGCTCTTTTTACCTGAAGGAGCCAACATGGCTAAAACAAAGCCTTAATGAAGAAGATTTTCTTAAAGACAGGGCAGGATGGCTTGAGCTGAATAATAATTTCATATTTTTCAAGGACAAAAAAATGTATAAGCGGATTCTGGAACTTTTTATAGAACACTTTGTATAACTGCCTGGCATCAAATATTTTTTTTAATAAATTATCTTCTTTTCAGAACTCTTTCTGTCTCCTCAGCAATCATAAGCTCTTCATTCGTCTTTATCACAAGCACCTTGACCTTTGAGCCCGGCTGTGAGATTATTGTATCATTTGCAATGTTCTTCTTCCCGTCAATTTTGACCCCGAGATATCCAAAGTTTTCCAGCACCGCCTTTCTCATAATTCCTGAATTCTGACCAACGCCTGCAGTAAATACAATGGCATCAACCCCGTTCATGACAGCGGCATAGGCGCCGATGTATTTTTGGAGGCGGTGCACAAATATGTCAAAAGCAAGCTTTGCTTCTGGCTTATCCTTTCTGCTGAGATTTGCAAGAATGTCCCTAAAATCAGAGGAAAACCCAAGTATGCCTTTTATTCCCGACTCCTTGTTAAGCATATTGTCAATTTCATCTGCAGAAAGCTTCTGTTCCTTCATCAGGTATAGGATAATTCCCGGGTCAATGTCCCCTGAGCGGGTGCACATCATGAGCCCCTCAAGCGGAGTGAAGCCCATGCTGGTTTCAATACTCTTTCCATATTCCACAGCCGCAATTGAGGCGCCGCTTCCGATGTGGCAGGTGATTATCTTAAGGGATTTTATGTCTTTCCCGAGAGCTTTTGCAGCTTCAAGCGAAACATATTCATGGCTTATGCCATGGAAGCCATACTTTCTTATCCTGCCCTGATTGTAATACTTTAATGGTATTGGGTAGAGATATGCCTTTTCAGGCATTGTCTGATGAAATGCAGTGTCAAATACAGCCACCTGCCTCTTGCCAGGCATGAACTTCTCGCACGCCTCTATTCCCAAAAGGTTTGGGGGATTGTGCAGGGGGGCAAGCTTTGCATACTTCTTTATGGCAGAAATGACTTTTTTGTCTATCACGACGCTTTTTGAGAACATCTCTCCCCCATGGACAATCCTGTGCCCTATTGCATCAATATCATTAAGGTCATTAACTGCGCCGGTTTCAATTAGAATCCTAAGGATTTCCCTAAGTGCATCCCTGTGGTTTGCCAATGGAAGCAGGAGAATGTTCTCCCCTGAATTCTTTTGCTTTATACTTACAAATGAATCGCCAAAGCCAATCCTGTCGGCAATTCCAGAGCACAATTCTTCTCTATTCCTGAAAAGCGCATACTTAAGAGTAGCGCTTCCCGCATTCACAACAAGAACAAGCATTTTTCCTGCTTTCATCATCAATTGCCCTCTGTCTGTATGGCAGTTATTATCGCCATTCCAACAATGTCCGATGCCTTGCATCCCCTTGAAAGGTCATTCACCGGCTTTGCAAGTCCGATTACAATAGGACCTATTGCAGTTGCGCCGCCAAATCTCTCGACAAGCTTGTAGCCGATATTCCCTGCATTCAGGTCGGGAAATATGAGGACTGTGGCATTGCCGGGAATCTTTGAATCCGGAAACTTCAGCCCTGAAACCTCGGGGACAATTGCAGCGTCAAGCTGCATCTCGCCCTCAATCACAAGGTCGGGCCTTTTTTTTCTCGCAATCTCCGTAGCATTCCTGACTTTTTCAACGAGCTTATGATTTGCGCTTCTGTGTGTTGAAAATGAGAGCATGGCAACCCTTGGCTCAATCCCGAGCATACTTGCAGCATCTGCAGCGCTTATTGCAATATCGGCGAGCTGCATTTCATCAGGGCTCGCATTCACCCCGCAGTCGGCAAAAACAAAATTGCCCAATCTGTGGATTATCAGAAAGCAGCCGCTTGCAAGCATTATCCCCGGCTTTGTCTTTATTATCTGGAAAGCAGGTCTGAGAGTGTTAGCAGTGGGGTGGGCTGCGCCTGAGATTACCCCGTCGGCCTCGCCGAGCTTGAGCATCATTGTAGCAACATAAATCTTATCCTCAAGAAGCTTCCTTGCAGCATCAATGGTAAGCCCCTTTTTTTTTCTCAGCTCATAAAGTTGCTGCGCATACCTGCCATAGTCAATCTCAGAGAAGTCGATTATCCTGATTTTCTCCTTTGCAGAGTCAGCTATTTTCAGTCTTGAGAGGCAGGCATTGATTTTCTTAGCTATCTCCTCTTTCTTTCCCAAGAGCACAGGAGTCGCGATTTTGTCTTTTGCAATAAGGCAGGCCGCCTCAATAATTCTTGGATCATCATCCTCTGGAAAAATTATTCTCTTGTTAAGCCTCTTTGCCTTCTTCTCAAGTTCAGAGAGAATTCCCATGAATATTCGGAATTTTAGGATGAATTTAAATCTTTCTGCCTGTTAAGCATCCTCTGTTTAAAACAAAAAGTTTTATAAATAGCCCATATCCCCTAGAAAAAACAATAACGTTCAAGATACCAAGGTATTAATTATGACCACAAAAATTGTTGGCGCAAACTCACTCCAAAAAGGCAACTACGTGATAATGGACGGAGCGGCCTGCAGGGTAACCGATGTCCAGATATCAAAGCCGGGAAAGCACGGACATTCCAAGGTAAGGTTTGAAGGAAATGGCCTTATAGACAACAAGAAGAGGATTATGGTTCTCCCAGGGCACGACAATGTTGAAGTTCCAATCATAGAGAAGAAGACAGCGCAGGTGCTTTCAATTTCAGGAGAAAAAGCAAGCGTAATGGACCTTGAGTCATTTGAGACATTTGAGCTTGAGATTCCAGAAGAGCTTAAAGGGCAGGTTACAGACGGATGCTCAATATTATACTGGGTCGTCCTTGACGCAAGGGTAATGAAGCAGCTTAAAGTCTGAGTGGGTGTAAGAAATGAAATTTCCAGAAGCAGAAACAAGATTGTTCAAGAATGTGTTTGTCTGCAGGAAGTGCAAGACAAAGAGAAGGGCTCCTATGATGAAGGTCATGGCGGGGAAGATTTCCTGCAGAAGATGCGGGAGCAAGGCATTAAAGCCAGTCAGGAAGAAGTAATTTTGAGTTTTGACTTTATGGCACAAACATAATTTTTCTCGAAACTTTTTTAAATAATAGGAAAAACAACATGGCTATGAACTATGATATTCTCGCTTTTTTGATTTTCATAGCAATGCTCAGCATTGTAATGTACAAAAACAAGAAGCGGCTGTCCCTGCAAAAAGTTCTCTATCCCTTTGTCTACATAATTCTTTACAAGACACAGCTCGGCATAGGGTTCATGAAACGCCTTTCCAACAGGCACAGGCAGATTATAGTGACAATTGCCTACTGCTTCATCGGCTTTGCATTTGCCGGCATGATATTCATATCATACGCCATCCTAAGGACGATGATTCAGTTCATAATCTCGCCGAAGACAACACAGACAGGAATGGCTTTAATCTATCCTGGAACCAGCATACCCGGAATTGGCTATCTTACTTTCTGGTACTGGCTCATAGGGCTCTTCACAATTGCGCTCGTCCACGAGCTTGCGCACGGCATAGTTGCCGTTGCGCACAAGATAAAGATAAAGTCCAGCGGATTTGCAGTGCTTGGGATAATCGCGCCGCTGTTTCCTGCTGCATTTGTAGAGCCAGATGAAAAAGAGATGCGCAGGAGACCGCCGATACAGCAGTACTCAATGCTTGCAGCAGGCCCAATGATAAACCTGCTGATTGCGCTGCTTCTGTTTGCTCTGATGCCCTACGTGGCTGACTCGTCAAACTCGATGCTCGCGCCATTTGAGTCAAGGATGACTGTCCCAACTGGCTTCTCATTCACCATAAGCAATGCCTCAATGCCGGCAGGGCAGGCAGGGCTTGCCAACAACACTCTCATCACCTCAGTAAATGGGGCAAATGTTACTTCTGCTGATTCCTTCATAGAGCAGCTCTATTACTGCACAAAGCCCGGGCAGGAGATAACCCTTGCCAGCTATAATGCAAGCTATACAATAAAGACAATTGAAAGCCCTGCAGGGAACGGGCGCGCATACATTGGAGTTGAAAACTTAAGAAATATAAGGGCAGTTGCCCCAGGATACAGAAGTGCATATCTTGTTTTCGCCTGGTTCAAGGGGCTCTTCAAGTGGCTGTTCCTGCTGAATTTCTTCATAGGGCTTACCAACCTTCTCCCAATATTCATAACAGATGGTGCAAGAATGCTGCAGGTGGCGCTTGAGGACATCATAGCAGACAAGAAGAAGGCAGACCGCATCTGGAGAGTTATAAACTGGATGTTCTTTGCGCTTATAATAATAGGGCTCCTCTCAACATATGCTAAGAAATTTTTTTAGTTACAAAGAAATTTCTTGTTCCAAAAATTCGCCAGGCGAATTTTTGTTAATTGAAAATAAATAGAAGCAGATAAAATAATTGAAAATTAATTTATACAATGTCCTCTTCTGCAAGAACGAGGAAGTCGCCTGTCGCGATGACTGCGCTGAAGGGTATAAGGATGTTCCCTCCCTTGTCCTTCTCAAGCTCCATCTTCTCGGTGTAAGGGGTTGGATTCTTCAGCACCAGGTGTATAAGCTCCCCAGATTTTGTCTCAAATATGATATCGCCTACCTCTCCGAATTTCTTGCCTGACTTGCTGACAACGGTCTTTCCCAAGAGCTGGGCGCTTATCTTCTTTTCTTCTCCTACCATGTTCTACTCACCTTTCAAAAGATAGTATGATTTTACAAAGAAATTGCGTTTAATGCGCAATTTCTTGTTCCAAAAATTCGCAATGGCAAATTTTTGTTACCTCTAATTCTGATTAACCACAATAATTAAGTTATATATAAAACTTTTTATTCGAGCCATACGAGGGGCTGGAAAATGCAGATTAAAAGGCAGGCGCCAAACACTCAATACTTTTTTATATTACGCCATTTTAGTCATTTCCATGAAATTTGCCCACATGGCGGACTGCCACATAGGCGCCTGGAGGGAGCCGAAGCTCAGGGAGGCAAACCTGCAGGCATTCTTCAGAGCAATAGATATCTGCATTGAAGAGAAAGTTGACTTCATTCTCATTTCTGGAGACCTCTTTAATACAGCATTTCCTGGAATAGACGGGCTGAAAGAGGTTGTTCTGAAACTGATGGAGCTAAAGGATGCAGGAATTCCAGCGTATGTAGTGCCGGGCAGCCATGACTTCAGCCCCTCTGGAAAGACCATGCTTGACGTCCTTGAAAATGCGCGGCTTTTCACAAACGTATTCAGGGGAAAGGTTGAGAACGGGCTTTTGAAGCTGAAGTTCACAGAGGACAGGAAAACAGGGGCGAAGATAACAGGCATCCTTGGAAGGAGGGGTCTGCTCGAGCAGTCCTATTACGAGAACCTTGACAGAAAATCGCTTGAAGAGGAGCTAGGGTTCAAGATATTCATGTTCCACAGCCCAGTGCAGGAGCTCTGCCCTGAAGGAGCAATATTTGATTCCTCTCCGCTATCCTTCTTCCCAAAGGGCTTCAATTACTATGCGGGCGGGCATGTGCATACAGTGTTTTCAAAGAAGATTGAAGGATATGGCATTTTCTCCTATCCTGGGCCGCTCTTTCCCAACAGCTTTTTGGAGATGGAGGCGCTGCAGAACGGCGGCTTCTACATTGTAGATGAGGGCGGGGAAAAAATAAAGGCAAGCTACCGCCCGATAATACTTTACAATGTATATCCAATCTCAGTTGACTGCGAGGGCAAGAGCGCAGAGCAGGCGAGGGCTTTAATCCTCGCAGCAGCAGAAGGCAGGGAGTTCATAAACACAATAGTGCTAATCAGGCTTTATGGAAAGCTCTCCCTGGGAAAAAGCTCTGACATAAACTTTTCAGAAATCTTCTTACAGTTCTATGGCAGGGGCGCATTCTTTGTAATGAAGAACACCAATGCACTGAAAACAGATGAATTTGAGCAGGTGACATCTTCTGCAGATTCAGTGGAGAATATAGAGGAGCTGCTGATAAGCGAGAACGCAGCTAAGATGCGCTTCGGGAAAATCTCTGAGGAAAAATCCAAATTGTTCATCAAGGCGCTGATGACAGTCCTCTCATCAGAGAAAAAGGAGGGCGAGCGGGTCTCTGACTTTGAGTCCCGAATAAGAGATGATTTCAAGAGGGCGTTAAAAGAGAGTTACGGACAGGATGAACGCTGAAAAAATAGGGGAATTTCTGAAGCCGACTGAAAAGGCAATCCAGATATTCATTCCACTTCTTGCTTTCTTCTCGCTCTGGCTCTTTGCAGCGCGATTTCCAGTTTACTTCTTCATCGCCTTTGCAGTCTTCATTTACATATACGCCTGCGACCTTTCAAGAAGGATGCAGTTAGGGAGGATAAAAAGCGCAGGGCAGCTTGCCCTTGACCTGTCTCTTAAAATGCTTGCTTTTTTCATGGCAATGCTTCTCATTTACACACTTGGAAAAATTTAAAAGACAGGGCTCCTTCTGGGAAAATATGAGATTAGCGGGAAAAAGAGGCGATTCAAACATAGACATGGTGATAAGCCTTGCAATATTTCTGGTTTTCCTCGCCTGGTTCTTCGTATTCCTCAGGCCGTTTGCCGAGCCGAAGGAAAGTATCGCTTCGCTTTCCTCAATAATAGACAGCAACATAAAAGATTCAGAGTGGCAGGTTGAGGAAACCAAGATTTTCATATTCTCAAACAATTCAGGGATGGAGCCGCAGGCAGCATATTTTCCCTTTGAATGGAATGAAAGCAGCTTCCAGTTTGTGCCGGAAAGGCAGTTTGCCCTCGAGCAGGGAATGCTGTTCTTTTACGCAGATGCTTCGGAAAGCCCCCTTCTGCTTGCCCATTCAACAGAAAACCATTCGCAGCCGCCGGGCTGCGAAATCTCAGCATCAGATGAATTTTTCACAGCAGCAGGCGCAAGGGCTGATTTCAGCAGCTCACAGCTTTCAAATCTGAGCTATTACGGAAAAATCCTGATAACAGGAATATCTGCACTTCTCAACAATGAGAGTCAGCAGCCGGACAACAGCTCATTCTCAAACATGAATGCTGCAACATTCTATGAGATGAGTTCTGGAAACACAAGCTCACTATATGCAGCATTCTGCAACAGCAGCAGAATTTTTTACAGAATTGACGCAGGCGGCAGGAAGGAGATTGAGATGGATTTCTCACTCGGCAACTTCACCAGCTATTACATCAACAATGAGGAGAACGGCGATTTCTCAAACATTGCCGCAAATTCAAGCTTCATATACCTGTACGACAACTCGAGCAGCACAGGGGTTTCACTGCTGTTCGGAAGCGAGGCAGATATTCTGCTCAATGCTGAGGAGCATATTCTCTCGGCAAGGATTAATTCAGAGACAGCCTCTGCATGGATAAGCCCGCATCAGGGCAACTACACCCAGCCCGAAAAATATTTGCAGGGAACTGCCTATGCTTTCAGCATCCCAAGAAATGAAAGCGGGCTTTCCACAGCCCTTTTCTCCCCAAATTCAAGCGTCTCCCTCGGCAGCGGCTTTCCAGCAACCAAGAAATACTTTGTGAACATATCCTGCCCTGGGATGAATATTATTGATGGAAATGAGAGCAGCAGCGCTGAAACAGACGTTTATGCGCAATCAGCCACTGCATACCTTCTTTACAAAAATGGAACAATGGAGAGATGCAATGTCCAGAAAGCAGTTTGGTAGGCACGGATTTGTGAAGACCCTGGAAATGTTCCTGGCAGTGGCAATCATATTCATCTTCCTGATATTTGCCATACCTCAGAGCGCGCGGCTCTATTCGCCAGGGCAGGACCTTTCAGTCCTTGAAGGGCTCTCAGAAGAACAGGCATTCAGGCAGGCGGTTCTCGCTGGAAATTCCTCTTACATAAACTCCTCAATAAGAAACCTTCTCGACGAGAACGGGCTCTCCATGCTCAACTTCACATTCTCAGTATCCTCAAACCCCAACTTTGTGCTTCAGGCAATCCCGGCAGAGCAGACAATAAGCTACTCTATGTTCATATCAGCAGAGGGCAGCTCATACTCGCCGAAAATCCTAAGAATTTACGCCTGGAAGAAATGAAAAAATGATAAAAGATTGTTAATCAATAGCCGCCCACAAGCTCTTCAAGGTGAACATCCTTTTTTTCTGTAGGCACGTCCTCCTTGTTAACCTTAACAGCTATGTAAAGCGGCTGCCCGGGCATTATGCGGTCTGGCGGGGTATTGTTCTTCTGCGCAGTTATGGCTTCTACCACATGCTTATTAATGATGTCGTTTTCAGACAGCAAGCGGCAATACGTATCGCCCTTCTCCGCAATTTCTTTTTCCCAAGTATAGTCACCGCCTCCTATACCCCCTATTGAGAAGTATTCCTGCCCGTTGCTAGTGAAAACTTTATACTGTATAGGGCGTGTCAGCCTGTTGTAGCCAATGCCTGTTGTTACAAGCAATCCCCCTATCATCACTCCTGTGCCGATTATTCTTTTTATTTTTGAGTTCATATTTTTTACCCCCTTTGTTAAATAATTATTGTCACTAAAAAGTAACAATAATATGGGAGTATTTAAATCTTTCGGTTTTTAGCCATTCAAAAATAGTAAAAATATTGAGAAATTAGATAAACAATTGAAACATCAGAAACCGCCACTTGCAATCTCCCTGCTTCAGCTTGGGGTAAGAGGGCGGTTTCTGAGTGTGCTCAAGAACACGCCCTCGCCTTCAGCGCGGCGGTTCTTGACAATAAAGAAGAAAAAAAAGAAAGGATTTACTCGTCTGAGAAGTCCTCTTCCTTGTACTTGAACTCCTCATCGGACTTTATCATCCTGCGCTTTTTCATGTATTCCTTCGCAAGGATGTAGAAGAAAAGCCCTAAACTTTTCTTTCCCTTGTTGTTGCACGGCACCACAAGGTCTATGTAATTTGACTGGTTGTTGGTGTCGCAGAGCGCAATCACGGGAACCCCCATCTCAAATGCGTCGAGAACAGCATTCTTGTCAGGCCATGGGTCTGTTACAAACAGCAGCTTTGTCTCCATGAAATTCTTCAGCCTGGGATTGGTAAGCGTGCCTGGGGGATACCTCCCTGTTAATATCCTTGTTCCGGTTATCTTCCCGAAAAGCCTTGCGGCCTTCCAGCCATTCTCACGCCTGCTTACAATCAGCATCTCTTCGGGGGCGTAGTTCGCCATGAGGTTTATAGCAAGCTTTATCCTGTCATCTATTGTCTGCAGGTTGAGCACAGAAAGCCCGTCGGGCCTTGTCTTATAGATGAAGTTTTCCATGTACTTTGTCTTGAACTTTGTCCCTATGTGTATCCCTGACTTGAGATAGTCATTAGTCGGCACCAAAAACGACTCCGCCATTTTTTTACATCCTCCATAACATAAGCAGTGCAAGAATAACACTGCATTTTTTTTACCTCAGCAGTTTCGCCAATTCCTTGGCAGCTTGCAGGCTACAGCGCCTGCGCTTAGGTCTTGCAGAGGAGAATCCGGCGTTCATTTATAAATTTAACTGAAAAGACGCAATATCAGAATAAATCGGGCCGTTGGGAGCCAGCACTGATTTCTTGAGGGAAAAAGAAGAAACGCTGAAGCGCATTTTTTCTATGCGAATCTTTGAGAGGGCTGAATCAAGGGCTGTCCTGTCCCCTATATATTTCACTCTTGCAAGAGTTATGTGAGAAGAGAATTTTTCCCTTTTGAAGCCGAGCCCTGCAAGGGCGCTTTCAACTGCAGAATTCATGGAGTAAAAGCCTTCTGATTCAGCGCCAACCCAAATCACCCTTGGTTTTTTCCTGTTTGGGAAAAACCCCAAGTCAGAAAGGAACGCCTCAAAGGGGGCAGCCCTTACCCCTGCAAGCGCCGCTCTTACCTTTTCCATCTGCTTTTCGTCAATCTCCCCGAGGAACTTCAATGTGAGATGGAAGCCGCGTGCAAGCGAGAGCCCTGGAATTCCGGAAAGATTTGCCTGCACATTTGCAATCTCCTCAATTATCTCTTTTGGGAAATCCACAGCAACAAAGCATCTCATGGATGGAGTGTTTGTAGCCGCATATTAATATCTTATTGTAACCTGATAAATACGAAAGTGTGTATATTAAGTGTGTATATTAATAGTGTTTTTCGGAAAAGTTTAAAAACATGCCCAGTTATTCCAACTGGAAATTCAAATTCTGGGGTAGAAAAAAAATGGAAAAAGAAGAAAAGGAAAAGAAGGAGCATCCAAAGGTCGAGAGGCACTCAAGGCTTAAGGAAAAGCTCCATGTGGCAAAACATCACATATTCAGAAATTGCTGGAAATACACTGCAATAACCTTGATTGTGCTTGTTATAGCATTTGCAGCACTGGCAGCATTCGGGATTTTTTCAGTGAAATACAATGGCTTTGGAAAGAAGGAAACAAAAGGAATTACAATGATTGTCCTTAATGACAAGAGATGCGGAGCAGATTGCAATACAACACAGCTCGTAAGCCAGCTTAAGACGCTGTTTCCAGAAGCAACTGTAAAAGAACTTGACTATTCAAGCAAGGACGGAAAGGCACTTTTTGAAAGCACTAAAGTGCAGTACCTCCCGGCAGTTCTCTTTACAGATACAATAAACACATCTGCGAATTATGCCCAGGTTCAGCAATACCTTGTTACTGCGGGAAACTACATGTCATTGAGGATAGGGGCAAGCTTCGACCCGAAAGCAGAAATCTGCGACAATGGAATTGATGACAACGGAAACGGGATTGTTGACTGCGCAGACCCCGAGTGCCAGGGCTCACTATTGTGCAGGCCTGAAAAGAATGCAAGCTTAATGGTTTTCATAATGAGCGACTGCCCATATGGAAAGCAGGCAGTTGAGGCGCTCAAGGAGCTTGTAGGCAACTTCAACAACACATTCTCATACGAAGTCCACTACATAGCAAGCGAGAATAACGGAACCTTCAGCAGTTTGCACGGGGCATATGAGGCAGCAGAAGACATGGTGCAGCTTTGCGTGAAGAAATACTCGCCCAACCAGTGGCTTAACTACATCAACTGCAGAAGCATACAGGGAATAAGCGGAAATGACTGGCATACGTGCGCAAACCAGACCAATGTTGACATTGCAAAGGTTGAAACATGCACATCTGGTGAAGAAGGAAAAGAGCTCCTCAGGCAAGACATAAAGATAGCTCAGTCACTCAACATAGGCGCTTCCCCAACATGGATTGCCAACAACAAATACCAGTTCGGAGGGATTGACGCAGAGACAGTGAAGACGCAGTTCTGCAAGTACAATTCAGGGTTTGCTGGCTGCGGAAACACGCTATCTTCAAACACCAGCGTTTCAGGCAGCTGCGGATAAAGATTTTTTTTAAATTTTAATTAACTTTTTTAAGTAACTCTTCTTTCTTATCTTTAAAATGTTCATAGAAAATTTAAACCCCGTTTTTCTCAAAATAGGTTCTCTGGAGATAAGGTACTACGGGCTTGTGATGGCCCTCGGAGTTCTTTTCGGCATATTGATAATAATGGCTCTTGCGAGAAAGAAAAAAATTGGAATTGACAAGGACATCCTTTTGGAGGCGCTCTTTTACATGGTGCTCTTCGGCTTTATCGGAGCCCGACTTGACCACATTCTTCTCCACGATACAATATTCTACCTGACTCATCCTATTGAGATAATCGCTGTGTGGCATGGCGGGATGGCTGCCCACGGCGCCTTTCTCGGGGGATTCTTAGCTCTATACTTTTACTGCAGGAAAAAAAGAATAAATCTTTACAAAATAGCGGACCTTGCAGTTGTGCCCCTTGCGCTGGGGCTTGCATTCGGCAGGATTGCGAACTTCATAAACGGCGAGCTTTACGGAAAGATAACAAGCGTGCCCTGGGCAGTGAAGTTTCCCTGGGTTGAGGGTTTCAGGCACCCCTCGCAGCTTTATGAGTCAGCAACCGACTTCATCACATTCATTGCGCTTCTTGTAATGACCAACAAGGAGGCAATCAGGAAGCGCCACAAGGACGGATTCATCTTCTGGGCATTCATGTTCCTCTACTCCCTGTTCAGGTTTTTCGTGGAATTCTTCAGGCAGCCCGACTTCTTATACTTTGGACTCTCGCTCGGGCAGATAACATGCATAGGGATAATCATCGTTTCAATTCCCTTCCTAATAAAATTTTGGAAATACGAGCCAAAGCTGAAAAGGAAGAGAATAAAGTATAAAAGAAGAAAATAATATAAACAGATTATAAAAAACATTCTTGCATGGCAAATTTGCTGAGAGGCAGAATAAAATTCGCTGCTGCCCTTATAGTTGCTATCTTAATCGTAGGTATAATTTTTATTTTCCTGCTGCCAATCCGGCTCTTCTGGATTATAGCCGGGCTGGTGCTGTTCCTGATTTCGCTTGCGATAGGATTCTTCTCAATGTTTCATGCAAAGCACAGGCAGAAAAAGCAGATAGAAATACCCAAATCAAGGGTAAAAATAAAAGATTTATAAAAAGGCAGATAAACCTTTTTTTCAGATGGAAACTCCAATTATAAGGAACAGGATAGTTGTAAGATACAACGAGATATTCCTCAAGGGGCAGAACCGCGCATTCTTCGAGAAGGCGCTCTGCCACAACATAAAGATGTGCCTGAAAAGGCATTCTGTCCCATATGAAAAGGTGAACAGATACCACGGAAAAATCATAGTATTCACAAAAGAGGACGCAACTGAATCCTGCAAGTGCCTCTCAAAAGTATTCGGAATAGCCTCATTCAGCCCTGCAATAGAGCTCAACTCCTGCGAGGAAGGGATACTTGAAAAGCTCAAGGAAAACGCATACTCGCTTCTATTAGAAAAGGGAATAGACAGCGCAAAGACATTCAGGATTGTTGCAAAGCGCTCTGACAAAAGATTCCCATATAATTCTACGAAAATAAATGAAGAGATAGGCGCATACATCCAGGAAAAGACAGGAGCAAAGGTCAGGATGGAGAAGCCCGATTTGTATGTCGGAATAGAAATCATAATGGAAGGGCTGATTCACATGTTCACCGAGAAGATAGAAGGACTTAACGGGCTGCCCACAGGAACAGAGGGAAAGATTGTCTGCCTCATCTCAGGAGGAATTGACAGCCCTGCAGCAGCGTGGCTACTGATGAAGCGTGGATGCAAGATAGTGCTGCTCTTCCTTGACCAGAGCCCGTATTCAGACGAGACAAACATTGCAAGAGTAAAACATATTGCAGAGAAGCTTTCAGAGTTTTATTATGGGGACATGCTCAAATTATACGTGGTAAAGAGCGGGGAGAACCTTTCGGAATTCAGGAAAAGGGATGACAGATACACATGTGTCTTCTGCAAGAGAAGCATGCTCAGGTTCGCCTCGGAAATTGCAAATCTGGAGCATGCAGACGCAATTGCAGACGGCTCAAGCCTGGCCCAGGTTGCCTCCCAGACAATCTCCAACATGGCAGTTGAGAACGAGGCAACAAAATACCCTATGCTGCGCCCGCTTGTGGGATTTGACAAGAACGAGATAATCGAGCTTGCGAAAAAAATAGGAACATACGAAACATCAATATCAAAAGTGCTTTCCTGCACAGCGCTTCCAAAGCATCCCGCTACAAAGTCAAGCATTGAGAAGCTGAAAGAGATTGAATCAGAATTCAACTTTAATAATATTATAGCCGAAGCGGTCTCAAAGAGGGAGCTCTTCCTCTATCCTGAAAAAGATGAGAACAGCAAAGAAGCGCAATAGGAAGACAAGTAGTTCTGACAGAAATTTTAAGAGGTACTTTGAAAAAAAGTTTCTTTCAACAGTAAAAAAATATGCGCTCCTGTCAAAAAATGACAGGATAGCGGTTGCATTCTCAGGCGGCAAGGATTCCTCTGTTGCGCTTTATGTAACAGCAAAATACTTTCCTGATGTGACTGCAGTGACAATTGATGAAGGCATACCCGGCTACAGAGAAGAGACACTAGAGTATGCCAGAAAATTCTGCAGGGAGCATAAGATAAAGCTGGCAGAATATTCTTTCAGGAAAGAGTTCGGAATGGAACTGCCTAAAATAATAAATAAAACAGGCGGAAGACCCTGCACCGCCTGCGGAGTGCTTAGGAGGTGGCTGCTCAACAAGAAGCTTTCAGGATACGACAAGGTAGTCACAGGACACAATATGGACGACGAAGCAGAAGCAGTGCTGATGAACCTAATCAAGGCAAACCTTGAGGAGCAGGCAAAGCTCGGGCCGGTTTCAGGAGCAAGAAGGCACAGAAGTTTCACGCCAAGGATAAAGCCGCTTTATCTTTTAAGAGAAAAAGAGATAATAAGGTATGCACATCTTGTGGGCATAAGAGTTCTTAAAAAGAGCTGCCCATACAGAAAAATGGCATTCCGGCTTTCAATACGAAAAGAGCTTGCCAAACTTGAGAAGGAAATGCCGGGAATTAAACTGCAAATAATAAAAAGCCATCTCAAAGCCCTTCCAAAAATAAGGGCATATTTCAGCAGCAGGCCAGGATTTTCGCAGTGCAAAACATGCGGGCAGCCCTCTGCAAACAGGAAATGCAGGGCCTGCATAATAGTTGAGAAGATAAATAATTAAAAGCACCAAGAGATTCCAGAACAGCATGAGGGACATAGTAATACCCAGCGGGAATGAGGACGAGCTAATAAGAGAGGCAAGGGCTCTCGGCTATTCAGGCATAATCCTCCTTTACTCTCCGAAAGAATTTGAGAAAAAATCAGGGCTTATAAGCGATATTGCAAACATATATCAGGGCTTTTCTCCAGCAGCAGGGCTCCTCATTGACTCCACAAAGGCAAAATCACTGGTTTCATACAGGCAATTGATGAGAAAAGCGGGATTCGTAACAGCAAGGGGATTTTCAAGCCAGCTTTTTGAGGAAAAAGGAATAAATCTGATATTTGGGCTTGAAGAGCAGAAGAAGGACTTCTCAACATTCAGGAACTCGGGGCTGAACCAGGTGCTCTGCGGCGAGGCGAGAAAGAACAGAATGGCAGTCGGAATCTCATTTTCAGAAATTGCAGATGCAGGAAGCAGGCAGACCGAGATAATCGCAAGGGCAATCCAGAACATAATGCTTTGCCAGAAATACGGAGTTGCGCTTTACGCAGCATCATTTGCAAAAAGCCCAGAGATGATGAGGAATCCGCGCGATATCAAAAGTCTGATGCTAACACTTGGCATGAGCCAGCAGAATGCAATGCACATTTTTCTCTGAAAGAATTAGAAACATTTAAAAATAAGCAATTCCTAAAAAAGAATGTTGTAATAAGGATGGAGTAAAGGGTAGAGTAAAATTTTATTGAATATTGTAAAATCCAAAAGAGCGGTAGATAAGATGAAGAAGACTCTCTTTATATTAAAAATGTCCATATTCTTGATGTTTTTTTTGATAATCATAATCTTCTCAAAAGACGTAAATGCAATATGTGTTGACTTTTCAGTATGCCAATATAATTCTCAACGAAACGGGACTTGTTATAATAATAACTGCATAATATGTACCGGGACAAATAACAGCCAAGTATCACGATTCCAGGCAGGCACATGCCTTCCAGGCACTGTTGCATTTGGTTATCCAGCACCTGATACATGTTCAAATTCAGTAACTACCCTTGAATCCTACTGCGACTGGTTAACAGGAAAATGCAAAACAACAACTTATCCTTGTGATGGCGGTACTCCTGATTTTAATATGACTTGTTCTGGTGGCGTTTGTTCAGGTTGTATATCTGGTTATGAACCTGTGCTTGCTAGTGATCCTACTAAGGGTTGTAAACCTATTGTTGCTCCAACTTGTTCCGGCTCTTCATCTTTGCTCACTAGGTTTTCTCCATCTAATTGCACCCCCCCCGGAGGTTCAAAGATACTAAGTTCTTGCACCAATAATAATAAGAACATCACTATGCCTTATTGTGCTGCAGATGGTTCTTGTAAGTATGCTTATTTTATTTGCAATGATACAATCTCTACTGGTGTTTACAGAAATGCAACCTGCGTTCCTGATTCTGTGAATGGCGCTAAGTGTGGCTGTCCTTCTGGTTATACTGCTGTTTATGGCAGCGACAATAAAATGATTGGTTGCGCTCCGCCAGCTGCTGCTCCTACTTGTTCTGGCTCTGATTCTTCTCTTCTTACAAGGTTTAGTCCTTCGAGTTGCATTAATAGTTCTGGCACTTTTTACAGTTATTGTTCGGGTACTGTTGCTTATATGAGAGGTTGTAATGTTGCTAGTGGTGTTTGTGTTGTTACTCCTGCTTATGATTGTGCTCCTTATAATATGACTTGTGGCGGTTCTCCTGCTGGTTATTGTAATGCTTGCAAATCAGGTTATACTTGGGTGGTAGATGCTGCTCATCCCAGTTCGGGTTGTATGCCTAATTGCACTAAGCTGGTTAGCGGCGGAAAGTGTGACGTTTCTCCTCCTGATAATTATGTTTTGGCTCCTGAAGGCGTTTGTCCTTCGGGACAACAATGTTATAAACCTTCTTCTGGATGCACACATGAAGCATGTTCTGTACGGTATTCAACAGAATGTCGCGCCTCAGATAATAAGTATAGGACTTGTGATTACACTTATTCCGATTTTTGTTTGGAATGGGGTGATTATACTATTACATGTCCTTCTGATAAGCCATTGTGTAATGAGACAACAAAACAATGTTATAATCCTTCAGCAAGTCAAACCTGTTCTGATGGCACTGCTTATGGTTCTTGTAATAATTCTAATCTTCCTAAGATGTGTAGTTTGAGTGGGCAGTTGATTAATAATTGTTCTAAGTGTGGTTGTCCTTTTACTGGTGCGACTGCGTGTAATTCTACTGGCGCTCTTAATTGTTATACTCCGTCAGCTGGCTGCACAAATTTGCCTGTAAGTGGTAAGTGTACTGCCTTGAGTTGTGTTAATAATGTATGCGCTTACAAAGATGCTGTAAATAACTGCTGTGATGGTGTTACAACTGATTCTTCTTGTTCAGGCAAAAATGCTGGGAATAGTTGCGGCACTACGCCACCAACTTGCAAGGGACGTGGTGAATCGTGCACATTAACTAGTGATTGTTGCTCTTATTATCTGCCTCCCGAATCTCCAGGATACTGCCTTTACAGTCCTACCTGTTCAGGCATATGCAGTTATGAAAGATTATGCTATTTTAGTTCTAGCTCACCAATATCATGCACTGGCACACCCTGCGAGGGGCATGATGGTGGAACATGCAACTCTGCTATTTCACTTTCTGATTGCACTAGTTCATGTAACTGCTATCCTGCTGGATGTACTTGTCCGGCAGGTTGTGTAAGAACAGGGAATATAGAAAATGCTTCAAACTGCGGTGGAGCAGGAACATGCAGCTCTCCGATACTCCTTGGTGACTGCACTACATTGTGTAACTGTAATCCTGCTGGATGCACTTGTCCTGCAGGTTGTGTAAATCCGACAGCCGCGTTTGGAAGCAATTGTGGAGGAGTAGCTCCCTCTTGTAATTCAAGATTAGCCCTTCCTAACTGCACAGCAATATGTAACTGTAATCCTGCTGGATGTACTTGCCCATTATCCGGCTGTGAGAAATCCGGGCAAAATATTCCTTACAATCAGAACTGCGCGGGCGACAAATGCTTTACGAGATGGGATTGGGACCATGAGAATTCCGAATGCTGCATTGAGGAAAGCCAGTGCCTTGTTTCAGCAGATGGCGATCTTAGCAATAATGGGAATGTAAGCGCCTACTTTACAGACAACAAGCCCAAGTGCATTAACTCAGGGCAGTTCATACTTGACCACTACTGCCTGAATGGCAACTGGACCACAAGGACCGCGCTTATTGCAGGAGAATTGCTTAATTTCACATATGCAGATGCAGGAAGGAGTTCTGACTTCACTCTTTTCTGCGACGACTACACTTACGCACTGAATTATTATGAATACCTGCCCGTAATAAATTATCTCTCGCAAAGATGCTTTATAAACTCCATAGAAATTCCCTGCCTTAATGACATCTGCGTTCTGAGATACAAGGAAGGGCAGTCATACAAGGTGATTGCTGCAACAGCGCTCAACTGGAACATAAGCAATAGCACCCCCTTCTCATTTCTCAACGCAACAGGCAGGTCCGCCTCTTACTGCAATGCCGTGTCCGGCTCTGATTACGCAGCATGCAGCAATAGCAAAGACGTTTGGTACAATCCCGCAATAAATGCAGTGGCATTTTCAAACACTGGCTTCTTACTCAACCCAAGCTTTGTGGATTCCCTCATCGCCATCCTCAGGAATCCATTCGGGGCGCTCATCAACTGGATAAACCAGCACAACATGGCAGACCAGCAGTGGCCGATTGCAAACTTTAAGAAGCTCTACATATCATCCAATGCAGGAAAGAAGGTATCAGCATTTATTTCAAACAACAGCCAAGCTTCAAACCTGTTCATGCATTTCCAGAGCTTCTCAACAAACCTCTGCAGCGAGGTAGAAAAGTTTGTTCCCGGCTCATGCACAAAAGCCACAAAGTGCGATCAGATGATAAACTCAAGTGTTGCGCAGGGACAGACAAACAAATTGTTTGACTCATGGCCCAAGATGACTGCAGAGCTCAGGATAAACGCGTCCTTCTCGCAAAATCACTGCAATAACTGCGTGAAGGATTTTGATGAAAATGGAATTGACTGCGGAGGAGAGGACTGCCCAGCGTGCAAGTGTGCAGATTTCGATGCAGACGGTGATGGATACTTAAGCAATACTTATCAAAGCATTGGCACATCCTGCCTATATGGCGACTGCAATGATAATGATGCATCTATCCATCCTGGAGTAGATGAGTCCTGCAATGGCATTGATGACAACTGCAACGGAATAATAGATGAAGGATGTCCAACAACTCTTACAATGTGGGTGATAAAGCCCAAGGCGGATGAAGTATTGACGGCAGGAGCATCCTCTTATTCAATAAAATGGAACCTTTCAAGCCCGATGCTCGCAAATACCTTTGATGCAGAATTCAGTATGGACAACGGATTAAATTATAATAATCTTGCGATAAATATAGGTAAGGCATCTGCATGCACTGGAAACACCTGCACATACCCCTGGAGTCCAGTAACATCTTCAAAGAGCAGCCAGGCAAAGATAAGGATAACAGCAAGAAATTCTACAGGAGCAGCTGTGGCAGCGGCAGAGAGCGGAACATTCACAATAGGGCCCCTCCCACAGATAGCTCTCACAATAACAAAGCCGAGGGCAGGAGATATTCTGAACATAAGCGCAGGCAATCCCATAAACTGGAGTGCAGCAGGGCTTGATATAAGCCAGATACAGAGTTACAGCCTGCATTATTCAACTCAAGAGAACATAGGACAGTCAGGCGATTGGTCAATAATTGGCTATGCGCAAAAGGGAAGCTCGGGCTACAATTGGATAATACCCAACACATTCACACCCGGGCAGTATTACATAATGGTTAAGGGGCTTGCAGCAGACAGTTCAATGCTTGTTTACAATATAAGCGAGCTCATAAGCACCTCAAGATGGTGCTCATACTATGTTGGAACCTGCTCAGTAAATCCCTATGCTTATGGCGGGGGATATGTCTGCTCAAGAACTCAGTATAATATAACGATACCGCTTGCGCAGCAATGCCCATCAGATAGCGGATGCACTCAGAATTCTAACTGCCCATGAGCTGAACATTTTATTTAAATACAAGATAAAAAGAAATTAACTTGAAGAGATTATCTTTCTCATGTTCTGGGCGAAGTCAGCAGGGTCAATTCTTACCACTCTGCTCTCGTCCATCATCTCCATCCCGCCGACGTTCTCAAATGGAAGCACCTGCAGGAACATGTGAAAGTATGAGTTGTAGCCGAAGGGCCTCTGGTATAGAAGCACATTCCTGTCAGGGTCTGCGCCTATTGTGTTGAGCGCTGAAGAGAGCTTCCTAAGCGCGTCTCCAAGGCCCAGAAACTCATCTTCTGTGAGCATTGTTATGTCCTCAACGTGCCTCTTGGGAACAATCTTGAGGTCATAGTTTCTTATTGGAGCCCGCGTTGCGTATACGCTGCAGTATTCATTTTCATGGATGAGGAATTCCTTTTTCTGCTCTTCGCTGGGTTGGCAGAACTTGCAGCAGTTTGCAGAGCGCTGGTTGTCAAATGCCTGCAGGATGTCCTCCATTGTGCTTCCGTGCCCGTCCTGGTTGAGGTCCACGTATGCCTGGGCATGCAGCCTCTTCAGGCTGCCCCCCACTTTCTTGCCAATGTTGAAGAAAGGGTATACTGGAATGTAGCTTATACCCCTGTTGGCTGCCTCTCGCCTCACATAGAGCAGAGCGCACTTCATTGACTCAAGCATGGCCGCAATGTCGCCTGCAGGGGCATCCTCCAGCTTTTCATAGTAACTTGAGGGTATTGTTATGAGGTTTATGCCCTTTGATATCTTCGTGAAGCTGTTGTTAATCCTGGGCTTTATGTATCTCTCAACTTCCTTGTCAATGACCCTCACATAGGCAGGGAATCTGTTTATTATGGTCACTGCTTTTTCAGATGAGAGGTTCTCCTTTTTTGGGAATATACTGAACGGGCTGTCATTTTCAGAAGCGCCTTTTGAAACCACGATGGCAAAGTCGTTTCCTGATATTATGCTGGCAAAAAGGTCTGTTGTCTCCTTTTTTTCCTCTTTTGCTTCAGAATACTCCTTCGGCCTTATCCCCCTTACAGCGCTTATAAGGGCGAACCTTCCTTCATACTTGTCCGGGACTATTATTCTGGAGCCGTTTGAGTGGAAATTTATGTTCCTGGAAAGGGTAAAGTCCCAACTTTTTTTTGGGACCTTTCTCAGCACCTGCATTACAGCATTTGTTTCAATAACTTTATCTTCGTAGTCAATCTTCTGCACGAGCTCCTCAAGAGAAAGGGCTGACGCAGCCGCAATCCCCTCATCAGAATGACCATCCTGATATTCTAATAATATTTCCCTCCTGAAATTTTCCTTGTTGATTATGCCCCAGTGCCCGAATGGTATTTCATCATACAGCACAATGTTTTCTGCATTCCCGTCCATGTTTATCACCCGAATAGCAAAATCAGAGGATGCTTTTTTGGTCAATATAAATACTTTTTTGTTATTAAAATTATATTTGCATTCCGCAAACTATTTATATCCTCAGTGCTGCTTATGAAGGATAACAAAGCAAGAGGCAGCAAAAAATGCTTGAAATGAGATTCATTCTGGAGCATCCTGAAATAGTTAAGAAAGACCTCCAGAAAAGGGGCGACACTGAAAAGCAGAAATGGGTAGATGAGATACTCTCATTTTCTTCAAAGTTGAAATCATTGAATTCAGAAATACAGGAGCTCAGGGCAAGAAGGAATGCCATCTCAAAGCACATAAATGAGGAAAAAAAGGCGGGCAAGAGCGCCAGCGCTTTCATAAAAGAAGCTGCTTCAATACCAAGAATAATTAAAAGAAAGGAAAAAGAGCTGGCTGTAATAGAAGAAAAGACGCTTTATTACAGGATGAGAATACCGAACATTCTGCACGAGTCAGTTCCGATAGGAAAGGACAGCTCTGAAAATGTTGAGATAAAGAAGTGGGGCAAGACAAGGAAGTTTGACTTCAAGCTGATTCCCCATGGGGAGCTTGCAGAAAATCTTGGGATTGCGGACTTCAAGACAGCAGCAAAGGTCTCAGGGACGGGATTTGTCTATATAAAAGGCGAGCTTGCACTACTTGACCTTGCGCTCCAAAAGTTTGCAATAGACCATCTCCTCAAGAAAGGATTCGAGCTTATCGAGCCGCCTTTGATGCTTGGAAGGGAGGCATATGAGGGGGTAACCTCGCTTGACGACTTCCAAAATGTCATGTATAAAATTGATGGCGAAGATATGTATATGATAGCAACTTCAGAACACCCAATTGTTGCAATGCACAAGGACGGAATTATTGATGAAAAAGAACTTCCCTTAAAATATGTGGGAGTAAGCCCGTGCTTCAGAAAGGAAATAGGAAGCCACGGCGTGGATACGAGAGGATTCTTCAGGATGCACCAGTTCAACAAGGTTGAGCAGGTAGTATTCTGCAAGCCAGAGGACTCATGGAAATTACATGAGGAAATACAGAGGAACACCGAAGAGATGATTGAGGCGCTTGAGCTCCCATACAATGTAGTCAACATCTGCACTGGCGATATAGGAATTGTTGCCGCAAAGAAATATGATATAGAAGTATGGTTTCCGAGAGAGGAAAAGTATGCTGAAGTTACTTCATGCTCAAACTGCACCTCATACCAAGCAGTCCGCTCTAACATAAAATACAAGAAGGCAAATGGCACAAAAGAGTATGTGCACACCCTGAATAACACAGGGCTTGCAACTTCGAGGATAATGAGGGCAATACTTGAGAACTACCAGAACAGCAATGGCTCTGTGACAATTCCAAAGGTTTTGGTGCCTTACATGAACGCTATCACAAAAATATCGCAAAAGAAAATAAATGAGCATTAAATATCATTAAATGGGGTGATGAAAATGGCAATTGTCGATCTCAACCATTCGGACTTTGACAAGGAAGTCATGAAATGCGACAAGCCGGTTATAATAAAGTTTTACACACTGTGGGACAGCGCCTGCAGGGCTTTCTCAGCAATGTTTGAGAATTTATCTCAGGAATACGAGGGAAAGGTGAAGTTTTGCAACTCAAATGTTGATGCCAATCCAGACCTTTCAGAGCAGCTTAATGTGCTTAGGATACCTGCAGCAATAATATTTTACCAGGGAAAGGAGATAAAAAGGATGCTGAACCCATCCAGGGTGGCGCTGAAGCTGGAACTTGATGCAGCCCTAAGAAAAGTCAGGAATTTTTGATTTTTTAGACGCCCTGAAATAATGATTCTGCACTAGATCTGTCTGTCCCATATTATGGTTGCAAAAGAAAAACTATTTAAAGAGAACAAATCTGCCCTAAGGAAAGATTCTATGCAGCGGGGTAGAGCAGACAGGAGTGCTCGATGGGCTCATAACCCATAGGTCGGCGGTTCAAATCCTCCCCCCGCTACCTTTTTTTTAATAACGCTCAATACTTTTTCAGTTATGTTTTTATATTCTCACTTGATTACTTCCCATATGACTGAAAAAGGATATATCTTCCTGCCGAAGACAGCTGACGCAAAGTTCCAGGCATTCGGCATGACTCTTGAAGAGGCGCTCTCAAACGCAGCATACGCGATGTTCTCTCTCATGGTTGACGAGAAGGTCGCCGAGAAAGAGGAAAGGAATATAAATCTCTCAGCAGGAGACATCGAGCATCTCACAGTGAAGTTTCTTGAAGAGCTTCTCTTCCTTATTGATTCAGAGAGCTTCATACTTTCGAGGATAAAAAGCATAAAAGTTGAAAAAAAGGGAAGATATCTGCTCTCTGCAACTATTAGGGGCGATAACCTAAAAAATTACAGGTTCAGGGAGGTAGTCAAAGCAGTAACTTTCAACGAGCTTAAGATTTCAGAGGAAAAAGGAAGGGCAACAATCCAGATGGTTCTGGATACTTGAGGGGATTTTCATGGAGATAAAAAAAATTAATGATTTCATCTGGGAAATAGGGCAGCAGGGAAAGATGAGGGTGCCGGCAAGGATATATGCATCAGAGAAACTCCTCACAAAAATCAGGGAGGACAAGACAATTGGTCAGATAATGAATGTGGCATGCCTGCCGGGAATAATAAGGCATGCGCTTGCAATGCCCGACGCCCACGAGGGCTACGGTTTTCCAATTGGTGGCGTCGCTGCATTTGACTTAGATGATGGCATAATCTCTCCAGGTGGGGTTGGCTATGACATAAACTGCTCTGTGCGCCTCCTCAGGACCGACTATTCTGAGCACGATATTGCAGACAAGAAAAAGGCGCTTCTCGACTCAATATTCAGGGAAGTCCCTGCTGGAGTTGGGAAAGAAAGCACAATGAAGCTCTCCAGGGATGCTGTAAAAGATGTGATTGAGAAGGGCGCAAGGTGGGCTGTAGAGCAGGGCTATGGTTATTCCCATGACACCGAAAGGATTGAGGAGAATGGCTGCATGAAGACAGCTGACGCAAGTTTTGTATCAGACAGAGCGATAAAAAGAGGACTTCCTCAGCTGGGAACTCTGGGGAGCGGCAACCACTTCCTTGAAATCCAGAAAGTTGACAGGATTTACGATGAAAAAACAGCAGCGGCATTCGGAATAAATAAGCCGGGCCAGATTACAGTTATGATACACTGCGGAAGCCGCGGCTTGGGGCACCAGGTTGCGTCAGACTATATTGAAAAGATGGAAAAGAAATACGGCACAGAAAACCTTCCCGACAGGGAGCTTGTAAACGCGCCAATCCAGTCAGAGCTCGGGCAGCAATACTACAAGGCGATGTCGGCTGCAGCCAATTTCGCATTTGCCAACAAGCAGATGATAACCCACTGGGTGAGAAGTGTGTTTGAGAAGAATCTTGGTTCATCAGAAAACATGGAAGTGGTGTATGATGTCTGCCACAACATTGCAAAATTTGAGAAGCACGAAATAGACGGCGAAAAAAGAACAGTGTGCATTCATCGGAAGGGCGCTACAAGGTCATTTGGGCCTGGCAGGGATGAAATTCCTGAGATTTACAGGAGCATGGGCCAGCCGGTGATAATTCCAGGCAGCATGGGAACTGCTTCATACCTGCTTGTAGGCACAAAGACGGCTGAGGAGATAAGCTTCGGCTCAACTGCCCACGGGGCAGGCAGGGTCTTAAGCAGGACGCAGGCGCTGAGAAACATTAGAGGAGAGGATGTTGTAAAAGAGCTTGCAAGCAAAGGAATAGATGTGAAAGGCGTCTCGTGGAAAGGGATTGCAGAAGAGGCGCCCTCTGTCTACAAGGACATTGATGAGGTTGTAAGGGTTTCAAATTCTCTGAAAATTGGGAATCTTGTTGCAAGGCTTGTTCCATTGGCAGTAATGAAAGGGTAAAAGAAGAAAGATTCTTTAAATGTTTATTATCTTTCCAGCCCTTCCTACATTGATTACTCTTGTGCTTCCAATCATTTCTTCCAGCCCTTCTGCTTCGTGGACGTGGCTGCATAAGAGGATGTCCGGCTTGAAGCGCTCAACTGCCTTCCTGACGCCGCTGCTCCCTGGGAAAAAGCTGGTCATTTTCTCCATAATCGTTCCGGAAGGGTGGACGTGAGTGACCATTATCTTTATCTTTGCATCTTTGAGGTTCTCAAAGCCCTTTTTCAGAAGCTTGTAAATCTCATCCTCCTTCAGCTGGAAAAGCCCTATGTTGGCCCCTCCTGCGCCGAAAAAGCCCACATTCTTGTATTTCACTGAATAGCCATGCAGGTTGGTGGCGCCGTAAAGCTGGGATAGGAAATCTGCTGTTGCAATTGTCTCATGGTTGCCTGGAACAAGCAGAACCTTCTTCTTTTTTTTCGCAAACTGCCCTATCAAATTCTCTGTTGAGCGCTCTGCATATGTTATGTCTCCGCAGATAACCACCAGGTCTACGTTCTCCTTTTCCGCCTTCTCAGCAAGCTTTTTTGCGAGCCCGACATCGCCGTGGATGTCCCCGAATGCGAGTATCTTCATTTTTTCACAATCTTCCTTATCAAGTTCGAGATGGGCCGCCTTTCGGGCGATGGCTGGCTCCTTCCACGGCTTACAACCTCAACCTCTGCCTTTGAAAGATTGACTATTGTAGAAGGGAAGCCCTCTTTTTCGCCCTCATAGATTATGAAGTCCATCTTTGCCTTGACCTCAGGGTTGAGGTTTTCAATGGAGGTCATGAACTCCTCGCCAGAGATGTTTGCGCTGGTGGTTATAACCGGGCTGCCGAGCTCCCTTACAAAGTTAGAGAACCAGTGCTTGGGAATCCTCACGCCGATTGTCTCCCAGCTGTTGTTGACTTCCTTTGCAACAGCCTCCTTGTTTTTCAACTTGAAAATCAAGGTGTAAGATCCCGGAAGCTTTTTTATCCATTCCTCTGCGAATGGCGGGACCACGCAGTTGCTGTATATCCAGTCGATGTTCGGGATTATTATGGAAAAGGGCATGATATCCCTTCTCTTTATGTTCCTCACTTTCTGGATTGTTTTGCCCTTTGTGGCGATGCATCCAATTCCGTATATCGTGTCTGTAGGGTGTATGAATATTGCCCCGCCCTTCACTATATCGATGAACTTCTCCTTGCTTATAAGAAATTCTTCCTTTGAGACGACTTCCATGAGAACGTGGGTAGGAGCGGCTATTTAAAAATATTATTAAAGTGGAGTGCTATCAGCCCTACTTAACGCATATTCTTATAGAAACCTCAAGGGTTCCGCTTCCTGTTGAAAGTGGAACATTGGCATAGTTAGAGTTTCTGCAGGAGGCAATCCCATTTGTTGATATGCTATTAATGCCAATCGGAGCGCCGTTGTATTTTACAGAAAAATTGTAATCCTCATTCCTGGCACCGAGCGAGCCATCCAGTATTTTCGTTATCGCCTTTTCAGAATATTCACAGGAATCTATTGAGCCTGTTGAGCCGCAGGTTATTGCTTTCGAGGTTGCGCAGTCCATCAGCAAGTCCTGAACAGACATCTCGCAATCATTGCTGGTTGTCTTATTGCTGGTTGTCTTTATCACGGCATTCACAAAATCCCAGGCGAGCCTGTTGTATAAGATTTCCTGCTTTACATTAGCCGGCTTGCTATTTGCGCTGAACCCGATGAACAGCAGCACTATGAATATTATGAGCACAATGGCAATAGCTATTCCGAACGCCTCAACCTGAGCCCTTCTCATCGGTACACCCTTATTGAAAGCATTGAAAAGATGTATTTGCCTGAGGTGGCGTTGTATGCTGAAACGGGAAACTCAAAAAGCTGGCTTCCGCTGTTGCTTGCCTTGGCTCTGTTGTATAAGAGGATGCTTCCAGTTTCCGGATAAATTTCCCTCAGCGTTATGTTAGCATATAAAACTGAGTTGGCATAAGTTCCGAAAGCGCTTGAGTAAAAAAGATTTCCCCTTGTTTTTGCTATCCTGGCAGTCGCCTCAAACTTATAAATATCGATGCAGTTGTCCATCTCGCACCTTATCTCAGGCATTTCAGTAATAATCTGCGCAAGGGAAGTTGCGCTGAGGCTGATGCTCTCTTCTTTCTGCTGGCTGCCCTGCTCTGCTTGGAACCTCGAAAAAAATATTATGCCCAGAATAAGAAGCATAGAGAAAAACACAACTGCGGCAACTGTCTCAAGACTCTTGAGCTGTCCTTCCCTTTTTTTCAGTATATCGACGGACATGAGTTCCTCATTAGCATGTTGTTATTGGAATTAAGCGAACTAATATTGCCTATAATTGCAATAGCATTTTCTTTAGAAAGCTTTCCGAGCCCCCCCTCTTTTGTAAGAGGAGTAATCAGAGACATGAGAGTAAGGATGCTGCCTCTTGCTGAACCATCTCTTGAGTCACTAAGAAGGCCATTGCAGATGTGTCCTCCAAGATATGCATTGGCCATGTTTTCAAGCCGCATCTGGGAAATGTTCAGTATCCAATAAAGGCGGTCAAATGCCTTTGCAGCGCTGCACTCATAATCAGCAATGCTTCCAGAGTAGATGGCAGCCACCATCATCTCATCACCAAAATAGTATGTTGAGTTGTTGCTTCCGTCTTTGTTGTAAAACGTTACATTGCCATAATTGTTTGAAGCGCCAGTTTTCGGCTCAATATTAATGATAGAAGCGTTTTCCAATAAATCAGAAGGCGGTTCTTGGCCAAAGAAAACTAATCTTATCTCCTTTCCCTTCCTGCCGCTTATCTCTGCCAAAAACTCATTTCTATTGTCACTACTGATGATTGCCTTGTCTACTGAGTCAGGCATCTTGTTATCTGCTTCATCAACAACAGCGGACTGCGCACTACTTTTTACCAGCAGGTAAGAGTTTTTCGGCGAAGTCAGATATAATAAGTTGCCAGCCTTCAATGGAAAATTCCACTGCTCGGACTTTATTATCACTTTTCCTGAATCTGAGCTTATCGCCCCTGGAGCAAAAGCAGCACCTAAGTCAGAGGGGGCGATTCCCCTGAAAACAGCTTTTCCGCAGCTGAAATTAATCCCTGTTTTGCCGACATCTATTTCCCCTGAAAAGTCCTCCTGTGTCATCGAGCTCGCAACCGCGGCATCAAACTTGCTCTTCAGGGCGACTGAGGATGAAATCTCTGCAGATGTGCGCTGAAAATTTATTACCTTAAACACTATGAACAGGAAGACAGCGCCTGCGATGAGCACGAATATCCAGTTCAGCTGAACATCTGACTCGCTCCTTTTCTTGTAAAACAGCATTTTTGGCAGCCCTAGAAAATAAAAAAATTACAAAGAAATTCCTTTGGAATTTCTTGTTCAAAGAAATCAAATGATTTCTTGAACTGAAAATCTTGATTTTCATGTTCCAAAAATTTGCTATGCAAATTTTTGTTACCTCTTTTTAGAGGGCTTCTTCTTTCTCTTACTCTTTTTCTTTGATTCTGCAACCTTCTCCAGATCCTCAAATATCTTTTTCCTTGCTTCAGGCCTGTTTCTGGAAATCTTTTCAAGCTCCTCAAACACGTCAGGAGTTGCATACTTTTGCTGCTTTTCCTCTTCAGGTTTTTTCTTGGCAGCGGACTCTTCTTTCTTTTCCTTTACTTCTTCTTTTTCCTCCTTCTTTTCTTCAGGAAGTTCATATATCGGGCTCTCTGCAGCCTTCTTCTCTCCTTCGCCCTTATCAAATTTATTGAAAATGCTCTCGCGCTCCTTAGCCCTTATCCTGGCCCTTATCCTTGCAATGTCTTCTGGCTTCATGCCCGCAGTGCTTATAAGCGGGCCCATGCCTTTTTCTGCTTCTTTTCTCTTTCTTAGTATCAAAGGAAGGTCTTCTGGAGGGCCGTATGGATTTTCTTCTCTCGGGATATTAAACCTTGGAGGCGCTTTCAAAAGCGCACTCTTTAACTTTGATTTTTTCTTTGATGAGGCGTAGTAATAATAGAGCCCTACGCCCCCTCCTAAAACAATTGCAATGAGCAGAATCAAAAGCAGGTTGGATGATTTTACCGGGCACCCATTTTCATCAACTTTCACTCCTTCCGGAGTATCATTACATTCGTCCTTTGAATCAGGAACCCCGTCGTTGTCTGAATCAGGCGCTTTTATCTCACAGCCGCTTTCGTCCACTTCCACGCCATAAGGAGTGTCCGGGCACTCATCTATTGAGTTAGGAACCCCGTCGCCATCTGAATCAGTAGTGTTAGTATTGTTTTCAATTGCCTTGCTCCTGCATGCCCCGTCAAGGCATAAAAGCCCGAATGCGCAGTCAGCATCTTCGCTGCATTGCTTATTCTCCCCGCAGGGTGGGCAGATGCCGCCGCAGTCAATGTCTGTCTCTCCGGCGCTTGCATCCTTCTTTTTGTTGTAGCAGCGCTCGTCTTTTTCGCACTTCAATGTTATGTTGTTGCAGATTTTTGACCTGCAGTCAGAATTGTTAAGGCAGTATTTTCCTTCTTCACACTTCGCTAAGCAGTTCCCACCGCAGTCAATGTCGCTCTCGCTTCCATCCCTGATGTTGTCAAAGCAGCTTGCAATCCTGCATTTCCTTGTTGTCAGATTGCACAGCCCGCTTACACAGTCAGAATTCCTAACACAACTTTCGTTAATATCACATTTTGCAGTGCAGTTTCCTCCGCAGTCAACATCACTTTCGCTTTCATCTTTCTCTCCATCTTCGCAGTGGTCATATGTTAGGCTTGTATTTATTGTTACACCATCGCTGTCTTTTTTATCGCTTTCAAGACCGGCATTATCCACAGCAATAACCCTGACAAAATACTTTGTGCCATTATTCAGGTCAAGATTATCAATATAGAAAAATTTATTATTGTAATCTGCGTCAAATTTCCTTATTTCTGAAACTGGCGTGCCTATTTTATTAAAAACCTGCACATTAAAATAATTAAGCCCGCATCCAACATCAGTTGCATTTATCTTTATCCTGATTTTGTCATCATAGTTTGAATATTCTTCATTACCTTTTATTGGAGAACTGTCATTTACATAATGCACAATTGGCCTATCTGCATCAACCTTTACATTGATGCTTTTTTCTATTTCGCCATCACTAAAAGAGCATCTTACATAATATTTTGTATCTGAAGATAAAGAAATGAGTCCTGTTCTTAATTTAGTGGGATCATAATTAAAACTGTTAAAGCGTATTTCAGTCGGCTTTGTATGATTTCCTGCAAAACAATAATCAGGAACTCTTATTGTACTTATGCTTATCCTGAAATTTGTGTTCGCGCAACCAAGAGGCTCAGTTATTGTAAAATCAGAAGGTTCTCCTGTATTTACAATAAATGAAACTTCCGAAGTATCTGAAATAAGCCCTGAAAGCCCCTTGCAGGAAACATAATATAAATATTCAGTATGGTCAGAAAGCCCTGAAATTTTTATCTGAACAAGCTTAGAATATGAATAATATATTAACTCGGATTGACCTGAAAAATAATGCTCCATTTTTGTGTAATCTGGAGTTACATTGCTGTATTTGCAAACTGCAAACTTATCTGTTGATACGCTGATTACAGTTGAAAGCCCGTTATTATAATCATAAACATTAGGGGCAGATGCATAAACCAAAGGCGCATTTTCTTCAAACTCAATAAGATACTGCTCTGAATAGGTGTGCCCTGATGAAGTGCAATTTATTATAAGATTTGCTTCATCCAAATCCATGGTTGCAGTTGCATTATGAGTAAGATTTCCTTCGCTTTCCAGCATTTCATTAAGCCAAGGATAGTTATTGTCATTTATTGCCCTCAACAGGTATTTGCATTTTGAAGAAGCGCTTGTTCTCACTGAAAGAAGAAAGTCCCTGCTGGGCACATATGCAACTTTCTTGTTATCATCAAATGTTTTTGGGCTTAAAAGCGAGATAAATGGAGGGCTCATTACATTTATGCTTGAAGATGCGTCATATCTTCTTGAATCATAAAAATAAGAAGCAATTACAGAAGCACTTCCAGCAGAATTCGCCCTAAAAACATTATTGCTTCCCACACTTGAAAAAACAGGGCTGTTCGTTGAATAAAATTGTGTTGAAGAGGTTACAGTATCTTCTGAAATTCCTGATTTAAAATAACTGCTGAATGAAACAGAATCTCCAGTATATATGCTTGCTGAAACAGGCTCAACCCTAAACGAATAAACATCCGAACCTGCAGGAAGGACAATAACTCCTACACTATTTGAAATCAAACCAGAATAACTTGCAGTTACGCTTGCAATTCCCTCTTTCTCTCCTAATATGCAGTGCCTGCCTTCATTAATATATGCTGAAACAATATTTAAATCCGAAGAGGAAAGTTCGTAATTGTCAACTGAAACAATGCTGTTGTCTGAGCCGAATCTCTGAACTGTGAAATCATCACAGCTTTCTTCTCCAACAACTATTTCCTTCCAGGCCGGCTCAACTATTTTAAGATAATAAAAAATATCTGAAGTTTGTACGAATGTGATTACTGCAGAAGCATTTCTATTATTATAAGATACATTTACCTTTACTTGCCCTGCTCTGCTTGAATTTATTCCATTGCCTGCAATTTGTACAAAACTTTCATTTGCATAAAAATTCACTTTGTTCGTAATTATTTCAGTTATTGGCTCTTGGTCATATAATGCATAAACATCCATTAGCAACGGTTTTCCAACAGGCCATTCAATGCTGTTCGGATAAATAGAAATTGAAAGGAGAGAGCGTTCCCTTTCTGAAGAATTGACAGAAAGCGGAGTTTCAATAACGTGAACATTTTCATAATCGTCTGTATATTCTGCGCGTATTATTGAAACTCCCTGAGAGTTTCCAATGAAGGCATTTCCAGCACTCCCGTAGTATGCTGCAACATTAGGATTTCCTGAAGAGAATAATGTCCTGTTTGTAACATCAATTTCAGCGTCTCCACCATATCTTATGTATGCCCTAAATGCCTGAATTGCGCCTATTGCTATTGATTCTTCCAATGGTTCAATCCTGAAAACTGCAGTTGGAATGTAGTTTTTAACAGAAATGGAAACAGGATTTGAATATATTCCATTATAAGATGCGTTTATCCATGTTGAGCCGACTGATTTTGGCTGAAGGCATTTTGAATTGTTTATGACAACTATTGAAGGATTTCCAGAATGAAGAGTGTAATCATTAGATGAAGTAATGTCATTCCCATCATAGAAAAGCGAAAATATTTCATTTCCGCATTTAACCCCTCCCGATAAATTGAGCACAGCGCTTGAATACAGATTTAAAGTATGAGTTTCAGGCGCATTATCTGAAACATTTCCATAAACATAATCCACAAATGAATAAGCCCCGCCGGTATAATTTGCGTATACCTTAAACAAACCAGGCCTTAGAGCAACAATGCTGGGCTCTGTTGAAACAAAGGCAACCGAAGTGTCATTTGTCCAGAATCTTGTATTTGATGTTATTGGCTCTGAAGTGTGATCATCATAATATAAGGTGCAAGTAAGCGGAAGAGATGCTAATGGTTGTAGCAATATATTTCGTTGGTCTATTGATATGTAAGAAGGTTTTTTATCCGGCTGGCAGGGCAGGCAATCTTTTCCGCCGCAATCAATTTTTGTTTCGTCAGAATCTTTCATTCCATTACTGCAATGAGCAAGAAGTATGCTCGTATTTATTGTTACACCATTGCTTTGGTTAGATGTGCTCAAGCCAGCCCAGTCAGTTATCCAGGCCTTTACAAAATATTTTGTATTGTTTGAAAGCGAAAGGCTAATATAAAAATAATCTGTGTCTAATGAGTTTGTAGTGATATTTTGAGAGACCGCAATTCCATTTGAACTCTTGTAAACCTGATAGGAATATGATTTTATTCCGCAACTGGAACCCGGGTCAGAACCAGTTATCTTCACTCTGAGTTTATCTAAATAGGGAGAAATTTCTTGATTTCCAGGAACCTCAGATGAGTCATCAACAGATATAACTGGAGGATTGCTGTCCTTGCTTACATCAACCTGTTCTGTTATTGTTCCAGAGTTAAAAGCGCATTCAATGTAATATCTTGTTTTTTCATTAACTGACAATGTATTGCTGTAAAACTGAAGATTATCTGAAGTATTGAGTTCTATTTTTGAATTTGGATCAATCCAATATCTGCATCCATCTGCATACTGGTTTGTGCGAACAATTATTCTGAATGATTCTTTTACGCAAGCAGAAGGCCATCCTGGAGATTCAATTGAAACAAATGCAGGCGCAGAAGTGTTTACACTAAACTTTACTTCTTTTGTGTTTGAAATAAGCCCTGAAATACCTTTGCAGGAAACATAATAAGTGTAATCTGTATTGTCTGACAAATCTGAAATTTTTGCATTTTTGTTTGAATTATACCCAGAATAAAGCAAATCATTGTCTGGATTAAGGAAGTTTGTCATCTGTTCATAATTCACATTTTGATTGTCATACTTGCACGCAGAAGGCAAGTCAGAATTAGCCCTGATTGAAGTTTCAAGAGGAGCGCTATAAACTGAATTGGCGCTCGCATCTACAGCGGGCGATGATGAAACGATTCTTATGAAGAATGTTGAATTATAAGTTGAAAGACCGGAAGTGCATCTGACATATAAATCAGTGTCTCCTGAAAGTTGAAGTTTTTCGTTTCCTTCTGTAGTAAAATAACCTTCTGAATTTTTTGTTAATGAATAAAAGTAAGGTTTCTCAAAACTTGCCGAGCAAGAAGTGTCATTAATTCCAGGAGTTTCAATAATTATTGGAGTGGAAGTGGAATTCAAATAAACAAATTGAACCTTATCAGGATATTGCACCTGATTCCTTATTTTTATCTGGCTTATCTCGTTTGAAATGTGAACATTCGTTTCTGCCCTGTATGAAATACCCAAATTAGAGTATTCAACAGATACTGTTGCATCTCCTGGCTTAATGGCAGTAAATGTGCTTCCAGAAGAACCAGAAAGCGCATTCTGATTTGAAGAAGAAAATACTGCATTAGTTGTTACTTCTTCTAATTCACTGCCAGTATCAAGATACGCCTTAAATTCAATTGAATCCCCAACATAAATATTTGAATTCATTGGCATTATTAAAATTCTTGAAGGAACAATTTCTTCAGTAACTTTCAAATTTGCCTTTTCAGAGGATAATCCATTGTAAGTTGCAGTTATATTTGAAAAGCCACTGTTCTTCGCAGTTATGCAAGTCCCGCTAACTGATGCAATATTGGTATTGCTTGAGCTTAAAGAATAATTAGGAATCCTTTCGCACGATTCAAAGCTCCCCTTTCTGGTACATAAAGAAACAATGAAAATTAAGTCACCGCATTTCGTTTCTCCCTTTTTCATGTAAATCTCCATCGGATTTACTGTCAAATATTTGAATTCAACTTCAGAATCAGAAACATTAACAATAGCATAATCTGATTTCATTATCCCTTTTTCAGTGTAATTTGCAGTTATTTTTGCGCTTCCCTTTCCAACAGCACGTATGATATTATTTGATTCAACAGAAACAACACTGCTGTTGCTTTCAAGATGAACCAAGCCAGAAACTGCTTTTCCCCCGCTGCCATCACTGTAATAAGCAAGAACAGTAAAGGCAAATGTTGAATCTTTGGTAAGATTTACTGATTTAGGATGAATTAAAATTGAAGTGAGATTTACTTCGCACATATCATCTATTCCGTCGCAATTTTCATCTCTCCCATTTCCACAAATTTCTTTTGCGCCAGGATGTATGCTTTCATTGTTGTCATTGCAATCATTTCCAGTACTGCATCTCGTATTATTTTTATAATACCCATCGTTGTCCCGATCTACACAAGCAGCAATTTCAAAATTAAGGATTCCTGAACCAGGATTGCCCAAAAAATCTTGGTAATTAAGTGAAAAAGTATAATTTCCATCAGAAAGCGGAGATAATTCATTATACCTATAAGCATATACCTTAAAATCATTTGAGGCAGTTTCGTTTAACGAATATGATTTTTGTCCAGATGGGTTGTCAGAAAGGCGGTAATAAGTTACTGTTGCGCCTTCAGAGAAAGATGCATAAATAGTCGGCCTGTTATTTTCCAGAATAGTTCCTATTGCATAAGCAAAAAAAGAAGATATACTAATCGTAGCTAATAATACGATAATTGCAGATATAATCCAAAATTGTTTTTGTATTCTCATTTCCACTTTTTTCCAGGAATTAAATGATTTAACTTATGTTATTGTTATATTTACTTCCGGCGCCTTTGTGTCTATTATGAAATAAGGCGAGTTTGCATCATTCTCTGTCAAAACCTCCGAGCCCGTATTTGCCGTTACAGCTATCATTGCAGGCTTGTTTATTCCAGAAATAGCTGCCTCATCGCTTGGAATCTCCATTGTGAAATTCCAGTTCTTGCCATTGCCATCCAGATGGGGAATATCTTTTGAATAGCTTTCATCTGCAAGTATATACTTCAAGGACGATATTGACACGCTTTCGGAGAAGTTCATGATGACATTATAAGTGCCTCTGGTGACCGCAGGAAGTCCATCCTTTGAATATGGAGTAACTATGCTTATGTTAAACTTTGAAGAGGATGGCTTTATCAGGACATAATAGTTATTGTATGCTAAATCTCCCGAAGTGCAGTTAAGGGAGAACAAATATTTTGAGTGATCCAGGTTTGCAAAATCCACCTCAAAGTGGGAGGCAGGTGCCACAAATGTGTTTTTCACCACTTTTGAACTGGCATCTCCATCTATTGTAAAGCTGCAGTTGGCAGTTCTCAAATCGTCAATGTCAACAAGAACAGTCAGATTGTATTTGTTCGCATCTGTAAAATAAGATAGCAGGGAAGCGCCAAGCTCCCGCCCAGATATGAGTATCGGGAAGGAGCGTATGGTTTCCTGGTTATTGTATTGGTCAACCGAGTAATATCTCAGATAATAGATTCCACTCTCCCCAATTCCTCCTATTATTCTTAGGTTGAATGATATTACGCCGCCTTCATGCTCAGATAAGTCGGGGCAGCATATGTCATTGCCTTTGCTAAGGCAGTAGGCAAAGTTTGAGACAGGCTCGCTCACTGAGAAGTTGAAGTAAGCGCCTCCAGAAGGCGAATATCCAAATCCAGTAACTGAAGTGATAGGAGCGGTGTTATCTGCATTGCAAAGCGCATTTGCGCTGGTGTCAATGCATGATGCGCAGTCATTGCTGCCGTCATAATTGCCATCTTTCACGCAATGGGTGCCGTTCCAGGCGCACCTTAGCATATTGCAGGCATCATCTGTGCTTCCTTTGACAGACAGTTGGCCATTGATACAGGATTCAAAAACAGCTGATGAGAAATAATTTCTCTCGCAGGAGTCTTGGGAGGTATAATTCTTACAAATCATGGCATTTGAGCAGGAAGAGCAAATTCCATCTTTCAGCATGCAGATTCCAAGCCTTGAGCATTCTTCTTCAGTGCAATCAACAAACATTGAATTGCACTCATCACACGAAGAAACATTGCCGAGCTGGGAATAGCATATGCCCTTGCCCAATTCTGCATTTGTATACTCCCAAGTGCAGTTTATGCCGCAGCTGTTCTTTTCGCAGGCATCTGCCGATTTAAATTCAGAGCATGTCAAATCTGCCTTACAGGAATTGCACGAATCCACAGTTGTCCTTGAAAAATCATAAAAGCAAGCATCCTGAGAGCAGGATTCTTTTGAATAAAAAAGCCCGAAAGGATTTCCTGATTCCTGACACACGTTTGAGAGAGCGCACCTTGAAAGAACCCTGTTCGGAAAGAGCAAATTTGAAAGCATGCATTTTCTGTTTTCCGAATATTTGCTGCAATTCGACTGATAATAGCCGTCTATTGATTCATTTATGTAAAGCGCAGGAGCAGAGTCAACTACCTGATTCAATGAATTGCAGGTGCGCCTGAGATTTGCATCGGCAGTGTTTTTCTGCATCCTCCCACCAATCATCTGTGCGCAGAATTCATCCCCAATATAGACGCCCTCGCAGAGTGCATTCCCTGTTTTGAATGAGGTAGTGGAAACAGGAGAGGACTGCCCTAATTTATAGACAGCCCAAATTTTATAAGTATAAGTTGTGTTCCACTGGAGCCCGTCGCTGTCAATATACTCGCCGAGAGAGGGTGAAATCATCTTTGGAGAAGTCCAGCCATTCCTTTGCAAGTAATATGCAGATATCATCGGCTGGCATTTCTGGTCCCAGGATATCTTTATGTCAGCCCTGCCCTGCATTGCATGCGTTGCATTGAAGCCAGTTATTGCGGAAGGGCCTGATGTGTTGCAGCCAGGAGAGGTTCTGTTCTGGATTGTGAAATTAACCTCAACTGGCGACGAGCCAACTTCAACGATTTGTGAGGCAAGGTAATAGTTTAAGGCATAGGCAACCAGCGTGTATTCATCCGGTGCCAATCCGCTTATCTGGTATTTTCCGTCTGAGCCGGTCTTTTCACTCGCAGTTCCCTCTTCCTGGATAATCACAAGTGCACCAGCTACAGGTGCCTTTGTGCCCGCATCAGTAATCTTTCCATAAACTGAAAGAGATGCGGTGCTGCAGGGAGCGCCATACCATCCGAATAAGCAGCAATAGCCGTTATCTGAAGAGGTGTTTCTCTCCTCTTCTTTGCACCAGCAGGCAGGATAAGAATTTGAACTGCTTTTTATGGGCTGCTCAAGAGCACACTGCGGCTTCAGACAGGCACTACCACAGTTGGTGCCTGCACAGGTATCTATTGAGGGCAGAGCATATGAACACTGCCATGAATATTTGCAGCAATCAACTGACTGCGGCGCGCAGCTTTCACAGCATTTTGGGAGATTCTGCGGGCAATTGTTAGGTTCTGTTGAGGAATAGTCAAAAGTTGAATGATGCCCATTCTCATCTTCGCATGCATCACAGCACTGAAAACCAGCTTCTTCGCAGGCATTCTTAGCACGGTTCTCGCAAATTCCAGTTTGCTCGTTGCACACAAGCCCGCCGCAGTTGCCGTTAAGGCAGAAACTGCAGTTTGAGACAATAGAGCCAGATTCAGTGCAGAAAAGCGATGAATGGTTATAATTCAGACATCCTACACCATACAAAGTGCAATTTGGAACAGGCCCCGGGGTTGGGCATCCTCCATCTGTATCAAATATGCAGCCATCAAATCCATCGCTGCCATAATTCCCTGGAGAGCAGGCAACATCATATGAAGTGAGATGCTTATCACTTATTATAAAATCAACATAAGGAATTGAACCATAATAGCACTGAGGCGTGCCTGAAACATTTATCACGCAGCACATTTTTTCAGTATAGAACCCCAATTCCGGCGAGGAGCAGTCAGCATCAAAAAAATCAGAGCCCCCGGCATCAATGCAATCTTGAATACTGGGTGCTGTAACATTAATTTGGTAATTGTTTAAAAAGCAGCATCCTGCCCTTGCCGATGATGCGAAAGCCAAAAGCGCGAGGATTGAAAATACAGCAATCAGCGCATATCTTTTTGATAGAATTCCATTATAGTCCAGAAGCTTCATTTTTTACCACTTCTTTTTTGCCTAAACTCCACCTGCCAGCGGCACTTTCTCCAATTAACTTTCTCTAATTAAACTATTATTACACCTTTAAAAATCTTTCTAATGCCGAAAAAAATTTTTTGCGTCCTAAAAGAATATCAGGAATGGCAAATTTTTTATATAACCCTCAATTTTGCCGGGATTAGGTGGAATTAATGCTTATGCCTGAAAAGGAATACGACTTCAAAAGGATAGAGTCAAAATTGTCAGAGTTTTGGAAATCTGCTGGAGTGAAGGAGAAAATACTCTCTTCAAAAAGGAAGAAGACATTCTCATTCCTGGAAGGGCCGCCGACAGCCAACGCACCTCCCGGGCTTCACCACGTAGAGGCAAGGGTCTTCAAGGACCTTTTCTGCAGGTACAAGTACATGCAGGGCTACTCTGTTCCGAGGAAAGGCGGATGGGACTGCCACGGCTTGCCTGTTGAAGTGCAGGTGGAGAAGCAGCTCGGTCTCAACTCAAAAAAAGAGGTGCTCGCATACGGCATTGACAAATTCACAGGCAACTGCAAGTCAGATGTCTTCAGCTTCATAGGCAAATGGAATGAATTCACAGAGAAGATAGCATATATGATAGACCTTGAGCACCCATACAGGACGCTTGACAACGACTACATTGAAAGCGAGTGGTGGTCGCTGAAAGAGCTCTACAACAAAGGGCTGCTGTTCGTCGATTACAAGGTTGTGCCATACTGTCCCAGGTGCGGCACACCCCTTTCAAGCCATGAAGTCGCATTAGGATATGATGATGTAACAGAAGATACAGTGACATGCAGGTTCAGGGTGAAGGGCACAGGGAACGAAAAGCAGTATTTCCTTGCCTGGACAACAACTCCCTGGACTCTTCCAAGCAACCTTGCCCTTGCAGTAAAGCCTGACATAGAATATTCCTTTGTGGAGCACGAATTCTCAAAATACATAATTGCAAAGGCGCTTGTCCCCAAATATTTCCCTAACGCAAAGATAACAAGGACAGTTTTGGGAAAAGAGCTCCTCGGGATGGAATATGAGCCGCTTTTCCCGTATTACATTGAAAAGTTCAGAAAGTGCAATGAGAAGGCATTCATCGTCATAGCTGCTGACTATGTTTCAACAGAGGACGGGACAGGGATAGTGCACCAGGCGCCCGCATTCGGAGAAGATGACTTTGACACCTGCAGGAGGGCAGGCATAGGATTTGTGAAGCCGGTGGATGAGGAAGGAAAGTTCACCTCTGAAATACCTGACTTTGCAGGAATGTTTGTGAAGGATGCAGACAAGAAGATAATCTCAATGCTTGAAAATAACGGCTCGCTTTTCAGGATAGAAAAATACACTCACTCATACCCATTCTGTTGGAGATGCAACACTCCCCTACTTTATTATGCCAGGCATTCTTGGTTCATAAGAGTCAGCAAGTTCAGGGAGAAACTCTTGGAAGAGAACAAGAAGATAAGTTGGTATCCGGAGCACATAAAAGAAGGCAGGTTTGGAAACTGGCTTGAAGGGGCAAAGGACTGGGCGCTTTCAAGAAGCAAGTTCTGGGGAACACCCCTCCCAATCTGGAAGTGCCCGAACTGCAAGAAGGAGATTGCGATAGGAAGCATAGCAGAGCTGCGCAAGAAGGGAATAAAAGTCCCAAGGAAGATAGACCTGCACAAGCCGCACATTGATGAGATAAAGATAAGGTGCGAGTGCGGCTCTGAAATGAGCAGAGTGCCTGATGTCATTGACTGCTGGTATGACTCCGGCTCAGCGTCATTTGCCCAGTTTCACTATCCTTTTGAGAATGTTGCCAAATTCAAGAAAAGATTTCCCTATGATTTCATAGCAGAGGCAACAGACCAGACAAGGGGGTGGTTCTACACCCTGCACGTTCTTGGAGTTCTGCTGTTTAACTCGCCGGCATACAGGAGCGCTGTTTGCGCAGGGCTTCTTGTTGACGAGAACGGCGAGAAGATGAGCAAGAGCAAGGGTAACATTATAGATCCATGGGAGGCGTTTGAGAAAGTTGGTGTTGATGCAGTTAGGCTGCAGATGTGCTACACTGCTCCTGGGCTTCCGAAGAAGTTCAGCTACAACCTTGTCAGGGAAAACACCCTGCCATTTCTGAAGACCCTATGGAACACATACTATTTCACAGCAGAGTGCATTTCAGAAACTGAAACTAAAGAGTTGGCGGGAATATTTGAGAAACTATTTTCAAAGAGGGCGTCTGAAAGAAAAGAGGGCGCAAAAGAGGCAAAGGCATTAGGGCTTACCACAGAGGATGCCTGGATAATCTCGAGGGCAAACACTGCTTCAGAGGATTTCACAAAAGCCCTGGAGCACCACGACTACAACGTCTCCCTCAAGGTGCTTATGGACTTTGTAGGCGAGGACTTCTCAAGGTGGTACATCAAGATAATAAGGGCGCGCGCAGGGAAGAAAGACAGGGCAGCTGCATTTTCAATGCTCTACTCGCTCGACAGGGCAGCCAGGCTGCTTGCTCCACTAGCCCCCTACATCTCAGAAGCAATCTATCAGGGGCTTCTCAGGAATGTAACCTCAAAAGAGGAGAGCATACACGAGGCGGGCTGGCCCATTCCCGCTAAAGAGCTTACAAACAGGAAGCTAGAGGAGATGATGGCAAATGCCAGAAGAATTGTGACTGCAATCCTCTCATTAAGGGACAAGAAGAACATAGGAGTGAGATGGCCTATAAGGAAGGCGATAGTTATCTCAACTGATTCAAAGGTGAAAAAGTCCGTCTTGTCATTGCTAGGCATAATACAGAAGCAGGCAAACATAAAAGAAATAGAGACCGCTTCAAGGAGCAAACTCATAAAATCAACGATGAAGCCGGAATACTCAAAGCTTGGCCCCTCCTTTGCGCAGAAAACTCCAAAAGTAATTGCAGCGCTCTCAAAGGAAAAGCCGCATGTGGTGCTTTCCCACATAGAAAAAGAGGGCGAATTCAGGATAAATGTAGACGGCGAGGAGCTTTCAATAAAGCCCGAGCACATTGTGATTGAGAGAAGCGCAGAGGAGCCATACCTGCTTGCATATGAGCAGAATCTTTCTGTTCTGATGAACCCAACGCTTGATGATGAGCTACTGTCCGAGGGATACATACGCGAGCTGACAAGGCGCATCCAAGAGTTGAGAAAGAAATCGGGAATGAAGAAGTCAGACAGGATAAAACTGCTTGTATCCTCAGAGGAAAAGGCAGTTGCAATGCTCAACACTAAAGAACTTGTAGAAAAACTCAGGCATGCAACAGGCTCATCTGAAGCAGAACTCTCAACTAAGCAGCATGGACATTTTGATTTCACAGCAAATGAAAAGATAAGGGATTACGAGTTCTTCATAGGAATAAGCAGGGAATAATTTTCTTCTTAAATCTTTTAATCAAAATATTTTTATACTTGCGGGAATTAGAATTACTGCATGAAGACCGTCTCGAGGGACATACCGCTTTCTGAGATAACACTTAGAAGATATGAGAAGCCAAGCACTTTAGACCGGAGGGAGCTTGTGAAGAAGCTCTGCCTCTCAATCGGGCTGCTCCAGCCGGGCGACTCAAGAGACGTAATTGTTGATATACTCTGCGCCCTGCTTGAGGCTCGAAAAAGGAAGAGATGGCTGAAAGCAGATGAGATAAGGGCATATGCGATAAAGCTTAGAGCGAAGAAAAAACTTTCATCCTCCGGATGCGCCCTCTCAAACATAAGGAGGCAGCTTCTCCGCCTCAGAACCATGTGCCTTGTTGACAAGTTGAAAAACCGATATAGGATACTCGAATTCTCAACAGTATCATCTGCGTTCTCTGAAAAGGCAAAGGCATACCTGATTGAGCCCGCCCTCTCAAGAATAAATGAATACCTTTCTGCCGTCGATTCGGCGTATTCCCTGACGAGGAAAACAAAAACTTTAAATACCAATTGAATATTAGAGGAGAATGGGGGGTTTATACCTTCTAAATTAGAAAATAAAAGGTGATACAAACATGGAAGTTGTAGCAAAAGCAAATGTGCGAAAACACGACGGCTATCTCTACTTTGTAGACAAGCAGGGAGACGTTTCAAGGGCAAAGATGGTAAGGGGAAGAGCCAAAAAGGGCAAGCAGAAGTCTGAGAAGGTCTGCAAGGTCGGCGTCAAGAAACAGGCAGGATACCTCTATTTCGTTGACAAGAAAGGAAATGTCGCACGAGCCAAGATGGTGAGGGGCGGCAGGAAGAAAAAGAAGAGATAAATCCTTTTTTTAAATTAATTTTTTTTCTTATTTCTTACTTAATTCATTTCTTCAATTGTTATAGAATGACTGAAGCTTTAACTGCTCCCTGAAGTTTTTTAGCAGGATGCTCTTCCTGAATATTTGGGAGGCATCAAGCCCGAATTTCTTTTTCAGCAGGGAGGAGGCATACTTCAGCATCAGTGAAGCGTCTGCGAACTCAATTGGCTCTGACTGCATCGCCTTCCTTGTTGCTTCCCTCACAACCCAGACGCCCAAGGGGCAGAAATACTCGCCTGTAATTACCCTTATCACAAGCACAGAGGCCTGCCTCTTCATCTGATGGAGCCTGTCAAGGATTGGAAGGCGCGCAGCATAGTATCCGCCTGCGCAGTTGTAGGCATATCTTTTCCGCCCAGAATAGGGCTCATAGTCAGTCATGAACTGAATCTGGTTTGTCTGGTTCCACTCTGCCCTTGGCATGTAGGTCTCAAAAAGCTCGTAGCTCCAGGGCTCGGGAAACATCAGCACAAGATAATAATTGCCGAGATAGCTGCCGAAGAAAGCCAGGCAGTCGGAATTCTTGTAATCCCTGATTTCAGCAATGCGCTCCTTTCCGAGCGAGTCGTCAACAGCAGTTATCGCCCACCTCGTAGGCACAAGCTTCCTCTCTATCTTCACGCCAAGGGTGCCTGTGCTCAGCAGCTTTGTTATTGCATTCTCGTCAAATCCCCTTGAAAACAATGTTAAGATTGCGTCATTCGCCTTGAAGTCATAATCGGAGACGGTCTTTTCCACAATCGGGCTGATTTTTGGGTTTTCTGTCAGGATGGCATTTTTCAGCTTGGCATCAGGGCCGAAGGGCGCTATGTCAGGGCTGAGGTTAAGGCGGAATCTTGGGGCATCCTCAACCTTAATATCAATGTCAACAGGCCTTGCAGCCATGCTCACCTCCTGGGCGAGCTCAATCATCCTATTGTCTGATGAGGTGGAGCGCGCTTTCTTGACATCTGCCTTGAACTTGGAATTTATCAAGGCAGACCTCAGCTCTATGATTCTATCCACCTGGAAATTATTGCTGCCCCAAACTCTTGGTGCGTCATAGAGCTCTGCATGCTCGAGAAGCGAGGGCACCTCCGGAGGCGCCAGTATGCCAATGTTTATGTTGGGATAGCCCGAGCGCCCGACCAGAACTGCAGGGGCTTTGGATGAGAATTCCTCCTTTGCATTGAAAGAAAGAACTTTCTTCATGCGCATCATAGAGTTTGCCTTTGCATAAATTGGGCAGTAAACCCTTCCGCAAAAGCCGCGCCCCTTACACTTCAGGCACTGGACATTCATGATAAAAAAGAGTGTCTGCTCTCTTATAAATCTTATTCAAGGATGTCCTTTGGCTCTGCACAGGCTTATTCTATGCCTGCAATCTCCTTTTCAGCAATCCTGCCCAGCCGCTTTATGCCCTCTGCTATCTGCTCTGGAGTTGAGTAGCTGAAGTTCAGGCGCATTTTGTTCTTTACAGAGCCGTCATGGTAGAATGCAAATCCTGGTATGAAGGCAACTTTTTCCTCCTCAACAGCCTTTTTGAACATTTTATAAGTGTCGATTTGGCTGGGCATGCTCAGCCAAAGGAAAAGCCCTCCCTCAGGTCTTGTCCAATCAACTTCGGGATGCTTGGGCATGTATTTATCGAGGGAGTCAAGCATAAGTTTCATTTTCCTTGAATAGTTCTGTTTTATTTTCTCAATATGCTGCTCAAGCTTCCCCTCTTTGAATAATCCTGAAACTATCATCTGGTCCAGCACAGGGGAGCAGAGGTCAGCGCCCTGTTTCATCTTGACCAGGGTATCGATTATATTTTTGTCTGCAGTTATCCAGCCAATCCGAAGTCCCGGTGCAATGATTTTTGAGATTGTTCTGAGGGAAATTATGTTGTTCAGCCCCTCTGCCTGTGCAAGCGAGTAGATTGATGGAATTGTTTCACCCTTGTAGCGCAGCTCCCTGTAAGGGGAGTCCTCCAACACCAGAATTTTGTATTTGTCTGCAAGCCCAATTATCTTTCTTCTCCTTTCATGGCTGAGAGTCACTCCAGCCGGATTCTGGAAATCAGGCACAACATAGATGAATTTTACCCTGCCCTCAACTTCTTTCAGCTTTTCTTCAAGCGCATCAGTCATCATGCCATTATTGTCAAGATGAACCCCGATGAATTGCGGCTCATAAAAGGTAAATGCCTGAAGCGCCCCGAGATAAGAGGGCTCTTCCACAATTATCCTGTCCCCCTTTTCCAAGAAAATTCTGCCAAGCAGGTCAAGCCCCTGCTGAGAGCCGACTGTTGGAAGTATGTCGTTTGTCTCTGATTTGATGCCTTCCCTACTCATCCACTTTGACAATTCCTCACGAAGCTCCCCATAGCCCTCTGTAGAGCCATATTGCAAGGCCTTTGTTCCCTTACTCCTGTAAACATCTGTTGTTATTTCCTCCAGCTCTTTGATAGGAAATGTTTCAGGGGCAGGAAGCCCGCCGCCAAATGATATTATCTCAGGATTCTGCGTCATCTTAAGAAGTTCCCTTATTATTGATTTTGGCATCTTCTTTACGCGCTCTGGATAGAAACTTTCGAACTTTTCCTTGTCCATAATGCTTACCCCCGATACTATTTAGCAGTAAAAAAGCAGGATGGAATTAAAAGGATTTGTTTTTTTCAGGATATAATAGCATAGTATAACCTCTGGTTTTTTGATGGGTTCTTTATTCCCCAACATAATTTATACTTTTATTCCTTGTATAATAAGGATTAATTCTCTCAATTTTATCTTCTAATGTATCCTCTTTGGGTTTCGAAGGTAACTCAAAAATTCTTTTATAGAACTTATAAAGCTCTATAATCTTTTCTTCTTGATTCAGTTTTTCATTATCTTGTTTCATACGAAAAATCCTCCTTATAAAAATAGCAATTTTCTCTTGCTCAATTTCGTACTTTTATTTATTATTTATTTCTTCTAAGAATCTCTTCACTGTCTTCACTATGTGCTCTGGCTGGGTTTTCAATAAATGAGACGCTTTTGCGATTATCTCCTTGTCAGTGCCTCTGATTTTTTCCCTTGACTCTAATTTGAAAGAGCCCTTTGGCTCTCCCTTCTTCACAATCTTCTTCCACTTCTGGAAGAGCTCTTCCACTCTGCCTGGTATTTCATCCCTCTCGCATTTAAGGGCTTCAGTTAATTCTTTGATGATTCCTGCTTCGCTTGAGCTTGCCCTCTCAGCAGCCTTTCCAGAAACAAATTCCAGACGGATAATCCCGTCCTGAATTTTTGAGGACTTTACTATCTTAATCCTGCCTGCCTCTCCTGTTGAATTCAGGTGAGTGCCCCCGCAGGCCTCAACATCAATCCCTGGAATCTCCACTATTCTTATCTCCTTTCCAGGCACTGCCCCTCCCTGGTAAAGGCGGAAGCCGTAGCGCTTTTCCGCCTCATTCCTTTGAAGGAAAAATTTCTTTATTGGAATATTATCCTTGACAATCTCATTTGCCTTTTTCTCTATCTCCTTAAGCTCTGAATCCTCAAGCTGCTTGTAGTGGGTGATGTCCAGCCGTCCGTGCTCTAGCGTCTTTGAGGCGCCCGCCTGCCAGACGTGGTTTCCGAGGACAATCCTGGCAGCTGCATTGACAATATGCGCCGTAGTATGGTGCTGGGCAAGCTGAAGCCGTCTTTCAAAGTTAACCTTTCCATTTACTCTATCTCCTGCCTTAAATTTTGGATTCTCAACAACATGGACTATGATGTTTCCCTGCTTGAAAACTTCTGTAACTTTTGAATTTTTCAAAGTGCCTGTATCAGAGAGCTGTCCTCCTGAGGTTGGATAGAATGCAGTTTTGTCCAGCACAACATAATGCTTTCTTTCTTTATCCACAATCTTCAATACCTTTGCAGAGAAATCTACTTTTTTGTAATCCCCGAAATACAAGCCATCTGTTACAGGAAGCCCAGGCAGCTCAATATTCTCTGCCTTCTTTGTCGCTGTTTTCTGAACTGCATTCTTGTGCCTCTCGGCTACAAGGGCATAGAAGTTGTCAGGCACAGAAAGCTCTTTTCCATGCGCACTGAACTCCGCCTTTATGTAGTCAGGGCTTATGCCGTGGCTGTCATACAACTCAACAAGTGTGTCAGTTGTTATTTTTTTGTTTATGAGCTGCTCAACAATCCTCTTTGAGGACTCCTTTGTCTCAAGGTATTTCTGTTTTTCAAATTCAAGGATTTCTGAAACTTCCTTAAAATTCTCTGAAAGTTCAGGGAACAAGGGCTTCAATTCTTCTGCATGAATCCTGCACAATTCAGGAAGGGAGATATTCCAATTGTTTTTTTCTATCAATGAAAGCGCACGCCGTAAAATAATCCTTAAATTATAGCCGCCGGCAACATTGCTCGGAAGAACGCCGTCTGAGATTGCAAAAAGCAAACTTCTTGAGTGCTCTGCAATTGAGTATAGTGCAGCTGACTTTCCAATCTTCTCTTTTAATTCATCTTTTGGAACATTGATTTTTTCAGAAATTTCTCCCCAGACCCCCTCTATGTTCTCAACCTCGTCAGCATTGAGGTAGGATGCATGGGGAAGGAACTTTTTCATGAGGTTCTGGTCTGTGCTGAAGCCAGTTGTCTTATACAGATGCCTCATGACTTTTGGAAAGACTGCCTCGTAGCTCGTGCTGGTGGCATTTGTGAACCAGGCATTTCTTTCATGCCCCATTCCCATGTCAAGCACATTCAGTTTCAGCGGCTTTAGTCCATCCTCAGTAATTTCATACTTCATGTAAACCTGGTTTCCTAATTCAAGCCCCCTTGAGAAGAATTCCATGCAGATTCCTGCATTTCCACCGCCTGCCCAGGCGTCCTCGTGAAAAGTTATCTCCTCCTTGGAAATTCCAAGCCCTTCCACAAGCCAGTTGTAAATGTCGGTGAAATACTTTTTCTGGTTAAAGTCCTCAGGCGCCTTGAAAGCGTGCTGCCCAATCATCACAAAGCCGGTGTAGTGGGCGCCTGTTATGCCAACATTGTCAATGTCATTGAAGCGAAGGCAGAACTGCGGAACAACAAGCGGGTTTGCAGGCGGCTCAACCTGCCCTGAAACCACAAATGGCTGGAAGTCATAAATAGAGGCCTGGACAAAGTCAGTGTCATCACGCCACCTTGCAGCAACAGGATACCTTTTTATTGGAGTGTAGCCCCTCTTTTCAAAGAACTTTGAGAACTCCTGCCAGACCTCAACATAGCTCATCTTGCGCTTTGCCGGGCTCTTCCCAATAAAGCGGAAGCCTCCTGAACAGGCAGGGTCCCCGCAAACATTTGAAGGGTTTATGCTCCAGAAATACTTTTGGCACTTATCGCACTGAAACCTTGAATAGCCCTCGCTCTTCAAAACATCAACAGGATAATACTTCTCGGGGCTTGCCCCTGTGATTTTCCTCAATTCCTTCTTGACTTCCTTGTCTGAAAGCATGGCTAACAGAATAAAAAGGCAGAATATAAAGGTTTTGAAAATTACTTTTTATTCCTCTCTTTTAACCATGTAATTATAACTAAACATAATATAATCGGTATCATAATAAGGAGCCATAAAAACCAAGGTTCAATTTTCATTTTGCCCAGTTTTAATACTTGTGTGGTATCAAATATTATTGTTTGATCTGAAGTTAAATTGAGATTATCGTTTTTTTCAAATTTTAAAATTTTGAAATCAACAGTCTCACAAAGTTGATAATCCTCTTTTTTACCCAATTGTATAGAAAAATTTGTATTTTCATTAAAATTATGAACAACTACTTCTCGAGGATATTTATATTTACTAAAATATTTTAACATTAATGTCTTACTTTTTATTGAAACTTTGCTCTGTTTAATTAAAAACGCATTCCCTGTTATTGTAATATTTAAAGTACTCAAATTTTGTATATATTGACTTGTTACGTCCTCTTCTGAATTATTTGCAGTAATCTTAACAATTCTTGACCAATTCTCGTCCTTGCTAAATTCAAATGGATCATTAATAAATTTGCCGGCGGAAGGATCAACTATTACTTGTTTACCTTTTTCATCATAAAATTCTGCCCATTCATGATCTTCTGCTCTCGTAGTTATTACATAACTTTTAAATCCAGCCGCGTTCATAAGTTCTACAAAATAGGATGTCATTTCGCCGCAATTTCCCAATTTAGAATGAATGACCCAGGATGCCTTATTTGTTTTTATAAATAAAATCGGTTTATTTTCAATGTAATATAAACCCCACAAAGGTCCATTAATTAAACTTTTATGCACATATGTAGAATTTACATTGTTTTTTAACCATTGCATTAAATTAATTGCTATTTCTTTTGAATTGTTCGCGTTATATTTGATAGTGTATAAATTTTCTCTGATTACGTTTTTTCCGAAAATCAAATTATACAAATTTGGAATTGTTGCAGGGAGAATCCATAAAAGTAATATGATTATAACTCCTAAAACGCACTTCAAAAATTTTTTGTCTTTATTCATGGTTTTTTAAATAAAGTCCGAGTGCAAACATACTTACAATATCAATACTAACTAACGCTATTGTGCAGTTAAGAGCATACTTTGTGACTCTGTTTTGTACTTGCGTTAGTGAGTAATTAAAATAAGTCATTTTATTATCAACATCAAAATAAAAATTATTCATCGTGTCATTTAAGCTCAAAAAATCTCCAACCGTGATTTTGCTAATGTTGGAATTTTCATAAGCTAATTTATAGTACTCTCGTTCTTTCATAATTTCCTTTAAAGTTTCATTTAATGAATCGCTTTGATTTATTGATTTTTCATATGCCGTTGTAAGAAAAGAATAATCTGTTGTTAATGCATTCACTTGGGCATTCATCAGATCGCAATCGCAACTGCAAATTGCGGCATGCGTTCCCGTTGATATTAATATTGATATCATAATAATTATAACAGATGATACTGATGATTTGTTCATATTTTTCACCCCTGTTAACTTATTTGTTTTGCTTCTTTAAATATTTAATCAACTTTGAGAAATTATCATAAGAAAACAATTGACACTTCTGGATAAAACAAAAGAGTCCTGAAAATTCGTTAAATCCGGAAAAAACCACAGGACAATAGACAAGTGCACGAAATCATTTTAAAGGAAGGATATTTTAGTCTAATTTATGAATAATACCGAGATTCCAAGATTTATTAAATGGGCAGGTGGTAAAGTTCAATTAATAAATCAGTTTATCCCATTTTTTCCTAAAAAAATAGATAGATACTTTGAGCCTTTTCTCGGAAGCGGTGCGGTATTCTTTTATGTCATTCAAACATTCAAACCAAAAGAAGTTTACCTTTCTGATACAAATGAAGAATTAATAAACGCTTACAAAATAATAAGAGATGATGTTGAAAGCATTATTTGTGAATTAGAGCAACATAAAAAAAATTATATGAATCAAGGCAAAGAATATTATTATTCGATAAGAAAACAAAATCCAAATGACTTTGATAATCTAAAAAGAGCTGCAAGATTTATTTACTTAAATAAAACATGTTTTAATGGATTATATAGAGTTAATTCTAAAGGAGAGTTTAATGTTCCGATAGGCAGTTATAAAAATCCAGATATTGTTCAAGCGGACAAACTAAGAAAGATTTCTAAGTTATTACAGAATGTTTCAATAGAAGTAAACTCATTTGAGCAGGTTCTTAAAAATGCAAAAAAAGGGGATTTCGTTTACTTAGATCCGCCATATTACCCTCTTAAAAAAGGTAGAAGTTTTACTAAATATGCTAAACATGATTTTTTAGAGAAAGAACAAGAAAGCTTAGCGGCAGTATTTAAAGAATTAGACAAAAAAGGTTGTTTGCTTATGCTTTCCAATAGTGATACTGATTTTATTAAGAAATTATACCCGACATTTCATATTGATATTGTAAAAGCAAACAGAATGATAAACTGCGACGCAACAAAAAGAGGAGAAATAAACGAAATTGTTATTACTAATTATAAAACAAAAGAGAACCAAAAGAAACTTTAATTCATCTTATTTGGGTTGCTTTACTAACAATAACAAATATATCTTTCTCATTAATCATTGCTTCCATTAACTCACGGAATACCCTTGCTGGTTTTTCTGGGGGTGTATTTTTTTCCATTTTTATCATTAATTCTATGAGATGACCTATAAAATCTACTTTATATTCGCCATATTTATTTAATTCCTCAAATTTTTTTAATTTTTCTGGCGTAGTCTCTTTCAGAAAACATAAGGCTCGGTCTTCTTTACTTTTGAATGCTTCTACTTTATCATACATGCATCTAAGATATTTCATAAATTCAAGAGTAAGTTTCTTATTATGTTCTTTCTTAATTAATAAATCAATAACCCAATGAATATGTTTAGGCGTTCTTAATCGCTTTCCTTTTTCTTGATATTTAATAAGAATATCGTGATCCGGATTTGCTCCTCTGTTACCCTCAAATACTCCGATAATTGTACCGTCAGATAGCTTGATCTCTTTGATGGCTATATGTTCCTCACCATCTCTTTTAAATTTCATTGATTCCTCCTTTGAGCATATATCTTCCTTCGCCAGTCCAATAAGTCATATCTTGTTCTATAAACATCCATTTTAATATTTTAAGTAACTCTTCAACAGAAAATCCTTTTTTGAAAGATAATCTATTTCGTTTGAGAATCTTGCTTGGTTCTTTGCAATTACAAACTTCATCTATTAATTTTTTTAATCGTTTAAATTTCACTAAACTCTCAGATTTTTTCCGTTTTAAATCTTTAATAATAACTTTATGGCTTGGTGGTTTATCATTTCCATTCTTAAATTTTAATAATTCTTCCACATTTATTTGAAAATCCATTCCTTTGTTTAACGAAGCTGGTCTTTTGAGGTATATTCTTTTTTCATTCTTTAAAGATTCAACATAATATGTATACCGTTGAACGTATACGATATTATTTCTAACATAACCCGGCTTTTCCGTTAGAAATTTTTGTATTAAAGCATCACGTAAGCCTTTACGAGTTTTTTGATTAAAAGTTATATTAAATTCATGAGGAATGTATTTTTTGTGAATTTTTTTTGGCTTTTTTGCCATGTATCAAATAACTATCAGTTAATATTTAAATAGATCTTTTTTTAATAACCTTTATTCATTCTTCACAATGTAGCCTGCGCCGAAAGAATATTTCCTGCATTTGCTTTTTGCCATTTGCAAGGATTTTCTGCAATGAAGCCAAGAACAAGATATGCTCCCTGCAGTTTTTACCGCAAGATTTTTAAATGAGTAATTATTTACTCATATGAGTAAAATGATACTCAATAAGGATTATTCTGTGATTGAATTCTTTCTTGGAGACTATAACAAGAGAGCTTACGGCAGGGAGATTTCAAGAACCTGCAGAATGAGCCAGAAATCAGTCGCTAATTCACTCCTGCGCCTTGAAGCCGATGGAATCCTGAGGTCAGAGGAAAAGGGCAGGACAAAGCTTTACTTTCTTAATGCAAAGAATCCATTCATAAAAGACATACTCCTCTCTGCCGAGATTAAAAAAAAGATATTATTCCTTCAGAAGCATCCAAAACTTCAGGAAATTTTCAGGGAAAATTCAGGAATTACCGGGATATTCGGAAGTTATGCGAGAGGAAAAGAAAGAGCTGATTCTGACATAGACATTTTTGCAATCGGCGCTGATTATTCCAGCATTGCAAAAAACGCATCTGTTTTTGGAATTAAGGCAAGCGTCCGAAAATTCTCCGAAAAAGAGTGGGCAACTCTTATTAAGCAAAAAAACACCCTCGCAAGCGAGATTATCTCTGCGCACATCATCATTTCAGGCGCAGAAAAGTTTGTAAATCTTGCTTGGGCTGATTTTTATGGATTTGATTGACTGGTGCATTTCAAACAAAAGCGGGATTAAAATTTCTGAGCCAAATGACAACATGTGCAAATCATACATGAACATGGCGGAAGAATCAATAAAAATTCTTCCAAATGTTTCCCAGAGCAGGATTTGGACAGCAACAGTCAGCTATTACATTTTTTATTACTCACTTTACGCATTAATGCTTAAAATTGGAGTGAAATCTGAAAAGCACACCTGCTCGCTTGAATTCATGAAGCAGTTCTTGATGAATTTTTACAGTGAGAAAGAGATTAAATCAATCTCTTCTGCATTCTCTTCAAGGATAGACCTGCAGTATTATTCAGACCGCCCGGTTGATGCAACGGCAATACAAAATTCAAAGCGGGGATGCAGGGATTTTTACATTAAAACAAAAATGATAATTTCTAAGATAACAGAAAAACAGGTTAGAGCAATAAGGGCAGCGCTTGCAGAAAGAATGCACAAAACTTTATAATTCTAATTCAATAACATAATCTTCATGCAGCCAAAATACGCAACAAAGGAAAATGCAGAAAAAATAATTAGGATTCTAACAAGAGAATACAAAGTTCCTAGGAGCGCCCTTCGCTTCTCAAATCCGCTTCAGGTTCTCGTCGCTACAATGCTCTCTGCCCAGTGCACTGACATTAGAGTGAATATGGTTACTCCTGCGCTCTTCAGGAAATACAGGAGCGTGAAGGACTTTGCAAATGCAGATCTTAAGGAATTGGAGCAGATTATAAGGAGCACAGGATTTTATCATATGAAAGCGAGGCACATAATTGACTCTTCAAAGATGATTGTAAATGACTTCCATTCACAAGTTCCTGACAGTATGGAGAATCTTTTGAAGCTTCCAGGAGTTGCAAGGAAGACAGCAAACATGGTGCTCTCAGAGGGCTATGGAAAATTAGTGGGCATTGTGGTTGATACCCATGTTACAAGATTATCTTACAGGTTAGGACTCACAAAGAACAGGGAACCTGTTAAGATAGAGCAGGACCTGATGAAAATCTTCCCAAAAAGCAACTGGCGCGCCCTCTCACACTTTCTGGTGTTTCATGGAAGGGCAGTTTGCACTGCAAAGAAGCCAAAGTGCGAATTCTGCAGTTTAAGGAATCTCTGCCCAAGATTAGGAGTCTAATTCTCAAAAGGCACTGGACAGTCCCGCGCAACGCTTTTAAGCAGAAAAATATAAAATTGAATTGTGAAAAGAACAGGCACAGCAAGCCTCCCCCTCCATCCAGGAAAATGCCCAAGGTGGCTTTTTCCCAGGATGGTTGCAGTTGGCGGTGAAATCTCAAGGTTCATAATCTATGAATACGGGCAGGAGGAGTTTCTCAAAAGAATTTCAGACCCGTATTTCTTCCAGTCCTTGGGAAATGTCATCGGCTTTGACTGGCACTCGTCAGGACTTACAACAACTGTCTGCGGGGCGCTGAAGAAGGCACTGAAGCCGCAGGACGGGATTATCGTGCTTGGAGGCAAGGGCTCTGCCTCAAGAAGGACTCCTGATGAGATAGCAGCAGCATCTGGATATTTTGGAATTTCAGAGCAGAAGTCAGAGAAGCTGCAGTATGCCTCAAGGATGAGCGCAAAGGTTGACAATTCACTCATACAAGACGGATTCCAATTATACCATCACTGCTTCTTCCTCTCTGAAAAAGGAAATTATGCAGTTGTCCAGCAGGGAATGAATACTGTTGAGAAGTATGCAAGGAGGTACCACTGGCTTTCTGGCTTTGAGAGCTTTGTGGAGGAGCCGCACACAGGAATCTGCGCCGAGAAGATTGAGAATTCTGTGCTTGACATGACTTCAAAAGAGAGCAGGGAGTGCCGGAAGACAAGCCTTGACATTGCAAGGGAAAAGCCGGAGAGGATATTCCGCCTTTGCAACAACATTTCATCAGACCAGAGAAGCATTCTTGAATACACAGGAGAATTCAGGACAATCTCAATGCCATCCTGCCACATAATTCCAAAGATGAAAGAGCGGGACCTTGAAACACTGAGAAAGGCGTATGAGCTCCAGTCAGAGAGCTACGAGCAGCTCGTCTCAATCCAGGGATTCGGGCCAAAGGCAGTAAGGTCCCTGGCACTGATTTCTGAGATGATTTACGGAAGCCCTGCCTCATGGAAAGACCCTGCAAACTACAGCTTCGCCCACGGCGGCAAGGACGGAATTCCATACCCTGTGAATAAGGAGCTGATGGACCAGAATGCAGAGCTGCTGAGAGAAGCGCTCAGGCAGGCGAGAATAGGAAATAATGAAAAAAGAGATGCAATAATGCGGCTCAAGGCGCTTTATGCCTAGGCCACAGGATAGACAATGTCCCCTTCCTTGACAGGAGAGTCAACCTTCAGCCCAATCTCCTGCTTGGCTTTGGCTTCCTTCAGATTCTTGTGCTCTATCTGCATTGAAGCTACCTTCTGAACAAACTCGTTCCCGTGCCCCTTTATTTTTATTGTATCTCCTGCCTTTATGCTTCCTGAGAGAAGCACTACGGCAACGCCTATATGCGAGAAATAGTGCGTTATTTTTCCAACCTCCTTCTCCAAGAGATTCACCCCCAAAAGCTGCTTAACCCTTTTAACTATTTAAAGATTTTCAGATACTTTTTTATACTGCTAAGATGAGGCATTATTGATGAAAAAGGAGCTCTTTGAGACATATGATTCAGGCATTACTGAGTTGCCTGCAAGAGTAAAAAAGATTGCAAAGGAAGGCAGCCTAACCATCATAACATTGGACAAGACGCCGTTCAGGCCTGCCTCTGGGGGGCAGCCGACAGACCTGGGCGCAATAGAAAATGAGGGCTTTTTAGCCATTGTAAGGGACACATCAGAAAAGGACGGCGAGGTAATGCACAAAGTAGAGGTGCAAAAGGGCTCAATTTCTGAAGGCGACTCTGTAACTGCGAAAATAGATGCTAAGCGAAGGCAAAATCTGAAAATCATGCATTCTGGAGAGCACCTGTTCTTCTCTTGCCTGAAAAAAGTTCTGGGAGAAAAGGGGATTCCTGCAGAAGTAGAAAAGGTGGCGATTGGCGAGCAGGAGTCAGCGCTGTTTGTAAAGACAAACTCGCTCAACTGGTATCTGATATTTGAGGCAGAGGAGCTTGCCAATAAGATAATATCAGAGGCAAGGGTTATCTCTGTGAGCTATGTCAGAAAGGAAGGCATAGAGGAGCTTTCAAAAAATGGGCTGAGGATAAAAGCAGACAGGATAAAGGACGGCTTCATAAGGGTAGTAGAGATTTCAGGGGCAGACCTCTCTGCATGCACAGGAACGCATGTAAAAAGCACCTCTCAGATTGGCTTCTTCATCGCAACAGGGCTGAAGGCAATTGGCTCTGGGAGTTTTGAGATAAAGTTCAAGGCAGGTGAAGCTGCAAGGCAGGAATTGTTCTCACAGGCAAGGATTCTGAGGAAGGAGCAGGCGCTGCTGGGAACAAATGGCGAGGAGGCATTCCAGCTGATGCTTAAGATTCTTGACGATAAAAAGCGCCTTGAGGAGAAGCAGCAGCAGGCACTTTTTGAGAGGATAGCAAACCTCAGGCCAGAGAGCATTTTAGGGATATTATTCTATTCGCAGTCATTTGAAAACGAGGAGCAGAAGGTCATAGTTAAGGCGGCCTCAAAGCTCTGCGATAACAAAAATTCACCAAACGAATTTTTGGAACATGAAAATCAAGATTTTCAGTTCAAGAAATCATTTGATTTCTTTGAACAAGAAATTCCAAAAGAATTTCTTTGTAAAAAGTCAGTTGTCGCGCTCATAAACAGGAAAGAGCCGGGCAAGGCGACTTTGTATATGATGCGCTCAAAGGAGCTCGGGCTTGACATGCTCTCATTATTAAAGGATGAAATCCTCAGGCAGTTCCCAGGAAAGGGCGGGGGAAACTCAAGCTATGCAACCGGAGAGGTTGAGATGAGCCCTGAGCAGGAGAACAGTTTCTTTGATGCAGTGAGGGCATTCATAAGGCTGAACTGCTAAGCCGGAAATCCTTCAAAACTTTCTCTTTTTTCAATATTATTTCCTGCTGAGTTCGGAGCGCTTCCGGAAAAAACTTCTAAAGCGTTATTTAAGAAAAAAGGATAACATCTATTTATGAAAAATCAGGAGAGGCTTTTCTCAGAACTTGAAAGGGTAGTGACGGGCATAGAGCTTATCATTGAGGTGAGCGACAGAAACGCTGCCCTAAGGGCATTAAAGAGATTTGGGGAGTGCCACACATTTGAATTCATCCCGTATCTCTCGCTTGACTGCAGTATTGAAGACGCGAGAAAGCTTTCTGAACTCAAATATGGAAGGGCAAAGGACAGGACATTTGAAAGGAGCTTTTCTGACAGCATAGAGCACATTGTTTCAATAGAGCCGGCTGCAAAGGTCTCGATACCGCCCATGAGGCCTGGAATAAACTATTACAGAAAAAAGGATGAGGGAAATCTTTGGAACCTTGAGAATATAGGGCTGTATGATGCGCTTGAAAGGGCTTCTGGCTCAGGAGTTTCAATCGGCATAATTGACACTGGCTGCGACTACACACATCCTGAAATCTCAGCAAGGTTCGGCTCAGAGAAGGGATATGATTTTGTTGAAAAAACAGGAAATCCCATGGACAGGAATGGGCACGGCACCCATGTTGCAGGAACTGTTGCTGGCTCATACTGCGGGATTGCAAGGGCATCCCGGCTCTATGCAATAAAGGTTCTTGACGAGGACGGCTCTGGAAGCGAGGCAGATGTGATGAAGGGCATAGAATGGGCACTAAAAAGCAATATTCAAATTGTTAACATGAGCCTTGGCTCCCCAGAATACTCAGAGGCGTTCAAGGAGATGTGCTACTATGCATCATCGCAAGGAATGATAATCTGCGCAGCTGCAGGAAACGACGGCGAACCAACTTATAATTATCCATCCTCATTTGAACCGGTTATTTCTGTTGCAGCAGTTGACAAAAGGAACAAGCATGCGTACTTCAGCAACATAAATGATTTGGTTGACATCTCTGCGCCTGGAGTTGACATTGTCTCATCATACATGGGAGGCGGTTACAGGATGCTCTCGGGAACATCCATGGCAACTCCCCATGTGGCTGGCTCAATTGCACTTGCGATTTCAGCAGGGATTGAAAATCAGTATTGCGAAGACAGGATGAAATCAAGGGCAGAGCATCTCTATGAAGAGAACGTGCCTGCAGAGGCATTCGGCGCAGGGCTTATAAGGATAGACAGCATGGTGTCATCTGCAGAATCAAAAATTGTCAGGACATTCAGAGAGCAGTACAAAATGCAGGGCAGCAGGGGGCTACTTGGAAAGATAATGGGTGCATCAGGAAAATGACAGGGCTTGAAAAAATTGTGAAAGGAGAATTTTTCATAAGGTTTGACGAGGGAATGCTGAAAGAAGAGCAGGCAAGGGAGCTTCTTGAATCAGCAGGAATAGAGATAATATACCATTACATTACCGGCGTATATCAGATTAAGGTGCCTGAAAAAGATTATGACAGCGCATTCTCAAAGCTGGAGGAGCTGAAAGAAAAGAAATACATAAAAAGCATAGAGCCGGTCTACATGACAAATGCTTTCTGAATACTGCCTGAAAAAGTGGTTAAATATTTAAGGGCAGGCGCTTTAATCCACGTAAAATGGGGGGCGACGCAACACTGCTGGAACTGCTGAAAGAGAGTGAGAAATATAAAGAGAAATCCGGGACCGAGTTTGATAAACTGGAAAAAATCTTTGAAAACTATAAAGAAAATCCTGTGCTTGAAAAAGTCATTAAAGGGAATAGCAGCATTTCTGATGTTGTTTCAGAGCTGATATACACGCAGTTCGCAGGGTATTTTTTTGAGAAGAACTCATTTTTTGATTTTGACAAGGCAGACATTGGAAGAATATCTGAATTGCTGCCTCTGCACGATTACCTGAGCAAAAGGACTCCTTCTAAAATACGCAGAGAATTACTATCTACGAGCATTATGAGCAGCTGTCCGCCAATTTTTTTGACTGTTCTCGCATCTTTTTACGCGACTACTCCTCTTTCTATATTCCCAATTGTGGCAGCAGGCACAGTTGTTACATTTTTGGCAGTATTAGGCATGACTCTCTTCCATAGAGACGCATTGCTCGAAGAGCATAAGAGAACTCAAATGAAGCAATTCTTAGATGATGCGCATTATCTTGATGAAAAGATAAGAGAGGTTTACAAGAAATAAGATTAATTACATTTTATGGAAAACATTTTATAGAAATAAGTTTAGTATTCCCCAAAAATATTTATGCTAAAAAACGGCGCTAAAACTCAATACTTTAGTTTAGAGATAAGGCGCCGTTTTTGGCATCCTAAAAATCCGCGAATCGGAGAGTGTCCGGTCAAACTCCGCACTTTAGTGCGGAGTAGGACACTCTCAGCGGATTTTTATGATATTGGGTGCTGAAAATCTTATAAAAATCACTGGTGCTTATGCATGACTGAAATTGAATGCGGCGAACTTGACGGAATGGCTCCTGAACAGCACGACCTCTTCTGGAAGCTGAGAGAGATTGGAGCTACAAAAAAGGAAGCTGATACTCTAAGCATACACTTGGCTGACTTCTACACTGTCAAAGAGGGCATTGTGCCAAGGATAGGCGCTATCAGCCCAGAAAGAGTAAAAGAACTTTACTTTATGGTGTTTGAAAACGAAAAGAAATATTATTAAAAATAGAAAAAATACTTTTTGACTCAATCTTTCAGCTTGAAATAAATTCTCCTGTTGCTCTTGCCTTTGTTCTCTGTGCCTGTTATCTCAATGCCCCTTATTTCAGAAATGTTTTTCAGATGCGTCCCGCCGCAGGCCTGCTGGTCAAGCCCCTCAATTGAAACCACCCTTATCACCTTCAGTGACTCAGGCAGCAGTTTCCTCAATTTTACAAGCCCGGGAATCTTGAATGCCTCTTCCCTTTCAAGAAATTCAATTCTTACAGGCAGCGCCTTTGCTATCTCCTTGTTTGCCTCTTCTTCATACTGCTTTATCTTCTCCTTGTCAAAGTTTTCAAGGCTGAAGTCCATCCTTGTCCTGTCAAGGGCAATCTGGTTGCCTGTTATCTCAACACTCGGCTCTTCCTTTGTTATGACTGCGGCAAGCACATGACAGGCAGTATGGTATCTCATAAAGGTATATCTCCTGTCCCAATCAATAGAAGCCTTTATTGTGCAACCCTGCTTTATCCCAATCTCTTCTGCTGGCTTTTCCAATTCATGAAGAACCCTGCCGCCCTCTTTCTTAACCATGACAACCCTGGCGCTTTTGCCATCACAGGAAATCTCACCAAAGTCAGCCGGCTGCCCTCCTGATTCAGGATAGAATGCTGTCCTGTCCAGCTCTATCCTATTGCCTTCCACTAATTCAACTATCGCTTCAAACTCTTTCAAATAGCAGTCCTTGAGATAAAGCAGCTCTGTCATGCTATGTTGGAGCAGCCCCTGATTTATATTCTTTTTCCCAAGATTAATAAACAAAAAAAGATTTCAATCCTGAAATGAGAAAAATCCGAATCCGCGATTTTGACCTGAAAAAGACAGTTGAGTGCGGGCAGATTTTTCGGTGGGAAAAAATCAGCGGATGGTATTTCATAACTGCCGGCGACAGGATAATAAAGGTGAGGCAGGAGGGAAACTTTCTTTTCTACGAGCTTTCAAAGGGAGGGGCCGGATTCATAAGAAATTACTTTTCTCTGGGCGAGGATTATAAGAAAATAATCTCAGGCATAAAAAAAGATGAAAAGATAGGGAAGGCGATAAAATCAGTATACGGGCTGCGCCTGATAAAGCAGGAGCCCTTTGAGTGCATGGTGAGCTATATCTCCTCCTCGGCATCCAACATCCCGAGAATCAGGAGAAACATGAACTCGCTCTCAAGAAGGTTCGGGCATAAAATAAAACTTGGAAACTATACCTCATATTCCTTCCCAAGCCCAGAGGAGATGCTCAAGTGCGAAGATCTTGAGAAGGAAGCGAGAAACTGCGGGCTCGGCTTCAGGGCAAGGTTCTATTCCAAGGCAATTGCAGCGATTGCAGAGGTCTCTGCAGAGGAAAAACTCTCCACAAGCCAGTCATTTGAGAACTATTTCTCATGGCTGAGAAGGATGAATTATCCTGATGCAAAAATGGAGCTTATGAATATCTCAGGAGTGGGAAGCAAGGTTGCCGACTGCATACTGGCATTCTCACTAGGATTCAAGGAGGCATTTCCCACAGATGTCTGGATAAGAAGGGCGATAGCAGAGCTGTATTTTTCCCAAAAAAATATAAGCGCGAAGGATGCAGAAAGGTTTGGAAGGGAATATTTTGGGCAAGATGCTGCCTATGCCCAGGAATTCCTGTATTACTGGAGAAGGCAGCCAAAGGCAAAAGATTAAAATATCAAATAATAGCAATCCTGACCAAGATGAAAATCACAGGCATAGTGTTCTCTGGCTTGAAGGAGGCATCTGTTTACATGAGGATGCCTGAGTACAAGGAAAAATTCAATTCGGCGCTCGGCTTCGTCCCCTTTGAGGGCACTCTGAACCTTAAAATCTCTGATGAGGACACGCTCCAGGTTGCAAAGCTTGAACCGATAACAATAGAGGGCTTTTCCATAGGAGAAAAGAAGTTCGGAGCAGTCACCTGCCATAAAGTTGTTGTTGCAGGCAAGAAGTGCGCAATCATAGTGGCTGAGAACTCGAGATATAAGAAATACAACATTTCTGCAATAGAAATCGCCGCTCCTGTTTCAATGAGGGAATATCTCAATGTGAAGGATGGCGACAGTGTTGAAGTGGAACTTCCGGGAATCTAGAAAAGCGAAATTCTCTTCTTGACAAGGAAAACGCCCCTTTCCCTTATCTCAAAAAGCACAGCCCTTCCCTCAGGCATGCTCCTATGTTTCCTAAGAATTGCGCGGTGCTCGTTTCCCTCATGCTGGAGCTCAATCAGGCACTTGCCTCTGTATTTCACTATGTCGCCGCCAACCATCTTCACAGAGTCTTTCTTGTCAAATTCAGAATAGACCTGGCTTGTGACAATAACAGGTATCTTTTTCTTCCTTGCAATCTCGCTGAGGAAATTCAGCTGCTTTCCGAGGGAGCTGTTTATGCCCTTTATGTCTTCCTCTGTCCTGTCAGCGCGGTAGAGCATGCTTATTGTGTCCACAATTATTATCCCTATGCTATCATCCACAAGCTCCTTCAATTTTTCAAAGTCCTTCTTCTGCTCATCAAAGGTTGCGGGCTGGAGAAAGACAGTCCTTTCCATCACCGGCTTTGAGTTTCCGCATATTTGGGCAAGCCTCGTCACAGAGAAGCCCCCCTCTGTATCCATGAATATCGCCTTTTTCTTCCTGGCAATGCTTGCGAGCGCGACAAGGCAGAAATTTGTCTTTCCCGAGCCAGAAGGGCCATAAATTACAGTTATGGCGTCCCGCTCGTAGCCGCCTGAAAGCAGCTCATCCATCGCATCGCTTCCAGAGGGCACCTTCTCCTCCTTTAATTCAGCTTTTTCCATCCTGTCGTTCCCGTAATAATATGGCTATAATAATCTTTCTTAACATGCTATCTGAAGATTGAGAGAAATCCCGTCTTCCTTGAGAGTTCCCTCCTCTTTTTTGCTATGAAAATTCCGAACTCCTTCTCAAGTCCTGTTGCATTCTCAAACTTTTCTTCCATTTTCTTAAAGCTGCGGGTGTGGTGGTAGTTCTTGCCGTTCTTGTAGGAGAACTTCATCTTCTTGTGCAGCAACTCGTGGTAGATGAGATAATCAAGCATCTCAGGCTTCGCATCCCTGAATATCTCACTTACAGTAATCATATCCTCCTGGTAGTCATAGCGGGCAAGCCGCCTGAAGGAAGTGCCTGCGAATCTCATGTTCGGCTTCTCGAGAAGCCCGCTAAAATACCTATCATTCACCCTCTCAAAGGACTGCTCGAGCAGGGGCTCTGCCTCGCTCTTGCTTACCGAAAGATGCAGATTCTTTACAAAGTTTGAGTAAAGTTCCATCTCCATAGTCGGCTTAATCCTCTCGCCCTTCTTTTTGAATATCTTCACAAGCAGCTCCTGGAAAAGCCCCTTTTTTATTGTTTGGGAGACATCCAGCCAGCCCCTTCCCAGCCTGAACTCAACCAGGTTGGAAGCCCTTGAATAGGCAATTGAGGCGCTGTATCCCTTCATCCTTTTTTTGTACCTCACAGAAAAAGAAACACCATTTTTTTCAGGGAAAAGCTCCCTAAATCCCTCAAGCGCAATAGAATCTTCCATCTTTACGCGTTGTACTCATACCTGAGCATCGCGGCAACCCCGCCTAGCTCCCTGAGTTGGACGCCCTCATTTGTCTCCACAGATATTATCTTCACAGATGTGCCGAATTTTTCCGCCTCGTTTTCAAACTTCTCTATTTCCTCGTCAGAGAGGCTCTCTGAGATAAGCACAGTGTCAACAGCAGCAGCAGAGATGAGGGAAAGCACAGCCTCCTTTCCGTAGGATACCTTTCCAGGGGTCTTGGCAAGGGCATCGAAGAAGCGCTGCATTGAATTCTTCTCATCTATTATTTCCTCATTGGCAAGCACGTCCTGGCTCTTTTCAAGGAGTTCCTTGACTCCGAAATCATCTGTATAAGTTATATCCTTTATCGCGATTATCTTCTTCTTGACATCATTTGTTATATAATTTCCATCCACAAAATCATATTTGGTGGGGCCCGGGCCTCCAACAATTATCCCTTTCAGCTCCTTTCCGAGAAACTGCGCTTTCATGTACTCTCCAACCTTATTGTAGAAATCCTTGGCAGCCCCCTCCCTCAGGCGCAGGAACCTCATTGCTGACTGCCCTCCTGCCTTGAACTTGCCCGGCACCATTGAATGGGTCCTGACAAGCACGTTTATACTCTTGCCCTTGAGCATAGCAATTGTGGCTTCCCTCCTGTCCATAACAACAAACCCATAGCTCTCCTTTGTCTCAAGCATCTCCTCCAAGGGCTCTGTAACAAATGCCTTGTCGCACCTGTATATCTTAACTTTGAGGGGGACCTGCGGCTCAATGCTCCAGACTCTTACATCGCTCTGCCCCTCCCTCTCTGCCACATTCCCGGCAAACACAGCAAGCCCGTGCGGCGGTGTCTTATGATAGAGCTTCAGGTGCTGCATCATCCTTTCAAGGGCGTCAATGACATTCTTCCTTGTAGAAGTCGACTTTATGTTGGTGGCAGTGCCCTGCTCCTGCGCAAGCTGGGCCATTATCTTGTTTATGTCATAGTCCTGCGGAATATAAACTGACACAAGCTCGGTATGCCTTCCCCTGTACTGCCCGAGCTCCTTCAAAAGCTTTTTCAGTTTGAACTTCTGCGCTGAATCCATAATATAAAGGGAAAGGCAATAATATATAAAAGTTTGTATAAGACGTGAGTAAACCAAAGATTTAAAAATATCCGCCTAAATATCCGAATGCAATGGGGCTGTGGGGTAGCCTGGCTATCCTTTTCGGTTTGGGACCGAATGACCCCGGTTCGAAACAACTGGTTACGCTCGGTTGACACAAAAAAATTGCACAGCAATTTTTTGTGCAAGAAACAAAGAAATTCTTTTAGAATTTCTTGTTCAAGAAATGCATGGCATTTCTTTGAATGCAAAGCATTTCTTTGCACGCAAGGTGCAAAGACAGAGTCTTGCACAAAAAATCACTACAGTGATTTTTTTGTGGAGCGCAAGGCTCCACGACCGCGAAATCAATGCTAATTTTGATATCGCGGAAAAATTGCTGCGGTAGAACATGTAACTACTTGGCGAAAGTCCGGGCAGCCCCACTTTAATTCAGGTTTTATACGAAAAGTTTTTAAAACTGGGCAAAAAATCTATTTTATAGGCAAGGATATCAATGTTCGCTATTATTTACCTTGCCTATATCCAGAAGACTTTAACAAATTTCAGATAAATATTAAAGTCTTCTCGTATAAAAGAATTCAGAGGAGAGCATTTTGGCAAAGAAATCAGAAGCGAAGTCCGCAAACAGATTCGGGACGAGATATGGACGCACTCTAAGGATAAAGCTGGGCAAGGTTGAGGCGCAGTACAGGAAAAAGCTTGCATGTCCCTACTGCCACTACAAGCAGGTCAAAAGGGTGGCTCTTGGAATATGGAAATGCAGGAAGTGCAAGGCAGAGTTCACAGCATCTGCCTACAGCATTGAAAAGAAAAAGGCCAAGAAGCAAGAAATTTCAGAGTGATAAAAAATGGAATACAAATGCATGGTATGCAACAAAAAGGTTGCTGACACTTACATAAAGAGAAGGGTCAGGTGCCCATACTGCGGAAGCAAGATGCTTTTCAAGCCGAGGAGCCTTCCAACAAAAGTCAAGGCAAGATAATCTTTTTTTGTATTATGCAGGGAGAGTTCCCTGGTCAAAATGGCTGAAAATTCAGGTTATGGGATAACACTCAGATTGCAGCTGGATTCTAAGTCAAGCAAGGATTTTCTCAGCTCCATAAAGCCCGAGCTGAGCAATGACTATAGAATTTCAGCGAAAGGCAATGCAGTTGAAATAAGGTTTTCAGCAAGGGAAGCATGCGATTTTGAAGCAAAGTGTGCATCCCTCTCAAAATACATAAAGCTTTTTGAGAAGTCGGCAAGGCTCGCCAAGGAATGAGCAGGAGTGAAAAATGGCAAATCAGGACAAGGAAACAGAATCGCAGATTTCAGAGCTCCAGATGATGGAGCAGGCCTTCCAGAACCTCTCCTTACAGAAGCAGAACTTCCAGCTCCAGCTGGCAGAGGTGGACTCTGCGCTTGAGGAACTTTCAAAGGCAGAGAAGGCATACAAGATTGTGGGAAGCATCATGGTTGCCTCGGGCAAGGAAGAGCTGAAGAAGGAGCTTGAATCAAAGAAGGAGGTGCTCTCGCTAAGGATAAAGACGCTTGAGAAGCAGGAGAACAGCTTTCGTGAGAAGGCCTCGGAGCTCCAGAAAAAAGTAATAGAAAAGCTCGGAAAATCCCAGTAACAAAAATTTGCTTGGCAAATTCCATAAAAAACTGTTGTTTTTTAGGACAAAGAAATTCTTTTAGAATTTCTTGTCCAAGAAACGCAAAGCGCAAAGACAGGGTCTTGCGCAAGAAATGCCTATGCATTTCTTTGCGTTTCTTTGGACCCAAAAATCTTCGATTTTTGTGGTTTTGGAACATGAAAATCAAAGATTTTCAGTTCAAGAAATCATCGATTTCTTTGAACAAGAAATTCCTTTGGAATTTCTTTGTAACAATTAAAAATAGAAGGCGATTGCAATGGCAGCAGGCAAGAAGAGAAATGAAAAAATTGCTCAGGTGCTTGAGCTCATGAAGGAGCTTGAGAACGATTCCACTGTGCCGAGGAATGTAAAGGCAAAGATAGCAAACGCCGAAAAGGCGCTTTCTGAAGATGCAGAGCTTTCGCTGAGGGTGCACAAGGCATTGAACGAGCTTGACGAGATTTCAGACGATGCAAACATGCAGCCCTACACAAGGACCCAGGTCTGGAACATAGTGTCTGTGCTCGAGAGCATTTAAGCAACAGCAGAAAATCATAGTTTCTTCCTTATCTCAACCTTTGATTTTGATATTATGGAATTTGGGACATAAATCAGGTCTCCCTTTTCGGTCTTTAGGCGGAGCTCCGTGAGGTCAACCTTTATGACATCGCCTTCTGTATGCTCATCTATTTTTATGTGGTCGCCGGCCCTTATCTGTCTGCTGCCAATTATTTTCAGCCCAGATATTATGCTGGGAACAGCATCTTTGACATAAAGGGCAGCTGATATGAGTATGAGCACTATGAAAGCCGCAGCCAGCCACCTGAAGACAGGGGCTGCAATCCCGATTTCCTTAAGCGCAAGTATTATTGAGAGCAGGTAAATCGCCCCTGAGATGACAAAGGATATTGAATCCTGGAGAGGTATGTTCCTCTTGAAAACCTTCTTGGCCAAGCCGTCAAGCTCTATTCCCCCGAGTATCTTCTGAACAAGCTTTCCGATGAACCTTCCTATGAAGAAGCCGCCTGCAAGTATGAACAGGGCTAGAAGAAAGTTGTTGAATATCAGCGATATGTTCTTCAGTGTCCCAACTGTCTCTGCAACAGCGCTCAGGTTGCTCTCATTCATGAAATAAAAAAGGGGAATAATTGTTTTATAAAGGTTTGGCAAAACTATATTCTTTAATATAACTGTTAAACAACATATTTGCTTTTCTGCCTGAAAAAGTTTAAAAGACAACGAATACTCGCAAGGCACAATGGGCGACCAGTTACTTATTGAGCAGATAAAGGAACTTGAGCAGGAGCTAAGCACTACTAAATACAATAAGAGGACTGAGCATGCCATAGGACTGCTGAAAGTGAAGATAGCCCGGCTCAAGGAGCAGCTTGAGTCAAGGCGCGCAATAAGAAAGCAGGCACAGAGACCATCATTTGCTGTAAAGAGGAATGGGGACGCGACAGTCGCTCTTATCGGCTTTCCTTCTGTTGGAAAATCAACACTAATAAACAAGCTCACAAACGCAAACTCCAAGATCGCAAGCTACAATTTCACAACCCTTAACTGCATTCCCGGACTGATGGAATACAAGAATGCAAAAATCCAGATACTCGACCTTCCGGGAATACTTGAGGGCGCTGCTGATGGCACAGGAAAGGGCAAAGAGGCAATCTCTGTGCTGCGGAATGCAGACCTTATCCTACTGCTTGCAGACGCATATGCAGTTGAAGCTCAGCTTCCTGTGCTCAGGAAAGAGATTTACAGCGCGAGAATACGCCTGAACCAAAAGAAGCCAGATGTAAAGATAGACAAGAAGGCGAGAGGGGGAATCACAATAAGCAGCACTGTAAAACTCACCAAGATAAAAAAGGATGATATTGTGTCTGCGCTCAAGGAATTCAGGATAATGAATGCCGATGTTATTGTAAGAGACAACATCAACATAAGCCAGTTCATTGACTCTATCACAGGCAACAGAAAGTATGCATCAGGGCTCTTCGTGATAAACAAGATAGACATAGTGGAGCAGCAGGAAATCTCAAGAGTGAAAAAATATATGGCTGAGCTCTCAAAAAAATCAGTTGTACTCAAAGATAAGAGTGGAGTTAACTATGTTATGATATCGGCGGAGAAGGGCATAAACCTTGAGCTTCTCAAGGAGGCAATTTACCAGAAACTCAAATTCATAAGGATTTATCTGCGCGAGGTCGGAAAAGAGGCGGACCTTGACAAGCCCATGATAATGAGGGAGGGCGCTGCAATAAGGGATGTCTGCTCAAAGATACACACAAGCTTTGTGGAAAAGCTGAGGTTCGCGCGCATCTGGGGAAAATCAACAAAGTTTCCAGGGCAGAAATTCAAACTGGAGCATGTTCTCAAGGACGGCGACATAGTGCAGCTGCATCTTAAATAGTTAGGGCAAACTCTCAACATAATCTTTTCTGAGAGAGAAGCCATGCCTCTTTGCAACCCGTCTAAGCTCTCTGTCAAAGCCAGAGCCGTACTGCGCAGCCCTCTTCTTCCTCATCGCAAACCTTTTCGGAAGCCCGAGGAATATTGCCGCCTTCCTAAGAATTATCTTCTTTTCAGTTTCACTTATCTTCAATGAGGAAGGCATTGACATTGCAAGCCTTATCACATCCTCATCAAGGAAAGGAGTCCTTATCTCGCATGAAAGCGCCCTCGCAATGGGATAGTCCCGCAAAAGGTCCCTCTTGTACATTGAGAGCAGCCCCTCCATGCATTCCTCATTGACATCAGCGCCTGACTTAAGCGCCTTGAGATGCCTGTCATAGCCGGCGAATATTTCCTCTGAGCCGAGCCCAGAAAAGAGGATATTAACTCCCTTTGATTTTGCAAGCTTCAGGGCAGAGTAGATGACAGCTCCGATGCTTAGTGTTACAGAGTAATCAGTCCTCAATATTGCTTTTACTTCTCTTATCGCATCCTCAAACTCTTCCTGGGAGAAAACCTTCTTTTCCAGTTGGAATCCAAGCTCGCCTGCCGCAAGCGACGCCCACCTAAGGTCCTCGCTGTTCCTCATGCCGACAGAAAAGCAGATAGGTTCTGCGCCGAGCTTCTTTGCTGCAAATGCAATAAGCGTTGAATCAACCCCTCCTGAAAACATCACTCCAAAGGGACTGTCTGGCAACCTCTTTTTGAGTGCAGAAAATAATCTATCTGAAAGCTCCTTCTCTGCATTATTGAAGCTGATTTTCTCCCTGCAAAGCTCAAGGATGCGCCTTTTCCACCCCTCTTCATCAACCAGCCCTGCTTGAGTTTCATACCATTCCATAACTGTCAGGTTTTCCTTTCAGAATAAAAACCTTTTCGCCTTGTATAAAAGCAAAAATTTAAATATTCCCATATAAGAGATTATCTCACAAAAGTGGGGTGCTTAGAATGAAACTTGCTCTTGCAGAGCCAAAATACCTTAAGGATAGCATTTCAATAATCTCAGAACTCGTCAATGAGGCGAGGATGAAGATAACTTCTGACTACATAGAAATAATTGCCATGGACCCGGCGAATGTAGCTATGGTTGCATTTAAGCTGCTCTCCAGCGCATTTGTCGAATATGATATAGAGAAGCCCACTGAGCTGGGGATAAATCTCTCAAATCTCAAGCAAATTCTAAAAAGAGCCGGCTCTAACGAGACCATGATTATTGAGACAGCAGAAAACCGCCTAAAGATAACATTAGACGGCAACACAAAAAGGACATTCTTAATACCCCTTATTGACCTCGAGGAAAAGGAGCAGAAAGTGCCTGAGCTGAAATTCACAGCCAAGATAAAGACAAGCTCCTCAACGCTGAGCAGCTCCATAGAGGACGCCGACATCGTCGCAGAGTCAGTGACATTTGCAGTGGAGCCGCAGCGCTTCATAATCTCTGCAGAGGGAGACCTCAGCAAGGCGCAGGTTGAGATAAAGGCATCTGAATCAACGAAGATAGAGCTCAAGGGAGAGTCAGTCAAGGCGAGATACTCAATAGAATACCTGAAGAAGATGATGACAGCATCAAAACTATGCGAGAACGTAAGCATCTCAATGAGCAATGACTACCCGCTGAAACTTGAGTATGCAGAGACAGACAAGCTGATGATTGCATTCATCCTTGCACCAAGGATTGAGAACGACTAAGCATTTCTTTAATTTTTTTTACAAATTTGCAAATACTAAAATGAGTATGCTTTCTCTTCTGAAATCTCTCTTATGTCTCCTTCCCTTTCTATCCCAAGCCCTGAAAGTGAGAGATTGCCTATGGATATCCTCGTGAGCGAAACAACAGCGCAGCCGACTGCTGAAAGCATCAGGCGAACCTGCCTCTTCTTGCCTTCTAAAATGGTTATTTTAACCTCTTTATTGCCTATTTTTTCAGCAAAGCACTTTTTTGTCCTGTATTCTGATTTTTTTCCTTCAAAATCTTCAATAGGAATAATAACTCCCTTCTTAAGAAGCAGCAATGAATCTTCTGAAATTTCTTTGTCAAGCGTTGCAATATAGGTTTTTTCAACCTTGTTCTCCGGCTTCATCATAAGCTCATTTAACTTTCCGTCGTTTGTTAAAATCAGAAGCCCGGTGGTATCTTTGTCAAGGCGGCCGACAGAAAACAGCGAATTTATTTCCTTCCCTAAGAGGGGAAGCCGCTTCTTCCTTATGAACGAGAATATTGTCTTTGCCTTCCTGTCCCTTGACTTCTGGCAGAATATGCCTGAGGGCTTATTTAGTGCAAGATAAATGTTCCTTAATCTTGAAACCTGCCTTCCATTAAGCGAAACAGCAGAGCTTTCCTTTATTTCATAATTGGGATTTGTAACTGTCTTTCCATCAACAGTTATATGAGAATGCATTATTGAATGTGCAGCGTCTTCCCTTTCTTCAAATTCTCCTGTTTTTGCAAGATATTGTATAAGCCTTATTTTTTTGCTCATCCTTGTTTCTCCTTTCTCTTAATTACAGTTATCCTTTCCGAGACGTTGCTCTCAGTTGATTTTTCAGGGTCTTTTTTGGCATAGGCAGAGATTATCTTTTTTGAAAATTTGCTAAATGTCTTATCTTCAATTGAATACCTGATTTTATCCATCAGGCGCTGCATGAAATAGATGTTGTGGTAAATCCTTAACCTGAATCCGAGCTGCTCCTGAGTTTTTAGGAGATGGTGAAGATATGCCCTGCTGTAATGAGTGCAGGTAAAGCATTTGCATTCTGGGTCAATAGGCAAAAAATCATCCCTGTAAATCTTGCTGTCCAGTTTTAACTTTCCGTGCCATGTGAACATTGTTCCATGCCTTGCATTTTCAACTGGAAAAATACTGTCAAAAAAATCAACTCCCATTGAAACGCTTTTTACAATATCCTCGGGGCTGCCCAGCCCCATTATGTATTTTGGCTTGTCCAAGGGCGCATAGCGCATCGAGCTTTTTATCATTGAGTAGCTGTCCCTCTTCGGCTCCCCGATAAAAAGCCCGCCGAGAGAGATTCCGTCAAAATCCATGTCCCTCATGAACTTCATGCTTTCAATCCTGAACTTCCTGTAAAAGCCCCCCTGGGCAATTCCGAAGAGCAGCTGGCTCTTTTTTGTGTGAGCTTTCTTGCAGCGCTCTGCCCAGGCATGGGTCTTCAGCATGGAGTCCTCTGTTTCCTCCCTGCTCAGCCCGTAGGGCGGGCAGTAGTCCAGGCACATGGCAGCGTCAGAGCCAATTTCCTGCTGGATTTTAATAATCATTTCAGGAGTCATAAGGATGTTCCTGCCGTCAAACGGGGAGCGGAACTTTATTCCCTCCTCTGTTGTCCCCTTGAAGAAGCTCTGCCTCAGAATCTGGAAGCCGCCGCAGTCGGTGAAAATTGGCTGGTTAAAGTTCATAAAGCCGTGAATCCCGCCTGCCTTTTTCACAACATCTGTTCCCGGAGCAAGCGAAAGTAAAAGTGCATTGGCAATTATCGCCTGCACCTTTATCTCCTTAAGATCATGCGGTGAGAGGTAGCGGGGAGCTGCCTTTGTTGCGACAGGCATGAAAAAAGGCGTCAATGCATCTCCGTGGCTTGTGTGAAGTATCCCTGTTCTCGCCTTTGTCTTCCTGTCCGAATATTTTATTTCAAGCATTATGAATCACTTATACGAGAAGACTTTAATATTTGTATGAAATTTGTTAAAGTCTTCTGGATATAGGCAAGGTAAATAATAACGAATATTAATGTCCTTGCCTATAAGAAATGATTTTTGTGCCTAATTATTAAATTTATGCATCAAACTATGGTTAATTTATCTCAAGCGCAAACCTTATCTGCGGGTGCTGGCCCTCAACTTTTTTAGATGCTGGCGAATATGCCAATATGGAGTGTGTGAGGTCTGTTGCGCAGAAATAGTATGTCTCAGGGGGGTAGACGCTGCACTGCTCGATGCTGCTGAAATGGTTGTCAGGAGAATCAAATGCATTCCTGTTCACAATAATTGAATAGGGACCTTTCTTATATATTATTAAATCAGAAACATCCCATTCAACATAATCGCCGCTCTCATTAATGAATCCAATAGTTGCCTGCTTGAATTCCCCGTTCTGGTAGGTTACTTTGTAGAGATAGTCTGCGAACATTATCTTCGGGAATTCATAGCCGGGCCCGAACATGGAATAGTATGTGTCGTTAAAATTGTCTGACAGCCACACAAGGTTGGTTAGCTTTACGCATTCAGCTGACTGGCAAAGGTTGCTTGTTATACTTTTGTCTGACGCCTTTACATAGAATATGAATTCACCGTTAATCCCATCAAGATTTGGCAAATCATTCTGGTTGAAATTGCAGTAACAGTCATTGTCAGCAGAGCACTGCTGCTCCATTTTTAGAATCATCTGGAGAACCTGTTGGGCTTGTTCATCTTGCGAAAGGGGGGAAGAAGGGCTGTTGCAAGACGAATTAAGCTTCATGCTTGTGTCTGAAAGCCGCTTTGCTTCATCATTTACGCAGTTGTCGCGCTCAGGATATTTCTGGTGTGAGCATGTGTTGACAATTTCGTTTGCATGCGCAGCAGCCGTGTCATAACTTGAAAAATCATAATTAATCACTGCCTTGAAAGAAGGATTTACTGAATATAGAAGGGGTGAAATTTCTTTATTTTGCGCTGGGGCTGCTGGCTGCGAATTCCCTGTATTGAGAGAAAGCGAACTGCAATAGTCATCCTTGCGGGTGCAGCTTGTATCACCATTGTCAAAAATGAAGTCAGGAGATTTTGTGTCATAGAAGCACAGGGGGTTCACCCTCTGCCCGTTGATTCTTATCTCAAAATGGAGGTGGGGGCCTGTTGAAAGCCCGGTGCTTCCCTCAGTTCCTATCTGCTGCCCTTTTAAAAGTGTCTGGCCTTTTGAGACCAGAACATTTTGGAGATGCCCATAAATTGTCTGGAAGCCGTTGTGCTGGATTAGCACAGAGTTTCCATAGCCTTTTCCACAATAGCAGTTGTCATCCCATGTGCCTGATGCATCATAATAAATGCATTCTTCTTTGCAGGAATCATAGGTGGCGATGACTGTCCCGTCAGCCACTGCAAAAACAGAGGTTCCTCTCGGATGTCCCAAATCAATTCCGGGATGATTGTTATACTCTCCCTTTAAAATTCTTTTTCCAAAGCATGAAGTGACCATATAATGCTGCCCGTCAGAACCGCCATTTTTTTCAATTGGATAGGCAAGCCCGCTTGAAAGGTCAATTTGCGCAGCAGCACCTGAACCGCCCTCTGCTATAACAATATTCTCATCTGTCCTCGCGACAACTGCTGTTTTTCCATTGCTGGATGAAATACTGAATGAGTAGTAATCCTTGCTTGTAGGCAGCTGGTCATCAGTATAAAGCGCCAGGTAAGGGTCAAGGAAATCAGGATAAAGCCTTGAAAAGGCGTGTATTGCTGATGTGTCGTTAGGATAGCATTCTTTTTTGGGAAGCCCGTCGCTTTTGTACCAGTATGGAAAGTCGGAATCAGAGCTGCAGTCATATTTCAAAAGCCCTCCCCGCGATGCGAGATTCATTACAGTGTCATATCCCGCGTATATTCCTGAAAGGTCTATGAACATTAATGCCCTCTCGCCCTTTGCATAAACATCAAAGAGGCGGAACTGCTCAGCGCCTATGCTTTCTGTCATTGCCTTGCTCTTGTTGTAAAGCGCGATGAAGAGCATGGTGAATATGATTATGGATGAAATTGCCAGGAAAAACACAAGGAAGTTGCCCCTTTTGTTCATACGCATCATTACCCTTCTGTTTTTTTTCAAACAACAAAATTCCACTTATCTTTGATAAGTGGTTTGGATCATTAATATAAATTACTATTGGAATTTTGTGTGCAAAGAAAACTTTAAAGTTTTCTTGCACAAAATTGCTTTAGCAATTTTTTGTGCTCAAAAACCACCAGAAGGCGGAATTTTGAGTGTCAAAAACCACAATGATGTTTTTTTCCACTAAACATTCATGCCACCAGTCTTTGACTGGTGGTTTTTGACAATTTATAAATTTTTGTAGTTGTGGCAGTTTTTGTTCAGCTGTGCAAAAGAGGAGCCCGCAATTGAGATTAAAAGAAAAGTTTATAATATACCTCTTCACCACAAGAACAAGTTTTTGTGGATAAAATGAGTGGAAAGCTAAATCCTTTAAGGGAAATTGTAATACATGGAAGAGGCGGACAGGGCGCTGTAACTGCTGCTGAACTTATCGCAAAAGCTGCTTTCTACGACGGCAAGGAAAGCCAGGCATTCCCAAGCTTCGGAGTTGAAAGAAGGGGCGCCCCTGTGCAAGCATTCTGCAGGATTTCAAAAGAAAAAATCACCCTGAAAAGCCAGGTTTACGAGCCAGATTATGTAATCATCCTTGACTCAACGCTTCTTCCCCTTGTAGATATCAAGAACCTTTCTGAAAGAAAAGGCACCCTCATAGTGAACACTGCAAATCACATTGACAGCTCAAAGTTCCCGGGAATCAACGTGCTTTCAGTGGACGCAAGCTCTGTTGCGCTGGAAATCTTCAGGGCAGACATAGTGAACACGGCGATGGTTGCCGCATTCTTGGCATTCACAGGCGAGATTTCAATGCAGTCCGTGATAAAGGCGCTTCCTGAAATATTTGAAAGGAAAGACATAATAGAAAAGAACCAACTGGCTCTGGAGAGGATATACTCCAACTGCAAGGAGTGCAAGCCAGGAAAATAGGAATTAGCATGGCAGGAAAAAAAACATCTGGCAAAGGCGGGAAAAAAAGCGGAATCCAGTCGATAAACGGCATACCCCTCTCTGTTGGCGCAGTAATCTCTGAGCCCGGCTCAACTCTTCGCAACAAGACAGGCAGCTGGAGGACGCTTCACCCTGTTATTGATTATAAGAAATGCATAAAGTGCGGGCTCTGCTGGACATTCTGCCCTGACGCTGCAATTTCAAAGGATTTCAAGATAAACTATGATTACTGCAAGGGCTGCGGGATATGTGCTTCTGTATGCCCTGTCAAGGCCATAGTAATGGAGAAAGAAAAGAAGTAGGTGAAAAAAATGAAAAAGGAAGTACTGGCAAAGCTTAATCAGGATGCAGAAAACGACGCAATAACCCTGAAAGAAATAATGGGAGAGGAAAAAAGCATAGAAAGCATAACAAGCCGCTTTTCACAAAAGCTGACTGAGAGGCACGGCGCAGAGTTCGGAGGGGTGCTGCTGCTAAAATACAACAAATTTGATAACAAGGTGGAGCTCTACTGCGGGCAGATAAAAATTCCGGCAATGACATTATCCCCCGAAGACATTGGAGAGATACCACACCAGGTTATGCTTCTTCGCGAGAGGAAGAAAAAGGAAGCAGAAGTGGCAGAGTGGAACAAATCAAGAAAGGTAAACCCGACTGATATTGAAAAAGAAGAGTGAAAAATAGAAAATGAGAAAGCTGATAGAGACAAGCGACGCAGTTGCGCGCGCGGCAATGCTGTGCAGGCCGCTTGTAATTCCAATGTACCCGATAACACCCCAGACCCACATAGTTGAAAAGCTGGCCTCGCTGATAAGCGACGGAAAGCTTGATGCAGAGATGATACACACAGAGTCAGAACACAGTGCCATGAGCGCGGCAATTGGGGCATCTGCAGCAGGGGTAAGGGTTTTCACGGCAACTGCTTCCCAGGGACTTGCGCTGATGCATGAAGTTTTATTTATCGCATCAGGAATGCGCTTTCCAATTGTGATGGCTGTCGCAAACAGGTCTCTTTCAGCGCCCATAAACATCTGGAACGACCAGCAGGACTCCATTGCAGAAAGGGACTCGGGCTGGATTCAGTTCTATGTTGAGACAGCGCAGGAGGCAATGGACACAACAATAATGGCATACAAAATTGCCGAGAACAAGGATGTGCTCCTTCCAGTGATGGTATGCCTTGACGGATTCACCCTCTCGCACGTCTTTGAGCCGGTAGACATCCCTGAGCAGAAAGCGATTGACAGGTTCCTGCCAAAATATGAGCCGGGTGACAAGCTGGATGTGAAAAATCCCAAGAGCTTTGGGCCCATAGCATTTCCGGACACATTTGCAGGATTCAGGAAGATGCAGGATGAGGCAATGGGGCGCTCAATAGATATCATCAAAAAGGTCAACTCAGAATTCAAAAAGGCATTCTCGCGCTCATACGGCGATGGGCTTGTGGAAAATTACATGATGGAAGATGCAGAATATGCGATTGTTGCCATGGGCTCTGCATGCGGGACAGCCAGGGCAGTTATAGATGAGATGCGCAAAAAGGGCAAAAAATATGGCATGATAAGAATAAAGTGCCTGAGGCCATTCCCGCGAGAGGAGATAATCTCTGCTGCAAAGCCCCTTAAGGGTATCGCGGTGCTTGATAGGAACATAGGGCCGGGAGCAGGAGGAGCCCTATTCACTGAAATAAAAGCCACCCTTCCAGAAAAAAATGTCAATGATATAATACTCGGGCTCGGCGGAAGGGACATAAAAATTGAAGACATAAAGAAATCATTTGAAATAGCTGAAAAGGAAAACAGCAGCACTCAGTGGCTACTCTGACTAGAAAAGACAGACACCACAAACACCACAGAAACGCAAAAATGAAACATCATATAATGAAAGAAGAAGAGCTGAAAAGCCGCTGTATCTACTGCAGCGCCAAAATAGAGCTAAAAAAGTGGAAGTCAGAATTTGAGAATTTCTTCCACTACAAGAGCGCGGTATGCGACAGGTGCCACCACAGGAACAGAATACGCGTAAAGTTTAGCGGCTCAGGGGAGGATGCCTGGGCAGAGGGGCTTGAAAAAAAGGTAATTGAGGGTTAAAGGTTGGAAATCAAAATGATAATGGGACTGCCAGAAGAGGAATACTTTGCATCAGGGCACCGCGCCTGCGCGGGATGCGGGGCTGCGATAATATTAAGGCATGCGCTTAAGGCAGCAGGCCCTAACACAATTGTTGTCAGCGCAACAGGATGCATGGAGGTAGTCAGCTCACCCTACCCTGAAACAGCATGGAAGCTGCCCTGGCTGCATGTGGCATTTGAGAATGCAGCTGCTGCAGCATCTGGAATAGACGCAGCCCTGAAAAAGATGGGAAAGAGGGATTCTGTCAACATACTTGTGATAAGCGGCGACGGGGGGACATTTGACATAGGGCTGCAGGCGCTCAGCGGAGCTGCTGAGAGAGGCAACAAGCTTACCTACCTCTGCTATGACAACGAGGCATACATGAACACAGGAATACAGAGGAGCGGTGCAACTCCCAAATATGCCTCCACAACAACAACTCCCTATGGGCTGAAGATACACGGCAAGACCCAGTTCCCAAAGAACATGCCATTCATAATGGCATCGCACGGCTGCTATGTGGCTACAGCCAACATCTCAGAGTTTATGGACTTCCAGGCAAAAATGAAAAAGTCATTTTCAAAGCCAGGAGTTAGCTATATACAGATTCTCTCACCCTGCCCGCCTGGATGGAAGAGCCAGACAGACCAGGCAGTGAAAATATCAGAGCTCGCGTTCAGCTCAAGGGTAACGCCCCTCTATGAAATTGAGGACGGAAGGATAAGAATAACCAAGGAGCCTGCCAAGCCTGTGCCTGTCTCAGAATACCTGAAGCCGCAGCAAAGGTTTTCCCAGATGTCAGCAAAGGAGAGGGCGGAAATCCAGAAATTTGTGGATTCTGAATGGGGGAAAATCTCAGGGCTTGCAAAATCAGGTTTGAAAATATTCTAATAATATTAACAATATTTATTGTACAAGGGTGCCCCTGAACTTTTTTCCTTCTATAACATTTGAGAGGTTCCTAATATCCTTTCCTATTATGTAAACTTTTATCCCAAACCTCTCGCACTCCCTGCTTGCTACAGGGTCAAAGGGGGCATTCAGGCCCGGGTCCCATTTATTGCCTACAATCTTCCTGAAATTTTTCCAGGAAATCTCATTAATCTTCTTTGCACCCCGGAATTTTTTGGGGTCCCTGTCGTATACATAATCTATGTTGCTGATGTTTATTATTTTTTTCACGCCGAAATTTTTTGCCAGGAGCACAGCATCATAATCAGTGCTGCAGCCGGGCTGATAGCCAGCCGCCACAAAAATCTTATTCCTGAACCGTAATTTCTCATTCGGATTTTTGATAACCTTGGAGTATGCATGTTTCTTGAAAACTGTTAGCAGGAGATGGGCATTCAACCGTGTTGAATGGATTCCAAGCCAATCCTTATCCACATCATGCACCTTGACTATCTTTTCAGCAGCATTCATATAGATTCTCGCAGTCCTTCCCCCGCCTGCAATTATTATGAATCTTTTTCCACGTCTGATATGCTTCAATATTGTGTTTCTGAATCTCTTCAGGAATTGCACATCAATATCTCCTGGAACAATTATGGAACCGCCAAGGGAAATCACAACTGTCTCATTTTCCATTCTCATGCACCTCAAAAGCCAGAACCTGCCTTAATGCACTCGTCCTCGCTCCAGCAGCCCATCCAGCCGCCATCATTCAGATAACCGGCGTATTTGCCTCTCAATCTTTTCATCTCATCATAGTTTGCAGCGCAGACATCATCCCATATATCAAAGTATATTGTGTCATAGCGCCTCTGTGGAACAAAGTTGAATATGTCAGAATGTTCTATTAATACTTTGCTGTTGAAAATTATCTGCGAGGCAACAAGACGTATTATCTCAAGATGCTTCTCTGCCACTGTTATTGATTTCACCTCGGGCTTTTTCTCAGCCAAGAGCACCACAAGCCCCAGCCCGAGTCCGCCTATCAGCACATCTCCCCTGCATTTTTTTATGAATTCATAATTAGTATAGAATTCCATAGGAGAATTTGACATTATTGTGCGTTCCAAATCGCTATCATAGAGCTTCACATATTCGCCCTCCTCAAGCGTGCTATCCAAGAATCCAAGTTTATTAACAGGGCGTCCGGCCCTTGCATGCTCCAATGCACTCTTTTCAATCCTGAATTTCATTATAGAGAAGCGCTCGCCATTGCACTGGCTGAAGCGCGAAGAGAGTGACTTGAATGCCTGTTTGTCATTTGAGTATTCCAGCAGCTCCTCAATTTTAGGGTATTCTTTCATGCTGTCCCTATGAGGGTCACCCCTGCAAGCACCAGCGTTATGCCCATCCACTTCCAGACATTCATTCTTTCTTTTAGATATCTCATTGACAACAGAATTGTCCAAATATACGAGAGAGATACAAATGGATAAAGCACTGATAGGGGGCCGAATTTCAGGGCAATCAGGAACGGAATTGTTGAAAGCCCATAAAGGATGAAGCCGAGCAGGAGTTTGTAATTCCTCATAATCGCCCCTGGCGTGACGCCTGTGGAACCCATCTTGAGCATGAGAGCACCGGTTGAACCGAGAAATGTTGCAAAAAGCGTGAGGGCTATTCCAACTACAATCATTTTTTCCTCACCTTAATGTTCTTCTTTGCGCTTCCTTTGGTGCTGCCTATTCCTATAAGGCTTATGCCGAAGAATATCACTGCAATTCCAGCCCACTTCTGCATGCTCATACTCTCGCCGAGAAACCGTGTTGAAAGGATGCTGACCCAGACAAACCCAGTTGAGACAAAGGGGTAGAGCACAGAGAGCTCGCCGTTCCTGAGCGCAATTATCAGCAGAACAGCGCCTACGAAGTAGGATGCAAGCCCGATTATCAGGGGCACATTTGTGATGATTGAATAAATATTGAGCGAAAGGGTTCTTGAGGCAACCTTGTAAAGAATCTGCCCTATTGATGTAAAAATCGTGCAGACAAGCACCAAAACTATCGCCCACAGCTTTGTCTTCAAATTTATTGCACCCCTGCTGAATCTTTGCTGCCCGCATTTATATACTTTTTTAATAAGATGAATAAATCATAGAAAACTTTTTAAGAAGCGCTAAACTAAGCAGCTTCAAAAAGAGGTGACATGTTGGGTGATTTTTCTTATACAGAGACAGTAAGGCAGGCAATGTCTTCCCTAAAGAGCTCTGAGAAGGGGCTTTCCTCCTCAGAGGTGAAGGAACGGCTCTTGCACTTTGGAAAAAACCTTATCCGGGAAGAAAAAAGGATAAATCCCGTAAGGATATTTCTGAACCAGTTCAGGGATTTCATCATAATAATCCTGATTGCAGCAGTAATAATCTCATTTCTCATAGGCGAATACATTGATGCAGCCGCCATATTTGTAATACTTATCATCAACGCAATCCTCGGCTTCAGCCAGGAATACAGGGCTGAAAGGTCAATAGAGGCGCTGAAGAAGCTTGCAAGCCAGAAGGCAATGGTGCTTAGGGAAGGAAAGAGGCAGGAGATAAACGCCTCTGAGCTTGTTCCCGGCGACATAATATTTCTTGAGGCAGGAATGATAGTGCCTGCTGATGCGAGGCTCATTGAGGCCATAAACCTGGAAGCGCAGGAATCAGTTCTTACTGGAGAGTCAGCCCCTGTCAGAAAAATCACTGAGCAGCTTTCTGAAAACGCCATCCTGGCTGACAGGACCAACATGGCATTTTCCTCTACTCACATAACAAAGGGTAGGGGAATGGCGCTTGTAAGCTCAACGGGCATGAACACAGAGATTGGGCGGATTGCACAGATGATAGAGGCGCCTGACACTGATTTGACCCCCCTTCAAAAAAAGCTGAAGCAGCTTGGGGTTTTCCTCGGCTATCTTGTAATTCTGATATGCGTAATCGTGTTCATCGCCCAGATACTCAAGGACGCGCAGATACTCTCCATGATAGCATCGCTTGATGCAGGAGTGTTCAGGGAAAAGGCATTTGTGGAGATGCTGATTAATGCAGTTTCCCTTGCAGTTGCCGCGCTTCCAGAAGGGCTTCCTGCAATAGTGACAATTGCGCTTGCCATAGGCGTTCAGCGCATGGTAAGGAGGAACGCCCTTATCAGAAAGCTTCCCTCAGTGGAAACCCTCGGCTGCATAAATGTGATATGCACCGACAAGACAGGAACTCTCACATGCAATGAGATGACTGTAAAAAAGCTATTTGTTGATGAGCGCATAACAGGCATTTCAGGCGAGGGCTACTCAGCAGCAGGGGACTTCTCCCAGAAGTCAAAAGACCTTGAAATGCTCTTGAGAATAGGCGCTCTCTGCAATGATGCTGAGATAGAGGAAGGCATAACTGGAGACCCCACAGAGATTGCGCTCCTTGTAAGCGCAGGCAAAGCAGGGCTCTCAAAAAAATCCCTGCTCCTAAAATATCCGAGGATAGACGAGATACCCTTTGAGTCAGAGAAAAAGCTGATGACTACAATTCACAGGGTTGCCCCAGAATCAGGCGAAAAGGGCGCTGGGAAGAAAATGCTCTCCTGCGTAAAGGGTGCACCTGATATTCTTCTCAAGAAATGCGCAAAAATAATAATCAACGGCAAGGAAAGGAAAATAACAAAGCAAGATAGGAAGAAGATACTTGAGACAAATGAGGTTCTCGCCTCGCAGGCGCTCAGGGTGCTAGGCTTTGCATTCAGGGAATTTCCGGGAAAAAAATGCAATGAAAAAGTGAAGAAAGAAGCAGAATCCGGGCTTACCTTCACAGGGCTGCAGGCAATGATTGACGCGCCAAGGGAGGAGGCGAAAAATGCAGTTGAGAAGTGCAAGAGCGCCGGAATAAGGGTTGTGATGATAACAGGCGACCACAAGGCGACTGCGCTTGCAATAGCCAGGGAGCTGGGAATAGAAGGAGATTTGCTCACAGGAGATGAAATTGACAATATTCCCTGCCTGGACGGCGTTATTGAAAAAGTTTCAATATATGCGAGGGTGAGTCCTGAGCACAAAATCAAGATTGTTGAGGCGCTGAAGAGGAAGGGCTACATCGTGGCTATGACAGGCGACGGAATAAATGATGCTCCCGCACTAAAAAAAGCAGACATGGGCATCGCAATGGGGGCCACGGGCACAGATGTTGCAAAAGAGGCGTCTGACATGGTGCTTACAGACGACAACTTCGCCTCAATTGTAAGTGCAGTTGAGGAAGGCAGGATAATCTATGACAACATAAAAAAATTTGTGAGATACCTGCTCTCCAGCAACTTTGCAGAGGTCATGACAATATTCATCTCAATACTGCTGGGCCTTCCGCTGCCTCTCATTGCAATACAGATACTCTGGATAAACCTTGCAACAGACGGGCTTCCCGCCCTAGCGCTCGGGCTTGAACCGGCGGACAAGGAAATTATGAGGAGAAAACCGAGGAGCAAGCACGAGCCGATAATCACAAAGAAAGATTTTACAATAATGTTCTTTCTGGGCATCGTGATGACTGTTGAGACGCTTCTTGTGTTCACGAGCTACCTTCCTGACGTTATGCATGCGAGGACTATGGCATTCACAATGATGGTGATGCTTCAGATGTTCAATGTGCTGAACTGCAAATCCCTTGAAAAGCCACTGCACAAGGCAGGAATATTCTCAAACAGGTATCTCATCTATGCAATATTGATATCTCTGGGGCTGCACATTACAATACTCTACAGCCCGCTGAATTCAGTGTTTAATGTCATGCCTCTCGGGCTGCGGGACTGGGCGAAGGTGCTGCTGCTTTCTGCCTCAATAATTGTAGTGGGAGACCTAATAAAGCTAGCGGCAGGAAGCAGGATAATCAAGAAAGAGGAAAAGAAGATAGCTCCGCAGCTGTAATCATCCAAACAGTTCAAAATACCTATCTTTTATTTCTATTATGCTTTCGAGCAAAATCACATTCTTTGTCTGGCGTGCTTTTTCTATGCTGTTCTCAACAAGCTCGTGATTCCAGCTCCCATTTGGAATGTATATTGCCTTTATTCCTGCATCTATTGCCGGCTCTATGTCTGACCTGTAATAATTGCCAACCATGTATGCGCGCTCCTTATCATGCTCGCCTGCCATAGATAATATTATCTCAGGGGTCTTATCAGCATGGATTATTTTTATGCTGTCCTTATCGAACCACCTGTCCAGCCCGTTAGCAATTGCCTTTTTCATCTGATGGCTGTCGTCGCCCTTTGTGAGAAGCATCAGTTTATCCTGCTGGTAGAGCAGGAAGTCAAGGGTTTCTGCAGCGCCAGGCACAATATCATCTGCAGGAGTTTCAAATGCAGAGTAGCCTATTGTCAGCATCTCTTCAATATTCCTATTAGTGTATTTGACTTTCTTCTCTTTGCACAGTAATTTCATTGCCTTTACAAAAGAATTTGGATACCTTTCAACGCAGTACGGATTCGGAAGCTCTTTGAGTGCATTTCTGTCAATATCCTCTATAGTTTTCACAATTTCATTTACTCCGGGCGTCTTTTTGCCAAGCAGGAAAACAATGTAATCTATTGCCTTTGCCTTTGCCTGCGTGTAATGGTATTCAGTTGATATTAGCGTGTCATCCAGGTCAAATATGAATTTGTTTTTCATTTCTCAGAAAAATTGCAGGCATTATATAAATGTTATCTTTGCAAAATAGTGAACAATGCAAAGATTTAAATAAATAGATGCCAAAATTTGCTGTTAAATCACGAGGGGTATTCATGGCAAAATCTGATTCTGGAAGGATAATAAGCACATTGGAAGAAGAAGTCAACAGATGGATGAATGCAAGGGAAAGCCGCAGGATTGGCGATTCCACAGTTACCTTGGTTCCCTCATTTATATATGCAGCCCATCACCAGGAAAAAAATATCAGGATAGGCTATGAAAACGGTTCCTTGTATGATGAGACAAATGATGATGTCTCTCATGTCTCTGTGGAAGCCAGGGTAGGGGACGATTTCAACGGGCATGGCTATTGCTTTAACAGCGAGACATCTTCCATAAAAAACACAATCTCAGACATTAGGCACATTGCAAAAAAGCTTCTTGGAAAATCAGTAAATGAGAGCATTGGCAATTATTTTGATGGGCATTTCAAGATGTCGATAGAGCAGCCCCAAATACTTAATAACAAATTGTATATGCCCTGGTTCAAGAAAATAGAGCCGCATCCTCTGATAATAGCACTTGAAGTGCCTGAATTTCCAGAATACAACACAAAGATGATGAACAGGATTGCAAAAAAGCTTAGTGATGAATTTTCAAAGCTTAAGCATGTCAGTGATTCCAATGTTTCTTATATAATGCGACTGGAAGAACATCATTTTGTCTCTTCAGAAGGTTCTAAAATCGTTATGAGAAACTGGCGGGCGCAGTTTGCATTTACTCTTGATATAAAAGATATTGATGGACGCATTCTTTCATTCTCAACGACATTAGCTCCAAAAAATCAGGAAGAATTACTTAATGAGGAAATGCTTAGATATATCTGCAACATCTTTTACAAAAAGGCAGTTGCCAGGTATGATTGTCCCATCCAGGAAGCAGGAACCTTCCATACGATAATGGACTCAGAACAGATGGGAACATGGATTCACGAGGGTTTAGGAGGGCATCTCTTATCTGGCAAATACCTCCTTGAAGATAAGCTCACAACATTCAATTTGGACAAACTGAACAAGCAGATACTGCCTGAATTCATCTCGTTATACGATGACCCAATGCTTCCGGCTGCAAGCCATTGGAACAACTTTAAGTATGATGACGAAGGAATGCCGACGCAGAAAAAAATCCTTGTTGACCATGGCGTGTTAAAGGGCTACCTCACGGGCAGGAGCACAGCAGCTGCACTTTCATATATTCTGGGTGAAAAAATCCCTCCAGGCAACAGCAGGCTAAAACCAACCGAGTATACAGAGCCTGAGCCAAGAGTAAGCAACCTGGATATTGAGACCTCAAATCCAAAATCCCTGAAGGAGTTGAAAACGGAATTGATACGGATGTGCATAAAAGAGGATAGGGAATACGGAATCATTACAGAGGGTTCAAACGGAGGATTTGTAATGATAGATGAAGAAGATGAAATGGCAGGATTTAATGCAACATTTCCTGTCTTTATTTATAGGATTGACACTAAGGGAAAGATTGTTCCAGTCAAGTTGGCGCACACAACGGGCTCTGCCTACACGCTTCTAAACTCTCTTCAGATGCTCGGAAAGAAAAAAACACTTGTTACTGGCTTTTGCAATGCTGACTCCGGTTCTGTTCCAGCATCGGAATATTCAATGCCCGGGCTGTTAAAAAATGTTGAATTTTCAAGTGAAAATCCAGATATAGACAGACGCCCTCTTCTTACTGATGATGAAGAAGGCGATAAAGAAATTAGCATCTGCCCGGGAGGCCTGAATGATAAAGAGTAGAATGGCATGTTTTTGGGAAAAACTTTTAAATACGGGCTGATGCCAGCATAAAAAGGTGATCTGTTTGATACTCGGAATCGGATTCAACAAAATCTCAGCTGAAAAGAAGAAGATGGCTGCAGACAAGCTGCAGGTCAACAATAATGTTGAGATAAGAAACATTGAAAAGGCAGAGATAAGCGGGGCAAAAAAGGAGACAGAAGGCATAAAAGTCACTTTTGCCTTCAAAACGTCATACAGTCCCCCAATAGGGGAAATCCTGCTGGAAGGGGAGCTTGTCGCAGTGGAAGACCAGAAAGTGGCAGAGGAAGCCCTGAAGCAGTGGAAGAAGAACAAGACACTGAGCAAGGAGCTGCTTAGGGAAGTGATGGACTCAATTCTTGCAAGGGCAACCATAGAGGCAGTGGTGATAAGCAGGGAAATCTCGCTCCCGCCGCCAATTCCATTTCCGAAGGTCTCTGACAGGCAGGACAAGCCGGTCCAGCCAAACCAGCCATATATCGGCTGATTCCCTCTTTTTTAAATCCCTTTCTTAAAAAGCTGAAAACACAAAGAAATGCAAAGAAAGGCTATGCCTTTCTTGCACAAGACCCTGTCTTTGTGTTTTACATTTCTTGTGCTAAAAGCGGCAGTATCTCCAATCTAAAGATTGGAGTTTTGCCGCTTTTCTGCATAATTATTTAAAATAGCCAAGATATTCCTATATTGATATAGCAAATCACGTTAATAATCGGAACTTTGTTTCCTCTGTAATGAGTGATTTGCTTATTAGGAAATCACTTTGCAAATATTTTGATATACAAATATTAAAGTTATTTCCTGTACTCAGAAAGATAAGGGTGGTAGCATGCCAGAAGAGATAAAGCTCAAGGTTGCCGAGGCGCAGCAGGAAGATGTTAACAAGGGAATTATCAGAATAGATGCTGAATCGCGAAAAATACTGAACCTCAAGCCAGGGGATGCTGTTGAGATACAGGGCAGCAGGAGGACTGTGGCCATAGTTGACCGCGCCTATCCTGGAGACGAAGGGCTTGGAGTAGTCAGAATAGACGGAATAACCAGAAGGAACGCCCAGACAAGCATCGGGGAGATAGTCAAGATAAGCAAGGCAGATGTTAAAGAGGCAAAGAAAGTTGTGCTCGCACCTGCAAAGAAGGACATGTACATAACGCCATCCTCACCAAATATCTTCAAGGAAGGGCTGCTTGGCAGGTATGTCATGAAGGGCGACATAGTAATACCTGGAGGCACCAAGGCAAGAAGGATGATTTTCAGCCAGTCAGACACATTCTCAGATGTCTCGGAAGCCCTGAGGCAGCTTAATGATTTTTCATCATTCAACTTCGGCTTCGGCAACATAAACCTGATGGTTGTGGACACGCTTCCCAAGAAGAATGCAGTCATAATAACAGACCTTACAGAGGTACAGTTCAACCCTCAGGTAGTGGAGGTTGCAGAGGAAAGGATATCAGAGGTCTCCTATGAAGACATAGGAGGGCTCTCTGATGAGATAAGAAAAGTCCGTGAAATGGTGGAGCTTCCGTTGAAGCACCCGGAAATATTTGAAAGGCTGGGCATAGAGCCGCCAAAGGGCGTGCTGCTGCATGGGCCTCCTGGCACAGGAAAGACCCTGCTCGCAAAAGCAGTTGCCAACGAGACAAACTCGCACTTCGTGCTGATAAACGGGCCCGAGATAATGAGCAAGTACTACGGGCAGAGCGAGGAAAACCTGAGGAAGAAGTTTGAGGATGCAGAGAAGAACGCCCCATCAATAATATTCATTGATGAAATAGATGCAATTGCGTCAAAAAGGGAGGAAAGCAAGGGAGAGGTTGAAAGGAGGGTTGTAGCCCAGCTCCTCGCTGTAATGGATGGATTAAAGTCAAGGGGAAAGGTGGTTGTTATTGCAGCCACCAATGTTCCCAACCTTATTGACCCGGCGCTGAGGAGGCCTGGAAGATTTGACAGGGAGATTGAGATAAATGTGCCGCATACCGATGCAAGGCTTGACATTCTTAAGATTCATACAAGAAACATGCCGCTTGCAAAGGATGTCAACCTGAAGGAAATCGCAGAGGTCACCCACGGATTTGTGGGGGCTGACCTAGAATCCCTTGCAAAAGAAGCGGCGATGATAGTGCTTAGGAGAGTTATTCCAGACCTGGAGATAAAGGAGGACGAACCGCTTCCGAAAGATGTGCTTGAAAAGCTTGTGGTGAGGGAAAGCGACTTCAAGGAGGCGCTAAAGGCAGTGAGGCCCTCTGCGATGAGGGAGGTCCTTGTTGAAATTCCCAAGGTGAGATGGGATGATGTTGGCGGGATGGAAGAGATGAAGCAGGAGCTCAAGGAGGCGGTTGAATGGCCCATAAAGAACCCTGAGGCATTCAAGAGAATGGGAATAAGGCCTCCGAGGGGGATACTGCTTTACGGAGCGCCAGGCACAGGAAAGACAATGCTCGCAAAAGCAGTTGCAAATGAGTCGCAGGCGAACTTCATTCCTGTAAAAGGTCCAGAGCTTCTAAGCAAGTGGGTTGGTGAGTCAGAAAAGGCAGTGAGGGAAATATTCAAGAAGGCGAGACAAAATGCGCCTGCAATAGTTTTCTTTGATGAGGTTGACTCAATGACACCCAGAAGGGGCTTAAGCTCTGACTCTCAGGTTACAGACAGGGTACTCAACCAGCTGCTTACAGAGATGGACGGGCTGGAGGAGCTGCACGACGTTGTTGTAATTGCAGCCACAAACAGGCCTGACATGGTTGACCCGGCGCTGCTGAGGCCCGGAAGGTTTGACAGGATAATCCTTACAGAGGTTCCTGACGAGAAGGCAAGGCTTGCTATTTTCAAGATACATACAAAGGGAATGCCGCTCAAGGATGTCAACATTGAAGACTTGGCTAAGAAGACAGAGGGCTATGTCGGCTCTGACATAGAGGCTGTGTGCAGGGAGGCAGCAATACTCTCGCTTAGGGCGGACATAAAGGCGAAAGAAGTGACAAAGAAGGAATTCTCAGCAGCAGTCAAGAAAGTGCCGCCTTCAGTGAACCCTGATATTGTAAGGGCATACGCTGCATTCAAGGATTCAATGAAGTCAGCATACATAAAGGACAAGCAGAAGCAGAAGGAAGAAAAGCCGGGATATTTTGGATAAAAGCCATAACTGCGGGATTTTCAGAATGAGAATAATCTTCATTGGGATGCCGGGCTCTGGAAAGGGAACCCAGTCAGAGCTTGTTGCAAAAAGATACGGCATTCCCCATATTTCTACAGGGGACATATTCAGGGAAAACATCAGTGCAGGCACTCCGCTTGGAAAAAAAGCAGATAAGCTCATAAAAAACGGAAAGCTAGTTCCAGATTTGATAACAAACAGGATAGTTGCAAAGAGGATTTCAGAGCCCGACTGCATGAAGGGCTTCATACTCGACGGCTATCCGAGAAACCGTAACCAGGCAGAATTCCTAGAAAAGCATTCCAAAATAGATGTTGTTGTGCTGATTAACCTTGATGACGAGACCGCAAGAAAAAGGATACGCGGGAGATACAACTGTCCAAAGTGCGGGAGGAACTACAACATTTTTACAGGGCCGATTCCAAAAAGGGACAGCTTATGCGATGGCTGCGGCTCAGCGCTTGTGCAGAGAAAAGATGATGAAGAGAGCTCGTTCTGGCACAGAATGGAAATCTACCACCAAATTACAGAGCCGCTTGTCAGATATTACAGGGAAAAGGGCACGCTGATAAAGGTTAATGGAAACCAGCCAGTGCCGGATGTTCAGAAGGAACTCATTAAAAAGCTGGGCGCTACTATGTTTTCTAAATGAGAAGGGACTTTATTGCGATGGTTGCATAACTGCCCTTTTTCAGGCAAAATGAGAAAACAATCTTGTACCTGCTCTCGTTCATCTCATCATTTGAGAACTCCTCTATCTTCAGGTTTTCCATCTCGCAGAATGCATTTCTCTCAGAACCCTCGCTTGAGAGTTCAGGCATTTCCCTTATTATGAACTCCCTTTGTGAGATTTCCTCTTTTTCTAGGATTCCGGAAACGATTTTTGAGGTTTCTGAATCGGGGGAGAGTTCAGAGCCGAAGCCCATAAGAGGTATTTGCTCCCCATGGCTTTCGAGTATTGCTTTTTTTGGGAAGGCAAAGGTGCCCCTGCTGTAGCCCTCTTCAGAGCATTCGCCAAACAAATTTCTCACAAGCGCTGATAGAACATTATTGAACATCATGCTCTGGAAGCTTCCTATGTAAAGCCTGAGAATCCTCCGGGGAATCGCCCTGAGCGCTCCGACAAAATCATTGGGATTTTTTTTCAGGTGCTCGAGCATAGGAGTTTCGAGGTGATTTTTCGTCATGGATGAGAGCGCTTCCCATTTCTTCCACTTTTCTTCAAGCTGCTTCTTTGGTATGTCAAATGCCAGCATCTCTTTCACAGCATCCTCAAACTCTCTCCTGATAAAATGCCTTGCAACCTCGCAGTTGCTTCTGGAGAACCTCTGCTCGTCAAAATAGTTTGGGAAGAAAACATGTTTTCCCTCCAGCCTTGGCTTCAGCTCTGAGATGAGGATATGTGCAGCCCTCTCTGAGAGCGCAAAGTCCTCGCGAAGCTCATCATCAGAAAACTTGTTTGAAAGGCGTATCAGGTCAGAGAAGCTGAGGTTCCTGACAACTATGCGGAACTCATTACCCTCAAGGTAGCCTATCCCAATTTTCAGGTAGCCCCTGCCGAGAAACTTGAGGGAGATATCCTTTAAGTTGATGTTTTCCAGGGCGCTGTTGCCGTATGCAACAGATATTATCTGCTCTGTAACTGCCTGCTTGTCCTTTAGCCCGGCATATCCTATGCTGCTGCTTTTGAGCTTTGCAGCCCTCGCAATCTCCTCAACTGCCTTCTGCGTGCTGTAGGAGCGCTTCCTCATCAGGAAATAGGCGTAGTCGCCCTTTTCGCGCACGTCTATATTTGAAACTTCCCTTACAAAGAAATCCTCTGGCAGCTGCTTTATTCTGTACATGGAAAGAGTTATGAGGCGCTTATTTAAATTTCTTTATCAATCTATCCGCTAATCTTTTTCCTTGGGCTGAAGACGCTTTCCTTCTTATTCATCAGAAAGGAATAAAGCCGTGCCGGCCTGTGAATGCCCTGCATTTTGGTTTCATTAAGCTTTTTGAGGGCATTGATTTCATTGACCTTCTTCCTAAAATTTCTTTTGTCCAGAGTTCTGTCAAGAATTGTCTCGTAGACGCTCTGCAATTCGCTTAATGTGAATTTTTGCGGGAGCAGCTGGAATGCTATGTTAGTGTACTCTATCTTGTTCCTGATTCTCTCAACACTGTCTCGTATTATTCTCTCATGGTCAAAGGCAAGCTTTGGAAGATTCTTCACTGAAAACCATGAGACCTCTGCAGCATCTGTGCTTGCCCTGAGCTCCACCTTAGCAGAGTCCATCAGGGAATAATAGATAACAGTGATTACCCTCCCTCTTGGATCCCTGCCGATGTCGCCTTTTGTGTAAAGCTGCGCAAGAAAGGCATTTTTCACCCCTGTTTCCTCATAAAGCTCCCTCTTGGCAGCTGTCTCAAGCTCTTCCTCAGGTCTCAGGAAGCCCCCTGGCAGCGCCCACAATCCCCTAAACGGATTTAATGCGCGCTTGATTAAAAGGACATGCAGCTCCTTATTTTGAATGGTAAACAGAACCATGTCCACTGTTACAAAAACAAGATTTTTTTTGTACATCTTAGCCTTAATGGATGCTTAGATTCTTTAAAAAGTTTGCTCTCATTCGAACCTGACCAGCCTCAGCCCCCCGCCGGACATTTCAATGACTGCCTCATATCCGTCGAGAAAGTCATACTTCCATCTGTCTCTAGAGCCATCTATGGTTATAATTCCATTATACATGAGAGATCTTATCTTAACCTTTTCTGCAAAGCCGCGTATAAATTTTGCTTTTTTGTTTGGAGCAATGGCATAATAGCACAATAAGTCCCTAGTTGAATAATCATATATGGGGGCATCCCTGAAGTTTCCAATCCAGCCGCTCCAGCCATCCATGGAGCAGACAATAATCCCGCTGCTCGTCTGTTGCTCCTTAAAATCATCAACATACATCTCATACCGTGAGGCATCCATGGCGCAGTATTTTCCCAGATAGACCTCATTTATTGCAAGCGGAATTCCTGTTGCAGTGCTGAGCTTTGCCTGTATTCTCCTCTGATTGCATATTTTATAATCCCCCCTCAAAAGCATCCTGAATTTTTCAGCGAAATCCTCTTTCTTGGTTGAAAGATAATGCCCTATGCTGTAGCTGACATCAAAATCCCCGTTTGGAGGAGGATTTGAATTCACCCCTAGAAGGGGGGTGCCATCATTGATGAAATGCGAGGCGTCGATGAATGTGCCATCTCCGCCAACACTTATCACAAAAGAAATTTCCCTGAAATTATTTTCTTCCAAGCGGTCCTTCAATGCAACCTCATAATTTATTGAATGCGTCTTAATCACATCCTCAACTGTTTTTAAGGTGGAATAATGATTTTCCTGCTCCCTAATATAACTCCCATAATCTATCTTCTTGCTTTTGAGAATCTTTTCTGCTTCAGTTCCATATGATTCTAGATAATAATCCAGCCTTGTCTTCTTTGTCACCACAAGTATCTTTGAAATATCCTCAAGCTTCACGTCTTTTCCCTCCTATTTTCATCAGAATAAATATCATTGACATTTTCTAGATTTAAGTAGTCCTGCAGGATTTTTGAATGGTCAAAGCACAAGGAATTTTTTTCAATAAACTCTTTTATCTCATCTATCTTGAATATTCTGGCATCTTTAGCATCATCCCCCGCTTTTGGAATGCCAAAGGCGTGCGCAATGTAGCATAGTGAAATAACATGCTTCCTGCAGTCGCGATTCGGGTCAGAATATTCTCCAAGAAGCCTTTCTATTTGTATTTCCAGCGATGTTTCCTCAAATGCCTCTCTTGCTGCAGCAGCCCTTGCTGTCTCGCCATATTCAATAAAGCCGCCTGGAAGGGCCCAGCCCAGAGGAAAATACTTCCTGTCCACAAGCACTATGCCCCTGAAATTTTTTTCTTCAAGCCCGCCCTCTACATTTTTATAGCATTTTATTATGATGTCCGCAGTAGGGGAGGGGCCTCTCAACTTTTCTTTATTTCTAAACAAAGTTTTAATCCTTTCAGCACCATTGATTTTCATAATATAACCAGCAATCTCTTCCGGAACAAGAGTTCTCCATCTTTCTTCATCGTTTGCAATCATGCTGCGGATTGTAGTGCTTGAGACATCTATTTTGCTGATGCTTGTCACTTTATATCCCTGTTCCTCAAAGAGCTTTTTTACAACTGTATTTCCGGAATATACAACCTGAAATTTAGGCATAAGTTCTTTTACATGGCCGGCCCATTTGGGATAATTGTGAATGTCAGGAATGGGAATTATATGTGTTTTTTTCTCAATCCGCTTTTTAGCGACCTGCTCAATCATTTCGTATCTTTCTTCTCCTGTAAATGGATTGTCTGTAATATTCATGTCAGGCTTCTTATGCATGTAATCATACTGATAGCTTCCAATTCCTATTATTAGCTCGTCCAGGTCAGGATTCCTGTCCATCTCTTCAATCACAGCTAAATGCCCAATGTGCAACGGCTGAAACCTTCCGATAAAAAGTCCTCTTCTGATTTTGTTTATCATTTTTTTACATGTTTTTTTTGTTCCATTCAATTCCCGCCATCCTTTATTTTTCCTCTTGTTTCTTTTGTTTGAGCAGCGGTTTTACTTTCTCTTCTATTTCTTTCGCCATAGATTTATTAGATATGCTTTTAATAAAATCAGGCAGTTTTTCAAGGCATAAGCCTTTTTCAAATGTCTTCTCAGATATTTCAATTGTGCAGTAATATTCCAATTCGTCTTTCATCCTCATCCCTTCTGAACGCAACTCTATGAATTTGTCCAGCGCTTTTTCAGGCTCGCAACGGGAATATATTCTTAAAGCATAATCACATAAGAAATTTTTATGAAATAGATAATCTGCGAATTCCATTATCTCTTTTTTACGAGTTTTAGAATAAGTACGCATACTCAGTATCGTCATTGCAACAGTTAAATCCGCTACTATTGCATGTTCGGGACGTTCATTAAATGCCATATCCTGAAAGGAGCCCAAATCTCTTAAACATTCTGTGTTATGTGAAATAATCTCATTTACAGAATGGTATGCTGCCTTTTTAAAAATATCAAAAAGGTTTTCTGAGTAATCTCTAAAATAACCTGCAGCATAAAGAGCAATTGTAATGGGATTTTGATAAACAGAATTTCGAGAGTAAAAGTCATCCGGATGCTGTTCTTTATCGATGACGCACTCTTTTATCTCTTCGTATGACATCTTTAAAATATTCTCTAACACAGAATGCGTCTTGTTGTATATGGCTTTTATTACATGATGATTTCTTGGTAATTCGCTGAGACAATCTTCCACTGCATTAATACCTGCATCTGTTGGAGCATAAGCATCGTCGTCGTAAGAGCGATGGTCTACTAAATCGCTGTAACTCCCATTTTTTGAAAAAACCTGGTTTACTGCGTATGCGTCTTCAAAATTACCTTTAGTTATATACTTTATAAAATATTGGTTGGGTTCGTTTCCAAAAAGTGTCAGTTCCTTTTTCTTATTTTCATCTTGCATTTTTATCAATCCTTTTTTCCTATTTGTCGTCTTTTTTCTTTTGTTTGAGCAGCGATTCTACTATCCCTTTCAATATTCTTATTCGGTTAATTCCATATTCATCATTAGCTTTTAGGCCAATTCCAAAGTGCTCATTACCATAGAAGCAGTCAAGAAATGGATCTAATTTTTCAAGATATAAGCCCTTCTCAAATGTGTTCTGAGAGATCTCTCTTCCAGTGTCAAATTCCAGGTCCTCTGTCATTCTTATTTTTTCTGGACGCGGCAGCCCCATATTATTCCATTTTTCTTCATCAAATAGGCTTTCTATACCCAGCAGCTCTATGAATTTGTCCAGCGCTTTTTCAGGCTCGCAATAGGCATATATTCTTAAAGCAGAGTCACACAGAAAGTTTTTACTGAATAGGAAATATGCGAAGTCAAGTACTTCTTTTTTATGAATTAGAGGATTTGAAAAAGGAATCGAGCAATAAGAAAGCATGCTCCGTATTGATATTCCAACAGTCCTATCCGCTATTTTTGCATATTCAGGATATTCACTAAACGCTATATCCTCAAAGGAGCCCAAATCTCTCAACGGCTCTGATAGGTGTAAAATAATCTCATTTGTACAATGATACACTGCTTTTTTAAAAGCATCAAAAAGGTCTTTAGAATAGTCCCTAAAGGCACCCGCTACATAAAAAGTAGTTGAGATAGGATTTGCTATGGCATCTCCTGTCTCCTTAAGAACGCACTTTTTTATCTCTTCATATGGCATCTTTAAAATGTCTTCTAAAACAGAGTTTACCTTATTGTATACTGCTTTGATTATAGGATGAGTTATAGGTAGTTCATGGAGACACCCTTCCAAAGCATCAATAGCTGAATCATATCCGGGTGTTAGACAGTACTCATAACAGATACCACAATAATCAAAGGCTATCAGATCTTCGTAAACCCCTGTTGGTGAGAACGCTTTATTTACTGCATCTTCAATGTTATCTTTAATTAGCAACTTTTCTAAAACTCCGCGGGGTTCTCGTTCAAAAAGTGTCAGTTCCTTTTTCTTATTTTCATCTGCCATTTTTCATCACATTCATCAGTCAGGAATGCCCCACTCCATTCTGATAAGAACATCTAAAACTCTTTTCCTGCCTGATTCGCCTTCCATTATCACTTCCATGGGCGTTCTCTTGTTCAAAGAATCAATATGAGTGTTCAGCCATTCTATAGCATTGTTTTCAAGTAATTCACTCACCTTTTCCAATATATAATTTTCAGGTTTTGCTGCATCTGCTGTTTCGGGATTTATAGGCATCTCTCTCTTGTGTTGAGATTTCAGGATTTTGTCCACTACTGCTTCAACTGTTTCCTTGTTTATTTCCAATTTTTTAGCTATTGCCTGCTTTTCAATTCCAAGCTCAAGCCCGAGAAGAACCTGGTCCAGAACCTTGTACTTGATTCCCATCTCATCCTCATCTGTCTGCCCCTTCCACAGCCCTGCAGTCGGAGCCCTTTGAATGATTCTTTCAGGAACCTCAAGGCATCTTGCCAGCTGGTAAACCTGGGTCTTGTATAAGTCGCCTATTGGAAGAATATCACAGCCGCCATCACCGAACTTTGTGAAATATCCTACACTTAATTCTGATTTATTGCCGCAGCCCGTCACAAGATAATTCCTTGAATTTGCAACTCCGTACAGCAGAGCCATCCTAATGCGGGGTTTGAGATTTGCCCTGCTCATAAATTCGTCAAACACCCTTTTTTTCAGAAAAACCTCTTCAATGTCAGAGATTGAAATTATTTTATAGTTTATGCCAAGCTTTTCTGCAAGGGCAACTGCGCTGCTCGTATCTGAACTCTGATTTGTTTCAGACGGCATCATCAGGGCGTAAACTTTTTCCGGGCCAACTGCATTTTTGCATAACGTTGCAACGATTGCACTGTCTATTCCTCCGCTTAAGCCGAGAACAAGTCCTGATGCGCGGGCTTTTTCAACCTCTTTCAATATGAATCCTTCTATTTTTTCAACTGTCTTCTTTGAATCAATTATTAATGCTTCAGCAGGGCTTTTCAGATACAATTCTTTGGTTAGATATTTTTGAAACTTGTCCATCTTGCTTCACTTCCTACAACATCCTTGCTCTTGTAAGCCGAATTCCTTCTCTTATCATCTCTTCAATTGCCTTTTTCCCATCATCTGGATTGACTGCCTTTATTGCATCCTCCACCAGATATATTTTTGTGCCATTCTTTTTCAAGGCGGCGCTGAGCCCCAGAGCAGCATATTTGAGGCAGAAGTCAGTTGCAACCCCGTAAACCACCACAACCCCTGGCTTTAGAATCTCAAGAACTTTTTTTGCGTTGGGATTGTCAAATGTGTTGAAGCTCTGCTTTTCAAAATACAGCCCACAGCCGCTTTTTACAATATCCTCAAGCTCATCATCGCTGTATTCCATATTTTCGATGAACTTGAGATTCGGCGGAGTTGTTGCAGTTATCTTTTTCTGCCCATAAGTGCTGTCCATGCAGTGTTCAGGAAAAGCTCCTCCATTTGAAATCAATTCCGGGTCTGACTTAAAATGCCTGTCAACACAGCCGAGAATCCTTATATTGTTGCTCTGGGCATATTTAGTGAGCAGTTCGAGATTAGGGATTATTTGCTCAGCGTTGTTTATATACAAGGCTCCTTTTTCAGCTATTCCCTTCTCGTTTACAAATTCCCTATGCATAAAATCATTCTGCGTATCCACATCAAAGAAAACCATATTTGCTTTTTTCATTTTAACCACCTTTGTTTGTATTATTCCCATTTTTGTATTCTTTAATTAGTTTTTCAGTCAGGGCTTCAAGCCCTGGGCTTAACTCAACAGGATATTCAACAGAGTTTTCCAATGACTTGTACTTCTCAGGCAGTTTTGAAATCTGCCCTAAATGATATTTCCTGATTTCATCCAAACTGGGCATGTCATAAATTAATTCTCCCTTTTCCATAATCTTTACTAGAAGGGGATGGGCGCCTTCTATCTTCTCATCATCTAAAGCCAGGATGTCTTTTTCAAATGAGCAGTCCTTTCCATAAATTCTCAGTGGCATCCTCTTTGGCAGGGTAAGCTTATCCTTGCTGAGTTTTATCTTTGGAATGCGTTGCCTTGAATTTATTATCTCATCCAGTTTGTATATTATGTTTATTGTTGGCGCATCTTCTGAGCTGTCCATCTTAGTTCCAACACCAAAACCTGTTATTGGCGCATTATTCTTTACCAGATAATCTATCTTATACTCATCCAAATCGCCGCTAACAAAGATTCCGACATAATTTAATCCCGCTTCATCCAACATTCCCCTAACATTTCTACCAATCTGAAGCAAGTCGCCGCTGTCAATCCTTACTGCCTTTAGCTTATGCCCTTCTTTTTCCATCTCTTTTGCAACTACGATTGCATTTTTTGCTCCTTCAATTATGTCATAAGTATCTATTAAAAATACAGAATTGTCAGGATAGACCCCTGCATAATTTCTAAAAGCATCTAATTCAGAATCAGAGGCGAGAATAAATGAATGAGCCATTGTTCCTGATTTTGGAATTCCAAAAGTTTTTGCAACAAAAACATTTGAGGTCGCATTGCAGCCGCCAATATAAGCTGCTCTTGAAGCTAATATGTGATGAGCCCTTCTCAGGCCAAAATCAATTACAGGAATGCCTTTGGCAGCGTCCACAACCCGAGAGGCTTTTGAAGCTATTGTTGTCTGCATATGAAGTGTGTTGAGAACGTATGTTTCAATGTATTGGGCTTCTATTGCCGTTCCATTAACTCTTAGAATTGGCTCGTTCTGAAAGACAATGCTTCCCTCAGGAACAGCCCACACATCTGCGCCAAACCTGAAGTTTCTGAGATAATCAAAGAAGCCCTTAAAGTATCCATCATCAGAATTCTCAAACTCGGGCTGCGCTTTCATCCAGCCGATGTAATCTTCGCTGAATTTCATGTTTTGGAGATAATAAACTGCCTGCTCCAAACCAGCAGACACGAGATAAGACCTGCGTTCAGGAAGCTTCCTTACAAAAAGTTCAAAATTTAACTTATCCTTGTATGAATTTGTGAAATAAGCGCCGCCCATTGTTACTTCATACCAGTCAGTGACCTCAGCCATATTCTCCTCATTCACGAATCCGGATTTTGGCATTTTCATTTTTCTCACCTTTTTTCTGCGGCTAAAATAAGAGTTGAATCAGGATAATTTGTTGGAACATAGATTCCATCCTTCTTTTCAAACATTTCAACATCATTTTGGTACTTATTCCTGAGAAAATCAATCAGGTAGGAACCGGAATAAATTATTTTGAAGCCGCAATTTTTTATCAAATGTTCATATTCTTTTTTAGTATAAACTCCAAACTGTTCCCTAACTTCAAGATTCCAGTTTTCATTGTAGAAATATTTGCTCAGAAATTCCATTGCATCAGCTTTTTTAACTGCTATGCATTCAGAATTTTCGGTGTGTTCTTTCCTATAACGCACCTTATGCGGGCCGAATTCCTCTGAGAACCTGTAAAACTTTCTCTCAGTTTCCGGGTTTTTGAACCTCAGATATGCAGTGCCCCCTTCAGGTCTGACCCCGTCGCGGATTATGATTCTTCCGCCGGGCTTAAGCATTTCATAGGCATTCATGACTGTTTTTTCAATGAAATCCTTTTCATAACCATTGTATGAAAATATTTCATGGAGAACAGAGCAGAAAATTATTGTGTCAAGGCTTTCATTATTAAAGTTTTTTTCTAAAGCATTTCCCATTATCACTTCAATATTATTGTTTGAATATTTTCTCTCTCTGCTTATTTTCAGCATCTTCTCAGAAACATCAATTCCAGTGATTCTGCTCTTCGGAAAGTTTTTTGAGAGAATTTCCAAAACCGCTCCTGAGCCGCAGCCGATCTCAGCAATAAGCCCTTCTTTGACAAAAGGCATTAATTTAACTTTTTCAGGGGCGCTGTTTTCCATACCAGTGATGTATGCAAGGAGTCCTTCCCTGCTGTGCCCGTTCTTATCCAGATTGTTTCTCATCTTGCATTCCTATTCTTGTAATATTTACACTTATATAAATGTTATAATTACACTAAGTATTTAAACCTTTTGCTTCTTTCGAGCCGGGAGCATTGCCTTTTAGGAAAATTATTTAAAAAAGTGGGCTATATTGAGCATTGGAGGGGATAAAATGATAAGCAAGAATGCCCAAAAGGTAATACTCATACTTTCGGCCACTATATGCACAATAGGCGCGATAACAGCGCTCTCAAGGGTCTCCAACAGCATATCTGGCATGGCGGTGTATTCAGGAAATGCCGCGCCGCAGGGCAATTTCGTTTTTGTCGGCGGCATGCTGGTGTTCATCATGTTTGCCACAATAGCCACCATGATTTACAGGAGCATAGAGCGGCAATAACAAACAGTATAGCTTATTCTTTTCAGAAATATTTAAAAGGGATGATTTAATCCCAAAAGCAGGCAGATGCGCCTGTAGCCTAGTCTGGATAGGGCAACAGCCTCCTAAGCTGTTTGTCGGGAGTTCAAATCTCCCCAGGCGCGCTCATATTTTTTTAGTTCTTTTCCATCCGCGCAAAAAAATGCTACGGCACAACAACAAAGTTGTGTGCAAGAAATCTTAAGGATTTCTTTGCATTTTTTGCGCAAGACCTGTCTTTGCGCTTTTTCTAAAAGGATTGTCATATTTTTTTCTGGAGTGGGAAAAAATCAAGAAGTAAGCCCTCGGATGAATTTCTTCCTTTTCCATCAATGCAAAAAAATCATTTTTATGATTTTTTGCACAAGACCCTGTCTTTGTGCTTTTCGCGAAGCGAAAAGGGTTGTTTTCCATCCGCGCTTTTTCTAAAAGGGCGGCTCCCCAGGCGCGCTCATATTCTTGTTCTTTGAAGCGCACGATATCAAAAAATATTGAAAATAATCAAATATATCAAAATGATATATTGATGGCATTGCCGATGCATGATTAGTCGTTTTTTATTGATTATTTCCTCACTAAACTGACATATTTCTAATACTAGTATACTAAATAGAAACATTTATATATCAAAATGATATAGAATGAATTGCCAATGAAAAAAGACGAGCTCATTCACATACGAGTTGGAAAGCAGCTCAAGAGGGACATGAATTCTTTGATAGAAGAGGGAGTTTTCTCAAGCCATACCGAGCTCGCCCGCGAGGCAATAAGGACACTTATACTGAAGTACAGGGAGCACTACCCTGAAGGCCAGAAGGCAAAAAAAGAGAACCAGAAATGAGCGCTGAAAAAGAAGCGAGGAATGTGAATGCCATGAATGACGGCGGAATCTCGGCTAATGTGCTTTTCATCTTTGCGCTGGCATTTTTCGGAATAGTGCTTCTAAACTTTATCAGTATCTATTCAATGGTGCCAAGGCCAATAACTGCACAGGCAACAACCAGCGAGGTCAGGCTTTGCGTAGGGCCTCCCTCAAGCGTCTGGTTCATCACTCCGCAGAGCTGGGAGATTCTCAACGGCACTGTTCTTGTGCAGATATCAGCGACCAACATTTACAGCATAGACACTGTAAAAAATGTGAGCGTTGGTGCAAATGTGAGCCTCGGAGGCCAGATGGGGCAACAGCAGTACTATTTCGGGACCATCTACTATGACGGAGACACCCTCTACACCATGGACGTGAACACAACCCAGGTTCCCGACGCAAACTGCAGATACAGCTTCTTCGCCCAGGCAGAAAGCATATGTGAAAAGAAGATAGCGTTTGTCGGGAAGATAACAATAAACAACATAGACGAGCCCCCAATCTGGGACAGCTACAAAAACAACCTCACGACAAACTTCTCACAGTTCTCATCCTGGATAGTAATTCCTGACGTGACAATAGGAAAGCCGGGAATCGGGCTGATAAACTTTTCCGGCAAGACCTTGAACTTTGACAATGCAGACCTCGACTCAAACGTGATAATCACGCACAACAATATAAGCGTCCTTTCTGGAAACGAGGCATGCCTTGAATCATCAGCAACGCTTTCATTCTACAACATTACCTTCATAGCTCCCAAGCCGATGCTGAACGGAGATGACTGCCCCGAATCAGTGTGCTCATACCTCAATTATTCAAACTACACATATATCATGAGTGTTACAAACTTTGGCTATGGAGTGCCATCTTACTTCTCAGTGGCAGAGAACCTCTCGCCAAGGCTCAACATATTTGATGACACTGGCTTCTTTGAGAGGTTCATAAGGCAGAATGTAACATTCTATGCAAACTTCACAACAGCTAGCAGGCTGATTCTCAACGGAAGCCCCTATTACTGCGAGGCAAGTTTCAATGAAGCCGGCAATTACTCACAGCCGGTCAATATGTCCTACAATCCTAACAGCACATTGTATGAACACACAACATATTTTACAAAGACCGGCGTGCACCCCTGGAAGGTTACCTGCTACTCGCCAAACCTGGAAATCTCGTATGTGACCGAATATGGCACTTTCACCATAACCAACAGGCCCCCTGTCCAGATAGTGACAATACCCAACATGACATGGCTTGAGAACAAGCAGTTCTCAGGCATAATGCTTAACGACTATTTCATGGACCCTGACGAGCAGGAACTAAGCTATGATGCAAGCCCTGTGCCCAACATACAAGTAACCATAAGCAACAGCAGCCTTGTCACTTTAATACCTGATTATTTCTGGTTCGGCAACAGGACAGTGACATTCTATGCCCACGACCCATACGGGCTTATCGCGGAGAGCAATGAGGTGCTGCTCACAATAATTGAAGTCCCGCCTCCCCTTCCACATGAAGAGAGCGAAGCCGGAGGCATATCCTGCTATCCCGTCTGGAACTGCACGCAGTGGGGGCCCTGCCTCTACAGCAACATTTCCCTCAGGACATGCACTGACCTCAAAAATTGCGGCACAAACACAAGCAAGCCCGCTGAGTACCAGTCATGCTATTACATTGCTTCCTGCAACGACCTCATAAAGAACAATGGCGAGACAGGAGTGGACTGCGGAGGCCCCTGCAAGCCCTGCCCGAGCTGCCGTGACCTCATGCAGAATGAGGGTGAAGAGGGAATTGACTGCGGAGGCCCATGCCTGCCCTGCCCCAGCTGCCATGACGGCATACAGAACGAGAATGAGACAGGCATTGACTGCGGAGGGCCCTGCCAGAGTTGTGCGCATGTCGAGATGCCAGCTTATATTGGAAAAAAATCCAATATAATATTTTTTGCAGCAGCAGCAATAATTCTGGTCCTTTTTGTAATGGCTACATCAAAGGCAGTCAGGTCCGCAATGTCGCGCCTAGCCAGGAAAGCGCCGCATGAATCAGAGATTGAGTCCGCAGAGCAAAAGGCGCTTCTCCAGCTTGAAGCGCTTTCACGCCATCTAAATAAAAAGGCATCAGCAGAGTCCGCCAAGGAGCTCTCTTTCATCCTACGGGAATTCTTCAAAGGCGGCTTTGGGCTCAAATATGAATTTACAAGCGATGAGCTTTCAAGGGAGCTCAAGAAGTTGCCCCTCAGCACGAATATCAAAATAGCGGCGCTCAGCTTCGCAAAAAAGCTTGAGGAACTTGAATTCTCAGGATTCAGGATAAAGAAGAGTGAGATTTCAGAGATGATAACGCAGGCAAGGCGGATAATAATAGAGCTCACAAGACAAATAGAAGAGGCAAGCAAGAGTGGGCAGGAAAACCGCGCTCAGAATGCAAATCTGGATGTGAATGCAAGAAAAGATTTGCAGATTCAGAGCAGCGCGAGTAGTGCGAGCAGTGCAGTCGAGGAGATATCCCGCATGCTGGATGAGGGCCTTTCAATGGCAAAATCAGGCAATTATGCCGCTGCAAGGGCTGCATACTCAAAAATATCCGCAATTTATTTGAAACTTGATGATTCCTCAAAGAAGAATGTAAAGCCGAGCATAATCGAGCTTTACCGCATGATAGGGCGCCTGGAAAGCTCTCAGAGGCAGAAATCAAAAGTAACATTTGATGCCAGGAAGGCAGGAATAGCATTCCTCCTCCTTGGAATAGTTTTTGCAGTGATGTTCCTTCCAAAATCCCCGTTTTTCAGCAGGAATATTCCCATAACCGGCTATGAATTCATATGCACAGGCAGCATCTGCTTCAGCCCGGCGTCCTCTGACCTGACAGTGAACCAGAGCGAGAATGTGACAGTGTATGTGTATGTCACAAATCCGGATGACGAGAACATAACATTTGACACCCTTGCCGGAAATCCCCTCTTCTCCTCAATAGCGAAGATAAACAATACAGAAGGAAAAATAACATTCACTCCCACAAATGATGACGTGGGCGAGCATATTGTAACAATATCTGTAAAGAACTCCGATGGATTGCTTCAGGACCAGAAGCAGCCAACCTACACTGTCCTTAATGTCAATGACCCGCCGAACATAACCGGCTGGTATCCCCCTGAGGACAATCCAATTATTCCAGAAAGCAACACACTCGGCTTCAGATTCAACTACAGCGCAAGCGACCCTGACCTAGAATACGGGGACTACCTTGTTTCCACATGGTACATAGACGGGCTGCTGAATGCAACAAACCAGAGCAGCATAAATTATACAACAGGATTCTGCGATGCAGGAAACCACAGCATATCTATAATAATAAATGACTCTTACGGGCTTACTGACTCGCACAACTGGACTGCGAATGTTACAAATGTCAACAGGGCTCCTGTGCTCAACAAAAGCGTGGAGAACTTCTCCTGGAACGAGGATTCTTTCATAAATAATGCATTGGACCTTGACAATTATTTTTATGACCTTGACGAGCTTCAGTGCAACAACTCAAACAAGGACAACCTGACATTCTTAGCAGAACTCTCTTCAGGAGGAACCCCCTCACTTACAGTTGCAATTGACCCTGCTTCAAGGATTGTCAATTTCTCTGCACTGGCAAACTGGTGCGGGAATGAGAGCCTGCGCTTCATCGCAAATGATTCCCATGACATCACATACAGCAACAATTTCACGCTTTTAGTAAACTGCACCTCAGACTTGCCAATCCTTGCCCCAATTGGAACCCAGGAGCTCAGGGCAGAGGCGCCTTTCCTGCTTTATGTGGATGCATCAGACCCGGACACTCCTTATGGAGATTATCTGAACTTTTCAGCAAATGACACCTCACTTTTCAATATAACAACAATAAACTCAACATCCGCCAAGGCAATGATAAATTTCACCCCGACAAATGAGCAGATTGGAGTTCACTCAATAAGAATCAACGTGACTGACTCAACAGGGCTTTCGGACAGCGAGAATGTGATTTTCAACATAACCACCAACCACGCCCCAGTAATAGACGCTGTGCCCAACCAGAGCCTTAATGAGACAGAGCAATTTGAGATTCAAATAAACGCTACTGACGCTGACAGTGACAGTTTTACATTCTCAGGCTATTCCAACAATTCATTTCCCAGCTTTTCAATATCACAGTCAGGGCTGATGAACTTCATGCTCCAGCAGGACGATGTTGGAAACCATACCATAGCAATAATAGCAACTGATGTCTGGGGCGCGCAGAGCAACATAAGCTTTGCTTTTGAAGTGAAAAATGTCAACCAGCCGCCTGTGCTTGCAGACATTCCAAACAGGCGAGCGAAGATAAATCATGCCTTCACTATGATAATCAGCGCCGCAGACCCTGACGTTGGATACGGAGATGCACTTTCATTTGATATAAATGACACAGCGCTGTTCTCTCTCCTGCTCTACGATGATACAGCAGTGCTGATAAACTTCACGCCAAATGAATCGCAGATAGCAAATTATTCCTTCAGGGTCAATGTTACAGACCTTTCAGGGGCGAGCGACTCAAAGGACTTCAACCTGACTGTTGACTACAATTTCATACCGCAGATACTTCTGGACAGCATAAATGCAACTGAAAACGACCATTTCTTCTTCGACATAAGCGCCAACACAACTGACCTTGACTATGACCCGCTCAGCTTCTCATACCTGCTTGTAAATGAGAGCAGCAGCGCATTCCCTAACTTCAACATGAACAGCGACGGAATAATGCAGTTCACCCTCAACAAGAGCGATGTGGGCAACCACACACTAAACATAACTGTTTCAGACGGCGAAAACCAGAGCAGCAAGCTCATACCCTTCAAGGTGTTGCCTGTGGACAATCCTCCTATACTTTTGCCAATAGGGAATCTGACTGCTTATGAGGGACACCAGTTCCTGCTACAGCTCAATGCAACCGACCTTGAAAATGACACCCTGGAATTTGTCTATTTACTAAACGGAAGCTTCCCAAGCTTTAACATGTCCACTTCAGGGCTCCTGAATTTCACCCCAACCGCCTCTGCGATAGGGAACCACACAGTCAACATAACTGTCAGGGAGGTTGCTAATCACTCGCTGATGGACTGGGAGATTGTAAGAATAGAGGTAAGACGCTGGAACCATCCCCCAAACATAATCTCATATTCGCCAAACTCAACAAACCTGAGCGTTTATGAGAACGAATCCATAGACTTCAGCGAGACCTCAACAGATGCAGACAATGACACACTAACCTATGCATGGCTCATTGACTTGAACCTGAATGCTACAACAGCCAACTGGACATACTCCCCCGGCTACTTTGCAGCAGGAAACCACAACATAACATTTGTAGTCAATGACAGCATGAACACAAGCTCCCTCTCCTGGAATGTGACAGTCATAAATATCAACAGGGCACCATACTTCGGGAATTATTCTGAAGGATATGCAGAATTCCTGAACAGCACCAATTCCACAAACATATCCTTGGATTCTGGCGCAGTTCTGCTGTCTTCCAACAATTCCAACTATTCATCAAGCGGGCAATTCATATCCCAGATTATAGACCTTAAGGAGGACAACACAGAGTATATGCACTTCGGCATCTCAAATGCATATTATTATGGAACAGTTCCTTCTGGAACCTCTGCAAACATCCTGCTCAGGACATCTTTAGATAAGGCAAGCTGGGGCAACTGGACGTCCTGTAGTCCAGAATGCGCCAACCTCACAAGCCAGCGCTATGTGCAGTACATGCTCAATCTCTCGACATCAAACACATCAACAAGCCCTAACATAACAGGGGCAAGCATATTGTATTACATAAGCAACATAAGCCTGCCCGAAAGCCTGAACCTCTGGTGGATACTGCTGCCTGACTTTTTCAAAGACCCTGACTACGAGAACCTCGCCTACAATTACACTATGCTTTCAGGGCAGGGCTTCCTGAACATTGCACTTTCGCCAAGCGGAAGGGTACAGCTGGTGCCTCTTGCGCAGGGCAATGCAGTAATTTTGTTCAATGCAACAGATCCTTACAATGCGATGCAATACAGCAATACAGTCAATGTCACAATCACAAGGATTTCAGTCCCGGTGCCAGTGCCTGAGAGTTCAGGAGGCAGCTCTACAACAATAATAACCAAGATTCCTGAGGAAATCCCATATTCAATGAACATAATTGTGCCCCAGCCAATAACAATATACAGGAACGACACGATAGTTGTGCCGGTGAAGATAGTTAACAGCGGGAATGTCACTCTCAATAACATAAAGCTCTTCGCCTCAGCAGAGAACAAGAACCTGAGCATAACCCTGACCACCAACTCAATAGATAAGCTCGACCCAGGAGAGGAGGCCTCGACAAACGTTATAATCCTGTCATACCAGCTCTTTGGCAGCTATGAGGTGCTGGTTTCAGCCTCAGTCGGGACACCTAAGTTCAACGAGACAAACAAGATATTCATCAACTCCCTTGAAAAGGGCTCAGTGGACAAGAACGCAGTAAACACCAAGATAGCTTACACAAGAGACCTTTTATCGCAGAACAGCGTATGCCTTGAGCTTAACGAGTTCCTGGCAGAAGTTCAGAAGCAGATTGACAGCCAGCAGTATGACAAGGCCAACCAGATGCTTAACTCTATAATAACTGACTGCACCTATCTCATAACGCAGAAGCAGCGCATTTATGAGAAGCCGTCGAGGTTCTCGATAGTGCTCAGCAGGAACCTGATAATAACCCTCTTAGCCCTTGCAGTGGTTGCAGTGCTGGCCATCTCAATAATATTATACAGCCGAAAGAAATTCAGGTGAAAGCTAGGCTGCTTTTTTCATCATCTTTTTGTAAAAATAGATTATGTCTGGGTGGACCTTCTTCTTGCTTTCCTCTGAAAGCCGCGAATACGCAAGCCGCACCTCTGAATAGATGGGAACAGCATTTGAAATCTCTCCTATTGAAAGGGCTTTATGCCCGAGCAGCAGGAGCTTGTATATGCGCTCAAGCGCCTCATCCTCCTTTTTTTTCTTCTCCTCAGTTATCCCGAACCTGTCCTCAAAAGCCCTGATGCCTTTTTTTATTACTGAGCCCTCACCCCGGGGTCTTGCCCTCGCCTCTGCAAGGGAGAGAATGGAAAGAAACCTTTGCGAGAAATATGAAATTTTCCTTCTTGAGAGGGTGACGCCTCCAAATTCCATGGCAGAAACAGATTTAAGAAATGAAGCCAGCGCCTGCTTGAGCTGCTCATTGCTGACCTTTCCTTCAATCTCGCTTTTCATCTCATCATAGGAAAGATTGTAATCTATCCTGAAGAATGAGGAGAAAAATTTTTTTACTATGTGCGAAAACTGTATTGCATTGTCCTCAGAAAGGTGGAGGGCAAAGCTTTTTTTAAGAACAGCAATCTTGTGCCTTGCATTCTCGATTGCCTGCAGCCTGAAATCAGAAGGCCTTCTCCTTCTTGCAATTTTTTTCATGCGCATGAACATCAAGTTTTCTCTTCTTTTTATGATATTTAAACAACAAAATTCCACTTATCTTTGATAAGTGGGTTGGATCGTTAATATAAATTACTATTGGAATTTTGTGTGCAAAGAAAACTTTAAAGTTTTCTTGCACAAAATTGCTTTAGCAATTTTTTGTGCTCAAAAACCCACCCGCAGGAGGAATTTTGAGTGTCAAAAATCACAATGATTGTTTTTTTTCATTAAACATTCATGCCACCCGTCTTTGACTGGTGGTTTTTGACACTTTGCCACAGGTTTTTTACTCTTATAAAGTGGGACAATAAAAATTTATACGCTTGAATAGAGAGAAGAACCCATGGCTGAACTCGGCTCCATGGTTTCAAGGGACAGAAGCACAATAAACAGGATAAAAGAGGAAATTGCCAAGGTAATTGTTGGGCAGGAGGATGTGGTTGACGGCTTCATGCGGGCTCTCATCGCAAATGGGCATGTGCTCATAGAGGGCGTCCCTGGGCTTGCCAAAACCCTTATGATAAGGAGCCTTGCGAAGGCAATTGGCTGCGACTTCTCAAGGATACAGTTCACCCCTGACCTTCTTCCGACAGACATTGTAGGCATAACCGCATACGACAAGCAGAAGGGATTCTACGTGGTGAAGGGGCCAATTTTCAGCAATCTTGTGCTTGCAGACGAGATAAACAGGGCGCCCCCAAAGGTGCAGTCAGCCCTTCTTGAGTGCATGCAGGAGAAGCAGGCTACAATAGGAAACCGGACATTCCCGATGAAGCAGCCCTTCTTTGTCATGGCAACGCAGAATCCCCTGGAAAACCTCGGGACATACCCGCTGCCTGAGGCGCAGATGGACAGGTTCATGTTCAAGCTCAACATCGGCTACCCGACCCTTGACAATGAGGAGGAAATACTCAAAAAGAACATAAGCACAAGGACATTTGAAAGCTTTCCCCTCAAGGCAGTAACCTCCCCCTCAAAGATACTGACAATACAGAATGATGTGCAGAAGATATACATTGACAAGAAGATAGAGAAATACATAGTGAAGATTGTAGATGCGACAAGGCATCCTGATACTTACAAGATAACCCTTGGAAAATACATAGAATGGGGCGCCTCCCCGAGGGCGTCGATAGGAATATTCATATCAGCAAAGGCGCAGGCGCTCATGTCAGGAAAAACATTTGTCATTCCAGAATATGTCAAGAAAGTGGTTCCTGATGTTCTAAGGCACAGGCTGATCATAAACTATGAGGGACAGGCAGAAGGAATAACCCCTAACAAGGTGATTTCAGAAGTTCTAGAGAAGATTGAAGTCCCGTAGGCCCCTAAAATGTATGAGCTCAAGCTTAATTTCAAGCCGATACTTAAGCAGCTTGAGATATACACTAAGAAAGAGGCAGCCAGCATGCTCTCGGGCGGATATCTTTCTTCAGTAAAGGGGAAAGGGCTTGAATTTGACTCATTCAGGGAATACGTACCTTCTGATGACGCATCCAGGATTGACTGGAAGGCGAGCATGCGCTCCCAGAAGACGCTTGTCAGGGAATTCAGGGAGGAGAGAAATCTGGAAGTGATAATTGTCCTGGACGTCAGCTCAAGCATGTGCTATGGCTCGACAGAGCAGTCCAAGGCAGAATACTCGGCAGAGCTGGCAGCAGCAATTGCCTTTGCAATACTCAGAGCAGGCGATGCAGTGGGGCTTCTGATGTACAGCGACAGGGCTGCCGCAGAGATGAAGGCAAATTTTGCGATAAAGCAGTACTGCACAATGCTCAAGGAGATAAGCAACCCCAAGTTTTACGAGGGAAAATTTGACTTTGCGTCACTGATGAGATATATTAATGGAAAGTTTAAAAAAGGCACTGTGATAATATTCATCTCGGATTTCATAGGGCTGAAGCAGGGCTGGCAGGAATCCCTCAAGGTGGCATGCAGGAAATTCGAGTTCATAGGAATAAGCGTGAGGGATCCATTAGATGATTCAATGCCTCCTGGAATAGGCAAGGTGGTTGTTTCAGACCCATTTTCAGGGGAAGAGCTCATGTTTGATGGTGAAGAGATAAGCGCGAGATACGCAAAGATAAACCAAGAATTCATGAAGTCGCTGGACAACGCCTTCATTGAAAACAGGGGCAGCATCCTCCACCTCTCCACTGGCAAGCCCTTCATGAACAAGACAAACGAGTTTTTCATTGCGAGGAAAAAATGGAAATAGTTTTCTCAAACCCCCAGAACATCTGGCTCCTCCTCTCAGTTCCGATACTTGTAGTAACCCATTTTTTCGTCTTCAGCTTCCTTAAGAGAAGGGCGATGCGCTTCGCCAACTTTGAGGTAATCAAGAGGATAGCGGGCCCGCAGGGCAGCACCACGAACGTGCACTTTGTTTCCAGCAACGTCTTCCTTCTTGTACTGAGGGTGCTTGCAATAAGCCTTCTTGTGCTTTCCTCTGCAGGCGCAACCCTGTGGTACACAGGCAGGGCTTCCGGCTCGAGCTTTGTGATTGCAATAGATGCGTCATCAAGCATGCTTGCAGGCGATGTCAGGCCCAACCGCCTCGATGCAGCGAAAAGCGCTGCCATAGAATTTGTTAAGGGGCTTCCCAATGCAAGGGTTGGAGTGGTTGACTTTGCAGGCGCGCCATTTGTAAAGCAGGCAATGACAGATGACCTCTTTGCTGTCAGAAGTGCAATACAAAACATAGATGTTGAAAATGTCGGCGGGACAGCAATAGGCGATGCGCTCATAACCGCTTCTAACATGCTTTCTTCAGAAACAAACTCCAGGGCAATAATCCTTATTACTGACGGGCAGAGCAATGTGGGGGCAGAGCCCCTGGAAGGGATAGACCAGGCAAACAATTACAACATAGCAGTTTACACAATAGGAATTGGCACAGAAGAAGGCGGCTCCTTCATAAAGACAAACCTGCTTTCCAAGCTTGATGAGCCAACCCTTATCCAGATAGCAAACAGCACAGGCGGAATGTATTTCGGGGCAGGCGATGCCGCATCGCTAAAGAAGGCATATGACCAAATCTCTGCTATAACAACAAAAAAGATTTCCCTCGGGCTTTCAGGAATCTTTCTGTTTGCCGGCATAGTCCTGATATTTCTCGAATGGGCGCTTCTCAATACAAGATACAGGACCCTTCCCTAACTAGAAATCCATAATCTTTTTCTGCGTCTTCTGCTCCCTGCGCTCCCTTACAGGAGCCCATGACTTCCTGATTATTTCGGAAAATGCCTTTTTTTCCCAGTTTTTTTCTATGAATGCCTTTGTCAGCGGGTCTGATGGATATCCTGAGCCGAAGTCGATTTTCATCTCTGATTTCATCTTTTCTATCTCGCGGTCCCTGATGACCTTTGCAAGCACGGAGGCAGCGCCCACAAATGCATAATTAAAATCAGCTTTGTGCTCTGCAGTTATCTTGACCTTAATCCCTGCCAGCCGCTTTTTTATGTAATTCTCATAAACCTGGCAGTTTGGGTTAGGGCAGTCGATTATTGCCTCGTCAGGCGAGAGGAAATTGATTATCTCGGCTGTTTTTCTCGCTTCCAGCCAGTTCAGGTCATTTTCAGAAACCACGGCATCTATCTCTGAAGGGCTGACAATTATCGCGTAATACCTGCCCTTGCATGTCTCCTTGATTTTCTCAAAGAGGGCCTCCCTTTCAGCAGAAGAGAGAAGCTTTGAGTCCTTCACGCCCATCTTTTTCAGGACTTTTTCCTGGGCTTTCTCAAAGCAGGCGCCGCAGATAACCATAGGACCTATCACCGGCCCCCTGCCGGCTTCGTCAATCCCGCACACAACTGCCATAGAAGCATTGTTTTTTCAGGGCGGTTTTAAAACTTATCCAAAAATCAGGAAAAAATTAACCACTTTTTAGTAGTATTTTTAGAAAAATTTAAATATTCCAGCGTACGCTGCATCCCGTTGGGGTGTTTAAAATGCTTGATGACATAATCACAATGGTTCTTGCAGGAGGAACAGGCACGAGGCTGATGCCGCTTACAGAAGTAAGAGCAAAACCAGCAGTTCCATTTGGAGGAAAATATAGAATAATAGATTTTACGCTAAGCAATTGCATAAACTCCGAACTTTTCAAAATATATGTGCTGACCCAATATAAGTCACATTCTCTAAACAATCATCTAGGATATGGCTGGTCTTTTCTTCCAAGAGCACTTGACCAGTTCATTGAAAACGTGCCTGCGCAGATGAGAATTGGTGAAACATGGTATTTGGGCACATCAGATGCTGTAAGGCAAAATATTGATCTGATAAAAAGATGGAGTCCCAAGCATGTGCTAATACTTTCAGGAGATCACATCTATAAGATGGACTACAGAAAGCTGCTTGATTTCCATGCGGAAAAAGGAGCAGATCTAACTATATCTGCAGTAAGAGTGCCTGTCAAGGAAGCTAGTGGTTTTGGAATCCTACAGACAGACAAAACACAAAAAGTCATTGATTTCGAGGAAAAGCCAAAAGAGCCCAGGCCAATGCCTGAAAACCCAAATTTTGCGTTCTCCTCAATGGGTATTTATGTATTTAATTATGAAACTCTTGAAAGAGTGCTTCAAGGAAATGAAATGGATTTTGGGAAGAACATAATTCCAAAGATGATTAAAACTGACAGAGTTTATGCGTTTGATTTCAACAAAGACAACAAAATAAGCGATTACGAATACATAACTGAAAATGGAAAGAGGAGGAAAATACTTAAGGAAAGAACAGAAGATTCTGGTTATTGGAGAGATGTTGGAACATTAGCTGCTTTTTGGAACGCCAACATGGATTTGGTGGGCATAAAACCTGAATTCAATTTGTATGGAGAACTTTGGCCTATACTCACATATCAACGAGTTTGTCCGCCAACAAAAACTGTTTTTGACGAACCGGGCAGAAAAGGAGAGGCAATAAATTCCCTTGTATGCGACGGAGTTATAATAAGCGGTTCAAGAATTGAGCAATCAATAGTTTCTTCAGAAACATATATTCATAGTTATTCTGATATAATTGCTTCTGTGATTATGGGAGGAGACCCGGGCAAGGAAACATCAATTGGAAGACACTGCCAAATAAAAAATGCAATCATAGACAAGAATGTGGAGATAGCCCAAAATATAAGGATAGGATACGACGTTGAAGAAGACAGAAAGAGAGGGTTTGCAATTGCAGAGCTGGACAACAGGGGCAACTACGTAACCGTAATAAGAAAGGGGAGTGTCATAAGCAAATAATGTTATTGCCATAAATCTTTTTCAGAAATCAAGAAATCTTTCCTCTCTTTTAAACCTTTTCTTACTTCATTTAAATGCTTGATACATTCTTGAAAACCATTCTTGGAAATTTTCTTTGCTTTTTTGGTATAAAATCCTTCTTTAATAAATTTTCGATATTTTCTTATTGCCATTTCAATCCATTTATTAATCGGGGTTTTTGATTCTTGCTGCGCTCTGTAAAAAGCAAAAATTCCTCCAATTCCAAATTTTTCTAATCTATCCGCATCAAAAAGAATTTTCGCCTCAATTGTTTCTGGTTTTATTTTACCGTTATGCGATTCTATACAGTGAGCGATTTTTCCAATCTCTTTTTTAGGATACCCAAGCTTTGGTAAATCCCTTTTTATAATTAATACCCCTCTCTCTTCGTGGTTTTGATGTTTACCTTCTGTCCCTCCAATATCATGCAGTAAAACAGCGGGAATTAGAACAAAATACTTTACACCTTTCTCTGTTTCGGCAATAATTAAAGCCCTGTATAAATCTCTTAAAACATGTGCCAAATTGTGCTGCGGAAGATTTGCCTTATTATATTTCTTTTTGGCATAATCATAAACTTTCTTTATTCGAGGATCTTTTTCAATAAAATAATCTAGTTTTTTCATAATTATTAGTCCAGTTTATTGTTTTTAGGTTGCTTATTAAAATAATGTGACTATTTGGTTTATTAATTTTGAGGTTTATTCTCCCCTATACTGCATCTTTTTGCCCTCTTCAAGCTCAGAGGAGCTTATCCCGGGCATTTCCTCTCCGAGGTCATGCCATAACTCTATCGCTGTTTCGGGCTTGTCCCAGTAGGTTGTTGCAGCAACAATCGCTTCTGCCCTCTCTTTTGGATTTGTTGACTTGAATATCCCTGAGCCGACGAAAATCCCGTCAGAGCCGAGCTTCATCATCAATATAGCATCAGCAGGAGTTGCTATTCCGCCTGCAGCAAAGTTCACAACAGGCAGGGTGTTGAAGCTCTTGTCATAGCAGATGTTTGCAACCTCGCGCACAAGATTTTCTGTAACTCCGTATTCCAATGCGATTTTTTTCAGAACATTTTCCCTGATTTCGTCTCTTTTAGTTTCTTCTTCTATTCTAAAATAGTTGTAGATAAGCGCATCTATAGTGTCCTCAGCCCTTTCATGAATTATGCTGTTCAATGCTTCAACGGGCATTTTATTTTCCCTGAAAAATTTAATGAGTTCATCCTCCAAGCCAAGTATTCCTTTCTGTGTATAATACTCGCCCAGTTTAAGCATGCCGGCAATATTTGCAATACTTTCAACAAGGAATTCATGTTTTTCTTCTTTAATCCATATTATGAGATTTTCAACGGCGCCAGTTTCATCATTTATTTTTTTCTCATTTTTATGCCCGTTTAAATAGAGCCCAATTTCATTATAACCAGTTAGCAATGCAATTTCTTTCCTGATAGTGCGCATGTGGTAGACCGCCTGGTTTATGTCCCCTGTGCCTGCTTCGCCCTTTGTCCTTATCATGGAAGCACCTTCTTCTATTCTTCGTAATGCTTCTCCAAGATTACGAGCGCCGCACACAAACGGAATTTCGTATAGTTTCTTGTCAATGTGATGCTCATTGTCAGCAGGAGTAAGCACTTCTGACTCGTCTATGCAGTCGATTCCCTCTCCAAGAATGCTTTCTATGTCTGCTTCTCCGTAATGCCCTATCCTTGCTTTTGCCATGACAGGAATGCTTACTGCTTTCATGATTTCTTTTATTTTGTCTGGCTGCGCCATCCTTGCGACTCCGCCCTCCTTTCTGATGTCAGCAGGAACCCTCTCGAGTGCCATCACAGCCACTGCTCCTGCTTTCTCGGCTATCTTCGCCTCTTCAGCGTTCGTCACATCCATTATGACCCCGCCCTTAAGCATGCTCATGAATCCTCTCTTGACTTTTACAGTGCCCTTTTCCATTTTTATCCCTCCCACAAAGAACAATTTTTTCCTTTCTTCTCCTGCAGAGCATATGTTTCCCGTCTTTAAACAACAAAATTCCACATGTCTTTGATAAATGTGTTGGATAATTATATAAACTTAGTGTGGAATTTTGTGTGCTCAAAAACCACAAGTTGTTTTTTCCAACTCAACATTTAGGCTACCCTTATTTAACTGTGGTTTTTGACAAGTTTTTTCCAAAAGCTTTAAAAGCAAGATATGTGCTACCTATCTTTCTCGATATATCGTTTCGATATATACATATTCAAAATGAAAAAAGGGAAAATTTCTGATAAAGGCGGAAAAGGGGAAGACAGCCTAGTTAATGTAGTTGTGAAGAGCAGACTTGCAATAATAGTTCTTTCTGAAATTTCTGACGGCGGAAGGAGCGGATACGAAATAATGAAAGCGATAGAAAAAAAGACAGGAGGCTGGAAGCCATCTGCCGGCTCAATGTATCCCCTCTTGAAGTTTCTTTTGTCAGACGGGCTTGTGAATGTAAGGAAAGATAATTTTGGAAGGAAAATAAAATACTACTCAATAACTGCGAAAGGCAAAAAGATACTCCGCTCTGTGCACGAGGCAATGCATTTAAAGGACTATTTTATGCAGAGCACAATGAACAGCGTGAATATCCTCAAGTGCATAGAAAAGGACCCGCAAAAAAGAATAGAGCAGGCAGCAAAGATACTTTCCTCTATTAATGAAGAGCATATGCTTTGCCCTGAATTCAATAATCAGATTACGAGAATAAACCTTTTGTTTATGAAAATAATGTCAAAAAAAACACTTAGCAAAAAAAAGAAGAATGAGCTTAAGGAGTTCATAAATTCAGCAGAGAAAAAACTTTTAAGAATTGCAAAATAAGAGCGGGATGTTCAATGGCAAAGCCGGTAATTGAGCTTAGGGATGTCTGGAAGACATACAAAATGGGCGATACCAATGTTGATGCCCTACGAGGAATGAGCCTGAAGATATATGAAGGCGAGTTCGTGGCGATAATGGGACCCTCTGGCTCTGGAAAATCAACTACAATGAACATGATAGGATGCCTTGACGTGCCCACTAAAGGGCATATCCTTCTTGACAGCCAGGATGTTTCACACATGACAGAATCCACGCTTGCGAGGATAAGGGGCAGGAAGGTAGGGTTCATATTCCAGCAGTTCAACCTGATTTCAGCATTCAATGCAAAGGAGAATGTGATGCTCCCAATGATGTTCCAGGACATTCCCAGAGAGGAGCAGAGCGAAAAGGCAGAAGCGCTTCTCGAGATGGTGGGCATGCTCAAGAGGATGGCCCACAAGCCCTCGGAGCTTTCAGGGGGAGAGCAGCAGAGGATTGCAATAGCGCGGGCCCTCGCAAATGACCCGCAGATGATACTCGCCGACGAGCCGACAGGCAACCTTGACTCAAAGACAGGTAACGAGATACTGACGTTGATAAAAAAGCTGAATGAGGTGGATGGAAAAACGATAGTGCTCGTCACCCACGACAAGGGGCTTGCACAGAAATATGCAAAGAGGATAGTTCAGATAAAGGATGGGCAGATAATCTAGGATTTTTGAAACAATAGCAGCAGGTGATAAAAAATGGAAAATAAGAATATTCGAATATGCGCAGCATGGATTGCGCTTATGGCAATAATAGTCATGATTTCATCAGCAGGGGTATCTGCCCAGGTGCTCCCTGGAACAGCGATAAGGGTTACTATGATAAACCAGGAGCCGGACCCGGTGGATGCAGGGCAGTATGTTACAGTGAAGTTCAGGGTTGAGAACATAGGAATAGATATGGCAAAGAGTGTGGTTTTCCAGCTTATGCCGGATTTCCCATTCTCCCTTGACCCAGGAACAAACGCAACTAAATCTGTGGGAAGCCTTGTGGGGGTTCAGGATGCAAACAACGCAGTAACCCTCGAATACAGGATAAAGGTTGACCCGCAGGCGCTTTCAGGAAGCACTGAGCTGAAGCTGAGATACAACATCGACAGCTCAGGATGGGTGGAGCTTCCGGCATTTCAGGTGAGAGTGAGAAGGTATTTCCTCGGGCTCTCAATTGACTCCATTGCAACATCACAGGAATATTTTGAGCCGGGCAAGCAGAATGATGTTACAATAAGCGTCAAGAACATGGCGGATTCGCCAATGAGAAGCGTCTCAGTCAGCCTGTCCCTTGAAGGAACTACTCCATTTGCGCCAATTGGCTCAGGGACAGAAAAGAGGGCATACTCAATACAGCCAGGCCAAACCCAGAATTTTACATTCGGGCTGCTCACTTCTCCGGATACTGCGCTGGGGCTCTACAAGATTCCGATAGCAATAGAATACATAGACGAGGCAAACAACAACCACACCATATCAGACATCCTGGGAATAGTTGTCAATGCAAAGCCCGAAATAAGCGTGAGGATTGACTCATCTGCAATCAAAAGCGCGGGCTCAAGCGGAAAGATTACCTTGAAGTTGGTCAACTTAGGCATAGGGGATGTGAGATTCCTGAACCTGAAATTCTCTGACACTCCTGACTTAACCATTGTCTCGGGAAATGAACAATACATCGGCCAGCTCTCCTCTGACGATTATGACACAGCAGACATAAACGCATATGTCGCAAGGGCAAATGAAGGCATTGTTGAGATACCTGTTACCCTTGACTACTCTGACGCGATGGGCAACTCCTACGAGCAGAATGAAAGTGTTGTGCTGAGAATTTACTCAGCAGCAGAGCAGAGAAAATTAGGCATCAGTTCCAAGACAAGCCCCCTTTGGATTTTGCTGATAGTAATAATAATTGCTGTAGGAATTGTCTTCTGCAGAAAAAGGAAAAGGCGCAGTCTGAAGAGGCAGTGAGAGCTGCCGCTTCTCTTTTTAAAAATCCTGAGGAGGAATCTTGAAAAGCGAATATTTCTCTTTTGCTTTGAAGAGCATAAGAAGGAGAAGGGTAAGGTCATGGCTGACCATGATAGGAATATTCATAGGAATCGCCTCTGTTGTATCGCTCATAGCGCTGGGGCAGGGAGTAAGGCAGGCTGTGATAGGGCAGTTTGATGCCATGGGCAAGGACAAGATATTAATAAGCCCCGGCTCCCAGCTGATTTCCTCCTTTACAAGCAGTTCATACTTTACTGACAGGGAGCTCTCTGTAGTCCAGCGGACGAGCGGCGTGAAGCAGGCAGCAGGCCTAATCTACATGACTTCTTCTGTGAAGCACGACAATGAGGTGAAATACACCACTGTGACGGGGCTCCCGACAGAAAAGAATGATATTGATTTCTTCAAGACAATGCAGAACATACAAATCCAGCAGGGCAGGTATCTACAGCCAGGCGACACCAACAAAGCGAATGTAGGGAGCATGTTCGCGAATCCCAAGGACTTCTTCCAAAAGCCGGTAAAGGTAGGCGACAAGATAGAAATAAATGGCAGGGAGTTTGAGGTTGTGGGCATAATGGCTCCGATAGGCAATCCGAGTGATGACACCAGCATTGCAATCCCTCTTGACGAGGCAAGCTCACTCTTTGGAAGAAAGGGGCAGCTTGACATGATAATTGCGCAGGCAAATGATGCCGAAGAAGTGGACTCTGTTGCCTCGGCAATAAAGAGAAACCTCAGAAAATACCGCGAACTAAAGGAGGGAAAAGAGGACTTCTCTGTGGACACTTCTAAGCAGCTAATGGACAGCTTCAATGTGATACTCAACGCAGTGCAGTTCGTAATCCTCGGGATTGCCGCAATATCACTTATAGTCGGCGGAATCGGAATAATGAACACCATGTACACATCTGTTCTTGAGAGGACAAAAGACATTGGGATAATGAAGGCAGTCGGGGCAAAGAACTCTGACATACTGCTGATATTCCTCATGGAGGCGGGGCTGCTCGGGCTTGCAGGAGGGGCAATAGGGCTCGGGCTTGGAGTGCTGCTGGCAAAGCTTGTTGAAAATGTTGCAGTCGTTGCGATGAAAACAACCCTTCTTAAGCCGCAGTTTTCGCTCCTGCTGATAATCGGTTCCCTCATTTTTTCATTTTTTGTCGGGATAATCTCAGGAGTATTCCCTGCAAGGCAGGCTGCAAGAATGAAAGCCACGGAAAGCATACAGTTCAGGCTGTAAAAATGATAGGTGAGATATTCAGGATAGTTTGGAACTACATCCGAAAAAGGAGGACAAGAAGCCTGCTTACAATCATAGGCATACTCATAGGCATAAGCGCAGTAGTGACCCTTATCGCCCTCGGGCAGGGGCTTACAAATGCAGTTGACTACCAGTTCTCAAAGCTGGGCTCGAATAGGATTACAATAAGCCCTGCAGGAAGCACAGGAATGCCAATGTCAAAGACAACAGCGCAGCTCACTGAAAAGGATGTGGATACAGTGAAAAAGGTCAGCGGCGTGCAGTTCGCCATGGGGCTTTATGTGTCAAGCAAGCCAGTTTCCTTTGGGAATGAGGTGAAGCAAATACCCATTGGGGGAATGGATGTCGATGTTGAAACTCTGAAGTATGCAGGGCAGACAGGGCTCTATGAAATAGAAAAAGGAAGGAACTTCAAGCCAGGGGACCGCTACAAGGTGGTAATCGGCTCAAAAGTTGCCACCGACGCCTTCTCAAGAACTGTAAAAGTTGGTGACATGCTGACAATAAACAACACTCAGTTCCAGGTAATTGGAATACAGAAGTCAGGCGGCACTGGAATAATGGACATAATAATAAGGATGCCCAAGGATGCCCTCAGAGAGCTGGATGGCAAGACAGACGAGGTTTCCATGATAAATGCCATAGTGAAGGAGGGCGCAGACATTGTCAAGACCTCCGACAGGATAGAGGAAGCCCTTAGAAACGAGAGGAACGAAAAGAAAGGGGAAGAAAGCTTCACTGTGCAAACAACAAGAAACATGATAAACTCTTTCCTGAACATAATTGCCGTTATACAGGGGTTGCTTGTCGGAATAGCGGGCATATCCCTTCTTGTGGGCGCAATCGGGATAATGAACACCATGTACACATCTGTCCTTGAAAGAACAAGTGACATAGGAGTGATGAAATCCATAGGCGCAAAGAATCATGACATACTGCTGATATTCATAATTGAGGCAGGACTCCTTGGACTTATCGGCGGTGCAATCGGAGTGCTGCTCGGAGCCCTGACCAGCACCCTCATCTCTGCAGTGGCATCATATTATCTCAAAGCAGACATCCTGATGATTTCAATAGGGCCTGCCCTGATATTCGGGCCGCTTCTATTCTCCTTTGTAATAGGTGCTCTCTCCGGGCTTTTCCCTGCAGTTCAGGCATCCAAGATGAAACCAGTGGATTCGCTGAGGTATGAGTAAATTGAATTCCCGCGATATTTCTGTTTGCAGGCATTTCGCGGTCGAGCGGCTTTATGCAAAGAAATGCAAGAGCACAAAGACAAGGTCTTGTGCAAGAAAGGCATAGCCTTTCTTTGCATTTCTTGCACACAAAATCTCGCAGAGATTTTGTTGTGCCACTCATTGCGTGCGAGCCGAGCGTAACCAGCTCTGATGAAACCTGTTGACTCTTTAAGATATGAATGAAATTATAGAAAGTTTTATATATACCAATATACGCTTTTCCTTTGAATGTTGTTTAGGCATTATTGTCAAAAATAATTTGTAAAAGAGGTGAGCCATTTGCTTTTAAACAAGAAAGCTGAAAAAGAGCTTCAGATGATATTCGGACTTTTCGTCCTTCTGATTATATCCCTGGTTGTGTTGAGCCTTTTCTTCAAGTTCACTGAGAAGAGCTCTGGAAAAATGGAAGGCGCATCAACAGAGTATTTCACAAAGGCAGACATGGACAAGGCAATCCAGGACTGCCAGCTAAAGTGCGACAACATAAAAGACGACAACACACTCATTGAGTTCTGCAAGAAAACAGTTCAGATAGACTGGAATTCCGACAAGGTCATAAAGGGAAACGTTTTATACGGAAAGTGGCAGTTCTGCGAGAACAAGATACCCTGCTTTGTGCTTGTGGACACTTGCCAGAGCGGCAAGTATGACGGCGCAAAATGCAAGGACGTCTTAAGCGATCCAAATAACAACAACCTTGCTGCATATTCCGCACTCCAGGGAGCAGATGCAACAGCAGGATTTTCAGACGGATGCGATTTGACAGAAGAGCAAAGCAACTGGAAAGTTAAATTCGGATTCGTATAAATCATTTTTTTATTTACTTCTTTATTCTAATATTTTAATCTGAACCAGAGAAGGATTTATAAACCTTAATATTGAAATATTGGTAAAAGAGGTGGAAGGTTTTTTGCTGGATTCTAAAAACAGGAAAGGAGCAACAATAACAAATTTCCTGCTGATAATCGGGCTGATATTTGTCTCTGTTACAGCGCTTGGAGTGCTGAGACGGCTTGCGCTCTCGCAGGCATCCCAGGTTGAGACAGATTACACTGTTTCCATGGCAGAAGAGGTTAAGGCAGCAATTGAAAAGGCAGCGTCATACCCATCAAGCGCAGAATACACACTGAAACTTAACGACCCCCTCCTTTATACAGCAAACATAACAGGCAATAAAATTTTCTTCACATTCAAAAAGAACAACATAACAAAAACATTATACTTCTTTTCAGCAAACTCACACATAATCCCATCCTCATTTGAAAACTCAGGGATAATACATATCTACAAAAAAGACAGCTACATCTATGTAACAAACATACTGGTATGCAATACTACTAATGATATCTGCGACCCTGGCTGCATTGCACTTGGAATATGCGACCCTGCCTGCAGAAAGGCAGATGAATACAACACCTGCAGCCCTTACTGCCTTGACAAAAATAATGACGAGGAAATAAACCGCGCAGATTCAGATGCGCTCTGCATTCCTGCCTGCTACAGCACATTCAACAAGGGATTCTACGATTTTGACTGCATTGAATCAGGCGACGGGATATGCGAGCCTGCAACAAACAGCATAAAAGACGGGGTGTGCGATACTGATTGCCTTGGGACAAATGGAGTGTGCGACCCAGACTGCACTGAATACGACGCTGACTGCCCTCACAAAGGGAACAATCTGTGTGAGCCAGAGCGGGGCGAAAGCTGCCTTGACTTTCCTTCATTTTCAGACTGCAAATGCGCTTCTGACAAGGCATGCAAGGCAGACTGCGCTGCACTACTCCCCTTAACTGAGGATAACGGCTGCATAAACAAATCTCTCATTTCAAAAAAGGGGCAGGACTGCATTGAAAACTGCCAATGCTCTGACTCAGAGCCGCTTATATGCGACATTAAATTCGGGACAAAAAAATGCTGCCCCGAAGACTCATACTTCAAGGCAGGGACGGGGTGCATTGATTATACGAAAGACAATCAATGTAATACTACTGAACCGTATTCTGAAAACTGCGAAAACTCGAAGCAGGACTGCTCATGTGGGACAAGCGACTGCTGCCCGGACTGCGTATCATCAGAACCTAACGGCTGCTGCCCAGCAGGAAAGAAACAATGCGAGAAAAGCACAGGGTTCGAATGCATAACTCCCGGAACAGTTGCCGAAAAGGGAAAATGCGAGTGCAACAGGGAATGCGCGTCAGGAAGTACCTGCTCTGCAAAAAAAGGCGAGCCAAACAACAAGGCATGCTGCCCAAACGAAAAGGAATGGAATGGAGTAGAATGTGAAGAGAAGTGCACATTTACGATGCTTTTTATCCAAATAAACAGTGCGGTTTCAGATTTTGAAAATAAAGCCAAGGGAGGGAGAAATGTCTGGGCTTCAATAAGCCCAATGAAAAATTGCGCTGAAAGAGTATGCTACATTGCAGATAATAGAATTTGTAATGCTGATGTGATGGACGCTTTTGGAGATCTTCAAAACTGCGCAAATGCATGGGGATATTCCGGAAAATATCACAGGATTATTGGGATTACACCTGGCGATTGTGTTGCAAGGATTGCAGCTGGCTGTATTAGAGGATATACCCAATTTTATTCAAAGATTATAGTAAGCGCTGAAAGTAGCATAAAAAGCACATGCTCACACGAGTTAGGGCACACATTCGGGCTTTGCGACGAGGGCTATGGAGGCGGAAGATGCAGTTCCTGCCCAACCAGCTGGTATAATGTAGGTGGAGTAGGATGCTATGATAATTGTTATGATCCTTCTGGACGAGGGATTCATTGCTGTCCGAATATCCCAGAACAGGGAAGCATAATGTGCAGCCAGGATCCCTGCGGGCACGGATGCACTTTTGGCGATTCATTTGGCTCAACAAGCTATTCATATCTTGAAAATGAACTTGCGTCTTACTGTAACTAAGGTGAAAAAAATGACAAATCGAAAAATATCAATTTTGTTTTTGCTCATTGTCTTATTTTCTTTAACAGTCAGTGCATATGAAAACATAATTAATTTACAATTTAACATAACAAACAATGATGAAGTGGCTCTTAGCTACGCAAAAGTAATTTCTGGATATCCTGATAAATTCACAAAATCAGAACAGCCATACTCAATAAAGACTTATTCAAAATCAGGAAACGAGATTAATTCAGAATACTTCCAAGTAAGCTTTTCAATTTTAACAAGTCCAGAAATGGAATGGAACGTTAACAGTACGCTAAAAGAACTAAGCCTCCAACATAATAAAAGTATCGAAACAATAAAAATTTTTCATAATGGCAAGGAAATATTCTCTTTTAGCGCATCTGAATTCTGCAGGATAGACGGACTTTGCAATGAACACGAAAGCGAGATAAGCTGCCCTGAAGACTGCCTTCCAAAAAACAATAACCTGACAAATTCTGGTGGTTTAAATCTTCCCTGCGGAAACGCCGTCTGCGATTCAACTGAAACATATTTCAACTGCCCGAAGGATTGCTCTTCAGGAGGAAAGGATTCCTACTGCGACAGAGTTCGCGATGGAAAATGCGATCCAGACTGCAAGGCAAGCGAGGATTCTGACTGCACAGCCCCGATTAAAAACAAGCAGGAAGACTCTGTCACCAAGATTCTCATCGCGGCAATATTTGGAGTGATTATCCTGTTCATCACCTTATTCCTTATAATAAAAATGAAAACCGGAAGCGAGAAATGAAAGGGAAAAAGGGCTCAGAGGATTTAACAATAAAGTCAATATTTGCGATATTCCTCGTTATATTCGTGATGTTTGTGGTATTCACGATAATACGAAGCAGAAGTTCATACCAGACTGAAAAGGCGCAGTCGGAGTATTATTCAATTGCAAGCGCATTCCTGAATTCAATGGCGGGAAGCCCGTGCTTTTCAGTGGGAAATGAAAGCGCTGACTCAGGGCAGGTTACAACAGAGGCATTTCTTTCTCAGGAAAAACTCGATTATTACAACAACGGAAACGAGGACTTGCCCTGCGTGAATTCGTATGATTTTCTTTACAGCTTCAGCGTTGTCGACACTGAAAGCAGGAGAACATGGAGAATAGGATTAAAGAACGAGCCGATTTTTGCAGAAAAAACAATAACTCTTGCGCTTCCTGTGTCAATAAAATACAATTCAAAAATTCCCACAATAAATTCTGGTTACGCGGCAGTAACTGCATACATCGGAAGCGTCCCCTCGTTTTACGGGAGAATCAAGCAGGCGTGCACAACCCACGAGAGCATTGACTACTCGCTCTCATCTGAATTTTCAGTTTCCTACAACAGCACGTTCAATGTTTTCAAGATAGGAGACCAATCTTTTTATCCAATGTTTTCATGCGCAGTCAAAGATTTCAGAATTGAGCCAGGGAAGCGTCTCCTGGTTATCGCCTATAACGAGAGCTCAAACTCTGCGAGGATAATCTACTAAGAAAGATATTTAAACTTAAAAACAGGAAATCAGAAAATGCCAAAAAAAGCTCAATCCTCTGAATTTATTGGAATAGCCGTGCTTGTTGCATCAATAGTTCTTATTGCAATATTTTCAAGAATGGAGAGCTCTGCATCAATGGTCTCAAGAGCAGAATCTGTCATGAGGAATACAAGGCTTTCAGGTGTTACAACAACCGGTTCAGCTCTTCCATACATAACAGCAAAGGATTCATCAGGAACTTCTCTAGGGATACCCATCGATGAGCTTTTTGGAGTTTATTCATGTTATGGAAAAGAGAAAGTTAATTATGGCAATGGAGAAATAAATATAGTTTCTGTAATCCGGTCAAGCCTTGACGGAATTTATGGAAAAGAAGGCTGGGCGCTCTTATTGAAAAATGATTCCACCAGCTCAAAGCAAGTTTTCATAACTTCCTCAGTCAAATCCGATTCAGGAACTCCTTCATTTTCGCCGTATATGACATATGACTTCAGATTCCCGAAGCCATGCAGCGCAGGAACAAAAGAATCAGGAGTGCTTTTTGTGATTGCAGGGTAAAATGAGATTAAAGCCAATAAACAAAAGAGCATCAACGTTTATGATAATATTCTTCATAGCCATGGTTCTTGTGATATTCTACCTGGTTGCAATGCAGGAGAGAAACACAAATGCAGGATTCATGCTTGAGCAGGAGGAGCGTGCATACCTTGGGAACTATGTTGAGCTAATGAAAAAATACGGATTTCACTCTTTGCGCGAATCTTCGACAAGAGCCGCGTATGACAGCGCAGAGTCAGGCGCAGGGGCAAAAAACGGCTACTGGATAAGCTATTCCTCGCTAATCGCGCCTTCATTAGGAGCAACCGAAGAGAACATAAGCGAATTTTCGATAACATACTCAAATCAATACCTCAATGCAATAAGCGGAGAAGATTTTGGAAAAGTAAAGTATGATAGTTCAGGCGACATAACAAAAATAAACATTCTGGTTTCGCAGCCGGACTTGCAGGAAAATTCATTTGGAACAGCAAATGCGGATGACGGATTCTTCATAAGCGGAAAAGGCGAGCGTGAAATTCTTGTGAGCTCAGCTAATAATGCCGAGGGCTCAAAGGCACTGAACAGATACACATCTTATGTTTATCCTCTGAGATTCTTTTATCTTTACAGAAAGATAAAAACATGGGCGCAGCAAAATCTTCCTTCAAGCCTTTCCTGCGCAGCAATGACAATAACTTACGGGGTTGGAAGCGGAAGCTGCCCTGCAAACACAATCTCTGATGCAGTTGTAAACCAGACTGCCCAGCAGTCTGTTTCAGAGCTCCAAAAAACATTTGACTCAAATGTTAAATGCAAATATGAAGTTTTGTGCTCAGATGCAGAAACAGAAATCCTCTGCCATCCGATAACCTGCGCTGAGCCGTGCAGCTGCCCGGTTTCAGGCTGCAGTTACCAATGCGATGAGGACACTGAATGTTCAAGCGGAAAAAATCTGGGCGATGCAAAATGCGAAAACCCCTCAGGAATCCCAAAGCCGCCTGAGGAAGGAAGCTCATCATTCCCGGCGCAGGCATGCGCGTCTCCAAATGCAGCTGCAAGCTGCGGGGGGGACTGCTTCGGATACAGCGAAAAGCACAAGCTGAAATTCATAATGAACGTGAGCTGCACTGACTACAAATTCTCACAGCCAATTTCAGAGCAGGGATTTGAGAAAATCCAATTCAATTTCCTTGTGCACGTCTCCCTTACAAGGGAAAGGGACCCACCCGCAATAAGATGCAAATGCCCTCCTAAACCAGCTCCAACACCAACTCCTACTCCTACTCCTACGCCTACTCCAACACCTACTCCAACTCCAACACCAACTCCTACTCCTACTCCTACGCCTACTCCAACACCTACTCCAACTCCAACCCCAACACCCACTCCGGAGCCAGAACCAAACCCTGAACCAGAACCCGGGCCGGAGCCAGAACCAGATCCAATAAACCCAGGCTCTTAAATAAAGTTTAAAAGAGCATACAAATAATAATCATAAAAAGAGCGTGATAGATTGCCAAAGAGCATTGATGAGATAGAAGCCGAGGTAAAGAGAAGGCTGGCATCTGACAAAAGCCAGGGCTCTGATGACCTTGTCTCGAAGCAGTTCAACACCTTCAAAGAAGAGGAAAAAGAGGAAACCGCTCTCGGAACTTTTTTTGAGAAATACGCTGACTTTGCAGGCAAAATCCTTTCTTTCATAAATGCCAAGGATGAGTCCCGGCCGCAGATGTATGAGGACCTGCAGATAGCGGGCCTGAACATAAAGCCGAGGCAAGTAATTGCTTCTGCTGTCTTCACATTAATCTTTGGCGTGCTCGCTTCAATCCCATTCATTATTCTCGGATGGATTGACTTCGCATTTTTTGTAATATGCACAGGGCTCTTCCTCGCATATGTTGCATACACCTATCCCTCATATTCAAGCCAGATAACAAAGATAAAGGCGCAGCAGGAATCTCTTCTCGCGCTTCTTTACATAACGATTTACATGAGAGTCAATCCAGTGCTTGAGAACGCGATTGGATTTGCAACAGAGCACCTGGACGGACCGCTCGGCAAGGACTTAAAGAGAATAATGTGGCTGCTGGACAGTGAAAAAATTTCCTCCATCCATGACGGAATGAGTATGTATATGGAGCTCTGGCTGAAGAGGAACAGTGATTTTGTAAAGTCATTCATGATACTTATGTCAGTAATCACTCAGGCTGATAAGGAGCACCAGTCAGCAATACTAGACAAGGCGCTCGCAACCCTGCTGCAGGACACCTATGAAAAGATGAAATACTTCGCACACGAACTGCGCAATCCAGTTATGATAATAAACACCTTCGGGCTAATGCTCCCCCTCATCGGGCTCATTGCATTCCCAATGATAAGCGTCTTCATGTCATCTGACATAAAGATATCCTACCTATTTTTCGGCTACATAGTCATACTGCCTTCGCTGATATACTTCTTCTCTGCGAGAATCATATCCAAAAGGCCTGGTGCCTTCTCTGCACCTGATATCTCCAAGAATCCAAACCTTCCTCCAAAAGGCAAATACAGGCTCACAATAAACAAGAAAAATTATCTGATTCCCGTGCTGCCTGTGGCAATATTTATCGCGCTTCTGATAATGTCTCCCGGAATAATCCACCTTGCAACAAAAACAATCCCTGCCTTCAGCCATGCCCTGACGCTTAGCAAGACTGCCACCCCGCCGGCAGACCTGGCTGCAGAGTATGAGCTTTCATCAATGTTCATAACATTGACAATCCCAGTTGGGCTTGCCATAGGGATATTCATTTATTTCTATGGCAGGAGCATTCAAAAGATAAAGCTGAGGAACGACATAATTGAGATAGAAAATGACCTTGATGCATCATTATACCAGATAGCAAACCAGTTCACAGAAAACATACCTGTTGAGATTGCAGTTGAAAATTTCATAACAAATTATGAAGTGATGAATCTCAAGAAGCGCCAGATATTCACCCTTTTTAACACCATCCTTTCAAAGATGAAAAATATGGGAATGACATTTTCCCAGGCAATTTTTCATCCTCAATATGGAATAATAAGGGCATATCCGTCAACGCTTCTTAAGGAGATAATGTGGATATTCACAGAAAGCTCAAGAAAGGGCTCGCAGGTAGTCTATAACATAATGGGCAAAATCTCGTCATACCTCGATAATGTTAGGAAGATAAAAGAGCTTATATATGACCTCCTCGAGGAGACTGTAACCTCTGTCAGAACCCAGGCAAAATTCCTCGCGCCTTTCATTGCAGCAATTGTCGGCTCTCTTACCTTAATAATAGTAAAGTCGCTCTACCAGATGCTCCAGCGCCTGAATGATGTAATGAATGCTTTTGCAGGCGGCACAATGGGAAATGATACGGGCTTCTTCACTGATTTTATAAATTTCACACAGATGACTCCGCCACCCCTGTTCCAAGTGCTCGTCGGCATTTATACAATAGAAGCAGTAGTGCTCCTTTCAATGCTCGCAAGCGGAGTGGAAAACGGCTTTGACGAGATTGCACGCGATGAGGAAATAGCAAAAAATGTTCTCACAGCAATAATCGTTTACGTCTTCATCAGTATAATTGGCTCCATCATGCTCAATAACCTTGTCGGGAGAGGCATAACCTCCACAGGCATAAACTCTGTCCAGGCAGGGATGCTCTTCTTCATTCCTGCAAGCGCGCTGCTTATGAAAAAGCGCAAATCAGGCAAATAAATTTAAATTCAGCATTCATATTTTTGCAGTATGGAAGACACATACCTCAAACTAGGAATCGTGATTGTAGCAGTGGCAGTGATGGCGCTCCTGATAGCGTTCTCATTTAATGCCCTTAACTCGCAAACAGAGGAAGAGCAGGAGATGCAATCATTCAAAGGGCCTGCAAAGCAGTTGGACTACAAGCTTTCGCATCTCTGCAAATTATGCGCTGGCGAAGCAGACCGCGAATGCTATCTGATAAACGCAGAGATAACTGAAGGCAACATTTCAAACCCTGGCAATGCAGAATTTGCAAACTTTGGCATTCTCCTGCCAGGAAAATACAGCTTGAGGGTAGAAAGCTCTGGCTCAAAGTGTGTAATAAGAAGGATGGACTAAATGGCTGGAAAAAAAGGAGACCTTACAATAGACGCAATAATGGCAATATTCCTCGCAATAGTCACTATATTCCTGCTGCTATCATTTTTCTCTCTCAAGATGCCCATATTTGCAAAGGAGGCATACTGCAAAACCTTCTTTTATGTTGCATCAGCATCATTCATGCCGCCTGGAATAAGGCAGGAGCAGTCATACTGCAGGGAATTTTCAATGCTTGAAGTCCAGGATGTGATTCCTACTAAGGTATTTGTCAAGAATCTTTCAAATGGCTCAACATCAAAGCTTTTGCAGTTCTCCGGGCGTGAGGAGCAACAAGTTGAAGTCATACTGCCTGAAAATAAAACAGTGACAGATTTCTCATTCTCAGTTAAGGGAAACCTATCCAACTTCTCGGCGCAAATCTGCAATGACCCGCTTTCAGAATGGCAGATTTTCCCGATGGCGCCTTCAAGGCAGTATTCTTCTGGAAGAGATGTGTTGAAAAGTGCTCAGGCATGCTTTTCAAAATGCGCAGCATTTCCCTGCTCCATACAAATAAAAATAACAGGAGAAAACGGCAACCTCGTGATTTCTGACATCTCCTTTGGATATAAAAAATGCCTTATTAAAGAAGAAATAATCTCAAATATCCTCGCCTGCTGGGAAAAAGCAAATTACGGAAAATATTCAGAGGATATCAAATGCAAGGCGCTTATAATAAGAAACTGCGAGAGCAGCGGAATTTCAGAGCAGAACATAACTGATTATCTAAAACAGCAGGGGCTGTGCAGGATAATTGGCAACTCTGACTCTGACTTCGGCTGCGGCGAAAGCGATGACATTGAATGGCGCGTGATAAATTTAAAATCCGATGATTCAGTGCTGATTGAATTCCTCAACTCAACAAAAAAGATAAGGGTTAGCTAATGGCAAGAAACAAAAAAGGGGACATGGCGATAAATGCGGCATTCATACTTGTAGTGGCAATTGTTGCAGTAATCATGTTTCTCCTTATAATCTTCGCCAAGTTTCCAGCAATCTCAAAATCAATATACTGCAAGACGCTCTCTCCATTGAAGACAATGTTCTCACCTTCTTCAGGAAGCGCAGAGGAGAGCTACTGCACTAATCCCGAAAATATGATGAACATATCATTGAAAAACGAGCAGGCGAGCCAGAAGCTTTTTTCCAGCGGAAAAGAGATAGAAGAGCTCCTAATTAGTGTTCCAGATGAAAAAGTGCCCGTAGGCATATCACTTCCTAAAAAGGAAATAACTGATGCATCTTTGGATATCTCAGGATACTCTGAAGCATCAGAAAATAAATTCTCAGACGGACAAGAAAGCAAGTCAATAGTTTTCTCTGGGACAGAGACAAAAGAGGTTTTCATAAAGCTTCCAAAAGATGCTTATATAATAAACGCAACAATAAACCTCTCCGCTGGAGCTGTTGCAGAAACCATTCAAGTGCTTGTTTTCAACGGACATGAAGCATCCTGCGGGCATAATGCATATGATGACCACGTTGAAACTTATCTTAACTATCACAAGATAAAATATGAGTTTACGAAAGGGTGGAGGAACGGCGAAGCAGACTGGAAGAAAAAATTTGAAAACCACTCAATTCTATTTGTGGGATGCGGCGAAGGGCTCACAACCACCAATGCTGAAGACAGGGAATTCCTGAAATCCTGGATAGCAGAAGGAAACACGCTAATCGCAACCTGCTGGGGAATAAACCTGATTGTGGATTTGTTCGGGACAAATCCTGCTGGAAATCCCCCCACCAATGGATATACGCCTTATTTTACCCGCATAACCAAATACCAGGAATGCCCATCGCCCTGCAGCTGCTACACTCTTCTTACCTGCCAGCCGACTGTGGGATTCAGCGGCGATTGCGGGGACAGCCAGAGAATTTCATTCTCAGAAAGCGCACGCTCGCAATACGGAGTTAATCCGGGGCAGTCAATAACTGTTGTGTACACCGGCTCGCCATGCTTCCAGGCAAATTATGCAAACCCGAATGTGACTGTCCTTGCTGATATTGTTTATGACCCTTCAAACTCCCTTGACCTTGACATAAAAACCAAGTGCGCAGACAAAAACTCAGGAAGCCCCGGGAGCCCCGGGCAGTCAATGGTTGAATTCACATACGGGGCGGGAACAGTAATCTACCTCGTTGAGCACATAGACGAGCAGATAGGAAATGAGCTGGGGCAAACAAATTTTCTCATAAATTTAATAAACGCGAAGATGAGAAAAGTTTCAAACATAAGAATAAGCTCATCTGAATCAGATATTGTTGAGTGGGAAAGCAGGGGAAGCCTGGACAACATGCGGGTTGCTTCCCTTAACCAGAAAAAAATCAACTCATACATTCTGAAATGCTCTTCAAGCGAATGCCTGATTCCGATAAACATCACTGCAACAAACGGAACCCTCATCCTTTCAAACCTCAATGTGACTTATCGGATGCCAATTTACAATGTTACGGCAGTTGTTTTTGGAAAGCCGGTTTTCTCATCCGAAAACCTGAGCATGAGAAACTCGCCTAAGCGAATAAACGCAACTCTGAAAGATGCGGTTTCAGAAGAGCTTTCAAAATGCAGTGAAGAGCCCTGCAAATTAAATATTAGCGTCTTCACCCACACTCCGGGAAAAATAATATTATCACGATTGGACATAGGATACCGCAAATGCCTTGTAAAGGAAGAGGTGCTTGCGCAGGCAGTTGCATGCTGGGAGCGCTCAGGATTTGGGAAATCTGATTCAGACCTCAAGTGCTACGAGCTTTCAATACCTCCCTCTTGCGGCTCAATAGACCCCGTGAACGAATCAACTGTAACCGAGCTCATGCTAAAAGAGGGAGATCTCTGTGAGATATTAGGAAACAATGATGCAGACCCAAAATGCGGAAAATACGACGGGATTGAATGGAACGCAGTTTCCATCTCTTCTGGAAAGAACATACTCATAGAATACTCTGAAAAAAAGGGAAAGATAATAATAAGTTAAGATGAAAACGAACAAGAAAGGGGACATTTCAATAGGCGTTGTTTTCTCCATATCAGTAACTGTAATAGGAATAATGCTGCTTCTGATACTTGCAGGAAAGACAAGCGACGGCAAGAAATTCTACTGCACCGCAGCAAACCAATATGCCCCTAAATTCTACAATACAAGAATGGACAGCTTCTGCTACGGAATTATTGAGCATGAAATATCCGGAATGAAAGGCGAGAATCTTGAAATCAACTCCTTCTCAGACAAGCGAACTGAAAAGCTGTTCACAACAACAAATTCAGCACCAAGCCAGGATTTTTACATAACAATTGAAAGGGAAACTACAATAAAATCAGCATCAATAAACGTGACAGTGCCCAGCAGGAAAAAGCTGAAGACTTTTTCAACAGGGGACTACAACTTAACCCTCCCGCCATATCCCTTCGGAGGAGGGATTCAAAAGGCGTACATAAACATTTCAAAGGAAGCGGTAATCACAAATGCATCAATAAGGATATCCGGCGCCAATTACCCTTTGAAGGCAGACTTTGCCTTTGCAATAGACACATCGGGAAGCATGGCAAATGAGTGGCAGTCTGTCTGCAATGTAATATCTGATATTGGAAGAAACCTTTCCGACATAGGAGTTGATGAGTTCAGGATAAGGACGTACAGGATAAGCGACGGGAAGACTTACTCAACCTGCACAGGATTTGAAAACATTCAGATAACAAAAGAGCAAATGAAATCAATTCTAATAAGCAATTTTGTTGATTTTAAGACTTATACTCCCACGTGGGATTCGCAGCGCTGCGGAGACTATACCAAAACTGATGACTACACTGAGGCGTGGGCGCTTGCATCAGCATACCTCTCCCTAAACGCAGAGTGGATTCCCGAAGCAAAAAGAATTGAAATCCTGATAAGCGATTCAGACCCTACGGGAGGGTATTACCTAAGATGGTGCGAAAGCTCAGGCCCCCAGGGAATCGCCTACATGAGCGGAAATGAAGAGGAGGCAATAGAACAAGCGAAGGCAGCTGCTTTAGATAATCGCGTGTCAGTAAGCGTTATATACGGAGATGAAAGCCCGCCTCCTGAGGGATTCAGCATTGGCTGCCTTTCTTCCAGCTGCTGCACAGGTGAGTGCAGCGAAATAATGGGGATGATGCAGGAGCTTTCTTCATCAACTGGCGGGAAAAGAATCGCTTTCAGGGACACTTCAGCGCTTCAGAAGGCAGTCCTTGAGATTGTGATGTCAGAATACCCGCATGATGTGTCTTTATCTGTTGATAGAGTTCTTGTTGCTTCCAAGAGCGGAATTCTGGACTTGCAAAATTCTCCCTGGAATGTTTCAGGAACCAAGTTCATAAGCGCACTCCAGTCAGCAATAGACTCATGCACTCCTGACGAATATGGAAGGTGTCTAATCCAAATTGAAGTTAACTCCTCAACAGACGGGACAGTAATACTTGACGGGCTTGAAATCGCCTACAAGATGAAAGCAGAAGGAGTATCCTTGAAAATTGAAGACAGGATAATTCTTCCTGAAAGAGACCTTTTTGACGAGAGCGTCCAGATAAATTTTCTGAATGAGCTGAATTCCCTTAAGTCAGGATGCACTTCTGACTACTGCACATTCAAGCTTACAATTTCCTCAGAAAAGCCAACTGAGCTTATCTCAGAAGCGCTGAGCATAAAGTACAGGAAATTCTTCATAAGAGAAGAGCTCACACAAGCAATCGCAGAATGCTGGACAAAGGCAAGGTTCGGGCAGGAAAAAAGCGATTTCTTCTGCCAGGAGCTTCCGGTTGCATCTGAATACGAGTTCATAAGGTCTATCACCGAAGCAGACATTGCTAATGTTCTGAAAGCAAGGCAGTGGTGCCACATTATCGGGGACTCTGACTATGGCTGCGGGGATTCCGACAGCATAAAATTCACACAAAATATAAATACACACACTAATATTTTGATTGAATACAAAGCCGGAGAGAAAGCAGTGGTTGTAAGCTGAAATCCCCGAAGGCGAGATAAATGGCATATTTAGTTACAAATGAGAGAGGCAGGAAGGAGTTTGACAGCATGCTTGAGGCAGAGGACTTTCTGAAGCAGTCCCCAAATTCAAGAGTTTATGAGATAGACAATTTTGGCAATCCGCTGAAGCTGTCTGAAGACGACATAGCAATAAGGATAAGGAACGAAAAAAGGGCAAAGGGGCTCCTTAAGGAGCAGCCGCTTGAAAAAAGGCCGCTTCCTGAAATTCCGATTCAGGCGCCAATTTCCTCTGAAGGGCCAAAAAAAGAGGAAAAGCCGGAAGAAAAGAAGGAGATGAGCCCCCTTATGAAATATGGGCTTATGGCGATGGCGGTTGCGATAGTGATAATTGTGATTATTTTTATGATAGTTCCCCTCTTTCAGCAGCTCCTAAAAATTTATAACTCGGTGTAAAATGCGAAACAACAGGAAAGCAGACCTGCCAATACAATACACTTTCTTAATCTTTCTTGCCACAATAACAGTTTTTGTGGTGATAGGGCTAATAACAAAGTGGAGCTTCAATGCAAGCACGCTGATGTGCAAGCTTTCAGGAGAATGCCAAAACCAGCAGCCAATTCTTGATGTTCAGATAATAAACATAACGAACGGCCCTGACTGCAAATCGGACTTCAAAGCAGAAATAATAAAAGGCGTGCGACTCTGCAACGAGAATGGAAAGCTTGGACGGCTCCAGGGAAATGAGCCAATCTGCTATGTTGTAAAAGCATCCGGCTGTTCCATAACAAAAGCTGAAATAAACACAAGCCTGACTGCTCCAGAAATCAACCTTACAAATTTTCGCATCTCATTTGACAACAGCAACAAAGTGATAATATCCTACAGCTACAAAGATAAGATTGTAAAGCTGGATTAAAATGGAGTCAATTGAAATCTGGATGTGGATTATTGCAGGGCTTCTTCTGGGCGGGCTCATATTCACAGGCGCATACACTTTCTTCTCAAGGTATATTGCGCAGCAGGAAAAAAGTCAGGCATATGACTCATTTGAGCACCTGCAACTTTCAATTGGAAATGTCTGTCTGGGCGGTTCAATGGACAAGTTTTCCGGCTCTTTTGTTTTTCCATACAGCGTTGAAAAAATATATGTGGCAGATGATTCTGGAGTTGAGGGAAAGGGAAGCAATCTGTGCATAAAGGTGCAGGATGAGGATGAGCGCTGCCTTAAAATTGGAATATGCTCGGCATCAATGAAAACACTTGACCTCTCTGAAAAGACAAGCGTTTTTTACATGATACAAAAGGCGCTTGGAAAGAAGATGGCTGCAAACATCGAGTTCTCAATATCAAAAACATCAGTAAGAGACATTGAGATTAACTGGACAAGAAAGTATGTAAGGTAACAAAAATTCGCTGACGAACAGTACTATGCATTAAAAAGCATAGCTTTACAAGAAACATTCTTTAATGACGAATTTTTGGAACAAAAAAATCTCCAAAAGATTTTTTGTTCAAGAAACAAAAAAATTCAAAAAGAATTTTTTGTTCAAGAAACGCAAAGCGTTTCTTTGAATGCAAAGCATTTCTTTGAACAAGAAATTGCAATTAAAATGAAAAGATTTAAACCTTATGCAATTTCTTTGTAATTCTGATGATAATTGCTGATGTGCATTGCCACCTTGACTATTTTGAGGAGAAGCAGTGTGAAGAAGTTCTGGCGAATTCTCAAAAAGCAGGAGTAAAAGCAATCATCACAAATGGAACGAGCCCTGAGAGCAACAGGATTTCTCTTGAGCTTTCAAGAAAGAATCCCATTGTAAAAGCTGCACTCGGGCTTCACCCCCAATTCATAGAAAAATTTGACGACTCTCTGATTCAGAACGAAATTAATTTTATAAAGGAGCATAAAAAAGAGATTGTTGCAATCGGGGAAATTGGACTTGATTATCATTGGGTAAAAGACAAAGCCCTCATAAAACGCCAGAAAAAGCTTTTTAAAATTCAGATAAATCTTGCAAAAGAGCTCTCCCTTCCGATAATAGTGCACACCAGAGATGCTGAGTCAGATTCAGTTGAAATGATTCTCTCATCTGGAATAAAAAAAGTCATAATGCACTGCTTTTCAGGAAGCAAGAAGATGATAGATGAATACTTTGAGAAAAGGTTCATGTTTTCCATACCAACAAACATTGTTAGGAGCAGGCACTTCCAGATGATGGCTGAGATGCTGCCGCTTTCTCAGCTCCTTACAGAGACAGACGCGCCCTTTCTCAGTCCTTATGAAGGGAAGGACAACGAGCCGGCTTTCATAAAGGAAAGCATAAAAAAGATTTCAGAGATAAAGAAGATGGATGAGAATGAAGTCGCTAACATCTTGTACTCAAATTACCAGAAAACATTTATTCGCTGATTGCATTATAATTATTGTATGTTCTTCTCAGTATCTCTTCAATCTCATTAGTGTCTCTTGTTTCATTCATCGGCGGAAAAAGATCCTGCATTACTCCCTTGTCTTCGCGTGTGAGCTCTTTTAATATTGGTTTAACTTTCTCTATATAAGAAGAATTCACAAGATATGCTGCGCGGTTTCCTGTCGGTTGCGACTGAACCATCAATATTCTTTTGTTCCCGGGCTCGGGCATGCCGAAGCTGGCAGTGAAGAGTATGTCCTGAGGGGAAGGCACAAGACTTTTTGGGTGGGTGTGGTCCAATCCTACGATGCCCATTCCAGCGCAATACGCTTCAGCGTATGCCCTGTCAATGAATTCATTATCTAAGATTACAAACTTTTTTCCAGGCATGCTTCCAAGCAGGCATTCTGGCTTATTCCCATGAATATCTCGATAATTGTTACAATCTGATGCGTTTGCAATGTCAGTTTTTACAAAAGTTTCAGGCATTACATAATCTTTCACTATTATTATGTTCCTGACATAATTGCCAGCCATCAGCGCAAGGAATTCGTAGAACTTGCCAAAAGTTTTCTCTATTTCTCTGCTTTCATATTTAAGGTTCTCCATTCCTCCCATCGCTTTTGGTGTGAAAATCACAGGATTTTTCGGGTTCTTGTTGCCTCTGTAAAAAAGAGTGTCGCATATTCCAACCATCTCTTCAAGTGTGCTGCCCGCTTTTCCGATGATTGCGTCTGCCATATTACCAAAAACATTTGCTTGTTTATAAATCTTTCGTTTTGTAGTAACTTAATCGTGGTAACATTCTTTGCATTCTGGAAAACATGTCAAAAACCACCAGTCAAATACTGGTGACATGAATGTTTAATGGGAAAAAACAATCATTGTGGTTTTTGATCACACAAAATTCCAATAGTAAGTTATATTAACTATCCAAACCCTTATCGAAGAGAAGTAGAATTTTGTTGTTTAAAAAGAAACAGGTGATACGTAGATTACATGAAAAAAGAAATTTTTCCAGGAGCATTCTCTGAGAGATATACTGTAGATGAAATCTCAAATATGCTCCTAAATAATGAAAAAAAGAGAATGGGTCTAATACTCGATTTGGACGGCACAATACACAGGGGGCTTCTCCCAAAGGGATTTTTTGAGAGCAGCAATGCAGACCTCGCATTCTACCTTTTTCCGCAGATAATGCTTCATGACAAAAAGAGGATTCTGCCCTACATTTCAACAGGAATCTCGATGACTTCAAAAGCAATAAGATACTATCTTCCGTGCGGAAAAGAACAAGGCACTCTTTCAGAAAAAAGCTCTGAAATAGAGAGGATTCTCTTCCAGCAATTCTCAGAAAATATTTTGAAAGGAATGAACTATGAACTTGTTGTCCGCGCATCAGAAAAAATCCCAAACAATGCCTACCCATTTTCTTTGGAGTGCATTTCCAAAATTGGGAAAAACTCTGAAAGAACAGCGATAATAAGCAAGGCATTCCAGCCGATACTTGACGCTTATCAGATTAAGCTTAGAGAATTCGGAATTGAGATTGAGGGATACGGAAACAGGCTTTTAGTTGACGAGCTTTCCAGAAAAATCGTAGGTTTAGACAATTCAGATAAAATTTTATCTGCATATGACAAATCAGACGCAGCAAGAAAAATCTTGGGCGGGCTCGAATCCTCTGCAATATTTGGAAATTCAGAGGATGACATCGCAATGTTTGAAGAGGCAGATTCAATGTTTGGAAAATACTCCCTTAAAATTGCAATGAATATCATCTCTAAAAAAATAATTGAAAAAGCAGATGTATATTTCTGGGGATGGAAACCTGTAAAAGAGATTCTCCAAATGAACCAGAAGAGCAAAGCAGGAAAAAATTATAAAGCGCTAATTAATCTCTGAAAAAATATGAGAAATAAAACCCACCAGATAAAAAATACAGGATACTTCTCCAAATGCATCGGCGAAATAAGCGATGGGTGCAGGCTCTGCGTAAAAGGAAGAAAGCTCGTGCTCTTCGTAACAGGGCTGTGCAGCAGGAGATGCTACTACTGCCCCCTTTCTGACCAGAAAAAGAACAAGGATGTGATATTCGCAAACGAGAGGCCTGTCCATTCTGACAAGGACCTCCTAATAGAGGCGAAAATCTCGGGAGCGAGGGGTGCAAGCATCACCGGCGGCGACCCACTTGCTGTTCTTGGAAGAACAATTTACTATATCAAAATCCTTAAGAAAGCATTTGGAAAAAAATTTCACATTCACCTCTATACGCCTCCCGAGCTCATCACTGAAAACAAGCTTGAAAGACTCTACAAAGCAGGCCTGGACGAGATAAGGTTTCACCCCGACCTAACTGATGAGAAGAACTGGAAGAAGATGGAGCCAGCTTTCAAGATGAACTGGGACGCGGGCATAGAAATTCCCGCAATACCCGGGCTTGAGAAGCATACTGAAGCGCTTGTAGACTATGCCAAGGGCAAGATAAAATTCCTGAACATAAATGAACTAGAAATTTCAGACACAAATGCAAACCGGCTCCTTGAAAAGAGCTTTGTTCCCAAAGACAGAATATCCTACGGAGTGCTTGGAAGCGAGAGAACTGCAATGCGAATAATGAGATACTGCAGGAACATGCCCTTCTCTGTCCATTACTGCACTGCAAAGCTGAAGGATGCAGTGCAGCTCGCTAACAGAATAAAATTGCGGGCAGAAAATGCTGCTGAAAAATTTGACATAATCATGGAAGAAGGGCTCCTGCTTAGAGGTGCAATCTACCTGCCTAAACTAAAGCCCTCTTTCTCATACAAGAAAGAGATAAGCAAAATTTCAAAAGCCAGAAAGGCAGCTGCCCTGAAACAGCTGCAAAGAGTGCGTAAAAAACTGATTCTAAAGTATAGAATTCCAGAAAATCTCATAAAAATTGACACTGAAAAGCTCAGGATAGTGACAGCACTGCCGATAGTTGAGCAAATTGCCGATGACATCAAAAAAGAGGGACTGATTGCCGCTTCTGTAAGGCAGTATCCAACATTTGACCAGATGGAAGTTGAGCTGAAATTTCTCTAAGAGATTTTACTCTATAAAAATCAAAAGATTTAAATATGCCTGAGGGCTAAAAAAGCCCTAAGATGGCATCCAACTTCAGAGAAACACTAACGCTCTTTGAGCAACTTGGCGTATACGACGTCATTCTGCCGCTGCTGCTAGTTTTCACAATTGTCTTTGCAATCCTTGAAAAGACCATGGTCCTCGGCTATGAAAAAATTGGGGACAAGAAGTACACAAGGAAAAACCTCAACTCAATGGTCGCATTTGTGACAGCGCTTCTGGTTGTCGGCTCTACAAAACTTGTTGCAATGATAAATGAGACAGTGTCAAACACAGTTCTCCTGCTCATCATGTCAGTGCTTTTCCTCATACTTGTCGGCTCCTTCCAGAAGCAGACTGAAGAGGGCGTCTTTCTTGAGGGCGCCTGGAAAAACCTTTTCATGATAATAATGTTCGTGGGAATAGTGATGATATTCCTCAATGCTTTCAAGCTTCCGTCTGGGGAAAGCGTTCTAATGGCAATGTTTAACGGCATAACAAGCGGAATCTCAGGCAGCAGCGGCGGGCTGAACGGCGATGTTGCCGGCACAATAGCGATGTTCGCCATAATGATAGGTGCGATATTTTTCGTGACAGCAGGCGGAAAGAAAAAAGAATAAAAGGTGATATGATGAATCTTCAGGACTTACTAATTGCTTTGGACAACATCGGACTCAGGGATGTCCTGCTTCCGTTTATTCTTATATTTGCAATAGTGTTTGCAGTATTAAGCAACATAAACCTTTTCGGAAAAGACAAAAAGAATATCAATGTGATAATCGCGCTTGTTCTGGCGCTAACCGCAGTGATACCGCATGTTACTGGAGGCTACCCTCCGAATGCGGATGTTGTTGAGATAATGAACAAGGCAATGCCACAAGTTTCCCTTGTAATAATAGCGGTTATCATGCTCCTCTTGATGGTGGGCGCGTGGGGGCTTAGTTATAGCGGAGAAGGAACTAGTTTGAAAGGGGCAATTGTAATACTTTCCATAGGTGCGGTCATCTACATATTCGGCTCAGCAGCCGGCTGGTTTGGGATGGGTATTTTCCAAAGCATATCCGCGAACCCTGAAACAGTTGCGGTAATAGTAGCGTTGCTGATATTCGGAATAATAATCTGGGCAATAACAGCAGAGCCGAGACAGCCCGACCAGGCGACGTTCTTTGGGAATCTCATGAAGGACATGGGCCACGACTGGAAGAAATAATAATGGTGCTTTAGCAATGGTCACATTTTTGGATGTTGTTTTTTTGGACAAGTTTTCATCAATATTTGTTTTGCTTTTGGTATTCGCAGTGCTCTACGCCATACTAAAAAGCACCAAGGTTCTTGGAGACAATAACGGGCTAAACTCACTCATTGCAATAGCAGTAACTTTCCTTGTGATTCTCTCAAGTGACTCGCAGCAGGTGATAAAGAATGTAATGCCCCTGTTCTTTTTCGTAATACTCTTCATATTCTTCATACTTATGGGGCTGCGCTTCCTGGGAATGAGCGAATCAACAATGCAGGAAGGCATGAAAAAATGGGGGCCCGTACACATATCTGTGTTAGTGATGATTTGCCTGATATTTGCAGTGGGCATGGCCAGCGTGTTTGGAAACAAGCTGCTCCCACTCACCCAGAACACTACATCAATAAATGCCACTGACTATGGCGCCAATGTTGGCCAGGCGATATTCCATCCCAAGGTGCTTGGTATAATATTCATTCTTCTCATAGGCATGTTCGCAGTGCTCCTTCTCACAACAGAGAGCAAGAAATAGGACTGCTTTCTTCCTCCTCTATTTTTCCAAAAAGTATTTAATCTACATGCAGAAACAATGGAAAATATGCCCTCCTAGTCCAGCCTGGATAAGATATGGCCCCGCGGAGGCCATGACCCGGGTTCAAAACAACTGGTTACGCTCGGTTGACACAAAAAAATTGCACAGCAATTCACAAAAAATTGCCTTGCAATTTTTGTGCGCAAAACTTTGTTTTTGCGTTTTGTGCAAGAAACAAAGAAATTCTTTTAGAATTTCTTGTTCAAGAAATGCATGGCATTTCTTTGAATGCAAAGCATTTCTTTGCACGCAACATCAAGTGGGGCATTCCTTCGGAAGCCCCACGGAAAAAATAGTTGTCCATGACAACTGGTTAGAGTTAATGTTGCCAGTTGGTGAAAGTCCCGGGGAGGGCATTTACAATCATTTGTGCTGTGAACAGCATTCTTTTGAAAAGTGGCTGCGATGAAACTAATATCTGACGAAAAGCTGATTAAGGTTCAGATGAGGGATAACTCTGAAAAATTTGTGAACCTCAGAAAATTCTGCCCGGAGATAATAGTAAAAATAGAGCTGGAAAGCAGAGCACTTCAGCATCTTAAAAAGAATGAATGCTATGTCAGGAAAACAGTGGCAATAAAGCTCTGCGTTGCCCAGAAATCCCTGCAAAAAGGGCTTAAGCTTCTGGTGCTGGACGGCTACCGCTCAATTGAAGCGCAGAGAAAGATGCATGAGCATTTCTGCAGGCAGCTCAAAAGGAGGCATCCTAAATGGAGCGAGAAGAAGATACTCTCATTTGCAGACCTCTTCGTGGCAAACCCTGACAAGATAACCCTTCATTCAACCGGCGGGGTTGTTGACCTTACAATATGCGATTCAAAAGGCAGGCAGTTTGACATGGGCTCTGAAATTTATTTGTTCCCTGAAAATCTTAGTGCTCCAAAAAAAATTTCGGCAATCGCAAGAAAGAACAGGGCTCTGCTGAAGAGATGTCTTGAAAAGCAGGGCTTTGTAAACTATCCGCTGGAATGGTGGCACTGGAGCTACGGAGACGCCTACTGGGCTGCAGCACTTAAAAAGAGGCATGCAATATATGCCCCTGCAAGCGTGGAAAAAGCCATGCCTGCAAGGAGGAAGAAGTAAAATGCCTTCAATGCTCTCAAACCTTTTCAGGTTCATAATTAAGAGGAAGAAGTGGTGGCTCATACCTGCAATAGTCTTGATAATACTTGCAGCGATTCTGATAATATTTGCAGGCTCTTCTCCGCTTTCCCCCTTTATCTACGCGATGTTCTAAATAAGATTATTCTCTTCAAGAAAGCTGGAAATCTTTTCTGCAATAGCCCTGCTGCCCCTTTCGTTGAGGTGAACGCTGTCTCCAGTCAGATAGCAGCTGCTGCAGTTTTCCAGCACATCCCTCAAGTCAACATAAGGTATTCCATCCTTTGAGAGCTCATCCTCAAGAAGCTGCTGGGGCAGGAATGGCTCTTCATAGCTAGAATTAAACTGATCTGTATACGGAAAAATGGCATATGCGAGAGTTATATTCTCTGATTTGCAGAATTCATTAAGCTCTCTTATTTGAATCTTGAGCTGGTCAAAAGCTTCGCTTTTCCATAAATTATATGTGTAAGAGAAATATGCTGTATTATATTTTGGAATTAAATAAAGAGTTAAATAAAATGCTGCAGCCCTGCACAAAGCGCATTTTGGATATCCTACCTTTGCAAGGACATCATTTTCTTTATTAAAGGGTTTTATATCATTAAGCACAAAATTGATTAAAATTATTTTAGGATGATAAATCCCAGCCTCCCGCATTGCTAAAATTTCCTCCTGATATGCATCATAACCATCAACGCCCATATTAAAAATTTCAGCATTAACTCCCCTGTCATTAAGAGTTGTTTCAAGATATTTAGTAAATATTTTTTCCTGAGCCACTGCCGGACCGAAGGTTACAGAATCGCCAATTGCAAGAATCCTCGCCGAATTGTTGTTGGATTCATGCTCATAATCCCTGAACCCATCTGAATTTATGGTTATGCTTATGTTCTTATAAATCCCGAAAAAGCTTCCTGTGAAATTGGGTTTGTATTTATAGCCAAGCTCATCATCATAAACATACATTCCTGCAGGATAGCCACCCCTGATTTTGTTCAATCTAACCCTTGCAAGGATTTCCAAGGCAGAAAAACTTACTGCAAAAAATAATATGCAGATTATTAAAACCTTAAATTTCCTTGATTTTATCCGCTTATTCATTTTTGGAAATTCCCTCGCTGTCCCAGGCATCCCTGAGGTTGTTTTTCCTCTCAACAAGGAAGCTTCCCATCACAGTGCAGTCGATTCCAGTGCCCATCATGCACTTGTAAGCGTCTTCAGGGGTGCAGACAATAGGCTCGCCCCTTATGTTGAAGGACGTATTGATTAATATGGGGACCTTTGAGTCCCTTCCGAACTGCATTATCAAGTCATAATAAAGAGGGTTTTGGAATCTGCGTATCGTCTGAAGCCGCCCTGTTCCGTCAATATGAGTGACAGCCGGGATAAGTTTCTGCTTATCCTTTTTTATTGGATATACCATAAGCATAAAATCCGCAGGAATTGGAACAGGGAAGTCGCATTCAAAATATCTTCGCGCGAGCCATGCAGGCACAGCAGGAGCAAAGGGCCTGAACTCCTCCCTGTGCTTGACCTTTGAATTCAGGATTTCCTTCATCTCAGGAATCCTAGGATTTGCAAGTATGCTTCGGTTTCCCAATGCGCGGGGCCCCCACTCCATTCTCCCCTGAAACCAGCCGACGACATTTCCTGCAAGAATCCTCTTTGACACGTCCTTTATGAGAGCAGAAGCGCTCCTGTACCTGTTGTATTTTATCCCCTTATCATCTAAGAACTTCTTTATCTCATTGTCTGAAAAAGAGGGGCCCCACGATGCAGAATCCATCACATAGGTTCTCTTCTTTTTCAGTATGAAATTCCATGCAAAATAGGCAGCGCCCAATGATGCCCCGTCATCGCCTGCTGCGGGCTGTATGAAAATCTTTTTGAACCCGCTCTTCTTCAGAATCTTGCCGTTTGCAACGCTGTTCAGGGCAACGCCCCCCGCAATGCACAAGTTCTCCTCACCGCTCTCCTTTCTTAAATTAGAAATAATCTTAAATATTGCTTCTTCTGTTACTTTCTGCAGTGATGCGGCAATATCCATATGCCTCTTTGTTATCGGCTCGCCCTTCTTCCTTATCGGGCCGAATTCCCTGATATATTTCCTGCCGGGCATCCTTTTCCCAAAATGGTAGTCAAAGTAAGACATGTCAAGGGAAAAGCTTCCGTCTTCATTTATTTCAATAATCTTCTTGAAATTATTGTAATACCTCGGCTTTCCGTATGCAGAAAGCCCCATCACCTTGTATTCATCATTGTTCACCTTAAAGCCGAGATGGGCAGTTGCAGTGCTGTAAAGGAGCCCTATAGAATGCGGGAAGACAATCTCTTTTTTCAAGCTTATCCGATTATCTGAGCCAATGCCGATGCTGGTTGTTGCCCATTCCCCAACGCCATCAACAGCCAGTATCGCTGCCCTCTTGAAAGGTGAGACAAAAAAGCAGGAGGCAGCATGGCAGAGATGGTGCTCAATAAAAAATATTTTCCCTCGGTAGCGCAATTTTTTCCTGATTATTGATTCAACCCTGAGCTTTTCAGAAATCCATGACGGGATTGAAGTGCAAAATGTCACCCAGGATTTTGGGAATGTCTCAAGATGCTGAGAGAGCACCCTCTCAAACTTCAAAACCGGCTTCTCATAAAATGCTACATAAGAGAGCAAATCAGCTGATATGCCTGCTTCTTTCAGGCAATAATTTATCGCATTTATTGGAAATGAAGTGTCATGCTTTTTCCTTGTGAAGCGCTCCTCTGCAGCCCCTGCCACAGGAAGCCCGTCCCTTATCAAGAAGGCAGCTGCGTCGTGGTAAAAGCATGATATTCCGAGTATGTACATTTTATCCGCCTAAAACTGGTTTAGGAAGTCCTCCTTCTTTTCATTATCAGCAGGTCTTTTAAGCCAGTATGAATTAGCCCCCTCTTTTTTCAGGTTCAGGAATCTCTTGCCGAAAAGCTTTGCAAATACTGAAGTCAGCCCTATTCCCAAAAAATAAACAGCAGAAAGAATAATGAAATTTATCATATCCCGCAATTTTCCAGAAAGCCAAAGGAAACCGCCATAAGCGCGCTTTGCAACATTCTTGCCAGCCATAAAAAGAATTTGTTTTGTTCAGTATAAATAATTTTTCAAACAGGATGCCTATTGCCTTTTCTCCTTGAGGTCTGATGTTATCCTTGAAAGCTCATTGACATTTGATGTGAAAGCTGGCAGAACTTTCTGGAAGACTTTTTCCATCGCCTTTATCTCTGTCCCGACATCTGTGACATGCTTGTCATAATCGCCAATTCGCCCAATCATTGTCTTCTGAAGCTCATCCACGCTTGCCTTCACGTCCTCAAAGCGCTTCTCAAGTGCAGTCATCCTTGCCTCGGTCCTTTCCTTCCATGCAATAATCTTGTTGACATTTATTATGAACTCATTCCACTTCTCGTCAATTATTGCCTCTGCTATTTCCTCTATCTTTTCAACCTCGTGGTTGCTCAGGCCCTCGTTTGAAACTGGCTCCCTTTCAGGCCCCTCTGAAAGGTAGTTCTGGGGATAGAGGTGTGAATCATCCTTGAGCGCCTGGTGCTCAAGCTCTTCGGGGCTGAAATCAGGGACAGGAGACTGTGATATTGGCATCTGGGAAGGCATTTGCGAGAGATTTGCCGAGAACTGAGGCTGAGTCATTCCCTGAGGCTTTCCTAATTCAGGAATCGGGCTTCTCATGTCTGCTCTGGACCCTGCCTGCATATTGGAGCTCGCCAGCTCCGCCTGGTTCATGGCATCAAATATCTGATAGGTCTTGTAGCCATCGCGCTGGAGCATTTCTATAATCTGGCTGTTAGAGATCCCTTTTGCCCTCAGGCTCACAACCTGGTCAACAGGAGTACTTAAGGCAGGGGCGCTCGGCTGCGCTGGTTTCTTCTCTTCTTTCTTACCAAAAAGCGGCAATTACATCCCTCTTTTTAAACAACAAAATTCTGCTTATCTTTGATAAATTATTTGGATAGTTAATATAATTTACTATTTGGATTTTGTGTGCTCAAAAACCACCGGTAGGTGAATTTTGAGTGTCAAAAACCACAATGATTGTTTTTTTCACTAAACACTCATGCCACCAATCAAATACTGGTGGTTTTTGACAATTTGAATGATATCTGCTCTTGTCTGTTCAGGAATCAATATTCTTATGCTTTTTTAAAACTTTCGCTGCGCTCAGATTAGTTATCCTCTTATTGAGTGCCGCCCTTAGGGCGCAAATTCTGGGAAGGGATGGCTTTTGCGAGTTCTCTCCTGACTATGTTCTCAACATCCTTCTGGGTGGCGAAGTTTGTAGGGTCCCACATGTCCAGATAGTGCTCCACCACCTTTATGTCCTCTTTCCTCGCGCTCTGCCGTAGCTCCTCTATAATAAGCTCAATCTTGTCCTTTATCTGTGCAATGTCAGACCTAAGGTCAGTTATCTCGGAATTTATCGCCTTTATTTCAATGCTGACTTTCTTGTTGGTGCTTATCATGTTCTCCTCTATCATCTGCTCCCTCTTCTGCATCAAGCCGTAGCGCTCCTCAAGCATTCTCAAACGACGCTCAAGGTTGCTTGTCTGCGCCGAAAGGTCTGTTGTAATATCAATAGGCTTCCTTTGGGGACCTGGCTGCTGGGCAGGGCTCTGCTCCATCATTTCCGAGAAATTTGGGTCTGAATTGTTGTCAAACATCAAATCACGCTCTTTTTTAAGGCAGCTCTCTGCTGTCATTACATTATTATTAATCTCGCTATCATCACAATATTTATAAATGAATTGATTTATAATTTATTCTGCTTATGTCCCAGATTTATAGTATACTTATTTATTAAATTTGCCTATTGAAAGGCAGAGCCAAACCATTCCCGGGTCCGCAATCATGGATTTCAAAAGAGGTGAAAACTGCCCCTCTGAGATGCAGAGAGAGGGCGAGGATAATGCCCTCAGGGTGAACTGCGCTAACTGCAGCTACGCCCCTTCTATTGAAGACAATGCCTTCTGCATGGCGGCGATGATTGAGCGCCTCATTGAGAATTCCGATACCACCAAGATAGTTCTTTCCCAGAAGAGAGATTTTGAGTATGACTACAATCAGGTTGCTGTTTTGCAGGAGATTGCAAAGATATACAACGAACTCGTGAAGCAGAAGAACCTCATAAGCTACCACACACTAGCATCTTTCAACCCAAACTGCAACAAGTGCATTGCGGCATGGTACAATGAGCTTCACAACATAGTTTACAATCTCATAAAGAGCGACCCCCTTGGCGCCTATGTCCAGCTCACACGCCTGATAAGGAGGGAGAGGATAAACCAGGACAAGACAGATGTCAATGCCTGCATTGACTGCGAGGAAAAATTCATTGCACTCCTTGGCTATGTTAGGGACAAGCTTGAGAGAACAAGGATGGTGGCGCTTGCAAAGCCCTACCTTTCCGGCTATATCATGGGAAACAGGGACATCTACAGAAAAATCTTCTCACCGACAATCAAGCCTGACTTCATGTTCACAAAGCTGATGGCAACCTATCCGCCGGATGCTGAAGAGCTCGACACCTACACAGTAGGCGACAACACAGAGGTCACCATTTTCGGGCTTCCGGATTCCATCCAGCATCTCTATCATATAACCCCGCCCGAATTCAAGCTTTCAGAAAATAAATATGACCTGCTTGATACAGCCAGAAAGATAATTGTAGAGCACAAGCCGAGCAAATCAGAGTTTGTAGACCCTGAAAGGATGAGACGAGTTTTCTACAATGTGGGCCACGACCTCCTGGAAGAGCTTGCGAGCTACCAGAACATGAAACTCAGAATGAGGGAGATAGACGAGCTTACAGACATACTTGTGAGATACACAGTGGGCTTCGGGCTTATCGAAGTGCTGCTGCAGGACGAAAAGATTCAGGACGTGACAATCAACAGCCCATTGGGGCAGGGGCCGATGTTCATAGTCCACCAGGACTTTGACGACTGCATGACAAACGTAATACCCACTGAGACAGAGGCGGAATCCTGGGCCTCAAAGCTGAGAATGATGTCAGGCAGGCCCCTCGACGAGGCAAACCCAATACTTGATACAGAAATAATGCTTCCTGGGGCAAATGCCAGGGTTGCGGTTATTTCAGAGCCCCTGAACCCGCATGGACTCGCCTATGCATTCAGGAGGCACAGGGACAGGCCTTGGACCCTTCCACTTTTCATAAATGCGCAAATGATAAACCCCCTGTCTGCTGGGCTGATAAGCTTCCTTGCTGACGGTTCAAGGACGCTTCTTATTGCAGGGACGAGGTCTGCCGGAAAGACATCACTTCTGGGGGCTCTCATGACTGAGATAATGAGAAAGCTCAGGATAATAACAATAGAGGACACCCTTGAGCTTCCTGTAAGCGCACTGAAAAAAATAGGATACAACATACAGTCAATGAAGGTGGCAAGCGCCATGACAAGGGGCACTGCAGAGGTGCCTGCTGATGAAGGAATACGAACTACGCTGAGGATGGGGGACTCATGCCTGATAGTCGGAGAGGTAAGGTCAACAGAGGCCAAGGCGCTCTATGAGGCGATGAGAATAGGGGCTCTTGCAAACGTTGTTGCAGGCACAATACACGGCGACAGCCCCTACGGCGTTTTTGACAGGGTTGTGAATGACCTGCAGGTTCCCAAGACCAGCTTCAAAGCGACAGATGTCATAATAGTGGCAAACCCGCTCAGGAGCCCTGACGGGCTTCACAGGTGGAGGCGCGTCACACAAATAACCGAAGTTAGGAAATTCTGGACAGACGACCCGCTTACAGAAAACGGCTTCTCAGACCTGATGAAATACCAATCAAAAACAGACCAGCTCGAGCCCTCCGACGACCTTATAAACGGCGACTCCGATGTGATAAAGGCGGTTGCAGGAAATGTTAAGGAATGGGCGGGCAACTGGGATGCTGTTTGGGACAATATATTGCTGAGGGCAAAGATAAAGGAACTTAATGTTGATTACGCCAACAGGCTGAAGATGCCTGAGCTCCTTGAAGCCCAGCATGTGGTTGTCGTGAACGACCACTTCCACAAAATATGCGATGAGATAAAAGACGAAGTTGGAGCCATAGACAGCAAAAGGGTAGCGCTCAAGTGGGAAAGCTGGTTCAAGCATTACATAAAAAGCAATACAGTTGAGTTAGAAGAGAAACAAAAATAATAAAATCAAAAAAGAGCAACAAAAAAGAGCCAAATAATCATTCACTAAAAAAGAGGTGGTGGAGTTAATTCTAAATAAAACACTATTTATTCCACCATAAAAAAATGTCTGAAGAGCAGCAGAGCATAAATGATAAGGAAATGGAAGAGCTCCTTAAGAGATACAAGGGGAAGCTCAAGAGCGAGCTCAATCCCGGGCAGGAGGATGAGAAAGAGCCGAATCTTGCCTCAAGGCAGTACGCTGAATTCAAGCGCGAGAACATGCCTGTACAGCTCTCTTTTCTTGAAAAAGCATTCAATTTTGCTGAAAAGGTATTCCGCATAACCCCAGAAAAGAAGACAGAACAGGAGATGCAGGAGAACATAGCAATCTGCCATCTCAACATGACCCCTGCGGGAGTGATGAGCGCATCAATACTTTACCCGGCAATCATAGCAGTGCTTGGAATTTTTGTAAGCTTCATTGTCTTCAGCTCACTGTTCTTTGTGATGTTCTTCCTTGCTGTTGCAGTGACAGCTATGATCATAATGCAGAAGATGCCAGAAATCCTCGCCAACAATTGGAGGATGCGTGCAAGCAACCAGATGGTGCTGTGCATATTCTATGTAGTAACTTACATGAGGCACACCTCAAATCTCGAGCTGGCAGTCAACTTTGCGGCAGAGCACCTTTCAGCTCCCCTGTCAATAGACCTCAGGAAAGTCTTCTGGAATGTTGAAACAGGAAGATGTCCATCAATAAAGGAGTCGCTTGACGAATATTTTGAGAGCTGGAGAAAGTGGAACATGGAATTTGTAGAGGCATTCCACCTGATAGAGAGCTCGCTTTACGAGACATCCGAAGACAGGCGCCTCAGTCTCCTGGACAGGTCTCTTTCGCTGATACTTGATGAAACGTATGAAAAGATGCTCCACTACGCCCACAACCTGCAATCCCCTATAACGATGCTTCATATGCTCGGCGTAATACTTCCCATACTCGGGCTTGTTATACTGCCTCTTGTCGTAACCTTCATGTCAGAAGTGAAGTGGTACCACCTCGCCCTTCTTTATAACATAATACTTCCAATTGCGGTTTATTACCTTGGAAGAAACATACTTTCCAGGAGGCCAACTGGCTATGGCGATGTTGACATCTCAGTCCAGAACCCGAAGCTGAAATATTACGAGAACCTAATAGTAAAGGTTGGCAGTGTTGAATATTCAATAAGCCCTCTTTTTGTATCAGTGCTCTTATTCTCAGCATGCTTTCTGATAGGAATAAGCCCGCTCCTCATACATGCCTTTGCGCCGAATTTTGACATCTCAATAGGCGGGCTTGAATTCCTCGGATACAGACAATCAATGGACCCTAAAACTCCAGATGCGATAGTCGGGCCTTATGGCATAGGCGCACTCATACTCAGCATGTTCATACCCCTCGGGATGGGACTTGCACTTGGACTATATTTATACATAAAGTCAAAGAACATGGTGAAAATAAGGGAGAATGCCAAGAAGCTTGAGGATGAATTTGCCTCAGCACTGTTCCAGCTCGGCAACAGAGTAGGGGATGGGCTTCCGATAGAAATAGCGTGTGGAAAGGTTGCAGACATAATGAAGGGCACTGCATCAGGAAGCTTCTTTGAGCTTGTCAGCATAAACATAAGGAAACTTGGAATGGGCATTTCACAGGCAATATTTGACAAGCGCGCAGGAGCACTCACAAGGTTTCCCTCAAGCATGATAGAGAGCTCCATGAAGGTTCTCATTGAAAGCGCAAAGAAGGGGCCGCTTGTTGTCTCCCAGTCGCTTATGAATGTCTCGGAATACATAAAGCAGATACACAGGGTTGACGAGCGCCTGAAGGACCTGCTTGCAGACATCATCTCTTCAATGAAGTCGCAAATCTCGTTTCTCACTCCGGCAATATCAGGCATAGTGATTGGGATAACATCAATGATAACAATGATACTTGGAAAGCTTGCAATTCAGATGAGGCAGATGCAGGAGTCAGGCGGAGAGACGGGTCTGGGCGGCATCGGCGGAATGATGGGACTGATAAGCGACGGCATCCCGCCATATTACTTCCAGCTTATAGTTGGAATTTACCTTGTAGAGATAACATACATCCTTATTGTGATATCAAACGGGATAGAGAACGGGGCAGACAGTTTGGGAGAGAAATACAGCATCGGAAAAGACCTGCCCAAGAGCGTAATACTCTATGTGACAATCTCGCTTGTGGTGACACTGCTCTTCAACCTCGTGGCATCAAAGATAATGCTCACAACCTTAGGGGCATGATAAGTTTTTGTTATCCTTGCAAATTGCAAAAAAGTTTTCAGAAAAAACCATGCGTCGGCCGGGATTCGGACCCGGATAGGCGGCTTGGAGGGCCGCAATCATAGCCGTTAGATCACCGACGCTTCTCTCCTGTGAATCTGCAGAGCGTATTTAAATTTTATTGTTTTAACCCTCTCCAGTCCCAATAGCAAATTTTATAAATTAACCGCCATTTTCAGAGAGGCGATGCCTCCGTAGCTTAGCGGCAGAGCGCGCGACTGTTAATCGCGAGGTCGCCAGTCCGATCCTGGCCGGAGGCGCATTTTTGGGCCCGTAGCTCAGTCTGGTGGAGTGCTCGACTGATAATCGAGTGGTCCGGAGTTCAAATCTCCGCGGGCCCACGTTTTTTAGTTAGTTTTTCCATCAACGCTTTTCCCATAGAAAAAGGGTTGTTTTCCATCCGCGCAAAAAAATCATTTTATGATTCACAAAAAAATCACTTGGGCGATTCACAAAAATTGCGCAACAATTCGTAAAAAAATCTTTAAAGATTTTTTGCGCGCAAGATTCTATCTTTGCGTTTGTGCGCAAGACCCTATCTTTGCGCAACAAAACCTCGGGTTTTGTGCGCAGGACCTTGTCCTTGCGCTTTTTTCTAATAACAACATTTGTCTTTTTTTTGAAAATCAAAATTAACTTTGATTCGACAAAAAAACAGAAAAGAAAATATTTAAATAATAGTTTTTTTATTGCTCTCAACAATGGCTCCGAAGAAGAAAGCATCAGATTCCATCTGCTTCTCATGCACCCGACGGGGCGAGTGCGAGTATTTCAGGAGATATGCAAATCCAGCAGACCCTGATTCTGAAAAGGACTTTTCAATAGAAATAATGGAATGCGATGACTTCTTCAACAAGTAAGGATTGGCCAGATTCTAAGCAATTTGCCATTTATTCATTTTTCAGTGCATGAATTTCTGAATCATTAAAGATTCCGGCATTTTCCTGAAAAAGCAGCGCTTTTTGTACAAATACCTGATTTTGTTAGTGTGCCAATATATGTATTTGCTCTATTAGTATACAAAACAATAACATTTATATATTAGTAGTGCTTATAGCAGTTGCATGGTAATACTATTTGACAGGTTCAACCTGCCTGAGGACATATACGAGGTAATCTTCGCCACAAAGCAGCAGGTGATTGTTGCAAAGCTCATCATAGAATACATGAAGGACAACGGCAGGGAGATAGGAAAGACAGAGATGTCCCTCTTCGCCACCAAGCTCCACGAGGGGCAGCTCATCACAAGCATAAACGAGCCGCCATTCATCGGAAAAAAGGTCAAGGTGTCCTACAACAAAAGGCAGTTTTACGACAGGATACTCACCCCGATGAAAAGCATGGGGCTCATTGACTATGACCTTTACAAGAAAACATACAAGATATCGAAGAGGTTCAACAACGAAATGGTGGGCATAGGGCTCATGTGGATAAGAGAAGCAGACAAGCTCGCCCACGAGATAAAACCCAGCAAATAATCACAGAAAAAAGAAGCATGCTGTTCACTTGGCTCCCTAACCGCTTCTTTACTCCACCCCACACAACCTTAGGGAGCCAATTATTTTTAACCATATAATAATGTAATAATGTGGCATTAGATAATCAAGACCAATCCACTTTAGTATGTACTTGGGAAAAAGAGGTTGGGGTCTAAACTCCCCTGAAAAGGGGATTTGGCCTCTTGGCTCTCTCTTTTTCTCGCAAGCAAAACAAGAAAAAATTGGGAAAAGAGATTGGGGGAAAGAATGTTAAAGCTGAAAAAGGCAGCGCTCACCGAAGACGGCGGAATAAAGATAGTCAGAAAGCCGAAGGGGAGGATGTACAAGCCCGAAAGCAGGCAGTACAACAAGAACTCCATGTTCGGGCTGGCTATCGACTCTGTGAAGAAGCTCTGCGACCAGAAGAAGCTTGTGATGTACCTTTCTCCCAATTCCACAGAGAGCCAAAGAAACAAAGAGCCAAGCCAGATAGGGCAGGTTTCCAATGCAGAAAGCCCTGAATTGCATCCAAGAGGAGGTGCGGCAGAAAGCCAAGCAGACATCATGCCAACAGGGGAGGAGAGCGATTCTTTTGTCAGCTCTCAGGCAGGGCCAGCCCCCACTGAAGCAAATGCGAATTTGGCGACAGAGCAGACTAATTCTGCAATTGACCTGACAGTTCAAAACTCTTCGCCCTCCACTCTCAGCACAGTACTCAAAAACACAGCAAGCCCTGCTGAACAATATGCAATAGAAACAAGCTCTGCCAGCGAGGAAGAAACACTAACTACTCCTAGAAACATTGATGAGGTAATAGGGCTTGCCGCAACAAGCATTGGCAGAGATGTCGGTGCAAACTGCATAATTTCGGTTGAAAGAAAGCAGAGCCAGCTCCTCTCAGATTTGAGCGATGACGACAAGTTCATAGATGTTGAGGTTGTCATATTCAGGAAAACCAGAAGGAACGCCTACAAGAAGGTGACATACCGCACCAAGATGAGAAAGCTGCTTCAGGGCTCGATTCTTCCCATAAAAGATGTGCTTACAGAAGCGATAAAGAGGGAATACATAAAGAAAGGCGACCGGGTTGTGTGCGTTGAAGACGAAAGCATAGGACTCGGCTACAAGGGAATGCTTTTCATCTTCGATGTTGACAGCATATTCTTCAACATCAGCATGGCGCACCTCACTGACATAGTTAACTCAGACGTGCTTGAAGCGATAATAACCCTCGCAGTGGAGATTGGAAAGGAGGGAATCGAGGGAAAGCCCATAGGAACCGCATTCGTGATAGGGGACAAGAATGAGATTGTTCCCTACACCAAGCAGATGATCATAAACCCATTCATGTCCTGCCCAGAGGAGCAGAGGAGGATAACAGACCCTGCACTGAGAGACACCATAAAGAATTTTGCGCAACTTGACGGAGCATTTATTGTAGACAAAAGCGGCGTAGTAATATCTGCTGGAACATACCTAAATGTCGATGTTAACAGGGAAATATCCGACTCGCTCGCTGGACTTGGAACACGCCACAGATGCTGCGCCGCCATCACAAAGGCGACCAAGAGCATTGCAGTTGTTGTCAGCCAGAGCGGCGGCAAGATAAGGATATTCAAGGAAGGGCAGCTCATAATGAGGATGCCCTAAACTGGGATGCTGAGATGAAACATTTCATGCTGAAAAATGCAGGAAGGCTTAATGGGCTATCTTTCCCTTTCTGCACTTTTTCACTTTTGGTTTTTTTATTTTTTTTATAAAATGGCTTATGGCAATATTTTTAAAGAAGCAGCAAATACCATAGGAGCGCGGGCTTGTGGTCTAGCGGCTATGACGCTGCCTTCACGAGGCAGAGGTCTCCGGTCCGAATCCGGACAGGCCCATTGAATTTTTTTAGATGAGAAAAATAATCATACAAAAAAACGGCGAAAACTCATTACTTTAGTTGCGAGATACAGCGCCGTTTTTTGTATCCTAAAAATTCGCGATTAAGAGCACATCCAATCAAACTCCGCACACAAAAGACTTCGTCTTTGTGCCCCAGAAATGCCACGGCATTTCTCAGGGCTTTAGTGCGGAGTAGGACGCGCTCAGAGAATTTTTATGATTTTAGCATTATTTTCGATAGCTTTTTAAAGGGGCGGCCTATCCCTCTCATTGTTAGAAATAATTAATCTTTCTAAATAAGGACTTCAAAGCCACATCTTTGGTTTGAATTCTCGAATACACTTTTTGAAAAAGCAGTGTGAAGAAAGTTAATTATATAATCTATAGGAAATAACTTTAATATTAGTATATCAAAATATTAGCAAAGTTATTTCCTAATAAGCAAATCACGCCTTTAGAAGGAAACAAAGTTCCTAGTATTAATGTGATTTGCTATAATAACCACTAAAAACAATTTAGGAGAAACAAAATAAATCAAATAAGCAAAACAGATAAAATAAATAGAATAAATTACTTCAAATAAGCCGAAGGCTTTTTGAAGTTCAAAAATTCGCTAGGCGAATTTTTGTTACAAAGAAATTGCGCAGGGTTTAAAGCCCCGCACTTTAGTGCGCAATTTCTTGTTCCAAAACTCGCGAATCAGCGAGGAGCGTAAAGCTCCGGACTTTAGTCCGGAGATAGCTCCGAGCAGCGAGTTTTGTTACAATATTAGAAATTTTAAGGAAGTGAAAATTATGATAGAAATATGCGCCGTAGGCGGATACAACGAAGTAGGAAGAAACATGACAGCAATCAAAGTAGGCGACGAAGTCGTCATCCTTGACATGGGACTTCATGTTGAAAAGTACGTGACATACAGCGGGGACGAGGAGGCGGAAAAGCTCGGGCTTTCAGACCTCACAAGGATAGGGGCTGTGCCTGATGACAGCGTGATAAAGGAATGGAAGGGAAAGGTCAAGGCGATAATACCAACGCACGCGCACCTGGACCATCTTGGAGCTGTGCCTTTCATGGCTAACAGCTACAATGCCCCCATAATAGGCACTCCATACACCATAGAAGTGCTGAAGGGCATTCTCCGAGACCAGAAGAAATCCATAAAAAACCCCATAAAGACGCTGAATCCGAACTCAAGGATGCGACTGACAAAGAACATTGAGATTGAGTTCATAAATGCAACACACTCTACGCCACAGACAGTGATGGTAGTGCTGCACACAAAAGAGGGGAAAATCCTTTATGCAAACGATTACAAGTTCGATGCCTTCCCTGTTATCGGGAAGACCACAAACACAAGAAGGCTCAGGGAGCTTGGGAAGGAGAAGGTTGCAGCCCTGATAATGGACTGCACAAGGGCGAGGGAGCCAGGAAAAACTCCCTCTGAAACAGTTGCAAAGGAAATGATGAGAGATGTTCTCCTCGGAACAGAGAACAGGGACAACCTCATAATACTGAGCACGTTCTCCAGCCACATTGCAAGGCTGAGCTCTGTGCTTGAGATGGGCAAGAAGCTCAACAGGAAAGTGATATTCATGGGAAGGAGCCTCGCAAAATACATTGAGGCAGCGGAGAAGATACGCCTTGTAAAGTTCTCAAAGGAGGCGGAAGTCCTGAAATACGGAAATGAGATAAAAAAGAGATTGCGAAAGATTGACGCATCGCCCCAGCGCGGCAAGTACCTCCTTGTCACAACAGGAAATCAGGGAGAGCCGAACTCAGTGCTTTCAAGGATAGCTATAGGGGAGCTGCCTTTAAAGCTCAGGAGGGACGACCAGGTGATATTCTCCTGCAATGTGATACCTACGCCTGTAAACATCGCCAACAGGGACATCCTGGAATACAAGCTGGCGCAGAAGAATGTGAGAATATTCAAGGGAATACATGTCTCGGGGCACGCATCCAAGGAAGACCAGCGCGACCTGATAAGCATGGTGAAGCCGCAGCACATAGTGCCTGCCCACGGCGACATCCAGATGACCTCTGCGCTTTCAGAGCTGGCATCTGAAATGGGATATTCGCTCGGAAAGAATATCCACTTAATCCAAAATGGGCAGAAAATCTGGATTTAAATCCAGATTCTTTTTTTTAAATTTTTAAGAAAGATTTTTATATAGTTTAACCTGGAATAACAGCATGTACACCTTTTACGACCTTCAGGAGAAGATGAAAAGCCATTTCCGCTTCTCAGGCGATGAGGTCAAGGCGCTTCTGATAACAATCTTCGTTGCAGCATTTATTCTAACCTTCCGCCAGTGGGGAGTAAAAACATTTGACTTCAGCCTTGGCTTAAGGAACCTCTTCAACGCAGTTCTCATAGTCGCGCTTTCAATGCTGGTAAAGGTCTCAATCCAGAAGATATACTCGCTTCATATTGGCTACAAGCTCGAATACAAGTTCTGGTTCTACGGAATACTTGCAGCGCTTTTCTTATGCTTTGTCTCAAACGGCTACCTCTACATCCTAGCACTGGGTGGATTCGCAATACAGATGATGCCTGGGCACAGGCTCGGCTATTTCAGGTACAACATAAACTATTACTCAATAGGCGTCATTGCGCTCATGGGCCCTCTGGCAAACATAGCCCTTGCGCTGTTCTTCAAGATGTTCTCGGCGCTTCCAAACCCGCTGATAGATACTGCAATAAAATTTAACGTGCTGATTGCATTATTCTCAATGCTTCCAATTCCTCCGCTTGACGGAAGCAAGGTGCTCTATGCTGCAAGGCCCCTCTACGCATTCAGCTTCGCAGGTATTGTTGCGGCAGGGCTGCTGATATTGGCTTTGAAAAGCATACCCCTCATAATCCTCGGAGGGCTCCTAATCGCAATACTCGGCTGGGCAACCTACTTCTTCGGCTGCGAATTCAAATAATTAGAATAAACCAAAATTGTTGAATCATTCTTCGCGCTTCTCTGTTATGCAGAAAAGCGGCAAAACTCCAATCTTCAGATTGGAGATAAGCCGCTTTTAGCATCCTAAAAATCCGCGATTAAGAGAGCGTCCGATTAGGATGCTCTCAGCGGATTTTTATGACATCTTCAGGAATTTCATACTTTTCCCACTTGACTCTCTTGCCTTCAATTGCATCCTTCAAAGTTTTCTCGCGCCTGTTCAAGGACTTGCCCTTTCCGCTTTTAACCTCGACGAAAATCACCTGCTCAATGTTATCTTTATCCATGCCATTGAAGACGATGAAATCAATTGGCTTTCCCATGAACCTGCACTCAGTTGGGCTGTATTTGAAGTCAGGAAGATAAGGGGCTAATTGCTCGCTGAACTGCCCGCCCAGCACAGCCCTCGAGGTCTTAAGCCGCTCCTTTACAACCATGGGCAGCTTGTTGAGTTTCCAGTCATTCTCCTCAATTTTCCTTCCAATGATATAGCCAAGCCAGAGCAGAAAAAGAATTGCTATGAAAATTAGAATTAAGATTATTATACTCATGCCTTAATCATTTTTCTTATTATATAAATATTTTTGGGCATTGGACAACTTTGCAAAATGTTTTTAAATGAACTCCTGCTCTCTGGGAAGGATGGAAGGCGAAAATCAGGGTTCGGAGGCAGTTGCAAATTCTTCATGCAGTTCTGATAAGATTTCCATCAGGGATTTCCAGCCGCGCCTCTACCAGGAGACAATATTTTCAACTGCTTCACAAAAAAATACTCTTGTGGTGCTGCCAACAGGGCTGGGCAAGACAGCAATTGCATTAATGCTTGCATGCCAGCGCCTTAATTCATTCCCAAACTCAAAGGTTGTCATGCTCTCTCCAACAAAGCCCCTTGCAGAGCAGCACCTGAAATCATTCAGGAGATTTCTCTCAATACCCGAAGAGCAGACAGCTGTCTTCACAGGGCTCATGAGCCCTGAAAAGAGGCAGGCGCTCTGGAAAAAAGTAAGGTTCATCTCATCCACTCCGCAGGGGCTGGAGAATGATGCGATTTCAAACAAGATAGACCTTTCAGAAGTAAGCTTGCTAATCTTTGACGAGGCGCACAGGGCAGTTGGTAACTACTCATACACTTTCATCGCAGGCGCCTATCAAAAGAGGGCAAAATTTCCAAGGATTCTCGCGCTTACAGCATCACCTGGAAGCACTGCAGACAAGATAAAGGAGGTCTGCAGCAACCTTTTCATAGAGGCAGTTGAGATACGCTCGGAATCAGACCCTGATGTGAAGCCCTATGTCCAGAAAATAGATGTTGAATGGGTGACAGTTGAGCTTCCCCCTGACTTCCTCCAGGTCAGGAAATACCTAACTGACTCATTCACCTCAAAGATAGAGGCCCTCAACAAGCTTGGCTACATTGGAAGGGTGCCTCTCTCAATAGGAAGGAAGGAGCTGCTGATTCTCCAGGGCAACCTTCACGCAGCCCTCGCAGCAGGGCAGAAGGACTATGAGGCAATGCAGTCCATATCGATAATAGCGCAGGCAATGAAGGTGCAGCACGCGCTTGAGATGCTGGAAACCCAGGGCATATACCAGCTGACAGAATATTTTGAAAAGCTCGAGGCAGATGCCGAGAGCACAAAGATAAGGGCAGTAAAAAACCTCATGGCAGACCCGAACTTCAGGTCGGCAATTGCAAAATCCAGGATAATAATAGAAAAGGGCGCAGACCACCCGAAAATCGGAAAGCTCAATGAGATAATCCTGGCAGAGGTTTCCAGGAAGCGCAATGTCAAGATAATAATATTCACCCAATACCGCGACTCTGCAACAAAGATAATATCAGAGCTCTCAAAAATCCCGGGAGTGAGCCCGAAGATGTTTGTAGGGCAAGCCAAGAAGAAGGATACAGGCATGAGCCAGAAGGAGCAGAAGGCGATGCTTGAAAGCTTCTCAAAGAGCGAGTTCAACACCCTCATCGCAACATCCATTGGTGAGGAGGGACTTGACATTCCCCAGGTTGACATAGTTATTTTCTACGAGCCAGTGCCTTCTGCCATAAGGACGATACAGAGAAGGGGGAGGACCGGCAGGCAGGAGGCAGGCAGGGTGATAATGCTCGTGACAAAGAACACGAGGGACGAGATCTACCGCTGGTCCGCATTCCACAAGGAAAAGAGAATGAAGAGCACCCTTGAGGAGCTCAAGAGAAGCCTCAGCCTCCAGGGATATCTTGCTACAGGTAATAATGAAAAAAATGAGGCAGCCGGGAAAAATGCAACACTTTCTGAGTTCAACCCTGAAGGCGAAAGAATAAAGATGATAGTTGACTGCAGGGAGAAGGGCTCGCTTCTTCTCAGGGAGCTCTCAAATCAGGGCGTCTATCTCGTGCTTGAGAACCTGGACATTGCCGACTACATCCTCAGCAGCAGGGTCGCTGTCGAGATAAAGAGGGTTCCTGATTTTGTGGACTCAATAATAGATGGGCGCCTGCTCTCGCAGCTTAAGAGCATGAAGGAATCATATGAGATACCTATAGTGATAATCGAGGGCGAGGAGGACATTTATAGCGCAAGGAATATACACCCGAACGCCATAAGGGGAATGCTAGCGACAGTGGTTGTGAGCTACGGCATACCAATAATTCAGACAAGAAACTTCAGGGAGACAGCTGCGCTGCTCTCTGTAATCGCAAGGAGAGAGCAGATAAATGAAGGAAGAGATTTTCAGATGCACACGGAAAAGCACCAGAGCAGCAAGCAGGCGCAGCAGGAATACATAGTATCATCCCTGCCTGGAATAGGGGCTGACTTATCCAGAGAGCTTCTCTTCAACTTCGGCTCAGTGGGAAAGGTTTTCTCGGCTTCAGAGGAAGAGCTGAAAAAAGTGAAGCTAATTGGCGACAAGAAGGCAAAGGTGATAAGGAAAATAATAGATGAGGAATACAAGGGCGCAAGCAAGGGGCGGCTGCTCCAGTAAAAAGATAATAAGACCAAAAATCATTTTCTTCAACCTCGCCAGCAAATCCGCTGAAAAATCCTCGTCGGAACAAATTCTAAGAATTTCCTGTCACTTTTTCACGCGGAATTTTCAGAAATTTTTTTCCTCGTGAATTTTCAAAAATGATTAATTATTTAAATGAGTTCTGCATATCATGCACATATAAAAATTTCAAAGAAAAAATCAAATGCTAACGAGGTGCCTTTCAGGGAAAAATTTATTCTAAACCCATTCCAAGATGATATTTTCTGATAATGTGCATAATTTTAGGAAATGTAGTGCCGCGAAAACTTGCTGTGAAAGGAAAAGCATGAGTTTCTTGGCTGTTAACTTTATTGGCATCACATCTGTGTCTAAGGCAGAGTGATTGCAACAATGAACTTCTAATAAAAAAGGAATGAAACAAACATGGAAGCGTGGAAAAAACTTTTGGCAGAGTCATATGATGAAAAAAATATAGAGAAGGCGCTGACGAAGTTTCATCTTTCAACAAAGGAGATTGAAGAGATAAAGAAAGTGGGCGCAGCATATCCTTTGAGGGTTAATCCCTATTATTTAGGGCTCATAAAAAAGAAGGGTGACGCAGTGTGGAAGCAGTGCATTGCCGACGAGCAGGAACTCAAGGACACTGAAGGGCTTTCAGACCCGCTGCTCGAGGAGAACCAAAGCCCGGTGTCCGGGCTTATCCACAGGTACCCTGATAGGGTGCTGTTCCTGTGCTCAAACCAGTGCTCAATGTACTGCAGGTTCTGCACGAGAAAGAGAAGAGTCGGGCATCCCGACAGGGAAATCTCGCTTTCACAGATAATGAAAGGGATTGATTATATAAAAAATCACAAGGAGGTCAGGGACGTAATAATCTCGGGCGGAGACCCCCTGATGCTGAGTGACGAGAAACTTGAGTTCATTTTGAAACAGATAAGAGCCATAAAGCATGTGGAGATAATCAGGATAGGCACAAGGATGCCCTGCGCACTTCCGCAGAGAATAACAAAAAAACTTTGCAGGATGCTCGCAAAATACCATCCCCTCTACATAAACACCCACTTCAACCATCCTCAGGAGATAACAAAGGAGAGCATTAAGGCCTGCAGCATGCTTGCAGACGCCGGAATTGCCCTTGGAAACCAGTCAGTTCTCCTGAAGGGGGTGAATGACAACCCGAAAATAATGAAGGAGCTGGTGCAAAAGCTCCTCATCATGAGGGTCAAACCCTATTACCTTTACCAGGCGGATATTGTGAAGGGCACCAGGCACTTCAGGACAGAGATCTCAAAAGGGCTTGAGATAATCCATTCGCTGCAGGGATTCACCAGCGGAATGGCAGTGCCCCACTATGTCATAGACGCTCCGGGCGGCGGCGGAAAGATACCTCTGCTTCCAACATACCTTACTGGGGAGAAAAAAGACAGGAAAAGCGGAAAGACGACAATAGTCCTAAAGAACTACGAAGGAAAAACTTACGAGTATCCCCTGCCCTGATTTTTTCTGCATGATTTTTTAAATAATATTTTTTAACATTATTATTCAATTTTTTCCGCAGTTTTTTTCTCGACGGAAAAATCTTCCAAGATATTTTGCTGTTTCCGCGCCGATGCAATTTTCCCAAAAAAATATTTTAATTTCCCGTCGAGATTTTTTTCAAAATAATTAAATATTTAAATAGATAATGCTTACTTTCAGAATTGAAAAAAACAATTTTTCAAAAAACTAAAAACTAAAAACTAAAAACAAAGAAAAATAACATGTGATTAACAAACGCCAACGAGGTGCCTTTCAGGGAAAACTTCATTCTGACCCATTTTAAAGATGACACTTGTTGCGATAACCTATAACCTCAAGAAAAAGCCCGCAAAGGGCCTTCCTGAGGACTTTTACTCTGAATTCGACGAGAAAAGCACCATAAGCGCGATAGAGAGCGCAATAAGAAAGGCGGGCTTCAAGACCGCAAGGATTGAAGCCGATGAGAAGGCATACATCAAGCTCAAGAAGATGAGGCCCGACTTCGTCTTCAACATAGCAGAGGGGCTGAGGGGCAGGAGCAGGGAATCGCAGATTCCTGCAATGCTTGAGCTCCTGGAGATACCCTACCTTGCATCGGACCCGACAACCCTTTCAATAGGGCTGAACAAGGCGATGACAAAGGATATGCTCATACAAAACAGGATTCCGACGGCGGCATTCCAGGTTTTTTACAAGGCGGACGAGAAGCTATCGAGAAAGCTCCATTTTCCTCTCATGGTCAAGCCGCTTTACGAGGGCTCGAGCAAGGGGATAAAGAATGACTGCGTCGTGAAGAACGATGCAGAACTCAGAAAAAAGCTCTCTGAGATAATAGCCGCATACGAGCAGCCGGCTCTTGTGGAGGAATTCCTTTCAGGAAGAGAACTCACAGTTGCGGTTATCGGGAATGATGAGCCAATTGCGCTTCCCATCCTTGAGATTGTCTTTGACAGCCTCCCGCCTGAGGCAAATCCCATATATTCATACGAGGCGAAGTGGGTGTGGGATACCAAGGAGAACCCGATTAACGTTGTGTCCTGCCCCGCAAGGATATCGCCTTACCTCAAGAGAAGGATAGAAAAAATCGCAATCCAGACATACAGGGCGCTGAACGTGCGCGACTGGTGCAGGATAGACATGCGCCTCGGCAAGCACAACAGACCCTATGTCCTAGAGATAAACCCGCTGCCGGGGATAGGCCCTGACCCGATTGAGCACAGCAATCTTCCGGCAATGTGGTATTCAATGGGGCTGAAGTACGAGCAGCTCATCAACACAGTGCTTTATTATGCGATGAAAAGAGCAGGAATAAATCACAATTTCAAGGACTCGCTTGCAGTAAAAGACCTGAAGAAATATGTAAGGCGGGCCAACAGGAAGGCAAGATAACAAAAGCATTAGGAGAATACAGCAGATGAAAGTTGGAATAATTTACAATGTTGTTAGCGAGATAGCAAGGGGAAATCCTATTGACATAATTGCAGAGCAGGATATTCTGAACACTGTTCATTGTGTTGAGGATGCTTTAAGGGCTGCCGGGCATGAGGTAAAGCTCATACATGTTGACGACAACCTCTATGAGAACCTCAGGGCTGTCAAGCTTGACCTGGTTTTCAACCTCGGCGAGGGAATAGGAAGCAACATACTTGCAGAGGCATACATACCTGCAATGCTTGACATGGTCGGGATTCCATACACCGGCTCCAACTTTCTGACGCTCTCAGTATGCCTGGACAAGGCGAAAACAAAGCAGATTCTGCTTTCAATGGGGCTTCCGACTGCAAGGTTCCAGATTTTCAAGAGCCCTGCTGACGAGCTGAACCTCTCGCTGAAGTTCCCAATGATAGTCAAGCCAATACATGAGGATGCAAGCATAGGGATAACAAACGAATCTGTTGTGAAGGATGAGGAGCAGCTGAGGAAAAGGATAGCATACGTTATAGAAACTTACAAGCAGAACGCGCTTGCCGAAGAATTTATTGAAGGCAGGGAGGTCAATGTCTCCATAATTGGGAACAAGGACCCCATAGCCCTTCCCATAGAGGAGCTTCAGTTCACCAACTTCTCAGAGAGCACCTACAAAATCTGCTCATACCAGGCAAAATGGATTCCCAATTCAGAGGAGTTTCAGAAGACAATACCTGTCTGCCCGGCGCAGCTTCCCAAAAATGTTGAGAACAGGATAAAGAGGCTTGCCCTTGCAGCATACAAGGTAATGGAATGCCAGGACTATGCCAGGATAGACATAAGGATAGACAAGGACAACAACTCCTACATCCTTGAGGTCAACCCAAATCCTGACATCGGACCTGTGGACACAGCATTTACAAGAGCAGCTGCTGCTAACAGCATAAGCTACAATGAGCTGATAACAAAAATACTTGATTATGCCATAGAAAGACAGCACTCTGAGAAGAGGGTTGAGGAAAAGATTCGCCTTATAGAAATTTGATTTGTCAAAAACCACGTCTTACAGATGAGTGGCATGTTTGAACAAGCCAAATCAGCAGCGAGTGGTTTTTGAGCACAACAAAATCTTTAATTTTATGTGCAAGAAATCTTCGTGCAAGAAATCTTCGATTTCTTTGCACACAGAATTCCAGTGAAATTTTGTTGTTTTTAAATTCATCAGCAACGTATCAAAAATGCATAAGCAGTCCTATGAGCGCATACACTTAAGTTATAGACTGACCCATAACGGAATAAATATTTTAATAAACGGCAGGACCTATAGGCTAAAATACCCGCGCTCGGTCTGGAAATCATTCCCCCTTAACTCAAAGCGCTTCCTCTCAGACAACATTTTAGGGCTGATAGGGATGCAGCTGCCCTTCATGCTCGGCTCAAAAGAGGTTTTATACAGGTCTTCATTCCCCCTTCTCGAGCCCTTCTTCAGGGAGGTGAATCTTCTCTCTGCATCCTACTGCAGCGAGACAGACGGCAAGCCGGTTTCACAGGTGCTAAAGCAGTACCTAAATGTCAAATACAAGTTCAGGAATTACAGGATAAACAAGCCGGACCTAGATTTTCCAGTTGAGGAAAAGAGCATAATCCCTTTTACCTTCGGTAAGGACAGCTTGCTGAGCTATGCTGTCTGCAAGGAGATAGGGCTTGACCCTCTCCCAATATACATCCGCGAGCCGGACATAGAGGACATGTTTGAGAACAAGCACAAAAAAGAGCTTCAGAAGAAATTTTTGAAGGAATTCAACAAGAAAATTCTCAACCTTGACTACAGCCTCGGCAACATAAGATACTGGGAGAATTGGAACATTGAACCCTCTGAATTTGGGACAAGCACACAACTGACAGAATATGCACTTGCACTCATACCATTCATGAAAAAGCATCACGCATCCTACATAGTTTTCGGAAACGAAAGAAGCTGTGCTGACTGGTACTACACAAAAGACGGCTTTTTTTCCAATCCGGTGTTTGACCAGTCGCCAATATGGATGATGCGCCTGAAGGCAATGCTTGCAATAAGCACAAGGAACAGGTGCACCTCAATGAGCGTTGTGGAGCCGCTGCACGAGCTCGCAATAACAAGAATACTCCACAGCAGGTATAAGCGGCTTGCAAAATACCAGACCAGCTGCTTTGCAGACAATAAAGCGGGGGCTGACTCAAGATGGTGCCACAACTGTTCCAAGTGCGCGAGGATGTATGCTTTCCTGGTGGCATGCGGCATTGACCCAAAGCGCGTGGGCTTCACAAAGAGCATGTTCGGGAAGGAGAGCAAGCCGCTCTATACACTGTTCGCATCAAAGGGCAGTCAGGATAAAGATGACAGGATAAAGCCATATGACCTCACAGGGCTTGGAAAGGATGAGCAGCTTTTCGCATTCTACCTGGCATACAAACGCGGCGCAACAGGCTATCTCATCAATGAATTCAAGAAGAATTTCCTGAAAAAGGCCAGGGCAAGGGAGGACGAGCTATACAAGAACTTCCTGAAGCCCCACAATGCGATAACAATGCCTGAGAAGATAAAGCACAATGTGATATCAATCTACAAGGAAGAGCTCAGCAATCCGCTATAAAAATTCTTTATTGATTCAGAACTCTTTGCTTCGAAAGATTTATAAGCCGATTAAGAAATTCCCAGATGCAGCAAATCAGGGGGAAGGGGTGAAAAAATGGCAGCACTGCTTATAATTCTTGGAATACTGGCAATTCTTATCATAATTTTTATAGCAATATACAACAGCTTCATAGTTCGCAGGAACAGGATAGACAACTCCTTTTCGCAGATAGATGTCCAGCTCAAGAGAAGGTCTGAGCTTATACCCAAGCTTCTGGAAGTTGTGAAGGGCTATGCAAAGTATGAGAGAGGGCTCTTTAAGGAGATAACAGAGGCCAGGACAGCGATGCTCAAGGCATCCTCAATAAAGGAGAAGGCATCTGCAGATGCAAACCTGTCAAAGGGAATAAAGACGCTGTTTGCAGTTGCTGAGTCATACCCGAATCTTAAGGCGAACCAGAATTTCCTGGCGCTTCAGGAGGAGATTTCAGCCACAGAGAACAAGATTGCATATGCAAGGCAGTTCTACAACGACACTGTGATGGAATACAACACAATGGCCGAAAGGTTTCCTTCAAGCATCATAGCATCCACTTTCTCCTTCAAAAAGAGGGAGTTCTTCAAGGCAGAGGAATCAGCAAAGCGCGATGTCAAGGTGAGCCTGCCGGAGTGAGACAATGATATATGAGAGGATAGCTTCAAACAAGAGAAACTCAGTCCTGCTCGCATTTCTGTTCTTCGCAATAGTCGCTGCCCTCGGCTTTGCCCTGGGCGCGCTCTTCCAATCGCGCTACATGGGAGTGATAATTGCAGTGATAATCTCAGTAACAATGATTTCTTTCAGCTATTTCATGGGCGACCAGGCAGTGCTTGCGATAAACCGCGCCACTCCTGCGTCAAAAAAGGAGTATCCCCAGCTGGTGAACATTGTAGAGGGGCTTTCAATAGCATCAGGGCTTCCAAAGCCAAAGGTGTATGTCATTGACGACAAGTCGATAAACGCATTTGCAACAGGAAGGGACCCGAAGCACGCCTCAATAGCAGTCACAACAGGAGCGCTTGAGAAGCTCAACAGGGAGGAGCTTGAGGGCGTTGTATCGCATGAGATGAGCCATGTCAAGAATTATGATGTGAGATTCATGACCCTGGTTGCAATACTTGTGGGAGTTGTGGCGATACTTGCAAATATATTCCTGCGCAGCATGTGGTGGTCTAGGCCTGACAGGCGCGACCGCGAGGGCGGAAATCAGATTCAGATTATATTTGTACTGGTTGGGTTAGTCCTTGCAATACTTGCGCCGCTTGCAGCCCAGCTTATAAAATTCGCAATCTCGAGAAAGAGAGAGTTCCTGGCAGACGCAGAGGGGGCCCTCCTCACAAGGTATCCCAAAGGGCTTGCAAACGCACTCAGAAAGATTGAGAAGGACAGCAACATCCTGAAGGACGCGAGCCCTGCAATGGAGCACATGTACATTGCAAACCCGTTCAAGAAGCCCAACTGGTTCTCAAACCTCTTCAGCACCCATCCTCCAATAGAGGAAAGGATTAAGGCGCTGGAATCAATGTGAAATGGCAGAAGCATCAAATCTTGACAGGGAAAAGATAATCAGGCATTACTCAAGGCGCGAGATAGAGGAAGAGATGCTCTACAACTGCCCAAACAGGGAGATTGCTATAAAATACGGCGAATCTGGCTTCGGAAAGAGGCCTGATACTCTTACTTATCCTGATGATATTCTTGAGTTTGCCAAGGACGGGGCAACATCTTTCCACGCATCAGAGGAAATCTGGAAAAACCCCCTCTCATTAAACCTTGAGCAGAAAAAGGCAGACGCAGATGCGCTGAGGGCCGGCTGGGATTTGGTTCTGGACATTGACTGCCACGAGTTTGAATACTCAAGGATTGCAGCGATGCTTGTAATTGAGGAGCTGAAGGCAGCAGGTGTTAAAAAAAGTTTGAGCATAAAGTTTTCGGGAAACAAGGGCTTTCACATCGGAGTCCCGTTTGAGGCATTCCCTGAACAAATAGAGGACAGGCCTGTCAAAAGCCTTTTTCCAGACGCGCCGAGGAAAATAGCCCTTTACATTGCTGAGATGATAAAGCCAAAGATTGGCGAACGCATAATGAAATATGAAAAGAATGATCTCTCTGCAATAATCAAAAAGACAGGGAAAAGCACCTCTGAAATAAGCGAGTACGGATTCACTGACTCGCAGGGCAGGTGGAGAACATTATCATATGATAAATACAAGCGCTTGCTGGAATCAGGAAAGGACCTGCCCTCTCCTCGCTTGAATGTCAGCTCATTCCTTGAGATAGACACCATCCTGATATCCTCAAGGCACCTCTACCGGCTGGCATATTCAGTGAATGAGAAATCAGGGCTTGCCAGCATTCCAGTTGACCCTGAAAAGATTTCTGAGTTCAAGCGGGAGGATGCAGCGCTTGACCAAGTCAGTGCCTCAAAATTCAGGTTCCTGGACAGGGAAAAGGCAGTAGGGGGCGAGGCATCTTCATTGTTCCTCAAGGCATTTGAGTGGGACTTTGAGAAGCGCGAGAAAGAGGAGTCCAAGGAAAAGTTAGGAAAGAAAAAGAATGAGCATTTCTTCGAACTCACAAAATCAATTCCAATTGAGATGTTCCCCCCATGCATAAAGAACATACTTGCCGGGCTTGAGGACGGAAGGAAGAGGGCGCTTTTCATACTGATAAATTTCCTTTCCAGCGTTGGCTGGGACAGGGAGATTATAGAAAAAACAATTCTTGAATGGAACAAGAAAAACAGGGAGCCGTTAAGAGAGAACTATGTGATAGGGCAGCTTCGCTATCACAGGCAGGGCAGAAGCATCCTTCCCCCAAATTGCTCAAATAAGATGTATTACACTGACATCGGCGTGTGCAAGCCGGACGCCCTCTGTGCAAGGATAAAAAATCCTGTGAACTATTCAATAATAAAATTCAAGGCAGAGCAGGAGCACCAGAAAAAGCCAAGGCGCACCAGCAAAAAAGCAAAAGGCAGAAATCAGAATAAGGGCTAATCCTCATCCTCTACGCTGCTGCCATTTCCGTTATTCTCAGCATTACTGCTGTTCCCTTCACTGTTCTCTTCAGAATCATCCTCGCCTACAGGCAAATCCTCCAGGTCAGCAGGCCCCGGCTCTGCCTTCCTGCTTTCTAGCTCAAGATTTTCTTTCTTTATCTTGGCTATAGAAACCACCAAATCATTCTCATCAAGCCTTATCAGGTGGACTCCCTGGGCGTGCCTTCTGACAAGGGATGCCTGCTCAGCAGGGAACCTTATGGCGCTGCCGCTCTTTGTTATCAGCATGAGCTCATCCCCCTCCTCAACTTCCTTAACCCCGACAACATTCCCTGTCTTCTCAGACAATTTTATGTTTGTAACGCCCTTGACTGCCCTTCCGGTAAGGCGGTATTCTGAGATTGGGGTCCTCTTTCCGAAGCCCTTTTCAGTCACTGTCAAAAGGCATTTCTCCTTGTCTGCCACAATCATCTCAACAACATAGTCATCCTTGCCAAGCCGTATCCCTCTCACTCCCTGCGTAACTCTTCCCATGCTCCTCAGTTCATCTTCCCTGAATCTGGCTGCAGAGCCCTTCCTCGTTGCAAGGATTATCTCATTTGAGCCGTCTCCCAGGGCAACTCCCACAACAGAATCGCCCTCCTCAAGTATTATCGCCCTTATTGATGACCTCTGCGAATTGTATTCCTCAAGTGATGACCTCTTGATTATTCCCTTTTTCGTGGCGAGTATTATGAACTTTCCGCCTGAGAACTCTGGAACCTCAATCATCTCAGAAACCTTCTCCTCCGGTTCCGTCTTCAGGAAATTCACCACAGGCCTGCCCTTTGAGGCCCTCTGCGACTCTGGTATGTCATAGGCCTTTATCCTGTAAAGCATTCCCTTGTCTGTGAAGAACAGCAGGTATGAATGGGTGTTCACTACTTTTATGGCTGTAACAAAGTCCTCATCCTTTGTCTCTGTGCCTATGAGCCCCTTTCCGCCCCTCTTCTGAACCCTGTATTCTGAAAGCGGAGTCCTCTTGATGTAGCCGCTCCTCGTCAGCGTGATAACAACATTCTCCTCTTCAATTATGTCCTCTTTTTCAATAGTGATTTCCGAGTCTGGCGCATCCACAATCTCAGTTCTCCTCCCATCCCCGTATTCCGCCTTAAGCTCAATGGTCTCCTGCCTTATTATCTTCATTATCTTGGCTTCTGAGGCAAGTATCTCTTTCAGGCGCCTTATCAGGAGGGAAACCTCTTTGTGCTCGTCAACCACTTTTTCCTGCTCAAGTGATGAGAGGCGCTGGAGCTTCATGTCTAAAATAGCCCTCGCCTGGGCATCGCTCAGGGCATAATCCTTCTGGAGGACTTCCCTGGCAGCATCCACTGTCTTGGACGCCTTTATCTTCTTCACAACATCGTCAATGTTCTTCAGCGCAATGATAAGCCCGTCAAGGATATGCTTCCTTTCCTCTGCCTTCCTCAGGTCATACCCTGTCCTTCTCTCAATGACATTCTTCCTGTGGCTTATGAAGTGCTCAAGCATCTGCTTGAGATTCAGGACATGGGGTGCGCCATCAACTATGGCAAGCATTATTATTCCGAAGGTTGACTGAAGCCCTGTATGCCTGTAAAGCTGATTCAGCACAACCCCTGCATCTGCATCCTGCCTCAGCTCAAGTATGACCCTCACGCCATCTTTATCGCTCTCATCCCTTATGTCATAGATGCCTGAAACCTTCTTGCCCTTTATGACATCTACAATGCTCTCAACAAGCAGCGACTTCTGGACATTGTATGGAATCTCCCTTATGATTATCCTCTGCCTCCCCTTTTTCTCCTCTACCTCAGTCCTTGCCCTTACAAGCACCTTTCCGATTCCCCGCACATATGCGCTCCTTATCCCATTCCTCCCATAGATTATGCCTGCTGTCGGGAAGTCAGGGCCCTTTACAATCCCGCAGAGCTCATTTGTAGTTATGGCAGGATTGTCAACCACTGCCACAACAGCGTCAGCAATCTCAGAAATATTATGGGGAGGTATGTTTGTAGCCATTCCAACTGCGATTCCAGAGCTGCCGTTTATCAGAAGGTTCGGAAGCTTTGCAGGAAGCACAGATGGCTCCTGAAGAGTGCCGTCAAAATTCGGGACAAAGTCAACTGCTTCCTTGTCCAGGTCAGAGAGCATCTCCTCAGCAATCCTGGAAAGGCGCGCCTCTGTGTATCTCATGGCAGCTGCGCTGTCCCCGTCTATGCTCCCGAAGTTTCCCTGGCCGTCAACAAGGGGATACCTCATTGAGAAGCCCTGGGCCATCCTCACAAGCGTGTCATAGACAGCCATGTCCCCGTGGGGATGGTATTTTCCAAGGCAGTCCCCGACAATCCTTGCCGATTTCATGGTTGGCTTGTTGTGGAGGAGCCCGAGCTCCTTCATGGAATAGAGAACGCGCCTGTGCACGGGCTTCAGCCCGTCCCTGACATCCGGGAGGGCCCTGCCTATTATCACTGACATTGCATAGTCCATGTAGCAGGAGGTCATCTCGTCTTCTATCTGCCTTGGCTTGATATCCTGCCTCGCTTCCTTGTCCGGTGAATTTTTTTCCATTTTACCACTCTTCTGAATCATGAACTTTCTTTTCCTCTATAATTTCCTTGGCAATATTTCCGTCAATCTTGAATGCCTTGCCGCAGTAGACGCACCTCTTCTTCTTTCCAGAGATACTGCCCTTCGGCGAGCATCTCATCTTGTGTCCGCATTTAGGGCATTTTAAGAGAAGCATTATTTTCACTTTTTGTCTTCTTTTTCTTCTTCTTCGCTGAAAATCTTGTCCAGCTCAGAATCATCTGAATCTTCAGTTTTTGAATCCTTACTTTCTTCCTTTTCCTGGCTCTCCTCTTCCTCTTGTTTCTCTTCTTCTTCATCTTCAAAGAGGTCCAGCTTAGGCTTTTTCTTCTGAGAATCCCCTGAAAGAATTTTCTTTGCTAATTCAATGGCTGAAGCGCCTTCCTCAAATTTGATGGCATCCTTTGCCAGCCCCTCTTCAGGAGCATTAGGAGCATTTTCTTTTTCAGCCCCTTCTTTTTTCTTGTTGTCTCCCAAAAGCATCCTGTTGATTATCTCATTCTCCCTTGCCTCTTCATCCTTTGCCGCTTTCTCAGGCATATTTTCTTCTTTTTCTTCTTCCTGCGGCTGATTCTTCTCTTCCACTGCCGCCTTGCTGATTATGAGCTTTATCGGCGACTTTTCACTGGCTGAGCCGGCATATGCCTTAATCTCTTCCTCGCTGCCCTCTTCCTTGCTGTTTCCATAGACCTCAAGGTTTCCAACTATCTTAGCACTCTCGCTCTTAGGGGACTTTTTGGCAATCCCATCTATCCTCTTGAACGCCTTCTTCAGCTCTGAGTCGCCTAAAAGGTCAAAGTAGTCATAGAACTTCTGCGTAAGATTTATCATGTATGACCTGCCATGCTTTTTCTTGGAGATGAAGCCGGCTTCCTCAAGCTGGTCTATGTGGTCGTAGCCCTTGTTCGTTCTTATCTTTATGACATCTGACTGCAGTATTGGCGCCTTCCACGCAATTATTGCAAGGGTTTCAATGATGGTCTTGTTCATGTCTGTCTTTGGGACTATCTTTTTGACATAGCTAAGATACCTCTCCCTAATTGTCATCTTGTATGAGTCGCCTTCCTGGACAATCATCATGGGAGAATTTGCGCTGTCATACTCCTGCCTCAGCAGCTCAATCTCCTTTTTGACTGTTGCCTCGCTCTCCTTTGAAATCTTGGCGAGCTCTGCAGCAGTCATCTTCCTGCCTGAAGAGAAAAGAAGCGCTTCTATCTTCCTTCTCGCTTCCAGCTCCTTGCCAGTGTTCTCAGCAGCCATTTTCGTCACACAAAATAAAGCTCATCTTGTGACTTCAGCATGCCCTCTTTTACCCAGAGCTCAAGAAAATTCTTGAGCTGCTCCTCAGGCACGCCTGTCCTGGATGAAAGCTCCTTAAGATTCATCTTCTTTTCGCCAAGCGTTATTATCACGTTGTTTCTCAGAAGCAGCATTGCATTGTGCTGCAGTATCTCGTTCTCAGCATTTACATTCTTAAGGGCAGAGTCAATCTTGTGCAGTTTTGCCATAAGGTCATTCACATTCCTTGTCAGCTCTGCCGAGTCATAATCTATCTTCTCCGGCTCAAGTATGTCAACTGAGGAGGGCATGAAGTCAATGCAGAATCCGAAAAGCTCTTCTATGCTCTTGAACCTTATGTCCAGCTCCATGAATGCGCTGAAGAGCTTTTCCTGTTTTTTGGGCTCAAAGAATTCCTCCTTTTCAACCCTCAAATCCTCATTTTTCTTTATTGTATCGGCAATTACCTTTAGTGTTGTTTCAACATAGTCCTTGGGCGCACCCAGAATCTCTATTATGGCCCTTGCCAGCACGCTCTTTTCCCAGCCCTCATTATCCTCTTCATCCTGCATTTTGTCCAGCTCTTTTTTGGGCTCAGCGCCTTCCTTTTTTGCTCTTTGTTTTCCTAGCATTTTCCGTCACAAAATCCCTAAAAAAAGTAAGCCGACACGCTTTAAAAACCTTTCTAAACATCCGATATTTTCCCAGTCAATTTTTGCCTGAAAAATCATTATGAATAATGTTATAGCAAATCACGTTAATAATCGGAACTTTGTTTCCTCCTTAAGAAGTGATTTGCTTATTAGGAAATCACTTTGCTAATGTTTTGATATACAAATATTAAAGTTATTTCCTATAACTTCAACTCCATTTGGAACTATAAAAAGGTATTTATAACCAGGGGCTTAAGCCAGTTTAGGTGATGCTTTTATGAGACAAAAAACAACAAAAAGAAAAATTGGAAGAAGAAGGGAAAGCACAATAATAATTCTGGTTTTCCTTGCAGTCATAGTTGCTGCTGCAGGGCTGGCAATATGGGGAATATTGCGTGAGAATCCCAACTCAACTCTTATTCTTACCGGTGAAACAGGATTTGCCAAATTCAGCTCAGAGAAAGAATTCACTGACAAAGTAAGCAGCTCGCCATATTACAGCGGCTCAAGCACTTTTGGCACAGTAAGTCAGGGTATCTCTAAAAGTTCAGCAATGATGGAATCAGCATCAATTGATTCATCTACGCCATCTTCCGGCTCTGCTGATGTTGAGCGCTATTCAGAGACAAATGTCCAGGTGTCAGGAATAGACGAGCCGGACATTGTGAAGACAGATGGAAGCAATATCTATTATTCTTCACAAAACTATTACTGGGGTCCAGTGCTGAGAGCAGACATGATGCCGCCCTATTACCAGCAGGGCAGAACACTTGTAGTGGATGCCTATCCTTTAGACGACTTATCTGTGAAGGGCAACATATCTGATTCAGGGCAACTCCTGCTTGCTGACAATATCCTGATAGTACTGGCATCTCAAAAAATCATTGGCTACGACACTTCAGATTACAGGGAATTGTGGCATTTTTCCCTGAATGATTCCTCACTGCTCACAGCAAGGCTCTACAATGGTAAACTGTATCTTGTGCTGACAAAGTATGTCAGCCAATACACGCCCTGTGAGATTGCTCCAATGGACGGAGTTGTTGTAAGATGCACTGACACATATTATCCAAAAGGCAGCATGACATTGAACACTGACTACTTCATCTTTGAGATAGACCCGAAGACAGGCAAGCTTGAAAACAAGGCGTCATTGCTCGCCCCAAGCTCGCAGACAACAGTGTACATGTCAGACAAGAATATCTTTGTTGCAGTATCCTACACAAAGTCAGAATATGAGATTTACAGCGCATTCATACTTGAAAACAGCGACATCTTCCCTGCAAAGATTGTTGACAAGGTGAGGGCGCTTGCAACCTATGACATTTCAGAGTATGCGAAGATGACAGAACTTCAGATAGTCATCGGAGAATATGTAAACTCGCTCCCGAAAGATGAAATGCTCACCATGGAAAATAGGCTGAATGACTTCCTGGTAAAGCACAGAAAAGAGCTTCAGAGGACGAGAATTGCAAAGATAGAGCTAGACAGCCTGGAGATAAAGGCATCTGGGGAAATTCCGGGACAGCTCCTCAACCAGTTTGCAATGGATGAATTTGAGGGAAACCTGAGAACAGCAGTTACAATCGGAAGCTGGGACAGCTCAGAGAATGCTGTATATGTTCTGAACAGCGATTTGAAAGTAATTGGCGAGACAGAAAAGTTTGGAGAAACAGAGAGAATATACTCAGTCAGGTTCATAGGCGACAAGGGCTATGTGGTTACATTCAGGCAGACAGACCCCTTCTTTATAATGGACCTTTCAAATCCTGAGAAGCCGGAAATAAAAGGCGAGCTCAAGATTCCAGGATACAGCGCTTACCTCCACCCAATTGATGACTCAACAATCATAGGAATCGGAAAGGAGAGCAGCCAGGTGAAGGTCTCGCTCTTTGATGTGAGCGATGTCGCAAACCCGAAAGAGCTTAACAAGTATGTGCTCTCAGAATACTGGAGTGACATACTCAACACCCACCACGCATTCCTTATAGACAAAAAGCATGAAGTGTTCTTCCTTCCCGGCTCGCAGGGCGGATACATATTCAGCTATAAGAATGACAAGGTGGAACTGCTGAAGAGCATAAGCGAAAGCAGTGTCAGGAGGGCCCTTTACATCAACGACTACATGTACATCCTGACTGACTCAAAGATTGTGGCTGTCGATGAGAACACCTGGCAGAGGGTTAAAGAATTGGAGCTCAACTAGGGCTGATTTTTTATTTATTTTTCATATTTTTGATTTTCTTGAAATCTATTTTTTGCCAGCGCAGCCAGGAGAGATACTGCGAAGACGGCAACAAGCGCTGCTGCTGCAGTCCGCTTCTTTCCCAGCGCAGAATAAAGCACTGCACTGCCTGAAATCAAATTCTGATTTTGCGGACCAACGCCAAAACTAAGAGTTATGCCTATCGCAGCAGGACTTTCAGATTTCCTGGCTGCGATGCAGGGCTCTGCAGTGAGGAACAGCAATGCCGCGAGCACAGCAAAGGTGCATAATTTCATGGCTGAAAATTGCTTTTCCGCTTTATAAACTTATAAAAAAATTTGCGCATTTATTCCGGCAGCTCCGGAAGCAGCTATTCCCAGACACCAGGAATTTTTGTTTTGCAGAACCTGCACTTTCCTTTCTCAATCTGGTTTTCCTCGACAAAAAAGCCGGAGCGCCTGACAACTGCCCTGCCGCATTTCATGCAGGAGGTGTCCTCATGCCCGTTCATTATGTTGCCTGTGTAGACAAAGTCAAGGTGCCTCTTTGCAATTGAGTAAGCCCTTTCAAGCGAGGATTCAGGGGTGACTTTAACATCCAGCATCTTATGCACAGGGAAGAACCTTGAGAAGTGCAGCGGAACGCTCCTTCCAAGATTTTTTTCAATCCACATGCAGAGCTTCTCAACATCCTTTTCTGAATCATTCATCCCAGTGATGAGAAGATTTGTCAGCTCAAGCCAGACCCCTGCCTTTTTCAATGCCTTTAATGTTTCCAGAACCGGCGCTTCCTCTGCCTTGCACACTCTCTTATAAAAGCCAGCGTCCCCCTTCAAATCTATGTTTGCAGCGTCAATGTATTTTGAAAGCGCAGAAAGCGGCTTTTTCTCAATGTAGCCGTTGCTCACCATTACAGTTTTTATTTTTTCTTTCCTTGCAAGCTTTGCAATGTCCAGCATATACTCAAAAAATATGGTGGGCTCGTTGTAGGTGAATGAGATGCTTTTGCACATGTTCTCTTTCGCAAGCGCAACTATCTTTTCAGGCGGGATTTCTTCCTCATTGTAATCAGAGAATTCCGCCTGCGAAATCTCATAGTTCTGGCAGTTGTCGCAGGCAAGGTTGCAGCCGGTTGTGCCCAGTGAAAGCGAGCTTGAGCCGGGCAGGAAATGAAAGAGGGGCTTCTTCTCTATCGGGTCGACATGGACTGAAGCGGGCTTTCCATAAACCATCGAGAAAAGTTTTCCGCCAATGTTCTTCCTCGCCCTGCAGAAGCCGAACTTGCCGTCCAAGATTATGCAGTGCCTGGGGCAGAGTTCACATGAAACTTTTTTTCCAAAAATCTTTTTGTAGAACAAAGCTTCTTTCATGAGAGGTGTTATTCATATCGCATTTAATTATTTTTCCGATTTATACGGAAAAATCTCTGTTTTTTTCTGGCAAATGTTATAAAGAGATTTTTTCATGAATCCTGCTATAAAAGGTGATAAAATGAAAACAATTTTATTTTTGTTGTTGGCAGCACTTCTGATTTCATCTGCCGCAACTGCAAAAGTCCTGATAAGCGAAGTCATAGCAGACCCAATTGGCACAGACAGCGGCGGGGAGGCAGTGGAGCTCTACAACACAGAGGGCTTTCCAGTTGACATAAGCGGGCTTTACATTGCAACAGAGTCCTCAAGCCACGATGCGACAATGCCCAACGGCTCTGTGATTCCTGCATACGGCTTCTACCTGATAGCTGATTCTGGATGGTCTTCACTAAAAGATAATTCTTCCTGGCCAAATGCAGATTATGAGGAAGCGATGATAATCTCAAACTCTGACGCAGGAGTCGCGCTTATGAAAGGCAATGAAACCCTCGACGCAGTGGGCTGGGGAAATCCGGCAGGCATAAGCGCAGGATTCTATGAAGGCACTCCCCTCACAAATCCGAAGCAGGGGCAGAGCTTTGAGAGAAAGCCGGGAAAGCTAATGCCATATTCAGGCAACTATATTGACACTGGCGACAACAGCGTAGATTTCATAATCAGGGAGAATCCTGAGCCGCAGAACAGCATGAGCGCTTCTGAAGAGCAGACGCCTGCGGGAAGCATCGAACTCTCATTTTCAGTGGACAAACAGCCCGCAATAATTTCACTTGAGCTTGCAGACGAGAATCCCAGCAAGCCAGGAATACAGGTGATACCAGTTCCAGGCGGGGAAAAGGCATTGCTCATAAGGATAAATTCAAGCAAGAACACATCATTCTGTGGAAGAATCCAGTCAGGCAGCATTGAAAGGAATTTCTCATTTTACCTTGAAAATGGAAGCATAATATCAAACTTCTCAATGCATTACCATGATGCGCCTGGCAATTATACAGCATATGCAAGGGCATGCTCATCCTCTGAAGAGGCAAGCATAACTTTTGAGTATGAGCCCCTCATAGCCCTGTCAGTTGATTCTCCCAAAATCCTGCTGCCGCAGCTGCCCGCCGGCTCCTCATTTGAGATAATCGGCGATTATGACACTGCAACAGAAGGGAAGCCGACTCTCTCAAACATAGGCAACAGGAACATTTCAACAAGCATATTCTCAGGCGGGTTTTCAGGGGCAAACAGCTCATTGGGCCCGGAAATTGCAGGGTTTGCATTCTCAGAAATACCTGAAGGGCTGCAGGCGCTCTCGCAGGAGCCGAAAGAAGGGCCGATGCTTTTCCCTGAAGAAAAAGCCCCTCTTACGCTCCGGCTAACCATTCCCGCCGGTTCAATTAAAGGAAACTACAGCGGCACAATAATGATAACTGCAAGGGGCAGGTGAGCAGGATAAAGCACTTCATTTTTTTCATTGCAGCTTTAATTTCGCTTCTTGCTGCAACCAAAGCATTTGCAGTTTCAGTGGCGGTTTCCCCTGATGCGCTCTCGCTCACAGCAGGGGGCAGTCCAATGCAGTTAACAATATTCAACATTGAAGGCAGGGAAATGAATTTTTTCATAAAAGAAAACTCTGGAGCTGTCTCATTTTCGCAGGAAAATGTCCTGATACCTGCAAAAGCGAGGGCAGTTGTGAATGCGACTGCAAAAAAATCGTGTGCAGAATCCAGCGCAGAGATTGAGATAAGCCCCGAATCACAGGGAGAAATAACCCCCTCTCTGTTTGTGGCAGCCCATATACTTCCTGGTGCAGGCTGTGGAAAGGAAAAGCATGCCAATCCAGTTGCAGGGTTCATGCTCTCAGCAGCAATAGGCTGCCTTGGGCTGATTCCTTACCTAAAAAACAGAAGAATCAATTCCTGATTCCTGTTTCTTTTTTCAGGCGCTCAAGGAAGGTGTCAAACTCCCTCTCCCTGACACAAAGCCCGCAGGCATTCTCATGCCCGCCCCCATAGCCGTCAAGCCCTACAAGCGCCTTTTTTATCTGCTCTGGAAGGTTGCCCCTGGATGAGCGGAGGCTGCACTTCACATAGCCGTTCTTCTCCCTGCCTATTATGTTGATGCGGTCAGGGAACCTGTAAAGCAGCTCGTTGCTCAGCTCCCCTGTGAAGCTCATCTTCTTGCTTGGGTAGAGGTAAACTATAGGATTGTCCTTTGAGTGCTTCTTGAGAATGTCATTTATCAGCGAGTCATACTCATCCTTGACAGAGAGGTATCTCTTGTAGATAAAATTGCCTGCCGGGCTCTCCTGATTGAGTATCTCATAAGGGCTCTTTATCCTTGTGAGTATCTTTATGCACTTCATAACTTCGCTTGTCCTGCCCTTAAGGGCAAACGAGAAAATCCTGCTCAGCTCGCCAAGCTTTGTATTGAAAAGTATCTCTGCAGGGTCGCTCAGCTTTTTGGGCAGCAGATCAGGGTATTCTGTCGAGAATTTCTCTGCAAGCCGCTCATCTATGAACCAGTCCCCAATCATGCCCACCATTGCCATCCACAAATCTTCTTCAATTATCTTGTAGCACCAGAAGGAGGTTGGCCTGCCGTCGCGGATATCATTCAGCCGCGGATTGTAATACTTGATTCCTGGAATGCCTGCAGGGGCGTGGTGGTCCAGCCAGACAATAGGCTTGTTGCAGTTCTCCACAAAATCGGGGCTTAATAACGGCTTGTCAAGCACGAAAACCATGTCAGAGTCATACTCATTAACCTTTGCGGCATACTCCTCCTTGACCTCAGGGCTCGACTTTACAATCACGCCTTTGCCCCTTCCGTTAGCCCGGTAGAAAAGCAGGAAGGAGCAGAGCCCGTCAGGATCGTCGTCAAAGAAGTAGATGGGCCTCTCGGACTTGTCAAGATATGCCCTTATCTCCTCAATCTCCTCTTTTGTCAATGCCATCTCAATTCCCTTGACAAGGGGAAAAGCGCTTTTATTAAAAGGTTTTCTATGCCGGCATTACTCTTTTGCGCATAAGAATTTGTAGAGGCGGTCTATTGCATTGCCAGTGACTTTTTCTATAACTGAATTCTTCTCACAATGAGACAGTATCTCCTGCTTTGAATAGTCCGTTTCTATAACTCCAATCTTTGTCTTTCCTTCTTTCCTCAGCGAATATACCATAAGCTCGTAAAACCCGTTCAGGAGGTGAAGGTATTCAACATCAAGGGTAGAGCCGTTCATCTCCTCAGGCCTTTTCCTCTCATTTATCCTTTCCATGAGAGTGGGATTCGGATTCCCCCTGAGATATAATATCATATCAGGATAGGGAAGGTTTTCTGTAATCTCTCTGCTCCGCCTTTCATAATCAGCCCATTCCTCTTTGCTCATGTAGCCGAACTCCTTTTGGGCGCGGGCAAAAACCCCAATATCCTCATAGATTGTCCTATCCACTATCGCAGAGGAGCTCCCGCCTGTTATCTCATTCATCTTCTCGGATTTTGCCTCAAGGAAAAAGAGCTGGCTCTTGTATGCCCACTCTTTGGGATTCTTGTAGAACTTATCAAGGTAGGGATTTTTCTTGTCCAGCTCCTTGTAGACAAGGCAGTTGAGCAGCCCGCCAAGAATGTTTGCAAGCGTGGACTTGCCCACGCCGATGTTTCCTGCTATGCCTATCACATGCTTGTTCTTCGAGAATTCCTCCCTGAGAGCAGCACATTTCTCGTCGTTGTAAAACTTTTTCACTACAGAATCAAGCCCGCTGAAATCTTCCATAATTAATACCCCGCTGCAGGCACATTATCTCAGGGGGTTTATAACTTTTTCTAAATTATGATTCTGCACCAGAAAAGGGGGCAAGGGGCTGATTTGCTAGGTATTTGATGTCGAGATTGGGGGTGTCAACATCAGTTATAGAAGTATCAACTTCAATACCTACACGCACAGCCCCTTGAGCATGAAAACTAAGCGCTCTCTTCTTTCTCACCTCTCATCTTTCCCAAGAGAGCACGGTCTTTCCTGACCGCGGCCTCAATCGCTTCCTGAAGGTACTCCTGCAGCGTCGTTTTCTTGAGCACAGAAATTATCTTCGCCTGAGAGTGGATTTCGTCCTTCAAGCCGATGTTGACCTTCTTCATTCTTCACGACGCTGCTATGATTTTTTTATTATTTATGTGATTTACATAATCTTTCTTATTTAAATATTTTGCTATTGTTTAATATAACGATTTCCTAACTTATCTTTATTATTAAAGAATAAAAATATTTTAGTTACCTAAGAAGTTTTATACTTTTACATTAAAATATTTTCATTATAAAAGTAATTTAAATTATTAAAATATTTCTGGCTCGACAATAAAAATGGGCAGGACTCCCTTTTCTGCCATTTGCTTTTCAGTTAAATTTATTAAGCGGGAAAGTTTCTGCCCATCCATGGATCTTTTCGAGGCGATGATTGAAAGGAGAAGCATAAGGAAATTCACTGACGAGCCCGTTGCCTGGGGAGATGTAGTGAGAATTATAGAGGCCGGCATGAGCGCCCCATCCTCAGGAAACCTGCAGAACTGGCGGCTAATAATAGTGACAGACGAGGCAAAGAGGAAGGCCATAGCAGAGGCATCTGCCCAGCAGTACTGGATGGGGAAGGCGCCTGTTCTCATAGCTGTGTGCTCGGACATGGACAAGATGAGGAAGTTCTACGGCATAAGGGGGGAGCGCCTTTATGCCATACAAAACTGCGCAGCAGCTGTTGAGAACATGCTGCTTGCAGCCTATTCCCTTGGATTAGGCGCCTGCTGGATAGGCGCGTTTGACGAGAACGCAGTCCAGAGGGTGCTGGAAAACCCGGACAGCACGAGAATAGAGGCAATTGTCCCGATAGGGCATCCTGACGAGAGCCCTGACAGCCCAAGCCGGTATTCCATAGAGACAATATGCTTCTTTGAGAAGTGGGGAAACAGGATGAAGGACATGCCGGGAGTGCTCTGGGATTTTGACGTTGCCGGAAAGGCAATAAGAAAGGGCAGGAAAGCCGGCTCATCCCTGTCACATCACGGCAGGCATCTCATTGAAAAGATTGCAGGCAAAATAAAGAAGATGAAGAAGAAGTAAAAGAAATAAAAAAGAGGCGATAATATGGGATTATTTTCTTTCAGGAAAAAGAAGGCAGAAGACCCCCTTGGGCTTTCAAAGATGAACCTGGGGCTTCCGAACGAGAATTCTTCTGCTTCACAGCAGTATGGCTACCCTGGGCAGTATCCCTCGCAGGACACGTCAGCGGGATTCCAGCAGGGAGTCCCCCAGCCATCGGCATTCCAGCAGCAGGCAGCATACCCGTATGGAAGCCAGCAGCAGTATGGAGGAATGGACAGTCAGCTGTACATGTTGCAGAAGAATATGGAAGTAATCTCGGCGAAGCTTGACTCCATACAGATGTCGATACAGAACCTCAGCCAGAGAATCTCAAACATTGAGATGAGGATGAAGGAGAGGAGCTGGTAAATTGGCCAAGAAAAGGACTGCAAAGAAATCGAAGAAGGCAACAGGCAGGAATTTTTTCTGCATATTCTCAATAGCCCTTGCCTTGTCACTATTCCTTGACAGGATTGTGAAGCACATTCTGCTCAGGAATTTCTTCTTCGGCACCTCCTTCCCATTAATTGGAAGATTTGTTTATTTCAACCTTACGGGAAACTCAGGGGCTGCATTCAGCATGCTTCCCAGCAGGAATATTCTGCTAATCTGGGCATCTGTAATTGCCCTGGGCGCGATATTATTTTTCTCAGAAAAGATTTCAAAAGACCGCTGCCTCTCCATTTTTGTGGGGCTTATTGCAGGAGGCATCCTGGGCAATCTCTATGACAGGATTGTCTACGGCTTTGTGGTTGACTTCATAGACTTGGGCATCTGGCCAGTATTCAACATTGCCGATTCATGCATAACAATAGGGGCAATAGGGCTTGCAATAATTCTTCTAAGAAGGAGTAATTAGAACTCTTCAAAATCCGCAAGGTCCTTGAGGTAGCCCTGCCTCTTCAGGTAGTTGACCTGCGTGCGCCTATACTTGAATATTATGTCGCCCTTCTCGTCGCCGCCGAACTCCCACGGCTCGACAACAACAGTGTCTCCTTCCCTTACCCAGAGCTTTCGCTTGAGCCTTCCGGGAATCCTGCACACCCTTGTCTTGCCGTCAAGGCACCTCACCCTTATCCTTGAGGCGCCGAGGCGCTGCTCGACTATTCCGAATGTCTCCTTTTCCCTTGGCAGCTTGAGGTGGTGGAACTCCTCTTCAGGATTTTCACTGTTCACTACACGCTTTTTCGCTGCACGCGTTTTATCTTTAAAATAAGGCATAATCGTCAGGAAAGGGGGCCCATTTATAAAGTTTTTGAATCAGATTCTTTTTGTTTCCTGCTGCCCTTCTCCTCGCCATTCGGCTTTCCGTTTATCGCCAGAACCTTAATGTTCATCACAATATCCCTCCCTGCCAGGGGGTGGTTCGTGTCAAGAATGACTGAATTTTCCCTTACCTCATCTACATGGCAGCTTATGGCGCTCTTGCCGTCTGTTATGACGAGATGCTCGCCTGCAATAAAATTTTTCCTGCCTGCGAGCTCCTTCGGAACCTCCTTCACCTTGGAATTATCGCGCTCGCCGAATGCATTCCTTGCAGGTATTGCAAAGGTCCTTGTCTCTCCCACAGACATTCCTATCAGCGCCTCCTCAAGCCCCGGAATTGTGCTGCCTGAGCCGACTATGAATTCAAGGGGCTTGTACTCGCGCTCGTCATCAAGGATTCCGCAGTGGTCAGCCATGAAGCCGACGGATGTGTCAATGATTGTGCCGTCCATAAGGGATTCTGTGTAGTCGACCTTTACCAGGTCACCCTTCCTTATGTTTTTTGGCTCTTCATATGAGCCACCATTTTCATCTTTCATCTATCCCCCTCTTTTAATCCTGAATTTATTTTTTCATCAAGCGGACATAGATTGTCTCGCCCTTTTCAGCATAATTCTCCAGCATCTTTTGTATCTCAGGATGAAGCTTTCCGGACTCAATGAGCTTGCAGAGTTCAAAAGTGTTTGGTTCTGCAAGCCTGTCCCACAGCCCGAGCGCCTTTATTGTGTTTATGAAGTCAGCCCTCCTTTCATCCTCCCTCTTCGGAAATGAAAGGCGCGGGTAGCTCTTGACAAAGACCTTGACATCAGAGCCGTAAACTATGTTAACATTATTTCTTGCCGCGAAATCCTTGAGCCTTGCCTTCAGCTCATCTGCCTTTTCAGAGAGCTCCTTAACATTTTCAGAGACCTCTGCATATTCATTGGCAAGCTTTACGCCGTTGTCATCCTTGTATTCTTCCGCTGGCTTTTTCTCAAGCTCGTAGAGATGCTTGAAATTCGGGCAGACAGGCCTGAACTCGCACCAGCTGCAGAGCGCTGACATTTTAGGGGGGAATTCCCTGCACGCCTCAACCTCATTTATCAGCTCCAGGACATCCTTCCTGAGGTCCTCAAGCTGCTCGTCTGTCCTCTCGGAACGTATCTCCCTATCAAAAGCAAGATAGTGCCAGACAAGGGAGATTTTCTTGGCATCGGGAAACATCTTCTTTATGCCGTAGGCATATATTGCGAGCTGCCTGTCGCAGTCAGCCTCCTCCTGGGTCTTGATTGAGCTGCTTGTCTTGTAGTCATGTATCTCATAGGCGCCTTCAGGAGACATTGAGAGGCGGTCTATCCTTATGTGAATGTGGTATTCCTTGCCGTCGTCAAGGTTTATGTGCTCCCTTGTTTCAAGCTCCATGGTCCTTGACTGGTTAAAAGGGTGATAATGCCTGTAATAATCAGAGATGAAGCGCTCGCCCATCTTCCTATAGTTTTCCTGGCTGTAGCCCTTCCCGGTCCTGACAATCAGTATGCCCTCATTCCAGTTCTTCTCCCACTCAGAATTATAGAAATCCAACAGCTCCTGAAGCGAGTCAAGCTTCTCAAACATAAGGTCGCGGTAGAGCTTATCAAGCGCCTCGTGCACCCTCGAGCCGAGGAATGCCTCCACTGACTCCTCAACCTCGGTCTCTATCTTGTCTATGTAGGCGAACTTGAACTTCAGATGGCACTGCTCAAATGTCTCAAGCCTGGAATAGCTGTAAAGCTTCATTTTTTCAAAACTCTTTTTCCAACCACTAGCAGAATTTCAGGGTATATAAAAGTTTTTATCTGTATTTCTGTGAAATGGCTTTTCTTATCCTGAGCAAATACCTGTTTCTTTTCGCATGCGCAATCTGCACCATTGCGCTCTTCTCCAGCGAGAGCACGCTGTTGACAATTGCTGAAAAGGAAAGATTGACTTTCTTGTAAAATTCCATCAGCTCCCCTGCTTCCTCATGCCTGTAGTTCCTGGCGCTCTCTGCATACATCTTCTTAAGCTTCTTCTCAACAACATCCCAGTCAAAATTCCGCACAGATTCCCTCGCCCTTATGCACATTCTGCGATAGGAATCTTCATTCTGCTCCAGAACCTTTCTCACAGCACCGGCAAACCTTCTTGGGCTGGTATTCCTGGAAAGGGCAATGCCATTCTTTCCGTCAATCAGCTCTGAAATTGTCTCATTTTTCAAGCCGACAACAGGCCTTCCGGAGGCCATTGCCTCAAGCACAACCAGGCTCTGGACTTCCATCAGCGATGCAGATACAAAAAGATGCGACGTGGCTATGCAGGAGGGAATTTTCTTGTACTCAACCTCCCCAGTGAACTCCACATTCTCAAGCCCATATTCAGAGCACATGCGCTTCAACTTTCTCAGATAGCCAAGATGAAGCTCTGAGCCGATAAGCACCAGTTTGTATTCCCTTGAAAGGTATCTCATTGCCTCGACAAGGAATGCCTGGTTCTTCCTGTCGCTCAGGAAGCCGATAAAAAGCAGGGTCTTCCTGCCCCTAAGCCGGGCCATTGGTATCTTTTCATACCTTTTGATGTCCTTGCCATTGGGAATTATGTAAACTTTTTTCCTGTCACAGAACCTGGCATGGTCCATGTATGAATGCCTGTTGAGCGCAACTATCCCGTCGCAGTGCCTGAAGAATTCAGTCAGGTAGCGCTTCAGAGTAGTCCTTTCAAGCCATCTTGACGCAGGCGCAAGTATGTTGGGCATGGAAAATTCGAGGCATTTTGAAGGAAGCACGTGCCCTGTGTAGAAGAATGGGATGTCATGCTCTATTGCATAAAGCATGCCATAGATGTCTATGTCAATGAAATCATTCGCATGAATTACATCAGGATTGAAATTTTTTATGAATGAATTGAACCTTGAGAGAGTCTTTTTGCTCCATTTTACTGCAGAGAGATTCCCGCGTATGTTCGCCTTTATGGAGAATATCGTGAGGCGCCCCTCCATTGAGAGGATTCCCGTCCTATCTCCGGGACAGATTAGCGCCACATCGTTTTTGCGCGAAAGCGCCCTCGCCATATCAAAGGGCACCCTTCCAGCGCCACCGCCGAGCCCCTCCTTGAACATAGTTAAGATAAGTATCCTCATAATGCTGAAAAATGCAGGTTTATATAAAAAATTAACCTTCTTAACAGGGAAAACCATTTAAACAAATTTGATGTAGTGCACTGACGATGGGAGACAAAGAAAAACTTGTGCATATATACAGGACAATGCTTGCTGAATACGGCTGCCAGGGCTGGTGGCCAGTCATAAGCAATAAGACGCTTCTCTGCGAATATCATGCTGGAGCCCCCAGAAACAAGGAAGAACAGTTTGAAATCTGCCTTGGAGCAATACTGACGCAAAACACTGCCTGGTCAAATGTTCAGAAGGCGCTAATCAATCTGAAAAGAATTGGTGCACTCTCTCCTGAAAAAATATTGTCGCTGAAAAAGGAAAAGCTCCTCTCTGCAATAAGGCCCTGCGGCTACTTCAACCAGAAGGCGAAAAAGCTTCTGGAATTCTCAAGGTTTTACCTCTCATTAAAAAGCAGGACGCCTGCAAGGGAGGAGCTGCTCTCTGTGTGGGGGATAGGAAAAGAGACAGCTGATTCAATGCTGTTGTATGCCTGCGGCGTGCCCATATTTGTTGTTGATGCTTATACAAGAAGGATATTCTCGCGCCTCGGGCTTGTCAAAGAAAAGGAGGAATATGAAAATATAAGGAAATTCTTTGAGAAAAATCTCAGGAAGGACGCAAAACTCTGCCAGGAGTTCCACGCCCTGATAGTTGAGCATGCAAAAAGGCACTGCACTAAAAAGCCGGAGTGCAGGGGCTGCCCCCTCTCCAAATTCTGCAAGCGCAATTAAGCGACAGGCAAACATTTATATAAACTTTCCAAAATTAAAATATCCATGGAGCGAATACAGAAGATAATAGCTAACGCCGGGCTGATGTCCAGAAGAAAGGCAGAGGGCATTATCATGAACGGGAGAGTGCTTGTAAATGGCAGGAAAGCAGTGCTTGGGGATAAGGCAGACTCTGAGACAGATAAGATTGAGGTAAATGGGAAAAGGATTGTCCCTGAAAAAAAAGTTTATATCATATTCAACAAGCCTAAAAGTGTCATCTGCAGCATGGAACGCCTGAAGGAGGGAAAAAGCATATCTGACTATCTCAATCTGAAGGAAAGGGTGTATCCGGCAGGGCGGCTTGACTATGATTCAGAGGGATTGGTTTTTCTCACAAATGACGGCGCAATTACAGAGCTGATAACCCATCCGAGATATGAGACAGAGAAGGAATACATCATAGAGATTGACAATAGCATTTCTGAAAAGGACATTGAGCAGCTCAGGCACGGCGTGATGCTCGAGGACGGAATGAGCTGGCCTGCCAAGGTTGAAATTCTCGACAACAGAATGCGTCTTGACATAACAATGCATGAGGGAAGGAAGGCGCAGATAAAGAGGATGTTCACTGCCCTGGGCTACAAAGTCCTTAGCCTGGCCAGGATAAGGATAGGCAGCATATTGATGGAGCACATGCTGCCTGGAAAATACAGGGAGCTCTCATTTGAGGAGATAAGCGGGCTGAAGAAAATTCTTAAGGAAAATTATGAAAAGAGCGTCAGGAACAGGGAGCAGAGAATTTCCCTTCAGAAAAGGATAAGGCCAAACCCCGTGAAATATGTTAGGAAGGATATTATCGGGATAAGAAAAATTGAACAGTGGAAGCCAAAGGCGGAAAAGCCGAAATTCAGGAACGACTTTGAGCGGTTTAGGGGAGAAAGGGCTGAAAAAAGAAAGGAGAAGCATCAGCCGGAAAAATCTTCCAGATTAATCTGACCTTTCCTCTTGTTCTCCCTGACTTTTACTTTTTCTTCTGAAAGCTCTTCGCCGAGCTGGGATTTTATGTCAAGGGCGAGGGTCTTTCCTATAAGCTGGGAGAGAGTTGAAAGCTCGGCCTTTTTCACATCGCCCAGGTCCCTTATCCTGTTGTTGTAAAGGATTCTTGCCCTTATCCTTCCTATTCCCTTCAGCCTGAGCAGCGGCAGGAGTTCCTCTTTAGCGCCATAATCAATGCATATCCTCAGCTTCTCAAGCTCAGGCCTGGTCTTTCTCATTCCCAGAAGCTCGCAAAGCTCCTCACTTGAGTATAGCAGCCAGTCGGCAATCCTCCTCTTTACAGAAAGCTCGCCCGGTCTGACATTATACTTATCCAATAAAAAATCCTCATCTTTCTCATCAGTCCAGTCAGAGAAAAGCATTGCTGTCTTGATTGACTTCAGGAAATCCTCATATTCAAGGTCGTATGCCTCGGGCTCCTTTTCCAGGAGAAACTCCCTGTTCTCAAGGAGAAAATCCTCAACATCCTCATATTCCTTTGTCTTAACATTAAGCAGGGGATACATTTCCAGCGTGTCGCTTATCATCTGGAGATATGAAAAGCCTGAATGGGCTTTTTTTCCCGATTCATTGAGGCACTCAATCAGGTGGTGAGCAGTCAAGGGGTCAAGGTAGAGCTCGGCAACCCTTTTTCCCACTGGAGTGGCCCTAATTATTCCAGAGCTGTTTTTTCCAATCTCATCTGCAGAGACAAAATCATTCTGCTCAGTGTGCTCTATGCTTTCAGGAAGAGAGACAAAGCGCCATTCTGCAAGCGCAGAGAGCATATTTTCAATTATTACATACAGGGACTCCATGCTCTGGAACTGGTGCGCCCAGAAGGTCTTCCTGAAAAATGAGAATATTGACTCCCTGCTGTCTACAAATCCAGCAGAGATTAAGCTCAGAAGATAGGTTCTCAGCACCGGCTCAACAGCCAGCTTTGAGTAAATCTCTTCTGGCTTTCCCGATATGAACCTGCTTCTTATCTCCTTGCCATCAATAATATCCTTTGCGATGCATATTGCCTCGCCTTCCTTGTCATAAGACGGCCTTCCAGCCCTTCCGAACATCTGCTGGATTTCAAGCACAGGAATCCAGTCCATTCCCCTGCTCCCGAATCTTTTCAAGTCCTTTACAATCACCCTGAATGCAGGCAAATCCAGTCCGTATGCAAGGGTTGGGGTGCAGCATATAACCTTCAATTTTCCTTCCCTGAAAGAATTCTCAATCAGTTCGCGCTGCTTCTGCGCCAGCCCGGCATGGTGGAATGCAACTCCCTTTCTTAGACAGAGCGCCAGGCGCTCGCACTGCTTCGTGGGCCTCTCAAGAGCAGAGAGCGCTGACTTTGAGATGTCTTCAAAGTAGGGCTTTTCATCCCCTTTCAGAGCAACTGCCTTTGAGATTTCCTCTGCTGCCTTTTCAGCCCTCGGCTTTGTATTGACAAAAACCAGCGCCTGCTTTCCCTTCTTCAAAGTATCCAGAATGATGTCAATTGAGGGCTCGTCTGTCCTGCACTCTATCCTTTCAACCCTCTCAAGCCCTTCCGGCTTTTCAGCAGATTCAGATTTTTTTTTCTTCCTTGCCTTCCTTGCCATGCGAAAAAGTAGAAATTAGAGGTTTAAAAAGGTTCCCAAGAAAAGTCCAGTGCTCACTTCTTCTTTTTTGCAGATTTCCCGGCAAGCTTGTTTAAGTCCTCAATAAGCTTCTTGTAGTCAATGCCGTAGGCCCTTGCAGTGTCGCCAATCTTCAGCATGCCAATTTCAAAGCCCATCATTGGGCAGCCCATGCAGGGCAGATTGTATTTGTGAAGAATCTCTTCTGAACCTGGAATTTTCAGGACATCTGCAAGCAAAGTATCTTGTGTAACCTCTTTTGTAACTTTCATTCAAACCACCTTGCTCAGAGTTGAGCTGCCCTTTTTTAAAGCTTCTGAAACAAAACTCTTTGCCAGAGACAGGGGCATTATTCTTATTGCAAAGAACATAGGAGTTTCAGGATAGACCTTGATGCTGCCGCTGCTGATGCCCTTTATCATGAACAGCGGGTCTGCCTTCATTGCAGAGGCGAGATATGACATAAAGAACTGGGATTTCAGCTCAGAGCTGTCATTAAGCTTTACCTCAATTGAGGAGATTTCTGCCTGCGAGAGCGACTGGGAAAGGTATGCTTTCGGATTATCAGAGTTAAGAAGCCCGACTGCAAATTCCCCTGAGAAGCCATTTCCAGCGACGTTAATGCTCAGATTGTTCCCCTGCAGTCCAGAGAAGTAAAATATGAATGCCTTGTAATGGCTTCCCTTCAGGGCAGGATAGTCCTTTTTTGCAAATGAGGCAGTAGCATTATTAAGTTCTGCTGCCCCCATAAGGGAGAAGGCGCCGGTTGCATTCGGCTGCGTAAAGCCCGCAACGATATTATCGCCCTGCCTGAGATAATATTTGGAGTCGGCTGAATGCGCGGTGAAATCCTGGAAATCCCTTAGGACAAAAAAGCCAGACACCAAAAGCCCGACAATAATGAGAGTTGCAGCAGCAAAGATTATCCCAACAAAAATTCTTGCAACCTTGAAAAAGATTGAAAGGATTATTGCCGCAGCAAGTATTGCAATCACAATAATGACCAGCCAGAATATCATCTCACCACCCCGCAAAGTTTTAGACAACTCATTTTTTCTTGCAGAGGAACATGCAGTGGTCCCTTTCAAAGGGGCCAAGCTCCCTCGCATCAATTACTGTCAATCTCTCGGAAAGCTGCCTTCTCACTATCTCAAATATCTCTTTCGGCTTCCTGGTCACATCTACGCTTCTCGCCTTCAGCGCAAGCATTGCAAACCCGCCATGCTTAAGGAAAATATCAATGTTCTTCAGGAATATCTCAGCCTGGTTCGGCTGTGCGATATCCTGGTAGAGAAAATCAACTCCTGTGACGAGATAAGCGTATGACTCAGGATGATTGGCGTCTGCGAGTATCGGCGCAATGTTGGGCCTTGCTTCTGAGAGGAAAATCAAATCTCTTACAACTCTCTGGGCAAAATCAACTGCAAAAACAAATCCGTCTTTTCCAACAATGTCAGAAACATGGCTGGCTGTTGTCCCAGATGCAGCCCCAAGATAAAGCACAATATCATTCGGCTTTAAGCAAATTTGGTCAGCGCCTTTCATTATGAATGCACAAAGCTTGCTCCTTGTAGGGTCCCATTCCCTATATTCAAAATTGCCTGAACTAACAAGATGCTCTCCGTAAACGCTCTTTCCAGGAACAAGATTTTTTGTAAGAATTTTTCTGGTTCTTCCTTCTGTTTCAAAAACCTCATAGAACTTTGAATTTTTTACCTGCATCATCATTTCCCCTTTCTGAAAAAATCAATCCTTGCAGCTATGCTCGCCCTTGCCGCAATCTTCCTTGCCGCCTTTCCCTTGTCATCCTTTCCAGCAGCAGCAATCTCCTGGTGCTGGGATATCACGCCGTATTTTGGGGGCTTTGCCCCTGTTTTCAAGTGCCTGAAAAGCGCTTTTTCTGCGCCCAGCACCTGGACTTTTGAAGAAGGCATTTCAGCAAGATTCTTTAATCCGCCTGCAAGATACACAAGCTTTCCGCCTATCATATACCCAACCGCTTCAGTAAGCTTCGGGCAGCACTTTCTCATGGCAGAATCAAGGAACTGCCCCTGTCTTTCAATTTCAGAAAATAAGTTGCATATCTCTTTTGATAAAGAAATTATTGACTCAATTTCTTCAGCTGAAATATTTCCGCCCATTGAATCTTCCTTGTTTATTCCGAGCTCAGCAAGGATTTCTGTTTTTGTTTTTTCAGAGACAATCCTTGCGAAGGCATAATGGTCCTCGATTTTCCTTGAAATCTCAGGGTTGTAAAGCTCATACCACTCGCGCAGCCGCTTTGAGAGAAGATTGGCTGATTTTGAGAGTTCTGTAATGGCATTTACCGCCTGTATTATAAGCAGGTCTGGAGAAATTATTTCTGAAAGCGCCTTCTTAGCAATTGATATATCCGCATTCCTGAACAGATTCATATATTTTTTGTCCTTTATCGCAGAAAGTGAGTTCGTAACAAGAACTTTTTCAGAGCTTGACTCAAATTCATTTACCTTTCCAGCTGCCCTGACTATCACTGAGCCGGGAAACCTTTTGTAAAGCTTTTTGTCCTCATCAGTTGCAGAGCCCTCTAATATTAATTCTGAATTCTTCCTGCAGTTCACAGCAGGCAGGAATTCCTCAACAGCGAACTCAGGGCTAAATGCAAAGCTCCCGATGCAGCTTGAAAATATGTAATGCCTTGCCATTGCGCTTAATGTTTTCAGGGGACTTTTTAAAACTTTTTAATGAAATGCACATTATTCATAAGATTTTTAATATGGACAGCAATAGACGCCCCATGGCTGACTCAAAGATAGAAAATGCCGTTTCAAAGATGCTTGGGCTTGACAGGTATGATTTTGACAAGGTCATAATCCACAAGCCAGTGCTTGAAAACGCAGTTGACTTTGCAAAGGCAAATGTTTCCAAAGAGTTTGTGGCGCTTCTCTCAGGCAGTGTGAAGAACAGAGTGCTTTACATTGAGGCGATAATCTACCAGCACTATGCCTCTGACAGCAATTCAGCGCTTATCAGAAGTGTATTCTTCCCTTTGCCAGAGGCAATCGGGAGCGTGCACAGCCACCCCGGCCCCTCTGGAAGGCCCTCCTCTGCCGACCTAAGATTTTTTTCAGGAAACGGGCTCTTCCACCTGATAATCTCAGCCCCGTTCTCGCTTTGCTCATTTTCCGGCTACACAAAATCAGGAGAGCCGGCTGACTTTTATGTGTATGAACCTGATTCGGGAAAGGTGCTGCCTTATTTGCAGATATGCAAAAAACAGCCCTAGCACTCTATACTTTTATCAGAAATTCCGAAAGATTTATATAATTTAACAATTGTTAAGTATTCTAAAATGAAGGTTCCTTGCGAATTGGTGGTATGGCACGCCTTGCCAGCATTCCGAAAAGAGATTGCCAGAAGCATGGTTGAGGATATGCACCTGAACCAGAGAATGGCTGCAGAGAAGCTTGGAATAACAGAGGCGGCTGTTTCCCAGTATTTTAAAAATAAGCGCGGAAGTGACATGAAATTCAGCAAAGAACTTAAAAATGAAATAAGAAAAGCCGCCAAGGAGATTGTAACGTCAAAAAAAGAATATGTGGTTATTCAACAGATCTGTGCTTTATGCTATATGTTCAGAAGCAGAATGCTGCTCTGCAAATTCCACAAGATTGATGATAAAAAGCCAAAGGGCTGCAAAGTCTGCGAGGAGGTATGCAAATGAAAAATTCAGAAAAAAAATTAAACAGGAACTCCAGCAGTGTGAGTTTCAAAAGAACATACATGGATTATGCTGCTACTACTCCTATTGATCCCAGAGTAGAGAAAGCAACGCTTCCCTATCTCACTGAAAAGTTCGGAAATTCTTCTTCACTGCACAGCTTTGGCAGGGAAGCCTATGAGGCGCTTGAGAGCAGCAGAGCCATAATAGCAAATGCATTGGGCGCAAAGCCAAAAGAGATAATATTTACTGCATCAGCCACAGAGAGCAACAATCTGGCTTTAAAGGGAATCGCATTTGCGAACAAGGAAAAAGGAAATCACATAATAATATCCTCAATAGAGCATGACTGCGTGCTTAACAGCTCAAAATGGCTTGAAAGCCAGGGCTTTGAACTGACAATTCTGCCTGTTGACAAATATGGCATGGTAAATCCAGAAGATGTCAAAAAAGCAATAAAGAAAAATACAATCCTGGTTTCAGTGATGCACGCCAATAATGAGATTGGAACAATAGAGCTGATTTCAGAGATTGGAAAGATATGCAGGGAAAAAGGGGTTTATTTCCACACAGATGCAGCCCAGACATTTGGAAAGATTCCCATAAATGTGAATGATATGCACATTGATTTGCTTACAGCATCTTCCCACAAAATGTACGGGCCAAAGGGCGCAGCGCTTCTTTATGTGAGAGAAGGCACTGAAATAGAGCCGATTCTGCACGGGGGAGGGCATGAGTTTGGTTTGAGGTCTTCCACAGTCAATGTTGCTGCAATTGTTGGATTCGCAAAGGCGGTTGAGATTTGCCTTGCAGAAATGAAAGATGAGTCAGAGCGCCAGAAAGGGCTGAGAGACATTTTGATAAAGGGCATTCTTGAAAGAGTTCCAAACTCTCATCTGAATGGCCACCCAAAGGAAAGATTAGCCAACAATGCAAATCTCAGGTTCGATTTTGTAGAAGGAGAGTCAATCGTGATGTCTCTAGATGCAGAAGGAATTGCTGCCTCAACCGCTTCTGCATGCTCCTCGCCAAAGCTTGAGCCCTCCCATGTCCTGCTCGCCTGCGGACTTCAGCCCAAGGAAGCCCATGGTTCATTGCGCTTAACAATTGGCAGATTCACAACAGAAGAAGATATTCAGCATGTCCTGGAAGCAGTTCCAAGAATTATAGAGCAGCTGAGAAGAATCTCCCCATTTAAAAATTAATAGATAATGAAAAAAGGAGGATTAAGATGTATACAGAAAAAGTTATGGAACACTTCAAGAGCCCGCATAATTATGGCAGGATGGAAAATCCTGATGGCACGGGAAAAGTGGGTAATGTCGTATGCTTACCGCCAAATCAAAAGATTCATATCAACAATGACTTAAAAGACATTGATGAAATTTCACAGAAGAATAAAGTTTTATCTTACGACGGACAATATCATAATGTAAATAGAATTGTAAAGAGGAATTACAAAGCGGAAATAATATGTATTAAAAACAAATTGGGAACAATTAATCTAACGCCAGAACATCTTGTATTAGCAATAAAAATTCCTAAAGGAGACAATTTTTTAAGAACAAGATACAGAAAAAAATTAACATCTGCCTGGTATCATGCTTATCAGCTAAAAAAAGGAGATATTGTCTTATATCCGATTCTAAAGGCAGAAAAAAATGTGCAATACATAAAGATTGACATTCCAAAGCCAAAATGGGACTTCAAGAGCAAAGAACTCCCTGAAAAAATACCTGTTAATTCTGATTTGTTGAGATTATTCGGCTATTTTTTGGCAGAAGGAAACATTCAGGATAAACCCTCCAGCACTTTTATTTCATTCACGCTAAATATAAAAGAGAAGGATATTGTCGAAGACATAACAAAAATATCAAAAAAACTGTTTGGTTTAGATGCGATTGTCAGAGAAATTCCTAAAAGAAAAACGGCTGTAGTAACTCTGTATAGCGCGAAACTGGCAAGATTTTTCAAAAAATTGTTTGGAAATGGAGCAGCAAATAAAGCGATTCCTGATTTTATTATGAATCTCCCTGTTGAAAAGCAAAAATCCCTGATTTATGGGCTATGGAAAGGTGATGGTTATGTCAATTTAAATAGAGACGGAGCGAGGGCAGGATATTCTACAATTTCTTATAATCTAGCTCAACAACTAAAAATATTGCTTCTGAGACAGAAGATTGCTCCTTCTATCTATAAAGAGCCGGAAAGAAAGGTCAGAGGCATTAAACATAAAAGAGCTTATAGAATTCATGTGGGGCAAAGAGATTCATTGATAAGATTATGTTCGATTCTTAATATCAAGTATAAGCCAAAGTCATATCCATCTGAAAAGGCGTGGTTTGATAACAATTATCTTTACATGCCAATAACAGGAATTGCGACTCAGCCATACGCAGGAAAAGTTTATAATCTGGAAGTTCAAGATGCGCATTCTTTCACTTCTGAAGCATTTGCACTTCACAATTGTGGCGACGTAATGTGGCTCTATATAAAAGTCGGAAAAAACAAGAAGGGAGAAGAAATAATCACTGATATCAAATTTGAGACCTTCGGCTGCGTTGCTGCAATTGCAACAAGCAGCGTTATAACTGACCTTGCAAAAGGAAAAACACTTGAAGAGGCGTACAAAATAAATAAGAGTGAGATAATGGACTCTTTAGGCGGGCTTCCGCCAATAAAGATACACTGCTCAGTGCTGGCCAGCGACGCGCTTGTGGAAGCAGTATATGATTATTACTCAAAAAACAAGAGAGTAATTCCAAAAGAGCTTCAGGAAAAGCATGAGCGCATCCAAAAAGAGAAGGAATTTGTTGAGGAGAAATACGGTGACTGGGTTAAGGCAGAGGAAAAGGCGCATGAAGAGGAAAATCTGAGCAAGAATGGAGTTGCCCCAAAAAACGATTAAAAATATGTTTTTTATCTTAACAATATGTTTTTCTGGGAGCGCTTGTGGAACATGAAGTCGTCCTCTGTATCTGTCTTTGAGCTGTTTATGAACTCTGTCATTTCTGCAAGCTTTGAGCTCAATTCATCGGCATAGTATACTGCAACTGCCTCAGGGAACATCGGCTCCTTTGGAGCCCCATACTCAAGCTTTCCGTGGTGGCTTACGATTATGTGAAGGAGCTTCTCCTTTGTCTTTTCATCAAGTCCAACTTCTTCGCATTTCTTCTCCACAAAAATAGTGCTCAGAATCAGGTGGCTGTAAAGCTGCCCTTTTGTGGTGCCCCTTATTCTTGAGGTGACTTCAATCTCTTCAAGCTTTCCGATATCGTGAAGAAGGGAGCCAGCAATCAGGAGGTCCCTGTCCAGGTCAGGATAAAGCTCCTGGCATTTAAGGCACAGCTCTGCAACCTCAAGTGTGTGCTCAAGAAGCCCGCCTATCCAGTTGTGGTGTATCTCAATTGCTCCGGGATGAAGCCTGAACTTTTCCGAAATCTCCTTATCCTCAAACGTGCTTTTCAGGACAGCCCTCAACCCCTGGTTTTTCACAGACAAGGCAAGGGAGAGCAGCCGCTCGTACATCTTGTCAATATTCTTTCTCGGCCCCTTCACAAATTCAGATGAGTCATACTGACTCGGCTTCAGCACAGTTATTGTCATGGGTTCGTTTGTAGCGAGCTGGAGCCTGTCCTTGTATGTTGAGACCTTACCCTGCACCTTCACAATGGAGTCCGCCTTTATGGAACCATAGAGCGCCTTGACTTCTCTCTCGCTTTTGCCGCCCCAATACTTGTATTCTATGTTCTTTCCGCTCGCATCCGAGAGCGTCAGCTCGAAGGAGAAGCCCTTGGCATACTCAGCCAGGCCCTTCTTGAACTTCACGAAGAATATATCATCAACTACCATGCCCTCTTTCAAGTCAGCCACAGAGAACTTTTTTGAAAAATGTTCCATTGACACCACCCCTGCTGACAGTGTTTCTTCCTTAATATTTAATCTTTTTGAATTTACAATATGAATTTCAAGGAAAAATTTTTAAGCGCGCTGAAATATTAGCATACAAAAAAGCGGCAAAACTCCAATTTTCAGATTGGGGATACTGCCGCTTTTTGCATCCTAAAAATCCGCTCTCAGCGGATTTTTATGATTTCAGGTGCGCACATGTTCGTTGAGCGAAAGATAATAATAATAAAAATGCGGAAGCCGGTCTCCGGCGACCTCAACTCCGAACTGCAGTGGTTCGGCAGCTCCCTGGGACTGTTCGGGGAGAGGGACAAGGACAAGTCCTGCTACCGCCTTTTCGTAGAGCTCCTCAAGTTTTCTGACAAGGGAGTAAGCAGCGACGAGCTTGCCTACCGCCTCGGGCTCTCAAGGAGTGCAGTGGTCCACCACCTGAACAACATGATGAATTCAGGAATAATCGTTTCTGAGAAGAACCGCTACATGCTCAGGATGGCCCGGCTGGAAGAGCTTGTCGACGAGCTGAAGTCAGACATGGAGCGCATGATGGACGAGCTCAAGAAAACTGCCATAGACATAGATTCAAACATAAAGAAATAGAGAATTTTTAATAAAAAAAGAAAAATGGAGATTTACTCAAAATCCTCTTCTGCTGCCTTTGCCTTTGCGGCAGCGCCCTTTGCAGATGCCCTGTATATCTTGACAAATTTGGGCGTTGCAACGAGGTAGTCGTCGCCGACTCCTGCAAGGTCGCCTTCAACTGCGTCGCAGGTCTTCTTTATCTTGTTGACAGCCCTCTTGAGCTCTATCATGTCCTTTTCTTTGAGGGGCGTTATATTTACCATTGCAATTGTGTTGCCTTCCCTTATGGTGTCAATTATATCCTTGACATCCGCGAAGTCACTAAGGACAAAGGGCCTGACAATTATGCTGGTCTCCCCTGTCGGGGCCTGGGTCTCCAGCTCCACATAACTCTTGTCTGCTTCCTCGAAGAGATCATTATCGCTGCTTCTCTTGAGTTTTGACGCAATCTTTGAGAAAAATCCTGCCATTTTACTTTAGCCTCCTCTTTTGAGATTATAAACTTTTTTATATATTTATTCTTTCCTATAAAAATTTACTCACAGATATTTAAAACTTGTGTTTTGTCTTCTCTTGAAAACAGGGCATTTTAGAGGTGCGTTTTGGGCAAAAACAGCAGAATAGCGCTTTTTGTGATTTTTTCAGGGGCTCTTTTTCAGCAGAGCAGGCCAACTGCTTTTTTACCGGGCTTCCTTCCCAACCAAAGATTTATAATCTTGAAAACCCCCCTTTTTGCCATGGAAAAGGAGGATTTTGAGAGGAAATGCATTGTCTGCGGCAGGAAGGCAGAGATAGAGGAGTTCTGCAGCAGATGCTACATTAACCAGAATCCCATCATAAAGTCATTTCCTGACATTGCTATAAAGGCCTGCCCATCCTGCGGCAGGTTCTTATTAGAAAGAAGGTGGACAGAGGCAGAGCCATCTGCACTGATTTCACAGCTGCTCGCAAAAAAGGCCAAGACAGACAGCAAATACTGCCGAGTTTCATTCACAGGAGAGCTGAATCTTCCAGAGCATTCCCCTGCTCCGGGCACATCTGCCATCGGCGAGATTCATGCCAGGGTCTCGGCATCATCTGTGGAGAGCAAGCATCTGGCCTTTTCTGAGGAATACTCGCTGCCGGCATCTGTCCATTACGAACTCTGCAATGACTGCAAGCTCCAGAACTCAAAATATTTCGAGGCGACAATACAGATAAGGAGGGCTGAGCATGAGACAGCTGACGGCGCATCAGCATTTGAGCAGATTGTCTCCAGGATAAGAAAGGAGGCAGAACAGCTCTCGGCAAAAGGGCTCCATATCTCAAAAGAGGAGAAGTCCCCCAACGGCATAGACCTCATGCTTACACTCAATTCATATGCAATACAGATAGCGAGAAGGGTGGCATCAGAATTCGGCGCAGGGCTCAAGATAAATGAGCGGCTTTTCAGCCAGACAAAATCAGGGGAGCGCCTTTACAGGATGACTGCGCTCATAAGCGCCCCTAATTTTCTGCCCGGAAGCGTTGTTGCAGTAGATGCAGGAAAAGGCAGGGAAGAGCTTTTCACAGTAATTGAATCAGGCAAGGTAATGCAGCTTGAAGCCCTTATGGACGGAAAAAGGGTTTCTATGCAGAAATACAAAATGAAGAGATGCGGCTCTCTGCCAAGGACAACTGCCCAGATTGTAAAAACAGTGCCATATATTGAGGTGCTGAGCCCTGAAAACTTCCAGCCAGCTGTCCCTGAAAATGCGTCAAACAAAAAACTTTCTGAAAAGGCGATGAATTCAAAGGATGGGAAAACGCAGATTGTTATTTACGAAGAGAAAATCTACCTTGCCTAGAGCCCTGTCATCAGCATTATAGCTGTGCCTGCTGCGAGCGGAATCACAATGTTGTCGTCTACAATTGCATCATTCATCTTTATCTCTATGCTCTCAAGGAAGAGGGCGAAGAATGCGGCAGTGAATGCGTAGATATAGGTTACAAAAAATGAGGCAGCAAAGCTCGCAACAAGCGCGCCAACCAGGTTTCCCTCAAGCATCTTCCTGCTGCTCACTGGGCTTTTTATCTTTCCCAGGGTCTGGCCAACAAAATGCGAGAGGGGGTCGCCGAGCGCGAGTATGGCAATTGAGGCAAGCGCAATTTCAGGGCTGAAGAGCTTAACTACGAGCAGCACGCCGATAAAATATGAAATTGCGCCCTTGCCCGGGAACTTCTTAATCTGCTCGGGCCTTTCAAACTTCCTGAGGAACCAGAAAATTATGGGAATATTGAACTTTCTGCTTATTATTGAGACAATTCCGCCTGCAATCAGAATCAGGAAAATCCTGAGGGCATTCAATATTCCGAGCTCTATCAGGAAAATCAGCGCTATGCCGAGGGCAGCATGAAAAATCTGCCTTCTTATTTCAAAGGAAGAAATTTTTTTCATCTATGTTTTCCCCTCTTTTCAGGCCTTCTCATATGTGAAAAGCCCTCTCCAATCAGGTAGCCAATAATTCCTCCTGCAATCACGTCGCTGGGATAATGAACTGCAAAGTAAACCCTGCTGAATGCCACAAGGCAGGCAAACCCTATCCAGAACACCTGTATGTGCCTGAACTCCTCATCAAAGATTGCAACAGTTGAGAAGGCGGATGTTGAGTGTCCGCTGGGAAATGAGAAGTCCTGCAGCCCGAGAATGGGGATTTTCACCACAAGCCCGAAAGGCCTTGGCCTGTGCACAGCTGATTTTATGATAAAAGCGAGGAGGGCTGAAACAAGGAAGCTGAGCCAAAGCGAGAGTATCATCCCCTGCTTTTTGCTCTGGTAAAGGAAGAGCGAGCTCATTATAAGCATCACAATGGCTATTGTCAAGTAAGAGGAGAACCAGCTGAGAATAGTGTCCATCACAGGGTTCCTTATGCTCTGCACTGCAGAAAGGATTTGCCTGTCAAAAAAGAGGCATATCACCAGGGCTGCAAATGACAGGGCAAGGCTCTTTCTCTTGTTCCAAAAAGCATGCTTAGCAGACATTTTTCACGAATATCCTCAAAGATTCTATTCCCAAGCCAGAGACCGCTGTTACAATCACTCCTGCAATGAGCACGCCGAGCGCTATTGCCAGGAACGCCTTCCTCTTGTCCATGCCAAACAGCCAGGCCGCAAGAGTCCCTGTGTATGCGCCTGTGAATGGCAGGGGTATTCCGACAAACACTGCAAGCCCGAGATAGCCATATCTATCGACATCGGGCTTTGCTTTTCTCCTGGCATTCTCCACTTTTCTCTCAAAAAATCTCTTATACGACGGAATTTTAAGAAGATATTTGTTGAGATATTCAAGAAAGAAGAATACCGGGACTATTATAAGCATGTTAAAAAATGCGCATATCATAAAGGCGTTCAGCCAGCTGGCGCCCGAGCATATTGCCAGGGGTATTCCTCCTCTAAGCTCTGAAATTGGGAGCACGCTCAGTATTACCGCAGTCCAGGGAACACTCATATTGCTGTGATTCTCCTTTTTCTTATATAAATCTTTCACCTTCCAGAGCATCCTTATAATTTAGTAACTTAATAATGGTGACTATTCGAAATATTTAAATACTTGAATATGCAAATGTTAGGTATGCAAAGCATTGATAAGATAATCACTGAGCTTGAACGGGATACAAGAGCGAAGATTGAAGCCATGGACACTTCGAATGCTGTCCAAAAGAATTTCAGCAACTACACAAAGACAGATTACCTCCGACTTATAAAAAATGAGTGCCTGGCAATGGATGCTTCCCTCCCCACAGGACTCTCTAAAAAGAACAATGAGGAACTTTCAGAAATCTACGGCAGGATAAAAACTGAAAGCATAAAGGAGAAGAATTTCTATATCGTTTTTCTTTCCGCCTATGAGATTATGATAGGCGGCATAACAGGCGATAAAGAGAATGCTGAAATGAAGGTTGAAAAATTTAAGAATAAGAGCTTTTATGAGCTGAGAGAGAAATACAACGGCGCAATGTCTTTCAAAAACACAGTCAGACAGATAAACGAATGCCAAAAAGATGGATTAGACATGTTGATAAGCTGGTTTGAGGAGAGAGCAAACCAGGACATTGAAATCACTCCCTACTGGGAAGAGATAGAGCTTCTATCGCGAAAGATAGAAGCAGGGGACATAAAATGGATTGCCTCCAGATACAGCAAGGAAGACATTAGCAATGTAGTGGTTGATTATTACGGAATGTATAATATCCGCATTCCAAAAATTTTTAATTCCTTCAGTAAAGATGATATAATACAGGAATATCTTCAAATTGCGGCAGATAACCCTCCAGAAACAGAAGAGGACTACAAGGAAAAAGCATTTTATGTAATTTTCCTGGCTTCATATTCTCGCATGATGCTTCCAATTTATCACGAAGTCAAGAGCGATAACACGCTGAAATATTTGACAACAGAAGAATTGAGAAAAAAATTCGAGCTTTATAATGTTGATGCATTAAAACATTTCTATTACCCTGCAATGAGAGTTAAGAGCATAATCCAGCAGATAAACAGCAAGTAGTAAAGAAATTTATTATTCAGATTTTGCGGTCTTCCAGAATTATCACCAGCACGGTTATCGCCATAACCACAAGCAGAAAGCCAAGCGCAAGGTTTGAGAAGGGCTGCGAGCCGGCTTTTGGAATTGCAAGAACAGCGTTTCCCGTAATGCTTAAACCCGCTTTGGCAAAGTTTAGCGCAGCAAGCACGAAAAGCAGGGCGCAGACAATTGACTCCAGCTTTTTCTTATTATTGCCAGCATTATTATTGTGTGCATTTTCTGCTTCATACATCTGCTTTATCTCCCAGTGCCTGTGCAGGGGCCTTGCACTGCCCCAGGAATATTTCTTACCGCCCTCATGCTCCTTTTGCCCCATTGACTCATACTTCCTAATTAGCTGGTCTGCCTCCCTGTCTGAAATGTCTTTTCTTTCGTAGTCCCTGAAAAGCTTCTTCACCTTTTCCCTTGCGCAGTAGCGCGTGATTATCCTGTCCTTGTTTCCATGCAGATATTCTAACAGCTTCTCCTCAGCCTCCTTAGGGCTTATGCGAAAGCCGAAGCTCCTGTATATTTCCATAACATTAGAGGGGGTCTGCTGCTCTTTTGGAAGCATCTCAAAGAATATGCTTTTTATCGCGTAGTTCTCCCCTGGCATCTCTTGGCCTATTGAAAGTTCATGAGTGATTCCCAATTCGCCCATCTTCGCAAGATCGCTCATCTTGTGGCTGCTTATCTTTACCAGCTTTTCGCTGGGATCTATTTTCCCGCTTTTCACCATCTGCTTGAGCTCATCAAAGTTGAGTATCTCCCCTGTGTTCTTGACTATGAACTGGTCCTGCATATAGATGCTCCTGTTCTTGAACTCGCCGGAGTCAATCCTGCCTGTCTCAGAATCAAATGTCTTTATCAAGTCATAGGCGGCGTATTCTTTCCTTTCAGGCGAGCTGACAAGATGGGAGATTATTTTGGCTTTAGGACCCCAATACCTTATTATTGAAAGCGCCTGCGGATAGGAATCATTGTGCGAGTAGGATACCTTGTGAAAGAGCTCCTCCCACTCGCCGCTCTCAACCTTTTTCTCACTATTCTTTGCAACGCGGACTGCCTCATCCTTGGGCACGCCCTGGCTCACTACCTTCTTTACCTCTTTTGAATTGCTGAGTATCTCATCAATGCTTGATTCAGGCATATTGTTTCAGAAATTTCAGCAATATAAAAAACTTTTGAATGCCTATGCTGCTATTGCCCTTCCTATGATGAGCACTACAAGTATTCCTGCGCTATTGAGGAGAAAGGAGAGCACTGAAAAAAGTTTTTGCTAGACGTCGCTTGACAGGGCAAGAAGCTCCTTATATTTTGTTACGCTTACCACGTAGTTTTTGTGCTCTTTACTTTTTGATATGCAATATGCTCCTATTATCTACACTTGTAGCACTTAGTATTTTCTCCAATTCACTTATTGTTTTATTATCTTTTACTTCTATGAAAGCAATTCCATTGTCCCCAGCAACATTCCAAATTTCATCTTTCAAATGATAAAAATATAATTGACCCTTATGTTTCACGATATAATATGTTTTAATTTCTTCAACCATTTTTACAACACAACCACAGGCTTTACAAACATATTATCCATATTAACTAATATATAAATATCCCTCCTCTATTCTTCTGTCATCTCTTTTCCTTATCAAAACCTTCTTCTTATTTTACCATAAAGGAGGCTTTGTCGTCGCTTCTATCTCATTAGGAGGGAATAAAATTATCACTACTAAATAGTAACATTTATATATTTGTTGCTCTTTTTTTGCCAATATGGCATCTGAAAAAGGGCTGGAAGAAAGGATTGAGGAGTTCTGCGACAGGGTTGACAATATAGAGCTGGACATAAAGCAACTCACGAATTCAATGCCTGAATCTTACTTTGTTCTCAAACCCTGGCCCCAGTCCCGAAAGCATTACCTCAGCACAATCTCAGAATACTGCAAAAGAGAGGGCAAGGAGCTGCCAAAGGGCTTCTCGAAAAAAACCAAGGAACAGTTGAAAGGAATGTACTGGGGAGTATTCAAAGAGGATGGAAAAAAGAGGTATTATTACAGGAATTTCCTTAATGATTATGAAAGCGAGCTTGCGAACCTTTGCAGGAGCGAGGGGCTCAGTGAGATGATTAAGAAGAAGGATTATGACAGCGCTCTCAAGGCGCTGCTTGGCGAATACAGATACAAAAGGATTGAAGAGAAAAAAGCCAGCGAATACATGTGCCTGATAAAAGAGGCGTGCAAGAAGAAGAGCAGGGAACCACAAAGCATTCTCTACACAATCAGCACAGCAGAGCTTGAGAAAAAATACAGGGCTGCAATGGAGCTCAAGGAGTTAATGAAAAAGAATACAAGTCATGGTAGTAATTAAAATAAAAAATAATCTGGCTTCTTTACTTTCGCTTCTTTTTCTTAACTGCAAGCAATGCAAAAATAAACACCAGCAGGTAAAATACGAAGCCGTAGGCGCATGTCGGAAGCCCGAGCGAGTACTGGTAGTTTCTTGCAGCGCCGCTGACAAGCTCAACTACAGAGAGATATCCTGAGAACAGCATGCCTGCAACAGACACCCACTTTATCGGCTTGAGCAGTTTTTTCTTCTTAAAAAGCTGCACTGCAGAGAGCACAAGCAGGGCTGCGAACATCACAAACCCGTAATAACAGGCAGGAAGCCCAAAAACTTCTGTGCAGAGCTCGTTGAAGGGGCAGGCCTGCGAGAAAAACTTTGTTGCGCTCATGTATCCTGAAAACAGCGTGCCTGCAACAGCAAGCACAAAGAGCCATATATTGTATTGTTTCGGTTCCATGTCTTTTTTATAATATTCTCAGATTATAAATCTTGTGAAAAATTCCAAGGAAACTGGCTGATATTTTTCTTTTCTTTAGAGAATTGCTATGACTCTCATGATTGTTTGACAGCCGTACTTCGGGCCATGGCGTTTAAGTTATACTGTGAGATGATAAGGTGAATTTTTGGCATATTTTATCATATTACTATTTTAGGATAAAGATAGGCGCTCAGGAAGGATATCAATAGTGTTGCAACACTTAGAATTCCAAGATCCAGTGGCAATTGTGAAATGTTTCCTGATACGAGCAGCGCTCTGAGACCATCTACCATATAGCTCAAGGGATTAACTTTTGCAACAATTTGGAGCCAGTGGGGCATTATTTCTATTGGATAAATCGCATTTGATGCGAAAAATAAGGGAAGGGTTATAACCTGCCCTATGCCCATGAACCGCTCCCTGGTTTTTACTAGAGAAGCAATTATCATTGATAAGCCGGTAAAAAATCCTGCGCCTAAAATGATTAGCAATAAAACTCCCAAAATCGTGATTATTGTAATATGTAGCTGAATATTAAGTATTCGTGAAAATAAAAAAATAACTATTGCCTGACTTAGTCCTCGTATGCCTGCTGAAAGCATTTTTGCCCACACTAACGCAAGCCTTGGTGTTGGTGTGACAAGTATCTTTTGTAGGGATCCCATGTCTCTTTCCCAAATTATTGATAATCCATAAAATATGGCTACAAAAATCACTGATTGCGCAAGAATTCCCGGAGTAATATATTCCAAATATGGAACACCGTTAGTGGGTATCCCGTGTGCATTACTTAAAGCCACGCCAAAAATTCCAAGCCAGAGTATTGGCTGAATTGCACGAGTAATAAGCTCTGTTGGATCATGAATCAACTTTCTTATTTCTATCTCAGTCATTACATATGTTTTTTTTAATAATTGCAAAATATATTTTAGCATTTATTTATCCTCGTCTACGTTCGATTTGACGTGTTTCTTTTATTGTATGAAAATTACCATTTTCCTGAAGCTGGTTCCCAGTGAAGAATATGAATGCGTCCTCAAGTGTGGCATTCTTTTTTCTTGTTTTCTTTTTTAGTTTTGCCGCCGTATCTATTGCTGCTAACTTGCCTTTATTTATGATGGCCACTCTTGTGCATACCTCATCGGCCTCTTCCATATTATGAGTTGAAAAGAATAATGTAGTTCCAAACTTTGAGTTTAATTCCAATAAGTTTTCCCATACATGTTGCTTCGCAATTGGATCCAGCCCAGTAGTTGGCTCATCTAGGAATAGCACTTTTGGTCGATGCAATACTGCTTGGCCGATTTCAAGCTTACGTATCATGCCTCCGGAAAATGTTCTGACAAGAGCATTGGCATTTTTTTCCAGATTAAAAAATTTGAGTATCTCATCTATTCTCTCCTTCTGTTCGTGCGCAGGTATATCATATAACTGGGCCATTAACTTCAAATTCTCATAGGCTGTAAGTGTTCCATCAACAGATATCATCTGAGGCACGTAGCCTATTATTCTGCGGACGTTTGCAGAATCAGAAATAAAATCAAATTTATCAATGCTCCCATGCCCGCTTGTAGGGTTCAGAAGAGTTATTAACATCTTTATTGTTGTTGTTTTTCCCGCGCCATTAGGGCCTAAAAATGCAAATATTTCTCCATCATTAACTGAAAGTGAAATATTATCCACAGCAACAAAATTTCCAAATTTCTTTGTTAGCCCACGAATACTGATTATTTCCTTGTTCTTCATTAAATCTTTTTCAATGCGGGATATTTATAAATCTTGTGAAAAATTCCAAGGAAACTGGCTGATATTTTTCTTTTCTTTAGAGAAAAACCAATAGCCCCGCGCGGATTCGAACCGCGGTCACAAGGTCCAGAGCCTTGTATGATTGGCCACTACACCACGGGGCTGTTTGCTGGTTTGCCATCTGCGGTTTTATGAAAGTTATATAAAAACCTATCTAAAACTCACGGCTTTCTCTGCCCAGAATAAAGCCCTCTAATTATATCTGTTTTTGTGATAACTCCTTTGGGCTCGCCTTTTTCCGATACGAGGATTAATGGATAATATTCTATCAGCTCAGTTAGTTTGGAAATCGGGGTGTTGGGCGGCACTATTGGCGGGCATTCCTGCATCGCATCTCTCACCCTCTTGAGCTTCTTCTTCGAGGAGAGCAGCCCAGCCTCTGTTACAAGCCCGATGCAGCTTTTCCTGCTCAGCACCGGGAGCTGCGAGATTCCATAAACATTCATCTTCCTCACTGCAGATTTTATCGACTCCTCAGGCCCCAGGGCTATTATCCTCCTGCTCATTATGTCAGCTGCCTTGGGAGAGCTTTTCTCCTGCATTGCCAAAAGCGCTTCTGTTATCTTTTTCACTTTTGTGAATGCAGGGTCAATCTTCCCTGACTCTATCTTGGCAATAAGCGACTGGGAGACGCCGGCTGCCTTTGAAAGCTCCTTCTGGGTTATGTCAAGGCGCTTCCTCAGCGCCCTTATCTGAGAAATGTCTATTTCCATTCTTGCCTCATGAAATGCTCATGCCATATCTATGGTTGTTCTTGAGATTATGCCTATGAAACTTTCTATTGCCTGAAGGCGCTCCACCATCCTGACTGCGCCAACACTTCTCTTCGCCTTAAGAAAATCCTCATTTTTCTCGCGCAGCATATGTTTCACATCAGAAACATTATTTGACTTCTGCTTGTCAGCAGTGAAATATGCCTTCATGACATCCTCATAGTTCTCCAGGCTCGCTGCAAGCTGATGCTTTATGAACCGGAGCTCCTCTACTGAGGCAGGCATGCTTGCGAACCTTGCAAGGTTCTTGACATTGTCGCCGAGGTTTTCAAGCGTTGTTGTGATTATGTTCTGAACAAGGATATTGAGGGGGGAAAGCTTCAGTTTCTGCGCCAGAAGGGAGTTCTCAAGCGCCTCCCTGACTATTTTTGAGGAGAGAAAAACAAGCCGGTTCATGTTCTTGTCCATGGATTCTATCGAATCAATCCCTTCAGAAATCGCATTCGCATCCTTTTTTTCTTTTGCTTCCAGCACAGTCAGGGCCTCTTTAATCATCTCCCTTGCTGTAACATCCATCTTCCTGACTATTGACTCGGCAGACATCTGCTCGACGCTCAGGCAGTCCTTGACAACAATCCTTTTCGGGCTCATCTCCATTATCTCAAATGCAATGAGCTCCTCAACCTCCTTTTTTATCGCCTCTGCCTTCTCCTTTGTGCTCTTTCCGAAGAATTCGACAGTTGAATAGCCGTTTATGTAGCAGGAAACCACCTCGCGCCTGAGAGTAGCTGGCGTTATCTCATCGAGATTAATTGAAACTGACTTCTCTTTCTTAATCTCATGCTGCTCGCCCGCCCTTATTACCAGGGCATTCTCGCTGTTCTCCTCAATCGAGATAATGCTGCCCTTTTCCACCTTGTTTTTGAGTATCCAATCGCGGGGAATAGAAACTACATATGAGGTGTTTCCCGACTTGACAATCTTTCTGTATTCCATTTTTACCAGAGATAAATATATATAATATATATTTTAAGAAAGTAAGTCAATAAAGTATATATATTTTTCTAATCATATAATAAGAATAGACATTGTAGGGGGCGGCCAGATGAAAAAGGACGAATCAGCAATAATCTGCCAGCTTCGGCAGAATGCGAGGATTTCTCTTACAAAGATGAGCAGAAGGACCAGCATTCCGATATCGACGATATATGAGAAGCTCAAGTCATACCAGGGAACCCTTGTGAAAAAATACACTGCGCTTATTGACTTCTCTGCATTCGGCTACACAACAAAGGCGAACCTCTTTCTCAAGTTTGAGAGGGAGGACAAGGAAAACGTGAGGAACTACCTAATGAAAAACCCGAATGTCAACTCGCTTTACAAGGTTACAAACGGCTATGACTACCTTGTTGAGGGAATTTTCAGGAACATAAAGGAAGTTGAGGAATTTCTGGACAACCTTGAAATGAAGTTCAACCTGAGAGAGCGCCAGGTATATTATATAGTGGATGAGTTGAGGCGGGAGGAATTCCTGTCTGATTCAGATATTGCTTCAATAATAAAAGTGCCCGCTCCCCAGATACAGCACTGCACCCAATAAATATTCTTATTGGAATATTCTTTTCAAAAAGGTTTTTATACTGATTCTCTCCTAATCTGCTATTATAATACATTAAATCAAATTAAAAGCAGGAGGTTTTTCCAATGAAAAAAATTCTTACAGCAGAGAGCGTCACAGAGGGGCATCCTGACAAGGTGTGCGACATAATCTCTGACAGCATTGTCGACAACATAATCAGCAAGGACCCCCAGGCGAGGGTTGCCTGCGAATGCTACGCCACAAGGGGGCTGGTGCTTGTTGGAGGCGAGATTACAACAAAGGCATATGTTGAGGTGCCGAATATTGTGAGGGAGGCAATCAGGAAAATCGGCTACACAAGCGAAGAGTGCGGGCTCGACTCAAATACAACGGGCGTGCTTGTTTCAATACAGCCCCAGAGCCCGGATATTTCACAGGGAGTAACCGCATCAGGAAAGCATGAGCAGGGAGCAGGAGACCAGGGCACAATGATTGGCTTCGCCTGCAATGAGACAAAAGAGCTGATGCCGCTGCCTATCCTTCTTGCGCACAAGCTCTGCATGCGCCTGGCTGAAGCGAGAAAAAAGGGGATACTTCCCTATCTCAGGCCTGACGGCAAGGCGCAGATAAGCATAGAATATGAGAATGGCAAGGCGAGAAGAATTGACAATGTGATAATTGCCGCGCAGCACTCAGAGAAGGTCTCTCTGGGGCAGCTGAGAAAGGACATAATAAAAAAGGTGATAATTCCTGTCTGCGGAAAGCTGCTTGACAAGAGGACAAAATTCATAATAAACGGCACAGGCAGGTTTGTGCTGGGCGGCCCTCAGGCAGACACCGGAATGACAGGGAGGAAGATAATAGCAGATGCCTACGGAGGCATAGTTCCCCATGGAGGAGGCGCTTTTTCTGGAAAAGACCCTTCAAAGGTTGACAGGTCTGCATCATACATGGCAAGGTATGTGGCAAAGAACATAGTCGCAGCAGGGATTGCAGACAGGTTCCAGATAACACTGGCTTATGCAATAGGGATTGCAGAGCCCACTGCAATAAATATTGACTGCTTCGGGACAAACAGGATTCCCGAAGAGAAAATAATGGAGCTTATAAAAAAGCATTTCTCATTCAAGCCAGCGGACATGATAAGGACTCTTGACCTGAAGAGGCCGATATATGCCAAGACAGCATGCTACGGACATTTCGGAAGGGAACTTCCAGAGTTTACATGGGAGAGAAAGGACAAGGTGGAAATCCTGAGAAAAGAAGCCGGCTTGTAATTTTTTAAACCAAATTTAAGCAAAGAATCAGTAAGACGCAGATTATCCCCAAAACAAGCCCGATAATGCCTGCTTTCGGATTTTGTTTTATCTGAGCCCCGGGAATCAGTTCTTCCACTGATATGTAAACCATGAAACCTGCTGCGAGTGCGAGCGACGCCCCCAGTAAATTAAGGAACATTCCTTTTAAAACATAATAGCCCAAAATAAAGCCGATTACTTCAAACAATATTGTGCTTGTTGTTATGAAGAAGGATTTTATCCTATTCCTGGTCAATCCATACAAGGGAACTATTGTTGCAATATTCTCAGGAACATCTTGTGCCGCAATTCCCAATGCAATCATAATCCCGAACCCGGGAGTCAAAGCAAATCCTGCCCCTATAGCCAGCCCTTCAGGAATGTTGTGCAAAGCTATGCCAATAACAAGCATGGTTACACTTCTTTTAACACAGGGCTTTTCTTTTTTCATTAACTGCGGATTCAGGTGCGGCAGAATCTTATCAACAATCCACATTATCCCTATTCCGAGAAAAAAAGCGATTATCACCAGATAAAAGGGAGTGATTTTCAGGCTTTCCGGTATTAACTCAAAGAAGGATATGCCCAGCATCATTGAAGCAGCAAATGCCAGGGAGCCGTATAGCACTTTTTTATTTGGCCTTTTTATCAGCCCGATTAGTGAGCCCAAAACCTGTCCAATAAAGATTAGAGATATTATCACCAGGATGCTTTTCATATTTTCATCTCTCAAAATATCTGCTGATAACGCCTCAGTTTTTAATATTTTCTTTTACATATTTTTTATTATTATTTACCAGACAAACGGTATTAGCCGGTATCTCACCTTCTTCATATAATCCTTATAGCCCTTAAGGCTTCTGATGAGCAGCTTCTCCTCATTGAGAATTCTGAAGATTATTAAGGGAGCGAGAGGCGCAAGAGGCAGCATTGCCCAGTATGAGCTGAGAGCCAACGGGCTGAAAGCATAGATGAGCGATGCAGCCAAATACAGGGGATGGCGAATAATTCTGTAAGGGCCTGTCGAGATTACCTTTTGCCCTTTTTCCACTTCAATAATCCGTGAGGCATATGAATTTTCTTTTAGCACCAAAAAGAAAAAGAAATACCCTAAAAGTACAATCACATCTGCAATAATAACAACTACAAAAGGCACATGAGACCATTTAAACCTGTAATCCAGCCCGGGAATGATAAATGTCGCAACAAAAAACAGCAGCGATAATTTGACAAACAATTTTTGAGGCCTCTCCCTCTCCTTCATTTTCATTCTTCGTTCCAATAATTTCGGGTCATTTTTTAAAAGATAGGTAAAAACAAAAAGCATCGGGATGAACAGAATCCCGCAATAAATCCATGCCTGCCAGTAACAGAAGGTGCCTGCTGGCAGAAAAAACAGCACTCCCAGAATAAGGATTAATAAAAAGAATCTGAAGGCAACGTCATTCCTTATTTTGATATATTCGCTTTTTGAAAGTTGTTTTTCCATATTTCTGCCCCTTTGAATATTAAATCTATTTACCTTATTCACTTCTTCCTTTTGCGCCTTCTTATGATGCCTAAGGCCTTCTTCAGAATCTCAAGCATCCTCGGACCCTCAACATTCATGGCGCCGTAGGCGCAGAGCTCTGCACAGCAGAAGCATTTTATGCATTTCTTCCTGTCTATTTGAGGATATTTTTTGAAGCTTATAGCATTAACAGGGCAGTGCTTTACGCACACCATGCAGCCAGTGCACTTATTCCTGGTGAGCACAGGCCTCGGAGAGAAAACAGCAAAGAGCCGCTGCCCCAACGCCATAAGGTTCTTGTTGACAGCCGGGGCTTTGTTGTATTTCACAGAATATTCCCTGAGCCCCTGCTCTGAAATCCTGCCTTCTTCCCCGAATGTTTCCACAGCTGCCCTGTCAGAGATTCCTCTCTGAAAAGCATATTTTATGTGAAAAATATCCTCAGGGTTCAGCCCAATTAGCGATGATGCGACTGAGTCCAGGGCAACCCCGTCAGCGCTTGCCAGAACAAGCCCTGTTTTTTTTGGGGTGCCGTTGCCCGGGCCCATGCCTTCCATTCCGACTATTGCATCCATGATGACAAGATTCGGCTTTGAGAAGGTGTAGATGTCCACAAGCGCCTCTGAGAATTTTTCTTCTGTGGGCGCTGTCTTGTGATACATTGACTTTGTGGCGCCGGGCACTGTTCCGAACATGTTCTTGATTGCGCCGGTATACTTGGTCAGGGCGTGCGTCTTAAGCTTGGGAAGGTTTATTATGAAATCAGCCTCCATCAGGGCTTTGGGCAGGAAAATCTCCTTCACAACCCTGTTTTTTCCATTGTGAACCCTGACTTTCAGGTCCTTCTCAAAAATCACAATCCTCGCTTTATACTTGTCCGCAACCCCTTTTATCCCCGAGACCTCAAAGCCCTGCTCAGTCATTCCAACGCCGTCGGATTCTCCGATTATTATCCTGCATTTCGCTTCCTTCAGCAGTTTGCACACTGCATCCACTATTGCAGGGTGGGTTGTGACAGCAAACTCCGGCTTTTTCGGAGAGAGAACGTTGGGCTTCAAAAGAACAGTTGCATTTCTCGGAATCCTTGCTCCTGAAATCTCAACAGCCTTTTTGACAGCGGAATACACATCAGCCAAATCATAGGAGGCGCACCTTACTATTGCAACCCTGCTCTTTCCCATGGGCGCAGCAGATTCCCGATAATATAAAAAGGTTACTGAAAAAACATTAAACTAAAAATTAACTTGAAATAAAAAATTAAAAACATAAAAAAAAATAAAAAAAAGAAATTTACACTTGTGCGAACAAATCTACTGATAACTGTCCTACATTGTTAAAATAGTATATGTCGTAGATCTTTAATGGCAACATGCCGTTGGTTGATGGAACATAGTTGTATGTGTATGTATGTGTATGTGTAATATCATATGTTCCCCAGTCAATGTTTACGTCGTTTACATACAAGTCAAGCAGGTTTGTGCCGTAGTACTCATATGTCGATACTGCATCAGTCCACATTGTACTGGTTGGTGTTCGGAAGCTATACTTAGCATCGAATTCTATTCCGTCGCCAGCATTTGCAGTTCCGTGTGCTTTGAGAATGTAATTCTTGCCAGCTACCAAGCTAACCGTTGAGAGAGTGTCTGTTTCCTTGTTTGCAGGCACAGTCACAGTATCTATCAAGTACATTCCATCCAAAACACCATCATTCAAATCCTTATGGAAGTCGTCAAGAACGCTTGAACTTAGTCCATACTTCCAATGGCCATTCATAACATTGCCTAATTTATCATTAAGCATCTGTAAGATTTGATGACCATTGCAACCATATGTGTAGGATAAATCATGTCCATAAGTAGCTACAGTAGTGCCTTTTCCAGCGGGTTTATTTTGATACCATTTAAAATCAGAGTTAACCTGCCATCTGTTTGTTCCCCAAGAAACACCCCAACTGCCGTCAGCGGTTGTACCTGCACAAAAGTCATTAACATCTAATACGCCATCGTTGTCATCATCTGAGTCGCATATGTCTATTGTTCCATCCGAATCCGTATCAGTTTTGTCGATTGCTGTTGCTGTTACGCCAGACGCGGTCCAAGGGGTAGTTCTACCATAGTTGTCAGTTCCACTACCTTCCATAGTTGTTCCGCTTGATGCTATTGTTCCTATTGCGTCTAGAATATATCCTGCGTAGTGAGATCTAGGATCGCATGTAAGTTTGAACTTAATGTTATCCTTATCAACATTTCCTACAACAGTCCATGTGTTTGTAGTATCGCCGACTTGAACTCCTGTTCCACTAAAGTCGCCAGTACAGGCATTAAAATTTTCTACATTTATTGTCATAGTGTGTGTTGCACTGTTGGTACATCCAACACAATCATACTGTACCCATGTCCATACCCCCGCTATATTCCAATTTGGTACTGCTGCTACAATTCCAACAGCAAGAAATAATGCAAAAATCATTGATAATGCAATTTTTTTCATTTTTTATTTACCCCCCAACAAGTTTTTACTTATTCTACTTATGCTACTTATGCAAAGTATTTCAGAATTAACTCTATGACCACCCCCAAACAGCTATTATGAAGCTATTTATGGGTAAAAAGTATTTAAATTTTACCATTTAGAAGGAGTTTAGAAAAAGTGTTTCACTTTTGTAAGAAAAAACAGAATATTAAAAGAAAAAATTAAAAAAATAATTTACTTGCTGTGGACAACTATGTTGCCGCCGCCAAGAGTGATTGGGCTTGTTGGTTTTCCTACTTGTTTCCAGATCTTATTGCTTGAATCAAATATTGTTATGGCAAAGGTGTCTGGCATCTTAATCGGCTTAACATTGAAATCCAGGTCCTGGATATTCACAGCAAATGTATAGCTGCCATCTGACCAAACAACTTCGCCAGTTGTTTGGTTAATCTTGCTCAGCGTGGCTTTTCCAGTGAAATATGCTGTGTTAGGGCTTGTGAAAGATAACCCTCCTTTGGCCCAGCTGTTGCTCTTCAACTGATAATCATAGCCGTCAGTTCCCCTGAACATAAAGAGGAAATTGCCCTTTGGAGCGCCGTTCTTGTTGTAATTCACTGTAAAGCCGAAGTTGTCCTTGCCATTAGCACTGGAGCTATCTGCTATCCAGCCTCCGCCTGTGACTCTTTGGTCATTGCTACCTGCTTCGACGTGTAAAGACCCGGTACCTTCAGGGTTTTGTGTCCAGTACAGATTGCCAGAACTAATAATTATCTTTACAGCGTATTCTCCGATTGGTACATAAGTTGTAGTAAGTACATCACCTGCAGCACTAACCGGAATGTTTGCAACTGTTATTGGTGAGCCAGTGTTGGGAGTAAGTACAAATGTTACCTGTGCTTTGGTTAAGTCTCCTAGATAACTGTCATCTTCTTGGGTTAATTTCGCAGAAAGCTGTACTGGCGCTGATGTTATTGTTGGTCCTGCGGTAGTAAAAAAGAAGTCCCCCGTGTAAGTTATGGCTACATTCTCCTTGTTGATGGTGAACGGCTTTGAATCACTGCTAGACTGATAATTTGAATCTCCTGCAAATGCAGCACTCACAGTGTATGCTCCTGCTGGCTGAGTCAATGTTATCGTAGTTGTTGCCACTCCGTCAGTGCCTGTTGTTGCAGTTGCTGTCTGTGTTCCTATTGTGAAAGTAATGGTTTTGCCTGAAATTTGGCTTCCACTAGCAACATCTGTTAATATTGCAGAAACTGTTGCAGGATCAGAGTATTGATTCGGAGTGGTGCCGCTAGGAACAGATACTTTCAATAATTTCAATGTTGTTGCTCCAACAACAATATCAACATGTTGTTCTGCTTCTACATTGCCTGCTTTATCAACAGCATGAGAATACAATGTATGCGCACCTAATCCTGGAGCAGTTAAAGCAGTTGTATATTCTGTGTCGATGTCACTATCCCAGTGATAATATGTCTTGTCAACTGTTGAGATGACATCAGTTGCTCCTAAAGTAAATATTGTTGCTGTAGAAACATATGTTGGATTGCTGCCTGAATTAGGTAAACCAATTGTCAAAAGTGTTACCGGGGCGTTTTTGTCGAGCTTTACGATTAGTAAAGTTGCTGCAGTGGAAAGTCCTGCATTGTTTGTGCATTTTCCATTAAAGATTGTTCCTGTTGTTTCAGTCGTTTGGGACTGATCTGCTGTGCATATGACTGAATCACTGATTGCGTCTATTCCAGAAGTTGATATTGTAACGTCGCTCGTATACCAACCATTAAGTCCTAATGTTCCTGCTGTTACCGCAAGAGCCGCTGAAGGACCAGTCTTGTCAAGCTTTACTGTTAAAGGTGCTGCATTAGTTGAAAGACCTGCATCATTTGTGCATGCTCCATTGAATACTGTGCCTGTTGTTTCTGTTGTTTGGTATTGGTTTGCTGCGCATGTGACTGGGCTGCTAATTGAATCAGAACCTGATGTGCCAACTGTTACATCGCTCGTATACCAACCATTAAGTCCTAATGTTCCTGCTGTTACCGCAAGAGCCGCTGAAGGACCAGTCTTATCTAACTTAACTGTTAAAAGAGTTGCTGATGTTTTCAGACCAGCATCATTTGTACAATCACCATTGAAATCAGTCCCTAAAGTTTCAGTTGCCTGAAATTTATCAACAGTACATATAACAGGAGAACTGATTGTATCAGATCCTGAAGTACTGACGGTCACGTCGCTGGTGTACCAACCATTAGTTCCCACGGTTCCCGCTGTTACTGCTAAGTTTGCTGAAGGACCAGTCTTATCCAGCTTAACTGTTAGAGGCGCTGCATCAGTTGAAAGACCTGCACCGTTAGTGCATGCTCCATTAAAGACTACGCCAGTTGTTTCTGTTGTTTGATATTGATCTATTGTGCATGTAACTGAATCGCTAATTGCATCAGAGCCACTTGTGTGAACTGTAACATCAGTTGTATACCAATTATTGGTACCGGCTGTTCCTGCTGTGACAGATAAAATCGCTGAAGGTCCTGTCTTATCAATTTTAAGATTAACAGAATCACTTGCTGAGCCTCCTTCGCTATGTGCTGCGCAAGAGGAGGTAACACCTGTTGTTTCGCTTGTAAAATCTTGTGTTCCGCATCCAGAGTCAATCACTACAGCAGATTCAGGATCTGTAACTGTCCAAGCAACAGATACGTCAGAAATGTACCAATTATTAGAACCTACGGTTCCTGTGATAACTTTTGTAATCACCGGAGGTGTTATGTCTATTGGTCCTAAAGTAGCATCACAAACAACATAGGTGCCCATTGATTTAGTTGTCAAACCACATCCACTATTAGTGCAGGATTGTGTTCCGTAATAACATATTCCTAAATGGATAGTTCCTGGTGTTGGGCAGTATTGTGGTGTATAACTACATAAGCAAGATGCAGGATTTGTATTACATGTTCCGGCATAATTACATGTATCTCCTACTTGATTGGCGGTGCAGTCACTATTTTGGTCGCACTCAGCGCCACATGTTGCTTTGTTGCAAGTATTAATTACATCAATAGAATTGCCATCTGTACAATGTCCTGTATTGCCACCATCTTCAACACAAGCTGATATGAATGCAGCTCTTGTATCATATGTTGGATGATAGTTATCATCAGGAGTATTGTCACATGTTGCTATAGCTGGTAAATTATTTCCAGAACAACTTACACTCGTTCCTGTTTGACAGATACCAACACCATTACATGTTTCATGACCATTACAATATGTTCCATCATCACAAGAGGTGCCTTCTGTTTTAAATGCGTCATCAGGACAAGTTGCACTTGAACCAGTGCATGTTTCTGCAACATCACATGCTCCTGCTGATGCTCTGCATTCAAATGTGTTTGGTCTGAAAGAATCTGTTGGACAGTAATCGCTTACTCCATTACAAGACTCAGCAACGTCGCAATCTCCTGCTGATGCTCTGCATTGCACAGTTGATTTTGCATCAGCCGAGCAAGCCGCAGAACTTCCTGAACAATAATCGTCAAGATCGCAAACACCCACTGAAAGTCTGCACTTAGTTGAAGAAGGTGCAAATGTATCTAAGGGACAAGCTGCGCTTGAATCAGTGCATGTTTCTGCAACATCACATGCTCCTGCTGATGCTCTGCAAACAGTAGAAGCTGATTCAAATTGGCATGTTGACGAACAGCAATCACCATCAGCAGTATTACCATCATCACATTCCTCAGTTCCTTCTCTTACATTGTTTCCGCAGGATTGTGGGAGAGAACCTATTACAAGACTTCCACTGCCTGTCGCATAGTCAGTAGAAGAGGTTGAGGCATTGACAGTGAAAGAGGTTGTTCCAGCCGGTGTTGCGATTGTTGTGCTAATGGTTAGCAATGCGCTTAAACTGTCGTTTTTGCTTGAAAATCTGATTGTGTCAGGAGCCTCAAAACATGTTTTGTCTCCACTGCCAGTACAAGCTGCCAGAGAACCTTGAGAAAACGAGGCTGTGGCACCAGTTGGGAGAGTTGTTATAAAACTTAGCTTCGCATTGAAGTCTCCACTTGATCCGCCACCACTTCCTCTGTTTACAGTGATAGTATAAGTAGCAGAGCCTGCAGTTCCTTGTGTCAGAGTGCCTGTTTGTGGACTTACAGTAACAGAACCCACTTTAGGCGCATCCGTAAACGTATGCGTTGCAAGAACATTATTGTCTGAATCCAGAACTTCTATCAAGTATGTTCCTGCTATGCCGTCGAGAACATAATCGTACTGGAAGCTGCCTTCGGAATCAGTTGTTATTTCATCATAGGTTGTTCGCCAAGAATAGAATGAGCCGTCTCCTGTAACGATTGAACTGTCAGGTCTTGTTACTCTTACTGAATATTGTGTGTCTGGAGTAAACCCTGTTCCTGTGATATGAACTGTCTGCTCAGGGCTGTAATCCTCCTTGTCTGTGCATACATTATAGCTGCCTGTTGTTGTGCAGGATGCGGCAATAGCAGGCATCGCCAAAAGAACCATCACCAGAATTGCAGAAATAATTATTTTAGTGTCTAGAAGTTTCTTTCCAAACATTTTTACACCCCCACACTTATTCATAAAAGTTACTACTTTAAAAGTAAAACTAATTTAGAAGTAAAACCCCACCTCTATACTTAAATGTTGCTATTTTTAACAAACCACGCATAAGAAAGGCATAAGAAATGGTTAAGAAGTTTTTATAATTTTTCAGCGACATCATTTTGTTTCCTTATTAATCCAGGATTCGTAATCCTTGTTCGCTTCTGCCCCTATTTTTATGATGCAGGGGGTTTTGTAGGGGTGAATCTTCTTGATTTCGGATTTAACTTTTTCCCAATTCTCTTTTCTTGTTTTCAGCAATGAAACAATTTCCTGGGAATTCTCAATTTTTCCCTTCCACCAATAAGAGCTTTTAATTTGGAAGAAGTTTGCGCAGGCAATCAATCTCTCCTTGAGCAGATGGGCTGCAATTTTTTGTGCATCCTCCAAATTTTCATGAGTAACATAGACGATTATGAAGGCCATGATGAATAGAAGTCCGGGTTATTTATAAGATTTATTCCAAAGGAACGCCGCTCCAGAGTGTCCAGTCATTTGAGGGCGCATATGCACCAAACACGAAGTAAGGCGACTGCATCCTTGAGAAATATGAGTGCTCAACCTCTGTCCAGCTCCTGGCTGCCGAGGGCTCAACTGCTCCTATGTGGTAGAGCGGACTTCCGAAATATGCCCAGGTCTGGGTCAGCTGCCTTCCCGGCTCGCCGTAGCCCTCTGAAACCATTGAGCCTGTGTATCCTTTTTTCTTGAGATACTCGACAGCGCTCCTGATAGGCATGATTCCCTCGCCTGCAGGCAGATGGGTGTGTCCGCGCCCGAAGCCGTCCACTATGTGCATGTGCCCTATGATTTCCTTCTCCTGCAGCTTCTTCACCTCGTCAAGGTACCACTTCTCAAAGCGCTTGAAGCGCTCCTCCTCTGTCTCCCCTTCTTTTGGGGTGAAGTAGCGGAACCACATTCCCAGGTGCTGGGTGTCAAGGGTTGCCTTAATGTGCCTCTTCGCCTCTTCATCTGCCTCCTGCCTGCTCATGCTCCTGTAATAGGGATTGTTTATAAGCTTCGGCTTTCCTGTCTTAGGGTCTACTGCCCCTGCAGGGTCTGGAATCTGCGCCTTTGTGAGATACTCAACCATCCTCTCCCTTGCGCCCTGCACAAGTTCTATGAGCTCCTCGGGATGGCTTCCGTATCCCATCTCTGGGAAAAGGTTCTCCGGGGCTATGAAAATGTCCTCCTTGACTTTTCCGGTTTCCATTCCCTTCTTGGTCCTGTCCATGGCGTATATTCCCAGTTCTGCATAGGAGTGCATGGACTTATTCTTTGCAAACTTCCATGATGAAACAACGTTTTCCTTTGCGAGCTCTGCTTCCTTTGCATTCTGGAGCTGTCCTGTCATTGTTTCTGTAGAGGAATTGATTCTTTCGCGAAGCATCTTAAGCCTCGTGTCAATGTATTCAGTGGGCTTCTTGTATTCAGGCGGTATTATGTCATGCTCAGAGCCCAGGGGCATCTTGAGTTTCCACATGTCCTTTTCAGGAGTGTTTTTCTCAAGCTCTGCATAATGAACCCTTAACTTCTTGAGCTTTTCAAGCTCCTTTAATTCCTCCTCCATTCCCTGCGAATAATATAATGCCCATCCCTTTGCGCTTCTCTCCTGCCCGTCAAGCATCGAGATGTAAAATGCCTCTTCAGGGGTTATTCTCTCTTCAGGACTGATAGCCCTTCCCCTCTGCTTCTCAAGGTCCCGGTTCCTCATCTCCGCCTCTTTTATGAAGTAGTTCCAATCTTTCTGCTCCATATTTATCTTTTCAGGATTGTTCGGGTCAAATTCAGGGACTCTGTCTCTGAAGCTCACCACATTCCCCTCATAGTCAACATACTCACCCTTGCCATTTGTTTTCCACTTTGGAACTGCTATTGGAGTGTCTTTCCTTATGACGCTTATCACATGCCCGCTTCTCTTGTCAACAAGAGGATACATCGCCTTTTCCGGCTCCTCTTCATACTGCTTGAACTCATTCGCTTTGTTCCAGAACTCGCCTGCCATAGGCCTTTCATACTCTCCTGTGTGCACAACAATTGCAGAGCCGCCTGTTATATCTGCAGAGAAATCTACCGCCTTTTTCACTTCCTCAAGCTGCATTGCCCTGTACTCGTCGCTGAAGCCCTGCTGCTTTCCGGCATATCCTGACAGGTTGCCAACCCATGTCGGGCTGTGGATGCTTGTTATCTTCACCTCATTGATTCTTGAGAGGTCCCTTATGTCCTGGCGCATCTCCTTTCCATAGGCCTCTGCGCCCACATAGGGCTCAGCGCCCTCCTGCTGCAGCGCAAGCTCCACCTTTCCTGCTCCCCGGAATATGGCTGCCTGGAATGTATCGAGCAGTGTCCCGCCGCCAGCCCTGCCCTCTGTGACGCTCTGCCCTAATTCGCTTATTGCAACCAGGGGCTTTTCTATGTCCGGCTTCTCGCCAGGCTCTGACTGGGAGTCATAGCCGCGGTCCATTGAGCTGTAGTAGTCCTCGCCCATTATCATCCTAATCCCTCATATAATTCCTTATGGTATGTATCAGGCTCCTCGTTGAATTAATCCTTTCAGCAACATCATCCTTGAGAAGCCTTGTATCAACGGCATCCACGACTGACTGCACGCGGTAAAACTCGCGGAATTCCTCCTCCTGCCAGGAGTTTGTGTCGCCCATGTTCCTTATTTCATTGTACATGTTTTCTGCTTCTTTAATGTCAATCTTGTATACTACTCCTGACGCCTTCTCCCTTGAGCGCTCATCCTCTGCCTTCTTTTCAAGGCTTTCCTGGCTTTCTTCGCCACCTGAGAAAAGCTCTGAAACATTGACTTTTTTTTGCTCGGGAACCTTTATGTTTTTTATGGTCTCCTCATTTTTTATCGTGGAGATGCTTTCCTTCAGGAGCTCTTCCATTCCCTGCTTTTCCTTGCTGCGCTTTTTCTCAAGCTCCCCTATTTTTTTTATGCGCTCCTCTGGTGAAAGCTTCCTTATCTCATCAAGCTCGTCAGCCATTGCACTCACCACATGAGCATGCTGTGGGCTCTCTTGTAATTTTCGTAGGTTTTAGCAAGCTTGCTCTCCACATCATTCGTGGCTTTCTCCTTCTCGTTCTCATCTTTAAACGCGTCTTCCTTGGATTTTCCTCCGCCCTTCACGGAGCCGATGCCTCCTGTGAATGCAGAAATTATCTCGCCAAAGCCCTCAAATATTGAAAGGAACGGAGAAAGTGCTGACTCGCCCCTTATCTTCTTCTCCTTCGGCTTTTCCTCTTCCTCCATTTTCTCCCCTGCTTCTCTCAAATAATCTTTCATGCTGTCTCCAAGGGCGTCCATTGCCTCCTTGAGAGAGCTGTCAATTGAGGTGAGCACCTCAAAGGCCTCTTCCTCCCTGTATCTCTTGTATGCCTCAATCTGCTCATCTGTCCAGGCATAGCCGCGCAGGGTGCACTCGACGCGCCCCACGTGAATGGGCCCCCTCTGGTAGGCCTCAGCATGGTAATTCAGCGAGGGCGTTGTCCTGTAGTTGAATGTTGCTACAACGCAGGGCCTGAAATTGCCGTAGTTCGGGTCCTTCTTCACAGCTATGAACTCCACATCAATCAGCGAGCCCTCAAATGCGCTCACAAGGCTGGCGTCATTTAAGCGGTCTGTGTCCATCATCATCTTCTTTATCTGTCCGAGATAGGGCTTGACCCACTCCATGTACATCCTTATGGCGTCATAGTGCTGGCGCATGTATCTTAAAGTGAACTTCCTCTTTGTAAAAATCTCCTTGTAGGTATTCTCCCTCCAGAGGATGTATGTCTTGAGCTTTCTCTTAAGAACTTCCTTCACCTTCTTATTAAAGTCAGTGGCCTCTACCCTCTTGTCAACTTCATCTGATGATTTAACTGTAATGTCGAAGAAAAGGTCGGGAAGAGTTGCAAAGCCCACGTCCCTTGCCATCCCGTAAACAGAAGCAGGGTTCTTGCTTCCTCCCTCAACAAGGTCAATCCATATTCCCTTCAATGTAACCTCTGCAGACACATCGCCCTTGTTGGAATCCTCATAGAGCTTGATTCTCTCGTCAAGTATCCTGAGCTCCCTGACCAGCTGGAAAAGTTCCTTTACCATTTTCCCTATTACAGCGAGGAACTGCGACGCCTTGTCCTGCTGGGCAGCCAGGCGCTGCTGGGCGTTCCCAAACATTGATGACTGCTCTGATGCAGCGAAAAGGTCCTTGACTTTTATGAAATGGTGGAAGGACTGCGCCTGCTTCAGCTGCGACATTATCCAGAAATAGCTCTCTTCCATGGAAAGCTTTGAGCTCTCCCTAGCAAACCTGTGCCTGAACTTTGTGGCGGGAAAATCAGTATTCTCCTTTATTCCATTCTCCACTTCCATCTCTTCAATGTCCGCGTATTTCTCAGCATCCTTGTCAGAAAGGGTTTTTTTCTGGTCTGCATTCAGTTTTTTCCAGTCCGCAGACTTGCTCTTCTTTACAAAACCCGCCTTCAAAAGCCTCTTAGCAGCGCCTTCCATCTGAACACTCTTTTTTTTGCAATCCTTATAATACTGGTAATCCTTATTGAGATGCGTATTTAAACATTTCTCTGACAGTTTCCCGGCTTTTTTCTGTAAAAAAGGGCGACAAAGCCCTTGACATCCAGCAGGAGAGAGCCAGTCCTCACTGCAATTGTTTCAGCCAGCTGGAACCTGTTCCGCTCCTCCATGTAATTCCTGAGCATCCTGACCTTAACAAGCCCGTCTTTTTTGAGATGCCTGTCTATCTCAGAGATGAGCTCCGGGGTTATGCCAAGCTTTCCCACCCTCACATTTATCTGGAGCCCCTTGGCCTTCTCAACAAGACGCTTCCTGTCCTCATAAGATATTGAATCTTCCATAAAATCCCTTTCCTTAAAAGCAGAATTTCTGACATCTGATTATTATTTAAATCATTATCTAAATTATTTGACTATCCTTAACCCGCCTGAGGGAAGCTCCCTCACAACATCGTCAAGGTCGCAGGAGAGCTGCCTTGCAATCTTTTTTGCCACATCTGTCTTCTTTTCAGAGCCCTGCGCCACCACAACTATTTTTTCGCAGTTTTTCCTGACTGCAGATTCGGGGCCGCACATCACAGCGCCCTCGCAGATGCCCACGGCAACCTTCATCATGGCACGCATGGAATTCCGCTTGCCATAAATCATGAACGAGCCCTTGCCCATGTACTCGCCGGGCTTTGGGGTTACTGAAACCTGCTCAGGGCTCACATTGAAAACATCCATCTCTGAAATCCCGAGCTTCCACCCTCGAGAGAATGATGCGGTCTCATCTGCCGCTTCCTTGAGGGTTTGCTCTCCTACTCCTTTCTCCCCTGCCTTCACAATCACAAACGGGCTTCCTGCCATGTCTGTATGGAAGACAACGTCGCCTTTCTCCGTGTGCTTCTTCACTATTATGTCATTTGTTGTGGCGTCGCGCCCGCCTATAACGAGAAAGCCCTCTGAACTTATGAACCATCTGAACTTTTCATACCACTTCTTCTCGCGCTTCTTCACAGCAGCTTTTTTCTCTTCGCTCGCAGCCCTCGCAACCTCATGCTCCCCAAGCCTTTTCTTGGCAGCAGCTATTGCCCGCTCTGCTCCCAGTGCCTTTTTCCTGCTTTTCTTGGCTTCCTCAAAATACAGGGATGCATTCTCCTCAATTGAGCGCCTTGTGTCTATATCAAATTCAACCATATTCATCACCTGAGGAATCCCTGCGAGAGGGTTATAAATATGAAGGCGAGCATCATCAGTATAAGCGAGTGCTTCACCCCGTACCTTATATCACCCTCTGCAAGCTTTCCGATGACAAGCCCGGCAAAGAGCCCCTGTATGAGCGCAAGCATCACAAATATGCCGTTGAGGCTTCTGAGCCACTGCGAGAAGGAAATGACAAATGTCTGGAATGATGAGAAGGAGATTACCACCTTGTTGGAAATGGTCATGCTCGGGCCAATGCTGCCGAACATGCTAATTGACCTGCTGCTCACGCTCTGCATGTAGGGTATGAGAAAATTCTGTATTACTATTATTATCGCGATGAAGACAATGAATATCACATATGACTGCATTATCTGAGAATGTATGCTCGCACGCCTCTCTGCCCTTATCTTTTTGACTTCCATAAGCGAAGAGGTTACTGACCTGAGCACATCCTCAATGTTGCCCCCGTAGCTCTCTGCCTCTATGACAGTGGCTATGGCCTTTCGGATTATCGGGCTTCTGGTTGAGTCGGCGAAGCGCCTTATTGCCTTGTGGAACGGCACAGACCATTCTATCTGGTGGGCGAGCTTCTGCACATTTTGGGTGAGAGCCCCGTAGTCCTCCTTTGAGGCGCTTATGACAGCCATTGAAGGGGACATTCCTGAGCTCACTGCCCCTACGAAATTCCTGACAAACTCAGGGAATTTTTCCTCTATCTCCTTCTGCCTCTGATTTTCAATGAAAAAGTCCAGGAAGAACTGCACGCCCATTATGATTGCAGCAACTGCAAGGAAGGGCACGAAAAGCGGACTCTGCTTCAGAATCAGGAAATCAAGCAGGGCGAAAGCTATGCCAATTGCAATCCCTATTCTGTGCCTTGCTTCAAATCTTAAAACCATGCTTCTTTCCTCTTCATCTCAACTTTTTTTAAAACCTTTTTCAAATCTTCTTTCTCAAATATTCGGCTGTGTCATCTGCAAAAATATGATGAAAAATACGTTAAGCAGAGGTATCACCAGGTAAGTGCCTATGACCATCATGCTTCCCACGCTCATGTTACCCACATTCCCCCCAAGTATGCTTACAAGCGCCAGGGTTATTATGAAAAAGAGCGGGGCGGCAATAAGCACTCCGGTGTAAATGTCGGAATAGGTGGCTATTGTATCATTGTAGTTCTGCAGGTCCAGGCGGTAATTGTTGAGGGACTCCTCTGCCTTCTCCTTGAGCAGGCTCTTTATCTCAGCGCCTGCCTGTATTGTCGAGGTGAGGCTCTCCAGCAGCTCCTTGAACTCGCGCGAGGGAGTTGTGGAAGCCACATTCCTGGTAGCAGTTACAGGGTCAAAACCGAATACCTCTATGTAGTCAACTATCCTTTCAAACTCGGCAGATATCTCGCCGTACTCGTTTGAGCCTGCGATAAGCTTGAATATCATGAGAGGGGGGGTTCCCGAAGAGGAAATTGCAGCCATGTGGTTAAGGGCGAAGGGAAAGTTGGCCTTTATGCTCTTCTGCCTCTTCTGGATTTCCATTTTTGGATACTGATAAAATCCGTAGGCGCACACTGAAAGGGCAAGCAATCCTATGCCCAGCGATTTCAGAACTGCCAGCAGAAGCACGTTTCCGAGGATGAGGAATACTGGAAGGGAGAAGATTGATAAGAGAAAAAATGATGCCAGAGAAAAAAGCACCATAAGATTAACATAGGTATTAGACAATATTCTTATGTTCGCAGACCTGAGATTGTTGTAGAGGGACTTAAAAAAATTTGGGAACTTATCTAGCAGAAGCCCGCCTATCCTTCTGACTGTGATATTTGCAAATGCGGCAAAATTAGAGGGGCTGTATGCAGGGTATGCCCTCTCGCGCTCTATTATTTTCCTAAGCCGCTCTGACTCCCTGAACAGGTTGGTCCTCCTCAACTCGCTTGGCCTGTTCTCCCTTATCAGCTCCACAGAGATTGGAATCTCATCCTCATCTGAGATGAATTCCCTTTCCTTCTTCATCCTGTTCTCAATGCTCGCAAAAAGCCGCACTTTAAAGAAGCCGCTGAATATTGGGCGGGCTTGGGCTTGGGCTTCAGGCGCCTTATTTTTTTCAGCCCTCCTGCCCCTGAGCCGCACAGGCATTATCTTTATCCTCTTGATTTCGTTCCCGCTGCTGAACTCGAACTTCTTCTCCTTTTCTTTCTCGCCGCTGAACAGGGAAGCGAATGAAGCGGCCACCAAGGCAAAGGGCGCCCTTATAATGTTGAAGGCCTTTATGAGAACAGCATTTACTGAGAGGGGCTTAGAGAGGTTGGAGAGCTTAGCCTCTGGCTTTTTTCCTGCCTTTGCCTCGGGCTTTTCAGAGGGTTTGGCCTCTTTCTCAATGCCTGCCTGCGGTTTTTTCACTTCTCCCACGGCACTTTCAGCAATTGCCCTAACTGGCACTGGCTCCGGCTGCTTCTCTTCCCTCTCCGGCGCCTCCTCAGGCCTGGGCATTCTCCTCAAAATCTCGCCCATCAGCTCAGGCGCTATGTTTTGGTAAAGCGAATAAAAGAATCTGCTGTTCAGGTTCTCAAGCTCCAGGCAAAGAGCGGCAATCTGCTGCTGGTATCCCGAGATTACCTCTGCCTCGCTCTTCCCTCCGAGAAGAAACAGCGCCTTCTCCCTGAACTGGAAATATTTGTATCTCTTCGCCTGGTAGTCCTGCTCGAGATTCCTGAGCTGCTCCAGAGTTTTCTCCTTGAGCTCCTTGTAGCTCTTAATCTCATAAAGGATGTTGAGAATGTCAGACAATAACTTCTCTTCATAATCTATTGAAGAAACCGCATTCTCCTTTCCCTCTTCCAAGCTGATGAATGCGCCGGGCATCTCAAAATTCTCCTAAATTCTCTCCTTTTTCAGGAAGCGGGAAAGAGAGCTTTTCAGTTCAAGGCTCTCCTCAAGTGCTTCTTTTCTTATGAGGAGAACCTTTTTTATCCTGAGGGGCGAAACCTCTGAACTTGTGAGGCCGGCCCTTGCGATGTCCGAGTAGACCTTCAGCAGGGCCTGCATGCGGAGGATGCTTCCCTCGACCCCTTTCAGCTCTTCCCAGTTATCCTTTCTTATCATCCTATCTCACTCTGAGGTTCCTTAGCACTTCTTTCGGATTCCTATAATAGTTGTTTATGATGCTGTTGAACTCCTTGAGCCCCAGTATTTCGGATTCTGAAATCTTCTTCAGCAGGGCTGTGCGCTGCTCGAGCTCCCTGTATAAGGCGTCAATGGGTATCCCTGTCTTCTTGCTCATCTTCTCAAATGTGAAAGAGTTCTTCTGGAACCTGAAGACATCACTGGCAGCATCCCAGAATAGCAGCTCATTTGCATCCACAAAGCCGGCCTGCTCCTTTACGCTCTTTATCTCCTTTATCGCCACAAGGCGCCTGATGTTCTTGTCCGGCTCCTTTATGTGCGTAACTATGCAGACAGCGTCCATGGACTCTATCAGCGTTGCTGGAAGGCTTATAGGCGGGGTCTGCAGCCTCTTCACCAGCCCCTCAATCGAGTTTGCGTGGAATGTGCTGTATGACGGGTGTCCAGACGCCATTCCCTGAAAAAGCACATAGGCCTCTGCGCCCCTCACCTCCCCGACAATCACATAATCAGGGTTCTGCCTGAAGGTCTCGCTGAGGAGCTCGAACATTGTTATCTCGCCGTATTTCTCCTGCCCGGCGCCCCTCATTCCAATCCTTGACACAGCAGGTATCCAGTTGGAGTGCATAAGGTTAAGCTCTCTCGTGTCCTCTATGGAGCATATCCTTGCCTCGCGAGGTATGAAATCCATTATTGAGTTGAGGAATGTGGTTTTTCCGGATGCTGTTTCCCCTATCACCATGATGTTAAACTTGTGCTGGATGAGCATTGAGAGGAATGCAAATGCCTCGGGCGGCGCAGTGTGGTTCTTTATCAGGTCTATCGGGGTAAGGGGATTTCTTGTGAATTTCCTTATTGTGAAGGTCGGACCCCTTGATGTGATATCCTTGGCATAGGTGGCATTCACCCTCGAGCCGTCGGGAAGCGCGCCGTCGAGAAGGGGCCTTGAGTATGACACATACTTGTCGCACTTCTGCGCCATCTTCTCCACAAAGTTCATCAGCTCAGCATTGCTTTTGAACACAACGTTTGTCCTCATGTTCTCATATTTTCGGTGGACAATATACACCGGATAGCCTATGCCGTTGCACTCGACGTCCTCAATGTAATAGTCGTTCAGCAGGGGCTCTACCTGGTTCAGCCCTATGGAGTTCCTGTAGACATAATACATTATCCTCATGTAGCTCTTCTCTGAAATCTTCGCGCCCAGCTCAGAGAGTATTGACTGGACATTCTTTTCAAGATACTCTATCAAATTGTTGGACGCCCTGACTTTGGAGAGGCTTATGTCCAGCACCTCCTCCAGCCCTGCCATTATAAGCCTGAAGAGCTCCTTTTCAATCGCGTCGAGCGGATACTCCTCAACTTCATATAACAGCTCCTTGGCCTTGTCATCCCAGTATATATGCGCAAAAGCATATGGCGGGATGAGGGGGTATCTCACATCTATTTTCTCAATATCTTTGAATTCGGGGAGGGGAATTATCCTGGGAGCGAGGTCTATGGTAAACTTTATTGCCTCTTTTTCACCTTCTGAAGAATCGCCTTTCCCTTCTGCCATCTTATCTCACTTTACCTTTACACTTATCAGCTTGACTGTCAAGAAGTCAGAGGTGCTGTCCAGTCCGAGCTCAATTGCATAGTCATATTTTGTCGAGTCCACATAAACAATTATTGAAGAAGAGGCAAGGTTTGTGCCGCTCCTGACAAGAGATGTGCTGCCAAGGCCGTAGCCAGATGAGGAATCATTTCCTATCATGAAGCTGAATGTTCCCGAAGTAGCATTGTTGTTGTCCTTAAGGATTATGGAATTTATCAGATTTGAGGTGTTCACATCGGGCGAGCAGTTCTGGAACTGCTTGCTTACATTCCCGAAGACAGTGATATTCACCCTGAGCTTTGAGTTTTCAAGGATGTAATAGCATCCTTGCTCTGATTCTGTTGCAGAAAGTGACTCATTGGCGGTTGAGCTGATTACTGCAATATTCCCAAGGTCCACTTTTGTCCTCGGCTCCATGAGCTTTGAGTCGGTTTCAATCTGCCACCTGAGAGATTCATTGTCAATATAGACATTTCCAGTGCTTATCTCCAGGGGAACCACCCTCTGGGAGCCGGGTCCGCCCTCTGCGACGTCTATTATATACTGGTCAAGCACCTGCATTGCATCCTTTGTCTTTGAAAATGCTGTCCTGTCCCTGAGCCCGTTTACAATCGGGTTTCCCGCCTCAAGTATTATTATCACGGCGACTACAGTTATGAGTATGTAAAGAATTGCAGAAACCCATATCTGAGCCCTTCTTTTTTTCCATGCAATGTGAGTTCTCATTTTGCGGTATTAAGCGCAACCTCCTGCACGTTCTGGCTGCAGCCCTCTGGGAAAACGAAAAAGCTGCTGTTTGCAATGAATTCCTCAATCACAATATCCTTATTCTGCTGTGTGTAAAAAATGCTTGTGTTAATTTTCCTTTGCGGCTCCCTGACCTTGTCTGAAAAAACGCTTATGTAGCTTATCGCAGAGGTTCCGGTGTTTTCAACTGAAAACTCAAGTTTTCTCCCAGTGTAGGAAACGCTTTCCTCCTTAACATCTATTGACATTCTCATGCAGGTCGAAACCGAGTACTGCCCGAACATGCTTTCCTTGGCGCTGTTGAAGATGGATGAGGTCATGCCGATTATGTAAAAAATCAGTATCGCACTTGCGCCTATCAGCATTACTGTGAGCAGGATGCTCTTTTGCTTGGCCATTTTTGCTTAGCAGGTTTCCAGCTCTAATGCATCTTTTGCCAGGTTCTGATTCGGGCAGGGAGTGTTAACATCATTTATCTTTATCATCGGGGTTATTATCACCTGCTCAAAAGTCTCGTTTCGCGTTTCGTTATTGGAGATGGAGGTATTCCATAGCCACGAGCTTCTTGCCACTCTTCCCCTTTTCAGCACGCTTTCCAATATTGAAGCATTTTCATAGATTTCATAGCCACTTTCGTTGACACTTTCGTTTATTACAGTTATAACCTTAGTTATAACCTGCAGCTCTATATCATCAATGTCCCTGTTCCCGTTGTTTCTTACTATGAAGTCAATCCTGTGCTCAGATTCATTGTAGCATATCTGGGGATTTCCGCCTATCTGGACTGCAGTAAGCGAGACATCCAAAGTGCACCCAACACTTGTGGCTGAGGTAGTTTCTGCATAATTTATAGTTTCAGTTGTGAAGCTCTTGCCCCAGTTCATAACAACAGCGCCGAGGGCAACTGCAAACGCTATCAAAAGGACTGTTGCTATTAATGGCGAAACGCCTTTCTTCCCTTTTACCATTAAAAATTTTCTCATCTACTTTTCACCTCTTTCCATCTTCTTTAAGTTCTCATAAATATTGTCCAAGCTCTTCTCCTCCTTTCTCATGTTGTACAAATAGGGAACAGTCCCTATCAGCAAGGTGCAAAGCCCCATGGTTATCAGGATGTTCAGGAAATTATGGTTTATGTAGCCGTTTATGAAGCCGACTATCGCAAGGAAAGTAAAAGAAAAATACAGGAGAACACCCTTGTTCAGGAGGTTTATTGATTTCTCCCTGTTGAGCCGCGACTTCTCAAGCTGGACATCTATTATCTTTTCCTCTATGAAAGACCGCTCCTGCGGGTTTTTTGCATTCAAGATTTCCACCTCTTTTTTCCTTTTTTTTGTTTTACTCCTTTTTATTACTTTTGATTTATAAATGATTTAGCAATACCTCACTCCTGAATACTCTGCCTCCTTTTCTGAGCAGACAATCCATCTCCCTTTCTTGTTCATCGCAGGAACTGCCTTTATTGTGGAGATTGTTCCCTGCTTGAGCACGCGAAAGGCGCTTTGCCCTCCTGTCGGGACTGAGAGAACCTGCTCCCTTGATTCGGCACCGCCAAAGATGTCAAAAAGGTTGAATATCACCTTGTCCACATTTGTGTCCTTTGTATTGGCTATGGTGATGTCTATGCTGCTATTCCTCTGGCATGCATCCACAATATTTATCGCCACAGAATCGCATTCCTGCCTGTATGCCCTATCCTCGACATTCTGCGCAGATTCCCTGGCATATGATGCGCTCCAGGAATATATGAATGCGCCAAGGGCTATCATGAACACTGTTATCATCACCCATGAAATCCAGACAGAGTCCCCTTTCCTTCCAATTTCATTTTTCATCATAATTATTGCCTTAGGAAAATAATATTCCTGTTCTCGCCCTTCTCTGAAACGCAAAACACCGAGATGCCCGGGCTGTTTTCAGGAAGCATCTCATAGCTCTCGTTTGCAAAATAGAGTTTGAGAGCTTTTATCCCAGCAACTTGGGCTTCATAATCCTCGCTCAGGTTGAGGAGCGACGCAGATTCATTTCCATAAACTATTGCCTCCCAGCTGCTCTCCTCGGGAAAGGAGGCCTTCACGTATAAAGCGCCATTCCAGGACAGCGCATACATCAGCCCGAAGCCCCTGTCAAGCGTGGCGCTGTAGTTCAGGAAATCCTCAGTGAAGTTTGACAGGAGCGCTGGCGTGTCTGCTGAGGCAGCCAGCGAATAGTCAATAACTTTCGGGTATTCCCTTATGAATTCCGAGCAGGGAAGGCTTTTCCCGCCTTTTCCTGCCTGCGAGACGCTGTTCCTGTTTGAGTAAACGCTGTATATCAGCACGCAGAGCACAAGGGCTGCGAATATGTAAATCTGAGCTCTCCTGCCTGCCAGCATTTTTTTCCTCCCAAACTCCTGCTTAATCAGTGCTTATTGTTACATTCACCTTGCCATCAGGCGTGAGTCCGTTGTTCCTTATCACCAGCGTATGGGCGCCAGGCCCTATGCTTCTGTCAGAGCTTACTGCAATGTCCTTATATTTCAGCTCTGTATTGATTATGTACTTGTCTGTGTTGACCCTGTAGCCGAATGATGGAGATGGCAGCCCTATGAACTTCTGGCTCTTGAGATAATTCTCTCTTGAGCCGGGATTCTCGCCCTGCCTTGTCACAAATATATAAGCGTTCCCTGAGCTCTCGGCAACAACCTGCAGCTGCGCAGACGAGCCGGATGCAGATACATCCCTGCTGTCAGACGCAATGCCCACAATATGGCTGCTCTCATCTGAATATGCCATCTTGTCATTTGTGACAGTCCCTGAGAGCGAGCCGTCATATGTTATTATCATGTTCAGGTTCTGCACTGGCATTGCGGCAGCGCTGCTCTGGGCAGAGTCCACCTTGAACACAACACTGTATGTGCCCTCAACTGCAGGCGCGAGGAATGTGATTGTGTAGTTTCCTCCATTATCCTTCACCACAAAGTCATCTATTCTTGTTCCGTTTATCAGCACAGAGAACCTGTCCTTTGGAATCTCGCCCATTATGGCTACTGCGCTTTCTGCCTCTATCACAAAGCTCGCCGGCAGGTTCGCATAGAACAGGCTGTCTAAAGAGGACACATTCACACCAGTTGCCACAAGAGTGGAATCCACGGTGAATGAGATGGATGCTGAGGCCTGGTTCCCTACAAGGTCCATGCAGGTTATGTTAAAGGAAGGGCTCTGGCCGTTGAGCACAGTAACTTTTGCCTCGTGGTGCGTTGAGTCAGTGTAGGCAAAAATCACGCCTTCATAATAGCAGGTGGCAATCTCATTTGTATCTATTGTGAGTATGGGCTGGTTGCTGACAACTTTCCCAATATTACTGGGCTTCTTAAAAAGGATGATTGGCGCCTGGTTGTCATAGGTGCCTCCTGCCAGGTCTGAATCGAGCCCGATGTTCCCTGCACTGTCCTTCGCCTTCACGCTCGCATGATAAGTAATCCCATTTATTGCAGATGCATCATAATGAGTAACATTGCCTATCCACAAATTGTCGGCGAGATACTCCCCTGTATCTGCCCTTGTTATCGTTATGTAATAGCCAGCAACCCCGCTGGAATAGTCAGTTGAGGGCTCCCAATTGAAGGTTATTGTGCTGCTGTTTGTGCTCTGGTTTGGAGAGAGCATGAATGGAATTGTGGGCGGGGTTATATCTGACTTTATCTCATAATGCGATGCAGCGCCCCAGTTTCCTGCAGCATCCCTTGCCCTTACATGGAAGTAATGCACTCCGTCAACAAGAGAGCTGTAAGTCCTGTATGTTTCGTTGGCAAGCGCTCCCAAGTCGCCCTCAGGCACGATATCAGGGGTTGTGTTGCTGTTTTCGTCAAGCAAATAACTGTAGGCATAAACTCCGCTTGAGACCCCTGCTGAAACCGGGTCTGTTGCATTCCAGCTGAAGTATGGAGATGAAGAGTTGGTCCAGACCCCCTCTGCAAAGCTGCTGTAAAGAGAGCTGATTTCCGGCGGAGTAAGGTCAACTATTATGCCGTCTGAGCAGACCTCGCTGCTGTTTATGAAATATGCATTCTGGGCAATCACGCAGAACCTGTATGTATGCCCCTCTTCAAGGCTCAGGTTTGTGACAGTTGCTTCGGTGCTGTCAAGGGCGTCCTGCCAGCCGCAGCTGCCATCTATTGGAACGCAGCTGCCCGAACTGTTTATCCTGTAGAGATAAAACACTTTTGATTCGCGGTCAAAGGCACTCCATCTTGCATGCAGCGTAGTGGCGCTGTTGGTGTAATCGCCGTCATCAGTAACAATAAGGTTTGTCGGAGGAGTCAGATCGTATGCACCTTCCTGCAATGTGATTATGTCAAGGTCGCTCTGATTGTTTCCGGCATTATCCATAACCTCATAATTCACTGTCTTTGTTCCATTCCCTGCTGAGAGCACCCACGCCTTTGTGGAGCTGCAGGGCTCCCAATCAGTCCAGTTCAGGTCCTCATTTGAATATCTACACTGCTTCACGCCGTTTGCATCGCTGTAACTCAAGCTTAGAACTACATGCCGGGTTGCTGTTTCCGCATCGCCGCCGTTTATAGTTACAACAGCATTCGGCTTTGTGTTGTCCAAAATCACTGTTGCATTCACATAAAACACATTCCTGACATTGTCATTGACCTTGGCAATCAGAACCTTTTCCCCGTCGCCGTCCATATTGACAGTTATGTTGGCAGTGTAAAGGGCGTCATCCTTCACCAGGTCAGGAGGAATCCCGTTATCTAGGAGGTAGACAGTTCCATTGTTGTAATCCAGAGCGCTGTAATTAGCTTCAACTGAGAAACCGACATCATTTCCCACATATGTCAGAGTAATTGTTGTTCCATTATTCACTATTGAGGGAACTGCAGAGAGGATTCCAACAGGCCTTGGAAGCATGCCTGTGCACACTTCTGACAGGTTCTTAGGAGCATAATACACGTAATCTCCGAAGCGGGCATAGCCGGCAATAAGCACATTCGCACGAACGCTAGAAATTACAAACCCGAATCCTCCGCAGGGCGGTTCAGTCCCCCTTATTAGTGTGTAATATCCCAGATCACTGAATAATTTTGAATCTTCAATTCTGCTGTCAAAAAACACAGAATTATTTATTTCACTGTTCATTATCTCAGAGCTTGTTATCTCTGAATTTATTATCACAGAATCAATTATCCTGCACTGAGTTGTGTAATCAGGATTTTTAACAATGCTTGAATTGATTATGATTGAATTTCTCACATAGCAGCCGTCAACAATTGAGTTCTCAATGTTTGAATACCTTATGTCTGACTCGTTGACTATCTGCGAGTTTGAAACATTCGTGTTGTTGACATAAGAGTTGCTTACTATGTAGACAACAGGGCTCTCCTTTACATTTTCATAATTTCCAGCAGTGTCTGTGCTGTAATACCTGACTGCCTTTGTGCAGACAGAGTTGAACGGGCACGAGACATTAAGCATAGTTGGGTTTGAGGCTGATTCTGTTGCAGGCGTGCACTGGCTCTCATTGCCAGGGCTGTAAGTGCAGTAATATGTGCTCTCGCAGCCAGAGGCAGAGTCAGAGCAGTTCAGCGTTATGTTTGAGTAATATGTTGCATAATAGGTATCCATGTAAACTATCCAGTTGTCCCAGGCAGGGCTTGCGACATCATCTGTGGTTTCAGGAGCAGTGAAGTCAATGTCCCAGGCGCCAGGCATCTCTGCCTCATTCCCCTGATGCGCAGATTCATTTGCATAAACCTTGACCCTGCACTTGTCAATCCCCTCCTCAGTGCAGTCCATCCCTGATTCAAACGGCTGGACTGAATTGCACGGCATGGAATTCCAGCTTCCGTAATTTGTTCCATTGTCATTGCTTAAAGCATAATAGCATGAGTCAGCCATGCACCCATTTGCAGCAACAGATGCTGTGACATTCATGATTGAGCCATTCTTGTACCATCCGGAAGTTGAGCTTGTGGAATCTATTGAAATTGTTGGCGCCTTGTTGTCAACTGAAATGCTGAGGTTGCCGCTTCCTGTGCTTGAAGCAATGGTTGTGGCGTTTATCCTTATTGTGCAGCTGCCGAAGTCATTGTTCCTGCAGAGGGAGCTGTTGAAGTTTACGCTGTAGTCGCCTTCTAAACATGTTCCACTGCTAAAGCCAGTTGAATTCCATGAATTCCCATTAACTGACCACTCATAGCTGCAGGAGGAGAGCCCTGAGCCCACATTGGATATGCTGTAATCAACTGCAAACTGCCCATTAGAGCAGCCCGGGTCGACAATCATTATAACTGGTGCAGTGAGCTCAATGCTGAACTGTCTTGAAGATGCACTGCCTGTATTCGCTGCATTATCTGTTGCATAAACATAAACCTCGCAGGCATTTACTCCCTGGTGCTGGCAGTTCATTCCAGGGCCGACTGTGATTGTAATATTGGAATTGCATGCATATTCAGTATAAGGCAGCGTCTCTGTCCCATTGCTCACAACTTTGTAATAGCACTTGTTAAGCCCTGAGCCGCCAGTGTCGGAATTGTCTATTGAAACATTGAAGTCAGAGGAGAACCAGCTTCCTGCATCAGGGCTTATTATTGAGGAGGTTGGGGGCACCTGGTCAACCAGTATCTCAGTAGGTGAGGATAGGTTGCTGTTGTTTACATTGTCTACTGCATAGCCGCAGAACCATGAATTAGAAGATATAACAACTGGCGAGGAATATTGAATATATTCTGAGATTGAGAATTCAGGGCAGTAGGCGCCTGTTCCGTTTATGTAATAATATGTCATAGAAGAATTGCAGCCGCTTCCAGAGTCAGAGCAGGAAAGATTTATTGATGCGCTTGCCGACTGCCAGGCAGAAGGCGCTCCTAAAATGTTTATTTCAGGATTTGAATTGTCAAGTGCAACTGTAAACTGGCATGTTTCAGTATTTCCCAAAGTGTCATAAGCATTTATTGTTGAAATCTGTGAATATGAATCAAGGGAATTCCAGTTGTACTGCCATTCATAAGGCGCTGATGAATCTGCGCCGCCTGCGCTTGTTGTGTCAGGGAATGTTGCATTGCTTATCCCGCTTCCGCTGTCAACTAAATCTGCAGTTATATTATAACTTCCTGAGGATTTGTTGTTGTAATAAATTGTTGTGCCTGAGACATATGCAAATGAGGAAGATTCATTAATTGAGCTTACACTACAAGAAGGTCCTGTTGTGTGTATAATTAATTTTATGCATCCTGCTTTTGAACCCCAGTTCCCGAAAGAATCCCTTGCAGAAACAGTCCACCAGTAATCATTTTCTTCAAGCCCTGGAGAAGTATAATTAAGTGATGAAGATGTTGATGTTTCAACAATATTAGTGCAGAGAGCATTGCTGTAAATTGTTATATTGTATTCTGAAACTCCTGCGCATCCAACATCACTTGGTGCAGTCCAGCTTAAAGTAGGAGTGCTATCTCTTGTCATTGTGTTATCTGCCGGAGAAAGTCCTGTTGGAGCGTTCGGGCCTGCGAAATCAATGAGATAATTCCCTGAATTGGTTATGGTTTCTGTGTTGGTTAAATTGTCTGTTGAATATGCGCAGATTTTCTGAGAGCAGTATGTTCCCGGTGCGCAGGTTATGTTGAATGTTTCCGAATATGCACTCGTTCCGGTTGTGTTGCAGGCTACCCCTGAATCAACAATCTTGTAGTATGTTGCATTGCATCCTATTCCTAATCCATCTTCACAGGTGAGATTGATGAAGGGCTCTACCTGCGAGCAGGACTGGCTGTTTGGAACAAATGAAGTTGTCGGAGCGGTGTTGTCTATCTTGGCAGTTTGGTTTACCGTTGTTTCAGTGTTTCCTATGTTGTCTGTGCTGTTGTATCTTACATATGTTGTTTCTTGCGTGCTTATCTGCACTGGTAATGAATATGTTGTATTTGGAGTGCAGGAGTTTGTTCCGTCTGTGCAGTATTGTGTTGTGCCGCATCCGCTTATCGGGTCTGCACAGGTTAGAGTGATGTTTATGTAGGATGTTACTTCCCAATTTCCGAATGTGTATGATGAGCCGTCTTCTTTTACTGCAGTTGCTGTTGTGGATGGGGCGTTTTTATCTACCTTTACTGTTTTGTTTAAAGTAGATTCTGTGTTTCCTGCTGAATCAATGCTTCTATACCTGACATAAGATATATTTTCCGAGGATATATCAAATGCTGAAACATACTCTGTTGCGGGCGTGCATGAATTTAGCGTGTCTACGCAGTATTCTGTTGTTTCACATCCGCTTCCTGACGCGTCGCTGCATGAGAGAGTTATCTGCACATCATTTGAAGTCCAGGTGTTGAATGTATAACTGCTTTCACCAGGCGGACTTGTGGCTGTTGCATTTGTTGTTGGAGCAGTTACATCTATTGTTATTTTTGTACATGCGCTCCATGCCCCCCAGTTAGAAAGAGAATCTTTTGCTCTTACCTTCCACCAGTACTCACCCTGTGCGAGTTCTGTTGAAGTATAAGTGTTTGATGCTGGAGCTGAGGTTTGGACTATTGCAGTGCATCCCGAATCTGAGTATATTGTTATGTTGTAGCCTGAAATTGTTCCAGAACATCCATTATCAGATGGGATGCTCCATTGGAATGTGGTTGTGTTATCATTAGTCTCTGTGTAATCTGCTGGAGTTAATCCTGCCGGAGCATTAGGCCCTGTTTCATCTATTGAATAATTGCTGGATGTCTCTACGCTTTCTGAATTTCCAACGCTGTCTGCTGAATAGGCGCACACTTTTCTTACGCAGTCTGTTCCAGATGCACATCCTACACTGAAATTAGCTGAATATGTGCTCATCCCGCTTGTGTCGCAGGAAGTTGTGGAATCAACAACTTTATAGTAGATTGCTGCGCATCCTGAGCCGCTTCCGTCAGAGCAGGTTAAGTTTATAGAAATATCTGCTGCTGTGCATGCCTGCCCATTGGGAATTATTGTTGTTGATGGATTCTCTTTGTCAATTTTTATTGTACTGCTCTTTGTTGTTTCTGTGTTTCCTACTGAATCTGTGCTGTTGTATCTGGTGTAATTTGTGCATATGCTTCCTGATGCGCAGGTAACATTATACACTGCGTTGTATGATACTCCGGGTGTGCATGAATTCGCATTATCCATGCAATAATCTGTTGTTCCGCATCCGCTTCCTGATGCATCGCTGCAGGTAAGATTTATTTGGGCATCGCTTGCAGTCCAGGTGTTGAATGTATATCCGCTTACGCCAGGGGGGCTTGTGGCTGTTGCAGTTGTTCCCGGCGAAGTTAAATCAACTTGTATTTCTGTGCAATTGCTTGAATTGCCGATATTGCCCAATGCATCAATAGCCCTTACCTTCCAGTAAGATTTGCCTTCCGGAAGGACAGACGCGTTGATTCTTGTTATTGAAGTTGAATTGATTTCAGAAATAATAGTGCAGTCCAAATCAGAATAAATTGTTATGTTATAGCTTGATACTGCTGAGCATCCATTATCTGATGAGGCGCTCCAGGAAAGTTCAGGGGTGCTGTCTTTTGTCCAGCTTGCATTTGCAGGAGAAAGGCTTCCCGGAACAGACGGGCCAAAAAGGTCTGTCTGATAATTTCCTGAGGACACAATGCTCTCAGAATTTGCAGCGAGGTCTGTTGAATATGCGCAGATTTTCTGAGAGCAGTATGCTCCTGGTGCGCAGGTTACGCTTATGGAAGATGAGTAAGTGCTCATTCCTGTTGTGTTGCAGGTTGTTGCCGACTCAACTATTTTGTAGTATGTTGTATTGCATCCTGCAAGTGCGTCTGAGCATGATAAATTAACAGTTGGCTGTGTTGAATTGCAGGACTGGCTATTTGGAATGATGCTTGTTGAGGGTGCTGTCCAATCTATTGTTATGGTTCTTGTCTGCGAAACTCCAAGATTATTGAAAAGGTCCTCTCCGTAAACCTTGTATGAGTATGTTCCCTGGGCTAGGAGCGTTTTGTTCTTGTACCAATTTGTGCCTGAGCCGGACATGCTTTCATTCGAGCCGTTCCACTCCAGGTTTGAATAATTCAATGCCTTGTCTGAGGTAATGTTAATGTAAGTCCAATTCCTGCTCACTTTTGCTCCGTCAACATCTGTTGGAGAAACAAAAATTATTGCAGGAGTGCTTGTGTCAACTTTGATTTCATTTGAGGAAGAATAGCTTACCATATTTTCAACATTGTCTGTTGCATTGTAGATGTATTTGTAGCAATAGCCAGAGCCGAGAGTGTCAATTACATATGTCTTTGAGGTTGAGCTGTTTCCAACTGCAGAGAAGCCGCCGTAGGAGCCGCAGGTTGTTTCTGTAAGAGTTGCAGATTGCCTGTAAAGCTGTGCTGTTGCAAGCCCTGAACCAGAATCAGTGCCTGCGCTGACATTTATCTGCTGATTAGTCTCAGCCGTTGTTCCATTATAGTATGTTACGCTTCCTCCTGAGGGCGCCGTTATGTCCCTTGTTACTGTGAAAGTGCAGGTGTTTGTGTTGTTGACATTATCATATACATTAATTGTTGCTGCCTGCGAATATGAGTCTGAAGAATCCCAACTATACTGCAAAGAATATGGACTTGAAGAATCATTAATTCCCACTGAAACAGTATCAGGGAAATAGACGCTTGAAACTCCTGAGCCTGAACTATCTGAGGATGAAATATTCACTGTAAATGAGCCGGAATTTGAGCCGGAATTTCCGTAATATATTGTCGTTCCTGAAACATATTGATACTGGGCTCCGGAATCCTCTGAAATTGAGGAGACAGAACAGGTCGGATTTTCAGCATCGATGTAATAAAGCGAAGATGTTTGTACAGATTCAGTATTCCCAAGGGAATCATTGCTGTAATAGCAAACTTTCCTTATGCACACTGAATCTGCAGGGCAGGTTACGTTAAATAAAGAAGAGTAAGTGCTCATTCCTGTGTTGTCGCATGTTGTGCCCGAGCTTACATTCTTGTAATATGTTCCTGATGCAGATGCGCATCCAACTGGTGATGCAGACAGATTAACTCCTGAAACATTGGTTTTTGCCCATGCGCGCCCGTCAGGATTTATGGAAGTTGTCGGGCTTGAGATGTCATAGTTGAATGTGGTTGAGGTTGTGCTTGAGTTTTTGGTGTTTCCGCATGCGTCTGATATGTTCTCAAGTGTTCTTAGGTATATTGTGCATGTTCCTGTGCTTGAGCACGCTGATGATGCGGTGAATGTGCATGTTGCGTTTGTTCCGCTTGCCACAGCAGTTGAATTGCACAATATGTTTGTGCATGCTGCCTCCTTACACACCTGAAGCTTTACGCTTTCTGCGTCTGAATCTGAGACTATTCCTAATGCATTTATTGTTGTTGATGCGCCTGCGCATGCTGGTGTTGCTGATGGAGAGGTTGGGGTGCTTGGTGCTGAATCTGTTGTGCTGCTTGCCCAGCCAGATGCTCCGCATGTTATTCCGGAATAGCATACGTATGTTGCGCTGTTGTAGCATGTTCCAGCGTCGCAGTTTCCGCCTGAGCAGGTGCAGACACCTGAATTAACATCAGTGTCTGTGCTTCCTGATGTTCCTCCGCTGTTGCATGCAACATTGTAACAGCACGTGTTTATGTTCCCGCTGTTGCATGTTGAACTGGCGCTTCCTTTACAGTATGCGCTTGATGCAGAGCACATTGTGGTTGTGCTCGGGCATCCTGTTCCTATGTAGTAGCAGGTTGTTCCAGTCCAGCATTTTCCGCTTGAGCCGGTTCCTGAGCATGCGCCGATGTAATCTATTGGGTATTTTGATGTTGTTGAGCTGTATGATGTTTCTGCGCTTTCATTGTTTCTGGCTTTTATCTGGTATGTGTACTGGCTGAAGCAGTTAAGCCCCGAGTCAGTATATGATTTTGCAGTGCCCCAGTTGTAATCGGTTGCTCCTGGGTTGTATGATGTTTCGTTTGCGTAGTATTGAGGGTTGTTGTTTGCGCATACGCTTGTCCATGATACATTAAGGCTTGTTGCTGATAATGGAGCTACTGTTGGGGTTCCTGGTGCTGCAACAAGAGTGTATTTTGAGGATTCTCCTGATGCTGTTCCTGTATTTGAGAGCCCGTCTCTTGTCTGAACAGTATAATTGTATTTTGTGTTGCAGTTTCTTCCTGAATCTATCCATGATGCCCCTGCCTGCCATCCAGTGTTTCCTGACGGGCTTATTCTTGAGAGAAGGTAGTTTACTGTTCCGCTGCATCCAACATCAGTTGCAGATGTTGCTGTTACTGTTATCTGAGAGATGCTGTCTGCTGTTATTGATGCGATTGTTGCAGGATTCGGATTTGGAGGAGTTATGTCAATGCTTAATGTTGTACAGGAACTCCAATTTCCCCAATTGTTAAGCGCATCTTTTGCCTTCACTCTCCACGAGTATGCGCCTGTTGAGAGGGCTGTTGGGGTCCAGCTTGCTGAGGACGGTGTTCCCGTCTGTATTGCAGTTCCGCTGCAATCTGTGCTTGAATATAATTCAACTTGGTATCCTGCTACTGATGAGCATCCGACATCTGATGCAGCATTCCAGGATAATGCGGGCGCTGCTGTTGCAGTGCATGTTCCTGCGCCAGGAGAAAGTCCAGTGGGAGTGCTTGGACCTGCAAAATCAATATAATAAATATTTGAAGTAGCAATAGGCTCTTCATTACCTAGAGAATCTGTTGAGTAGGTGCATATTTTCTGCGAGCAGTTGCTTCCCGAAGCGCATCCAACATTTATGGCAGAGGAGTATGTGCTCATGCTGCTTGAGTTGCATGTTACTCCTGAATCCACTATCTTGTATTTTATTGTTCCTGAGCATCCTGAGCCCGAGCCGTCATCACATGAGAGCGTTACTGAGGTGTTTGACGCATTGCAGGACTGCCCATTCGGATTTATTGTTGTTGTTGGGTATTGCAAATCTATCTTGACTTTTTTTGTTATTGTGGTCTCAACGTTGTTCACATTATCTGTGCTTGTATAGCTTACATTCCACATGCATACAGTTCCTGCAGCGCATAAATAATCTGCTGGAAGAGACATTAAAGAAGTGGGGACGCAGGAAAACAATGAAGAGCATATGTAAGTACTTTTGCAGCCACTTTCAGAATCACTGCAAATGTAATCTTGTATTGTGATATTTTTATTTGTCCAGGAATCCAATGTGTAAGGATTTGAAGTTCCATATTCGTAAGCATTAATTGTTGTTGAGGGCGCAGTGTTGTCGTTGTAAATGTTGAAATAGTCTGTTTTATTAGTGTTTCCCCAAAAAGCCACGCACGAGGCGTTTTGTGAAAGATAATCTGAAACATCGCTCGTATTCCAGGTATAAGTAAGAGAATATGGTGAAGAGTAATCAACACCGCCCGCTGAAACAGTTGTCGGAAATGCAGTGTAATTTGTGCCGCTGGGGTCGTTAGTGCTTACACTTACACCTACACTGAAACTTCCACCCGCATTGCTGTTATAATATAGAGATGTCGAACTTGGGATGTAACTATTGCCGCTTACCGCGCTCATTCCAGAGATGCTGCATGTTATTGTGTAGGCAAATGCGCTGAATCCGAATGAAAGCCCCTTCTCTCCAAGAGGACTTACTCCGTAGAGCAGGAAAAAGCATAAGATGACAGCAGCCAGGGCGCCGATGACTTTTCTTGATGCGCCTTTCTCTTTAGCCCTGCGCATTTCACACCTCTTTTTTCCCTTCTTCAAATAAGTAAATGATCTCATCCTATCGCTTTTGAAACTTTTTTTGCAAATGGGCATGCTTTTCTGGCAGCTGCTCGCCTATCAGTCCCTCAATAAGCTTCTCTATTTTTGAGGAGACCTTCATGCCGTTCTGCTCGCAATATTCCCTAAACCTTGAGAAAACATCCTCATCCAGCGTTATTGTTATGCGCTTCTTCAAGAGACCCGCCTGCCTTTTATTTTTTTTAATAATTATGCATCAATGCATACTTTATCATATAAAACCATACTAGTATTTACTTATATATAAATGTTTTGGGAATGGCACTCTTAATTTAATATTTACTTATCATTACTAATATATAAATATTATTATAATTAAACATTAATACTTACTAATAAGAAAGAGTATGTATTCGCCTAATCTTTTCTGTCCTAAAGAATCTTAAATCCCTTGATTTTATCCTTCAGATAGGCCTCTTTTGAAAGGGCTGCCAAGAGCCTTTCAGGAGAGTTGTAATTGCGGGGAACCTCTGCGCATAGAAAGCCCTTCTCCCCGAAAACTTTCCTGTATTTCCTGCGGAAAGCAGCAGCATGCTCCTTCAGGGAAACAGGCGGACCCCGCCGGATTATCCCTTTTCTCATTGCAGCGTCATTCAGCGAATCCTTGTCAATTAAATAAACAAAATGGGCCCTGCTCTCCTGGTCCCACTGCCATGCCGAGCGCTTGACAGGGAACTCATTTTCTTCAAGTTTTTCCCTGATGAATTCGAATGCCTTCTTCACCTTGCAGCCAGATACATCCTTATTCCCGGGAATTGAAAACGCCATGATGACAATCTTTCCAGGCGCTGTGCCTATGTCAAGCGCTTTCTCCCTGAAAAAGCTCTCTGACGGGCTTTTCAGGAACCTTTTTGCTTCTTTCCTGAAAATTTCCATATTCCCTGGCGAGAGCGATGCTGCGGCATTCCTGTCTGGCTGCACAGGGTCGACAAGCACAAGCGGGCCTGCTGTTTTTGAGGTGTTGAGGTTGAACAAAGCCCTGCCCTTCTGGTGATTCTCAGGGTCAATGACTACTTTCTTATCCCACTTCTGCGAGGCAGAAAGCAATTTTATGAAACCGCCATAATATATTGTCATTATGTCTATCACATGCCCTGAAAAGCCGCTTATGAATGACTCTGCACCATAAACACCTATGCCTTTGCAAAATGCCCTGGCAAGCCGCACCTCATTGGAAAGCCCCTTTCTGGCTGAAAGCCGCTTCCTTATCCATGCTGAATGCATAGGGCTGACATCAATAACATTTACCGCTTCCCCCGGCTTCCTTATTTTCAGAACAGGCACTATCTCAAAATGTATCCCATCCCTCTCAAACTGGTAATAGTCACGCGAGCCCTTCACCCTTTGAGGGCTGAATTTTGAAAGCGCCTTTCCAAGAATTGATGATATATCTTTATCCTTATATCTGCCAATTTCAAATCTGACAAAGATGTCGCAGTCATAATCATCCCTGAGAAATGTGCCCTTTGCTATTGAGCCGCCCAGCACTGCATCTCCCAAAATCCTGGCCTTTCTTATCTCAGCTTTTATTTCAGAAAGGACTTTTTCGCATTTCCTTTTCACAGAAGGGTCGGGCCTTATCTTCTCCAGCACTGCACTCAAAACCCTGCCATACTTTGACTCTGTCATCAAAAATCAAGAAATTAAGGTATTATAAAAACTTAGTGCTTCCTTACCTCGATAGTCCTTCCAGTGTTTTCGAGGATTACATTTCCTGAACTTTCAAGGCAGAGCACATTTTCCTGAACAGAAAGCGCCACAGTCGCTATCGGCTCAACACTCTTTGTGTTTTTATTTATCAGAAACAAATTTTTACCTGTTGAATTGTATGCATCTGAAAGAAAATTCCTCACAGTGGCATCACTAATCTGCGCAGGCGAAGGGGAAGACGTGTTCACAAAGCACACAGAATACCCTGCGGGCACCTTTAGATAATATTCCCTGCTTTCTCCAGAGGAAAGAGAGGCAATGTCCTGGGGAACCTTTGCCTTGAACTGCACAAGCGCGGCAGTGCTGGCAGTGTTTCCAATGCTGACAATTCCCTTGTACCCGAAATAGAAAACTACGCCTATCAGGAGGGCTGCCATGATGTAGATGAACACCTGATTCTGAATCTGGGCCCTCATAAGACTGATCTTTTTCTATATATATTTAAATCTTGTCAAAAACCACCAGTTAAAGAATAGTGGCATGAATGTTTAGTGGAAAAAACAATCATTGTGGTTTTTGAGCACACAAAATTCCAATAGTAAATTATATTTACTATCCAAACCACTTTCAAAGATAAGTGGAATTTTGTTGTTTTAAGCATTGAACAAACTTTAAATACTCCCTCCAGATATGAAAATCAAATAATTTTTAAATAACCAATTATAATCCCCTGAAAAGAATAGTGAAATCCCAAATGACAAGAATAACAAAGCTGGTGCTGGAAGGCTTCAAGTCCTTTGCAAAAAGGACCGAATTCCTGTTTGACGAGAAGTTCAACGTCATACTCGGGCCCAACGGCTCTGGCAAGTCGAATGTTCTTGATGCGTTCTGCTTCGTGCTCGGAAGAACATCTGCAAAGAGCATGAGGGCTGAGAGGAGCGCCAACCTAATCTATAACGGCGGAAAGCTGAAGAATCCCGCCTCAAAGGCAGAGGTCTCTGTGTTCTTTGACAACTCAGACAAGGTTTTCCCTCTGGAGACAAAAGAGGTTAAGATAACAAGAATAGTCAAGCAGAACGGGCAGGGCGTCTACAAGATAAATGACAAGCGGGTTACAAGGGGTGAGACAATAGAGATTCTTTCCACCTCAAAGATAGACCCTGAGGGATACAACATAGTTCTTCAGGGCGACATAAATGACTTCGTAGAGATGAGCCCCCTGAACAGGAGGGCGCTTGTGGAGGAAATTGCCGGAATCTCGGTATACGAGGACAAGAAGCAGAAGGCGCTCCTGGAGCTGCAGAAGGTGGATGAGCGCATAAAGCAGGCCGAAATCATACTTTCTGAAAAGGAGGCGGCCCTATCTGAGCTGAAAAAGGACAGGGAGCAGGCGCTGAAATACAAGGAGATTAAGGAGAAGATAGACCAGAACAAGGCGTCATACCTCAGCATCCTGATAAAGAAGAAGAAAAAGGAAGTTGGCAAGGCAGATGCAAAAACAGCAGAGCTCTCAAAGGAGATTGAGGATACTAGCAAGGAGATAACTGCCATCAGGAGCCAGATTGAGGAAAAGAAAAAGCTCATTGAGAACATAAGAAAGGAAATCAACGAGAAGGCAGAGACCGACGAGCTGGCGCTCAACAGGGAGGTTGAGGAGCTGAAGATAGGGATTGCAACCCTCAACACAAAAATTGAGAACCACAAGAAAGAGCTGCTGAAGATAGATGCTAAGATTGCCTCATCAAAAAAAGAGATTGAGGATGACAATTCCAGAATAAAGGAGATTTCTGCCGAGGCGGACTCGCTGAAAGCAAAGAAGGCGGACAACGAGAAGCAGATAGCCAAGATTGACGCCAGCATAGCGGAGTTCAGGAAGAAGCACAACCTCGATGATGTCACAGCAATAGAGAAGGAGATAGAAAATATTGACTCTGAAAGTGAGAAGGCGTCCCAGGAGCTCCAGAAGCTCAATGAGGAAAAGCATTCGCTGCTGAGGGAGAAGGACCGCCTTGAAATCCAGATAAGCACAATCGAGCAGCAGATTGAGAAGGTCACTGAAATAGAAAAGGAGCACAAGGAGGAGATTGAGCAGCTGAAGGGCAAGAAGAGCGAGTTCAAGCAGACAATCCTTGAAATAAACAGGTTCCTCTCAGAGGCATCCTCTGTGGCGGCGCGGCTCGCCGATGCAAGGATTCATCTGGGCTCTCTCAGCCAGGCGCTTCAGCGCGCAAGAATAAAGAGCACAATTGCAAGGGAGAGTTCCCAGGCAAACATTGCCACGAAGCGGATAATCGAGCAGAAGGGCAGGATGCCCGGCATAATAGGGACAGTCTCGGAGCTTGGAAAGGCGCCCTCAAAATACTCTCTCCCCCTTGAGGTTGCAGCAGCCAACAGGATAAAGAGCATTGTTGTCGAGAATGAGGACAATGCGACAAACTGCATAAGATACCTGAGGGAAAACAAGCTTGGTGTTGCTACATTCATACCCCTTACCAAGATAAAGGCGCCGGCAATAAGCGAAGAAGTTGAAAAGCTCTTATCTGCCAAGGGCGTCTTCGGGTTCGCATGCAATCTCATAGAATACGAGCCGAAGTTCAAGAGGGTATTTCAGTATGTATTCTCAGACACCTTGGTAATAGAGAATGCTGAGGTTGCAAAGCGGCTGGGAATCGGTAATGCAAGGATGGTGACCCTTGAGGGAGACCTCTTTGAGAAGAGCGGGCTGATTACAGGAGGGTTCCGCCAGAAGGAAAACAGGGGCGGGTTTGCGGAAAAGGAATCGACGCAGGAGCTAGGCCGGCTTGAAAAGGAGTCGGCAGAAGCAGAGTCCCTTGTAACAAAGCTTGAAGGCGAGAAGAAAGCCATAGAGGACAGGATAGCGGAGCTGCGCGAGAAGAAGGCAACCCTCGACGGCGACATAATAAAGACAGAGAGAGGGCTCCATCTGGAGTCATCTGACCTTGAGGTATCAAAGAGGAACAAGGAGCTCGCAAAGGAGGACATGAAGAAGGCCGAAGAGAAGCTGAAGGAGAAGGAATCGGCAATATCCTTATCAAGCAGGAAGCTGGCAGAGATAAAGACAAGGAAGCAGGAGCTGCGCATCAAGATGAGCGGCTTGAGAGACCCTGTGCTCCTCGCAGAGCTCACTGCATTTGACCAGAAAAAGGCATCCCTGAAGGAGGAGAACACCCAGCTTGACATACGCATGGGAACCCTCTCAAACCAGATTGAGCTGATAAAAGCAGGGAATGAAAAGGCATCCAAGGTGATAAAGCAGACAGGAAAGGAAAAGGCGGAATTCTCAGCAGAGACAAAAAAGATGGAAAGCAATTCAAAGTCAAAATCATCATCGCTGAAAGAGAAGGAGGAGATGCAGAAGGGCTTCAAGATAAAGTTCAAGAAACTATATGAGCAGCAGCAGAAGATATCAGAGGAGATTTCAAAGTCAGAGGCGGACATACAGATAAAAGAGGACAAGAACAGGAACACAGAGATGCACATCAACAACATCGCCCTCAAGAAGGCAACAGCATCAGGGGAGCTGACCGGGCTGGAGAAAGAGTTCGAGCCATTCAAGAATGTGGTGCTGATAACAGCCAAGCAGGAGGCGGACCTCAAGTATGAGTTTGAGAAATACGAGCACCTGATTCAGGAGATGGGCGCGATAAACCTGAAGGCGCTGGACGTCTATGACGCCGCAGAAAGGCAGTACAACGAGCTTCTTGACAAAAAGGCAAAGCTCTCCGAGGAAAAGAACTCTGTGTTTGCAATGATGCAGGAAATAGAGACAAAGAAGGCGGGGATTTTCATGAAGACCTTCGAGTTGCTGGACGCCAACTTCAAGAAATTCTTCTCAGCCCTGACTGTCCAGGGAGAGGCATTCCTCGAACTTGAGAACAAGGAAAACCCCCTGGCAGAGGATTCAGGAGTGCTTGTGAAGGTGAAGATAACCCAGAACAAGTTCCTTGACATCAGGTCGCTTTCAGGAGGGGAAAAGACCCTCACAGCCCTTGCCTTCATATTCGCAATACAGGAATTCGAGCCGGCATCATTCTACATACTCGACGAGGTTGACGCGACGCTGGACAAGAGAAACTCTGAGAAGCTGGCAAAGCTCATCAGGAAATACTCTGAAAAGGCGCAGTACATAGTGATAAGCCACAACGACAGCATAATCTCAGAAGGAGATGTGCTTTATGGCATATCCATAGAGCCGGAGCGCGCTATGAGCATGGCTGTCTCCATGAATTTCCCAGAGGCAAGGGCGATGGTGGCCAGCTCACAGAAAAAACAGGCAGAGCAGAAAAACTGAAGAATCAGCGCTACTTCCCTTTCTTTCCCAAAGTCAGGATTTCTTTCCCCTCAGAGATTATCTTTTCTGAGCCAGATTTCAGACCGCTGTTTATCCTTCCAGAGGCATCGCTTATCCTACCGCCCAGCTCCTCAAAGAAGTTTCTCGGGCTCTCATAGCAGAGCGGCATGAGAATCTTCTTGAACTCGTCAATGGTATTCTTCCAATTATAGTTCTCAACTATCTCCCCGTGGCCGCTGGATGAGAGCTGCTCGCGCAGATTTGGATTCCTTATCAGAATCTCCAGCTTGTTGGAAAGGTCAAAGGAGTTCTTCTTCTTGAAGAATATGCCTGTCCTGTAATTCTTGAGGTAATCCTTGATGTTTCCCACATTTGTGGAGAGCACTGCAGCCCCGCAGGCCATTGCCTCCATTGTCGCAAGCGAGGATGTCTCTGTCAGCGAGGGCATCACGAAAATATCCATTGCCTGATAGAATGGAATGGCATTGTTCCTCATGCCGGCAAAATAGATGTGCTCCTTGTCCTTGAAAAGAGCCCTTATCTCAGGAAGCCCGTCGCCGACTATCATGAGCGTGAGATTATTGTATTTTCTCTGCAGGCGCATGAATGCCCGGTGCAGCGTCGGAAGGTCCTTCTCCTTGGAAAGCCTTCCGCAGTAGCCGATTACAATGTTGTCCGGGTTTATGGACAGCTCGCTCTTGGCAGCCCTCCTGTTGCGCGGCGGCTTAAACATTGAGTTGTCTACGCCCAGCGGGATTATCAGCTTTCGCACCTTTATATTATGGTTTGAGAATATTTCCGCAATCTCGGCGCTCGGGGCAATTATCAGCGTGCACCAGTTGTATAGAATCTTTGCAAGCCCCATTATTATAATCCTGGAGAAAAACTTCATTATTCCCCTGAAGCCAACGTTCTTCAGCGCCAGCTGCCATTCTATTACATGGGTGTAGATGACAACCTTCTTTTTCATGAGATGGGCGCAGAATATAGTTGCTATTCCGATGGACGCTATTGATTGGACAAACACAAGGTCGGCATTCCTCACTTCTTTCCTTATAGTTGAGAAAGCGGGAATGGCCAGTTTGAAGTCGCCCCACTGCTTCTTGCCAATCCTGAATTTTACAACGCGCACGCCGGGAGTGCTTTCTAGGTCAGAGCAGCCGGGACCGAAATCAGGCGCGAGTATCGTAATGTTAAAGTCAGAGGCAAGGGCAGGCACTACTGCCTGAAGAAACTTGCTCACCCCGTCAATCCTCGGGGCGAAGGTATCTGCTGCAATGAGCAGGTTTTTTTTCTGCATCTTTCTCACGCCTTGTAAAATTTCTCGGCAAACCTGCACTCGCAGGAGAGCCCGTTCATGAAAGTTGAAAATATGAGCTTTGGAAGCAGGAAGAACATTGTCAGCCACTGGCTCCTGAACTCCCTCAGTGCAGCCAGCTTCAGCCCGAACGTGTCCGAGACATTGATGTAGGTGCTCGGCTTATTCCTATTGCTCAGGTTTATCAGGTTCCACACCTCAAACATCAGGATTTCTGTTTCAATGCCCGTTTCCTTGACTGCTTCTGAAACTTCCTTATAAACTGCCCTGTGGTCGGGATGCGGATCATCAAAGGAGTGAGTGAAAATTCTCCAGGGCTTCTCGGCAAGTATTATCTCCCTTATTTTCTGGTCAAGCCCGCGCTCCCTTATCTGGGCGGGAAACTTTCCCTCCTCCAGTCCGAAGAAGACAGCAGACTCTGTGCAGCCTATAATCTTATCAGCATTCTTGGATTCATTAACTCTCATCCCAACACTGATTTTTTTCTGAAGCCACATGTGGCTTTTCTCGCCGTATGAGAATATCACAGCCCTTATGCGCTTGCCCTCCCTTGCGTATTTTGCGATGCTGGCGCCTGCCCCGAATATTTCATCATCAGGATGGGCGCAGATTATCAGCACGCTCTCCTGGGCTTTTTGCAGAGGTGCATCTTCATCCTTCACCATTTCAGGGATTGTCTTCTGTCCGCTTTCTGCCATTATAAGCATAAAAAAGGCGCAGCCCTTTTAATAATTTAACTGATTGCAGAAACTCACAGAAAATATAAACTGGGTCGGCGGGAATTTGAATCCCGGACGCCCACGTCTTCAGCGTGGTGCTCTCCCAGGCTGAGCTACCGACCCGTTAACATTAAAATCCAAAAATTTTGAATGTTTATAAATTTTTTGGAAAGGCGGGCCCTAGAAATCCTCAAAGCTTTCCTCATCGGCGCTTTCAAACTCTTCCTTAACGGACTCTTCCTCATCCGTTTTCTTCTTCTCTTCCTTCTTTTCTTCCTTTTCCTTGGGGACAGATGGGGATTTTTCAGTTACCTCAAGGCTTCCGAACTTTCCTGTAGAAAGCTGGGTCTCGCCCTGGTATTCGCTTGCATATCCGTTCTTCACGCTCAGTGTGTCGCCGTCATTCACTTGGTCGACCTGCTCGTTCCAGAGCGTCAGCTTGACTGAGCCCGAATCGTCAGTGAGCTTCGCATTTCCGACGCGCCCTTCCCTTCCAAACTTGTTGAAGGTTCGCGGCTCGCCCTTGTCGCTGACTGTGCCTGTTACATCTATCTTTCCCTGGTTTGGTTTTATCTCGCTGATTTTCATAGTGCTGCAGAAATCAAGGGGATATTTATAAATTTATTGATATTTAGAAACATCAGAAACCGCCACTCGCAATCTCCATGCTTCAGCTCGGAGTAAGAAGGCGGTTTCTGAGTGTGCTCAAGAACACGCCCCGCGCTTCAGCGCGGCGGTTCTTGACAAATAAGAGATAATTTAAAGAAGTTCTGAAAACTTTTTCTCTCCCGAAATAAGGGCCCTTATTGTTCCCTTTAATTCAGGTATCAAAACCCTGACTTGTTTTGTGGAATCCCTGTCTCTTATTGTTACATCCCGCTTTTCAATGCTGTCAAAATCAACAGTTATGCAGAAAGGAGTCCCGATTTCATCCTGCCTCGCGTATCTTCTCCCAATTGAGCCGGACCTGTCATAGATGCAGTTGAAATCCCTGGCAAGTTCGCAGTAGACAGCCGCAGCAATATTTGTGAGCTCCGGCTTGTTGGAGAGAAGCGGGAAGACCGCAACCTTCACAGGGGCAAGCTCCGGCTTTATCTTCAGCACGATGTTTCCCCTTTCTTTGTCATAATTATAGGCGCTTACGAGGATTGCGAGGAATGCGCGCTCCATGCCGAATGTCGGCTCTATTACCCTTGGAATCACCTTCTTCTTTGTCGCCTCGTCAAAATATTCCATGCTCTCCCCGCTTTCCTTCATGTGCCTGCTGAGGTCATACTGTCCCCTGTTTGCAATCCCACCCAATTCCTTTGAGCCGAAAGGATATTCATAGTCAATATCAAATGTAGCTGAGGAATAGTGCGAGAGCTCTGACTTGATATGCTGCCTTATCTTTATCCTCTCCGGCTCAAGCCCTGTTGAGAGATACCACATCACCTGCTCAGCAAGCCAGTAGGCATGCCATTCGCCAAGCAGCCCCTCCTCAACCATCTGCCTGATTGTGGCATCCCTGAGAGCCCCGAGGACATCCGAGCCGCTCTCCTGCGACTTTGCATCAAGAAGCCTCAATCTCAGATTCCTGTGCTCATCGTCCAGAAGGGCGCACTTTTTCTCCTCGGGATTTATGAAAAATTCCAGTTCAGCAATATGGAATTCCCTGCACCTGAAAAGAAAGTCCCTTGGCGCAATCTCATTCCTGAAGCAGGAGCCGACCTGAGCAATCCCGAATGGAAGCTTCATCCGCATCGTTTCTGCAACCTGCTTGAAGTCAGTGAACATGCCCTGCGCAGTCTCCCCCCTGAGATATGCGGTCATGCCGTCTGAGCCAATTGGGACGGAGAACAGGAGCTTTATCTCCTTTGCAGTTGAAGCATCAAGGGCCCCGCCGCAGAACTCGCAAACCGCCTTTCCTATCTCCGCCTTGTCAATCTTGTTTATTTTCTTGCATTTGCTGCACTGTATCGAGATGTCGCTGAAGCTCTCAAGGTGCCCTGACGCCTTCCATGTCCTCGGGTGCGAGATTATGCTGGCATCAAGCCCCACCATGTCGCGCCTGTTGTGGACAAAGTTCCTCCACCAGCTTGCCCTTATGTTGTTGAACAGCTCCACCCCGAGAGGACCGAAGTCCCAGAAGCCGGAAAGCCCGTTGTAAATTTCAGAGCTCGGAAATACAAAACCCTTTTTCTTGCAGAAAACCGCAAGCTCGTTTATGCTTATCGGTGAATCCTTTTTCTCAGCCATGACAATGACACCTTGCCTTGATTATCCTCTTTTTCAGTATGCTAAAGGCAAAAGTAGCCAGACATATTTATAAAATATTCTATAAGATTTATAAATATGGCAAAAATACTGAATGCTATGAAAGGCAAAACAGCTTTGTTCGCAGTACTTATCATAATATTATATGCTGCGTCTGCAAGTGCGCAGGGCTACTATGCTGATGTGACATTTGACATCCTCTCCTCGGGACAGGTGAAAATCTTGGGAATCACAAACCATCCCATGCTTTCGCCGGGAATATATGATAATTACACCTCAAAGAAGGGCTCTGCTTGGCTTTTTAATCTAACCCTAAACGACTCATTTTCCGATTATATATACTCTGCAAGGCTTCCGCCCTCTTCATCTGTGAATTACATAAAGTCATCTGCCCCGGTGAGGATTGAAGAAGAGGCAGGCAGGATAACAATAATTGGTGCAGGAAACTCTGAGAAGCCGTATCTTATAATACAATATGAGATACTGCCGCAGAACCAGGACTTCAGGCCAATGATAATATTTGGGGCAATAGCCCTTGCAGGGCTGGCGCTCTACCTTTTCGCATCAAGGCAAAGCAAAAAAGTCCAGGGCAAACATTCTTTAAAGAATTACCGCGAGGAGGCGCTCACTGACAGGCAGAAGAAGATAATAATGTTCATAGAAAGCCACGGCGGCTCCTCAACCCAGGCCCTCCTTGAAAAGGAGCTGAAGATACCCAAGGCATCCCTTTCCAGGAACATACAAACACTTTCAAGGAAGGGAATAATAAAAAAAGAAAGCAGAGGAATGTCAAATCTTGTGTATTTCCCAAAAGCAGAGGAAAAAAAGGAATCTGATTCTGACAGCGGTAAAAGCAAGATAAAATACTGGAATTAGGGCTTTCCAAGATTGTTCCGCCTTGTTCCGGATTGTTCCGGATTAAATTAATGGGTTGTTCCGCCTTTATACCTCTTAATAAGCTGATTAATGGCTTACAAAAATAAAAATAGTAAAATAAAAATTATCAAAAAAAGTGGAGGCAAGAAAGATGAACAAGAAAATATTGGGAGTGTTCCTCATCCTACTTGCCGCGGCAATACTTGTATTGCCTCGAGTAAGGGCAGACGGGAACTCCTCAGAAACAAATGAGACAGGGCATGACTTGAATGAGACAGAGCATGAAAACGAGACAGAGCTCAACGAAACTGAAGAAGAAGAGATAAGGCCTATGAGATTCCCTCATGGAGCGCAGGTAAGGCTGCTTGAGCTTGAGAAGTCAATCACAAGAAACATACTAGTAGGGAATCAGACAATCGCTGCAATAAAAGCAGGAAACTCAAGCGCAAACACAACAAATCTTGTTAGCATAATTGACAAGCTTATCGTACTAAGAAATGAAGTTAGGACAATCACTGTGAATGAAACAGCAATGCTGAATAAAACCTCAGAAGAGCTTGCACAGCAGTTTGTAGACATCAAGAGAGAAGCAATAAACCTCTCCAAAGAGTTCAGGGATGCTGCAAGGCCGCTCCTGAAGGAAACAGACAGGCAGATAATCAGGGAATACATGAAAGAGATTGACAGGACTGAACTAAAGAATATAGATGATGAGATAAGGGACGCAAGACATAGGTATAATGCAGATGTTTTGAATGCAACCTTCTCGCATCTTGGACTCAACAACTCTGCATTGCTTGAAAGAATAAGAAACGGAGATGCAAAAGTTGGAGAGATAAAAGATTATGTGAGGGATGCGTTGAGAAACGAAACCCTTAAACAAAGGCAGCAGGCAATGCTAAGGCTTCGCGAAGCAGAGGCAAAGCGCAATGTCTACCAAGAAGCTGTCAGGGCAAGGGTGCTTGCAAACCAGTCAGAAAGGCTTAACCAGAGGGAACAGCATATGAACCAGGTGATGCAGAACCTCAGCCAGCGTCAGGAGCAATTGAGTGAAAGGATTGACGAAATCTCCGCGCAGATAGAAGAGCACAGAAACAGGAGGCAGGATTAAAATGAAATACACCTATTTAATCCTCATCGGGCTTTTTGCCTTGGCGCTCGTTGCAGGCTGCGCAAAGGTTTCAGCACCAGCAGAGAATAAAACATCATCTGCAAACGAGGTTTCGGGGGCTGCAGAATCACAAATTGATTCTGACATTATCCTTGAGAATTCAACAGGCGTTGAAATCGGAGAAATGATATAAAAGAAAAAATATTTTTTTTATTTTCTCTTAATTTTCTTTTCTTTCCCATTCAATTTTCTTTTCAGCAAAAATGCAGGATAAACTATGAGCACAGCTGCTGCTCCAGTTATTACCTGACTAAATCCAAATGCGCTCAAAAATAGTTTCGGAACAAGCCCGAATCTGAAGAGCAGATATGCTGATGCAAACAGGAAGCCGGATTTCAGGATTACGCCTGAAAAGCCCGAAAGCAGAAAATTCTTTTTCATGAACAGGTTTAATGCCTTCACAGCAAACACAAGAATTGAGTTTCCAACCCAGATGAAGGGAAGCATGAACACCAGATATTTTGTTAAGCCGCCAAAAAGCGCAGCCCTTGAAAGGGCTCCTATGCTCGGCAGTATTATCGGGGCAGCGAGCTTGTAATCCTTGATGTGAAGTGCAGACTCAATAAGCAAAACATTGACAGCGATTCCTACAATCAGCTGCGGATGTCCGATAAGGAAAGGTAAGAGGAATGAAGCTGCTGTGATTAATATAATTTCAGAAACCTCTGCAAACCTGCTGCCTATTTCATAAGAGAGGGATGTTACATATCTGAATGAAAAATCAAATTTTTTATCTTCCATTACTACCAATCCTCCTTATCATTTTTCCAGCCATTCAACCTCTTCGTCATCTAATTCAAGCGTTTCTGCAATAAGCCCTGCCTGCTTCTTATTTTTCTTGAATATCACTTTCAGGTAAGGCAGAAGCTGGGTTGCTTCTGCTGAGGAGCAGTGGGTTTTCTTAGCGAACTTATGGGCGATTGATTTCCTTTTTATATATTTTGCATTTGTTATCCATATCTCAAGAAGGCGCTTGGGCTCCCTGTAATCAGCAGGGCTATCATACTTCCTGTCCTTTGCTATCGCAATTCCCGCAGTTATCATCAGCTCAATTGTCCTGAGATAGCCCCAGTACTGCCTGTTCTTTATCCTGCCCCTGAAAACATCAGCCCTTGAGAGCTCGTCATAGGCGCGGTATAAGTCCAGGGAATCCCTGTATTCCCTGGGGATGTTCTCCTCAACCCAGAGGAACTGCATGTCAGGGTCCTCTGCAACATTGTTGAATGCAGAGGCGGCAATCTGGGGATTGACTGTCTTGAAAACCTTGACAAGCGCAGAAGCCATGGGTTCCTCCTTGTTCCTCTCACCTAGAGCGTCTATGAACTCATCAGGATTTTTTGAGTCGAGGGCGAATGTCTCAAGGTCGTTTATGGCTGCCCTCGCATCCCCCTCGGAATGCCTCGCAAGCTTCCTGAGCGAGTCATCAGAAACCTTAATGCCCTCCTTCTTTGAAATCTTTGATAGAATCCTGTGGATGCTTTCTGCATCAAGCTTCCCGAATCTTATCAGCACAGCACCCTTTTTTATTGAAGTGAACTTTGAGTCCCAGTGCACTTCCTTGGGGTCCTGCTTGAAGCCCGCTGTCATGACAATCGGGAACCTTGTCTCCGCAATAACCTTTGCCAGAGCCTGGATTCCGCCCCTGTCCTCGCTTCCTGCTATGCCGTCCACCTCATCAACAAGAATCAGCTTCTGCCTCCCGAAAAGCGAGGCCTGCCTTGATGCCATTCCTACAATAGCGTTTATCTCCTCGCTTCCCCTAAAATCAGATGCATTCACCTCAAGCACCTCATAGCCCAAGTCAGCTGCAATCGCATACACAGCAGCTGTCTTGCCAGTGCCTGAGGGGCCGTAGAGTATCGCTGCCCTTGCCTTTCCCCTGCCGAACTTGGATATAAAATTTGAAAGGGCTTTCAGTGCATCATCCTGCCCGCAAACCTCAGAAATTCTCTTGGGAAAATACTTCTTTGTCCAAGGAACGCTCTCATTTTTCAATTTATCTGCCCTCCTTTCTTGCAACTATAATGTAAGCAACATTTGCCCTGAAAATTGCATCAACCCTTATTAAAATTTTGCTTAAAAAATATCTTAAGGAACTGACAAAGGCATGCCTGCTGGAAGTTATTCTTGCCGCTTTCCTGCCCAGCGGCTCTTTTTTCATTATGGGAGACAATCTCTCATATCTCACAGGAACAATCTTATCCACGTGAAAGCCATTGCGCTTCAGCATGTTAATTATTTTTCCAGAAAGGTAAGCTCTTGAAAACAACTTGCCCTGCCTATAATTTTTATAATTCGCGAGAGTCATATAGCTCTGACTCAAGCTCAGCAGATTTTCAAAGTTCAGCAAGAACAGCCCGCCCTTCCTTAATACTCTTGATATCTCTTTTATCATCTCTTCCGCGCTTTTGTCATCCTGATTTGCGATGACATTTAGGACATTTGAAAGTATTGCAAGGTCAAAACTCCCGCTCTTAAAAGGCATCTTTTTAATATCTGAATTGATAAACCTCGCATTTTTACGCCTTCCAACTCTCCTTTTTGCTTCCTTCAGCATTTCCTTAGAAAAATCAGTGCACGCCAGCTTAATGTTAAAGCGGGCAAGTTTCCTTGAAAGCCGCCCGTTGCCGCAGCCCGCCTCCAGAACATCTTTTATCTTGTCCTCCCTGATAATTTCTCTGAACTCGTTGAAGGTTTTCTCCCTGATAAAATATTCAATGTCATCATAATCTTTGTACCATTTGCGCCCGTATCTCTTCGCAATCTTATCAAAAATTTTTATCTGTGTCTCATTCATTCCAGAAATGATTAAACCTCGCGGGATTTATTAAACTATTCCTTAATCAAATTATCCCCCGAATTCCGGCTCTGTCCTAAATCTTCGCTTTGCTCAGATTTTATGCCACCTCAAAAACTTGCCTTGTGTTCTTTGAAGGTGCTGCTTCCCCGTAAGGGACATCCCCCGCTACGCACAAAGACAGGGTCTTGTGCAAGAAATGCATTGCATTTCTTTGCACTTAATAATTCTTTTAATGAGTTTTTGGTTTAAGGGTGGCATTCCGGACAGAGCCTCAAATTCCGCAAAAGTTTTATAAACCAAATCTTACACCTAAAAAGTGTATGGCGCCTGAAAATTCAAAAGAAGGTTCAAAGGAAGAGAGCAGCAGGTTTTACGACCCTCACCTTTCTGAGCCAAAGTGGCAGGAATACTGGGAAAAGGAGGGCATCAGAAGATTTGAGCCCAATTCAGACAGGAGAATATTCTCAATAGACACCCCTCCGCCGACTGTTTCAGGAACAATGCACATGGGGCACGCCTTTGCCTACACCCAGATGGACATAATCGCAAGGTACCACATAATGAAGGGTGAGAATGTCTTCTATCCCTTCGGCTTTGATGACAACGGGCTTGCAACCGAAAGGTTTGTTGAAAATAAGATAGGGAAACGCTCAACAGAGATGCCGAGGACAGAGTTTGTCAAAACATGCCTGATGGAAACCCGGGAGATAGAAAAGCTGCTGAAGAAGTCCTGGCAGTCATTGGGACTAGCATGCGACTGGACACTTAATTACAGGACAATTGACGAGCACTGCAGGAGAGTAAGCCAGCGCTCATTCATAGAATTATACAATATGGGCAGGGAATACAGGAAGAACTCGCCAACGCTCTGGTGCCCTGAGTGCAGAACAGCGATAGCGCAAGTAGAACTGACTGACAAGGAAACAGAATCCCAGTTCAGCGAGATACTCTTTGAGCTTGAGGACGGGGAGAAAATCCAGATCGCAACCACAAGGCCGGAGTTCCTTCCTGCCTGCGTTGCAATATTCGTCAATCCAGAGGACAGCAGGCACTCGGCGCTTATCGGCAAAAAGGCAAAGGTGCCGCTCTTCGGCTATTCAGTCCCGATAATAGGGAACCCCAAGGCAGACCCTGAAAAGGGCACTGGCATTGTCATGTGCTGCACATTCGGAGACCAGACAGACATAGAGTGGTGGAAGAAGTATGAGCTGCCGCTTAAGATAGCGATAAACAAGGACGGCACAATGAGCGAGCTTGCCGGCGTATACAAGGGGCTAGCCATAAAAGAGGCGAGGAAGAAGATAGCGGAGGACCTCGCAAGCAATAACCTCCTTGTGTCGCAGACACCAATGAAGCACACAGTGAATGTGCATGAGAGGTGCGGCACAGAGATAGAATTCCTTGTTACAGAGCAGTGGTTCGTGAAATACCTCGACCTGAAGGAGCAGTTCATCGATGCGGGAAGGAAGATTCTCTGGCATCCTGAGCACATGAGGGCTTCCTATGAGAACTGGATAAACGGGCTCCAGTGGGACTGGTGCATCTCAAGGCAGCGCTATTACGGCGTCCCATTCCCGCTATGGTACTGCAAGAAGTGCGGAGAGATAATAATAGCAGAGGACAAGCAGCTGCCGGTTGACCCGACAGAGGCAATGCCTGAGAAGCCCTGCCCGAAGTGCGGCTCAACTGAATTCGAGCCGGAAAGGGATGTGTTTGACACCTGGGCAACAAGCTCTCTCACTCCTGAAATAGCGCTTAAATGGAAAGAGGACAATTCATTCTTCAAGAAGATGTACCCGATGTCATTAAGGGCGCAGGGGCACGACATAATAAACTTCTGGGCGTTCAACACAATAGTAAAGGGAACATTGCACACCAACGAGGTGCCCTGGACAGAGATAATGATAAACGGCTGGGCGCTTGACGAGCACGGCAGGAAGATGGCGAAGAGCAAGGGCAACGGCATAGAGCCCGCTGAGATGATGCAGAAATACTCTGCAGATGCGCTGAGGTTCTGGTCTGCAAGCGCAAAGCTCGGCGATGACATCTGCTTCTCAGAGAAGGAGTTCATTGTTGCCAGCAGGCTGATGAACAAGCTCTGGAATGCTTCAAAGTTCTGCATACAGCACATAGCAGGATACTCTCCTGAAAGGCCCCAGGATTTTGAGACAATAGACGCCTGGCTCCTTTCAAAACTCAACTGCCTTGTGAAGGCATGCACGACAGCGTTTGACAATTACGATTTTGTCAGGGTAAGGCTGGATGCTGAGAACTTCTTCTGGCACGAGTTCTGCGACGAATACCTTGAGATGGTCAAGGACAGGATATACAACCCCGGCAGCTACACTGCAAGCGAGATAAACTCCGCAAAATACGCAATCTACACAGCCATGCTGACAATGCTGAAGCTCTTCGCGCCGATAATGCCGCACATAACTGAGGAAATATTCAGCCTGCACTACTCTGAGAAGGAAAATGCAAGGAGCATACACGCAGCAGGATGGCCTTCTGCAGACGAGAAGCTCATAAGCCCTGATGCTGAGGAGCTCGGCGGCATAGCAATTGAGCTTGTTTCTGAGATAAGGAAGTTCAAGTCCTCAAAGGGAATGTCCCTGAAAACGGAAATCTCAAAATTAGCAGTTGAATGCGACGAGGCAATGCAGGGAAAAATCAGGAAGGTGGAGCAGCAGATAAAGGCAACAGGAAAGGTAAAAGAAATATCATTTGAGCAGAACGACGGGCAGCTCAACCAGGCGCTGGCTGCAAAAGTCAAGATAGAGGCATAAGATGCAGATATTAATTGCAGCGCTTCTCTTTTTTCTGGCTCTGGCATTCATATACCTGTTTTTTGACGAGTCAATCAGAGTTCCTGTATCAGAAATACGCCTGAACGGCACCAATGGGAAAACAGTTTTCATAATAACCGGGCTCACAGGCACGCCCAATCCCTACCGCGAGATTGCAGCACGCCTTAACGCAGACGGATACAGCGTTTATGTGCCCCTGCTGAAGAATCATGGGGGAAAGCTCTCTGCGCTGAAAAACACCTCAATTCCTGAAATAAAGGCGCAGCTCAAAAGCCAGATTAAGAATGTTTCCGGAGATATTATAATAATGGGGGAATGCAGCGGGGCGCTTCTTGCGCTTGACCTGGCAGGTGAGCTTCACATGCCTGCTGCGCTGATGAACATCCCGCTTGATGCTCCCCTCATTTTTGCATACCTCCCCCTGCCATACTTTTACAGGTTCGACTTAGGGCTTTTGAAAAACAATTCAATGCTGCCTGAGGTTCTCCGCTACCGCAAGTATCCAATTCATCTCCTGCGAGAGCAGCTGAAATACAGAAAAACTCTCAACCTCAACCTGGCAGAAAACATACTGATAGTGCAGTCAAAGGGAGATATACGGGCGCCTCAGAGTGGCTCATTGAGATTGCACAATAATGCAAAGAACAGCGAGCTCTTCATCCTGAACAATTCAGGGCATCTCCCATATCTGGATGTTGAAAAAGAAATTTTCTACGCAAAGCTGAAAGAGTTTCTGGACAAGCAGTAAATATTAATTATTTATACACATCTTTTCTATGGTCAAAGCAATTTATTATTATCCTTTCCCTTTCCAATCTGTAAACAATCCTGAAAGGCGGAACTCTAACGCTCCTATGCCCCTTTAATTCATAACTTAAAGGTTTCCCTGATTCAGGCAGCTCAGCGAGTTTCTTAATGTGCTTGATAACCTTAATCCGCATTGATTTATCCTTTATTTTATTAAATTCATTCTTAAATTCCTCAGAAAAAATAATCTCCATTTTAAGCCGTCAATAAATCATCAATCTCCTCATCACTCATAGAACTGTCTGCCTTAACAACCCTGCCTTTCTTTATCTCTTGTTCACTTCTTCTGATTTTTTCCAGCAGAAGCATATCCTCTCTCAGCGATTCTTTCTTTATCTGCTTCAGCATTATATTGCCATTCTCATTAAACACCAGGAACTTGGCTGACGGCTTAATGCCTGCATCTCTCCTAATCTCTGCAGGAATTACCACCTGACCATTCTCAGACATTTTAGTAATAGATATTTCCATTTTCAACCACCTACAAGATATTTTAATATTAAAATGTATTTTATATATAAACTTTATGTTTTTGAAGTTCTTGAATCAGTGAACATATTATTAAGCGTTTAGCAGGTTTTTTCGGCGCCTAGAATCTGCGCAATCTTGAGTTTTCCATGCCTTGTAAATTGGCTAATTTAAAGATGGGTTTAGGGCAGAACAGATGGCTAAGGTTGATTCATTTAGCAACAAATTGAGAATATTTAGAAAGCTATGAGGGGAAGCTATGAACAGGAAGCTTTATCGGAACAACCGAGCTTCCTGTCCGTTATGACAATCAAGTGTGTGGCGTTTTATTATTTATAAGGTTTTCGCTTTTTTATCGGCTTTTTGCTTATTTTGATTAGGCATATCAGGTTTTATAAGACGTTGTTTTCCAAATACATCTAACATCCTATCAATTACTAAAACTTTATCTGCACATTCTCTTAATTTTGGGGATAATGCAGAATCAAATGACAAAACCCATACCTTCTTGCCTTTTGATTTAACCAAATCAATAAGCGCGACATAGTCCCCATCTCCACTTAGTATTACTGCTATATCATATGCATTTTCGTAAGCTAGACTAATCATGTCAGCAGTCAGGAAAATATCCACCCCTTTTTGAGAAGGTTTTGAAATTGCTGTAAAATCTATTTCCTTAAGCCGTAGAGTTATGCCATTCTGTCTCAAATCTCTGAAGAATTGTTCACGTTCCGGTGTTCTTTGACTCGGGTGAGGAGCCCCATCATAAAAATAACCGCGAATAACTTTGTATTTTTTGGCAAAGAAATTTATCATTTCTTTATGCAGAAAAGCGGCAAAACTCCAATCCATAGATTGGAGATACGCCGCTTTTAGCATCCTAAAAATCCGCGAGTAAGAGAGCGTCCGATCAAACTCCGCACTTTAGTGCGGAGTAGGACGCTCTCAGCGGATTTTTATGATACCCAAAGACAAAATGTTGTTCTGCCCGCAGATTATACTCTTTTTCAGCTTCATAGATATTCCTGGCATCAATAAATATCATCATTCGCTCGGGTATATTAATCTGATATTGTAATGTGTCTTGTGAATCCATGATGACAAGGCAAATAAGTCAAGATAAATAGTTTTAGCTGGTTTTCCCGGAGGATTTCCGACACGAAGAATTTGCAAACTCCTGATTTTTCCATTAAATTTAAATACCACTGCCAAATTCCAAACTCCAGACAGATAGCAAATTCTCGCATTAGGCGTGTCCTGTGGGAGAATTTACAATTGGAATGCACAGGGCATCTCCTCTGTTTATACGAGAAGACTTTAATATTCATATGGAATTTGTTAAAGTCTTCTGGATATAGGCAAGGTAAGCAATAACCAACATTAATGTCCTTGCCTATAAGATTAAGAAAAATATATGAGAGTGAAATCTATGAAATTTGAAGAATTAAACATACACCCAATTCTTTTGAAGCAGGTGTACGCAGCCGGCTACAAAGAGCCGACGCTGATACAGGAAAAGTGCATCCCCCTGATAAAGCAGGGAAAGGATGTTGTTGCGCAGTCAGAAACAGGCTCGGGAAAGACAGTTGCTTTCGGGCTTCCTGTGCTTGAGCAGATAAAGCCGAGAGAGGGACTGCAAGTGCTGGTGCTTACGCCTACAAGGGAGCTCTGCGTCCAGGTTTCCGATGTGTTCAGGCAGTTCGGCAGGGCAATGAAAGTGCAGACTGCAAGCATCTACGGCGGAGTTGGAATCGGACCCCAGTTTGATGCGCTTCAGAGATGCGAGATTGTTGTTGGAACCCCGGGAAGGATACTTGACCACATTGAACGCCGCTCAATAAACTTCTCAAGGGTGCGCTTCCTGATTGTAGACGAAGTGGACAAGATGGCTGAGATGGGCTTCATGGAGCAGATTGAGGACATAATAATACATGTCCCGAAAAAGAGGCAGACCCTGTTCTTCAGCGCAACACTGTCTGATGAAGTTGACACGCTGGCAGAGAGGCACAGCAACGCGCCCATAAAGATAATGACAGAGGCATATGTCTCCAAGGACAAGATGAAGCAGGTATACTATAATGTGCAGCCCAAAGAGAAATTCTCGCTGCTCGTGCACCTCCTTAAATCAAAGGGTCCTGGCCTGAAGCTGATATTCTGCGCTACAAGGACAGAAGTTGACATTGTAACAAGAAATCTCAAAAGCCAGGGGATAAAGGTGGCTGCAATCCACGGCGGGCTCACTCAGAGCAAGCGCCTTATTGCCCTGAACCAGCTCAGGGATGAGCGGATTGAGGCGCTTGTAGCAACAGATGTGGCAGCACGCGGCTTGGACATCCCCCATGTGAGATTCATCTACAACTATGACGTCCCGAAGACATCAGGGGAATATGTGCACAGGATTGGAAGGACAGCAAGGGCAGGAAAGAGCGGAGAGGCAATCACAATCCTCACTGAAAGGGACTATGAGAACTTCGATTCAGTGCTTCGCGACCACGAGCTTAATATCGAGCCGCAGGAGATGCCGAAAATCATCTGGGTGCCGTTCACAAGAAGAATAGAGGGCGGCAGGGATGAGAGATTCGGCGGAAGAAGGTTTGAGGGAAGGGGCTTTTCAAGAGACAGCGGAAGAGAAAGAGGCTTTTCCAGAGAAGGGCCAAGAACAGGCAGGGAAAGAGAATTCCCCCCGAGAGAGCGGGGCTCAAGAGTATTCCCTGAAAGAAGCGGGGACGGCTTTTCAAGCAGAAGCCCTGAAGCAAGGCCAAGAGAAGGCTTTGAGAACAGGATGAAAGAATCTGAAGCGCCAGGAAGGGCAGGATACACCGGCTACTCTGATAGGAATAGAAGGCGCGGAAAGCCAAGGCCGAGATTTGGAAAAAGGAATTTCCGCAACTAAAACCATTTTTTATGAGTTCAACAACCATTTTCACAAAGGAATAAAGATTATAGTTTTCTGTTAAAAAGGCATTTCACCCAGATTTCAAAATGAAATCAGAAATGATTTAGAATTAATAAAAAAACTTTATGATTTTATTGTCCTGATAATTCTCTGATTCGTAATCACTCTAATTTTTTCAAAATCAATTCCTTTTTTATTTTCAATTCTCTTGGATTCAGGTTGAGATATTTATAATCCTTGAATTCTCTTATTATTTTTATCAAATTGCTCTTTAATGCATTAAGATTGTATTGCTCTATCGCTTCAGAATATTTCTCAAAATCCACATCCCCATTTAACACCAGATTCATGATGTCTATTCTGTCTTTTTCTCCCTTTTCGCTTTCTCTTCTTTCCAATTCGGCATTTTGTTTCAATATCAGAAGAATTTCAGCATTTGCTACTCGAAAGCCCTCTATGATACTGCTGTGCTTTCCAATTTCCTCAACAGGAATTGCAAGTTTTGAGTAGTGGGGCACATAAACATCTATGTCTACATCCTCTGTTTTTATCTCATATTTCTTTAAATTGTCGTTCTTTCTTAAGTCATAGTGCAGCTTCAAGTAGTTCAAGCCCTCAAAGTTCACAATCACATCAATGTCTTTTGATTTCATGTTTCTAGTCCAGAGATAGACTGCCCAGCCGCCTATAAGGGTGAACTTGAATTTTTCCTTTATGCTCTGCAATCTTTTCCAGCTCTTTTCAGTTATCGCATCATTCCAGTAATCCATTTAGTTTTCCCTCCAGAAATTTTATGAATTCCTCAGCATACCACTCCTTTAGATTCCACAAGTCAACGAAAGTGTGAGCGATTGTTGTGGTATTTCCATAATTTCTGATGTTTGAATCGCTTTTCAGGACAAAAAGATTGGGAACCTTGTTGTTTTCAGGAAATCTTTTTTTTATTTCCTTTAAATCATCCGAATAAACATAAACCTCTGAATAATCAGCAGGCAACTCCTTGAATTTGAACCTGCAGGACGAATATGCACCAAAAACAATATCAGCAGGCATCTTCTTTTCAATTTCGTGAACAGGAAGCTCAATTCTTGTTTTGTAAATAATGTCTTTCCCGACATTTCTTGCAGAGGCCCAGCAATACAGAATCTTCTTTGCATTTATTACATGAAAGTTCCGCTGTTTTATGCTTACTGCTCCCATCTTCTCCAGCTGTTTCACAGCAAGATTCACATTGCTTAAGGACACCTTAAGCTCTTTTGAGAGACGTATCTGCGTAAGAACCTTGTTTTTCTTCTCAATGGACTGGTACAAAATTTCCCTGAAAACTTCCTCTGTTCTTTTCATGTTTCTAAATAAATAATCGTTTATTTATAAATATTTCGATAAAATTCGAAAATATTATAAATAAATCTTTTAAAAAAAGAAATAAAACAAGCTGCAAAAGAAAACTAAGTTCTTCTGCATTTTAAACACTCATCAAAATGATTTTTTATTTGGCTTTGAAAATGTTTTCTTTCTAAGCTATGAATCATAATTATGCAGAAAAGCGGCAAAACTCCGGATACTTCTCTTACGGAAATAAAAAGGCGCGGGAAGCCAAGACTCAGGCATCTCAGAAAGTAAAATCTATACACAGCTTTTAAAGAAACGTTTATACACCTATTTATTACAAAGAAATTGCGCAGGGTTTAAAGCCCCGCACACAAAGAATTGTTTTACAATTCTTGTGCCCCAGAAATGCTATGCATTTCTCTGGGCTTTAGTGCGCAATTTCTTGTTCCAAAACTCGCGAATCAGCGAGGAGCGTAAAGCTCCGGACTTTAGTCCGGAGATAGCTCCGAGCAGCGAGTTTTTGTTACTCTTTCATTAAAGGAAGTGTGATTATAGATGAGAATTGCTGCTGACTGATAGCAAGAATTATTTGGAGATCAGATCTCTATAAGTTTTGATATCTTTTTCAGCAGTATTTGATATTATATTGTCAAATTCCGAGAGGAACAGCTTTGCTTCTTGAAGCATCATCCTTATTTTACTTTCCTGGTCGACTTTTATGTAGTATTGTGCATCAATTCTTTTGTCTTTATGCTGATTTATTATTCTAATTTTGTCTTCGCCTAAAAGAAAACCTGTTGCTAAGATTGAACATGCGTGATTTTCGCATTTTATCCCGATTCGCTGGAGGAATGAGTAGAGAGCATAATATTCTGCGTAATAAATGGTTACTGTAGCCCAAAGAAAATCATTGTCATTCAAATCTTTTTCAGCTCTTAACAAGGAAGATTTTGCCTGTTCGAGATAAGATTTTGATAGCCTTTCATTCGGCTCAACTATTTTTATACCGTCTTTCAGCTTAAAGCACCAGCTTAATTTCTTATTTTCCATATTGTTCCCACATCGTATTTACATAGAAAGAATGATTATTCAAGATTATATGGTGTTCTTCTATTTCTTTTATTAAAGTTTCCTGCTCTTTTAATGCCTTAACAAAAGAATCTTCAGAGAGTGTAACTTGATGGATTTTATAAGGCAAGAGATGAAAAGGCAATTTTGGTTCTTTTTGTGAAATGATCAATAGGTCTAGATCTGAATTTTTATCTGCTTTTAATTTGGCAAAACTGCCAAAAACAATTATTGAAATGTTTGTGCTTATGGATTTTAAGAAGAGCTTGATTTGCAGATATGTTTCTATGAAAATGTCTGTTTTGTGAATTTCCGATTGAAGCAGATATGATTTTGTCTGGATGTTGTCTAAATTTAGATTGAAATACTTATTCTTGCCTTCTGTTTTGCTTTTCAGTATTTTATCTTTCTCGAGTTCTGCAACGGTGTTTTGGCAGGTTTTAAGAGGCAGTTTTGCAAGTTTGCTTATCTGCCTTAAATAAAATCTTGCTTTATAATTGCCTGTATAAAGAGCAATCACTTCTAATTCTTTGTTTCTTTTTTGATACATACGTATCTATTTAGATACATTACTATATAAATGTTACGTTTCACTGTGACATTCAGAAAATCGGCAAAATTCCTGCTTTAAATGAAGCAGGGAGCATAGCTCTGGAAAAAGGAATTTCCGCAACTAAGAATTAATTTTTTTATTTTTAATAATATTTTTTAATTAGTATATGAAAATGCGAAACATTTATATACTATTCGCAATCTTATATACTTATGTGGTTTTCAAAAACAGAACTAAAAATAATTTCAGAGATCGGAAACGGAAACAAAGATGTAACCGGGATAGCTAAAGCTCTCAACATGAGCGTTTCGCAGGTTTACAGAAACGCCCAAAAACTAAGCGAAAAAGGTTTTCTAAGACTAAAAGAAGGAATTCTTGAACCTGAAATGAAGACTCATGTCAGTATGCTTCTGAAAATACTCTCAGAGGCAGTAAATCTTGCCAACCCTTTATCCGGGACAGGCCTTCAGATATACCTTACATTATTAAAGCCAAAAACAATCAAAGAAATCAAGAAAGAAACAGGACTTCACAAGACAACAGCTTTAAAGAAGATCAACCAAGGCAGGAAAATGAGTTTATTAATTATCAAAGACAAAACATACCTGATTAATGAAAAGATCTGGCCAAATGTCAGAGAATACTTATTAGAACTAAAAAAATATGAGGATTCAGTAGACAACAGGGTCCCGATAAATTCGATCATCTATTTCAAGAATAATAATGAGATAGTCTTCTCAAATAAAGAACATGTTGATGCTGAAAAGACGGCATTTTCCGCATACGAAAAATATGGCATCAAATTATTACTGACCACAAATTATTATTATCTGCCAAAAAAGCATCTTACAAAAGAAGACGTGTTCATACACTCCTTATATGTTGCAGAAAAAAGCAAGGACACGAGACATTTAATATTTGCAGCATTATTCCTTGCAAAATACAAGAAAGAACTCGGAAAAATATCACATTCCTTAGTTGAGAACTTAAAGAGAATATTATCTGGAGAAAATATTCCTGGCTACCCGACGCTTGCAGAGATAAAAGACAGAGCAAGCGTTTACAGGATAGAGACTTAAAATGATAACGGACTTCAAAGAAGTGGAAAAGCTTTTCAAAGAACTAAATCGCGCAATGCGTAAGAAAACAAGTGTTTATGTAATAGGCGGAGCAACTCTCCTAAAAAAAGGTATGAAAGACGCAACAAAAGACATTGACATTGTTGTAGTTACAAAGCAAGCGTTCTTAGAGATTCAGAGTGCTTTGAACAAAATAGGATTTGTATTGCAGAGTCCTGGCAAAGAATACGCACACATGAACCTCTCACAAATATTCCAAAGAGAGGACTTTAGAATCGACCTGTTTGAAAAAGAAGTCTGTAAAAAATTCTCACTTTCAAAAGAAATGATTAAGCGAGCAGAAAAAGCAATTGAACTAAACCAGGTCACTGTGTTTCTCTGCTCAAACGAAGACATCCTTTTGTTCAAAACCATGACTGAACGGCCAGGAGATATTGACGACTGCATAAGCATTGCAACAAAACAAAACCTGAACTGGAATATAATCTTAGACGAGCTTAAAAGGCAAATTAAGCAAAGCAAACAGGATGTGTGGATAACATGGGTTGGAGAACGACTCGACCTCCTTGCAGAAAGAGGGATAGATATTCCCATTATGAATAAATTAGATAAACTCAGGGAGAAATTCTTCTCTGATTTTGAAAAGAGGCATCCAAATCAATAACCTTCAAGTTCATATTTTCCAAGAGCCTTTCTTCCGGGTTTTCAGCCATGACAATTAGCATCATGCTTTGATTTTTTTCTATTTTTATTTTTCCATTTTTTCAAACTCTTCCGACTTATACGGAAATATTCGTCACCATTTGGTGTCTAATCCGCCGCTTTTGCGGGCGGTAATTTTTAGAGGGTTCTTCACGATGATAATTTAACATTTTTAAGAAAAGTTTATATACCTCTTATTTTATACACCACTCAGGAGTTAAAAGTCAGTATTTTCATACGAGCAGCAGAGAACCTCTGGCGATTGGCTCCGGGCACTTTCACGTGCACAAAAATGCAATCCCTAAAAATTTTAGGATTGCTGAAAAAATAAAATTCATTATAAATGTGTGGGGGAAAAACAATGAATTCCAAGAAAGCAATTAGAATCTATAACCTATCAGTTCTGTGTTTTATGATTTGGCTCATGGTGGCGTATCCCGTCGCTGCGGCAAGCGTCTGGACAACAGATTCAAGCGGAACAAACAAAACTGATTTCGCTCCCGGCGATACGGTTTACATTTCTGGAGAGGGATTCAGTGCTGCAAACGAAAGCACTCCTGTGCAGATAAATGTAACGAGACCTCCAAATTCTGAAGGTATTATAACTACTCACACATGTCCTGACCCAAAATTATATTGGTGTCCAAATTCTCTCCCCACAACACCTGAGTTCTCATTATACCCCTACAAGCTCGACGGCATTGAAGGAACATACACAATTCTCGCAAGTGACGGAACAAATCCTGCACAGGCAACTTTTACTGATGTAGACATTAAATTAGATTATCCTAGTGGAGGAGAAACTCTTTCTGGTACAGTTGCTATAACTTGGCATTATAAGAATTATGATTTGGGCCCATTTGATTATGAAGTATATTATAAATATGCTTCTAGTTGCGGAAGTGGATTCATTTCTACTCCTAATTGGATAAAAATAGGCACCCAAACATGTGGAAAATCTTCTTCTTCATGCAGTTATTCTTGGGATACAACTTCTGTTTCAGATGGAACTCATTATTGTATTGGAGTAATAAAAGTTACAGGGTATTTTGGACAAGACAGAACTGGTTCTAATGTCATTATCAATAATGCCCCTTCTTGCACAGATAATGATAATGATGGTTATGGAAGTCCTGCGAGCTCATCTTGCACTCATCCAGAATTAGATTGCGATGATGCTGATAATACAATTCATCCTGGCGCAACTGAAGTATGCAACGATGGAATTGACAATAACTGCAATACTTTTGCTGATTGCGCTGATACCAGCTGCCAGCCATGCATTACTATTGTTGCTGATAAGGTTATATGTGATGCTGAATCAAAGCTTCCTAATTGGGGCGGCGGAGCAAGTGATATTACTTCAACAACTGCTTCAAGTTATGTAAGCGCCAATTCTGGCTGTGCTTTGGCTTCTGGATGGAATTTCCAGTACTCATTCGGCAACCAAGCCAATCCCGGAGATAATGTAACAAGCGCATCCACTCCTTGGGTTACTTTCGGTCCAACTGATGGCAGCGGCAGAACTAGTGTTGTGATAAGCAAGGCAGACACCGGCCTTTGGTTCAGGGAAGAGCTTAAAGCAGGCTATCTCGGATTTTCTGGAGCAGGCAATTCTAATACTGTGACTGCTGAATTCTACTGCGACGGAGATGTCCTTAACTATGACAATTATGATAATATACATGGAACTCCATCAGACGGCGCTATATATTATTGTGTAGGATTCAACGCTTTAGCTCAAGTTTGCGGAAACGGAGTAGTTGAAGGAACAGAAGAGTGCGACCTTGGGGCGCAAAATGGACAATCAACTTCTTGCTGTGATGCAACTTGCCATTTTGTAGCAGCTCAGACAGTTTGCAGAGCTGCTGCAGGCGTTTGCGATGTTGCAGAATCATGCACTGGAAGCAGCGCAACTTGCCCAGCTAATGCAAAGAAACCTAACACTTTTGTGTGCAGACAGGGTAATCTTCCATGCGACCCAGAAGAAAAATGCGATGGTTCAAGTGTAAATTGCCCTGCCGATTTATTTGCACATCAAGGAACAAGTTGTGGAACATGTGCAGAATGTAATGGAGCAGGCTCATGCAGTCAAATGCCAGCAGATGATACAAATTGTGGCACAATAGATTGCGATGGATTAGATACAATATGTAGAAATTATGATGACATAACAATGAGCAGATGCAAATCTTTAGGAGTTTGTAAATCTGCACCAGCTGACTGTAATAGTTTCTTAAATGCACCATTAAGCACTCCTTGCGAGGCAGACCAGTTATTCTGCACAGTTGACCATTGTGATGGAAACGGCGCCTGTGCCTTCTTGAATAATAAGGATTGCTCAGCAAATAATCTGCCAGAAATAGCAACATGCGACAACAATCCTGATAATAGTCCAAAAACATGGGATTATGCAGCTGCAGTTCCAGGAGTATGTAATGATGTAGATGATAAATGTGAATATGGAACCCAGACACCAACCCATACTTGCGCTGATGCCGATAATACAGATGGTGTTGTCTTATACAATCAGGTAACACAAACATGCTCAGCAGAGTGCGACGGCGCCGGCACAGAGTGCCTGCCTTACATAGCCCTGGATGATTATTATTGTTATTACAACGGTCAGTGTAACACAAATCCGGCAGCTTGTGCATGCAATTATGCTAACAACGAATATTGTCCCGAGTCAGGAACAGTAGATACTCAAAACAATTGTTACTGGGGCACAGAAGGTTGCAACGTTGATGGTTGTACTTTAAACGTTACTTCAATGGGATGCAAGGATACATGCGACGGAACACTTGGACCTATTGATACAATAGGACCTGTAACAAGCGCTTTCAACGCTGTTCCAGTCCCGCCAATGTACAATGTTCCAAACACATGGAAGACAGAAATATCCTCTGTTGAGACCGAGAACTGCACAACAATAAAGGCAGCAGAATATTTTGTCTCAAAGAATGTGTGCTGGTATCCAGACAATGCAACAAGAGGAACATCACTTGATGCAACAGACGAAGCATTTGACGAACCGAATGAAGCTGTTGATGGAACTGCAACTTTTGTTGACGGACAGGATGGATTATACTGCATATCAATAAGAGGACAGAACAGCGATGGATACTGGGGAAATTTCAACTGCAAATGCATAAATGTGGATTCACAAGTCCCGCTTGAGCCAACCAACGTTGTTGTTACGCCTTACATATGCAATCAGAATAGAACAATCAACATGAGCGTATGCGATGAGCAATCTGATATCATTGCAGGAGAATTCTACCTTGATATCTCAACTGACGAGATACCTGGTGGAGAAGGATACTCAATGGGCGTAGTAAGAAATTATAATCTTACAACCCCGCAGGGAACTTATTTCTGCGCTGATTTGTCAGGAAAACTTGATGTAACCCATGTTGATGACGGATGCCATTATGTAAGAACACACGGAGAGGACGAGGCAGGAAACTGGGGAAAATCAAACCCCAATTACCAGCATGAGTTCATCCTGGATACAACTGCGCCAGAGACATACAAGAACTTAGTTGGCAACAAGATAGCCTGCGACGGAAATTTCGGGCTTACTGAATTGACCAATGTGACCAATGGCTGCTATTATGTGAACCAGTCAGCGTACATAGTGCTTAGCGGATTGGACACAAACGGAGTCCAGGACCCTGCCTGCAGAGCAACATCAACTTTAACTTATTACCAGATGAGATGGAAGAATAACACAGGAGATGAGTGGGGAGCGTGGAGTGAGAAGACGCTTTACAATGGACCTATACATTTCACAAATGACTCATTCCACGAGATTAAGTATTGGAGTGAGGACTCGTGCGGAAACAAGGAAAATGACAATTACGAGCTTGACATAGTTGACACACAGGCGCCTGTTTCACAAAAAACATTGGGAACTCCGAAGCGTGAATGCACACCTGCTGAGAAAACATTGTACGGAACAAATGACTGCTGGTTCATGACTGACGAAACAAAAATAGAGCTTTCATGTGCTGACCAGGAGCCGCACCCAGTCAACCAGGTTTCACTGCACTATAAGATAGAGTGGAAGAGGAACTTGGAAGACAGCTGGCAGACAATAAAGGAAGGAACCGACGACAACTACATGCAATTTTATTATGAAGACTTACCGACTAGTTATTGGGAGTCCTTCCACAAATTAACATGGTATTGCGTTGACGGATTGGGAAACACAGAATCGCAGCATCAGGAGCTGGATATAGTTGATATCTCAGCACCTGCAGTTTCAAAGTCAGTTGCAGAGCCGAAGGTTGAGTCAACACAAATTACAGAATATATGAAACCTGACACATTTGATGTTAAGGATACTGCCTGGTATATCCAGCAGGGCACGCTGATAACTCTTTCATGCACAGATGTTGAGCCGCATCCAGTTGGAGGAGAGAAGATATATTACAAATATTATGTGGACGGAGTTCTCCATACTGACTGGACTGAGTATACTACAGCAATAGCATACAATGAGGACACATACCACGAGTTCTATTACTACTGCGTTGACGCCCTTGGAAACAGGGGAGATACACATTATGAGCTTGACATGGTAGACACAGCTGCTCCTTCAACTACAGTAAACATTGAAGGACCGAGGTACTATGACGAGAGCACTCATAAGACCTATCTTGATGGAGTCACCAAGGTTATCTTAACATGCACTGATGCAGAACCTCATCCAGTTGGAGTTGACAAGATTAAGTACAGGTATTTTGTGGATGGGCAATTAGTGCAGAACTGGACTGATTACTCATTTGGCGAAACTGGATTCAGCTTCCCTGAGGAATCAAACCACACAATGGAATATTACTGCAATGATTTGCTGGGCAACACAGAATCTGTTCAGTCAAAGATTTATTATGTAGACCACACTAAGCCGATAACCAGTTTGGCATTCGGCACGCCTTACTTTACAAATGGCATATCAGAGTGGATAACATCAAGCACTCATGTAACCTTGACAGCAACTGATGGAATTGAAGTACATGATTCAGGAGTTGAAGCAACAAAGTACAGAGTTACTTTGATGGAAGGAAATGAGCCGTGCCTCTCAGCAACTGCATGCCAAGAAGCAGCAGGAAGCGTTGAATTTGCCACTTACTCTGTGCCTTTCACTATTGGAGAGGATTCATGCCACCTGATTGAGTATTACAGCTACGACCATGTTCAGAAGACAGAGGTTGTTAACAAGAAGTGCGTGTTTGTTGACAATACAAAGCCAATAACAACAAAGACAATTGGAGAGCCGAAGTTTGAGTTCCAAGGAGTTGATGCGCTTATTTCAGACCATACAGAGATAACTCTTTCATGCGCAGATGTTGAGCCGCATCCAGTAGGCGGAGAGAAAATCTATTGGCAGTGGCAGTACAGCGCTGACGGAGTTACTTGGGGAGAATGGAGTGCACCTGAGGAATATACAGAGCCAATTGTGTTTGAAGAGTCATCATTTCACAGGATGAAGTATTGGTGCGTTGATACCCTCGGAAACACTGAGGTATTCCACACTGAGCTTGATGCTGTTGATGCAACACCGCCTGTAACCACAAAGACAATTGGAAAGCCGCAGTATTATAATGAAACAACCGAGCAGATGTGGATAACACAGGACACTACTATTACTTTGGAATGCACAGACCCTGGGCTGCACCCGAGCGGAGTGGCTGGAATCTATTACAGATACAATGTGGATAGCGGAGCTTGGACAGAATGGCTTACCTATGAAACGCCTTTCACCTTTGGTGAGGATTCAGTCCACACATTAGAATATTATTGTGTTGATAATTTTGGAAACCAGGAAGCTGTTAATACAGAAGTGGATAATGTTGACACAGCAGCGCCTACAATAGTTCAAAAGTTTGTGATAAAGGATGGAGCCAGGTATTATGAGACGCCTGAGCAGAGCATAACAGTTGCAGTGCACTCAGGAGATGAGCTCACCTTCTGCGCAGTGCCTGAAGATTATAAGCAGACGGGAGACGCTGGCGTTGGGGTCAATAAGATATGGGCAAAGTTCTCATTCCTTGATGATCCTGGACAGTCCGAGCTTGTCTGGAATGAGGAGGAACAGGCATACTGCATGACACGCACATGGAATGATTGCGGATACTGGCACTTTGAGGCAAAGGCAAATGATCTGCTCGATAACATGGGCGACTGGACCGACGGCATATACATTATAATAGACAATGTCAAGCCGATTGGGATGGTATTAACCCCGCACGCAGGGAACAGCTACTATGCTGGCAAGATATTCAATGTTTATGCGCCTGCAGTTGACTTCGGAGGAAAATACTGCGGAGACGAGAAAGGATGTCCTGCATCAGGAGTTGACTACTGTGACCTGTATGCAGTTGACTACAATTTTGAGAATCTTGACCAGACGCAAATCAAGGCATGCTATGATGATGTCTTGACATACCTGATGCAGGTTGGGGCAATCAGCGAGATTCCAGATTCGTGTGTTGAATGGCATAGATCATGCGTTTGGATAGGACCTCATCATTGGGATTGCCATTGGGAATCACAACCGGAACTTGAGCCACAGTGTTATGATGAACTCATGACAGAGCTTATGCATGTGCCACAGGATGGAAATGCATATGTTGAATACATAGGTAGAGTTCCGTATGAGAATGGGGTCTGCAAGGGATATGCGCAGATTGCCGAGAATACAAACCTGACAGATACTGTCTTCCTCGCATGGAAGATTGTGGACAAGGCAGGAAACGGAGAAAATGCGCTGCATCTTGCACTTAATCCATTTGACAGCGACTGGGCGCTTTTCAGCGAACAGTCCTGCGACCTCAGCATGAGGGGCACTCCGATAACAATGGACATGTACAACAAGGGAAATGTCCAGATAACAAAACTGCCTGAGGATACAGTCCTTACAAGCGGAGACAACATAACTGTGCAGGTTTCAATAAGTGACAGCACTCTTCCAGACCAGTATTACAGGAACTGCGAGGCAGTGATTGAGAAGTATGTTGGTGAAGGCCAGACGAGCACAATCAGTCACCAGTACTCATCACACATTGTGGCAGGAGAGCCTGGAACATATATTGGAACAATGACAAGCATAATACCTGACTATGCGCACATAAGCAGCGGTGATTACAGATATACTGTGAATTGCTATGTCAACAATGTGCCTGTGGGAAGTGACTGGTTTGATTTCAAGGTTGACAACGACATGCCTTATATGGGAATAATCTATCCGAAAGAGAATGGCGTATACGGAGAGATGTTTATGCCTATATCGCTTTATGCAACAGATGACTCAGGAATAGCAGATGAGACAGTGAAGATAAGGCTGCAGGAGAAAGGCACTTTGGGTAATCTTTGGTGCCTTGGCGGAGGATGTCAGGATACTGGCTGGATAACATTAGATAGCCAGGGCAACAATCTGTATTCAAAGATGATAAATCTTTCACAATATGAAGTAAGCGGGGGCAAGTATCTATTTGATGCAGTTGCATGCGACAACCTCTACACAGCAGACCCGTCAGACCAGACAGGGCTTGGATTCAACATAGCAATAGACAGGAACGCGATGCATTGCAGGATGCTCAGCAAGAGCGGTGCAGTGCAGATTGAGAGGCCCCAATGTAGCGATGGCTTGGATAATGATAATGACAGCCATATTGACTATCCGGCAGATTTGGGATGCTCTTCATCTTCAGACGACGATGAGGTAAATATAATATAGAAGAACCATTAGAGTAAGGACAGTGATGCATCATGAAACACAATAAAAAACTTATTTTTTCAGGAATCCTCCTGATACTGCTCTTGGCGGTGTCAGTGAGGGCTTATGATATTTGCATAGACAAAACTGCACCGACTGCGCCAACAAACCTTGTCATAGCAGACAGCCCATATGATGCTGACGGAATAGTAACTCTAAGCTGGAGAGCTGCAACAGACCAGCCTGACTGCAGTGGGATAGCATACTACAATATCTATAAAAGTAACAGCTCATCCTCTTCAGGATTTGTCAATATAAACAAGACAATCATGCTTTCATATATTGACTCAGGACTTGTTCAGGGTATGACTTATTATTATAAGGTGACTGCAGTTGACAAGGTTGAGTTTTACCCGCATGAAGGTCCTGCCTCAAATGTGGCATCAACCACAATTGGAACTGCACCAAGCGGCGGAGGCGGCGGAAGCACTGGCGGAATTGGCGGAAGCTCAGGAGGAGGCGGAGGAAGCTACACTCCACCTGCAAAAACCACAAACACAACAAACACTACAGGAAGCAATGCGACAGCGCAGTCCAATGCTACAAGTCAGACAGAAGAAAACCTCACTACAGAAGAAAACTTGGCTGGGAATGAGAGCACAACAACTCCTATCCTTCCAACAGGATTTTGGAATAGGATAACAGGAGGTGCAATTGCGCTGTTTGGCGGAAATGCAAACCCAATTGTTGGAATAATCATCGTGCTTTTGATTGCGGGATTGGGAGTTTGGCTGTTCTTCTTCCTCAAGAGAAGGAAGAAAAAGGGAAAGAAGTAAAATTCCTTTTTCTTTAATTTTTTATTTTCTATACGAGAAGACTTTAATATTTGTATGAAATTTGTTAAAGTCTTCTGGATATAGGCAAGGTAAGCAATAACGAACATTAATGTCCTTGCCTATAAATCAAAAACTTTAAAAGCAGTGCTAATTATGAATGCAGCGGTGATTTGATGAATAGGGCTCTCATATACTTTGCCATAATCCTTCTCCTATTGCCTGCGTTTGCAGCTGCAAATACTTATGAGTTGAGGAAGGAATACAGCGGAAACGTGGTTGATGGCATGAGAGAGATTGTCTTTGCCAACACAACCTTAACCTTAGGTGTAGAGAGTGTTTTAAAGTTCCAGTTTGAGCCAAAGGGGCAGACCTACCTTTACACTCTTGACAAGGTTCAGGGCTCAGAGGCGACATTCCTGACTCCTACACCGCAGCTTGTCACAATAAGTCAGGGCAGCTCAAAGGACTTTGACAGCAATGGCGACAGCATCCCTGACCTAAATATATATGTCTCGAAAGTGTACACAACAGGCGCCACAATATATGCCACGCCAATCCGCGAAGCTGAAACTCCTTCAGAGCCAGTGCAGAATGCAACCCCAAGCCAGCCGCCTGAAAATAACACAACTCCTGCTGAGCAGAACACAACGCAGCCACAAATCCCCGAAAACCAGAGCAGCGAGCCGGAAAACGCAGTTACAACCAACAGGGTTGCTGTCTGGCCTTTCATATTAATAGCAGTTATTGCAATAATCGCAATAATCGCAATTATTCTATCAAAAAATAAGAGGAGACCTAAGAGGAGGCACCCTCTGAGGTGGTAAAAAATGGCTTTGCCAGCACTTTTTGTGACAAGGGATATCACATTCCTGATAGATATGGTTTTTGCAGTCGTGGCTGGCTACCTTATAGGGCGCGAGAGGGAGTCCAGGGGAAAGGATGCGGGAGTTGGAACCCAGTCATTCGTGATAGCCGGTTCAATGATTTTCATGTACATCTCAATCCTGATGGAGCCGGACTACACCCTGAGAATTGCTGCCAACATAATAATGGGGGTCGGCTTTCTAGGAGCTGGAATAATAATGAAGAGCGAAGGGGGGCATATCACAAACCTCACCACTGCAGCAAGCATCTGGTTCTCAACAGCAATCGGCATGACAATAGGGCTCGGCTGGTATTTCATGGCAGCAGTTGCAACCGCCTTTGCGCTATTTGCTCCCAAACTGCCCCACTCCAATCCTCCTGTGGAAGAAAAAAAGCCCGAGCACAACTATCATCACAACTGGAAAATATAGAATTTTTATGATTTCTGAATCTTCCACTTGACTCCGTCCTTTGAATCAAGAAGCATTATTCCCTTCTTTGCAAGTTCTGCTCTTATCGCGTCGGATTTCTTGTAATCCTTTCTCTTCCTTGCTTCCTCTCTTTCATTTATGAGTTGCATTATCCCTTCAGGCAGCTCCTCTTTTTCCTTAATCTCGCCGATAACTCCGAGCACAGTGTCAAATTTCATTAGAACAGAAAGCGCCTGTTTTGCGTCAGCGCTGGAGAGCGAGTTCTCTGCGATTCTTCTGTTCATCTCTTTTGCAAATGAGAAAAGCGCTGCCAGTGCGCCGGAAATATTTAAATCGTCCTCAAGCGCAGAGTCAAACTCCTTCTTGGATTTCTCTATCTCACCTGCGCAGCTTTCAGCAGAACCCTCTTTTTCAGATGTTTCTTTAAGCAGCCCTGCAAGGTTCCTCAGTTTCTCAACTGCCTCGCCTGCAGATGCAAGCGCCTCAAATGTGAAGTTCAGCTGGCCCCTGTAATGGGTGGAGAGCAGGAGATACCTGAGAGCCATGGGCTTGTAGCCCTTTGAGAGAACATCCCTTAAAGTATAAAAGTTTCCCAGCGACTTTGCCATCTTTTTTCCGTCGACAACAAGATATTCGCAGTGAAGCCAGTAGTTGACAAACCTTTTCCCATTGGCGCCCTCTGACTGGGCAATCTCGTTCTCATGATGGGGAAATATTAAATCTATTCCGCCTGTGTGAATGTCAAAGGTTTCCCCAAGATATTTGGAAGACATTGCAGAGCACTCAATATGCCAGCCGGGCCTTCCTTTTCCGTACTCTGTCTCCCAGAAGACAGCGCCGTCCTCAGGAGTCCATGCCTTCCAGAGCGCGAAGTCCTCTGCCTGGTCCTTGGTGTACTCGTCATTGTTAACCCTGGCGCCTGCCTTGAGCTCTGCCTTTTTTATTCCTGAAAGCTTGCCGTAATCCTTGAACTTGGCGATGGAATAGTATGTTGAGCTGTCCTCTGCCTTATATGCATAGCCGTTCTTATAGAGCTTCCTGATAAGCGCAGTCATGTCAGCAATGTGCTCTGTGGCCTTTGGCATCACGTCGGGAATTTCAATGTTCAGCGCCTTTATGTCATCCATGAAGGATTTTGTGTAGCGCTCTGTGAACTCCTTTATTGGAACGCCTTCCTCCTTTGAGCCCTTTATTGTCTTGTCATCAACATCTGTTATGTTCATCACATGCTTGACAGAGAAGCCCTCATATTTCAGGAACCTCTTGAGAAAATCCACAAACACAAAGCTCCTGAGGTTTCCGATGTGGGCGAAGTTGTAAACAGTGGGGCCGCATGAATACATCCCGACATGCCCCTGCCTTATCGGGACAAATTTTTCCTTTTTCCTTGTGAGGTCATTGTAAAACTCTATCATTTTCTTTCCCGCATTTCCGTTTTTTTTATAAATTAAATTTTTTTTATTAAATACTGAAAATTGAATAAATTTATAAATGTGCTGGTGAATTCTGGTTCTGGTGAGGCAGAATGGCATCAAGTCCAAAAGAGCCGCAAAAGGCAAAATTTGATTTGGCAATTGACAAGGATGTGTATGGCACTTTTATAAGAAAATGCTCTCAGATGGGCTATGCCCCAAAGACAATTGTTGAGCGGCTTGTCAAGAATTTTAATGATACAGGCAGGTTTTAATAAAAAAGCATGTCTTTATATTCTCTAAAATATACTTTCAAAATGTCATTTTAAATCATATTAATATTTAAATATAAGTTTAGTTAATACGCTTTCTGTTCACTTAAGATAAACAGAACATACTCACGAGGAAAACAATATGAAACCAGCAACTGAAAAAACAGACGTGGAAAAACCTCAAGAAAGCCAGGAACAAAAAAAACCTGAAATTGAACAGTTGAAAATTTTAAAAATTGAGCTTGAAAAAAAGGAGCAGAAAATAAAAGAGCTCACAGAGACAGCCAAGAGGGTGCAGGCAGAATTTGAAAACTACAAGAAGATGTCAGAGAAGAGGAACTCTGAGTTTGTTGCATGCGCCTCCAAGGAGATAATGAAGAAGCTGCTGCCTGTGCTGGACAGCCTGGAGCTTGCTGTGAAGAATGGCTCTGACAGGGAAAAGCTCATTAAAGGGGTGGAGCTGGTTTATGCACAGCTTTATTCAGCTCTCGAAGAAGAAGGGCTCCAGAAAATAAATGCCCTGAACCAGAAATTCGACCCGTACAAGGAGGAAGCCGTTCTCACAGAGCCAACACAAAACGAGGCAGAGGACGATATTGTGTGCGAGGAGCTTCAGAAGGGCTACATGCTCAACAACGCTGTGCTCAGGACCAGCAAGGTCAGGATAAAGAAATTCAAAGCAGAAAAGGGGGAGCAGCAATGAGGGGAAGACCCATAATCTCGACGAAAACGCCGAAAGAAATTATGATAGAAATTGGGAAGGAGTGCCAGTCCTGCGGCCACTGCTGCAGGTTTGGCGCCGGCTATGTGATAGATGAGGACATCCCAAGGATTGCAAAGCGCCTTGGAATAACAGAGGATGACTTCAGGAAGACATACCTTGTGGAGCAGAAGCGCCTTAACTCAAAGGCGTACAAGCTGAAAACAGTTAAGACAAACAGCAGGAAAAGATATGGCAGTTGCATGTTTTTTGATGAGGAGAGGAAATGCCTGATACACGATGTCAAGCCCCTCTACTGCAGAATTGCAACCTGCGCTGACAAGAAGGGCGAGGCGCTCCAATGGTTTGACCTGAACATGCTCCTGAACCTTGAGGACCCTGAGTCAATAAGGCAGTGGAACGAGCTTTTAAAGACGCTAGAGCCAATTACAGGGGCAATGCTTGAGGAACTTGTGCCTGACCCTGAATTACGCCTCAAGATACTCACCTACGAGATATTCAGCGAGAAGGAGCTGAAAGCAGAGCTAGAAAAAAGAAGGAAGTGAGAAAGATGAATCAACAGGCAAATGAGGCAGGGACAAAGCAGAAGATGTTTCTCAAGCCAGAGGCGGTGCTGAAATACTTCCTCGGCACAGATGAGCACATAGACACCATCATAACCTGCAGGGGCTCTGAGTTTGAGATAATGACTTATGATTACAACCTTTATGAGGCGCTCGGCAGCATTAAGCCGTATGACAATTTCAAGCTTGCCCGCCTTGTGAAGTTTTTGGAGGTTGTGGACGTGCTTTCATATGAGAAAGCATTGGGCTCTGAAAAGCCAATCCTGAAAGAGGAAAGGGTTGAGGAGCTCAGAAAGATTGCGCTTAAGGACGCAAAAATACAACAATAAAATCAAACAAACAAATTTGTGGAGGAAAAGAAAATGGCATCAGAAAGAATAATCGGAATTGACCTTGGAACATCCAACAGCTGCGCTGCTATAATGGAGGCGGGAAAGCCAGTGATAATTCCCAGCGCAGAGGGCGCAACAATCAGCGGGAAGACAGTCCCAAGCGTCGTTGCGTTCACAAAGGAGGGGAGCATCCTTGTAGGGGAGCCGGCAAGGAGGCAGGCGGTCTCAAATCCTAAGAACACAATAACAGCGTTCAAGAGGAAAATGGGCTCTAACCACAAATATGAGATAGGAGGAAAGAGCTACACCCCCCAGCAGATATCGGCATTTCTCCTTCAGAAAATAAAGAAGGACGCTGAAATCTACCTTGGAGGGGAAGTGAAGAAGGCAGTAATCACTGTTCCTGCCTATTTTGACGACAACCAGAGGCAGGCAACAAAAGATGCCGGCACAATAGCAGGGCTTGACGTTGTCAGGATTATAAACGAGCCCACAGCAGCATGCGTTGCCTACGGGCTTGACAAGTCAGAAAAAGAGCAGAAGGTGATGGTTTTTGACTTCGGAGGAGGCACCCTGGATGTCACAATAATGGAATACGGGCAGGGCGTGTTTGAGGTGAAGTCAACTTCCGGAGACACACAGCTCGGCGGAACAGATATGGACAATGTGCTCGTTGACTATATTGTCAAGGAATTCAAAAGGCAGGAGGGCATAGACCTCTCAAAGGACCACATGGCAATCCAGCGCGTGAGGGAGGCGGCAGAGAAAGCCAAGATTGAGCTCTCAGGAGTGCTTGAAACAGAGATAAACCTACCATTCATAACAGCAAACACAGAGGGCCCCAAGCACCTTCTGATGAAGATAAACAGGGCAAAGCTTGAGGAGCTGGTAAAGCCCATTGTGGAGAGGTGCAGGAAGCCGGTTGAGCAGGCAATGTCTGACGCGAAAGTCACAAAGAATGATATTTCAAGGGTAATCATGGTTGGAGGGCCTACAAGGATGCCCATTGTCCAGAAGTTCATGGAAGGCATTGTCGGAAAGAAGGTTGAAGGAGGCGTTGACCCGATGGAGTGCGTGGCAATGGGGGCTGCAGTCCAGGGAGGGGTACTTGCCGGAGAGGTGAAGGACATACTCCTTCTTGACGTGACTCCCTTAAGTTTGGGGATAGAGACCCTTGGAGGCATATTCACAAAGCTTATTGACAGGAACACCACAATCCCGACAAAGAAGTCACAGGTATTCACAACTGCATCAGACAACCAGCCGGCTGTCTCGATAAGGGTTTTCCAGGGAGAGCGCCCGATGGCAGAAGACAACAAGCTGCTTGGGAACTTTGACCTTGTGGGAATACCTCCTGCCCCAAGAGGAATACCTCAGATTGAGGTGACATTTGACATTGACGCAAACGGCATAATCCATGTCTCTGCAAAGGACCTCGGAACCGGAAAGGAGCAGGCGATAACAATAACCGCATCAACAAAGCTCAGCCAGGAAGAGATAGACAAGATGAGAAAGGAGGCAGAGGCGCACTCTGAGGATGACAAGCAGAGGCACGAGAATGCAGAAGTGATGAACAATGCCGACTCTGCAATCTACTCAACTGACAAGGTGCTTGAAGAGATGAAGGGCAAGGTGGCTGACAGCAAACTTGACAACATCAAGGACAAAATCAAGGAGTTGAAGGAGCTCAAGGAGAAGAACGCAGACGTCTCCAAGATAAAGGACAAGCTTGACGAGGTCAACAAGCTGCTTCAGGAGGCCTCAACAGAGCTCTACCAGAAAGCCAGCCAGGCGCAGCCAGGCGCAGGAGCCCAGCAGGGCTTCTCTCAAAGCCCAGGCGAAGAGCAGGAAGAGGGAAAGCCCGAGGGCAAGCCCAAGGGCAAGTCAAAGGTCTACGATGCTGACTACAAGGTAGATGATGACAAGAAAAAGAAGAAGTAAAACATTCATTTTTTTATTTTCTTAGGGCCTTCCAATGAAAAATTGCAGTATAAATAAAATGTCAAAAATTTTCCACCAATCTCAGATTAGTGGCAAAAGCCAATCTGCTTTCAGAAGCGGAAAATTTTTGAGCACTCAGAACCACCTCTCACAAAGCAGGAGATTTGATACTCATCAATCCCACCCGTCTCTGACAGGTGGTTCTTTAGAATTCAATTCTAAAGTATTCTTAAGAATATCAAAACCTACAAAAACTTTAAAAACCCATTCCAAAAACCCCAAACCTGAGATGAAAGTGCCGACAGAAGAGGAATGCATGCTCCTCATGAAAGAGATGGGGCTTGAAGACAACATGAAAAAGCATTCTATACTAGTTGCTAAGATGGCAGAAGCACTCGGAAGGGAGCTCATAAAAAGTGGCGAGAGAATAGATATGAATCTCCTAAGGGCATCTGGCTTGCTTCATGACATTGACAAGAAGCTCACATTGAATGACGGAAAGAACCACGGCTTCACTTCTGAGAGGATACTGATTGAAAAGGGGTATCCCGAGGTTGCGAAGATTGCAAGGAAGCACCGCCTTGAAACAATTTTTGAGGACTCAGAAGGGCTGAAAACCTGGGAGGAAAAGCTTGTTTTTTATGCTGACAAGCGCCTGAATGACTACACCCTTGTAAGTTTAGATGAGCGCTATGATTACCTGCTGAAAAGATACGGTGCTACACAAGAGATATGCCAATTCATACTTAAGACAAAACCTGCTGTTGAGAATCTTGAGCAGGAGATTTTCTCAAGAATAGGCAGAAGCCCTGATGAGCTCAAGGCAATGATAGGCAAGGGTGAGATGGATGCCTAAGGACTACTACAAAATACTCGGAGTATCAGAAAAAGCAGGCGCTGATGAGATAAAGCGCTCTTACAAGGAGCTTGCTAAGAAATACCATCCTGACCTCCACAAGGGCGACAAGGAAAAAGAGGAAAAATTCAAGGAGATAAACGAGGCATACAGGGTGCTCTCAGATGAAAAGCTGAAGGCAAACTATGACAGGTTCGGCTCAGCAGAGAGCCCTGGCGGCTTCCAGGGCGGCACAAGCGGATTTGACTTCCGCGAATTCGACTTCTCAGACCTCAACGACATCTTCGGCGACTTCGGGAGCTTCTTTGGCAGCTCTGAGACATCGAGAGGGCGGAGAGCCAGCAGGCCGAGAAAGGGCGCTGACCTCTACCATGGCATTGAGATAACCCTTGAAGAGGCGGCAGCAGGCATTACAAAATCATTCATACTTGAAAAAAATGAGGAGTGCGAGGCATGCTCTGGAACAGGCGCAGAGAACGGCGAATTCAGGACATGCGATGTCTGCAGAGGAACAGGATATGTCCAGAGCACCAGGAGGACTCCATTCGGGATGTTCAGCACCAGCGGGCCCTGCAGGAAGTGCGGAGGGGCTGGAAAGATAGCTGATAAGCAGTGCAGGGAGTGCGGCGGCACAGGAACTGTCTCAAGAAGGAAGAAGATAGATGTCTCAATTCCCGCAGGCATAGAGTCAGGCACTGATTTAAGGATTGCAGGCGAGGGCGAGCCAGGGCTCAGGGGCGGAAGGCCAGGGGACCTTTACATAAGAGTGGAAATCAGGAAGCATGATATTTTTGAAAGGAAGGGCAGCGACCTCTACTGCATAGTTCAAATTCCGTATTCAACTGCTGCGCTTGGCGGAGAGGTCTCTGTTCCGACAATTGACGGCAGGGCATCAATAAAAATACCCTCGCTCACACAACCTGGCACGGTTTTCAGACTCAGGAGCAAAGGGCTTGCCAGGATTTCGGGCTACAGCTCAGGTGACGAGTATGTCACAGTCATGATAAAGTTGCCGAAATCGCTCTCCAGAAGGCAGAAGGAGCTGATTGAGGAGCTCTCAAAATTGGAAGAAGAATAAGAACTGTTGAATAATAATTGAGTAAGGAAAACGTGGAAAAACCAAGATGAAAATCAGATTTTCAAAGACAGAGATAATTCATATCCTCTGCTCACTGGCAGCCATAACAGCTGCATTTGCAATTGCCTACCAGATAAACATCTTCCTGGGAATCCTGACACTGGGACTCGGCTTTCTTTTGCATGAACTTTCCCACAAGGCAGTTGCCCAGCACTACAAATGCTTTGCAGAATTCAGGGCTGATTTCAGGATGCTCCTCTTTACAGTCCTGATTTCATTTATGGGAATTGTCTTTGCAGCACCCGGAGCAGTTGTAATACTTGGAAGGCCTGGCATGAAGAGGAAGGAGTTCGGCAGGATTGCAGCAGCAGGACCCCTCGCCAACATTATTTTGGCCCTTATTTTCCTGGGGCTTTTTTTTCTTGGTGTTCCCTGGCTTAAAGCATTATCAGTCACTGGCTTCATGATAAACTCATGGCTGGCGCTCTTCAACATGCTGCCATTTGGAATGTTTGACGGGAGAAAAGTGTTTCACTGGAATCGGACTGTATTTTTCACAATGCTCTTTTCATCAATAAGCCTTATGTTATGCTATTTCTTAATCATCGGGCCTTTAGCAGCATAAATAAAGGAATAGAATGAGATAAAGGAAAAATAATAAGTTTAAAACAGGATAAAAAATTGAGATAAAATCATAAATTAAAATAAAAAATTTACTTTCTCTTCCTTGCCTTCTTTGGAGCTGCCTTGGCCTTTTTTGGCTGGAAGAATGCCAGATAGATTATCTCAAGTATTCCCAGCGTGTTCACAATGCACAACACCACAAACCAGACAAGCTGATTATGCCTTGCTGACTTCCAAAGCGCAATCGCCTTCCAAACGCCGCTCCATGCAAGCGCCAATACAAATAACGCAGTCATCCAGGGCGTCATAGGATACCAAAGGTACAAAGGGTATGAAAACATTTGACCACCTCGCAGGTTCTTATGCTTCTTAATTTAAGGCGCTTTATAAATCTTTTTCAAATCTCTTTTCTCGCATAGACAAAATAGCCCTTGTCATATGCCAAAGCAAACTCAGAACCAGCTAAGCCAGATGAGAATTCAGATGAGAAGCATCTTATCTCAGAGCTGGAAAGCACAATGCTCACATTCCATTTGTCAAGTATTGAAATCTGCTCGCTACAGTTTGTGGAATTGTAAAAAGAAAGGGCATCTGAGATGCGCTCATCCTGCCTGTCAAATGTGCCAAGCTGCGCAGGCAGCAGGGACTGCACCAAATTACCTGAGACAGGGTAAACTGCAGAAGTAGTAAACACAGGAGCCATTACAACATAATCATCTGAGTAATTCTCTGAAACCCAGAGCAGAGCACGCTCTGAACTGCCTGAAAGCACAGGGCTTGCATAATCTATGGACATATTCTCTGCAGATGGATACTTAGATGTAAATACGAGAGCCAGAATGAGCAGGGCTATTGCTGCTGAGAGCATTGCCGAGGAACTGCTGCTCCATTTTCTCTCCAGCTGCGACTTTATGAGAGTATAAAGCTCTGAAAGCCCTATTGCAGCCAGGGGCACAAGCGAAATCATGGAATAGTATATCACGCGCTGGTAGGGAGCAAGTATGCTTATGTTAAAGCGGTTGAAAACCATTGAGATTGCTATTGTAAAAAGCGCAAATATCAGGAAGAACCTGCTCTTCTCATCATCAAATGAGCGGTATGCACCGAAAACAGCGAGCAGGGTTGCAGGTATGCTGAAGAGCAGGGGCAGGAAATACTTCAGCTCATATCCAGTCCAGCCGAACCTGAAAACAAGGTTTGAAATCAGGATTTCAGAAGCTGCCCTGCCCCCAATCTTTATGAAGAATGACGCTGCAAAAACCAGGGCAAGCGCAGAAAGCGAAACAAGGATTGCCTTCCTGTTCTTTGAGAAGAATTTTCTGCAAACCATCGGATAGAATATTACTACAGGAAGCAGTATTGTAGCGCTTGGAGGGTAAATCAGGAGGAGCGCGGCAAAGGATGCTGCTGAAAGCAGAAGCTTCTTTCTGCTGTTCTCAGAAATTCCTTCAATAAACAGCAGCATAAACAGGAACATCAGGGGAATCGCCATTGAGAGAGGAGTGAAATAAGCAATCCCAATTATGTTCAGGCTGCTCTTGAGCGAGCCAAAGAGCAGAACAGAGAATAGCGCAGCGCTGAACCTTTTTGTAATCCTCTTCATAAGGATGAAAAGCATCAAGCCAGAGAGAACTGCAAAAACCGCTGGCAGGAATGAGCAGAACATTATGAAGCCCTGCCTCCCGAGCAGAAGTGCAAAAGGCGCCCAGAAGCCATGGAAGAAAATTTCCAAGTCAGCATGCCCCTCCCTAAAATAAGGGTTCCAGTTGGCTTTTCCCTCTGACACTGAGATAATCTGTGCTATGTGCTGCCACTCATCAATATGGATTGGATAGGGGTTGCTGAAATGCGGGCTGTAGACAAAAATGAACACGAGTGCAAGGGCCAGGATAAGAATAGCGAGCCTGCTTGCCCTTTCATTCCCCTTCTTTTTGATTGCTTTTTTCACGATTGCTACTCCAAGATGCTTTTTCAGGATTTAAACAACAAAATTTCACTTATCAAAGATAAGTGGATTGGATTGTTAATATAAATTACTATTGAAATTTTGTGTGCTCAAAAACCACAATGATTTTTTCTCATTAACCATTCATACCACTAGTTTTTGACTGGTGGTTTTTGACACCTTAGCAAAAATCTCCCTGAAGGCAAGCCCGAAAAACTCAAGTATGTCCTTCTTCCTGAGCTTTGACTTCCCTGCCTTTCTGTCAATGAACCTTATCGGAATCTCTTTTACAGACAGCCCCTTTTTCACAATTGTTGAGGCCGCCTTCAGCTGAAAGGCATATCCTGAGAAGCCCCTGCCTGAACTGAAATCAAGCGCATCAAGCGCCTGCTTGTCATAAAGCCGGAATCCCGTTGTGACATCCCTTATCTTGAACCCTGTTGCAGGATAGGCAAGGAGGTTTGCAGTCCTGCTTATCAGCCGCCTTTTGAAGCCCCAGCCCAGGGCGCTTCCCCCTTTGACACATCTCGAGCCGAAAACTGCATTGCATTTGGATATTGCTGAGAGGAAGTCTGGAATCGCTTCTGGCTCATGGCTCAGGTCAGAATCCATCTCAAAAACAAGTCCTGCCGAAAGTTTTTTCTTTGCAAACTCAAAGCCCGAGAGATAGGCATTCCCAAGCCCAGAGCCCCTTCTGTTGACAGCCACAAAAACCCTGCGGGGATTAGCCCTTGCAATCTTTTTCTCTGCCTGGAATGTGCTGTCCCTGGCATTGTCATTTATGAAGACAATCTTGAGGGAATCCCTGCATAATTGGAATGTTTCTCTATGTGTCCTTACAGTCATTGGAAGATTCAAAGAGAGAATCCTGGCTGCGATTGGAGCTACATTTTCCTCTTCATCTTTGGTGGGTATGCACACTGCAACTGCAATTCGCTTCATACAATTACAATATTCCTGGCTGATTTAAAAAATTTCCCAATCTGGCAGGGCATGCAGTGCTTTCAGAAAAATTGACTGATGTTTACAAAGAAATTCCAAAGGAATTTCTTGTTCCAAAAATTTGCCAGGCAAATTTTTGTTACTCTTTCTTCTCTCCCTTCCTGAGCTTCTCCCCGCATTTCGGGCAGACCCTGAGATTAGCATCTATTAAGCTGTGGCATTCAGGGCAGGTCTGGACTTCCATCAGCTGCTCCCAGATGCGCCTTTCCTTTCTCGCCTCTGCCTCGTGCCTTCTTATCTCCTTCTTGTGCAGCTCTATTTCATCTGAATCTTTCTCATATTTCAGGAGTTCCCTGTGGGTCTCGGCCTCATTCAGCTGGCGCTGCTCCTCCATTTTGTGAATTTCTGCAGTGCGCTTGTCACGAAGCAGCTTCAGAAGGGTTTTTTTGCCTATCTTCACATTAGTCATAAAAAGTATTGCCGTGAGACCAAGCGAAATTGATAAGGTGATAACAAGCGCAAGATACAACACCACATTCTTCTCGCACCTGTTGTTCCTGCCCCTTTCAAGGAAGCCGCAGGAAAGTTTCTTGCAGATGTGCTCATCTGCAAAGTAGTCGCCAGGACACAGGAGCGGCTTGCACTCATGAGAGAAGCACCCCTCGCTGCTTGAACAATTGCTGTTGATGCAGCACTGGTAAGGCATGCAGGAATGGTTTGCAGGGAACTGGCAGCCGCTGCACTTTATCCTGAAGCAAAGCCCCTGCTCGCACCTGGAATCATCGCTGCAGTTCAGGTCAGAGCTGCACCTCACAAGCGGAGTGGGCATGACAGTGATGTTCATTATGTCATAGCATCTTTTATCTGTTGAGACAACGCTCGAGCCCTGCACATTGAAGAATGTGAAGCATGGATAATAGTATGCATAGGTGTAATTGTCAGCAGACGGGACAGTTGAGCTGAATATTGCGTCCCTGCTCTCCTTGAATGCAATCTCAAGATTTCCTGAATAGGATGCAATAACAACGCCGTCGCGGTCTTTCAGCTCTATCCCACTTATCTTTATTACATCCTTGTCAGTGTTCTGTATGCTGACAGTCCAGACAATTGAGCCGCCCTCAACGCAGTGCACAGTTGGGCAGGAATAGCTTATCTTAAAGGAGGCAGATGCTGCCCCTGAGAAAAGAATTACAGCTGCAAGGGCAATAATTATGAAAAAGCTTGTCCTAACTCTCATTTTGGTTCCCTAATATTCCAGATATTTCATGGTCCTCGTTGCAGTCATCAGTTCAGTCAATCTTCTCCTGTCCTTCCTGAAAATAATGAAAAGCGGGTCTATCGCCCAGAGCAGCATAAGCGGAAAAAGCGGGATAAAACCAATGTTCCTCAAGAGGCACTGGGGAAGAGTTGGCTTTGAGACCTTCTTCCCCTTTTTCTTTAGGCCTAAATCAGAGACAACAGCTATCTTAAGAACCATCTTGCCCACTGTCTGGCCGAGCGCGAACTCCATCAATGCAAAATAGAGCAGCACGAGCCCGGCAAAGCCCAGGAGCAGGAGAGATGCTGAGTTTCCCACTTCAGGGTGGGAGATGAAATAATTATAGGTTGTATTGAAACTTGATGAATTTGCTGGAATTCCCATTTTTTCATAGATTGATGAGAGCATGCCCTCAAATGGCAGGAACAGGGTGAACCTGAGCAGGATTACGTCTATCAGGAAAGCGAGCAGCCGGTCAATTATCCCAGCATCTATTACCAGAAACCTTTTTTTCTTTTTTACTGCCATGCTCTTATCAAACCATTTAGTATTTAAAAACTTATTTCAAAAACTCCTTTGCATCAGAGTAATCAGCAACAGGCCTGCTGAATCTTTCAAAGTCCTCTGAAATCCTCGGGCAGGCGAGGTTCAGGAAGCACTCGACAAACGGGAAGTTCTCGAGCTCTGAAAAATCCAGGGTGTCAAATATGAAAATATAGGCGGACTTGCCCCTGGATTCAAGCAGATTTTTTATCCTCAGCGCCTCGCCAAGCATCTCCTGCCCTGGCTTGAGCGAGACAAGTATCCCAATCCTTTCAGAATTCAGAAGCTTTAAGAGAGCCCCCTTTCTCCTTTTTTTGACTTTCTCAACCTTTTCCCTTCCGAGTTCTTCAATCTTTCCTGAAGATGGGTCAAGGATGAAAACCGGCTTTTCTGTTCTGAGCGCAATGCCTACTGGGTGAAAGAATCCTGTTCCCACATACAAAAAGCCATCTGCATCTTCTCTGGCTGCAGAGGAGTCGCAGCCGAGCACCTGCCCCTCATACTTTGTCCTGATGCCCTTGCCGATGAGAACCCTTCTTCCAGAGTCCTCAACCTGCTTTTTTACCGAGCCCAGCTGCCCTATGAACTGAACTGTTGTGAGCAGCCCAACTTTTTTAGGCAGCTTCTCAAGCTCACTCTTATGCACTTTTACCGCTGATTTTGAGCGGGCCTCTGCAAATATTACCTTCATAACAAATAAAAAGCACTCATCTCTTAAAAAAGATTTCCATAAAAAGCATTAATAATTTTTATTTTAAATTTTTATTTATAGATTTTTGATTAAAAGAAAAATTACTACTTTTTAGTTTAGATAACTCTTTTTATACCTTTGAGAGGTTTTAAGGACTATGGCTGAACTGAAGAGGGAGCTCGGTTTCTGGGCAATATTCGCGCTTGCGCTGGGCTCGCTTGTCGGAAGCGGGCTTTTCTTCGGGAGCTCGATTGCCGCCGGCTATTCGGGAAACATGTCCCTGATTGCCTGGGCGCTGATGGGTGCAATCTCCATCTATGTCTCGGCCATCTTCAGCGAACTTGTGGCAATGTTTCCGAAGGCAGGGGGGGTCTATGAGTTCAGCAAGCAGACCTACGGAAGGTTTGCCTCTTTTGTGATAGGATGGCTAGTGTGGTTTGTAGCCAATATACAAATTGCAATGCTTATCATAATTGCTCTTGATTACATTATCTCGCCGTCAGCGCCATATTACCCAATCCTGAGAGTTCTAATTAGTGTTGCATTCATATTGCTCATAAACTATATTGCCTACATTGGAGTTGAGGCAAGCTCAGTCACGCTCCTGATATTCGCAGGCATAACAATTTCAGTAGCGCTTTCAATAATAGTTCCCGGGCTTTTCCACATAAACATTTCAAATTTCAGCCCATTCTTCACCCGCCCGCCAACTGCAATTCTGGTAACCATGTTCTTCATTGCAGAGACATTTTTCGGCTGGGAGGCTACAACCTTCCTTGCTGAAGAGACAAAAGAGCCGGAAAGGGTGATTCCTAAGGCGCTACTCTGGGCAGCAGGGGTAATGGCTTTTATCGGGTTTGTGCTGGCATTTGTCTCATTAGGAATAATACCCTGGCAGCAGCTTTCACAAATCAATGCGCCATTAGGAGAGCTTTCGCAGATGCTCTTAGGAGGGCTCGGCAGGACAATAATAAGCTTGGGAATCTACTTCACGATGATTGGCTCGGCTGTAGTAGGCATAATCTCAACTCCGAGGCTGATATTCGCGCTTGCAAGAGACCGGCTTTTCCTCTCCCAGATGGCAAAGGTTCACCCGAAATACAAGACACCTTACAAGGCAATAATCTTCCAGACAATCGTCTCGATAATAGTGCTTTTCATGTGCCTTGGCAGATACAAGGTCTTTCTCAGCCTCATAGTTCCTCTTTCACTCATGATGTACATCCCAATAATACTGTCAGTGACAGTCCTCAGGGTAAAGAAGCCATTCATAGAAAGGAAGTTCAAGGTTCCATTCGCAAGGTTTGGTCCTATAATTGTAAGCATTTTCTTTGTTGCAATAATATTGGGCTGGCTCAGGAGCGAATCAGATGCCCTGAACTTATTCCTCCTCGGGCTGTCCCTTATAGCAGTATGCATACCCCTTTATTTCCTCCTCCAGCTTTACTACAATCCCAAGGCGATAATAATAGTGAATGACCTTTTTGCATACCTCGCGCTCTTCACTGAAAGGTATCTCTTCCCAGTGCCAGTGAGAAAGGAAATAATAAAGCTTCTCGGCGACATAAAAAACAAGACAGTTCTGGAGTTTGGGTGCGGAGTTGGAACTTTCACAATGCACATCGCAGAGGCAGTGAGCAGGAGCGGAAAGGTTTATGCAACAGACATCTCAGAGCGCGAAGTTAGGATAACCCGCGGCAGGATGAAGAAGGCAGGGCACGAGCACGTTGTTGTGCTGCACGAAAAAAAAGACACTCTGCATGAGAGTGTAAAGAGAATTGACGCAGCTGTCTCCATAGCGGCACTCGGCTACATCCAGGATGTAAAATACGTGCTTAAAGAGATAAACAGCCGGCTCAAGAAGAATGGCAGGATTGTCTTTCTTGAATATGACAAGTTTTTCTACATACTGCCAAACATTGACTGGCTCTCAAAGGATGAGGAGATAAAGCAGATTTTCAGCGAATGCGGCTTCTTCGTGCACATCGAGAGAAGGCAGGGCTTCTTCTGGCAGTACATCTACATATACGGGAACAAAGTGAAAACAGTCAAGAATCCCGGAATCATGGAGATGAAGGAAGATATAGAGTAAAATTAATTAAGCCCCTCTTCCTGTTCCTGAAACAATAATGAAAAAGATAAGAATATCCATTGGAATTCCTGCCTATAATGAGGAACAGAACATTTGCCTTCTTCTTGATGCAATAGAAAAACAAAAACTGAAAATAGCTGTTATAGACAAAGTGTTTGTAATTGATGACGGAAGCACAGATTCCACAAGAGAAAAAGTTTTGAAATTCGAAAAATCAGGAAAATTAAAGGGAAAAATTGAGTTAATACACTTTCAAAAGAGGAAAGGCAAGTGGTTTGCGATAAATGCCTTCCTTAAAATCGCCAAATCGCCAGTCCTAATCCTTGAAAGCGCCGACAATATTCCAAAAAATGACTGCTTCGACAAATTAGCAATGCATTTTTACAACAGGAAAACAGGCATAGTCGCTTCCAGGATAGTTCCCATCAATGACAGCAGGCACTTCTTTGGATTTGCATCGCAGCTGATATACTCTTTACATCATGAGCTATCACTGCAGCAGCCCAAATTCGGAGAGCTAATAGCCTTCAGGAACATAATAAAAAGCATTCCCCAAACCATAGTTGATGAAGAAGAAATTGCGGGCATAATCAAGAAGAAAGGGTATTCCCTGGCGTATGAGCCGGAGGCAATTGTCTACAACAAAGGGCCGGAAAACCTCCCTGACTTTATAAGCCAAAGGAGGCGCATCTACTGCGGGCACATCATGCTAAACAGAAAAACCGGTTACTCACCCTTAACGATGAATTCTTTTTCTATCCTAAAAAATCTTCTAAAAAAGGTAAATGTGAAAAATTTTGCTTGGATAATTGGAGCTGCGGGGCTTGAAGCAATTTCCAGATTCTTGGGCGCCTTCGATTATCTGTTTGATAAAGAAAAACACATAAAGTGGAAGCCAATAAAATCAGTTAAAAAATTAAGAAAATAATTTAAAAGGTTTATGCGTCATACCTTTTTTACTTCATACTATGAATAAAAAATTTATTGATGAGAAACTTGTTTTAGAGGTAAATAAAATACTCCATAATTATTTCTCTAAGATTTATGTTGGGACCCCCTTGCAATTTAGGAATACTGCAGTCAAAAAATGGACCGAAGTTGCCACTAATTTCCTATCAAAAGATTCGCTTAAAATATTAGATTTTGGCTCTGGAACAGGGTTTGTTCCCCAGGCCATAATTCCACATTTGCAAAACTCAACCTTAATATGCATGGATATATCCAAGGATTCCCTAAAAATTTCCAAATCAAGATTAAACAAATATAAAAAATTAATAAAAAGAAAAAAAATCAAACTTAAATTTATAACAAACCTGCCTTCGATACCGCTACGAATCCCACTGCCATCAAGTTCAGTGGATATTGTGCTTGTAAACTTTGTTCTTCACCATTTGTACAAACCAGAAGACTTCGTGAGCGAGGCTCACCGAATATTAAAAAATAAGGGCATACTTATAGTCGGTTTTGAACCAAATCATAAATTCCTAAAAAATAGAATGTTGCGTTTCTTAAACGTTATGTATTCTCTTGTAATTTCATTGATTAATCCTTCCCTAATATTTAAATCTATTTCTAAAATGCCTTTGATGTATTATCCAAAAAAATTCATTAAAAAAACAATGTTAAAGAAAAGGTATGCTAAATATGATGTGATTGAAAACAACTTAAACCAACATTTTATTAAAAATGGGTTAATAAGAAAGTCATTATCATTGGATGATTTTTTGAGTATTTCAAATTATCAGGATTTTATAGACCCGGAAATATTAATCAGTAAGCGATTGTTCACTCCTGTAACTTTTGAGACCTATGTCCATTTAGATCTGTTAAATTATGAGATAAAAAACAGAAAATTAAAACATATAATGGAAAAGATAGACCTCTCTCTCAGAAGGAGATTCCCAGATGATGGATCTTTGTTCTTTGCTGTTCTTAAAAAGAAAAAATAGATTTATCTTGATGCTTCTGTCTGCCTCTCAGTCATGAGCTTCTTGGAAATTGCGTTTGAGTTTGAGCTCATGTTGTAAGCGTCAATTATCTCTGTGGCGAGAACCTCGGCGAACTTCTTCTTGGTGTTGAATGTCTTTGCATAAGCCCCCTGAACCATGAAGCGCAGGGCCAGGTCAATCCTCCTCTGAGGGCTGCAGTCCACTGCTTTGGGATACCTTGCCCCTCCATACTCAATGGAGACAATCCCCTCTCGGGGGGCTGCATTCTCTATTGCAGTCACAAGCACCTGTATCGGGTTCTTCTTGACCCTCTGCTCAATTATATTAAGCGTTTTTTCTACGATGTTGTAGGCGCTCTGGCCCTTTCCGGTCACTATTGAAGATGTGTATGTGTGCTTCTTCGCCTTGTGCCCTGGCACCATCAGCTTATTTATCAGGCGCTCAACTATAAATGTCTTGGACTTGTAGAACTTGTCCCCTGCATAAGTGGCGCCTGTCTTGGGCACAATCCTCGGCTCAAGGCAGATATAATCCTTCAGCCCAGGGTCAGTTACTGTAATTCCATCTGTGCTCCACTTGTTGAATGCTTTTATCTCAACCATTTTGAATATTCCTCATAAAACTTGATATAGGAGAGAGAAAGCCAGGATTTAAAAAGGTTTCTAAAAATCAAGTTTAAAAATAGAGCGAAGTGTTTTTTTAAATACTTTTATATACATTCATCTGCTTTTTCAAAAGAGAGAGTATAAAATGCGGGTACTGATAGTTGATCCAATGTTCCGTTTTGACGGACAGAATATATTTAGATTTATACGCAATAAAATAAAACCAAGAAGTGTTATCACTTCCATAAATATAAATCTAGGTTCGCTTTACCTTGCTTCAGTCGTCATGAAACGAGGATATGATGTTTCTGTCAGCATTTGTTGTAAGTATGATTTTGATAGGACTTTTAGAGAATATAACCCAGACATTCTTCTTATAAGTGCAATGGACATTCAGGCAAAATCTGCTATTTATATAGCAAAAACAGCAAAGTCCATAAAAAAATCAGTTAAAATAATAATGGGTGGCTACTTTCCAACTGCTTGTTATGAGGAACTTCTTAAAGAGCTTCCTTGGCTTGATTTTGCTGTGATTGGCGAAGGGATATCTACTTTAGAGGATATACTTTTATATTATGAAGGGAAAATAAAATCCAAAGGCAGGATAAAGGGAGTGGCTTTTGTTAGAAAAGGTAAGATTGTATTTACTGGGTATAGAGAATTGGTCAACCTTGATACGATACCCTTTCCTGCACGTTTTCTCATTAAAAATGTGGAGAGTTATTTAATCACATCATTAGGATGCTTTTATAACTGCAGGTTTTGCAGCATTAAAAACTTTTACAAAAGAGTACACCGGAAAAGGTCAATAAAGAATGTGGTTGAGGAGATAAGTTACATTAGAAATATCTTTAAAGGAAATTTTATAAACAAAATCTTTATAATGGATGATGATTTCCTCCTTGACAAGAACACTCTTTATGAACTTGAGGCAAGGCTGGCGAAGTGTAGTCTTGAAAAAATGCGCTTTTCCTGCATGATGCGTCTTGACCAACTAATAGTCCCAGGAACATTAGAACAGCTTGAGCGGCTTAATTTTTTAAAGGTTAAAGTTGGACTTCAAAACATCTCTGAAGAAGTTTTAAACTATTTTAGAGTAGGAATAAATAAGTCACATATAAAAAAATTGATTCGACTACTGAAGCGCAATAAAAAAATTAAAATACGACTATTTTACATAATCAATTCAGGTCTTTCAACTGAGACATCTGCAAGCATAAGAAAGAACCTTATGGATTTCCTTTTTCTCATCAAAGGGATAAATAATATTCAGGTTGATTCATCAATTCTTTTTCCTTTTTCAGGCTCTGATGTGGGTGGCAAATCGCCATTCTGTCAATTTGCATATTCTTATTCTGAAAATGTAGGATATGTTAGCAATGAGACCGTGAGTGACCTTGAATTGAACAAAATCTATTCCGAGTTCATACATGAACTTAATAAAAGAGGACAAAGTAATGATCGTAAATTAAATATAATATTCAAAGCGATTGATAATTTTTTCTTATTTTTAACCTCTTCTCTACAAGCCAAAACAAAGATTCGCATGGTGTTTGACTCTATTGGCTGGTTCTTTATTGCATTCACCAAAATGAAACGTCCTCCTGATTATATTAAAAAAAGAATCGAACAAAAATATTTCTTATAAATCATTTAAATAATTTAAAAACTTTGAAGAATAACTAAGATTCCTGATATTTTTCAATACATTTAAAAGATATTGCTATTTTTATAGAAATGAAATGCAATATAAGATTTTCAAAAATGTATTTTACATCAGCTTGGCAAATTCACTAAGCAAAATATTCTACCTCCTCCAGGCGATGCTGATAGCTCGTTTTTTGGGAATTGAGGGGTATGGCTTGTATTCATTCGCTTTTGCAGATTTAGGAACATAAAACCTTGGGATACGAGAAATTTCAAAGAAAAAATCTGCACTTAACAAGTATGCTGCGGGAATGCTCATAATTGAAATTGCAAGCTGTTCAATCGCTTTTATGGTGCTCCTGTTTTTTTCCATCTTGCTCAAGACAGGGGCTCTGCCTTTAATTGCAGGCATAGTGCTGCTCATTGGAGTAATGCAATCTGCATTCTTGATAGGCTTTTATGCGCGCCAGAAAATGCTTGTGCCTACGGTAATTTCGTCATTACAGAGCGCTGCTACCCTTGCTTTTTCAGCAGTCTTCATCCATTTAGGACTGGGATATCATATCTGCTCCTATCTTTTTTGATTTCACGATTAATAGCCACACTCATCCTGATTGCATACTTTAGAAAGGTTTTTGGAAACTTAAACTTTAAGATTGACTTTAAATTTTTAAAATATATGTTCAAAAAATCGCTTCCATTTCTGATAAACGGAATTGTATTTTCATTGCTATTCAACATTGGCATGCTGATATTTCGCTTTATGAAGGGGGATTATGCATTTGGAATATATTCGGCAGCGAATAAGGTGATTGAGAATTTATCATTCCTGCCTGTTTCACTGATAAGCGCAGCCTATCCTGCATTTTCGAGTTTTTCTGGAGCAAAGAAAAGGATGTCAGAAGCATACAAAAAAATTTTTAATTCATTAATCCTCATATGCTTATTTATCACAATAATTTTGGCAATATTTGCAAGGCAGATAATACAGATAATCTTTTCAAATAAATTTTTGGAAGCAGTGCCAGTCCTTAGAATACTCTCTCTGACCTTCTTAACAAGCGCATTAATATCAATGAATCTCTCTTTTTTAAATGCAGTGAATAAAACAAAGGTCAATATCGCAATTTCACTTCATTAATCCCAATATACTTTCTGTTTGCTTTCTTTCTTATCAAAAAATACAATTATGTCGGATTTGCAGTTTCAATTCTGATAATCCAAGTCATCTTCCTTATTCTTCAACAAATATGTATAAATAAAATAAGAATAGGACGTCAAATTCGGGAATATTGAAAATATAATTTGACTATGAGCCATAGATTGTTTATGATATAAATATAAATCATTATGTCAACGTGCTTTATCGGCTGTAAATTAAAACAATTTGGTGTTCTCTAATCACATGTTATTGTTTCAATTCTTGAGAAATGTTTATGACATAAGGATAAAGTGCTTCAGCATATAATCTATATGCGAAAGCATTTGGATGGAGATCATACTTGTTCAGAGTCAAATCCTTAAGCTTGTTTCTTCTGTAAATTTCTGCAGTATCAACAAATGTCCAATTATATTCATTACATGTTTTGATAAGCTCTTCCTTCTGTCTTGTCATATTAAATCTGAAGTCCTGAGCAATAAAAAATACGATGACGCTGATATTTCTTTCTTTAGTGATATTATTAAGAATTTTAAGGGGTGTTCCAACAGTTTCCCAACTTTTTTCAAATGGGCGCTGGGACACTATTTTTTCGTATATTGCTTCAAATTCGTCTACTGTATTCCAAGTTTTGGATTCTTCTGTTCGATTATGTTTTCTGATTATCTCCGCCCGTATTTCCATATATTCCGATTTGTTCATAATATCATCTGACAAATACTCTAAAACAATCATATTCGGATTGTACTTAATCCCTTTTTCAATTAAAAAACTAATTTCTTGCAATGTTGTGTACCCGGGTATGCCCATATTAAGAACTTCATACTCATAATTTTTAGATTTAGAATTCAATATGTTTTCAAGCTGTTTGAGATATGATTCATTAAGCTCAACTCCTAATCCAAAAGTGAAAGAGTCCCCGATTACTATTATTCTGTAAACATTTTCCGGTTTGCTCAATGAAAAATTCTTATCTCTAAAACCATCAGAATTTATAGTTATCCTTGTTGGTTTAAGTTTTGTGGTGATTCCTTCGTAAATTCCATCATAATTCGGTTTGAGTTCATAAATAATGTTGCTATTTTGAGATGCTATTTGAAGAGGACTGGTTAGCCTTGAATAGATTACTAAAAAAGGCTTAGGTATTAAGGCATTGATGATTAAGAGAGATGACGCTAAAATTAGAACTAAAAAAGAGGAGTGTTGAAATTTTTATTTTTCTCATTTTCATCATCTGTGGATACTTTTATATATTTTTAGTATAACACTAAATAAGTCTACTCCTTTTTAGTTAAAAATTTATCAAAATATGTTTTCATTAAAAAAGGGGTCACTTTAACCCCTCCATAAACCAGCGATAAAAAAGAAAGAACCATAAATTTTACTCCTTCAATTTTTTTTTCTTTTCGTATAATTCCGATTATTCTTCCTTTTACATTATTTTTAGGTACTAATTCAAATCCTGCCTTACATTTGAAAAAACTTGCCGAATTATCTCCATGAAAAATAACTTTGTCATCATAAATTTTAACTGCTCTATGGAGTATAAAGTTTTTAAAGTGTGAAGTTTTGAAAGCACAAACATCAAAAAGGCGAATTTTGTTTGTTTTTTGTACAATAGACAGTGTCCCTTCCTTTAATAAAGGGAACATACTCGTTCCATTACATCTTAGAAGAACTATCTTTTTATACATTGAATATTAAAAACGCATATAACTTTAAAAACATTATGATTTCAAAAAGAATTTTAATTTTGTAATTATTTTTTATTAAATTTCATATAAATTTCACATACATAAAAGAAGAAGTGTAAAAACAAAAAGTATTTAAATAATAATAACAATTACGAATTCTATGACGTCTCCAACAAAAAAAAATCCAAAACCCGAAGTAAAAGTAATAAATTTAGCAGAGTTTGCTAAGAATAATGAAAAGAAATTGAAGATAGGATGTACTACTAGTTACATAATGAGTTCATAACAAATTTTTATTATTTTACAAGTGTATGATTGATTAAAGATTAATTTTTTTATTTATTTTATGAGATAGGGGCAAGGTTTAAAGATGATAAATAGCTTAGAAAAAGTGACATTCTTTTTAACAAATGAATGTAATTTAAGCTGTAGATATTGTGTTATAAAAAAAGAAAAACAAACTCTTTCGTTTAAATATGCTAAAAAAATATTAAATGTTCTTTTGAATAATAATAAAAAAGAGATTTCACTAATTTTCTCTGGTGGTGAACCTTTACTAAAAATTGATCTTATAAAAAAGATAATTTTTTACATAGAAAAAAAAGGGAAAAATAATGGTAAAAATATTAATTATAGAATTATAACTAACGGAACTATCATAAATTCTAAAATTATTTCTTTTATTAAAAAACATAACATTGAAGTGGTATTTAGCATAGATGGAACTAAAAAAGAACATGATAAAAATAGGATTTTTAAAGATGGAAAAGGAAGTTATAATTTAGTTGTAAATAATTTTAAAAAAATAAAAGAAGTACACTCTGAGATAAATATTTCTTCAGTTATTTATATCAGTAATAAAAAAATAACTGAAGATTTGGATAGTTTAATTTCTTTAGAACCGAGGTATCTGTATCTAAATTTAGATTTAAACGATTATAAAAAGAAATATGATAAAAAAACATACAATTACTTTATAAATCAAATATGTAATTGGTACATAGATTTTTTTAGAAAAAATAGAAGATTACCCCAAATTACAATAATAAATAGATTGCTTGCAAGAATTTATGATTTTAAAAAATATGGAAAAATTTGGGAAAAACATTTTTGTCAATTTACTGCCGGGAAATACCTTGTTTTAAATGAAAAAAATGGTATATATCCTTGTTTTTTGTTTAAAGAAAAAGGAATGTTCTCTTTAAATAGCTCACAAGGCATAGACGAGAATAAGTATAGATTATTTCGGGGACTACTCACTGAGTATTTTAAAGAATCTAAAAAGTGTGATAAATGTAGAGCAAAAAATGTTTGTGACAAAACGATATGCCCCGGGCTAGACCTTTATCTTTCTAATGGTTTTAATGATTCTAAGGTTGCATGCGCACACTATCTTCTTTTTTTTGACATAGCGAATAAAATTTTTAAATCAAACAAAAATGACAAAAATTTTTTAAGTATAATACGCAAAGAAAATAGAGAAAAAAGGGAATAAACAAAATTCTTTAAATTACCTTTTTATAGAAACCAAATTTAGTTTTTCTAATCTCACAAGGAAATTAATTAATTCTTTTTCTGTTAACTCTTCCCCTTTAAAACTGTTCTTAATTCTTCTATTTAACCCTTTAAAAAATGTTTGTTTTTTAATAATAGTCCAGATAAAAGTTGCGGTTGAATTAAACTGATATATTTTATTCTTATTCTCATTTAAAATAAACAACTTGTCTTTTAATTTAAATTCAAGCAAACCATTCTTTTTTATGATTGTTTTTATCTCTTTTTTAGATTTCATCCAGCATCCTCCAAATATTTTCACCAATTTTAAAACTAATTTTATAACTAGGAATCTTCTCAGATATCGTATTACCCCAGTTCAATAAAATTTTTAAATCGCCCTTATTTTCATAACTCATCTTATGAGGATACTGATTTTTGATTAATTCGTTAAATGCATTTTCATTTTTTAATTTTATTATTTTATTCTTATTTTTTCCTTTTAAAAAAAAGATTCCTTTAATGGAAGCTTTAATATTCTTAGGTTTTATATCTCTTCTTTGAAAAGGACTTGCATAAGCAAAATATTCTTTACCGATCTTTTTTATAATAATCTCATTATCATTCATAATTTTTCCGGCAGAAAGTTTGGCTATTGTTGTTTTACCTGTTTCTGAAGGTCCTGGAAAAATAAAAGCCTTTCCGTTTCTAATAACTCCTGAAGCGTGTAATGTTATTATGTTTTTCCTAAACAGCCAATAATAGATTATTGAAGCTAAAAAATTATTAAAGCCATAAACTTGATTATTAAATATTTTTTTCATCATATCTGAATTAACTTTTAATTTAATGAGTTTTTTTTCAAAATCTTTTCTGGGAATATAATATATTTTTTTACTTTTTTCAAGATGAAAATCAAGAGTAACATTCTCTCTTGTATTAGTGGAGAACTCTTCATATCTTTGTTTTATTATTTCAAACATATCTCTATCATTTAAAACAATCTTAAAAGAATAACCCGCAACACATAATTTAAAAGCTAATTCTTTTTTAAGATTGTTTCTGTTTTTATTCATTTCTGATAGTGTCTTTTTTTAAGATATATAAAGTTTGTTATTTTAAAAATAAAACTTTTCTGAAAATCACTTTGGCAAATCACTTTAGCAATAGTCAATTATTCTTTAGAAAGAGTTTTTAATTCGAAAACTATTTAAAGATAATTAAAGAATAAAGTTTCATGAAAATTCTTTTAATAAATCCTCCTGTCGATTCAAGAAAGCGTACCGCAATATTTTTAGCTCCTTCCTCCTTTGATTTGCCTTTGAATTTATGCTACTTGGCGACTCCTCTGATAAAGAATGGGCATTATGTTAAAATATTGGATTTAAACCTTATGCTATTAAAAAAAGTTGGTTTCATAAATCATAATAATTTTGTTAGTGAATTAGAAAAAAAAAGAGCAAAGGGACAACATTTTGAATTCATGAATGACATTTTGACAAATGAATTAAAGAAAGGATATGATGTTGTTGGGATTAATGGAGATTTTGTTGGCATTTCTACCTTTTTCTTAAAACAAATCAAAAATTTTAACCCAAAAATGATTTGTGTTGTAGGAGGACATACCGCTAGCCGTCATTATGAGATTTTTCTTAAATCGGGATTTGATTTCGTGATTTTAGGTGATGGAGAACAAAGTTTTCTGAATTTGATTAATAATTTAAAATCAGGCAAAAAAAAACTTAAGGAACTTCAAAATGTGGCCTTTATATACCAAAGAAAGATTTTTTCTAGAATTAAAACAATAAATTATGAAAAACTTCCACCACTGAGAGAACTTGTAAATTATCAAAGTTACATAAATTATACTAATATTACGCCTGTCTTAAGTAGCAGAGGATGCAAAGGTGCTTGTATCTTCTGTTCAAGAAAACTTGTTCCTAATTATTTTTTAAGGAATGTACGTGAAGTCGTTTCTGAAATTAGATCCATACACCGAAGATTTCATCTAAATAACTTTTTGTTTTATGATGACAACATAAACAATGATGAAAAACATTTAAGAGATTTATGTTTGGAAATAATAAAAAATAAATTAAAAATAATTTGGGCATGTTATTCCAGAGCAGAAAACCTAAGCAGTGAAACTATACAACTTATGAGCGCTGCGGGCTGTAGAAAGATTTCTTTTGGAGTAGAATCTGGTTCAAGAAGAATACTAAAAATAGTTGATAAAAACATAGACCTTACAAATGCATTAAGAATAATAAAGGATTGCAAAAAAAATGGAATGTCAGTGAGATTGACTTTTATTTATGACCTTCCTTACGAAACGTGGAAAGATTTATTTGAGTCGATTAAATTTTTAATAAAAGCTAGGCCAAGCAGTTTTCATTTTCATAAATTACGAATTTTAAGTGGTTCTTTGCTGTACAAAAGAATTGAAGAATACTTTAATGTATATACTAAAGATATATATTATGGTGCGGAAAAAATTATAAGAAGAGAAGCTTTCAAAGATAAGATTAATATATTCTTCAAAGATATACTCTTCTATTTATTAAACAAGATTGGGGCAGTAGGTGATTTAAACATTTTTCATAGATAAAAATTTAAGGCTTGTAGCATAAGGTCCCCCACGACTATTATGGTTCTTTTCATATGACTTTTTATATTATTAATTGCTTCAATTGCTTCTTTTGAATTAAAGAAAAAAACAGATATAGCAATAATGTCCTGGGAGATTTTTAGGATTGTATTTACATATTCTTCAGGAAAGCAATTGCCTTCAAAATATTTGGTTTCTATTCCCGGAAAATACTTTTTAGTGTTAGAAATAAGATATAACAACCATAAACTTGGAAACAAGTGCATAATATTTCTATCTCTAAATTGTTCATTATATGACGGCGTAGTAAAAAGTATTCTAAGATTTTTGTTCTTTACCATTTTTTTATAATTTAAACAGATATTTTATTAATAAGAATATTTAAGCAAAGTTTTTAAATCTATTCCTTCTGTTTCTAACTTGATGAATAACGAATTGAGATTATGCCTTGAACTATTAAGCAAACATCCTGATAGAGATAAAATAAATTGTTTATCTCGTTTTCTGAACCAAGACAAATTTCTTTTTATCTCAGCCGAATTCCCAATTGAAGAGCAGCTTAAAACTTCCAAACGCTATGGACCAAAAGAGCTTAGTGCTATCTTAAATAAGCAATTTTTCATTTATACAGTTAAGAAAAAATTACTATATAATAATATAATTAAAATAATCAAAAGGTTTAATAAAGAAAAAATTGATTTTATAATTCTGAAAAGCTTTGCATATCATCGATTAATTAAAATAAGAAGAATATCTGATATTGACTTATTGATTAAAGCAGAATCACTGAATGACTGTTTGCGTGTTCTCCGTAAGATGGGTTTTGTTAAAAATGTGATAAAAAGTGAATATTATTTTAGAAACTTCTCAAATGAAATCTTGATGAATTCAAAATCACGTCCTCAAATCAAAGTGGAACCACATTGGAGCATCACACAAAAATTTTCACCTGTTGCTGTAAACCACAATGCTCTTTGGCATGATTCAAAAATAAAATATTTTGAAGGACAAAAAGCAAGAGTGCTTTCTAACGAACATAACATCATTCATCTGTCAATTCATGCACTTTATCAGCCCGCATTATCCACTCCCTTTCGGGACATTTATGTAATCTCAAAAATAATTTCTAACAAAAGAATTAATTGGGAGTCTTTAGCAAACGATGCGTTACAGTGGAATGCCAACAACTTTTTATATTACTCATTGATTTTAGCTAAAAAATATTTTGGCTCCACAATCCCCGAATCAACTTTAATTAAACTTAAAAAGAGAAACCTTCAATACTTCCTTTTAAAAATGCTGCTTTTCAAAAAATTAAACTTTTTACGAACCACAAGGTATGATGCAGCTGATTTATTATTTGAATTAATTTTAGCCAACAATAAAAACAGAGTTAAAATACTAAAAAGAGCTTTCTTTACTTTATTTATTAGGTGACAATTTATTTTGTTACCAGAAATTCTTCCTTATTTATTTTTTTAATGACTGTGAAAAGCATCCACAGGGTAAAACCAGAAAATATACTCCACATTATTCCATTAAATATATCAAAAGTAATAAATTTAGAAATAAAGTCTGCGGGAGATGGCATATTCATTAAATAATCCGGATTTAATGAGGCAAAAAATCTTCCGAACATATCTTGACCCCAATGAAAAGTTAATGGAATCGCAAGAAGCAGCTGGATTAAGTGAAGATTCATTAATTGTTTGTCCTCACTAATAGATAATATGATGAACGGGGAAAGCCAAATCAGAAATTGCGGATGGAAATAACAAACTCCAAAATATGTTAGCAATACTGCCAATAAATATTTCCAAAAAATATTAAAATCTTGCTTTTCAGAATTTATAAATTTTAGTAATATTAAAACATAAGCGATTATAAAAGGATAAAAAGTAACCCCTAGTGATGATTCTACCCGTGTAGCTAGTAAAAAACGTTTTAATATAGACTCCAGTGATTTTAATTTATAGAATGTCCAATTAAAATTAACTCCTTTTTGTACAATTATCAAGATTAAAATACCTATTATAATAAATGAAATGCTTGACAAGCTTGATAAAACAAATGCTTTTTTATTTGATTTTTTAAAAATATATGCTAGATAAAAAGGAAGGAAAAAAAATCCATACATTCTCGAGAATATAGAAATTGTTAGCAATATTATTGAAAAAAGGAATTTGTTCTTTTTTAAATAATAAAGACTTAGGAGTAATGTGAATATTGCCATCACTTCAAGTTTTCCAAATATGTAAGTGGAAAATATTATTGCGGGGCTTATCATCCAAAATTTAAGTGCAGTTAATAATTTATTTTTATTTTCAAAAATTAAAAAAATGGGAATAAGACATAATAAATCGAAAATCAAATGCGGTATTTTCATTAAAAAAAGAGTTCTTTTTATATTTGATTGTTTAATAAAAGTATTCCATGTATCAAACTGAGATTCAGCCACGAAAGTTCCATTTTGGAAAGGAGGAGAATAATTTGTCCATAACTTGTCTGGAAGAAATTTATGAAATAATCTTATATTACCAAGATATACCCAACCATTTAAAATATTATTTAGTGTAAATCCATTTACTGCATATTTTTGAGTTGTAATAGTGTCATATGCTGTTGAATACTCTGTTATCAAATCGGCATGAACTGCTATTGGCATAAAAACAAGGCGTATAATAAGTCCTATGCAGAGCCATAATACTATTGTTTTTTTATAAGAAGGGTCCTTTAAAAATTCTAGTTTCATTCTATCCCTTTTTATTAGTTTGTAATAACTATTATAAAAATCTTTTTAACCAATATTCTCATATAATTTTAACAAAGCATTTAGTATAACAATCTTTTTAAATAACTTACTGCTTTTAATGTTTTTCCTGAGGAATAATATGCCAATACAACTCTCAGTCATAATCCCAACTCACAACAGAGGCAGTTCTCTTAAAACGACACTTCTCTCATTGATAAATCAAACATATCAAAAAGATAGATACGAAATAATTATTGTGGACGATGGCGGCAGTGATGGCACTAAAAATATGATTGAAGAATTAAACAAGCAAATGAATTCTCGCATAAAGTATTTATGGCAGAAAAATCAGGGACCGGCAGCAGCACGCAATTTAGGAATTAAGAATGCCAAAGCAGATATCATATCTTTTACAGATGATGATTGCATAGTTCACCCTGATTGGATTGAAAGGATTATTGAGGCATTTTCCAAAGACAAAGATGCCATGATTATAGGAGGGGAAACATTGCCGCAAAAGGGCAGGATTGTCGCTGCAGTGGGGCAGGGGCTTACCAAGAATGCATTTTTTGACTATGTAAACGGCAAAAAGGAGACAATTTTCTTTCCTACCTGCAATACAGCATTCAGGAAAGAGGTTTTTAAGAAGGCAGGATACTTTGACATAAGCTTTCCTCTGGCTGCAGGAGAAGATCTTGAATTTTCCTGGAGATGCTTTAAAAAAGGCTTAAAGCTTCTTTATAAACCGGAAATAATTGTAACTCATTACTGTACTCCAAACTTACGCGCATATGCCAGGCAGAGCTTCAACTACGGCAGGGGAAACTACATTACAAAGCTGAAGCAGCCGGACCATCCTGAAATAAGAGGGCTTGAGACAGGAGGCAGCTGGGCATTCTTCAAATACTGCATAAAGGAGTTGCTCTATGTATTTCCATTTGCATTCATATTTACTCCAAGGATAAAAAAAGAAGAGAAAATTAGAGGCGCACGGAATAGTTTTGTGGTATTTATTTCCTTAATAACTCATAGAATAAGTTATCTCGCAGGCAACATATTTGAAAGGCGCGCCATAAGGCGTCTTAGGCATTTCTAATTTATTTAATAATCCGTGCGTAATCAAAATTCTTCTGAATCTCTTCGTTTAGAATCCTCAAGCGCCTCTTTCTAACTTCAAAAGTGTTGCTGTCGTCCTCAGTTCGCCAAAAGTCCCAATCCTCTTGATATGGAACAATCTTGTATTTCCTGAAATTTTTCTCAACCTCGCTGAGATGGTTTATGAAAAATAATTGAACAGAAAAGTGATTTATATACTTGCGATTATCCTGCACAAACTTAACAGTTTTCTTAAAGTTCTCTTCAGTTTCAGTTGGAAAGCCAATTATCCAGCTTGTTCCCACAGAAATTCCAAGCTCGCTTGCCCATTTCAATATTCTGGGCACTTTTCTTATGTTTATGTTCTTTCTCATATCGTCCAGCACGTTCTGGGAGCCGGACTCTATTCCGAAATAAAGCGTGTTGCAGCCGGCTTTTTTCATCTTTTCCAGCAGTTCCTTGCTGATTGTTGAGTCAGCTCTGGCGCTTCCGCTCCAGGATATTTGGATTTTTTCCCGGATTATTGCGTCACAAACATCTGAAAGCAGATTTGGATTACCGTTTATCAGGGAATCATTGAATTCAAACGCGTTGTAGCCATACTGCTCAATATCGCTCTTGATTTCGTCAATCACGCTTTTTGAAGAGCGGAAGCGGTAAGGAAACCAGGCGTTTGTGTCAGTGCAAAAAACACAATGGTTTGTGCAGCCCCTGCTTAGCATTATTGGGAGAATTAGCGATTTCTGCTCATAATGTCTGTAATTATCAAGGGGAAATTTAGAAAAATCAGGAAAAGGCAATAAATCAAGATTCATTATGGGCGTGTTGTTGCCTGTAAAAACAAGCTTTTCTCCTTTCCGGAACATTATCCCTTTGCAGCCCGCAGGATTTTTTCCTTTTGCTATTGCATCCAAAAGCTCTATGAACGTTTTCTCGCCTTCCCCTACAACAAGATAATCTGCATATTCATGTATGTTATAGTCGGTCTCAGGCATCTCCGGAAAAATCTTTAGGTTTGGATGGCATATAGGCCCGCCCATTATGATTATCGCATCATTTTTCTGCGCTTTTATCGCCTTGGCAAGGGCTATTGAAAAATTGGCTGAGGGATTATGCACTGACATGCCGATTACATCTGGAGAAAATTCAAGAACCTGCCTGGCACAGGATGCTATAACCTCTTCTGATGAAAATTTTATTTTGCAAAATTTCTGTGTCTTCTGCCAGATCGCAAGGTTTTCCGGATTCCAAAGCTCAGGAAGCCCGCCATTCTTGTAGAGCTCGGAATTAAAATCAAAAATCCTGCATTCAATCCCTGCTTTTTCAAGTGAGGAAGCGAGATAAGCCGGCCCGAGAGGGGGAGTTCTAACCCCATATGCTGGCGGCTGGATAATGGCGACTTTCATAAGGAATAAGGGTATTGCATCCATTTATAAAATTTTTCACTGACTTTGTTAAATTATGCAAAATAAAAATTAGGAATGTATAATTTATTATTAATCAAACGTCAGTAAGAATATTGCTGCAATGGCATACGCGAACCCTGCTATAATTGCTATGAAGTTAAAACCATTAATGATTGAAAGATATAGAGATGCAACACTTCCTATTAATGAAAAAAGTCCAGACACTGCCCATAAAAGCATAACATATTTTGTTTGAATCCTTTTTTTAATCCTTTCCATTATGGTTGGAAATGGAATTCCCATCAATATGCATACTGGCGCAAGAATTAAAAAAGAAGAGAATGTTCTTAAGTAAATATTTTGATGCGCAATCATCCCAAATATTTCTTTTAGGACAATGTTAGAAAAAATTATTGCCAAAAACAATACTGCCATTAGCATGATTATAGAACCCTTTTTTAATCTGCTTGCAATTTTGCTTCCAATTCCGCCAAAAATCATCAACGACATTAGCACTATTGACATAGAAAGGATGGGGCTTCCTAAGAAAAGGTTGAACTTCTGGATCAAGAAGATTTCAAAAAACATATATCCTACGCCTAATAATGCTACATATGTCGCTGCAGAAAGGAAGATAAAATTTAGTAAATCCTTTCTAAATTTAATGATAGATATGAGTAAGATTAAAAGTATAACTAGAGCATATCTTAAGAATACAAAAGTTATTTCTTTAACTATTCTGTGATTTTTATCATATTCATAAAAGAATGGCCTATCATCTGTTATTGGAGAGACATCACTGGAAAATTTATTGTAAAATTCTTCTCTGTTTTTGCTAAGCACAAGCTTCGAATACTTGTTTTCTGATGCATTATACGGATTATAAAGCACTATATTGTTATTGAGATTCTGCTCTAAAATATTTGTTTCGTTGAGTGTAAAAGCACTCTTTTTTATCAGAAGCACGCCAGAATGGTCAACAACATAAGGATCATAATTTCTTTCTTCTGTTATAAAAAAATGAAATTCCGGATTTTTTATTCCAAGTTCTTCAAATGCAGCTAATGCAGAAGATATTGCCCGCATCAGGTCAAAACCCTCAGCACCTCTCCTTATAGAAATCACGCCATTCTCATTTAGATGATTCAGATAGTCAATAAAGGCCTCTTTAGTGTATAGGTAATTTTCCATGGAAACATATGCTTTAGGAAACTCTGTTGCAAGATCAGCCCAATTTAGGTATATTATCTCAAACTTTTCTTTTGCTAGATGCACATATGTTCTGCCATCTAAATTGTGTATCTCTGCTTTGTTATAGATGTGTTGACTGTAATTTGCCATCTCATTTTGCATAAATCTTACAGTAGAAGGATTTATTTCAACTCCAACAATTCTGGAAGCATTTGCACCATTTGCTTGGGCAATATCAATGCCTCCTCCTGTTCCAATTATTAGGACAGAGGGATTCTTAAAAAGATAAAAGGGACTAAAACATACATTAATAGGGGCTTTATTCTGCGTGACTATGCCACTCCATATGATGTCGTCATGAAATATCGCAGTTATATTATTATTATTTGAAACGAAGTTTAAAATATCAACTCTTGACATTAGATTCCATTGAGTATAAAGCAGATAGTTGGACTGATTTTTCAACAAGCATCTTGCACTTTTTTGCTGCGATAGATACGTAGAACTATTTTCAGGGTAATTGCAGGGGCCAATTTTAGCCAAATCTAAAAACTTAGTCTTTAAGTTTATTATGAGGCAAGAAGCAAGCAGAATAAAAATTAAAATACCCATTACAATAAGCAATTTATTTTTAAGTTGATGTTTTAAATTAATTTTTCTATGCGTAAAAAAACCAAGAACTGCGATGATGCTTACAAAAATAATACAATTCTCTCCCCCTAGAATAGGAAGCAGGAAAAAAACTCCAATAACCCCAATTCCAGAGCCGAGAAGATTGTAAAAATAAACTTTAAATGAGTTAAACTTGAAAAATCCAAAAGAAATTATAATGCTGGATATGAAAAAGGGCAGAGATATAATTAAGCTCAGCAAAAAGATATTTCTTAAAAATATTGTTGCTAAAAACGACAGAATTATTGTCAAAGGAAACGCAATAAGTAAAAAATCAATATGCGTTTCAATACGGCGGAAGAAAATGAAAGAAAAAAGCCCGCCGATTGCAATGCCTAACATTGTTACAGGTATTATCCTAAGGACATTATCTACAACGTGCAGGGACTGCAATATCTTCGGCATTAGCATTTCAAGAAAGAACATGCAGAATGAAGCTATAAAAATAGTAAAATAATAATGACGTTCTTCTTTTAAAAAATAACTTCTGCTTTTTTCATTCAACCTTCTTCGTTTTATTTTTATAAAAAACTCTTCCATGCTAGTACCTTTCTGAAATCATATGGCATTTTATATAAAACTATTTAAATCATTACCTGATTTAAAAGAGATAAGTAATAAGAAAGAAGTGCTCCACAGACTTTATTAAACCGTCGGAGTGAATCAGATGAAGGTCGCACTTGTGCATCCACCGCCTTTTAGAGTAGATTTTCCTCCCTTGGGTGTTCCCTATCTGTCTGCCAGCCTAAAAGAAAGTGGGCATAAGGTATCTTCTTTTGATTTTAACCTTGAGCTATACACTGAGGGCATTATAGAAAAGAAATTTTGGAGATTCGAAAATTCTGGCTGTTGGAAGCAACCGGAAATATTGGAACAAATAGTGCCTGATAAAAAGATAGAGGAATTTGCACATAGAATAATTAAATCCGGCGCTGAACTGGTTGGAATAAGTGTCCATGTTGATTCGTTCTTCCTCGCCAATAAGATTTCTAGAGCTTTGAAAGAGAAGAATTCTCAAGTAAGAATAATTTATGGCGGCCCTTACTTTTCTAGGCAAATGTTCAGGATACATAATTTAAGCGACGGGAGCTTAAGCAAAGATGTTGATGCTTATGTAATCGGAGAGGGTGAAATTACACTTAGTGAGATTGTTAATCAACTTGAAGCCAAGAATGAACTAGATGATGTCAAAGGCGCTTTTATAAAGAAGAATGGTAAAATCATTGATTGCGGACCGCGAGAAAATTTTAGAGAGCTTGACAGATTACCATTCCCGGATTTCTCGGAATTTCATCCTTCAAAATATCTTGAGAAAACAACATTGCCAATACTTTTTAGCAGAGGGTGCATAAATCACTGCTCCTTCTGCAGGGACTGTGTAATCTGGGGAACTTACAGAAATAGGAGTGCTGAAAATATTGTCGCTGAAATGAAAGAGCACAGTGAAAAATTCTCTGCGAAGTGCTTTAATTGTGCGGATTTGATGATAAATGGCAATTTGAAAATGCTTGATGAGCTTGCTGAGCTTCTGATAAAAGAGGATCTGAATGTAGAATGGGGAGGAATGGCTCTTGGGAGAGCCAGTATGAGCCAGGATTTATTAAACAAATTAAAAAAGGCAGGATGCATTCACCTGGATATAGGAGTTGAAAGTGGCTCAAACAGGGTGTTAACACTTATAGGAAAATCCAATCTTAAAATGAGCAGGGACCTGATAAAAAAAGCTTACCGCGCAGGAATCAAAGTTCATACGATGTGGTTAATAGGGCATCCTGGGGAAACTATGCTGGATTTCTTTAAAACCCTGTATTTCTTATTCCAAAACAGAAAATATTTTGAGGATGTTCTTCCAAATTTATGCCACATCCCAATTGAATCTAGATTATTTGAAAATATGCAAAAGATGGGAATTGCCATAGACAATGATTCCTGTTATGACACAATGAAGTGGTATGTTGGAAAAAATAACTTAAAAGAAAGAAAAAGACGGCAAAAAATATTTATGAAATTTGCTCATCTGGCTAAGATACCTCTTAGAGATACATAAAATCCACATCCTCGCCCCCTTCAAAAATGTTTCCTACGGAGGCAAAAAAATAAATAATGAATAATCCTCGGCTGAATCGGTATAGAAGGCGCTGTTTGCAACTCCATTAATCAGTTTTATCTTCTCATAAGTTATAAAAAAGTATTTAAACCAGTGCAGAAACGTTGTTTTCGGGGGATTTATTCAATATACTAACATGCCAGACGCTTTTAGCACATTTGAGAAAAGGTGCGACATTTATTTTGCTAGATTAGAGAGCAGGCCACCCAAAAGGCCGGAATACGCAATAATTGACATGACTCACCGCTGCAACCTCAACTGCCTGATGTGCGACATTGTGAAAGACGGCTTCAAGAAAGAAAACGAGCTGACAACTGCTGAAATCATCAGCCTAATAGACCAGCTTGCTGATTGGGGAGTAAAAGAGGTTGTGTTTTCCGGAGGCGAGCCGCTCGTAAGAGAAGACATCTTCAAGCTCATTCGCTATGCTACAAGGAAGATAAATGTCGGGCTTTTGAGCAACGGCACAACTCTTAACGAAAAGACAATAAAAAAGCTTACACCTTATCTCTCATCAGGATGTCTGTCGCTTACAATATCCCTTGATGGAATCAGAAAGGAGACGCATGATTTAATAAGAGGAATGCCCGGAAGCTTTGAAAAGACAACCAAAGCGCTCAAAATTCTTTCTAAGCTGAAAAAGTCAAACCCCAAAATTAACTTCAGCATAATCTCAATAATAATGAACCAGAATCTCGAGGAGAGCCGGAGAATAGCTGAATTTGCGAAGTCCCTGGGCGCAAGCTCAATACAGTTCCAGCCGCTCCTTCCAAACAACCTGCGGCTTGAGAAAAGGTACAAGACGCCGCTTTGGGTGCCTGAAAACAGATACAGCATCCTTGACCATACAATAGACGAGCTGCTCGAAATGAAGAGGCAATTTCCCGACTTTATTTACAACACAGCCCGCGACTTGGAATTAATGAAAAAATATTTCAGAGGAAAGCTTACTTCTGAGGATGTAAAGTGCTATGCAATCTTCAAGACAATGCTGATTTCAATGGATGGCAAGGTAACTGCCTGCGGCACGTGCTATGGCGACATAAGAAAGCAGGGTCTTGAGCAGTGCTGGAACTCTGATGAGGCAAAAAAGTCAAGGCAGATTATAATGCAGTGCAAAAACCCCTGCCTCCTGCCATGCTTCACCGGCTCTGAGCTTTTCAGCCTCCGCGCAATAGCAAAACAATTCCTTTTAGACATCTCAAAACTGGACAGGAAAACGCAGAGAGCCCTTATTGAGAAAGCAGTATCAGCTCTTGATAATTACAAAAAATCTTCCAAGGAGGCAGCAAATTGAATCCAAGCGCATCTGAAGCCCTGTATGATTTAAAGAGAACCTTGAATTTTTACATAGGACGTGCAATCGACGAGCCAATAGAGCCGCCGGAAGTTCTTCACATAAACATAAACTTCAAGTGCAATCTCAGATGCACCATATGCACAATAAGCAGGAAGGAGATGGAACTGCCTGAGCTGTCCTTTGAAGAAGTTGCAAGAATGATAGATGAGGCTGCTTCCATGGGAATAAAGCAGCTTCTTCTGCTTGGAGGGGAGCCCCTTCTGAGAAAAGACATAATTGAAATTGCCAACTATGCAGAGGACAGGGGACTTTCATCATCTATTATTACCAACGGAACTCTGATTGACAAAAACATGGCAGAAAAGCTTGCCCTGTCCAAAGTAAGCCATATTGAATTCTCAATTGATGGGCTTGAAAAGGGAAATGATGCAATACGAGGAAGGGGTGTCTTCAAAAAAGTCATTAATGCAATGGATTTATTGCAGGAAAGCATAGTCCGCCACAACAACAAGCGCCTTTCAATTGGCTGCACTTTCACAATAACAAATTCAAATGTGAACCAGATGTATGACTTCGTCCAGTTCTTTGACAAAAAATATGGCAGGAACAACCCTGTAAGATTTGAGCTCCACTTCCAGCCTGTTGTTTCCAACAACGCAAATCCGCAAAACCCCATTTATACAACAGAAATGGTATCTCCAAAAAAATTTGACACTCTTCATGATAATATAAGAAAGATAATTCTGTTTATAGAATCCCACAAGGGAGACAAGTTTGCTGTAATAAGAGCCCAGACAGAGAGGCACCTCTTGGGTATAGAGCGCTATTTTAAGAAAAAGCTCAAGCCCGAAGAGAGCAAGTGCTATGCAGGCTTCAATCGCCTGATGACAACGCAAAGAGGGCAATTCTACCTTTGCGGCACCGCATTCGGGAATGTCAGGGTTCAATCATTAAGAGAAGGATGGTATTCTGAAGATGCGAGGCGCGCAAGAGCCATGATAAGGAACTGCAGAACGCCGTGCCTTAATTTCTGCCAGTACATACAAGGTAAGGAACTTGAAATGGAAAGCATAGAGCAAATACTCGAGCTATCACTGCAAAGACTTGGCAAGCGTGGAATAGATTTCCGAGATAAAAGGGAATTCATAAAATCTGTTGTAAGTTTCCTGGAAGAGCAAAAGAAATTCATCAAATCAAGAATGTTCAAGAACATCCCTCCTGAAACACGGCAAAGCGCAAGCAACTGCATAGAGGAGATAGAATCTGCAATAAGGTTCCTTAACAATAATGCAAACGGAATCTTGAACAATCAGGGAGGGGTTCAGCCAATTAGGGAATTGCTTGCAGAACTCAGCAAGGACGAACTGGTAAATCAAGTCATAGAGCTCTCCCAATACAGGGAAGAGCTTAATTCTATCAAATCCTCTCTAGGATACCGGCTGCTTTTAAGACCAGTAAACTTTCTATATGAGAACCTAAGGCATATTGTTTTGAAATTTAGAAGGAGAAAGCATTTGTATAAAAAGAGGAATTAAATGGCATCAAAAAAACTTCGTTTAGCAAGCGAACAAAATCACATAAAAGTTGCTCTCATCCATCCTCCTCCCTATGTACTTAATATGCCGCCCCTGGGAATGGCATATCTCGCTTCTCTACTTAAAAAACTGGGCTGTCCATTCAAGATATTTGACCTTAATGTTGATTACTACTACGAACATCCTGAAAAACGGGATTTCATAAAATACTGCAATTCTTACCTGTGGTGCGACGAGAAAGACATTGAAAGAACAAAGCCCGTTACAGAAAAAATCATTGATGAGTGGACAGCGCACATACTGGAATTCAAGCCGGATATTGTAGGAATAAGCGTGAATGACCATTCTTTTCTTGTAAGCAACATGCTTTCAGATAAAATAAAGAAAAGCAATCCAAAAATACAGATAATCTACGGCGGGGCTTTCTGCTCCCCTCAATCATTATCATTACGCAAAACTACTGATTCAGTTGATGCATATGTGATAGGCGAAGGCGAAGAGACGCTGGCTGAGCTTCTTGATAATTTTGAAAAAACAGGCGAGCTCTTGCCATGCAGGGGCGTAATGACCAAGAAACATGGCGAAATCCGCGATTTTGGGCTAAGAGAAAAGCCAGATGTAAATGCAATTCCATATCCTGATTTTTCAGAGCTTCCGATGGATAAATATCTTATTAAAACAACAATTCCTATCTTATTTAGCAGGGGATGCAGCTTTCATTGCACATTCTGCAGCGACTGCAACATGTGGGGAAGCAACCGCATGAGAAATCCGAAGAACATAGTTGGAGAGATGAAGAGGAATATAAAAAAATATGGGGTAAATGATTTCGGATGCAACGACCTTATTATGAACCCAGACCTAAAAAAACTTGAAGAGCTCTGCGAAATCATAATTAGAAAAAAACTTCAAATGAAATTCTCAGGGCAGGGCCGGGCAAGAAACGACATGTCTGATGAACTTCTGAGAAAGTTAAAAAATGCAGGTTTTAAACAATTTATTATGGGAATTGAAAGTGGCTCCCAAAAAATTGTTGATTGCATGAAAAAAGGGATAAATCTAAGGGAAACTGAAACATTGCTAAAACGTATGCATGAAATAGGAATTAAAGTATATACATTATGGATGGTTGGATATCCAGATGAGAACTATTTTGACTTCTGGAAGACGATATTTTTCATATTTCGCAACCGACGGAATATGAGCGGCATCTCAAGTGTTTCAACATGCAACCTTCACCTGGAATCTGAACTGTTCATAAAAAAAGATGAATACGGAATAAAAATTGAAGAGGGCGGGCAGTGGTACAAGGGCAATCTTAATTTAAAGGAACGGCGCCGAAGAGAATGGCTTTTCAGGAAGATTCTTGGCCCCATTGTGCCTTTTTCAGAGAACAAATGAAACACAGCTACTCCCAATTCAGGAAGGGGAAAGACAGGATTATTTCAGAACTCACTCTCAATTCAAAATTTTACCTGTCAAGAAAATTAAACAGGGCACTCGCAAGGCCTGACGCATTGCAGATAACCCTTACCAACAGGTGTAATCTGAATTGCAGGATGTGCACAATAGTAAAACACCCATCTCTTGAGAGGGATGAGCTCGCCACAGAAGAAATATTCCGCCTTATATCTGAAGCAAAAGAGATGGGAATCCCTCAGGTTGTCCTAACAGGAGGGGAGCCGCTTCTTAGGGAAGATATATTTGAGATATGCAGTTTTTGCAGGGAAAAGGGGCTCAGAAGTATTGTGACAACAAACGGAATGCTCATTGATGAGCCGATTGCAGAAAAGATAGTTCTTTCCGGGCTTTCGCACATACATTTCTCGATAGATGGGATGGAGAAAGCCCATGATTCTTTCCGGGGGAAAGGCGCCTTTTCAAGAGTTGTCAATGCAATAAAGTTTGTTGATTCAGCAAGGAAAAAGCATAATTCTTCCATGAGCATTGGCTTTGCCTGCACTGTAATGGAGCAGAATGTTTCTGACCTTCCTGAAATGATGGAATTCTTTGACGAACTGAATGTTGAGTCAGCAACATTCCAGCCATTTGTCAAAGACAATACACAGATGAGAAATAGGAGCAATGACTCCCCATTTTGGGTTTCAGGCGACTCCCTGAACATCTTGGATAAAAGCATAGATGCAGTAAAAAAGTTCCGGGGCAAGCACATACGCTTATTTGAAAATCCAGACCTTAGCCTCTTAAAGAAATATTACAGGAACAAAGTCGGTAAAACTGATTGGAAATGCTTCGGCGGCTATAAAACGCTTATTGTCGCGCTTTGCACGCACAATCCCAAGCCCGAATTCCACATATACATATGCCACGGGCTATGCGGGAATGTCAGGGAAAAATCCCTTAAGGAATGCTGGAACTCGCGAGAAGCTGCTGAGCTAAGAAAGAAAATCTTGGAATGCAAAGCGCCATGCCTGCAGGCATGCCATTCAAGACCCGAGTCAGAATCTCTGAAAAAAATATTTTCCATACAATAGATGATAAAATGATAAGTACAAGCAAAAAAGCCAGGAAAAGAAGAAAATTAGTCATATGTCTTATTCACATGCCTCCATTTGGGATTCATATGCCGCCCCTTGGAATCCCGCTCTTGGCGGCAAAACTAAAGGCAGACGGGCACGAGGTCTTTGCATTTGACTTTAACCTAGATTATTATTACTCATATTTGGAAAAAAGGCAGTTCCTTGATTATAACAAGTCATTTTTCTGGGCAGATAAGAAAAAATTTTTGTCAAACAATTTATTAGACAAAGAGACAATTGAAAAATGGGCAAAAGCAGTTCTGGAAAAAAAGCCGGACATAATTGGACTCACAGTTACAGACCACTCTTTTCTCGGTGCGAATGCGCTTTCAGACAGGATAAAAAAGGAATGCTCAAATGTCCTAATTGTTTATGGAGGGCCATTCTGCTCAAGGCAGTCACTTGAATTCAGAGAAACCACTGACTCAGTGGATGCTTATGTATTTGGCGAAGGTGAAATAACCTTTTCTGAGATAGCAAGTTCAGTAAAAAAAACAGGGAGGATAAAACCTGCAAAAGGAATCCTCTTTAAGAAAAATGGAAATATAACTGACTGCGGGCTGAGGGAGCCGTGCGATATTGACTCTCTGCCCATGCCCGACTTTTCTATTCTTCCGATTGAAAAATATTCCCACAGGGATGTGCTCCCAATACTCAAAAAGATAGTTCTTTCTGGGCTTTCGCACCTGCATTTATATTCCCACAGGGATGTGCTCCCAATACTTATGAGCAGAGGCTGCAATTTCTGCTGCACCTTCTGCAGCGACTATGTCAATTGGGGACATTACAGGATGAGGAGCCCTGAAAACATACTTACAGAGATAGAGCGAAATATCGCGCTTTATGGCGTGTACGAGTTTCATTGCAATGATTTGATGTTCAATGGAGACCTAGCTAAGCTTGAGGCTCTTGCCGATGAGATAATAAAAAAAGGTTTGGACATAAGATTATTCGGCCAAGGGAGGATAAGGAATGACATGAAGCCCGAGCTCTTTACGAAGCTGAGAAAAGCAGGATTTTATAGGATAACAGTAGGAATAGAAAGCGCCTCTCAGCACGTCTTAGATAGCATGAAAAAGGGCTTCAGAATAAGAGAGGCAGAGAATTTCCTAGCAGGAGCAAAAAAAGCGGGAATAAGTGTAATGACAATGTGGATAGTGGGATTTCCCACAGAAAGATGGCATGACTTTTTCAAGACGATATGGTTCATCATAAAAAACAGAAAGAACATAGACAGCATCTCAGCCCTCACAAGATGCAATCTCCATCTTGAAGCTGAGCTTTTCATAAAGCGGGACAAATATGGAATCAAATTTGACAAGGATGGCAATTGGTACAATAGGAATGTCAATATAAAAACAAGAGAGCGAAGAGAAAAGATGTTCAGAGCCATAGTACCTCTCTTCGTTCCATTCAGGGAAAACCAATGAAAAAAGACAAAAGCGATGAAAAATACCAAATGGAAAAATTCAGGCAGGACTGCGGATTTTACTTCTCTAGAGAACTTGCCATCCCCCTTATACCGCCAGAGAATGTATACCTGGAGATAACCTCAAGATGCACTCTTCGCTGCAAGATTTGCAATATCTGGACGAGGACTGACAAGGATGAGATTTCAAAAGGGGAATGCCTTAAGATTATAGATGACATGGCTGAAATGGGAATACCTCACCTTATAATCTCCGGCGGGGAGCCGTTTCTCCGGGATTTCGTGATTGAGATTTCAGATTATGCAAAAAAGCGGGGAATTGCACATGTGAGCGTGATAAGCAACGGCACGCTGATTGATGATAAAAAAGCAAGGGCAATAGCCAATTCAGGAATAGACCACGTCACAATCTCAATAGACGGACTGGAGGAAAGCAATGATTATGTAAGAGGAAAAGGCTCATTCAAGAAGGCAGTGAATGCAATCAAACTATTGAAAAAGTATGGCGGAAAAAAATGCGCAGGAGAGCTCACAGTAGGCATAAACTGCGTTATCCAGAACAGGAACCTTGAGGAGCTCACACGCCTTGTCAGGCTCGCAAAAAAGCTGGGATGCAATATCATAGTGTTCCAGCCAATGCTCTCAGACAATGTCTCAATGCACAAAAGGCTTATGGAAGACGAGCTTTGGGTTCCAGAGGAAAGGCTCAATATCCTTGAGAAAAATATGAATGCTCTCATACAAATGAAAAAAGAGAAGGCATATTCTGACCTAATCTATGTTGAGCCAATTGTGCTTAAGCTGATAAAAGATTATTATTCCGGAAACCTGGGGCAGAACAACATAAAATGCTACGACGGATACATAAGGATAGTCATAAACAGCCACGGCTCGCTCTGGATGTGCGATTCAAATTATGGAGAGTCCAGAGAACGCACGCTCAGGGAATGCTTTTACTCACCCTTGGCTTATGAACTGAGAGCGGGAATCAAGGATTGCAAGAAGCCCTGCCTTCAGGCATGCGTCCTGAAGCCTGAGCTAGAAGGCCTTGAACAAATTGCAAAACGATTTGCCAAAGGATTAAAAAAAGGAGAGCGAAAAGATGCTGAAGAAGCAATTAGCATACTTGAGGAGTATGAAAGAGTTTTACCAGCACAGATAAAAACCAATTTCAGAGGCGCTTCCTCTGCGCTTTCATCAAAGAAAAGCGTCTCAAAGAATATTATCAGAGAAATCCAATTAGCAAAGCGCATAATACAAATGCGCGAGGGTGAGTTGTAAAATGGCTGATGTCAAAAAGCATTTTTTGGACTTCAATAAAAAGTCGGGCTTCTATTTTTCACGTGTTCTCAACAGGCCATTTGTTCCCCCAGAACTGCTTCAGATAAGCATAACCCATCGCTGCCCTCTTAGGTGTAAAATGTGCAGTGTTGTAAAAGTGCAATCTAAGCTAAAGGAGGAAATGACTACTGAAGAAATGAAGTCAGTGATAGATCAGGCCTGTGATATGGGAATACGGGAATTCTATCTCACTGGCGGCGAACCCTTCATACGCAAGGATTTTTTTGAGATAATAAACTATGCAGGACAAAGAGGCATGAATACCTTTGTAAACACGAGCGGTTTACTAATTGACCAAAAAACAGCTGAAAAAATTGTTGACTCATCTCTTTTTGACCTCACATTCTCAATTGACGGGCTTGAAAAAACACATGATTACCTGCGCGGCCCAGGAGTTTTTTCCAAAGCCATAACAGCAATAAAGGAAATAAACAGGCTGAAATCCGAGAAGGGAAAAACATCGCCCAGGATTAATATACTGACTATCATAATGAATCAGAACCTTGCCGACATCATTCCGCTAGTGCGCTTTGCTGAAGATCTTGGAATATCAGGAGTGCACTTCCAGCCCCTCTTGGTTGACAACTCAAAAATGTTTGTCAGAGATCAGAAAAACGTTTTTTGGATACCTCCAGATAAATTGGGACAACTTGAGTTACTCATACGCCAGCTTAATGAATACAAAAAATATTCAAAAGTAGACCTCATATTCGATGCCAAGCTCCTAATGGATTACTTTTCCAGAAAGCTTAAACATCACAATAAATGCTTTGTAGGTTACAACAGGCTTTTCATCGGGCTTTGGGGGAATGTTGGACTTGTCTGCCCTGTTGACTCCAGGAACTTCGCTTTTCTTGAAAGCTTTAGGAAAAAAACTCTTTCAGAAATCTGGAATTCAGAGAAAGCAAAAGAGGCAAGGTATGCTGTTAAGAGCTGTAAGAAAGAATGCGTTCAGGGATGCGCTCTTATGCCTGAAGCAGAGGACCTTAAAAAGATTTACCGCACAGCGCTTAAAAGTTTTTTGATGGAAGCACCACGTAATCATGAAACAATTGACTTCTTAAATTCCATAAATGAGAACCTTTCATATTATGAGAGCATGCTCTCTGCCCACAAAGAAAGCGAATCACTCAGAAAAGAAAACAAAACAGATTTAAAAGAGATTGAGAATACTCTTAAAATAGTAAGCTGGATAACAAATGACATAAAAAAAAGAATAATGCGCTTTTCAGAAGCAGTACCGCAATTGCAAGATGAACAACCTAGCTAGGAATTGAATGCGCAATTTGGAAAATGAAAAACAAAAAACTTGAAATTCGGGATAAAAAACATGTTGAGCCGGCTTTGGATTCCTTTGTGCTTAACATTCGCTTCTACTTTTCCAAGCTCCTGAACAAGCCGTTTGTAGGCCCCCATTGGGTTTACATCAGCGTGACAAACAGGTGCCCCCTTAACTGCAGGATGTGCGGAGTTAAATACCTGGATAGGAACAGGGAGCTCTCAACAGCAGAGCTGAAAAAAATAATCCAAGAAGTAAGCTCATATAAGGGAGACCAGACCATAATGTTCACTGGAGGCGAGCCGTTCCTCAGGAAAGACATATTTGAGCTTATAGAATACTCCTGCTCATTTGGGCTTCCGACAGAGGTTGTGAGCAACGGGCAGCTGATTGATAAAGAGCTTGTAAGGAAGATAGTGAGTTCAGGGCTAAGGAACATAGCTATCTCGCTGGATGGAACCACTCCAAAAACCCATGATTTCATAAGGGGAATGCCTGGCGCATTTGAGAAAGCCACAAATGCATTGAAGCTGCTTTCAGAGGAAAAGAAAAAGCGCGGCAGAGGGCCCCAAATATCTGTCTGGACAACAATGATGAGGCAGAATATTCCAGAACTTTACGAAATCCTCCTGCTTGCAAAGAAGCTTGGAGCTGATGTGATAGTGTACCATCCTGTGATACTCAACCAGACAGACATGCAGAAAACTACAGCAGAGGGTCCTCTCTGGCCTGATGAAGCATATTTGAAGATTCTTGAAAAGCAGCTTTTCAGAATCATTGATTATCATAACAAAAACGGCTTTGTGGCTTTCCTGCATGATCCGAATCTATTTGTGAAATATTTTAGGGGAGAAAACCTGCATGCATACTGGCAGTGCAACCCCTTCGAATTCCTGAATATAGGCCCTGACGGCAACATGCAGACCTGCGGCGACACGTTCGGGAACGCCAAGGATGGTGTTAGATGGGCATGGGATTCAGAAAGGGCTGCGGCTGAAAGGGCAAAGATGAAGCAGTGCACAAAGAGTTGCCTTCAGACCTGCTGGGCGAGGCCTGATGCTGAAAGCATTGTAAAAATAACAAGAAGATTGATTGCAGAAATTAAGAGCGCGGATATGAAAAAAGAAGAAAAAATAAGAATCCTATCAAATGCGCTGTCTGAAATAGAGAAATTTGAAAAAATGATTGCCTGAGAAAAGATGAAAATGGCACCAACAGATATTATCATGTCGGCAACAGGAAAGTGCAACCTTCATTGCAGCATTTGCGACATTCCAGTAAGCAGCAGCAAAGACACTCTTTCCATTTCTGACTTCAAAAAGCTGATTGACCAGGCATCCTCTGCCGGCGCCAGGAATTTTGTCCTTTCAGGGGGGGAGCCGCTGCTCATAAGAGAGGTCTTTGAAATTATCTTCTATGCAAAAAGAAAAGGACTGAATGTTTCCATGCCGACAAACGGGACGCTGGTTACAGAGGAGATTGCGCGGAAGCTCAAAGCAGCAGGGCTGAGAGTAGCAAATGTTTCAATAGACGGGCCTGAAGAAGTGCACGATGCAATACGGGGACAGGGAAATTTCAGGCGGGCGCTTAATGGGCTCAAGATGCTTAGAAAGGTGGGAATAGAAACTACTATTGCTATGACCATTACCAGTAAGAATTACCAATACATGAGCTACATAGTTGAACTTGCAATAGATTCTGGCGCAACAACAGTCAAGTTTCAGCCGTTTTCAGCAGAATTCCTTGCTGAAGGCAGGAGCACACGCAATTTCATGATACCAAAAGAAGAAATACAGCAATTCAGTGATGAAATAAAGAAGGCAATAAAATTTGCCGACTACTGCGGCATAAACATAAACCCCAAAAATTATCTCCTCTTAATGCCTGACTATTTTCTGGGAAATCTTAAGGTCAGGAGCTGCATGGCGCCTTACAAGAGCTTCGCAATAGACAACAACGGCAACATATTCGCCTGCTGGGCATTCAAGGAGCCAGTGGGAAACATAAAAAAACAGGATTTCCTGAAAATATGGAATTCAAAGAAATTTGAACAGATGCGAAATCTGGCAAGAGAGGGAAAATGCCCGGGCTGCCTTATGAGCTGCTATGACCAGGTTTTTGAATCAAAAAAAGAAAAGCAGGTGGTGGTGCGGAAGATGGGAAGCCTAAAAAACAGGATAATCAACAGAATAAAGCAGGCAAGGGCGAGGATTTTTTTGAAGAAGAACAGGGCGCCAGCAACAGAAAAGGAAAAGGCGCTCCTGGAGATAGAAGAGTCAAAAAAAATGCTCAATGAAGAAATGAAAGGATTAAAATGAGAAATAAAAAATTTGCAAATAAAAACTTCAAGGCATTAGTTACGAGATACTGGCCTCTTTTTTTGATATGCGCAGTGCTGATATTGCTTATAATTGCAGTATTGGTTAAGATTAGAATTGAAAGCTCAGCCCCAAAATACTTTATTTATCCTGTTTTTTGAGAGCAAAATGAATACAAGGCATGACACTATCAGACATTTGATGATAGCAGCAGACATTGTGCTTTTCATAACCCTTATTGCACTCCTAGCAATCCTTTTCCTGCATAAACCAGCCATACCAAATCTTGAATCTGACGATTATCTTTTAGGAGGTTATTATGTGAGGGCATCTAATGACAGCAGGCTTATTAACGAGTTGATTCCTTCATATGAAGGTTACTACTATGGCTATGTGGTAAAACTTAATCGAACTCTTGTTAAAATAAATTCAGATGGTTTTAGAGATATAGAATATCCAATAGAAAAAGGCGATAACGTTTATAGGATTGCTGTCATAGGCGACTCATTCACCTTTGGGCAGGGAGTTGAATTAAATCAGACATACCCAAAGCAGCTTGAAAACATTCTTAACTCAAGACGCAATAGCAAGCGTTATGAGGTTATGAACTTTGGAGTCCCTGGCTACAACACATTTCAGGAAGTGCAATTCCTAAAAAACAAAGCGCTAAAATACAAACCCGACATGGTAATAATCAGCTATATGTCAAATGACATAATTGATGAGAAATTATTTCAAGAAAAATCTCAGTACTTCATTCTCAAGGCCAGAAATGAAACCGGGAATGATAATATAACATACAACCTAGAAATTCAAATACAAACACTTGACGCCATCGAAGCTGAAATAATGGAAAAGCCCTTCAATAAGAGCTGGAAGCATATGGAAGAGTCGCTTTTGGAACTCTACAACTTGAGCATCGCAAATAATTTTTCTGTTGTAATATTTATGTTTCCTCAAGTTACCGGCCCATTGCATGATGAGCAAATGCAGAATCTCTCTAATCTATGCGAGAAAAAAGGTTGGCTTTTTATCTACCCTAATAAAACATATGCAGAAAAGAAGATTGGCGCTATGATGGTGAATCAATTGGACGAGCATCCTAATGCAGAGGCATATTCAATCTATGCACAAGAAATATACAAAAATATTAAAGAGCATAATCTCTTGCAGCAATAAACGCAGGTGAAAAAATGAGCAAAACAAAAGACAAAATTATCATCGGAGCCCTTCTCCTGGCCATTGCAATACTTATTTTTTTGATAATAAAGAAACTTAATGCTCCAGCTCCAACATATTTTGTTTATCATATTCCGTGAATGAAAAATGAGAATCATATCAAATAAATTAGAAATTGTCTTAATGGCCACAATAATTTTGCTTTTTGCAATATACCTAATAATCCCTTTCAAAAATCCGCAAGGAAGCAAGCTTATAACAAATGTAAGCACTAAAGCCACAGAAGGATTTAACAATACAAACAGGATGGCTTCTGACAATCCAATTCTAGTTTATGAGCTGATACCAAACACACGAGTGCAATATGACGGCTCCTGGGTAAAACTGAACAGAACCACAATTGAAACTGTCAATTCAGATGGTTTCAGAGGCAGGGATTACTCAGTTGACAAGCCGAAAGGTGTTTATAGGATAATTGTGCTTGGGGATTCATTTACTGAAGGATTTGGTGTAAATGACAATGAAACATTTTCCTATTATCTTGAACAGATACTTAATGCTCTCAACATCAGCGGTAAAAAATTTGAGGTGCTGAACCTCGCAGTAGGAGGGGACAACACTATTCAGGAAGTAGAACGCTTAAGAGTAAAAGGGCTCAAATACCATCCCAACCTTGTCATAATTGCCCATCACGCAAGCGATGTTGAAAATATCAGTGAAATAGAAAAAAATATGAATGAAATGTATAACTCTTACATTAATGGAACTGCAAATATAACCAATAACACCTTCTACGATATTCTGGCATACTTCCGCAACAAGGCATTTGAGAATTTTTATAAAGAAATTGAAAACATGCCCTTTGACCAGGTATTCGAGAATGTGAGACAACCCATGGAAGACCTCTACAATCTTTCTCTTCAAGAAAATTTCAGCCTTATGATAACGCATTTTCCCAATGGCGTCTACATGGAGAGGGAGCAGGCAGAAAAACTATCCAAATTCTCAGATGAGAAAGGAATATGCTATCTTGATTTTATTGAGGCATATGAGGATAAGAACCTTTATTCACAAATCGTAGCTCCAAATGATGCTCATCCCAATCCATATGCGCATGAGGTATTTGCTGATTACATACTTAAAAAGATGATACAATGCGGCTTCATAACAACAAGCTGAATTATTACTTCCTGCTCTTGCCAGTAAAAAATGAATATGCAAAGCGGTAAGCCCTGTCAATAGGTCCCAATATTAGCTTATACCCTCTTGAATGGTAAAATATGTAGATTTCCTTCTTAAGCCTTGCAACTTCGTTCTTGGCAGAGAGAAGCTCTGCATTCCTCACTTCAAGCTCTTCCGCTATTTTTTTGTTTTCCTCGGTTAGTTCTTCGTTTTCGCTGTTTAGGCGGTAGCTTTCTTCCAGGTGTGCCTTTCTTTCTCTTTCAAATTCTTCTGCTAATTTTTTTAAGCGGTAGCTTTCTTCTAGGTGCGCCTTTCTTTCTCTTTCAAGCTCTTCTGCAATTCTGTTTAGCTGTTCAAAGCCCTTATTCCTTTCGAAAACAACTTGTCCCAAATTAGACTGGAGGTTTCCTAGCTTGGACTGGAGCAACTCCACTTCCTTTTCTTTTGAAGAGATTTTTTCTTTATTGTCAATCGAATCCCTGATTAAGTCGTATCTCTCAAAGTCGCTTATCTCAAAAATTTTTTTGTAAAGCGCAGGAAGAATTTTAGACAATTGCTCTTTTCCCTGTTCTTTGACAAGCTTGTTTATTGCTTCAGGAAGTATTTTTTCAAAAAGGAGCGGATGAGTAACAGCAATATCCTTGTAAAAAAGGTGCGATGTTGAAATTGCATCTGCAAATTTTTCAGGGAAATGCTTTGCTACAAAGTAGAGGCGGTTCCTCTCACTCAAAAATGTAAATGTTTCAGAATTCTCATTTATTGTCCCGCCATGATGATGCCAGAGAATGCTTCTCGGACAATAAACCAATTTCCATCCAAGCTTCTTGCACTTTTCAGCGAGGTCAATCTCCTCAACATAGATGTTGAAATCCTCATCCTCTAAGCCGGCTTCTTCCAGACACTCTTTCCTGAAAAGCATTGAAACACCGCAGAGGGCGTAAACCTCCTGAGCCCTGTCATACTGCCCCTTGTCCTCCTCATTATAACCGCGGTTCTGCCAGTAAAAATTAGGGAACTCCGTAATTCCGGCGCTGTCAATCCTGCCGTTCATCAGGAGAACCTTGCTGCAGACACCGCCTATTCTCTTGTCCTTGCTTATGCGTTTCACAAGTTCTATGAGCCACTTCTTGTCAACTTTTGTGTCATTGTTCAATATTGCAACAAACTCAGAATGCGATTTTTTTATGCCAAGGTTGTTAGCCCTCGCATAATTGTTTGTATCATTTTTCAAAAGCTTTACTTTGGAATAATTCTTTGAAATGAACTTCAGCGAGCCGTCCTTTGAGCCGTTGTCTACAACTATCACTTCAATCTTTTCCTTTGGGTAGTCCAGCCCAAAGACAGAATCCAAGCAGTCCTTCAGAAACTTCATCCCATTATAATTCACTATAACTATGCTTACTGAAGGGAGCTTTTTCTCTTTTTTATCCTGATTTCTCCTAGAATCCCGCTTATTCTTGGCATTTACCATTTTTATAGCTATTTAAGAGTGGTAATAAATTAGGGTATTTAAATTTTTGCTGCTTTCCGTTAAATCTCCCACTTGGCAGGTATTGAAAGAATACCATAATCGCCAGGGGCATTTCCTTTAAATACAGAAAAAGCATAACTCTTCCACTTACGTTCAAATACACGAGTGCTCCGCCTGTTTGTTAATGTAACGCTTAAAAGGTAGGTTCCTGTTAGAAGGGGCAATGACTCAATTTTCAACACTGCTGTTCCACTTCTTTTAAGATTGCTCCTGATTGAACCGGTATTCGGACCATAAAGAAAAATTCCATTTTCTGTATGGATTGCCACTCCAATTGCAGAATCTTCTTTATCATTAAGCCTGTACCTGATTTTTATATAAAGAGGATCCCATGTCCTAAAAATCCTGCTTTTCCTTCCTGACTTGTCCAGAAGATCCACTGAAAGTATCCTGCTTTTTTTCCCTAAACCTGCTAAATCACGGCTTTCAAGGATTGCTTCAAAAGTTTTAATAAAGCGCTTTTCAGCATCAAGCAGTTTTTTCAGGATTTTCTCATTTCCTTCAGCATTTGCCTGGGAAATCAGATCCTGAATAATTCCAAAAAAAATCCCATTCAATATTTTTTCAACTTCTTCAAAGCCGGAATGGTCAAACAGCCCCAATAATTTCCTGTTAGCTGAGAGAAAGCGGTTAAGTTCATTTATTTTTAATAATGATCCATCAATGCTTTTTGAATCGCAAAGTTCTCTCTGAATGAGCCCGAAATATTCCGCAATCAAATCCGCTTTTTCTCCTGCTCGTGTTTTTTCATTCATTTTTTATCTCTTTAATCAGGAGAGCTTTGAACTCTGAGACAAGCCTTTTTTTATTTTCCGTGTTTGAGCAGCATTCAATTTCTTCTCTAAAAACTGAGCGCATCTCATTGAGCAACTTTCTCTTTTGCTCTATGTCCTTTGCGCTTTCTATCTCTTCATTGCAGATTTTTATTATCTCCTTCGCGAGCTTTATCCTTTTGTTTTCCTCTTTTTCACTCCTTCTCTTTTCATTGAGCATCCCTTTTATTGCATCCAAGACACTTTTTTTGTGAGTAATCTCCATATTTTTGACTTCGGATTCAGCGAAGGATATAAGTTCATGAAACAGCCTTTCCTTCTCAGCTGGGGAAACGCCATCCATCTCCTGTTTTGTTACAGAAATGAGCTCCATAACAAGCTCATACTTTTCATTTTCGCTCTTCATTTTTCATTTCCTCTATTATTATCTTCTTTATCGCCCTTGTCAGGCGGAGCCTGTAGTCCAAATCATTATCCCTTTTTAGCTCTTTATTAAGTATGTCTTTTACTTTTTTAAGCTCTTTCTTTCCAAGGGAGTGTATATTCCTTTCTGCCTTTTTTATTTTTGCTATTCTCATGCTGACCGGCTCCTCCGGGCTGATGCCCGCCAGTACCTCCTGCCAGCGGAGATTTTGCTCTTTTTTGGGAAATAATCTTGAGTAGCTTAGTGCCTTCCTTTCTCTGATAAGAACATTTCTGAAGCCCTTTATCTGATTGATTAATTTCCTGTTTTCAGGCGAATGCTTTTCCAAAGATTTTTTTTTAATAAATGTTTCATACTCTAATATTTGGGCATCTATCCTCGCTGTCAGCTCCTTGTAATACATCAGGTTGCACTGCCTTAGCTCGCTTATTTTCTGCTCAATCAATTTTGCCTTTTCCCTTTTCCTGCCTTTGCGGAGCGAGGATTTTTCCTGCCTCAGGATTTTTATCTTATTCTCATTATTCCTTATAATCTGCTGCATGTCCAGGCGGTCCTCCTCAAAAATCTTGCATTTGTAAAACTCTACGACGTCCTCTGCCTTTCCCTGCATCATAATTTCCCCATTGTCCAGCAGGATTACCCTGTCACATATGTGCTTGACCTGCTCCAGATTGTGGGAAACAAAAAGTATTGTCTTATTTTCATGCTTGAAATCGATTATGCGATTTATGCAGCGCTGCTGGAAAGAATTGTCGCCCACAGAAAGAACCTCATCTATAAGTATAACATCCGGGTCTATCATAAGCGCGGTGCTGAAGGAAAGCCGCGCCTGCATTCCCGAAGAGTAATTCTTGAACTTTGTGTCTATGAATCTTCCAAGTTCTGCGAACTCAACTGTCTGCTCATACTTTTCCATTATCTTCTTTTTTAAAAGCCCCAGAAGGGTGCCATAAAGGAAAATGTTCTCCTTTCCTGTAAGCTCAGGGTTGAACCCTGCGCCAAGCTCTATGAATGGAAGTATTCTTCCCCTTACCCTGACGCTGCCTGATGAGGGCATTATTATGCCTGCGATAATCTTCAGCAGAGTGCTCTTGCCGGAGCCGTTCCTGCCGATTATGCCAATGCATTCTCCTTTATTCACCTCAAGGGTTATTCCTTTCAAGGCCTGAAATATCTCTGTACTCTGTCTCTTATTGAAAGAGAGAGATGATATTACCTGCTCCATTAGCGTGTCGCTCTTTTCATGGCTGACTGTGAAGAATTTGCTCACTCCGTGAAGCTCTATCTCAGCCATCTCATATCTCCTCTGCTATCCTGGGCGTAAATCTCCTGAAAATCCTTACCCCTATTAGAAGCACAGCGATGCATATTATTGATGTGATAAGCACCTGCTTGACTTCAGGCAGGTAGGAATATATCAGCGAGTCCCTTGAGCCGTTTATCAGCCTTGCAAGCGGGTTAAGCATGTACCACTTCCTGTACGCAATGGGTATCCTGCTTTCAGGGTAAACTATTGGCGAAAGCCAGAAAAGCAGCAGGAGCAGGAAATTCCAGATGTACTTTATGTCCCTGAATTTCACATAAACCCCGCACAGAATGAATGATATTCCGCATACGAGTATCGCCAGCTCAAAAAGGTATAACGGGAAAAGTAGCGAGGCAATCCCGAGCTTAACCCTGAATGCAATCATGAAAATGGAGAAGACAACAAGGTTCAGGAACAGGCTTATAAGAGAGGCAAGGCATGCGCTTATGACCATTGTATAAGCCGGAAACCTGATTTTGCGTATTATGTTTCCTTTTGATATTATTGAGTCAATGCTAGCGTTTGTGCTCTCAGATATAAAATTCCAGAGTATTATTCCCAATAGCAGGAAAAGCTGGTAATAAGGGATTTCCAGCTTCATTATAATGGAAAAAACAACATAAAGAGTAAGCAGCATAAGAAGCGGATTCAGCAGAGACCAGAAATAGCCTATCACAGAATTCTTGTACTTGAGCTTGAAGTCCTGTATTGTGAACTCCCAGATTATGTTGAGCTCTTTTTTTAATTTGTCATCAGGGCGCAAGCTTTTCAAAGAACAAAGTGCCTTTTTTAGTGTCATTTCCCCCCCGTTTAAGATAAATCTGTTCTTAATTTATAAATTTTATCTGTTGCGCCTGAATGCATAGGCAAAAAACCCTGAAAAGGCGCCTGCAAAAAACACAAAACAAAGTAAAAATCCTGGAATAACTGAAATTGGCTTGTGCCTCCAAAATAAAAGCCTGATCTTGTCTTTTTTATCAATTGTTCTGTCATAATGGCTCCAGTCAAACCATCTAAAGTTGAAGAGCCCGCAGGCAAGGTTCTTCCACAGCGAGAGCCAGCCAAAAGGTCCTTTATCCTTTCCAGCTCTCCTGAATTTAAGCATCCCATAAACCAGATTCCTGTTCTCCAGAAAATACCTTCTTTCTGCGCTGTAGAATTTTGGAATTGCATGAATTGCAAGCGTCTCTTTTTCATAGCAGAATCTTATGCCTGCCCTTCTGCACCTTAGGAAGAAGTCAGAGTCCTCCATATATGTACCATAGTTCTCGTCAAAAATCCCGACTTTTTTAAATGCTTTTCTTGATATTGCAAAGCAGGCGCTCACCTCGAGAAAGGACTCCTCCTGTTCTGAGGCGGGCCACATTATCCTTTTGTTTTCAAAAACAATTTTTGGGAATGCTATGCCCGAGTTCAAAATTGCGCTTTTCACAAGCAGTGCAGCTGAATCTGCCTTAAGGCGCACGTCATTGTCAACAAAGATTATCGCATCGCCCTGGGCATTCCTTATCCCAAGGTTGCGCGAGAATGCAGCGCCCATCCTCTTTTTGTTCCCAAAAAACCTTAGATGGCTGTCTTTTTTGCTGATTTTTTCCAGAACCTGCAGTGAGCTGTCTGTTGAGCAGTCGTCAACAACAATCACCTCAAACTTTTTTCTATTCAGAGAATGCTCTACAGAGCGTATCGTCTCTTCCAGAGTTTCCTCACCATTGAAATTTGGAATTACAACAGTTGCAAAAATCCCATTCATCTACCAGCCACTTCCTTCAAAACTTTCAATGTGTCCTCTGCACAGCTTTCCCAGGAGTGCAGCCTTGCAAATGCAAATGCATTCCTGCCAAGGCGCTCCCTCTTCTTCCCATCTCTGAGAAGCGCTATTATGCTTTCTGAAAACTCTATTGGCTCCCTGCAGTTCGTGAGAATGCCCGTCTTTTCAGGAATTATGGAGTCAGAAAGCCCGGGCACGCTGTTTGCGACAGCAGGAGTCCTGCAGCAGGCTGCTTCGAGCACTGCGATTCCATAGCCCTCTGCCCTCGAAGGCACGGCAATCAGCCAGCTCTTTCTTAAAAGCTCTTTTTTCTTATCCTCGCTCACAAAGCCCATGAACCTGATTCCCTTCCTTCCATGCGCAAGCCCTTCCAATCTTTTCCTCTCCTTTCCGTCCCCAACAATTATGTAGCTCACAGACGGAATATGCTTTTTCACATAATCAAAGGTATTTATCAGGAGGTCAGCCCCCTTCCTGCTCTCAAGCCGCCCCAGAAAAAGCACAGTTGGTTCTATAAACCGCTCTGATTTTTTGCCTGCAAATTTTCTGAAATCAATCCCGTCCCTTATTTCAACTATGTTTTCCGGATTTATGCCCATCCATTCAAGTTTTCTTGTAGTGGATTTGCTTATGCTTATTATCCGCTCTTTCTTGTAAAAAATGCCTATTGACTTCTCGAGAAGGTATGCTGCTGTGGCTGAAAGAAAATTCTGGCTCTCAAAGAAAACCCCGCTGTTTATGTGGTGGATAATTACAGCTTTGGGAATTCTTGTCAAAATCGGGGAGAACCATGGGAGCGGGCTTATGTCCTCAAGAATCACATCCGGCTTTATCTGCGCGACAAATTTTCTTAGAGTCAGAGTGCCCAGCAGGTGGACAAGAACTGTGTTGTTTGAGCCCTTCCTGCCAATCCTGCGAATATGCATTCCAGAGAAGAACTCCTCATCACTGCAGCCCGGATACCTGGCAGAGATGAGATGAACCTCATGGCCCCTCTGAGCAATCTTCTCCATTACCTCGGCGAGCCGTCTCTCAGCCCCTCCAGCGAGGGGATGCTTGAGGCAGTACTTGTTGAGCACGAGGATTCTCATGCCCTGAAAATAGACTTTGATAGTTATAAAGATTTGTTTTTTTATAGAAGTGTACTAAAAATTTGTAAGCATATTTTTGATTTGCACTGAAAAATAGGTTATTCTTTTCTTTTTATAAAGCACATTTTCCTTCATATTTTTGGCACTATTTTTTAGATTTTTTTTAGCTGAAGTTATAAAAGCAAAAACAGGGGTCAAGTGAAACGCAAAGGAGACATTGAACTTATATTCTTACAGTTAAATATTAAAACGTCAGTTATGTTTACTTCATTACTACAGCTGCTTTCAATTTTTTTCATAAGAGTGTATGTGTAAGATTCATTATCAATTGAATTTAAAGGCGGCTTATTCCAATAAAACACATAATCTGGAAAATCAGGGAGCTTACTAAAATTAAATCTTACAACTGGAAATTCAATGAAGGTTATATTCAATCCATCTTTTTTTGCATAGTACTTAAATAAGTATGAACCGGGAGTAAGCACTGAGATATTGCTTTCATTTTTATTCTTTATGTATTCATAACTTAAATAAAAATTATCATATCTTAAATCATATTTTGGTGAAGGTTTATAGTATTTGTTATCCTGCAAAGAAATTACCATGTAAAATGCGAATAAACATAAAAGAATTAGTGTAATGAATGTGAAAAACAGACTTTTGCCATTTATTTTTCTTATGGTTGCAAAGATAAATGCTGATGCAAACGCATAAACAAAAAGCAAGATGGAGACAGCATATGTAAAAACTCCTGCAGTAAAAGACATCACAAAGGAATATAAAACTAAGTAAACTACAATAGGAAGTAAAATTTTGTTTTTAAACGGAATAACAAAAAGCGAAACTATCCCTAAAATAAGGAAAAATAAAAAAGGCCTCTCATTTTTTACAATTTGGATGAACAAGTCAAATGAGAAAAAATTTTTTTTCTGAAGATTTTTCTCATTGTAAATCAAATCCTCAGCATTCCTATAGTTTTTAATGAAATACCCTTTTAATAAAGACATGGGGGATACTATTAGGATTAAGAGAAGCATTGCAAGGATTGAATAGATTATATATTTTGAAAATTTTTTTTGTTTTATGCTGAGGAATGGGTTTTTTACAAATAAAAGGGATAAAAAAATGCTTCCAATTGTTATTACTCCAATTATTGTTGTTAGAATAGACAAGGCGGCAAATAAAAACGCCCATATCAGATATTTTCCATTCTCTGTTTTCATCGCGAGCATATACATCATAAGCGCCGCAAGGGAAAAGAAGCAGTAAAATATATGCGGCATCATGTAGATACTTATTGCATTAAAAGCTGGTGATATTGTTAAAAGAAGTGATGCAACAAAAGCAGTTGGTAAATTAAAAAATATCTTTGCAAAAAGGTAAAAAAGGAGTATTGTAGCAAAAGAGAACAGAATTGAAGGAAGTCTCAATAAAAGCAAGCTATTACTTATATGCACAGTAAGATAATTTATGTAGAAAAACAGAGCGCCGTAGAATGGCTCGTTCTGGCTATTCCCAATGTAATGCTGGGAAAGGCGGATGGTTTTTGCATCATTCCAGTACAATGCCTCATCTGAAATCATTCCTTTTGGAAAGGTGGAAATCTTGAAGAATGCCGAGATGGAAAAGAGGATTATTAGTAAAATAAAATCAATTTTTTCTAATCTTACCAGAGGCTTTTTCATTCTTCTTATCTAAGTTTTAATATAAGATTATAAAAAAGTTTCTAATATTGCGCTGGATATTTTGAAAATGTTTAAATAATCTCAACGGCTTATTCGCTTTATGATTCCCAGAACAAGCAAACTTAAAAAATGAACATGTGGTGATTTTGATAATGGAAACTTACATGTCTATATTGTATACCCAGATTCCGATTGCAATTGGGTGCTTGTGGATGGCTTATGAGCTGCATTTGATGCGAAAAACTTTTGACAAGATTGAAAAGAAAATAAAAATTAGATAAATCATGTTTAGGATAAACATTTAGATTTTTCTTCTTATTTTACTATTTGATTTTTAACTTTGAGTCTTTAATTATCAAGCGTCATGTTTTTGCAATTATAAATAAAGAGTTTTGTATTTGGATCATTAAATTTTTCATTGTTTAATACTACTTCATGGTTACATTTACTGGAGATATTCTGTAGAGTAGCGTAGAGCTTTGATTTGTTAGTTATCTCTTCAGTTGAACGATACAATTGAACAACATAATCATAGTAATGATGAGAGAGTGGAAGAAGTCGGTTTCTATCTTCTAATGTAAAATCAAGATTTGAACGGGGAAGTTCAAGGAACGTAGCATTAAACCCATCTTTATCAGCATAGTACCTCAATAATCCTCCCATATTTGTAAGCACATAAATCCCACTTTCATTTTTGCTTTTTAAGTAATCATATGCCTCTTTATATAAATAAGAAGGAAAATTATTGTGTGTTGTGATTTCATAATAATTTTTTGTAGTTTTAGAATTAAACATGATGACTATTAAAACTGTAAGTATTATAAACATAGCAGTTAAAATATAGGCGTATTTCCGCTCATTAATTGGAATGTTTTTTGAGAATATTTGTTCTGTGATTGTGAAAGTAGCTCGTGAGAAGAATAGATAAGTGAACATAACTACTGGAACGATATACCACATCATTCCTTGGGTGAATGACATTATAAAGGAATAAATGATTAAATAAATTAGGATGGGTAATAATGTCTTGTTTTTAAGTGTGATTATAACGGTTGCAATTATGCCGATTATTATAATTATATCGGAAAGTTCTCTTTCAAAAAACAAAACGCTTCTGATAAAATTTAATGAGAAAGGAGGGTTATGCAACATGATTTTTTCAGTTTGTATAAGATTTTTTGTATTATTGTATCTTTTTATTGTTTCCCCTTTGATTATCTGCATGGGCGAGCATATTAATATGAGAAGTATTAGTGTGCCTAATGCAATCCAGGTATATTTTGAAATTTTGAGTTTAACTGAGTTTTTTTCTTTTGAGAATTTGATAAAGTTATTTTTTACTACGAGCAGGGATAGGGTTAGGGAAGCGAGTGTTGTTAATCCTAGTATGTTTATTAAAAAGGCTATTCCTGCAAGTAGGAATGAGATTATTAAATATTTCCCTTCGTCAGTTCTAAGTGCAAGTATGAACGAGAAAATGGAAGCGAATGAAAAGAAGCAGTAATCAATATGGGGCATACGGTAAATGCTTATTATGTTGAATGAAATAGAAGTGGCTAGAAGTAAAGATGCGATAAAGGCAGTTTTCCTGTTGAACAATGCTTTGGCAAAGATATAAAACAGAAGTATTGTGGCGAAAGAGAAAAAGAGGGAGGGCATTCTAAATGCGAGCAAACTATTGCTTATATGTACAATAAAATAGTTTGTATAGAAAAAAAGCGGTCCGTGAAAAGGAATCTGTCCGCTTGTGCCGAGGTAATAATGTATTGGATCAATGTCTTTTGTTTCCGACCAGTACAGCGCCTCGTCTATGCCTATTCCTTTTGGAAATGTGGAAATCTCGAAGAATGCCGAGATGGAAAATAGGATTATTAGTAAAATAAAATCAATTTTTTCTAATTTTACAAGAGGCTTTTTCATTCTTCTTATACGTGTTTTAATATGGGATTATAAAAAAGTTTCTAATATTGCGCTGGATATTTTTGAAAACGTTTAAATAATCTCAACTGCTTATTCTCTTTATGGTTCCCAGAACAAGCAAACTTATTGCTTCGTTTGCTTTAAGATTAAAAAGGCGCCGCTCTTCAAATCTATGCGCCCTTGACCTTGGCTGCGGCTCAGGCTACATTGGGAGAGAGCTTTTGATTCACGACTTCGATGTTGACTGCGCTGACTCTAATAAGAATGCAATATTTTTTGCAAAGAAAAATCTGCCTGGAAAAATTAATTTTTATGTTTCAGACCTTTTTGATTCAATCCCAAAAAAGAAATACGATTTGATAACTTTTGACATTCCCTTTTTTTCAGAGAAAAAGAGTTTTGGAAGAGCCGCGTTGGGCAACGTTATAGTTTTTTTTCATATGGAAGGGTTTGTTTTACCTATACTGAGAAAAGCTTTTCTTGATAAAAACAAGAAAAGGAGGGCTTTCATAGAAAGAGTTGCAAAAGAATCCAGAGACTTCCTTAAAACTCGCGGAAAGCTTGTTTTAGATATTTTTGAGGATGAATTTCCTGCTGTTTCAAAATATTTGAGCATAGATAAAAAAGAAGAAATGTTTCAAAAGCATTTTATCATTTGCGCTTCATTAAAAGGTAACTGTTAAAATCCATTACCTCAAAATGATTGCTTATAAAAACAATAATTTCTTTGGTTATTTTAAGCACGTTCTCCCTGTTTCTAAAAAGAAAACTTGGAATTTTTTCGTTTGTAAAATCCCGGTCATGGAAATTTATGTTAAGAATCCCTTTTTCAGAAAGCCTTGTGAGAATTTTCTTTGAGCGCTCAAGCCCGTAGTTTATCATTGTTGTTCCATTAAAAGGAATTGCTGTAGAAGTGAGCGGAATCTCAAAGCAGTCACCTTCAAGCCTTTGGTTCTTAAGGTAGTTCATGCAATAGCGAAAGGGAAAAACGACTTTAATTAGAGATGAATCAGCTTTGTAGCCCATTTTTTTCAATAGAGTAAAAGTTTCATAGTCTATTCTGTAATCCGGAGCTCTGAAAACATCTGGTTTTTTTCCAATTATCTTTTTTATCGCATCTTCTGATTTCCTTATCTCTGAGATTTTTTCAGAGCGGCTCATAAGATTAAATCTTTTGTGGGAGAAGCCATGGTTTCCGACAGGGAATTTTTTCAGAAGCATATGCTCTTTTGGGAAATCAAGGGCGTTTTTTCCTACAACAAAAAACGTAGGCTTTATGTTTAGCTTGTTGAAAAAATCAACGGCGTTCGGAAGCCCCTGTTGCAGGAATGCATCTTCTTTTACCTTATCTTTTTCATAAAATGCCCTAATCCCGTCCAAATCCACCGAAAGGATTAATTTTGGTTTTTCATTTTTCATATTTACCGCTTAACAACAGCTTTAACAGCGAATTGAAATCGTATGCAATGGTTTTGTTCTGCAAGGAATCTCGCAGCAGATAAACAATCTGTTTTGGTCTGAGATAGAATCTTAAATAAAAAGTTTTGTAAAATGCTCTTAATTCTCTTTCAGAAAGCCCGTCTGGTATAAAAGTTACCTTATGAAGGGAAGCAAAATCTTCAAATTTCTGCGCAAGAAGTCTGCCTCTTTTACTGCATTCAGCAAAGGCCGGCGTATTAGGAAGGGGAGTAAAGAAAGATGCCTCAGCGTAAGTAAGCCCTAATGAACATGCGAAGTTTATTGTGCGCTTTATATCCTCCTTTGATTCTTCAGGAAAGCCAATCATAAAATAACCCATTGTTCTTATTCCTGATTGTCTTATTGCATCAACACCCGCTATTATCTGCTTGATGCTTTCCTGTTTGTTAATGATTTTGAGAATTCTATCCGAGCCGCTTTCTATCCCAACGCCTACTTGGCGGCATCCTGCCTTTTTCATTAAAGAAAGAGTTTCCCAGTCAACGCGGTCAAGCCTGAGCCCAATTGCGTCCCATCTCATTTGGAGATTTTTCTTGATAATAATGCGGCAAAGACGCATTGCATGTTCTTTGAATAGGGCAAATTCGTCATCTACAAAAAAAGCTTTGTTAAAACCTAAGCGCTTTATAAAGGAAAGTTCTTCAGCTATAAGCTTAGGACTTTTTGTCCTATAAGAGTTTCCGCTAACGCTGTGATCACAAAAAATACATGAATATGGGCAGCCTCTGCTTCCTTCTATGCTGCAATAAGCGCTATTGCGTGGATATTTAGACATGTCAAAAACACTCCAGTCAGGAAATGGCGAGGATTCAAGCTTTTCGCTATGGGCTGCAGCCGTTGAAATAATCCTGCCTCTATCAGAAAATACTATCCCTCTTATACTCCTAAGGCTCTTGTGTTGAAGTATTTCACGAAAAGGGGTTTCTCCATCACCAACTACAATGATGTCTGGTTTAAGTTCTTCAAATGAGCGGATTGGAAATCCAGAAACATGAGGCCCCCCAAGGATTATTTTCGCATGAGAATGCTTACGCACAATACGTATAAGACTCTTACTAGTTTTATATTGGTTTATTGTGAATGTAATTCCTACAATGTGCGGCTTGAATTCAGAAAGGCAGGATAGAAACTCATTTTCTGATGAAACGCTTAGGTCAATAACTTTAACATCATAGCCTTCTTTTTCTGCAATTGAGGCAAGTATTGCAATAGTAAGGCTTGGAATAGCATCCACTTTATATCTGACTAAACTTTCAGAATATGCTGCAAAAATGTCAGGGCTTACTAGCAGCACTCTCTTTTTTGATTCTCTCATTTTTCACCCTTTATCACTTTCCAGAGTTTACCTTCGCCTTTAAGCCAGAATCTTATGTTCTGCCTTATGAAAAGCCATGCGTATCCCGGATGCATAACCATCTTTTTTATCTTTGACAGCACATAGAAAATGTTCAGATAATATTCACCATATATCTTTTCTATCTCTTTAGCATGCCTGCTTTTTTTTGAAAGTTTCAGAATTTTTCTTGCCTGTCCTTTCGAACCAGGCATTTCAATATAATAATTTAGCGAGATGAAATCCGGCCTCGTTTCCATTATGAACTTTTTTGTCTTGGAAATATCTGCTTCTTTTTCTCCGGGATAGCCGATTATGAAAAATGCGACTGTCTCAATCCCAAGCCTGTCGCAGGCGAAAAGCGTTTCCTTTGCCGCAGAAAGGTTTAGGCGTTTGTTCATTAAGGAAAGCATTCTTTTTGAGCCTGATTCAATTCCGAACTGGATTTGATAGCATCCGGCTAGTTTCATTTTTTTAAGTAAAGAATAATCAATGTCATCTGCTCTGGAAAGGCATCTGAAATTTATCCTCTTGGTTTTTAGGTAATCGCATATTTTTTTGCATCTCTCCTTATTTGCAGTGAAGTTGTCATCCCAGAAGATTATGTCATCATGCTTCCTGCATAACTCATCAATTTCAGAAAAGAGTTTTTTAAGGCTTTTTTCAGAGTATTTTCTCCTGCTGTTTGCTGAGCAGAACCTGCAGGAAAATGGGCATCCAAGGCTTGTAACTATTGCAGCAATGCTTTTCCCTTTTGCAAGTATGTCATAATATCCAGAAGGCAAAAGGTCATACTTTGGAGAAGGCAGCGAGTCAATGCTTTTGAGGGAAGTGCTGCTGTTCCTTATTGCTTTTCCCTTTTTTCTGTAACATATATTCTCAATCCCGGAAAAGTTGAGTGAAGAGATATTTTTTTCTGATATCTTTGAAAGCTTTGGGGTGATATTTTGTATTATGAAGCTTATTGACTTTTCTTTTTTCATTATCTCTTCGGGAAATGAAGCAGGGGTGATTCCGCAAAGCCCGAGCACATTCCTTCGAGTTTTTATTTTCCTGCACAAGAAGAGGTCCTCGTCTATGCTTGAGAGTCCTGCGCTCACAATCACGCAATCAAACCCTCTTAAGTAAGACATGCTTTTTTTCTGCACTGAAAGGTCAGCTATCTCAACATCAAAATTTCGGGAGAATAATGCTGCGAGGTATGAAAGCCCGATTGGCGGCAGGAAGTATGGCGCTTTCTTTTCAGCGCCTCCGCACCGCAATAGAAGCGGATCGCGGAATTCCCTGCTCGCACTTTCCGGATTAAGTATAAGAAGCCTCATTTTTATTGCAAAATGTCGGTGGTTTTTTTAAATGTTGAGATTAATTATAAAGATTTGTTTTTTTACCGCATCAGCAGTTCTGCTTTTGAATATCTACTCACTTTAGATAGAATGCTTCAAAAATAAATATATAGAAAAGTTTATATTTAAGTTTATATTTCAGTCTTCATCGATTTTTATAATAGATTTGAGCGATTCTTAAAAATGATATTGACAAAAAAAGACAACCCTAAAGAAAGAAGAGATAAGGTAATTGTCTTTATGTTGTTGGTAATAGCAATTATTCTTATTGCGATAATAGCGTTAATCCTTATTAGGAATAATAGGACGCTCGAATATTTTGTCTACCCTCTCCCTTGAAATGAAATTTTTATAATATATCTTCACATGAGTAATGAAAATGGCGGTTAATGACTTCAAGAATTTGAAGATTGTGCTCATTTGCCTAATATTGTTTCTTCTTGCAGTTTTGGTAATTTTAATCAAGGATTCTGAAGATAGAGACTTTGGGATAGATTTAAGTTTTACTATGAAAAATAATAATTGTTCTGAAGGTCGCATCTTATTTTATGAGCCTGTTCCTAATACCACTATAACATTTGAAGGATATAACGTAAAGCTTAATCGAACTACTATTCAAACTATAAATTCTGGCGGTTTTCGTGGGAGAGAATATTCAGTTGAAAAGCCTGAAGAGGTTTATAGAATTGTTGTGCTTGGTGATTCATTCACTTTTGGGTTGGGTTTAAATGATAATGAGACTTTTTCTTATCATCTTGAGCAATTGCTTAATGAAAAAAATATTTCCGGGAAGAGGTTTGAGGTATTAAATTTTGGCGTAAGCGGATATAATACAGTTCAGGAAGTAGCGATGCTTAAGATGAAGGCGTTGAAATATTTGCCTGATATGGTTATAATCGCCCATCAAGGAAATGATATCGAGGACATTTGTGAAATAAAAGAAATGGAGCAAAAACTTTATGAAAAACATTTAGTCGAGCATGATTTTATAAACAACACTTTTTTTACGGAATCTGCCTATTTCTATCATAAGTCACTTGAGCTTTATTATTCTAAAATTGGAAAAAAATCTTTTGATGAGGTTTTTCAAATTGTACAGGTTCCTATGCAGGAGCTTTATAATTTGTCTCTTTCTCAGAATTTTAGTCTGATGATAGTACATTTTCCAGTTGGATATCGTGAGCGTGAGCAATCTGAATGGCTTTCGAATTTTTCTACTAGAAACGGCATCTGCTACCTTGATTTGATCGATGCATATAAAACTAAGAATCTGTATTCTGAAATACTTCATCCTAAAGACACGCACCCTAATCCATATGCTAATCGCTTTTTTGCTGAATATCTTTTTGATAAAATGATGCAATGTAAAATTATATGAAATTCGCCTTTTTTGTTATTCTTTAGGAAAGATTTATTAATCCTCCTTCCAAAACTAAGGGCATGGCGCTTTCGCAGGAGGAGCTTTCAAAGATGAGCCCTGAAGAGATAAGGAATCTGCAGAAGCAGCAGTGCATATTCTGCCAGATAATCTCGGGAAAAGTCCAGTCGCGCAGGATATACGAAGATGAGCATGCTCTTGCAATTCTTGACATAAACCCGGCAAATCCCGGGCATATCCTTCTTCTTCCAAAAGAGCACTACGCAATCATGCCCCAGATGCCAGATTCTGAAGTTTCTTATCTTATGATGGTGGCAAAACACCTCTCGCAGGCATTGATTAGGGCATTCAATGTCAAGGGAACCAATATTTTCATAGCCAACGGCGCTGCAGCAGGGCAGCGGGCGGTGCATTTCATGCTCCACATAATCCCAAGGATGCCTGGCGACGGGGTTTCCTCTTTCGCGCTTCCTGCAAACAATTTTTCCAGTGAGGAACTTTCAGCAACACAAAAAGTCCTTTCAGCAAAGATAGCCGAGCTTATGGGAGCCAAGGTGTCAGAGCCGATAAACCTCGACCAGAAGCCGCAGGCGATAATGCCTGAAAAGAAAGCGGATGAAAAGCCCTCAGGAAACAAGGAAGAGATTGACCTTGACAAGATTTCTGAAAACCTGGCAAGGCAGGCAGGAGGGCTCTGAAAATGGACTGCATAATCTGCCAAGCAATTGAGGAGAAGATTCCCACCTTCAAGGTTTACGAGGATGAAAAGGCAGTTGCGTTCCTGAGCGAGAGGCCTGCTTCCAAGGGGCATGTCATAATAGTGCCGAGGCAGCATTACCCAATCCTTGAAACACTGCCTGACTACATAGCGGGGCACATGCTTGTAATCGCAAACAAGATTTCAATGGCTCTGTTTGAAGCCTTCGGCGCCCAGGGCACAAACATCATAGTGCACAACGGCGGCGCAGCTGGGCAGGACACAGCCCACTTCATGATTCATGTAATTGCAAGGTATGCCGACGACAGGCTGAACTTCCAATGGCAGCCGAGGCAGCTCTCAGAGGAGCAGATGGCGACCATAGAGCTCTCCCTGAAGGAGCAGGCAAAGTCCATCGGGAATTTTGAGAATGAAAAGCCAAAGCCCATAGACCTAGACAGAATCAGGGAAGCGGAAGTGGTCGGCTCTGAAAAAAAGAGCCCTGATAAGCAGGAGGCAAAAGAAGGGAAAAAAGAGGAGCCCGAGAACGGCATCAGCTCCAGGCAGGAAGAAAACTATCTCATAAGGCAGCTTAGAAGGATGCCGTGATTAGAAGAAAATTCTTATTGATAAAATTCTCATACAAAAAACGGCGCTAAAACTCATTACTTTAGTTGCGAGATACAGCGCCGTTTTTGTATCCTAAAAATTCGCTCAGCAAATTTTTATGATGATGAGGGCCGCAAGCAGCCCCGCAAAGAAGCTCGGGACAAACGGCATTCCATACTTGACTTTTACAAGTTTTATCTTTCCCTTTCTTTTGAGGGACAAAATCCTTTTCAGCTCAGGAAGCTCGAGCCCTGTCCTGCTCTTCTTCACAACTACCCTGCCCGCAACCACAACGTCCTGTGCAAGCCAGTCGCCTTCTGTCAGCTTTTCAGGGGGAATGAGCCTGTTCATGCAGCACTCCTGGACAGCGTTGAGAAATATTGAGAGGTAAAACATTCCAATGGCCACTATTGGGAGGGAAAGCATCATTGCCCTGACCTGCCAGTTAGGGTAGAACCGTGATGAGAAAAATATTATAACTAATGCAAGGATTGACAGGAGAATAGCAGCCTTTTCAAAAGAGGAGCGCTTCTGCCTCGACTTTGCAAACTCTCTGCTAACTTTTTTCCTGTTCCTGAAAAACAGCACTGTGCTGTATATCACGCCTATCACCGCCCCTGACACCAGCATGCAGAAGAAAGCGACTGCAGGGAATGGGATTTCGCCCTGGATTATGCTTTTCAGCCCAACCCCTGCAAGGGCGCCAAAGCCCATCATGATCTTTGCATCCCCACCCCCCCACTGGCCGGCATAATACATGATTATTCCTATCAGGCAGAAAGCCCCGAAGCCGAGAATCCCGTCAAGCAGGGTAAAAAAATTGTTTTGGAGAATTGAGAATATCAGGCGTATGCCGATTCCTGAGGCAATCATGAAATAGCTGGCAAAATCAGGCACCTCAAGATTCTTGATGTCAGATATGGAACTGAAAAGCATGCATGCCAGCGCTACAGAATAGAGGATAAATTCAAGCATTCTCTCTCAAAAATCTCAAAAAGTTTATAAATTTTCTTATATATAATGGTAAATTGGTGTGAATTGGCTGAAAGAACGATGAATATCCCTGAACATCTTGCAATAACCCTCTTTGAGAAGCCGTCCTCAAAGGATGCATACTTAAAGAGAACAGAAATAGTTGAGATGCTGCTCCTCGCGCAGGTCGAATTTGGCATCAAGGTTATGACTGTCTACCTGCTGGACACCGAGTCAAAAAGCGAGGAATTCTCAGAGTCAACTTCCTCAATCTCCTCAATAATTGAGAAGATAAGGCCAATTGTCGAGAGCAATTCAGTGCGCGTTTCTGTGTTTGGAAAATGGTACGACCTCTCAGGAGCGCTTGTTGATTCAATAAAGAATATAATCTCTCTGACAGCTGAAAACAGCAGGTTTTTCCTCAACCTGTGCATAAACTACGATGGTAGGGAAGAGATTTCAGACGCCTGCAGGCTAATCGCGCTCAAGGCATTCTCGGGAAAGATAGAGCCCTCCTCTGTTTCAAAAGAGATGATAAAGGAGAACATCTCCAGCTCATACTTTGCAAGCCCCTCGCTGATAATAAAGAACAATCCGCCGGAGGCATCAAGTCTGCTGCTCTGGGACTCCCCAGGGGCAAAGGTTGTCTTCTCGGGCAAGAGTTGGGAAAGGCTTGAGAAGAGGGACTTCATCAATGCGATATCATTCTATTCAAAACTGAGCGGACAATAAATTTTCTGTGCAGCACCAAATTCATCCCTAAGATTTTTAAATAAGCCGGCCATATTGGCATCACATGGGAAAAAGAGGGGTTCTTAGAGGGCAGGTTAGCCTTGAATTTGCTATAATAATGGGATTTGTCACTCTCCTTATCATCCCCCTGATATCCGTTTTCTATTACCAGGTCAAGGAGACCAACGACAGGGTGATAGTCGAGCAGTCATACAAGGTGGCAAAGGAAATAGTTGATGAGGCTGAAAGCGTTTATTACATGGGCGCCCCGTCAAAGAGCATGATAAAGGCTTATATTCCAAAACATGTTCAGAGCATAGAAATATCTGGCAAGAGCGTGCTCTTCAGGATTGAAATCTCAAATGCTACCTCTGATGTGGAAGCCATCTCGCGGGTAAACCTCTCAGGAAGCATAAACAGCGCCGAGGGGCTGCGCTACATTCACCTGCAGGCAACAGGCGACAGGGTTGAGATAACGGGATGAGAATGAACGCAGAGAATAAGGCATTCGCAAGAAGAGGCCAGCTCTCAATTGAGTTTGTGATTTTCATAGCAATGGGTCTTCTCATAATGGTGTCATTTCTTTACATTATAAATGAGAAGGAATCGCAGCTCAGGGACAAGAGGCAGCTTCTGCTGCTTAAAGACCTTGCATACAAGATACAGTCGGAAATTGACACAGCATCAATTGTGGAGAATGGATACAGCAGGAACTTCACACTTCCCATAAGCCTTGAAGGGCTGGATTACGACGCTGTCATAACAGAAGACACCCTCGCGGTTTTTTCAGAAAAGTTTGATGTTTATTCAAGTGTGCCGCCCATATCAGGTAACATAAACAAGAGCTTCAATTCAATAAGAAAGGAAAACGGGACAATATGCCTGAACACCCCATCCTGCCCGTGAAAAATGAAACATATTAAAAGCAGAAGAAAAGCGCAGGTCTGGTCCCTTGACTTTATCGTGGCAGTTGTTTTCTTTGCCATAGCGCTGGCCATATATTTCAAGTACGCGGGTAGCATATTCGACGAGCAGGAGCTTGACCTTGAGGGGCTGAGAATAGAGGCAGCGTCAATATCCAGCGGGCTTCTGACTCCAGGCTACCCCCAGAATTGGAATGAGAGCACCGTATCAAGGATAGGGATAAGCGACGACGGAAGCACCATAAACCCGGAAAAGCTCCAAAATTTCCTGGCTCTTTCCTCTGACTATGAAAGGACAAAGAAGCTCTTCAGTGTCACCAATGATTTTTACATAATGCTCAAGAGCAATTCCACAATAATCCCGCTGGCAGGAGTAAACAAGAGTGCCAACCTTATCGCCACAGCTGAAAAGATAGTGCTCTACAACAACACTCTCTCCCGCCTGAGCGTATACAGCTTTGGAACCTAAAATGTGCAGCTTTTTTAAATCAAGAAAGGCAATATTCTTTACAGTTGACGCCCTGCTGGCCTCATCCCTGATACTCATAGGGCTCCTGGCAGCATACAGCCTCTATTCAAGGCAGATAACCCCCGATAACATATGGTATTCCTCATTAAGCATAATGGAAAGCCTTTCAAGCATAAAAGCGGGGCAGCTCAACCTCTCATACATAAAATATCTCGCATCCTCAGGTGTTATAAAAAATTCTAGCCTCAACGATTCAGCAGTTGAGCTGATAGGCGAGCTCTGGTCCACAGGAAAGACAGACGAGGCCAGGGAGCTGTCGCAGGAGCTCATTGACTCATCCCTTTCAGGCGAGCTTTCAGGGATGGGCGCTGCAATATATGTGAATGGGCAGCAAATATATTCCAGAAATTCATCCCTTGGCTCAGAGGAGAATTCAAGCTACCTTTCAAGCTCTTTCCGCCTTGTTTCAGGGATAAAAGAGGCAACGCCGAAGGAGGGATACTCTTCAAGGGCAATACTCTCGGCAATCTCCTCAAAGATACAGCCGTCATACGCGTATTTCGGCGGGCTCGTCGGGCAGGGAAACATAACACAGTTCATGATGCTGCCCCAAACTTATACAAACATCTCCTCTGCCTATCTGGAAATGGATGTGCCTGCAAACTTCACATTTAAAATAAATGGTAATAATTCTGGGACATACCCCGCCGGCTGCTCAGGAGGGGGCTTTATGAGGGCTTACCAGTGCAGCATCAACTCTTCCTATCTCGGCAATTTCAGGCCAGGGCTCAACACAATAGAATTCATATTCTCCAACTACAGCAGCGCATATCTGAGCGGAGGCTTCCTGAGGGTAATCACTTCTACTTCAGATTTGAACTATTCTGATGTTTCATACGACCCCTACTCAAACACAGCGTCAAAGACGGAATACCTTCCAGGCATAAGCTATGTTGTTAACCTTTACTCGTCAGTGTATGCGCCGGGGAACATAACAAATCTTGAGATATTCCTTAACTACACTACAGACCTGCCACTTTTTGTGAATCTCGCGGGAGTGCCCGTCTACTATTCTGAGGCAGAAGGGAGAATAGCAGTGACAATTGACAATGCAACGCTTGCATCAATGCTGAACTACAGCGCGATAAGCGACAAGACACTTCCATTAAAAATAGGGCATTACGCACTGAACAACACAGGCAACATAAGCGGCGGAAACGCGGATGTGGTCATAATAACAGACATTTCAGCCAGCATGAAGGGGCGCATAGGGGACAATGACTCCAACGGAGATGCAAGAACCTGCGACCAGGCAGATTATTTCACAAACCCCCATGTCAGGAGGCTCAATGTCGCAGTATGCCTTAACGAGATATTCATCAACACCATAATGAACCTCTCAGGAAACAGGATTTGGCTTGTGACATTCAATGATGCAGCAGTATATTATTACAACCAGAGCTCAGGAGTTCTAATTGAATATGTGAATAATAAAAATTATTATCCCTGGAATAACCCTTCAGGAAATACCTGCACATGCTGCGCGCTGAACAGGGCATATGGAATACTCTCCCAGAACAGCAACTCGTCAAGAAAGAAATATGTTATCCTGATGACTGACGGAATCCCTAATGAATGCTGTGGGCTGAACAGCACAGGGGGATGCAACCAGAGCGGACTCTCAAACTCATCCCAATACAAACCTTCCACGTGCGATGAAGATTATGTCTCAGACTGCGCAGGAAACGACTGCACAGGACCCATGCAGAGCGCAATAAACGCAGCAGCAAGGATTGGAAGCATAAACCGCTCGTCAATATACTCTATCGGGCTCGGGCCGATGGGCTCATGCACAAACGCCAATTACACAATGACACAGATTGCTGAAAAAGGAAACGGAACATTTTTTGGAAGCACAAATGTCACTCAATTAACGCAATTTGTGCAGCAGCTTGCAAATGAGATAGTCAACCAGTCACTTGTCTACCAGTACCAGATAGTTGTGATAAGCGGGGTGAACTCAACGCTTTCCCCGAATTCCTATGTAAAGCTGAACTACACACCTTCAAGCCCCCCATTTATTTTCGGAAAAATACCGATTACGCTTGAGACGCCAACATTTTGGAATTCAATTGCATCAGGAAACCTGTACATTCCTGCATCAACATCAATCTCAGAGGCGAAAGCAACTTCCTACTCCTCATATTACTGGACAAACAACATGACAGTGAACGGCTTTTCAGCATTCAACCTCTCATCTTTCGGAAGCAGCTATCCATCTCTTGGAGACCCTTTCCTTCTCAACATCCCTGTAACTCTTCTGGACACAGGCAATAACACAGTGGTTATAAAAACAGGTTCCTCGCCAAACACAAGCTACGGCGGAAGCCCTGACGACAAGGCAATATACACTTTGCTCATGAACAACTCTGTCTCATACTCGGCTGTATCATCATATGCTGAGGGGTGCAACTGGCTCCTGGAATTCTCCGACGGCACAAACACCACAATAAAAGTGCCCTCCGACTATTCCGGGACAAAGAGCTGCTCTTTCAGAACAGCATCATATGACCATTCTGACTCAACAGACCTTGCTGTTTACAGCATGCTCTCGCAGCTGGACCTCAACAAGGACGGGCTCCTGGATGTCAACATAAACCAGCAGTCGCTCTCAATAGAAACTGTCGCAGTAGGGGGAGTGCCCTCAATGTGGGGGCCTGCGAAGGTGGAGGCAAGGGTGTGGAAATAAAATGAGAAGCAGAATCATGAGGAACAGGAAGGGGTTCTTCTTCACAGTCATAGCCATCTATCTTGTTGCAGCGCTTATGCTTTCCGCATTATTTTACAACAAATACCAGATGAGAAGGCAGGCGGCTGTTGACAGCTCAAGGATACTTGCAATGAATGACTTCATAAAAGATGTGGACTCAGACCTTGAGAGGGGGCTTTACATCTCCGGATTCAGGACACTCCTCGGGCTCGAGGAATACATCTCCCAGACCGGGAATTACCTGAATAATACAGAGGATGCATTTCAGGAGGCATTCTTTAACAGGAGCATCGGGAATTACACAATAGGGCTGCTCAATGACAGCAGCTTCTCTGACTGGGAGCAGAAAATACAATCCCAGGCAGAATCCCTAAACATAGGGACAAATTTCACAGTAAACTCTATTGAGATAACGCAGGAGAGCCCCTGGAATGTTGAGCTATACATAAACCTGACAATGCTCGTCTATGACACAACAGGCATGGCATCCTGGGCAAGACAGAAAACAATCCATTCATCAATATCGATAACTGGATTTGAGGATTCTCTATACACAGTCAATTCATACGGCAGGGTTGCCCAGACAATAGAGCAGGACGAGAATACTGCCTTTGTGTCAGGAAATAACACCGCAGTGCTTTTGAACCATTTGGACAATTCGCTTTACACCGCCTCGGCAACTGCGCCCAGCTTTCTGATGAGGCTTGCGGGAAACCTTTCCTCCTCACCCTATGGGATTGAAAGTCTGGTGAATGTCTCAAAGCTTGCAGTGCAGGGCATACCTGCAAGGAGCGCGAGCATTGTGGATTATATCTATTTCGGGACGCGAGCCACCTCAAACCTCTGCATTGACAACTCAAAGGCAGAGCCAGACCTTCCGTCCTGGTTCATGCTTGACACCGATGATTCCCATGCTTTAAAGTATCAGATAACAGAAATAAGCAGGGTATGCTGACTTCAAAAAAATGCCAGTCGAAACATTTTTAAAGTTGCCAAGATATTTTTTAAAAGATGCCTGAGATAAAAACTGACGTGGACAAGCTGGTTGCGCTTGTGAGGGAAAAGAAGGCAGTTTCAATAGATGCAGCAGCCAAGATTCTTGGGCTTGACCAGAAAACAGTGCAGTCGCTCGCAGAATCCCTTGAGGACAGCGGCATACTCTCAATAGAATACAGGTTCACAAAGCAGTTCCTTATCAACAGCTCGCTGCAGCAGCAGAAAAAGGCAGGGGCTGGCGGCGAGGCGGCAAAGCCAAAACCCACAAGGCCGCTGAGCCCTTATGAGAGCGTGAAGCTCAGGATAAGGTCAGTGCTTTCTGAGATTGAAAGCGACCAGCAGGCAACAATCAGGATAAAAAGGGAGATTGACAAGATATTCAAGGAAAGGAATGAGATTATCTCAATGATTGAGCGCCTTCTGAAAGAGGAGGCAGAGATAAAGAAGAGCATGGCATCCCTCATGAGAAAGGCAAATCTGATGTATATAATGCCGGGCTCAAAGGACGAGAGAGTGAAGGAATTGGAGAAGCAGTTCCTGGTTCTTCACAAGAAGAAATTATCAGTTGAATCAGAAATGATATCCATGCGAAAGCTTATCAAAATATGAAATTATATTTTTAACTTAATGTAAAAAAGGGGTGATGAAAAGGGCTCACAAGCTCAGGAATAGGGGCAAGAAGCAGCTGAGGAAGCATCCAAGGCAGCAGCTGGAACAGGAGAAAATTCCCGCAAAAAAAAGCGGGGATGAGCAGTTTGCGAAATACTCATTTCTTTCAGACGGCATTCCAATAGACATAACAATAGGCAGGAAGGAGGGCGAGTTCGTCCCAGTATACCAGGTGTCCATTTCTACAATAAGCTCCAACACCCAGATAATTCTTGAGAAGATAAGAAAGGAGCTTGTCGAGAAGGTCGACCTTGGAATAAGCGAAATGACTGACGTGAAGAAGGAAGACCTTGTGGAGCAGAGATTCAAGGAATCCATAAAAGCCCTTGTCAACCGCTATTTCTCTGGTGCCACTGAAAAGGACAAGGAGTTCATGATAGCATACATCATCCAGAGAAGCCTCGGCATGGGAAGCATAGAAATCCTGATGGATGACAACCAGCTTGAGGAGGTAGTTATCAACAGTGCTGAGGAGCCCGCCTGGGTATACCACAAGAAATTCGGCTGGCTTAAGACAAACATAAAAGTCGAGAATGAGGAGCAGATAAAGCAGTATGCAGCACAAATTGGAAGAAAAGTGGGAAGGCAGATAAGCATCCTAAATCCCCTTCTTGACGCCCATCTGGGAACAGGAGACAGGGCAAATTGCACTCTGATGCCCATCTCATCAAGAGGAAACACCATAACCCTGAGGAAATTTGCGTCTGACCCCTGGACAATCACAAGCTTTCTTGAGAACAAGACACTACCTGTGAATGTCGCGTCTGTTGTCTGGCTCGCGATGCAGTACGAGCTTTCAATGCTGATAACAGGAGGAACCGCCTCTGGAAAGACCTCAACGCTAAACGTTGTGGCAGCTTTCATACCCCCAAACCAGAGGGTAATTTCAATAGAGGACACCAGGGAGCTGCAGCTTCCGAAGTTTCTCCACTGGGTGCCCCTGCTTACAAGGCTCCCGAATCCCGAGGGCAAGGGCGAGATTTCAATGCTTAACCTGCTGGTGAACTCCCTGAGGATGAGGCCCGACAGGATGCTTGTAGGCGAAATCAGGAGGCAGGCAGAGGCAGAGGTGCTCTTCGAGGCAATTCACACAGGGCACAGCGTCTATGCCACTGTGCACGCCAACAGCATTTCAGAAACAATCACAAGGCTCACCAACCCGCCAATCAACACTCCGAAGTCAATGCTTCCTGCAATATCCCTTGTGCTGGTCCAGTACAGGAACAGGAGAACGGGGCTCAGGAGGACATTCCAGCTCGCGGAGATACTCCCTGACGCATCCCCCAATCTTCTGATGCAGCTTGACGTGAGGAAGGACGTGATGAACCAGATAAACAAGTCAGTAAGCCTAATGGGAACAATACAGCTCTTCACAGGCATGACCAGCCAGGAGATAGAGGAAGACCTTAAGGAAAAGGAAGTGATACTCAACTGGCTTGTGCAGCAGCAGATAAAGACAGTTGACGGGGTTGGCAGGGTGATGGCGGAGTATTACACAAACAAGGAAAACCTCATGCGCTATGTCAGGGCAAACAAAAACTTCATCTAAGAACGGCAGAGAATGGCAAACGCTTTTGTTCACAGAATTGTAAGAAAATATCCTGAGCTAGGGCTGAAGCTGAAGCAGGCGGGAATGCCTGAAACCCCTGAGGAATTCCTTGGAAAAACTATTTTGACAGCCCTGATGATGACCACAGGGCTCTCATTCATACTCCTTGTTTTTGTAAAGACCTTCGGCGTTCCTCCTATAATCCTCGCGGCAATACCCCTCATTTTTCTCATATTCTTCTATTTTTTCATGCACTCGCCTGATGTCAAGGTGAAGAAGGAGAACGCAAAAATAAGCAGGGAGATAATTTTTGCAGGAAGGTTCCTGATGGTGGAGCTTGAGTCGGGAATCGACATCTACAATGCGCTTGTGGGAGTTGCAAAGAACTATGAAACAATAGGGAAGTACATGTGCCACATCATAAAGGAGGTTGACCTTGGAACATCACTTGAGGATGCAATAAACCAGGAAGTGGAGCTGACGCCTTCAGATGACCTGATAAAGATGCTCTGGCAGCTCCTGAACTCTCTGAGGACAGGAGCAGACACCTCAAAAAGCCTGAAGTCAGTGGTGGAGCAGATAGTCAAGGAGCAGCAGATTGAGATAACTGAATACGGCAGGAAGCTCAATCCCTTGGCGATGTTCTACATGATAATCGCGATAATACTTCCAACCCTTGGAATCACAATGCTGATAGTGCTGTCAACGCTGATGGGAATAGCGGTTGATTTCAATATACTCATGGTGCTTCTGTTTTTCATAGCATTCATGCAGTTTATATTCATGTCAATAATAAGGTCTTCAAGGCCGGCGGTGGGGACATGAAAGCCCCTCCCAAAAAGCCGGCGTCCGAGAAGCGCAGGGAAGCCCGTGACAGGAAGCTTCTCGAGCTTGAGAAGAAGATAAGGCAGCAGAAGCAGGTTATGCAGGAGCAGAAAGTGAGGCGCCGGCTTCTCAAGTATTATCTGCAGAAATGCGGATATGAAACAGAGCCGGATGATGTAAAAAAGAGGATAAGGTCAATTGCGCTCTTCATTGCATTCATCACTGCTATACTCTATACCTTTTACGTGGTTTCAAATGGCAGCGCGATATCCACTGTACTTCTTGTTTTAGGGCTTGTTTTTCTCGTTGTGCTCGCCCTTGTATACCTTCTGTCCCTCCTAATTGTTTTTGTGTTCCTTGACCTGAGGATGTTCAGGAGGAAGAATGAGATAGAGGCGGTGCTTGCAGACTTCCTTCAGCTCACAAGCGCCAACATGCGTGCTGGAATGACCCTGGACAAGGCATTATGGTTTGCAATAAGGCCCAGGTTCGGGATACTTGCGAAAGAAATAGAAACAGTTGCGAAGGAAACCTCAAGTGGGACATCCATTGAAGAATCCCTCAGGAAATTTGCAGACAAGTATGAGTCAAAGGTGCTTCAGAGCTCGGTCAGCCTGATAATTGAGGGGCTTAACGCAGGAGGCGAAATGGGGTCGCTCCTGTCCAGGATTTCCTCAAACATAAAGGAGAACCAGCTTATGATGAGGGAGATGGCTGCAAATGTTTCAACTTATGTGATATTCATAAGCGCAGCAACGCTTTTTGCCGCTCCGCTCCTGATGGCGCTTTCCTACCAGCTCCTGATTGTCGTAACGAAGCTATCATCCACTCTTGAGATGCCTACTGGAGAAGTTGCAGGTGCAATGCCTATTGCATTTTCGCAGATTGTAATAACGCCATTAGAGTTCAGGCTTTTCTCAATGCTCAGCCTTGCAGTCACAGCATTTTTCTCATCAATGATTGTATCGATAATAAGGAGCGGCGATGCGAGGAGCGGGGTAAAAACGATGTTCGTATATGTTATAACCGCAATAGCGCTTTTCCTGCTGCTCTCAGCGGCGCTCAGGGGGTTATTTACCTCATTCTTCTGAGACAAATAGAATTAATTGTAAATAAAATTACAAATATAAGCGAAAGTAAGAAAATTAAAGAAATAAATTAAAAATAAAATTTACTCATACTTTGTTGTTAAGCTTCCTGTTTCTGAATGTGACAAGGTGCTGCCTTCCGCTGTGTATGTAAACACTATGTCTGCCTTATATTTTGAGCCCGCAGTTCCAGTTGGTAGGCTTGCAGCAGCCCACACATATGTGGCTGTATTTCCGTCAGTAATAGTCGCTGGGTCAGTAGTTGCTACTACTCCTCCTAGAGTCATTGATACACTCTCTATGTTAGAGCCAAGTCCATTTCTAACTATTATGGTCGCCGAGCCGTCTGCCATAACTTTGAAATCTGTGCACGCAATCCCAGCTCCTATTGTGCAGCTCTTAGGCAGGAACTTTCCCGGGTTCAGGACTCCGAAATAGGCCAGTGCCGCTATTGCCACGAGCACCACAAGTATTGCCCATCCGTAGGTCATCAAGAACTCCATTGCTGCTTGTGCCTTTTTCATTAAATCACCTCATGTTTTTTCTTTTCAACATACTTACAAAAAACTATGTTAGTATACAAAATAAATCATTTTAGTATTTAAACTTTACTATTGCCTGCTGAACAGATTCTTTAGAGCTTAAATCTGATTTCCTCTTGTAGATTGCATCTATGGCTCCAGGGATTATGGAAAAGTTTGCTGGGCTCTTTCCAAAGTATTCACCTTCTGCCTGAAAGGGAATCCCCTCTGCAAGGATATTAACTCCTGTTATCTTCTGCCTGGAATCAAAGTATTCAACCCAGGGAGATAAGAAAGGAAGATAGGGGTGAAGCCCGAGAATTATTATTGGGAAGAAAATCAGCCGTCCGATGGATGATGCGTCCTTCATGAGTGCTATGTCAAAAAACCCGTCTCTATTTGATGCCCTGGGCGCAATCTTTATTATCCTTCCAGTTGTCTTTCCAAGCGCGATGTTCATTGAGGTAATCCTTGTCTCAAACACTCTTTTTCCGTAATCGGATGTAATCTCTATCATTGACTTTTGGGATGGAATCTTTAAGAGGTGCTGGAATGCAAGGGAGGTGTAGTCAAATTTCTCATTTTTCAATTCCTTCTCAAGCGCTATCAGGACTATTTCTGCATCAAAGCATATTCCTGCAACGCTGCAGAAGTATCTCCTTACGGAAAGCCCGTTCTCATTCCAGTCAACACTTCCCGCATCCACAAGAAAAGAATTTTCCCTTGTCAGATAGTAATCGCTTAATGCAAGAATGGAGTCATCTATGGTTTTTATGTTGAGGTTTTTAGCAAAGTCATTCCCAAGTCCCACCGGAATAACCCCAAAAGCGGTTTTGTTTCTCCCATTTTGTAATAATCCGTTAACAACCTCGTTTATTGTCCCGTCCCCGCCTGCAGCGACAATAACAGGATATTTTTCAGAGGCTTCTTCTGCAAGAAGCGTTGCATGCCCCCTGTATTTTGTCTCAGAAAGCTCATATGGAATCCCTAATGAGTCAAGCTTCTTTGAGATTTCCCCTTCCCATGAGTCAGAATGCCTTCCTGAATTTGCATGCGAATTCATGATTATGTAGAATTTATCGGCTTTCCTTTTTCCTTCTGCGCCATCTTTGAAATTCATAATCCCTCAGCAAAAAACAGGTAATGGCATAAGAATATAAAAGCATTATCATAATAAAAATAATAAATTCTCTAAATCTGGAGTTTTGAGAAGAGATAGCTTCCTATCAGCACAAAGAGCACGGAAACCCCTGAAATCACAAGGAGGTTATGCGCCATGGCGAACTGGTTCACTCCGGTAAGCGCATCCCTCAGCCCGTCAACCCCGTAAGCAAGAGGGTTCACCCTGATGACCACCTGCAGGGCGGAGGGAAGCCCGTCCAGGGGGAAAAGCGCCCCTGAGAGGAAGAAAATAGGCATTATAAGAAAGTTCATTACCATCTGAAAGCCCTGCATGTCATCCATCCTGGAAGCGATTGCAGTGCCCAGGGCGGTGAATGTTACTGCTATTATAAACATGAAAAGGAGCGCAATTGGAATCATTGCAATGCTAACAGGCCTGAAGCCGGCAACAAAGGAGATAAGCAGCACTATAATGCCCTGGAATACTGCCACAGTTGCGCCTCCCAGAGTCCTTCCACTCATTATCTCAAGCCGGGAGACAGGCGCTACAAGCATTTCCTTCAGCATGCCGAACTGTCTGTCCCAGATTATCTCAATGCCTGTAAATAGCGATGTGAAAAGTATGCTCATGGCAATTATCCCTGGAACAAGAAACTGGATGTAGCTGCCCCCGCCTGCCTTTGCGTAGATGGGACCAAAGCCGAATCCAAGCGCAACCAGGAACAGCAGCGGCTGGGCGAGCGAGCTGATCATCCTTGACTTAGACCTTAAATACCTCTTTATCTGCCTGAGCCAGATTATGTACACTGCGCTGAATCTGCTTGTGCTCATCTTCTTATTTGCCTCCTCATTCTCATGCGCTCAAGGGCGCTTGCGTCTTCCTCCCTTATGTTCCTTCCTGTAAGCTTTATGAAGGCATCCTCAAGCGACTTGGTCCTTGTCTTCCTCCTGAGTTCTGCATCCTTCCCTTCAGCAACAATCCTGCCATGGTCTATGATAATTATGTAATCGGCAATGCGCTCCGCCTCATCCATGTAGTGAGTTGTGAAAAAGACACTGAGCCCTTCCTCCTTGTTGAGTCCCTTTATGTAGTCCCAGATGTAGTTCCTTGTCTGGGGGTCGAGCCCGATTGTTGGCTCGTCAAGGAAAAGCATTTTTGGATGATGAATTAGCCCCCTAGCAATCTCAAGGCGGCGCCTCATGCCTCCGGAGAACTGCTTCACAAGGTCGTTCCTCCTGTCCCAGAGGTCCACCATCTTCAGAAGCTTTTCAATCCTTTCCCTCCTTATATCCCTCGGGACTTTATAAAGCACGCCGTGAAACTCCATGTTCTCATATGCAGTTAATTCGTCATCAACGCTCGGGTCCTGGAACACAATCCCGAACTTCTTCCTAACAGCATTGGGGTCAGTGACAGGGTCAACTCCGTCTATGTTTATGCTCCCGGAATCTGGCTTGAGAAGGGTTGTGAGCATCTTGATTGTGGTTGACTTGCCTGCCCCATTGGGCCCGAGAAATGCGAAAATCTCTCCCCTGTTGACATGGAAGGATATTCCGTCAACTGCCTTAATCCTTCCAAAATGCTTCACAAGATTTTTGACCTGGATTATTTTTTTAATAATTTTTGGCATTCTGATCGCTGCTCCAATGCTGCTTTATAAAGATTTCTATGAGATGTTTCATAATGTTTAAAAAATGAAGATTGGGAAAGAAATTATCTGCGTTGATGGAAAACCGCCCTTTTAAAAAAAGCGCAAAGACAGGGTCTTGCGCAAAAAATTGCTTTGCAATTTTTTTGCGCGGATGGAAAACCGCCCTTTTCGCTCTGCGAAAAGCGCGGATGGAAAAGGAGGAAGCAAATTCAAGGGCTTACTTCCTGATTTTTTCCTTCTGCAAAAAAAAAGCGCGGATGGAAAAGAACGACTAAATAGGTATTCATTCTTATTTTTTCTCGAAAACTATATAAATCAAATCTGAAGTCTTTCTTTGCTGTGCCGCGGTCGCATAACCTGGTAGTGCGGCAGTCTCGAAAACTGCTGCTCGAAAGGGCATCCCGGTTCAAAACAACTGGTTACGCTCGGTTGACACGCAAGGTGCAAAGACAGAGTCTTGCACAAAAAATCACTACAGTGATTTTTTTGTGGAGCACAAGGCTCCACGACCGCGAAATCAATGCTAATCTGATATCGCGGAAAAATGGCTGCAGTAAGCCTGAAGTGGAAAATGTGGCCAGTTGGTGAAAGTCCGGGTCGCGGCGCTTTATTTTTAGGATTGAAAAATGATAATACTTTCTCACTTTCAGGCGCAGGAAATCTCTGCAAGGGCGAAGTTCGGGCAGAAAGGGATAGAGGCATCGCTTGACCTGGGAATAAGCGTTTCAAGAGTGAAGGTTGAGGGGCAAAAAGTAATTTTTCCTGGCGGCGAAAGTGCTCCCCTGCAGGATGTTGAAAAAATAGCCAAGGATGACAAAAGCTGCTATTACCTTGATGAGGGAAAGTTTCACAAGCTTGCAATATTCTCAGAGGAGACAAACCTTTACTACAAACTCTTCCCGACAAGGACTGCGCCGACAATTGAAATTTCAGGGATAAGGATGCACAGGGTGAAGGACATCACCCCCTGGGAGGATGCCGAGAGCAAGGTGAAAAGCCTTGGAGAGATAAGGGGGCGCCTTCTGGACACATGCACAGGGCTCGGCTACACAGCAATAATATCCTCCCATCATGCAGATGAGGTCTGGACATTTGAGAAGGACGCTGCTGTGATTGAGATGGAGAAGCTGAACCCCTGGTCCTCAGAGCTTTTCTCAAGCAAAAAAATCCGTAGGGAAAGCATATGCATAATAGATGGAATTGAAAAGTTTAAGAATAATTTTTTTGATTTTATCATCCACGACCCGCCCTCAATAGTAATTGCCAGCGAGCTATATTCAAGGGATTTCTATGCGCAACTCTACTCAAAGCTCAAAAAAGGCGGAAAATTATATCATTACACAGGAAATCCCGGAGCAAAGTTCAGGCACATGGATGTAATGGGCTCTGTAATTAGGCGCCTTAAAGAGGCGGGCTTCAGGAATGTCAGGAAGGATGAGCACACTCTTGGGATACTGGCAGAGAAATGAGTGGCAATGCGCAGGAATATCTGCTTTATTTACTTTTTTGTATATTTCTTTTCCCTATTCTTGAGTTCCTCTCTTAGAGGGAGGTAGACGTTTGTGTACCTCTCTATTACACTCTGCCTAATCTCTGCCGCGCTGTTGTAGGGCGAACCCTCGTCTCCCTTAAGGGCAGATAAATCCATCAGGCAGTTTGCTGTTGCCTGAATCATTGCATCTACAAGCTCCCCTAAATTCATCTCAGAAGGTTTTTTTTGTTCCATATAAAAGGAGTAAAGAATAAGTATATTAATTTTTCGTCCAAAAAAGCTTTAGAAAATTTAATAAAGGTTATATCAATTATTTAATACAATGTCTGAAATCAAAATTTTAATTGAAGGTTATGCAAAAGAAGAAAAAACTGGCTGGAAAGCATCATCCACCACAGTTCTGATAAAAGATAATGGTCTGAATATTCTTGTTGACCCTGGTCTAAATCGAGAATTATTATTAAAAGCTCTTGCAAAAGAGAGGTTAAATCCAGAAGACATAGACCTAATTTTTATAACCCACTATCATCCAGACCATATCTTCAACATTCGTCTATTTCAAAAACAAGAAATTTTAGATGGAGATACAATCTATAGAAATGATGAGGAAATCGGCTTTTCTGAGAGAATCCCGAATACAAGCATCCGCGTGATTCCAACGCCGGGCCACGCTCATGAGCATGCCTGTTTGCTAGTTGAAACAGAAACGGGAAAAGTTGCAGTTGCTGGTGACTTATTCTGGTGGAAGGATGATGAAAAGCAGAAAACTGACTATAAAAGTTTGGTTGAAAAAGAAGACCCTTTTATGAAAAATAAGGAAGATTTGATAAAAAGCAGAAAGGCAATTCTTAAAGTTGCAGATTATATAATCCCGGGCCATGGGAAAATGTTTAAGGTTAAGAAATCATAAAAATTCGCCCAGCAAATTTTTAGGATACAAAAAACGGCGCTGTATCTCGCAACTAAAGTAATGAGTTTTAGCGCCGTTTTTTTGTATAAGTGCTTTGATTCACTAATTTAAATTTTATAGGTTGTAATCACTTCTTAATAGTTAAAAGATAGAAAGATTTATATAATAAATGCAAATACAAACCTTTTAGGCAAATGCCGGGCAATTTGTTTCCTAAAAATAAAGGGCAGAGGGTGAGAAAAATGGAAAAAGAAAATCTGTATCTTAAATACTCTGAAAACAAGAAAAAATCACCGGAAGAAACAATATACGCAGCAATACAAAAACTGGGCAATCAAATTAGCATATACAACTTTATTTCGGATTATAGTCTCGCCAATAAGACAGGAGTCAAAATAACATCATCTGATCGTCAAAAAATTAAGCAGGGCATATTAGAGATATTAGGCAACTATGTCGATGACCACAAATACAGCGATGCATCAAAAGATAAGATGGAAAAATGGTGCAGTGGGCTTGAAGCGATACTTCAAAAGAATAAATGAATTTTAATTAATTTATTTTTACTTTCTTAACTCTTTGACTTCAACTGAAATTGAAGCCAAAAAAGCCTTTAAATAGAAGAATGCATTATTCTTGCAATGGTGAGGATAATGAAGGCATACCCATTAATGATTCTGCTTGCGCTTACAATACTTGCATCTGGCTGCGCACCTCACATTATCGGCGGCGAAAAGGACGAGCATGGCTGCCTGATTGCAGCTGGCTATTCCTGGTGTGATACCAAGCAGAAGTGCATAAGAGCTTTTGAGGAGAACTGCACTGGAAATGAGAGTTCCCAGATTGCAAACCCTGCCTCTGTAAACTGCATCAACAATGGCGGGCAGCTTGAGATTGTAACAGCAGAAGACGGCTCTCAGAGCGGAATGTGCACTTTAAAAGATGGGACAATCTGCGAGGAATGGGCTTATTTCAGGGGAGAATGCTTTGAAGGGCTTTATTCCTGCACAACAGATGCTGACTGCATGCCCAAGCCGGGCTGCCACCCTCACGAGTGCATAAACTCGGCATACGCAGGTAACTTCACACAGCCTGACGCCTGCACAATGATGTTTGACTGCTCTGCTGCCTACAAGAACAGCGACTGCGCCTGCATCAACCACATGTGCACCAATAAGAACCTTAACAACAAGGGCTGCCAGGAAGTCGCTACTAAATAAGAATTTATTTTTTTATTCTATTTTTTTACTATTATTCCAAATTCTGTCATAAATGGTGAACAATTTTTTTGAATCTTTAATTTTAATTAAATATGTTGGTTTTTTCTTTGCACAAGCATTGATTGATTGTCCCATTACCCATGCGTCTCCATCGCAAAAAATTATTCTATCATGAAAACTATCCGTTGTTTTAATCTCTAACTTAAGATATTGTGATTGAATAATTTTAAACAGTTCATGATCATGCATTCTATTACAATCTGTCAAAATTTTTATGGTTAATGTGCGCTCTATTTCCGGGAAATATACCTCAATCAAAGACTTATCTAAAAAAGGATCTATTATTATCACTTCTCTTTTTGCTTTTGTTAAAATTTGCTTAATATCATTATAAAAATCATAAGAACTATTTGCATCATATATTCTCTCTATAAAATCATTGTTATGTTTAACATCCTCTTTTATTTTCAATTTAACTATTTCTAAATTTAAAGCATTAGTATATTTTTCAAATTTACTATTCTCTTCTTTTTTTTGTATACTTAACGAAGATAGACTAGTTATTTGGTCAATTATTTTTCCATACTTTTTATGGTCAAATTCTTGTAGATACAATTTAATTTTTCTTAATTCGTTTATTTGTTCTTCAAACTTTTTCTTATAAAACGGAATGTATCTATTTTTTAAAATATTTTCTAATTCTTTTTTAAAACAGGTTAGCCATTCTTCAAGTTTATTTATTTGTTCGTCTGGCGTCATCTTATTCTTTTAATTCATTTTTAAAATCAGTTTCAACAGCCGTAATTCCTGTGTTGGTTATATAATACGATTTTTTTCCATCTTTTTTTTCATTGCTTTCTGAGATCCAACATTTTTTGATACACTTATTTATTTTATCTGAAACATTCTGAGGCAATTTTTCCCGCGCTCTTTTAAAACAATCAATTATATCATCATAATTAAAATTTTTTTTTGCTTCATGTTTATCAAGGAAGTAAGCGAAAGTTGCAGTTCTTCTTAAGTCATCTGATGCTGCTTTTTTATTTATGAACTCATTTATTGAAACATCTTTTTGCGGCACTGTTATTTTTTCTTTATCATTGAAAATTTCTTCCAACTTCTTTATTCTCCCTTCATGTTCGCGAATCATTCTTTCAATATCTTCAATTTGCATTTTCTTTCAAATCCTCCTTGTTTTTGTATTTCCATTTACCATTTTCATCTTTCTTACGTTCTATAATTCCCTCTCTACAGATAAAGGTAAGTAACTGAGACAATAAACTTACCTTTTTTCCTTTTATAGTAAAACCCTTTTCTGCTAGTCGTTCAACAATTTCTTCTATTGTTCGATACTCCTTAAAAAATCCCTCTCGAGATAACTTCCGAAGCAATTCCATGTTTATTTTTGTCATGGCAACCAAAGAAAGATGCTCTATTTATAAATGTTTCTTTTTTCAATTTTCCTATCCAATATTGGTAATATACAGAATAATCTTTTTATATTTATTTTGTTCGCATTATAACGACGTTGAGTTAAGAATATCTCTATATTAGTATTGTTATTATCATACCATAATTATTTCTCAAATAGTCCTTTTTAATTATTTTTATATATTAAAATGCCTTCTACTATCCAATATTTTAAAATGATACGCTCTTTAAGCTATGACTCCAAAATTTATTAGGACATTTAAAATAGAATTTGTTGAATGATTGGTTTCATCCACTGGTCTTTATTTTTTGTTTTCTAAAAAAGATTTTACTCATCGATTATCTCAATCTTATTTCCCCTTTCCCAATCAGTTAAATAATCCCATTAATCAGGATTTTTCCTAAAATAGAATTAGTGATGAGATTTTATTCATCGATTATCTCAATCTCAATGTTGAGCCCTTCTGGAATTGGCACCCTCATGACAAGCCTCAATGTCCTCTCGTCAACTGCAAGGTCAATAAGCCGCTTGTGGACGCGCATTTCATACCTTTCCCAGGTGGCTGTGCCGTTTCCACAGGGCGCCTTCCTTGTGGTTATCTTGAGCTTCTGAGTGGGGAGCGGGATTGGCCCTTTCATGTCAACGCCGGTTTTCTCAACGATGCTTTTGATGTATTCGCATGTCTGGTTTATCTTGTTTATGTCGGTGCTCGCCAGTTTTATCCTTGCTTTTTGCATATCAATCAGCTCTCCTTTCCATGGTGAACTCGGTTCGTCATGGACCCTTTAACATAAAGGAAAAAAGGAAAAAAACAGCTTTAGAGCTGCTTCTTCACCAAGTCAATGCACATTCCTGCTGCCACAGTGAGGCCCGAATCCCTTATTGCGAACCTGGCCAGGTGGGGAATGTCCTTGTACTTCTCAATTACGAGAGGCGTTGCCGGCTTGAACACGATGATTGCCGCGTCCCCCTTCTTGATAAAGTCAGGGTGCTCCTTTATAACTTCTCCTGTTGCCGGGTTTATCTGCTTGACTATCTCCTTGACCTGGCATGCAACCTGTGCAGTGTGGATGTGGAAGACAGGAGTGTATCCGACGGTTATGACGCTTGGGTGGTTCAGAACAACAATCTGCGCTGTGAACTCTGTGGCGACTGTTGGCACATTGCTTGTGTGCCCCAGCACGTCTCCCCTTGCGATGTCCTTCTTCTCTATGCCTCTTATGTTGAATCCGATATTGTCTCCTGGCTCTGCCTGCTGCATCTGCTCATGGTGCATCTCGATGCTCTTCACTTCCCCTGTGACGCCCTTTCCCTCTCTTGCGGGAACAATTATAACCTTGTCTCCAACCTTTATGACTCCGGTCTCGACCTTTCCTACAGGGACCACTCCGATTCCTGTGATGTTGTAGACATCCTGTATCGGGAGCCTGAGCGGAAGGGTAGTGGGCTTCTTAGGCGGCTGCAGGTTATCAATTGCTTCCAGCAGAGTTGGTCCCTTGTACCATGGCATCTTGTCTGTCTTCTTGGCTACATTGTCTCCAGGGAATGCTGCCATTGCAATGAACTGGATCTTCTCAGGGTTGTATCCCACGCTCTTTAGGAGCTTTGAGACTTCTTCCTTGACCTCGTTGAACCTCTTCTCCTCATACTTGGCCATATCCATCTTGTTTATTCCCACGATGAGCTGGTCAACTCCGAGTGTCTTTGCGAGGAAGACGTGCTCCTGTGTCTGCGCCTGCACTCCATCTCCAGCGTTGGCTGAGACAACAAGCACTGCTGCGTCTGCCTGTGACGCCCCTGTAATCATGTTCTTGATGAAGTCCTTGTGGCCCGGGGCATCGATTATTGTGAAATAATACTTGTTTGTATCGAACCTCTTGTGGGCGAGGTCGATTGTGACTCCCCTTTCCTGCTCTTCCTTCAGGTTGTCCATGACAAAGGCGAACTCGAAGCCGACCTTTCCGACCTCTTTGGCCCTTTCTTTGAGCTTCTTCATTGCCTGCTCGTCAACTATACCTGTATCAAAGAGAAGCCTTCCTATGGTTGTCGATTTTCCGTGGTCCACGTGTCCTATGAAAACCAGGTTAATGTGTTCTTTTGTTCTTGGCATTTTTATATCCTCCACCAAAATTTTGTTCTATATACAAGTTTTTTGTTGTTATTTATAAAACTTTCTCTTGAATTATTTTGAAATAAAAAAATGAAAGAGGGGGGCTTTACGCCTGCACTGCGACCCCTGTTTCCTGGTCAACCTTGAGCCCCTTCCTGTTCCTGATGCTCTCCATGACTTTCTGCTGGAGCTCCTCAGGAACCTTCTCAAAGGTCTGGTCCACCACAAACTGAGTTGCCCTTCCCTCTGTTGCTGACCTCAGGTCGTTGCTCAGCCCTATCATCTCGGCGACAGGAAGCTTCGCTTTAATCACTACAAGTATGTTCTCCTGCTGCACGTCGATGAGCTGTCCCCTCTTGTTGCCGATGAGCTTTGAGAGGTCTCCCAGATATCCCTCGGGCGCCTCGAACTGCATTGTCTGCACCGGCTCGTATATGAACGGTCTCGCGAGGAGTATCGCGCCCCTGATTCCGTCCCTCACAGCAGGGTAGACCTGCGCCGGCCCCCTGTGAATGGCGTCCTCGTGGAGCTTTGTGTCCATCAGCATTACCTTCATCTTCACGCAGGGCTCCCTCGTGAGCGGGCCTGCTGACATGACATCCTCAAAGGAGTCCATTATCAGCTCTATGACTTCCCCTATGTGGACAACTCCCCTGGTCATGTCTATTAGAATGTTGCCATTGTATATGTCCTTAACCTTTCTTGCAACCTTTGTGTCCATGCCCAGCGCCTCGAGCTTCTTCCAAACCTCGTTATCGTTCTTCTTTATCCTCATCTCAGGAAGGCGCCCCTCCCTGATTTCATGGTAAATGTTGTCCTCGAGCGGCTCCACAACAAAGTAGAACTTGTTGTGCTTGTTTGGCGATTTTCCCTCAACCTCAGGGGATTTCTTTGTGATTGTCTCCCTGTAGACCACTATCGGGTTGCTGGTCTTTATGTCTACGCCTTTCTCTGTCTTTATCCTGTTCTCTATGATTTCGAGGTGAAGCTCTCCCATTCCGCTTATCAGGTGCTCACCTGTCTCCTCATTTATCTGTATCCTGATTCCCGGGTCCTCTTTGTGGACCTGCCTCAGCACCTCTATCAGCTTCGGGAGGTCAGAGGGCTTCTTTGCCTCGATTGCCTTCGTGACAACCGGCTCGAATATGTGCTTTATTGATTCAAAAGGCGGGTCAATAGGATTTCTTGAGACGGTTTCGCCTGCAAATGCTCCCTTAAGCCCGACAATGCCGATTATGTTTCCCGGAGGGGCTGACTCTATTGATTCCCTCTTGGGCCCGTTGTAGATTGAGACCTGCTGCACCCTGACCCTGAGCTTCCCAGTGTTCATGTAGACATCTTCGCCGCTCTTTAGGGTTCCTGAGAAAAGCCTTCCTGCAGAAACCTCTCCTGCGTGCTTGTCCACTACAATCTTGGTTACCACAAACGCGAGCTCGCCATCTGGATTGCATGAGAGAAGGTCCTTGCCTACCTGCGAATCAAGGTCGCCGTGCCAGATTTTCGGAATCCTGTATTTCTGCGCCTCTAAAGGATTTGGATGGTGCCTGATTGACATGTTGAGCGCTATCTTATGCAGGGGCGCCTTCCTTGCAAGCTCCTCAATCTTCGCCTGGTCCTCTGACTCGTATGCCTCTATTATGTCTTTGAATGTTATGCCGTGGGATTTCATGTAGGGAACTGAAAGCGCCCACTTGTGGAACGCACTCCCGAATGCAACGCTTCCATCGTTGACATTGACCTGCCACTTGTCCCCGAATTCCTTCTCAGCGATGTTCTTTATAAGGTGGTTGACATTGTTTATTATCTTCGTGAAGCGCTCCTGCATCTGTTCAGGGTTGAGCTTCAGCTCCTTTATCATCCTGTCAACCTTGTTGATGAAGAGCAGCGGCTTGACCCTCTCTCTCAGCGCCTGCTTGAGCACTGTCTCTGTCTGCGGCATGACTCCCTCGACTGCGCAGCAGATGAGGATTGTTCCGTCAATGGCTCTCATCGCCCTTGTGACGTCCCCGCCGAAGTCTATGTGCCCCGGCGTGTCAATGAGGTTTATCAGGTACTCCTGCCCCTCAAATTCCTCAACCATGCTTGCGTTTGCCGAGTCAATGGTTATTCCCCTGGTTTTTTCATCTTCATGAAAATCCATGACGCACTGCTTTCCCGCAAGCTCCTCTGATATCATCCCTGCCCCGAGGAGCAGATTGTCTGAGAATGTTGTCTTTCCGTGGTCAATGTGCGCGGATGTGCAAATATTCCTTATATGCATTGGATTGTTCATAATCCGCATAACTTTGTCTACCATTTTTTCTGTCATAAAAAATCACCTTACTTTACTTGGCTTTCCCAAACTGTGCTGTAATTGTAAATCTCATTCGGCTTGAACCAGAGCATTATCTCTGCTTCAGCTTCTTTTTTGCTTCCTGAGGCGTGGATTATGTTCCTTCCCCCGAAGCCCCTCTTGCTGGCATATCCCATGCTTATTGGCGAAAAGTCGCCCCTGATTGTGCCTGGCGGGGATTTGTGGGGTGAGGTGGAGCCGCACATCTTTCTCACTATCTCAACTGCGTGGACTCCCTCGAACACCATTGCAATTACAGGCGCCTCTGTTGCAAATGCAATGAGGTCATTCCATGCCTGCTCTCCAAGCTGAATATTTGTTAGGTTTGTGGCTATGCCCATCTCCTGCCACTCCTTCATGGTCTTGTCGCCCAGGATTTCTGTCATGCTCTTGGGGTAGTGCTTCATCGCGAGTTCCTTGTCTGCCTGCACCATCTTAATTCCGACAATCTTCAGCCCGACATTGTCGAACCTTTCGATTATCCTGCCTGTGAGCCCCCTCTGGACAGCGTCCGGCTTTATCAGCACAAGGGTTTTTTCAACGAAAAAGTCCGCATTGAGCTCCCTTGATTTTGGTTTATTATCCTCTGCCATCTTTCGCCACCCTACTCCTCCTTTGCTCCCTTTGCTTCCTTGCCGTATGCCCTTGTCCACTTGTAGTCAGAGGGCTTCCTTCCAAGCTTCAGGAGGTTCTTCTGGCACTTTGTCGAGCAGAAATACAGGATTTTCCCTGTCTTTCTGACAAACAAAATTCCAGTTCCCCTCTGGATATTTTTTCCGCAAAAACTGCATCTTGCCATTATAACCGCCTCGGATTACTTCCTTGATTGTGTAAGCTTCCTTGCCTCAAACTCTGTCTCCCTGAGCATGAGGATGTCTCCAACCCTTATCGGGCCGATGACATTTCTCCTTATTATCTTGCCCTCGTCGCGCCCCTCGAAGATTTTGCACCTGACCTGGGTAACTTCGCCCCTTGTGCCGGTCCTTCCGATGACTTCCTCAACCTGCGCGCTCCAGGCCGGCGAGAATGAAACCCTGCCTGCAACAGCCTGCCTTTCCGGCGCCTGCTCAGGCTCTGCCCTCTTGCCCTTCTTCTCTTTCGGAGTTTCCTCCTTTTCCATCCCAATTGGGGTAACCAGTTCTTTTTCCTTTTTCATTTAGGCCACCCTCTTACTCTTCCTTCTTCTCTTCTTCTTTCTTTTCTTCCTTTTTCTCTTCCTTTGCAGGGGCTCCGAGAAGCTCGATTATCTCCTTGATGTTCCTCTTCGCCTCGCCCTCCTCAACGATTGCAATGCTTGCAGTAGGCACCCCGACTCCGCAGGCCACGCCAAGCTCTTCCTTGCTTGGCACCTCTACACAGGGTATTCCCTTCTCCTTCGCGAGGAGCGGAAGGTGCATAACAATCTCTGCAGGGGTTATGTCCTTGGCATATACGACGAGCTTTGCAGTGCCCCTCTCGATTGCCTTTGTTACCTCATTTGTCCCCTTCTTTATCTTTCCGGTTGTCTTTGCGATCTCGACTGCTTCCAAAACCTTTTCAGTTGTTTCATCTGGCATTTTTCACCAATCCTCCACATTTTTTTTCTAATTATCCTTCCAATTATATACAAAGAAATTCTAAAAGAATTTCTTGTTCCAAAAATTCGCCATTAAAGCGAATTTTTGTTATTTTATACAGTGAACAGAGGCCTAAAAGAACAAACACCTCATTCGAGCGCTTGGCTCTCATCAATCACTGGCAATGTCTGGGATTAGGAGGTTATTTATAAAGCTTTTCCTGCAGGAAGGCACTCGTCATGAAACCTTAAATCCGGAAGATTTCCGAAATTTAGTTACTAATAAGTGGTTACAAATCGAAAGATTTAAATATACAAATGTTTTTGCAGCAGACATGGAGGCTGATAATTATGGCAAATGAAAATTTTGGAGCAATAAGGGAGCAGGTTTCTAATCTCGTGGACCTGCTTTACACATCTGCAAATAAATTAACAACAATAAGCAATGTCCAATACAAGGAAAATTGGTCTGATGCCAACGCAGACGATTTCTCTGCAGGATGTGAGGAAACAAAGATGCTTCTTAAGCTGGTTCCGAGAATTGAGAAAACCCTTTCAAAAAACGGCTATGACATACTCTACCAGCCAAAGCCATATGAGCTGAAAGGCAAAAACTTCATGCAGCAGAGAAGGATAGACATCTCAGCGCTGAGGGTGCAGAATGAGGCAGACTGGCTGGCGAAAAGGAAAATTGAAGATTTTAAAATTGGGCTTGAAAAGATAGTTTCTCTAGTTGATGAAGGGATAGAGCAGGAAAGCAAATATGCAAATATATTGAACAGCATGTATTCTATTATAGAGGAGCCGGGAAATCCCCTGAACTTCTCCAAGAGAGACTTTTACTTTGAGGTGCCGGTAAGGGCAATTTTTGACTATCTTGAGAGCAAGTTGCTGCCCACGCTAAAAGATAAGGTGGATAGCGGAGTCCAGCCGCTGAAGCCGATATATGATGAGCTGAACAGCGGGCTAACTGCGCTCCAAAACATCAAAAGAACATTCGGACGCTTTAATCCTACATACAAGGGGCTGATAAATGCAGCCAGCGCAGCCAAGGTGTACGCGTTTGAAGCAGGCACGAACAGACAATCACCGCATGAGGAACTAACACTCACACCGAGGGAATAAAAATGGATGCGCTAATGCTTGAGCAAAGAGTGGAAAGATTAATTGCTGAATTCAGAGCAGCTTCTGAAAAGATTGAGGAGTTCAACCCTGATTACAGCAGGATAAACATAGTCCAGCATGAACACCAGATAAAGACCCCTGGCTTTACGCCATGGGAGCATTCTGGGGCAATGGAGCAGACAAGCTCTGTGCATTACAGGCATAGAATCGATCACGAGCCCACACCTGAAGAGAATGAACAGCCCCTCAGAGAGAGGGAATACTGCAAAAGGGCGGAAGAGGCAATGAATCAGATAATTGCTCTTGAAAACTGCCAGTCACGAAACACACAGGAAGGATACAAAGCTCTTGTAAATGCAATAAAACAATTCAAGAACACATATGTCAAGGGAACTGAAGGATATCAGAGCCAGGTAAAACTTGACTTCTCGGTAAACCTGAAAACAGCAACAGAGGAACTCAGCAGAATGAAGAGCATGGCAGAGGCATACTCTGTTTCAGTAAACCCTGCTGTCAGGAAAAAGGCGGAAAAAGCTCTCTCATTCATTGAGAATGTCATCTCAGAAAACAACGACATACTTTATCATGGAATCCTCAGCAGCAGCGTCTACACTGGAAATATCAGGGCAGAAGCAATTGCAATGGACTATTACAAGCAGGAAGTTCCCGATGTGAACATAAAATTTGAGAGAAAGAAGGCGCCTGCTGTTGAAACAACCTATAAAAAAGAGAAGCAGTCTAAAGAATCTGAAACGCCTAAAAGAGACCCTTACGAAAAAGTATACAGAATACTTAGTGATAACATTGAGGATAAATTCCCAATTTTAAGGATGTTCATTAAGCCAAAAAAAGACCCTTATTGGAGGGTTTATAAAATATTAAATAAATAATAAACGCTCTATTAAACAGAATGCAATTAAAAGATTAATGAGAGAAAATAATATAAAAATAATTAAATCTTGTTAATTCCTGCGTTTATGTTATGTTGTTAATTGCTGCGTTTATTTTATTCTTTATTTTTTGCTGCGCCGATTGTATACTATAAATCTCATTGTCAATTTCTTTGATTCTATTGTCATATTGTTGAGATAAGCTTTCAATTTGGATTGCAGTATTTATTTCTCGCATTGCCGCGCTAGTATTATCACGAGCTAAAGTTTCTATTGCGTTTGATATTGTCTGAACAAGTTGGTTATAATTCGCTTCCTCTTCGTTCGCTAATTTTTGAACAGACTGGGACAGTGTTTTTTGACTTTGACTAAGACCGTCTAAGTTCGCAACTTCTCCTTCTATCTGCGCTGCAAGGGCATCATCAGATTTTCCAGTAGTCCTTTTTGCATCCGCCAGCAATTCCTTTGCTCCAATAAGATCATTGTCCGCTCTAGACTTTTCTATTTGCATATCTCTTGCAAGTTGATTAACTCTTCCTCTAACCATGCCTAAATCTGTTCTCTTAGCTGAAAGTTTTGCATTTATTGCAGCAAGCTGAGCTTGAATGGTTTGTTTAAACCCTATTTTTGCTCCTTCACTTCTTGCTCCATTAAGTTTTCCCATGACTTGCAAAATCTGAGTTAAGCCATTTTTTATTTCAAAATCTGTTTTATTCATATTATTTATCATCTTTGTGGCTGCAATTAAATCCTGATTTTCTTTGTTTTCAAGTGCTGTTTCAGTAGTATATTCATGCTTTACTTTCTGAGCATCATTGATTGCAGAAAACTCATCTTTCCTAGATCTTGCAAGGTCTGCGTTTGCGTTTGCAACGCCTGCCAATCCTCTCTTTCCTTGTTCAAACGGCTTAAATATAATTATCACAAGCACCACGGAAAATATTATGAACAGAGTAACTGTTCCAAGCCCCAGTATCCAAGCGAACACTCCTTGATTCCAGACAGTTATCAAAGCCATTCCAATTGCCAGAATCGCTGCATACTTCTTACTTTCTGCTCCTCTGAATATTGATTCAGATGCAATGTACTCAACAACTCCCATCACTATCATGAAAACAGCAATCAGCGGGAATGAGCCAGTCAGCCCCCTGATGAAGCCGGTTGTATCTCCAGTGAAAAGGCTCGTGAATCCATTTGTCAATTGCTGAAGATAGTAGGCAGCATTTTGGTTGCTGGCCGCAGCAACGAATGGTATTGCGAGAATTGCCATCAGCAATAAGCTTGTTACCAGGAAAAAGTTCTTTCTCATTAAGACACCTCGGCTTGCTTGTAAAGTATCATCTCTTTAAAATATACTAATATACCTTTTTATACACTTACATTTATAAATTTTTCTAAATTATAAAATAATGAACAAAAAATGTTTATTTGTGGGCGAACCAGAAGGAAATATTCTTTCCGTCCTTTGAATCAAGCCGTGCGAAGCCGAACCTTTCCAGCTGCACGATGTCGCCAACCTTCATTGAAAGCATCGCTTCCTCGCCAAGCCCGCGCCTTTCAGTATTATCAGGCATGAGCACGCTAACCTCAGCAAGCCCTTCATCTGCAGGCAGCCAGTGCATTATTCCAGCGCCCTCCTTCTTGTAATCTTCAACGCTTCTTGACGAGAAAACCAGCTTTCCTTTTTCCTTCCTGAAGTTCAGGCATTCCATAAGGCGGTAGAGCTTCCCATCTTCAAGCGAGTCATAGTCCTCCTTTGTGATGTAGAATTCGCCGTTTGCAGAGAACTTTCTCTCGCCGTATTCGGAATGGTCTGGATGCATATGTATCGAGGTCTCTATCCTCGGAGCGCCGTCAATCCTCACCTTCATCGGCTCTGAAATGAAGAACTGCCTCCTTGCAATAGGGTCTATTATCTCCTTGTTGAACTTGTTTATTGTCTTGAAAAAGTCCTCTGCCTCGATTGTCTTGTCCACGCTTGAGAGCCCGTTGAGCTGGGTGTATTTCATCAGGGCTCCTGGCTGGTAGCCCCTCCTCTTAAGCGCAATCAGGAATGGAAGGCGTATGTCATCCCAGCCAGAGAACTCGCCCTTCGCTATCCTTGCCTTTGTCTTGCTGCAGGAGAGCTCAAGCCCGTTGAATTTGTATCTTCCGACAAAATAGGTCTTTGGGAACTTCTTGTTGAGAACCTTGTACATCATCGCCTGCCTCTTGGCATTGTCAGCATGGTCCTTCCCCCTTATGATATGAGTCATCCCCGCCTCTATGTCGTCAACAGTGACAGAAAAGTTCATCAGCGGCCACACCCTGTACTTAAGCCCCTGCTTGGGATGCTTTGTGTCATTTATCCTGGCCAGGGGGAAATCCCTCATTGCAGGGTTCTCGTCCTGCATGCTCGACTTGAACCTGGCAACTGCCTCGCCTTCCCTGTAGCCGTGCTCCCTGTCCAACATTTTCTCCCATCTCTTCATGTTCTCTTCAGGAGAGAGCGCCCTGCAGGGGCAGTCCTTCCTTGCATCAGAATGCTTCTTGAACTCCTGCTGCGAGCAGGTGCAGACATATACCGCGCCCAGCTTTATCATTTTCATGAGATAGTCATAATATATCTGCACCCTGTCTGACTGTATCCACACCTCAGAAACATTCCCGAATATCCAGCTGGCATCATTCACAAGCTGCTTGTAGGCCGGCTCATAGATGTTCTCGCTGTTGGTGTCCTCAATTCTCAGTATGAACTTTCCGCCGTATTTCTTCACATACAGGCTTGTGAGCCCGCCGGTCATCGCATGCCCTATGTGCATCGGGCCTGACGGCGATGGGGCGAACCTCATTACAACGCCCTTCTTCCCGTCAACATCCTCAAGCTCCTTCAGCTCTGTTGACTTCTCCTTCCTTTCCAGCAGCTCCGGAGCAATCTCCTCAAGCATCTTCCTCTGGCTCTCAGGAGAGCTGCAGTTCACCTCGTCAACAGCGTCTGCTATCAGCCCCCTGACCTTTGCAAGCTCCTTCTTGAGCTCTGGGTCAGCGCCGAGAACCTTGCCCAGAACCGCCCCGGCGTCTGCCTTCCCATGATGGAGAACAGCGTTCTGTAGCGCATACTTTCTTATTGTGGACATCATCCCCGGCTTTATTTCAGGTTCATTATCTTCTCTAATGCTTTTGCCTTCAGCGTTTTTTGCTGTGTTAACTGCTTTGCGGGTTTTTTTCATTTTTGACGCATATGAAAAATCCATTCCATATTTAAAACTTTTTAACCTGGAAACTGAATAGGGCTCCTCTCGAGAACAAAAGATTTAAATATGCAAAATCCTATTAGCCAAATTCAGGGGTAATAGAGGGAGGCAAAATGAAAACAAAACTAAGCTGGGTAATAGCCATTCTTCTGGTATTTTTAGTATTTTCAATGACTGCTTCCTCAGCTATACCAGCGCAGGTAAATGAAAAAGCAAAACCAACACCACCAGGTTTAGAAAAAATAGAGTTTATCCATTACAAGAAAGATTTCGCAAAACCCGAAGCAGCCAAAGCTCCCAAAGCACCTTCTTGCTATAAGTTTTTAACACCAACGAAAATAAAGTGGAAGACCTTACCAGTAAGTTATGTAATCAATCCAACAAATTCAGGCCTAGTTGAAAGCTTTGTAACTGGAGCAGTGTCAACATCTGCAGAAACATGGGACGCAAGTACGAGTAACGAACTCATGAAGGACGCATACACCATTAGCTACACGGCAACTTATAATGTTCTGGATGGTAAGAATGCGATTACCTTTGGCAACTATCCAACTGCTGGAGTGATTGCTGTGACAACAGTATGGTACAATCCAGTAACAAAAGCAATAGTTGAGTTTGATGTAATGTTTGATACAGATTACAATTGGTATGATTGCACCCAAACATCTTGCACATCCGAGAATAAAGGAATGGATCTCCAGAACATCGCCACTCACGAATTAGGGCACGGCGTAGGTTTGGCTGATATATACGACACTTCCTGTTCTGCGGTAACTATGTACGGCTACTCTGACTATGGAGACATTATAAAGAGAGACCTTGCACTACCAGATATAACTGGATTGCGAACACTATACGAAGTTTAAATTTTTTCTTTAATTTTTTAAAAAATTAGTTGATAAAAACTGATTTCGGACTAACTGATTCAAGACTTTTTCAGATGGTCATCATGGCCCAACAAGAAGATGGTAAAAAAGGGACAGATAAACTCGTTGATATTCTTAAGAATGTCAAAGACCCCGAAACAGGTCTGAACATAATTGATTTAGGAATAGTGTATGGCTATACTGTAAATGATAAAATCACTGAAATCATAGTTGATTTTCAGAATAGAACTCCTGTCTGCTATTTTTGCAAGGCATTGGCATGGGATATTATAGATAAAATTTCTAATGATATTGTGAATGTTTTGAAAAAGGAAGGATATAAAAACATCAGAATTGCCGAATATCTGAATCCAAAAATTGTTTACAAGACATCTGATGATTAAAAAATTTGAAAAAGGCATCACAAAAATATGCAAAAATAAAATATGCAAAATATGCAGAATAGATAAATGAAAAGGTGGGCCCGTTGGGATTAGTGAACCAACCCTTTTCTTTCAGAAAAGCATTGATGGAAAAGAAACGATTAGAAAATACTAAAAAATAGGTGGGCCCGTGGGGATTTGAACCCCAGACCGCTGGTTTTCCTAGAATTGTCCAGAATGTGGCCATATAAGACCAGCACTCTAACCAGACTGAGTTACGGGCCCAGCATCACCGGAAAAATGCGGTTTGTATTTAAAACTTTCCCCGGCTAAAAATACCGGTTTTTCTTGGCGTATTTTATAAGCTCCTCAAAGAATAACTTCATCTCGGGGAATGGCTCCAGGTACTGCTGCTTCCTCTCGCGGAGCTTCTTTTCAGTTATGCCGTTCTTTTTCCATTCATCTTTGGAAAATGCGCTCTGAATCATCGGGTCAAGCTTGTCTATTGCCTGGCAGAACTTCGCCTCTGGTGTGCTGTTCTCGTCGAATTCCTTCCAGATGCTTATGAAATCATGGGAAAGGCTCTTAGGAATCCTTTTCCTCATCTTTTCAAGCGCAGAATATTCTTTCTTTCTCTGCTCACTTGTAAGATTGTCGTCAAAAACAAAGGTGTCGCCGGCTTCTATCTCAATGACATCATGGTACAGAAGCATTTTCATTACTTTCTTCTCGTCAAGAAACTGGCTCACCTTTGGAAGGAAATACTGTGCGAGTATCATGCAGCTCCAGGTGTGCTCTGCAGAGCTCTCAGGGCGGTTCTTCACAAGCCCTCTCCTATCCACCTCTTTCAGCAGGAAAAGTTGATGTAGATTCCGCATCTCTTCGTTTATGTTCATTTTCATCATCACTCTCTTTTCTTTATTGCATCTATTAGGTTGTATTTATTTTTTATTCAATTATTGAAAGCACTTGCAGGAGATTTCTGACTTCTGCATCGGGGCTGCACTTGCTGTAATCATAATTCCTCCATTTCTCATGATAGGAACCATTCACGCGGTAAAGTATTGTCCTCATCCCGGATCTCTGGGCGGGCCTTATGTCACGGACAGGGTCGTCCCCCACATAGACAATTCTCCGCTTGGCAACGCCCATCTTCTCTTCTATCCTCTTAAAAACAGCTGGGTCCGGCTTTTCCTTCCCAAGCTCTTCAGATGCCTCAATGTAGTCAAAGTATTCCCTTATCCCGCATGCGTCAATCACTGAATTCAGGCCTATTGACTTGTCATTTGAGAAAATCCCAATCTTTTTGCCTTTATTCTTCAATTCAATCAGGAGCTTTTTTATTTTTCTTTTCTTAAGCTGCGCCTTGACTTCGATAAGATAATGCTTTCTGTACTCTGAGAGAAGCAGGGGCGCAAGCATTATAATTGTATCCATATTTATTCCCGCCCTTTTCATGAAGTCCTGCACAAAGATTTCTTCCTGCACAAAATGCCCTGAGAAAGGGAAGTCAATCGCGCTGTTGGAAAGTGTCCACTCCTTTTCTATTCTTTCCGCGCTCATTTTCACTCCGTTGCGCTTCAATATCCTCGAGAGTTTTTCCCTGCTCTTTCGGAGAGCTGCCTTGAATGGGTCCATTACAAGGGTGTTCCCCTGGTCAAAAACGACTGCGTCGCACGATATCTTTTTCATCTGGTTCTTCCCAAAACCCGAATTAGTTTAGTATTTATCTATTTTCCTAAAAACAAAATCAAAAGATTTAATAACTTATTGTTATTTAAAAGTAACAAAAGAAAATATGAGCGGGGCGATTGGATATGTATGAAACATATGGCAAATACGTACCAGTAAAGCTTTTCGAGCCGGCAGGGCTTTATTTCTCCCTCGTAGAAGGCGGGCTGGAGAAGAAGATAGCAAACATCTCTCTTAGCAAGGAGATTGCTCTGGCCCAGAAAAATTCAGAAGAACGGGTGCTGGGCGCAGATGAATATTGGATGCTGATTGACCTTCAGAAACAATTCGTGCTTGTTCCAGGCCAGGAGGAGCATGCTCTTTATGAGAAGCTGAAAAAGACAATGGATTTCACTTTTGAGCAGAGAACCGTGTGCGCAAAGAAGCATGTTTCAATAAGGAGCCCTGCGAACAGCAAATTCCTCATAGATGGAGATATCATGAGAAACCCCAAGCTCTCATATGAGCATCATCTTTTCAACCCGGGAGAGAGGCTGCTTGTGGTATTCGGCATAAGAGAAATGCGCATACCTGTTGTTGATGAAGATGGCGCAAAATTTTATGAATATGTGCCGGTAGAGAATGAGGATTTTGCGATAGTGAACCCTCTGGGCCTCAATGTTAAAATATTCGGATGATTCCTGCAGTTCTTTTTTTCCCATTTTTTTGAGTGCTGCCCCCCTCTTTTTCTAATAGCAATCTTTATAAAGAAGTTCCAAATTCTTTCATCCCATGGCAATAAGACAAGCAAGACCGAGGAGAAAGGCAACTGGAAAAAGGTATGTTGACTATCGCAAGAAAAAGCTCTGCGAGCTTGGCAGCAGCCCTTCACTCACAAAAATAGATGACAATCTTAAGGTGCATATCGTAAGGGGAAGGGGCAGCAACCGCAAGAAAAAGCTACTCAGGGCAAACTACGCCAATGTCTTTGACCCCTTGGCAAAGAAATATGCAAAGACCAAGATAAAGACAGTGCTTGAAAGCCCGGCCAACATCTACTATGTCAGGCGAAACATAATGGTCAGAGGTACGATAATCGACACTGGGCTTGGGAAGGCGAAAGTCACATCAAGGCCAGGGCAGGACGGGACAGTGAATGCTGTCATTATCAAATAAATTTCTTAACAATTTTTTTTTAAATAATTTAGAGATCCCTTGCCATTACAGTGTTCCTGTCGTTCTCCTTGGCTCTCCTGCAGGCGTCCTTTATCTGCTGGATTGTCTTCTTTGAAAGCGCCTCAGCAAAATCAGATGAGACGCTCAGCGGCTTGCTGTCAATCTCAGCAAAGTCCTTTATCCTGCTCTTGACAATTATCTCAGGCATTTCTGCTCACCCCGGCATCAATCTTCTTCTCAATGGCATATATCCTTTTTCTTATGATATTCAGCTTTGCCCTATTTTCAGGGCTGTTCCTGCCCTTTGCAAGGCGGTAATACCTCTTCTTCAGCGTGAGAATACTGTTCCTTAGCTGGTCCTTCTCGTCAATGCCTTTGCTTGTTTCAGAAACTTTTCTCTTAAGCTTTGCCCTTGTCACCCTGCTCCTTATCTTCTGCTCAAGCTGCTTTATCCTTCTTTCCCTATCGCGCTTCTCTTCTATGTACGAATTTATGGCTTTTTCAATTCTGGAAAGGAAATCATTTATCTCAGTATTATAGCGCCCTGGCATCTCAGTTAGCTCATAAAGGCGCTGCTTGGAATAGGCGAGACGCTTGTCACTCTCATCAAAGGTCTTGTCAAGATTTTTCATCGCAGAAAGAATTCTTTTCTTAACAGAATTCGAAAGCGCATCTTCCTTTACAAACTTCTTCCCTTCATTTCTCTCCCTCTTGAGAAGCTTGTCAGAAGCCCTTCCCAGCGCTTTGACAAAAAGCTCGAAGGAGTCCGGATTTGCTGCAGATTCCATTCCTAAACCCTTGGGCTGTCGTCAAATCCTGCTATGTTTCTTACAGGATTCCTCAAAAATCTTGGCTCTGGCTCAGGAGCCGGCTTCTGAACCATGAAATCCTTCCCGACGTCTCCTGCGGTGTTTCTCAATATCTGCGGCAGGTATTCGTTGAGAATGTCTGCAATTGCAAGAAGCCCCTTTGCAATTTTCTCGTTCTGGTCAACAAGCATTGCAAGGCTCTCTTGTGATGCTGGCTTGCTCCTGAGCTGCTCAGTAGCCTCCCTGAAAATCAGAATAAGCTCCTGAATTGACTCTGTCAGGTTCTTCTGTGGCTCTCCTGCCTGCCCCCTCGTCTTGAGATGCTCCTTAAGCGCCTCTATCTCCTTCCTGAGCTCAAGAATCTCCTGGTGGGGAATAAGCTCGTACTCATCATCCATGGATTACACCTCTTTTTGTAAGCAAGATTGGCTGTTATTAATTAACCATCTTAATAGATGGATATATTTATAAAACTTTTTATAAAGCGCATAAGAAGGTGCAGGGTTTTGAGTGCGTAAAAATATTCTATAATGTAGTAATTAACAATTCCACAATCTTTTTAAAGCGGGCGCCTCTCCTGGACAACCAATGGGCCGGTAGTTAAACCTGGTATAATGCGCCCTTGGCGTGGGTGAGGCTCCGGGTTCAAAGCAACCCTTTTCGCTTCGCGAAAAGCCTTGATGGAAAAGGAAGAAGTTTATCCAAGGGCTTGCTTCCTGCTTTTTCCTGTTGCAGGAAAAAAGATAATCCATTATCGCCAGTCTTAATGATTTGGGTTGATGAAAGTCCCGGCCGGTCCATTTTATTATTGCTAAAAGGAAGTGTATTATTATGGCTTACAAAATTTTATATGCAACAGACCTGCATGGCAGGACTAATTTGTATAATAAGATATTTGATTATGCAAAGGAAAATGGCATAGAAGCTATAATATTTGGCGGGGACATAACGCCATGGAAAACCAATTTCCCCCTAAAGCTGATTATTGACATGCAGGCAGATTTTCTATACCATACTCTCATTCCAGAGATAAGGAATTTTGTGGATGAATGCCATAAAGATGTTTTCATTATGATGGGCAATGATGACTGCAGGATAAACTATGAAATACTTGAAGAAGGGGAAAGGGACGGGCTCTACAGGATTTTGGACAGCCATCGAAACAGAATTTTGGGCTTTAACATTATCGGCTACAGCTTCGTGCCTGTTACTCCATTCCGGCTCAAGGACTGGGAAAAATATGAGGATGAGAAAAAGCAGGTTCCTCCGGGATACATAGACCTCTTATCACCAGATGCCATTACGACAACAGGCAAAATAAATGAAGGCAGCATAAGGCAGGATTTTGCGAAAATAAAAAAGCTGAGCGACCCAAGCAAAACCATCTATGTCATACATTCCCCGCCAATGGACACTGCGCTTGACATCACCCATGATGGCATGCACTGCGGCAGCAGGGCAGTAAGGGATTTTATAGAAAAGGAGCAGCCTTACCTGACGCTTCACGGGCATATCCACGAATCATATGTTATGAGCGGCAAGTTCAAGGAAAAAATCGGGAAAACCCTTGCAATAAACCCCGGGGCGATATATAAGAACAATGAGGTAAGCTTTCTTGTGATTGACCTGCTGAACCCGGATAAGGCAGAAATGGTAAAGATTTAAATAAGGGAAATTATTTAGAAATTTTAATCAATCTCTCATATTCATAAAGGGGTGGGCTTATGATTAAGGCAATAGTTTTTGACTTTTGGGGGACGCTTGTAGAAAACGGGACATACTCTCCCATAAGGCAGGTCAAGAGGATACTTCGCCTTGATGACATGCCTTTCTCGGACTACGTAATACGCTTTGAGAAGGCGATGATGCTTCAGAAATATGCGAGCCTGAAAGAGGCGTTTGAGAGCGTTGCAGCAGAGTTCGGCATAAGGATAAATGAGTACCAGATGAACATGCTTGTCGGGCTCTGGAACAAGAACTGGCTGCTCGCAAAGCCCTACATTGAAACGGAGAAGGTGCTTGAAGAGCTCAAAAAGAACTACAAGCTGATACTAATCTCAAATACAGACAACTTCTCTGTGGAGCCGGTGCTCCAGAAGTTCGAGCTCAGAAAATACTTTGACAAGATTATGCTCTCATATGAGCAGGGCTCCCTCAAGACAGATGGGAAGATGCTGGAAAAGGCGCTTTCTGAGACGGGGTTCTCAAAGGATGAAATTGTTGTTGTCGGCGACAGCATGGAAAGCGACATAGCGCCTGCGCAGCGCGCAGGGATAAAGGCAGTGTTGATTGACAGGAAGGAACGCAGGGAAGAGTTTGAGCTGAGGGTAAAGAACCTCGAAGAGCTCAAGCTGATACTCTAGGGTGGTTTTCTTGGAAGAATGCATCTTCTGCAGGATTGCGAATGGCGGGATACCCAGCGAAAATGTGGTTTATGACGATGCTGATACAATGGCATTTCTTGATATAAACCCTGCTTCTGCTGGGCACACACTTGTCATACCAAAGAAGCACTTCAGGGATATAATGGAGATTCCGGATGCAGAGCTTTCCAAGCTGATGTCTGCAGTGAAGAAAGTTGCAAGAGCAGTTAAAAAAGCGACTGGTGCAGACGGGATAAATGTGATACAGAACAACGGCGAGGCAGCGGGGCAGGCAGTGCATCACATACACTTTCACATAATACCGAGAAACGACGGCGATGGGATAACTCTTTGCAATCAGAGGCATAAATACTTAGGAAATGAGATGCAAGCGACTGCTGAAAAAATCAGGCGCTCCTTCTGACTGCAATATCAAAAGATTTTTAAAATATGCTGGTTCCCTTTTTCTCCTGATGCCGCTGTAGCTCAGCCTGGTTAGAGCGCTACGCTCATATGTTTGAGCGATGAGGCGAGAGCCGATGATATTAACTCAAATCAGGAAACGTAGAGGTCACGGGTTCATATCCCGTCAGCGGCACATTTTTTTTATTTATAGTAAAGGTTTTTGATTTATATTTTTGAAAATCAAGTTTGGCTCAAATAAAACTTTATATAATCCAAGTCAATAAACTCTGTTTGAAAATGATTGATAAGCTATATTTTGCGACAACGAACAAGGGCAAACTAGCAAGTGTTAGCAGAGCCCTTTCCCCTTATGGAATCTCGGTTATACATAGAGAAATAGATATTCCTGAAATTAGAAGCAAAGACATTGAAGAGATTGCAAAACAAAAGGCATCATTTGCATACAACATAATAAAGGAACCAGTTATCGCAATGGATGCTGCTTTTTGCATACCGTCATTGCATGGATTTCCCTTAACTTATGCAAATTTCATTCTAGGAACAATAGGGCTTGAAGGAATCTTAAAACTTGCTGATGGCAAGGACAGAAAATGTTATTTTGAAGATGCTATTGCCTATCTGGACGGCAAACTTGATGAGCCAGTTACTTTCGTAAGAAAGGTTCACGGTATTCTGTCAGAAAAAATTTGTGACGTGAGAAATAATTACAAGTGGTCTGAGCTTCACAGAGTATTCATTCCAAATGGTTTTTCAATGACTCTTTCAGAGATGAATGAACAGCAATATGGGCAATTCCGCGATTCTCTTGAAAAGCCCTCTCATTATGAGAAGATTGTCCTCTGGTTGAAGGAGAACAGATAAAAACAAAATATTTAAAAACAAACATCCTGCCCAGTTTCATCACTTGTGCCGCGGTCGCATAACCGCCCTTTTCGCTTTGCGAAAAGCGCGGATGGAAAAGGATGAAGTTTATCCAAGGGCATTCTTCCTGATTTTTCTTTCTGTAGAGAAACGTTGATGGAAAAGATTATTCTTGCACTGGATATTTTTCTTAGAAAATTATATAAAGCGCTGCCTAATTTTAATTAGCGTGCCGCGGTCGCATAATCTGGTATTGCGCCAGCCTTGAGAGCTGGTGCCTGAAAGGGCATCCCGGTTCAAATCCGGGCCGCGGCGTTTATTTCCCTCTTTTGCTCACTTATTGGCAAAGTCATTTATGAACTTCTTTATGTTCGCATGGCGCCCTATCAGGAACAGGATGTCGCCCTGCTTCAGCTCATCTGTCCGGGAAGGAACAACGATTATCTCATCTTTTCTCTTTATTGCAATTATTGAAATGTTGTATTTTTCCCTGAAGTCCAGCTGCATGATGGTTTTTCCGATGAGCCCCCTTGGCACCACCAGCTCCTGCACGCTGTATTCCTTTGAAATCTCAATGTATTCCAGGATGTCTGAAGAGACAAGCTGGTTGGCAAGCCTTATCCCGGAATCCTGCTCAGGAAATATTACCTTTGTGGCCCCGACTTTCTGAAGAGCCATTCCATGAATCTCGTCGTTTGCCTTGGCAATTATCTTTTTGACTCCCATCTCAGCCAGCACCAAGGTTATTATAATGGCTGAGGAGTTGCCTGTTGCTATGATTGCGGTGTCGCAGTTTGCGACTCCCGCCTCTCTCAGCGAAAGCGGGTCTGTCGCGTTCGCCTGCTTGGCGTAAGCCACAAAATCCTTTATCGCATTAACCTTCGCTTCATCCTCGTCAATTGCAATCACTGTTTCGCCCAGCTGCCCAAGAGTTTTTGCGACTGTGCTTCCGAATCTTCCCAATCCTATAACTGCAAACTGCCTTTTCATTTTTTATCACCCGACTGAAACTTCTTCCTCTGGAAGAGTAATCCTGCATGTGCTGCAGTAGAACTTGAACAGCAGAAGCGGGGCCAGAATTCCCACACGCCCTATGAACATCACAATTGTGAGCACTAATTTTGAGAGCATATTCAAATTGGGCGTTATTCCAGTGGACAGCCCTACAGTTCCGAATGCTGAAACTGTTTCAAAAATGTTCTGCGAAAATGAGAAGCTGTTGAAAGCGCAGAGCAGCATGGTGTTAAAGTATACGAAGAGCAGGGACAGCACAATTATTGCAGCTGCTTTTATCACAGTGTCCTGTGAGATGCTTCTATTGGAGATTTCTGTCCTTTTTTTGCCCCTCATATAGGATACAATTGAGGCAAACACCACTATCAGGGTGACCGTTTTGATTCCGCCGCCTGTTCCTCCCGGGGATGCTCCTATGAACATCAGCAGAATTAGAGTCATGAGCCCTGCTGTCGTCATCTTTCCGATTTGTATCGTGTTGAAGCCGGCGGTTCTGGCTGTTACGGACTGGAAAAATGCTGCCAGGATTTTTCCGGTTGTGGAAAGCCCTCCTAGCGTTGCGGCATTATTGACTTCAAAAACCCAAATCAAAAGCGCTCCCCCCACGATTAAAACGGCGGTAGTTGTTAAAACTATCTTGGCATGCAAAGAGAGGCGCTTCTTGTGAACTGCTCTGCTGTAAAGATTGGAAAGCACTATGAAGCCGAGCCCTCCGCTGATTATCAAAGCCGCGATTGTAATGTTGACTACTGGGTCAGCCACATACGCAGTAAAGCTCTTGAAGTTTCCAAGGACATCAAAACCTGCGTTGTTGAATGCAGCTACTGCGTGGAATATGGCATATTTTATGGCTTTTTCAACGCCCAGATTGCGCCATTTCAAAAACAGTATGAAAGCGCCGCTGAACTCAAAAACCAAAACAAAGGAGAGGACGTGCTGCGCGAACCTTATTATCTGGGAAAGGGTTGGATAGCCCGTGTTTTCCTGAAAGATTATCCTGTTATTAATCGGAATCAGGCGTTTCAGGAGGATTGCCAGCAGTGTTGTCAGGGTCATATATCCCAAGCCGCCTATCTGAATAAGGACAAGTATCACAATCTGCCCGAACAACGAGAAATAGGTGCCTGTGTCCTTTACTACGAGCCCTGTGACGCATGTTGCAGAAGTGGCTGTGAAAAGCGCGTCAATGAATGAGGTCTGCTTGCCCTCTGCTGATGACGCAGGAAGCATGAGCAGGGCAGTTCCCATTAATATTACAATTGCAAAGCTGAGAAGCATAAACTTTACAGGATTGACTTTTTTTTTAAAGAAGCCCTTATGCATCTCCAACTCTTTCAAAACATCCTTTTCATCTTGCATTCTCTCATCTTCACACTTTAAATTTTTCTATAGTTTTTGAATACTTTAAAAGATTTGTGTTTTTAAGAATTGATTCTACTGCAATGTTAAATCAAGAAAAAAATAACTGCCCCGAACGGGACTTTCACCAACCCAAATCATTGACTTGCCATTGACAGTTGATTTTTTCCTTCGGAAAAAATCCCGAGGTTTGCGCCCGCAGGGAAGCAAACCGCATTCCGTCAACGCTTTTCCGAAAGGAAAAGGGTTGTTTTGAACCCGTGTCCCAGCCGTGAGAGGGCTGGATGATTGGCCGGACTACACTATCGGGGCAATAAATCATGATAACTAGGCATTGCTTTTTAAAATTTTTGTTTTAAGAGAGAATCTTCAAGTACAATGTAATTATACGAGAAGACTTTAATATTCGTATGGAATTTGTTAAAGTCTTCTGGATATAGGCAAAGTAACAAAAATTTGCCGGGCAAATTTTTGGAACATGAAAATCAAAGATTTTCAGTTCAAGAAATGCAAAGCATTTCTTTGAACAAGAAATTCCTTTGGAATTTCTTTGTAAGCAATAACGAACATTAATGTCCTTGCTTATAAATCTAAATAACAAAAATAAAAAAATGAAGTTTTACTTCTTTTTTCCCAGAATCCTGAAGACCTTTGTTCCGCAGACAGGGCATGTTCCCTGGGCTGCTTCCATTCCATTCTTCATTGTTATAGTTTTGGGGTCCTTTATCTCCACTTGCTTCTTGCATTTCATACATCTTCCGGTTGGCATTTTGCTTATCACCCTCTAAGTTTAATGATTTCAATCAACGGTCTGCTGTTTAAAAAACACGGGCAGTTTATAAATTTTATCTAATTCCCTATTGGAAATCCATCAAAATCAGCGCAAAAATTAAAAAACAAAATCTTTTTAAATAGCTTCCATATCCTTCTTTCCAGAGAAAAATTTTCGCAAGTTTCAAGGTGCAACCAAATGGTTAAGAGAATAGGTGGAACACGCAGGAAGACAAGGCATAAGCTCAAAAGGGCCAGAAATGAGAAGGGAAAGATTTCCGCATCAGCAATGCTCAAGGAGTTCAACACTGGCGACACTGTAATACTTCATCCGAACCCTGCAGTGCAGGATGGAGTGTTCTGCTTCAACTATTCAGGAAGGCACGCCATCGTTGTGGGAAAGAGAGGCAGGTGCTATGAGCTGCTGGTAAGGGACGGCGGAAAGCAGAAGAAGCTGATTGTCCATCCAGTCCACCTTAAGAGGGTATAAGCGCTTTTACACTTCAAAAACTATTGTGGGGTATAAAATGGTAGATGCCAAAAATTTGGAAGAGAAGCCAATAACAATGGCTGAGCTGAAAGAGGAAGTTGACTCAATAAAGAAGAGGGATGCAGAGCCCAACTTCAGGGTCAATCAGACAGATGACTACCTCGCATCATTCACCCATATTCTCGGGAAGAATGCCCTGGAGCTGAAAAAGCAGATTGAAAAGCTTGAAATCCCAAGGTTCAAGGACGCTCAGATATGCAAGATTGTGGACATAATGCCTGAAACAGTGGAGGAGCTCAAGTCAGTGCTGGAGGAGTACCCGATAACAATCGTGGAAAAGAACCTCAAGCGCATTGTGGAGCTTGTTGCCGGATACAAGGGCAAGAATTGACTTCTTTTAGAAAAGGTTTATAAAAAAAACCGCCTTGAGAGCCTAAGATGCAAGAAGACAAAATTACAGCCGGAACAGGGAACCCTCCCCAGATGCAGAGGAGGCAGGAGGAGTATGCAATAGTCCTGGATTTCCTGCTCAATGGCTATCCATTTGATGCGAGACCAATGTTCAGGAAGACCCCCATTGTGCAGGCAGTGGGCAAGATTACCCTCGCGCTGCTCGAGCTTGTGCCCAAGAAGGACATATTCCTGCAGCCCCACGATGAGGTCTACATAGGGGACGGGAAGAGAGACAAGATACACCACATAGTGGGCAGGATAAAGTTTGAAAACCTCACTGCGAGCGCCTATAAGGAGCTTGAGTTCATTGTCATCGAGTATGTCAAGAAGGAAGAAGCGAAGTTTGTCAACTTCTTCAACACCTCAGAGCCTCTGACAACAAGAATGCACAGGCTGGAGCTGCTCTCGGGGCTTGGCAAGAAGAAGATGTGGGAGATAGTTGAGGAGAGGCAGGTGAAGCCCTTCAAGAGCTTTGAAGACCTCAGGAAGAGGATACCCCTGATGCCCGACCCTGTAAAGCTGATTGCCAAAAGGATAATGGCTGAGCTGACAGGCAAAGAGAAGCACTATCTGTTCGTGCAGAACTAAAACTCATTCAGCTTCCTTTGCAATGATTTCTATTAATTGCCTGTCAGCGAGGAAGGCCTCCCTTTTGAGTTCGTCTACGATGTAGTAGACCTGCTTGGCCTCTATCTTGAACTTTGATTCAAGCCCTTCCATAAAGTCCTCAAGCTCCTTTATGTGCTTGAAAATCCCCTCTGCCAGGAAGTCGTAGCCGTTGTTTATCTGAAAAACAGAATTTATGCTGTGATGCCTCATAAGGAATTCTTTTAACTCACCCTTTTGTTCGTGGCTCACCCTAAACATCATGTTCGCTCGGGTGTAGAACCCTATCTTTGCAAAGTCAATAATTGTAGTGTGCTTCTTTATGAGAGAGCCCTCGTTCATCTTCAGCCGGTCATATATTGTTGATATTGGAATGTGTATTTTCTTGCTCATATCTGTAAGCGATTCTCTCGCATTGTTCCTCAATTCAGCTATTATCAGCAAATCCTTTTTTGATACCATTTTTCCCTCCTCTTTTAAAACAGCCCGTAAAATATTGTGTAAAAAATCTTTTCAAAGATGTTGCCGTCCATTTTCTTAGATTCGGCACTGAGTCTTCTCGACGAATCTTCCAGTATCTCATACACTCCTTTGTAAGGACTGTCCCTATCATCTTCCTCTTTTCTTGAATTTCTGCGGCTCTTCTTTGGCTCACCCAGCTCAATGTTATTCCCAACATATTTCTCTGCGCTGAACTTTCCTGTTTCTTTATGATACTGCAGGTTCTCAATCTTTTCCACTTCGTCTTCTATTTTAGATTCGTCGTAAATCTTTCCCTTAAACAGGTCTGCTGCGATTGCCTCAATGCTCAGCGTGCCTGAGTATGTATTTTCGTGGAACACTCCCCCAGCGCATTTTTTTGCTTCTGAAATCACCTTCGAGATATATTTTGAGGCGGTGACTGCCTCCTCCTTGCGGTATTCCTCCTTTTTTCCCGCATAATAACCGGCTATCTCCTTCATCTCTTCCAGCGAGGAGATTATTCTTGATGCATCAACACTGGCTTCCAGCCTGTTTTTGGATTTTAAGGTGTATTTCATTATCAAGTCAGATAAGGTGTCGTAGTCCTTCAGGTCGTATCCTGAAGCAGTTTTTCTCTCTGCGACATCAATTATCCTGCCGTACTCCTTTTCTACGGGCCCGTCTGTTTTTTTGCAGAAAAAATTGTTCTTTGCATAGCCCTCAAATTCGAAGTCAGAATCCAGCTCTTTTACCAACCCTTGGCATTTCTTTGCCTCAATCACAAGATACTCAATTTCAGATTGTTTCATTTTTCTCCTCTTTTTCCGGGAGCGAAAAATGTTTTTTCGCTTTTCTCGGAATATATTGTATAGTAGCCGAAAAATTTATATATACTTTTTCCTTATACCTTATATATTGCTATATAATTATATATTAAGGTGATATTCATGAAAAGAAAGGTAATCCAGCTTGCAGGAAAGACGCTTGTGGTTTCCCTGCCGAGCGCTTGGGCAAGGATGAGAGGAATAAAAAAAGGGCAGGAAATCACACTAGAAGAGCAGGGGGACCGGCTTGTGCTCGGAACAGAGGAAAGCAATGCTCCAACAAGAAAATCAATTGATGTCAGCGGGCTCTCAAAAATAATAATGAGGATGATATCTGCTGCATACAAAGCAGGATATGATGAGATAGAAATCAGGTTCAGCTCATCACAAGAGCTTGACCTTGTGCAGAAATCCCTTTTAAGGAGCTGTATCGGCTTTGAGATCGTGCAGCAGGGAAAGGGGACTCTTCTCGCAAAAAGCATCTCAAAGGATGACTATTCTGAATTTGATTCGATAATGCGAAGGCTTTTCTTTTTCATGTTGGCAAATGCAGATGATTCCCTCATATTTGCATCAGAGCACGATGTGGAAGGGCTGAAATCAATAATTGTAAAAGATGACAACATAAACAGGCTTGCTGACTTCTGCAGGCGGGCGATAAACAAGAACCCCTCCAAATTTGACAAAAGCGCCCCCTTTTACTTCATAATCGAAGCCATTGAAGGCATAGGCGATTCCTACAAAAACATATCAGAGTACATGATAAAAAACAAGATTAAGATAAAGGCAGAAACGCAGAAAATCTATGGAGACATAAACGCCTTCCTGCGGGGATTCTACGAGCTCTTCTACTCCTTTGAAATAAACTCATTCGCAAACCTGAAGGACACGAAGGACTCAATAGCAGCCAGGATTGAAAAGCAGATGAAGGGCGCCAAAAGGCAGGAACTTGTGTTTCTTTTCATGCTGAAATCCCTCCTGGAACAGATATTTGACATGAGCGGACCCCTGCTGATGCTCAAGCAGGGCTAAACTTTTCTTATTGCATTCACAAAAGGCTCTTTTCCTGATGAAATTATGTAGTCATATAGCCTGCCCAGAAGCGAGGAGAGGTGATTTTCCTCCATGGCTGAAACAGCATTCATTACAAAAAATGAAGCGCGCTCAGGATTGTCCTGGCTGTATGCCCTCCCGCTGTTGTAAAGCGAAAAAAATATCCTGCTTGGGATATAGCTTTCCTTAAGCTTGGGAACATCCCGCGCTTTTTTGGGGCATGCCTTTGCAAATGATGAGAGATAATGCTCTAGAATCATTGTCTTGTCAAGCCCTTCGCACTCAGGAAGCTCAAGAAGGGCGGCGATGTCTATCATCGGGTTCGCTATTACCCTTTTTTCCAGGTCAATCCAGCTTCCGTCCTCAAGGAAATTGGTTATGTAAGAATCGCCGTGGCAGAAGGCATCTACTTGTGCAATTGAGTGGGAATAATCCTCTGCTTCCTTCATGAATCCTTCAAGCATTGGGTTTTCTCCAATGCGCCGAATGAGCCTTTTTCTTAGAGCAGTGACATAGTTGAGCCTTGGAACAGCAACCAAGTAATCTTTGCTTCCCTCTAAATAAGGAATGTAATAATTCCCATTTTTCATTTCAAGAAAATCAATCGCATATGCATGTATGATTGCTGAGCTTTCCATAACCCTTTTGAGGGCGGGCTCTTTTTCACTTTCTTTACAGTTTTTGAAATAATCCTTGAGGTTGAGCCCAGCGCTCCTTTTCATAAGATGGTATACCCTGTCATTCTCGTCCCTGAAGATAGCTACAGGAATAGGCGAAATGTTCCTGAAGTCAGTCCTTATCTTGTTCCTGAACAGGTCTGTGAGAAAATCGCTTGTGATATACTCTGAAACTATCCTTGCCTCTTCCTCATCCGGGTTTATTCCCTTATTCCGCTTGAGAATCAGTGCATCCTTGAAGAATCCTGACTTTCCAATCTCAAACACCTCATTCCTCGAGCTTGGAACTTCATAGAGGCTCTTTTCCAGCATTCCTGTTTTCTTAAGCCCTTCCACAAGTTCCAGCGCTGTATCCTCTGAAATCTTTTTCTTTCCTACTTCAGAAAGGAACATCGAGCAAAGCGCCAGAATCTTCAGTCTCATCTCGCCATCTGAGCCTGAAATTGCATCCTGCCAGTTTTTAAGCGAGGAGCCGAGGTCATTCTCAAGGTAATAGCTTGAAAATGCGTTGTCAATGGAATCCCAGGATGAGCTGCTATTCTTTGATTTCTTGAGGAGCATCCTGTCAAGCGGATTCAAAATAATCCTGTTGATAAATAGATTTCTGATAACATCCGCCTTTTCCCCTGAATCCGAGCTCTCGGTAAGCCGGCTGTAATAGTAAAAGGATTCATCTATCTTGCCAAGCTTCCTCTTAGCATTTGCAAGAATAAGGTAAGAATATCTGCTGTCATCGCCTTTTGCTATTTTTTCCTCCTCAACAGCCTCAAGTTTTTCAAGAGATTCCCTGCTTCCCTTTCCTTTCAGCTCAAGCGACAACTCGCGCCCCAGGTATTTCCATGAGCTTATATTTTCGGCATTAAATGAGGATATTATTTTCATTCCAGCAGAATACATTAATCCTGCTGAAAACGCAATTGATAAAAGCCCAAGGTCCTCCCTGAGAAAGTTTCCCAAAATGAAATTCTTAAGAGGAGGCAGAGGGCCGTTTCCTGAATGGAAAGTATACGCCCTGTCAAGAAGCTTTGCCTTGTATGCATTTGCAAATTGCGCTGCGGAAATCCCGAAGCCAAGCCCGAAACAATTCTTATCCAGAAATTCAGATATACTTCCTTTGCGGCTTTTTTTCAAATTTATCCTGAAATCCTTTCTTTTTCTGAATACAGTATATGCTATAGCAGAGGAAGCTATTACACCAAGGGTGAGGTCTGGAAGATTTGGCACATAAGCCCTGCCGAGGTAATAGCTCGCAGGTATTGCTGCTGCAACAAGAGCATTGTAATTCCTCCTGAGAAAATCTACGGCAGAAAGGGCAAATGAGCTGAATGTTTTCCGAGAGGTTTCCCTTTCCAGTATTGCCTCTATTCCGCTCTCATCTTCAGAACTGCTGCCTTTCTGGCTTGAGAGGTAGTCCTCCAAAAAATTCTTTTCTCCCATTTCTTGTCCAGAAAGTCAGAACAAGTATAAAAATCTTTATTTTTTAACTACTATTGAATAATTAAAATAGTGGAATCAGCAGCAGTAAAGCTTGTCTGGCATCTGCCCCTTCTTTATCTCGCCGAAGGGGTTGCCGAACTTCTCTGTGTTGGCTATCATCTCCTTCACAGACGGCGGCTCAATTCCCTTCTCCACAAGCCGCTGCCTGAGCTTCCTCATCATTCCGGGCAGGTCTATCTTTGCAGGGCAGTTTTCAGAGCAGGCCTTGCACATTGCGCAGAAGAAAGCCCCGTGCTCAAATGAGTTTTTCAGGCCTTCGTCAAATGCAGAGAAAATCACGCCTCTTGCCCCGAGATACTTTGAGCCGTAGCGCCTCGCAAGATTATGATATACTGGGCAGAAGTCAAGGCAGGCGCCGCAGTTTATACAGTAAAGAAGCTCTTTGAATTCAGAGTTCAGCATCTCGCTCCTTCCATTGTCAACAAGAATAAGATATACCTCCTTCGCGCCCTGCGCCCCTATAACAATCTCGTTCTGGATGTCTGCTGTCTTGCTTGGGCCAGAAATTATGCTGACATATGACGGGAATGCCTGCCCTGTGCCGTATAATGCAGAGCACCTAACAACATGCAGCGCATCCTCAAGAGAAGGCACAATCTTCTCAAAGCTTGAGATTACTATGTGCTTGTCAGGAATCCTTGAGACAAGCGAGATGTTGCCCTCATTCTCAAGTATCACAATGCTGCCGTCAGATGTTATTGCATTAGCGCCTGTGATTCCAACTTTCGCCTTTAAGATTTTCTCCCTTAGGTAAACCCTGACAAAGGCAACTATTGCCTCCCGTTCCGGCTTGACATCTGCGCCGAGCTTTTCCCTGAGGGTTTTGGCTATCATCTCAGGAGTCAGATGTATTGATGGCAGAACAGGGTGCATCTCCTCTTCGTTGGAAATCTGCACAAGAAAATCACCCAGGTCTGTCTCAATTAGCTCCCTGTTGCGAAGCGCTTTGGCGAGCCCTATCTCTGATGCAGTGTTTGATTTTGCTTTTATTATCAGGCGCTCTTTTCCTATAATCCTGAGCACCTCTTGCCGGGCATCCTCTGAATCCTTAACTTCAATTACCTTTATCCCGTTTCTCATTAGGGATGCAACAGCCCTTTCCTTCAGCTCTTTTATGTGCTCTATTGAGTATTCCTTGATTTTTCTCAGAGCGTCCCTCTCCTTTTCTCTCTCCTCTGGGGAAAGCGCCGCATCCCTCTTGTCCTTGTAGGAATAGAGCACTGGAAGGATTGCCTTCTTGAAGCCTTCATTTTCCTTCAGGTCCTTTTCAAGGCTTTCCATTCTCTTTCTTGCCTCCCTTTTTCTCAAGAAGCTGCGAGAGTTCCACCACTTCTATTCCTGACGCATTTTCCTTAAGATTGTAGTAGCACATCGGGCATGTTGTTACAAGCATTTTCGCTTTTGTGTCCTTTGCCATCTCAACCCTTTCCTTTGCAGCTGCATTTGCAAGTTCAGGATAATTTGACTTCACGCCTGAGCCGGCGCCGCAGCAGAGGGCATTTTCCCTTGAAAGCCGCATCTCCCTGAGCTTTGCGCCTGTCGCCTTTATTATGCTTCTCGGCTCATCATAGATTCCGGAGTGCCTGCCCAGGTGGCACGGGTCGTGGTAGGTAACTTCAGTATTGAGCTCAGGGGCTTTCAGTTTTCCCGCCTTTATCGCAGAATCGATTGTCTTTGTTATGTGCTCAACCTCAATGTTCCAGCCCTTCACAAGTTTTGGGTATTCCTGGGAAAAGGTCTTGTAGCAGGCTGGGCAGGATGTTATTATCTTGGTTATTCCATGCTCTTTGAAAACCCTGAAATTTTTCTCTGCAATTTCCTCTGCTTCCTTAATGTGCCCTGCATTCAGTATGGGGCTTCCGCAGCAGAGCTCGAGCTCATGAAGCTGGATAAAGTCAATTCCCGCTGCAGAAAGAATCTTTTTGTAGTTCTCTTCCAAATCCGGGCCTACAAATTTTATCAGGCATCCCGGATAGTAAAGGATGTTCTCTGTCCTGAATAAGTTCTTCAGCTTTTTTATCATTTAGTGCCCTGAATGAATCCAAGTTTTTATATTATGCCCAAAAGCATGACTACGCCCAGGGCAATCATCACAATTCCCATGACAAGCCTGAGCCATTTTCTTTCTGAAAGGCGCCAGTGCTCAACCTTCTCAGGAGGTATGCCCCTGTAAACAATGAAGAGTATAACAAACAGCGGAAACACAAAAATAAGGTTGTAAAAGAGCAGGTAGGGAATTGCTGCTGATTTCATCGAGCTCAGCAGGCTGAGTATCGCGAGATAGACGCCCCCTGTGCAGGGAAGCTCAAACATGCTAACGAGCACTCCAAGGATTACTGCTGCAGGCACAGACGCCTTCTGGATGTATTTCTGGATGAGCGGCTTTTTTGACTCGGGTATGGCAAGGGTTATGCCCCTGCCGTAAAAGAAGAAGTCCTTCACATTAATCAGTCCTGCTGCAATTGCGATAATTGCTGCAATTGTAGGCACAACTCTTGAAAGCAGGGGAATCTGAATCACTGTGAGCAGCCCAAGCCCTGACAGGAAGTACGTTACAAAAACACTTGCAATGTAGGTAAGCCCCACTTTGACTATCCTCTTCCTCGCGCCCAAACTCAACAGGTAAACCAGCAGGAATATCATGACTGAGAATGCGCATGGGTTTATGCTGTCCACAAGCGCAGCCAGAATCACAGCGGGAATTGTAAGCTGGACGTTGTTTATGGGTGAGATTCCGTGGAGGTTTGACTCTTCTTTAATATATTTTTCAGGGCAGATAGGAGTGTGGTTAAGGAAATACAGTACGCTTCCCTCAATGTCCTTGCTTATCGCCTTGTCCCCTATGAATGCCCTGTCTCCTATGAAGGCAGCAGGGATTCCAGCCCTCCTTATTCCATACCTTGAGTTGAAGTCATCAAGCATTGCCTTATTGGTGTCGTTGAAATACACCTCAAAATATTTCACATTTACCTGGGGATATTTCTGGGCAAGCTCTTCTATCAGCGGCTCCACAAGTGCGCAGTGGGAGCACCCCTTGCCGTAGAAGAAATATATGCAGATGCTTTCATTTGAGGCGTTTGAAGTTGGAAGTGAAATGTTCATGCTGGCATTCCCAGCATTGCACGTAGGAGTGGTCAAGCCGCAATAGTCCTCTGCAGAGGCCTGCAGCGGCAGCATTAAGAATATCACGGACAGAATCAGAATAATCGGGATTATCCTGATAATTTTCTTTGTTTCCATAGCAATTTGGGTATAAGCGGCGTTTTTAAAAACTTTCGGTTTCCTCTTTTAATTATAGATTAAAAAAGAAATTAATAAATACTCCAACTTGAAAACTTTACTGAAAATGGCAAAGGTTCTTTTGGACACGAATTTCCTGATGATACCCGGGCAGTTCAGGGTGGATATCTTCTCAGAGCTCTCAAGAATATTCGTAAATCCAGAGCTCTTCACACTTGACCTCAACATAAGAGAGATTGAAGAAATTTTAAAACAGGGAAGCAGCAGGGAGAAAAAAGCAGCGAAAATAGCCCTTGCTCTTGTTAAGAGGAAAAGCGTCTCAATAATAAAAACAAAAAGCTTTTTAAATAGGATAGAAAATCCAAGAGATACAGACAGCTTCATAATTGAGTGCTCAAAAGACGGCTATGCTGTGGCGACGCAGGACCAGGAGCTGAAGAGGCGCCTGGCTAGCAGTGTGCCGAGAATAGTGCTCAGGAAAAAGAAGTTTTTGGCGCTGATAGGATAATCATTAAAAACTGCTTAAAGGTGGTGGAATGTTTTACAAGATAACTGTTCAGGATCACATAAGGGTTCCCCCTGAGCTTTTTGGAGAGCCGGTTGAGAATGCAATCCTCAGCAGGGTGAAAAAGCAGTACGAGGGCGTGGTTTCAAAGGAGCTTGGCGCAGTGATAGACATCTCAAGGGTTCTTGAGGTGGGTGAGGGGATGCTCATTGCCGGAGACGGCGCTGCATACTACAACACAACATTTGAGATACTTACATTCAAGCCAGAGCTGAAGGAGGTTGTCTACGGCAAGGTCAAGGACATCGCAGACTTCGGTGCTTTCATCTCAATGGGCGCAATGGATGGGATGGTTCACATCTCCCAGACAATGGACGACTTCGTCAGCTTCAGCAAGGAAAAGGTGCTTGTCGGAAAGGACAGCAAGAGGATGCTTAAGCCGGGAGACCTGTGCAAGGCGAGGATAATCGCAGTCAGCTTTAAGGAACCCAACAATCCAAAGATAGGGCTGACAATGAGGCAGCCCGGGCTCGGGAAAATAGAGACAGAAGCTGAAAAAGCAGCTTCAAAAAAGACAGAGCAGGAATCAAAGGAAGCAAAAGCGCACAAGAAGGAAAAGAAATCCGGCAAATCGGAAAAATCAGAATAATAAGAAGAGTGATAATTATGAAAAAGAAGGTTTGCAAGCAGTGCAAGATTGTGGTGAGCGGCGACAAGTGTCCCATATGCAGCGGCACGGACTTCAGCACCAACTTCCAGGGAAGGATATACATCATAGACCCCGCCAAGTCAGAGGTTGCAAAGAAACTCAACTTAGGGGCAAAGGGCGAATACGCGATAAAGGTCAAGTAACAAAAAGGTTTGAATAAAATGGAGACAAGCATAACAGAAAAGAAGGAAAATGAGATGTTCTCAAGGCAAGAGGTGACCGCAGAGGTCAGGTTTACAGGAGTGACGCCATCAAGGAAGGAGCTTACGGCTGAGATAGCAAAGAAACTCTCCGCAAAGCCGGAGCTCGTGTCAGTCCAGGGAGCAAGGCAGCTCTTCGGCGCAAAGACGCTCCGCGTTACCGCACATGTCTACAAAACTGAGGAGGAGCTGGCAAGGATAGAGCCCGCCCACATAAGGGAGAGAAATTCCGGAAAGAAAAAAGAGGAAGCAAAAGCGGAAGCAAAGAAGTAGGTGAAAACTGATGGCAGAAAAAAAGAGCAAGGCAAGGAAGCTTTACACTTATTACTCAATATCAGGCGGCAGGGCAGAGCCAAAGAAGAGGAGCTGCCCAAAATGCGGGCCCGGCTTCTTCATGTCAGACCACAAGGACAGGTACACCTGCGGCAAGTGCAGATACACAGAATTCAAGCACCAGTAATTTTGATGCTATAACATTACTATAACACTATTGCATAAAAATATCATAAAAAACATGCAATAAAAAACTAAAATTAATTCTTAGAATCCCTTCTCTGGCTCTTTCTTCTCGCTCTCAAGCTTCTGGAACACGAGCAGGTCCTGTGTTGTGAGCTTCTTGCCCTTCTTTATTTTTTCCTCGACAGCCTCCTCCTTCTCCTTGAGCACCTCGCTGTCCTTCCTCTTCCTTTCTTTCTGCTCTGCGCCCTTGATGCTTTCAAGCTTCCTCCTGGACTGGCTTATCTCCATCAGGGTGCTCTTGAGGTTTGAGTTTACTGTGCTGAACTTCTTCTTGTACTCAAAGAACTTCTCGTAGGCGCCCTCCTCCTGCTTCTTTATCTCGTCAACTTCCTTGGAGATTTCCAGCATCCTCTCATGCCTTTTCTGGCTCTCTCCCGCAAGCTCCTGTATCTTCCTGTGGAGCTCCTCAACCTGCGCCTTCAGGGCGTCAATCTCCTTTGAGAGCACGTTTGAGTTCTCCCAGACACTGCTGAGCTTCTTGGCCCCCTCATAGTCCTTCCTGAGCTGGTTTATCAGCTTCATGACCTTCTTTTCCTTATCAAAGGAAAATGCCTCGGTCTCAATGCTCATTTCAAGAGAATCAATCTGCCTCGCTATCTGGACCGGGTCCTTGGTTATCTTATACTGGACCATTATCTTCTTTTTCTGCTCGTTGATTTTCTTTATCTCAGTAATCCTGCCCCTTATGACCTCGTTGAGCTTGTTCCTCTCCTCCTTGAGCCCCTTCACCTTGGCCGTGAACTCGTCCCTCGCCCTCTTAAGCACCTTTATCTCTGCAATCTTTTCAGCTATCTGCTTGGCGTACTCGTCCTTCTTTGCAAACCAGGATTCCTTCTCCTTGTTGAGGGAGTTGAGCTCGTCCTTCAGGTTTCCGACCGACTTCTTGGCGTCGTCGACTTTCCCGAGAATCTCCTTATTCTCTTCAGGTTTCTTTTCTTCTGCTCTTTCTTCTTCCATCAGCGCTCAGCCCTAATAAGCAAATCACTAATTATAGAGGAAACAAAGTTCCGATTATTAACATGATTTGCTATAATTAAAACAACAAAATTCCACTTATCTTTGATAAATGGTTTGGATAGTGAATATAACATACTATTGGAATTTTGTGTGCAAAGAAAACTTTAAAGTTTTCTTGCACAAAATTGCTTTAGCAATTTTTTGTGCTCAAAAATCACCAGTAAGCGAATTTTGAGTGTCAAAAACCACAATAATTGTTTTTTTCCACTAAACATTCATGCCATCAGTCTTTGACTGGTGGTTTTTGACAAAATTTTAGCCGAACAGGGCTCCGAGTCCTGCTGCAGCCATTTCCTCTGTCTTCTTCTCCTCTTCCTTGTCAGCCTTCTTCTCCTCCTTTGCAGGCGCTGAAGATGCCGGCGCTGCCGCAGCAACAACCTGCGCGGTCTCTATGGCCTTGTCAATGTCAACCCCTTCCAGGCTTGCAACGAGCGCCTTTATCCTTGTCTCGTCAGGCGATATGCCTGCCGCCTCAAGCACCTTTTTCACAGAGCTCTCGTCGACTTTCTTGCCTGCCTTATGGAGCAGCATTGCAGCGTACACATATTCCATTTTCGATACCTCCGATAAATATCTCCTTTGTTTACTCCTTATCTGGTTTAGCAGCAGACTGAACTGCCTCTGCCTGCCTGTAAACCTTTCCTATCAGCATTGAAATTGTCTCTTTTGCGGGATAGCCGGCCTCCATTGCCAGGTTGAATGCCCAGGATGCCGCCTTTCTCAGCTGCTCCTGCGTCTTCTTGTCGTCTATGTCAAGGACTTCGCTGTTGTAGATGAGCCCGTTTTCGTAGAATGCCACGAGGTTCAGCCCTATCTCCATGGGCTCTATCCCGAACTTCTGCAGGATTGCCGCTGTCTGCTTGGTTATCTTCTCGCCCTTCTTGGCAACAAGCTTGTCCTGCTTTATAACAATCTTGCCCTTCTCAACCCCTGCCTTTATTCCCATCTGCCCAAGCTCTCCAAGCACCGGGCCCGGGCTGAAAGGCGTAGGGCCTGCCTGGATTGTAAGGTCCCTAGGAGCTGTCTGCCCCGGCTTTGCAGCAACAGTTGACTTGCTCCTCTTAAGAGTGACTGCCACCCTGAAAGGGGAGTCCCTTGTGAATATGAGACAGGGCATTCCCTCAAAATATTTTTCAAGCTCCTTCATCTCGCCCTTCTTGCTCTTGGCAAGCGCGAGCTTGATTAGGTTCTTCTTGCTCATGACAATGAGCAGCTTTTCCCTGAGCTGCCCCCTCATCTTCTGGAGCTGCGACGCAGGCAGGTGCTCCATGTTTATCAGCCCCACTGCAGGGTACTGCTCCATGAGTTTTGCCAGCTCTTCCACTCTTTCCTTTTTGTATTTAGCTACATGTGCCATCATGACCTCTCTTAAAAGTTAATCTTTTCAGGCTTGCCCATGGTTGTCTTGAGCATCACTGACTTGATGTTGTTGCGCTCATTTGGAAGCGCATGCAGCAGCGTGTTGAACACAGTTAGTATGTTCTCTGCGATTTCCTCATCCTTCATGTCCTCTGTGCCTACCCTGCACTGCACCATGGGCGCTGTCTTCATCTTCAGCTCCACGCTCTTCTGCAGCCTCTCCACCAGCGGCTTGAGGTTTGTCTTTGGAGGGACAACGCATCCTGCCTTGGGATTCGGCATCTTTCCCCTCCTTCCGAGGACTCTACCAAAAACCTTTGCAACCGCCGGCATTATGTTCGCCTGCGCAATGAAGAAATCATACTCAACTGCGAGCTTCTTCACTTTCTTCTCATCCCTTTCATACTCGGGGAAACTGTCCTGCGATATCATCTTGTCGCAGTCCCTTGCAGCGTCAACGCCCTCTGCTCCGACGAGCGCGCATATCTTCAGCTTCTTCGGCGGGGCGAAGTTCATCGCCACGAATATATCCTTCTGGTTCTCTGTCTTCTTCAGGTCGATGTCCTTGGCAGTGATTATCAGATCAATGCTCTGGCTGAATTTCCTCTTTTTAGAGTCCTGTCTTGCCTGTTTTATTGCCTTCAAAATGCTTTCCTTGTCCATTATGCTCCCTCCTACTGCCCGAGGCAAGTAGTTCTTGGGTCGCCCCTTGCGAGGCGTCAATTTTTTATTAGTGAAAAATGGAAAAAACTGCTTATTTATAAAGCTTTAGGTTTATACCTTGAGCTTCCTCTTTCTCTTCTCCTTCTTCATCCTCTTTCGCTGCCACTTCCAGCGCATCTGCCTCTTCTTCTTCCAACGCCGTGAGCTTCTCTTCATAAAAAACCTCCTGCACACCTGGGGCATTTAATCCATTTTTAAATCTTACTATGAAAAATATTTTCAATCAAATTAAAAATAACTGCCCCGGACGGGACTTTCACAAGCTTTTTCATTTGATTTTTCCGAAGGAAAAATCCCGAGGTTTTCGCCCGAAGGGAAGAAAACCGCATTTCCCTCAAGGCTTTTCCCGCAGGAAAAGGCTTGTTTTGAACCCGTGTCCCAGCCTCGAAAGGGCCGGATGATTGGCCGAGCTACACTACCGGGGCAATTAGAGAGGAATTTGCAGCTGCTTTTTAAAATTTTTGCTTTAAGAGAGGGCTAAGGCTGCTGCTGTAAATTTTGATTATTCCCTGTGAAATAAAATTCTTCTTCTCAGGAATTCGATGTTGGTCAGTTTGTTGTCTCTCGCATATCTTGAGGTGTATGCATCCCAGACTGCCCTCTCGTTGGCCTCTCTCGCGCCAGGATACTTTTTTAAGAATTCATCAAAATAATCAACAAAACCTGCGTAAGACAAAACCTTCCAATAATTATGCTTTATCGCTTCAGCAGTCATGACAAAATTGGTGTAGCCCCACATACGGTTATAGCATTCAGGTATGAGATTGAAAGTTTTATCATCAAGATAATATCTATCTCCTTTTTTTACCCAGTAAAATTCACTTATTTTTTCATGAAAAGAGCGATTATAAAATTCTCCTTTTTCCTTAGTCCAATCGTAGATATTTTCTGGATGGAACTCAGGCCATCTATTCCAAAGTTCTTCCTCGCTCTTAAAACTCTCCTTTTTGACAACAGGAATTATTCTCTCCATATCCGCAACATACTTAAAAATAGTTTCTTTACCTTCAGGCCAAGAAGCCAGTTCAGGATATATTTCTAATATGCTAACTTTGGTTTTTGAATATCTCTTCCTTACAATGCCTTTTTCAGAAATACACTCAGGATACTCAAATGGCTTTCCTGTAACTTTATCATAATTCAATATTTTGCCTTCCTGTGCCTCTTTTTCTGAATAAATTGTTATCTTTCTTTCTAATTCAATATTATTCTTTATGTGTTCATTAACTACAAAGTCATGCCCTCCATCTTTGCCATAGTAATTTCCTTTTATCTTGATATCAAGGGTTGGAGCTTTTATCAATAAGCCGTTATCATCCTTTCCGCCTTTCTTAAACTCCTTAGAGGATTCTGTTTCGTCTAATCCCAGAATTTGAGCCAGCCCATAAAGCCCATAATGATAAGGCATCAGAGGGCTTGTTGAGGATTCATAATCCTGTGAGTTTTCGGGCTCATCAAGATAGCAGAAGAGGCGTATCTGATCCAATAATCTCGCAAATTCCTCCTTCTTCACTCCTGGATGCATCCACAGGAGTGCAGCAGGCACCAAATCGTCACACGGGATTCCCATAATTCTCGGATAAAACCAAATTAAATAAAAAGGTTTCTATTATGAAATAGTTACAGAGTAAGTATTTGGAGAAAACATTTTTTCTTAAAAGCAGCTTCACATTCACGCCGCTATTGTTTTTTTTCTCGGTGCCGCTGTTTTCCTGCCTTTTGCCGGCTTTTTCTCACTTTCGGCCAGGGCAATCTTTTCGAGCTCCTGCTCGACAATCTTTCTTGCAGCAGCATTGTATAAAGCTATCTCAATCTCGCCGAACTGCTCTTTCTGGAAAAGGTCAATCTTCTGCTGCGTGGCGAGGTGCAGCAGCGGCACAAAGGTGTCAATCTTGTCCTGCTTCTTTCCCGAAGGCACAATATCTGAGAACTTGACCTTGCTGCTTTTGAATTTGGAGATGAGCTCCTGCACCCTTGAGTAGACATTGTTTATGAGAAGTGTGATGTCCACTCTTCTCTCTGGAAGCGAGATTTCCGGCAGCGTGGTTCTGAAGGTCCTTCTCTGCTTTACCTCGAGCGCCTTTTGGAGGGCGCTTATGAGCTCATACATTGAGATTTTCCTCTTCCTCGGCTGGGGAGTCCTGGGATAGAGCAAAGGCAGCTCCTGCTCCTGTGAGGAACCGGCATACTCACCCTCAAGCCCTGAGTAGAAGTCATCTGCTCCTAATTCGCCCTCTTCCAGGGGGCTAGCGCTGGCAAACAGACTGTCCAGCTCTGCAATATCCCTGCCGATGAGCAGCGAAGATTTTATCCTGACCAGGATTGCTGCTGCGAGCACAACCTTTCCAGAGACGCGGAAATTCATCTCCTGAAGCTGGCGCATTGTCTCAATATATTTCTTTGTTATTAGGGAGACATTGATGTCCCAGGGGTTTATGTTCTCGCTCTTCACGAGGTCGTAGATTATGGCCCGCCAGGTGATATTGTCATCATTTGTCAGAAGCTCAAGAATCCTGTTCTCTTCCATACGCTCTTATGCTTGACGCTGATGCTTTTAAATTTTTGTATTTTTGGGCTCTGTCGTAAAGTCATTATGGATTGAAGAAATCATAAAAATCCGCTGAGAGCGGATTTTTAGGATGCAACGAACGCTTTGCGTTCGTGCACACAAAATCATAGATTTTGTTGTGCAAAGAAAACCTTAAGGTTTTCTTGCACAAGAAATGTAAAACATTTCTTTGTGCAAAGACGAGGTCTTGCACAAAAATTGCTTTAGCAATTTTTTGTGCTAAAAGCGGCTTTGCCGCTTTTCTGCATAAAGGTGCGGCAACCGGGATTCGGACCCGGGTTATGTCCGTGGCAGGGACATGTCCTACCGCTAGACTATTGCCGCATCAAAATGGTGGGCCCGGCCGGATTCGAACCGGCGACATCTGCCATGTAAAGGCAGCGTTATAACCACTAAACCACGAGCCCTGACTGGCTTAGTTGTCGTTTGGTTATTTTGGATTCATATAAAAGGTTTTTGTTTTAAGCCAGAAATAAGAATCATAAGAAAAAATAAATCATTCCTTTTTTTCCTCCTCTCCTGTCAGCTTTCCCCAGTATTCCTTCCAGTGCTTATGCCTGCCCTTCATCTCTTCCCACACAGGGTCTGTGATATTCTTAAAGTCCCTGGAATACCTGTCGAGGAAAGCGGTGACCTCCTTATCTGTTACCGCCTCAAGGCTGCTGTTGTAGGAGGGCTTTGCATTGTACTTCTTCACAATTTTTCTCAGAATCTCAGGGTTGTCAATGAGCGCGCAGGGCATTAGGAGGTTCCCGTTCTCATTGTAGGGCTGCTCATGCCTCAGCGCCTTGAAGAAGGGCGACTCCATGACATCCAGAAGGTGCTTGTTTCTTATATTGTCCACTGAAAACTGCAGGAATACGCACGGCTCAACGTCGCCCTCGCAGTTTATGTGAAAGTATCCGCCGGGCCTTGCCCCTGCCAGGCAGCCGCCGACATACTCGCCGTCATTCCAGAAGTCGCCCAGGAATATTGGCTTTTTATTTCTTATTTCTTGAACTTTCAGCCGGAGTTTGTTCCTCTGCTCAGGGGTTGCCATCAGCGAAACATCTGGTTTCCTTCCTATTGGCACATACTGGAACAGCCAGCCGAAAGAGCATTTCTTCGCAATCATCTGGTCGTAGAATTCGTCTGATGTTAGTGTGTCTGCGTTGAGTTTTGTCATTGTGACTGAAAATCCGTGGAGAACTCCTGCTTCTGTCAAATTATCCATAGCTTCCATTACTTTATCATATATGCCTGCTCCTCTTCTATTGTCTGTTTCTTCCCTGGAGCCCTCGATAGATATTCCAGGTGCAACATTTCCAAGCTCAGCCAGCCTTTTGGCATTCTTCTTGTTCAGCATAGTGCCGTTTGTATACACCTGGAAATACATGTCATCATGCTTCTTGAACAAGTCATAGATTTTAGGCCAGATAAACGGCTCTCCGCCAGATACTGTTATGAAATATATTCCGAGCTGCTTTGCCTCTGTGAATATCCTGTCAACTTCTGAAAATGGAAGCCCCTCATTCTGCTGATATCCGCCAGCATAGCATCCGATGCACGAGAGGTTGCACTTTGCAGTCGGGCTTATCACGAAGAACCAGGGAAGCCCGAAGCCGAGTTTTTCCTCGAGGGTGTGCCTCTTCTGGATGCCCAGGATTGCGGCATTTATGAGAAGGTTGTCCACAAGCTTTTCCTTTGCCTTGGGAGAGAGCATGCGCATAGCGTTCCTAGCCATCTGCACAGTCGGCGTGTTTTCCATGATTGCCTTCTTTACGCTCTCCACCTGCTTTTTTATAGTGCTGTCCCTCACAAAGAATCTCTCGCCGCGGTTTATAATACGGACAAGCCCCTCGTCAGACATCTCTGATGCAGAAATTATAGCCTTTCGTATCAGCATCTTTTTTGCATTATCAAACATCCTAATCTATCCCCCTGATTACTATAGACATAATACTTATAAATATTTTTTGCTGTTAAGGCAAATGCAAATGCAAAACCTTTATATATAACTGCTTGTATACAAATTCCCAATTCGGGGGTGGAAACATATTGTTTTTCGCTTTTCGCTCCCATGCAAAGCAATTGCAGTTTTGAGGTGAAAAAATGGCACAGCCGCAGATACAGCCGATATTTATCCTGCCAGAAGGCAGCCAGAGGACAACTGGAAAGAATGCACAGCACGCGAACATCATGGCAGCGATGCAGGTTGCAGCAACAGTGAGGACAACTCTAGGGCCAAAGGGAATGGACAAGATGCTTGTGGACACAATGGGAGACGTCATAGTGACAAATGACGGCGTCACAATACTTGAAGAAATTGAGATAGAGCACCCGATTGCGAAGATGATGGTGGAGATAGCCAAGACCCAGGAAGATGAGGTTGGAGACGGCACCACAACAGCGGTCGTGCTTGCAGGGGAGCTTCTCAAGAGGGCTGAAAACCTGCTGGACCAGGGGATACACCCTACGGTAATAGCAAAGGGATACAGGATTGCTGCTGAAAAGTCGCAGGAGATACTTTCTAAAATAGGGATAACAGTCACAGAAAATGATTCGGGTATCCTCCAGAACATTGCCGTGACTGCAATGACTGGCAAGGGCGCTGAATATGCAAAGGATAAGCTCGGCAGGATTGCAGTGGATGCAGTGAAAAAGATTGCCAGCAAGGAAGGAAATAATGTTGTGATAAACAAGGATAATATCAAGATAGAAAAGAAAGTGGGCGCAGGTGTTGACGACACTGAATTAATAGATGGCATAGTGCTGGACAAGGAGAAAGTCCACTCAGGAATGCCTTCTTCGGTGAAGAATGCAAAAATTCTGCTGCTGAATTCTGCACTGGAGATAAAGAATACTGAAACAGAGGCGAAGATACAGATAACAGACCCTGAGAAGATGCAGACATTCCTCGACATGGAAGAGAAGATGATAAGGAACCTTGTCGACAAGGTGGTCAAGACAGGCGCAAATGTGATATTCTGCCAGAAGGGCATAGATGACATAGCCCAGCACCTCCTTGCCAAGAAGGGAATATACGCTGCAAGGCGTGTCTCCAAATCAGACATGGAAAAGCTTGAGCTCGCCACAGGCGGCAAGACACTCACAATCATTGACGACTTCTCGCCAAAGGACCTCGGATTCGCAGGGCTGGTGGAAGAGAAAAAGACCGGGGACGAGTCAATGACATATGTGATGGAGTGCAAGAACCCCAAGGCAGTTACCGTCCTCATAAGAGGAGGGAGCGAGCACGTGATTTCCGAGATAAAGCGCGCCATGGAGGACTCGGTAGGTGACATTGCAGCTTCAATAAATGTCGGGAAAGTGGTTGGCGGAGCAGGGGCAGTGGAAGCAGAGCTTGCGAAGCAGCTCAGGAAATTTGCTGATTCATTAAGTGGAAGAGAACAGCTTGCTGTCCAGGCATTTGCTGACTCAATTGAAGTAATCCCAAGGACTCTTGCAGAAAATGCAGGGCTTGATCCGATAGACATCCTTACTGAAATAAAAGCAGCTCATGACAGAGGACAAAAATGGGCAGGAATAGATGTCTTTTCAGGCAAGATAATTGATGCAGTAAAAGAAGGGATAATTGAGCCGCTTAAAATAAAAACACAAGCGATAAAATCGGCGTCAGAGGTATCAATTATGATACTCAGGATAGACGACATAATCGCATCCAGCAGTTCAGGAAAGGGCCCATCGCAGATGCCGCCTGGAGGAATGGGCGGGATGCCCGAATACTAAGAACTAAAATTTTTTATTTTTCTTACAAATTATTTTTCAGCTAAAACTTCAGTTGGCACTAAACTCTTCCCCTTTAATTTTGTCTGTTCTTTCCACAATTCCATGTTTATCCAGTTGTACCCGGCAATGTTTAAAGCATGCAAATATCGTGTCACTAGGTTATCAGGTGCCCAAACATGCGGATTTACAACTTTAATCCCGTCGGGACCATAAAATGGTTCATTATACTCAGGCGTATAAACCTCAGGCTTACCATTCTTAATTCGAGTTTGAAAAACTAGTGGATTTTTCATTATATCCCCGAATTTAACATTGGCCATATCCGGATTGATTATATACGATTCTCTGTTGAAATGTATAAATCTATTCCCTTCCATAATGCCTTCTGAGTCAACAGGATATACTTCCTCAGATGAGAGAGGAATTCTTCGCAAATGAAGGGCGTTGATGCTTGTTTCTGATTCAAAGATTATATCAAGAAGAGCTTTATGGGTGAATAATAGATTTCCCTGTTCGTCATAAACCTCAAGTTTATCAGTTGGCTCCTCCCATTCAGCATTGACATACCTTTTTGGCAATTCCAGACCAAGGCGTCGTGCAGATTCTAAAGTATAATCAGCAGAATCTGTTGGAACAATCAGCCAGGGATTTTTATCTCTTGTAACGAGAAGACCTTCCTCTGCGCTTTCTCTAAGAACTGTTTGGACAATGCTTTCTGATAATCCCGCTGCTTCAGAACTATCTGGAAATCCGGCATATGCACTATGATATTTCTTATGAGTGGGCGCGCTCATGTCTCTACGATTGATTACCATCCTGCCGTCACTAAACAAATAGGCAGAGCCGGCAGAGGGAGACCTCACAGGATTTTGTTCATCAGCAATGGGGGCATGTCCCTCTTCCAATAATCTCTGATAAACTTCAATTCCGAATTGTAAATTTTCAGGAATTCTTTCATGAATTTTTTTGGGATTAGTTGGATAAGTAAGTCGCATAACTAGACCATCATCTGCTAAAGAAACGCTGCCTTTTGTTATGTAAAAGCCGTTAGATTCTGCCATAAATACTAATATATGAAAACTTATATATAAATGTTACTATCATTTAGTGACAAATATTAATGTTTTAATTTAAATACCTTTAAAAGATAAACTTTTTAAATGGGCGGGCTACACCTAGGATAAAATGGAAGCGACAATCACCAGTTTCAAAAGGAGCAGAAGAAGAACTCATAATAACCAGATGATACTTCATGTTGAAGGCGTCAGCACCAAGGAAGCGGCCCAGAAATTAGTCGGGAAAAAGGTCTCCTGGAAGAGCCCTGGCAGCAAGGAGATAACCGGTGAAATCAGGGCTGCCCACGGCAACAGCGGGGCATTGAGGGCGCTCTTTGAGAAGGGCATGCCAGGGCAGGCGCTGTCGCAGAAAGTGCAGATAAAGGAGTAACAAAAATTCGCCTGCTTGGAGCTTTAGAGCCCTTGCTTTATTGCGAATTTTTGAACTTCAAAAAGTCCTTCAGCTTATTTGAAGTAATTTAATATTTTTTAATCATTTATATTTGTTCTAAACTTCTTTTGTTGAGCCCATTATCTTATAAAAACATTTTTAAAGCAATGCCGTTTCCACAAACAGGGGTGAGCCAAAGCAATTGCGCTCTTGACACAACAGAATTCCACCAATCTCTGATTAGAAGGCAAGTGGAATTCTGTGTGCAAAGAAATCGAAGATTTCTTGCACACAAAATCAAAGATTTTGTTGTGCTCAAAAACCACTCGCTGTTGATTTTGGCTTGTCCAAACATGCCACCCATCCTTGAGGGGAGGTTTTTGACAAGATGAAAATAGCCAAGCTCTCATTTTATGGAAACCCGAACATAGGGCTCTATGCATACGCCACTGACAGATACTGCCTGGTGGGCCGCGGAGTTGCAGACAGGTTTATCTCTGATATTGAGAAGCACCTCGGAGTTCCTGTGCACAGGGTGAACATAGCAGGCACCTCACTGATAGGCGCGCTTGTTGCAGGAAACAGCAGGTGCCTTCTTCTCCCGAAGATTGTTTTTGACGACGAGATAAAGGAGCTTGAGGGATTTGGGATAACATGCAGGGTGCTCAATACAGACCTCACTGCGCTCGGCAACAACATAGTGTGCAACGACAGGGGAGCAATAATCAGCGCAGAATACAGCGATGATGAGAAAAAGGCGATTGAGGAGGCGCTTGGAGTTCCAGCCGCAAAGATGAAGATAGGGGGCGTTGACGTGGTCGGCTCGTCTGTTGCCGCGAATCAGAGGGCAGGGCTTATACACATAGGCGCATCAGGCGAGGAAAAGAGAGAGGTTGAGAAGATGCTCGGAATCTCGCTTGAGAGGACAACCGTGAACTTCGGCAACCCATACGTGAGCTCAGGGCTGATACTTAATTCCAAAGGGCTTATAATGGGAGAGCCCACAACAACAATAGAGGTTATGCAGATACAGGATGCTTTCACGGAGTGAGCAAGATGGCAGAAGAGAATGATGATAATAAAGTCCATGAATCCGGGCACGAGCACAAAGAAGAAGCAGGCGATGCAGAGTTGCAGCAGCATTACCTTGACCTGCAGCTTTTGGAGGTGCAGATAAAGGAGCTCCAGCAGCAGGCAGAGGCGATAAACTCGCAGGTTGTCGAGATGTCGTCAGCCATAGCATCTGTCCAGGAGCTTTCCAGGGACGATAAGCCCAAGGAGGCGCTTGTGCCGATTGCCGGGGGAATATTCGCAAAGGGTGAGATAAAGAACACCAAAAACCTGGTTGTGAGCGTCGGGGCAAATGTCTGCGTGGAAAAGACAGCAGATGAAACAGTGAAACTCATCAAGGAAAGGCTTTACGAGCTGAAGAAATACAACGAGCAGCTTGTAGCCCAGATAAACCAGCTCAACAGGGCAACGCTCTCTATCGAGTCAGAAGTAAAAAACATTCTCCGGAAAAAGGGGAGCAACTAAAAAATGTTTGAATTCCTCAGGAACAAGCTGAAAGGGGCCCTCTCAGCATTCTCAAGGAAAGTGGAAGAGGAAGTGGAAAAGCCGGAGATAAAAGAGCAGAAACCAGAGGAAAAAAAGGAAGCGCCAAAAAGAGAAGAAAAAACGATTCCAAAAAAAGAAGAGAAGCCCCCCAGGAAAAAAGAGGAAGCAAAAAAAGAAAAAAATAAAGTTCCTGAGCCAGAGAAAGAGCCAGAAAAAAAGAGCGTATTCAAGAAATTTTTCCCGTTCAAGAAGCAGGCGCCTGAGGAAAAGCCCGAAGAGAAAAAAGAGGCGGCTGCTGAAGCTCCAAAAGAAGAGCCGGAAAAAGAAAAATCAATTGAAGAAGAGGAGAGCCAGCGGACTGTATTTGGCAAGATTTCTGACGCATTCACAAAAAGGATGCTCTCAAAGCAGCAGTTTGAGCAGCTCTTCTGGGGCCTTGAAGTTGTGCTCCTAGAGAACAATGTTGCAGTTGAGGTCATTGACAAAATAAAATCCGACCTTGAGGAGGAGATAGTGGGCAAGCCCCTTTCAAGGGCAGGAATTCAGAAGACAATAGAGGGCGCCCTGAAAAGGAGCATAGAATCCCTTTTTGATGTTCCAAAGATAGACCTTCTCAGGAAAGTTAAGGAGAAGAAGCCATTTGTCATAGTGTTCCTCGGGATAAACGGCTCAGGCAAAACAACAACCATAGCAAAGATTGCAAGCATGCTCAAGGCAAACGGAATAACATCTGTGCTTGCAGCAGGAGACACATTCAGGGCAGCTGCAATAGACCAGCTTGAGAAGCACGCCAACAACCTCGGCATAAGGATGATAAAGCACCAGTACGGAGATGATTCCGCTGCAGTCGCATTCGATGCTGTGAAATACGCGGAGGCCCACGGCATAGATGTTGTTCTGATAGACACTGCGGGAAGGATGCACTCCAACGCAAACCTCATGGATGAGCTGAAAAAGATTGTCAGGGTCTCAAAGCCGGACATGAAAATATTTGTGGGAGAGGCGATAACAGGCAATGACTGCGTGGAGCAGGCGAGGAGCTTTGACGAGGCAGTGGGCATTGACGGCATAATACTCGCCAAGGCAGATGTCGATGAGAAGGGCGGGGCAGCAATCTCAATAAGCTATGTCACAAGAAAGCCAATACTTTATCTCGGCACAGGCCAGAAATACTCTGACCTGCAGGCATTTGACTCAAAAAAGATAGTTGAGAGCATAGGATTATAATTAGAATTCATTCCTTCTCTTTCACAAATTCTATCCTGTCCTCAATGAAAATCCCCTTTGAGAGCTTGACAGGCCGCCAGCTGTCAATCACAAGCTCTGCGCCCAGCCAGTCAGCAAGCTCCCCGGGATTTCCAATTGTAGCTGAGAGCCCGATGAGCTGAAGATTTTTTATCTTGTCCCTTAAGATTGTTATCAGGATTTCAAGAGTGGGGCCTCTTGATGGATCATTGAGGAGGTGAATCTCGTCGATTATCACAACAGAAATCATGGAAAGCCAGGGCGCCTTGTGCCTTATCAGCGAGTCAAATTTCTCAGAAGTGCAGATTATCATGTCATAAGCTGCAAGGTAAGGGTCATCAGAGTCAAGGTCGCCGATTGAGAGCGCGATTTTTATCAGATGCGCATATTTTTTCTTGAACTGCCTGAACTTCTCTGATGCAAGCGCCTTAAGCGGAACAATATAGACGGCTTTCTTGCCCGGATGATTGAGCAGGTTGTTGAGCATCGCAAGCTCAGCAACAAGAGTTTTTCCCGAAGCAGTAGGAGTGCAGACAAGAAGGTTCTTTCCCTCGAGAAGCCCTGCCCCTATTGACTTGCGCTGGGCGGGCCTCAGCTCGCTTATGCCCTCCCTGTAAAGCACCTCGTAAAGATGCGGATGAATTTTTTTCCTGATTTTCTCAAGCGTCATTTCTGCCTCTATTCCTGCGTCTCACTTCATGTGCTTTGGCATGCCCTATATAAGAATTGCTGTCTATTTCCTTTTCAGCACTTCATACCATAATACCGCATACAGTATCACAAAGAGGGCGACAAAATACCAGACATACTGCCTGATAAATGCTGAGATGTAGGCGCCGATTATTATTCCAAACAGCACCAGCACTGCCTTCACCAGCGCAAAATCACAGATGCTCAATTTCCTGATTTTCTTTTCTGCCCAGCGTATCATTCGCATGAGACCACCTCAGTTTAACTAAATCCTTCCATCTTTTAAACTTTCTGGCAAAATCGCTGCAGAAACTAATTTAAACCTTTATCCATTTCTCTAATGCGATGCTTCAAAACATTCAGGACATTAAAACTTTAGATGAGGTCTGGGAATATGTTCATAAGCTTAACAGGAAGCACTTTCCTGATAATGACTTAATGCCTATCCTGGGAAATGGAAGAACATTCAGGCCTAAAGTCATGTTTATGTTCATAAACCCAACAGCCAGGAACATTAGCTCAAGCAGGGAGTGGAAAGGCCCAAGATTTCCATTCATAGGGACAAAGCAGGTATGGAGAGTGTTCCATAAGGCAGGGCTTTTTGACGATATGTTGATGGAAGAGATAGAGCATAGTTCTGACTGGAGTATTGAGTTTACAAATCAGATTTTAGGATTCTTACAGAAAAAAGGTTTCTATCTTACAAATGTAGTTAAATGCACAGAATATGATGCAACACTTCCAAATTCTAAGAAAATAAAATTATTTCTTCCTTTATTGATGAAAGAGATAGAAATTGTGCAACCTGAATATATTGTAACCTTTGGCTTGATTCCCTTTGAAAGACTTACAGGCAAAAAAATTAAGTTAATTGAGCACTATGTGGATATTAATAAAAATAAGAAGTTAAAATTTTATGAATTAAAAATCAATTCTTTCAAAACAACTTTCAAAATAAAAGTGATTCCATGTTATTTTCCAGTTGGAAGAGGAAATCCGAGAAAGGCAGTTGAAATTTTAAAAATGGTTAACGCTTTATAGGCTCTTATTATAATTAGCGCATGCAAAAGATTTATTAAAAATCACGCCGGGTCTAAAACCCCGCACACAAAAAATCCTTATGGATTTTTATGTAGCTCCGAGCAGCGAGTTTTGTTACTTATCAAAAATTAACTGTGTTTAACAATTTTGTAGATAAAACCCACTAAATAATTCTTCGGAACGATTCTAATTATTTCTCCCTGTTTCAAATTTTTGATCAACTTTGCAAACTCTTCATCTGTATCTGAATGTGCCAATATGTATTCTGCAAACACGGAATCCTTTTTCTGTTCCCAACTGCCTGGAATGATGTAATATGTGTTTCTTCTATACCGTTCTCGAGCTTCTTCAAAGAGTATATTAGCATTCATACCGCCAAAGTATGGGCAAATAATGGCTTTAATATTGGAATCCTTCATCAAGGAACATGCTCGCAGTACATCTAGTTCATCTGAGACTACAATCTTTCCTTGAGAATTAGGAACTATATTTTGATCAAAAAATTTATCATAGTTGTCTATTATGCGGGAATGTCGGGAATATTCTTCTTGTAATTCTAACGCTTCATTTTCAGTAAATTGAGCTAATGCAGAAAGTGGAGCTAGTACTTCCTTATGCTTTTTTATAGACTCTCTAAACTCTTTTGTTATATCCAAATATCCCGGAATAAAATTTCCTTTCTCACTTAATATAAATACTTCTCCTTCGATGGAATCCTTCTCTCTCAAGGCATCTTTACAAGAGGGAACTATTCTTTTATATTTACAAACCTCTATTTCTAAATTCATTTTTATCACCCTATAGTGGTGTATTATAATAGTAATATTTATAAGTTATTAATCACTAGCAATGGTTAATGATAGAACAACTGAAAAAAACAGGAGTAACTGAATATGAAGCAAAAGCATATTTGGCTTTATTAGAAACAGGTCTAAGCGGAGGCATGGAAATATCTAAAAAATCAGGCGTCCCAAAAACAAGAGTTTACGATGTTCTTAAAGTTCTAGTCGAGAAAGGACTGGTTAATATGATTCAAGAGAAGCCGATGATTTTCAAAGCAGTCAAGCCAGAAATTGGACTGAAGTATTTATTTGAAAGAAAAATTGAGGAAATGAAAAAAGCTGAAATAGAAACATTTGAAGCTTTAAGTACTATAAAAGCAAAACCAGAAGCAGTTGCAAAAGTGCATGAAAAATTAACTACAGTTTTGGGATATGAAAAGATGTACTCCTTAAGTGTAGATTGGTTTAACGAATCAAAAAAGGAAATTTCTATATTTTCTGTTGGTGAAAAAATTCCGTATTCTTTGAAAATAGCTATCAAACGAGCAGTTGCTAGAGGTGTTAACTGCAGATTAATCGTTACAAAGAATAATAGCAAAAATAGGCATATTTTAAGAGAGCATGCTAGCTTAGGTCTTAAGTTAAAGCATTATCCATCAAGCGGTGAATGGACTTTTCTAGTTTCTGATAAAAAGAGGGCTATGATAAATATAAGAAATCCTGAAGTTAAAGAAGAAAGAATTTCAATATTTTTTGAAATTCCTGATTTAGCTAAAAGTTTAAGTGAATATTTTGAAATTTTATGGAAAAAGTCAAAGAGCATTAAATTTTGATAAAGCTGATTCTTTTTAAACAACAGAATTTCACCAATCTCTGATGAGGAGGCAAGTAGAATTTTGTGTGCTCAAAAACCGCCCTATAACCTTATTTAGCTCATACGGTGCCATAGGATAGCCCAATAATTATCTGGCTTTCCTTTCCAAGTTCAAGCTTCAGAATACTTAAGCATAAAAACATCTGCGAGTAATGAGTTAAGAATCCTCATTAGATTACCCCAATGAGGATTAAAACCTTTTTTCTTTTTCCCGCCTTTTTTGAGCAGTTCATATGTTTTATACTGATAATCCGCGTATTTGTTATTTTCAAAATTATAGAATAGCTCATAGGCTGCGCGGAGGCATGCCTTGGTCTCTCTCAGAATTTCAATATCTTTTTTATTATCAGCAGCTCTCAGTGCCCATTTCAACTCATCACACATCTTTTCGAGTCGGTCAAGCATCAGATAATAAATCGGCGTTCTCCTGAAATCTGAATGTCCACTCTTCATAATTGTCCTTTGACAGAAATTGATTAGCTTTTTTATGTTTCGATCTAATGCAGTTATCTTTTGTCCATTCTCTGTTTCGGCAAGTTCTATCAGCAATAGAAAAACCCTGCGCATAATGACATCAAAGCCCTCTGAAGACTCATTTGTTATATCTTTGATAAGAATGCGGTCTTTTTTCTGCTCTACAATCTCAAATCCTATAAGTTTTTTGTCTATAATATCGATTAGTTCTTCAACCTGTTTATTGTCAGAAGTAGTTATGCTAACTTCATCAATCCCCAGCCTATACAGCCCCTGCATTACCTTAATAATGCAACGACGATAGTCCTCTCCTTTGATATGAACTTTTTGAGTGGCACCTTTAGAAGGGCAGATAACAGCATTATTTCCTACAATCTCAAGAAATGCAGTTCTGGTCTTATCTAATCCCGCCTGCTTTACCCACTGGATTGGCAAAGTGATGGTGTAGGATTTCCTGTCTTTTGGGCCCTGGGCTGTAATCCTCTTTTCCATCCGGGTAATTAACCGTCCCTTATATTTAAGCTTTACTGTGTAATAATGTATAATATTACAATTATTTTGTTTTAATTTAAATTATATATACTTCTATTGCCTTCTAATAATTGGTGATGAACATCAGTAAAATGAATGGCGACAACTTGGAGAAGGAATCCTTGGAAGCGAAGCTTGATGAAGTTAACATTCCTAAACCTGAGGAACTTGTCAGAAAGGCAACTGGAATGTCTCAAGCTTATGGGCTGCTCTTTGCAGAATTTGATAGGATAATGTATGCTCCATTCAAGAAAAAAAAGAATCCTGACGAAACTTTGGAGATTGAGAAAAAATTATTGATACAAGAAACATCCTCTGACTTTTTCATAGAGGCTTTGCTTTCCACGCAAAAAGAAGTGTATTACAATACTGATCAAGCAATTACAATCCACAACGACGAAATTTGGATTGATGAGGATGGTTACGCCGAGGAAATGGGTGACTCGACAAATGCTCGAGTTGATTCTTTATTTGAAGATAAATCATACATAGGCATGTTCTATGGAAGAGCTTTGACATTTTTTGATAATGTGGTTATTCAGTCCGGACAAGATGGAATTGAAGATATTTTAAATGAAAAATTCGAAGATAACAAAGGCTATTACATACATTTATCCAACATGAAAAACACAACAATAAGAGAGATTAATTCTTTATGCGTTTATGATGGAAAACTTTACACGCTTGTAAATTATTACAATAAGGAGCATGGTGTTGTTGAACTTGTCAAAAAAGATTACGGTTTGGGATTGGGAAAAGAGGTAAGGCACTATGATGTAAAGCACAATAATAGTTGGCAGGGTTTTTTCCTTCCTGATGGGAAATTCTTAAGTAGTGTGCATCTGGACTTTTTGGATTTAGACGATGAGAAGATTAAGGGTACAGATAAGCATGCAGGGATAATACATAAGGTTGTTCTTTTGGATTATAAAAAAGATTATGCTGATGTCGCATACTCGGGGGACTTTAAAGAGATTGAGTTTGCAAGGATTGATTTGAAAAACTGCAAAGCAGAAACAAAAATTCTGATATCCGGGCCTAATAATAATTATGCACCACTGGATGTTGTCAGAAGCAGGAAAATGGACGACGCATTGAAACTATGGCACAGGGGATTAAAAAGAATCAAGAACACTTAAAGCAAACGCAAGTGAAAAAGAGCACATCACAAGCTTTATAAACCAGCGCAAGATTCCCAAATAAATCTGAGATGTGGGCAGCGGCTTGCCTGAATCAGAATCAACAAAATAATGGAGGCCAGAAAAATGTCTTTATACAAGCATATCAGGGAGAGCTGGAAGAATCCCAGCCCGGAATACAGCGCAATTCTAAGGAACCGTCTTATACAGTGGAGAAAGGAATCTGCCAGCGTCAGGATAGAGAGGCCAACCCGCCTTGACAGGGCAAGGGCAATCGGCTACAGGGCCAAGCCAGGCATCATAATGGTAAGGCAGAGGGTAATGAGGGGCGGAAGGAAAAAGCTCCAGATAAGGAAGGGAAGAAGGCCCAAGAGATACGGCAGGAGGAAAGCTCTCGGCATGAGTTATCAGTATGTCGCAGAGCTAAGGGCGCAGAAGGCCTTCCCAAACCTTGAAGTGATAAACTCATACTATGTTGCGCAGGATGGAAAGAGTTACTGGTACGAGATACTGATGGTTGACAAGGAGAGCCCGTCAATAAAGAACGATTCTCTGCTCTCTTGGATATCCAGGCCTAGCCACAGGCACCGCGCAGTCCGCGGGCTTACGCATGCCGCGAACAAATCAAAGATGTAAACTCTTTTTTTTAATTTATTTTCAAGAACTTTCTACTGAATATCATCGCTAATTATCTCGCTATTTACCACGCTTTCAAGCGCTATCAAATCATAAAAGCTTTTCTCATGTTCCCTTCCTAACTTTAATATTGTGTGTTTCAGGCCTGGCAGGTATCCATCGGGAATGCTGAAATCTGTGGTTCTTATGTTTTCACACATCTTCAGCGCCATGTCAATCATAAAGTAGTCCTTGAACACACTCGCACAATTGTTGCTCTTCTCAAAAATGCTCCTGTAAGCAGGGTTTGCAATGCGCTTTAGATAAAGTGAGGCGATTATTGCTGAATTCCCATAAAGGTCCAGATTGTTTAACGGGTCAAATTCAGGATACTTTTCCTCAAGACTGAAAAGCTTCTCATGGACAATCAAGTCCCTGAGAGCATTCTCTACTGTGAAAAGGGAGTCCTGAGCGTTTTTTATCTTCACAAACAACGCATCCTTTCCTTCAGGTTTATGGAGAGAATAATTGTCCAGGATTTCCTCCCATTCCTCCTTTTCATGATATTCCTTGTGTATTATGCTGTGCCTCTTTCTCCTGGACATGTCTGATGGGATGTCATCTCCTTCTATTATTTTGCATATGACATAATTCACATCACTTATCAGTTCGCTGGAAAATGAATACACTCCTGTAGGTATGTATACGCTCCTGCCGTTGCGCATCACGTACTTAGAAGAAAAGGTCTCAAATTGGAAAATTTTCATGAACTCTGCAATTTTCTTTTCCTCTTTTTTAATTAATGCATGATCTTCTAACAGCTTTTTCTCGAGGTCTGGCTTTTCTTTCTTTTCAGGCACTTCTGCCAGCTTCTCTTCAGGCAATTCCACTTTTTTGTGCTCTTTCCCAGCCATGTTCCCTTTTAGAAAATTATAGAATATAAATCTTTCCAGAAATATGGCTCTGTCCAGAAATGCGCAAGACCCTGTCTTTGCGCTGTTGCGTCCGGGCGACTCTAATCAGCCCCTGAGCGAAGCGAAGATTTGGGACAGAGCCCAGAAACTTCTTTAGTCAGCAGCAAAAATTTCAGAATCATGGACGTCGAAAATTCCCAGGCGGGCCCCTGCATCCAGCCAGCCGTGGGCATAGTTCAGCGAGGCGAATGCAGTCACCCAGTCGCCCTTGTCATAGTAATGCTTCGCATCTAAGTAATAGCCTTCAGCCATCTGAAGAATTTCTTCCCTCTCCCTTGAGAGAGAGGTCCTGTTATGGCTCTTTTTGGCTTCAGAAAGGGCCTTCCCAGTTATCTCAAAATATTTCAAAAGCTTTTCTTTTGTTATCAGGTTTTTCATTGCCTGTGGACTCAATCTCTACTGGGCATATTCTCGACTTCGTCCAGGATGTCCTGGGCGCCCTGCTCCTCAATTATACAGCCCCTTCTCCCGCAATAAGGGCATACTTTCGGAATTCTCTTTCCTGATTTTGGCTCAAACCTGAAGTTGCATGATGTGCAGATGTATCGTGTCATAAAAATGTAGATTAATATACTTATTTATAAATTTTGCGATTGGGGGTTTTCAGGCCTTTGGGCTGCTGGATAGGTGCCTGACTGCATGAAAACCTTGTCTGTTTTCACTGCAAATCCATGCTCAGAAGCGAGAATCGAGTCAGAGTCCATCTTTGCAGTGCCATAGCAGACAACCTCACCCTTTAGAGTAAGCACCGCCACGGTATCCTCAGGGCATATGCCTGACTCAAGCCGTGCGATTCCCGGCACATTGAGGTTTGCGCCGTGGCAGAGGGTGTCAACTGCATTATCTGAAACATAAATCTTGGGAAGGCAGTCCAGGATCTGCTCTGCCGGCTTTATGACCTTCCTTATGAATGTCTCATTGCCTTCTTCCCTCCAGAACCAGAAGGCATCTGCAACATCCTGAAGGGTGAAAAGCTCCCTGTCAGTGAAGTGGGCAACCTTTGTCCTTCTCAGTTGTGACATGCTCGCGCCCCAGCAGTTCTTCTCCCCGAAGTCATAGATGAATTTCCTTATATAAGTGCCTGCCTCGCAGCCAATCCTAAAAAGAACGTCCCTGCCATCTATTTCCATGACATCGATATAGTAAACAGACCTCTTCCTGAAGACCCTCTTGACAGCAGACCTGACAGGCGGCTTCTGGTTGATAACCCCCACAAACTCAGAAAGCTTAATCCTGACTTCATCCTCAGGAACATCAGAATGAAGATGCATAAGTGCAACATACTCCTTCCCTGCAGTCAGGAGAAGATGGGCAAGCCGTGTCGCATTCCCAAGCGCTATAGGAAGAACTCCAGTGACTTTAGGGTCAAGGGTTCCTGAATGCCCTGCCTTTTCAATCCCAAGTATTCTCTGGAGATAATCGCTCACCTGGTGGCTTGTAGGGCCCGACGGCTTGTCAAGGTTTATCACGCCGAAATTTATCAGCTCCTGGACAGAGCGCTTCTCGGGACAGCATCCGAAATTCTCATCAGTGGGGATGTCCCTTCTCACAAGAAGAACCCTCCTCTTAAGCTCAAAGGGCAGCTTCTTCTCCTTCTCAGAAAGGGCCTCCTCTTCTGGCTCATCATAACTCACGCTAAAGCCAGTTCTCTTCGCTTCCATACTAAAGAGTGCATATTATGTTTTTAATAAACTTTTGCTAAGATAATTTAAGGATAGGCAATTGCATCCTAAGGTCGAAACTCAATAAAGGGAACTATTGAGTGCGCAAGAGGAATTAAACCTGATATGGTGCTGTTAATCTCTCCCGAATACTTGGAGGGACTAAATTTTAGTGCAACGATGCGAAGGAAAACATTTAGAGTTAAAGCAAACTCTGGGATTGCGGGGTGGGTACGGAAGCGCGCGCTTTATTAATAGGTTTTCGAGCCTTTTCGCAAATTTTTTAAATAGCCTTATTTATAAATGAATTATGAATCAACAGATCTTAGAATTATTAAAGACCAGCAAAGAGATTATTAAGGATTGTTCTTTACCAAATGGTGCAATTATTGCTGCAAATTCTACTAAATCTTATTTTCCAAAAGAAACAAAGTATTACAAATTTGTTTGGCCAAGGGATGCTATGTACACATGTATTGCAGCGAACATACTTGGATTAAAAATTCATGAAAAATTTTTCAATTGGTGTATGAAAGCAGAAGGTTGGAAACAAACAGGATTATTTTATGAGAAATATTGTATTAATGGAAAGAAAGCATTATATCATTTTCAACCAGACCAAACAGGAAGTATCCTCATAGCAATTTATGATTATTATAAAAATAACAAAAAAAATTACAGAAAATATGAAGAACTTATAAAAAAGTCAGCAAATGGTTTGAGTAAGGTGTGGAATAAAAACCATTTTAAATTAGTAACCCAAGATTTATGGGAAGAAAGACTATGTTTCCCTGATTTAAAAGATAATTTTACATACTCTTTGGCAATCTGTGCGAAAGGCTTAGAATGTGCAAATAAATTAATCCCGAACAAAACATGGGAAAAAACTTCAAATGAAATGAAAAAAGTATTACTAAAAAATTTCAAAAATAATTTTTATCGTTCTTTTGGAAAGATAAATGATGAAAGAATTGATGCATCTTTGTTGGGTTTAGTATGGCCATCAGAATTAATTTCTACCAAAGATGAAAGAATGAAGAAAACAGTAGAACTGATTGAGGATAAAATTATTAAAAATTGGAGAATTTATCGTTATGAAAATGATGAATATGACGGTTGGATGTACAAAAAGAAAACGCATAGAAAAAAAGGAGCTGGTTATTGGCCATTATTGAATTTTTGGATGACTATTTATCATCTAAAAAACGGGAACAAAAATAAAGCATTAAAATATTATAATAAAGTTCTCAAGGATATGAAAAATAAAAAATACCTCCCAGAACAATTTTTCAATAATAAAATTCAGGTTTCAGTATCTCCTCTTTGCTGGTCTCATTCTATGTTTGTTATTGCATCAAAGGAACTAAAATTCATCTAGGCTCTCGGCGAAAGGGCAATTGATTTTAACAACTATTAAGCGCAAAATTTGTATCTGAAATATTTTTCATTAAAGCGACTTTTCATGACAACATTTATATTCTTATTATCCTTTTGTTCAGTCCATCGGGGTGGTCAGCATGAATGAATTTGTTGAGCTCATAAAATCAAGAAGGTCAATAAGGGGCTATGAGAAGAGGCCCATTTCAAAGGAGATACTCTCTGACATAATAGATGCTGCGCGGCTGGCGCCCTCGGCAAACAATATGCAGCCATGGGAGTTCACTGTGATAACAGAAAAGGCAACCCTCGCAGGCATCGCAGACCTGACAAACTGGGGAAAGTTCATAAAAGAGGCCGCAGCAGCAATTATTGTCTCGGGAAACAGCGAGAGTCCCCACATAGTCGAGGACTGCAGCGCGGCAACAGAAAACATACTCCTTGCTGCCAGGGCATACAAAGTGGGAAGCTGCTGGGTGGCCGGCTACAAGCGGGCGTATTCAGAGCATATACAGAAGCTGCTTGGAATGCCGAAGGAGCAGGAGGTAGTTTCAATAATAGGGCTGGGCTACTATTACGCAAATCCCGAGCCAATCAACAAGAGGCCCCTTGAGAAGGTGCTTCACTGGGAAAAATACTGATTTTTCATCTCTGAAAATAATAAAGATTATAAACGATGTTAACTTTAGAACTGCAAATATAGCAAATCACATTAATAATCGGAACTTTATTTCATCTGTAATATGTGATTTGCTTATTAGGAAATCACTTTGCAAATATTTTGATATGCAAATATTAAAGTTATTTCCTATAAATAACATTGTGGGGGAAATCTTATGGCAAAGAAAAAAGTGGCGAATACAACATCTGGAAAGAGCTCATTGAACATGGATGAAAACATTGAGTCGCTGCTCTGCTATCTCGGAGGCTGGGTAACAGGAATAATCTTCCTGGTTCTTGAGAAGAAGAACAGGAATGTGAAGTTCCATGCCTGGCAGTCCATAATAACCTTCGGAATCCTAAGCATAATTGGAGCAATATTCTCTGTTATTCCCATAATCGGCTGGCTCATTGCACGGGCAGCATGGGTGCTTTTCTTCATCCTGTGGATTGTGCTTATGATTAAGGCATACAACAAGGAGAAGTGGCTTGTCCCCATAATTGGCGACATAATTGAGAAAAATATCAAATATTAAATTTTATTTTTTTTATTATTATCTTCTTCTATTTTACCAGCCCTCATCCTGCCTTTTTATCAAGCCGTCAATGTTGAAGTATCCGCTCTAAATGAAGTAGTTCGCTAGACAATTATTAAAATCAAGAAAAAACAAATATTTATATATTAATATATATAAATATATGAATATGAATGAAGATTTGAGAATTTTAAAGGCAATTTCTGATGAAACCCGCCTTAAAATAGTTAAACTGCTCTTATCTGGCGAAAAATGCGTCTCTGAAATAACTCCCCTTATTGGCAAAAGCCAGTCCAACATCTCAATACAGCTTTCGCATCTAAAGAATGCAGGGGTTGTGGAATCAAGGCGCCAGGGAAAAAAGGCCTATTACTCTCTCTCAAGCGAGAAGGCGATAAAGATGATTAATGCCCTCTCTGAAATTCCTGAGATAAATGCAGCTGATTTTGTGGAAGAGGTGTAAAATGGAAAAGAGGGAAATTATTGCTGTTGCAGCATTGGCGATAATGATGGCTCTCGCAGCGGGCTGCTCAAAAAGCCCGGTAAATCCGCCGCAAAAATCCAACGGCAGCACTGTCCTGGTTTACCTTTTCTGGGGAGATGGCTGCCCGCTCTGCGCAGCTGAAGAGCAGTTTCTTTTGGAGATAGGGCCCAAATACAATCTTGATGTCAGGAAATATGAGGTCTGGCACAACCAGAGCAACATGGAGATTTTCAGGAAGATGGCTGCTGCATACGGCGTTTCAGCAAATGGAGTGCCCATGACCTTCATAGGGGAATCATATTTTGTGGGGTTCAGCGACGCGATAAAATCGCAGATTGAATCAAAGATAATCTTCTGCACAGAATACAACTGCACAGACCCTGGGGAAAAGCTGAGGTGAGAGGCATGAAAATAAAGAAGGTTGATGTGCTTGGAATCGGATGCAAGCAGCTTGAGGAGAATGCAAAGGCGGCAGTAAGCGAACTAAAGATAGCAGCCAAGATAAACAACGTGACAGACACAGTGGAAATCGCGGGATACGGGGTGCTGAAAGCCCCTGCACTTGCAATAGACGGCGTAGTCAAATGCTCTGGAAGGATACCCTCTGTCCTTGAGATAAAGGGCTGGCTGAAATAGCGAAAGGAGAGTTATAGAAAGCGGACAAATGAGGAGATGGCAATGGAGAATAACTTTTATGACTTGATAATAGTGGGCGCTGGTCCGGCAGGGCTTCAGCTGGCAAGGGAGCTGGTGAATTCAAAATACAAAATTCTTATTCTTGACAGAAAAAAATCTGCCGGCGATGTTCAATACAACACTGCCGGGAGCTTCATAAACCCGAAGCAGTGGCAACTGCCTGAAGAGGTGCTCCATCCTATTCACAAGATGATGCTATTCTCAAAGAATGAGAGGGTGGAAAAGCAGGGACTCGGCTATGTGATAAACAGGAGAAAACTTCTCAACTTCCTTGAGCGCGAGTGCAGGAAGAATCCGAACCTAGAAATTGAATACTCTGCAGAAGTCAGGGATGCTAAAACAGAGAATTCAGAAATAAAGGAGATTTATTACTTCAAAAGGGGCAGGAAAATTACAGCCAGGGCAAGGATTTATGCTGACTGCTCAGGCACGAGCGCAGTTCTAGGCAATATGCTCGGGCTCGCCCAGGAAAAGCCCCTCCTGGCATTAGGCATTGAATATGTAGTTCCCCTGAAAGAGGGAGCTGACGAGATTGATTTGTTCATTCAGTCCTCATTGAAAGGCGGCTACGGATGGATATTCCCGCTGAACAATTCAAGGGCGATAGTTGGCTATGGAACCTTAGAGATTGAGCGCTTTCCTATTGTTGAAAAAGCCATCAAGAGCATGTGGAGCATTCCCAGAGTTGCAGAAAGATGCAAGCGCAAGCCCTATGAAAAAAACATCGGGCTGCTTAGAACAGGAGCCCCCCTTGAAAGATTAGCCAAGAATAACCTCATCATAATAGGAGACACTGCCCTGCAGGCAAACCCCCTTGTAGGAGAGGGCATAAGGTTTGCAATGGACTCAGCAAGAATGGCGGCAAAATGGGTGCGAAAGGCGCTTGAAAAAAACCGCCCAAAACTCCTGCAAAACTACACAAGGGACTGGAAAAGAAAATATTACAGGAAATACTGGCTTGCCTTCGAGATTCAGAACCGCCTCAGGGAAACGACATCAGATGACAATTTCATGGACCGCGCTGTGAAGGGCATGGAAATGCTTTCTAATCATGAATTTTGCCGGCTTCTGTCAGGAGATGTAACCCACTTTTTCATGTTTCGGCTGAGAATTAAGCGGCTCCTGAAAAAGAAGATTAATCGCCTCAAAAAATTTATTGGGCTTACCAGCGGTTGACTGTGGATTCGACATTTGCAGCCCATTTCCTGACTGTATCCCTCAGCCGGGCCTTTATCTCGCGCTTCTCCACAGGCGCGTAATAGAATCTGTAGCCGCCGTTTCTGAGGTTTTCCTGGAAGCGCTTCATGAGATTCCTCTCGAAAAGCCGCTTCATTGACTTTTGGATAACAGTTCTTTCTTTTCCTGCTTTTTCAGCTATTTCATTTACAGTGAGATTTTTTCCTTTTTGTTCAAGCATAAAATTATAAATAAAATAATCTGTTTTGTTGAGGTCAAAGCTGCACATCAAAAGCTCCTCAAACCTTATTGCCTTGCAAGCAAAAGACATCAATTTGAATCGCCTCCTCACTTCTTGAAGATTTCAGGATGCTTCTTTATGAGTTGTTCTATACTCGCTTTGAAAACCAGCTTGGGCATGTAGCCGACAAGCCGCTCAATCTCCCTGTTCTTGTACACAAGCACGAGCGAGGGAATGCTCTGCACCCCATATGCTGAAGCCATCTCAGGCATCTCCTCTGTAGAAAGCTTTACAAATTTTAGCAGGCCATCATACTCCTTCGCGACATCCTCAAAAACAGGCGCCATAATCTGGCATGGCATGCACCACGAAGCCCAGAAATCTATCAATACCGGAATATCGCTTTTGTTCACTTCTGAAACAAAATTTTCTTTTGTCAAATATGTAATCATCCTTTTTCTTCCAGTGCATTTTTTTTAGCACTAGTGCAAGGGTATCACACACCCATTAATAAACATAATGGAGTAGTGCTATACACAGATTCAAAAATTCACAGCCGCCAGGGAATTCAGGGGTTAACCTTCTTTTTCAGCGAAAACCAAGAGATAGCAATATGACTGCTGGAAAAACTACTTTTCAGCAGCAAAAATTATTTAAAAAAAGGCGGCAAATGCTCAGGCATGACACACATCAACATTGAAATCAAGGCAAGATGCAATAATCCTGAAGAGATAAGAGAAATCCTGAAATCACAAAATGCCGACTACAAAGGGCTTGACTCTCAGATAGATACCTATTTCAAAGTCAGCAATGGAAGACTCAAATTAAGGGAAGGAAACATTGAAAATGACCTGATTTATTATGAGAGGGAAAATGAGAAAGGGCCTAAGCAGTCCAACATCATCCTTTACAAGACCGCCCAGAATTCCCAGATAAAGGAGATTCTTGAAAAATCATTGGGCACGCTCGCAGTTGTGGACAAGCAGCGGGAGATATACTTTATTGACAATGTGAAGTTCCACATAGATAACGTCAGGAATTTGGGAAGCTTTGTGGAAATAGAGGCCATTGACAGGGACGGCACAATAGGCATAGAAAAGCTGACTGAGCAGTGCAACTATTACATGAATCTCTTCAAAATAGAAAAGAATGATTTGATAGACATTTCTTACAGCGACATGATGCTGAATAAAAATGACATTCTCCCAAAATAAATCCAGCTAAAGCTGGGGTGGTTTTGGCACTGCCGAATTCTGAATTAGACATAACATAGCACTTAACCGAAGTCGCCGAAGTATAGCATAGGCGATTTGGACGGAGCGAACTGCAAGTGAGCGTAGTCGGTTAATGCGTGTTATATTCTCCGAAGGACAAAAATTTAGTGCAACGTTCTGAAGGAAAATTTTTGAGTTGTTGGCAGTAAATTAAAAAATTGGTTGGCGAGATATTGTAACCACTTTAAAGAAAGTAAAGATTTATAAAGATAAAGTTTATTCCTTATTATATGAGTGGTGGCAAATTTTATCTAGGAACAAATGAAGATGAATTTAAAAGAATTATAGATGCATATACAGACAAAAATGTTGAAATAGAAAGAATAACTAAAATTCGTAGAAAATATTCGCCAAAATACAGCATTGATGGCAAAGTTGCAACGATTCAAGGAAGGCAAATTCATGTTGATTATTTACCAACAATTGACGCGATGTTAGAAACAAATAACAGATATGAGCATCCTAAAGAAGTAGTGGGTTCTGCATTATTTAAAATCGAGAGAGATCAATGCTTATTTTTAACAGATTCAAAAGATCCAAATTTGCAAAGAGTTTATGAATCTCATCAAAAGGAAGCAGATGAATTAGCAGACAGATTGTGGAAAATGAATACAGAAGAATTTTATTATCAATGGAGTCATGCTCAGGCAAAAGTTTTATCAGTTTCTTTTGCAACTGTTTTTGGTCAGACTTATGGTGATTGGAGAAAATCGCTTGCCGAGCCGACCCCCAAATAATATTCTCTGCCAACAATTGAATATAACATATATTAAATGTACTTTTGTTACGTTTAATCGGATAATTTTCATTCAATTATTATAAAAATTCAAAATAAAAAACCCCGTTCCCTGTTCTTCTTCATTGCCTCAGCAACTTTCTGGACTGCAACAATGTCAGCTGCCTTCCTCATGCTGACTCCCTTTTCTTTGTATACCTTGTAAATCCCGTCAAACGCATTCTTCATCAGCTTCTCGAGCTTCCTGTTGACCTTCTCCTCTTCCCAGTATTTCTTCCTCCTGTTCTGCAGCCACTCAAAATAGCTCACAGCAACTCCCCCTGAATTTGCGAGGATGTCGGGAATCACAGGAATGTTTTTCTTCAGCAGGATTTCATCTGCCTCTATTGTGGTGGGGCCGTTTGCGAGCTCCAGCACAAGCTTTGCCTTTATCCTGCCTGCGTTCTGCTCTGTTATCTGCTTCTCAAGCGCAGCAGGCACCAGCACATCAACATCCAGCTCAAGTATCTCCTCATTTGTGATGTTCCTGCTATTTTCAAAATTTATCACAGAGCCGGTTTTCTTCTTGTGCTCTGTAACAGCATCAATGTCAATCCCGTTTTCAGAATAGATTCCGCCTTTTGAGTCGCTGACTGCCACAACCTTGAAGCCTGCTTTATAGGCCAGCTTTGCGAAGCCGTAGCCGACATTTCCGAAGCCCTGGACAGCCACTGTCAGTGCGCCCTTGCGCTTTACAGCCTTCATCTTCTTCAATGCCCTCTCAAGCACAAAGAGCCCTCCCCTTGAGGTTGCGAGGTCCCTGCCCTTTGAGCCGAACCTTTCAACTGGCTTGCCGGTGATTACTGCAGGAGATTTCTTCCCTGTTATCTTCTCATACTCGTCAAGCATCCAGGCCATTATCTCTGCATTTGTTCCCACATCAGGAGCAGGCACGTCAACGTCAGGACCTATAATCATATGTATGGCTCTTATGTAGCCCCTGCTCAATTTTTCAAGTTCTGCTTTTGAGAGCTCCTTGGGGTTTACAATGACGCCGCCCTTTGAGCCCCCAAATGGGATTCCCACAACTGCGCACTTCCAAGTCATCCACATTGCCAATGCCTTGACTTCTTCTGGAGTAACATCCTGGTGGAATCTTATTCCACCCTTGAATGGGCCCCTGCTGTCATTGTGCTGGACCCTGTAACCGGTGAATATCCTTACTGTGCCGTTGTCCATCTTCACAGGTATCTTTACCTCAAGGAACCTCTTCGGCTCCTTAAGCATGGCATAGATACCCTTGTCCAGCTCCAGGATTTCAGCAACATCGTCAAACTGCTTTTGCGCGATTTCAAAAGGATTCATAGTGCCGCCTCATCTTTTTTGTTTTTTTGATTATTTTTGGTAGGGCATAAGTGCAACACACCTGATTAATAAACTTGATGGAATTGTGCTTTTAGTTTATCATTAAATTCACAATTGCGAAAAATATTTTTCTATCTCAGAATCAATTTTCTCATGGATTTCCTCTGGGCTCAGGAGAAAATCCCTTGAGATTTCATCCTTGGCATTTGCCTTTGTCTCTTCTGAAAAGTCAGAGATGAGGAGATTCTCAAGCCTTTTTGCCTGTTTAAAATAGTTCTCTCCCGCATGCCTGTTGCACTCAATTTTTACCCAGCCCTCAACTTTTGTCCTTCCTGGAGCGCGTTCCTCACAAAGAGCCCTGAAAACCGACGCCGCTTTCTCCTGATATTTAGCAGATGATTCATGCCCGTCAAGAATGCTCCCCCTTGTGTAAATCCTCTCTTTTTTTATCATAACAAGAAGCCGTCCGATTTCCCTGGGGACGTCCAGGTAGAAAACAAGGTCAGGACGCGGAAGCCCCAGCGTGTCATATTCCATCTGCTCTATTAGTGAGATGCATTTCCATGCTTCAGCATTATCTTCAATCTTTGCTGCCTGATGCCCCAGGTTTGAGGTGGTATACCTGTTGAGAACCCCTATGTTTCCTTTATTTTTGAATTGCAGGAGGGTATCTTTCTCGCAGAACCTGTCAAGCGCAAAGTATGGGATGATAAAATAAGGGCTTATTGTTGCCGCATCGCCGAATTCCCCGCTTAGGTATCTGCCTGTCATGTCTGCAAACACGTTTTTGCCATACTGCGGAAAATCAAGGGTTCCAATCTCAAGAGGAATGCTTGAGATATCTTTTAGTTTGTTGAGCTCATTCATAAGAAGCAATGTCTGCAGCGCCTTTCCAGAGCCGTCTCCGCCGTCAATGACTATTATCACCCCTCTCTTATTTGCAGCATAATTGATGAGATTGTTCAAATTGTGTTCAGGCATTTTAATTACTCCAATGATTCATCCTGTCTGCCTTTTTAGTTCCTCAAACTCTTCTCTTATCTCTGGAATCTCTCTTTTGCACTTGTATTTTCCTTCTGTGCAAGGCCCTCTTAGACAATTCGGTCCCGCGTCCTTGAACAGATTGGGGGCAGTTGCATAGGCAAACTTAAGCATCTCTTTTGCCATATTCTTTATTTCCCACTGGGCTCTTTCGCAGGTTCTAAGCTCATAGAAGTGGAGGAGTTCTCTCGCGTTCATCGTAATTATGATTTTTGTTTCAGTGGCATTTGGGAGCACAAACCTGGAATCTTCTTCGCTATAGCCCTCTTCAACGAGCTTCAGGTATTTTCTGAAGTCTTCAAGGCATTCTGTCAAAAACTCTTTTTTCTTCTGCTCATCCTTGGCAATCTCAGGAGGAACTATAAACTTAAGATTCTTGTAATTGACATACCTCTGGCTCTGCTGTGAATAGCTTGCAATCCTGTGCCTTACAAGCTGATGGGAGCAAGCCCTGGATATTCCTTCAACCCCAAAAGTGTAATAGGCATGCTCAAAAGGAGAGAGATGTCCCATATCAACAAGCGCCCTTATGAATTTTGCTTGGTCTTTTTCAGATATTTTCTTCAAGAGATCTTCAATCGTGCTGTCGCTCTGCGTGAGTTTTGCTGCCATTGCAATGAGGTTTTCAGGCTGTGAAGTATATTGCAATAATTTAACATTCAATTTTGCTTCAAGAGAATCCAGCTCAATATCGCCAAAATCATCAGGCAAAAAAATCACCTCCTAACTTATAGGCAAGGACATTAATGTTCGTTATTGCTTACCTTGCCTATATCCAGAAGACTTTAACAAATTCCATACGAATATTAAAGTCTTCTCGTATAATTGCTTCTCAGCATTTGTTTTTGCGAGTGGGTATCTTGAGTGTTGCATAATACTTAATTGTTTCTGCAAAAAAAATTCAGCAGAGTTGCATTTGCTAATTAATTTTTTAGCGCTTCACTCTCTTATATTCCCCGTCCTGCAACTGGTAAACTCTTGTCCCCCATTTAATCTCGCGCGAGATGCTTCCATAGCTGCCGTTTATGAATATTTTGCAATATTGTGCAAATGCTCCAACATCCTGTTGTGCATCTCCATTTACAGTTATATTGCAATTTCTTGCAAAAAGTCCAAGATTCTCTCCCACATTGCCGTTTACTACAATCTTTTTATTAGTCAAATCATCTCCGATGTTAGGCAGAACCACGCCATATTCATTCAATGGCTTCATGTCCAGGACAAATTCTTTGTCTCTGCTTGACTGCATCAGCGCAGTTAGATAGCCGGCCGTATGGTATTTGAAGTCCTCCAGTTTCCTGTATTCCGGAAGCATTTTGCTGAACTCTTTTATCTCATTGCTGCTTGGTTTAAATTCGAATTTGTTAGTTATGTCTGTTGGAATACTGAATTTATTTTTTGACATTATATATTTTTCATAACCGTTGCATATATCTTCCAAGTGCTTTACATACAACTCCTTATTGATTATCAAACTCATTTTTTCCTCCCCCCATTTAAAATTCATACAAGCTGCACTGTTTGAAAAATCCCGCCAGCGAAACCAGATATGTAAAATTCTCTTTGTAACAAAAATTCGCTAGGCGAATTTTTGGAACAAGAAATTCCTTTGGAATTTCTTTGTAATTTTTATGGTCTGGGGGCCATCTCCATGAGAGCTCCACCCCGATATTTCTCATCAGCTGTGAGACAAGCACCCCATTACCCTCAGGGGAATTGATTATCGCCTCAAGCCCGAGTTCCTTTTTTGCCCTTTCCTTCTCTTCTCTCTGCAGCTTCCTAGCCCTCGGCTGCCAGTACCTTGGATTGTAAATTTGCCTCTCATTCCATTGGGGGTATTTCTTCCTTATTCCCTCTGCAAATTCCCCCACTGCAAACCTTGTGTAGACAACATAAATCCCCCTTTCAAAGTCAAGAACCTCGTCAATCAGCGGCTGGTTGGGCGGGCAGCCCTGCTTCTTCCCGTAGTTCGGGCAGCCGTGCAGATGCCCATAATAAGGAGTCAGGCACAATGACTGCACCCTTCTCTCAAAAGGAATTTCCCCCGCCTCGACTTTTTCTATCATCAGCCCAGCTAAACAATTCCCAACTTATAAATCTTGCTTTCTTAACCACTCTAAAATGATTAACTTTATATTTAAGTTCTGCATAGCCGCAAGTAGCAAAAAGTGAAACAATGATAATCGGGCTGACTGGGCCTATCGGCTCTGGAAAAGGGACTGTTGCTGACTACCTTTCTAAGAAGGGCTTTACCAAATACTCGCTTTCTGATGCAATAAGAGATGAACTGGCGAAAAGGGGTGAGTGGCCTACAAGGGACAACCTCATAAGGAGCGGAAATGAGCTGCGTGAGAAACACGGCTTTGGAATTCTGGCAGAGAGGATACTTGAAAAAATAGAAACTGACGAGCAAACCGAAAGGAAGGATTTTGTGGTTGACAGCATAAGAAACCCTGCTGAGGTGAAGGCGCTCAGGAAAAGGGCTGATTTCTTCATGGCTGCAATAGATGCCCCCAAGAAAACAAGGTTTGCAAGGATAAAGGCAAGGGCTCGCGAGAACGAACCCCAGAACTGGCGGGAATTTCTCAAGATTGACTCAGCGGAAGTTAATGGGACAAGCGACGCAAGCCAGAGGATACTTGATTGCATGAAAATGGCTGATGCAGTTGTGCTCAATGACACAACAGAAAAAAACCTGTTCACAAAGATTGACATAATGCTGCATGATTTGATACAGAAGGAGATGCAGAGGCCTGATGCAGACGAGTATTTCCTGAAGATAGCATCTGTTGTTGCAGAAAGGTCAACCTGCCTGCGAAGGCACGTGGGCGCAGTTGCGGTTAAGAACAAGCAGATAATCGCCACAGGATACAACGGAGCGCCATCAGGGCTGAAGGACTGCACAGAGCTCGGCTGCCTGAGGAACCAGATGGGAATCAAAAGCGGAACAGAGCAGCAGATATGCAGGGCAGTCCATGCAGAGCAGAACGTGATAATCCAGGCGGCAATACACGGGCAGGACATCTCAGGCGCAACTGTATATTGCACTCACAGCCCATGCATCATATGCGCAAAGATGCTTGTAAATGCGAAGATAAAGAAGTTTGTCACATACACTGACTACTCCGATTATGCATTCCAGCCCCTTTTTGACGAGGCAGGAATAGAGATTATGAAGAAGAAAAGGCCCTCCAACAAAATAAATTTTTTGGACTGAACAAAAACTATACAACAAAATCCAGGATTTTGTGTACACGAACGCAAAGCGCAAGGACAAGGTCCTGCGCACAAAACCAGAGGTTTTGTTGCGCAAAGACAGGGTCTTGCGCAAAACGCAAAAACAGAGTTTTGCGCACAAACGCAAAGACGAAGTCTTGCGCACAAAATCGCTCATGCGATTTTTGTGAATTGCGAAGCAATTTTTTGTGAATCGTTTAGACAATTTTTTTGTATTCGTTGTATTCTAAAAATTCAAAACCACAATCTTTTTAAATAAACCGCATTTCCTCTTAAGAGTATTCCGGCGTCAAGGAATCAGAGTTACAAAAAGAGTTACAAAAATATTAAGCAATTGAAATCAGGAAAAGGAATAAAAAATGAGAACGCAGAACGCACCAACATCCCAAATAATACCCATTGTTGTTGAAGAGCTTAAAAAAATTGGCGAGATAAAAGCGCCGCAGTGGGCCAATTTTGTCAAAACAGGAGTCCACAAGGAAAGGCCGCCCATGCAGAGGGACTGGTGGCACATCAGGGCAGCTGCTGTGCTTCTTTCAGTCGGGAAGCTTGGGCCGGTAGGGGTATCGAAGCTCAGGACCAAGTACGGCGGAAGAAAGAACAACGGATACGCTCCGGAGCACTTCTACAGGGGCAGTGGGAGCATCGCAAGGAAGATTCTCCAGCAGCTCGAGGGAGCAGGGCTCGTGGAAAAGGGCAAGAAGGGCATTCACAAGGGAAGAATAATTACAAGGAAGGGAGTGGAGCTGGTCAAGGCAGCAGAGAAGAAGGTCGCGCCGCAGCCCCATTCGCAATAATCATATGCAGGATTCCGAACTTGAGAGGATAAGGCAGGAAAAGTTAAGAGCTCTCCAGGCGCAGAACAGCGGGGAGGAAGACTCTGAGGCACAGCTTGCCCAGGAGATAGACGCCCTCGAGGCGATGGTGAGGCCCCGCCTTTCAAAAGAGGCGATGCAGAGGTACGCGAACATAAAGATTGCGCATCCCGAGCTTTTCCTCCAGGTGCTGATAATCCTTGCGCGGGCAATTGAGTCCGGGCAGGCAGGGAATGGCATCATTGACGATGAGGCGATGAAATCGCTGCTTCAGAAGATGAATTCCATGGCAAGCAAGGAATTCAAAATTACGAGAAAATAACAAAAGCGAGAGCAAAATGGCTAGCAGAAAAACATCAGTAAAAAAGAAAGTCCTTGTAAAGAAGAACACCCAGACAAGATGGGCTCCATTCTGGACAGTGCCGAAGAAATACGGCAGGACCAGGGTAATACACCCGGGCAGGCACACGGCAGTGAAGCGGAACTGGAGAAGGACAAAGCTCAAGGATTGAGATTTATAGGCAAGGACATTAATATTCGTTATTATTTCCCTTGCCTATATCCAGAAGACTTTAACAAATTCCATACAAATATTAAAGTCTTCTCGTACAGAGTGGTAAAAATGGCAGGAGAACAGATAGAACGCACTTACAATATTCCTCTAAGGAGAGACTGGCTTCATGTCCCCAGATACAAAAGGGCGAAGAAGGCAGTCAGGGCTGCTAGGGAGTTCATAGCCCAGCACATGAAAGTGGAAGAGAAAGACATCAGGATAGGCAAGTTCATGAACCAGGAAATCTGGCAGCACGGAATCAAAAACCCGCCCCACCACATCAAGATAATCGCCAAGAAGGACAAGGACGGCAGGGTTTCTGCAGAGATTGTGGGAGCGCCTGTTGAGGAGAAGAAAGAGGAGAAAAAGGCAAAGCCGGCTAAGGAAGAAGCCAAGGCAGAAGAGAAGCCCGAATCCAAGGATGCTGATGTTCTCTCAGAGGAGAAAAAAGCCCCTGAGAAGCCAGAGGCACCAAAGCCAAAGAAAGAGAAAAAGGAATAAAGTTCTCTCATTATTTATTTCAGAATTAATTTTTTTATTTCAGAATTAGTTTTGCTTGCTTTTCTTAAGCTCTGATTTGAGCCGGCAGATTTCGCCCTTGAGGTTCTTGATTGTTGCAGAATTGTCCTGCATGTCAAGGAGCGAGCCGCACTCCGGACACCGGAACTCGAATTCTGACGCCTTGTCGAAGTCCAGGCGCACGCACCTGTTTGGGCAGAGGAAGAAATTGTTGGATTCCTCCCTGGCCAGCCGCTCGTTGAGCTTTTCCAGCTTCTTGATTCTCATGTCAGAGTAGAGATACTTGAGCATGTCAGGGTTGAATGTCCAGTAATAGATGTACCACCCCTTCTTCTTGTCCTTCTTCCTCCTGAATGAGACCAGGTTGTGCTCAAGCAGCTTGTAAAGCGCCTTTCTGATGTCCTTTATTTCCATCTTCAGGGCTTCAGCTACCTTGAACTCTGAGAAATTGGACTGGTTCTTGAGCACCATTGCAACTGGCACTGCATCCTCGCCGGCAACCTCTGTTACAACATCCTTTATCAGCTGGTTGCTCACCTTCATGTTCACTCCTTTTTGGCTTCGGAAAGCTCCCTTTCAAGCTCCTCTTTTTCCTTCTTCAGCCTGTCATAATAGGCCTTCTTGCCTTCATTCAGCTGGTTGTGGCTCAGGTCCCACTCAAGGGTTGAAATCCTGGCTGTTACCTCCGAAAGCCTTTTCCCAATATCCCCTATTTCCTTTTCATTCCGACTCATTGCCTTCACCTGCCCACTTTTTCAGGCACCGGACGCTGCAGAAATGCTTGACATCCGGCTTGTTCTTTATCTTCCAGAAGGCCTTCAGCTCGAAATAGTCCTTCTTCTTGTCTATCTCTTTCCTGCAGTAAGCGCAGGAGAGCTTCACGTTGCTTTTCCACGTCTTGTTATCCGAGCCCTCTAACGGGGCAATCCTGTTAAAATATTTCATTTTGAACCTCCAAAAGACAGGCGTAATTATGCCATGTAGGTGTTTTACTGTTTCTGTAAATTAAAGATCGAAACTGCTGACCTAAGAGTAAAGAACTTTTACTCTAAACCCCCCTTAAATGAAAGTGCCTTTATAAACTTTTCTCCCACAATGGTGTATTTTTTACAATAATTAAAAGCCCCTTTCTGCCTTTACAAAGGTTTTTATATGCCCGAAAATTAGCATTTTCTGATGGCAAAAAGGGGGAAAGGGCAGAAACAAAATCAGAAGGAGAAAAAGGGGAAGATTGCCCATATCATGGATTTCTCATGCGCAATGGAGAAGCTTAAGGCGAGCCCGGAATTCAGCAGGTGGAGGGCGAAAAGCCCCAAGGACTGCCTTGCAAGCGCATTTACAATCATAGAAGGCAAGGAGCCGCAGTGGCAGGCCTGCTTTTATGACAGCAAAAAGGACAGAGTCACAACATTTACCATAACAGGCAACCTGGTGTCTGTCCAGCCCGAATCCGAGGTTTTCAAGGAGCCGGGAAAGAAGATGAAAAGGATTGATGAGGAAAATGTGAGAATTGACCTTCCGCAGCTGATTTCAATCACCAGCGGGCTGCAGAAGGAGAAATACCCTTCTGAAAAGCCAATGAAGATAATTGCGGTGCTTACTGGCTGCGAGAACGGGGCGCTCTGGTCTGTCACATACTTGACCCAGACCTTCAAGACCCTTGTGATAAAGGTTGACGCCAAAAGCGGAGAAGTTGTTTCAGACGCCATAATCTCCTTTTTCTCAACATTGAGGAAGGACTATTCTGAAAAGCAGGAGTGAATCTGATTCACCACTGCCTAAATAATATAGTAATGTTTTCATGTGGAAATTTCGCCGAGCAGTTTCAGTTTTCTGTCGGCAAAACCAGGTGAAAAATATGTTTCTCCAGTGTATATTTTAAACTGCGAATATCTTTAAATAGAAGGTTGGCTTATTAAAATAATGATTTTCCGGAATTCTTTTTTTATTCTCGGAAAAAACAGAAGAAAAAACAGAATGGTGATAGCATGAGCACAAAAAAGCCGAATCTGAACCACACCAACAAATTCACAAACCACGTCAGCTATCGCACAATGCAGGCCAACAAGAGCCTTTCAATGTTCTGTGATGATGAAGAAGCAAAAGTTCTTCCCAAATAAATTACCCAATAAATTCTCTTTTAACTTTTGCGCGTGAACTTGCTCCAGCAGTTTCCATAAAAATACAAAACTTATTAAAAGAGCCAAATTTCTTCACCAGCCATATGCAGGCGTACATAGCAGGGGTGGGCTATACGGGCATGCCTGGGTGGAAGAGCCACAGAGCAAGCGTGGTGGTCTTCTTTGTGGGCTGCAACTTCAAGTGCCCGGCATGCTTCAACTCGGAAATCCTGAGCTTTAGTGAGGATTTCCTGACTGATACTAAGGAAATCAAGCTCAAGATAGATGAGTTTCTCTCAAAGGATAAAGGGCTCTCAAAAATAGATTCAGCAATAATGACAGGCGGCGAGCCCACTCTCCAGAGGCAGGCGCTGCTTTCAATCGCGAGATTCTGCAAGTCAAGGAAGCTTGCTGTCAGGCTTGAGACAAACGGCACAAAGCCGGACTCGATAAAGTCAATGATAGCAGAGGGGCTTGCCGACTCTGTGTGCCTTGACATAAAAAGCCCTCCAGAGCCGGCTGCATTTGAGCGCCTGACAAGGTCGCAGACCTTCTTCAAGAGCTCTGACGAGCTGATAAAAGACATACATTCATCAATAAAGCTGCTGAGGGAAAATGAGGAGGACTTGGAAATTGAGATAAGGACTCCTATTGACGGCGAGGTTGTATCTTCGCTCCAGCAGGTTGCAAAAATCGCCGAGTCAATAGGCAACATCAAATGCATATGGAAAATCTACCCGATGAAGCTCTGCGACAGCGCAGGAAGGCAATACTCTGGCGAGAGCAGTTTAAGGCTTATCTCAGAGCTCAAGAAATTTTCAAGGCAGATTGCCGGAAAATATCCTGAAATGAGAATAGAAATTGAGTGAAATTATTCAGTGAAATTGATTGGGGGTGTCCAGCATCATAAAAGGAGTAATCTTTGACTATGACGGGGTAATAGTTGATTCGTTCAGGGACCAGTTCGACATGTTTGATAAACTCTGCAAAATTAAAGGCATAAAATTTCCATACAGGACTCCTGAAGAGCTGAGGGAAAACTATGTAGAGCCCTTCCCAGCGATGTATGAGAAAATCGGCTTTAACTGGAAGAGAGACAGGGATGAAATCTATAGGCTTTACAATGAGCACAAAAGAGAAACTGAAATAAGCCTTGTTGAAGGAATTGATAAAGTAATAATAGAATTAGCCAAAGATTACAAGTTGGGAATCGCCTCTTCAAACAGCCGTCTGATAATAATGAGGAGCTTGACTTCAAACAATATTGAACACTGCTTCTCAGCGATTGTGACAGAAGAGGATTTGAAACTCCAAAATCCTGAGCCGAGATTCAAGCCTGATCCTGACAGCATTATAATAACTCTTGAAAAGATGGAACTTGAGCCAGAAGAGACAGTTTATGTTGGAGACCAGCCCACTGATGCTGTCGCTTCAATGAGAGTTGCAGAATTCAGGGGAAAAGCTGTCCATCCGATTCTGGTCAGCTACGGATATGCTGCAAAAGATAAGCTGAAGAATGCGATTGATGAGAAATACATTGCTGACAGCCCCGAAGACATTGTCAGGATTTTGACAAATCTGGAAAAAGAAATCTCGCAATAAATCTTCCGGACGACTTAAATCTTTCCAATTGAGACAGAAAGCGTAGGCGCTGTTGAAAGATATTTTTTTGCAACCTCAGAAACCTCTTCAGGAGTAACCCTCTCAAGATAGGGCAGGAATTTATTTATATCGTAGATATTGCCTCTAAGCATAAATCTGCTGCAGCTCTTTGCCCTTTCATAAGTTGTTGCGTTATTTAATATAAATGCCTTCTTTTTCTCCTCTATCTCATTAAGAATATTTTCCTCTTTCAATATTCCTTCGCTTGCTCTTGCGAGTTCCTCTTTAATGACCGAAGTTGCTTCACTGTGTTTTTCCCTGTCATATTCAGAATACATCAAAAAAGCATTGATGCAACCGAATTCAAGAGGTGTGGCAAAAACAGTGTGAGAGAACGCCTCTTGAACTACCATTCTCTCAAAAAGTGCGCTACTTGCAGCCCCTGCTGCAATTTCAATCGCAAATAGTTCTTCAAGAGAGAGATTCGGGAGGGGCTTTCCCATCATTGTGTAAACATTATCTATCTCCTTTTCAATCAGGACTTCTTTATTGGATTTTATTGGTTCATAATTCATGGAAACTGGCATCTTTCCGATGGATTTTGCACTTGAAAAATGTTCTCTTATTGCTGAAAATGCCTCTTCTTTTGGAATTGAGCCGCAAACAATGATTTGAATGTTCCCTGGATTAAATGCCTTCTTGTAAAACTCTGTGATTTCATCAGGTTTCAGTGCCTCAACAGCTGAAGGATTCCCTGCTCCGGATGAGGAAGCAACCCAATCTGCCCTAATGTTTTCAATGAACCTATCCCAGATGGCAGTTGAAGGTTCATCATTTCTCATTTGTAGTTCAGTAAGAACTATTTTTTTCTCTTTTGCGATGTCCTCATCCCTCATTTTGGAATTAAAAAGTATGTCAGAAAGCAGCTCTGCTGCGTTGGAAAAATCGCTGGGAACAGTGCACGCATATACTTCAATATTATCAGGGTTTGTATAAGCGTCGTTTTTTCCTCCAAGTTTGCTAAATGCTTGCACTATTTCGTGGTATGTTTTTATTTTTTCTGTTCCTCTGAAAAGCAGGTGCTCAATAAGATGAGAAATTTCCTCATTGCTCTTGTTTTCATAAATTGGGCCCGCCCCAGCAATAGCGACTATTGAAACATCTTCAGAATTGTATGGAATATAAAAAATTGAAAGGTTGTTCTCAAGTGTGCACTTATCGATTTTGTATGCCATTGGTTTTACATATTGAAACAGTTATATAAACTTTTCGAGAAGTAACTATTTTAAAATGGTAAAAATATTTTTGTCATGAAAACTAAAAATCAATTCCCTTCCTTGCCTTTATTCCCCTGTTGTAGGGATGCTTCTCCATTACAACATGGCTTACGTAATCAGCAAGCTCAAGTATCTCCCTAGGCAGGTTCCTGCCTCCTGTGAGTATGAGCTCGACCTCCCTTGGCTTTGACTTCATGACACTCAGAATTTCTTCAAGCGATATCATGCCGAACTCAAGGGCATACATCGCTTCGTCAATTATCACAACATCATATTTGCCTGACTTCAGGGAGCTCTCTGCATCAGAAAGCCCTGCCTTTGCCTGCTCCCTCTCCTTCCCACCTGCATTTTTGTTGAAGACATAAACAGGGGTCCCGAACTGCTTGACCTCAAAATTGGGAAGCTCATCCTGCACCTTGCATTCTCCAAGGTTCGGAATCCCTTTTAGAAGCTGGACAACCTTGACGCGCAGCCCGTGCCCGCAGGCCCTCAATGCCGTGCCAAGCGCAATCGATGTCTTGCCCCTGCCGTCGCCGTAATAGACGTGGATGAGCCCGCGCTCAAGATGGGGATGCTTCTCTGATTTTTCGCAATCACTCTTGATCTCAGCAATCTTTTTTTCCAATGCCCTTTCTACTGCCTTCTCGTCCACTTTTACCATCTCATGTCCATCCTATCTATCTTATGAAACAGAGCACCTGCTCCAGCCGCAGCTCGGGCAGCTCTCGCAGCCCTCTTCTGTCCTGAGCATTGTGCCGCAGACCGGGCACTTCAGAGAGTCCTCGCCCGCAGATGGCGGCTCCTGGTCATGCTTCACTGAAAAGTCCTCCTGCTTCTTCTTTCCCGCATTGAGCACCTGATTCTCTAGGCTGCCGTCCCTGTAAACAGTTATGCCGTTGCAGCCCAGGCTGTGCGCCAGCAGATAGGAGTTCTTCACATCATCAACAGTGGCTGTTGGCGGCATGTTGATTGTCTTCGAGATTGAGCTGTCTGTCCACCTCTGGAATGCCGCCTGCGCATACACATGCATCTCAGGAGCGATGTCAGCTGCTGTCACAAAAACGCTTTTCAGCTTCTCAGGAATGTTCCTGATGTTCTTCAGCGAGCCGAAATTGTTGGCAATCTCCTCAACCAGCTGCTGGCTGTACAGCCCTAAGTCCTTAATGTGCTTCTCGAAAACCCTGTTGATATAATAGAAGTTCCCGACAACAACTCTCTTCTCAAAAACAATGCTGAATATCGGCTCAATGCCGCTGCTTGTGCCTGCAATCATTGAGATGCTTCCTGTCGGGGCGATAACTGTTGTAAAGGCATTCCTCAGTCCGTATTTCTTTATTTCCTCAGAGACCTTGTTCCAGTCCTGTTTCCAGGACTTGGGATGGTAGAATCCCTCAAAGGGCATCTTGCCGTCAGGATAGAAGCTCTCGGAATAAAGCGGGAAGACGCCTCTCTCCTTCGCGAGCTCAATGCTCTCAAGCTTTGAGTGGAAGTTTATGAACTCCATAACCTCTTCCATCAGCTTCAGCCCCTCTTCGGAATCGTATTTCACGCCCATCTCATAAAGGAAATCACCCGCGCCCATAATTCCAAGCCCTATCTTCCTTGACTTCCTTGTCTGCTCCCTTATCTTCTCAAATGGGAAGTTGTTTATGTCGTTGATGTTGTCAAGGAACCTTGTTGCAATCCTGACTGTCTCTGCAAGCGCCTGCCAGTCAATGTATTTTTCTCCCTGCTCTGTGCTTCTTGCAAAGTCGTAGATGTTGATGCTTCCGAGGTTGCAGGACTCATTTGGGTAGAGCAGCACCTCGCCGCAGGGATTTGTGGTGGTAATAGGGCCCATGCACTTCAGCAGGGGGTTGTGCCTGTTGAGGTTGTCCATGAAAAGCAGCCCCGGCTCTGCGAAGTTCCTCGCCTCGTAAGCGATTGTGTCAAATATCCTCTGGGGGTCAACCTCAGCAATTGCCTTTCCGTCCCTTGGATTTCTCAGAAGAAATGGCTTTTTGTCTTTATAGCACTCCCAGAACTCGGCAGTGAGCAGCACTGATATGTTGAAGTTCTTAAGCATCGCATTGCCTTCCTTCGCCTTTATGAAAAGCTCTATGTCAGGGTGGTCGACATTGAGGATGCCCATGTTGGCGCCCCTCCTTATCCCGCCCTGGCTTACTACCTCTGTCATCTTGTCATAGAGTGTCATGAAGCTTATGGGCCCTGATGCAACCCCGCTCGTTGACTTCACCAGGTCGCCTGCAGGCCTCAGTTTTGAGAAGTTGTAGCCGCAGCCGCCCCCTGACTTGAATATCATCGCAGCATCCTTCAGGGTGTTCATGATGCTGTCCATGCTGTCGTCTATCCCGAGCACGAAGCAGGCGCTTCCCATTCCATGGACATTCCCGAAATTCGCGAGCGCAGGGGTGTTTGGCATGAACCGCTTGGCAACCACGAGATTGTAATATTCAGTGATTTCCTGCTCGTGCGATGAGAGCACGCCCGAGAACATAATCTGAATTATTTCAGAGAACCTTTTTTTCATTGCGCCTTCGGAGTCAAGCAGTCGGTATGCCCTTGCGAGGGTCATGACATGGTGGATGTTCAAAAGATACTTCCCTATTGACAGCTTCATCTCAACATACTCGGGAAACTTTTTCTCGTTAATGTCAGAGTCGCCGTGCTTCTGCTCGCTGTGTTCCCTGCTGTAGAGGAGGGGGTCATGAAGCATGTCCCCTATGCCGTCATTGACAGCGCATCTTGTGAAGAGTTCCTTCGGGCTCTCAATTATATTTCCCTTATTGTCCTTCTTCAGGTAGCGGGAGGCAAGAACGCGCAGGGCATTGGCGTCGAACTCCTTGTCAACCTCGTCAAGGGTTTGCTTGTTTAGTATCGCCCTCTTCTCATTTCTCAGCTTCTCGCGCTCGTTCCTGTAAAGTATGTAATCCTTTGCGACAGCCGCCTCTCCCATCTTTATGAGGGTTATCTCCACAATGTCCTGAATCTGCTCAACATTGGGCGTCTCGTCTGGGAAGCTCTTCTCAAGGAGCTCCACCACCTTCTGGGATGCCCTCTCTGCAAACTTCCTATCTGTTCTTCCGAGATCTTTCAATGCCATGAATATCGCGTTCTGTATCTTGGAGTTGTCAAAGTCAACTATGCTTCCGTCGCGCTTCACTACCTTTTTTATGCTGCACTTCTCCATAAAACCGCCTCTCTTTTTTTCATCTGGAGGGCTTGCCATCCTTTATCAGCTTCTTCAGCTCCTCCTCAAAGTCCGTTATGTCCTCAAATTCGCGGTAAACAGACGCAAACCTTATGAACGCAATCTTGTCAACTTTTTTCAGGCGGGCCATCACCATGTCCCCAAGGTGCTTGCTCTTCACCTCAAGGATGCCGTTGTCAAGGACTTTAGCCTCTATCTCATCGGCTATCTGATTTATCTGCTCCACAGAAACAGGCCTTTTCTCGCAGGCCTTGATTATGCCGCTTTTCAGTTTTTCCTTTGAGAAAATCTCGCGCCTGCTGTCCTTCTTTATGACCATTATTGGAGAATGCTCAATGTTCTCATAAGTGGTGAAGCGCTTCCCGCACTTCTCGCACTCCCTCCTTCTCCTTGTTCCGGAGTCGCTCTCCCTTGTCTCAAGCACAACAGTGTTTTCAAAACCGCAAAATGGGCACTTCATTTCAAAACTCTCCAGTAACAGCACAAACACTATACCTAGGGATTTTACCCACCCTAAACACTACATCTAGTATATGCCCTTGACACTGCAGATTTAAATATATTGTTGTCTGCGAAAATAGAATAAGCAAAACAATATTGCGAAAATATTATTATTAAATATTATTATTATTGAATATTATTATTGAAAAAATATTTTGTAAAAACATTTTGCAGAAATATTCACTGCCCTGAAAAGCCGGATATTTCATGGTTCTTCACGGGCTCTTCTGGCTTTGAAGCCCTCTTCTTCAGGAAATCCTCCCAGATGGAGATTGCTTCCCTACTTGTCTCATCAACGCTCTTTGGCGGGTCAGTGTCAATGTATGCCACAGTTGACTTCATATTCTCAAAGAGCTGCTTCAGCCACATGCTTGCGTAGCGCTCAGCAATTTTCCTCTGAAAGAGCAGATTCTCAAATATTGACTTCCTGGGCCTCTCCCCTATCCTCTGCATGATAATCTCAGGCGATGCCCGCGTTATAATCAGCAGGTCAGGAGCATAATCCAGCGCCAGCTTGTTCCCAGGCAGGCGCATCAGGTCAATGAGCGCAATCTTGCTCTCCACCGGCTGGTAGACAAGCGAGGTTATAACCCCCCTGTCCTGGAAGACAAACTTGCCTGCCTTAAGTGCCGGGATTATAACCCTGTTGTAGAGTATCTCCCTGTCAAGTGCAAATGCCTGGGCAAGCGAGAGCGCAGAATACTTCCTCTCTGACTGCGTCACCATCTCCTCCTTTATCGCCTTGCCCACGTAGACAAAAGTCGGCTCAGAAGAGATGATTGCATCAGCAGAGTAAATTTCATCAAACCCGGGAAAGCAGTTTTTCTCCTCATAGTAGCGCTCAAGGTTCAGAACCTTCATGCTGTGCGAGCGCGTCCAAGACTCAAGGGAGCCGATTACAACGCTCTTCCCAGAGCCATCTGGCCCGTCCACCATCACAAATACTCCCTTCATTCCAACCCCAAATCATATAAAAGTATTAGAGAATATATAATTTTTGCGGGAAAAACTTAAAAATTGGTTGATTCCTTCCTTCCCCTTTCCTTCAGGTAGTTCTCAATCAGCAGGATGTCCCGCTGGTCCTTCTCCCTTGCCATGAGGCGCTTCCACCTGAGCACATCTGCTAGCCGGACAAATCTTATGGTGTCAATGATGTCAGAGTCCTCAATGAGCTTTGCGACATCGTCAAAATAGGGGCAGCTTTTGTAGATGTTGATATTCCCAATCTGAATAAGCTTGTCTCCCTTTACAGGATGGCTCTTTGCGAGCTCATTCCAGAGATTCTTTGTGACAATTATGTCAATGTCTTTGTTTTCCCTCAGCTTTCTGATGGCAAGGGGGCCGCTCCCGAAAATTGAGTACTCGCCTTCGGGCAGCTTCAGCGCCTTAAGCTCGTCAAGGTATTTCATGGAATGAAAGTTGCTTTTCTACTTTAAATAATTAACTGAAAAATGCTCCTTATCGAAAACTTTATAATTCACCAGCCCAAAGGAAGCAGCATGGCAGGATTCAAGATACTAAATGTCAAGGCCAGGGAAGTTCTTGACTCAAGGGGAAACCCGACTGTCGAGGCAGATGTAACAACAAGCAAAGCAATAGGCAGGGCAATCGTGTCAAGCGGGGCGTCAACAGGAAGCTATGAGGCATTGGAGCTCCGCGACAAGGAAAAGAGATACCTCGGCAAGGGCGTTCTCAAGGCGGTCTCAAATGTCAATGAGAAGATAGGGCCCAGGATTCTCGGAATGAGCTGCAGGAAGCAGAAGGCAATAGACCACCTTATGATAAATCTTGATGGAACTGCAAACAAGTCAGGGCTGGGAGCAAATGCAATACTCTCTGTCAGCATGGCGTGCTCGAGGGCAGCTTCCCTTGCTGCAAGGCAGCCGCTGTACAAATATCTCAAGGGAGTTGCAAAGGGAAAAGGGCTTTCAGATGAATTCATCCTTCCAATCCCATTCTCAAATGTGATAAACGGCGGGAGGCATGCTGGCTCAGCGCTGAAGATACAGGAATTCATGATAGTTCCCGTAGGAGCAAAATCATTCAGGGAAGCAACAGAGATGGTTGCAGAAACATACCACAACCTGAAAAAGCAGCTTGAGCAGAAGTTCGGCAAAAGCGCTGTAAATGTCGGGGATGAGGGCGGCTTTGCACCGCCCATGAATACTGCTGAAGAGGCGCTCGCAGCGCTTGAAAAGGCGATAGATGACTCAGGCTACACAGGGAAGGTGAAGATTGCAATAGACTCTGCTGCCTCTGAATTCTTCTCCGAGGGGAAATACAATCTTGAAAAGCCCTACTCAGCAGATGAGTTGATTGACTACTACATGCAGCTTGCTGACTCATACCCAATTGTCTCATTTGAGGACCCGTTTGACCAGGATGACTTCCTTTCATTCAGGAAATTAACTGCAAGAATCTCTGCAAAATATGGAGACAAAATCCAGATTGTGGGAGACGACTTGCTTGCCACAAATGTAAAGAGGATAAAGACGGCAATAAGGAGGAAGGCATGCACTGCCCTGCTGCTGAAAGTCAACCAGATAGGCACGCTTACAGAGGCGATAAACGCGGCAAAGCTAGCAATGAAAAACAACTGGCGGGTTATGGTCAGCCACAGGAGCGGAGAGAGCGAGGATACTTTCATCGCAGACCTCAGCGTGGCTCTCGCATGCGGGCAGATAAAGCTCGGCGCTCCATGCAGGACAGAGCGCACTGCAAAGTTCAACCAGCTGATGAGAATAGAGGAGGAACTCTCTGCAGAGGGCAAAGCAGTTTACGCCGGCTCAAGATTCACCTTCCGATGATGAGAAAGAATTAAAAAGGAAGCACTATTAGGAAATTCAGGGGATGGAAAAATGAGATACCATTGCAAGAGCGCAATAATAGGGAAGAAGAACAACAAGGGTGTCTTCCTGAATGAGGACAAATACCTTGAGACAGCCCCTGTCTTCGTGAACCTCTGCACCAAGAACGACCCCCACCTTACAGCAGAGATACCTTTCAAGTTCCTTGAGTTTGAGGTGCACAAGGTTGTGATAAGGGGGCTTGACGTCTATTACCTCATACCCGGCACAGACCTTGTGATAAACAACCTCGACTACCTTGACATAGATTTTGACGGGCCCCACCTTTACATCTCAGGGAAGCAGAAGAAGACAAACCCGAAGAAGAGGGAGCCGCTCCCAAGCTACCTTCTTAAGCTTCTCAGGAAAGCCGACGAAACAGTAGGAGTGGGAAAGTTCAAGAAGACATTCGCAAAGAAGCCCCAGAAAAAGTGAAGAGAAGATTTGGGCAGAGCAATATTCTCAAAAAATATTTAAAGAAGCATCGCCTCTGGTTTTTCCCATGATTAAACTGGTTATGATTAGGCATGGCGAGAGCACCTGGAACAAGGAAAACAGGTTCACCGGCTGGGTGGATGTCCCGCTCTCTGAAAAGGGCGAAGAGGAAGCGAGGAGTGCAGGAAAACTCCTGAAAAAAGAGGGCTTCTCATTTGATATTGCCTTCACATCAGTTCTGAAAAGGGCTGTGGACACCCTTAATATAATGATGAGGGAGATGGGAATTTCGCTGCCTGTGGAGAAGTCCTGGCGCCTGAACGAGCGGCACTACGGGGCGCTTCAGGGCCTGAACAAGGGTGAGATGGCTGCAAAATACGGCGAGCACCAGGTTTACTTGTGGAGGCGAAGCTATGACATAAGCCCTCCTGCCCTTGACAAAAGCAGCCCGATGCACCCCGGAAAAGACCCGCTCTACAGGGGGCTGAAGCAGTCAGAGATTCCCCTGACAGAAAGCCTGAAGGACACTGTGGCAAGGGTGCTTCCCTACTGGAGGGACGAGATGGCGCCCAGGCTGAAGCAGGGAAAGAGGGCAATTGTCTCTGCGCACGGCAACAGCATAAGGGCGCTGATAAAGATAATTGACAATGTCTCTGATGATGAGATTACCAGGATAAACATACCCACAGGCATACCCCTTGTATATGAGTTTGACAGCGGCATGAATCCATTAAGGCATTACTACCTAGGAAACCCTGAGGAGGTAAGAAAGGCAATAGAAAAAGTTGAAAGCCAGGGAAAGGCAAAATAGCCGAGAGCCGGACAATCACCATACATCATAATGCTTTCAGATTATTATACATTTTTACATTCACATCTTCATACCTTATCTTGCATTCAAGCGAAAAATCTTTAAACAAATAGAAATAATTAGGGCAGGGAAAAAGCCATTTTCATACTTTCATAATCCGGGGTGAAAAAATGCAAGAGGAAACAATAGGGCAGAGCATCGAGAAGTTCGCTGACAAGATTGAGAAGGCCTCCTCAATGGGGCTGAAGCTGGACTTATCCCAGAAGCAGTTTGACAGGATATTCGTGATAGGCATGGGCGCATCCGGATTTATGGGTGACCTGCTGAAGGCATATCTTGCTGAGCTCGGCTCGAGGATTGAGGTAATCCCGATAAAGGACTACAATATTCCTGAATTCATGGACAGCAGGTCGCTTGTCTTTGTGGTTTCATATTCGGGAAACACTGAGGAAACAATATACGCATACAAGCTTGCCAAAGTCAAGGCAGGAAGGACAATTGCAGTCACCTCAGGAGGCAAGCTTGAGAAAGAGTGCATGAGCTCAGGAACGCCTGTGATAAAGATTCCCGAGGGCATGAAGCCCAGGGCCGCATTCCCATACCTTTTTTTCCCTGTTGTCAACACCCTGATAAACTCGGGATTAATCAAGGCAGAGGTGAACTACAGGAGCATAATAAGCGCCCTTAGGATAATGGGGCTCAGGGAGAAGGCAGATGAGCTTTCCGAGAAGATGCTCACAAAAACTCCCCTAATATATGCCTCTTCAAGATTTTATCCTGTTGCGCTGAGGTGGAAGCAGGCGATAAACGAGAATGCCAACACGCACGCATTCTGCAACATCCTCCCTGAAATGAACCACAACGAGATAATGGCGTTTGCAAAGGAGACAGATGATTTTATGGCAGTAATGCTGGGAGACGAAGCCGACTTCTCAAAGATACGGAAGAGAATCTCAATAACAGAGGACATCACAAGGAAGAGCTGTGAGACCACAGAGATTGTGCTGAAGGGAGATGACTACCTGACAAAGGTTTTCTCAGCAATATACATCGGAGACCTGACCTCATATCTGCTCGCGCAGAAATACAACATAAGCCCTGATGATACACAAATTATAGAAGGCATAAAAGATAAGCTGAAAAAGACGGGCTGAAGTTTTCAGAATTCTTCTATCTCATCTGTTTTTTTATAGAATACATCCTTGAACTGCCTGAGCATCTCCTCATTTATCTTGAGCACATTCTCCCGCGTCTGCAGATTCTTGAAGTCCGGCTCAATCAGGAGAAATGTCTCCTTGTCCTGGTATTTCTTTATTATTGGCACGCCCTTTTGTATAAGCCCTGTAACATAATTCCTGACAAGCGTCTCTGTAAGCCCGAGGCGCTTTGCAATCTCAGCATACCTCACGAAGCCGTCTGAGAGGTAGAGCGCCAGAAAGACCTCCTGCTCCCTGAGGGAGAGCGGCTCTATCTCGATGCTGCTCTTGAGTTTTGATGCAGTTGCAATAAGAAGCTGGAGCTGCTCTATCTTCTCATTGAGCTTGTCAATCTTCTCCTCAAGCCGGCAGAGATACTCATAATTCGCCTCAATCTCAATGCTGTTGTCATTTATGGTGCCAAGGTGCATGTCCATCTCTTTCTTGACCTTTTCAAAAGAGGCGGCAATTTTCTTTTCCACTGCAGAATTACTTTTCCCCTCTCCAAAAATCTTCAGCGCCAAACTATAACCCCCAATTAATAAAAATCAGATACGAAGTGCATTTAAAAACATTTATATAATGGAAAAAATAGTTTGCTGAAGAACGAAAAATCCATCAAAAATGGCTTAAATTCAGTGAAAAACCATGGAAATTTCAAAATCAGGGCTTGCAATACTGCTTTCCAGGCTTTCCTCATTTGAAAGCCCAAAACCGGCAATAGAGCAGTATCCTACTGATTCGGAGAGGGCAGCAGAGACGCTCTGGCTAGCTGCAATGCACTCTGACATACAGGAAAAAAGCGTTGCAGACCTCGGTTGCGGAACAGGAATCCTCGGCATAGGCGCCCTGCTGCTTGGAGCTTCAAAAGTTTTTTTCGTTGATATAGACAAGGATGCATTAAAAATCCTGAAGGAAAACATAGGGACAGCAGAGAAACTTTCTGGTGAAGGGCTGATTCAAAGGGCAGAAATTATAAATTCAGGCATATCTGAACTCAAAATCAGGGCAGACACTGTGCTTGAAAATCCGCCATTCGGAGTCCAGAGCAGTCATGCTGACAGGGAATTCCTTGAAAAGGCATTTGAGACAGCAGATGTCATATACTCGATACACAAGGCAGAGTCCAACAATTTCATAAACAAGCTCTCTGCTTCCCATGGCTTCAGGATAACAAACCATCTTGAGTTTGACTTCCCAATCAAGAAAACCATGCCCTATCAGAACAGGAGAATCCACAGGTTCAGGGCAGGGCTTTGGAGAATAGAAAAAGCAGTGGACAGCAGATGATGAAAATGGAACTGATTGCGACAGCAATAGGATTTTCAGGAATGATTCTTGTGCTATTGGCATTCCTGATGAACCAGGCGAGAAAATGGAGCGCCGACTCAATTTTATATGATGCCACAAACGCAGTCGGCTCGCTGCTGCTGATAGCATATGCAGTCCTGCTGAAAAGCTACCCCTTCCTGATACTCAATGCAATCTGGGCGGTTATCTCAGCAAGGGACATATTCATAGACATAAAAAATGGGAATGCAGCAAATGAAAAGCCGAAGGCAAGAATAGGGCACAAGGCAAGATAATTATGCTTTTTTCTCCTTGTTCTGCTTTTCTCTTTCTCGTATAAAGAAATTATACATGTTCTTTGCTTCGCTGTTTATATTGAGGTCATTTACCTCTGTAACATATTCGAGAAGGTTGTTTAATGTTCCATATCTTCTTGCAAGCCCCTGAAGCGCAGGGTATTTCATCTCATGCTCGTCTATCATGAAGATAGATATGTCATGGGCATATGCAGCCCCCATGATGAAGCAGGCGTTCCTGTCCCAGTCAAGGTTTGCAGGGAAGTGTGCAACAACAAGGTCGTATTTCATTATGTGCTGAAAATCCCACAGTATCCTTGAAGGCTCTGCGAAAAAGAAGTTCCTATCAATGCCAATCCTCTCCACCTCTTCGCAAATCTCACAGATTCTGTCATCAATTGTCCCGCAGATATAGATATTCTGTAGGGGAATTATTCCCTCAGAGCCCTCAGGGTATTTGCTGGGAAGAGAGTCAAATCTTTTTATTTCAATAGTCGGGCTTGACTTAAGAAAATCAATTGCATCATCCAATTTTGTGAAATACTCAGAGGCAATTCCCTTGAGAAGCGAGTCGTAGTCCTCGTTCTCGTCAACAACTATTATGTGGTTATTGTGTGCAGCTGAGCCCCCAAGCTCAGCATAGCTCATTACTCCCCTTGATTTCTGGAAAACAGCCAGCGAGATTGGACACTCTTCTGCATCATTCATGTCAGAAGAAACCATCTCAGCGACATTTGCCTGATGGTGTCTTCTCGGGTCGGAAAAAGAATACTCTGGAAGCTCTTTTATGATTTTATCCCTGAAATCACCGAAAGGGCCTATCAGGTAAATCTTTTTTTCATTCTTTTCCATTTTGCTCATCTTAGAACTTCCTCATAAAACATTACCCCATTTGTCTTTATCCTGAAGTCATTACTATAAAGAACCTCATTGATTACAGCCTTGAAAATTCTTGCGTCTTCAGAGTAATTGTCTTTCATGTACGTCTGGAGCTTCCTTGCATTTCCAATAGTCCTTGCAAGCCAGATTCCACCATAATCGGATTTGCCGGGAACAACATCTTCTCGGGGAAGAAAAAGCCACTCGCCTACAGAATATTCCAGTATTTTCGGGTTCCCGCGGAGTCCCAGTGACTTCATGTCGTGAGTTACTACCTTGAACCCGATTTTCCTGACAATCCCGTCAAGGGTATCCTCTGCTATTTTGATTGGCATTTTTAATTCTCTTTTCAACAATCTATTTTTTCAGTCATGCCTGCTTTATTCTCCTTTCAACAAGTTCATTTGGAATTCCTTCAAGCAAATACCATGCCTTATTATGACCCTCTTCGCAGACATATAATTTACTTTCCAAGTTCTTGATTGATGTGGAAAATAATTCTGCCGGATTATCACTTTCTTTTCCTGGCTTTTTTCTGAGAAATGAAACCGTTATTATCTTCTTCGCTTTATAGTGCAGATATTGTTTATCTTCCAATTTTATGGTGGCGGTTATATTCTGATTCACATATCTCTTATTCCTTTTTTCAATTTCGTCCAGCGCCATATACCTTATATCTTTTATTTCCAGCGTATTTGTTATTTTAATGTCATCATCGTTCGGATGATAACTATATGTTATATATGATGAATGCGTTGGCACAAATGATGTTGCGTAATCACTTCTGACCCTTCTTTTGCCCAATTTAAGTGACAAGACATTTATAAAAGATTTCAACTCAGCAACAGCCGTGCTATAACTCTTATCTACTGCACATTCAACAAAATCAACCTCATACTTATGGCATGCTTCATAAATCACTATCTTCTCCAGATTCTTATTCTTCACATCATCTTTTTTAATATCTTCTGGTATAGTCAGATAAAAACGCAGAATCTCAGAATCACCTATAGTATCAATCAAACTCTTTACGCCAAAACAATTCTTGATAAAATTCCGATTCTTCATATAATTCCTAAGCTCCTCTACGTCAATGGTTCCCTTCTTTGCTGGCATCTTAATCTTTCTTCCTGTCATATTGATTCCTCCATAAAATTGAATATTTTTAACTACTTTAGAATAGATAAATAATGCTTATTTATAAAGTTTCATATAAACAATACTAAACAATAGAAAAACTGTTTATTCGCCAAAGACCTCTGCCTGGAATGAGAAAATCTCACACCTCGGATTCCTCCATGTGCCTGGAGGAAGCCCTGCCTTCTCGCAAAGCCCGTTGAGAAACTGCTCTGCATTCCAGCCCTGCTCAGGCGCAACCTGAGGCAGGAGAAGCCCTGAAAATCCCCTATACCTGATGATAAGCCCGTCCCTTCCAATCTTTATCTCCCTGAGATAATCATTTGGATTGCTCACCTCAATGAGCTTCGGCACAGTGAGCACTGAGATTTCTATCTTGATGTCCTTCATCTCTTCCTCTATCACCTGCGGAAATCTCGGGTCGTCGAATGCTGCTGCAATTGCTGCCTTGAAAATCGCCTGCCAGAGCGGAAGCACTGGTTCTGGATAGCCGATGCAGCCCCTCAACTCACCCATTTCCTTCAGCGTCACAAAAGCGCCTTGCGCATTGGAGAATTTCTTCATGAGCGAAGGGTCCACCTTGAAGTCCTGCCTTAAAAGGGATTTATCTATTGCATCCCTCGCCAGCGCCAGCATCTTTTTCCTGTCTTCAGAACTTATCATTTTAGAACAAGGAATACTATCTAAGATAAAAACTTAACTCGCTTACAAAGAAATTGCGCATTAAACGCAATTTCTTGTTCCAAAAATTCGCCATTAAAAACGTTCCTCATAAAGCTACGCCCACAAAGAATTGTTTTACAATTCTTGTGCCCCAGAAATGCAACGCATTTCTCAGGGTTTTAAGGAGTGATGAGGCACGTTCGGCGAATTTTTGTTACCTGAGCTTCTTTACCTCTTCTGCAAAAGCGGCGTTGACTTTCTTCAGGCGCTTCGCGGCATCAACAAGCACCTTTCTGGGCGACTTCTTGCCGTCGGTTTCGACAATAAATTCGGGAATTCCTATTAGCGGATGATTTATCCTGTATGCAGCTATCTTCACATGCTCATCATTCCAGAGCTCCTCCCTCAGCGCATTGCAGAGGGTGTGCCCCTCGCCTGAAATCTCAAACCTGAGCTTCTTGTCATTCTCTTCGAGGATCTTTATCTCCATGAAAACCACCGCCTTCTATTCGAATTTTCTTCAAATTCTCTTTATCTCTCCCTAAATGGAAACTTGGCTAATTTATAAAGGTTATGGTTGGGTTATCAGACGCACAGCAGGCATTTATCCAAAAATTAAAGAACAAAACTACTTTCCCAAACAGCATGAAAGCAAAATACATCTTATTCGCAGTTCTGATAATACTCATCTCACTTGCAATTGCGAGGAGCATCCTCCCGAGGCAGATTGATGATGTGAGGCCCAACCGGCTCTGCGAGAATGATTTAGTTAATAGCAGCAGCGTGCTTATGGTGATACCCATGTTTGAAAACCGCTCAATTGCAGAGAACAGAAGCTGGTGCGAGCAAATTCTCATGCTGAACAAGACTCTCGGAATGCACGGGGTTTACCACACAGAAAAAGAATTTTCAGAGGTTAGAGACGAGAATTATGTTAAAACAGGCATGGAAGAATTTAGGAAATGCTTCGGTTTCTATCCTTCTGTTTTTGAAGCCCCCCAATTATCTCTCTCCAATGAAAATGAGAAGCTGTTGAAATCACTCAATTTTACAATATTGCACCGCTTCCATTATCTAACACACAAGGTGTATCATTGCACTGATTACGAGAAAAAGTCCTGGCTTATGTTATTGAATACTTTAAACAAAATTATATGAGAAAAATCATTTAATCACTGCAGTAGCTTCATTTATTATAAAGTTTGCCGTTCTTGAAAATTAGATTTCCTCACTTTTTATAATAATCCACAAAAAAATCCTACATTCCATAGTGCCTAAAGGGGAATTTCTTTTCACAAAGACAAAATCTTGCCTAAGATCCCTTCTTTGTTCATAAAAGCGCTCAGTAAGGTTTCCGTTTCCTCTTTTTTCTTCCTCCAAGCTTTTTTTTAAAAATCGCGATTTTTTCGCAATTTTTCGATTTTTTTCGTTTTTTCAGATTTCTGCTTTTCCTGCATGCCTTCCAGCTGTTCTCCAGTTCTTGGCTTTCCCTCACTTTTCAAGAACAAAAGCCAAAATATCGCCTTTTCCCCTGCCTTGCCAGCAGCCCATTTCTAATTTCTTCCCAATTTTCCCAAAGTAAAAATTCTGTTACCTAAAATGAAATAATTCATTTATTCCCTTTAGAGTAAATAATCTAATTAACATTTTTAAAATGATAAAAATGTATCAAAAACGCTTAAAACTTTTAATTAATAATTAAAATATTTTAATAATAAAATGATAATACATTTTAATTAATTATTAAAATATTTAATTAAATAGAAATCATATGGAAAATATGATAAAAATTATGATAAAAATGATTTCCGACGAGAGAATGTCATTTTAGCTGACTATTTCAGCAGGTCCAGCGGGCTTTTGACCTTCATCAGCTCTGCGTTGCTGACGCTTGTGTAAATCTGAGTTGTCTGAAGGTTCGCATGCCCCAGAAGCTCCTGAATTTTTCTGATGTCTGTGCCTGCTTCAAGCAAATGCGTGGCAAAACTGTGCCTTAAAGTGTGAGGGCTAACCTTCTTCTTGATGCCGGCAAGCCTTGCGCACCTCTTCACTATTCCCTGGATATTCCTTGCAGAGAGCATATTCCCTTCTTTTCCCTCGAAAAGCCATTCCTTTGGCTTCTTCTTGTAGATATAATGCTTTAAGTCCCTGACAAGCTTGTCAGAGACGAGAAACATCCTGTCTTTCCCACCTTTTCCGTTCCTCACCCAGCCCATTTTCTCAGGTGCTTCTATGTCATTTATCCTTAGGGCAGAGCACTCTGAGACGCGCAAGCCAGATGAGTAAAGGAGCTCTATTATGAGCATGCTCTTCTCTGTCGGAGCCTTCTCAATCATTGCCCTCACTTCATCTTTTGAGAGCACAACAGGAAGCTTTTTTTTCAGTTTTGGCGTCGGGAAATCAACTATTCCGCGGTGAAGGATTGTATCATAGTAGAACTTAAGCGCTGCCTTGGAAAGGCTGATTGTGGCAGTGGATTTTCCTCCTGAGATGAGCATCGAGAGATAGCCCTTGATGTCGTCCTCATCAATCTCCTGAGGCTGCTTCCTGGCCGAGAGCAGGAACTTCTTGTTCTGAAATAAATAGGTCTTCACTGTCTGTGCGCTGAAGCCACGGAGCTTCAGCTCTGCTTCAAGTTTTGAAAACCCAAAATCCTGCTGCCGGCTGTTTTCCCCTGCCATTTTTCCTCAAAAAATCATCGTATTCGTATAATATACCTTATACGAACTTATATATATAAATCTTTCGCTTTTGGCTTAGTATGCCTGCTTTTGATGCAAAAAGATGGGGCTGACCATGCAAAAGCCTGTAAAAAAGCATTACAGAAATTCCGGTTGAAAACATCAAAAAAGAAAAATAAAATCCTTTCAAAGCGCGCCTTTACGCGTAAATCTCCCTTTCTGCCTCAAGAACCCTTATCCTTGACTCAAGCGCGTTTATCCTTTCCTTCATGTTGCGCTGGTTCTCGTCCAAGAAGAGTATCCAATCAGATACGCTGTTCTTGAAGTTCTCAAGGTCAATCTTTGCAAGAGCGAATGAGACCTTTACCTTCCTTTCAAATTTTTCGGCATTCATGTTGATTACCCCCAACCCCGTTTTATTCGACAAAATAAGATATTAATCACTTTATAGTGATTATAATAAGCATGAAGTTTAAATACTTTTCCATAATTTATATGATTGTAATTTTTAATTATTTATCAAATAATTTAATCATTTTTAATGTATTCTTAAAAATCTATTTTATAATAATCCTGTCATAAGAAAACTAATAGAAAGAATATTTCTAATAAATCATGCTGAAAAGAAATCTTTCTAAAGATTATTTTGTACAACAACAATTATTTTTCTGAAAAAGCTGAATTCAGGGGCAAAAGACGGAAAAAGGCGGAAAAAGAAGGTACTTTAAAAAATTCTCCCTCGGAAAAACGAAAAAATAGTGCAGGAGCCATAAAAAATGGGCACAAAGACAGGGTCTTGTGCAAGGACAAGGTCCTGCACTAAAAATGCTTTGCATTTTTATGTGCCAAAAATGCTGCGCATTTTTAGGCACTATTGGGAAACTTGTGTTTTTAAGCAAAAAAGTGAGTGATTGAATGCTGATTAGAAAATGTTCATTCCTGCAGTTATGCATTCGACGCTTTTCAATTCTGTTTTGCAGAGGGAAAATTCAGAAAGATTTAAATATGGATAGGAACTCCTTTTTTTGAGCAGATGCTCTAATAACACGCATACCAGCGATGGAGGGATTTGATTTGGGCAGGATAAAGATAAACATGGTCAAGAGAGTTAGCAACGAATTGATTGAGAAGGACAGGCAGTCCCTCTCCACTGACTTTTCAGCGAACAAGGCAATTGTTTCCTCGAAAATAAATGTTCCTTCAAAAAAAATCAGGAACGTAATAGCCGGCTATGTAAGCAGGTTAATGAAAAGGAAGGCTGAGTAAGGGCTTTCGCTCTCAGTCACAGCAGCAGAATTCAATAAGCATTGTGGGGGGTTTTGGAAATGACAGCAGACAACTCAGTTTTTGTCGGGAACAAGCCGTTTATGAACTATGTGACAGCAGTGGTGATGCAGTTTACCACAAAGAACGCAGAGGACATAACCATAAAGGCGAGGGGAAAGTTCATCAGCAGGGCAGTTGACATAGCGCAGGTTGCATGCGAAAGGTTCCTCCTGGGCCAGGCAAAGGTGGGCGACATAAAGATAGCGAGCGAGGAGTTCAAGAACAATGAAGGCAAGGACGTCAGGGTCTCCTCAATAGAGATTACACTGGCACGAAAATAAGTTTCAGAGAAAACAAGTGCAGTAAGATTGCCAGACATGAATATCGCTCTAAGTGTTGTAAAAACGCATGGATGATGGAAGGTATGAACGAGAAAGGAATATATGAATCTATTACTGAAGAAGGATTGCTGAAATCTCTAGGCCCTTTCAGACTTATGACTAGTGATAATTCTATCTCTGGAATAGTAGAGTATCTAGAGAGATCAGCGGCCCCAAACATTAAATTGTCAGTGCATATATTGCCCTTTTTGCAGATTAGATTGACGTATAACTTATCTGGAGACAAAGAAGTTGAGCAGAAAGAGAAGAAAGAAATGCCCATTTATGAGGAACCACGTACCACAGGTATAAAGGAAATAGAGATCATTTATTAAGGACGTAACGAATATATACGACTACTTCGATTTTAACAAGCGATTATTTTCGAAAAATTCGCCTTGTAATCTTCTCTTTTGGTTTCACATCCATGGCAGTTTCTTCCTTCACTTCTCTTTTTAGACATTTTGCAATGCTTTCTTTCTTATGAGATTTCACTCTTGGAAAAATCCATTTTCCGCCAATGCCGAGTGGGTGATCACACATCTTCTTTCTAACAATCAAAACCTTTCCTTTGTGTTCAATTATCGCGCAAGTGGCAATAACATCAGGCATAGAAATATTATCTCTAACCATAATTGCATTTTTCAGTTCTTAAAATATTTAAACTTTTGGAAAAGCACAAGAAAAAAAGGAGCTTTACAAAGAAAGATTATGAAAGACACATATTTTTACCACTAACAAGTAACTAATAATAGAAAGATTTATATATGATATCACGTTTATTCTTCCCAGAAGGTATATGACAACAGACAATCTTGAGGAAATATTGAATAGGAAAGACATTCCTGCTGATGCAAAAGCAGCCATACAGTCAAAATTCCAGCAATTAGAATTTCTTGCTTTGCACGACTCAATGACAGGGCTCTACAACAGAAATTATTATGACAATGAGATAACAAAACTTGAAAAGGACAGAGCAGAATATCCTGTAACTGCGATAATTCTGGATATAGACAACCTGAAGCAAATAAATGACAAATATGAGCATGGCGCAGGAGACCTTGTGATAAAAAATGTTGGAGAAGCCATAAAACATAATTTCAGGGAGACAGACCTCGTTGCCAGAATAGGCGGAGACGAATTCGCGGTGGTTCTCCCTAAAGTTGAGAAGTATGCTGTTGAAAACAAGATAAAAAAGATTGAACAAGAGATAACAAAATATGAGATAAATACTAATCTAAAATTAAGCATTTCTGTTGGAACAGCAACAGGTTCTAACAAGCAGATTACTGATGTTATAAAACAGGCTGACAGCCGAATGTACGAAAACAAAAGAGCGCATAAACAAGCCAATCCTTAATCAGCATTACCTTTCAACAGGCAAAGTGATTTGAATGAAAAGTTTGCGGAACAGAATCGGGGAAATCGGGATTGTGATACTTGTGGAAGCAGGAATAATTGCAGGCGGCTTATTAGTGACAAGGATATATAACAACATACTTAACAACAAAACGATAAACACGCCTGCCTACAGTCTGGTGTCTTATGCAACCGGCTTGTCAGGGCATGTGGAGTATGTGAAGTTTTCTGACGGCTCCCAGGAAGTCAAGGAATACCCGAGCCTGGGGCACGGCATGATAGGCTCAAAGCTTTATGAAGATTTCAATGGAGATGGCCTGGTTGACAGAATAAGGGAAAACGGACCTGCGTGGAAGGAATATCGCATCACCAGACTATTGGTAAGAAACTATGATTACAATGAAAATAGTGAAATATTTGATAAGGCAGACAAGGAATTGCAAGAGCTGATGCAAAAATATTCCAAATAAAACTTTTTTAATTATTTCTGAATTCTAAAGAAAAGTTTATAATGGGGTGCACTTAACAACAAGGGAAGGGCCAGTAGCATAACCTGGACAGTGCATCCGGCTTCGGACAAGCTTTTAGCAAAAGCTTGAGCAAAAAGGCGAGTTTCCTCGCTTCGCTCGTCAAGCTCGCTAAGAAAAACTTGAAAGATACCGGAGTATCGGGGTTCAAATCCTCGCTGGCTCGCTCAAATTCTTTTTAATCACATACCTGCACTTATTCCCTTAATATTTTCTCCATCCCATACCTTCTTGCTGTGTCAGACCTTTCGCTGCATATCTCATAGCCGAGCCGCTTGTAGAGTTCTATTGCCCCCTTGTTGTCTGCAAGCACGTTCAGAGTTATCTTCTTTACCCCGGGAATCTGCATGCACGCCTGCTCAAAGTCAGAATATATTATCGCCCCGATGTGCTTGTCCCTGTAGTCCGGGTCGACCATGAACCTGTGCAGTGCGATAGAATCCTCTCTCAGCGAGGCGATCAGGAATCCCACTGGTTTCTCTCCTATCGAGGCATATCTGCTTAGCTCCCATTTCATCGGCACGTCCATCATAAAATTATCAGGCAGCCATCTTTCAGGATAGTCCCTTTCTATGCTCATCATGGCATCTAGGTTTTCAGACAGGAACTGCTTTGACAGCACATAAATCTTTACAGCATCTTCAATTTTGTCCATTTTTCCACCCTTCATACTCCTTTGCTCTCTTATAAATCACCGAGAGGTAATCTCCAAGCTCTGTGCCCGGATATGCCTGCGCTTCCTTAGCTATTCTCACTATTTTTTCAAGATTCGCCTTCTCATCCTTGTGATAAACTTTCTGCAGTATGTCCGCGTAATGGGCTGATTCATCAAGCGCACCTGCAAGCCACCACTGCTCATTTTTGTAGGGCTTTTCTATCTCCTTCATGTAAAACGACAGCAGAGCATTATAGGAACCCTCAACAGAGTAATTTTTCTCATAAATCGCAAATATCGCTTTCACTCTTGGGTCTGTTATACTTTTGGGATTCTCTTTTTCATATCTGAAAGCACCTATTACAGTGTTGGTGATTGTTTTTTGACTGTTTATGTATTTGAGATAGGCCTGGGCGCTCTTATTGAACTTGCCATCCTCGCCTATTCCGCTGTATCCCATGTTGTAAAGCACAGATATTACATCATAGTCCGTATTCTTCAGATGGTTGTTGTCTATGTCCATTCGCACCAGTGCGAGTCCGAATATCAGATTTGTATCAGGATTGTATATGTCATCTAAGAGATTGGTGCTGCCTACATAGTATCTGCTCTTTGGGTCAAGAACCTGCTGCTTCGCGAGGTCATATCTGTCCCTCTTCAGCTGAGCTATTCCATAATCCTTAGTGTTTTCGTTGTAGGCAACAGGGCTCAATCCCGACTCTGCCAGCATTATCTTTGCATACCATATTGGGTCCACCCTATAGAGCGGCGCATACTCTTCTATAAGCCGCTTTACAGGAACAAGCCTTGCGAGATGCCTTATCTCTTCGAGCACGAAGTCATTGGGATTCTTTGTGGATTTGTCAGGGAGCAGGTCTTCAAGGCTCTGTTGCTCGTATGGAATGTCCACCAGCCTTTCCGGAGCGCTGAAAATCTTTAATACTTTTGTTATATCATTTTGGGAATCATTACTTATCTCCTGAGTGTTTAGGCTTTCCTGCTGATGCGAGCCCCTTTCTGATTCTGCAAGCTGCACTACCTCCTTCTTTGCTTGGTATGTATCAAACAAGTCTATTATCTTACGGGGTATCAATAAATTTCCGGAGTAGATTATCACTCCGCCCACAATAAAAGCAGATACAAATCCAATTGCCTTTTTTGTTAGCGATTTATGTTGTTGTAGCATTTTTGCTCCATCTATTGTTCCACTTGTATTCTTGGTGCATCATCTTTTCGTAGGTTGTCTGGATTCCCGATACTGTATAGCTGGCAAGCCAGAGGCCTGTGTAAAGCATTGTAGCAGGAAGATATTTTACATATGCTGGCTTCTTAGCAACTGTCATTCCTATGTTGACAGCAGTATCTACAGCAAGGAATCCTGCCAGCAGATATGGGTTATGCCTGTAAATTAGAGGAATGGCAGCCAATTCTGCAATGAAGAATGCTACGTCTACCCAACCAGGTATGAGCGTGGTGTAAAGCAGGCTCTTGGAGTCATTGAGGGCGCCTGCGTGCGAATATATCGCCTGCCATGCGCCCCTATGCCACCTTCTGGTCTGCTTCCAGTGGTTCTTCAGTCCGGTAACATCATAGGAAACGCATGTCGCCTTTTCCTGGAAGCCAAGCTTGTAGCCCTTCTCGATGAGAACCCATGTGTAATCCAGGTCTTCTGTCTGGGTCCTCGTGGGCATCGCATACCTGAAAAGCACATCCTTCCTGTAGCCAGTGCAGGCCCCGCAGAGCACGTACATCCCATTTCTCGCTGTCTGACCCACCTTCTTGAAAGAGAGTATTTTTATCTGCCACTCCTTTCCGTATGTCATTGCCCTGCTGATAAGCGAGCCCGAGGCTATCAGCGTAGGTAAGCCGGTTACTGCAGCAACATCCTCCTGATAAAACCCATTGACAATTTCCTCAAGGCATCTCTTCTCCGCAATCACATCTCCGTCATTGATGTAAACAATGTCGCCAAGCTCGTTATAATGATTTCTCACAACATAATTTATTCCGAAGGCCTTTCCCATATTTACCTTATTCCTTATGTAATACATGCTTGTATCGTGGCGGTTATAAAGTTCGATGCACCTTTCATGCGTGCTGTCTTTGGAGTTGTCATTTACCACGAAGACATTTTTAGGCTGGAGGCTTTGGTCATAGAGTGATTCAACAACATCTTCAATATACTCTTCTTCATTATACGCGGGCACAATAATGCTTATGCTGAGATTCTTTGGCTTTTCTGCATGAGGAATAGGGTTTAATCTCCTGTAAATAAAAGAAGCAAAATCTATTCCAAAGGATAGGTTCATCTGAATCCCTCTCCGGGCAGGCATTTGCCGCAGTTGAGAAGATAGTCAATTGCAGACATGAAGGGCACAAACTCACCGTTCACCTGCTGATACTGAGGCTGCTTGTAATTCTGGTAGACAAGCTTTATCCCATTATCCTCAAACACCTTTTCATCAATGTATTCCCTTCCGCCGTCTCCACTTAAGTAAGTGTCTGCATTTAGCGCCTTGCAGATGTCCACCACCCGCTGGCTCCTTGTTGTATTTATGCCAAGAGTGCTCGTAAGCACTTTCGGGACCTTTATGCCAAAGGCATCACAGAGAAAATCTATGAACATCATATTGTTCTCTGCGAGGTTCCTCTCATCCTTCCCTGCTTCTTTGTAGATTTCCTCCAACGTTGGAAAGTAATCCTTAAAGAACCTTGCACGCGCATAGTTCTGCCGAATAAGTGTGCTATGGTATTGGTTCCAGGGCATGCCGCTTAACTCAACATCATTTTTTATCTTAATATCCTTGATTGGAATGCGCTCCTGCACCACAGGAATTGTGAGCCATTTGGGTCCGTCCTTTGTCTTTATTCTGTTCCTGTGGTGAAAATCCTGAATGACGAATTGGACATCGTCCATGATGAAAAAAATGTCACTCTTGCTCATCTTGTCAAAGAACCCCAGATAGGGAAGATAATTCGGCTGGTGAGTTGCTGCTATCATTTTTAAACACGTTTTTTATTTTTTGACACTTATTCCGAAATGATTGACTTCAAAGGGCTCGGCATATTTCTTCTCATAAAGGTTGTAAACATTGCCCCAGAATATAGCGTGCGCCCTGATAACTTCCAAATCAATTATGCCCTTCTCAACCTGCGTCCTGTGGCAGCCGCAGACCCTTAGTTTATTCTCCAGGTCATCATCGTCCCCGATGTAGAACAGATGCGGACTGAAATCCACACTTCCGGAAATGCTTCTGTACATGATTATGCTTAATGCCTTTCGGAATGCAATCCTCGAAGCATTTGCAGTTTGAACATGGTCTTGGTGCCTGTCATTTGAAGAATGAGTAATAACAACTTCAGGGGAATACTTGTAATAAAGCGGCTCAAGCGCCCTGACTAATTCTGACTCGCCAGGCAGGTTTGCGTCTGAAAATTTCAGGCGGAAAATATCCTTTATGCCCAAAATCTTTGCAGCTTCTTCTGATTCTTTAATCCTAAGATTAGAATCTCCGCCTTTCTCCCCGTCTGTCACAAGAACAGAATAAACATCATAGCCGTCCCGCACGTATTTCATTAGTGCAAAGCTCGCGCCGAGCTCCAGGTCATCGGGATGCGCGCTTATCACCAGTATGTTACGAGAGTTATCACTTACCATTTTACATTAAATTGACTGCCAAAAGCAAAGATGTCAATCCCCCGATAAATTTATTAAGAGAACTTATTTATAATACTTTTGGTGAGTGACACTATTTTATTGTAACAACATAATGACGAATAGGATGCTTTCTTTCCAGCTTTTTCTTCTTATGCCTCAAAAGAAAACCTTTTATTATAAGCGAATAAACTTTAAGTAAAATGATTTCAAAATCAAAAGCCGACTCCCAATTTGACATAATCCTGATTACCGGTGAGGCCTATGACGACCATCCCCTCTCGCCCGCTGGAATAATTGCAAGAGTGCTTGACGCAAGGGGGTATTCTGTCGGGATAATTGAGAAGCCGGAGAAAAAAGAGGACTTCACACGTCTGGGAAGCCCGAAATTGTTTTTTGCAGTTACCTCGGGCTCAATTGACTCAATGCTCAACAACTACACTCCCCTCAAGAAGAGAAGGCATGAGGATGTCCACAGCAAAACCTCTCTCATGCCAGACAGGGCGGTCATTGTTTACTGCAACAGAATCAGGGAATATTTCAGGGGCGCAAAGATTGTGATTGGCGGGATTGAGGCATCGCTGAGAAGATTCGCCCACTATGACTACTGGGACAACAAGGTTAGGAGAAGCATTCTCCTTGACTCAAGGGCAGACATACTTGTGTATGGAAACGGGGAAAAGCAGATAATTGAGATTGCAGAGAGGATTAAGCGAGGAGCAACCCTTAAGGGAATCCTGGGAACATGCATACTCTCAAAGGAAATTCCTCCCGGCTTTACAGAACTGCCGTCCTTCAATGAAGTGCTTGATTCAAAGGAGACATTCTGCGAGATGCAGGTGAAATTCTCAAACTACAGAAACCTCTGCCAGAAATACGAAAACAGCCATGTGCTCCAGTACAAATTTCCGGAATACACCACCGAGGATTTGGACTGGATTTATTCCCTTCCATACTCAAGAAAGCTTTCTCCGAATTCACTTCTGAACCTCGCCCAGTTCTCTGTTGTAACCCATCGCGGCTGCATCGGGAACTGCAATTTCTGCTCAATCGCGCTTCACCAGGGGACAAAAATAATCTCAAGAAGCGAGGAAAGCATACTTTCTGAAATAAAGAGGATAACCAAGCACCCTGACTTTAAGGGCTACATTGACGACCTGGGAGGGCCATCTGCAAACATGTATGGATTGGACTTTGAAAGCAAAAGCGGAGATTCTTCCTCGGACAGGATTGAATCCAGCCATAAGAGGATAATCAGACTCTTGAGAAAGGCAAGGCAGATTCCAGGAGTGAAGAAGATTTTCGTAAGGAGCGGGATAAGGTATGACCTTGCGATAAGAAGCAGGGACTACATTAAGGAAATTTCAGAGCACCACATCTCAGGCTCGTTGAAGATTGCGCCTGAGCATTTCTCTGAAAAAGTCCTGAAGCTCATGAACAAGAATGTTCTGGGATTCTCTGAATTCTATGAATACTTCAACTCTCTCAACAGGGGGAAAGGGCAGTCCCTGAGATATTATCTGATGATAGGGCATCCCGGAGAAGATGAAGCAACAATGAAAGAATTGGTTTTAAATGCAAAAAAGCTGAAAAACATAGAGCAGTTCCAGCTTTTCACCCCAACTCCAATGAGCGTCTCAACCTGCATGTACTGGACAGGGCTTGACCCCTACACAAAAAAGCCGGTTCATGTTGTAAGGGATTATGCGACAAAAAAGAGGTTCAAGAGAATGATGCTTGAGTGCGTTTCATCTTCTGAAAGAAAGATGCATCAAGAGTAACAAAACTCGCTGCTCGGAGCTATCTCCAGACTAAAGTCCGGAGCTTTACGCTCCTCGCTGATTCGCGAGTTTTGGAACAAGAAATTGCGCACTAAAGTGCGGGGCTTTAAACCCTGCGCAATTTCTTTGTAATCAATCAAGAGCACAACTTAGTCAAAGCTCCAGCCCTCTCTTTCAAGATAGTAATCCTCAGGGTTCCTGAGGAAATTCAGGCTTTCCAGCAGCAGCTTCCTGTGGGTGTCCTCCTCTTTCATCAGGAACAGCAGGAAATCCCTGACATTCCCACCTTTTGCTTTGTTATACATTGATTTATACTGGCTGTAGCTCTTCTCCTCCATCTTTACCGCGAACTCGTAGGGATTGAACTTGCTTGATTCAGACGCCTTCTTTTGCCTCCTGAACTGCTCTTCGTTCATCTGGAAGAAAAGGAATCCTGACTTCGGGTTCCTCTCGCGAATCTTTCTCTCGATTTCCACTGACTGCTTGCCCTTGATGAATTCCTTTATCTTCTCTATATGCGCCTTCTCCTCGCCTGCGAGATGCTGGAATGTCTTTATGGTGAAGTCGTCCTTCGCCTCTTTTGCAACTTTAGTGTAGAATTCCTCGCCGGCTATCTCGTTGGCAAGCGCGGCTTTGAGCGGCTTGATAATGTCTTTTTCCATAGAGATGGCTTTGCCTGCCGGATTTATATAATTTTGGAAAGAAGAATCAGAATTATCCGAGCGCGTGGTATTTGATGTAAAACTTCTTTTCAAATATGGCGTCCTTTAAATTTTTCTCCCGGGGCTCCTGCGCCAAAAAGCCAACCATGTAAAGAAGCTCTTCGCTGGAATGCCTTTCCGGCATCCCTATCTTTTGCAGATAGCGCGCAATCTCCCGCTCTTTTTCTACAGTCCGGCTTGCAGGGTCCAGAAGATCCACAAGGCGCCTGTCATCCCCATTGCTTGCCCGGGCCATTTTAGCGACGTCCCCCTTTCTCGACAGCAAATACCCTTCGTCGGAGTTGTGCTTAATATGCAATTGTCAATAAAAGGTATACTGATATATAAATGTTTCTTTTTAGTATATTTTCAGGTTTTGCCTGTTTGAGGATGCTAAACAACGTTTAGAAATGTTTTGCAGCTGAGTGCTGCGCCGGCTCTTTTAGATAATTGTTTGTAGCAGCGTAATAGCCAGAATCCTTAAGAGTTCTCTCCCAATTCTGCATTATTTGCATGCTTGTAGGACAGTAGCTACTCTCGCTTTTCAGGATATCCATCAGGTATTCCACTGCGTCTACTATCGCATGCGATGGATGCTTCAGGTCAACATGCTCATTTTTGATTATCATTGCAATTTCCTTTGCTTTTTCAAAGTCGCTTGCACTGCTCATGAGAATACTTTCAAGCTTCTTATCTGCTGATTTTTTATTTATATCCATATTATCCCCTGCTTAACTTCCAAGGGCGCCTTGAAGTCGCGTTGCCCTTCTTAAAGATTTGCCTTTTTTGGGCTCTTGACATAAATGTATGAGCGCCACCCATCATACATGGGTGGTTTTTGACAAGATGATAGAACTAAACATAACTAGAGATGCCGCTTACAAAAATGCGCTTACCCTGTTTGCGTGCTTTAGCTAATTTCTATAATTTTTGTCTTTCTCACGGTACGCTGGCTTGTTTCAATCAGAATTGTTTGCTTGTTTGTATTCTAGTATACCTTTTAAGATACTCAGATATATAAATCTTTCTATAATTAGAGTTCATAATCTCAGAAGTAGCTTTTGTATTCAGCCATAACTAATTTTTTCATTCCCTCAACTGTTTTTTCCTTTGAGATTCTCTCATTAATGAGCTTGAAGCTGCCCTTGAGAAACCCCTGAAGGTGAATCCTGGTCTGGAATGCTGAGAAGCAGTCCTTCTCCTGAATCTCAAGATAGCGCTTCGCGCACCTGAGGCGCTCTGCCTTCTCATCAATATCCAGCTCCTTGCCTGTTCTCAGGTAATGCCTTATTTCCTTGAAGATGAAAGGGCTTCGTATTGCCGCCCTGCCGACCATGACTGCGTCGCAACCTATGCTTTCAAACATCTTAGCAGCATCTTCTGCTTTCATTATGTCTCCGTTGCCCACAACAGGGATTGAGATGGAATCCTTGATTTCCCTGATTGCGCCCAGGTCAACATTTCCGGAATACATCTGGACCTTTGTCCTGCCGTGGACTATGATGAAGTCAAGGTATTGCTCTGCAAGTTTTGCAATCTTCAGGTAAGGTTTTTCCTTCATCTCTTCTGAATTTGAAGCAAGGCGTATCTTTGCGCATACCGGCAGGAATGAGCTTTCCATTACTTTGAAGAGCTGCTTGATTAAATCGAGGTTCTCAAGAAGAAATGCGCCTGACTTCTTTATGCGGGGGCAGCCGAGGTTTAGGCAGATGCTTGAGATGTTTGAAAATGGAGTATCCTTTTTGCCTTCGCCTTCCACTATCCTTATTGCCTTCTCCAGCATCTCAGGGCCGGGGGTTATGATTTGGATGCCTGTTGGAACCTCAGCATCAAACATGTCCAGCTCACGAATCCCTGCGCCGTTGCTTCTTGCAATCTCATGGGCGCTCACCATCTTAGTGAATGTGTAGTCAGCCCCGTACTCAAAGCATATCCTCCTAAGCCCAAGGTCAGAATAGTTCGCCATAGGAGCCAGGAAGAGCCCCTTCCTGAAAAGCGATTTCGGAAGCATGGCAGCCCTGGTTTCCCAGGCAGGTTATATACTTTTTGCCCTTCAGCCAGCCAGCACCAGCCTGCCAGGCAATCAAACAATTTTTAAACCCGGATTCTTTTAACGCGCTTTTATGAAAAAACGCTCTAATCCTAAAAAAAAGAAAAGCCACTGCAACGAAAGGATAATTGCTTTCCTTGTTTCATTTGCAATTGTCTTTGTTGTCGCATTTCTCGGAAGCATGTTCACCAAAGACGATGTGAAAAGCGCCTGGTATTACGAGAACAAACCATTTTTCACTCCCCCAAACTGGGTATTTCCGGTTGCCTGGGCAATCCTGTTCATACTCATTGCAGTTGCCATGCCAATATCATGGCTCTCGGCAAGATTCTCCCAGAAGGCAGCTGTTGCATTCGGCTATGGAGCCAATCTGTTCTTCAACCTGATGTGGAGCTTCCTGTTCTTCTTCATGCGCCTGCCGGTTTTCGCCCTGGTTGACATAGTGCTGCTCTGGTGCTCAATATGGTATCTGGTTGTGTTCAACTGGAGAATTAACAAGACAGCCGCATGGCTGCTGGTGCCCTACCTTTTCTGGGTTACATTCGCGACAGCGCTGAACCTGTTTTTTATAATTTGAATTCAACCTGTTCCAGAAATCCTGAATGTTTTCCTGACAAATCTTTTGTAACAGGAAATTTAGAAATGCAGTTAATAGTTTGGGCAAATGCAGCTTATTGCCTGGCTATTCTCATTCATACTTCAGGTAATCCATCACGCTCTGAAGGGCAGGTGTCGGATTTATCACTTTCTTTTGCATGCTTAATCTCCTGCCTTTAAAGCATTCCATTGAGACAAGCCCGCCCCGAAGCATTTCTCCAACATCCACAAGGCATATCTTCCTGTTAAGGTTCCTTGGAAAGCCGTTTCTGGCAGTGTATGTATCTGTGTCAAACGGAATTGTTTTTCTGAAATCAGCGTCATACCTTATTACTGAGAGCAAGTCAATGCCTGCTGTTTTCGGGTCAATGCAAACTATGGCATTTGTTTCAAACTGCTTTAATTCTTCATTGTTATAATATGTAATGACTTTCCATCTGGGATCCTTCTCCAGCTGGGCGTCAACCTTTTTCAGTTTGTAAGTCATAGCTCCGCCGCAGAACCTTTTGACTACCTCTGAAATTATTGACTCTGCGTTGTAGCCGCAGTCCGCTATATCTGGCACCAGGGCAGAGCCGTTCTCAAGATAGATTATTTCCTCAAGCCCCTTCCTCAGCATCAAAGCGCCGGGATTCATCATCTCCCCGACATTTGCAGAAAGTCCTGAGGGCAGTGTGAAATGATTCGGGTAGCTGGGCGCGTTGGAATCTCTGTGTATGAGTGCTGCTGTGTTGTTTGCGTCTATGTGCAGCGCCCCGCCTGCAGCCCATCTTATCCCTGTGCCGATGCTGTCCTCCTTGCACAAATTCACAGAATACGCTTTTCCAGTCATTATCTTGTCGAGCTGCTCATTTATGAAATCAGCGTTGGCAGAGCTCTCAAGCGCCTTTCTTGCCCTTGGTGTGTAAGCGCATTGGGTGTCAGATGAAATGTAAACCTCGAGCAGGCTCTTGCTTCCATCAGCCTTAAGCATTACTTTCTTGATGTCTCCTATCATAAACTCAGGATAAATAAACTCAGGATGGCCCGCTTTTGTGCACTCGTCAAACCTTACCATTCCTTTTTCAGAATTGTCTTTCATGAAGAGCTAAAATAGCAAGTGATTTATAAACTTTTCGTTTGTTGCTACTTTGCAGTGCTTAATTTTTAGAAAATAACTGCGGGGGACGTGATTTGAACACGCGAACCCACTAAGGGACTAGGCCCTGAACCTAGCTCATTTGACCAGGCTTTGATACCCCCGCATAGAAGGCGTGGATTGTGAAATTTGGGCCTTTTAATAAATCTTTCCTCTGCTCAGGTCCTCTCTTTGTGGCATTTAGGACAGAGCCGTAAAAAAGGGAAAAGTTTATAATTCTGCCTGGCTTAGGATTCCTCCATATTCATAAAAAAAGCGGGTGATTTGAGATGGATGTCCCTTCTGCAGAGAACGAGGAAAACATACAGCTTGGCGGCAACATAGAGCTTATCGGCTTCTCGGTGATTGACAGGGCCCAGATGGTGGTTGTCAAGAAGATTGTGGGCAACTATGCGAGGAAGTTCTCGGAGATGGCAAAGGACTTCGAGAAGCTCTCACTCAGCTTGAAGAAGATACACGCAATTGAGAATTCCGAGAACTATGAGATAAGTGCGAAGCTGATGGCAGGTGGGAAGCCCCTGAACGGCAGCGTCACAGACAGGAACCTCTTCTTCGGCATTGACAAGGTGCTGAAGATAATAGAAGGGATGATTAAAAAATAAGATTATAAAAAAAGAAAATCTTTTTTCTTCAGCTTGGATTACCACCCTTCATCATCGTCGCCTTCATCCTTGTCCTCATCTTCGTCTTCATCATATCGGCGCTTTTCAAAGAGCATTCTTCTCCACCTCCCCGCATGCCGCAGAATTTTTGCGATTTCTTGGATTTCATGGCTATCCAAATTAAGCGTCAAGGAAGATTTGCGCAAGCAAGCAGGCGCGCTGGGCGCCCCGTTTAGAATATTGGTGTTTTTCAATTTGTTTTTTCTTTCCAAGATTTTGCTCTTGTCATACAAAAAAACGGGCTAAAACTAATTACTTTAGTTGTGAGATACAGCGCCGTTTTTTGTATCCTAAAAATTCGCTCTTAATCGCGAATTTTTATGATGAAAAACTTTAGCTGCAAATTTTTCTCGAATACAAAACATCTGGCTATGGCGCGCTTAATCCAAATTCGTATTTAAATGTATCGGTTTGGGGTGCCCTGCTAAGGGGCTTTTTTAAGGGGTTTTTGGAAAGCCCAGAAAAATTTAAAAAGGAGCAAAGATAATGGGTTTTGGGGTGGTTTCATGGAGGCAGAGAAGTCAATCGTGAATCTCTGGCTTGAGGGAAGCGGATTTCTTACAATAAATGACATAAACGCAGGCAAGAGCGTAATAGACATAATTGCCATACGGCTTTCTGAGAAGGGCGTCGAAAAGGCGCAGCATGTCGAGGTGAGCTGCTCCCTGAAGGGCGAGCTCCCGGCATCCGAATACCTGAAAAGGTTTGAGGGTCCCGAAATAAAGAATAAAATTTCTGAGGTATTGAAAAAATACGCCTCCCGCGTCTCTGAATGGGAGAACGTGCTCGTTACAAACACTGACATCCCAAGGGGAATGCTCGGCAGCATAAAGGTGGTGCCCTTCAGCCATGCGCTTTCAGAGGTGATGGAAAGGATTGATACCCAGAACTACCAGAGCAACATAAAGAGGGCCCTCCAGCTGATAAAATATACCTACTTGAAACCCGAGCTGATAAGGAACATTGGAGGAAGGCGCTTTAAGAGGGAGCTCAAGAGCATTGCCATAGAGCACCTGACGCAAGATGAGATGATTAAGCATCTCTGCTCTGACGAGTCGTCAGTTGACAGGATTCTCAGGAAGTCAAAGCTCAGGAATGACCCCAAGAAATTGGGCGCGATGCTTAAGCACATGCTCACGATTGCGGAAAGGAAAGCGCTTTCAGAGGAAGTTATGACTGCCGAGCAGCGGGCCAGGAGAAAAAAGGTGAAGGAGAAGAAGCTGAGCTCATTTTACAGGTGAGCCCTAGCCAAATTTCATTATCCTTCCGGGGAAGTCCTTCTGCATGAGCAGGACAACCCTGCTGTTTTGCTTCTCATCAACTATGTGGTAGCCGCAGTGCTTTCCTGTCTTCTCAGCGAATTCCCTGACTTCAGCGTGGCTGGGCATGTTCTCCATCTTCAGGCGCTCCCTTGAAAAGCCGACATACATGTATGCCTTTGCCTCTACAAAAAGCGGATTCGCCTTCTTTATAAGCTCAGCATATTTTTCAGGAGAGTGCATGTTGAGCCCCTTGACAAGGGTCATCCTTATTGTTGTCCTTGTCTTGCCGGCAAGTCCTGCCATTATCTCAAGTGAGCTGTTGAGCCGCTGCCAGGCATCCTTGAATGTTGGGACTGCAGTTCTCCTGTATGTTTCCTCGTCAGGTGCAGTCAGCGAGATGTAAAGCTGTGTCGGAAGGTGCTTTAGCGAGGATATCTTTTCAGGGAACTGCCCGTTTGTGACAAGAAAAGTTGTTTTTCCATTTTTGTGAAGAAGCTCTATGAGCGCGTCGAGCTTGGGGTATGAAGCCGGCTCCCCTGCGAGGGAGATTGCGAAGTGCATCGGCTCCATGGCTTCCTTTACCTTCTTCTGGTTGGCCTTTGGGTTGCCTGGAAATCCCGAGAGAAGCTTCCTCTGGGCCGCAATTGAACCTGAGAGTATGTCTTCAGGCTCGTCAATATCAGAGGACATTTCAGCACCGCTTGTGAGCTCTATCGCGCGCCAGCAGAATCTGCAGCTGTTGGGGCAGTAGTCGAGCGCAGGCGTCATCTGGCAGCAGAGATGGCTCCTTATTCCATAGAATTTTTGCTTGTAGCAGAAGTCCTCATCCCTAAGCGCCTTCTTTGTCCAGGCGCATATCTTCACAGCAGAGTGCCTGCCGAACACTGCGTAATTCTGCTTTTCAAGCGCCTTCCTGAGCTGCTCTTTTACCATATGATTTGGGATTTGCCCTTGATATAAAAAGTTTTACATCTCAGCAGAATAAGTAAAATATGATAATATGTAAATATGCTTTTCACTGCTCATTCAGATGTAGTTGGCCAATGATTCGTAGCAGCCGCCGCAGTTTCTGAAATAATCGACCCATTTTTTTCTGACCATCTCGTAAGCGGGATGTTCTTTCAGGTTCTTGGCGAAATACTCTGCGAGAGTGAAGGTGCTCGGATTGAGCCCCTCCTCTTTAAGATATTTTGCTATGTTATCAAGGACATCAAGTGATTCAAGATATGAAAGGCCATTTGTTTGCTGCCCTTCTAATAATGGCATGATTTTTTCTTCCAGGTCCTGCTTATTCGGTCTGTCTTTTCTGAATAACTTAATCATTTGCAATCCCCTCTCTCGACGCGAGTTTTGCCTGATGCAAAACAGTTAATATATTAAAAGATATACTAATATATAAATGTTCTGTTTATGTATATTATATGAGTATGGGCGCTATACTGCTTAAAAACAGGTTTTTGGAGATTATTTGCAAAAAAAGTCAGGACGCTTTGGGAAATAAATTATTCCTCCACTATTTCGCCTATCAGGCTGTGGCTTGTAGCCCCAACTATTCTGGCCTTTGAGAAGACGTTGAATATGTTCCTGGTGCAGTTGCCATACCTGCCGATGTTGCCGGAATATTTTATTGAAATTGGTTTGTAAAACTCGTTCCTCGCGATATAATTTCCATTGCCTAGGTTCTCATCAATTAGTATGGGGTATTGCGAGCCGATTTCAGTCCTGTTCTTTTCGAGAGCAACCCTCTTAAACTCTGCAGTCATTCTCTTGGAGCGCTCCTTTGTCTCATTGCCATTGAGCTGCCCTTCCATGGCTGCTGCCTCTGTGCCCGGCATTGCCCAGAACCTTGAGATGTTGAGCACATCGGGCTTTATCTCCTTTATAAGATTCACAGATTCCATGAACTGCTCTTCTGTCTCCCTAGGGAAGCCGCAGATTATGTCTGTTGAGAGCGTTATCCTAGGAATCATCTTTCTGAAACCTGAAACTATCTCCTTGAAGTCCTCGACACTGTAATTGCGCATCATCTTTTTCAGGATTTCATTGCTGCCTGACTGCACTGGTATGTGGATGAACTTGAAGATTTTCATGGAGCGGAAGGGAGGAACAAGCTCGTCAATGACAGGAAAGATGCTGTCAGGGTTCATCATGCCAACCCTTGCCCAGAAGGAACCCTTCAGGGCATTTATCTTCACCAGAAGCGCTGGAAGCTGGCTTTTCTCAGAGTAGTCCCTGCCGTATGCAGAGTTGTCCTGCGAGGTGAGCCAGATTTCCCTGCACCCAGAAGCCACGCTTTTTTCAACTTCCTTGACAATCTCATGCAGGGGATAGGAGTGAAGCCTTCCCTTTGCGAACTTTACAATGCAGTATGAGCAGCTTCCCAGGCAGCCCTCTGAAATCGGAATTATTGCGACTGCAGGATTTTTCCTAATCCTGGGAAGCCCGAGCTTCACCTCATCAGAATATCCAATTATCTGGGTCTTCTCTCCTGTGATGAGTTTCAGAATATCCTTAACATGATGGCTTCCAAGCATTAAAGCCCTTGGCGAGGATTCCTTGACCAAATCCAGCTCTGCGTCAGGCATGCAGCCGGCAACAATCAGTTTTGAATCTGGAAATCCTTTGTCAAGCTCCCTTATTCTCCTTGCCATATAGTGCTCTGTCGGCGCCTTGACTATGCACGTGTTTATTATCAGCAGCGAGGCGTGCTCAGGCGAGCTCACCTGGATGAAGCCAGCTCTCTCAAGCAGCCCTGCAATTATTTCAGCATTGGCTGTGTTGGCAGAGCAGCCGTAGGTTTCCAGATAAAACGTTTCCTCCATGCGATATGGAAAAAATGCTTGGTTTAAATAAGTTGCCTAAAAGAATAAGGGAAGATTTGAAGGGAAATATAAAAAAATTATATAAAAAAATATGCTCAGCTGAAGAGCTCGCCTATCATCTCATCAAGCTGCGCCTCTTCCTCGTTGACTGTTTTCATGTAGGGCCAGAGGGCTATAATTAAGATGCAGAGCCCCATTAGCACCATAACATTGAGGAGCGTCTGGCTTATCAGCCTGTTGACAAAGCCGATTACTGCAGCCATTATGAACACAAAATACATCAGCACGCCCATTGCCAGAACCAAAGTAGCCCTGCTCCTTCTCAGCTTTGAGAGCTCGAGCTCTATCAGGATTGCCTCTTTTTCCGCGTCTGAGATTTTCCTCATCGCGAGCGTCTTTATGCTTCTCTTAATCATCTGACCGCCTCCTAATTATTTGTAGTTCTTCTCCTTTGAAAGCACTTCTATTCCCTTGGTGCCTATCTTGAATGGAATCACGCCCTTATCCTGGTTTGTCCTTCTCATCTTTATTATGCGCAGCGCCCTGTCGTTCTCTCCCCCGAGTCCTCCGTAGTAAAGGGTTATAACGCTGTCAGAGACGAACTCCTCCACGCCGAACCTTGAGAACGAGCTGGAGGTGGTGAGCGAGGGCTCCCCGACAATCTCAGATGTGAGGATTGTGGTGCACTTCAGGCGCTTGAGCTGGGAAGCGAATGCATAGAGCTGCTTTCTCACTTCGTATTCGTCCTCCAATGCCATTCCGAAGACGCTTGTTGAGTCAATCACAACCCTTGTGGCGCCTGTCTTGGTTATCTCTGAGATGAGCTGGCTCTGGAAGTCAGAAAGGTCATAAGGATAGAAATACATGAACTTCACCTTGCCCTGCTGCTCATACCTGTCAAAATCCCATCCAAAGGATTTGGCGTCTTCCTTCAGCTCTGAAAGATCCTCTTCCATTGAGATGAAAAGCCCGAGCTCGCCCTTCTGGATCCCGTCTTGGAGGAACTGCAGTGCAAATATTGTCTTTCCTGTTCCAGCGCCTCCTGAGAGGAGATTGACTGAGCCCCTTATGAAGCCGCCGCCTATTCTCCTGTCAAGGCCAGGTATGCCGCTGCTCACCCTTGGACCCTTAGTGTCTGCGCTGGAAACCTTTGGTTTTTTAGCCTTCTTAGAAACTGGCATTTCCACACCTCTTTTTTGAGCATAAGCCCTATTACAAACCTTAATAAACGCAGTATTTAAATTTTTGCCTTTGAGGAATAATCTTCTTAAGATTTTACTCTTCCTTAAGATAGTCAGCCGAATTCACGCTGTATCTCTTTTCCAAATCAAACTCTTTCCATACTGTGCTTATTTCATTCTTGATGCCTTTCATAATCTCAGCAGAAAGAAGATTTCTTGCTTCCCTTTCAGATTCTGCAGAAAAATTTTTTAGCACTGACTCAAGAGTGAATGGCTTTCCAAAACTGAGATACAATGAGCTCTTTTTGTAAAGCATGCTGAATGCAGCAACTGCCCTCACCACAAGGTTCCTGTAGTGCTTCTCGTCAAAAAATACTTTGTTGTATTCATTCATCTTTGCAATCAGAGCTACGCCCACAGGCATTATTTTTATTTCAGAAGCAGGAACGTGTATTTTTTCAGGGGCATTGAGCAGAACATGCGCCAATCCGTTATAGGGCTTTGGAAACCTCCTCTCCCTTGTTATCTCCCCGTTTATTGCTATGGTAACTGGGCGTTTGAAATAGAGGTAAGCCCAGAACTGGTTGTAGAAGTTCTCCAGCTTGGTCCTCTCAAAGCGCTCTTCGTTGTTGAACACAGGGAATGCGCCCGCGCCCTCAACAAGCCAGCTGAGGGCTTTTGAGCTCTTGTAAAAGAGGTCCTGGTATGAAACACTTGCAGGATGTATCCCTGCCTTGAACAGCCGGCATACAATCTCAACAGCATCATAATCAATCATGTGGTTGTAAGTGATAACAGCGCATCTGGATTTCTTAATCTCATCCAGATTCTCAAGCCCTGAGCATCTTATCTCCTTGTAGACAGCCCTGCTCAGCCCCAGGTATAATGGAGTGATAAAAGGCTGGACTAAAAAATTCATGAAATTGTCCTGGTATCTTATGCGCTCTTTTGTCTCTTTTATTGTCTCTTCAAGGGATTTCGGCTTCAGATACTCGTATGGCAAATGCTTGCACCCCCAACACCAATTTTGCAATGCGATTTATTCTTAAAACTATGCTTCCTTAAAATAATCGTCCACACTTCTGTTGTAATTTTTTTCTATGTCAAATTCATCCCATGCCTTTCTGATTTCATTTTTTATTCTGCTCATGATTTCTGCTGAAACAGCCTCTCTCTGTTGAGTGCTATTCAGCCCCTGATAATTTTTTAATGCTGATTCTAAAGTGAATGGTTCTCCAAACTTTAAAAAGAGCGATATTTTTTTGCGGATTTTCAGCAACCCATTTACAGTTTGGGAGATAAAATTCTTGTAATGCACATGGTCAGAAAGGATTTTAACATATTCTGTCAGGTCTCCAATAAAAGCGTTTCCGACAGGGAGGATGTATATCTCATCTGCCTTGGCGCCTATCTTTTCAGGAGCGCAAATAAGAGCATAGGCAAGCCCTTTCTCCGGCTTTGGAAATACTCTCTCCCTTGTTATTGAACCGTTGATTGCGATTGTAACCGGCTTCTCCAGCTTGAGGTATGCCCAGAATTGTTTGAAGAAATTATTCAATTTCAGCCTGTCAAGCTCGCCAGTCCCTCTGCTGGTCCTAATGCCGTCTTTTTCTTCGTAAACAAGATATACTGGAAAACTTCCACCTCCTTCCATAAGCCATCTGAGAAGCCGGTCGCCAATATTTTTGTCAGAAAAGAATTCGTGCTTTGAAACATTCGCGGGATGTATTCCTGCATGTATAATATTGTAAAAAATCTCGACAGCATCAAAATTGAACATGTGGTTGTAAGTTATAACAGCATATTTTTTGTCTTTAATCTTCTCAAGGTTTTCAAGCCCTGAGCATCTTATCTCCTTGTATACAGCCCTGCTCAAGCCGAGGTAAAGCGGCTTTACAAACGGCTGGACAAAGAGACTGATGAATCTGTCCTGGTATCTTATGCGCTTCCCTGTTTCCTCAATAACTTCTTCAAGTTTCCTCTGCTTTGAGTAGTCATAATGCATGGGAATTGCATAATCATGCTTATTTATAAAATATGCTATTGCATAGTGGTTATAATTCAGGCACAAATCGCCCTTTTATAATCTTGTTACTGACTAATAGTAAAATAATCAGAAAATTTATAAATACTAAGTTATTCCCATAGCAAGGTGATGAAAAATGTCAGGCGCATATGAAAAATTCGAATACGACATCTTAAGGGCAAGAATAGAGCCTAAAAGCAAATCAACTTCTGCAGGAGATACTAAGAAAAAGCTCTCTCCACTCTCTCATTTTACACTTGAAGAAAGCAATAAAACAATTACAGACCTCGTTGAAAAAATTAAAAACTATGAACTTGATCATGGGAGAAAGATGAGAATTACTTATTATAAATCTATAAATACGAAAGTTGAAGAACAAATTACTAAAGTCACAATGGAAAGTTCGGACTTGCTTAGTATTCTTCAAATAGAGAGTGGTATTGTTGAAGGAGAAATTGAAACAATACATTACAAACACACAAGAGAAATCAATTGCATAGAAACAAAATTTTATTTTAATGCAAAAGGAGTTAATGCATCTCTCAAAGAAGAGTATCTGGGACTGGCTAAAATTCTCAGAGAAAGCGAGATTTGAACATCTGCCCTTTTTTTATTAATTGAACAGAACATCTGCTATTTACATAAGTTTGCGAATGAAGTTAGCGCTCATTGAAATCTTTCTTAGCAAAAATTTTTAAATCGGCTTATTTTAGCGTATCTATCATGAAAATTGAGAAAGTCAGGGGCACAAGGGACTTTTACCCTGAGGAAAAGAGAATCCAGAACTACATTTTTGCAGTATGGAAGGAAGTTGCTGAGAAGTACGGCTACGAGGAGGTGGACGGCCCTCTGCTCGAGCCCGTAGAATTGTGGAGGGAGAAGTCAGGCGAGGAGATTGAGAGGCAGATGTATGTCCTGACAGACCAGTCAGACAGGAAGCTCGCTGTAAGGCCTGAGATGACCCCTACAATGGCGAGAATGGTTGCCCAGAAGCAGAGGGAGCTTCCAAAGCCGATAAAGTGGTTCTCAATCCAGAGGTTCTGGCGCTACGAGAAGCCCCAGTCAGGGCGCCTGAGGGAGTTCTGGCAGCTCAACCTTGACGTTCTGGGGACTGAGAATGTCGCTGCTGACGCAGAGGTTGCCGCAACCGCAGTTGAGATAATGCTCAGATTAGGGTTCACAGAAAAGGAATTCTGCCTGAGGGTGAACAACAGGAAGCTGCTCAAGGCGCTCCTGCTCTCAGCAGGAATCCAGGAGAAACAGCTCAGGGAATTGTTCAAGCTCATTGACAAAAAAGACAAGATGCCTGAGAAGGAGTTCATTGCAATGCTCTCTGATTTCGGGCTCTCAAAAAGCCAGCTCTCAGGGATTTCAGAGATTATGGAATCAGGGCTGAAAAAGATAGACGCAAAATCACTTTCAGAAGAGGGAAGGCAGGGGCTTTCTGAGATTAGTGAGATGCTTTCTGCGCTTGGGCAGTTCGGCTTCCTGAAATACTGCAAGGTGGATTTTGGAATGATGAGGGGGCTTGACTACTACACTGGGAATGTCTTTGAAATTTTTGACAATGACAGGGAATTAAGGGCGATTGCAGGCGGCGGGCGCTATGACAACCTCGTTGCGCTTTTCGGAGGGGAGAAGTGCCCTAGCGTTGGCTATGCAATGGGCGATGTTGTGCTTGAGCTCTTCATGAGAAAAAAGGGCAAGCTGCCTAATCTTGGGAAGAAAATTGATTTCTTTGTGGCAGCAACCTCAGAGAAGCTCTATCCAAAGGCAGTTGAGATTGCCCAGATTCTTAGGAAAAAATACTCTGCAGAAACCGAGCTTATGGGAAGGAACTTCGCCAAGCAGATGAAATACGCCAACAGCTGCGGGGCAGGCAAGGTAGTGATTGTCGGAGAGGACGAGCTGAAGCAGGGAAAGGTCAAGATAAAGGACATGGCAACAGGAAAGGAAGAGCTTGTTCTTATAGAAGATTTGACGAAGATTTAATTACTGCAACCAAAACATTTATATATTACTATTTGTAATAATACTATTACATAAGGTAATAATATGAATAGTGATATAAAAATATTGAAATTGCTGCTAGAACAGAAGGGAGAGAAATTCACAATAAATAAGATAGCTGAAACCCTGGAAATCAATTACCGAATAGCTTACGAGCAGGCAATGAAGTTAGAAAAAGACGGCTTGCTTAAAATTACGAAAATAGGTAATTCCAATATATGCGAATTTGCATTAAAATTTGACAATAAGGTTTTTGAGGCCGAATACCTAAGAAGCAAAGGGCTTTTCAAAAACAAGGATTTCTTAATAATTCACAACAGGCTTGCAGAACTCAGTTTTCCTTTTATTGCCTTATTATTTGGCTCTTATGCAAAAGGAACAGCGGATAAGCATTCTGACATTGATATTTTGACAATTGGCGGGGATGAAAAAGAGATAAAGGCAACAATCTCTCTGCTGCCGGACAAAATTCACTTAACCACATTGAACTATGAAAACTTTATTCACATGGCGAAGAGCAAGGAGTTTACTGTTGTAAGCGAAGCAATTAAAAGTAACATTATATTGATAGGAATAGAGGAATACTACAGGCTGTTGTCAAATGCTGGATAAAGCGAGAATAAAGGAAGCTGAGAATAATGTTAGGTCTTACTTGGATGAAGGCCTGCTCAAAAAGGCAACCCCAAATAAGCAAGTAATGGATATTCTGCTGAGAAACGCGAAAGAAAGTTTAAGGGTGGCAGAAGAAGTTCATCAAACGAACCTGTCAGAATTATGGGTCATTGTTTGCTCATACTACACGATGTATTATTATGCAAATGCGGTCCTATTAAGATTCGGCTACAAAGTCGGAGGAAAGATTGTTCACAAAGTAACTTCAGATTCATTGATTGTTTATGTCAGAGGGAAACTGAAGGAATCTTTGATTGAAGAATATGAGCAGACAAAAGAGGAAGCATTAAACCTTGCTGGAATGAAAGCAGACTCATTGATAGAATCATTTGAGTTTGAAAGAAACAAGCGAGGCCTAATTCAGTACAAAACAATAGAAGTTGAGAAACAATCAAAAGCTAAAACATCGTTGCAGAGGGCAAAGGAGTTCGCAAAAGAAATGGAAAAATTGCTTGCTACATAGAAAGCAAATTAACGCCACCTCGCTTCTTAAGTTCAAGAAACCACAAAAAATCTCAACTTAAAATCCTCCAATCCGAAAGTTATTTAAAAAGAAATAATCATCACAACCATATGCTTTCAGCGTTCATAAAAAAGCTTCTTTTTGCAAGCGAGTTCATGATGGACCAGGGCAGGGTAGAGATGCTGGGGGAGAGGCAGGTGATGGTGCCTGCGAAGCTTTTGACCAAGTTGCAGGACCTAGCCCCTGAAAAGGCATACAAGCTTGCGAAGGAAGTGATGAAGGAAGAGACAGATGTCGTGACAAAGAGGATAGGCAACAGCAAGGCAGAGATAATCACGGCGATGAAGGAATTCTTTGAGACCCTCGGGGTGGGCAACATGGAGGTTGCAGACCTTGACATGCTGAAGAAGAGGGCTATAATAAGGATACATGACAGCCCCATAGCCATTGCCCACGCCCTATACAAGAGCAAGGACGGCTGCAGGATAACAGCAGGGCTTCTCGCAGGCATGTTCACCTCAATATTCGACGCTGACGCTTCGGCAGTTGAAAAAATGTGCGTGCTTTCAGGAAGCGCATACTGCGAATTCATAATAAAAACAAAACTCTAAAAGAGGTAATTCATATGAAGTGCAAAACAGGAATAAAGGGCTTTGACGAACTTGTTGAAGGCGGACTGGTGGAGGGCTCTTCAGTGCTTCTCACCGGCAATCCCGGAACAGGAAAGAGCATATTCGGCATGGAATTCATCTACAACGGCGCGGTGAAGTTCAGCGAGAAGGGGCTATACGTCGCCTTTGAGGAAAGGGCTTCAGAGGTGAAGGCGCAGGCAAAGCAGTTCGGCTGGGACTTTGACAATCTTGAGAAGGAGAAGAGGATAAGGGTAATGGCAATCTCTGTCCAGGACATAAACGCCCAGACAGCATCAGATATAATAGAGACATGCAAGCGGGAAAAGATAAAGAGAATCGTGATTGACTCAATATCAACACTTGCGATAAACGCGCCAATATACGCCACGCACAGGGAGCTGACTGTAAAGGACGTGATGAAAGAAGATGTGTTCTTCTCCCCGCCAATAATGGGGGACATGATTGTCAAGAGGTTCATCTACACATTCATAGACGACCTGAAAGAGCTGCCTGACACAACAAAGATACTCATCTCAGAGTCAACTGAATCAGGAGCATTTCCTGAGAATGCCCTGGCAGAGTTCCTCGCAGACGGCTTGATAAATGTATCATTTGAAAGCATGGGCGGAGCGTATTCAAGAAGTTTGCTCGTCAGGAAGATGAGGCAGACCAAGAACGATGAGGACATCCACCCGCTCGAAATCGCAAAGGACGGCATAATAGTGCATAGCCTGGAAGAGAAATAAAAATTTTCAATCAATTTTTTTTAAAAAGAGGGGGATAATGAAGACAACTCTCATAAAGCTCATAACAAGAGTAGTGGGCTTCAAAGCAATCTCTTTTGATGGCAGTCATATCTTTCTTTGGGGAGTTCCGATGATTTTATTGCCGGCAGACACCATTGTATTATTGCAGAATAGGCTTGAAAAGGAATTTGGAAAAAAAGAGATATTCTCAGTGATGTTCGGGCTTGGAAAGCTGCAGGGAAAAAATGGAACCAATATCCTGCTGAAGCGATACAATATCACCCCCACAGGAAAAGACCTCTCTTTCTTTCTTGAACAAACAGGGCTTGTCGGAATGGGCAAACTTGAGCCGCATGAGAAAATTGTTGAGGAACAGTTAAAAGAAAAATTTTACAGAGCAAGAGATTTGAATTCTCCTGAAGCAATGCAATATAAGGAAATGTTCGGGATTCAAAAAACAGGTGTTGATTTCTTTCTGAACGGATTGATAACCGGTGGTTGCGAGGCGCTTTTTGGCGGCAATCTGGTTGGGGTAGAGAAAGAATGTATTGCATGTGGCAATGATAAATGTGTATTTTTAATGAGTGAGGAGACGAGATTTGAAAAAGACGAGAAATTGAAAGAACTGATTCCAACAAATATAAAGGAGATTGAGGAAATAAAAAACAAAAGCGATCTGACAAATTTACTCGAGCCCTCTCCTATGCAATTGAAGGACACTGAAACAGAATTGAGCCTCTTCCTTAAGAAAAAATATAAGAACAGGATTTTTGAATTCAGCAACGGAAGAATAAATATGCTAGGAATATCCGGATTTATAACGCCGATGATAGTAATAGCACTTTTCTATTATGTCGCAAAAAAAAGATATGGAAAAAAGATTGATGATATATTCTATGAAACAGGAAAACATCATGGATTAACTTATGGAAAAAAAATCATTGAGGAAGTAAATCTAAAGCAGAATGAAATTGCCATAAAAAGAATTCTTGAAACCATAGGATTTTTTGGCTTCGGAAAGCCTGAAATTATGCGTTTGGACCTGAAGAACAGAAAGATTATATTCAAAGTGATGGAAAATCCCCTTGCAAAAGAATACCTGAAAATATTTGGAAGGCAGAAAGAGGGTATTGATTTTCTATTGGCCGGATTCACAGCAGGATTGATTGAAACAATAATCGGAAAAATTGATGTTATTGAGACAAAATGCATAACAGAAGCAAGCCCATACTGCATATTCGAAACAAAGACTTGAGAGAAGTAATAATCATTCATACTTAATAATTATTCATGCTTTCAGTCATATGTTTTTTCTGAACTCCTGAATTGCTGGGTTCAATTCATATATTTTTTTCACAATATCATTTTTCATGACATTCTTCGCAATTTCGCTTTTTCCATCATCATCGGCTTTGTTGTAATCATCAAAATATTTTGTTATATAGAATGGTTCTCCAAATCTGACCTGGAACTCTGTCACGCGATAGAATGAAGGAATGGGAGAAATATTTGGGATATTCTCTCTCGGTTCGTAAATTATCGAGGCAGGGACTATTGGGATTTTTGAACGATATGCTGAACTTAGGATTGTGTGCACAAGCCCTGGCTTTCCCTCAATAAAATCTATATTGTCAACAATCCTTCCGGTTACAAACCACAGCCCGACTTCGCCTTTCTCAGCAAGCCAATAAGTATAATCAAAGAATTTCCTGTTCTTCTCAGGGTTTTTAGGATAAACAGGATAAGTGCCACAATCAGTCAGGAAATTAGAGATGACTTTGCTTGCAATTCCTGACATCGGGCCAAAGCCAAGGTGTTTGTAAAAATCCTTTTCAAAGAATTTCCCATTCGCCACATAATTGAATCTTCTCCTATGAACGTAAAAGCCTATGATAAACGGGTCCAATTGGTGGAGATGGTTTGCTGCAACAAACACAGGCCCCTTTTCAGGAATGTTTTCAGCCCCTTCTATCTTCCTGTTTTTTGGAAAGGCAAAAGAAGAATAAAATTTGAACAAGCCTGAAAGAATTGTATTGTGAATTCTGTAAAAATTCTTAAGTTTCTTAAGTTTGTTCTCAAATTCGCGATGCTCGTTTTCAATGAGCTGTTCTAGATTTTCTGTCATTTTGCAGAGTAGAAACTTTTTATAGGGACTTTTTATCATTCATTTCTTTATCATTTATTTCTTCTTTGCTTATTTTTTCTTTGCAATGATTGTCCTGTCAATTCCCCTGTAATATTTGTCAGAAGAAAAAATTATGTCAAATCCAGCGTCCTTGACCATCTTTCCAAATTCGTCTAATGAAAACATCCTTATTTTTGGCTGTAATTCTCCGAGCTGCCTCTTCTGAATTACTTTATTCTCTTCTGCGAGTGTCTTGGAGTGAACTGCAAACAAATACAAACTTTGTATGATGCCATATCTTTCTACTGCTTCTTCCCAAAGATATTTTCTCCACTCATCAACTTTTAATTCTCCGCCAATCTCAGAAATCAGGAGATAGCCATCCTTTCTCAGCGCCTCATTAAAATTTTTTAGAACCTGATACTGTTTGTCTTCAGGAATTAAGTACAAGGTATGGATGCAGTTTATAGCATCAGCCTCTTTTTTTCCTTCAGACATGTAGTCAAGTTTGTCTTCAGGAATTAAGTACAAGGTGTGGATGCAGTTTATAGCATCAGCCTCTTTTTTTCCTTCAGGTATGAAGTCAAGAATGTCCTCCAAATTTGTGATATCTGCAATCCCAAATTCAAGATTATGAAGATTATATTTTTCAGATTTCTCCCTTAACTTGTCTCTGCATTCAGGAACAATGTCCAAACCAATGACTTTTGAGTTTGGATATAACGATGCTATTACCTTAGCGAATCTTCCAGTGCCTGTTCCAGCATCCAGTATGAGAGAGCCGTCTCTCAAATCAAACTCAGAAAACTTGTCATGCACAAGTCTTTCAAGTTCCTGATAGGGAATGTTTGCTTTTTCCATCATGATATCGTAATGCCCAAAATATCTGGGCCAGTCAATTTTTCCTTTAACCATGAATATCACCTTCTGTAAATCTCCTCATTCTTCTCTGAATAATAATCGTTGAATATGCTTCTCTTGAGTTTCCTCGTCTGGGAGAGGAACTCCTCAGGCAGAATATAAAATATTTATGCTCCGCCGCTGCTTCCTGTGCCTTTGCTTAATGCAGCATCATAGAGAGTTTTAACTGCGTCATCCACTGTATTCATTCTGTCCACTTGCTGTTCACTTATAATCAGGTTGACCTTGTATTTTTCCTGTATGGAGTTCTCAAGCGTCCTTACAAAATTGGTATATGCCCGCGAGTCAATGTACTTTTTTATGTTTTCAGCCGGCTTTATCTTCTTATTCTTATACTCGGGTTCAATCTCTTTTATCGCATTCACCACTATTATATACAATTCCTGCTGCTGTTTATCGTATTTCATCTTGTCTTACCTCCTGTAAATATCCTCATTCTTCTCTGAATAATACCTGTCAACTTCTCATTGAAGCCTTCTTAATTCTTAATAATAAATTTTTAATAATATCTTCTTACTTCTTGCCAAGCATATACTTTATTTTCAAAAACATTTTTGAAAGCCTTGACTTGTCGCCAAACTCAATCTTGATAATGGGAGCATCAACCCTGGTTATCATCTCAACAATTGCATTGTTGACATCAGGCATGTTCTTGTAATTTCTCATTACATAAGCCATGTCAAGATGCATCGGTTTCCATTCGCCCCTCAGGTTATAATCCTTCGAAACTCCGCCCTCCTTGGGATTTCCTATCGGCACAAAGCCCATCTTCTTGTAGTATCTTTCCATATGAGGAGTGGAAGTGCAGTAAAGGTCATTGCCAGCAATGGACAGCTGGTAGACAAGACGCCATAAATCAACTCGTAAGTCAGAGGCGCGGTATTCCCTGTTTATAACATACCTTGAAGCCTCTCTAATCTTCCTGTTTTTATTTCTCTCCTCTTCAATGCTGAAACCCTTTTCAATAGGAACTCCTATGGTATCACCATCAACAAGCCTCACATAACCAACACATTCGCCTTTCTTCATGCCCACAATGTGCTTTGTGGACGGCTTCAAGTCATATTTGTCATACTCCAACTTAGCAATCTTCTCAAGTTCAGATACGTCCCATATCGGATTGATTATTTTTTTGTCAACAAATTCCCCTGCCTCCTTTTTTGCTGCCTCAACCTGTTCTGGCAAGAGGTATCTGACTGCAGGGTCTTCCACATAAATCGCATATCTCAGCTCAAAGGCTTCAACAAGCTCATGCTGGGTCTCTGCCTCTTTTATTATGAGGTCTCCAAGCCTTAATTTTGGACTAAGAGAAAGTTTATACTGCATATTCAGCACGTCAATTATGGAATAAAGCTCTTCTTTTTTCCAAGGCTTGTCAATATACTTGTCAAGAGCCATGTTGTTGATTGCTTCAATCAAGTCGTTCTTCTCAGCACGGGCAGCTGTCAGCAGAATCTTTTTTGATTTTGGATGAATTTTATTAATCTTTGACAAAAAAGGAATGCCCTTAGTTCCAGGCATGACATGGTCTGCAACATATGCAAAAATCTCCTCTCCCTTGGAATCCAGCTCTTTTGTCAATTCCAGAGCCTCTTCTGCGCTTTCGCATGCTTCGATATTGAAGTTCTTTCTGAATTCAAACCTCAAATCATTGACAACAGCATCGCGAACTTCAATTTCATCTTCAACACAAATAATGTAAGGTTTGTTCATACAACCACCATGCCCAAATTTCATCATTATGAAATAGTAACTTCTATATAAAAGTTATGTTTTAAAAATCATTTATTTTTTTGCTTCTGAAACAATCGGCAGTAAAACTTCAAAAACAGTATTTCCGGGCTGGGATTGCCAGTTTATCTTGCCGTCATGCTTGTCAACATTCTTTTTGATTATATAAAGCCCCAAACCAGTGCCTTTGCCCTGTTCTCTTGTGGTTATCAGCGGCTCAAATATCCTCTTCTGAACCTCTTCTGCAATACCACCGCCATTGTCCTGAATCCTGACTGAGATATAATCATCCTTCTGAGAGGTCTCTATTGCAAGTTTCGGCTGGTATTCAGGCTCCTTTGCCTTCCTCTCCTCCATCGCCTTAATGGCATTATCAATCAGATTCCTCCACACCTGCCTGAGTTCTGCTTCATAGCCGAATGTTGTTGGAAAATCAGCATATTTTCTTGTGATGTCTTTCTCAAAATCCAATCCGGCATTTATGAGCGTAGTCTTGTAAATCAGAAGGGTGTCTTCCAGACCTTTCCTGATATTCATCAAGCCGTACTCGCCAATCCTTGCAGAACCCTTCAGTGCATTGGTTACATTGACAATATCCTGGGCTGCATTCAGATTAAAAGAAGCTGTCTTTGCCATGTCGAAGAAAAGCTGGGTAAATTTGGTAAGCTTCTCTGCACCATACTTTTTCAGCAGAGGAACAATCCTGTTGAGCTGCTCATTGCTGAAATACATTTCTGAATAGTCCATCGCAAGTTCGTCAGCAAGATTCTCATTTATCTGTTCAAAAACTGTCCTGAAGCTGTTTTTCAAATTCCTGACTTCCCTCGTACTCAGGGGCGGTTTATTGAGTGCATAGCTAACAATCTCCTTAAGCAGAGAAGAGTAAATCTCCTTTTCTTTTGATTCGAACATCAGGAATTCGCATACAGAATCAATGGATTCGCTCATCAGTTTCTTGAGAGTTTCAGATTTTGAGAGTATCGCGCTTGCAGGATTGTTGATTTCGTGAGCAACCCCGCTTGCCAGAGTACCAATCCCGGCCATCCTCTGCTCATTAACCAGCTCTGCCTGCGCATCCTTCAATTCAGTTAATGTGCTTTCTAACTTGTTGTTTGTTGTCTTAAGCTCATACACCATCGCAGCATTCATAATCGGCAGCTGGGCTAGCTTAACCATTCTCATAACAGATTCCATTTTCTCCTGAGACGGCGGCTCATTAAGCGGAATATCTAGGGGAGTGTCAATCGAGATTAAACCAATCATCTCTTTCCCTTCAGGAATACTCCGAGTTACTGGCACATAAATCTGATAGAAAAACTCAGCAAATCCTCCTATTGGAAAATTAGCTGGATCTTCTTCTATTTCATAAACTTTTTTCATTTTTTCATAAAAAAGTTTGATAACTTTTCCTTCGTTTTCTAATTTTTTAATATATTCTATATTATCATAAAAAAATAAATTTTCAAAATTAAATTTTGGATTGAATACTGATAATGGAGGACCACGCGGCATATGATTGATATCCCATATTTTGTTTGTGCTATCTTTGATATAACCTTCATCATAGCCAACGCCAGTAATCCAGTGCAATCTCATGTCTGTTTTTTTTCTTGGGTCTGTTCCTATCTCACCAACTTTTGGGATTGAGCCATCAAGATTTCTGAAAAGCATGAACTCAACACAATTAAAATTAAGAATGTCCTTCACAGAAGTAAGAATTAGATTAATAGTGTTTTCCAAATATTTTGGGTCATTTATGTCAGTGCCCAGCATAGTCTCATTTAGCTTTATGCTGAGTTCCTCTATTTTTGAGTCAAGAGTGCTTTTATCTACCATAGAAACTATAAAAATAAAACTATTATTTAAATGTTACTATTAAATAGTGAAAAACTAAAAATTATGCATTAACAAGTCCTCTTCCAGCTCTTGTATCCTCAACTTCTTCGAGGTCTTCGAACTTGACTATTGCTCCGCACCTGGGGCACTTGAATTTCTTGGATTTCTTTGGCTTTGGCATATGGATTACCTCCTCTTTAAACTGATTAAACTTTATTACCATATAATTCTAAACATCTTCATATTTAAAGGTGTCGGTTTTTGGAGTTATGAATTCAATGGAAAACTATAGGGGGCTCATAAGAAGGGAAATCCCAGATATAAGCGGGTAATCAGGCATGGAAGAGCAGTATATTCTCTTTTTTTCTGAAATTTGGGCTTTTTTTGAAGATTTTTCATAAAAATTGGCTGTTTTTGAAGGTTTTCTGCTTTTTCGTGGTTTTTCCGGAAATCCTTCCAAAATGTTTATATACTTCATTATCTTTAGTACTACAAAGTAGTAAAAAAATGAAGGGGGTTGATAAAAATGAGCATAATTGACAAATTAAGGAAGATAAGTGAAATGGAACATCAAGAATATCAACTCAACCTTGATATTTTGATGCAAACATTTGCACCGCAGTATGAAATCTATCTCAGCGATTTAGAGGCAAGGATTGTTCCGAAGGATAAAAACGCAGGGATTGGTTCGGGAGTGATTTATGCAGTTGAAAGATTAGGTTATCACTTTGGGGGTTGTGATATGAATCCTGACTATGGTGAGGATGCAAACAGAATTTATGCGTCTCTTTATAACTTTGACAACAAGATAGTCCAAGAAAAAGAACCTATGAACATAGACATAGAATATCAGAAAAAACCAAAAGAGGGAGTATATTCCTTAGAAGATTTATACCCTGATTGGGAACAGAACCTCAAGAAAAACCAAATAAGGAAGTCTATCTAAAAAACATACACAAGAATCAGCTTTGATGTCTAAAAAATGTTTTTTTCGCAGATGTTTTGCGAAATTCGGAAAAGAATTTGGAGGCGCGGGTAATAACAGGGCTTTTCCGGAAATTCGCCGGAAAAAACAGCCACAACTATTTATTTGCTCAAACCTCAATAGACAGGTAAGTATTTAAAAAATTGTGGAGGGAAAAATGGCAAGTCAAGCATTGGAACAAATTGTGGAATTTGCACCAAGAATGCAAACAGGATTAAACCGAACAATAGATATTTATACGGCAGGAACAACAGCATTATACACACCACCGCCAAAACCGTTTGGACCTGAAATTGCACAAATAGGCGGACTGAACAGCCCGTATGGAGTGGTGCAACAGCCAGATTATTTACATGGGGGAATTGACAGGTTCAGAAAGCCGGAATGGGGCCCTGCATACGGCAATCATATGAACTATGAAATTATCATTCCGGGTATAAAAGAGCCGTTAGTTAATACTCATATACCTATGGACAAACCTATGGGCAAATGGTAATTTTTTTTATTATTTTTTATTATTTTTATTGGGGGTGTTGGAAATGATGAAAATAGAGAAGATGAGCAATGAAGAGGAAATACATTATTTTGAGTTCGCTAATTCAGCAAACACTCATAACGAACTAATTGGCTTTCTATATAATATGCTGGGATTCAGCGCTGATGAATCAAACAGGATTGATGTCCCGTTTTCCGAATTAAATGAAGGCTATATCTGTGTAAAAAAAGCGGATATGAAGATTCATTTTTTCATATGCAATAACAAGACGCACATGGTGATTGATTCAAAAAAATCGCAGGAAAAAATAACGCAGTTAATGAAACAACATTTTGTATTTCCAAAATAGAAAAGAGAAAAGTTGAGTTGGAAAAATGAAACAGCAAACAAATAATGAGGAATTGCTCATTGAGTTACATGATAAGTTTAATGAATGGAAAAAAGCTGCTGGATTGAATTGCAGCCTTGAGCAATTAGATAACATATTCTTTATCAAGGATTACATACTTGCTTCAGGATTTGTAAGCCCTAAACTTTCTCGTATGGTGTGCGCTAGAATAAGAGATACGTTCAACAGTTGGATACAGCAGATTCACTCTTGGCTTATCCCGGCGCCGTATTCAATAATCAGCACTTCAGAAAATCAGGTGTTCAGTGATGAAGAAAAAGAAGAATTGACTACTATTCTTAAAGAATTCATGGCTTTTACTTCTCAAAATGTCGTTATCGGCTTAACAAAAGATGCTAAAGAAGAGAAAGATTTTGTCAATAACTCCATCAAATTGTGGAAGAAACATCTTCCAAGATTAATTTATTACACTAAGAAAGTGCAAAAATACTGGAGTTCATCCTCAAACGAGGGGTGAGAACATGCCTGCAACTCTCGATTCCTTACTTTCTGATGCCTCTTCTTTTGTTAAATCAGAATTTAATTTGGAATTACAAAAATCCCAATTAAAGATTTATTCCCGGGCTAACTGGCAAGAGTTCTGCAGCACCAATGGTTTTGATGTCAATAGCGAAGGTTTGTATGTTCCTGCATCTTATTCTGCTTATCTGCAGAATGAAAGCCCTGTTGTCATTTCTAATGCTTTCCATGAGCTTTACGGCCACGGCTTGTTCTGCGAGCATTCGCAGATTGGTAAAAAGTGGGTGGAGATTATTCAAAGCCACGGCAATGAAAAAGGTTTTCTTTATGAAGAGATTAACCCTCAAAAGTCATATGCGGGGTTTTGCAAAACAAACATTGGGAATTATGAGGGTTTTGCGCTCTGGCTCGAAGCCTTGCTTTGTAAAGAAACTGGTACTGGTAACATTTGGCAGATGAAAAAAGACAGATTGCCTGAAGATTATGTGTCTTTATTTGAATTTTTTCAAGATAAAGAACAAAAATTCTCCAGATTCGGCTTTATGTCTCAGCTTGGATTTCCAAAGTTTTATGATGATAAAAAAATTTTAGACAGTATCAAAGGATTATATAATTCTGCCTTTGCGAATATTGATTTCATAATTCTTTATGGGTCGCAAAAACCAGAAAGCGATATTGATTTATTCATAGTCTCAGCCAATCCCTCAATAAATTTCTTTAACGGCTGGCTCGACATTTATGAGATAAACACGAGAGAGTTTCAAGATTTGGTCAGCAATCTTGATATTAGTGTAAGTGATCCTTTATTCAGCGGAAAATTAATTTATGGCAATTCTTCATTTTTTGAACGGTTAAAAGTGCAAGTGCAAAATCAACCAATCACTCAAGAAGCGATAGCGCATAATCTCGCTAAAGCGGAAGAACAGAAAGAATATCTGTCTCAATTCTCTTTTAATGATAAAAGAAAAAAAGATTGTTCGGGGTATATCCAAAGCTTTTCCCAAAATGCTGAACAGCTCGCTCTTGGGAACAAGTCATTGACTCTTAAAAATCTTAAGCAGATTTATGGAAATAATTCTTGAGCGCTATCTGGATTCCGGAAATTCTTCAGTGCTCAATGCTGTTTCTCACGAGCTTGGTAAGTTTTGGGCTGCTGTTTTCTATCCAGGTAATGCCTTTTATGCTCGTGATAACCTTTCTTTCATTTTCAAGATATTCAACAATCAGGATGAGCGTATTGTGGTTAACCTTTTTTGGGAGAGCCCGCTTTAAGTCAGCAAGAGAAAAGATGCTATCCTCCATCTTTTTCATTGTATTTTCAACCATGATGACTGTTTTCAGGTTTGGGTAATGCACAAGCTTCTGTTCCATTTTAATCACATTTTGATATTAATTAGTAGCTAATTGAAATGAATATATAAATCTTTTGAAAAATGAATCAGAAAAGAATGTTATTATCACTTTTTGTGATAATGTTATCACTAATTGTGATAATTGAATCTGCGTTTACTGGATTATGTCTCATGAATTATTGCTTTCAGCTTTGACACGAAGAGCACTGCCTTGATTCGCAGCATATTGGCTTCTTCTTTTGTGAATCTTATTTTTGATGAGTACATTGCCTCTTCGCGCCTGTTCTTTGATTCTACATAAAAAAGGACATCCTGATAATCGAGAAAATCAGAAAGCGTCTCTATATCTTCTTTTGTGAGCCCCTTCTGGTAGAATTCCCTGATAAGCACGGCGAGTGTCGCCAGGTGATTTTTTGAATAGTAATCCTTGGTCATGATTAGCGCCAGAGCCGCGTGGTAGCACGCGTAATAGCATCCGGTTATAGCCCAATCCAGAAAATCAATTCTAATGTTCTCCTGGACAAAGCGGAGGTTGTGGTCTGACTTCATCAGATGCCCGCTTATCTCTGCCTTGTCTGCTTTTTGTTTTGTGAGAACACCCTCTGCCATGAACCCCTGAATCTTTTCATTCAGGAGCAGCCTGTTTTCTATGAGCTGGTTGAGGTCATGCTCTTTCATTGTTCAGCGCCTGATAATATTCCACATGGTTTATTGCCGGGTAGCCGGTCTGGATTGCCGCCTGTATCACCGGTTCTTCCTTCATTTTGAGCTCTTTGATGAACTGCCTGTAAGTTATCTGAAAGGAATTCACGCGCATTGCGCACTGCGCATCTGCCTCTTTTTCAGCCAGTGAGTCGTCTATTCTGGAGTTTGTAACCAGGAGAATGTCTATATCAGAATCTTTGGTGTATGTTTCCTTGGCTGTTGAGCCGAAAACAATTGCAAAAACAGGAGGCTGGGGCAAAGCTTTGAGATAGGTATATATTGCATTTTTCCTGAGAAGCGGCAGCTCTTCCAGCTTTTCAACATCAAATTCTGAAAGCGCTGCATAAACCATCCTGCTGCTCCTGAGGCAGTATTGCTTAAGGTTGCCCTCTCTTGAGGATGCAAGGATTTTGTCATTTTCAAGCTGTGCGAGATATCTGCTGATGCTTTGCCCTTGCATCTTTGTCTCTCTCGCAAGCTTTCGCAGGTGGATTTTTTCATTTCTTCTCGTGTAAAAAACCCTGAGTATTTTCCTTATCCCTGGTTTGAATAATGTTACCATTTTGTGAACAATCGTTGTAAATATGTGAACATTTATATATTTTGCGGTTTTAAGCGCCTGCAGTGTTAATATGAGTAAATCCGTTTAATAATAGTTTCACGTGTTTTTCCGGAAATCCTTCAGTGAATAATGTCAGCTCTCAGCGGACTTTTATGATTTCAACCCGTTTTTCCTTTATATTTGGCATTATCACTATCTTTGCATCCCTGCTGTCAAAGGAGAAGAACTCTGCAACATCCTTGGGAAATACAACCCCCCAGCTGTGCCCTATTTTTATCGGGCGCTTGCGATACTCCTGCTTTAGCCGCCTGGATTCAAGGGCATTGACAGCTGACAGCGCCATTTCCTCTGTGAATACCCTCTTTTTGCACTTGGGACATTCATAGGCATCTGCCTCAATGCCGTTGAACATTATTTGCTTCTTCTTCATTTCCGAACCGCAGACGCATTTCATTCTCTTCCTTCCTCAATGATGACTGTTTTTATCCAGATGCATGATTTTCTTTCATTTACTACGACATAAAATGTCAGGTTGTCGCTGAAGTAAAGGCACTTTGTGGCATTTTTGCTTGATTTATGCTTACCGGCGATCCTGCCCTTCCTTGCTGTCTCAAAAACCCTCGACAAGGTTTCAGGATAGCCAAGATCGAATTTCAAGCCGCGCTCCACAGCCCGCTTGACTGCATGAGTTTCTATTACAATCTTTTTCAAGGAAAGCGCCCTTTCTATATAAAACTTTTGGTATAACTATCTGTTATACTTATTAAGATAAGAATAAGATTTTCAGTTTAATAAGCATTTTGCAGGCTTTTCCGCATTTTTTGCGGGATGAAACAAATGAGAAGGATAAAAAAACTTCAAAATTTAAAGAATGCCTAAACCGCTTTGCCGCCATAAAGCGAATTGTAGAGTGCCTGGACAGCGTCGTCAACTGTATTTATCTTTTCCATTGCATCGTCTGGAATAACGAAATTTTTTATTTTATACTCTTTCCTGACTTTCTCTTCTATTGCAATAGGAAGCTCTATCATCACGAGTGAGTCAAGCCCCAGCTGGCGGAGTTCTGAGTCAGGCCTTATCTCGCATATAACCGACGATTCGGCGACTTGCATAATTGCATCTTTCACTATCTCATAAATTTTTGTCCTGTCTGCATCGTATTCCATATTTCTCACCTTCTGTAAATCTCCTCATTCTTCTCTGAATAATAATCGTTGAATATGCTTCTCTTGAGTTTCCTCGTTTGGGAGAGGAACTCCTCAGGCAGGGGCTGTGTGTGAAGCACCACCTTTTTCACTATATCGTGCTTGGCGAACTTCTTGGAGTTGCCCGTTGTCCTGAACACAATCTCCCTGACATAGCCAACCAGCTTCTTGTTGGTCTCAAGCTCCTCAAGCGAGAAATACTTTATTGAGTGCTGCTTTGCGAACTTCTCGGCTTCTGCGCTGTTAAGGTAGACGTGGGCTGCCAGGTAGGGTTTCCTGTCGCCTATAACAACAGCGGCGTCAATGAGGGGATTCTCTATGAGCTCGTTCTCAATAAGCGCTGGATTGACCTTCTCCCCGCTCGTGAGCACGAGCAGGTCGTCATTCCTCCCCATTATCTTTACATAGTCGTCTATCGTGCGCCTGACAAGGTCTCCTGTTGACAAAAACCTTTCTGAATCAATCATTCTTGAAGTCAGCTCTGGTTCCTTGTAGTAGCCCTTCATCACATTCGGGCCCCTTATCTTCAGCAGTCCTATCTCCCCTGCTTTCACATCCCTGCCGCTCTCATCAACTATCCTGAACTCTATTCCGGAAAGCGCCTTGCCGACTGTGAATATCTTGTTGTGTTTGTGGTCCCTTGCAAAGGTAACCACAATTGTCTCTGTCATTCCGTAGCCCTCGCTTATCTGGGGAATTGTGGGCCTTCCTGCGCTGAAGAACTCGTCAATGTTTGAGGGCAATGGTCCTGCCCCGCTGGTGACTATCCTCAGACGCTTCCCGCCTATCTTCTCCTGTATCTTTGAGTATATCTCCTTCTGGGCGAGCGAGTGCAGCGGCGCATATAAGGCCTTATGGATTGCTGCAATCATCAGGCGCATGTTCTCAACAGGAGCGCTCTCTTCCCTGTATTCCGGCTCCTCTTTATTGAGAATCCTTCTTGCCCTGTCATACTTCTTTGCGCCTGCTATCAGCACAGGTGCGAGCATCCTCTCAAGGGGATTTGACTCTGTGCTTATCTTCTTCATCGTCGCCTTGTAGAGCACGTTGAGTATGTCTGGGATTACCGCGAGTATTGTGTGCTCAGCCCTGTTCAGGTCATACATCAGCGTCTTTATGCTTCCGTAGAATATCGAGGCGCCAAGCCCGAGCATCACATATTCAGCCTGACGCTCGTATGCGTGCCATATCGGAAGGACTGAGAGCAGCCTGTCATTATTATCTATGTCAAAGCCCTTGGGTATCTGCTCAATGTTGTTCATGTAATTGCCCTGGGTCAGCATCGCTCCCTTGGGAGTGCCTGTTGTTCCAGAGCTGTAGATTATTGAGGCGAGGTCATCGCCTTTTATGCCCTTAATCCTATCAAGCACCTCATCCTTTTTTTCAGGAAGATGCTGCATTCCGTATTCCATGAGTTCTGAAAATGAGAGGATGTTGCCTGCTGCGCCCTTGAAATTATGGTCCATCACAACAATATAATCAAGATTCCTGCCTGCGTTAGGGAGCTTCTGAAGAGTAGAGAGGTCCTGCACAAGCGCTATCCTTGAGTCAGAATGAGGTATTATTGTTTCGAGAATCTCATTTGGAGTGTCTGCTGCCCTGGGCACGTCAGCTGCCCCTGCATACTGAATGCCGAGGTTGGCTATCATCCAGTCAGGGCTGTTGTCCATCACCATCGCTATGTGGTCGCCCTTTTTCACAGAAAGCTTATCCATCAATGCAAGTGCGAAGGCAGATGCGCTGTTGTCCAGCCGGCTGTATGTTATGAAGCTGTTCTCGCCATTATTCTTGTAGACAAGCGCGGGCCTCTCGCCGAACCTGGCGACTGTTGCCTTGATAACCTCAGGGATTGTGCTGTATTTTTCAGAATAATCAGGGCTTGTCTCGGAAGCCGGCTTCTCATATTTTTTCTTCCTTTCCATCTCATAATCCAGGACAGGAAACCTGCTGGGAATCTTTCCCGGAGCGATAATCTGCTCAAGCCCGCTCTCTCTGTTATTTTTCATTTTGCATCATCCGCTCCTGCCTGAATGCACAATTGATGAAAACCTTTATTACTAAAAAGTAACAATATTAATTAGTATATAAAACTTTTGATGGCGTTCAGAAAAAATCTTCACTTCCCGTAAACTATCTTCCTTGCTTCTGGAAGCGCCTTCCTGTATTTCTCCTGGTGCTTCTTCAGCATTGCGTTCAAGAATGCTATGCAGTTCTTCTTGCACTCGCCGCACAAAAGCTTTCCTGCCCTGCACTCTGCATATGTCCCGTCAACGAATTTGTCGCTGGGATTGTGGAACTTTAAAATTTCATACACCTTGCACACGTCAGGATTGCCGCCTGTCTTCCTCTGCTCCTCAATGGATTCCCTGCCCCCTGTGAATGCCCTTGAGATTTTCCTCTTGACCTCTTTAGGTGTGTCCTTAAGGAATATTGCAGTGTCCGGCTCAGAGGAGCTCATCTTGCTCCCCTCCTTCAGCCCTGACAGGTGCTTGAAGTAGAAGAATGAGGGCATCTCAAAGTCGTAGTCCAATCTTTTAGCGACATCCCTTGTAAGGCGCGCATGCGGGTCCTGGTCTATGCCTATGCCTGTTATTGTAGGCGCCTTGCCGAACATATGGGGCATCTGCACGTGGAGGATGTCAGCGATTTGCAGCAGCACTGCAGATATCTTCCCAAGGTCAGTGTGCCCGTAGATTGCCTCAAACATCTTGTTCGTGATTTTCTTGGACACCTCATAGGTGAGCTGATAATATTCATTCCCTTTCTGCGACTGGGCGTAAATCTCAGACAGGGGGACACCAAGCGCAATTGCGTCTGCAGCATTCCTTACTGCAATCTCCTTTGCAGCTGCCATCGAGGGCACTTTAGCATCAGGCCTGCTGACATAGCCGTCTATGTCTGAGATGGAAAACCTGCTCTTCGCCCCGAGCTTCCTGAACAGCAGGTAGAAGTCAATGTCTGTCTTGTGCCCGAGGTGCATCTCTCCTGAGGATGCAATCCCTGTGAGCTGCAAGAATTTCTTCTTGTGCCTTATTGCATCTGCTATTTTAGAGAAGTCCCTGTGGGCGATTATTATCTTCCTTCTGAAAAGATAATTGTCAGTAAGATTATATTCAGTAAATTTTGAGAGCCCAAACTCCTCAAAAACATGCTCATAGTCCTTTATAGCGCCTGAATCCCAGGCGTTTATGCTTGCCATGAAAAATCATAGTGCAAATCCGTTTATAAATTTATTCCCGGGCTCAACAGTAATAGAGACAAAAAAGTTTATATACTGCATCGTTTTTAGAGGTTCTGCTGGCACGGAATTTTCGGGTATCCCTGAAAAGGATGTGGCTAAGGCAGCCTCTGCCGGGTGTTCGGCGATTAATACGGCGTCTGGACATACCTCGTCGTATGCGATCTGCACCTGGGTAAGCTATGTCTCAAGCGCGAAGGAGATCACCTTCACGTAGCATCGAAGGTTAAGTTCGGTAGGTGTGTGCGAAGGAACTCTTTTACCGAGTCCAGAGTGCCAGCAAAAATTCTTCTCAAATGCTTTTCAATGTTTTTTAATCTATAATTTCAGGGGACTGATTAAGTCCCCTCAGTTGCGTCCGGGGCGAGCGTAACCAGCCCCAGAATGTGCCAGCAAAAATATTTTCATGCCTGCATAAGATGTAATGCATTTCCAAGCAATTTTATTATTGTGTTTTATCACCAAAAAGTTTATATACAGCATAGTTTTTAGAGGTTCTGCTGGCACGGAATTTTCGGGTATCCCTGAAAAGGATGTGGCTAAGGCAGCCTCTGCCGGGTGTTCGGCGATTAATACGGCGTCTGGACATACCTCGTCGTATGCGATCTGCACCTGGGTAAGCTATGTCTCAAGCACGAGGAAGATCACCTTTAACAACGCGAAAGGTTAAGTTCGAATAAGTAGTTGTAAGGAACTTTCTCACCGAGTCCAGAGTGCCAGCAAATATTTTTCTCAGGAGATTTGCAGGATTTGATTTAACTCTATAAATTGCAATATATCTCTCAGGAAACCGCAGGAATGTCCGCCACGCAAAAAAATCGCCGAAGCGATTTTTTGCGCAAGACCCTGTCTTTGCGCTGTTGCCATTTAAGATAGTATTAACTGAACAGTAGCAAAAAAAGGAAGATTTAAATATTTGGTGAAATTCTCTCTGTTTTATGAAAAATTTACTTCCTCACCTCAAGTCAAAGTTTGAGTATTACGCTGCGAAGCTGGAGTGCGCAGTTAGGATAGCTGAAATGCTGAAAAAGGAACAGCCAGGGCTGAGCGAGCTTGAGCATGAGGTTTACTGGCTCCTCGGCGCGAGAAAGACAAAAGAGGAGAAGCACAATTTTATGATATCGACTATGACTGATTTTGAGTCAGAATACACAAATAAACTTGAGAAATCCATTGAGCAGCTTGATGAAACAAAGGCGCTTAAAACAAGGCATTGGGCGATATTCTTCAATGATTACGGCTGCAAAGATAAGAAGGTTATAAATGCTGGCGGCGAAAGGGTTGAAGTCGAGTTCAAAGAGTATTTCACTATTGATGCGCCCTCAAGCATTGAGCAATGCGTAAAAAATGCCTATACCCTCGCTGAAATAGTGCCTGATATCGCAGATTCTGTGAAAAAGCTGAGCATTAAGACAGGAGATAACGTTTCGTTCAAGATTCCAGTAAACCCGATGCACCTCTACTCCTATGTTGATAATTTTGTCGTGTACTACCAAAGAAAGCAGACAGGTGCTGAAGTCAGAAAAGCAATAGAGCCAATTCTCAAAGAGCACGGGATAAACGCTGACAGGAAGTTAAGAAATTTGTCCGGCTTTGATTTCAAGTCGGAGTTCAGCGGCTCAAGGTTCAACGGCAGCTACACCCAGCTCATCTCAACGGTGATAGCGGCTGAACTGATTAAGTCGAGAAATGGCTCCCCTGGCTTGCTTACAGAGAGGATAATAACACGGAAAACCCAGCTCTCAAAATTGAGTCCTGAGGAGATGGTGCGCGCCCTGGAGGGAATATGAAATGAGCCAGGAATATGAACAGCCGATTGAAGTATTGCTCAGCAGGATTGAAAATCAACCAGAGCCCTCAATTCTGAGGAATCAGTTCATTGCAGTTCTCCAATTATATTACGACGGGCTTGTGGACAGGAGGCCGGGGCACGAGCCGGGAAAAGAGTGGATTGAGCAGAGGGACACCCTTGAGGACATCTGCCTTGCTTACAAAGATTTCTTTGGCAATTACTACTTTGAAAAAAGCAGTGAGAATATGAAAAGAGCCACTGCCAGAGCAAAAGATGCTGTTCTTGGACATCGGGAAGAGCTTTTATTATACAAAAGCGGCAGCAGTGCAAAAATGAGGCATCTCTCGTTCGCTGAAGATGATATGAAGAATTTCAGCGAGTTGATTCGCTTGAACGCCAGCAGGATTCCCCTTGATACAATAGTGGCAATTTCCTCAGGCGGATTTGAGCCGGCGTTTGTGGCAATGCATCTCTATGATAAAGCGTCTTTTCGGGCGGTCCGCTACTCACACAACCACTTCTCTGATTCAAAGGTGCTTCTGCCAAAGAACCAATCTGCAGATTATCTTAAGGATGAGATAACCGGCAGAAATGTATTGCTGGTTGATGATGTGCTTGCCACTGGAGAGAGCTTTATGGAAGTGAGCTCATACCTTAATGAGATGAGACCCAAAAAATTGACATGCGCAGTTGTTTATCTGATGGGAATCGAAGATGAGCTGTATTACAAAATTAAAAGGTTGAGAAGCCCCCAGGTTAAAGAATTGAATCTGGAATCGCCATTTGAGTCGGAAACATTCTTTTTCACAATGTGCAAGAACCAGCGCCGCCCATTACATTTCCTGACTCTTTAGCGCTGATATTCCCATTGTGGCAAGGTATGAAAGCGCTATCCCGACAGTGTACATAAATGAGAACATTGGGATTATCTCGCTGCTGAGTGTGATTGGAATTCTCAGGGATTTTATCAGGTAGCTGCTGAATGCGAATATTATTGCTGAAACCACAAGCGCCAGCGCAGGCGCCATCAGCGGCATTATTATCTGATTTGAAAGAGTATTGAGCTTCTTTGCAAGCATTATCAGCCCCGAGCCGAACGCGAAGCCGAGCCCTGCCATTGATAAGTAAAGCATCTGCGGGCTTCTCAGGTTGCTCAATATTATTATGACGAAGAGGAGTACGAGCAGGTAGTTTGTGGCTATGAGCGCTGCTATCGAGCCCCAGTAGAAGAGCGGCTTCTGGTAAAGCTTGTAGCTCTTTATCAGGGCGTAGAGAAGCAGCCCCTGGTTGACGAGCCAGAAGAGCATGAATAGCGCTGAGTCGTAGAAAACCCCCTGGTTGCCTGCCAGGGCGCCCCTGAAGAGCCCGAGGAAAGCCCTTGTTATCAGGCGCACTGCTATGGGAATGCCGTAAAAGGCGAGCATGGCAAAGCTCGCCGCTATCCCAATTACAAAGCATGCAGCATAAATCATTATCACTTTCTTCTCGCTCTTTGAGGCGTGGATTGGCTGGAAATGGTGCAATTTCTTCTTCTCAAATGAGCGGATAATTGCCCTTATGAAGAGCTGCGTCTTCTTGTGCAGGTTGTTTATCCTGAAGAAGTTCTCAATTACATAGTAGATGTCTGTCCTGAGGTAGAAGTAGAACTCCCAGGCAATCCCAAGCATTTCCAGGAGCGCTATGAATTTCAGGAATGAATATGCGAACTGCGGCATCATAATCATGTGCATGTCAGAGAGGAAAAGCGCGATTATGCAGAGAGCCGCTATCACCAGGTCCACGCCTATGCCTGCAAAGTAAACCCTGTAGCGCTTCTTCCTGTCAAGAGAATAGACATTTGTGACATCTGTGACAGCCACGAGATAGTAAAGCCGGTTTGTGATTCCAAATGATGCCGGCACATTGTATGAGCGGCAGGCAGCATGGTGGGCGAACTCATGGACAAACACGAGCAGCCAGCCCACGAAAAAGGAAGCTATCACAACTATTGAAATCTCGCTGACAAAGAAATAGTCCGACTGCCTGGGAAAATATCCGTGAAAGAAAATCATGATTGCAATTGCGAAGAATATCAGCACTGCGTATATTGCATATGCCGCCTCGCTGAAGAGCCACGAAACATGAGCCGGCTTTATCCAGGAAAACATGGGGCTTATGCGCTTTGCATTCGGGTTCTGGATTGGGATGCCGTCAATCGCCCTGACAAACTCGTGCCTCAGCAGGTTCCTTATGAATGCATCGATGTTGACATTGCCGAAATGCTCCCTTGAGATTTTCCTTATCTCAGAAACATTCCTGCCACGCTCGAAAAGCCGGAGTATCTCATAGCCCTTCTCTGATATGCTGACATAAATTTCGCTGTCCTCATTGCCGACAATCCAGGAGCTGCCCTCGCGCCTCTTTACAAGGTCCACAAGCGAGAATGCGCTCTGCTCTGTGTAAATCCTCATCCCTTTTTCCCGATTGGAAATTGGGCTGTGCCTTTATTAATTTTTCTAAGGGGAACGCCTGAAAATATATAAATGAATAAAAAAAGAAAAAATTCAGAGCATTATCCCTTAATCCTTTGCTGAACTATAATTTTTATTTGATGGTAGAGAGCTGAAAGGCCACTTAATTTTGAGAAATCAGATATTTTTACTATTCTTAAATAGTATAAAGAGCAAGTTTTAAATAATCTGACATTCACTTTCTTCTTTATAAACTACTCAAATTGATTTGAGAAAAAGTATTTTAAAACAATAGTTTTTTTGATAAAAATGATTGATGCACTTGATAATGACATCAGAAAATGCATAATTAAAAAGCTTATTCTTAATGACAAGCTCTCTTTCTCAAAGCTCATGGAAAAGCAATTTAGGAGCAATCTCTTCAATTACCATCTGAAATGGCTTATACAAAATGGATTTGTCATTAAAAATCCTGACAATACCTATTCCCTAGGTGATGCTGGGAAATTTCTCTCATCATTTATTGACATTAATGAAATGCAACAGCGAAAACAGCCCGTTGTAATTGTAGGTGTTGTTTTGAGAAGAAAAAACAAAGTTTTGCTTTCTGAAATAACAAAAGAGCCGTTCAAGGGCGTTTTTGCAATATCCTCTGTTGACGAACCTGTTTTTGGAGAAACACTTGAAGAAACAGCCATTAGATCTGCAGAAAAAAATACTGGCTATAAAATAAAAAAGCCAGTGCTAAAGGCAGTATTTTCAATGAAGACACTTGATAATAATCAGCTGTTTCACCATTACTTTTTCATATTCTCAGCAGAGATTTCAGGGGGAAAACTTAAAGAGATTACAGAAAAGAGAAAGAACATCTGGGTTAATGAAGCAAAAATTTCCAGTATGAACATATTCCCGGAAGTTCCCTTCATATTTGAAAAGGCAGCAGTAAACAGGCTCTGCTTCCATGAGATATTCAGGGAACGAAAATGCGGGAAATTTGTCAAATTAAGGGTGATTTAGATGTATAAGAAAAAAAATTTCTTGTTTGATTTGGACGACACTCTCTACCCAAACCATTATTACTATCTCTTGCCTCAGATAAAGTTTGTAGAATACGTTTGCAAGAAAAAAGGCATCATTCAACAAGAGCTTGAAATCATCGATTTTCTAAAGTCATATGTCGTTAAGAACGGCTTTAATTCAATTCACAACCTGAACTTTTTAGCACAACAGGAGTTTCGAGAGCAAAGCAAATTCTTTACTGGTATATATGAAAAACAGGAAAATATAGATGTATTGAATGTTGCAGTTTATGGTTTTAGCATGAAACGTTTTCCAACTTCCTTCAGGCAGGCACTGGCTCATTTTCAAAAAGAATTTGGATTTGAGTGCACTGAAGCAGACTATATTACAATAGAAAATATTGCAAAAGAAGCATTTAACATAATGCCCGGGTTAATTGAAGGCGCTGGTCAGACTCTTGATTTTCTTTTGGAGCAGGGAGATGAACTCTTCCTTGTCACCAAGGGAGATGCCGAGTTGCAGCAGAGAAAGATTGAGATAAGCGGACTTGGAAAGTGGTTTGCCAAAGAAAACACTTACATTGTTGAGGATAAAACAAACGACGTCATTAAAAATATTGTTAATGAGAACAATCTTGATAAAAATAGGACATACGCAGTTGGAAACTCCGCAGGTTCTGACATAACCCCTGCAATATTGAATGGGCTGTTTGCAATCTACATTCCTGTTTCTACATGGAAGTATGAAAGGGAAAAGCCCCTGCCTGAATCAGACAGAATTTTTGTGTTTGAAAATGGGATAACTGAAATCCAGAAGAACTATCAGCGATTAAAGACGCTTTAAGAACGCCAGAAAACAATATAATCAGATAAAAAAAAATAAAGAAAAAGGGTCAGAATCAGCCCACAGCGAGGAACGCCCACCACGGCCTTCTGACTTTTATCACATTGCCGTTTTCCGCGTCAATCTGCGCGCTCTCCTGGATTTTCGCCTGGAAAAGCCCGAGCACCCTTACCTTTTTCTCCACTTTCATCTCATAGGCAGCCCTGCTCTGGTTTCCGCTTCCAACCTCCTTAAGCTCTATTGTGCAGTTGTTAATCTCGCATTTCGCCTTCAGCACCTCAATCGCCCTTTCAGAGGCAGCATCGGGCATTATTTTTACCTCTGCATTGAGCCCGTTGGAAAGGTGCACAGTGAACCTTGTTTTGTTGCCTGTGGTGTTCTGGCTCAGGTTTAGCTGCGAGTTTGCCTCAACATTCTTGGCACTCATTATGAGCCCTTTTTCTCCCTCCTGAACCTCAACCTGCTCGCCGCTTTCCAACTGATAATTCCCGGCCCTGACTCTCTCCTCAGCCCTTATCTGGGTGGCGTTGCCCTGATTTTGTATCTCTGCTGCTGTTTGCAGCTCTGCTGTTTCATTCATAATTTGACCTGCAACGCCTGCGTTAAGTCCTGTTTCAGGCATATTGTTCCCTGCTTGCAGTCCTTCAGCAAGAACAAACGCTGCCAGAAGCAGAACCGCAACAAAGAAAATTCCCAGCTTTCTCATTTTTCTACCTCCATTATTGTGTTTGTGCTATAATCATAAAGAGCCCATTATAAAAAGATTTCCATAAAAAACTCACAGGCGCTGAGAAATTATAAAATTTGCAGAATTAAATTTTGAAGGGCGGGCCGAAGCCCACCCGTCAAAATTATCTATCACTGAGTGAATAAAAGTTGCGCAGTATATAAAACTTTGCAAGAAAAATGTCCTTTTAAAAAAATATTTATAGAGTGGATTATTAGCAAGAGCCTATGAGCAGAATTCCTCACGATCCGGATGAAATAATTGCAGTAGTGGACGATGAAGACAGAATAATAAGCAGAACTACAAGAAAAGAAGCTCATGAAAAGGGATTGCTGCACAGGGAAGCATACGCCTACCTCATCAATTCCAGAAAACAGGTGTTGTTGCAGAAAAGAGCAGACAACCATCTTTGGGACCATTCTGTTGGGGGGCATTTTCCTCTTGAACAAGATTATCAGGAAGGAGCGTTGAGAGAATTCAGAGAGGAATTGGGAATAAATCTGGATAAGAGCGAATTCAAGGAGATTGCAAATGAGAGAACAAAGATGACTTCTCACAATGGAAAAAATGTCCGTTTTGTCAAAGTGTTTCTGATTAAAAAGGATATTCCGGCAGAAAACTTTAGTAGTGACAAGGGGGAGGTTGAGGAGATAAGATATTTTGACATTGATGAATTAAAAGAGTTATTATCGCATCCGGAAAAAATTACCAATACTGCCAAATATTTAATCGAAAAATACATTCTGAAAGAACTTTGATAGATGCAAAGTGTATTTATAGGAAATAACATTAATAATCGTATAAATTGATGTTATTTCCTAATAAGCAAATCACTAAAAACATACAAAAATTAGAGTGATTTGCTATAACATCGGAATTCAAGAAATTTTTGGCTCTATAAATCATGCTTCCGCTGTTCCCGTTTAACTTACCATCCTCTCAATTCTTCTTTACAGCGCCTTAGGGTTGAAATCTTTCCGGAAGATTTTCAGGTTGGGTGAAATTCTTCTCATTTTTCCGCATTAAGTGTTTTAAAGAAAAAAGTCCTATATGTTAATAATGAATTTTGGAGGGATGAAAGATGGATGAGCGCTATTTCGGGATGATAAATGATGAGATATCGCTGAGGGAGTGCCAGCCGATATTCAAGGATGTCACAGCTGTGCTTAGGAATAACCCGGGCATGACAATCGACGGGCTTGTCAGCGAGCTGCTGAAGGACGAGGGGCTGGACAAGGAGGAGTTTGCCCTCAAGAGGAACATACAGGACTACATGTCTTCTGCGATGAGCCACAAGGAGAACGGGCTTGTGATGAGGATTGTGGACCTCTCAAATGTCAACATCGCCGAGTTGGAAAACTCGAAGTATGATTACAGGGCAGTTGAACTGAATGGCGCGAAGACACAGATAATAACCGACTACAAGAATATCAGGGCAATGCCTCTTTTCCAGGACGCGAAATACACCGACCCCGAGACAAAGAGGGATGTGGGCTACAAGGGGCTCTACATAGTGATTTCAAAAATACAGCAGGGCGGTTTTGATGGAAAAATCAGGGCTTGAGAGAATGCTTGAGGGCAGCACATGCATTCTTTCAGACGGCGCCCTGTATGTGCTGGACGAGGACATGCGGGAAGATGACCCTTTTGCATTTGCTAAGGTGTTCGGCTGCAGCTGGCCCGCCTTTCCGGCAGGAAACACGCTTTTCTATGACAGGCAGTTCCTGCTTGACAACATTGCTCAGGCAAAGGAAGAAGCAGAGAAAGTGTTAAGGCAGAATTCAGCAAAGCGCCAGGATGACTCGCGGCTCGCACAGCTCTTTGAGAAGAATCCTATTGCAAAGCTCGCATTCGGCGAGGGCGGGCTTTTTTCTGCCCCAAAAATAAGCGGCTCGCTGATTTACAAGGATAGGAAAAAAGAGGAGGTTAGCCATTCTTCTTCAGTTGAGCAGATTCTCTCTGACATCTATCTCTCAGGATTCTTTCCAAAAAATTATGAGATGTTCTCTTCACAAGGCAAGATTTTCTCGCTGAGGCGCGAGAGCGGCCAAGAGGCAGCAGTTGAACTGAACGGGATTAAATACAATTCTGAGGGGGCTTTTTCAGAGGGAAGAATCTCTGAAATCTGCTGGCGCTCCCTTGCCGAGCGGCTCTCAGCGGAGTCAAAGCCGGCAGATGCGCCCTCGCTGGATGTTTCGCAGGTGGAGAAATTCATTTCAGATATGAATTCAAAAGGGGTTTTTGAGAGAAATTATTTCGGAATCACAAAAATCAACGGCGGGATATATGCCTACAAATGGATAAACTCAAGGAAGGAATACGCGCTCCAGAATTTCTGGGATAGGCAGGGCTATCTTTTTTCCACTGCGAAGGTTGCCTGCGAGATAATATTCCAGGGCAGCACCCTTCTTCCTCCGAAAGATGAGACATTTGTCATAGAGGAATACAACCATCCCTTTCTGCACTATAATAAAGAAATGGAGAGCATCTGCATATTCAAGGACGGATTTTCAGAGGAGATGAGGCGCTGCAGCGCAGTGCCTCAGAAATATGAGAGAGCCCTCTCATTCGGCGAAAAGACGCTTCTTTCAGGATACACGAACGATTCTGAGATGAAACCCTGGCACGTGCTGAATGTTGCGAATTTTGCAGGAGAGTATTCAAGGTACAAGAACCTGCTGGCTGAGAAAAAGCCATTGTTTTCAAATGTAGAGACAAAGTGAGGCAACCATACTGAGGCAATCAAAGTGAGAGAATCAAATTGAAGCAATCAAAGTGAAACAATCAGAGTGGGGCAATCAAAATGAGCATAGCAAAAAAACTTGGGAGGATAGCTGCTTCAGAGGAGCTTTTGGGAATTCTTTCAGGAGTCAAAATAACAGATTACGCCCTCACAAAGGCGAATATGTATGCTGGGGTGGTGTGCGAGCTTTCCTCGCTTGAGATTGAGTGCGGCGGCTTCCTTGCCGCAGAGAGGGGCTCGGATGTTGCTGATGACGCCTATCTGTTCACTGACCAGGAGGTCTGCCATGACGGATATGTTGGAAAGCCCGGGATGCTCAGCTCTGTGGTTGAGGAGATTGCAGCTTCAGGAAAGCGGGTCATCGGCTGGTGGCACAGCCACGATTCAATGCCTGCGTTCCATTCCCAAAGGGACGAGCAGAACTTCAGGCAGCTCTTCCTCTCAGTCGCGCCCTACAACCAGGTTGTGCTTTCTGAAAGGAGAATTCCAATCAAGGAAAGCGCAATAGAGAGGATTGTGAACGGGGGGAAGGAAAAGATAAGGATTTCTGGCAGCAGCATAATAGAGATTCAGGCGCCTGAAAACTCGAATCTTCTGCCCAATCTTCAGCCCAATCTTCCACCCAATCTTCTGCAGGAAGCATATGAGATAGAGAGGATAAGCTCGGGCTTTGCATACAGCGTTGTGGTGAGCCTGGGAGGCGGGAAGCCCTATGCCGAGCTGATGTTTGAGGACCCTGCAACCCAGCGCCTGATGAAGATAGAGAACGCTCCCCTTGAAATAATAATCTCGGGAAAGCCAGTTGAGGGGCTTTACGATATTCTGAAGGAAGAGGCGTGCTCAAAGGTGAAGATAGACGGAGTTCCAATCTCAGAGCTTATAAGGGAGAGAGAGGAAAAAAGAAAAAGAGAAGAGGAAAGGAAAAGGAAGAATACTGATAAAGGAGAGTATAATAAAGAGGAGACAGGAAATGAAAAATCTGCTCCACTATCAGAGCCAACGTATGAGCCATATGAGCCAGCGCATGTTCCTGCGCCTGCGCCTGCCCCTGCTAATCCGGCTGCAAATCCAGCTGTTGTGCGCCAGCAGGAGTCCCAGCTTGAGCCCGGCTACCATTCCATGCATGCGCATCCAGTGAATATCAATGCCATCCCACCAATAATCCAACCAGCTATCCATCCAAATTACAGCCGTATGCAAGAGCAGTATCAGGACAGCGGGCAGCAGAACTACAGTGCCACAAACAGTGTCACACTAAAATCAATTGAAATGATGCTCAGATACCATGAGGGTTCTCTGCCTGATTTACAAGAGGTTGGAAAGGAGATTGACCGGCTTGAATACATAGCAAAGTCGTGCAGCGATGAAGCGCTTTCAGAAAGGGCGAGGAATCTTGAGGCAGAGATAAAGAGCAGGGGGAAGCGCGAGATTGAGAGGATTGACAATCGCATAAGAGAAGAGCGCAGCAAAGAAATCCAAACTAGAGCTAGGAATGTTATTGAATTCATATTCGGCGAACTTCCAGACACCCCTGAAGACAGGATAATCCGCTACAACGAGAGGAAGAAGAAAATAATCTGTGATTTCAGGCTTTGAAAATGGCAATACGCGAAAAGCTGAATTCATTCAAAAACTCAGCCGGGGCAAGGAAAATAGAATTAAAGGTGAGCGAGGCGCTCAGGCGGCTCGAGAATTCCAGTGTTTCAGAAGGGCATTTTGACAGGCAGGAGCGCATTTCAGGCTGGAATCAGGAAAAACTCTGCTCAGCGCATGCTGTGATACTCGGGGCAGGAACTGCAGGAAACTATCTTGCTGCAGGGCTCTCAGCCCTCGGATTGGGCAGGATAAGCATTCTTGACACATCAAGGGAACTGCCAAAGCATGAGGACTTCCTTTCATTCCTTTGCAGCTCATCCTCAAAGGCAGAATCGCTTGAGGAGGCAGTTGAGAACCTGATTGACAAGAGCGTTATGGTAAGGATTGATTCCATGTGCGCTGGCATCCGCTCGCTTCCAGGGCTTGGGAAAATTGACTTTATAATAGATGCATCTTCAAGCTACGCCTCAAAAGAGGGCTCTCTCGCATACTGCAGCAAAAACATGATACCTTACATCTCAATATCAGCAGACAGCGAGCGCTGCCTTGTCTCTGCAGCAATGCCCGGCTCGCAGTACGCTCTTGATGACAGGATGCTTTTATTTGAGGGAAAAAGGCAGGGGATAATCCCGTCTGGCATTGCCGCAGGGCTGGCCCTTGACATCGCAAGGAAGTTTCTAATGCCGCTCAAAAATGATGTGATGCCTGACGAGGAAATATTATACACTCTCGGTTCTCCTGAGAGGATTTTTTATGGTGATAAAATAAAAATGGAAAATCATGAGGCAAAAGGCTATTCAATTGAGGACAGGGTGCTTGTCGCAGGCGCTGGGGCAATAGGCAACTTTGCAGCCCTTGCGCTCTCGCTTTCCGGCTTCAAGAACATTGACATAGCTGACTTTGACAGCGTAGAGCTGGCAAACGCCAACAGGCAGGTGCTCATCTGCGACAGGGATTCAATAAGGAGGGGCAGGAGGAAGGCAGAGGCGCTTGCAGACAGGATTTCAAGGATATCCGGGCTTAATGTCTCCCCGATAATCGGGAAGGTGGTGGACTCTGAGCAGGAGCTTGACAGCTATGAAAGGAATAATGGCATAATTGCAGTAACAGAGGATTTTGTTAGGAGCCGCAGTTATAGAATGATAATAGGCGGGGTGGACAACCCCTATGCAAGGTCCTGCCTCAACAGGATTGCTGTGAGCATGCAGATACCATATTTTGATGCAGGCACAGATGAATGCTCAGGCGCTGTGCGGGCATACATTCCGGGAAAGAGCAGCTGCCTTGAGTGCCAAGTAGGAATATACGGGATTGCAGAGGAATGGAAGAAGAGGAAGGCAGAGAGGGACTCCTGTCAGCTGAATGACAAGGCGCCGAGCGTTGTAACCTCAAACATGATAGCCGGCTCTGCCCTTGCAGGCGAGGCGCTCTCTGCTGCTGCAGGGCTTTTTCCCTCTTTAAGTGCAGTGTCCTATTCTTCAGCGTCCAGGCACCCCCTTTTTGTCTCAGGGATAGGGACAGCCCCAAAACAGGGATGCCCATGCTCTGCCCGGCATTGATTTTCATTGATTTTATAACTACTTATTAGTGGCTAAAAATAGCAATCTTTAAATATTAGTAATCACTATACAGTGATTATGAAACAGATAAGGTTGGGGGCAGTGGCTTTTGCAGTTCTCCTGTTCGGCTTGGGGTGGGTTGCGAACAGCATATACGCAGACATCTCGCTCAACTATTACCAAAACCGGGAGCTTGCAGCCTTCTACGGAAATGGCGGGCAGGTTACAGGGGATGCGGCAGCTGATGCAGCAGCCAAGACCTCAATGCAGATGGCTGACCCAAAGCCGGGAATACTTGACTCAGTGTTCAAGCAGCCGGCAGTCAGGGCATGCCCTGCAGACAGGGTTTCTGAAAATCAGATTTATGTTACTGGAGACAAAGTCATACTTGCAATCAAGAATGCTGAATGGGCTTCTTTCACTCCTACGCATTCCATGGAGCCGGTGCTGAACGAGAACTCAAACGCAATTGAGGTGGCTCCTGAAAACGAAAGCGATATAAAAATCGGCGATATAATCTCCTATGAGTCGGAATATGCAGACGGCATGATAATACACAGGGTTGTCAGGATTGGATATGACGAGCAGGGCTGGTACTGCATAGCAAAGGGCGACAACAACTCACAGGAGGACCCGGGAAAGATAAGGTTCTCCCAAGTAAGAAGCGTTGTTGTTGCGATAATCTATTGAAGGCATTCAAAAAGGTGTAGAAATGGCAGACAAAGAAAAGGGAGAGGATGAGATGAGCGACCTTGAGCGCCTGGCATTTTACAACATTTTTTCCAGCACCGCAGAGATAGGCGCCAGCGATACGCTTAGTGAGATACTCAGGAGGCATAGCATGGGTGGGTTTCTTGGGCGGGAAGAGGACCTGATAGAAATCAAAAAGCAGGACTATCTCACACTGCAAAAATATGGCCTCTCATATGAGAACATAGCATCACGCCTTGAAAAGATGGCCAATGCCTCGCTTGATAATTACAGGAGCACCAACAATGCTGTAACAGTACTTGATTCTGATTACAACGTTGTTGAGTTAAAGAATGGAAACCGCCCTTTTCTTGAGAAAAGCGCGGGTGGAAAAGGGCTCTTTCACATAAGAAGGCCATCCTTAAGGGAGAGCAGGATGCTCAAGGAGCTTCCCAGCGCATACTACATGGTGATTGTGGAAAGAATTAGCGACGCAAGCTGTCCCTGGAACAATCTGCCTAAGGAATTGGAAGTCCTGAAGTGCGGCTACGGACAGCAGGCAAACTATGACTTCACAGTAAGGAACCTGAAGAGCAGGGAGAAGCTGGAGTTCAACTACAACCTGATGCAGGTGCACATGATAGCCAATCATCACTTCTTTGAGGGCAGGAAAACAATGTTCAATCTAATCAAGAACCCTTACAGGATAGAGCCGGAAGAGATTATAGAAACTCTCGAGCTGGATAGCAGAGGGCAGAAAAAGGAAAAGATTTAAAAATCAATGCTGAATCCACAGCAGGTGGATTTTAGGGGGTGTAAATATTATATGGCAGAATTAAGAGAAGAGCCAATAATCACTGTCAGGGAAAGGGCAGTCAGGTTTCTGGCTTTTTTCACAGCAGTGCTAGTAGTGATAATCACAGTTGTTTCAGCGCTAAGCTAAATGTGTGGGGTGGATTTTTTCTTTTTTTTTAAATGTTCTTCAAATATTTTCCCGGAAATGTTTCGGCGCATGCCCGGATAGCATTATTAAGGCGAAAAACTGAGCCATGGGCATGGAAGAGGGCACTCTAATGAAGGCGGCGCTTGCCGCCTCGCTATTGGGCGTGATTGTGCTTTTCATTGCTGCATCGGCTCCTGTTAAGGAAAAGCCGGCATACCTTTCAGGGCTTTCTGAAGAGGGCGAGCTGCTGAGGATAAATGCCTCAATAAGCGGGATAATCCCTAAGAAAAGCTTCTTCCTCGTGCAGTTCAGCGGCTGCGGCTCATCAGAGGCAAGGATTTACAGCAAAAAAATTCCTGAAATTCCTGAGAACAGCACTGCAGAGATTACTTTGCGCAACCAGAACGGGATTCTTGTGATAGAAGAGATTCAAAAAAATATGCGATAATGTTCGGAACACTTGCGGAAAAATCCTGCTCTAACTTATTAATACTTTTTTCTAATTTCTACATATGTTTGAGCAGGCGCTTCTTGGGCTTTTCCTCGGAACCTTCATCGGAATATTCTCTGGGCTGGTTCCAGGGCTTCACATCAACATAATCGGCGCTGCAATTGTGGGAATGCCGATAATTGCCAGTGCAGGAAACGAATTTGTCTCCTGCCTGATATTCTCTGCAGCAGCAGCCCAGGTCTTCTCATCATCGATTCCTGCGATTTTCCTGGGCGCGCCGGGAAGCGAGAATTTCATGAGTGTGCTCCCAGGGCACCGGCTTCTCCTGATGGGAAGGGGTGTGCGCGCTGTCCTGATTTCAGGCGCAGGAGCCATGGTTTCAATGCTGCTCTCAGCAGCCCTGCTGCCGGTTTTTGCCCTCTCAGCACCGAAGATATATTCTGCTGCCGAGCCGGCTATACCCTATGTGCTGATTGCTGTCTCAATAAGCATGATTTTCAGGGAGAAAAATTTCAGGAAAAGATTTTGGGGGCTTTCCTGCTTCATGCTCTCTGGCGCCCTCGGGCTGATAATCCTCAATTCGCAGATGAGGAACCCGTTGACTCCCATGCTTTCAGGGCTTTTCGGCGTGGGAATGATACTCTCAAGCATGGCAAGGAAGCCGAGGATACCGCAGCAGATTGAAGAGCCCGGCGAAATAAGCAGGGATGAATTAAAGGCAATTCCTGCAGCAGCGCTTTCAGGGGGGCTTGTCTGCACCTTTCCTGCTCTCGGACCTGCCCAGGCAGCTGCAATTGCATCAGAGGTTTCAAGGGCAGAGGGCGAAAGCTACCTTATCCTTTCAGGGGGAATCTCTGCAGCTAATTTGATGCTGAGTCTGGCGACTGCGCTTTCAATAGGCAAGGCGAGGAACGGCGCAACTGCACTTGCAGTCCAGAGCGGAATCTCAGTGAATGTTGTTGTGATGCTTGCCTGCTGCGCCCTTGCAGCATCTGCTATGTCCTTTGCAGCCACGATGAGAATTGCAAGGGTCTTTTCAGGATTTGTTGCCAGGGTAAATTACACAAATTTATGCATCTTTTCAATCTCATCTGTTTTCGCGATAACAGCATTTTCATCAGGGCTTTTCGGGATTGTTGCCCTGCTCTCATGCGCTGCCCTAGGGCTGCTGGCAAACCTTGCAGACATCAACAGGACTGCCCTCATGGGCTGCCTGATATTGCCTGTTGTGATGAATTACCTGATTTAAAATTATCTGCTGTGAAAGAAAGATTTGTGGATTGTGGGTATTTTGGGCAAAATTATTTTTCTTCTAATTCTAACTTAAACTCCTTCAGAAATGTTATTAAAAAATCAGTTCTTCTTTTGGCAATTTTCTTTGCTGTTTTTGTGTGCATTCTATCTGTAACCTTAAGCAATCTTTCATAGAATAAATCCAAAGCAAAGTGTGAAGCATTTGGTTCGCGGTTTTCGCAAAAAGGATCTTTAGAGCTATAAAAAGGTCTTTTCATTTGACCTGTTGATGAATAAGTCCTCATTATAGAGATTGCTCCTGTTGCTTCTAATCCATCGGCATCCTGCAAAATTTTTGATTCTAATAATTTTGGAATAATACCTTTGCTGAAGGAACACTCCAAAATACAGGTTTTAACTTTTTCTATTTTTTCTTTAGGAAAATTACCAAAAGTATTCAATATTTTCTCCGCTGCCTCTGCACTTTCTTCTTGTGATTTGTGTTTGTCAGGATGATTTTTGGGATATACTACTAAATCATGAAATAAGGCAGCAGGAACAATAATATCAAAATCGCCACCTTCTTTTTTAGAAATTTTTTCGGCGTTTGATAAAACCCTTAACGCGTGTTCAAAATCATGCGAAACATCAGTATCAGGAATTTTTTCTTTGGCAATTTTGATTAACTGATTTTTTAATTCTGTGTCCACATTTAATAAAGATTATAATTGATTTAAATAATTTTGCCCTACAATTTAGGGGCGGGTGGTCGGGGGTTACAAATTCCAAATTAATTACAGATAACATACGGCTTAAACGAAGTTGCGACCGCAGGGAGCAATTTGGGAAAATGCCGCGCTGAGGCATTTTCCGTTTAAGCCCTGTTATGCGAGAGTGAGGAGCGTTAGCGACGAAAGCGCAGCGTTCCAAAAATTCTGAAAGAATTTTGCGTATGACGCAGGCGGGCGCTATTTTTTAAGGGCGAGATTTGTATTTTTCAACTATCTTAATAACAGCTCTCATTTGTTCGTCTGTTCCACAAGCAAATCTAATGAAAGTATTATCTAAACCACAGGTGCTTATACCATCGCCTTGATTAACAATAATCTCATTTGTTTTGAGAAAGTTATAAAATCTGTCCGCCTCATTTGTGTTTTGGAATTTTATTATAATGTTATTTGTGTGGGTGTGGATCACATTAAATCCTTTGTTCTTCAAAAAATTCTCAAAATTATCTTTCCTTCTTTTGATTTTTTCTATTAAATCTTTAAAATATTTTTCTTCGTCAAGGACAATTATGGCCGCGTTAACAGATACTGAAGTCACATTACAAATAAGTTTTCTTTTTACAATTTTATCAATCAGACTTTTTTCGCCAATAATATAACCTATTCTTAAACCAGCCAATGAATAACCCTTTGAAAAACTTCTCAAAACCAAAAGATTTGGCACATTTTCAAATTCATTGATCACGCTTTCTCCGTTAAAATCAATATAAGTTTCATCAACAGCAACAACGCCCTTCTTTTTCTTTGCAACTTCAATAATCTCTTTTTTAGTCAAGAGTCCAAAAGGGTTATTCGGATTACACAAAAATATCAAAGACCTATTTTTAATATCTGATTTTTTATATTTTAGCACATAGTTTTTTCCATCAAAACAGTTTATTATCTCAAATTTCAAATTGTTTCTTTTTGGCGCATCAAGAAATTCGTAATAGGTTGGCGAAAAAATCAAAATATCTTGACCAAAAACTCTTGACACAAGTTCAATTCCTTCATCAACACCATTTATCAAAACAATGTTTTCTGGCTTAACATTATGCTTTTGGGCAAGTTTAGAAATCAAAATATCATAATTTTGAGGATACAAAGTTACATCTTTGAAAACTTCTTTACAAAATTTATCTAGAATTTTTTGAGGCAATTGTTCCTTTATATCTCCAAGTTTTAAGTTTATCATGCTCATAATACAAGATATTATTGTTTGTTTTTATAACTTTTTAAATCGTGCCCTCTTCGTGCGCCCGCCGAGTAATATGTCGCCTAACAAAGAATTTATTCCTTTATTGTCCCGAATCCAATCAAGCGATACCTGTCGCCGAGCCTTCGGGAGATTGTGACCCTTGATTCAGGGTGTGCGCAGACAGGAAGCTTCAGAGCGCACTCTATTATTCCCTTTCCCAGCTTGGTAACCTTTCCAACTGTGGCTGCTGAATTCACATTGAGCATCAGGAACTCGTCCATCTTTATCGGCTCAACCATAAGGGAGTCCTTTGCGCCAACAACTCTCTCAAGCAGCGTTGTCTTGAGCTTCAGGGTGTACCACACCTTTGGAAGCTTTCCAGGAAGTCCGACAATTGCGCCTGCCAGTCCATCTGCCTTGACAACTGCAGGGTCAAGCGAGACCATGACTCCTATTGAGCCGCCGGGCCTAAGCTCAGGGACATCGACTCCGCCTGTAACCATGCTAATTATCTTTGTGTGCAGGGGAATCCACTGCACCTTGCCCTCTTTCTCAACTCTCCTTCCAGGGCTTATCTCAATCTCGTCGCCAACCTTGAGCTTTCCCTGCTTGAGGGTTCCGCCGAGCACTCCTCCCTGCATCTTCAGCGGGTCTGAGCCCGGCTTGTTGATGTCGAATGAGCGCGCCACAAGCATTATCGGCTCCTTTGCGTCATCGCGAACAGGCGTGGGGAAATATTTCTGTATCGCCTCAAGAATAAGTTCTATGTTTATGTTCTGCTGGGCTGAGACAGGGATTATAGGGGCATTCTCATAGGGTGTGCCCTTGACAAACGCCCTTATCTCGTTGTAATTCTTGAGCGCCTGCTCCCTTGAGACAAGGTCTATCTTGTTCTGGATTATTATGATATTTTTCAAACCGACAATCTGCAGCGCCATTAGGTGCTCCCTTGTCTGGGGCTGCGGGCAGGGCTCGTTTGCCGCAACCAGAAGAAGAGCGGCATCTATTATTGTTGCGCCAGAAAGCATTGTAGCCATCAGGCTCTCGTGCCCTGGCGCGTCAATGAAGCTGACCTTCCTTACAAATTCTGTCTCGCCGCCGCAATTGGGGCACTTTTCCTGCGTTGTGTAGCATTCGGGCTCATTGCAGTCCGGGCACTTCCTTATTATCATGTCTGCGTAGCCGAGGCGTATTGTGATGCCAAGGCGTATCTCCTCAGAGTGGGTGTCTGTCCACTTGCCAGTCAGGCGTTCTGTCAGGGTTGTCTTGCCGTGGTCAACATGCCCCACAAGCCCGATGTTTATCTCTGGCTGGACATTCTCGAGCTTCGCCGGCTTCGGATGAGAGGGCTTTGCCGGCTTTGGATGCGCAGCATGCTTTTCGTGCTTCTTCTCGGCGATTTTCTGAGGGGCAGGAAGCGCAGATTCCTTCGGCTTTTTCTCCTCTTTCTTCTTATGCACCCTCTTCGGCTTTTCCTTTGTAGAGGGCTTTGCCGCCTTGGCTGCTGCCTCTTTCTCCTCTGCTTTTTTCCTGGCCATTTTTGTTCTAACCCTTTAAACTAAGAATGTGAAGATAACAATATAAAAAATTGGTGGGGACTTACTCTTTTTTCTCCTTTTCTGCCTTTTCTTCTTTCTTCTCGGCTTTTTTCTCTGCCTTTACTTCTTTCTTCTCCTCTTTCTTTTCTGCCTTTTCCTCTTTCTTCTCCTCTTTTTTCTCTGCATGAGGGCCTGGCTTCTCAGCAGGCTTCTCTGCTGCCTTATCGTCGCTGAGCGGCTTTGCCCCGTACTTTAGCACTTTCATGTTTATCTGGGCGGTCTTTGCGTAGATTGTGTTTCCCGCCACGCTTTTCCTGACCCTTTCGCCCTTAAACGCGTTCCTCACGCCCTGGCTCCTCACTGTGTAAATTCTCCTCCTTCCCGACTCGTTGAGGTCCTTCCTCATGGGGAAGCCGCAGTAGTCAGAGCCGCCTGTTATCTCAAGCTCATATCCGGGAAAGCCCACTGCCTCACCGGCAAGCTTCTCGCCTATCTTCATGCCCACAAGCCTTGTCGCTTCAGGGCCCTTGACCTCGTGCTTATAGCACTTGCCTGTCTTTGGATCAGCAATCACAACCTTGAATTCAGCCATTCTTTATTCCTCCTTTATTCCTCCATTTAATTTTTTGAGCAAAAATGTCTGTTCAGGAGAATTTGGGCTCTGTTTAAATAGTTTACTAATTGGGCAAGAGATTGTTTTCCTGAAAGATTTTTATACTGGGCGCTTTTAGCGTGACGAAAGGGATGCCAAGATGCCGGAAGAGGAAAAATTCAGGATAGAAGACATTGAAAAGTGGAAGAGGGCAGGCAGAATCGGCGCAGAGGCGCGCGAGTATGGAAAATCGCTGATGAAAGAGGGCGCCGCGCTTGCAGACATTGCTGAGAAAATAGAAGCGAAAGTAGCGCAGCTCGGCGGAACGATGGCCTTCCCTGCGCAGATTTCAAGGAATTACCTAGCAGCCCACTACTGCCCTGACATAGAGGATAAGACCATTCTTGAAAATGGGGACATGGCAAAGCTTGACCTGGGAGTGAGCATAGACGGCTGCATCTCTGACACCGCATGCACTGTCTATCTGGGAGACGACACGGCAATGAAGAATCTCGTGGAGGCGTCATTGGCTGCGCTGGAAAATGTCTCAAAGATGATGAGGGACGGGATTGAGATAGGAAAAATCGGCACTGAGATACAGCGCACAATAACTTCAATGGGATTTTCTCCAATACGAAACCTTTCAGGGCACGGGCTGGGCAAGTTCAACATCCACTGCGACCCCTCAATACCGAATTTTGCAACCACCTCAAAAAATTTGCTTTCAAACCAGGCAATTGCCATAGAGCCGTTTGCAACAACAGGCACTGGAATTGTAGTTGATTCCGGGACTGCAAATGTCTTCTCAATGCCGCACAAGAAGCCGATGAGGGATGCAATAACAAGGAAGGTGCTGGCTCAGATTGAGGAATACAACGGGCTGCCCTTTGCAAGGCGCTGGCTTGAGAAGAAATTCTCAAGGGCAGAGGCGGCATTTGCTCTCAGGAATCTGATAAAAAATGATGTTATTGTGGAGTATCCGCCGCTTGCAGAGGTTTCAAAGGGGATGGTCAGCCAGGCAGAGCACACTTTTCTCATCATAAAAGACGGCGTGATAATAACAACGCTGTAACTTACTTTTCCTCATCTTTTTTTCTTGAAGAAATCAGAAAGCACTTCCTCATAATAAGATGTTGAGACAATGTTCCAGTCCTTGGGCATAAGAGCGCGGTAATTCTCATAATCATAGCGCTTGTCCAGGAACACAAGGGCGCCGTAGTCAGTGCTGCTCCTTATGCACCTGCCTGCGCTCTGTATCGCCTTGCTCATCGCAGGTATGAAGTAGCCGTACTCAAAGCCGCGCCCGAACCTTTCCTGATAGAGCTGTATCAGCTTCCGCGCCTTTATGTTTGGGGGCCTCAGCGGAAGCCCTACGAGCATCACGCACTTCAGCTTGTTCGGCAGGTCAATGCCCTCTGAGAAAGAAGCCCCGACAACTGCGCAGAGCACTCCCTTCTCATCTTTCAGGAATTCCCTTATCAGCCCTGCCTTGCCCTCCTTTGAGAGTTTCTGCTTCTCAATGTAGAGCTGCCTGCCAGTGAGTTTTGACTTTTCTATGACAGAATTCAGTATGCTGTAACTCGGGAAGAATACAACTGCCCGCCCTGGCACAAGCGAGAGCACAGTCATCATGTGGAAGGCAATTCTCCTGTATTCAACATCGTTCCTGAACTCATATTTTGTAGTGGTCTCGGGAATTATGAGGGTGAGGCGGTTCTTCGCCGGGAAGGGGTTGCCGTATGCGTGCATGTTGGGATAATCGAAGCCGAGCACGTCGGAATACATATCCATCGGCTCAAGCGTGGCGCTCATAAGCACCATTGACTTGGCTTTGTCTATCACTTCTTTCGTAAGTATCGACGGGTCTGTGCAGAAATACTCAATTGTGAAAAATCCGTCGCTCGCATCTGAATAGCCGATTGTTATGAACTCTTCATACTCCTGGGTTGAGGCGATGAGCTTGAGGAAGTCAGCAGCCCTGCCGAGGAAGCTCCTCTTCTGCTGCCTCCTGACTTCGTCAGCAGCGAGCTCCATTGCCTCGAGCATCTTTGGGATGTCAAATCTCGCTTTCAGGAAGTCCAGTATTTCTGAGTTCTCAATCAGCACCTCGCCGAAGCGCGTCTTCCCCTCATCATCTGCCTGCTTGGATATGAAGAATTCTATCATTGCCCTGAGATAGTCCCCGCAGTCCTGGGAAAAGCGCTTGTTCTCGCGCAGCGCAAGCTGGAGCCCCTTCTCGCTTATCTCCATTGAGAGCATTTCTCTTATGCGCTCGGGAAGATTGTGTGCCTCGTCTATGATTATTATCGAGTTCTCGAGGTCGGCCCCTATCTTCTTGAAAAATGCTTCCCTTATTTGTGTGTTAAAGATGTGGTTGTAGTCGCATATTACCACATCAGCGTCTCTGGCAATTCCGCAGGTGATTTCATAGGGGCAGAGCACTGCATCCTTGCACTCTGCGCGAAGCTCTGCCCTCTCTGCGCTTTTTGCCTTCATGCGCGAAATCATGGCGAGCCCCGCCTTTGAGAATTTCTTTTCCTGCGAGGAAGCGTCCATAGTGCTGGAATAGTAATGGCACTTCTTCTCGGAGCGGAGGGACCTGCAGTATTCAGAGAAGTCAGACGGCAGGAAATTCACCACGTCGTCAAATCCGCAGAGGAACTTCTTGCCGAATATGTCCGCCAGGATTATCTGCTTCTCGCCCCTCCCATTTATCATCCTTATTGTCTCAACTACTATGCTGTGCTGGGTGTGCCTTGAGGTGAGAAAGAATATTTTCAGGCGATGCCCCCTTTCCTTTTCATCAAACAGGAATTTCAGGGCAGGCGCCAGCACCCCTGCTGTCTTGCCTATGCCTGTGGGCGCGTGTATCAGAATGCTCTGCCGCTTCGCTATAGAGGAATAGACATCAGAGACAAGCTCATCCTGGAACTCCCTGGCCCTGTCATAGGGAAAGAATCCGGCAATTTCTGCAAGGTTTTTATCTTTTTCCGGCATAAGCGGGAGATTAGAACGGCCTTTTTAAAAATCTATCCACACAGTGTCCAATAGAAAGCAGAAATATCATAAAAAGAAAAGAGGCAAAAAATGGATTATAAAAAATCAGTCGTTGAGCGGCTTCTGAAGCTCCCTCTGCCACATCTTCGCGATTATGTCAAGCTGCTTGACCAAATCATCTGAAACCTTGTATATCTTCTTGTAAAGGTCGTAATAGATGAGCCCCATGCTCTTCATGGGAGTGAGTATCCTGTCGTAGAACTGCCTCTTGTTGTAGGAGAGCTTCAGCTTCTTGCCTACAAATGGCGCGCGCTCAATTTTCGTCTCAAGCCGCCCCTCATGAAGGCGCGTGGCGAAGTCGGACATCTGCCCCTTGCTCATCTGCCCGCCCTTCATCTTCATTTCTTTCAGGAGGGCCTGCGCGACGATTATCTGCTGCTCAGTAGCGAATATGATTTCATATATATCTTCAGGAAGGTTAAACTTGTCGAATAATATTACCATAACTACACCCCGAAAACGCTGTAAAGAAAAACTAATATATAAACTTTACTCATTATTATATTAATATATCATTTGTAGTTCTCATGATATTAATCTTGATATTAAGGTATGCAAAGGGTATATTAGGGTTCTCCGGGCATTTCCTGTCGGGAAATTTGACAAATCATTTTTTTATCTTTTTTTCTATCATCTCAAAAGATTTTCTTATCATGTGCATCTCGTAAGCCATCCATATGCAGGCAAGCGCAATCGGCAGCTGCGTGTAAAGTATTGACATATATGTTTCCATAAACTTCACCCTTTGTTTTTCCTGTTTAAAAACTCTGAAATCTCGAGAAGCTTCCTCTTCATTACAATCATGTAAGCAAGCAGGCAAACTGCAATCAGTATGTACGGCACATGAGTTATGAAAAGAATGGTTGCTGTTCTCATGCAGGAGGCGAACTTTCCGCTGTTTATAAATTTTTTCACAAGCTTTTTATAAGAATGGACAAAAGCAGGGCTGATGGAAAGAGAGTTCACTCTTGAGGATTTTGACTACGGGCTGCCGAAAGAGCTTATTGCCCAGGAGCACGCCATCCCGAGGGACCAATCGCGCCTGCTCGTGGTGAAGGGCGATTCGTTGGAGCACAGGAGTTTCTATGACATAATTGACTACATAAGCCCTGGCGATGTTGTTGTCATCAACAATACAAGGGTGATACCTGCGCGCTTAGCCGGAAGGAAGGAGACAGGCGGCAGGGCAGAGGTGCTTCTCGTGAGGAAGCTTGCCGGCGGAAACTGGGAATGCCTTGTCTCGGGAAGAAATATCAAAGTTGGCTCAAAAATAATATTTGACAAATTCACAGCAGAGGTTGAAGAAAAAAATGAGGGAAAGTGCTCCCTTAAATTCAGCGCACCGATTGAAGAAGTCTTGAACTCCGGAATCATGCCGCTTCCGCACTACATCAAGAAAAAGCTTGAAGACCCTGAGATGTATCAGACGGTATACTCAAAGAAAAAGGGGGCGATTGCAGCGCCCACAGCAGGGCTGCACTTCACCCCTGAATTGATGCAGAAGATAAGGGACAAGGGAGCAAAGTTTGTTGAGATAACGCTTCATGTAAGCTTAGGGACATTCAAGCCGGTTCATGACATTGCAAACCACAAGATGGACGCTGAATTATATGAAGTTTCAGCTGATGCTGCTGATGAAATAAACAATACAGTAAAAGAGGGGCATAGGGTATTTGCTGTTGGGACAACTGTTGTAAAAACGCTTGAAACAGTATCAAAAGATGGCATAGTATACCCAAAAAGCGGCCCGTCCGATATTTTCATCAAGCCGGGATATAAATTCAAATCACCGGTTTCTGCAATGATAACAAACTTCCACACGCCCAACTCAACGCTTATTATGATGATTGCTGCATTCGGGGGCTATGAGAGGATAATGAATGCATACAGGACAGCAATTGAGAAGAAATACATGTTCTTCAGCTTCGGGGACTCAATGCTTCTTTACAAGAAAACCGACTGATTTTTCCTGAATGAATACCTGCAACCGCAATAATTCTGCCTGTAAATGCCAAGGCGCATGCATTCCTTCCTGCTGAACTCATAGCCGCCGCCCTTCTTGAAATCCTTTGAGAGAAATCTTATCTTCATTTCAGCGGCTATTTTCTCGCCGATTGCATTTATCTGCGATGCCTTCTTGTTCGCCCCTGATGTGAGGGTTGTGCAGAATATGGAAAATCCGTTCTCCTTTGCATAATTCGCTGCCTTCCTTAGGCGGAACTCAAAGCAGGAAGAGCACCTCTCCCCTCCCTCAGGCAGCTCTGCAAAATTGTCTGCTTTTGAAACAAATGAAAGCCACTCTGCAGGATTGAAATCGCCTTCAATGAACCTTATGGAATTTTCAGAGCAGTATTTCTCGGCATAAGATTTTCTTTTCTGATACTCTTTCTCAGGATAGATGTTTGGGTTGAAGTAGAAGACGGTTATCTCATAGTCATCCTTCAAATGAAAGAGCGCAGAGAGCAGGCATGGCGCGCAGCAGGTGTGCAAAAGCAGCTTTGGTTTCATAGGTTATGGTAATTTGAACCTGCTTTTATTGTTTTTGATTGATATTTAGGACAAGCACAATATTTATATAATTGCCCTGCTAGCATAAACTTATGAAGGAAGAACAAAAAAGCCATGAGAGTTTGGAGGACAAGATAGGCTTTCTAGTTGATTTTTATACAAAGGTGCTATATGAAAACTATGAAAAGGGACAGCAAAAGGAAGGGTATTTTAATCATCTCAGAAGTGTAATGACCTTGATAAAGATGTATAATCAGAAGAATAGGAATATGGATGATTTTCAAAGATTTATTGACAAAGAGGTCTATTATCTCTCTGCACTTTATACAGTAGCAGAGGACATTGCAAAAGGCAATCCCGATAACATCCAGTTGATTGAGATGGATAAGTTAAAGGAACTTGAAAATAGGACATTAGCAAAATATAACAGAGTTTATCCTGTGGCATATGCGCTCATGCCTGACAAAAATGATGAAAAGATCATGAAAAAATACCTGATGGTGATTGACTACACCAAGAGCCTTCAGGAAGGCGGGCCTGACATGCTGCTGCTGGACACTAAATCATTAGAAAAAATAGGCGAGCCTTATAAAAAGAAAGGAGATTTCTTCGTAAAGAAAAGGGGAAGATTTTTCAGGGGCTTCAGAGGCTAATTATTCTTTCAGAATTAAAACGGGCGGTAGCCGGAATTTGAATCCGGGCTGGAGGATCCACAGTCCTCTGTGCTGCCAGGCTACACCACTACCGCCATTTGCAAAATAGGATTTAAGAGTTTAATATTTAAAGGTTTTGAATAACATAATGAATCTTTTTATATAACTTTTTCATATAACTTTTTGTTATTCTCTAATGGTGAAAAAAAGAAAGGTTTAAATATTGTCGCTATTTCTAATCAGAAGGTGGGGTGTATGACTGACATCAATGATAAATTAACCGATAATCTAAACATTAGGCTTTCTGCCCTGGACAAAAACCTTAAGGATTCTTTTTATTCTGTGAAAAAGGACATAGTTAACCTCAGGCGCGGCTACGATGCCCAAATAAAGAGCATCGTGTCAGAACTTTCCGCCCTCAACCAGATGGCTGAGAACATAAAGGGTGAGGCGGCAAGGCAGGCCCAGCTCTCCCTTGTTGAAAGCAAGGTTGCGCGGCTCGAGCAGCAGGAGAAGGCTATAGAGAAGCTTGAGTCAAGGCTCGCCGCAGAAGAGGCGGCAATAAAGCAGCTTTGGGGCACAAGGGACATCTCAATCCTAAGGAAAAGGGTTGATTCGCTTTCAGAATCAGCAGCATCAAAGCAGGAGCTCTCAAGAGAGCTTGCGTCAATAACAGGAAGGATGGACAGGCTGAGCTCGGTATCATCGCTTGAGAAGATAGAGAAGAAACTTTCAGAGCTCAGGAAGGGCATTGATGATGCAAAGAGAGGGCTTGTTCCGAAAAGCCAGTATAACGAGGAGATTGAGGGAATCTCGCAAACGATTTCCCGGCTTGCGGAAAGGCAGGAGCTTGCAAATGCTGAAAAGAGGATAGCATCTGCAGAGAAATCCCTTGCAGAATCAAAAAAGAGGATGGTAACAAAGTCCTCATTCTACGACGAAATATACTACTTTGACCAGCAGAACGAGGCGCTCTCCAAGAAAATGGCTGAGCTTGAATACCTAAAGTCAGAGGCAGCAGCGCTTTCAGCAGGTGCAAAGAAGACTGCCAAGGATGTTTCAGCCCTCAGGAAGAGAAATGTCTCGCATTCAGATTTCAAAAATGGAGTGAAAAATCTCTCATCGAGGATAGACCGGCTGAAGTCAGAGTCAGACGCTTCCTATGCCAAAGTTGAACAGGAGGCAGGGCTGCTCAGGGCATCAGCTGCATCAAAGGATGAACTCTCACATTCAATATATGAAATACAGAAGGAATTGGAGGAACAGGAGCAGAGCGCAAACTCGTCTGCCCAATCCCTCCTGAGAAGGATAGATGCACTTGCAAAGAGCGCAGTAAAGAATCCTGTTTTCTCAAAGAAGACAAAGGCGCTCTCAGAGCAGCTCGCAAAGGCGAGCAGGGAGTCGCAGGCAAGGGCCGCGCTTCTTGAAAGGAAACTCTCTGCACTTGAAGGCAGGGCTCTCAAGGCAAGCGAGTTCAGCTCAAAGATAGCAGCAATATCGGCAAGAATAGGCGGGCTTGAGGAGGAAGAGATAGAAAGCGAGGAACTGCTCAGGAAATCGCTGGACTCGCTGAGAAAGTCCTCTGTCTCCGGAAGAGAGCTTGCTAGGAAGATAACCTCGGTGAATCAGAAGATAGGCAGCGCAGTTGCAGGGCTGAGGGATTCTGATGCGGAAATCAGGAAATCAATTTCAGAATTTGAGAAGCAGGCAGTTACATCTGATGCCTTATCCGGCAGGAGTGCAGAGCTCAGAAACGAGATGAGGGTAATCAGGAACAAGACAGCAGGGCTCTCAAAGGATGTGGAGAAGCTTGCAGCCACAAAGACAAACGAGGCGAATTTCAGGGAGGAATACTCATATGTTGAGCGGAAGCTTCTAGATGCAGAGAAGAGGATATCTGCAGTTGAAAAATTGAAGTCAGAAATAGCGGGGCTCAGGAGGGCAGAGGCAAGGCTGGCACTGCTCGAGAAGCACTCTGCCACAAAGCAGGCGCTGGGCAGAATTTCAGGAAACATCTCAAGAAAGATAAGGACAGTGGAGCGCGAGTTTGATGACGTGGCGTCTGCTGTCAGGAACAGCCATGACGAGCTCTCAGCATTCAAGGAGCAGGCAGTGACCAGGGACACATTCGAGTTTGAGATAGGCAAGTGCGACCTGCGCGCAAGAAGGAGCGTTTCCGAGGCAAAGAAGGCGAAGGACAGCATCACAGCATTTGAGGAAAGGATGCAGTCGGACTATGCCACAAGGGCGGCACTTTCAAACAGCATAAGGGGAATCAGGCAGTCGATTGCCGCTGTTGGAAGGAGGGCTGACGAGACCTCAAAGATACCCGAGCTATATGCCAAGATAGAATCGCTTGAGCGCGAGCTCGCAAGGCAGAAGTCAGCGCAGAGGCGCCTTGTCACAAGGGATGAATTCTATTCAAACGCCAACTCCATAAAATCAAGGTATTACGAGCTGAAAAGGATTCTCCAGCAAAAGATTAACGAGCTCTCAAGGGGCATAAGGCGGGAAAGGGTTTCCTATGAGGAAGTGAAGTCAATAGAGATTGCCCCAAAGAGAGAGGCGCCTGCGCCTGCAGTCAGGAGAGAAAAGCCAAAGCAGAAAGGCAGGGGATTCTTTTCTGTGCTGGCAAGGATAGTCCATGACTTTTTCACAGTTGAGGAAGAGGAAGCGGCAGAGAGGAAGCAGAGGGAAGCGCCGAAGCCGAAAGTCAAGGAGAAAAAGGAGAAGCGCGGCTCAAGGCTGATTTACCTGATAGTGATTTTCCTTGTAATCTTCGCCCTAGCAGTGCTCATACTATTCAATTACAAGACAATTGTAGGATTTTTCAATTCAACAAGGCAGGCAGGGATGAATGTCAGCATTGCGAAGAACGCCACAAGCATTGCTAAGAATGCAAGTGTTGTGAAAAACGCCACCAGCAATGTCAGTGTTGCAAAAAATGCCACAACTATTGTGAAGAATGTCACAAATATCACAAAGAACGCCACAAACGCCACAAATCAGACCAGCTGGATAGCCGGTGCAGGCAGGAAAGCAGGCAGCTGGTTGTCGTCAGCATGGGCATGGATTAAAGAAGTTGCGATTTCTGTTGGAAGTGCAGTTGCATCGGCAGCTACTTCAGTTTGGGCTTTCATCCTCGATTATCTCTGGTACATAATCGCGGGAATTGTCATAGTTGTTGCAGTGATAGTGCTTTCCGCAGGGAATATTGCGCTGAAGCTCTGGAATGGAATCAAAAAGGGCTTTGCCTGGATAGGAAAAACATTCATGAACTTCTTCACAGAAGAGGTTCCAAAGAACAGCAGGAAGAGCAGGAATAGCAGAAACGGGGCAGGAAAAAGAAAGTAATCCTTGCTTATTCTTTATTTATTAGTATTTAATCGCCATTATTATCTTTCTTTTTGATGAGAATCCTGAGATTATCTTAAAATCCCTGCCAGAGGCGCGCTTCAGGAGCTTTATCATCTCTGAATTGGCCTTTCCATCCTCAGCCGGCTCCTTCAGGAACGCCACTATGACATCTTTTTTATCGTCAAAAAAAAGCTCCTCCCTGCCTGAGGCGGGCTTTGCGCGGATTTCAAAGGAATCCTGGGAAGATATTATTGAAAGGGCTTTTCCGAAAATTTCTGGCTTAGGCATTTTCTATTTTTTGACTTTCACTCTTTTTCTTGCCTTTTTTTCGGGCTGCTTCTTTGCATCCCTTACGATGGGATATGGCTCGTATGTTCCCCACCAGAACTCGCACTCATTGCACCAGTAGCCCCAGACGCCGAGCTCCCTCACAGACATCAGGGCGCCGCACTTCGGGCACTTCTTTGGAACAAAGAGGATTTCCTTGCCCTCATACTTCCTGAAGTCCTCCTCATTCATCTTTTCTATTGTTATTTCATCTTTTTTCAAGGTTTTCACCCCTAGTCGTAATCCCGCCATATGTGCTTGCACTTTGTGCACTTGAAGAATTTTGTCTCGGGCTCGTCGCTGGCCCTGGTCTGGACAGTCCAGTAGTAGGCCTCCCTGTTCTTGCACTTGGGGCACTCCGCATCTGTCTTAGGAAGGGCGTTGTCATCTGCCGAGGCGTCGACAACATCTATCTTCACTGCCTTTGTCTTCTCCTTGATAACCATGTGCTCTTCTGACTTGTCAATACATCCGCAGGACTTGCATTCCAGCACCCTCCTCGCGCCGTGCTTCTTTATCATCATTATTGTCCCGCATTTTGGGCAAAACATTTTTTTATCACCTTTTTGAATATCCGTCTGAATTAAAAGCCCGAGGCGCATCTTGTATTTATTATTTCTGATTTGCGAGCCTGGTGTTTTTAATTATTGGAGTTAACAGGTAGTCGACAAACCATATCTTGATGTAGCCGAGGTAGGGTATCCTGAAAAGCCCGGCTCCCAGCACATTCTCCTGCGGGAAGTTCAAATCGTGGATTATTGAGTCGGGATTGTGGTCGCCCTTTGTTGTGAAGTAATATGCTGTCTTGTTCTGCCCCGGCACGAATGTTGCGTTTATGGCAATCACCCTGTGGATTATGGGCTCGAAGTTTCCTGCGCTGTATACCACAATATCGCCAACCCTTATGTCAGCGGGCTTCTTGCCCCTTAATATTATCAGGTCTCCCTTGTTGAAGCCGCGGCTGAAGGGGAACTTCTCAAACTCCGCCTGCGTTATGTTGTGCTGCAGATAGAAGGAGCCGCAGCTCTCCCAGAAGAGCGTGTCAGTAACTTTGTATTGCTGGCGAAATGTGGTGTTGCAGAGCACATACACTCCGGGATAATAGCGTATGCAGCTGTGGTTGGAGTCAACTTCCATGCACGCAGGGGTTGTCTTATGCTCCATGCTCTCTGAGATGACTGCGACGATTGGGTGGTTGGTGCCCAGGGCAAGCCCTATCGCCGGGTAGAAAAGGAATTTTATTATGAGAAATGCGAGGATTATGTTCACTATCCAGCTCCAGACGCTGTCCTCCTCCCAGATGAAGTGCCAGATTCTCTTCAGAATGTTCAGAACGCTTTTTTTCTTTTCCACAAAAAAACAATTAATGTATTTAAATAAAAAGTTATCGGTTTTCATCAGTTTAATCAATATTTCTTGTTCTGCGTGCACCTGATTTATGGTCAAAATGGGACAGCAAGGCATATTTTAGTTTCTTTTTGGCTACAACAAAAGGAGCAATTAATTCACCAAATAATCCATTCAAATCTTTAAAGTGTATCTCAAATCTTTTGAAATTTTTTTCCAATTCATTGCCAGTGCCATAAAACCTGGAATATGCTGTTAAAACATCATGTTGAAAAAAAGGACCATAGTTAAACTCGTCCAACTGCTTAATGCTACTTATGGTGTTAATTATATAATTCAACAAATTAAGTCCAAGCTCATAATCGGGCGCATTGGTTGCTGCATGCGCCCAGACCCATTTCAATCTGGAAGTCACATCTATTTTAGACACATCTGCCTTACTTTTATTGAGAATCAATTCTTCAAGACAAGAAGGCTTTATTTCTCTTAGATAGACTTCTGCAAATGATTGTCCCAAAGAAAATTCTTCGCTCAGATGTCTGAACATCAAATCCTTTTCTGAAATGCCTGAAGATTTATTAACTATTTCATCATATATGCGCCCGGTTTTTTTTATCAAATCGTCCCTGCCTTGCTCTCTTAATGTTCTCCCAATTGAACACCCGCCATATCTTGCTGAAAATACGGCCATAGCTTTAATCAAATCCTTGTCATGATATATTTCGTCTATCAATGTATATCCTTCTGGTCCTGGTTTAGTATGATAAAATATTGAGGTTAAGGCTTTTTTTCCAACTGCAAAATATATTTTAAGGGCTTTAGTAACAAGGCCGGAAGTTCCCGCAGGATAATCTTTTGAAGAACTCTCAACTATTGATTCATTTCTTCCATGTTCATTCACAAAAGTTCCTAGGACCCTGGAAAATGCTTCTGATAGCCTGTAAGCATCATTCAATTCTGCATTAGCAGAAGAAATATATTCTTCAAAACCAATATGTCCTAAAGCTTCATGAACGAGTACTGCATTATCAACCGGAGGACTGTCGAAATCATCCTTCTGTATGAAGATTACATTCCCTTTTTTTGTATCGCCATTTTCCTGTATTATAGTGGCATTTGTAACGAATCCACCAGTATCGGATTTATAGAACCATTTTTTTTCATCAACTATGAAGGCAGCAGATAAATCATGCACAGGTTTGACTCCGCCGTCATTAAGCATATAATGCTCGATGGATAATAATGTTTTTTCATCAACCTTTACAGCGTGTTTTACATTATATGCTTTACCATCATCGTCTAAAATGTGCATCTCATAATTTGGACCATTATTTTTCATACTGATTTTCATAAGAATGAATAATCTACAACCATTTAAAAATCTTTCCATTTGTTACTACTTAAAAGATAATACAGAATGGGCTGGAATCAGATGTCCAGCATGCTGACTTCCTTTGAGTGGGCTTTTATGAACTCGCGCCTGGGCTCAACCTCGCTGCCCATGAGCACTGTGAATATCTTATCTGCTTCCACAGCATCCTCCACAGTGACCTTCAAAAGAGTTCTGTTGGCCGGGCTCATTGTGGTCTCCCAGAGCTGCTCGGGATTCATCTCTCCAAGGCCCTTGTATCTCTGTATTGAGGTGTTCTCGCGCCCGATTTCCTTGAGGCAGGACTCTAATTCTGCATCGTTGTAGCAGTACCTGACTGACTTCCCCCTCGCAACCCTGTAGAGGGGCGGCTGGGCGATGTAGACATAGCCCTGCTCAATCAGGGGCTTCATCTGCCTGAAGAAGAATGTCAGAAGCAGGGTCCTTATGTGGGCGCCGTCCACATCTGCATCTGTCATTATTATGATTTTGTGGTAGCGCAGCTTCCTGACGTCAAACTCATTGGCTATTCCGCAGCCAATGGCTGTGATTAGGTTTGTTATTTCCCTGTTTGTCACTATCTTGTCAAGCCGCGACTTTTCAACATTGAGTATCTTTCCTCTCAGTGGGAGTATTGCCTGAAAATTCCTGTTCCTGCCCTGCTTTGCAGAGCCGCCTGCTGAATCACCCTCAACAAGGTATAGCTCGCAGTGGGCAGGGTCATCATCAGAACAGTCCGCGAGCTTTCCCGGGAGGGAGTTGGATGAAAGTATGCTCTTTCTTCTTGCCAGGTCGCGCGCCTGCCTTGCAGCATTCCTTGCTGCTGCTGCATTTGAGCACTTCTCAATTATCATTTTCGCTATTGCAGGGTTCTCCTGGAGATAGGCAGTGAGCTTGTCAAACACAACCGACTCCACAGCTCCTTTTGCCTGCGAGTTCCCGAGCTTTGTTTTGGTCTGCCCCTCGAACTGCGGCTCAGGCACCTTCACGCTTATCACAGCAGTGAGCCCTTCCCTGACATCCTCGCTTGAGAGCCCGCTCTCCTCGGGTTTCTTTCCGTTCTTCCCGTTCTTGCCCTTGGACGCCTCTATGTAGTTGTTGACTGCTCTGGTAAGGGCGCTCTTGAATCCTGTAAGGTGAGTTCCGCCCTCAATTGTGTTTATGCTGTTCGCGAAGCTGAATATGTTTTCGGAATAGCCCTCTGTGTACTGCATTGCTGCCTCAACCTCAATTCCGCTGTCTGCCTTTGAGAAATATATCACAGGATGCAGGGGCTTCTTGTTCTGGTTCATGTATTCAATAAATGAGGAGATTCCGCCCTGATAGAGGAATGTGTGCTCCTTCTGGCTCTTCTCATCCTTTATTGTAATCTCAACGCCCTTGTTGAGGAATGCAAGCTCCCTGAGGCGCGAGCTTAGCACCTCAAAGCTGAACTCAGTTGTCTCAAATATCGACGGGTCAGGCCAGAACCTGATGATTGTCCCGGTCTGCTCCGGCTGGGCTGTGCCGATAATCTTCATGTCAGATATTGCTTTTCCTGTCCCGAATTCCTGGAAGAAAACCTTGCCCTCGCGCATAACAGTTGCCTGCATTTTTATGGAAAGCGCATTGACAACCGAGACGCCAACGCCGTGAAGCCCTCCTGAAATCTTGTAGCTCTTCTTGTCAAACTTTCCGCCTGCATGGAGCTTTGTGAGCACCAGCTCCATCGCCGGCTTTCCGTATTTCGGGATTATGTCAGTGGGTATCCCCCTGCCGTTGTCCTGCACGCTGACAGAGCCGTCCGAGTGCATTATGATGATTATCTTGTCGCAGAACCCGCTCAGCGCCTCGTCGATGCTGTTGTCAACAACCTCATAAACAATATGGTGAAGCCCTGATGCGCTGGTGCTGCCTATGTACATTGCAGGCCTTTTCCTGACGCCTTCGAGTCCGTCCAATACTTGGATGCTGTCTCCCTTGTATTCTTTCATGGACTGCTTCTCAGAATCTTTTTCAGGAATTTCCTGCGCTTTCTTGGTTTGTTCAGGCATGAATCTCTCCCATTTTGAAAAAACTGAGTGTTTTGAAATCAATTGAAAAAGTGAATTTTCCCGACGGAAAATTGCCGTGTTTTTTATCCTTTTTCCACTATAAAAAACATGCCCCGTTCTTTAAAAACCTTTCGCTTTTATTTTGCCCCTGCAGCGCCTAAAAAGCCCGAATTTGGCGTTTTCAGGGGAACGATAAAAAATGAAATTTTGCTTTTTGAGTGATTAAATCAATTTCTATGCTGCCGCCATCAATATGCGAGGCGCAATTGAAAAATTTGGGCTAAGAGTTTGAGGGGGTTGTCCCTTACGGGGACACAAACGCTGCAGTGAGACAATCAACTTGCGCCGAGCCGATGGCGGCAGCAATTTTCAAATTACCCTTTTTTAGTTTTTTAGAAGCCGTTCTGACTCCTGGTTTATCCTGCTGCTGAGAATGTCAATTTTCTGCGAGAGCAGTTCCTTTGAATCTGCTTCTACATTCAGGCGCAGCAGCGCCTCTGTGTTAGAGGGCCTTAGATTGAAGCGCCAGGAGCTGAATTCCATGGAGAGCCCGTCAAGATGCACAGAGTCTTTGATTTTTTCCTTTGAGAGCATCTTTTCAATCTCGCTTATTATGTGCTCCTTCTGCGCCGCATCAAAGTTGAGTTCGCCGCTCTGGAAGTACGGGTTCTTGGCTGCAAGCGAGGAAAGCGCGCCCTGCTCAGAGATTGCCTGCATGAGCTGCAGCGCCGCAATCAGCGAATTCTCAAAATATGAACCCTTTATGAAATAATAGTAATGCCCTGAGAGCTCGCCTGCAAAAATCGCCTTTTCATCCTTCATCTGCCTTTTTATGAAGGCGTGCCCCACCCTGCACATAACTGGAATCCCCCCTGCAGCTGTTACTGAGTCAGGCACGAACTTGCTCGAGCGCAGGTCATACAATATTTTCTGCTTCTTGCCCCTCGCGCATACCAAAGAGCCAAGCAGCGCAGTTATAGTGTCGCCCTTTACAGAGCTGCCTTTCTCGTCTATGAAAAAAACCCTGTCGCCGTCCCCGTCAAATATTATGCCCAGGTCGGCGCCCTCCTCAATCACCCTTCTTGAGATGAGTTCTCTGCTCTGCTCCTCAAGCGGATTCGGGCTGTGGCTGGGAAAATCAGGATTTGGCTCAAAGTTAAGGGTTATCAAGTCCACAGGAAGCTGCCTGAAGAACTCAAGGGCTGCGGGGCCTATTGAGCCGGATGAAGCGTCAGCGACTACTTTCATCTTTCTTATCTTGGATGCGTCTGCATACCCTGAGTTCAGGGAAAATCCAATGAATTCATTCCTGAAGCTTCTTCTTTTGACAATGCCTTTTTTGCTTTGGGAGCGAAGCTCGTAGTAGTCCAGGGAGCGCTCCATTATCTCAGAGAGCCCATTGTCCTCTCCTATGGGCACTGCGTTCTTCGCGACAATTTTCAGCCCGTTGTATTCCTTTGGATTGTGCGAGGCAGTCACCATGATTCCCATTTCATACTTTCCTTCAAGGACTGAGTGGTAGAATTCAGGGGTGCTCACCAACCCTAAAAGTGAGACCTCGCTCCCTATTGAAAGAAGGGCGTTGGATATTGAGTGGGCTATTGAGTGCGAGGCGCGCCTTGAGTCAAAGCCGATGGCTATCCTCTTTGCAGAAAGCTGCAATGCCGCCTCGTATGCTATCACAGAGGCGTCCCTCTCATTGAATTCATCGGGGTAGATTCCCCTTATGTCATATGCCTTGAATATGCCCTTTTCCATTCTGCACTCTCACTCAATGTCTTTCCATTCGTCCAATGCCTGCTCGTAGCGCTCCATTGTGCCAACGTCCAGCCACTTTCCCACATAAGGATAGCCGTATAATTTGCCCTCAGTTGCAAGTTTCGGAAAGACATCCTTCTCAAGCATTGCAAACCCCTTTGGTATCATTTTCAGGACTTCCGGCTCCAGGATGTAGAGCCCTGCGTTTATCAGGCTCGAGGGCGCGTTTTCCCTCTTCGGCTTTTCAACAAATGCGATAATTTTTTCCGCATTCATCATTGCAACGCCGTAATTTGATGGGTCCTCCACCCTTGTCAGAACTATTGTTGCAAGCCCTTTCCTCTGCTTGTGGAATCTGAACAGGTGGGGAATGTCTATCTCCATGAGGTCATCAGCGTTGCAGACAATGAAGGGGCCGCTTATCCTGGGAGCTGCTAAGCGCAGAGCGCCTGCTGTGCCCAGCGACTCCTTTTCCTCGACATAGCTTATCTTAACGCCGAACCTTTCTCCGTTTCCGAAGAACTCCTTTATCTTGTCTGCCTTGTAGCCGATTGAGATTATTATATCAGTTATGCCGTACTTCTTCAGGAGGTTTATTGAGTGCAGAAGGAGCGGCTTGTCATGAAGGGGAATAAGGGGCTTTGGGATTTCCCTGGAGATTGGCCCGAACCTGCTTCCCTTGCCGCCTGCGAGTATCACAGCTGTGCGCGGCACATTGCTGCCGAGGGATTTTGAGAGGATACTCTCTATTGCATGGCTCCTGTTCTTTATGTTATTGGTGCCTACGAGCGCGTCAACCTGCCTCAGCGTCTCAGAATCAAGGGTTATTGTAACGCGCTCCTTCATGCCCAGAACATTTTTTCAGCTTGTATATAAATCTTTTCAAAAGTATGACAAAGTATGAGAAGCCTTAGGAACATGGAAGCCAAATGCCTAAGATTAAATGCTTGAAATTAAATGCTTAAAATTTCTTGTTGCGGTAGCGCCTCATGGAAAGCGAGTTTGAAACCACGCTTACTGAACTGAAGGCCATTGCCCCGGCTGCTATCATCGGGTTCAAGAGGAATCCTGTTAATGGGTAAAGCGCCCCTGCTGCAATAGGTATGCCTATTGCATTGTAGAAGAAAGCCCAGAAGAGGTTCTGCCTTATCTTCCTCATTGTGTATTCGCTCAGGTTTATTGCATGCACAACATCTCTCAAATCATTCTTTACAAGGATTATCTGCCCTGTCTCCATTGCGACATCTGTGCCTGCACCGATGGCTATTCCCACATCAGCCCTTGCAAGCGCGGGCGCATCGTTGATTCCGTCGCCGACCATTGCGACAACCCTGCCTTCCTTCTGGAGCTTCTCAACCTGCGCCTCCTTGTCCTTGGGAAGCACCTCAGGGATTATATTATATATCCCGAGCTCCTTCGCAATTGCAAATGCCGTCTTGCTGTTGTCGCCTGTGAGCATCACAATTTCCCTGCCTGACTTCTGGAGCTGTGCCACTGCCTCCCTTGAGTGCTCTTTCAGGGTGTCTGCCGCGGCAATTATTCCGATTACCTCTTTGTTCACTGCAAGGATGAGCACTGTCTTTCCCTGCGCCTCAAGCTTTGCGATTTCGTCATCATGGTCAGGGCTGATTTCCACCTTGTTCTTGGAGAGGAGCTTCCTGTTTCCCAGGAGTATTGTCTTAAGGCTGTGCTTTGCGACAATCCCCTCGCCGGGTATTGCCTCGAAGAAATAGGGCTCTGTGACGCTTATGTTCTCGTCCTCAGCCCTTTTCAGGATTGCCGATGCAAGGGGGTGCTCTGACTTCTTTTCAGCAATTGCCGCATATTCCATTAGTATCTTCTCATCGCTCCTGCTTCCGAAGCGCTTGTCAGCCCTCTGGAATGGGATTATGTCGGTTATTGACGGCTTGCCCTTTGTGAGTGTCCCTGTCTTGTCAAAGATTATCGTGTTCACGCGGTGGACATTCTCAAGGGTCTCTGCGCTCTTTATCAGTATCCCGTTCTCGGCGCCCTTGCCTGTGCCCACCATTATCGCTGTCGGAGTGGCAAGCCCGAGTGCGCAGGGGCAGGCGATTATCAGCACTGAAATCATGGCAGTCAGCGAGAAGACAAAGTCCTTGTGTGCGAGGAAATACCAGCCCGAAAATGCCGCCAGGGAAATCAGGATTACAGTCGGCACAAACACAGCGCTCACCCTGTCTGCCAGGCGCTGGATTGGAGCCCTGCTGTTCTGCGCTTCTTCAACCATTGCTATTATCTGGCTGAGCATTGTATCCCTGCCCACTTTGGTGGCCCTGAACTTGAAGGAGCCGTTCTGGTTTATTGTGGCGCCTATCACCTCTGAGCCCTGCCTCTTCTCCACAGGGATGCTTTCGCCTGTTACCATGGACTCGTCCATAGTTGAGGAGCCGTCCAGCACAATGCCGTCCACAGGTATCTTCTGCCCTGGCTTGACTATCACTATGTCGCCCACGACAACCTCATCAATCGGAATTACAGCTTCGGCGCCCTTTCTCAGGACAATTGCGTTCTTCGGCTGGAGCCCTATGAGCTTCTTTATTGAGTCAGAAGCCCTGCTCTTGCTCGCCGACTCCATCCATTTTCCAAGCAGAATCAGGGTAACAATTGTCACAGATGTGTCAAAATAAACCTCTGCGCCCAGCTTCTGGGGCATGAGCACTGCCGCCATGCTGTAAAAGTATGCTGCTGAGGTGCCCACTGCAATCAGGGTGTCCATGCTGGCCATCCCGTGCCTGAGTGCGAGGAACGCGCCCCTGTAGAACCTTGCGCCGATTATGAACTGGACAGGCGTGGCAAGGGCAAGCAGCAGCCACTGGCTGTATGGAATTTTTATGCCAGCCCACTCCAGCGGCATTGAGATTATGACAACAGGAAGGGAAAGCAGAAGCGACCAGAGAAAAAGCTTTTTCAGCATCTTTGTCTCCTCGTGCGAAGCGCTCTCCTTTATCTCCTCAATATTTGAACCCTTTTCCTGCCTTATCGCTTTGTAGCCGAGCTCGTCTATGGCGCCGTATATCTTCTCTATTGGCAGCTTTGATGAGTCATAATCTACAACAGCTTCTTCAGAGGCGAAATTCACCTCTGCCTTTGAGACCCCTGGCAGGCGCCTCACATTTATTTCTATGTTGTGGGCGCAGGATGCGCAGTGCATTCCTGAAATTGGGATTACTATTCTTCTCATTTTTTCTCCTATGCTGGGTTAAGAGCCGAATTTATAAATTATATCAATTATATCAATTAAATATATATATATTAAATGGGGCTTCTAATTAAATTAATAAAAAAAAATCCAGAAAATTCAAAAAAATTTATTTTGCAGGCAGTATCAGGTTCTGCTGGGCAAACCTTATTTTGTTCCTGTTAAGAGCATTATAAATCTCAATCTTCAGGCGCTCTTCTGCATCAAACATTTCGCTAAAACTGGGGAACCAGACAAATACTCTGAAGTTTATGCTATATTCCGCAAGGTCAGTCATGTAGATGGATGGCTTGGGGTTTGAGAGGATTATCTCCTTGCCCTGCTCTTTCTTGAGCTCCTTTGCCATCTTTTCTATTGATTCCATGCAGATTTTTTTCACTTTCTTGACATCAGAGCCATAGGCGAGGCGCAAAAGTATTGTGATGCGCCTCGGCTTGAGCGCAGTATGGTTTATCAGGTTGCTTGAGGAGAGGCGCGAGTTTGTCAGCACAACAATGTCGTTGCTGTATGTCTTTACTTTTATGCTCCTGGCGCTTATCTCCTTTACCACTCCGAAGACATCGCCCACCTCTATTACATCCCCCAGCTTGAACTCTTTGTCAAAGGCAATTGCCACCCCTGAAAACAGGTCTCCAAGCGTGGTCTGCAGCGCCAGTCCTATTGCGATTCCTGCAATTCCAAGCCCTGCAAGGAGAGGGCCTATTTCTATTCCCCATATTCTAAGTATGAGGGCCAGGCATAGGAACCAGAGGAGCGCCCTGAGTATGTTCTTTATGATATTGACAGTTGATTCCTTGAACTGGGCGCTCTTTATTCTTTCCCCTAAGAGCGTGGTGAGCCCATCAAGGAGATTTATCAGCGAGAGAAATGAGAGAAATACAATCACTGAGTCAATTGATGAAATCGCTGTTTTTGTGATAGAAAAACTGAAGACAATGCTGAACTGGAGTAGCGCAATCCTCGCAGCGCACAGGAACATTGTCAGGAGGAAGAAAAGCCCCATCCTCCTTATGTGTTGCGACTCTGCCTTGAACACAAACTTTTGGAGAATCTTCTTGAGTATGAGGATTCCAAGCCAGCTCAGGAAGATGAAGAGCGCAAATCCCAGCAGCGCCCTTATCACGTCCACATCCTGGTGGCTCAAGAAGCCAACGCTTTTTACAAGAAACGAAGCAGCATCCATCACAACACCTTTTTTACTGAGATTTTACCATCTTATTTAAGTAATTTTTGGAATTTTCAGATTACAACAAGGTAGAGAATCTGGCTTGCCCCGTAAAGGTTTCTGCTTTCATCAGTCACATTCACCCTGAAGGAATAGGTTCCAAGAACAGCCCCTGCTTTTGAGTGCAGGGCAATAGGAATCTTCTTTGACTCGTCTGGATTTATTGAGTAATTGTTGTCAGGCGCCCTTGGAAAAAAGTTCAATTTTAACAAATTGTCAGGACCGCCAGGACCAGCCCTTGGCTCAACAGTCACGTTGAATGTGTAGGTTGTATCATATGCATTTAGAATTACCAGCGTGTAAACCGCTGTCTGCCCCTGCCTTGCTGATTTTTCAGTGATGCCGACGCATACATACTCATTCCCGCTGCAGGCAATGTCCTCCATCTGGCTGTTGAAGCTGTCAAACTTCTGGTTCAGAAAGTTGTCAGAGGTGGTTGAAAGCGATTTTAACAGATAAAGCCCTCCCAGGAAAACAACAATTGCGAGCACCAGCCCTACTATAAAATTAACAGAAATTTCCACCCCTTTTTTGCCGGCTATCATTTTAATAACAAGAATAAAAAAAAGAATTTATCCTGTCAGCTGAATTGTGAATCGCTTTGTGCCGTAAACCGAACCATCAGACTGCTTTTTTATTGTTATGCCGCACTCGTAAGTTGTCTCTGGCAGTGTTGCAAAGTTCTTTATTTGTATTACTTTAACTTCAATAGAGTTGTTTGTCACAGTTATGTTTGGGAATACCTTCAAAATGTCATGTGAAGTTGAGTCATCTATTGAAATGCATGGTTCTGCCGTTACATTGTAAGTCGTATCATTATTCTCTATATTTCTCACAGCAAAATACATCGTGGGATTTTTTGTGGTTTTTGTCAGTGTGTATTCAATAGGTTGTACGCTGACAATATCAGTGCTCTGCTTCATACTGTTTATCATGTCATTTTTCACTTGGTCGCTTACTACATCAAATTGTGCTGTGGCTTTTGCTATAGAACTCCTGATAAATGAAAGCCCTATGCCAAGAATTGCTATGGCAAAAATAAGAATTATTATTGTATTGATGGAAACCTCAATTGCGCCCTTTTTGGACCTGGAAAATCTCATTGCAACACCTCTTAATCAGTATAGGTTTTAATATACTGGCAAAATGGGAAACACATTTATAAAACTTTCTATGGTTTCAGCTTTTTCTCAAGGGCAGAAAAGGAATTTTGGGATTTCACATTTTATTCTGCAGAATACAAAACTTTCGCCATTTAATAGTAGTTAAAATAAAAAGATTTATAAGCAGGAAGGCATTCGCACATAAGCCGGGGGTGCATTATAATGAGCGTAAAAGTGTTTCCTGATGTGAAGGTCAAAATCAACAAAAAGGCAAGCGAAAATTCATATTTCAGAGATGCTATTCTCAGCCCTGCCAAAGATGCTTCGGATTATATTGCGCAGATGATGGTGCCTTCAATAGAAAAAAATGAGAAGCTTATAGGCGCAACAATTGACGAGTATGTCTCAAGGGCAAGGGATGATGCAGAAGAGCTGAATTCGCCATTCCCATTCAATGAAAAAGATTTTCTTGATGCAATGGTAAAGTATTATGCGAAAGAGCGTCTTGTATATGCTGTCGTTGAAAAGAGCGATGAGAAAAACGGGATTGAAAAGATAATGGACAATTATAAGGAGATTCAAAACTTCCTGAAAAACAATTCTGAAGAATACGATCCTGAAAAGGTTTCGAGGACAATCTTTGTCCCCTCGGATACAATGACCAGAATTGCATGGAAATTCGCATACAGCAAAAAAAACCTTGGCCATATGGTAAACTCTGTTGAACAGAAATTTTGAGCAAGAACTGTCTTTGCGCACTTTTCGGGACAAAGCCCCATACTCCGGCTTTGCACATAAATAAGTTCTAATTATGTGCAATTGGTATTTCTGCACATTTTTCAAAATCAATATCTATTCCAAGCTCAAACATCTCCTGAATCAGGACACAGATGTTGTGAGCCAAGCATTTAGCCAGAATCTCATTGTTCTGAGATGCCTCACGCTTGCTTCTTAGGTAATCGCCAAACTTGCTTTTCAGCATATGAAATGTGCTTTCAACATTGCTTCTTTTATGGTAATGCATAAGAAAATCTTCTCTGTGTGCAGTATACAAATCAAACATCCTTCGCCATACCCAAGGACCGTTTGGTCTGCCTTTGGTGTTGCTTTTGAAAGGGATGAACGGTATTGCTCCAATAGAAGAAACAACTGCCAGATTATCTCTTGAACTGTAAGCTTTGTCCGCTGAAACTTCTCGTATGTCAAATATTTTGTTTGTTTTCTCTACGAGATTTTCGAACTCCAAGCTATCGGCGCTTGTTCCAGCAGTTATATTCACTGCTGTTATTATGTTTGTTTTAACGCCACAGGTCAGATGAGCTTTCCTGAACCTTCTCTTGTCGCTATCCTTGCCGATTCTTACATCAAACCACCTGTCAAACTGGCTTGTTGAGAATCCACTGCTATCGACTGCAAAGTCCTGTTCAACTTGCTGTAATGGCAGTCCTGAAACATTAATCAGATGCTTGAAATAAACTTCAAGAGTAGGGTCATTTAAGCATTTCAGCACTGTGTTAAAATGGGGAGTTTTCTCAACAAATCCCAACTGCCTGCACAAATCAAGGTCAGCTATGCACCTCCTTGAGCTCTTGACATTATAAGCCTGCAAAACAAGATAAAAAATTTTATCCCTCATTTGAATAGGGTTCCTTCCAACTTTCGGTTTTGTTACAGGGAATGGTATGTTGTCAAGAAGCTCGTTTAATATGTTTATCAGCAGTATCTTTTCTTTCATCTGAGCATTGTTATATGAGGTCCAATCCTGTGGGTAAGTTCTTTTTTCCCAAAATGGTTTTGGATTGTAGTCTTCAAATGTTTGCTGGGTGTCTTTTACTGCTGGTTCTACAATCTTGAAGAGTCTCTTAGCTGTTCTTGTTATGTCTTCATCCGCATCATACGGTTTTGGCGTGTCATCAACTGGAAACATTTTTTTCTCTTCCAAGTTTTTTGTGTGTTCTTTAGGTTTTCTTCCAGAAAACCTTTTATATTCCGAAGCTCTCCTCTTTTGTGGAGAGCTATTTTGTGTTTTGCGACGCATTTTAGTTCCTCCGACAGGAAGCTTTTGGGCTTCCTGTCTTTTTTATTATATTACTTACTTGTGTAAGTATTACTTAGTAAAGTATATCTTATATTTAAATCTTTCTGTTTCTAACCTATATAAGTAATGTTTAGATAAGTTTAAATACTGATACTTATTTTCTGATTAAACAAAATGGCAAAAATCAAGATAACACTTGAAGGATACAGATGCGAACGTTGTGGGCATGAATGGATTTCTAGAACAAAAGATTACCCCACAATTTGCCCTAAATGTAAAAGCCCTTACTGGGACAGACCAAAAACCAGCAGAAGTGCAGTAGCAAAAAAGGCGTGGGAAACAAGAAGAAAAAACAGTGCGAGGACCAAGGATGAAAGTTCCACTCCATAGTAAAATCAAGCATTTGATACTTGGTTATTACTATTCCATCCTTAGAAAAGTCTTCAAAAAGTTATTTTCTTTTAATTATGTTGACTTATATGCGGGGGATGGCGAATGTGAACTCAGAGACAAGGCAATACCTGCACGTGTTATTCCACTTTTGCCAAATGACTTCAAGAGAGAATGGGAACCGCCTTTCTTCTCGCTTCTTGACTACGCAAAACGAACTGGATTCAAACTCAAATGTTTTTTTAATGATAAAAAAGAATCCAATATTCAGGCACTGGACAAGAAACTCGAATCTTACAAAAGTGACATCAAGATATCATTTAGCAAAGAGGATGCCAATATATCTGTAAAGGACGCAATTGGGTTCATCAATCGCCCAAATGTACCAAGCCTATTTTACCTTGACCCATTTAATCACGTTGATTTGAAGTTCTCCACAATAAAGGAAATATCAACATTCAGCGACAAGAACACTGGAAGAAAACCCGAATTAATCATTAACTTGATGGTATACTCAATGCTTCAAGCAATACAAAGGGGCAGACCACAAGACTTCGACACCATAAGTGAGAGTTTAGGGACTGATTCTTGGAAAAAACAATTAAAGGATTATAAGGGTATTACACATATACTCTTTAAGGATATTTTTATTGAACAACTTAAGCAACTGGGATACTTTTGTACATGGTATTCCATAACATCAATAAGGCATAATGCTCCTCAATACTACCTCATATTTTGCACTTATGATGAGAAGAAAATCTATTCCATCCACAAGAATATGGAACCGAATATCAAGAAATTACAAAAAGAAAAATGGGTAAAAGAATTATACAAGGTTGACTGGATGACTCGGCATATCGGCAATGGACAAAAACCACTCAGTATGTTTCTTGAACAGGTGCAGTAAGTAACCGTGGCACCATATTCGGCATTTCATCATAACTCTTGCCTTCCAACAGTCTGCCTGCTGCCTTTTTGTTGAATCCTCCCCATTGTTTAAAGAAGAATGCGACTCCGTATTTTTCACACGCTTTTTTAATGTCAAGAACCCATTTTTTGTTCATTGGTCTCGCATGTGGTCCAGACTCGCCGCCAACAATCACCCAGTCTATTCCAGACAAGTCGAGATTGGGTAACGGTCCGAGCAGAGGTTCTAGTGACAAAAATTTGACTGGTGCGGAAGTTCTTTTAAGGTATTTTATCCTGTTAAGGTAATCTTTGCTCTCAACTGTTGTTCCCAACCAAATATTGCTATTCCATTTTAGATTTTTGTCAAGCTCCAAAGCCCGTTCGGGTCTCTTTGTCAGTATCTGATACTGATGCCAGTTTGCTTGGTTCATTATATCAAAAACCAAGTAGATAAACTCGTCGGAAACATCCTTGTGAAAGAGGTCGCTCATAGAATTTACAAAAATTTTTTTGGGCTCTTTCCACTCAAGAGGAATTTTAAGTGCGTCCTTATGCATTGTTAGTTTGAATCCGTTTCTGTATTTTTTCTGACCCATATTTTTAAGTCTTAAAGCCAGTCTTTCTGCATAACAATTCATGCATCCATCACTGATTTTTGTGCATCCAGTGGTCGGATTCCAGGTTGCCTCAGTCCATTCTATCTTGGAATTATCAGACATATTTAACACCTCATTTTTTTAGTTGTAATTTATTGGAAAACAACCAAGTATGCATTATTTCTTTAACAAGCTGAGATTCTTTCATGTCATATCTCTTTTTAGCTGTTTTGAATAATTCATAATCTTCTTTAACCAGATAACCAACAATTCTATTTTCTGAAGTCATTTTAATGTGCTCTAATTGTTATACAAAGTGTGCTACTTTTGTTTATAATGGTGTGCTACTATTTAAAACTTTCTATTGATATTTTTTTTCTTAAGATTTTGTATTTTGCGTATATTTTGCAAAAAGCCTGTAAAAAATCACAGGACAAAAGACAACCATGGACAAAGTTTATAAATAGAAGAAAGGTAAGAATTCTCGGACTAAAAAAATGATGGAAGAAATGAAAAAAGAAATAAGAGTAATGTCATTATTCTCTGGTTGCGGGGGGATGGATTTAGGTTTTTTAATGGCTGAACATCCGATATACAGATACAAAATTGTATGGGCTAACGATTTCAATAAAGATGCCTGCAATACTTACCGCAAAAATTTTAACCATGATATATTTTGCGGAGATATTTGGGACATAGATTTAAAGAATACGCCAAAGGCAGACATAATAATCGGAGGTTTTCCTTGTCAAGATTTCTCAATCCTTCAGGCTACAGATAGGAAAGGTATGAATACCAAAAGAGGACTTCTTTATACTAAGTTTGTTGAAGCTGTTAAGCTAAAACTGCCTTTGTTTTTTGTTGCAGAAAATGTCAAAGGATTGTTAAGTATAAATAAAGGATGGGCAATTAAAAAAATTGCAGAGGATTTTGCAAGAATTGACCATGCGGGATATGATGTTCAATACAAGTTGTTGAATTTTGCGGATTATGGGGTTCCACAGAATAGGCAAAGGGTAATAATAATAGGAATTAGAAAGAATTTGGGATTAAAGTTTGTATTCCCTTCTTCAACTCACGAAGGCAAACACATAAGTTCTAAAGCCGCTTTAGAGGGCGTTGAAGATGTTCCATACAATAATGAAAGGATGAAAATCAATCAAGAAACTGTCAGAAAGTTACAGATTATTCCTGCGGGGGGAAATTTCAAAGATTTACCAGAATATAAGCATAAGAAATCCTGGATGAGCTTGATTTATAAAAGGCTTCATCCAGATAAGCCTTCACCGACAATTGTGGCTAGTGGCGGAGGAGGAACTTTGGGATACCATTATTCTGAACCCCGCCCTCTGACTAATCGGGAAAGAGCAAGGCTTCAAACTTTTCCAGATAATTTCGTTTTTGAAGGAAACATTACAGAAGTCAGAAGGCAGATTGGAAATGCAGTTCCACCTAAAGGCATCCAACCGATTGCAGAACAGATTTTAAAATGCTTAAACAAAGAAATTCTGCCAGAAGTTCAAATTAAGAAAACTGTAGAAATCCAGCGGAGGTTAGTTGAAGTTGATTAAATTTTTTCTTTTACTTTATTCCAATCTTCCTGCATCCATTTCAAAGAATTAATTGATGCCAAATGCTTACCTACACCTATATCGCCGAGACCAAGAACCTCATCAGCAGTATCTTCATCATAATAACCCATCCCACCTATTACTGTTTTTACCGTAACTGTCTCTCCACTTCGTTTTCTTACAACCCGTTCTTCAACATCAAGCCGACCGCTTTCTAAATCTTGTTTGCTGGCATAACCAGCTACATAAACGGGCAGTTCCCTAAAATCGGGTATTCTTTCAAATAATTCGTTTTTAATATATTCAAGTTGATTCTCTTGAAGTTCTCCAGCTTGAACAGCTTCTCTTAATAGTTTTTCTACAGCTCCTGATTCCTTCATATAAGTAGTGTAATGGTCTGTTTTCAGCCCTATTTTAATAAAAACAAAGAAATCTGAATGGCTGATTTGGTTTCCAATATCAAGCCAAAGAGCGTTAAGTTTGCTTGTCTTAACGCTAATTTTTGTTCTTACATTTCTAAAATCTACGCCTTCCTTAACTTTGACTATATCCCGCTGTATAAACTCCTGAACTTCTCCAATCCTTAATTCTTCAAGTTCAACATCTAAATCTAATCTCGCTTTCATAAACTTTTTCATGCCAATTTCGCCTAAATATCCTCTTGTAAAATCAGTCCACATTTGTCCGAAGTCTCTCTGTCTTGAACTGCCAAAATCGGTTCTGGCTATATTTCCCTTAACTAAAAGGTTAAAAGCTCTGTAAAGTGCAACCTGATAATCGCTTTTTGTCAAAACTACAGTATTCGGCAGAACTTTTTCTGAAAACCATCTGTCAATATCGCAGATATACCACCTACTGCCTCTCTTTTCGCGTCGAATGTCTTCAACCTTAAAACTTGAACTTAACATAATTCCTAACTGCTCAACATTATAAGGAGAAATATTCATAGTCTCAGAAAGTTTCCGTGCTATAATCTCGCAGTCTTCCTTTAAGTTAGATACTCTAACCGCTTCTTCCATTGGCATTTGCAATCCTCCTCACTACCTTCTCAAAGTTCTTTTTAATATCATGTTCCCATATTCTTATGACTTTCCAGCCTCTCTTTCTTAACTCTTTATTGACTTCTTTATCTCTTCTCACATTTCTTTTAATTTTCAGTAGCCAGAAGTTCTTTCTAGTCTTCGGCTCTTGATAGCACTTCGGACATTTGTGCCAGAAGCAACCATCAACAAATACAACCACTCTCCTTTTTATATTCGCAAAATCAGGCTTTCCAAACAGTTTTGGCTGATATATGAAACCATGTTTTTTCAGTTCTTTTTTTAGCATAATCTCAGCTTTTGTGCCAATTGACCTTATTCTGGACATGCAATAGCTTCTCTGCTTTTTGGTCAAAACATCCATATGCACTTCAGAAGAATAAGCCGGTTTAAATAGTTTATGTGCAAAAACTATATAAAGAATTGCACATTATTCATTTAAAAAGTGTTGGTGGTGATATTATGGCTGGAACTAGTTTTAAATGCACGAAATGCGGAAAGATATTTAGGCAAATTCACGGGAGCACAACAAAAGAGTTGCATGATGCCTTTAAAGACTTAACAACAGAAGAAAAGGACACCTACAAGGGAGATGATTTTTTTTGTTGTGGGAGAGATAATTTAAAGACGTTGCATGAGCTTGGTATGATAGGAGAATTACAAAGACTCCAAATTGGATGGCTCAACATTATGAGAAAAAAGATGGGATAATAATATCTCTTATTCATTTATTAATTTATGTGCAAAACACTTTAATTAATGTGCAGTTCTGAATTTATGTGCAAAGCCCCATACTCCAAAAGCTTTAAATATAACCTCCTTCTTCTAGAGAAGGTAACTGATAAACTTTCTCAGTTAACATTTGTTTCCGACTGAAACCAACAGTTTCAGTAAAAGAAATGTGTGCTTGACAGATTTGTCAAGTGCGAAGATGGATACGGAAGATTGTATAAGAAACCTTGTATGAGTGTTTTATATACGATATTCCTTTTAAGTAAGAGTTCTTTACGACGTACCAAAACCGATAAGATCAAAATAAGAATTTTTAGGTTAAATATAAATCCCGTTGATCCTGCGGGAGATTGCTGCTATGAGGGTTGGAATTAGCCATGCAAGTCCAAGGGTCGCAAGACACTGGCAAACTGCTCAGTAACACGTCGATAATCTGCCCTTAGGTCTGGGATAACCTCGGGAAACTGAGGCTAAACCCGGGTAGGGAAATTCCTCTGGAATGAGTTTTTCCTTAAAGGCAACGCCTAAGGATGAGTCGGCGGCTGATTAGGCAGTTGGTGGTGTAACGGACCACCAAACCGAAGATCAGTAGGGGCCTTGGAAGAGGTCGCCCCGAGAAGGGCACTGAGATACTGGCCCTAGCTCCACGGAGTGCAGCAGGCGCGAAACCTTTACACTGCACGAAAGTGCGATAAGGCAACCCTCAGTGCTTACGCTACATGCGTAGGCTTTTGCCAAGAGCAAGAATCTTGGCGAATAAGTGGTGGGCAAGACCGGTGCCAGCCGCCGCGGTAACACCGGCGCCACAAGTAGTGATCACGGTTATTGGGCCTAAAGCATTCGTAGCCGGCTTGGTAAATTTCCTGTGAAATCGTCTGGCTTAACCTGACGGCGTGCAGGAAACACTGCTAAGCTTGGGACTGGGAGGAGTGGAAGGTATTCTGTAGGGAGCGGTAAAATATGCTCACTGGCGTTCGTAACTGAAAATGCTAGGAGCGTTTACAGTGCTATAATCTACAGAGGACCACCTGTGGCGAAGGCGTTCCACTAGAACAGGTCTGACGGTGAGGAATGAAAGCTAGGGGAGCAATCCGGATTAGATACCCGAGTAGTCCTAGCCGTAAACCCTGCGAGCTAGGTGTTGCACATTCTTCGTGAATGCGCAGTGTCGTAGTGAAGGCGTTAAGCTCGCCGCCTGGGAAGTACGGTCGCAAGGCTGAAACTTAAAGGAATAGGCGGGGGAATACTACAAGGGGTGCGGTGTGCGGTTCAATTGAATTCAACGCCGGAAATCTCACCAAGGCCGACGGCAAGATGAAGGTCAAGCTAATGACTTTACCTGATGAGCCGAGAGGTGGTGCATGGCCGTCGTCAGCTCGTGTCGCAAGATGTCCTGTCAAGTCAGGTAACGAGCAAGACCTGTACTCATAATTGCTAACGAACTCATGTGATCGAGCACATTATGAGGACTGCCCGGGAAACTGGGAGGAAGGTGCAGGCTATGGTAGGTCTGTATGCCCCGGATGCCTTGGGCTACACGCGCGCAACAACGGTTGAGACAATGGGATGCCACCCCGAAAGGGGAAGCTAAACCTCGAAACTCAACCATGTTCAGATTGAGGGCTGTAACTCGCCCTCATGACGTCGGAATCCCTAGTAATCAGAGTTTATCACACTCTGGTGAATATGTCCCTGTTCCTTGCACTCACCGCCCGTCAAACCACTCGAGCAGAGTCTAGACGAGAACTAATGATATTGATTATTTCGAATCTAGGCCTTGTAAGAAGGGTTAAGTCGTCACAAGGTAGCCGTAGGGGAACCTGCGGCTGGATCACCTCCTTTTTTTTATTTTTTATAGTACTGCAATCTTCTGTATCCATTTTTTATAATCATATGGGCCTGTAGCTCAGTCTGGTAGAGCACCACCCTTGCATGTTCCGAAGAGGAATCTAAGAACGGCGGGGGCCTCGGGTTCAAATCAGCCTTTTGTGCAAGGAACGGTTGGCCTGAACCAAAAAATCAGGCTGGCTCAAGAATCATAAATGGCTATGAAAGTCCCGACGGGTCCATTCATTTTTTCACAAATTATGCTCATAAATTTGAGTGCAGCTGAGCGTCAAAACCTGATGCTTAGCCAAAGGTTGATGTTAATGAGACCATGCATAAAAGCAGAAAAGGATGAAACTGCTAGATGGATGACTTGGCTTAAAACGCCGATGAAGGATGCGACAAGCTGCATTATGCTCCGGCGAGCCGCACGTAGGCTTTGAACCGGAGGTTTCCGAATGGGAATCCTAGCCCGCAAGGGCTGGTCCGAAAGGACTGGGAACGCAGGGAACTAAAACATTTTATTACCTGCAGGAAGAGAAATCAATTGAGATGCGGTGAGTAACAGCGAGCGAAAACCGTGTAGGGCAAACTGAATTTCACGCCGCAAGGCGCGAAAGATGTGGTGTTATAAGACCGCCTGCATGTTTCTTCTCTTGGGAATCCAAACTCCACTGGAAAGTGGGGCCATAGAGGGTGACAGCCCCGTAGGAGTATCTGAGAGGAGATTCTGGCGAGTTCTTGAGTACCGCACATCGAATATTGTGCGGGAATTTGGGAGGCATCAACTTCCAACCCTAAATACGTTTTAAGTCCGATAGAGAAGAAGTACCGCGAGGGAAAGTTGAAAAGAACCCATAACAGGGATTTCAAAGAGCCTGAAATCTAGTAGTGAAATTGAGCTAGGGCATTACGGTGTTCTAGCGTTCGTTTTGAATAACGAGCCAGGGAGTGTATTTGAGTGGCAAGGTTAACTGATAAAGGTAGCCTAAGCAAAAGCAAGTATCCCGCAGCCCGCAAGGGCGAGGGGACGGGTGTGAAAGCGCCTTGAGTCACTTGGATATGACCCGAAACCGGGTGATCTATGCCAGGGTAAGGTGAAGCGCGGATAAAACCGCGTGGAGGCCTGAAGAGGTTCTACGTGCAAGTGTTCTTGTAACTTTGGTATAGGGGTGAAAAGCCCATCGAACCCGGTGATAGCTGGTTCCTATCGAATCTGGCCGCAGTCAGGTCTCATGCGAGATCGCTCAAAAGGTAGAGCTACGGATTGGAGATTTAGGTCCTGAAAGGGATCGGTCTCTTGTCCAACTCCGAATTTTTGGGCATTGTAGACCATGGGAAACGGGGTGTCTGGGTTAAGCTTGACATCCGAGAGGGGAACAACCCAGATTGTGGTTAAGGTCCCTAAAATAAGCTAAGTGTCAAAGGACGAAGAGTGTCTACAGCCATAGACAGCTGGGAGGTTGGCTTAGAAGCAGCAACCCTTTAAAAAGTGCGTAACAGCTTACCAGTCAAGGTTATAGGTCTCTAAAACGGACGGGACTAAGCTTATTACCGATACCACAAGCAATGAAAATTTGCGGTAGATAGGTGTTCTGTAAGGCTAGAAGCGCCTTCGAGAGGAGGCGTGGACCTTATGGAAATAATAATCCTGGCAATAGTAGGATCCTAGCAGAGTGAGAATCTCTGCCGCCGAAAGGGCAAGGTTTCCTTGACAATGCAAATCAGTCAAGGGTTAGTTGGTCCTAACTGCGCTCCCAATTGGAATGCGCGGGAAAGGGAGACAGGTTAATATTCCTGTACTATTCGAGTATGTGCGGCGACGCAAGTTGGATTTTTGACATTTCAGGCTAGGCTGACATGAACCGTCGTTCATGTTAATAAGAATATGTCAGGGGAGTATCATAACGATGAGAACCTGAGAAAATCTTAGAACAGCGGGTGCATGCCCGTTCAGCTGATGCCCGGAATCCGTGAAAAGAAAATCCAAAAAAATCTTGAATAACCATACCAAGAACCAGCACAGGTGCCCCTGGGTGAGAAGCCCAAGGCGTGATAGGGATAATTTAGGTAAGGGAACTCGGCAAATTAGCCTCGTACCTTAGGTATAAGAGGTCCCTGCTTTTGTACTCTCAAGAGTGCGAAAACAGGGCGCAGTGACTAGGGGGGTTCGACTGTTTAACAAAAACACAACATTCCGCTATCCCGAAAGGGTTTGTATGGAATGTGACATCTGCCCAGTACCTGTACTTCAAACTCCGGTTCAACGGAGCTAAGAGCAGGCAAACGGCGGGGGTAACTATAACTCTCTTAAGGTAGCGAAATACCTTGTCGTTTGAATGACGACGCGCATGAGTGATGTAACGAGACCCTCACTGTCCCTACCTAAAACCTACTGAACATCCTTTTCTGGTGTGGAGGCCAGAGTTTCCCAGTGGGAAGTGAAGACCCCGTGAAACTTTACTGTAACTTGTAGTTGCAATACAGACTTTTTTGAATAGAGTAGATGGGAGTTGTTTGAAGACCTGATTGAAAGGTTGGGTTTAGACGAAAGTGTAACACCATCCTGAAAAATCAGTGTTGCTAACCTGTAAAAAAGGGACAACTATTGGCGGACAGTTTGGCTGGGGTGGCACTCTGCTGAAAAGATATCAGCAGAGCCCAATGGTCGGCTCAACCGGGTCAGAAATCCGGTGTGGAGTGCAAAGGCAAAAGCCGGCCTGACTGGATTCCCGACAAGGAAGAATCCAGAAGAGAAATCTGGGCTTAGCGAACCTCAATGTCCTCCTTGGTGGGGGCTTGAGATGACCGAAAAGTTACTCCGGGGATAACAGAGTTGTCCCGCCCGAGAGTTCATATCGACGGCGGGGCTTGCTACATCGATGTCGGCTCTTCCTATCCTGGCTGTGCAGAAGCAGCCAAGGGTGGGGGTGTTCACCCATTAAAAGGGATCGTGAGCTGGGTTCACAACGTTGCGAGACAGTTGGTTTAATATCTACTGGGAATGCATTAGTGTCTGAGGGGAAGGATCCTTTAGTACGAGAGGAACAAGGGTTCGGCGCCTCTGGTCCACCGGTTATCCGACAGGGTAGGCCGGGCAGCTACGCGCCAAGGGATAAGAGCTGAAAGCATCTAAGCTCGAAACCCGCCTCAAAAAGAGACACACATGGGATACTCATAGAAGATGAGTTTGATGGAACTGGGGTGTAAGTGCGAAGGCATACGACGCATTCAGCCCGCAGTCACCAACAATTCCACCACTTTTTTGCTTTTATGCATGGTCATCATTTTTTTTCTTTATAAAATATTTTTTATAGAAGAAAATAGGATGGGCTTGTTTCAATAATAATCTATCTGATAGGAAGAGCTCTATAAAAAAGAAGAAAAATAATTTTTTATCTCAGATACTCTAGCATAGGATATCTCTCAAACTCTGGCAGGAGGATTTTTCCGTAAATCAGTCGTGAGAACGCCTCTGCCTCCATCTTTGTGCCGGTAATGGCGTTGTGAGGCCTCGGCTCCTTGGGCAGTCCGACATACTCAAGCGTCATGTCTCCACTCAGTTGTGAATTTCTGTCTTTTGAAGGAGGGGTGAGCCCTCTCATTAGGTGATGAGCATAGCACAGGGAATGCAAGTCCACTGTCCTCATGCCAATCCTGAAATCATAGTCGCATTTTTCAAATGAGTAGTTCAGGAAATCCCTGTCAAAGCTGGGATTCTCACCTGCAAGCGTCAAGTCATTGCAGCCATCAATCCACTTCATGAAATCGAAGAGCAGCCCGTTCAATGTTCTTTTCTTATTGTCTATAATCTGCTCCAGCGTGAAGCCGTTCAATTTCAGGGCTTCTGGGTTGACCAGCGCGCCCTCCCACATCCTGCACTCTCCATAGAACTGGCTTAGCGGCTTGTCAAAATCAAGGGCGCCCACGCTGAGTATTGAATTCTTCTCAGGATTAAACCCTGTTGTTTCAACATCAACCACAATCATAATAACACCTCATATTTTGTTTCAAAGATAGCTCCACTCCATAATAATAACACTTGATGGGCCGGAGGAATATTTAAAGATTGCTATGAAAAGCACATTGCTCAATGCGCTTTCATGCAAAGATATTTAATTAGTAATGTTATTAAAGCATTGGGGGTAGATGCTTGTCTCTTGAGGAGATTGTCAGGTCAGCTGGAAAGTTTGTGAAGGAAAACAGGAGTTTCTTCACTGGCGCGGCTCTGCTTGCCGGCTCGTGCATCGCAGACGCTTACATAAGCTCTAAATTCATTAATGCCTACGGACTGGAGGCAGAGCTGAATTTTACGGTGCGGTATTTTGTCGGGAAGTTAGGCACTGCGGGAGTATACCTTCACAAGGCACTGCTTGCAGCCCCGCTTTTTTATATGACATGGAAAGGGAAAGCGAACTGGCCCCTCTATGCCGGCTCAGCCACATGCATGTTCGGCACTTTATCATGGTATTTATGGGCATAACTTCAATTCCACTTGAAGTGTAAATAACGTTTAAATACCCTACGGGATTTTCACTTTAAAACATAGGAGGTAATTACAATGAAAGATGAAGATTCATGCTGCAGAGGCAAGGGAATGCACATATTCCTCGCCATAGCCGCTATTTTGATAGCAGTGCTTCTCTTCAGGATTGCAGGGCAGAAACCGAGCATTACTGTTGAGAACAACCCTGAAGAGATGAACGCAATCTCAGTTTCAGGGGAGTCCGAAATAGAGGTAATGCCTGATAAAGCAGAAGTGTACGTGAGCATTGTCACAAACAGCACATCTGCAAAAGAGGCAAAGGACGAGGCAGCAGAAATATTCAGCAGGGTAAAATCAGCACTTCTAAAGGCGGGGATTAAGGCAGAGAACATAGAAAGCAATTCTTATGCAATAACTCCAATTTATGAATGGAACGACATTTTCAAGAGGAGCGACTTTAAGGGCTACCAGGTAACCCATACAATAAAGGTTACTACAACAGAAATAAACAAGACAGGCGACATTATCGATGCATCTGTAAACGCAGGAGCAAATCAGATTGACAGTGTTGCATTTGATTTGTCAAAGGAACTCGAGAAGGAAACTTACCACGAAGCGCTTACGCAGGCAGCAGCCCTTGCAAAGACAAAGGCAAGCTCGATTGCAGACGCGCTCGGCGTAAAGCTTGGGAATGTAAAAACAGTATCTGAGTCAAGCGGGTACTACACGCCTTATGTGAACTATTACAGAAGCGACATTTCAGGCAGTGCAGAGATGGCAAAGTCAGAGATTGCACCGCAGAAGCTTACTGTGACAGGAATGATAAGCGTCTCTTACTACATAGAGTAAGAAAAATTTATTTCCCAAGAAAAAACTTTGTTTTTTCTGGGCCCCGAAAATCTCTGATTTTCGAGGGTTTTATTAATTCTTTTATTGTTTTAGGAGGTTTTATAATTCAACAGCAGAATCTCTCTTTGGCTGCATAATGCGCGATGAACATGAATTCAAACCGCTGAGCGAAAGCGATGAAGAGCGTAGAACCTTGTGAGCGCATGCAAAAGCCACAATTTAAAAAAAGATTTCTAAAAAAATAATTTGAAAAATATTTACTCTTCCCAGATTATTCCGTTGAACTTGTATTTTGTTGCGATTAGGATGACATCAACAAGCCACCAGAATCCAAACCCACCAAAAGTTATGAGCTTCAAAATTCCAAGCCAAACTTGTCCCATCATGAACCTGTCAACGCCTAACCACCCAAAAACTACGGACATCACAAGGGTTAAGACCCAGTTAAGTTTCTTTCCTCTTGCCTTTGTTTCTCTTTTTTTTGCTTTTGCCATTTTTATCTGTCCTCCGATTTATTCTTTCAAATAAAATTTAATCAATGTAATAAATAAAAAATTAATATTGGCTTTAATATTCTTCGCATTTCAGCTGGTAGAATGCCTTGTCATGCCCGCATGAAGGGCAGGACTCTGGAGGAGTTGTTCCGAAGTGCACGTATCCGCACTCCCTGCAAACCCAATAAACCGGCTTATCCCTCTTAAAAGTAGTTCCCTTCTCAACTTTTTCAAGGAGCTTCCTGTAGCGCTCTGCATGATGGGTTTCTGCGACTGCAATCGCCCTTATTCTTGCAGCAATCTCAGGATAGCCCTCTTTCTCGGCAACATTTGCGAACTCAGGGTAAAGCTTTGTGTATTCTTCAGTTTCTCCTGCAACAGCTGCCCTAAGATTCTCAAGGGTGGTTCCCCGAATTACAGGAACATCTGTCTCTATGTGAAGCACATCCATATTTTCCTTGGATTTCGCTTTCAGGGAAAGAAGCATTTTCAGGAACCAGCTGGCGTGCTCGCGCTCGTTGTCTGCGGTTATTGTGAAAATCTCAGAAATCTGCTCGTAGCCCTCCTTTTTCGCTGTGCTCGCGAAGAAAGTATACCTATTCCTTGCCTGGCTCTCCCCTACAAACGCCTTTGCCAAATTTTCAACTGTCTTATTCATAAAATCACCCCGATTAGAAAAAGAATTGAAAGCGCTCTTAAATATTTTTGGTATGCAAATAAAAAGCACACTCTTATTTTATCAAAACAAGATTCTGCGGCTTTCCATCTGCAAAGGAGATTATGTTCTCTGCAGTTGTCTCAATTATGCGCCTCAACGCCTCTTTTGTGTAGAATGCAATGTGGGATGTGAATATCACATTCTCCTTTTGCAGGATGACTTTAATGGCTTTTAGCTGGCTATTCTCAGCATCTGATTTTGGCTTTATCCTGAGCAGCTCCTCGCCCTCAATGACATCCAGCGCTGCGCCAGATAGAATTCCTGAGTCAAGCGCCTGGCAAAGCGCCTCTGTCTCAATGATACCGCCCCTTGCAGTGTTTATCAGCACAGCTCCCCTCTTTATCTTAGAAATGTTGCCTTTATTTAGAAGATGATGCGTATTATTGCTGTATGGAAGATGGATTGTTATTATGTCAGATTTGCTGAGGAGCTCGTTGAGGGGAAGGTATTCAAAGCCAAGCGACTTTGCCGCCTCATTGTTTTTAAGAATGTCAAATGCAACCGCATTCATCCCGAAGCCCTTTGCAATCTTAATCACATTAAGCCCGATTCTTCCAGAGCCAATTACTCCAATTGTTTTGCCGAAAAGCTCAAAGCCCTGCAAGCCGTCTATTGAAAAATCCATTTTTGAAGATTTCAAATAGGCCTTGTGCAGCTTCCTTGAAAGCATGAGAAGAAGCGCAAAGGTGTATTCCGCCACTGTATAATCACCATATGCCGGCACATTGCAGACAGCAATGCCCTTTGCTTTACAGGAATCAAGGTCAATGTGGTCAAAGCCGGTTGTCCTTGTTGATACGAGCTTCAGGTTCGGCAGGGCTGAAAGCAGGGCAGGGCTGGCTTTAGTGTGGTTTGTTATTGAAATTATATCAGAAGATGCCGCAGCCGATACATTCTTCTCCGAGAGCGGCTCAGCAAAGAATGAAAGCTCATGGCCTGAAAGCCTCTGCTTCAGAATCTCCTGCTCCTCGGGGCTTGCCTCGAAAAATGAAACTTTCATAATCAAAACCTCTTTATGGATTTCCAAACACTTGCAATATTAAATATTTTGATGGCTTGCTTAAAAGGATTTCGGTAATGAATAGAATCAAAAAATCAGAATGAATTAAAAAAGATGAAATTAAAAAAGTTACATCTTAACGTCTTTCCATTTCTGAAGCGCCTTTGCAAGCTCTGGATGGTCTTTTGCGTATTCCTTCAATGAGTAGCCGTACTGGGCCGCAAATATCGCCTGCCGCATGGCAGTTGCGCCGGCAGTTGTTCCATCAGGATGCCCATGGACTCCGCCTCCTGCTTGTATCAGTATGTCAGTCCCCATGTTCTTTATAAGGGAAGGCATCAGGTTGGGATAGAGCCCTCCTGAGCAGACAGCGAGCACCGGCTTTATTTTTCCCCAGTCCTGGGTAAGGATATCCTTTCTCGCATTTACTTTCTTCTGCTCAACCTCTTCCTCTATCTCCGCGACATCCATCTTGCTGCCTTCCATCTTTCCGACTGCAGTGCCTATGTGCAGGGAGTCAACCCCGATAAGACGGTAGGATTTTGCAAGCGCGAGCATTGTGATTCCGTGCTTGGGATTCCTTGTGATTGCAGCATGCATAGCCCTGTGGGCGTGTATTGCAACCCCGAGGTCAAGGTTCCTTATTGTCTGCAATGCTGAAAAGCCAGCTGTCAGCACATCAATCATCACGAATTCGCCGCCGTGCTTCTTGACGAACTTTGCACGCCTTATCATCTCCCGGGTCTCTGCAGTGATGTTTGCCAGGTAAATTTTCCTCTCTCCTGTGGCGCGCTCTGCCATCTCCCTCTTCTGGAGGGTCTCGACAATCCTCTTCTCAAAGGGGTTGAATGACTGGTTGGTGAGGTTCTCGTCATCCTTGACCACATCGCAGCCGCCCACCCAGGCATTATAGGCGACCTGGGCGTGCATGAGCGGGTCAAGCCCAACTTTCGGCTTTATAATTGTACCAAGCAAAGGGCGGTCAACTATGTTCATTGATTTCCTTATCTCATGCAGCCCGTATTTCGGGCCCGGGAAGGAATTCCTTAGGTATTCCGGAAAGTGTATGTCAAGAAGCCTGAGATTCTTGAGTATCTTCATCCCGAAAATGTTTCCGGCAATGCTGCTGTATATCTGCGCCATGTTGCCCGGCTCGAAGAGCTCTCCAGGATAGGCAATCTTCGCGATTTTCTTCTTCTTGTCAATGAAGAATATACGGGGCCCAAGCCTCTCGCCGATTTTCCTGTTCATTGTACAGATGTCTGTCCATGTCCCTATTGACGATTCTGCAGCAATCTCCTCGCACGCCCTCTCAAATGTGATGCCCCTCGGCTCTATGTAGAATTCGCAGATTAGGTCTTCTTTTGTCGGCTCATAGCCAAGGTTCAGATAGCCCTGCATTAAAAACACCTCTTTTTTTCTATTATGCTCTCTCTAATAATAGGCAGAATTTAAACTTTTTGAATGTCAACAGCTCGCAGACACTATCATTGGGTTTAATAAAAAAAATAAATCATAAAATTATTTTGTTCTGATTAAATCTGCAAGGTAATCTCTTGCTGATTGAACAGCTTTCATTTGGTCTTCAGTAACTGCTACCTGTCTTGAATATCTTTCGTCAAGTAATGAAACTGAAACCATAACAGCAGGCATGGCAGATGGAGCGATTGTCGGAGGAATAATTTTCTTGTCGTCTTCTGAAAAAATTGTCCAGGCTCCACCAACTATGAATTTGCCTCTCGCCTGCAGATAACGAGAGCGGGAGTCCCCCCCTTCTGGTTTAATAAGATATGTCTTGGCATCCAAGCAAACATTGAATGAGAAATTTTGTCCTTGATGTTCGAAAGTTATCTCTGAACTTTTTCCGGAAGATTCCCTTGATACGATATATTCAGGTAAACTTTTCAGTTGTTCCTTTGAAATTGGCAAACCTGCAAGAACATTTTCAAGGTTTACATTAAACCACCAATCATCAACAACGCTTAATCTTTCTTCCAAACTTGAATGAATTAAAGCCATTGGTTTACCAAGTTTTTCAGCCAATTCATTTTCTGGTGCTGAACCAACATATGCAGCATACAATTCTAATACATATTTATCTCCAACCTTTTTTCCATTTACACTTGTTTTGAAAAAATTTGTTCCCATGGCATCATAATCAAAACTTTTATAGAATTTTCCATTTGTTTGTAATTCTGATAGTGCTTCTTTAGTTAATTTTTTGGTAAAATCATTGGCATTTGCTTTTCCAAGCAAAAGAAGTGCTGCGCCCATTCCACCACCTTTGTTACCAACTGCATCTATAAGATTATTTTGGGTTGCTCTTGCTTTTTTAACAGAACCACCGCTATAAACAATTAATGCCCGAGCAAGTTCCGCAGGACTTTCAAGAATTATTCCTCTCCTGAAATCAACAGTTTCAACATTAGTAATTTTTGATTCTGCACTAAAATTTTCAGGTGTTGTTTTGCATTCTTTTTCCGGATTTTTGATTTTCATTTTATGGCCTCAATACTATGATTATTTACTCTTTTATAAATGTTTCGATTTATTAACTACTCCGAAGTAAAGAATCTGTTATGGAAGAAACCCGGAAGGGTTCAACTGTTCTGAAACATTACGGGTTCAAAAAATGCAAAGCATTCAAAGAAATGCCATGCATTTCTTGAACAAGAAATTCCTTTGGAATTTCTTTGTTTCTTGAACAAAACGCAAAAACAAAGTTTTGCGCACAAAACGCAAAGACGGGGTCTTGCGCGCAAACACAAAGACAAGGTCTTGTGCACAAAATCGCTTATGCGATTTTTGTGAATTGCTTTAGCAATTTTTTGCGAATCGCCAAAGCGATTTTTTTGTGAATTCTTTTAGAATTTTTTTGTTTCCTGAACAGAAAATTTTAAAATTTAATAAAAAATGAATCTATACGAGAAGACTTTAATATTTGTATGAAATCTGTTAAAGTCTTCTGGATATAGGCAAGGTAAATCATAATGAATATTAATGTCCTTGCCTATAAATCTACTTCTTATTCCCGTTTGGACCTGCGTAGAAAATTTTGTTTATGTTAAAGTCCCCTGGCTTGAACTGCCCGGTCCTCACCTCAGGCGCTGCTCCCACCCCTCTCTTCTCAGGTGAAGATGCGATTATTCCCCTGCTGTCGGGCTGCGGCTGCTGCTCGGGCTTGGGCTCTGGCTTCGGCTGTTCTGCCTGCTTTGATTCCTGGCTGCTCTCTGGTGCTGGCTGCTTGGCTGGCGCCTGCTGGAGCCCTGAAATTATTGCTGACATCTCGCCTATTTTCTTGTCAAACTTGTTTATTTCTCCAATCATTTCATTCATTTTTGACTGAACTTCTGTTATCATGCTCTTCTGCTGATTTACCTGCAGTGAAAGCCTCTTGAAATCTTCGTTGTATTGTATGTCTGTCATTTTATTCTCCTGCGCCTTTGGGTTAGCGCTCGGTATGTTCACCTCGCTTTTTGATTGTGTTGCCTTTTCTGCCTGGGAAACAGCATCCTGAATGTTGTTTGCAAAGCCGTGCTTCATAAGTTCCCTTGCGAGAGCCTCAATCTTTTTCACTCTCTCAATATCTGCCATCAAACCACCTTTCAGCATAAAAAAACAGGATTTCCTGCCTTTTATTGGCTAAAAATGCCTGCCTTTTTTAAGTTTTGCCTAAATATTTTGATTTCCAGTCACTGCGGCTTTTCAGAAGGGGCTTCGCCAAGTTTTTCAGGCGCCTTTTTATCAGCATTCTTTTTCTCAGCCTCAGATTCAGCCTTGGGCTCAGCAGGTTTTGTCTCTGCCGGCTTTGGCTGCTCTGGTTTTGAAGGCATGAATGAAATTCCTTCATGAGAGGATTCGCCGGTTTCACCCATCAGGTCCTTCAGGGTCTTGCCCTCCTCTTCTGCAATGTTATATTCCGGCTTCACGAATTTTTTATTTTCATCCTCTAAATCCGGGGCAGCGGACTTCCTAGACCTTATGTAGCCGTACATCATGTGCTGGCGCTCTATTATCTTCTTTGCTAGCGCTACAGAATCAGCAAGAGTGCCTGCAAGCCCGTTTTTCCTGAGGATGCTTGCAAGGTTTTCTATCTCTTCCTCCTCGCTTATCTCCTTTTTCAGATTATCTGTATTTTCAGACATAAACCGCACCCTGTTATCTGAAAAAAGTATGCTTATTATTAAATTTTTGCAAAGAATTAGTTCTTTACCGGCTTCAGCTTCTCAACAACTGCCCTGTCAGATATTATGGCGGAATTGCCAGCAGGGTCCTCTATGATTATCTTAATCTTTTCCCTGCCGCAGATTACCCTGTCAATTTTTTTCATAATATTCTTGGCTTTATCCCTATTTTCTTCATCTTCTTCCTCATTCTCCCTGATGAACTGGACAATGTCCTTAAATTTCATGAGAAGCCCCTCTATGTTTGTGACAAAGCCCTCTGAGAACTCGCTCGACTCCATGTCTCCGATATACGGAATTTTCACTGTTGCACTTCCTGATTTTACAACTCTTACTTTCATGTCCTCCTCAGAAGAAACCTCAAAAGTATACCTGCAGGGCTCCTTTGCCTCCAGGCACTCAACATCAGACTTCCTGAAGTCGCAGTTTGAGCAGCTCATTGAGAATATGGAGACAGGGCCGAAGTAGGGAATCTCCATGTCCTCCTCTCTTAGAGTCAAATTATTTGTTCCGCATACAGGGCAGGGCTGCCCTGGAAGCTCAGCCGGCTTCTGAAGGATTTCCTTTTCCTGCTTCTTATTCTTAGCGCATTTCTCCTCGGAAACTTCGACGGATTTTTTCTTCTCAGCCATGAAACAAAATTAATTGGTGGGATATAAAAACATTTTGGTTGATGCGGTTCTGCCCGAAAAGTGCGCTTCCAATGTTATCAATGTTATAATAGAGCTCTGCTCCCAAAAACTTTTAAATTCCACTGCAAGAAGGCATGGAGAGGTGGTTGTATGCCTATTGTGCAAATTGAGAGCTGGCCCATTGAGAAGGAAAAAAAGCCGGTGCTTATAAAGAAGATAACTGATGTTTTCACAGAGATGGGGATACCTGCCCAGGCAGTTACAGTGCTAATACACGAGACAGCGCTGGACAACTGGGGAAGCGGAGGCGAGCAGCACTCTGTTAAATTCAAGGAAGTGAGAAAGTAAAAATCTTTCTGGCAGCGGGATGTTTCCTGCTGCTTCTCATATCAAAAAGATTTTTAAAGAATCCCTGAATACCAGTGCTGGGGGAATAACAGCTGTATAGATGGGAGAACCATGATGAAATTCAAGACAACTGCTGAGATAAAAGTTCCGAAGAGCACTATAGAGCAGGTGATAGGACAGGGTGAGGCAGTTGCGATAATGAAGAAGGCGGCCCAGCAGAGGAGGCATGTGCTTCTGATAGGCGAGCCGGGAACTGGAAAGTCAATGCTCGGAATGGCCCTCGCAGAGATGCTTCCCAAGGAAAAGCTCGTTGACATACTCGCATTCTACAATCCCAATGACGAGAACCAGCCGCTGATAAGGACAGTTCCCGCAGGCAAAGGCAGGGAGATTGTGGCAAGGGCAAGGGCTGAGACAATGCTCGGCTCCAAGAATCAGACAGCGATTTACTGGGTGCTCGCGATAATCTCCCTGGTGATACCATGGTGGGCGAGGTCCTACTACAAGTCAGACATAATATTCGCAGCGCTCTTCATAGGAGGCATGCTGTTTCTCACAGGCGTGATGTTCGCGATGAATGTTGGAAGGCCGAAGGTATCGCAGACAAGCCCGCCAAAGGTTATTGTCGACAACTACGGCAGGAAGCACTCCCAGTTCTATGATGCTACAGGAGCGCATGCAGGCGCGCTTCTCGGAGACGTTCTCCACGACCCCTTCCAGAGCGGGGGGCTTGGAACGCCAGCGCATGAGAGGGTAATCGCAGGAATGATTCACAAGGCGCACATGGGAGTTCTCTTTGTGGATGAGATTGCAACGCTCGAGCCGGCAACCCAGCAGGAGCTACTTACAGCGCTTCAGGAGGGAAAATACGCAATAACAGGGCAGTCAGAGAGGAGCGCAGGCGCAATGGTCAGGACTGACATGGTGCCCTGCAACTTCATACTTGTCGCAGCAGGAAATGTCCAGACAGTCAAGAACATGCACCCTGCCTTGAGGTCCAGAATTAGGGGATACGGCTATGAGGTTTACATGCACGAGACAATGAAGGATACTGAAGAGAACCGCGACAAGATAGTGAGGTTCGTAGCCCAAGAAGTTGTGAAGGACAAGAAAATACCGCACTTCTCAAGCGGAGCTGTAGATGAGATAATAGACCAGGCGAGGAAGATGGCCAACAGGAAGGGCTGCCTGACGCTGAGGTTCAGGGAATTAGGCGGGCTGATAAGGGCTGCTGGCGATGTTGCGCTTGAGGAAGGCGCAAAGGTTGTTGAAAAGAAGCATGTGCTTTCAGCACGGAAGGTTGCAAGGACCCTTGAGCAGCAGATGGCGGACACCTACATAGAGAGGAAGCGGGAGTACGAGGTCATAAAAGTGTCGGGCGAGCAGGTTGGAAGGGTGAACGGGCTCGCAGTCATAGGAGGAGAGGATGCATTCTCAGGCATAATCCTTCCGATAGAAGCAGAGGTGACTGCTGGCGGAAAGCAGAAGGAGTTCATAGCCACTGGAAAGCTCGGCGAGATTGCAAAGGAAGCAGTTATAAACGTCTCTGCCATAGTCAAGAAGTATTTCGGCGAGGACATAAAGAAGTATGACACCTTTGTCCAGTTCCTGCAGACATACGAGGGAGTTGAGGGAGACAGCGCAAGCATTGCTGTTGCAACAGCAATAATAAGCGCGCTGAAGAATGTTCCTGTTAAGCAGGAATATGCAATGACCGGCTCGCTCTCGGTGAGGGGAGAGGTTCTCCCTGTCGGAGGCGTCTCTGCAAAGGTTGAGGCAGCAATAGACGCCGGGGTCAAGAAGGTGATTGTGCCGAAGTCAAACATGCAGGATATAGTGATAGACCCTGACAGGCTCTCAAAGATAAAGCTTATACCTGTCGAGAACATCATTGACGTCCTCAGGGAAGTTATTGACTGGAGAAAGAAGCCGGACGTGCTCGGCAAGATAATCAGCACAAATGGGAATAATGAAAAATAAGCAAAACTTTACTATCAAAAAGGTTCTTTGAATTCCCAGGAATAGTCAATCCAGAGCGGCGGGATTTTCTCGCCGAAATAAATCTTTACATTTTCGGGAAGTTTTCCTGTCTTCTCCTTTTCTTTCATGTGGACAACAAGAACCCTTAATTCCTTCACTTTCAGGCCAAAAAGGTAGTCAGCTGCTTTTTCCAGCGTGCGCCCCGTATCGTCAATCTCATCAACCATAAGAATTTTTGTCCCTGCAATTTTTTTCTCAAGCTCGGAGTCCAGTTTCTGCGTTATTATCGGCTCCGGAAGAAGATGGTCATCCTTGTCATAGTTGGACAGCCCTATGATGTAGATTGGAATGTCAGGGAGGTCAAAGCCGTTCTTCAGAAAGGATTTAGCAATCCTTACAGGTATCAGCCCGCCTGTGGCTATGCCAACAAGAACATCTGGGATGTATTTGTCCTTAAGAATTTCATAGCATGCTTTGCCAACAAGGTTGTGCACTGTCTTATAAGAAACCTGCAGATGCTTGGGATTTGTGTCCGCCATATAATAGGAAAAAAACGCTTGTTAATAAAATTATCGCTTTTACCCGATATAGTTCATGTCTGGGGGAAGCTTCTTGAACTTATGCATCAGCTCGGGCTTTCCAAACTGCTTTCCCAAATCTGCCTGCAAGTTATTTTTTATCTGCCTCTCAATCTCCTTCATGTCCCTGTCAATCTTCCTTATGTCAACCCTGAGAGAGAGTTTCTGGTTGAGTATCCTTATCATCTCGCGGGCGCCCTTTATCCCGAGATACATCGGATGGGCAAAGGTTTCTGCAAGCAGTGTTATCGCAGGAATTTTCCTCTTCTTCCCGATTCCCAGAAGAAGCCCTGCTGCGCCGATTATTGGGCCGACGAATCCGAAGAGCTTAACTTCAATCGAGGTGCCCTTGGCATATTTGTCAACAATCTTCTTGTCTGTTCCTGTGCAGTAAACCTTCGGGTTCTCGGGAACCTGCGAGAGCCCTATGCCCCCAAGCGTTATTATCTCGCAGCCGCCCATTTTATTGAACATCTGGACAAGATTCTCGGCGAACTCATAGGATGCCCTTTCCTCAACTGGCTGGAAGTCGCCTGCAAGGAACAAGACGTCATGCTCGCCTTTCATTCTCTTAAGGTAAACCTTCACAGATGGAAGCTCCACAAGGTTTTTCTCAGTCACAAAAACAGAATTGGGAAATGAGTCAGAGTAAATCTGGTAAATGAGCTCTGGCTTCAGCTGGTCAACCATGAAGTCAACTGCAATCTTCCCAACATTCCCGATGCCAGGAAGCCCCTCTATCATTATCGGGCTCTTTACTGGCGGAAGCTTCTTTGGAATCTGGACAATCTCGAATGCCATGGAAAAAAAGAATTAGAGGCAGATTTAAAAATGTTTTGGAACCGCCCTTTTCGCTTCGTGAAAAGCGCAAAGACGAATTGCTTTGCAATTTTTTTGCGCGGATGGAAAAGAAAGAAGTTTATTTAATGGCTTTAATCATAACTTTTTTATTCTGCAGAAAACGATTAAAAAAAGGTGGGCTCAGGGGGATAGCCGAACAACCCTTTTCTTTCAGAAAAGCGTTGATGGAAAAGAAAACGACTATACTGATTTAAAAAAGGTGGGCTCAGGGGGATAACCGAACCGCCCTTTTCACTTCGTGAAAAGCGCGGATGGAAAAGGAAGAAGTTCATCCGAGGGCTTACCTCCTGATTTTTCTATTCTGCAGAAAATGATTAAAAAAGTGGGCTCAGGGGGATTCGAACCCCCGACCTAAAGATTAAGAGTCTTTCGCGCTACCAGGCTGCGCTATGAGCCCAAGGCACCTGCTGAAACCTGAAAAAAAGGGCTATTTAAAAAGCTTTTGATTATGACTGAAAGAAAAAATTGAATTTAAAAAAAAATGAAAAAGGAATTGCTTTCCTTAGAATTCCTCTGAGTCCTCTGTTCCTTCGGAATCCTCAGCATCTTCAGATTCCTCGGCTTTCTCAGATTTGCTCTCTGCTGAACTTGATTCCTCGCCAAAGTTTTCTGACTCCTTTGCTGGAGCTTCTTCAGTCTTAGGTGATGCGCTTGCTCCTCCGACTACCTCTGCGAATGCGAGCCTTCTGAGCACTCTTGTTATCCTGATTTTGACTTTTTGGCCTTCCTTTGTTCCAGGCACGAAAATCACAAATCCGTTCTTCTTTGCAAGTCCGTCTCCCTTGGCTGCTATTGCCTCAATGGTTACTTCCATTTCTTCTCCTTCGCTTACTGGGGGTGTCATCCTTGGTCCTCCAAAGTTTCCTCCCCTGTTTCCGCCAAAGCTTCTTCCTCTATTTCCTTCGCCTGACTCGTATTCATCTGAGTCATAATTTCTATTTTTCATATGCTTTTACACCCATATTTTATTTGCGGAACCGGCTTTAAGCCGACCCCATCCTAATCTTAGCCATTTCTGGCTAATGGTTGAAAGTTTCCGTTTCCAGTATTTAAAGATTACTGAAAAAGGCAGGAAAGCAGGGGATTTTTGCAGCCCATCTAATCATTATAGATAGTAATCTATAAGAAAATCTTACATTCTCCTTGCATTTTTCAGATAAATTTATAACCCAGCAAGAAAAAATCTCAGCCATGAAAGGCGAAAACAGCGGGGAAGAGCTGAAGCAGGTGATAATCATAAGGAACGAGCTGAAGATGCCGAAGGGAAAGCTTGCCGCGCAGGCGAGCCACGCCTCCCTTGACGCTGCGCTCAAGACAGACAGGGAAATCCTTGATGAATGGCACAACAGCGGCGGGAAGAAAGTTGTTCTTAAGGTTGAGACCGAAAAGGAGCTTCTCCAGTATTTCATGCTTGCGAAGAAATTGGGGCTTGTTGCGGTGCTTATAAGCGACGCAGGAAGGACATTCCTCCAGCCAGGCACCAAGACATGCGTGGGAATAGGCCCAGACCTGTCAAGCAAGATAGACGCAATAACAGGCAGCCTGCAAATGCTTTAAAAGGGTTATTTCTTCCTGAAGTAGAATTCTTCCATAACATCACTCATGCCAAGAAAATAATTCGCGTCTACAAGAGTGTCGAGCGCCTTTAATAAAAGCTTCTTGTTGGGTTTTTCTTCAATTGCCTTTATAGTGGCTATTGATTTTGCGATTTTTATAACAGCATAAGCCAAGTGCGACTCAAAATATTTCAAATCCTCAGGAATCTTCTCGACTTTGTAATAAACCTTGCTGCCCTCTATCTTGATAAAGGCAGTCCCATAATTCTTCGCCTGCTCAAGAAAAGAATGCATCTCATCGCAGAAGAAATTATCGCCTTCAGAATCGCCGGCTTTGGCATAGCCGGTTCCATTGAGATAATCATCAATTGATGTGCTGTCAAAATCAGCGAGATTCAGCACCCTCAATGTGTCTTCGCTGCTCATATAAGGAGCTTTAGCTTGTGAGTATATAAAATTTTCAAAAGGGCGGGTGCTTTTTGCTAAAGTTTTTAAATGCGGCTTCATTATTCGAATTGCTTAATGGATAAGCCGTTTGTAATAGAATTCGCCGGGCCTCCAAAGTCCGGCAAGACCACAATTCTTGAAAGGATAAAATACTGCATTCCATTCACTCTTTCTATAAAGAATGAGGTCTCCTTCAGCTCGCCTGTCGAGAAGAAAAAGCCGCTGAAGTACATGGAGTGGTCTGCCAACGAGCTCATAAACAGGATAATAACAGAGGAGGAGATAACAAGAAAGCAGGTTATAATAATTGACTGCGGCATCGCGAGCCAGCTCGCCCTCCTTGACGCCTTTGAGAAGAGCGGGAGGATTGCGCTTTCTGATATGGGCCTCTCTGACCTGATAAGGAAGCATCTTCTGATGAACCTGCAGAGGGAGGACATGATTGTCTATGTCAGGATAAATTTCAGCAAGGAAGCAGACAGGATAAAGAACTACAAATTCCCAAAGGGCTCGATAATGAATGAGCCTTTCCTGCAGGTGTTCAATGAGAGCTATGAGGAAGTGATGCGCTCGCTGAAAAAGAAGGGCATGGCGGAGATACTTGAGGTTGACGGTGAGCTTGACCCTGAGAAGAACGCTGAGAGGGTCAACACTGAGATAATAAAATTCTACAAGAAAAGAAAAAGCAAATATTAAATTAGAGAAGTCAGTGTTTTCGATTAAACCTTTTTCTAAAAGCGCAAAAATGAAGTTTTGCGCGCAAAAAATCCAAGGATTTTTTTGCGGGTTATGGGGCTGCCGTGATTCGAACACGGATCTCTAGGTCCCGAACCTAGGGTTCTAGCCAAGTTATACTACAGCCCCTTAATTCTGAAAGATTAGATGTTCATTTAAATATTTTTTTAATTCACAAAGAATTCTCACACTTTTATCTCAATTCCCCTGATGGATTTCAGGTCCTGAATCGACTTCTGTGCCGGGATTGAAGTCCTGAAAAGATTCCAGAATACTTTTGTAAGCCATTCAATCCATTCCTTGTCTTTTATCTCATAGAAGGCGTATGTCTTCCTGTCAATCTCCTCCCTGGCGTAGTCCTCCGGGTTGAGGATTTCCTTGAACCTGGCAACCTCATCATCTATGATGAATGCGCGAAGGGGCTGCTCGCACTGCCTTATCTCAATAACATCCTTTCCCAGACGATGGTTTATCTCAAGCATTTTCACGACATTTTTGTAGCTTGTTATGTCAACTTTGCTGAGGATTTTTATTGAAACTCCCCTTTTTGCAATGTTTTCAAAGACATCAATTATATTTTCCCTGCCCTGCTTAAGGTTTGACCATGAGAGATTTCCTGAAAAGATTAGAATCTGGTTTTTTGCGCTTCTCAGGATTCCTGCGAGGTCCTGCTTTACTGTGGTTGCTTCCTCACCCTGCTGCTCAACAAATGCTGTTCTCTTTCTTGAATCTACAAACTGGTAGATGTTGAATGGCGAGAAATCCTTTTTCGTCCTTCCTGCCCTTATCTGCCCGAATAGCCGCTCCTGTGCCTCAGAGGAGTTCATTTTCTCATTGTTGTTCCAGTAGACAATCTTAAGGGCGCCTCTCGTGCCCTTCCGGAATGTCCTGACTGCAATTGCGCCTGAGCGCTGGGATATCATTTCAAGATATGCGTCTGCAGTCCTCCAGTTTCTCTGTATCAGGGATGCAATCTCGCTTATGGTGCAGGGCTTCTTGTAGACAAATTCAAGGATTTTCTTCTCTGTCTCAGAATCAAGGGCCATAGCAGGCGTGAAAGGTTGGCTGCTTAAATAATTTTATGTCTGCAAAAATAAGCGTTGCAGTATAACAATGAGGTATTATAAGAAGTATTTCCGTCTGATTAATCTGAAGAAATACAACACTGTGTAAAATATTTTACAGATAATTATTTATGAAATACAACTCTGTATTTTATGTCTTTCTAAAAATACATGAGAAAATTGGAGGATGAGAGCAATGGAAAAAGAAAATGAGCTTCCATTTAAGTTCGCTAAGAACATCTATGTCGGCAGGGTGTGCTATCTGATGGGGCAGGGCGATGAGCCGGAATATTACTACAATCCATTTTTGGTTGTTGATGACTGCGAAAAAAATGCAAGCAGGAGATTCATTGATTATGCAATGAAATGCAACCCTTCAACAAAAAGAGAATTGTGGCAGGTTTGTACAGGTCCCAAGAAGATAAACACAGCAGGCATTGGTTTGGAGGCGGCGATAAAACTGTTTGGGCAGATAAAATACATTATCATAAATGATGAAACCAAATAAGAGATGATAAACAATGAAAATTAAAATCATAAAAGCTGAACAGCACGGCAGGCTGGCTACTTACAGCATAGATCAGTATGGGGGCTGGGAATTGGATGGCAGCACATCTGGAGAATTGTATAACTTTGAGTTATGGAGTGGTTATAACTATCTGGCGAAACGCATTGATGAAGCAGAAGTTGGGAGGATAGTAAATATTTTCACCAAAGATTTGTCAATGGAATCTTTTGACCCTGATTATGACGGTAAATGGCATCATGGAGCTACAGCTGGCCCCTATTATTTTACAAAAGAGAACTGCCTTTTTGAAACCCAAATCATGGAAACTATTCCCAGCGACTGCGTCCACAAGCTGAGATTGGGCGGGCCTGAGAAAGAAGTCGACAAATTATATAAGTATATCATTGCTGAAGTTAAAGAGGGAATCATCTGGGGCTCCCTCTGGGCTCCTGATGTAAATGTTAAGAACTTATACAAAAAGACAGAGACAAAAGAAAATATTTATGAGGCAGACGAAGGCATTGACCTGAGAAAATTTGAGTCAATATCCAGGCTTGAGGAATTCTTGAAATCAGGTGAAAAAAGATGAAAATTAAAATTATAGAAGCTGAACAGCGCGGCGAATTTCTTTACCCAGGCGCATGCCCTGGCGTTGAAGAGCCGCCTAACTACGAAGGAAGATTGGATGTTGATGATTTATGGAATGGCTATGGTTGGCTGAGGAGACGCAGCGAAGAAGCAGAATCAGATGGAATCTTGGCAAGGATTTCTTACGATGAACTGCCGCTTAGTGCTCTTCTTAACCCCCGCTATGCTCCCATAATTGCCCCTGTTGACCGTCTGCTTGCAGCAGACATGCTTTATTATTTCACAAAGGAGAACTGCCTTTTTGAAAACAAAATCATAGAAGATGCTCCAAGCGGCGGCATTCATATATTGAGGTTTGGCGGACCTGAAAAAACAGTTGATGCGATTTATAAGGATGCAGTGAGAATTGCCAAAACGGGAATAATTTGGCACCCGATGGATTACCACGAGTATGTGCAGTTTGACAGCCTCTACAAAAAGACGAAAGAAGAGATTTATGAGGCAGACGAAGGCATTGACCTGAGAAAATTTGAGTCAATATCCAGGCTCGAGGAATTCTTGAAATCAGGCGGAAAGATGAAGCTGTGAAAAACTGAGAGGCGCAATTATGGGTGAAAAGCAATCAGCAGGGAAAAAAGAGAAGAGTTTGGAAGAGCGGGTAATCCCTTCACAAAAAGAAGTGAATTCATTGGTGTATAAGGTGTATCGCTCCATGGATGATTCTCGGCCAAGGGAAGTTAAAGAACCTGTGAAAGAGTATCAGGAGCTCTTGAATAAGTTGCCAGGCGGCACTAACGAGAATGATTTCATAAAATATGCCATATCCTGCATCCTGGGGGAGCCAAAGCACGGATGTCGTTTTTTAGCCGTGATGGAGGATGAACCTTATATTGCCTGGATTAGATTTGATTCTGAAAGATATCCTAAAGAAATAGCCAGCAAAGCAATGAGGATGCTCAAAGAAAACGGCTGGAATTATGCGAACGATGAAATAGTTGAAGTGGAGGAAGTGGTTGACAAGGTTGGCAACAAACGCAAAAATAACTATGTCCGCATCGATGGTTGGTCGTGGTATGTGGCTTCAACAGCAGTTAAGAGGGGCGAACAAAGAAAAAAAGAGGAAGAGCAGGAATCATGAACAGAAATAAATGCAACAAAGAGAAGGGCAAAGACGGATTGGAAAAGCCTGAACGCAAAATCAGAGATGAAAAGCTGCAGTCAGCATTCAAAGGAATGCTTCTGGACGGCTACACTCATGTGCGCATATCAAAGGTGAGGAACGGCTACCAACTGGAGACGAGACTGCTGTTCCATAAATATCAAAAACCAGAATGGAGCTGGAGATATCTGGAGGGCTCTTATCATGTGCCACTTCTGACTTCTGACGGCGGAATAGCAGCGGATGACTCCTGCTCCAGAATAATAGAAGCCCAAAGATGCAGTTACAAAGAAGTTTCAGGGCATTACCTGATAAAACTGAATTCTGATGTTGTTGACGTTCTGGAACTAACTGCTGGCAAAGACAAAGCGAAGGAAAAGTGCCTTGAGCTCATAATTAATGCACTTTCAGGAGGGCTGAAAAGATGAAGAAAAAAACTGATGATTCAAAGAATCTTGAAGAAGAGGAAAATTCGTCTAACAAAGCGTGGAAGAAAGCGATTGAAAAAGCTTTTGATAAGGAAGAAAAAAATTCGTTTAAGAAGGAGGCAGAAAGCATAGCTGCTGAATTCAAATGCGGCAAGGACATAGTTGAAGTTATTGATATAGGCAGGGGCTATGAGACACAATCTTATCAGATAGAATTTCCAGACGAAGATGATGTGAGGTATATGGACGAATACGGACAGGTTGTCTATGCGCCGGCAACAAGTCCAATGCCTGCTCTGAATAGGGATTTCAGACTGACATTGTTCCCAAGGCCCGAGCCAAAGGAGATTAAAGAATACTTTCCCATTGACTGCACCTACAAAAAACATGAGGATCTCGCAGGGCACTATATCATCAGTGTGGACATGTATGCCAAGGGGGAGAGGAGAGAAATACTTGAGCCAGATGTTCCTGAGGAAAAGGTCAAGCAGAGATGCCTTGAAATCATCATAAGCAATCTTATGAAATCAGGCAGGGGCAAAAAAAGAAAAATGGCTGAAAGGGATTGAAAGAAAAGGAGTTTGGAATGAATAACAAAAAAAAGGAGAAGAATGGGGATAGATTCATATTTATTAATATTGGCAAACCAGGGCCTACTGATTTAACCTGGGAAGAGCAGCATCCTCCTGATAATAATAGCTATGGGCGTTATCCTATTGATGTTGATCTTCCTGAATTAAAATTAAAAAAACCTCTTAAAAAGAAAAAGACCATAGATTCAAATTCTAAAAAATCAGGAAAAGAGAAGGGTTTGGAAGGGAGGCTGAAAGATATTCACATTCCCACACAGGAAAAATTAATAGCGAGAGCTCTTGAGAAAAAAGAAAACTATGGCATACTATTTGCTGATAATAATGTAATCAAATACGCCACATTAGACAGTAGGAAAGAAGTTGAAAAAATTTACAAAATAAAAGAAGAAACTTATGGATATTTGCAGGCTTTGTTGGCTGCTCAGGATGACATTTACTTTCAAAATGAAAAGCTTGAAATCTGTTCTTTGTTCGGGAGCTTCCAGTCAATTGAGAGAGAATTTATAACTCAATCGATTATTGATTTTGGCGGAAGGATTCTGGATGCTGGATGTTATAGGCCTTATGGGCTTTTTGAGACATTAACAAATAAAGCACTAATAACACAAGACGAATTAGATAAGAGGAACTATACGGGTATAGCCTCCCTGTGCTCTTTTCAGAACAAATTATACGCTCTCCTTCCGAATAATAAGAATGAACACAGTTTTGCAGAACTTAAAGAAAACAATGGAAGATATAAAATAGGAGATGAAATAATTCATTACAATGACATACCTAATCCTCACATTTGTCAGGCTACAATCCTGCCAGAACTTCCTTCAATAATTAAAGGCAAGAAGTATGATTTTTCTGTTCTGTCATGTGCGAGTTCGTGTTATCTGGATTTGAACGGCAAAAAAATAGAGGGAACAGAAGAGAATTTCTTTTACAGGCTTATAACAGAAGACAAGTTCATTGACATGTTTGCAACAGAAGACAATTTCATTTATAGGTTTGCAATTTTGAGTTCTAACAGTGATAGGGCAGAAGTGATTTATGCAAAAAATTGTGAAATAAAGTTTGCTGATATAGATTTGAATAAGAAAACTGCAAAAACAAGAAAACTAATTCCAACATCAAAGTTTGATGGTGGCTTGGATGTGGTGAGAAATAAGGAATTGCATAACAAGCTGATAAGAGCCGGCGAGGAGTTAAAATGAAAATAAAGATTGAAACAATCAGGCATCATTATCCCTATGCGGATTATTTTGAAGAAGGGCACGATTACCCTGATTACTATGAGATTGCAAGTATATATAAGCAAATGGAAAAGGCGCTTCGGATAAAGGCAGAGAAGATTCCCAAAGAAGTCCAACAACTTCCCTACATTGATGAAGAGATAGTAATAATGTCGGGAGACACAAGCACGCTTTATTACATTAAAGAATGGCGTATTAGAAACTATTGTATTCATGAATGCTTGTTAGAAAACAAAATACACAATGGTCTTTCTACAGGGATGAACCACGAAATAAGAATGGCAGGGGAACCACATGAAGTTGAGAAACTGTTAAAAAAAGTTGTTTGCGGAATAAAAGATTTACTTTATTATAATTATACTAAAAGTTGTTTGAATTCTTTGTATAAAACAAATTATAGAGGGTATAAGGTTCACAATGTTCCAGATGAAACAAATAGAGAGTATAAGATTTACAATGCTCCAGGTGATTTTAACCTGAAGGGATTTAACTCAATATCTGAGCTGGAAAAGGCGCTCTCTTCTTTTGGCAAAAGTGAATCAGACGAGAGTTTGAAAAGGTGAGGAAAATGAAAATAAAGATTGAAGAAAGGAGTCAGTTATATGTGCATGCAGATGAGTGGGATGAATATGGATGCCCTCTTACACTGGATCTTGAGAAAGTATATCCCAAATTAGAGGAGTTCCTTAATGAAAAATCGGAAAAAAGGATTTTACAAAATTATAGACCATTTGGAGATTGGTTTGAAGATGGAATTATTTCTTCACCGAGTTTGAAAGAATCATATCATATTAAAGAATGTTTATTGGAACATAAAACTCATAGTTGCAATTTATTGGAAGATAAAATTCATGGTTGCAACCAAGTGTTGGGTGCAGGAGGAATTATGCATACACTCAAAATAGCTGGAAAGCCAGAAAAGGTCGATGAACTTTCTGGACAAATTATTTATTCTGTTATCTTCCACCTCATCTATTTTGGGGGAAATCTCCATCATTATTATGATAATACAAGTGTTAAGATTTATGAAGTTCCAGATGACTTTAACCTGAAAAGCTTTAACTCAATCTCTAAGCTGGAAAAGACGCTCTCTTCTTTTGGCAAAAGTGAATCAGAAGAGAATTCCAAAAACCTCGGAATCTCAATAACACAGGCAAAAGGGTTGTAATAATCCCGGGAAACCACGAAAGTCCCAGATACTTAAAAGAAGTTTCAAGGCGCTTCCCTCACATAAAAGAAATCCACAAGTCAAGCTGCATAATCGGAAATCTTTTGATAATTGGCTATGGCTCCGGCGGGTTTCTGCAAAGGGAGCCGGATTTTCCTGAGACAGCAAGGAAATTTGCAGAGCAGATAAGGAAGCATCCTGAAAAAAAATAGTAATGCTCTCGCACGCTCCCCCATACAGCACAAAGCTCGACCGTATAGGAAGGGAGCACAGAGGAAGCAGGGACCTCTGAATTCATAAAAAAACACAGGGTGGACCTGCTACTGTGCGGGCACCTCCACGAGAACGCAGGAATTATTGAGAAGATAGGAAGAACTACAATAATAAACCCAGGCACTTATACAAAAGTAGAAATAAAATAAATTAAAATAAATTTAAAAAAAATCACTGCTCCCTTTTCTTCCTTCTTTTCTTTATTACGCCGTATACAAAAAATGCGATAATAACAAGGATTGCAACAAGTATCACATATGCCCAAACCAGCGTTTGTGGATGTTCAGTTGTAGGCGTCGTCTCATTCTTTTTTTTACCAGAGACATTAGTTGGAGCATTATTAATCCATCCCCCATCTGTAATAGACCAACCGTAAGTGTTAGTTAAAATATTTCTGCCATTAAGACCGCTATTACTATATTTAGAATTACCACCACTAAAAGTAACAGCGTTCTGTTGAGTCCTTCCACTCCAGCCGTTAAGTAACGAATCATAATTCGCAACCGACAAAGTAACACCATAAAACATATTGGTCATGTTGGTGACACTGCTTGTATTCCAAGGACTCAAATTCTGATTGAAAGCGTAAGCATCATAAAACATACCACTCATATCATTTACACTGCCAGTATTCCAGCCTCCAATGTTTTGATTAAAAGCGTAAGCATCAGCAAACATACCATGCATCTTTGTGACACTGCTCGTGTTCCAACCGCCAATATCTCGGTTAAAAACAGAATCAGCAAACATATTGTTCATTGTAGTTACTTCACTGGTGTCCCAACTAGAAATGTCACCATTAAAAGAAGAAGCAGAACGAAACATATTAGCCATAGCGGTAATACTGCTCGTATTCCAAGAACTCAAATTCTGATTAAAAGCGGAAGCATAATAAAACATACCACTCATATCAGTAACACTGCTCGTGTCCCAACTGTTAATATTTCCATTAAAAACAGAAGCATCATAAAACATAACGGACATATTAGTAATATTACTCGTATTCCAACCACTAATATTACCATTAAAAAGAAAAGCACTAAAAAACATATAAGACAAATCAGTTGTTCCAGTTAAATTAAGATTATCTGTTGCGGAGCTGTTCAAGTTAGAACAAGTCCCAAAATAACCGCCACTGTTACCTACTCTCAAATCTCCCCAAGAAAGAACATTAAGTATCTTCAATCTATCTTTATCATTGCCATAACCAAATTTGAACCCTACAATTGTTCCAGAAATGTTAATCGTTTTTATACCTTGAGCAGCGTAATTGTGAGTAACATTGGTTTCATTCCATACAGTGATTGTGTTGCTGTTGCCGTCTCCCCAGTCGACAAAGAAATTATAAGTGCCCACAGATTCAAGAGGCAACTTCACCTGACTTGCATTACTCGAATTAGCAGAAGTCTGACTAGTATTCCAAGTGGCAGAAAAAGGAGTTGCCTTAACACTCACAGACAACAGGGTTGCACTCACTAATAGAACCACAAGTAACAGATTGAACCTTTTTTGTTTGCTTTCCATATTCAAATACGCCTCTTCCATTGTTTATTATCATAAACATATTTAAATCTATATTTAAATCTTTTTCTATCACGCCAAAAGCAAAATGAAAAACAGCCTACAAGCACCAAAGAAATACCAAGAATCAGCGTCTCGTGAATGAACTTCAACCAAAAACCCAAAATATAAATTAGGATAGCGAAAAGTAAATCAAAGATGAGAGTTTGAAAAGGAATCTTTAGGCAGGAAAGCTTTAAGTTATCAGGCGGCATAGTAGTTCTGGCATGAGCAAAATCCGCCTTAAGAGAAGCCATTTGGAAGAGATACTTGCCCACTGCATTGAGGAGTTTCCAAAAGAGGCGTGCGGAATAGTTTCTGGCAGGGGAAATGCTTACATTGACGGCGTAGCAGAGAAGGTTTACAGGACAGTGAATGTTTCTGAAACGCCATACAAACTATACACTTCTGACCCTGAACAGCAGGGCAGGATTTTTGATGAGATAGACAGGGAAAATCTGGAGATGCTGGCAATCTATCATTCCCACCCCGAGGACTCTGCATCTCCTTCAGAATGTGACCTGGAAGATGCAAAATACCAGAAATCATTTTACCTTATTGTCTCCCTTGCCAATCCCAAGGAGCCGGTAATAAAGGCATACACAATAATTGATGGGAAAATACAGGAGGCAGAACTGGAAATAACTGATTAGGAAAAGTTTAAAAACGGCTAAATAAAATCTTTGTGCAATGAAAGGAAAGAAAGCTATAAAGGAAAAGGCAGATGAGCAGGAGTCAAACCTTGGGATAACCGCAAATAAGGAGGATGACTTCTCAGAGTGGTACAACCAGGCAGTGCTCAGGGCAGGGCTCGCCGACTATTCTTCTATAAAGGGCTTCATGATAATAAAGCCGCTGGGCTATGCAATCTGGGAGAACATACAGCACAAGTTTGACCAGCAGATAAAAAAGCATGGAGTTAAGAACGCCTATTTTCCCCTTCTGGTGCCTGAATCATTCTTCAAGAAGGAGGCGGAGCACGCCAGGGGATTTTCCCCTGAAGTCGCATGGGTTGCAAACAGGGATGAGGACTCGGGCGAGCGCCTGGCCATAAGGCCCACTTCAGAGACGATAATCTGCGACTCTTTCAGGAAATGGCTGAGGAGCTACAGGGACCTGCCAATAAAGGTGAACCAGTGGTGCAACATTGTCAGGTGGGAGATAAAGATGACCAAGCTCTTTATCAGGACAAGGGAGTTCCTCTGGCAGGAGGGGCACTGCATCTATGAAACACCTGAAGAGGCAGAGAGGGAGACAATGCTCTACCTCAATGAATACAAATCATTGCTGGAGGAAGAGCTCGCAATACCGGTGCTCTCAGGAAAGAAGACAGAGAGCGAGAAGTTCGCAGGCGCTGTATACACTCTCACAACAGAGGCGCTGATGCCTGACGGAAGGGCGCTTCAGACAGCAACCTCCCACTATCTTGGGCAGGACTTCATGAAAGTGTTTGATGTTGAGTTCCTCGGAAAGGACAAGAAAAAGCACACCCCGCATTATATCTCATGGGGAATGACCACCCGCCTGATTGGCGCGATAGTCATGGTGCACGGCGACAACAAGGGGCTGGTGCTGCCTCCGAGGATTGCGCCCCAGCAGATAGTCATAGTCCCGATACTCTTTGGGGATGAAAAGAAGGATGGCCCTGTGCTTGCTGAAGCAGAAAAAATGAGGAAGGAGCTTGCGAAGGAGTTCAGCGTTGAGATAGATAACAGGACAGAGTACAGCGCTGGCTGGAAGTTCAACGAGTGGGAGATGAAAGGAGTTCCATTAAGGATAGAGATTGGACCGAGGGATGTCTCAAAAGGAGAGTGCGTTCTTGCAAAGAGGAACACCGGCGAAAAAATAACTGCAAAGGCATCTGAGATAAGAGAAAAAGTTAAAGATACACTTAAAGACATCCAAAAAGAGATGTTTGAGAAGGCAAAGAAGTTCCTAACCTCAAATATAGAGAATGTCTCAAGCATGAGGGAGCTCAAGGAGGCAATAGCTAAGAAGAAGCTGGCAAGAGCTGCTTTCTGCGGAAGCCCGAAGTGCGAGGAGAAGATAAGGGAAGAAGTAGAAGGCATTACAACCAGGTTAATACCCTTTGATGAGAAGCCGGCCAGGGGAGCAAAGTGCATAAGATGCGGGAAGGAAGCAAAAGAGCTGGTTTATTTTGCCAAAAACTACTGAGAATTTCTTGTAATCTTGCATTCCAGCCGCAAAGCTTATATATTCATTATTATTTAGTAGTTACATTTGGTGTGTGAAGATGGGCTTAACAAATACAATTAGGGACTCCTGGAAATTCATTGGGAAATTCATTGTAAACGCTATTGCTAGGGAGGGCCAGGAGAATGCACTGCTCTTCTTTGTCGAGACCAATGACAATCCCCTTGTGCAGGGAAGGGACAGCAAGTTCATTGCAGTGAGCGCCATCCTGGGGACAGTGCTTGTTGCACTGAAACTTCTTTTCAGGGCGCCTGTGACAATTTTCAGAACCCTGGCGGCTGCACTTCTGATAGCGGCAGTTGCCTATGTGGGGCTTGCATACTTCAGGTGGATTAACAGGATGGCTGAAGAGCAAAAAATTGCAGGAATAGCACTATCTCTGCTTGCAATCGCTGCTGTGATTATTATAATTTAGGATAGAAACAATTAAAAACTTCAGAGCAACTTTTTCTCTTTATGCAGGAATTGAAATCAAAACTAAAGAGAAAGCGCCTCCTTGAAACAAAGGAGAGCTCGCTCCTAAAGGCAAAACTCGCAATCTCAACTGTCCAGAAGCAGATTCAGATTCTAAACCTTAAGGAATACCTGATTCTTGCCGGCTTCATAGCAGGCGGGGCAGCCCTAAGGGCGGCAATGCAGCCACTGCCGAGCGTAGAGCCAATAACATTCATTGCAATGCTGGCAGGCTGGCTCTTCGGCTGGAAAAAAGGCTTCATTGTCGGAGCGTCATCGTTATACCTCTCAAACTTCATCTGCCTCGGAGGGCAGGGCCCCTGGACCATCTTTCAGGCGCTTGGATTCGGGATTGCCGGCTTCCTTGGAGGGATGCTCTCAAGAATAAAGCTGGAAAGGCATGAGAACAGCAGAGTAAAAATCATTGCTTTCATCGGAGCTGCAGTTGGAATAGCCGCAGTTTCCACAATCATCTACGAGATTATAATGAATGCGGCTTCAATACCATTTTTTGGCATTACAGCTTTCATAACCGCACTTCCCTTTGGCATAGTGCATATTGCCTCAAACCTCTCATTTGCAGCAGCGCTTCCAAAGGCGAGGCAGTTCATAAATGAGAAGGGCGGCTTCTCAGAGCTGCCAAAACTTCGGGAAATGGTGGAGAAGCTGAAGGCGAAGCAGCAGGAGATAATGAATGTTGAGCAGGCCTAATGGCTTATGGGCTTATAACTCAAATTCGGTTATGAAATCAACTATGGTCTGATACCTTTCCAGAAACTTGAATCCCTTGTCTGTCAGGACTATTGATTTTCCATCCTTGCCTTGAAGTTCCCTCACAAAACCCTTCTCAAGCAGCTCAGAGAAGTATTCTTTGAACCTTCGCGAGGACAGATTGGATTTTCTTAATAGGGGGGTTGGCTTGATTGAATTTTTATTCTCCATTATTATTTTCAGTATGTCCCTCATAATTTCCAGATTTCCTCTCTTCACCATTTTTTATTAGCCGCCTGTTGTTTTCAAAACCTTGTAAAGCATCAGCATAAACAGCAGGGTTGATGCCAAATAAACTAATAGCTGGTAGATGCTCAGGAATTTTGGCGTTAGAATGTCGGTAACATTCAATATCCAAAAAACAGATAACAGAAGATAAAGGATGAACAGGTTTTTTGCTTTTGGCTTGCTCTTGGAATCCTTGTATGCCACAAAGATAACAAATAAGATTATTGACAGAAGACCAAGATTTATGATGAAGTAAACGAAAGCCCATCTGATAAGGATTGAAACAAGTGCAATCGCCAAAGCGCACAGATTAAACAAAATCAGTGTCAATCTGCTGTGGTCCCATTTCTTCCACATAACGCTGTAGAGCAGAAAGAATATCGCCATTGAGCTGAAATACAGAAACACGAACAGCGGGACTGCCCCGGCAAACATCGGAGAAAATTCCAGGATTTCATTTAAATGAAAGGAAAAAAGGAAAAATCGGATAAAATACCTGAAAAAGTAGGCAAATGCAAAAAACAGGAAAGACAGCCTGAAATACTTGATTCCCTTGTAGGATGTAAGTTTGTCCATCTCTTTTGTTGCAAAATATATCATCAGGCTGCATACTATTATGATGAAAGAATAGATCAGCTCAACTCCAATTCCTCCTGACAAAAATTCCCTTATTGGCGGTGCTCCAGGCATCATTTTTACCAAGCCTCACGAATGTTTAAGTTTATAAAACTTGTCAAAACTTTATAAGGGATGTGGAACTGCAATCCATCTTATTTATAAATGAAATGCCTTCAGAATAATTCTCATGGCAAATAAACTTTTGACCGGCATGTCACCGAGATGAGAAGGATGAAATCACTAATAAGGCTGGACAATGTCTGGAAAAAGTATGAGATGGGCGGGGATGAGCCTCTTGTTGTTCTAAAAAGCATTAACATGGACATTAAAAAAGGCGAGTTTGTAGCCATAACAGGCCCATCCGGCTCCGGAAAAAGCACATTGATGCATATCATCGGCGCATTGGACAGGCCGTCCTGGGGCAGTGTTTATCTTAGAAACAGGAATATTGCAAGAATGAGGGATTCTGACCTGGCAACCTTGCGGGGAAAGACAATCGGATTTATCTTCCAGGATTTTAACCTGCTTCCGACACTGACTGCACTGGAAAATGTTATGATGCCAATGGAATTGCTGGACAAGCCGGAAAGTGAGGCAAAGGAAAGAGCAAAAGAGTTGTTGGAAATGCTGGGCTTGGGAAACCGTCTGCATCACAAGCCCACTGAATTGTCCGGCGGGCAGCAACAAAGAGTAGCTATTGCAAGGGCTTTGGCAAATAATCCTGAAGTGATTCTAGCAGATGAGCCAACAGGCAATCTTGACTCAAAAACAGGGGCGTTCGTCATGGATTTTTTGGGAAAATTGAATACAAAGCAGGGAAAAACACTTATTCTAGTAACTCATGACTTGAACCTGGTGAATTATGCAAGAAGAGTGGTGCACATTAAAGATGGAAAGATTGAGAAACAGATTTCAAATGGAAAACGTGAGGCAAAATGAGAAAAAAACAAATTGTAATTTTAGGGCTTGTGATGTTTTTAATCGGCTTGAGCTTGACTACTGCAAGTTTGGCCGGCGGCAGCAACATACAATATGAGCATTGCGTCCTGAATGTCAACCTGATTGAGCAGGACCCTTATCCCGCTGTTCCAGGCGAATATGTCAAACTGGTCTTCCAGGTCAGCGGCGTAGACAATTCAAATTGCAATGGCACAAAATTCGGCTTGATTCCAGAGTATCCATTTTCATTGGATAACAACGAAACAATGAGAAGTCTGGCGTCCTACGCCTACCTTCCAAACCAGAACGTGGTCTGGACAATCCCCTACAAAGTCAGGGTTGACAAGGATGCTGTAAATGGAGACAATGAGATAAAAGTCAGGTATAACGAGGGCAACAGCGCTGACTGGAATGCCTATATAACAGAAACCTTCAATATCAGCGTGGAAGATTCAAGAACTTCCTTTGATGCAGTTGTGCAGGAGATTAGCGGCTCAGACATTTCAATAGCAATAGCAAACATAGGAAAGTATACTGCAAATTCAATGGTTGTGAGAATTCCTGAGCAGGAGAATTTTGGAGTGAGCGGCACAAATGGGCAGATGGTCGGCAATTTGGCGAGCGGCGATTATACAATCGTCAGTTTTACCCTCACTTCAAAATCAACATTAATACCAAATACGCAAAGGACTCCTGGAGCAGCAGCCTCCAAAACAAATAATACTGACCTGAAAGTCCAGGTAGATTATACTGATGGCATAGGGGAAAGAAGAAACTCTGTCCTGGAACTTCCTTTGAAAGGCAGCTCTTTTGCAGGAAATTCAACCGCTGCAGCAAACCTGTCAGGCTTCCAAAGGAGGCAGAGCAACAACAATGTCGTGTCAAAGTGGTATTTCTGGGTGGCAATTGCAGTAGTGCTAGGCCTTGGCATCTATTATTATAAAAAAACAAGCGGCGCCTTCCATAATCCCAAAAATAAGTCCCGGGAACAAAGAGCAAATGAAATTTCCAATGAGCCGGACTGGATTAAGAAGGATAGGTCAAAAGAGAAAAAGTAAAGAGGCGCTAATCTAATTTTGTAATTGCAGTGAATGACAGAAAATGAGATACAAAAAATCCTTCCAGTTAGCAATGAATATGCTTGTGCACAGCAAGCTCAGGAGCTGGCTTACCATCATCGGCATTATCATAGGGATTGCAGCTGTTGTTTCAATTATCTCGATGAGCCTCGGTGCCCAGGCGGAATTAGAAAACATGCTTGGAAGCTTGGGAGCTGATGTATTGACAGTCAGCCCTGGAGTGCAAAGGGCATTTGGAACAGGATTTGGCGGAGGAGAAAGGGGCCCTCCCGGAGAATCCAGCTCAAGCTCTTCTGTAACTAAGAACCTGACTAAAAGGGATATTACAGCAATAAAGAGTGTCGCTAATGTGAAGTATGTAATGGGGCAAATATCCGGACAGGCAACTGTCAGCTACTCAGGCAAAACTGCAAAAAATACTCAGGTTACAGGAGTTGATGTTTCCATATGGAAGGAGATTACAACTGCAACGCTCAGCTCAGGAAGATTCTTGACAACAGGGGATTCATCTTCAGTAGTCATAGGGGAAAGACTGGCAACTTCAGTGTTTGACAAGGAAATCCCGATTAACAGCAAAATCACAATTGGAGGCAAGTCATTCACAGTGGTGGGAATAGTTAGCGAAGGCTCAACAGTTTATATGCCGATAGACGCTGCCAGACTAGTGATAGAAGATAAAAACAATGCTTACTTTGATTCAATATCTGTAAAAATAGCGGATACGAATTTGGCGAATCAGACAGTGACAGGGATAACCAAGAAACTGATGCTGTCCCATGGAATTCTGCAGGAAAACAAGAAGGATTTCACTGTTACCAATCCTGCTGCAATGCAGGCAACCCTGAAAGCAACCATGAGCACCATGACCCTGTTTCTGGGAGCCATTGCAGCCATTTCCCTGCTTGTTGGGGCAATAGGGATTGCCAACACCATGTTCACAGCTACCCTGGAAAAGACCCGGGAAATCGGTGTTCTAAAAGCCCTTGGAGCAAAGAATAGGGATATCCTATCCATATTTTTGATTAACTCCGGCTTGATTGGGCTGGTTGGTGGAATTGGCGGAGTTGTTATCGGCTCTATTACCTCAGTCCTAATAAGTAGTTTATCAGGAATCGGAACTTCTGCAACCTCAAGGGGCGGAGGGTTTAGATTTTTAGGGTCATCCTCTGTTGTCAGCATTCCCCTTATTCTTGGGACATTGTTGCTTGCAGTTGTAATCGGAATGGTGGCTGGAGTAATTCCGGCTTACCGCGCATCAAAACTTGACCCTGTCGATGCCTTGAAGTATGAGTAAAACAGCATTCCATCATAAAACTTCATCTGCCTTTGGGAAGAAATAAATGTGGCAGAATAAGTCCTGCTCTGAACGCTGAATCAGCTCTTTCCTACATCTTAATGCCAAAACTCAATCAAGAAAATTTAATAGTTCGTTATAGTTAAATTACATCATTTTTTTAAATAACTTTTGACCTATAAAATATTTTACCAAATAATTTGATTTTTTAAAGGTGGGTAGTAATTATTGAAAGGTTTATAAAGAAATTCTTATTACACACTTATATGGAGCATACGAATAATTTAGAAACAATTACAGTAATGACATTTCATGACGGGAATAGATTATTTGCTAGGTCCTATCAAGGGTTACTGAATTTTCAAGAAGGTGACATAATAAACTTAATAGGAACTTCTCGAGAGATGCCTGTTTCACCAGGTAATTACGTTATAAGAAGGGGCAATATTCCTAATCAAATGAGTTTGGTTTTAGATAATGAGTCCAAACCAGATCATGTTTATAGATATTACGATTGTGAAAGATTGCCTTAAGCCCAATTCCTTTTCTACAAATTAGCTGTTTTCTCGATTGCATTTAACATAAGCGATTTAACGAAGTGAAAATTTGGGTGAAGTGAAGCGGCAAAGCGAAGGCGGAACCGTAAAAGTGCTGTTAAGTCCCTGCGAATACTTGGAGCAGTCGAGAATTGCAAAGCAATTCGGAGAAGTTTGGTTTTTGGGTTCCAAAGATTTATTAATATATTTATGTTAATATCTATTATGTTAGCTTCAATTATAAATCAAGATGGAGATATTCAAATTTTCCTATCAGATGAGGAAATAGAAATACTTAGAAATAATCCTTTAAAAGGAGAGATCTTTGAATTTATGGATGTGAGAAAAATATATCCTCTAGAAATTCTTCTTGAAAAATCAAAAAAAAATATGAGTTTTTCTTTTGGGATAAGAAGAGAGATAAATAATGATAAATATTCAATATACATTAGTGATATTGTTATTCTTACTAGCTACTATGAAAACTTAAAAGAAAAAAGGTGGATAGGAACCCGAGACGGTTTTATAAAGATAGATATAATGACAGAAAACTATGCAACAAAAAATGAACAATTTTCTAGAGACTATAGATTCATTAAATCCAGATACGAAAATCGAGATAAAATCATTGAAAAAATGATAAGAGAAGGATTATGAATTCTCTATGAACCCAAAACTGAATTGGACTTAACATCCTAGAAAAAGAATTAAATTTCTCTTTATATGTTTAATATATGAAGATAAGAGAGCAAAATCGCAAACTTTAAATAAGAGCTGTCCACTCTAAAGAAGAAATAGTTCTTTTGAGGTTACCAAAAGCTTCTGAGGAAGTGGTTAAGATGGAAAATAATGACATTATAAAAACTGGCACCACAACACTAGGGCTTGTGTGCAAGGAAGGAATAGTGCTTGCAGCAGACAAGAGGGCCATATCGGGCTACATGATAGCCAGCAAGAGCACTGAAAAGATACATCAGATAAGCGACAATATCGCAGTTACAATGGCCGGAACAGCATCAGATGCCCAGCTGCTTGTGAAAATATCCAAGGCAGAGCTCCAGCTGAAGATACTCAGAACAGGGCAGGATGTGAGTGTGAAGGAAGCTGCAAACCTTGTCTCGCGCCTGGTATATGACAACATAAGGAAGTTCTCAGCAATACCGGGAATCTCACACTTCATACTTGCGGGAAAGGACTCAACTGGATTTGCCCTGTATGACATTTTCCCAGATGGGACAATCGAGCAGTGCGATGATTACATCTCATCTGGCTCGGGAAGCGTGATGGTCTTCGGAGTGCTTGAGACTCTCTACAAAAAGGGAATTACAATCGACGAGGGGATAAAGCTTGCAGTGAAGTGCCTGAACGCGGCAATCCAGAGGGATGCTGCATCAGGAAGCGGCTTTGATGTGATTACTATCACTTCAGAAGGCATAAAGAAAGTGCTTGAAAAAGACATAAGCCCGATAATACAGGGCTGATTTTGCTGGAATTTTTTAATTTTTCTTATTAAACTGAATGTGGAAAGGGGATTCTAAATGATTGGAAGCAAGACAAAAATACTCAATGAAGTTTTGAAGATGCTTCCTGCGGAGAAGATAAGCGACGCAGGGTTTGAAGGCGCAAACATCGTTCTCTATACAAAGGACAAGGATTTCTTCCTGGACAACCAGGGCTCAATAAAGAAGGCGGTCAACGACATAAAGAAGAGGGTTGAGCTCAGGGCAGACCCGGCGATAACCCTCAACCAGGACGACACCGAAGACATAGTCAAGCAGCTAATACCTGAAGAGGCAGGAATGGGAAACCTGCTATTTGACCCCCAGAGGTCGCAGCTGACAATAGAGGCGGAAAAGCCTGGAGTCGCAATAGGAAAGCAGGGAAGCACGCTCAAGGAGATAAGGGAGAAAACACTCTGGGTGCCGATAATAAGGAGAAAGCCCGCGATAAGGTCAAAGATAATAGAGAGCATCAGGGGGGTGCTCTACCAGAACTCTGACTTCAGGAGAAAATTCCTGAACGAGACAGGGCACAGGATTTACGACGGCTGGATAAGGGAGAGAAGGCAGGAATGGGTAAGGATCTCAATTCTCGGGGCAGGAAGGCAGGTGGGAAGGTCGTGCCTTTTCCTTCAGACACCTGAGTCAAGGGTTCTGCTCGACTGCGGAGTGGACGTTGCTGCAGATGAGGCCCATGCATATCCTCACATAGAGGCGCCTGAACTTGAAATAGGACAGATAGACGCAATAATACTCACGCATGCGCACTTAGACCACTCCGGATTCATACCCTACCTCTTCAAATATGGATACAGGGGACCTGTCTACTGCACAGCACCCACAAGGGATGTCGCAGCGCTGACTCTTCTGGATTATGTAAAGATAATGCGCTCAAACGGAAGAGAACCAATATACTCATCAGAAGATGTTCAGGAGATGGTCAAGCACACGATAACCCTTGAATATGATGAAGTGACGGACATAACTCCTGACATAAGGATAACGCTTTACAACGCAGGGCACATACTCGGAAGCTCAATGGTTCATCTTCACATAGGAAACGGACTCCACAACATGCTCTACACAGCAGACATGAAATACATGAAGACAGAGCTTTTGGAAGCAGCAACAACAGAGTTCCCCAGATTGGAAAGCATGATAATAGAGTCAACATACGGCGGAAAGGACTATATCATGCCATCAAGGAAGGAGTGCGATGACTTCTTCAGGCAGCTCATAACAGAGACAATAGCAAGGGGCGGAAAGGTGCTAATCCCGGTTCTCGGGACAGGAAGGGCCCAGGAAATCATGCTGACTGTCGAGCAGATGTCAAGGAACAACGAGATACCGCAGATACCTGTCTTTATTGAAGGGATTGTCTGGGACATAACAGCAATACACACTGCCTACCCGGAATTCCTTAACAGCACAGTCAGGAAGCAGATATTCAGGGAGAACCAGAACCCATTCCTTTCAGAGATATTCAAGAGGGTCGGCTCTGCAAAGGAGAGGAGCCAGCTCCTTGAGGAGACAGGGCCGTGCATAATACTCGCGACATCCGGAATGCTTGTAGGAGGGCCCTCAGTCGAATACCTTAAAGAGCTCGCAGACAACCCCAAAAACCTGCTGATATTCGTCTCATACCAGGGAGAGGGCTCGCTGGGAAGGCGCATACAGCGCGGCGAAAGAGAGTTCACCATGAGCAACGACAAGGGCAACCAGGAGCTTGTCAAAATCAACATGCAGGTTGAGACAATCGAGGGATTCTCAGGGCACTCAAGCAGGAAGGAACTGCTGAACTTCATCTACAAGTGCAGCCCGAGGCCCAAGAAGATAATTGTCCACCACGGAGAAAACTCAAGGTGCCTGGACCTGGCCAGCAGCATTCACAAGATGTACCACATTGAGACAGCTGCCCCGAGAAACCTAGAAGCGATACGTTTGAAATAAGTATTCTCAGATTTCTACACCGAGAATTCCTGCAAGCAGCATTGCCGCTGCCACCAAAAGCAGGGTGTAGTAATAAAGCCAGGGCTGTTTTTTTCTGTAGAGATGATACAAGAGCACAGCAGTGAACAAAGCGCCAAGGGAATAAGCGACTGCGGGCCAGCGGTAGAAGACGATGCCGATTGTCGCGAAAACAGCTGCCAATGGCACAGTCATGTAGATTGCCTTGTAAAGCACTCTGAGTTCTGACCTGAAAACAGCCAGCGAGAGTAAGCCAATGACTAAAACAAACACAAGGTGCTTCACTAGAGGAAACCAAGCCCAGCCCATGTTGATATCAGCGGGCGTGAAAAGACGGATTATTCTATCTATAACTGTTTGGAATAAGAAATCAGCAAGAAAGGCAATGTTTAGGAGAATAAAGCCAAACACAGCAACTGCCAGGGCAGACAGAATGATTTTGATGGCTGGATGTTTTGTTAAGAATCCGGCTTTTTTTCTTCTAGATTTTTGTTTCATTCTATCCGCCTTCTTTTGCGTGTGTACTGAATCTCCCAAGTTTAAATATATTATCATAATCTTTAAATAAAAACCCGGATTAGTTGATTTCATGAAACTTGGAGTGCTGTTTTCAGGAGGAAAGGATTCGTGCTACGCAATGCACATCGCTGCTGAGAAGCACGAGATTGCCTGCCTGATTTCTATTTTCTCAAAAAACACTGAGAGCTACATGTTTCACACTGCAAACATTGAGCTCGTTAACAGGCAGGCAGAAGAATTAGGCATTCCTCTGATGATAAATTACACTGACGGCGAGAAAGAAGAGGAATTAAAGGACCTCAAAGATGCGATAAAAAAAGCAGTTGAGAAATATCATATTGAAGGAATTGTTACTGGCGCGATTGCAAGCAATTACCAAAAGGAGAGGATTGGCGCAATATGCGAAAAACTCGGGATTGAATGCATAAACCCGCTTTGGCATATGGAACAGTTCCAGCTATTAGAAGAGCTTGTTGAAAAAAAATTTGAAATAATTCTCGTAGGAGTGTTTGCAATGGGGTTAGAAAATTTCCTTGGAAGGAAAATAGACAAAAAATTCATTTCTGACATAAGAAAGGTTTATGACAAATACAAGATAAACCCGTCTGGAGAAGGCGGCGAATACGAGACATTTGTCCTAAACGCCCCAAAATTCAAACATGCGCTTGAAATCAAGAATACAAGAGAAATTGATGATAAGGAAGGCGGAAAAACCCTGATTCTGGAATTAAGAAAATCATAAAAATCTTAAGATTTTTAGGATGCCAAAAACGGCGAATTCGCGCCGTTTTTTAGCATAAATAAAAAAAATAGTTTACTTCTTTGTAACCTTCTTCTCCTTGAAGAAATACTTCGCAATGAAAAAGATTACAAGCGCTATTATTATGAAATTTATCAGCGCACCGATGAACGCGCCCCAGCTGAGGACAATGGGCCCGAGCGTGAACTTCGCTGTCTGCCAAGCGCCTCCTGGAATGAACGGCGTTATAAGCGGCATTATGATGTTGGCTACAAGGGACTGCACAAGAGCAGTTATCGCAGCGCCCATGATGAAGGCGATGGCCAGCGCAATAACCTTGTATTCTATCAGAAAGTCCTTGAATTCTTTTATTAAACTCATGTAAACACCCCCATTTTTATATATACCTCATTTAAAGGGAATCAGTTTAAAAATATTTCGGCAGAACAAGAGACGCCTATGAAAGCATAAGGGACAGCGTTAATTGGTTCAAAGAGAATGGAGAGATATAAAAAAATGTACTATTTTTTAAAGCAGTATTCAATTGATTTGTTTTCTGTTATTTGTATAGCAATTAATCCTTTGATGGTTCTTGATAAGAATAAAAATTAAAAACAATAAGCATTTAATAGTTCATAGAATTAAGGCAAGATATAGGGCTATATAAAAAGCACATGGAAAAAAAGCTGGATGAAATAATGGATGATGAATTGAAGAAAAGGTTTTTGAGGGAGAAGGAATTTCTGGCAAAGCAATGGAGCTCTTTTATTGACAAGAGAGTCATAGATGCCTTTATGAAGGTTAAAAGAGAGAATTTTGTTTTAAAGGAATTCCTGCAATACAGCTATGAAGATGCTCCGCTGCCAATTTTAGACGAGCAGACAATATCGCAGCCGACAACTGTCATGATGATGACTAATGCTCTGGAAGTAAAAGAAGGACAGAAGATTCTTGAAGTTGGAGCTGGCTCTGGCTATCAGGCAGCAATTCTGGCAGAACTGGTTGGAGAAAAGGGAAAAGTCATCACAACAGATATAATAGCTGAAGTTTGCGAATTTGCAAGAGAAAACATTAGAAACGCAGGAATAAAAAACACAGAAGTAATTTGCTACGACGGCAGCACAGGCTATGAAAAAGAAGCGCCTTATAACAGGATAATTGTCACAGCAGCATGCCCAAGAATTCCTCAGCCATTGATTGAGCAATTGAAATTAGAAGGCATAATAGTTGCGCCAGTTGCAACTATGTTCGGCCAGGAAATGCTTAAAGTGAGAAAGCACGAAGCTTCGCTGGAGACAAAGAGCTTGGGATATTTTGCTTTTGTGCCATTGACAGGAAAATACGGTTTTAACAGATGAAAATATCAGGGCAAATGCCGGAAAAGACGGAAGATTTGTAGAAAACAAATACGTTCTAACAGAACGCTCAAAAAAAATATTTGCAGAATGGGGAACGTGGGAGAAATACATGCTGTACTGCGCTAAAAAAAGATTTGAGAAGCAAACCGGACTTAATCTTGATAGGGGAGATAAGATGCAGATTCTCGGACCAGATGACGAAATAATAGAACAATAATGATACTATAAACTGGATTGGGCACTGGCTGAACGAAAGGTTGATTAAAAAGAGAAGGTAAAATAATTAGAATGAAGCTTGAAATTAAACAAAAAGTAACATTAAAATAGCGTATTCCTTGCAAAATGCGAATACAGAGAACAAAAATAAATTATTGATTCTCTCAAACATGCAATCTACTGAGATATTTCACTAACATCATGATAATCTACCACATTGGTCTCATAATTTTTGATATGATATTGGTGGCCGGCATATTGATTTGAATTCACCAAGGGACATTGTTTTATTTTCTCTATGGACATATAACCAACTAAAACGCATTTGACAGGTATCGCATCAGGATAAAGTTTGGGGTCTTTATCGTATATTAAATAATTTAATACTACTTGGTCCTTTCCAGGTTTATCAACTTGGATCTGCGGTATACCATAGGTCCATGTATCTTCCGGTACAAGATGAGTGGCTGCTGTTTTGACATCTATACAATGACCTGCCATTTTTACATCCCACAAATCATAGAAATATTTCTTAATTAAATCTAATTCTTCTTGACTAAAAGATGATGCCGGAAATTTTTCAATTTTTGAAATAATATCTTCGTTTAAAAAATGTTCTTGTGCCCATGTAACAATTTTATCTTCAATTGCCAAACCATTGTCAATTAGATAAGTCACAAAAGTTTTTTCTGCAATAAATCCATCGAAAGAATCTCTGTCAGTAACTGTGAATTTATCCCAATTCATTTCGTATCTACTTAAGACATTCTTGATTTTTTTCCTGAATTCTGCAAACTCATGTGCCTGCATTAACAAATTTTCAGTTATTTTTAAATTAGTGTTCATCATTTTATTTTTTCATCATATTTGATTCAATAATATCCACATCTGATTTACTTAATTCATATACTTCATAAAAAATATACTGATCCAATTCGTTATCAATTCTGTGCATTTCTTCTTCAAGTCTAGATTGTTGCTCGGTCTTTTTATTACCAAACATCACCAATTGTTTACTCAACTCTTGTATTTTATCAACAAGTTGTGCTATGTGTTCTTGTTTATGCTCAGGAATAATCTTTATAGGTAATAATAGCACTTTGCCTTGAGTTAAGTGAGGAAATGTTTTTCTTTCCTTTTGTCCAAACTTACAGAAGTAATAGTAAGAAATTAATTTTGAATTCAAGATTCCTAAGATATACTTCAAGTTTAAGTTAGTATCTGGTTTCTTTTTTAAAACATATATAACTTGAATAACATAACTGTCTTTATCTAAAACCGCATTTATGCCTAGACCCGTTTTTCGGATTAATATTTTTTCGCCTTTATAAAAATCAGGGCTCTTATAATTTATATTTTCTTGACCTAGTTTTAAATAGTGCATACCTTTAATTGTATATCTGCCTATATCCTTGCCAATTAAGAATTTTACGTCACCATGAGAAGTTGAAATTGCATCACATTTTCTGCCGATTTCTACACCCCTACCATTATCTACTAAGGACGATAATCTCACAGTATCTTTTTCTATATTTTTAGTGATGCTTGATGCTTCCGAGCTTTCAAATATATTAAAAACATATCCTTCATTTTTCATAAAATCTTTTTGGCATTTAATTTGAATTTTTGAATACAACTGCAAAGCAATTGAAACTTTATTTTCAATTCTTTTTTTCTCAGAAGAACATTTTTCTATTATAATTATAGCTGAGGGCATTTCAACACCTTCAAATACACCTTCGCCTACAACTATAATTTTCTTTATACATGCTTTATCAAGTAAATATTTTCTAAAAATATCATAGTCCAAATTAACAATAAATCTATCTGGCACAATAAACCCCAATATACCGCCCTCTTTTAAAACTTTTAAACTTTTTTCAATAAATAAAGAAAATAAATCATATTGTTTTTTTGCAACATAATATTTTTTTGAATAATATTCTTTTTCATTTTCTGGCAAAAATTTTGATTGAATCCAAGGAGGATTCCCGATCACAACATCAAAACTGCCTTCCTGAAAATTGTCTTTCCATAAAAAGGCATTAAATCCAGCAATTAATTCATCATCAATAAGAGAATTTCTGTGCAGGATATGTAAATCAAGTTCTTCCGGTAATTTTCTTTCCTTTTCAGCAGCCTTAAGCAGCAAATTCAGTTTAGTAATCTCTACAGCTTTATTATCTAAGTCAACTCCAAAAAGATTATTCTTTAAAATCTCTGTTTTAATAGAATAAGACCCTTGGTAATCAAGTTTGTATTGTTTAGATTCTTCATTATCTGAGAAGTATTTATTCAGATAATCAAATGCTTTTATTAAAAAAGAACCCGAACCGCAGGCGGGATCAAGTATTTTAAGCTCTTTAGCTTTAACTTTTTTATCCTTGAGCAGTTCTCCCAAAGTATTCTTTAAAATATAATCAACTATGTATGTGGGAGTATAATATATCCCCTCTTCTTTTTTGTGTGCCTGACCATCCTTTAATTTTGATTTGCCAGATTTCGTTTGCGATAATATTTTACCTAAATATTGTTCATATATTTGACCCAATACATCTGCATCTATCCAATCAAAGTTATAGACATACTGCTTATCTTTAGAATCATATAAATATTGAACAAGTGTCTTAATAATAGTCCCATCAATATCAATACTGTCACAATCGTTATCTTTGCCTATCACAAATAATCCGCTATTATAGACTGTATTATACACCTTAAATATATCTTTCAATTTTGAATAAGCCCGATTATCCGGTAATTTATTAATATCAGTTAATAGTGTTTCTTCTGGGCTAATGCCAATATCTTCACAACGACGAATGAATATTAATCTATTTAGGATTCTCTGAACTATATCATCTCTATCATTAATGTCATATTTATCGCCATATTTTGTGCGAATATCGTCAGAAATAAGCTTTCGCATATACATTAAATCATCAAGTAAAGCCCTATCTATACTAGATCTTTTTTTCAGTCTACCCTCATCTTCCGCTTTTCTTAATGTTTTATTCTCCAAAAAATATTCCTTAGATAAATAGAGCAAATCATTAATATTTTCAATATACTGCTGTGGGTCTTTAAAAACCCTAAATACGTTATTGAGAGCATTATCCTGTTCTACACAATAAATATTCATTTGCTCAAAATTTGTAGAAACAGCAAAAGGAATACGCACTGATGATGCATAGGAAATTACCTGTTTATTAGCTTCTTTTTCTAAAGGTATTCCAACTTTTTTAGCTTCTAAATAGAATACAACACGATCTCCTATTTTAAAGGAATAATCAACAAATCCTAATTTTTTTCCTCGGTGGGTTCTTTCTCTTTTAGTATAATCATCAGGGGTCCATCCTAACAAATCAAACAATGGCTCTATTAACCTTGTTTCAGTATTTGCTTCCGATTCTTTTTTATGTTTTATATATTCAGACCTAAAATAATCAACTAATTCTTGAATTTTCTTTTGTAAACTTAAAAGGTCTTGCATGTATAATCTTCACCGAGTTTTATTGCTTAATATTTTATTATATCACATTTGAGTATGATACTATAAATATACTCCTGTTTTGTATCAATCAATACAAAAGCAATGTTTATAAATCTTTTTAGGGAGAATTTTTTTATTAGTCTAATTTTCTAACAAATTGATAGGCCTGAAATAAAAAAGTAAATACTGCCATAAATATTGCTATAAGCATAACTCCACCATATCCCCACCATTTTGAAGGATGTACAGAAATCAAGAGCCTTCGATTCATAGATAAATTATTTGCTTCTTTAATCTTACAAACCTTAAAGTATATTATAAATTCATCAACTGGTTGAATTGTTCCTAAATCTGTATTCTTATAACTAATTTTTTTAAAATATTTTTCATTATTAACAAGACTTGCTTTATATTCTAAATAATCTTTGACCTCAGAATAATTAGAAACACTAACGCCAATCACCAACGGCGTTGTTGCACTCCCTTTAAGTGTGTGATTAAATTCTGTACAGTCGTGACCGGAAAGAACGAAACCTCCGCTTGAAGGATTTATAGAATACAATACCTGAGGTAAATGGGAAGCATACCAAGAAGCTACGCCTACTGCAATTAGTGTAATAAAAGCGAGAATGATTATTTTATGTAAAATCTTTTTTCTTTTAGCTAATACTAATGCTTTTGTGTCTTTTGGATATTTAACCATTTTAAACATTCTCCATTATATATATTCTTATTAAATAATAACATTATATAATTGTTTCTAATAAAGACAACGAATATAAACAGTTCTTTAGAGACACATTAACGAAACATATGCCAGAATATACAGATTGGAAAAGTGTTTCTATTTCCAAAAAAACCGACTGATTATCTTATTAGATTAATTATCATATTGGGAATAAGATTATAAATAAGTTCAACTTGCTGTATGTTAGGTGATAATATGGGAAAAAAGGATATTGAAGCATTGAGAAAAAAAGAAAGAGAAACCGACTTTATGAGATTCAATTTAATCCAAAAAAGGAGTAAGTATATACAAAGAATATATAATAAACCATCAATAACGAGAATTTTTTTCTTAATTTTAGATGGGAAGGATTACGGTCAGGAATTGTCTAAAAGGTACTATGACTCAAAAAATCGCAATGTTCGTATGAAAGCGAACAGCAATCCAAAAGTAATCTCTATCTATTTAAGAAAGTTGCTAGATGCCGGATTAATAAAAAAAGGTAAGAAAGAAGGACATATTCAAAGATATGAAATCGATTGGAATGGAGTCTTTGATGTAATTGTATTTGGAAATACTACTAAGATTTCTGAGGGATGGACAAATATTGTTTCAGATTGTTTAAATTATAATAAAGTAGTTAAGCCTAAAGATAAAAAAAGATTTGTTGAAGAAGAAATATACAAATTTTTTATTGACAATATTGTGAAACCTTATTTTGTATCTAAAAAAGATTATTTAAACCTCCCAAAAGTTGAGACTAAGAATTTAACATTATCTGGCTACTTTGATGAACGTGGATTTCACGATGGATGCTACTCTTGGGACGAAATTGAAGACATAGAAAAGAAGTATGGAGATAATAAAGACATAAAAATAATAAAACCCCATAACTTTGATTCCATCAATTTTTCATTAGAAGAAGAATTCAAGAATATTAGAATAATTCTCGAACATATTTATGAAACAAATCCTCAGTTCATTAATGAATATTTAAAAAATGAGAAAAATAAAAAATGTGTTCTTTACTGGTTTTATAACTTTGAAAGGAATTTCAATAAAATGTTTCAAGGATATTATGAAAATAAACCTGAAGGTAAAGTGATTGATAATATCTACAAGATATTAAAACAAGGAGGTAAATAAAATGGAACAAGAATTTGGGAGAATAAAAAAATCAGATAAAATAGAGATTGTTGTTAGAAGAGATGAATATAAAGGAAGTGATGGGATAACAATCAGAGAGTTTGTGCATGGAGAAAAATATCAGGGATTTACTAAAAGTGGAACAAGAATTCCAATAGAAAAATGGCCAGAATTTAAGAAAATTGTTAACAGCATCAACTAACACAAGCTTGGCATCTTTACATTTTTTGGCATATTCAAACGTGGCTTTTGTAATATTGCTAAACTATTGAATCAAAAACAACAGAATATATACAAATCTGTTGATGATTTACAGAAAGCTGAATTAATAGAATGTCTTGATTCAGATAAGAAAGCTTGGAAATCTTATATCCTTATTGTAAAAGTGGGGCCCCTTGGTAAGACATGCCCAGCGCTCATAATAACCGCCTGATGTCCTTTGCGCCCTTCAATCTTCCTAAGGGTTTGCCCTAGCTCTTTCTCTGCCCTTCTTAATAGTCTCATGTCGCACCCACAAATAAGTGATAACTCCAACCACGACACAAATAGTCCAACTGCCTAAACGTCCCAAATATTCCTCACGACTCATTTCTCATTACCTCATCATTCATTTTTCTTCCTCATTAAACTAATAGCTAACAACAACAAACCGATTCCTAATACATATTTCGCTTTTGGATTATTATAAAAATCAATGAAACAGCAATTAAACCTAAACCGCTATATCTAAAATAAAAATTTGAGTTTTCCCTGAATGGCGGCGGTGCTAGGTTCATTCTGCAATCTATCAATCCCATTAATGTGCAACCCTATTATATAGTTTTGCACAGGGTTCTGATTATAATCTTTTCAGTTAAAAAAATCAACCTATATTCTCCAATATATAGATTAAAAAGGCGTTTCCAAACATAGAGATATCTATTACCCAAACAATCAATAGCCCCGCGCGGATTCGAACCATGATTCAAAGAATAAATTTCTTTTTACAGCTTCTGTCTTTTGAACTTTCCTTTGTACTCAGCCTTTCCTTCGCACCGTTCAAGAATTAACTGGCAGAGCTTCTCTCCCGGAAAAATGTCCAGGTTGTTGGGGCCAGCGTTGTAAATCTCAAGAACCTGCCTGTTGGAGATTCCCGGCTGGATGAAAGGGGCAGTTATGTGAACCATCAGCCCAAGGCGCGCAAACCTGGACCTTGAATTGAGCCAGCCGCAAATATCATTTGGAAGCGTTATCTTCTCTTTGGTTATCCCAAGGATGAGCTGCCCCGGCTTCATCCTGAACTTCTTTTTAACAGTGAATATCTTTGTTATCTTTCTATAGTCAGATTTATCTTTAACAACAACTGCCTTGTCGATGTTGTCAAAAATGCGTATCTTATTGCCAAGGGTCAGATCAATTGAGGCAGGCCCGACTGCTTTTTTGTCAAACGGGCTTATCTTAACCCGTTTTGCTTTTATCTCTTTCAGGATTGCTTCGTGTGAAAGAATCATCTTAAATAATGAGAACTTTGACAGCAGTATATAAAGTTTTTTCAATTTTAAATTATATTCAGCCCCTAAAATGACTTATATACTCCAGTATAGCAATCTTTAAAAAGGTTGTGACTACTAACCAATTAAAACAAGTCATATTAAAAGACATATTTGTGTGGAGGAGTCAAAATGGAAAAGAAATTTCTTTGGTTAGTCATTATGGCAGCTGCATTGATGGCAATTCTGCCAGGGGCACTGGCTGCAACACTTACGCTCAGCCCTTCAGAGGTTCTTTTGGGGGGAGCAAGCGCTGCAAGAGACACATTCTACACAGCAACATTCACAGTAAAGAACACTGGAATTGACACTGCAACAGCAATCTCAATTGTCTCAAGCGGAGTTGCGTCAAAATACAACATGACATTCTCAAATGTGCCTGGAACACTTGACCCGAATGCAAGCCAGCTTGTAACTGTCTCTGCATACATGCCATTAAGCAAGAATTCAGCATCAGAGAAGATTGGAAACATTGTTGCATCTGCAAGCAATGCAGGCGCTGCAACAGCATCAGTGTATATGCAGGCAGAGAACAAGCTTGAGATATACGATGCAGATGTTGATGTTGAAGGAAAGTCAGAGGATATAGGCTGCACTGGAACATCATGCTCATACTCAATTGATGAGACTGCAAAGCCGGAAGACACAGTAACTGTATCATTAAAGTTCAAAAATCTCTTCACAGATGATGAGAAAATAGACATAGACAACATTAACATAGATGCAATAATCGAGGGAATTGATGACGGAGACGACCTTGAGCCAGAGGATAATGTTAACGAGTTCGACCTCAGATATGATAGCAAGGTAACAAAGACACTGGTGTTCAAGCTTCCCTCAAAGATAGATGAGGACACCTATGACATATTAATAGATGTTGATGGAGAGGACGAAAACAGCGCAACACACGAAATTCACTGGATACTTCATCTTGATGTGGAAAAGGATTCGCACGACCTTGTGGTAAGGGAGATAACCCCGGCTCAGCTGCAGTCATCATGCGAAAGAATCCTTCCGTTAAGCCTGAATGTTTACAACAGGGGAAGCAGCGATGAAAGCCATGTTGTCGTAATAATTGACAACACGCAGCTCGGAATTGCCCTAAAGGATGAATTCGCACTTGATTCAGATGAAGAGTATACCTCATTCTTTAATGTGGTAATTCCCCAGAACACTCTTCCTGCAACATACAACCTGCTGATAAAGACATACTATGACTATAATAAGCAGATCAGCATCTACTCAATACCCATTGTAGTAACAAAGTGCCAGCCGGTAGAGAACATAACCACACCGACACAGCCGCAGCAGAATGCCACAGTGATACAGCAGCCTGTAATTCCGCCTTCTGGAGAAGGCGCAGCTGTTGCAAAGCAAGTGCCTTTCACAGAGTCAACAGCGTTTATGGTGCTGCTTGTGGTGGGAGTAGTGGCCTTGCTGATAATAATTTTCATAATTATAGCAAGGCTGGTAAGGTAAGAATTTTTTTATTATATTCCTTTTCTTATTTTTTCGCTTAATCCGCAAATTAACACAGGACACTGGACTTTCCCGGAAAAGGCTTATTAAATTGTTGATGTTAAAGAGCGATAAAATGGCAGACAACTCATTAGTATTAAGCGCAGATAACATCAAAAGAAAAATTCATACAATACGGAATATGCAAGTTATTCTTGACGCAGATCTTGCAGAATTTTATAACGTAGAAACAAAAGTATTAAACCAAGCGGTTAAGAGGAATAGCGAACGATTTCCTGAAAAGTTTATGTTTCAGTTAACTAAAAATGAATTCGAAAACTTGAAGTCACAATTTGTGACTTCAAGTTGGGGCGGCAGAAGGAACATACCTTATGCTTTTACAGAGCAGAGTAAAGCCGCTGGATTTGTGAGAAATTTGTCTTCATCCTTGAGTTGTCCTTCCTTAAGAGCGCATTCCTCTTGTGAAGCGCAAAGTCAGAATCTGAAATTATTCCTTCTTTCATGAAAAAAAGAATTCCTGAAGGATTTAATAAATGTTTCTAAGAATCTTCTCTAAAACCTTCTTCTTCTCTGCAGAAGTAAAAGATTAGATGGAAAGCCCTCGGATGAACTTCTTCCTTTTCCATCAACGCAAAAAAATTGTTAAAACAATTTTTTGCGCAAGACTTCGTCTTTGCGCTTTTTGCGGAGCGAAAAGGGTTGTCATATTTTTTTCTGCTTTTTTTCTGGAGTGAGAAAGAATTTAGGAAGCAAGCCCTCGGATGAACTTCTTCCTTTTCCATCAACGCAAAAAAATTGTTAAAACAATTTTTTGCGCAAGACTTCGTCTTTGCGCTTTTTGCGGAGCGAAAAGGGTTGTTTTTCATCAATTATCTTTTTCATCTGGGAAACGAAATCAGAGGCCTCCCTATAATACTTCTCAAAGTCAATGCCTGAAACCTCCTTTATCTCGCGCCTTGCAATGCCTTTGGAGAGTGTGTAGAACTGCTTCATCAGGGTTACATATTTCCTTTCAATGAGCCGCTCAGAGACCATTTTTTCTTCCATCAGGGCGGCAACATGCTCGGGGCTTGGCGGTATCTCCCCAAGCTTCATAAGTGCAGCATGCGCAGAGTCAATTACAGCCCAGTACAATTCAAGGGTTGCTGAAAGAAGGTGCCCCCTTGCTGCGAATAAACTTCTGGGAGCCCTCCCGTAATATGAGAATACTGCCTCTGGAGTCGGCCTTACCCTGCCTTCCTTGAGCAGTATCTGCAGCGGCTCGAAGAATCCGGTGTCAAGAAGCGCAACTCCGTCTCTCAGGATGTTTATTGCAATCGGGTCTCCAACCCGGGTGTAGTCCCAGAAGCTCGTGAACTTGAGGGTTGTAACGTGAATCCTGTTGCTTGTGGAAACAACTGTCTTCTCTGTTATTATCCTGTATGCCTCCACCATTTCAGGGGTGAGGTTTATGGCGGTGTCATCCACGACAAGAAGAATGTCAACATCCCCGGTCCTGTTGTTGGTGCCCCGCGCAGTGCTTCCGAAAAGCACAACTGCCCTTAGGATTGCGCCGAACTCCTTGTAGATGTTCTTTGCGAATGAATAGGCAACGTCAAGCTCCTCGCGTGAGTAGTAATCCTCGTTGAGCTTTCTCTTCTTTTCTATCTTAAACTCCATTCTCCATCCCCGACTAAAAAAGAGGAGAACGCTTATTAAATCTTTTTAACTATTCAAGAGTGGAAAGATTTATAAGTGAAAAATCAATTATGAATTAAAATGAGCCCTGACCAAAATAAGAGTAATCTATCTCTTGATGACATAGTTCAGCAGTTAAAAGACGATGTGAAAATACTTGAGAGCGGAGAGGGCTCTGAAGAAAAGATGATGAGGGGAATGTGGAATCTTATATATGATTATCTGCGTTTTGAAAGCGAGGATTATCAGGAATTCTATAAAGAACAGATGATTATTTACAAGGGCGAAGTTGATACATATGATGAGTTGATGAGGCTTAAAGATTATAGCACTGATCAAGACTTTAAGAGGGCGGTAAGGTCAGAACGTAGGCTTGAGGAATTTTTATCTATTTTCAGTTTCACATCATTTGAAAAAAACTTGAAAAAGAAAATAAATTTGTTCAAAGAATTTTCAGACAGTCATAAAAGGAGTGCTTTGGTGTATCAGAAAATATGCGATACAATTGAAGGGGCTGATGCATTAAAGAAGGGGGAACCAACCCTGGGCTATTCAGAAATTATGAAGAATATTGAAGATGAATCACTGAAAATTATAAGGATTTTTGAGCGTCTTGCAAGCATGAATGATAATCTTACAAATATGTATTCTAACTTATACCATCTGTATTATCCGGAAAGAGTTTTGGAGGAGAAAAAATGAACGCGCTGCTGGTTTTTTATTCAAGGGACGGATGCACAAGGGCTGCTGCCAGGGAGATTTCAAAAGAGCTCGGCTGCAGGGCAGAGGAGATAAAGGACATGAGGAACAGGAAGGGGCTCTTAGGGTTCCTGTCCGCGGGAATGGATGCTTCCCTGAAAAGGCTGACTGAGATAAAAGGCGCACACAGAAATCCTGCAAGATACCGCATGATAATAATCGGAACTCCAATATGGAACGGGAGAATGAGCCCTGCTATCAGGACTTATGTCTCAAAAAATGAGCACAAGTTCAGAAAGATAGCCCTGTTCTGCGCAGAAGGCGGCTTAGGAGGGGAGAAAGCACTTCTTGAGATAGAGCAGATATGCGGGAAAAAACCTGTTGCAACGCTCATAGTGAAAGAGCGCTCTCTGGAAAGCGAGGAATTCAAAAAAGATTTATTCAAGTTCTGCAATTCAGTCAGAAATGCAGTATAGCGAAATCATTTCTGAGATAAAATCAAACAGGAATCCCGAGGCAGTTGCAGGAATGGCCCGCTTCGGAATAAATGAGACAGGCGGATGGCAAGAGCCACTTACTCAAGCACAAGCACCCTCCAGAAGGTCTCTGAGACAGGCATCTCGCCTGCACCTGTCTTTGTTGCAGTGAGAACATAGTCCGGCTTTCCGAGAAGCTTCAGGGGCACCTTAACTATTATCTCGCCTTTCTGCCTGCTCACTGATGCCCCGCTTGATAAAATTCTTCCCTCTCCGTCATAGACGCTTGTTGCGAAAGGACTCACCACCAGCCTTATTTTAGGCATTTCTGAAAAATTTGTCCTGCTGCTGTAGCCGAAGAGGAAAAGCGAAATCTTCCTGTCGGGCTCAAAGCTCCTCCTGAGAATGAGCCTGACAAAAATTGAGGTGTTTGAATAGGCGTATGCGACATTTGAGATGAGCGACTGGCTTGCCTCATCATATGATTCCTGCAGTTCAGAGAGGTTGCCCTGCAGCTCAAGGTTTGAGATTTCCTCAAACTGCAACCATGAAATGTTCCCTTCCTTCTGCTTGTTCAGCAGGAATAGTTCATAACTCCCGAAAATCTCATTCTGCCTGGCAAAAGAGGGCAGGAACCTTGGAGAGTATGAATTCTGGCTTTGGTACGCAAGTATTGCCTCATGCTTCCTTGAAAGCTCTTCAGGAGAGATGTTCAGCCCTTCCCAGTGCATCCCGCTGCTGGAAAGCTGCGAAGGCGGGCTTATATAAATATTGGGAGCGTAGCCAGAAGGGCTCGGCCAGCCCCTGAAGTGCACAAGATATGGGAAAACCTCTGTCTGCGAGATGGCATTGCTCCTGTTGAGGTCAAGCAGAGCAACTGTGCTGTAGAGGAAAAGCGCCTGGTGGTCAGGATTCCTGTCAGCAGGGCTTGAGACAAAGATTTTCGTCGGCTTGAACTTCTTCATCACTGACTCAATGTCAGAGAGGATGCTCTCGCCCAGGTATGGGGCTCCTGGAGACAGGGCATCCTTGTAGGAAACCTTTGAGAACCTTGTTATGAAGCTTCGGTAAGGGCTTTTCCAGTGCTGGACAAAAATGCTCAGGGTCCCGAAATCAGGGTATCCCAAGAAGACAACGTCGCTGTCATTGAGCCCCAGCAGCTTCATTGCAGAGCGGCTCTCGTTTATCCTTATCTCGCCAAGCTCTATTGCCTCGCGTCCTATCAGCATGGGCCTTTTCTCGTATACAAGGAATGAGAGCTCATTGGAATCCCCGTTTGTCAGATAGACAACCTTGAGCTTTGCGCCCCGGCTGAGAGCCCTCTGGATAACGCCTGCAGCCCCTATTGCCTCATCATCAGGGTGGGGCGCAAGTATGAGCACCCTGTCATCAGGGGTAAATTCTGGAAGCTTAGGAAGTTCTGATGCGTTTTCCTGGGAAGCATTGAACCTTGCCTCCTGCCTGTGCTTTCTTGGGATTGAGATTGCCCTTGCCGCAAACGAGATTAATATGAAGGCAATTATTGCCATCAGAGAAACCAAAATCGCCTTTGCTAATTCCATATAAAATGCCAGAAGCTGCTGGCTTATTAATTTTGTGGAAAACAATTATAAACAGCAAATGGCTTAAGGTGGAAATATCATCTTGGGGCGGATAAAATGGGAAAGACATTCACTTCTGAGTCCGTAAGGAAAGGGCACCCTGACAAGCTGTGCGACCAGATATGCGATGCAATACTTGACGACATAATAGATAAGGATCCAAAAGCAAGGGTCGCTGTTGAGGCGTCTGCCACAAGGGGGCTTATTGACATCCACGGCGAGATAACCACTGAATGCTACTGCCCTTTTGACACTATAGCAAGAGAGATTATAAGGAGCATAGGATACACAAATCCTGAGTTCGGGCTTGACTACCGCTCTGTCGGCATCCTGAATGTCATACAGGCGCAGAGCCCTGAGATATCTGCTGGCATAAACGGCCTGGGCGGCAGGGAGCAGGGCGCAGGCGACCAGGGGCTGATGTTCGGCTATGCCTGCAAGGAAACGCCTGAACTTATGCCATTCCCGATAATGAAGGCACATGAGCTTGTCAGACTGACAGACGAGAAAATGAAATTAAAGGAGTTTATAAGGCCTGACGGCAAGTCGCAGGTTAGTGCAGAATACATTAATGGCAAGGTATCGCGGGTTGAGGCAGTTGTGATTGCTGTTCAGCACGAGCCCTCAATCAGCAGGGAGGAGCTTGAGGCATACCTTAAGGAGAATATTATCCTGCCTGCGCTCGGGGAATGGATTGACAGCAACACCAAAATCATTGTGAACGGCGCCGGCTCATTCACGCTCGGCGGGCCTGAAGTTGATTCTGGAGCAGTTGGAAGGAAAATCATGGTTGATACCTATGGGGGCTATGTGTCTCATGGCGGAGGCGCATTCTCAGGCAAGGACCCGTCAAAGGTTGACAGGACAGGGGCTTACTATGCGAGGTATGCTGCTAAGACCATTGTTGCAGCAGGGATAGCTGAGAGGCTTATGATAGAGGTTGCCTATGCAATAGGGGTTGCAAAGCCCGTCTCAATATTTGTTGACGCATTCGGCACCTCAAAGTTCTCAGAGAGCGAGATTGAAAACATAATCAGGCAGAACTTTGACTTCAGACCCAAAGCCATGATAGAGGAGCTGGACCTGCTTAAGCCGAGGTATCTTGCTGCAGCTGCATACGGGCACTTTGGAAGGAGCGGGGAAATTTTTACCTGGGAAAAGATAAAGGAGCTTAAGTAACAAAACTCGCTGCTCGGAGCTACAAAAAAATCCTCAAGGATTTTTTGTACAAGAAATGCAAAGAAAGGCTATGCCTTTCTTGCACAAGACCCTGTCTTTGTGCTTTTGCATTTCTTTGTATCTCCGGACTAAAGTCCGGAGCTTTACGCTCCTCGCTGATTCGCGAGTTTTGGAACAAAGAAATCTCTTAGAGATTTCTTGTTCAAGAAATGTAAAGCATTTCTTTGAACAAGAAATTGCGCACTAAAGCCCAGAGAAATGCGTAGCATTTCTGGGGCACAAAAATTGCTAAAGCAATTTTTTGTGTGCGGGGCTTTAAACCCTGCGCAATTTCTTTGTAACAAAAAAAATCAGCCGGAGAAACATATTTAAATGTGCAGGGACTTGCTCAGAAAATAAAGAGGAGGTGCATTTTAATGGCATGCTGTTGCTGCGGCTCATCAGCCAAGAAAAAGAAGAAAAAAAAGAAATAAGAGTTTTCTTTTATTTTTTCATAAGAACAAATATTGGATATCTTATCTCTGGATTATCTCTGACTGGTTCACCTGCCAGGGCAAGTTGTCATTTATTATCCCCTTAAGTATTTCATAGGTCTGCGGATAAATCTCGGGCTGGATGAGCCGGGTGTGGAGGTTTGTCTGCAGAAGGTCTGTGCAGGTTCCGTTGATTCGGTAGTTTTTTGCAAAGTCAAGGACAACATTGTCAGCAATAATGACGCCATCTCCCGGCTTTCCATAGGTATTGCAGCCCACAGCCGAGATTGTGTACATCCTTGTCTTCTTCGGAATGTTATTCGGGTTGTTCAGGCGCTTCAGGAAGATGCTGCCTTCTGTCATGTCCTCGCACTCCTTCTGGGAGCCGAAGACAGAGCAGAGCTTTACAAAAGCGCCTTCTACCCCCTTATTAGGGGTCCCTATTGTCACCATCTTGTCAACGCTGTCCTCACCAAAGAGGAGCAGGTACTCTCTTGCCACAAGCCCGCCCATTGAATGCGCGACTATTATCACCTTGGGCGAGTCAGTCCTCCTCTTCACTTCGTCAACTATCTCCTTCAGGCGTATCGCGTAGTTCTCTATGCTGTCTGATTTCCTCGCCTCAACTGTCTGGATGCCGAGGTCATAGTAATAGATATAGTAATAGCTTGCCCTGACGCTTATCGGCTCAGGGTTCCTTCCCCACTCTCTTTCAGAAACATTGTCATCCATGTCAATCAGCCCTGCTGAGATATAAGCAATATCCTCAAACTTTGCCTGCATGTCCGCGAATGAGTTTATCACAAACTCTGGCGAGTTCCTGTCATATGAGAGATGCCCGTGGATGAATATCACAGGATAGTTCTTTGATGCGCAGGCAGGCGAGGGGCAGCACTCGCTGCATGAGCCCTTGAAGCAGCATGTTGGGGTCCCGCCCTTCAGGAAAAAGTTTTCAGGGGCGCCTATTGCAGGAATAGTGTAGTTTATGCCGTGGAGTGTGAAATTTGCGATTGAGCCCAGCTGAATTGAAGGGCAGGGGCTTTTCAGGAATGAGCATGTTGAGTTAAGCACTTGCTGAAATCCCGGCGTAAGATTCACATAAGCCATTTCTCTGACATCATCCATTGTTGCGTTTTCTGCAAGGTTTATGGCTGAGTGGTTAGCAAGTCCATGGTAGGCAAGGGCAGAAATCTGCTGGTATTGCGAGGAGTTTTCTATTGCAGAAATCTCTGAATCAACCTGCTGCTCAGAGTCATAGAGGGCGTTCTGCGGGAATGCATTAAGCGAAGAGAGGAAAGTGCTGCTGTTTTTCAATTCCGAGGAAGCGAGGGCTGCTGACGCCTCTGAATTGTGCATATTTGCGAATCCGGAAATGTTTTCCATAAGCAGGCATGCCTCTGAAAGCCCTTGCAGTGAGGAGTTTTTCTGGGCAAATGAGGAAACATTGCCTGCAGCTGTGCCGTTGTATCCGAACTCTGATGCTACAAGGTATGCATACCTTGCCTCAAGGGATGCTGAGAGGTATCCTGCCCCAATTGCATTGCTATAATCTAAAAACAGGGTGTCGGTCCTGTTGAGCAGGTAATCAGAATATGGGCTCTCGGATAATATGCTGGCATAGCTGCGGTTTTCAAGCTCAGAGTAAAATGAGATAATCATGGCTGAAACATTCTGCGCCTCTATGGCAAGCGCTGAATTGCCTGCCCTGACAGAGTAATTGTATATCTCAGGAAGCAGAGCAGAGTTGAGGTTTGAAAGGGCTGCCATATTGGCTATTGTTCTAGTGTAGGCGGATTCAACAATAAAGGAATAATCTGAGAGGTTCTTTGCAGAGCCAAAAAGCGAAAGTATTGCATCAGGAAGCGCGTTCTTGAATAGTGAATATGCATTAGCATAGTCATCAATGCTGAAGAGGTATGAAATGTTGTCCAGCTGCTGGGAAAGTGAGAGGGAATCAGACAAGGCCCTTTCTTTCATGCTGATAAGCTCTGCCTCCTCTGCTGAGGAGTTTGGAAGGACTGAAGCAAGCGCATCCATGCTGGCTCCTGAAGCATTGATTGAGTAATCATAGGCGCTTTTTTCAGCATAGAACTCCTGGATTCCTGCCTCAATCTCCGCCTTCTTTGAGCGCTCATCCTCAGACAGCGAATAGTCAACACTGATTATCGCGCTCTTCTGCCTGTCCTGCCCGCTGGCACTGCAAACTGCGCTTTTTATGTTCCTGCAGCTTATGTCAAAGAGGTATACAAGCTGCCCCTCGCCGCTCTTATTGATTGAGAGGTTATAGTGCCTTGAGAATGAGGGCTGGGAAAGCATAAACCTTTCTGAATCAAGTGTTGTGTTTCCGCTGATGTCCCTGAAAGTGTAGGAGCACTCGCTCCTGCAGAGCAGGAACTTCTGCACCCTGGCATTGAAGGTAATTGAAAAGCTTCCCCTGTTTGTGGTGTTTATGGAAATGCTCGAAGGGCTGAGGTCAAGCACAAGCTCATCCCTGACCACAAAGCTGAGCTTTAGTATTGAGGAAATTATTATAATCGCGATTACCGCGAGAATAGACAGCCGGACAAAGAACTTTCTCTTTCTGGCAGTTAAGCCCTTCCTGCCTTCCTTGCCCTCTTTTATTTCTCTGATTTTTTTCTTTGCCATGCTGCTTGCCTGAAAGATGAAAGAGTATTATATAAATATACCGAGAGAGGGCTAAAATTTTCTTAGTATGAAAATGATGTCCTTCTCTTCCACAATTTCTTTTTCTATTCTGAAATGTCTTGCAATTTCCCTGCGCACAAGGGAAAGCTTTCCAGAGCGCATCAGGCAGCTTATGGCTGCAGGGCCCTTCGCCACCCTCGCCATTTCCGAGATTCCCTTTTCTATGTCAGAGAAGTTCTGGACTGCAGTAACTGATATCACGATTTCAAAATTATTGTCGGGGAAGGGCAGTGCCTTTGCAAACCCTTGGACAAGAGTCAAATTTGGGCGCTTTTCCGCCTTGTCAAGAAGCTTTCTGCTCGGGTCAATGCCTGTTATTCTGCAGTTAAAAAGTTCCTGAGTGAAACAGGGCCCGCAGCCAACATCCAAAAGAGAGTCAGACGGCTTTACTTTTATGCTATCCCTGATTATCCTGAGCTTTTTCAGCTGCTCTTCTCTGTGAAGTTCAGGATAAGAATCAGCGATTATATCATAATATGGGTCTTTCGCTTCCATCATGGGCAGGTTGGCTTAACTGCTTATAAATTTTGATTTTTTGAGGCATAGAGAAAAGAATTTATATTTAATTAATATTATACTCCTCTGGGGGTGGTTTTAATGAATTCTATAACAAAAAAGATAATAGTTATAGGCACAATAGTTTTGGGAATGCCCTTCATGTTCAGTCTGAAGAAGGCGAAGACGGCGCAACCCACGCAGCTGGTGATATACAGCAGCAACTACGGGTTTGTCAACGAGCAGTTGTCCTTTAGCCTGAACAAAGGCGATAACACGGTATATGCAGAGATACCTGAATCAGCAGAGGCAGGGACAATATATGTCCGCCCTCTCTCCCCAGGGATAGAGGTTGCCGAACAGAAAATACTTCTGCCAGAAATAAATGAGAAGACACTTCTTAAGATGTACCAGGGAAAACAAATTGATGTAACCATGAAAGACAGCACGAAAATATTCTCAGGAACGCTGCTGGAAAGTAACGGCGAGCTTTACCTCAAGGGAATTGACTCTCTCATCGAGATAAAGCCGTCAGAGATTTCAGCAATAACATATAAGGGAAGCCCGGAATTGAGAAGCGAGCCGTCTCTTGAGATGATTGTTAAAAGCCAGACAAATGGAAATGGGAACTTCAACCTCTCGCTTGCAACAGCAGGGCTGGACTGGGACTCAAATTACTTCGCCATAATAGACGACTCAAATAATAAAATGAACCTTGAGAGCAGGATAACACTTACCAACAACTCCGGGCAGGACTTCTCCGGCGCACAAATAACCCTGATTGCAGGGGCTCCCGCAAAGCAGCAGGGCACTTCAATCGGCAGTAAGGATGTTGAGATTGCACCCAACTACCAGGAAAATCCGCTGTTTGAATACAGGGCGTTTGACCTTGAAGGGCTCATAACGCTTAAGGACAGCGAATCAAAATCAATGCCCTTCTTCTCAAAGCAGGGCGTGTCTGTGGTAAAAGAATACATTGTTGACTTCGGGCAGAGGTACGGATATTATGCTGACATCCAAAAAACAAATGCATCTGTCCACATAAGCGCAGCAAATGACAAAAAGGCAGGGCTCGGGCTTCCAATGCCAGAAGGGACAATACGCCTCTACCAGGAAAAAGATTCAATGCTCTACTTCATCGGAGAAGCGACTATTGGAAACACAAGCGTCGGGGACACGCTTGATCTCAACATCGGGAAGGCATTTGACATAAGGGCAGAGAAGAAACAAACATTATACGACTACCCGCCATCAAGCAAGGAGATAAAATACGGCTACGAGGTCAAGGTCTTCAACTCAAAAGCAACAGATGAGAAAGTAAGCGTGCTTGAGAGGATACCTGAAAACTCAAAGATAATCTCCTCAAACCTGAAGTATGACATGGTGACAAACACGCTTGTGAAGTTCATTGTGGATGTTGCAAAAGAGGGCTCATCAACCCTGGATTACCAGATACTTCAGACAATAAACTAAAAACATTTTACAGGGAAAGCTCGTAGACGCGCCAGTGGAAGGCGCGCCTTCCCATATTATCAAGGGGCCTGACTATGTCCAGGTTGCGCTCTGCTGTCTCCGAACCGCTGCCTGCCTTTACCCCAAGATTTATTCCCGCTTGAAAAATCCTGTAGTAAAGAAGGGCGTCAATCCCTGTTTTCCTATAACCCTCCTTTACCCCAATAATAAGAATCCTGACTGAAGAAAAATCCTTCTCGCGCCTCTTCTTCTGGATTTCTGAGAAAATTGAAAGGTCCCTTCTTATGTCTGTAAAACTCAGCGGGTTTTTGGAAGGGATATATTCCGGGTGCAAAGAGTCATAATGCGAGATTACCTCATTTATGTTGGGAACTGTTACTGAAACGCCAATCGGAACGCCATTTTTTTCTGCAATAAATACAAAATCCTCAAGCGCAATTGTCTTTATTCCTTTGGCGAGGCTCGCAAATTCGGGGTCAGTCATCTTCACAAACTGGGGATGGTTGCCCTTGCCCCACTCTGAATTGTAGAGGGACTTAATTATCTCAATTTCTTTATCTATTTTCTTGAATTCTCCGTTCCTGATTTCGACTTCAGTCTTATCCAGAATGCGGGCCTCCAACTTTTTTATCCTGTCAACATAGGCGTAAATCTTTTCGTCTGTGTGGTCAAATATGTGGCTGAACCAGTCGTCAAGCTTTGTGAAACCAAAAGAAGTGAAATAATCCTCGTAATAAGGCGCGTTGTAGGGTTCCATGAAATACGGGCTGTGCTCAAAGCCGTCGATGAGCAGTCCGACCTCGCCGTTTGCATTGTATTTTGCAGGGCCTATCACCTTCTTGCATCCTTTGCTGCTGAGCCATTCCCATGCAGATGCGAGCAGGTGCTCTGCAATATCCTTGTCTTCGACACATTCAAACATTCCCAGCCATCCCGAGTTCTCTTCATGCTCTGTGTTGTAGTTGGAGTCAATGAAAGCAGCCACCCTGCCTATGGGCTTCCCGCCTGACCTGGCTACAAAATAGGCGATTTCAGTATGGTCAAAGAATGGGTTCCTGTCAATTATCTTTGAGAATGCCTTGTGCGAAGGGTTGATGTCTGAAATTTCATTCATGATTATCGGGAAAACCTTCCTTGACTCCTGGCTGCGGTACCATGGGATGAAAAATGGCACTGTTGCAAACTCTTTCAGCAGAGAAAGCGACGTTGTATCTGTGCCGTGAGGCGAGTACTCGCATATCTTTTCAAGCGTATATTTCATGGCAAAAAATATTTGCAGGCGGTTTATAAACTTTTGGAGATAGCGACGGAAAGATTCGCAACCAGCTGGGTACGAAAAAATGCCCACTGGACACCTGCGAAAAAGTATTATAAACAAGAATGATTGCATTTCTTCAAATGATAATAAAAGAGGTATCCTGCAAATCCCTGCTAAACAAGTCGGGAATCTCTGACTACTGCATAAACCCTTATACAGGATGCCAGCACGCCTGCGCCTACTGCTATGCGAGGTTCATGAAAAAATACACGAACCATAAAGAGCCGTGGGGCGGCTTTGTTGATGTGAAGACAAATGCAGTAGAAGTTCTTAAAAAAGAGCTGGTGCTGAAAAAGAAGGGGGAGATATTACTGAGTTCGGTCACAGACCCGTATCAGCCCCTGGAGAAAAAATATGGGCTTACAAGAAACATTCTCAAGGAGCTCCTGAACTATCAGTTCCCTGTTTCAATCCTCACAAAATCAGCCCTTGTGCTCAGAGACATTGATATCATAAAAAAATTTGACAATATAGATGTTGAATTCACAATCCCATATCTTGATGAAAAGGCGAGAAGGGCGTTTGAGCCGCTTGCTTCCCAAATACAGGACAGATTGGAGGCATTAAGGGCATTGAAGCAGGAGGGCATAAGGACAGGCGTCTTTTTCGGGCCCATGATGCCCATGATTTCCGACAGGAACATTGAGCAGTTATTTGACAAGTTTGCAGAACTGAAAGTGGATTTGGTATATGTTGACAGGCTGAACATAAAGTGCGGCAACTGGCCCTCAATTGAAAATACAGTAAGAAAGAACTATCCTGAGCTGCTTGAGGAATACAATGAGATTCTTTTCGGAAAAAATAGTGATTATTATCAAATATTAAAAAAGAAGGCAATAAAACTTCTGAAGGAAAGGCATCTGAATTTCAAAATGTGCTACTGAACTGAAATGTTCTGCCAGCATCTTTCCCAAAACGCTTTTATAGTGGATAACATTTTTATTTACAGACAAATCATGGGTGAAAGCAAAATGGTGCTTGGAAGGAAGGGAAGCTTTTTGGGGGTTATTGCAATAGCCGCGCTTGTTTTCGGGGCGGTGCTTATAATAAGTGCAAATCATTATGACCTGAAGACAAAGCAGGGCGCATTAGGATTCACGGGGAAGTTCGGGGGGTGGCTCTGGCAGCTCGGCAAGAACACAGTAAGGGTCATTGGCTATGCAATAAGGCTTAACTGGGCTCCGCAGGGAGTCAATGTAACCAATGTCACAAAAAATCTGACGAGAATTAAGTGAAGGTGGGAGAATGGCGTTGAAGCAACCGAACAGCATGGATAAGTTTGTTTATTATACTAACCGGCAGATAGGAGATGGGGAGGCAATGTGCTGGGTTTTCAGGGAAAAATGCCCGAAGTGCGGCAAGGCCATAATGGGAAAGCCCAGGGATAAGAACGGCAAGGCAATGATAAGGGCGAAGGAGTATGTCTGCCCTGCATGCGGATTCTCAATGGGCAAAACAGATTATGAGGAAACCCTCACTGCAAATGTGGAATACACCTGCCCGTCATGCAGGAAGAAGGGCGAGCTCACTGCGCCGTTCAAGAGGAAGAACATAGAGGGAATACTGACATTGAGGGTGCAGTGCCAGTTCTGCGGCGCGAACATAGACATAACAAAGAAGATGAAGGAAAAGAAGGGGAAGAAATCTGCTCCGGGAATTGAAGATGACGAGTAAAATAACTGCTTTCGCATTGATGCTTCTAATAATTCTGTTAACATTCGGCTGCAGCAGGCAAGCCCACTCAGCAGGAAAGGCGACGCTTGTCGTCAGCACCATAGGAAGCACGCAATACAGGAATATTACTTTCAAGAATGAGAGCGCCCTCGATGCCCTGTCAAAGAATTTCAATGTAACCATCAGCGGATATCCCGGGCTTGGAGAGTTTGTGAAGTGCATAGATTCTGTCTGCTCTAACTCCGAGTACTTCTGGGCATTCTACATCAACAACCAGAGCGCAAGTTTGGGTGCCGGCTCATACCTGCTTAAGGATGGTGATGTTGTGGAGTTCAGGTATTCAAACCAGCTTGAAAAAACATAAGGGGGATGAGGCAAAAATGTCGGAAAATGCAATTAAAGAAAACTACAAACTGTATTTCAAGGATGAGACAGGACAGCAGTATTTGCTCAGGCGCCATAAGCAGGGGCCTGGAATTGATGGGTTGGACACTCTCGTGAGCGTTCAGGAGATTAAATACGGCTACATATACAATGTTGGAGAACTCCTAATGATAGAGAAAGATGGCAGAAGAATATCAAGAGATGAGACCGGCCCATGGCATCTGCTTAACCTAGTAAATGAGGGAACAAAGATTTATTACTGCCCAAAATGCGAAAAGAAATATCTCGGGCAGCTGGCAGTGCCGATTTTAGTGGATAAGATTATCAAGTCTGAGTAGTATTTTAAAGACTATTTGCTTAATCTAGGGATATATCATAGTTCAAGGAAGGAATTGAAATGGAAAAGGGAGAAAAGGAAGAAAGAATTGACCTTAATGCTGTTGCAAAGAAATGGCAAAAGGAATGGGAGAAGAATAAAGTTTTTCATGTAAAAAAGGATTCCAAAAAGAAGAAATACTATGTTCTCGAGATGTTTCCCTATCCGAGCGCAAGCTTTCTCCATATGGGGCATGTGAGGAACTACACAATCGGCGATGTATTTGCAAGGCACAAGCGCATGCAGGGCTTCAACGTGCTCTACCCAATGGGCTATGACTCCTTCGGGCTTCCTGCAGAGAACGCTGCAAAAAAGGAGGGCATACACCCAAGAAAGTATGCAAATGATTCAATAAAAAAGATAATAGAGTACCAGAAGGCGCTGGGCAACAGCTATGACTGGAGCAGGGTAATATCCACCTGCGAGCCTGAATATTACAAGTGGAACCAGTTCTTCTTCACAAAAATGATGGAAAAGGGGCTTGTCTACAGGAAAAAGGCCCCTGTCAACTGGTGCCCGAATTGCGAGTCAGTCCTGGCAAACGAGGAGGCAGAGGGCGGAAAGTGCTGGCGCTGCGGCACAGAAGTTGTAAAAAAGGACCTTGAGCAATGGTTCATGAAGATAACTGCTTATTCAGACGAGCTCCTGGAAGGGCTGAAGAATCTGGACTGGCCTGATAAGATAAAGGCAATGCAGGAGAACTGGATAGGAGAGTCATACGGGGTTGAGATAAACTTCAGCATAGACAGTGAGGACTGGGCTGTGTTCACCACCAGGATAGACACAATATTTGGGGTGACATTCATGGTGATTTCTGCACAGCACCCAAAGCTTCTCTCGCTGTGCAGCAAGGAGCAGAGGAAGGAAGTCGAGGCATTCGCAAAGAAGTGCAGCAGGGTTGCAAGCGCAGAAGAAGAGAACCTGCTGGAAAAGGAGGGCGTTTTCACAGGAAAATACGCTGTGAATCCCCTTACAAAAGAGAAAGTGCCTGTATACGCAGGAAACTTTGTGGTAGCTGACTACGGCTCAGGAATGGTCATGGGAGTGCCTGCCCACGACCAGCGCGATTTTGAGTTCGCAAAAAAATACAAACTTGAAATCAGGGAAGTGATAAAGGGAGGCAACATAAAAGAGAGAGCATACGTAGATGAAGGGGTGCTGGTTAATTCAGGGGAATTCAGCGGGATGAACAGCAAAGAGGCAATTGAAAAGATTTCTGATTATATTGAAAAGAAAAAACTTGGAAAAAGAACTGTCAATTACAAGATAAGGGACTGGCTGATTTCAAGGCAGCGCTACTGGGGAACTCCGATTCCTGTGATATACTGCGAGAGGTGCGCCAAGAAAAAGCAGAAAGTTCTTATCATTCATGGGTTTGAAGGCGAGAGCAACAGCAACTGGTTCCCCTGGCTCAAAAAGGAGCTGGAAAAACAGGGATTTGAGGTGCTTGTGCCAGACATGCCCAATGCTGCGCATCCAAGGCTTGAAGAATGGATGGCTGCGCTTGAAAAAATTGCCAATGACTTCGACGGGAACGACATAATAATCGGGCATAGCCTGGGAGGAAATGCAGCGCTTCACCTTGCTGAAAGGAAAAGAATCGGCTCGCTTTATCTCATAGCCCCAACTCCGCCAATACAGTATCCTAAGAGCCGCTGGGACTGGTTCAGAAAGGAATGGCCTAATTCAGATATTGATACGCTGAAGAAGTTTCATGACGCAGAAGTCAATTTCGCCAAAGTAGAATGCAATAATGAGAGGCGCGTGCTCATACTTTCAGACAACGACCCTTACATTCCATTGGAGGCGCAAAAATTGTTTGATGATAAGAGATGGGAGAAAATAGTGCTTCATGAGAGGGGGCATATCTTGGAGCCGGAATTCAAAGAATTATTTAATGAGTTGATGAAGGACAAGAAAAATTTGGGAATAGTCCCTGTGCCTGAAAAGGATTTGCCTGTGCTGCTTCCTGAAAATGTGGATTTCAAAGCAAGAGAAAATCCTTTGCTGAGCAACAAGAAATTTCTGGAAGTAAAATGCCCCAGATGCAATTCTCCTGCGAAAAGAGAGACAGACACCATGGGAGGCTTTGTTGATTCCTCCTGGTATTTCCTCAGATACTGCTCACCAGATGAGAAGGACAAGCCGTTTGATAAGAATGATGTAAAATACTGGATGCCTGTTGACCAGTACATTGGGGGAGCAGAGCATGCGGTGATGCATCTGATATACGCGAGATTCTTCACGAGGGTGCTTCGCGACCTTGGCTATGTCAATTTCTCAGAGCCATTCACAAAATTGTTCAACCAGGGAATCGTCTATAAGGACGGGCACAAGATGAGCAAGAGCTTCGGAAATGTGGTCTTCCAGACAGACATTTCAGAGAAATACGGGATAGACACTGCCCGGCTTTTCCTGATGTTCGTGGCCTCTCCTGACAAGCAGATGGAATGGTCTGACGAGGGCGTTGAGGGCAGCTACAGGATAATAATGAGGATGGCTGCGCTTGCAGGAAAAATAAAGGAGAAAAGCACTGCAAGGGATGAGAGCAGGATAAACATAACAATAAAAAAAGTCACAGAGGAAGTCGAGAGCTTCCAGTACCCGAAAGCTGTGATAGCAATTATTGAGGCGCTGGACTATTACGCAAGGGGCATTCCGAAGAAGCATTATGAGGAACTGCTGAAGATGTTCTCCATATTCTGCCCGCACATTGCAGAAGAGCTCTGGCACCAGATTGGGAACAGCAGCTTCATAAGCACAGAGCGCTGGCCGAAATATGATGATTCAAAAATAGAGCCTGCGCTTGAGGAGCTTTCAAAGAGGATGGAAATCCTGAAGGATGACATCAGAAGGATAATCCATATTGCAAAGCAGAAGGATGAAAAATCAGAGGCAACTGGAGCCAAACTAATTGTCTCACCTTCCTGGAAATACAAAGCAGTATTCCTTGCAAAAAAGCAAATGGAGAATACAAGAAATACTGGAGATATAATAAAGGCGCTCCTGAAAGATAATGAGATTTCCAGCCATGCAAAGGATGTCCCCAACCTTGTCGGGAAACTGATGAAAAATTCCCAGCTGATAATCCAGGCAGAGCTCTCGCAAGAAGGCGAGCTTTCATTCTTGAAGGATGAAAAAGAATTCCTTGAAGAGGAGCTCTCGCTGAAAATAGCGCTTGAAAGGGCAGAGGACTCTGCTGAGGGGAAGAAGGAGCAGGCGCTTCCGGGAAAGCCGGCAATTGTGATAAAAATGAAATAGATTACCAAAGAGTTTAATAATAATATTTGATTATATTACAAAAAAAGAGGTAAAAAATTGGAATACACTTACATAGTGTCTGCCCTGATTCTGGTGCTTGCCGGCGCTGTATCTGTTATACTTGCCAGAAGGATAAAAGTGCCGAGGGCGATTGTTCTTATTCTCGCAGGCATAGCGCTTTCCCAGATAAAATATGAGAGTGTGAAGGTTGTCCAGCTCTCACCCCTGCTGGCTGCAGGGATAAGCATGGTTGCGCTCGCCCTGGTTGTGTTTGACAGCAGCTCGCGCCTGAAGCTGAAGGAGAGCGACACATTCTCAGGGAAGGCAGTGTGGTTCTCAATACTTTTCACATTCCTGAATTTAGCAGTGCTTTCCGCAATTGCAATGAAGCTCTTCAACATGGATTTCTTCCTGGCGCTCATGCTCTCTGCGCTCATGTCCCAGACAGCAGGCGAGTTCACTTCAATGCTCTTCAAGAGGGACAGGTACAGGGCAGGAGGATTCCTGGCTGCAGAGTCAATAGTCAGCACGCCCTTCCTTGTAATAATACCATTCCTTTTCATAGAGACAAAAGCGACCCTGGGCACAACAATCATAATGAGCCAGCTTCTGTCTTACCTTTCAGTTCTTGCCCAGCAGGCAATAATCGGGCTGGGCACAGCAGTGCTGATAGCATTGATATTTATGAAGGCGATGAAAAAGCGCTATTCCGAGAAATTCTCGCCGCTGGTGCTTCTCGCCTCGATATTCATCACCTATTTCATAGCGCAGAGCATAAACGAGAGCGGGATATTCGCAGTCACGGCGCTTGGGATAATCTTCGCAAGCACCTATGTCAAGGGGAAGGGGCATCTCTACGAATTCTTCGGCTCGCTGAACATTGTTGTGAGGCTCACTGTGTTCCTTCTGCTTGGAGTGCTGATGGGGATAAGCCACAGCCTCCTGTTTTTCGCGAAGACACTCCTGCTTTTCACTGCGCTGCTCGCAATAAGGTACCTGGCGCTTGAGATATTATTGAAGGATGAGTTCTCATTCAAGGAAAAGGCATTCATGGCGCTCTCGACAAGAAAGGGGGTTGCAACAGCAGCGCTGATGCTGGCATTCTCGATTTATGCAATAAACGGGATGAAGGAAATGCTTTCAGTGATGCTTGTCTGCGTGCTCTGCAGCATCATCTCCTCAAGGATTGCAGAGGGCAATTCTGAAAGATTGCTTGGAAAGCCGCAGCTCAAGAAGAGAAGCATTGACTCTGCAGGATTATAATGGCAGTGAAGGATTCTCGAATGAAAGGGAAGATAATGCTCGGGCCTGCCGGAAGCCCGGAGCCATCAACAATTGGGGGAGTTGCCTCTGTAAGCCAGATGGGGCTCTCTGCGCTGGAAGTTGAGTTCACACACGGCGTCAGGATGAAAAAGGAAACAGCAGAAGATATTGGGAGGGCTGCAAAAAAATTCGGAATTGCGCTGAGCGTTCACGCCCCATACTTTATCAATCTGGCCTCTGAAGACCCTAAAAAGAGGGAGGCGTCAAAGCAGAGGATACTTCAGAGCGCTGAGCTCGCCTCAATAATGGGGGCGACGCCTGTGGTTTTCCATGCAGCATACTACGGGAAGATGCCGAAAGAGGAATGCTACGAGATAGTCAGGGATGCGATAATTGAAATTCAGGAAACAATGAGAAAGAATGGCTGGCACACAGAGCTTGCGCCTGAGACAACAGGCAAGTGCTCGCAGTTCGGGACAGTTGAGGAGCTGCTGCGGCTGAGGAAGGAGACAGGATGCGGGCTCTGCATTGACTTCGCGCACATCCTCGCCAGAAATGGAAAGATTGACTATGATGAGGTGCTGGGGCAGATAAGGGGGCTTCCGCACGTGCACAGCCATTTCTCCGGAATAGAATACACAGAAAAAGGGGAAAGAAGACATAAGATTATGGAAGCATCTGAAATAAAAAAGCTTATCAGAGCAGTGGTTAAAGCGGGCGCAGACATAACAATAATATCAGAGAGCCCGATAACATGGCAGGACTCGCTGAAGATGAAAAAGATAGTTGAAAGTTTGAGAGTGAGAGAAAGAGATTGAGATTGATACAAAAACATTTTTCTTGACAATGTTACTTCTTTATTAAAAATTTCTTATTCTTCAATCCTCTTCAATCTCAAAGCTTTCATAACATTTTCTGTATTTGATATCAGCTCTTCAGGTATGACGTATCTCTTTTCTTCTTCCTCATACCATTTTGGATAATAAATTCTTTTTATCGCATCAATTATCACAACAGGAGTGCTTATATACGTAAATGTTTTTTTGTATTCTTTAGAAGGGGAGTATGCGACAGCTACCTTCCCTTTTCCCATTCCGATAGGAATCACACCAGCAGAAACCTCTCCAATCTTTGGATCTTCTGAAAAATAGTTTTCTTGTGCGCCGGACTGTTTTTGATAGAGCATTAGTACAAAATTGCACATTTTCTGCGCTCTCTTGTTCATGTATCCATAATAGAGAGATTTCACTAAATCATTTAGTCTGTCTTTTAACTCCATAAATTAAAATGAGAATTTGGAAGTTAATAATATTTGTATGCTACAATAGTGCTTTAGTGTTTTCGGAATGTTTATAAATGTCCTATTATGTCTAAGAATCCCGGTGAAAATATAGCGGATAGAAAAATAGAAAATAGGAAGAAATTAAAATTCAGCAAATTCCTGCTTGAAAAACAGGGGAAAAGAATTCTTACACCCATTCATCGTCTACTAATACAATATCAATATTCTATCATTATATGTTCTTTGAATTATACCGACCAGAACAATCTTGAGGTGAATTATTGTGAAAAATAATGCAAGAATAAAATTTACAAAGGATGAAATTGATAATATAATAGATGAATTCGGCATAAACACCGATGTCGAGCGGGTTCCTGTGAAGGCAGATGCCGAGCTTTACAGGATAAAGGGCAAGGAATACTGCTGCTTCATAATCGACTCTCCCGAAGCGATGCAGATTGCGTGCAGGCCCTCCCTTGTGGGGGATGAGATGGAGAAGCTCTCAGGGGCGCTTGCAGCAAAGGCAGTGCCGGCAATTCTCGAGGCAGGCGCCATAAAAAATCCGATAATATTTGAGCACATCCTCAGGGCATCAGTCGGCTACCATCTTCATGATTCACTTATTAATGAAAGGAAAATTTTCCAGGTATGGATAAGGACGCAGTATACCTATCCTTCATACAAGGACCACAATGAGCCGGAAAAAACAATCGTCTCAACATTTGAGGATTTCTCGGCGCTGGATTCCTGCCCGCAGGGCGCAGCAGACCTTGTTGTGCAGGACACAATAGCGTCTGGCAAGACCCTGGAATTCTCTCTCGGCAAGATAATCTCAGAGGCGGAAAAGCGCGGGATTGAGATAAGGAACCTTGTGCTCTACGGGTTCATATCAGAGAGGGGGCTGGACTATATCTGGAATGGAATAAAAAAGAGGGGAATCGAGCTGCACGCATTCGCAATCTCAAACCTGACTCCGCTCTGCAGCAACAACTATGACATGCCCCTCTACGGGCCCGACGAGTCGCTCTACAGCGAAAAGGGAATCATAAAAAATATCGGAGGGGCAATCTCAAGGCAGGCATTTGAGAGATACGCAGGGCTTTTCATACCAGGGCTTGACCAGCCCGGCGACTTCTCGGCGCGGCTTTCCAAACTTTACAATGGAAAATACTTTGAGGATAGCGAGATACCCGTGCATCTCAAGAGGTCCTATGATTACATAGAAAGGATTGCAAAGATGCTGAAAAAGGAGAGGCCCTCGCTTTACAGCAAAACCTCTGGAAGAATATTTAAAGAAAAAAAGGCACTTGCATCCATGATGGGGATGAAAAAGGGATGAATGAGCAGAGCGCAGGCGGCATCATTGTAAGAGACGGAATGGTTGTGATAGTGCAGAACAAGTCAGGGCACTACTCATTTCCCAAGGGGCACCTCAAGCAGGGGGAAACCCCTATTGAAGCAGCATATCGCGAGATAAGGGAGGAGACAGGGATAGAGAGGAATGAACTAAAGCTTGTCAAGGAGCTCGAGACCTATGCAAGGCCAGACGGCGGCTCAGGCAGGATGAAGGACATTCACATGTTCCTCTTCACCACAGAAAAGGAGAAGCTCGGGCCGATGGATAAAAGCAACCCAGATGCAAAATGGGTGAGGACAGAGGAAGCCGCCTCAAAAATAGCCTGGAACCAGGACAGGGAGTTCTTTGAAAGGCATGTGAAGGATTATGCCAGATAGTTCTGAAAAAATCCAATCGCTAAAATTCCCGACTTTTTGGTTTGAACAGACCCCGCAAGGTAAATTTATGTTGAGTGTCGCTTTCGGACAGGCAAAATATTACATCGACAATTTAAGAGAAAACATTTTGCAGGGAATTAGGCAAAAAATTCGCCGTGGCGAACTTTGGGCAAAAGCCCCTCTCGGATATTTCAACGAACCGAGATTGAGAACGATTGAGCCGGATAAAAAGACATTTCGCAAAGTGAAAGAGGTTTTAACAGCTTTTGCCACCGGCGAATACACGCTAACAAAAATTGAAACGGGAGTTATTAAGAACCCGTCTGTTTTTATTACGGCGAAAATTGCAAAAGCATTAAATATTTCGATAGAAGATTTAATCATTTGAACACTATGAAAAATCACACCAAAATAAGTTTCCCAAAAGATTTTTTGTGGGGTGCGGCTACCGCCAGTCATGAAGTTGAGGGGAACAACCACAATGATTGGAGTGAATGGGAAAAATCTCAAAAAAGAATTGATTACTTGCGATCTGAAAGGTTAATAGAAAAGTACGGACTAGAAAATTTTATTTCCAACAGAGCTTGTGATCATTACAATCGTTTTGAAGAAGATTTTAAAATTGCGAAAGAGCTTGGTCATAATGCTACGCGTTTTTCCATTGAATGGTCTCGAATTGAACCTGAAGAAGGCAAATTTAATGAAAAAGAAATTGAACATTATAAAAAAGTAATAACTACCTTGAAAAAGATTGGAATTGAGCCTTTTGTGACCATATGGCATTGGCCAATTCCTATTTGGCTTAGAAACAAAGGCGGCTGGCAGTATAGTGAAATTCCAGATTATTTCGCTCGCTATGCCGAAAAGATAGTTAATGCTCTTGGTAGCGATGTAAAATTTTGGATAACCTTGAATGAACCAGAAATTTACGCAGGTAATTCATATCTTTCCGGCGTGTGGCCACCTCAAAAGAAAAATTTAATCTCTTATTTGCTTGTAATACACAATTTAATTAAAGCCCACCGTAAAGCATATAAAATTATTAAGAAACTGAATCAAAGCGCCCAGATAGGAATTGCAAAAAATAATATTTATTTTGAAGCTTATCAAAATAAATTAGTAAACCGTGTGTTGAAAAAAATTATTGATTGGCGGCGGAATTTCTATTTCTTGAATCGGTTAAAAAACTATCAGGATTTTATTGGTTTAAATCATTATTTTCACAATCGTATAAACTACGGTTTCAACAAAAATGAAAATGAAAAATTATCTGACGTGGGATGGGAACTTTACCCCGAAGCTATTTACTATGTTCTAGTGGATTTGAAGCGATATAATAAACCGATCTATATCACAGAAAATGGTCTTGCTGATGCTAAAGATAAACAACGGAGTTGGTTTATTTTTGAAAGTTTAAAAAATATCAATAGAGCAATAAATGAAGGTGTTAATGTTAAGGGATACCTACATTGGTCACTTGTGGATAATTTTGAATGGGACAAAGGTTTTTGGCCAAGATTTGGATTGTTGGAAATCGATTATAAAACTTTAGAAAGAAAAGTGCGACCCTCTGCATATTTTTATCGCGATATATGCATAGCAAATGAAATTACAGAAGATATAATTAGTAAATATAAAAATCTGTTAGAATAAAATGGTTGTTGCCGCCGAAATATCGGACGCCATATTGAATGATGCTACACGCAAGCTAAAGGCAATAAAAAAGGTCCAGTAAGCCTATAGACAGGGCAAGGTCAAAAAATGGCAACAGAAAAAGTTGAAAAAAACGAAAAAACCAATGCAAGAAAATCAGAAAAATCTGAAAAATCAGATAGAAGGCCCGTTATAGAGCTCAGGAATGTCTGGAAAATCTACCAGATGGGCGAGGTCAAGGTAGAGGCATTGAGGGGCATGAATCTAAAGGTCTACAAAGGCGAGTTTGTCGCAATACAAGGCCCCTCTGGATCAGGCAAGAGCACTGCGATGAACATGATAGGATGCCTGGATGTTCCGAGCAGGGGACAGATCTATCTTAATGGCCACGACATATCTCACCTCGAGGAGTCTGACCTTGCGCAGATAAGGGGAAGGAAGATAGGCTTCATATTCCAGAAATTCAATATACTGTGGAAGGATTATTTATCTTGTTGACACTGAAAAAATTTAGAAATATTTAAAAGGGGCGCATTAATCCAAATATTGTAGTTCCTTATATGAGAAGACTTTAATATTTGTATGGAATTTGTTAAAGTCTTCTGGATATAGGCAAGGTGAGCAATAACGAACATTAATGTCCTTGCCTATAAATTAATATTCACGGGAAACAAGGAGGAATAAAGAATGAAGCCAGTAAAGGAGCCAACTTCAAAGTTCGTGAAGGTGAGATGCCCGAAGTGCAAGAACGAGCAGATAATCTTCGGCAAGGCGACAACAGAGATAAAGTGCCTGGTGTGCGGCAAGGTTATTGCCCAGCCCACAGGCGGCAAGACAAAGATAAGGTCAAGAATACTAGAGGTTCTCGAATAAAAAAATGCTATACAGAAAAGAGGGGCTTCCGGATGAGGGGCAGATTGTCATCTGCACAGTCACAAAGATACAGTTCCACTCAATATTTGTCAGGCTTGACGAGTATGATAAGGAGGGAATGATTCACATCTCAGAGATAGCCGCGGGAAGGATAAGGAATATGCGTGACTATGTCAAGGAAGGCAAGATGATAGTCTGCAAAGTGCTTCAGGTAAGCTACGAGCGCGGAAGCATAGACCTCTCATTGAGAAGAGTCACTGAAAAGGAAAGGCGCGAGAAGACTGAATGGATGAAGAAGGAGCAGCTCGCCGAGAAGATAATTGAGAATGTCGCCCACATACTCAAAAAGGACTTCAACCAATTGTATGAGGATGTAACAAGCAAGGTGTTCAAAAAGTATGAAGACCTCAACTCATGCTTCGCAAAGCTTCTTACAGACAGCGAATCGCTTGAGGCGCTCGGAATTGAAAAATCAGTTGCAGATAACATAAAGAGGATAGTGCTTCAGAGGATGAAGCCGGAGTTCGTCTACATCAAGGGCGAGCTAAAGCTGATAAGCTACGAACCGAACGGCGTAGATGTCATAAAAGAGGCGATAAGGCGCGGGATTGCCGCGAACAAGGACCCTGATGTTGAGCTTGAAATAAAATACGCAGGCGCAGGAATCTACACTGCGAAATTCACTGCCCATGAATACAAAGAGATAGAGAAGGCGATATCCGCTGTTGCCGAAGAGGTTAATGACTTCATGGAGAAGAACAACAGCGAGGCAGAGTTCATAAGGAATGAAGAGTAAATTTTTTCTAAAATGAAGCACATCCTCAGATGCCCAAAATGCGGGACTTATACCATGAAAGAAGAGTGCCCAATCTGCGGCACAAAGGCAGCCACTCCCAAGCCGGCAAAATACAGCCCCGAGGACAAGTATGCCTCATACAGGAGAGAGGCGAAGAAGAAGGAATTCTCAGATAAGAATCTCATATGAGCGCCTGCTAAAAATGATTGCAAATTGCAGAAGATAAAACAAAAATTTATATATTTGAATACTACTACTGCAGAGGGATTTAAAATATGGGCAGATTCTTAGTTGAAAGAACAGACAAGGCAGAAAAATTAGAAGATTGGGTTAGAAATTTTGGCGCAGACATAAACAAAGAATTAAGTGGCGCTGAACTTTATGACATTTCTCTTTTCACCCGAGATTTCTCAGTCGGTAGTAAATATTATTTCAATGGGTTCGTATCAGTATATATAAAGTTTAATGCAAGAGAACCTCAATTTTTAACTGAAAAAGACAGAGAACTCTGGTACTCAAGAGTAAGCGAAACTGCATGGAAGAAATTTGCAATGCCTTGTAATCCTAGTAAGGATCATGACTGGGTAGCCATACATTTTGAAGAACCTTCTGAAGATGAATTATACATATTGACGCCGAACAAAGAACTTCTGATAAAAAAAGGTTTTAATAGAATAAAAGATTTTGTTGAATGGTATTGTTCTGCAGTAAAGACATATGAAAACGTAGTTACGTCTCATGAAAATGATTTGGAAAAATATTTGTCTAGTTTGTAAGCTATCTTCTAATATTGTAAGCTGTCTTCTAATACAAAAATAGATTCAAATTTATATCATGAAAATTATACAATCGAAATTTACCGGCCTTATTTTCGATAAATTTATATTTCTGAAGTTATACGGCAAAGACAAATGGAACAGGGGAAGCATATGGAAAAAGAGCAAGATAGTGACACTGAATCTATATTCTGGGCAGACAAATTAGCCCAGAAGATAATCGAAAGAAGGAAATTCTACTATTCAGACAAAACATTCCCTGAGAAGAAGGAATTTGTGGTTAAGAGCTCGGCCTCAATCTCGGGAGTGCTCCACATCGGAAGATTGAGCGACACCATAAGAGGAAACTCTGTCTACAGGGCATTGAAGGATGCTCGGGTGAAGGCGGGGTTCATCTGGGTGGCAGAGGACATGGACCCGCTGAGAAAGGTGCCTGCGGGAGTTCCAGAAGATTATGTGAAATACATAGGGACTCCTATAACCTCTGTGCCAGACCCGTGGGGCTGCCACAAGACATATGCAGAGCACCACAAATCAGAATACCTAAAAGTCATAACCCAGTTTGTCGACTACGGAATGGAAATCTATTCCATGCAGGAAGAATACGACAAAGGAAACTTCAGCCCTTACATAAAAAAGGCGATGGAGAGCATTGATGCAATAAAGGGGATAATGAACAGGTACAGGACAACTCCCCTGCCAAAGGGCTGGAGCCCCTGGGTTCCAATCTGCCAGAAGTGCGGAAAGATTTCAACCACAAAAGTCATAGAAGTCAAGGACGGGCTCGTTCATTATGAGTGCTCTGACTACAAGTTTGAGAGCCAGACAGCAAAGGGCTGCGGCTACAAGGGAGTGGCTGACCCATTAAAGGATAAGGGAAAGCTGATGTGGAAGAGCGAGTGGGCTAGCCAGTGGGCGCGCTGGAGCATCTGCGCAGAGGGCGCAGGCAAGGAATATCAGGTTCCAATGAGCGCGTTCTGGACAAACGGCGAGATTGCTGAAAAAATCTTTGAGTTTCCGATGCCAGAGCCGATATTCTACGAGCACCTGATGATAAACGGGACAAAAATGTCCGCTTCCCTGGGCAACATCGTGTATCCCAAGGACTGGCTTGAAGTTGCTGATGCCGACCTGCTCAGGTATTTCTACAACAAGCGCCTAATGAAGACAAGGAGCTTCTCATGGACAGATCTGCCGCAGCTCTATGACGAGTTTGACGAGGTGGCAAGGATTTACTTCTCTGAATCAAAGATGGAAAATGAGAATGACGAAAAGCACATAAGGCGCATTTATGAAATGAGCGTAAAGAGCCCTGAAAAGCCGCTGAAGATGAGCTTCTCCCATGCAGCGATGCTCGCCCAGATATTCAAGGACAGGGAAATGATAATTGCCAGCCTGAAAAAGACAGGGCAGTATTCCCCTGAGCAGGAGAAGCGCATAATGGATAGGATAAAGAAAGCAGGATACTGGGTAACCCATTATGCCCCTGAAGAAAGCAGGTTTGCGCTCCAGGAAAAGGTCAATCCTGAATTAAAGCTTTCTGAAAAGCAGAAGAAGGCGCTGAAGGCAGTCGCAGCGCTTCTCAGAGAAAAGCACGCTGACGAGAAAGAATTTTCGGAAAAGATGTACTCTGCTGTCAAGGCAACAGGCATTGACACAAAGGAGTTCTTCAAAGCAGGATACCTCGTGCTGCTCAACAAGGAAAGGGGACCCCGCCTTGCGCCTTTCCTGATGGCGCTTGGGGAAAGAGCTATAAAGCTTTTTGAAGAAGCGTCTGATTAAAATGGCAGAGATAAGTGCGGGCATCAAAAAACTGATTGAAAAAAATGCAATGGCGCTGGCAACAGTTGATGAATTCGGAAAGCCCCACTGCATTGCTGTCGGATTTGTAAAGGTTGTTTCAAAAAATCAGGTTCTGATAACTGACAATTATATGGCTGAGACTTATAAAAATATAATGCGTAACAAAAATGTTGCATTCGTAGTCTGGAACAGGGATTGGGAAGAAAATGCATCAGGCTATGAATTGAGAGGAAGCGCCAAATATTTCAAAAAAGGCAGATGGTATGAGGCAATTAAGAGAATTCCCGAGAATAAAGGAGAGCCGTGCAAGGGTGCGATTCTCGTAACTATCAGCAGGATAAAGAAGCTGGCTTAGAGAAATTTTGCAGGATTTACACTTTCGCATTTCTGAAAATCCTTCAATTTTTCTTGGTTAATGCTTATAAAATCATTTGCCCTGTTTATGATGCATGGAAACAGGCGAGCTTGAGAGGATTGTGTCTGAATCTAAAAAAGAAGCAGATTCTGTCCTGGAAGCGCTGAAGCAGGATGCTGGGAAATACAAGATAAGGCAGAGATGGAATAAAAGGGCGAGGAACCTTATCATAGCGGGGCTTATAGGCGCATCAATCTGGGCTTTCTACCCGCAAATCCCCTATGTTGTAAGAAGGGCGTCTGAATTTGTAAAAGAAAAAGCGTCTGAGATTGCAGATTACATTAAAGACAACAATATTATCTATTCACCGCCCTTTCAGGATTCGCTAAAAAAAGACGCATACGTAACTCCCTCAGCAGAGCCGGCAGTTCAGCAGGACAACGAAGAAATAATTGTTACGCAGAATCAATCAGATGCAGAAAAAGCAGCAGATGAAAGAAAAGAAGCAGAGAGAATAGCTGCCGAAAAAGAAGCAGAAAAAATAGCAGCTGAGAAAAAAGAAGCTGAAAGAAAAGAAGCAGAAAGAATAGCCGCTGAGAAAGCAACAGCTGAAAAAAAGCAGGCAAAGCAGAAGGCAACCCTCACAACTGCGCAGAAGAAATCTGCTTTTGAGAAGGAGCTGCAGTCCAGGTTTGACAGCATTTTCACCCCGGACAGCCAGAGCCTTCAGCAGTATCTCCCAAGCATGTACAAGAAATACGTGAGCAAGACAGAATGGACTCAGTTTTACACCATGCTCAGGGCAGTTGACGTGCTCACATCCGAGCAGGCAGATTCACTTGCCACCCTGGTTGACGGCACCCTCTCAAACGGGGAGCTGAGCAACATCCCAAAATTCTACATGACAACAGACAGGGCAGCCATCTACACTGAGCTGAAAAGCTCCTACGGCAACTACGTTGTCAAGCTCGCAATTAAAAATGTGAGCGGCAACTGGGCCATCTACAACGAAAAATGCGACCTTGCAAAAAAGCTTTTGTTCGGAGGAAATTAAAAGTTGAAAATCCTTCAATTTTTCTTGGTTAATGCTTATAAAATCATTTGCCCTGTTTATGATGCATGGAAGAGAAAGAGCTGGAAAAGCTGATAGCCGAGGCGAAATCAGAGGCATCAGCAGTCCTTGCAGAATATAAAGAAAAGCATGAAGAGCAGGAACCCAGCAGGCTACTTAGAAAAATAAGGGAAGAAGAGAACAAGAACAAGAAAATCAGAAAAAGAAAAAGGGCATGGTTTACAGCACTGACTGTTTCTGTTGTAGGGCTTTCCTGCGTTGTCGGATGGTTCCACACTCCAGATTACAAGCAGATGATGATTAGCAAAAGCCCCCTTTATCAGAGCTACTCAAGCGCTCTTGAGCAGGCAATCAGCAGCAGGGGCTCGGCTGATTATCCAGAACTCATCAGAACTCTTGAGAGGGAAGTTTCAGAGCATAGCTTTTCCGGAAAAGTGCCTCTTGAAATCATGGTTTTCGGCTATGACAGGATTATGCTGAATGATACTGCATTAGAATACAAAAGCCCAAGCCCAAAAAGCAAAGAGGAAATTATTTCATTTTTAAAATCAAAATTTTACAATGTGTTGACAGAAGACAGCCCGACTATGAAAAAGGCGATTCCAACAATGGAGCGCCTTGACACAAACCTTGAACAGTGGCTGTTGCTCTACCAGCGCCTCAAGGATGCCGCTGTGCTGGACATACTTGCAATAAACTCAATAGACATGCTGATTGACGGCAGCATTGATAACGGCGAACTCTCTGATGCTCCAAAATTTTATCTGACAAAAGACAGCCAGCTCTACACCGAAGTGAAAAGCGCTTACGGAAACTATTTTGTCAGCATAAAACTGGACAGCGCCTACAAGATTGAGATGTGCCAGACAATACTCTTCAAATGAGCCGGAAATCTTCCGGAATTTTAATGCAAAAGATTATAATTGGAAAAAACAGCGGTGAGAAAAAATGAAACTCAATGAAAGAGATATACAGCTTGTCAGGGAACTGAGAACAAATTCAAGGAAAAGCATTGCGCTCATCTCAAGGGAGCTCGGGATTCCAGTGTCAACAATATTTGACAGGATAAGCCAGATGGAGGGCCCTGTCATAAAGAGGTATGCAACCCTTCTGGACTTCTCAAAGATGGGCTACTTGATAAGGGTGTGCTACATGATAAAGAGCAGCGAGTCAGCAAAGGATGAACTGAAGGATTTCCTGCTCATGTATCCGCGCACAAACACCCTTATGAGGATAAACAACGGCTTTGACTTCTATGCAGATATGGTCTTCCGCAGCATGTCTGAAATGGAAGATTTTCAGGAGCGCCTGAAGGAGCAGGGAGCAGTTGCTGCAGAGGGGCACTACATCCTAAGCGAGATAAAGCAGGAAGCATTCCTCTCAAAAGAGCAGACCGACCTATAAAGCAAAACAGGGGATTCATGCTGATTCTCAAAAATACTGTTTATCAAAGCATATGTGATTAAAAGAAGTTTTTATGAAGTAAAAATTTAAGTCGAATCGAGCGAATGTGAAGATTTGCTTCTTAATTGCTGTTATACAAGCTTTCAAAGAAAATCAAAGAATTTCTTTCAGAAAATTGAGTGCGAATGAATAACGCTATTCTACATATAAAGCTTCAATTCGCTCTATCAAATTTTTGTTTTTCTCTCTAAATTCATCATCTTTCTTTTCTGTAATTAAGATTACGGTTGCCTTTTGGTATTTTAGCCAGAGCTCTGTTGGTTGCTCGTATGGATCCGAATAGTCGAGATTATGAATTATTTTTTGTTTCACTTCTTCTTGGTGCGGTATACCAAAAAGTTCAGGCTCATCAATTTGTGTCGGAATTTTTTCTTTGTAAGCTAAAATGTATTCGGGAAGTCCGCGTTCACCGATTGCAGTATCGCCTTCATCCTTAGGAACAAAGGCCACTCTAGTTGGCTCTACTTGTAGTTCAAATATACCTACGAGGCTATCATCCAAATATTTTCTATTTAAGCGGATTTTCATAATAACTATGTAGTAATAACATATATAAAAAGCTTTCTTTTTGCCACCTGGAATGGGCATTTCGCACAACATATGCGCTGTTATGTACCCCCAAGGAGCGAAGCGACTGAAAGCGCAGCGTGTTCGAGCGATAGCGAGAAAGTCCGCCATAGCCCGCCGTTATTCTAATGTTTTCAGATATTCCAATAATTTGGGGTGTAAAGAAGTAGTAAAGTATTTTTGCACTTCTGTTGGTTTTACCCATTTTATCTCGACAAATTTTTCTCCTGCTTTTTCTTCTCCACTAATAACTTCGCAATAAAAATAAATTGAAAGGAACTCTCTTTTTTCTGGATAAGTTTTAGCGAAAACTACTTTCTTAACATCAACATCGAGTCCTGTTTTAATTTTGATTTCATGTTTTAAGTAAAATTCTAAATCTTCTTTGTAAGCAGGTCTTCCTCCGGGGAATGTCCAAGAGAGTTCCTTTATGTAAGGATCATTTTCTCTTTTGCCAATTAAAATTTGTCGAGTTTTAGGATTATATACGATGCCTAGAACATTGAGCAAAAATACTCCTCTATCGAATTGTGTCCAGTCCATATGATTATGTAATTAAGAATAAATTATAAAGGTTTCGTTAAGGCGGGCAGAGGCGGATTGCACATAACATATGTGATTAAGAGAAGTTGCATTAATTCTACAGAAGGAATGCCTGAAATCTTTTCAAAGAAAAAAACCTAATTCGCATTATTTTCATGCAAATCCGGAATTCTTCCATAAAATCTGAAAATTCTCTCAATTTTGCCCGCAAACCCTTATTAAAAATGTCTGCGTATTAGTTCTCATACAAAATTAACTGTTTGGAGGCAGAAAAATGTCAGCTAAGAACGCAAAAAGGGTAATAGGAACAATAGCTGTCGTGACCGCTATTGCAGGCACAATGGCTTTTGGGGATGCAGTCGGGTTCAACAGGATTTTCAACAGGACAGCTGCAAAGATTTCTCCCGAGAGCTATGTTGTAGAGCAGGGCTTTTACCAGAAGCCCTATGACCTTAGCATAGTAGTTGAGAAAAACGACTCTGGAAAGGTTGAGAGTTACCTCATAACAAAAGAGCAGAGATACCCGGTAATGCAGGGAGCGCAGGACGTGCTTGTGGGAAGCATTGACGACATTGCAAAGAACCTGACAGAGGGGCAGCAGGAACAGATATTCCAGGGTTTTTCCGACCAGGAGCAGAAGACAATAGTGACTGATTACATGAAGCAAAAAGTTGGTGAGGGAGTTGAACAGGGCAAGAACTGGCTGAAGGACCTTTACGACAAGCTGAAGGATTATTTCCAGAATCCCTGAAGGCGCTACCATGGACAAATACCTCTCAAAATTCATGAGGGAAAAGCTCGGGCTTGACGCCTCGGGGATAGAAAAGCTTGTGCAGCAGATGCAGTCAGGCGTGAAAAACATAGAATCAGAGGCGGCAGAAGTGAGGAAAAACTTTGATAACGCAAAAAAGGCAATAGAATCCGATTACAAAATGGCCGATGCAGAGACAAGGAAAAGATATGATTCATACATGAAAGCGATAAATGAAATTTCAGAGAAACTGGACAGGCTTGTTAACTCGCTCTATCCCATGAGAGACGCGATTTCATCAGAGGCAGAGGGGATAAAAGATGGCTGCAGGGAGAATCAGGAACCGCTTTTTGACGACTCGCTCAGCTCCAGGATAAGGAGGAACGCCGAGTCAGCAGAAGAGGAGGGAAAGAGAAGCCGGCAGTCATCTGTTGACATGGCATCAGAGCTTATTGAAAAGCAGAGGGATGAGATTGGAAAGATAAAGAGGAAAAAAAATTATGAAAAAGAATCAGGGGGTAAAAAATGACTGAAAACCAATCAATTGAGGAGAGGCTTGACGATGGCCTCAAGATAGAGCAGCCTGCTGCTGTTTCAGCAGAGGAGGCTCCAAACAAAGTGGAATACGAGACGGACTTTGTAAAGACAATGGTGAAGAACAAGGACAAGAAGCTCTTTGAAAGGGTGAAAAAGGCAGACCTGTACAAGAGAAACTTCGACGAGCTCACCACAAGCGCCACCTCAAGCAAGCTTGAGGAATATGTAAAGCAGATAGACAGCAACGAGAAGAAGATGAAGGAGCTGTTTGAGGGAAAGAAGACGCTCTGGGACACAATAGTGATATACTGGGCGAGGATAACCGGCAGGGAATATACCGAAAAAGAAAGGCTCATAGACGCAATGGTAAGGAACGCAGAGAATGCTGTCTCAGACCTGAGCTCAAAGCTTTCCAACTTCATAACAACAAAAGAGCAGCTTAACCAGTATTACATTGAGAAGAAAGAGATGAAGGCAGAGCTGAGCGACAGCATTGATGACTATAAGGGCATAATCAGCCAGCTGGACGCAGAGATAATGAAATACCAGCACGACTATGACAAGCTTGAGACAAAAGGGGAGCTCTCAATGAGGGATACCCTTGAAATGGAAATAGACAAGATGGCGAAAGACAAGCGCACTGTGGAGAGGCAGCTTGAGATAGCCTCAAACAAATACATATTTGTGGACAACACATCGCTTGTGCTGGACGCCCTCTCAAACCAGGTGGAGACAGCAGTGGACAGGGTAGTTATCATGAAGAGCAAGGCAGAGGATTACATTACAGAGGCAAAGCAGATGAAGGACTCAATAGTCAAGCTCTCAGGAATAATAAAGTCCACAACTGAAATGCAGAAATACTCTGCCCAGATACAGAACGCCCTCAACCAGGGACTTTCCCTGCTCTCGCAGAACCTTGACATAATAGTCAAGTCAATCGGAAGCGAAGAGCCGAATCTCTACAAGGATGCTACAATCAACGGGATTTCAGCGAGGAGCCAGAAGGGGCAGGAGATTGTCTATGAAGGCACAGATGACCTCTCCACAAAGATAAATGATATAAGGGCGAGACCCGGCAAGTATTCCTCAAAGCAGAACAACTGATTTTTTGTTTTTATATGATATTTATTTTAATTTTTAGCCAAACAACAAAAACGGGGGGCGTCTGGAGTGGAAGAAATCCTTAGGGTTGACGAGGAGAGCCTGAAAAAGGCAAAGGCGGAGTTCAAGAGAATTCTCTCATCCAAGTATGACTTTTACACTACACTCAAGATAAAGGACAGGGACTCAATAGGCATGCTATCAAGGGATGCATACGAAACAGCAGAGTCGCTGGAGGATTTTCTCGCAACATTCTCAGCAGTCAGGGAGTGCACAGAGCGCTATCTCTCATCAAAGGGGCTGGACAGAGCGATGCCCAGGGATGAGTTCTCGGCATTCCTCAACATGTTTTCAACTTACGCTGGAATTGCCGAGGCAGAGATTTCCCTTAATCTTGCTGAGAAGGAGAACAGCAAATATCCCCTCGGGTTCATTGATTTCAAGGAGGGGCTCGGAAACCCAAATGCATACCTCGACGTGATAATATCCTCATACGCAGAGTCAGTGAAGAAGAATACAGGAACAGGCAAACAGATGAAAAAGCTCCTGCTGGTGCTCTACAACTCGCTTGAGGACAAGCTGATGGCAGAAAAATCCAGGTATCCGATGCTTGAGTCAGCTGTCTCTGATATCGTGCTTGCTGTGGACAGCATAAAGCTCAAGGGATTCTCATCGCACAATGGAAAAGCAGAGGAGAGAAATCATGTTGAAATTGACAAAACATCAGAGCAGTACCTTACCTTTGACAGGGTAATCGGCAACAGCGAGGCAAAGCATGCCCTCAAGAAATACGCTGAAATGCTTTTCCTTTACAACCCTGAAACAAGGAAGAACTCAATAGCAGAAGTCACATACATACCGAGGACCGCTTTCCTGTATGCAAGGCCTGGCACAGGAAAGACCAGCCTTGCAGCTGCAGTGAGAAATTACATGCAGGAGCTTTCCGAGAAGACAGGCAAGAAATTCTCATGGGTGACAGTGGACTCCTCAATAAAGAAGAAGTGGTACGGCGAGACAGAGGAGATACTCAAGGCAAAGGCAGACGCTGCGATGAGCCCTGATGGAATCGGGGTGATATTCATTGACGACATAGACGGGTTCGTGGTGAGCAGGGACGACTCATACACAAACGCCCCTGACAAGAGCATGACAATGTACCTGATGCAGCTGATTGAGGGCATAGACACTCCCTATTTCGGAAACTACATGATACTATCGGCGAGCAACAAGCCGGATGATTTGGATGAGGCGCTGATAGAGAGGATAGGCGAGGCATCCCTGAACGTGCCAGGACCTGAAACAGTTGAAGAGTATTCTGAATTCCTCAGGTCAAAGCTTGAGAAGGGAATAAAGGCAGGATATGTGAGCATAAGCGATGATGAGTGGATTCGCGCTTCAAAATTATGCCTGAAATACCAGGAAACCCTCAGTCCCAGGGACCTGACAAAGGCAATAAGGATGCTCCAGCAGGGCGCTGCAGAGGGCATACAATTCAGCGAAATATATCTGCTTCCGCCTGAGCAGCAGCAGGAAAGCATACAAAAATCATTCTCAAAAATTGGGATAGGCGAGCTTGAGACGGCGATAGAGGCAAGATACAGGAACGAGGTCAGCCAGCACGAGATATCCCAGAAAGCAGAGATAAGAAGGCGCGCAGGTGAAATTGAGAGGCAGTATGAGGCAATGAAGCTTGCAGAGGGCAGGGTGAAATAAATGGACGAATACTGGAGCATGGCTGCAAGGAAGGCGAGGGAAGAGGCAGGAAGGAAGTGCAGGTTCTCGAGCATAGACGCGCTGCTCTCAGAAACATACGAGTCAAACGGCACAGTGATGATGCAGCTCTCGGGAATTGCAGAGGAGATGAAGCACATTTGCGACAGCATAGGCGAATCATTCAGCATGCCCTCAATAATATACAATGTAGGGGAACAGGATTCGCTGATGCAGAGGATGGCAGATTTTCTTGAATCATATGCATCGAACACATCGCTGGATGCAAGCACGAGGTATTCAGCTGAAAAATCAATAGAGATGATAAGAAAGGTGTCAAAGATAAGCCCTGGCAGCCAGGAGAAGAGAGAAGAGCCGCTAAAGGAGCTGCTTAATGCATACTCTGCCTTTGACAACTTTGCAGGAAATGACAAGCCATGCGAGATAGACATTTCAGGGGTGATTGCCAGGATTTCCGGCTGCGACTTCAAGGGCATCGGGATTGAAAGCTGCGCCCTTGACTCTGAAAAGGCATATGCGACAGAATCAGGGCGGCTGGCTCTTGAAAAAATCGCATATTTCATGAGGGATTCCTGCGGAGGCGGCTCAAGGATAATATTCTCAGCAGAAAAGCAGGACAGGTTTGTGACAACAGAGGCGTGGTGCAGCAGGAGGGCGATAAGCTATGAGAGCATTCCAGCTCTTATAAAAAACGAATGGCGGCTCCTGCTGGCAGAATACATTGCAGAGAAGAACGGCTCACGCTTGGAGATAAGCCCGCCTGGCAGGGAATATCTCGACATAAAAATCCGGCTTCCGGTGAAGGGGTGAGGGGCATCTCAAAAGAAAAGATAATAGGAATGATAAGGGCTGCCTCGGCGGCCGGGCAGCAGTTAGAACAGCGTGCAGGGCAGTCAGGCATAATCTCAAAAATAAAAAAGGCAGAAGAAAAATATGAGAGAATAGAAGAGAATGAAACAGAAGAAAAGAAAGAAAATATTGAAGAAGAAAAAGAAAAATGGACAGAAGGAAAAAAAGAGAAAGAACAAGGGGAAGGGCCGAAAAAGAATCTTGAAGAAATTGCAGACAGGCTTATGGCAGGCGGAAAGCTGGACGAGGCGATAGCAAATTATGAGATGGCTGCATCAGAAAAGCCGTCATATGAAATTCTTAAGAAGCTCGCCTTTGCCTACATAAGCTCGGGCTATCCTGATATAGCAGCAGAGCGGCTTGGAAGCTATCAGGCAAAAGACAGGTGGCAGGAGCGCAGCATAAAAATCCTGAGGGCACACGCCATGCTTCTCTCAGCAGATGAGAAAATCAGAAAAGAGGGGCTGCTGCTCTGCAGCTCGCTGCAGGACAAGAGCTACCTTGACCTTGATGCCCTATTGGAAGAAGGGCTGTCAATGGCGAGGCAGTCAGATTATGGGAGGGCAAGGGCTGTTTCAGAGGAAATTTCTTCCTGGATAAACAGCAAGAGGGCAGTGCTTTACACAAGGGAGCTGGACTCGGCAGAGGGGCTTTCAAACTATTTCCTGAAAGAAGCCGACTATCCTGAAACAGAGAATCTTTGCTCTGCAATAATATCTATTGCAGAGAGCGGCTCCCTGCTTGAGATTCGGGCGAGGGCGATTGAAAAGTCGGGCTTCAAAGGGGAGATTGAGGCAGCTGCAAGGGAGCTGAAAAAGAGGTTCCCTGAAAACGCATTCGCAAGGGCAATGGCTGAAAAATACGGGCTTGACGCAAATGGCAGGCATTGAAGGGCACTTGAAAGCATTTTCCGGAGAAGATGGGAGAACCTCAATTGAGCCAGGGCTGAGAAACGTCTACAGGATATTATGCTCATACAATTCTGAAGAAGGCATAAGCAAAATCCTGCTCTCAAAGGACATTGAAGGGCTAACAAGGGACAAGCAGAGAGTCAGGAGCGTGATGCTGAGAAAAATCTCAGGAGGCGAATACCCGCTTGAAGATGCAATCTATAATATGGCAAAGGCTGAAAAGAGCAAGTTTCAAGAGGGAAATTTTGAGAGCGACCCTGCAAAGATAGTCGCGGCATCAGCCTACATCTCAATGCTTGGCACAAATGAGGCAAAGTCGCTTCTTGAGAGCGCAAAGCAGCCGGCGTCCCTTGGATTAATACTTCTCGCTGACGAGGCGCTCACAACATATGAAGGCGCAAAGAAGGCTTTCAGCTCAGTCAAGAAAAAAAGTCATTCTGATGCAGAGGGGTTCTGCCTGGATTTTTTCAGGGGATGCGCACTTGTAAAGGCAGGGGAAAAGGCAGATGCAGCCATAAAGGAGATTAATGTTGCAGAAAGGGAACTCTCAATGCAAAGCCCCTCTGAAGAGGAGAAGGCCTTTTTGATGATAACGCAGGCATACGCCTCCCCTGCAGGAAAAAACGATAAGGAAGCTGAATTTTCAGGAAAGGCAGGTGAGCTTGCATCTGCCAGGAAAAAACTGGACTATACTGCAGCAAGAATGCTTGAGGCAATAATTACAGGTAAGGAAAAAATGGTGGCGACGGCAAAAAATGTCCTTTATTCTGAATCGGGCTCGCTGGATGAAAGGATAACTTCAGCAGGCAGGAGCAGGGAGCTGCTCTCAAGCGCAGATGAAAGCTACAAAAGGATTGAAGAAATGCCCTGCTGCAGCAATGAGATTTCTGCAAGGGTGAGAAGCAGGCACTCGGAGATAAGCTCGCTCCTGGGGAGGATTGACGGGCGCATTGATTTTTGCAAAAAAACAAGGAATAAATGCACCAGGATTTCAGGATTCCTCGCAAGCAGCAGCAAGTATGAGCAGGCAGTGCTTTCAATGAAGGAAGGGCTGAGAGAGGAGACGCTTTCAATTTTTGATGAGATGGCAGGAAGTGCAGCTGCAATAAATAGTGATTACGCTGCTGCTGAAAAAAATGAAAGGGAATATCTTGAAAGCGCAGGATATAAGAAAGCCGCTTCATTTTATGGGAGGGCGTGCTCACATGCGCTTGAGATTGCCAGATACAGGACAGAGCAACTTGCATCCCAGATAGAAAAAAAGAGGACGCAGCTCAAATCAGCCACCCTCTTTAACTGCGCCCTAAGAGGCGGGCTTTATGATTTCAAGAAAAGGACTGCAGAGTCAATAAATAAGAATGCGAACGAACTTGCAAGGGCAGTAACGCTCATCAAATTCCTGCAGAAGTAGGGAAAAGGCATAATCAATAATTTTAAATATGGGCTGAAAAATCTTAATATTAAAATGAGCACCTTCGCATGGATATTAATTGCAACAGTAATTGACGGGCTTATCGCCCTGGTGGGCATATTCTCCCTGTTCATGAGGAAAAAGACCTTCAACAAGCTGATATTTGACTTGGTGGCTTTTTCAGCAGGGGCGCTTATGGCAGGTGGCTTGTTCCATCTGCTGCTTGAATCCCTTGAAAAACTCAATGCAGTGACAGCATTATCATACCTCATGGCAGGGTTCATACTCTTTTTTGTTCTGGAAAGAATCCTCAAATGGCATCACTGCCATGAAAGAAACTGCAAGGTGCACCCGATGAGTTCCCTCATCCTGATTGGCGATGGGGTGCATAATTTTATAGACGGGCTGGTAATAGCAGCCAGCTTTATAGTCGGAATACCTTTCGGAATTCTGACAACAGCCATGATATACATGCACGAGATTCCGCAGGAGCTCGGAAACTTCGGGGTACTGATATACAGCAAAATGAAAAAGAGCAGGGCTCTTCTCTACAACTTCCTGGCCCAGCTCACCTGCGTGGCAGGAGGAATCCTCGGATATTTCCTTAAGGGAATAGGCGGGATAAGCACTCTGCTGATTCCCTTTGCAGCAGGCGGCTTCATCTACATCTCGGCCTCTGACCTGATACCTGAACTCCACAAGGAAGCAGACCTGAGAAAATCCATAGAAGCATTCATATTTTTTCTTGCGGGAGTCGGCTTAATGCTTGCCACAAAATTCCTGCTAAACGGCTGAAAGAAACATTTATAAATATAATTAAGTGAATGGTTACACATGCCGCCTGATTTATTTTTAGGAATATTATCATGCATTGCTGGTGGGGCGCTTCTTTTTTACGGCTTTTCAAGGATGAAGAAGTATATGCTGATAAATGATACGCCAACCTCAAAGATAAGGGCAGTTGCAATGGGGCTTGTTGAAATAGGCGGGGCTGCAGTATCAAAAGAATACTTGAAAACCCCGTTCTCAAACAATGAATGTGTCTATTACAAGTATGAGGTGAAAGAATACAGGGAACGCACTTCTATTTCAAATGGGAGAACAACACGTTCCTACAGTTGGGACACGATTGATTCAGGCGAAAAGCGAATGCCGTTCTTCATAGCTGATGAAACCGGAACAATCTATGTAAATCCGGAAAACGCAGAATTCAATGTGCCTATAAAAAAGGAATTCATAGAAAAAGCAGGGCTCTTCAAAAGGGCTTACAGCAGAGAAGGAAACCACTCCCTTGCTGAAATACCAGTGAATAAAATAACATTTTTAAACAAGGTTGGCGACAGAAAATATTTCGAGAGCTACCTCTCGCCAAACGAGAATATTTATATATTGGGAACAGCAGACAGCTATTCAGGAAAAGCATTCATACACCAGGGGCAGAATGACAAAAATTTCATAATATCGACAAGAAGCGAAAAAGAGCTCCTGAAGGCAATAAGGTGGCAAATGATTGGGGGATTTGCTGCAGGAGTTGCACTGTTCCTGTGGGGAGTGCACTACTTTTTTTAAAATAAAAATTTCAACGTAGGCAAAAATAAAAAGGAGGAAAAAGAAGATGTTAGAAATTATAATTGGAATTGGGCTGCTTTTGGCTGTTTTTATTGCAATTGGATATTTTTTTGCAATCTACAACAGCCTGGTAAGGCTCAAGAACCAGATAGAGAAGGCGTGGAGCAACATTGATACCATGCTTCAGCAGAGGCACGACGAGATAATAAAGCTCTTTGAAACTGTAAAAGGGGCTATGAAGCATGAAAGAGAAACACTGACTCTTGTAACCCAGGCGAGAAACGCCTATTCAAGCGCCAGGACAATAAAGGAAAAGGCAAAGGCAGACAACATGATGGAGTCAGCGCTGAAGTCGCTCTTCGCAGTTGTGGAAAGCTATCCCGCATTGAAGGCAAATGAGAACACAATGCAGCTGCAGCAGAGAATAAGCGAGATAGAAAACATGCTGGCAGACAGAAGGGAATTCTACAATGATTCGGTGTACACATTCAACACAAGAATAGAGCAGATTCCTTATGTAATTATTGCGAACATGATGAAGTACACCAAAAAAGAGCTCTTCAAGGCAGAGGAAGAAGCAAAGAAAGATGTTAAAATAAAGTTTTAATTTTTAATTCTTTATTCTTATAATTATTTTTAGCATTGTGGAGTAGTTAAATTTTGGAAAGATTTATAAATAACGCCTGCCCAACATCACCTGGGTGGAAACATGAAAGACAGCATGGAAGAAAACAAACCAAATTTGGAAGAAATGCTTTCCGCATTACAAACAGAAGAGGGTAGAGCCGGGGTAGTGCTTAATTTAGTTGGAAAAGCAAACATTCCTGATGAATATATCCTTAAAGCAATTGAGTTTTATGAGAATAGAGCAAATAATGAGAATGAAATAAAAGGTTTGCTTACGCATCATAAGAATAAAATAAAAAATCTGATTAATGCTGATGAAATCGCTGCAAGAGCAAAAATGACAGACAAACATGTAGAACTTTCAGAGAAATTGGGAAATTTTGTAGTTGCTGCTACGCTTCTTAAAGCAAAAGCTGAAGGTGCTAAAGAAGCAGGATTAACAGATGTATCAAACCAATCGTATATAAGAGCGCTTGAGGATTATAAAAAAGGGATAAGAAAAGAAAAATGGTTCAAAAGATCTCTTGCCAATAAGATGATTGAACTTGTTGAAGAAGTTGAAATACCACAAAAAGCAAAAATACCTTATTATAAAGAAGTAATTAGATACTATTTAAAGGGAGGCACAGCAAATTATGATGATGCTGCGGATCTTGCTGAAAGAGCAGGATTGGAAGAGGATGTCAAGCAAATACGTCTTATGCAGCTTGAACACTCCACAAGTTGTGGTTATTTTGACATAGGTGCTGGATATGCTAAACGATTAGGAATGTTAGACGAAGCGAAGCGCTTGTATTTAAAAAGTTATAGTCGCGTATTGAAAAATGTTGAACGATTTGGAATCATCAATTTAACCGTTGATGAGCTTGTTTCTAATATTACATGTGCCGAAGAATTGGGATTTTTAGACGAGGCAAAGCAGGCATGTCTCAAAGGTATTGAATATTCTGAAAAAGAAAATGATTTTATGCCTGCTGTTAGCTTCACTGAAAAATTGGCAGAGCTGGAAGTGGTGCCAGAAGAAAAAGCGAAACTGCTAACAAAAGTAGGATATTATAGAGAACTTGCCCAAGTTTTAAAGTTTTAGGCAGAGAAATAAAAAGGGCAAAAAGTGATAGAAGGTGGTGAGATTTGATAATACTACCTATCTTATTTCTGCCCCGTCAGCAATGTCTGCAGTAAGGGTGCCGTTCCTTGGCTTAAGCTGTTTTCCCTGCCAGAAAATATTCTTGCCCCTGACCTCAAGCTTTATCTTTGCGAAATCCTCAATGCCAAGCAGTTCTTTTGAGTTTTCCATTTCAGCGCAGAAGATTTCCTCACCCGGCTCCCCAGAGGGTCTTAAAAAAACCACTTTTTCAGAACCGTCAGGATTTTTCTGCGATGCCGCAAGGAGCATTCCCATGCTCTCAAATCCTTTTATTGTCTTTGGCTTGAGGTTGCTGACTATCACAATCTTGCTTTCCAGAATTTCCTCCTTTGGAATCCTGTTGCGCAGCCCTGCCACCAGCTGCCTCTGCTCCCTTCCGAGGTCCAGCTTTAGCACATAGAGCTTGTCTGCAGACAGATGGTCCTCCACAGAGATTACCTTCGCAACCTTCAGGCACGCAGGAAATTTCTCCTTCTCCTTGAACTCAACTTTTGAGAAAAGGCGCGGCTCCTCATCAACTGTGCCTGAGTTCCTGCACTCCCAGGAAATCTCTGAAAGATTTTTTTCCCTGAAATGGAACAGTTTGATTATCTTCTCAGAGGCTTCTGGGGTGAATGGGCTTATCAGGTATGCAATGTATCTTATTGACTGCAACAGATTGAAAAGAACTCCTTCAAGCTTCTTCGGCTCCTTCTTCGCAAGCACCCATGGCTCTTTTACAGTGATGTACCTATTCGCCTCTTTGATAAGAAGCCATATCTCCTGAAGCGCCTTGTCAATCTCAACTGTCTCCATGAAAGCCCTGCACCTTTCAACTGCCTGCTCTGCAGCTGCCTTCAGGTGCCTGTCATACTCATCCATCTCATAATCAGCAGGCAGCGACTCAGGCAGTTTGTTCCCAAGGAACCTCCTTACAAGCGCTGCCGTCCTTGTTATAAGGTTTCCGAGCCCGTCAGCGAGCTCTGAATTCAGTATCCTCACAAATTCCTTCTCGGAAAAGTCGCCGTCAGCTCCGAACGGCACTGCCCTGAACAGGAAATACCTCGCAGGGTCCACTCCATATTTCACCAGCTGCTCAATCGTTACAACATTTCCCCTGCTCTTTGAGATTTTTTCGCCCTCAACAGTCCACCAGCCGTGCGCCACCACATGCTTTGGAAGCGGCACTTTCAGAGAGAGGAGCATTGCGGGCCAGATGACGCAGTGGAACCAGATTATGTCCTTGCCCACGAGCTGGCAGTCAGGGGGCCAGAACCTGCTATTATCCACGCCCTCCTTTATTGAAGGGTCAAAGTAATAGTTAACCCCACTAAGATAATTTGAAAGCGCATCAAACCAGACATAAGTTGTGTGGCTCTTGTCTGCTGCAAATGGGATTCCCCACTTGAGATTTTTCCTGCTGACGCTCAGGTCCTTTAAATCCTCTTCAACCCTGGCGATTATCTCAGGGGCGCGGTTCCTCGGAAGAATGAAATCATTTTCTTTGTATAATTTCAGGAGGGCGTCCCTGTACTTGCTGAGGCGGAAGAAATATGATTCCTCCCTTATCCTTTCAACAGGGGTGCCGTGGACAGGGCAGCAGCCATCCACAAGGTCCTTTTCCAGATAGAAGGCCTCGCAGCCGGTGCAGTAAAGCCCCTCATACTTTGTCTTGTAGATGTCGCCGTTCTCATCAATCTTTCTTGTCAGCGCCTGCACATTCTTCTCGTGATCTGCATCAGTTGTCCTTATGAAGCGGTCATAGCTTATGCCCAGGCGCTTCCAGGCCTGCCTGAACTGCTCTGCCTTCTCGTCAACAAACGCCTTTGGCTCCCTATGGTTTTTCTCTGCCGCCTCTTCAATCTTCCTGCCGTGCTCGTCAAGCCCGGTGAGGAAGAAGGTGTCATAGCCGTCAAGGCGGTGCCACCTTGCGATTATGTCTGCCGCAATCGTGGTGTAGGCGCTGCCGATATGGGGAATATCATTAGGATAGTAAATAGGCGTGGTCACGTAATACTTCTTCCCTGTTCCTGGTTTATCTGGGTGCTTCATTTTTGCCTTCGCTGATGCTTTGTGAATTTATACCTGATTTGAAAGGCGCTGCTATAAAAATTTTCCTATAAAAATGAACAATCAGTAAGAGATAATAAAATTGAAAAAAGTTTAAATAGTTACAAAAATTTGGGCTGGGCAAGGGTGGAATTATGAAAATAATCCAAGAGTGCATGATATGCGGCGAGAGGCCGGGCATATTTACCTGCAAATCATGCGGTATGCCTGTGTGCGAGCACTGCTTCGACAAGTCAAAGGGCGTGTGCATTGACTGCAGCCCGCTTTTCAACAACAGCGAAGAGGATTAGAATGATTAAGTTTGCAGAGCTTGCCAGGGTTTACGAGGAGCTTGAAAAGACCTCTTCAGGGAACGAGCTGAGAAGGATACTCTCAGAGCTATTCAAGGCATGCTCCCTCTCTGAAATAGACAAGATTGCCTACCTCTGCCTCGGCACAATAGATGCTGAGTACAAAAAGCCCGAGCTCGGGCTTGCGGACAGGATGGTGATAAGGGCAATTTCAGCAGCGACTGCCCAGACAGAGAAGAGGGTTTCAGCGCTTTTCAGGGAAAAGGGCGACTTGGGGCTTGTCGCGCAGCATCTTTCACTCAGCAAGGAGAACAAGCTGAGCTCATTCTTCAAGAAAGAGGCAAAGGAGCACTCAGTGAATGATGTTTTTTACGGGCTGCAAAAAATAGCTGAAGCAGGCGGCACTGGAAGCCAGGACAGGAAAATCCAGATAATCTCAGGGCTTCTCCAGAATGCAAGCGGGGAAGAGGCGAAATACATAGTGAGATTGTGCCTCGGCACAATGCGCCTCGGCGTCGCCTCAATGACAGTTCTTGACGCCCTCTCAATAGCATTCACAGGAAGCAAGGAAAGCAAGGATGAGCTTGAGGCAGCATACAACATTTGCAATGATATAGGGCTGATAGCGAGGGCTGTGGCATCAGAGGGGATTGCCGGAGTTAGGAAGATAGGAATAAAGGTGGGAAGCCCGATAAAGATGATGCTCGCCCAACGCGCTGAGACCCTTGAGATTATTCAGGAGAAGATTCCTGGAACACTTGCGGCAGAGGAGAAATACGACGGCGAACGCATGCAGATACACAGGAAGGGCAATGCGCTGTTCATCTACTCAAGGCGCCTTGAGAACATAACAGGACAATATCCTGATGTGGCTGAGAATGTGAGAAAAAGCGTGAAAGCAGAAGAGTTCATAATAGAGGGCGAGGGAGTTGCTGTTGATGCAGAGGGCAAGCTCCTCCCATTCCAGACAGTCATGCAAAGGAAGAGAAAATATGACATTGAGGAATACACAAAGAAAATTCCTGTCTGCCTGTTTGCATTTGACCTCCTTTATCTTGACGGCAAAAATTACATGCAGAAGCCCTATCCTGAAAGGAGGGCTGCGCTTGAAAGGATAATAAAGCCAAATAATAGGGTGCAGTTGGCAGAGAGAATAGTCACAGATAATCCTGATGAGATAGAGGAGTTCTTCTTCGCATCCCTGGCAAGGGGCTGCGAGGGCATAATCGCAAAGTCCTGCGCAGAGGACTCTGTTTACAGGGCTGGAGCTAGAGAGTGGCTCTGGATAAAGTGGAAGAAGGACTACCTTGAGAGGATGCAGGACACTCTTGATTTGGTTGCTGTGGGAGCATTTGCAGGCAGGGGAAGGAGAGCGGGAAGCTACGGCGCCCTGCTTTGTGCGGCATACAACCCTAAGAAAGACTCATTTGAGACAGTGTGCAAGCTGGGGACAGGGCTCAAGGACGAGGTTCTCGAGGCGCTTCCTGACAAGTTCAAGGATTTGCGCATACCCAGAAAGGCCGCAAGGGTAATATCTGACATGAAGGCTGACTACTGGTTTGAGCCGAAAATAGTCGTAGAGGTTGTTGGAGCAGAGGTGACTCAGAGCCCAATCCACACCTGCGCCAGGGATGAGCTGGGAAAGGGGCTTGCAGTCAGGTTCCCGAGGTTCCAGAATTACAGGGCTAATAAGAGCCCTGAGCAGGCAACCACAACAGCGGAGATAATAGAGATATTCAGGCAGGAAATCAAAAAAACCTCAGCATAAATGATGAAGTATGTTCTAATAAAAAAATTAATTTTAATTTATCTTAATTTTTAATATTTTATTATGCTGTACACTTCTGACTTGAGGCTTTTCCTCCCCTTAAGCCCCCTCAGTTCTATGAGAAAGTCAAAGCCGCACACCTTTCCGCCCAGGCGCTCCACAAGCTCTGCAGTAGCAGCCACTGTCCCGCCTGTTGCAAGAAGGTCATCAACAATCAGCACCTTCTGCCCCGGCTTTATTGCATCCTCATGCATCTCAAATGCATCTGTGCTGTACTCTGTGGTGAATTCCTTGGTTATTTTTTTGTATGGAAGCTTCCCAGGTTTCCGGACAGGAACAAATGGAACCTTTAATTTGTAGGCGAGGACCGAGCCGAAGATAAATCCGCGGGACTCTGCGCTCACAACGCATTCTGCCCCCTGCTTCCTGGCGAAAGAGAGCATCTTTGAAATGGCATATTTGAATGCCCCTGCATTTTGCAGAAGCGGTGTTATATCCCTGAAGAGTATTCCCTTGCGCGGAAAGTCAGGTATATTCCTTATGAAATTCTTGAGTTCGCTCTTTCTCATTTTCTTCACCTCACATAAATGCTCCATTCAGAGCATCCTTGCAGGAGCACGTTCTTTCTTCCTTAACTTTGGGAATGACAGCCATCAAAAGCTTTCTTACCTTCTCAACATTTAACTTCATTGTCCTGAGCACCTCATCATTGGAGACAGGGTGGTCCCTCCAGACATCGTAGTCAGTCACCATAGAGATGTTGGCGTAGCAGAGCTCCGCCTCCCTTGCAAGAATCACCTCAGGAAACATTGTCATGTTGATTATGTCTGCATTCCAGCTGCGGAATATATTTGACTCAGCCCTTGCGGAGAAGCGGGGGCCCTCAACCACGACGCAGGTTCCCTTTGGATGGTAGGGAAGCGAGAGCTCCTCGGCGGTTTCAATCAGGATTTTCCTCAGCTCCGGGCAGAATGGGTCTGCTGATGAGATGTGGCAGACCTTCCTGCTGTCATAGAATGTGCTCTTCCTGAATTTTGTGAAGTCAATGAACTGGTTTGGGAGGACAATATCGCCGGGCCTGAACTCCTCCTTCAGCGAGCCCACTGCATTGACTGCGAATATCTGCCTGACCCCAAGCTCTTTCATGGCCCAGATGTTGGCGCGGTATTTGACATTTGTCGGATTGAGTGTGTGGGAATCCCCGTGCCTCGGTAGTATGATTATGCCCTTCTTTCCAATCTCTCCTGAGATGGGCGCTGCAGAGGGGCTGCCGTAGGGAGTTTTTACCCTAATTCTCTGCACATTCTTCAGCAGGGACTCGTCGAGTGTGACAGTGCCCCCAATTATACCTATTTTGTGATTTCCAGATTCCAAATCTTTCACCCAGCAGCAAAACAAAGCCCGTGTTTAAAAAAGTTTTCAGGAAATTCTGAGAAAAAGTTATCACTATTAAGTTACTACAAAATCAAAAGATTTAAATATTAGAAAGAATTTGGACAATATGAACTTGCAGAGGGTGCGGAAATCGCTGAAGTCCATCTGCAAAATATATTTTTCAGGCAGCATAAAGTTAAATATTGAGAGAAGCGGCAAAAAAGGAATGGCGCTCTGATTAAATGAGCACGAGGGCAAAATGCATAGACACCAAAGTGTGGAGCGAATAGCAAAAACAGGAACAGATTCATATTTCACCAGAACTGCTGTAGCTGACTACAATAAGTGCCTGAAGGAGATAGAGCTGCTCACTGACGACGAGATAAAAAAGCTTCTTCTGATGCAGACAGTGGAGGGGCATTCCAGAAAGGGGCATGGCAAATTCTCAGCCCAAAAACACAGAAAGATTTCACTTTACCTCAACAGCGGGATGGAGGATGTTGTTGAGGCGCTTGAGAAAAAGGGCGGGTATGGGATTACCAGACAAGATGTAAAAGAAAGAAGAAAGGAGATAATTGATGAAATATACCGCTGGGCAGAAGACGCCTGCAAATTTGAAGCAGGAAGGAAGCGCTTTAATAGGATTCCAGAACGGCTCAGGCACTTGACAAATGAGGAAGGGCAGCCCCTTATGAGAGTTCCATTTCTTAAAGAGTATGAAGTTAAAAATCCAGCAACAGTCCTTAAAGGCATTTTCCTGGGAAGCAGGATGGACAACATTGAATACAGAAAAAAGACAATGGAGAGATACAGGGGCACAGATTTTGAGATATCGATAGGCGGGGGGGAATGCGTTGCACTTGACCTGCAGAAAATCAGGGAGACAAACATCATGGATATAATAGACGACTATGCAAGATTCCCAGATGCACTCGGAAGCAAGCTTAGCATTGATTTTCTTTCAGCAAACGCTCTTGAAGAATACATTCCAAAAATGATTGAGGAAGGCATAATTCTGCAGGAGGATGCAGAGAGCAGCTGGACAATCAGGAATGGATATGTAAGGCATAAGGTGGGAAAAGGTGTTTCTGATGACCTTGCAGTAATAATCGCAGGATACAATTACGGAATAGACGCTGCGATGGGTGTTTATCTAATTGATGCAGTGGACACCCTCGACAAGTATGTGCCGACGATAGTTAAGGGCGGGCTTGACGAGAAGCTTGGCACAATAATACAGAAGCAGCTGCCAAACATAGCGTCAGATAATGAGATAACGACATTCATCAGGGCAATCGCAAACTCGGAGCATGAAATAGCGGACTCCTCTCAGAGGAGATTCCTGCAGGTGTATCCGGAATTCGGCAAAAGCGCAATAGAAAGCCACATAGAATTTATAAAAACAGGAAGGGAAACCTCAGGAATGCTCTTCGGGTTTGACGAGATTATTAGCGAAAAGTTCTATGAAAAGGCATCTGAGAGGATAAAACTGCTCTACAAGATAAGATAGATGCATTATTTTTTGTCTATTCCTGATTTTTCAATTGCTGACTGGAGAACTGACTCTCGCCTGTATTCTGACTTTTCCTTTGGGGACATCTTTTTGTTTTTCTCCTGTTCTCTTTCACTCAGGTCGTAAATGTTTGGCAAGGATTTAATCTCTGATTTGTAATCATTTTTTCTGTAATTATTCACATAACCAGCGGAAAAATCCTCCTTGAGTTGCACCTTCCTTATTTCCCTCTGCCCCTCGCCTGAATTGAAGGCAGAGTCAACTGAGTTTTCGTCAGTTTCTTCAACAATTTCATCAAGCCGTTTCTCTCCAAAGAAGACCAGGATGCCGAGGATGAATGCGAAAAGCAGTATGCTGGAGAACATTGCCTTTCCCGGGACAGTTCCCGAAAAATCATAGACGCTCATGCCTGTGATTGCCGAATCAAAAAGCAGCCATGCAACCAGCGCTGCAAGTGAGAAAAAAAGAAACGCCATTATCTGCCTCTGTCTCATTTTTTCATCAGAAGAGGTCTGACTCCTGGAGTATTATCCCCATTGCAAAGAAAATGAGGTAAAGCGCAAACGGAAGATACACAAGCACCCCTGAAAGGAAGTGGAGCGGGATGTTCAGGATTTGAAGTAATACCATCGCAGTGCAGGCATAAAGCGAAGTGGAGAGCACGCGGGCGTAGGAGAGCTTGTGCTTGAGGGCCCGTGCAGAGAGATACATCAGCAGCGACATCACAAGCATCAGAATAGTATATTTTATGAAATAAAAAATCAGGAGTATTATCAGCAGAGAGGGCATCATCAGGATTATTGCAGTGCCTATTATTCTTGAATACTCTGCCTTGTATTTCAGCACGTCAAAGAATCCGTCCCCGCCAATCCTGACAATCCTGTCCTCGGGCGGGTAGAGGAGGCATGTTGCCTTCCAGAGCATGCAGGGCAGCGGCTTCCTGTAGATACCGCTTGAAGAAACAACAAAGTCGCTGTCCAGGGCCGCAACAGCAGTGGTGTTTGCTGTCTGGTTTGCTGCTGATGAGTTTGAGGTGTTGGAAGGCAGGGGCTTGGGCGCAGCCAGGGTAAATAAGGGGTCAAACTTCGCCCTCAGCCCGAAATCCAGCAGCACAGGGCTCTTAGCATCTGCAGAGATTGAGAGTGATGAAAAGCCCGAGAGCGCGCTTTCAACAGAGCCGGAAAACGATGAAACCTTTGGAATCATTATTGCAAGGCTTATGATGAGGGAGAATAGTATCAGCCAGAAAAGGTATGAAAAGCCCTGATGGAGCTTCCTTGAGCTCAGCCGCGGATAGGCGTCAGGGTTCAGGCTCCTGATTAAGGTCAGGAAAAAATTGAAGAACAGGTTTTTCCTTACCCTTGCTGAGAAAGATTCTCCCTGCCTCTTTTCTGTGAAATCAAAATTGCCGGCTTTCCTGGGCTTTACGCTGAAATCTTTCTTTTTTCCGAACATATGGAGCACCTTCTGTTTTTGGGATTAGTTTATTTTTATTTAAATATATTTGCATTAATACCATATAAACGACAATTTTTGCCATCGAGCAAAGATTTAAATATGGGTGCCCTTTCACAAAGTTTGTATGGATTTTTTATTTCGGGGTGAAAATATGGAAACTTCAAGACCTTTGGATACGCTTAACAAGGCGCGAAACAAGAGAGTAATAGTTGAGCTCAAGAACGGCAAGCAGTTCATAGGCAAGCTTTCTGCATTCGACATTCACATCAACACAGTCCTCGAGGAAGTTGAGGAGAGGGTGAACGGCGAGATTACAAGGAAGATAGGCGTTGTTTTCCTCAGGGGAGACACAATAACTATGATTTGCCCGGAGTGAATTTCTGAGGTTTGGTTTAAATGACAAAGGGAACTGCTTCACACGGAAAGAAGTCCGGCGGAAAGAATCACATCAGATGCAGGAGATGCGGGAGAATCTCCCTTGATATAACTACAAGGATTTGCTCGCACTGCGGATACGGGAGCAGCAGGAAGATAAGGAAGTACAAGTGGCAGAAGCCCGGAAAGCGCGGGCTGTCAGGCAAGGGAAACTGATAATTCTTCATAATTTATTTCTTATATTTTTAATTAAGAATGACAGTTTAAAATCGCAAGAAACTAAGCGTTTTATTCGCATCTTCAGCTTTGATAATGAACAATGTGTCAGTCCAGCAGGAGAGAAATTCAAGGATGTTGACACCATTCTCCGCAAATAATGATGTTATGTAAGCGACAACACCATAAATATGCTCTATCTCCTTAGGGCTTTTGAAATTCACTAAGGCAAGGTTTTTTGTCTTCTGGATTATGGAATTCTTCAGCTTTGGCTCTATAATTGCTTCATATTTTTCCTGCGTGATTAAGGTATAGTTGCCTGAGCCTTCGAGCAGGAAGAATGTGCCAGATTCTTTCCTTATTTTCTTCTGAAACCCATCAATAAAGTCAGGATTGAAATCTTTATCCAAGATGAAAACTATTATTTTGTTTCGCAGTTCTATTTCTGATTTTGAGAGGAGCTCCCTAATTCTATGCTCGTATACTTCTTCTTTCTTTATTTTTTCCCTGAAGCGCCTTGCAGCTATGAGGATTGCCTCTTTTGAGGTTTTCTTTTCTATATCAAGTTCTTTTGCTATCATTCTGGAAAGTGAAGAGTAATTGATGAGCCCTTTCTTGAGGCAGCTTTTGATATCAGGATGCTCTTTTATGTATTCAATTGTCACTTCTGTTGTTGTCTTCTCCATATTATTAGAAAAAACGATGGAGTATATAAATCTTTACATTCTTGTTTCAAATGGAACAATTTTGTCTATTTTGTTCTATTTCGGTCGATATTTATAATAATTAACTATATTTTTGCCATTAATCTGATTGACAAACAATCAGGGAAGGTGGTTTAAATGAAAGATAATATAAAAAAGATTGATGATGAGGATTCGTTAGATTCAATTATCAATGCATTAGAATACGGCCCATTTGATTCTTTACACCTTTCTGAGGAGGATGAGAAAGACGCAGAGAATATGGTCTACAAAGTGGTCTACAAAGTAAAAACTATTAAAGAATTCAAATTGGATATAAACAAATTAGACATAAACGCTCTGCAGGCATTTGAGACAGAGATTCAGGAATTATACAGCAAATTGCTGAAAGCCAGTCAATCTCTCTATCCTGGACAGCAGGCGGTCTTTTATCACGGAAAGCACACCCCTGGCACTATAACCTGGGTGAAAATACTGGCAGAAGAAACAGGAATAAAGCCGCTCTTCAGCCAGCAGCTTGTAGATGACTGCTTTTTAGAATATGCTGAGAACGCTGATATTAAGACAATGAAAGATTTCATTGAATTTTCAGAAAAAAAGCCGAGTAAGGAGATTATTCAGAAATGCTACAACATGATGATAACACTTTTTGACGCACAGGGGGTAGAGGAACTTCAATTATTCCTGGACGGGATAAAGGAATTTCAATCATTAACAGGTGTGAAACCTGAATTTGATTCGGTTTTAGTTCAGGGAGGATACAACAAGATATATGAGACTTACCATGATACATACGGTCTTCCATCAGAAATAAAGCGCCTAGATAATATAGTGATGGAAATGGCCAAATTGACAGGTATTGGCTGTGGAGAGGATTACACCCGCTGCAAGCAAGACGCAGAGAAGTGGTGGAAAGAGCAGAAGAAAGCAGCGAGCTATGGGTATGACAAAAACATGAAGTAGAGAACCTTCAGATAATTGATGAAAGCCCGTAAGGGTTTTTATTTTTTTAATTCTTCTTTGATTTCTTAAGAAATTTTTTCATTAGATTCTGCATCATCAGAATTTTCCTTCTGCTTTTTTCCCTTTTTCTTGTAGCGCCCTCTCATCTCAACAACATCAAGCCTCTCAAGAACCTTTAGTGCATCAGGATAATTCTTCTTATAAGAATCAATAACCGCGCCATATGCTTTCTTGCAGATTTCCTGGTGCTTGCTCTCAAGCGCCTGCCTCAGAAGATGGATGTCAACTGCCTTGTCTTCAACGCGCTCTGAGAAAAATGAGAGCCCGAAGTCGATTATGTGGATTTTCCCTGAGACAACAATCATGTTGGAGGTTGTCAGGTCATTGTGGATTATGTTTGCGGAGTGAAGCCGTGCGGCAATCCAGCCAATCTGCCTGCAGTATTCCCTGTAATTCCCCCTGTTGAGGATGTCCCTTAGCTTGGGGCCTTCAAGGAACTGCATTGAGAACTTCCTTTCATTCTCATTCTCGGAAATCACATTGGCAGTAGGGATGCCGAGCTTGGCAACCTTCTTTATCACCTTAATCTCGCGCCTGGTGCGGAACCCCCTCAGCTTCTCGTCTATCTCGGGAATCCTGTAGCTTTTCTTCTCGCGCGCCTTAACAACCGAATTGCCTTTGCGGTAAAGCACTGCCTCAGCTCCCCTGCCAATCTCTTCCATGCCGAAAAGGGAAGACGCCCAATATTAAAAGTTTTCTTTACGAAAAGATTTAAACCTGATATTATAACATATTGCGTGATGAAGCATAATGAAAATATTCCAGCAGGGAAAAACAGGGATTGAAGCCCTTGGGAAGTGCGCAGTTGTCAGCTCAGGGGGCATTGCAGCGTTTGTGATAGCAGACCTGCACATCGGCTACGAGGAAGCCCTGAACAAGCAGGGAATGCTCATCCAGAGGTTCCAGTTCCGCGAGATGATGAAAGGGATTGATAAAGCGTTATCTGCAATCGCTCTCCAGAAGAAAAAAATTGACATTGCCATAATCGCAGGCGACCTGAAGCATGAGTTCGGCACAATCTCTGAGCAGGAATGGAGGGAGGCGCTCTCTGTGATTGACTTTCTCTCAAAAAAAATTGGGAGAGTAGTGCTCATAAAAGGCAACCATGACAAGATTCTCGGCCCGATTGCAGGCAGGAGAGGTGTTGAGATAAAGGAGAGCATGAAGATTGGGGATGTGCTCATAATCCATGGGGAGCGCCTTCCAAAAAGGGATGAGCTTTCCGGGATAAAGAATATTCTCATGGGGCACGAGCATCCTGCAGTGTCAATAAGAGAAGGGATAAGGGCAGAGCTCTTCAAGTGCTTCCTTATAGGCAGGTGGAAAGGATTTAATCTGATAGTGGTGCCCTCATTCTCAACACTTGCAGAGGGCACAGACGTCTTGAAAGGGGAACTTCTAAGCCCGCTGCTGAAAGGCGGGAACCTGCTGAAATTCAGGGCAGTGCTCTGCGGCGAGGCGCTCTCAAACTATGATTTCGGGCCCCTGAATGGAATAAGGAAGAGCATTAATGATTGATGATTGAAATAAACAAATATTTAAGGAAGAGGCGCTAACTTTTTTTCCATGCTGATAAAGTGGATACGCCTCAGGAATATAAGGAGCTACCTTTCCGAAGAGATACATTTCCCAGAGGGCTCAACCCTGCTGAGCGGGGACATAGGCGCAGGAAAAAGCACGATACTTCTCGCCATAGAGTTTGCGCTCTTCGGATTCTCCACAGATGTTTCAGGCGAGACGCTGTTAAGGAATGGAAAGCCGAGCGGCTCGGTTGAGCTCTGCTTCAATGTTGACAGCAAGGATGTAATCATAAAAAGGAACCTCAAGCGCGGAAAGGCATCGTTCTCGCAGGCATCCGGCTATGTAATTGTGAACAATGTCAAGACAGAAAAGTCGGCAGAGGAGCTCAAGGCATTTTCACTCTCGCTTCTGGGATACCCTGAGGAATATCTCAAGAAGAAAAGCATGCCGCTCTACAGATATACCGTCTACACTCCGCAGGAGGAGATGAAGAGGATACTTTTCGAGTCGAGGGAGGAGCGGCTCAACAGTTTAAGGAAGATTTTCGGGATAGAAAAATACGGCGTGATAAGGGCAAACGCAGTGATAGTTGCATCGTCACTGAGGGAGAAGATGAGGGAGCTCTCCTCAAGGATAGAGGACCTTGCCAGGAAGAAAGAGGAGCTTGAGGAGACAAGGAAGGAGATATCGGGAACGCAGGAAAGAATAGGGAAAATGAAGCCGGAGCTTGCAGCGCTCTCGAAAAAAAAGCAGGAACTCTCAAAAAAATTAGAGATTCTTGAGGAAAAGAGGAAGCGGGCTGCAGGGCTGAAAAGCGCAATCTCATCATACGAGAGCGCGATAGCCGAGAAGGCAGAACTCTGCGAGTCACGCAAGAGTGCAATTGAGGCAATCAGCAGGAAAATCTCGGCATTCACAAAAAAGCTCGAGGAAATTCCTGCTGCCGAAAAGGCAGATGAGGGCAAACTGGAAAATGAGCTTGAATCAATATCAAGGGAGCTCTCCCTGAAAGAAAAATCGCTTGCAGAAGCGAAGGAGAAGGAGAGGATGCTGCTGCTCAGAAAAAAGGAGATTGAGAAGGAGATAGCAGAAGAGGACGCACTGAAGAATCAGCTTTCCCTGCGGGAGAAGGAGCTTGAGGAGCTCGCCTCTGGCAAGCCGGGGGAGGAAATAGAAAGGGAGAGGGAAGAAAAGGAAAAGGCGCTCAGGGAGATAATAGAGAATAAGGGGAGGGCCTCGCTGTCAAAAGAGGAGTCGGAAAGGGTGATAGCGGAAATAGCGAAGCACAAGGTCTGCCCCCTCTGCAAGCAGGAGATAAAAGAGGATTACAAGGAGCACCTGAAAGAGGAAGAGGAGAAAAAGAAAAAATCCAACAGGGAGCTGATAGAATCGCTGTCAAAGGAGCAGCAGGAGCTTGAATCAGGGATAAAAATCCTTAAGGAAGAGTCAAAGCGCTCCTCTGAGAGGGATGCACGCTCAAACAAGCTCTCTGCAGAAACCGATTCCATAAAAAAATTGCTTTCTGAGGTTGAGAAGAAAAAAACCCTGCTGAAAGGGATTGGAAAAGAAATCGCGCAGATGCCGAAGGCAGATGCAGAAAGGGAAATCGGGGCGCTTAAGGAAAAAGAGGCGGAGCAAAAGAAAATCCTGAAGCAAGCCAGGGAGAGAAACGCGGGGATAGCGCTGCGTGAGGCAGTGTCAGCACAGCTCAGCCGCGAGAGGGAACTCCTCACTTCTGCAGAGAAAGAGGCAGCCGAGGCAGATAAGGCGGTCTCAGAGCTGAACAAGAGGAAAATTGAGGCATCAGGAGAACTGAAGGAACTTGAAAGTACAGACAGGCAGTGGGAGGATGCAAAATCAGAGCTTGACTCTGCAATGAAGCGCGAGAAGGACATAGAGGTGCTCTCTGCAGCGCTGGAGAGCGAGGCCTCTCTGAAAAGCAGGAATGCCGAGAAAATACAGGCGGAGATAAACGAGAAATCCAAGGACAAGAAAAGGTTTGAGCTCTACCGCGAGCTTGAGCAGATGATATCAGACAAGTTCACTGCGCTTGTTTCAGAGATGGAGAAGCAGGTGATGAGCTCAATACACTACGAGTTCGGGAAGCTCTTCCAGGAGTGGTTCTCATCCCTCATAGAGGAAGAAACCATGAGTGCGAGGATAGATGAGGACTTCACCCCAATAATAACAGAGGACGGGCATGACACCTCGGCAGAGAACCTCTCCGGCGGGGAAAAGACAGCTGTTGCGCTGGCATACCGCCTGGCGCTCAACCGCGTGATAAATGATATGGTGAGCACAATAAAGACAAAGAACCTCATAATACTCGACGAGCCAACAGACGGCTTCTCATCAGAGCAGCTGGACAGAGTGAGGACAGTGCTTGACGAGCTGGGGCTTAGGCAAATGATAATAGTCAGCCATGAGGCGAAGATAGAGAGTTTTGTCGAGCATGTGATAAGGATAACAAAGCAGGAGCATGAGAGCAGGGTTCTAAACAATTCCTAGAAGCAACTGATACAGATATAGTTCAGTGCTTTCGATTAACCCAACAAAAAAATCGCTAAAGCGATTTTTGTGCACAAGACCCTGTCTTTGCCCTTTCGCAAAGGGTTATGGGGCAATTGGTTACGCTCGATTGACACAAAAAAATCTCCAAGAGATTTTTTGTGCAAGAAATGAAACATTTCTTTGCACGCAAGGTGGAGCATGAAGCTCCACGACCGCGAAATCTATGTTCACTTTAATATCGCGGTCATGCGGCTTTACGCCGCATCTGTTTTGATTAAACTTTTCCTAAAAGTTTATGGGGCTGCCGTGATTCGAACACGGGTTGCATGCACCCCAAGCATGAGTGATACCAGGCTACACTACAGCCCCAAAACAAAAATGCTAATCAGAGAGTTATTTATAAATTTATTCATGGTGAAGTTTTTGCTCAGGGCTGATTATAGTTCATAGAAAAGTATTTAAATTGCGGAGCGCATTTTTGCTATACAAATATATAATATAGGAATGATAGCGGAATTTTAAAAATTAAAAAATTAAAAGCCGGAGGCATAAGCTTTTGGCTCTTTTTCAAAAAACAGGGTGAGGATATGGATAAAAAATTTGTGTTCATCTTTGTGTCAGTTTTCTTGCTTTGCGCAGGGCTTGCCCGTGCACTTGATTTCAATGCTACGCTTAACCCGATAAAGAGCACGACAAACTATGTTGATCCAGAACCAGCGAAGTACGAACTTTCTATACATAATTCCCTGAATCAGCAGGACATCTACACCCTCGACTTCATCAGCGACCCGACCTGGTCAATCACGACAGAGCCGCCTTCAGATTACTTTACTGGAATGGATGTGCCTGCAGGGCAGACCAAGACCACTACAATAATCCTGAAGCCAAACATCCCGATGACATACGGGGCTTACGAGATAAAGCTCAATATCAAGTCAGCGGCTACCGGACTGGAGCAGCAGGTGAGAGTGCCTGTTGTTGTAACAGTACCTGACCAGCAGCAGCAGTATGCAATGACAATGACGCTTGCAGCAGATGTGCCTGCCGAGGTTGACCCCAGGCAGCTGATGAAGATTACGATAAGCGTCGAAAACAAGATGCCTGTAAAGAGAAGCGGGCTCAAGGTTGTAGTAAAGGATGCGCTCGGGCTGGTGAACCAGGAGCAGAACATAAGCGTCGACCCGCTTGGAAAGAATGTCTTCGACATAAATATTGAATTTAACCCGATACAGAGCCCTGCTGCAGATACCTTGACAATAAGCCTCCTCACTGCAAATGACGAACTCATCAAGAGAATAGACAACAAAAACTTTGATATAATCGCCTATTCCCCCCTTAATGAGAGCGAATCAGTAAGGAAATCTTTCCTCAAGACCACAACCACAATCACAGTATCAAACTCCGGAAACGCGCTAGGGACAAAGCTGGTTACAAGAAAGGTCGGGTTCTTTCAGAACATTTTCTTAAAGACAAAGCCCACTGCAAAATGGGCGGAGATAAATGGAAAAAGATACCTTGGATGGCAGGTGACAGTGCCTCCCCAGTCAGCAGTGCAAATAATTATGGCTGTAAGCTTCAGAGGGCTTGTGCTTCTGCTGGTCGTGATAGTGCTGCTTGCGGCAGCATATTTCTACCTGAAGCCGCCGATAGAGGTAAGGAAGAGGGCAGGAATCACAAAGACAAGGGAGGGCGGGATATCCGAGCTCAAGGTAATCCTGAATGTGAAGAACACGAGCAGCAAGAGCATTCAGGATGTGAAGGTTGTGGACTCAGTCCCAGACATCGCAGATATAGAGGAGAATTTCCAGGCAGGCACAATAAAGCCGGACAACATAACCAAGAACATCGCAAACGGCACGCTTGTCAAGTGGAACCTCGGAAGGTTCGAAGCCTATGAGGAGCGCGTGATAAGCTATAGGATAAAGTCAAAGCTAACCATAATTGGCTACTTCAGGCTCCACTCCGCTGTTGTGAAGTTCATCAGCAACAACAAGGAAAGCAAGGTCCGCTCCAACTCGGTGCAGCTGCACATAAAGAAGGAAGAGTTCGGGCTTGAGTAGAATTAATTTTTATTCTTAATTTTTATTTTTTTAATTCAGAATTAATTCTGAACGCCGTAAAGAATTAAGAATCCCCTCCCCCGGATTCGAACCAGGAACCTTCCGGTGACGGCTGTCTCGCCTTCATCCATCCTCGATGTGAGTTGTCTGCGAGAATCTACAGCCGGACGCTCTAACCGTTGAGCTAGGAGGGGCTGTTTTCGAAATTTAGGAGAAATACTCGCTTTATAAAGTTTGTTGTTTTGCTGATTTACCGTGCTGGCGCAGGTTAGTGCAGCAGAGGCATACCGAATCTCCTGAAAAAACAAAAGATTTAAAAAGGAGCTCCAAACTACTAAAAAAAACCAAAAACCGCCGGGAGTTTGTCGCTATCATGATGGGGCATATTCTGTTGATTACATGCCATAAGAACTGAGTATGCAGTCGTGATGCTTTCAAAAACCAGTATTTGATGCTCTGGTAGTGTAGCGGCCTATCATGGAGCCCTGTCACGGCTCCGACCCGGGTTCAAATCCCGGCCAGGGCGTTTTTTTGGGCCGGTGGCGCAGCCTGGAATGCACTGACGGCAGCTCGCAGCGGCAGGACGTGCATGGGCAATAGCGCACCTGACTTTTAATCAGGTTGTCGGGGGTCCGAATCCCCTCCGGCCCATAATAATTCGCCTCAAGCATAGGTTACGGAGAGAAAAAATGACCAAGAAAATCGAGCACTTGCTCATACCCGAACACACAAAAATTTCTGAGAAGGAGAAAAAAGAACTTCTGGAGCGCTACCAGATAAGCGAACACGAGCTTCCGGCTATACTTCTCAAGGATCCGGCGATAGCGCACCTCAATGCAAAGCCGGGCGACGTGATAATGATAACAAGGAAAAGCCCGACGGCGGGCGAATCAGTTTTCTATAGGGTGGTCAAACTTGAATGAGCTTGGAAGAACTCTCTGCAAGAGGTATTTTGAGGAGGAATCCTTCGTAAAATCGGACATAGAATCGTTCAACAACTTCATAGAGAAGAGGCTGCAGGAGATTGTCGACGAGAACAAGCAGATAGAGCCGACGATAATCCCGAACAACGTGGACAGCTACAAGATAAAGCTCAATAAGATAGGCGTGGATATGCCGATGCTCGTCGAGGCCGACGGGAGCACAAGACCTGTCTTCCCATGCGAGGCGAGGCTCAGGAAGATAACATACGCGGCAGCGATGCACCTCAACATGAGCGTCCATATAGACGGCACCCAGAGGGAGGAGTTCAACGCATACATCGGCAACATACCCATAATGCTCAAGTCCAAGTACTGTCACCTCAGCAAGCTCAACAGGGAGGAGCTCATAGAGCACGGCGAGGACCCTGATGACACCGGCGGGTATTTCATAATCAACGGGAGCGAGAAGGTGCTCGTGAAGGTGGAGGACCTTGCAGCAAACAAGTTCCTCGTCACAAAGAGCGATACAGGCCCCAGCCCTTACATAGGCAAGGTCTTTTCGGAGAGCGCCGCGTTCAGGATACCGCACACAGTTGAGAAGATGAGGGACGGGATATTCTACCTGACATTCACGAGGGTGAGAAGGGTTCCCATTGTGCTGGTGATAAAGGCGCTCGGCATGACAAAGGACCAGGACATAATGCAGATGATAAGCTCCGACATCCAGTATGACGACTTCCTTGTCAACCTCTATCAGTTCGCCGACATAACCATCCAGGAGGACGCCCTTGACTATCTCGCCAAGAAGACAGGGATAACACAGCCGAGGGAGGTGCGCCTCGAGAGGATGGAGCAGGTTATAGACAGGTTCCTCCTGCCGCACCTGGGCACGTCCAAGCAGGACAGGATGGCGAAGGCATACAACCTCTGCAAGATGATAAAGAAGTTCCAGATGGTCTCTGCGAGGGAGATACCTGTTGACGACAAGGACCACTACTCCAACAAGCGCCTGAAGATGAGCGGGGACCTTCTGACAGACCTTTTCAGGGTTAATTTCAACATGCTCATCAAAGATATGCTCTACAACTTTCAGAGGATTGTCAAGAGGGGAAAGTTCCCTTCGCTTAGGGTTGTGATAAGGGACAAGCTGCTCACCCAGAGGATATACTCCAGCATGGCAACAGGAAGCTGGGTGGGCGGAAGGAAGGGGATAAGCCAGAGGATACAGCGCCTCAACTTCCTCGAGACAATGTCGCACCTGCAGAGGGTTGTGAGCCCGCTGAGCGCAACACAGGAGAACTTCGCGGCAAGAGAGCTTCATCCGACTCACCTCGGAAGGCTCTGCCCGATAGAAACTCCGGAAGGAACAAACATCGGACTCAAGAAGAACCTCTCGCTCATGGCAAGCGTATCCCAGAGCGTACCCGACCAGGACATAATCAAGGTTATAAGGAGCATGGGGCTCAAGGAAGCGAAGTAGCCCGGTTGCTCATAAAAAAAAATCAAGATTTTGGAGAAGGATGAAAAAATGACAGGAGAAGTTTATCTTAACGGAAAATTCATCGGCTCGGCGGAGAAGCCGAAGGAGTTCGCTGGGCAGGTAATAGAGGCGAGGAGAAAGGGGCTGCTCTCCCCTGAGCTGAACGTCTACTACAATGACAGGACCAGGGAAGTGCAGATAGAGGCGTTCAGGGGAAGGCTGAGGAGGCCGCTGATTGTGGTCAAGAACGGCAAGCCCCTTTTCACAGAAGAGCTCATGAAAAAGGTGCAGAACAACGAGCTCTCCTGGGCTGAGCTGGTAAAGCAGGGAATAATTGAGTATATCGACGCTGCAGAGGAAGAAAACTGCCTTGTCGCATTCTCTGAGGAAGAGCTCACCCCTGAGCACACCCACATGGAGATAATGCCCATTGCAATGGTGAGCCTGTGCACATCGCTTGTCCCCTACGGCAACCACGACCCGAGCGCAAGGCTTAACGCCGGCTCAAAAAACCAGAAGCAGGGGCTTGGGCTCTATGCCGCAAACTTCCTCATAAGGATGGACATGGACACCAACATTCTCCACTACCCGCAGGTTCCCATTGTAAGCACAATGATGACAGAGATGTCGCACTACGAGAAGCACCCCGCAGGGCAGAACATAGTTGTCGCGATAATGAGCTTCAAGGGATACAACATGCTGGATGCCGTGATAATCAACAGGGCATCCCTCGACAGGGGCTTCGGAAGGAGCACCTACTACAGACCTGCTGATGCAGAGGAGCTGAGATATCCCGGCGGACTCACTGACAGCATCTGCATTCCTGACAAGGAAGTCAAGGGATACAAATCAGAGGACGTTTACAAATATCTTGAAGAAGATGGGATAATCTCTCCTGAGATAAAAATAAAGGAGGACGATGTCCTGATAGGGAAGACAAGCCCGCCAAGATTCCTCTCAAGCCTGGAGCAGTTCAACGTCTCCTCAAGCGAGAGGAGGGAAAGCTCTGTCTCAGTGAAGCATGGGGAGGAAGGAATAGTCGACTTTGTCATGCTCACCGAAAACATGGAAGGCAACAGGTTTGTCGAGGTCAACATAAGGGACCAGAGAGTGCCTGAAATAGGCGACAAGTTCACATCCAGGCACGGGCAGAAGGGGGTTGTGGGGCTCATAGTTGACCCTGCTGACATACCGTTCTCAGCATCGGGAATCACCCCTGACATAATATTCTCGCCGCACAGCATCCCATCCAGGATGACAATGGGGCACCTCATAGAGTCAATAGGCGGAAAGGTTGGTTCGCTGTCAGGAAGGTATGTGGACGGCACTACATTCGACTCAGAGCCCGAGGGCAAGCTGAAGGCAGAGCTTCTTTCTATGGGATTCAGGGACAACGGCACAGAGACAATGTACAGTGGGGAGACAGGCGAGATTTATGAGGCAAGGATATTCATCGGCGAGATGTATTACCTGAAGCTCAAGCACATGGTGGCAAACAAGATACACGCAAGGGCGAGAGGACCGATACAGCTCCTCACCAGGCAGCCCACAGAAGGAAGGGCAAAGGAGGGCGGGCTCAGGCTGGGAGAGATGGAGAAGGACTGCTTTGTGGCACACGGCACATCCCTGCTCCTCAAGGAAAGGTTCGACTCTGACAGGACTGTTGTGCCTGTATGCGAGAACTGCGGGCTCATAGCAGTGAGCGACCGCTACAGAAAGAAGTCATACTGCCCTGTGTGCGGGGACGAGGGCAAAGTATCAGATATCGAGATGAGCTATGCTTTCAAGCTGCTGCTCGACGAGCTGAAATCCATGTGCATCTACCCGAAGCTTGTGCTGAAGAGCAAGTATGAATAAATTCACGCTTAATGAGAGGGACGGCATAAAATGGAAGAATATGAAACCGGTTATTTTTACAAGAAGATAGATAAGATTGTATTCGGGATGGAAAGCCCGAAAATCATAAAAAAGATGGCTGCAATCAAGGTTGTCACGCCTGAGCTCTATGACAAGGAAGGATACCCTGTCGACGGCGGGCTGATGGACACGAGGATGGGAGTCATCGACCCCGGGCTTAAGTGCAAGACCTGCGGCTGCAACCTCAAGGAATGCACAGGGCACTTCGGCTACATTGAGCTGGCAAGGCCGGCTGTCCACGTCAAGTATGTAAGACCGATATACTCAATTCTAAGGGCTACATGCAGGAGTTGCGGCAGGATACTTCTCGACGAGAAAAAAATAGCGTTCTTCAGGGCGAAGATAAGGAAGGTTAAGGAAACGCACGATGAGGAGGCAGTCATGGCTGCAGTGGAGGAGGCAATCTTAGCCGCAAGGAAAGTTGACAAGTGCCCTTACTGCAAGGTAAAGCATGGCAAGATAAGCATAGAGAAGCCGACCTCATTCATAGAGGACGAGAAAAGGCTCTCGCCAATAGAAGTGAGGATAAGGCTTGAAAAAGTTACTGACGATGACTGCGAGCTTCTCGGGTTCAACCCACAGGCAGCAAGGCCCGAGTGGATGATACTCACGCTTTTCCCGATACCGCCGGTCACAATGAGGCCGAGCATAACCCTGGAATCAGGGGAGAGGAGCGAGGATGACCTGACCCACAAGCTGGGCGACATAGTGAGAATAAACCAGCGCCTCTACGAGAACATAAACGCAGGCGCGCCTGAGATAATAGTTGAGGACCTCTGGGACCTCCTCCAGTACCATATAACAACATTCTTTGACAACAACATAGCACAACTTCCTCCGGCAAGGCACAGGAGCGGGCAGCCGCTTAAGACCCTCACTGACAGGATAAAGAGCAAGGAAGGGCGCCTCAGGCACAACCTCGCAGGAAAGAGGACAAACTTCTCGGCAAGGACGGTGATAAGCCCTGACCCGAGCATAGCACTCGATGAGGTCGGCGTCCCTGAATCAATCGCCATGAAGCTCACAATACCTGAAAGAGTGACAAGCTGGAACATTGACTATCTCAAGAAGTTCGTGGAGAGCGGCCCCTCAAAGCTCTTCGGGGCAAACTACATAGTGAGGCCCGACGGCAAGAAGAAGAAGATAACTGAAGAGACCAAGGAGCAGCTCCTTGAAGAGATACAGCCGGGATACATTGTGGAAAGGCACCTAATGGACGGTGACACAGCCATTTTCAACAGGCAGCCGTCACTGCACAGGATGAGTATGATGTGCCACAAGGTTAAGATACTCCCATACCAGACATTCAGGGTAAACCCGGCTGTCTGCCATCCGTACAATGCTGACTTCGACGGGGACGAGATGAACCTGCACATACCCCAGACAGAAGAGGCAAGGGCAGAGGCAGAAACCCTCATGGAAGTCAGGACCCAGATGATAAGCCCAAGATACGGGCTCTCTGTAATTGGCTGCGTCCAGGACGCAATATCAGGCACATACCTGCTTACAAAGGACATAATGCTTCCCCGCGAGAAGGCAATAAACCTTCTCTTCGCGGCAGGAGTGGATGACATCTCACGCCTTCCAAAGAAAGCAGAACTATCAGGCAAGGAGATATTCAGCCAGGTGCTGCCGGCTGACTTCAGCTTTGAGGGCACCTCGCGCCTCTGCAAGCACCATGAGAAGTGCATGAAGGAGAAGTGCGAGAATGAGGGCTATGTGCTTATAGAGAACGGCAACCTCGTGTGCGGTGTCATGGACAAGAACAACCTCGGAGAGGAGTCAGGGCTTCTGCTTAGGGAGCTGAATAAGAGGTATGGGGACGAGGCGCTGAAGATTCTTGAGAGGATATTCAAGCTTGGGGTTGCAACCCTCACCTTCCGCGGATTCTCAAGCGTGATATCAGACATGGACCTTGCAGAGCCGGTTAAGGAGGAGATAAGGAAGCTGCTTGACAAGGCGGATGCAGACGTCAACACCCTTGTGGAGATATACAGGAGGGGGGAGCTCGAGGCGCTTCCTGGAAGGACAGTCCAGGAGAGTGTGGAGCTGAAAATCCTCGAGGTGCTCAACAAGACAAGGAACGAGACAGGAAAGATTGTGGTAAACGCGTCAAGCGTCGAGACAGATGACCTTGTGATGGTAAAGTCAGGAGCCAGGGGAAACTTCCTGAGCATAACACAGATGGCGGCATTTGTGGGGCAGCAGTCGCTGCGCGGCAACAGGATAAACCAGGGATACGAGGGGAGGACACTTTCAGCGTTCCAAAAGAACGACCTGGGAAGCAGGGCAAGGGGCTTCATCAAGAACGGATTCAAGGACGGGCTTTCCCCTGCGGAGTTCTTCTTCATGGGAATGACAGGGAGGGACTCTCTGATGGACACTGCCCTCAGGACCCCAAAATCAGGATACCTTTACAGACGTCTTGCAAACGCAATGCAGGACCTCAAGGTGGAGTATGACGGCACTGTCAGGGACTCCAACAACAGGATAATCCAATTCAAGTACGGCGAGGACGGCATTGACGTGTCAAGGTCAGTCGCCGGAAAAGTGGATGTCAAAAAAATAATTGAGAGCGTAAGATAAAGGTGGGCTTCATGGACAAGATAATCAGGGAATATCAGGGAAAGCTTCCAAACAGCATACTTGAAGAGGTTAAGGCAGGCCTGCCCTCGAACATCTCGGAGTCGAGGCTCAGGAAGATAATGGAAAAAACCCTTGAGGAATATGAGGCGGCTCAGATAGACGCTGGCGAGGCAGTGGGGCTGGTAAGCGCAGAATCCATAGGCGAGCCGGGAACCCAGATGACGCTGAACACATTCCACTTCGCTGGGGTCGCAGAGATGAATGTTACCACAGGACTGCCGAGAGTCATAGAAATTCTCGACGCCAGGGGCACCATAAAGACCCCGATGATGGAGATTTACCTTAAAGAGCCATACAGCAGGGGCAAGGAGATAAAAAAGATAGCGATGAAGATAAAGGAGGCAAAGCTTTCTGAGGTGGCAAAGGAATTCTCAATAGACATCGCAGAAAACGCAGTGGGGATGAGGATAAGCAGGGAAACGCTTTCCGACTATAATTTGACAGAGGAAAAAGTCAAGGATGCGATAAAATCAGCTGCAAAGGGCGTCTCTGTAAAGAGCAGGGAAGATAAGGGAAGCGGCGAGCTCATAATCCTGGTCAAGACCAAGGAGGAGGGCTTTGACCTCAACGAGCTCTACAAGCTCAAGGACAAGATAAAGGGCACATTCCTCGGCGGTATAAAGGGAATTGCATATGTGCTCCCCGTCAAGAGAGGCGAGGAATTCCTGATAATGACATCGGGCACCAACCTCAAGGAGGTGCTCGAGCTCGACTTCGTGGACAGGCAGAAGACAACAAGCAACGACATATTTGAGGTTAACAGGGTACTGGGAATAGAGGCGACAAGGCAGGCGATAATAAATGAGACCCTCAATGTCATGAGGGCGCAGGGGCTCAACGTCGACATAAGGCATCTGATGCTCGTCGCCGACACAATGTGCTCCACAGGAGTTGTCAAGGGCATAACAAGATACGGCGTGATAAAGGACAAGGCGAGCATACTTGCAAAGGCCTCATTCGAGACCCCCCTGAAGCACATAGCCCAGGCGAGCATGCTCGGCGCCTCGGACAACCTGAACTCTGTGATAGAGAACGTCATGATAAACCAGCCCGTGCCCCTCGGCACTGGGCTTCCAAAGCTTTTGACAAAATTTAAAAAAGAATGAGCAAAAAGCGCTGAAAATCATGCAAAAAAACGGCAAAGCCGCTTTTTGCATCCTAAAAATCCGTGATTAGCGGATTTTTATGATGTTTGGAGGAATATAAAAAATGGCAGATGGAGAAGACCAGATTGCGGAGATAAAGAAGAACCTCAAGGAAGACAAGATTGTTATAGGGACCAAGGAAGTCATGAGAGAGCTCCAGAAGGGAGGGCTTTCAAAGATATTCTTCGCCTCAAACCCCTCAGCCAAGACAGAGGGGGACATCTCAAGTTATGCGAGAGTTATTGGCTGCCCGACAGAAAAGCTGGCCATCCCGAACGACGAGCTTGGAACAGTTTGCAAGAAGCAGTTCTTTATCTCTGTGGTGGGAATCATAAAAATTCGCTGAACGAATTTTTAGGATACAACAAACGCTTTGCGTTTGTGTACACAAAATCTTGGATTTTGTTGTACAAAAAACGGCGCTTTATCTCGCAAATAAAGCAATAGGTTTTAGCGCCGTTTTTTTGTATAAGAAAATAAAAAATTTTCGGATTTTTTTAAAATGCAAAGGATCGTATACAACATTCAGCTCATGAACTTTATGCGCTTCTTTGAGAACGCAACAGGCGCAAAGGCCAGGGACTGCTTTCTTGAGAAGAGCGGCATGCTCGTCTTCGTTGTGAAAGAGGGAGAAATAGGGAAGGCAATAGGAAGGGGCGGCTCAAACATAAGGAAGCTCGAGGGAAACCTCAAGCGAAAGATTAAAATAGTAGAGTTTAATCCAGAGGTAACCGAATTTGCGAGGAATCTCATCATGCCGCTGCGGGCCGAAGGCATCGAGCTGCGCGAGGGCGTGCTTTACATAAAGGGAGAGGACACAAAGGTCAGGGGGATGCTGATAGGGCGCGACTCCCAGAACCTAAAAAATTATGAGGAGATAATCAAGAGATATTTCAACATAGAAAAGATAAGGGTCATATAGGTGAAAAAAGAATGTCGCACACGCACAAGTCATCAGGGCTGTTTTTGGGAAGCAAGATAAAGAAGACAAGGGCAAAGTTCAGGTGGAACAAGAAGTGGTATGTCAGGAAGATGCTCGACCTCAAGAGGAAGTCAGACCCGCTCGGGGGAGCGTCCCAGGCAAAGGGAATCATACTTGAAAAGGTGCAGATAGAGGCAAAACAGCCGAACTCCGCCATGAGAAAATGCGTAAGGGTCCAGTTGATAAAGAATGGAAAACAGGTAACGGCATTCTGCCCTGGAGACGGCGCAATCAAGCTCATGGACGAGCACGACGAGGTCCTCATTGAATCCATCAACGGAAAGATGGGAAGGGCAAAAGGCGACCTCTCAGGCATCAGGTGGCAGGTTATGAAGGTCAACGGGCAGAGCTTAGATGCACTCAGGCACGGAAAGATAGAGAAAGCCAGAAAGTAAATATTTTCTTTCTCAATTATTTTTTTTATTTAAAGAATTCTAAAATTATTGTTTCATTGATATAATAATAAAAGGAATAAAAATATATTTCAATCATCAGATGGTGTTATTTTTATAAATGAGAGCAGAAAGTTCAGTAGTCTTTTATTCCAGTATAATCCCCAAGAGTTCCTTTAATCTTGGCTTTCGTTAATATTGCATACTCCAGAATTTCTTGAGTTGTTGCTCCTTTCTCACTCATTCCATAAAAAGTGTTTTCCCCGAGCAAAACATAGTTCCAAGTGCAGTTCATTCTGTCTTCTGGTTTAAGTTCATTTACTTTTTCAATCCAGTCTATTGTAGCAAGTCTTTTCTGTTTTACATTAATGTTGTTCATATCTCTTTCTGCCTTAGTTTCAACTAAAAATATTTTATCTCCTATTTTAACCATAAAATCAGGAAAATAATGAGAAAGTAAGCCATCTTCTCTTATATAAATTACATTAGCAAATTCATGATAATACTCATTGACTTTTACAAAAGCATTAACTTTAGAATCTCCATCAACAAATTCTATAAATGCTTTTTCAAATCCGCCTTTATTTGAAGGGAAGGCTATTTTCGGGTATATTGTTTTAGCAACATTAAGAGCATAAGTTTCTCTTATCTTGATTTCTTTTATCTCCGAAAAATATTTTTTGACGATCTTAGCATCAATAACGTCTAATTTATTCTGCAAGTCATAAATTGTTTGGCCGACATTTTTGACTATGTGCGAGATAATCCTTTCCTGAGTTAAAATAAGAATCTTCCAATTGTTGTTTGCTAAAGGATCAAATTCTTTACCGAATAATTTTTTTCTTATATAATCATCCGTAAGTTTTGCTATTAATGCTGAATTAATTTGCATTATTGGAAATGATTTTTGTGTTCTTCTGCTTATTTTAATAGGAATATAAGAGACTGCATTTACGATCTTTTGAATAAAAGAATTATAACTTTTTGAAGTAAAAATATCTGCTGTTACAGAGTATTCTCCAAACCTTGTTTTAACAGTAAGTTCTTCTCCGTAGAAAACATCTCCTTCTCTAACAACCAGAGGCTTTAATTCTTCTAGAGGAATTGGGAAAGGTTCTAAAGAATCTATTGTAAACTGAGGAGATGTTAACCATTCCTCTTTTTCATTTACAATAATTGGCCAGAAAAAATCATATTTTTGGTAATCCTCTTTTAATCCAACAAGAATAATGTCTCCAACAACTCTTCCCTTTCCCGGCAAGGTCTTGGTTTCTCCTATCGCTCCGTTTAATTCTCTTTCATAAAATTCAATAAAGGCGGGGTGCTCAATAATGCTTAAAATGTCCATGTAATTATCTGGCTCTTCTTTTTTGACAAGCAACTTTTCGCGATTTTCTCTCTTGCTATCTTGATATTGCGGTTCTCTCCACATCAACCTTAATCCTCTCCCTATTGTCTGCTCCAGAAGGATATAAGAAGAACTTGAACGAAGAGGAACAATAACACATATATTATTGACATCAAACCCTTCTCTTAGCATTAAAACAGAAACAATGACTTTCGGTTGTTTATATTTGTCAATATCAAATAGTTTTTGTTTGACTTGCTCCCATTCATCTTGACCTATTTCTCCCTGCTTGTTTGAATGAATTTCCATAATATCTTCAGAAGTCAAACCCTCTTGCACTAAAAACTGATTTACAACTGGAACAACAGAGGTATCTTCACAGATTACAAGCATTTTTGGGTATTTATTCTCATCAACTTTTGAAAAACCATCTTCTAAGATTCTAAGCTTAGTTAATCCTGCTCGTAACATAACTCTTTGCCCATCTGATAATGTAACTGCTCCTTTATCCTTGTCCGCCTTAAAATCTAATGGCAAAGCAGCAATTTCTTTTCTTTTATCTATTGCAACAGTCTTAACTAAACCTTTTCTTATTGCAGTAACAAGTTCAAAATTAGTGATAATATGAGGAAAAAAATGTCTTGTTCTTTTTTGTCCTGAACCAGTAACCGCATAAGGTGTTGCTGAAAAATCAACCTGAATAAACTTCGTTTCCTTTCCTTTCATAATTGACAAAAGCGCTTCCTGCCATTTTTTATCAAAAGTTTCATCGCCTTTTTTCAATTCTCCTAAATGGTGAGCTTCATCGTTAAATACCAATAGATCAGGAAGTTTTGCAAGATACTGTATTTCTTTACCTCTTAAATATTGAGTATCTAACTGTTCTAATGAATGGCCTGCCGTTGTTCCTGGAGTTATTGGAAGGAGCCTTTTAATTGTTTGAGAAGGATTATCCAAAGCAGTTCCTGTTCCTTGTTCATCTTCGTCTTCTACAAGAAGATGCCAGTTTGTAATAGCAATAACTCCTTCGCCGGTTACTTTCCTTCCAATTTCTTCTTTTTGGGCAACTGAAGATTGTATAAATCCAAATATATCTTCCTTGTATGAAGGAAGAATGAATAAAGATTCAAATATTTTAAAATCTGATTTTTCAAAATCTCGGGAACGGTCTTCTTTTCTTTTTCCAAGATAAGCATCTAACAATCTTTCATAGACTATGATACCCGGAGATATAAAGAGAAAATTTTTGGTAAATAAATCTGAAGAATTTTCTTCGTATTTTGCATTTAAGTACTGCCATATTAATAGAGCGTGCATTACCCATGTTTTTCCTGTGCCTGTTGCCATTTTAACACAATACATGGGATGATTATACTTGTCTTTTTTTAAGTCCAATAAATCCATTTCAGATAATAATTTCGGAGAAATGGACATATACAAATCATAGACATCTTTTACTTTCAAAATTTCATGCACATAAATAGTATTGAGAATTGCCTGCCACTGTCCTTCGTGAAAATTAAAATTTCTCAAATCTGCAAAATTTCCTTCAGGATCCCAGAATTTAAGCAAATCTTTAGTGATCGGAGAAACTTTACCTATAAAACTGCCTGCCTGCCATTCCGTATTAGCCATTTTTGAAATTAATTCAGCTAACTTCAATGGCACAGTGCCTGTTCCAAGAGATTTTGCTTGAACCATTTTAGTCTATTCCATTTGTTTCTATGTGTTTTAATTCTTCAATATAATAATCTGGAAGATGACAATCTTGCGCTCCGCGGATCAGTTTATTCATGTAATATTGAGATGGGAGAAAATCTCCAACAATATTGGCAAGATAAGTGTCAACCTCTTCTTTTGTTTTATCAACTTTTATTACAACCACGTTTATTTTTTCGTAACTGTTATTTTTTCTTCCTTTTTCATAACCTTCGCATTTATCCATTTTATTAAATTCTTCGCCTGTTAAATCAAAAACCCCACCCCATAATTTATGTCCTTGCTTATCTTTATAGCTAGCAACTACCTCTTTTTGTTTAGTAGATTCTCTCGGGAAGAATAAGATTTTATCAGGCATATAAGCAACAAAAACTGGCTTCAATATTGGATTGGCAATTCTTTCTCGTATCTGAGACAATAATAAATTAGAACCATAAGCAAAATAAAATACCATTTACTTAACCTCTTGAACAATTGCACTTTCAAATCCAAAAACATCAACAGCTTTAACGCAAACTTTTCTTTTTCCCTGTATTTTTGGAACATTAAGTTTTGCCTTTCGTTTGATTCTTAAATCTTCGTTGTTTTCTCTGTATTCCTGCCATTTGCTTCTGAATGTTTCGCCATCATAGTCAGGGTCAATACTCCAATATTCAATTAAGCTTAATGGGTCTTCTGCAATAACTTTTTCCAGCTTTTCTTTATTCTTTTCATCTAAAGGCAAAGCATCAGGCGAAAGAAGGACATAATTGTTTAGTTCTATGTTTAGCTCATCTTCTTCTTTATTTTCTATTTTCTTGATTGGTTTAACAATTAAATACTGAAGCGAAGAAAATCTTACTTTTCCAGATTTTATCAATTGCTCATAACTTGCTTTTGTTCTTAATCTATCTAATAGGTCTGGTGGAATAACTAAAACTTCTAGTTTATTATCATCAACGCTTTCAATTATTCTGCCAATATCTGTTGCGAAATTCCATCCAAGAACAACAACTTTATCCCAACCACCCATGAAAGAAGCTCTTAATTCCTGGGCTTTTTTTAGTGTTGCATAACTAGTCAATTTTGAAGGAGAATCAACAAATACAAGAGTTTTTGACTGCTTGATATATCCGAGATTATTGGGCACTCCTTCTTGCATAGGGAAAGGCAAAGCTCCATAAAGATTGACAACAACATGAGCTAAATCACCAATAGTTTTGAAAGCAGATTGTTCAAACTGCTCTTTCTGATAATCTCCAATTGATTGGTATAAAAAAGGTTTTGCATCTTGATCAATTAACCTCTTTCTCATAATCATACAAGCAGGCTTTCCTAAATCACACATTATCCATTTACTGCCAGAATTTTCAGCAGCTGCTCCAGTTGTGCCAGAACCAGCAAAAAAGTCGGCGACAATTCCATTTTCTGGACACGATGATTCAATGACTCTTTTTAAAAGAGGTTCTGGTTTTTGAGTTTGAAAATTTAAATCTTCTTTAGCTTGTGAATTAATAATAGGTATATCCCATACATCATCTAATTGGGCCCCTTCCATTTCATCCAAATACTGTTTTCTTCTTAATCCTTCTGTGTTTGTTTCAAATACTCTTCCTTCTGCTTTCATTTGCTCAATTTTTTCTTTTGTAAGTTTTCCGAGATTTTGATCAACCCATAACCTTCCATCGGGATCTGACCTTGCTCTCTTTTTCAAGTATTCTGGTAATTCTCCATACTGCGGTTTAAAATAATATTTTTCTGATTTTGAGTAAATGAATAAATTGTCATGTTTTCTTGCAAACGCTGTTTTTATTGGAGATGGCCCTCCATAATGCCAAATAATATCATTTCTAAAATGTTCTTTCCCAAAAATCTCATCCATTACGACCTTGACATAATGCCCAACATGCCAGTCAATATGAACGTAAATACTTCCTTGCTCTGAAAGTAATTCTCTCATTAAAATTAATCTCGGAACAATCATCTGCAAATAAGAAACAGTTCCATTCTTCCAAGTATCTGCATAAGCAAACTGCTCAATTACAGTTGGCTTTGACTCTATATCAGTAGAAGGTAAGTGAATTTCTGTTCTGTAATCTGCTTTAGAATCAAATGGCGGGTCAATGTAGATTAAATCAATCTTTCCTCGCATTGAAGGAAATCCGGTTGAAGAATCACCTGCTAAAAGCGCCTGCATTGCTAAAAGATTATCTCCATAAATCATCCGGTTAAGCCAATCTTTTTTGGTAAGCTCTTTTACGGCTTGCCCTGTGAATAATGAAAGCCCTGCTTTTGCTTTTGTCGGCAAAACTAATTCATTAGTCTGTAAAATAATTCTATTTCTTTCTGAAAGCCCATCGAGTATTTTCTGCGCTTCTTTTTTTCCTTGAGCAACAATTTTTGGAAGCTCTTCAATTAATGAATCTGGCATTTTATTAACCTCATTAATTAATTATAATATATAATTGTTACTAATGTTCTTCTTTTTAAATAATTCTTTTTTATATATATCGTTCACTTTACATTTGCCTTTTCGAAATTTTTGAGGAGAAAAAACCCTAACTTACTCGTTTGGGTTTTGTGCGTTCTTGTAAATCTTGTCGTGGTGGTCAAAATCGTAGAAGACTATTTTATTCTCAGGTTCTAAATATTTAAAAGTCATAACAAACGGCCCTTTAATATGAACTCTTTTAAAGTCCTGAAGCGGTTTTCTCAGATTTTTGTAATGATTGACATCTTCGCAGTTCAGGATTTCGTCAATTTTTCCCATAAGAGCATCATAAGTGACTTTATCCCTCTTGCAAAGCCTGATTAATTTGGCTTTAAGGCCGTCTTGTATTGAGAATTTACGCATTTTCAATCTCTTTTCTTAATTCAGAGAGATTCTTATAACTGGTGAATTTTCCTTTCTTTTCTATATTCCTTATCTTCTGAACATATTCGGGCCTTAATTCAGGCTCCAGAAGCTCTTCCTCATATTTACCAATGACAAAATTCACAGCGTCAGATTTATTCTTAAGACCGAACTTGCCTTTAACAATTGTTAAAAGCCTGTCTTCACGCTCCCCTAAATTCACAATTGCCTGAACCATACGAAATCACCTTTCATAATAATTTATAACAAAACATAATGTTTTATTATATAAAGCTTTCTAAATTATTTTTTATTTACTAATTCTAAATTAATTAATGGTACCTCAGATATTGATGACAACAGAACAGTTCTCGAAAGATTTATAAAAACTGTCGGCAAACTTCAGCATATGAATAGTGAAGAGAAGCTCGCGCTGATAAAGAGGAACACAGAGGAAATAATATCAGAGGACGAGCTAAATAAGCTCCTGTCTGAAAAGCAGCATCCTGTGATATACTGCGGCTACGAGCCGTCCGGGCCCATGCACCTCGGGCACTTTGTGACAATCACAAAGCTCATGGACTTCGAGAAGGCGGGCTTCAGGGTAAAGATTCTCATTGCAGACCTGCACGCATTCCTCAACAGGAAAGGCACTGAGGAGGACATAAAGCGCGAGGCAGAGAACTGGAGGAAGACCATAAAGGCAATAGGGCTCAAGGCTGAGATTGTGCTGGGGAGCAGCTTTGAGTTCGGAAAGGAATATCAGATGGACCTGATGCGCCTCGCCCAGGAGTGCACAATCAACAGGGGGCTGAGAAGCATGCAGGAAATTGCAAGGGATGTTGAGCACGCGACAATCTCCCAGCTTCTGTATCCTCTCATGCAGGTTGTAGACATAAAATACTTGGGAGTGGATGTTGCAGAGGGCGGCATAGAGCAGAGAAAGGTGCACATGATAGGAAGGGAAGCTGTAAATGTAACCGGGCACCATTTCATAGCAGTACACACTCCTCTGATAACCTCGCTGAGGGGCCCAGGTGAGAAGATGTCAAAGTCGCTGCCCGGCTCCGGGATAGCAGTCACTGACTCATATGAGGAGATAAAGAAGACAATAAGGCATGCATACTGCCCTGAAAAAGAGGTAAAGGACAACCCGATACTCCAGATTGCCCGCCTGATAATATTCCCAAGAATTGATGTGTTCAGGATTGAGCGCCCTGAGAAGTACGGCGGGAACGTCGAATTCAAGGACTATGCTGAGCTTGAGAAGAAATACGCTTCGGGAGAGATTTATCCCCTTGACCTCAAGAATGCGGTTACGGAATATCTTGAAAAGATAATCGCACCCATAAGAGCGGGATGGAAGAAATAATTTTCTGCTGGATTTAGCCCTTAAAACTCTCAAGCATTATTTCCCTGACAAGGTTAACCTGCTCCTCGGGATAGAACTTGTAAAGTTTTTTTGCATTTAATTCATTGCTCAGGGCTATGAAGAGCGCATCTGCAATGTCGGTTGTGCTGAGCCCCTTTGTCGTTGTCTTTATCATGTTTTTTACTTCTTCAAGCTCTTTCTCTTCTGTTTTGCTTCCATAAAATCGGTTTGCATATGAAGAAACATAACCTTTCTCAATTCCGGCAATCTGAGAGGACTTTATCGCAACATAATAGTCAATGCCAAAACGGCCAAATTCCTTGCTGGTCATTCCTGAGGCATTTTTTGCGAGTTCTGGATAAAAAGGATGGCTAATATTGAGGACATAAAACCCTGAAGTGCTCTCGCCTATTTCTGCAAATGCCGGCGTCACATTCTCCATTTTCTCATCAACCCTGAGTTTGTCGCTGCCTATTGTGAGGGAATGAAAAAGCTCATTTATTATCCTTATGTTGCTGCTTGACTCATACCTTCCATAGATTAGAGGGACATCTCTTGAGCCGGTGGCATAGAGGGCGCCATTCTTCCTGACTTTCTGGATGAGCTCGTTTGCTCTTTCAAGCGCGATTTCCGAGTCAAGAATGTACTGGTCAAGGCATGCATCCACAATTATGTCCGGATTATTCCAGAAGCCCGGGTTGAAGCTAATCTTTTTGTAGCTCGAGGCCGCACCTCTGTCCTTCTCTTCATACATGAAGCGGATTTCCTTGGGCACCTTCGAGATTTCATTGTATATCTTGCTTAGAAAGTCAGCGCCTGCTGAGGGCTCGTCTACAGTCACTTTTATGCCAAAATTAATGTCATAGTTTTTGCTTCTTGAAATCTCAATCGCTTTTTTCATTTTCTCTACTTGTTCAGAGAATACAGACAAACCTTCTTCGTCTGCTATAAGATGCCTCTTCACCAGGTAAGTGCTCATGGAAGGCAATAAGAAGTACTTATTTATAAAGTTTTCTACTTTGTAGTATCTATTAAGTAGTAACATTATAAAACAGTTAAACCTTTAAACATCCTTTCTTAACCAGAAAACATGATTGAATACAAGGAGAGGCCGGAATCAAACGAGGAGCTCAACAGGATACTGAACCCTCTGGTCTCGCAGTGGTTCTTCTCTAAGTTTTCAGAGTTCTCCCTTCCCCAGAGAATGGCTGTGATGGAAATACACAAAAGGAAAAATGTGCTTGTGAGTGCGCCCACGGGAAGCACAAAGACCCTCACAGCATTCCTCTCAATACTCAACGAGCTTGTGGACCTCTCTCAGAAAGGAATCCTTGAGAACAAGGTTTACTGCGTCTACATCTCGCCCCTGAAGGCGCTCAACTACGACATTGAAGTCAATCTCAAGACACCATTGAAAGAGATGGAGGAGCTTGCAGGAAAAAAGCTCGGGATAAGAGTTGGCGTAAGGACGGGGGACACTACTGCCTCTGAGAAGGCGAAGATGCTCAAGAAGGTTCCCCATATCCTGATAACAACCCCTGAATCACTCGGGATAATGCTTTCTTCAATAAAGTTCAGTGCGCTATTGAAGGGCATAGAGTGGTGCGTTGTCGACGAGATACACGCCCTTGCAGAGAACAAGAGGGGGGTGCACCTCTCTTTGAGCATGGAAAGGCTGCAGCAGGAGAACTACTTCTCAAGGATAGGGCTCTCTGCGACAATAGCGCCTATAGAAAAAATTGCCCAGTTCCTCGTCGGCTATGACGACTCTGGAAAGGAAAGGGACTGCACTGTGATAAATGCTGACTCAATAAAGAAAATGAACCTCAAGGTGCTGAGCCCTGTGCCTGACCTGATAGAGGCGGACTACCAGACGATGCATGACAAACTATATGAGCTTCTCGACCAGCTGATACAGAGCCACAAGACAACCCTTGTCTTCACAAACACAAGGTCTGCTACAGAAAGGGTTGTTTTTTACCTGAAAGAAAAATTCCCAAAAAATTATGTCCTGATTGATGAGACAACTGCACCCGAGAATTTTCCAAGAATCGGGGCTCACCACGGCTCCCTCTCAAAGGCCCACCGATTTGACATGGAAAAAAGATTGAGGGAAGGACGGCTCAAATGCATTGTGTGCAGCACTTCCCTGGAGCTTGGCATAGACATCGGATACATTGACCTTGTAATTCTCCTGGGAAGCCCGAAGACAGTTGCAAGGGCGCTGCAGAGGATTGGGAGGAGCGGGCACCGCCTTTCAGACACGACAGTTGGGCGGCTTGTAGTGCTCGACAGGGATGACCTCGTGGAGTGCAGCGTTCTCCTGAAGGACGCACTTGAAAAGAAGATAGACAGAATCCACATCCCTGAAAACTGCCTGGACGTGCTTGCCCAGCAGATAGTGGGAATTGCTGTCTCTGAAAAAATTAACATAAAAACCCTGCTGTCAATGGTGAGGAGGAGCTACTGCTACCACAGCCTTGAGGAGGCGGACTTCAAGGAAGTTATTGAATACCTTGCAGGGCTATACAGCAATCTTGAGGACAGGCACATATACGCGAAGATATGGTATGACCCCGAGACAGGGATGATAGGCAGGAGGGGCAGGATGATGCGCGTCATCTATATGACGAACATCGGCACAATCCCTGATGAGAGTTCAGTGCTTGTAAAGGACGGCGAGGCAATAATCGGGAAGATTGACGAGGGATTCCTTGAAAAGCTGAAGGCAGGCGACATATTCGTGCTCGGCGGCGAAACATACAGGTTCAAATTCTCAAGGGGGCAGGTTGCACAGGTTTCTGCTGCTGCCGGAAAGACGCCCACAGTGCCTTCATGGTTCTCTGAGATGCTTCCCCTGAGCTATGACCTGGCGCTCTCAATAGGCAGGTTCAGGCGCCTGATGGAGGAGAAGCTGGACAGGAAGGCGCAGAGAAAGGAGATACTGGACTTCATACACTCATACCTTTATGTCGACGAGAATTCAGCTCAGTCAATATACAAGTATTTCCTGGAGCAGCACCTCTATGCGGAGATTCCGAATGACAGGAAGATAATCATAGAGAACTACAAAGAGGGCGAGAAGCATTTCGTGATATTCCATTCGCTCTACGGCAGGCGCGTTAATGACTGCCTTTCAAGGGCTGTGGCGTTTGCAGTTGCCCGGCTGCAGCACATTGATGTAGAGATAGGGATAAATGACAACGGATTCTACCTTGCTGCAAAGAAGCACATACAGGGGCTGAACGCCCTGAAGCTGCTGAGGGAGGACAAGCTCGAGCTCGTGCTCAAGATGGCGATAGACAGGACAGAGATACTCAGCAGGCGCTTCAGGCACTGCGCTGCAAGGGCTCTTATGATACTAAGAAATTACAAGGGCAGGAGCCAGAGGGTGGGAAGGCAGCAGGTCTCCTCAATGATACTGATAAATGCAGTGAAGAGGATATCCCCTGATTTCTGCATTCTCAAGGAGGCAAGGAGGGAGGTGCTCTCTGACATGATGGATATAGAGAATGCGAAGATTGTGGTCGGAGGGATAGGCAAGGGCAGCATAAAGATAAGGGAGATTGAGACAAAGATACCCAGCCCGTTCGCCCTGAACCTCGTGGCCCAGGGCTATCTCGACCTTATGAAGATAGAGGAAAGAAATGCATTCCTCAGGAGGATGCACCGGCTTGTGGTTGCGAGGATAGGGAAGAAGAACAGGGAAGCAGAGGAGATGTTTTCCAGGAAAGAGGATTACAGTCCTAGTGTCAAGCCCGGCTGGACAGAGAAGAGCAACCCCTATGAGAGGATATGGGCTGCAGAGGAGGAAAAGAAGACAGAGGAATTAGATGATGCTGACAAAGAGGCAATAGAGAAGATATTCGGGGCAAAAGAAAAAGAAGAAGAAAAAGAAGAGAAGAAAAAATAAAATATTCTAAAGATTTATTAACCAACCATTTTCCCCTATTGCTCTCATGAAGATTTCAGTGATAATCCCGGCCAAGAATGAGGAGAACTACCTGCCGATACTTCTTAAGGAGATTGAGAAGCAGGCCAACCATGAGCTGAGGATAGAAACCATTGTCGCTGTTGCGCCGTCAATTGATGATACAATTGGAATTGCAAGGAAGTTCGGCGTAAAAGCGGTGAGGGGAGGGCTTCCCGGCATAGGCAGGAATGCAGGTGCAAAAATCGCAAAGGGGAAAATATTCTTCTTTTTGGATGCAGATGTTGTGCTTTCAGAGGATTTCTTCAGGAATGCTGTCTCGGAATTCAGCAGGAAAAACCTGGACATTGCCACAGCGCAGATAAAGACCGACTCAAGGAACATCATTGACAGGATTTATTTCAGCATGCATCACATTGCGATTCTGCTTTCAAAGATAATCAGAGCACCGTACGCTCCAGGCGCCTGCATGATTATAAAAAAGGAAAAATTCAGGAAGGCAAAAGGATTTGACGAGAGCCTGACCTTCTCAGAGGATGCAGAGCTGACAAGGAGGATTGCTGCTTTGGGAGCCAGGTTCGGGATACTTTCCAGCTGCTCTGCAATTGCAAGCAACAGAAGGTTTGTGAAAGAGGGCAGGGCAAAGATAGCAATAAGGTTTCTCTCAACTGTCTGCAAGAACTTGCTGAAGATAAAGATAAGGCAAAAGGGCTACTACTTTGTGAATGACGAGCCCTGGAACTTCGAGAACTGGCAGAATAAGTGGAACGGCTATATTGCCAGCATGAAAAAGATAGGCAACAGCAACGGGCACAGAGTAAGGAAGATTGCGAAGGGTCTATCTACCAAAATGCTCAGGAACAGGCAAAAATATCCATAAAAAATACCCATAAATCGCCTGAAATTCAAGTAATATAGATTCTACAAGATATATTTTCCAGTTTAGTGCAACGCAAACATTTAAATATGAAAACCTAATCCTTTTTTTGAGCCCGTTACGAGAGTACCTATGGGAGCTTACGGCGAAAGCCCAAGCAATGAACCTGGGGGTTAGTATCACGGGCTACAAAATTTTAATTCAGTGCTTTGATTAAAAACATCAAAGCAGGACAAGTTCACCTAATCAATCATTTTCCTTTGTTGAGGCGGAAAATCGGTTTAACATCAACCAAAAATTAAAAAACCTAACAAAAATTCCGAAGCTGGGAAGATAAGCTGCAGATTGGCAGCTTGTTTTAAGCCCAAAATACGGGCTGTCAAAGCCCAAATGAATAGGAACTTGTTCTAACTGAATTAAGATTTGAAGAGATTCAACTATTGCAAAAACAGATTTGCAGCAAGGAGGAGATTAACATGGGAAAAATAAGCCCAGTATCAGCGAAATACATTATTCACGCAACTATTTCAATAGAAGGCGTGGTGGACAGGCCCGACGTTATAGGGGCTGTTTTCGGGCAGACAGAGGGGCTGCTGGGAGCAGACCTTGAGCTCAGGGAGCTTCAGCGCTCAGGAAGGATAGGAAGGATAGAGGTCACCTATGACACCAAGGGAGGGAAGACCCGCGGCACAATACAGATACCCTCATCCCTGGACAAGGCAGAGACAGCAATTGTGGCGGCATCCCTTGAAGTCATACAGAGAATAGGGCCATGCGACGCAAAGATAGCCATCCAGAAACTAGAGGATGTCAGGATAAGCAAGAGGAAGCAGATTATTGAAAGGGCAAAGGAGCTTCTGCACGCATGGATAGACACCTCAATGCCTGACTCACAGGAACTTTCTGACGAGGTCGCGCATTCTGTAAGGATGATGGAAATACAGGAATACGGAAAGGACAGGACCCCTGCAGGCCCGGCAATCCTGGAATCAGACGAAATAATAGTTGTAGAAGGAAGGGCTGATGTGCTCAACCTCCTGAAATACGGCATAAACAACGCAATTGCCCTGAACGGCACGAATATCCCTGCTGATGTAGTTGACTTATGCAAACAAAAAACAGTAACTTTGTTTGTTGACGGCGACAGGGGCGGGGACCTGATAATAAAGGCAATGCTCTCTGTGGCGGACATCGATTACATAGCAAAGGCACCTGACGGCAAGGAAGTCGAGGAGATAACCCAGAAGGAAATTCTCAAGGCGCTCCGCGGAAGGATTGCTGTCGAGCAGGCAAAGCTTGAGACAGACGAGAAAGGCGAGCAGCAACCTGTGCAGCAGCAGGAGAACCAGCAGGGTTACAAAGAGAATTTCAACCACGCTGAAAGAAGAGAGAGCAGGGACATCCATAACAGGCCCAGAGAAAACCGCGATAGGGGAAGGGAAAGCCGGGACAATAGGGACAGCAGGGACAATAGAGACAGCAGAAGCAGGATTAGGCCTGAGATAAGGATGCCGAGAAGGGAGCCGGAGCAGCAGCGCTCATTCTCGCCTGAGCAGGCAGCCAAGTTCAAGAAGACAGGCGAGGAGCTTGTCGGAACAAGGGGCGCCTGCATTTTTGACGAGAAGCTTAATGTCCTCGGAAAAGTCCCGCTTACAGAGCTTTATGGCACGCTGAAGAACATAAACTCTGGGATAGAGGCAATTGTTTTCGACGGCTCGATAGACAGGGAGCTTGTAATGCTTGCAGAGAACGCAAATGTGAAGATACTTATCGGGATGGAGTCTGCTGTGAGGCCCGGAGAGGCACGCCTCAAGATTGCTACAATTGCCGAGCTTTAAGATTTTTTTAAACATTTTTTAATTTTCTTTTTTTCGTCACGACATTGTTGCGAAAAATTTCATCATTATTCTGTATTACAGCAATGCTTTTAAAAAAAGATGCTGCGATTATAGCCAAAGCAGAGGTGCTATATCTTGAAAAAAAAGCAGAATACACTATATGTTTACAGGAAAAGAAAGATAAGGGTTTTTAGGGTAATAATTGCCGTGCTCGTTCTGGCTGTGATTGCTGCAGCCATATTTTACAGCCGGACAGCAGGTTATGCAGGCATTGCTGTTGCAGGGGCAAAGTCATTATGGCTGAAGATTACCTGCTACAGCCCTGTCATAGCAAGTGTCAACGGGCAGCCAATTACGCAGGCGGAATTTGACAAGAGATACAGCGTCTTCCTCTTCGTAAAGGGGATACCTGAATCATACAAGAATTCCATGGACAGAAAAACAATTCTCGAGCAGGTGATAAATGAGGATGTGCTTATTCAGGAGGCACACAAAGAGGGCATATCTGTGACAGACCAAAGCGCAAGGGCAATGCTGGATGAGGCGATAAACCAGAGCATCCTGACAGAAGACCTTCTGAAGACAATGATGAAATCAAGGGGGCTCTCGGAAAAGGACCTGCAGGACTACTACAAGAGAAACCTCATAATAATCGCGCTGCTGAACAAGACAGTGGAATCAAAGATGAACGTGACAGAGCAGGATATGAGAAATTTTTACAATGAGACAATGGACAGGTATACTGTAAAGCCAGGAGAGATAAGGCTCAGGCAGATAGTCGTGAACTCAAGCGAGGATGCGGCAAACATAATGCAGGCACTCAATAACGGCTCTGATTTCGTTCAGGAGGCATACTACAACTCGCTTGACAGGGAGTCCGCTGTATACGGCGGGGACCTCGGCTTCATAAACAACCAGTCGCTGCCGCCAACGCTTTCGCAGGCGGCATTCGCACTTCGCCAGGGGCAGACAAGCTCCAGGGTTTATTACAATGGCAGCTATTACATCTTTAGGAGGGAAAACAACACAATATCCTATGATGAGATAAAGCAGGAGATAAGGAACGGGCTGGAAAGCTCAATAAGGAATACTCTCATGCTTGACTACCTCTTAAAAGTAAGGAATGCCGCAAAGATTGAATATTTTGGCTGGGCAAACCAGAGCAACAGCACTGCGTAGGGAGAGAATAGAAAATTAGCGGGGGGATAAACTATGAATGGCCTTACTAAATCTATAGAAGAGCTCATAGAGGGCTATTATAAAGAAAACCATGAGATTACTGAATTCTTACAGGGCATGGTTATTCGTGGAGAATTGCAGGCATATAACATTAAAATAGATAATGAAATAACTGAAAAAGACACTGAAGATGAGAAAATTATAAGGACCATAAAAGGTGCAACACTAACGCCAATTGCCGAAACGCAGATGGTTTACTGGGAGGATTTCTTCCTAAAAGAGCCTGCTACAGAAACGCTGTATTATGTGCATAGGGAGTCGCATGGCTCTGACTCGGATTTTGAACCTGTTGAATACTTAAGTGGTTTCTATGACATTACTAGATTGGTTAAGAATAGCGATCTTAGAAAAATCAGGAGCCGCTACATTAACAGCAACATTCCTAACATTCCCGAAGATATGATTAATGGAAATCTCCAGTATTATTGGAGTGACGATATATGGGAATTAGGGGAAGGCACCCGCCACAAAATGGGGGGAAGGTTAACAGTCAAAGGAGAATTAGATAATTTATTTGAAAAGGTTGCCGAATTTATAAGGAACAAACCAGAGCAACAGCACGGCATAGGAAGTGAATAGAAAATTAGCGGGGGGATAAACTATGAACGCCCTTAATACATCAATAGATGAGTGCATAGAGGGATATTATAAAGAAAACCATGAGATTACTGAATTCTTACAGGGCATGGTTAGGCAGGGAGAATTGCAGGCATATGACATTAAAATAGATAATGAAATAACTGAAAAAGACACTGAAGATGAGAAAATCATCAGAACCATAAAAGGTGCAACACTAACGCCAATAACTAAAAGATGGGGGCCCTGGAATGAGGATTTGTTTTTAAAAAACCCTGCTACAGAAACACTGTATTATGTGCATAGGGATTCGAGTGGCTCTGACTCGGATTTTGAACCTGTTGAACACCGGAATGGTTCCTGTGGTATTACTAGATTGGTTAAGGATAGCGATCTTAGAAAAATTAGGAGTCGCTACATTAATAGCAACATTCCTGACATTCCTGAAAATATGATTAATGGAAAGCTCTATTATCATTGGAGTGACGAGATATGGGAAGGTCATTGGAGTGACAAGATATGGGAAGGCACTCGCCACGAAATATCGGGAAATTTAACGGTTGAAGGAGAACAAGATAATTTATTTGAAAAGGTTGCCGAATTTATAAGGAACAAACCAGCTTAATTTATGAGGGCGTAAGCGATGTCAATAGAAGAGCGCATAGATGGCTATTATAAAAGCGAGCGAGAGATTGCTGAGTTTCTTAGGGAAATGGTCAGACAGGGAGAGCTACAGGCATACGGCTTCATTATGAATGAACAGCTCATTGATAAAGAAACTGAAGATGAGCAAATCATAAAAGTGATTAAGGGTACAAATCTTAAGCCGATTGGTGAGGAGCAGATGGTCTATTGGGATGACTTCTTCCTGAAAGAGCCCACTGCAGAAACACTCTATTATGTAACACTAACCTCGGATTATGACTATAATAATAGGAGTCCCTTCGGGCATCTCAAAATCACCAGATTAGCCAAAGACAGCGACCTCAGAAAAATAAAGGAAGGATATACTGAAATCATGATTCCTAAAGATATGATTGACGGGCTATTATCCTATGACTGGCGCGGTGTTAAGCGCACAAACAGTAAAGGCGACTATAATGAGATATCGGCAAACCTGAGCATTGATAAGGAGGATGATTTCTTTGCAAAAGTTGCCGAATTTGTAAGGAATAAACGGGGTCAACACAATGGCTGATATAATCAAATACTATAGAGAAATAAAGGTTCCTGCAATTGTTGCAATCACAGATGTTAGCGCATACGTTTATGCACGTGAAGATGCAGATGCACTTGTTAAAGAGCACAATGGCGTAATTGCGGACATGCCAAGACTTATCGCTGAATTGGGAAATGCAAAAGCAAGAACTGCAATCAGAAAACGATACGCGGACGTAAATAGTGCAGAATATCAAGGTCAGACAGAAGAAGGCAGGGTTTATGCAGTGGGACATTCGCTAGGACCTCTCACAACTACAGAAAGAATAAAGCAAGGAATTAAAAATATTCACATGTATGGTTTTCTTTCATTGAACGCCACTGAATGGAAAACATTTATGAACAATCCAGAAATGGTACCTCTTGATGATATAAAGAAAGGATTTTCTTCAAGTCAGCCTTATGCAATATTTGCCAACTTAGATAAAGACAATGTAGTAATCAACGACAGCGGTCTTTTAGATTATGATCATTTCATGAAAGACGACCGACTCCTAATGGTTGCAGGAAGTCTTGAGAGTAGAGAGAATATTGCAAACATATTATTTAAAGAAGAAAAGAGAAGAGTTGTTGGAAGCTATCACAGAATAAAAGAAGGAACATTCAACAATTCGGGGCGTCCTGTCTTCCTCGACAGCAGCTACTGCGGCTTCGATAGTAAAGACGGCTCCAGCTACTACGAGAGGGGGCGCTTTGTCGTGGTAGCGCCGGAGGCGCACGTGTGCGCCGGATATTCTAATCATAAAGAATTTTTGGAAGCAAAAGTTAAAGAATCAATGGATGCCAGGAAACCAATTCAGGTAAACGGCGGAGTATACGCTTTCATTCCTGACGTCTGCTTGTCTAAGCATTAACAGGCAGGAAGACAATCTATTTGCCAAAGTAGCCGAATTTGTAAGGAACAAGCCCGTTTAGTTGCCTGAGCGAGCATGCCAATAGGGAATAAAAATATTTAGGAGGATAAAAAATGGTTCCAAAAGAAGGTAGTAAAAAAATAAGCGTGTCAGATTTGATAGAAATATTAGATAAAGAAAAAGTCGAAAAAGTTTTAAAGATTTCAGGGGAATTAACTGATGTTGTTCTTGAATATAATCGAAAAATTGGAGTTCTGGAAGAAGTTTTACATTTAAAAGAGGAAGGGAAATCCCTGACAGGGGAACAGTATACGAAGGCGGCGAAACTATTTTGCCCTGCATACTGGAGAATGGATGATAAAAAAATAGATTATGAACAAACAATTTGCAGGAATTGCGGTCCTGGCGCAATAGAGGAATGCATAACTTATGGAAAGTCCGAAATTGCCGGAAAATTAGTTTTATGAAATTGAAAATAAGATATGCAGAAGGGGGGACAAAATAACATTAGAGGATATAACTTCAAAAGAATTTTTAGATAAAGCATTGGAAAATGCTAAGTCCTGGTGTTCAACTCAGCTGCCAGTGCATCTTTATGGATTTAAAAATGGGTTTGATTATGATATTTTTCAGTATGTAATTGACAATGAAATGATTAGTTATGATATGTGCTTAGATGATAAAAAAGAAGGGCTGATAAGAGTTTCTACGAAAACATTACAATGGTATATTGACAAAGAAAAATATTGCGAAGAGCATGTATTCGAAGAGCATGGTCGGAAGTATGGCTTTAAAGAACCTGAAACAGATCCTGAATCAATGTTTATACATGAAATAACAGAATTTTTAGTTAATAAAATTCCTGAAGTTTTGTTGCATTATATGTCAGAAATTGAATTTCCTTATGCAGTTCCTCATGCTATTGCAACAAAAATGGAGAATATAAATCGTAAAGAGCGCGGTTTAAAAGAATGGCCGGAATATTAGAATATTAATAACTGAGCCAGAAAAATTATGAGGATTACACAGAATAGCAAGTTAGAAAAAATTATGCCTAACATATGCGGAAGGAAGAAACAAAATGTCACTAGAGGATATTGCTGAGCAATATATAGCGGAAAAGCAGTTGAAAGATGGGACCGTCCTGAAGCTCAAAACATGGGTGAGCGATTCTATCAGGCCTGGCAAAAGAATGTACCAGTTAGCGCTGGTGGAAGGCCCCCTGACAATGCAGTTCCCGACAAATTATGAGGACTACACTAAAAAGCAGGTCAGGGGGATTTATGAGTCTGTCAAATCAAAGGCGGATTTTGAAAGTGTAATTGAAGAGCGCAAGAGAAAGAGAAAAGAGGAAAACCTGCCTTTTCCTGAGTATTGATAAATGATATACTGAATCGCCCAATTCCGCAATATTTAAATAATACTCAGTTATAACCCTTTTCTGAGAGAAGAAAGCAGAAGAGTTTCTCATTGATGCCGCAGCAATTTTGCCCTTAATAAAAAATAGGGGCAGAAGGAGCGGCAGGACAGAATTAAAAAAGTGCTTTCGGAGCAACATAATGGTGAAAAGCCAGAAAATAAAAGCGCTTCCGCCCTCGATGAGGGAAAAGACAAGGTACCTCACCTTTGAGATAAGGGGGAAAGAGAAGCTCTCTTTTGAGGAATTTTCTTCTGCATTCAAGTCAGGGTTTGAGTCTCTTTTTGGGAAAATCGCGGCTGCAAGGGCAAACCCCCTCTGCATGAGGGACAGGTTTGACTTCGACAGCCAGAGCGGGATAATAAGAATAGAGAGAGATTATGTGGACTCGGCAAGGGCTTCCCTCGCAATGATTACAGAAAAGGGAATATCAGCGAGGAGCGTCACTGTTTCAGGCTCAATAAGGAAGGCAAAGGCAAGACAGGCCGGAGGAGGTTAGGAAAAATGGTGGACAATAGGAATGTGCAATCAATGCAGCACCAGGTAATGGGATATGACAGGGCAATAACAATGTTCAGCCCTGACGGAAGATTGCTTCAGGTTGAATACGCGAAGAAGACAGTCAAGCAGGGCTCGACTGCAATAGGAATCGCTTACAAGAACGGGGTTCTCCTGTTCACAGACAAGAGAATAACCGACTCGCTGATAATCACTGACTCAATCGAGAAAATCTGGCAGATAGACGACCACATGATGGCCACGGCAGCGGGAATAATCTCAGACGCGAGGGTTCTCATTGACAGGGCGCAGGTAAAAGCCCAGCAGCATAAGATAACATACGACAGCCCGATAGACGTGCTGAGCATAGTTAAGGACCTGTGCGCGCTTAAGCAGGTGTGCACCCAGAGCGGGGGCTTAAGGCCTTTCGGGGTTTCGCTGCTTGTCGCGGGAATGGACCCTGCAGACGGGCCGAAGCTCTATGAGACAGACCCCACTGGAATATATTTCAGGTACAAGGCGGCTGTCATAGGCGAGGGCGATGTTGAAGCGGAAGAGGTGCTGAAGAAGGGCTACAAAGAAAACATGTCAAAAGAGGATGCGATAAAACTTGCAACAAGCGCCATGCTCAAGTTTCTCAAGAAGGATTTCAGCCTGGACAGGATAGAGGCGGCATACATAGAGGAGCCTGAGGAGAAATTCCGGAAGATATCCAGGAAGGAGCTTGAAAGGTTTGCGCAGGGAGCAAAGGGCTGAGCAGAGGCGCAAAAATGGTCCAGCCAATTCTATTCGGAAGAGAGAAAATCCACCTTAACGTGGCGAGAATCAAGAAGGGCGGGGAAAACTTTGAGGTAGTGATAAACCCTGACCTTGCCATAAGGTACAGGAACGGCAAGGGAGTCGAGCTTTCAGAGGTGCTGAACAGCGAGAATGTCTTCTCAGACGCAAAGAAGGGGCTGAGGGCATCGGAGAAGCTGATGAACGACCTCTTCGGAACCCAGGACGAGCTGAAAGTAGCAGAGATAATACTCAAGCACGGCGAGATACAGGTCACTGAAGAATATAGGGAGGAGCAGCGCGAGGCAAAGAGGAAGGGCATAATCACAATAATTGCCAGGAACGCTGTGGACCCCAAGACAGGATACCCTCACCCGCCGGCAAGGATAGAAGCCGCAATGGAGGAGGTAAAGGCGAAGATTGACTACTCAAGGAGCGCAGAGGAGCAGATAAAAGACATAATCAAGCAGATACAGGTGGTTCTGCCGATAAAGTTTGAGAACGCAATAATTGAAGTGAGGATTCCCACAAGGTATGCTGTGAAGGCATACGGGATTCTCAAGAGCTACGGCGAGATGCTTTCAGAAGAGTGGCTCTCTGACGCAAGCCTGTCTGCGAAGATAAGGATGCCTGCAGGAATGCAGCAGCAGTTCTTTGACGCTATAAACAAGGCCACCAAAGGCGAGCTTGAGTCAAAGATAACAAGGGAATAAGCAGGAATAACGCTAAAAAAGAAGAATATGGAGTGAACAGAAAATGGGAAAAATAATTTGTGGAGAAAAGGAAATAGTGGTCCCGGGAGACATAATAGCGAGCGGGATGGACTTCATTCCCGGAATGGGAACATTCAGGGAGGGAGAGAGTGTAATAGCATCAAAGCTTGGGATGGTGAACATAAGCGGCAGCCTGATAAAACTGATTCCGCTCTCAGGAAAATACGTCCCGAAGCTGGGCGACGTGATAATATGCAAGGTCATAGACGTCAGCCTGAGTGGATGGAGGGTTGACACCAACTCTGCCTACTCGGCAATGCTGTCCATGAAGGACGCAAGCTCGAGGTTCATAAGCAGGGGCGCTGACCTGACGCGCTACTTCAAGGTAGGCGAGTACATGATGACCAAGATAATCAATGTCACATCGCAGCGCCTTGTGGACATCACAATGAAGGGGCCGGGGCTGAGGAAGCTCTCAGACGGCATAGTGATATCAGTGAACCCCTCAAAGGTGCCGAGGATAATCGGCAAGAACGGCTCCATGGTGACAATGGTCAAGAGGGCCACAAACTGCAACATCGCAGTCGGGCAGAACGGGCTCGTCTGGATACAGGGAAGCCCGAAGGATGAAGTGAAGGCGATTGCGGCAATCAGGAAAATAGAAACTGAAGCCCACATCTCAGGGCTCACAGAGAGGATGGAGAAGGAGCTCGGATACGACAGCTCAAAGTATGAGAACCAGCCGCTCGAGGAGCAGCAGCCGGGCGAGGAGGGCTACCATGATGATAATTACCAGCCGCAGGAGGAAAGGCAGTTTGAGAGGCCCATGCACAGCTTCCATGAGAGAAGGGAATACAGCAGACCAGACAGCAGGGGAAGGTTTGACACGGGCAGAGGCGAGAGAAGCGACAGAGGGAGAAGATACAATGAGCACAGGGAAGAAAGCAGCAGCTACACTGAAAAAAGTGAAGGAAATGAAAGCAGGCCAGGCGCTGAGCCCGAAGGCAGCCCCAAACAGGAGCAGAATCATAATGATAGCGAGAAGCAGTGAGGGTGATTTTCATGAGCTATGAACAAAGAGTTGACGGAAGAAAATTTAACGAGCTGAGGCCCATGGTTGCAAAGGCGGGGGTTATCCCAAATGCAGACGGCTCAGCGTATGTGAAGATAGGAAAAACAGAGGCATATGCAGGCGTTTACGGGCCGAGAAACCTCTTCCCAAGATTCCTGCAGGACCCTGAAAAGGGAATCCTGAGGTGCAGGTACAACATGATGCCCTTCTCAGGGGCAGGAGAGAGGGTGAGGCCGGGCGGCTCCAGGCGCTCAAAGGAGATTTCAATGGTGACTGAAAAGGCGCTGCTGCCTGTGCTGGACCTCAAGGAGTTTCCGAACTCTGTGGTGGATGTCTTCATAGAACTCTCTGCAACAGACGCGGGCTCAAGGTGCGCGGGGATATGCGCAGCTGCAATAGCGCTTGCCGACGCAGGGATAGCGATGAAGGACATGCCGCTTGCAGTTGCAGTGGGAAAGGTCAATGAGAAGATACTCGTGGACCTCTGCTACGACGAGGAATCATATCCCGGCGAGGTGACTGACATGCCTGTGGCAGTCCTTCCAAGGACAGGGGAGATAACCCTGCTGCAGATGGACGGCGAGATAACAAAGGAACAGATAAAGGCCACCCTTGGGATGCTTAAGGAAGTGGTCCCGCAGATACACCAGATTCAGGTTGATGCGCTGAAGAACAAGTTCAAGGCGCCAGGCGAGGAGTGATTGCGATGAACGAAGACCTAAAGGAACAGATTAACAAGGCGCTTTCAGAGGATATAAGATTAGACGGAAGGAAGCCCATGGAATTCAGGGAAGTTGTGGTTGAGGCAGGAGTGATTGAGACAGCAGAGGGCTCTGCAAGGGTTAGGATAGGAAAGACAGACCTGCTCTGCGGCGTGAAGATGGAAATAGGCACTCCCTATCCGGACACGCCTGATGAGGGAACAATCTCAGTCAACGCAGAGTTCCTTCCAATCTCAAGCCCTGACTTCGAGGCAGGCCCCCCCGGGGAGGAGGCAGTAGAGCTCTCAAGGGTTGTGGACAGGGGAATAAGGGAATCAAAGGCAGTTGACTTCAAGAAGCTGTGCATAACGCCCGGCGAGAAGTGCTGGATAGTTAACATTGACATATGCACTTTGAATGCTGACGGAAACCTCATTGACACCGCAGGCTTGGCTGCAATCACAGCCCTGATGAACACAAAGCTCCCGGAATTTGACGGGCAGAAGGTGGACTACCGCAAGAAGACAGAGCAGGGGCTTCCCATTGTGAGGTGCCCCATACCGGTAACAGTTGTAAAGTTCGGCGAAAAGTTCATAGTGGACCCGTCGCTCAATGAGGAGAAGGTTCTCGACGCAAGGCTGACAGTGGCTGTCACAGAGAAAGGCACCATAAGCGCCATGCAGAAGGGAGGGGAGAGCCCCATAACCATGGACGAAGTGGACAGGATGCTGGACATTGCAATAGAGAAATCAGCTGAAATAAGAAAAAAGATTTAAAGGGGTAGCAGAAACCCCTCTCAAAAGAGGGCAGCTTAAAATGAAAAATCAGGAATCCGAGAAGTACACAAAGTATGAGAAGGCAAGGATGATAGGCGCAAGGGCCCTTCAGATTGCCATGGGCGCCCCGTTTATCATCAAGCTTTCAGCAGCGAAGCTCGAGGAGCTGAAATACGACCCGATAAAGATAGCGAATCTCGAGTTCGAGGAGGGCATAACGCCTATAACAGTGAGAAGGCCCCTGCCAAAGTCCAGGTTTGCCACCGCATAAATTTTTTTTATTTCTGCCATTCTCTTTAGAAATGTTTTTATACATGTGTTATTTTTAAGTAACAGATGATACTAAAAAGTAACACTTATCTCGTGCTTAGAGAATTCCTGAGAAACCCGCTGGGAGAGTTCCAAATACGGGGGCTTTCAAGGAAGCTTTCAATTTCCACAACAGCGGTTAAGAGCGCGATATCCTGCTTGGAAAAGGAGAATCTCATCCTAAAAAAGGATTTGGCAATATATCCGGCTTACTCCGCAAATTTTGAGAGCGATGAGTTCAGATTCCTGAAAAAAGTTGAGAATTTGTCTGCAATACGCGATTCTGGACTCTTGAAGTTTCTTGTTGACGAATATTCCCCTAATTTTATCGTGCTCTTCGGCTCTGCTGCAAAGGGCGAGGATACTGCCTCAAGCGACATAGACATCTTCCTGCAGGCAAAAGATGCCAAAAAAAGCTTAATGGCTTATGAGAAAAAACTTGGCCGGAAAATCCACTTGTTCTGCTCGGAAGATTTCCGAAAATTAAAAGAAGAGTTTAAGAACAGCATAATTAATGGAATAAAGATGTATGGGTACATCAAAATATATTAACCTCATTAAGATAGAGCCTGACAAGGAAAAGGCAAAGGCCCTATTTAGCCTTTCTGAAAAGCGGCTTTCCAAGATAAAATTCTACGATGAGGAAAAAGAGAGCGAGCTTGCCCTTGAAGCATATTATGAGACTGCAAAGGAGCTCATAACTGCAATAATGTTTTCATGCGGCTGGAAAAGCCTGGGGCACGAGGAAATGATAATTTATCTAAAGCAAAATTATCCTGAATTCCAGGAATGGGAGACTGAGCTCCTGAATCAGATGAGAATCAAAAGAAACCGCATTGTTTATGAAGGGGCAGGGATAGACCCATCTTACCTGAAAAGGAACAGGGCAGGAATTCTGGGGATAATAAGAAAATTAAAAGAAATTGCAAAAAGCAAATTTACTTAGCAAGCCCCGGCAGGCTTATCTGGATTATCCTGTTGACAATCAGATAGATGAACACTGCTCCTAGGACAAATCCAAGAATAAGCCCCTTGTAAAAGGATGCGCTCATAAGGTTTGACATCATATTCTTTGAGTTTATGCCTGCCATTTTCTCACCCGCCTCCTGTTATTCCAGATAGGAACGGCGCAATATAAGGAGCCGCAAATACGAGAACCACTATTCCCAAACTGAAGAGCATCTTGGTTTTGAATGTCAGCATGCCTCCCCCGCTGGACATTGTCATCAGGAAAAGCACAACAAGCGCCACTATCCCGGCGAGGAGCCCTGCAGCAGCCTGCATTCCAATCGCGGTACTGATAAACGGAATTGAAGAGAGCCCAAAAGTGTCAATCACATACGCTGAGTTTATTGAGCAGAACGAGAAAAGCCCTCCGAACAGGAGCGCTTGGATTAAAAAGAAGATTTTCTGCCCCATCATTCCCGAAAGGGCTCTCATGAAAACTAAAAACTCATACGCTCCAACAATTACCCCAATTATAAGCGGGGCTATAAGCAGGTAATCAGCCATATCATCATCACCTTTTTATACGAGAAGACTTTAATATTTGTATGAAATTTGTTAAAGTCTTCTGGATATAGGCAAGGTATGCAATAACGAACATTAATGTCCTTGCCTATAATTGCATTATATTGGAAAATATAAAAGATATCCCTGTATATAAATATTGCTATGAAAAATGTTAATAAAGCGAATTTAATTGCAACTTACAATTAACAATGGAAAAGCAGCAATAACTTTTTAAAACAAAGAGCAATTCTCAGCATATGCGGGGATGCCGGAGTGGCCAAACGGGACAGGCCTAGGACCTGTTGGCTTAGTGCCTCCGTGGGTTCGAAACAAGCCTTTTTGCAAGCAAAAAGCCTTGAGGGAAATGCGGAACGCTTCACTTCGTGCGCGTTCCTCGGGATTTTTGCCGAAGGCAACAATCATAAAGGCTGGCGAAAGTCCTACTCCCCGCATTTTATAATTCAGTTCGTGCGCTTTCAAGCTTAAGCCGCAACATCAAGTTGCAGAACTATTGCGGTCATGCGGCTTTACGCCGCATCTGTTTCGATTAAACCTTTTCTAAAGGTTTACTCCCCGCATTATTTATAATACTTAAATCTAAACTGGTATACAAAATAATACTACAAATAAGCCAAGGGTTAAGAGTGAAAAAATCAAAATTGCGAAGTTTTTCACCCGGCAAATGCGAAAAATTGACTATTTTTGAGTGGTATGGTTTTGGGGTTTTCTGACTCAAAAAAGCATAAGATTTATAAATAAGATATGCATTCCCTTTCCCAGTAAGTAATGCAGTGTACTAATGCAGAGACCACAGAGACAGAATTTGAAAGAGAATTCTAATTTAAGAAAGATAGCCCAAAATAAGTAGATAAAACACTAAACGGAGGTGTTTAGTTTGAATAAAACAGTAAAGCGAATTATAGCGTTGGGCACTGGGGCCGCGATGTTAGGGGCAACAGTACTTGGTGCTATGGCAGCCGCTGATCTGTCTGCATATCCGAAGCCATTCGTTGACAATGGTAAGTTCAACGGACTGGTTGTTGTCGGAGCAAATGCAATCGGGACAGACACATTAGGAGCTGCTGATATATTAGCTAGCCTTCAGGCAGCTAATACGGTGACAGAGACAATATCAGGCACAACTGAGACAGTAGTTGAAGGAGGAGTCAAGATAGAGACAAGCGCAAGCAAACTCTTTTATGAAGACACCCTTAAGGATATCAAGGAGACATTTACAAAGACGGAGTTCCCAACCCTTTTGAAACAGGCAGTAATAACTGACGACGAAGGAGCAGAATACAAATATGACACATTGATAAGGAACCCTGATGGACTCTATCCAACATTTGGAACACCAGGCGACCTTGAGAGCCCGATACTCTACCTTGAGGACCCAACAGCACCAATAACTATTGAGATAAACTTCAACAAGGAGATAAACTTCTCAACAGTTAGAGGAAAAGAGTTTGAGATTCTCGGAAAGAAATACACAATCTCTGACTCAACCACAGAAGTGACAGCAGACAAGCTGACTCTGTACAGCACAGCACTTGACCAGACATTCACAGCAGGAACAGCCGCAACAACAGTTACAGTAGGCGGAAAAGACATTACTGTTGAGGTAATCGGTGTCAAGACAGGCGGAGACACAGGAGCAACAATAAAAGTCAACGGAGAGACAAAGCAGGTCGAAACAGGCCACTCATACACCATAGGTGGAGAGAAGATATATGTAAAGGATATCATGGCGTATGACCAGCCAGTCGGCGGCGGAGCAGTAAGGTTATTCGTCGGAAGCGACAAGATTGAGCTTGAAGACTCAACTATTGTCAAGAAGATAACCTCAACAGGCTCAGTTGACATTGACGGAGTTGAATACACAGGAGACGCTGACTTTGAAGCACTGTCACAGATGAAATTTACAATAACGCCAAGCAACTTTGACCCAGAAGTTGAATATGTTACGGATGAGCTTGTTGAACCGCTTTTCGGAGCATTCAAATACCAGTTCACCGGAGCAACTCCAGCATTTGGCAGCACTGACAGGGGAACAATAAAGATTCAGCCAGACGGAACAACCAAGGTAAAGATAGCCTTCACAGACAGGGACGGAAACGCAGTATCAGTAAGCCCAATCAAGTATAGCACCGTTTTCGACTATAAAATAGGCACAGAGACACTGCACATCACTGATGAGAACATAGCTGTAGATGACTACTTCATCATGAATGTAGACGGCTACAGTTATATCTTGCAGCTGAAGAAGATAGACACAACCCCAGACGAAGTAACACTGAAGAATGTAGTGACTGGCGAATCTCTTGTCAAGACATACTCTGGACAACTGGTAACATACAGCTTCCACGGAGTTGAGGTTACCTTTAACGTAACGACTGTACTTAATCTGGACGACGTAGATGCAGATATTGAGCCAGTGTTCTACACAAAAGACGGCGCATCCATAACAATGGGTTTGCTAAATTCATCAAACGTAAGCGGAAAGGACAGCGCTGTCATTACTGTAGGCGAAGCAGATGCATCATGGATCTCATACAGCACAGCTGCACTTGCAGCTGATGCAACTGTTGCGACAACATGGACATATGACGAAGACGACACCAAGGTTATATCATCAAAGCCAGGAGTTGCTGCAGAGCAGTTTGGAGACACAAACAAATATGCAGGAGTCACCGGCTTTGGAACATATGTCACACACGACACAGACTCAGACATAACAGAGCTGAAGTATTACTATGAGATAACAAGCTACGGCGTCTATCTTGCACCAACAGGAGCAACAACAACCACAACAGGCGGAGACACATACCAGAGGGTAGTGCCGATTGCAGTCGGAGCAGCTGTGCTTGACACAGAGGTTACTGACTACACAGCACAGAACCTGATTGTTGTAGGAGGCCCGTGCGCCAACTCAGTTGCAGCCACATTGATGGGCAACCCAGCTGACTGCGCGGCAGGCTTCGAGCAGGGCAAGGCAATCATAAAGCTCTACGAGCAGAACGGACACGTTGCAATACTCGTGGCTGGCTATTCAGGAATGGATACCAGAAGGGCTTCAAGAGTGCTCGCCCAGTACAGCAAGTATGCGCTTTCAGGAACTGAGATGGTAGTTGTTGGAACAAGCTTGACTGACATAACAGTCAGCATACCGACAACAGTATAAGCCGTTGAGCAGCTGAAAAAAAATTAAATTTTTTTTATTTTTTTAATTCTTTTTTATTAACATCGCATTTTCTTTTTGCGAAGCTTAGGTTCTCCAGATGATTCTTTAGATTTTTCTGTAAATGCCAAAATCTATAGGCAAATATTCCCTTTCCCACTTCTGAAAGCCGCATTGGCTGAAGAATTCGTGAAAGTCCTTGTTAAAATCACCTGCCGAGTGCAGGGTAAACTCTCCCAGAGGGGTTTTATCATAGATTGCCCTGACCAGTTCTTCAATATAAGCTCTGTCTCTTAAAATTGCCGTATCAAAAACCCCTGAACTTATGATGACATGAGGTTCTTTCAATGATTTTATTATGTAAAGCGAATCGTCAAAAACAAACTCTCCTTGAGGCACTTTTGCCCTTGAAGTTTCAACAGCATCTTTGTTGATGTCCACGCCCAAATAAGACAAGGCACCTAACTCAAAAACCAGTCCTGACAATCCGGCATCATAGCCAGGACCTATCTCTAAAACCTTTTTTCCAGAAAGAATTTTTTCTAAATCATCCTTAAACATATCTTTGACTGCAAGCCAGGGCATCCTTGCTTCATCATAGAAGTCGCTGCATTTAACTTTAAGATAGTCGGCTGTTCTTAATAAGGCGTTCACCCTATATTGAGGTGTATTTTTTATTTCGGCCATAAGATTGAAAATATGCAGCTGAGTATTTAAATATTTCTGGAATTTACTATTATTAAGTGATAATCTTAAACTTTTTGAAAAGCAAAAAATTTATATATCCAAAGTATATACTATGGATATATGACAACTGAAATGATAACTCTAAAGCTTGATTCAGAGTTCCTGAAGAGAATAGATGCTGCTGTAAAGGAAAATGCTTACCAGAGCAGGACTGAGTTCATCAGGGCGTCGCTTCACGAGAAGATAGACCCAAAACGAGAAGCAGAGGTCAGAAAAGAGCTTGAAAGCGCATTAAAAGAGATAAGAAAAGGGATAAAGCATACAGTTTCAGATGAAGAGTATGAAAGAGTAAGGTCTGAAATACCGAAAGAAAGCTATTCAAAGCGAAAGAAGGAGATGGAAGCCCTTCCAGGAAAGTTCATTTAAGAAGATCCTCGGGCTTGAAGTGAGGGCAAACATCATCCAACAGATTGAAGTGATTATCTCTCGCAATCAGGACTGAGCTGGTATCGCGCGCTATTATGGCGTGAAGTGCGTCTCCAAAAGGGACATTTCTTTCTTGAGAAGTCCTAAGTGCTTCTTTCTTCTCTGAATCAGTGAATACGACTTTTAGGATATTCTTCCCCAGATTAGTCAAGAGAGCATTTACCATAAAAGACCCGCAATAGTCAGATAATTCCTTTGAAGTTTCATCGCTAACAACAACAACATGAGAATTAATGATTATTACGGTTAATAACTCGCGCCCATATTTTCCAATTGCTTTCCCTGAAAAATCTTTTCTATTCTCCAAAATGTCTATCCATATGGAAGTGTCAAAATAGTAATTGGACATGCTTGTCTACCATAAAAACAAAGTTTATATACGTTGCCTGAAAAAAGCACCATATTTTCCGCAACAATCAAAAAATCAAATGATTTTTATATGCCCTCCTATTCCAGACAATCATGGCAGAACTGGAGTTTCAGGACCTTGAATTCAGGGAAGAAAATGGAAAAGTAAGAGTCAATTTCCTGAAAATATTCTACTTTTATTTCACAGAAGAGGAATTGGCGGATATAGGCCCGTGCAAGGTAGAGCTGCACAAGCTCACATTCAACTGCCCTGAGAAGAGGGCGAACAGCAGGTTCTACAACCTCCTTGAGAAGGGCTTTTCAGCCATGAAAAACTCAATCAACGGCAGGAAGGCAGTTTACATTCACAGGAACTCAGGGATTCCCCTGATGGGAAGCAATGCCTTCGGCATAGTGGACAGGAACACCTCATGCATAGAGGTGAAGCCGATAACAGGGTGCAACCTTGACTGCATCTTCTGCTCTGTTGATGAGGGAATTAAGGGGAAGAAGACCACTGACTTCGTGGTTGAAGAGGAATATCTTGCAGACGAGTTCAGGAAGGTGGCAGAGTTTAAGGGATGCGAGGTTGAGGCCCACATAAACGCCAACGGCGAGCCGCTGATGTATTCAAGAATTGTTGAGCTCATAAGGGACTTAAAAGCGATTCCAAATGTGAAAACAATCTCAATAGACACAAATGCAACAATGCTCTCAAGAGAGCTGGCCCTGAAAATGAGGGATGCCGGGCTCACAAGGTTCAACATCTCAATAAGCGGGATAAGCCCGGGAATGTTCTCAAAGATGAGCGGCTCCAATGTCACAGAAGGGCATGTGAAGGAGATAGCGGCATACTGCGCCCAGATAGCAGATGTTATAATAGCGCCTGTCTGGGTGCCTGGAATCAATGATTCCGAAATTGAAAAGATAATAGAGTTTGCAAAAAGCATAAGGAACCCGAGCCAGAAGGGCCCATTTGTGGGGATACAGAACTTCCTCTCCTATCCTCACGGCAGGAACCCTGTGAAGGGGATGCCGATGGAAGAGTTCCGGGAGAAGCTTTCTGCGCTTGAAAAGAGGTATGGCGTGAAGCTTCTGCTCTCAAAGGACGACTTCGTAATAGCTCCTGCAAAAAAGATTCCCAAGCCCTTCAAGAAGGGCGATACAATAGATGCTGAGATAATGTGCGAGGGCAGGTTTCCCGGTGAGAAGATAGCTGCTGCTCAGGGCAGGAATCTCACTGTGCTGGGCTGCCAGAAGAATTCCGGAAAGGTGAAAGTGAAGATTCTAAGGAGCAAGCACAATATATTCCTGGCAAAGGCAATATAGGCGCTGCCATCGGATCCGGCTTTTTGGCAATGGCAGAGTAATTTTTCTACTTTTTCGAAAACTTTATATAATACCTAAATAAAGGTATGTTCATACCATAAAAAAGGTAATTAAATGTTAACCCCAAAACAGATAAAGATATTTGAGGCATTTTTGAGAAGGGCTTACAAAGAACTAACTTACAAAGAGATAAAAGAATATTCAAAAGAGAAATCAAATTCCGTTATTCAAAAAGCAATAGCAAAATTTCTTGCAGAGAATATTGTGAAAAAAAGGAATGTTGGGAACATTATTTTATACAGAATAAACTTTGAAAATAGTTTGGTTTACTCATACTTTAATATCTTAATAATAGAAAAACTCCCGCCGCTTGTTAAGAGTAGTTTAAGGATAATCAGAGAAGAACTCTCAAGTATTCAATTCGTATCCATTGCCCTCTTTGGTTCTTACGCAGAGGGAAAACAGAAAGAAAAATCTGATCTCGATATTGCAGTATTTGTAAATTCACAGGCAGAAAAAAGAAAATGTGAATTATCATTAAAATCTGCAGAGCTAAAAACTCTTTTGAACATGGATTATCATATTTTCACAAAGGACGAAATGCTTAAAATGCTGAAAGATAAATATGAAAATCTTGGAAAGCAAATAGCACGCAAGCATCTTGCAATACACAATCCGGCAATTTTTTATTCAATAGTTCAGGAGGGAATCGACAGTGGATTTAAACTTGTATATTAATCGGGCAGAAAATGAAATAAAACTTGCAGAGATAATCTTCACGCTAAGCGAAAAACCAAAAATACAGACCGATATATTCGATATCAGAGACCCCGAAACATATTTCAGCGCAGTGATCTCACACAGTTATTACAGCATATTTTATGCAGCGAAAGCATATCTTTTAAAAAAAGGAATTGAGATATCTGCTCCGGAAGAGCATAAAAAAGCATTCAATGAATTCAAGAAATTTGTTGAAAGCGGAGAGCTGGATGTTGAACTGCTCAGGATATATCAACAAGCACTTGTCCGAGCAGAACTTCTGCTTGGAATTTTTAAAGAAGAAAAAAATAAAAGAGGAGAATTCACATACCGAACACTTCCACAAGCGAATATGGAGCCCGCAAAAGAGAGCATTAAACATGCAAAGACATTTTTCAAGAATATGATTGCATTATGCAGAGAATAAATGACATTTATGAAAAATATAAGGATTGCATCTTTCTATCTTCCATGCGCCTCGCGTATTGATGGCAGCATAAACCTTAAATAATACAATAATTCTTCAGATTGATATGGGAGATTCGGGGGGCAAAAGCGGTGACAAGAACGTTGTTATCACCTACGAGACCCTCTTTGACATCCTCAGAAGGGAAAAAGACAGGGAGGAATTACAGAATCTCGACAAGACATTCTATTCAGACGTTGTTAAATATATTAATGAAAAGAGGGAAAGCCTGAAGCAGAGCCAGAACACCCTCTTCTCAGACGACGACAGGGAGAAGACGCAGATACAGCTTCAGAACATAAAGCGCATCCTGAAGGAGCTTTACAACAGGCGCGAGAAGAAGATAATAGACAGCGCCATAATGAAGTCAAGGACAAATTCGGGCATAATAGACACCGCAGCGATGCTCGAAGAGGAAAAGAAGCTCTTTTCCGAAGCAACAGCAATCCTCAACCGCGCAAGGGCAGGCATACTCTTCAATGTGATAGAGGGGCGGGAGCCGGAAAGCATTGAATGCACAAATACTCCTGAAGCAGCCGGAACGAATTCAGCCGGTGCTGATTCTGCAAAGGAAGAGGGCAAGGAGCAGCAGAAGGAGACAAAGATGGTAAGATTCTTGCATGCAGTCCCCCAGTTCTACGGCGAGGACGCAGAATTGTATGGTCCCTTTGAGGAGGAGGATGTGGCAAGCCTGCCTAAGGAGATTGCCGAAATCCTGATTTCAAAGGAGCGCGCAGAGGAAATAATTGAAGGGGAAAAGTAAAGGTTCTTTGCTTAAATTCTTATTAATTACTCTTAATTTGCAGGTAAAAAATGAAGATTGGATTGGCGCTTGGAAGCGGAGGGCCCAAGGGGCTCGCTCACATCGGGGTGATAAAGGTTCTTTTAAGAAACGGCATCACGCCCGAAATAATCACTGGCTCCAGCATCGGCGCGCTGATAGGAGGGGCTTACTCGGTTTTTGGCTCAATTGAGGAGATGGAAAAGCTCGCCTACTCATCTGACATGAAGACAATCCTCTCAGTGCTTTTTGACCCAACGCTCAATTTGGGGCTTTTGAACGGGCAGAAGGCGATGAAGTTTTTCAGGGAAAAAATAGGAGACCCAAGGATTGAATCCCTCAGCCCAAAATTTTACCCTGTCGCAACAGACCTTATCACAGGAGAACCCTTTGTTTTTGAGAGAGGAAGCTTTGCAGAAGCAGTCAGGGCAAGCATCTCCCTTCCGGTAATTTTCCAGCCGGTGAAGATGCGCGGAATGTTGCTCGTAGACGGCGGGCTCACTCAGAATGTTCCCGCAGAAGCAGCCAGGGAGCGAGGCGCGGATTTCGTGATAGGGGTTAACCTGAATTCAAGGCTCTCCCACTCCTACTACGGCTTTGCGAAATCTCCTGTAGGGCTTTACAAGATTGCAAGCGAGTCAATAGACATATTCCAGTATAACCTCGCAAAGGAAAACTGCAGGCACGCCGATTTTGTTATAAAGCCGAAAGTTTATGATGTCGGCTGGGACAGCTTCCTGAAACCAAAAAAGGTAATCAAGGAGGGGGAGCGGGCTGCAGAGAGGGCTCTCCCCGGACTTCTGAAGAGCATAAGAAAATTCAGGCGGCTGCAAGGGCTCAAAAAGAAAAAGGGATGAATAGAATTTAGAAATGCGGACAATTTCTGCCTTATGCTTGAATCTTTAAATTAAATTTTTCACTAAAGAATAGTCATAAATAGAAAAATTAATAAATAGCTTTCTGATTAAAAGGAATAAGGGTGGTCAAATGAGTGAAGAGAACAGCGCAAAAGGGCTCATCCCGGCGCCATACGCAAATGAGATAAAGGCAGAGTCAATAGAGGACATAATATTTCTCGGCAGCAAAAATATAGTTGCAATGGCAAAAGAAGAAGAGAAGGAAATGGCAGAGGCATGCATATGGGATAAGCCATGCATAAGGCGTAGGATAGAGGTGCTTTATGAGCTTGCAGGAAAGGCAGATGAAAAGCCATACCTGGCAAGATTAAGACCCAACAATTATTTCCGCGACGGCAGCATCATAATCGCCTATGTTGACCCAAAGGGCTACCTCGGCCCCGGAAAAGCAGGCGTGATGGAAGGGATAGTTATTGAGAATGAGCATTTATACAACGATGGGGTATTGGAGTTCCAGAGTAAGGGAACGCAAGGCAGGAAGGACATGCTGATGGGCGGCTCGTCACGGGCTGACATACTCCTGAAAAAGGATTATGAGTATCTGAGGGCGCATACTGACTTTGCAGATGCCTATTTCAGAAACACCAGGCCAGATGAATACTCTGAAAGGTTCAGGGAAATTGTAATGGGAAAATCATAAAAATCCATAAAAATCTAAAAAAGTTGGGAGCGGATTAATCCTCATACCAGTAGGATTTGGGGGACAAAATGCGCAAACACAAGCCCTCCGACAATCCCCAAAATCCACATGATTGAGGCATAGGTCAGGACAACTCTCCACTTCACCGCCTTGGAAACTCCAAGCATTGAAGGCAGACTTAATGCCGGACCAGTCAGCAGGAATGCCAATGCTGGTCCGGTTCCCATGCCCAGGCCAATGAGCTCCCTTACAAATGGAATCTCCACGAGGGTTGGCGTATACATCACAACTCCTATAATGGACGCAAAAGCTGTCTGGAGAAGCCCCTGTCCCAGGTATCTGGAGATGACCTCTGTTATCAGGAAAATCTTCACAATTCCTATGATGAATATTCCCAGGAACACCAGCGGCAGAATCTTCGCAACAAACTCCCAGACATTTTTGAACCACTCCTTCAAATCCGGAATGAGCTCCAGCTCCTTCTCATGATATTGAACCTTCAGCTCTGACTTTCCGTCATCCTCATATTTGCCCCAGATTTTTTCAACCAGCAAGCCTGTGATTATTGCAGCGCTCAGCGCGAGCACAATCCTGCCAACCACAAACTTCCACGAGAGCATGCTAAAAGTGAGGATTATTGCCGCCGGGTTGATGGCAGGAGTGGCCAGGAGAAAGGTGATTGCCGGTCCCAAGCCCGCCCCTCTTTTCTTAATAGCGGCAAACAAAGGAATTATTGAGCAGGAGCAGACAGAAAGCAGGGGGCCTCCGAAAGCGGCGATGAGATACGCCTTCGGGCTCTTTTTTCCCAAATGCTTGATTACGAGCTCCTTGGGAATGAATGTCTGGAAGGCGCCTGCAACCAGGAACGCTATCAGCAGGCAGAGCCACGCCTTCTGCCCGTAACTAAGAAGTGTGAGAAGAGGCACCTGCCAGGCAGGAGTTCCAGGAGTTATTGGAAAGGGCTCCTTGGGATAAACTCCCTGCTCAATCAGCCTGCTCTTCTTGAACGCGCCATACCACTCATAGACGACAAGCCCGCCCAGAAGCAGCACTATGAGAATTATTCCAAAATACAATCTCTTATTTTTCATTTTAAGCGCCTCCTAATTCGCATCTTTGACTTTGAAATCATCTCCCACAAGTTTTTCCATTAAAAAACCCACGAGAATGAATAGCGGCAATGAAACCAATGACCTGACAAGAGTATATTTCAAGCCCAAATATCCAAGCTCCAGCCCTAACATTGGAATTTTCAGGGATGAGAATGCGCCAAGGTAGATGAATATGTTTCTTACGCTTGTGCCCTTTTTATAGAGAATATATGCTACTGGAAAAGCACCGTATAGCGGCCCTGCCTGAAGCATTGCTAAAAAGATGACTAAAACAATCCCCAGGATTCCCGACTCTTTTCCGATATACTTCTCAATTGTTTCTTTTGGAACCCAAACATCAAAAAGCCCAACCAAAATAAATATAACAGGTACGAATACTAACATTTCAATAAAAGATTTCTGAAAATTTGAATAAATAGTAAGTCCTGGCTTGAATCCAGCAAAATAAGAGCCGATTGAGAGTATTAAAAAGAGGATTACCCAAGCATATTGTTTAATATTTTTTTTTACCATAGTCGCATCAACCATCCCACAACAAGTCCAATCATCAAAGCAGCAACAAAATTCAATGCATTTCGCAATAATGCAGCTTTCTTGCCAAAAAACTTAATCTCTAAAGGAAGAGTAACCACTCCAACCATCATCAGGGTTGTCATAAATACTGCAACAACCCCATAAGATGCCCCTTTTGAGATAAGAGTTGCAGCAATAGGATAAGATATAATGCCAGGAATAAGTGTAATTGAACCGATAATTGCAGCAATGAAGAAACCCAATGCTCCGGAATTTGGGCCGATGTATTTTACTATTGCTTCCTGAGGGATAAGGTAGAGCAATATACCTATCAAAATAAGTATATTAAGAAAAGGAGGCAACATTCCAATAAAAATCTTAACTCCTTTTTTTAACCCAAGAAGAGTTTTTTTCCTATCAAATATGAATGAAACAAGCAAAGAAATTCCTGTAACAACAGCAAAAATAATAGCATTATTTACCATGGCTTTTATTCTCCTGCAAGTTTTTTCTCAATAATTTTTTCTATTTTACTTCAACCATTTCTTTATTTCTTCAACATCAGGAATTCTGCCTTCTGCCTTTATCTCCCCGTCAACCATTATTGCGGGCGAGAAGGTGATTCCCCTTTCCATCATCTCATTCACGTCGTAGACGTGCTCCACCTTCACGTTCTTCAGCCCGAGCTCCTCAACCGCTTTTTTTGCATTCTGCTCAAGCTTCTGGCAGTTAGGGCAGCCAGAGCCCAAAACCTCTATCTTCATTTTTTCACCTCATACCTGCTTTTGTTGGAATTAACTTCCTGGACTGACTTGGCGGCAAGCCCATCCTTTTTGATTATGTCTCTTACATACTCCTTGTCAGGGAAGCTTATCGCCTTGGCAACGCACCACGACTCGCACGAGGTGCAGCCGACGAGGCAGTTGTATGGCTTCTGGACAACCGCCTTTCTGCTCTCATAGTTGAACCTGAAAACATCCCTTCCGCAGCTCGTGACGCACATTCCGCAGCCAATGCATTTATCAGTATCAATCTTAGGATTCCATTTTATTTTAAGCCTGTCAATGCCGTTCCACTTGGCGAACTTCTCATCCACAATCTTATCGCTCATCCTGTTTCCTCACAATTTTTTGCATCTCGCATAATCTGGAGAGCACCTTTTTCTCATAATGCGGAAATCCCCTTTGCAGAGCATCTTGAATATCCTGAAAATTCTTTCATCCTTTATAGAGTAAATAATCAGTTTTCCATCCCTGCGATATTTTATGAGATTCCATTCAAGAAGCTTGGCAAGATGCATGGAAGTATTTGATTGGGACTCTCCAATTTTTTTTGGAATCTTGCAGGCGCAGTGCTCTCCCAACAGGAGAAGTCGGAGTATTTTGTGCTTTGTTTTCTCACCCAATGCCCTAAACAGATTCAAATCCGACGGCAAAACAGATTTCATATCAATAGGTATTGATATGTTATATTTAAAGTTTTTGATTTCAGGTTTTCATAAAAAGATATTCAGAAGAAATAGCCCCGCCCGGATTCGGACCGGGGTCCCCAGCTTTCCTCGGAAAATAATCCTCCAAAGGCTGGGATGATTGACCGCTACACCACGGGGCTGTTGCTGATGAGAATTCTGTCTCGTTTTAAATAGTTTTTGAATTAAACGGATTTTTTTTATAGATTAAAAAAGAATTTACATCTTTTGCCAGCCGAGACGCTCCATCCTGAGAAGCGCTGAGGAGGGCGCAGAAACCCTTACAAAATATTGCGTGGGGCAGACAGTGCAGGCCTGGCATGAAGCAGAGTCAGGGGGATTCATCACTGCGCTGTAATTTGAGAGGGTGATGTTGTAAAGGTTGCTGTAGTAGGCTATGATAATCTGTCCGTCTGTCGGCTGCTGGACAAACTTTATGTTCCCCTCGGCATACCACTTCATCCAGGGGGTGGACTCGCACTGCATGGGCTGGTATTTTATCCACACCCTCTCATCGGTTTTAGCATGCCGCCCTATCAGAGAGCAGCCAGCAGAGAATGCCAGGACAAGGATAAGCGCCATCAGAAAAAGGGCTTTCTTCTCCATTAAAATGTCACCTCTCTGTTTTTCTTTTTCATGTAACAAAAATTTGCCAGGCAAATTTTTGGAACAAGAAATTCCTTTGGAATTTCTTTGTAATGATGCGCTGATATTTAAATAATTCCCAATAAACTGCATGAACTGGATTTTGCTGCCGGCTTCTGCACTCCCATGAAAATGGAAAACTTTATAAATAAGGCGCCTTTCCAAAAATTGTCTTTCTACTGATTGTTTCCGTGGTAGAGGGCAATAGGAAAAGATAAAATCTTGATGCTGAAAAAACAAGAGGGATTTTTATGGCAATTTCAAAGGGAAATTTTGTGGAAGTGGAATACACAGGAACGCTTGAGGACGGAACTGTTTTTGACACAACAGATGAGAAGGTTGCGAAGGAGAAGGGCGCCTTCCAGGAGTCAGCTGAATACGGGCCGATAATAATATGCCTTGGAGAGGGGCATATTCTCAAGGGGCTCGAGGCAAAGCTTGAGGGAAAAGAGGCAGGCGAGGAATACAAGTTCACCCTTGCCCCTGAGGAGGCATTCGGAAAAAAGGACCCGAAGCTGATACGCCTCATAGCAGCCAACAAGTTCACGAGGGAAAAGATAACTCCCCAGCCAGGGCTCGAAGTGAGCGTTGACGGCGTTCTCGGAGTTGTAAAGACAGCCACAGGCGGGCGCGTCATGGTGGACATGAACCATCCCCTTTCCGGGAAGACAGTCATTTACACAATAAAGCCGATAAGGATAGTCACAGACGCAAAGGAGAAGGTGGCGTCAATACTGAAGATAAGAGTCGGGGCAAAGGACGCAGAGATAAGCATATCAGAGGAGTCCTGCGCAATAGCCCTGAAGCAGAAGCTGCCCAAGGAGATAGAGAATGTTGTTTCAGAGGAGATAAAGAGGACTGTTGCCCTCAAGAATGTCTCCTTTGAGGAAATGAAGGAAAAGAAAGAGGAAGCAAAAGGGGAAACCAAAGAGGAGAAGACAGAGAAGACAGAGAAGCCAAAGGAAAAGGCAGCAGAAGAGCATAAGGAGAAACCTGAAAAGAAGCACAATCACAAGGAATAAGTTTGTAACAAAAATTTGCCAGGCAAATTTTTGAACTTCAAAAAGCCTTCGGCTTATTTGAAGTAATAAATTTCGGAAAAGTTTAAATAACCGGCAGGCAAAGGAAAAATTGGAGAACCCGCTGATTACTAGAGGTGAAAAAATTGGCCTACATCCTAAGTGATAATAAATTGCCAAGAAGAACCCTTCCCATAGATGCCGAACTGGAGGAGCTTGTCGCGAAGCAAAAGGCAACGATAAAGGTTGTCGGCTGCGGAGGCGGCGGAAACAACACAATCAACAGGATAACAGAGGTAGGAATAACCGGCGCAGAGACCATAGCGATAAACACTGACGCGCAGGACCTCCTCTACACAACCTCTGACCACAAGATACTCATAGGAAGGGACGTCACAAAGGGATGGGGGGCCGGCGCAGACCCGAAAGTCGGGGAGCAGGCAGCGAGGGAGAACGAGCAGGAGATAAAGGAGGCGGTCAAGGGTTCTGACATGGTTTTTGTAACATGCGGGCTCGGCGGAGGCACAGGAACCGGCTCAGCCCCGATTGTCGCAGACCTCGCAAAGAAGACAGGCGCGCTCACAGTGGGAATTGTCACAATGCCATTTTCCATGGAAGGAAGGAGGCGCTTTGAGAATGCGCTGACAGGGCTTGAGCGCCTTGAGAACGTGGTTGACACGCTAATTGTAATACCAAATGACAAGCTGCTGGAGCTTGCCCCGGACCTTCCGGTGCAGACGGCATTCAAGATAGCAGACGAGATACTCACAAACGCAGTAAAGGGCATTGCGGAGATGGTGACAAAGCCGGGGCTCATAAACCTCGATTTTGCTGACATCAGGGCAATAATGACAAACGGCGGCGTCTCACTTATAGGAATGGGAGAGTCAGACACCCAGGACAGAGCAACAGAATCAGTGGACAAGGCAGTGAAGAACCCGCTGCTTGACGTGGACATAACAGGCGCCAACGGAGCCCTGATAAACATATGCGGCGGGCCTGACTTCACCCTTCAGGAGGCAAAGAAGGTCGTGGAGAATGTTGCCGAGAAGATGGATGAGAACGCAAGGATAATCTGGGGCGCCCAGATAAGCGAGGACCTCGGCAAGACAGTCAGGACAATGATAATAATCACTGGAGTCAAGTCGCTCCAGATACTCGGGCCCATAAGGAGCAAAAGCGATGAGCACAAGAAGCAGATAGAGAGGGACCTCGGCATTGAGTTCATAAATTAGGGGTGAAAAAATGTCTTTCGGAGAGAAGCTGAAACTGGTTGGAATAAAGTCCAAGACATTTATTGTTGAATGCAAGAGGGTATTCCACGCAACAAAGAAGCCGGGCAAGCAGGAGTTCCTGGTGATTGTGAAGGTTGCTGGATTTGGAATGATAGCAATAGGAGCAATTGGCTTTGTTCTGCAGACTGGAAAGCAGATTTTGTTCCAGTAACAAAAAGTATGAAAGGTTTTTGAAATGGCAGAAGAAAAGAAAAGAGAAACAAGCATATTCGCACTTAGGGTTACTGCAAACAGGGAAGACCAGGTCATGGACTTTGTGGCAAGCAATGTCCAGAGAAAAGGAATAGCAGTCTACTCTGTAATAAGGCCCCATGGCATGAGGGGCTACATCTTCCTCGAGGCGGAAAGGATGCAGGATGCTGATGAGGGGGCAAAGAACGTGCCCTACGCAAGGGGGATACTCCCAAGCCCTGTCCCCTATGGGGAAATAGAGCACATGCTCGAGTCGAGGAAGACAGTTGACCTTAACATAAAGAAGAATGACATAGTTGAGATAATATCCGGGCCCTTCAAGAGGGAGCAGGCCAAGATAATGAGGATAGACAAGACCAAGGAGGAAGTAGTTGTCGAGCTTCTTGAGGCGGCTGTGCCCGTGCCCATCACAATAAAAATGGATTCTGTGAAGACAATAAGGCGCGAGGAGGAAGCGGCGGCAGAAGAGAGCGACGATGAGCTCCAGGATGAGCAGTAAACTTTATAAACATCTCCTAAAATTCAAAAAGAAGTTCAAGGTAAGATAAAAATGGCAAAGGAAACAATCGAAGTTTTAGTTGAAGGTGGAAAGGCGACAGCAGCGCCTCCGCTGGGCCCCGCGCTAGGACCAGCAGGAGTCAACATCGGGCAGGTTGTTGCAGAAATCAACAAGAAAACCGAAAGCTTCAAGGGCATGCAGGTGCCTGTGAAGGTCATAATTGACTCGGATACAAAGGCGTTTGAGATAAGGGTTGGAACTCCGCCAACATCCCAGCTAATCATAAAGGAGGCAAAGATAGACAAGGGCTCAAAGAACCCCAAAGAAGAGAAGATTGCCGACCTCAAAATTGAGCAGATTATAAAAATTGCTAAGATGAAAGAGGACTCCCTCTTTGGAAAGACCCTGAAGGAAAAGGCCAAGGAAGTGATGGGAACCTGCAACGGCATGGGAATCCTAGTTGAGGGAAAGCCGGCAAGGGAGAGCATCGCAGATGTCAATGCCGGAAAATTTGACGCTGAAATAAAAGCAGAGAAGACCGAGCTTTCAGCAGAGGATATGAGGCAGCTGGAAGAGGAGAAGAAGAAGCTGGCAGAGGAGCTCGTCAAGAGAAGAGATGAGTTCATTGCAAAGGCAAAGGAGACAATCAGCGCTATGCAGGGCAAGGACAAGAAGGTCATAAAGCTGAAGCTGCGCGAGCTGAAGATTCCGGAAGATATAATAAACGAACTCCTGCCTCCGGAAATCGGAGAAGCTGTTCCTGGAGCAGCACCTGGAGCCGCTGCAAAGCCAGGAGCTGGCGCTGCGCCTCAGGCAGCCCCGGCAGCTGCAAAGAAGTAAATTATCTTTTTTTTAAATCTTTTTTCTATTTTTTTACTTCAAATAAGCTGAAGGCTTTTTGAAGTTCAAAGAAATCAAATGATTTCTTGAACTGAAAATCTTTGATTTTCATGTTCAAAAATTCGCAATAAAGCGAGGGCTCTAAAGCTCCGAGCAGGCGATTTTTGTTACAAAGAAATGCTTAACATTTCTTGAACAAAAAATCTCTGCGAGATTTTTTTGTTACATTAAATAGCGGATATTGTATTTTCTCATATAAAACATTAGTTCAGACAAAGCGAAATAGCAAAAGGAAAACTATTTAAAATAGCGATAAGAGTTTAAGGTGAGCAAAAAAGAGAAAGAGAAATGGATGAAAAAAAAGAGGACAAAAAGCAGCCGCTTGCAGGCGACATCTCAAATGATTCTATAAACCCTGCGGAGTCCTTTGAGTCAGAATATTACCAGCCTGCTTTTGCAGAAGAGCCAATCTCTAAAGAGGAGCAGGCCGAGCAGAAGGGGCTCTCTCCTGAGGAAAAGAAGAAGCTTCTGGAAAAGCTGAACGAGGCCCGCGAGAAGAAGATGGCTGAGAACCAGCGCTACTCGGTGAAAGAGGGCTGCGCAACTGCAGTCATGTCGGGATTCGGAGAGAACAACATAAACGCCTTTGCAGTTAAGATAGGCGCAACAGACATGCAGATAGGCTTTGTAAACTCAGTTCCCCTTCTCGTAGCGTCGTTCTTCCAACTTTTCAGCGTCACAGCAATTGACAGATTCAAGAGCAGGAAAAAGGTGATATTGCCTGTAGACCTGATGCAGGCGCTGACCTGGCTGTTTATGGCAGGCGTTGCGCTCTATCTGAGAAACCCGACGCTTCTCATAATCCTCTTCACCTTTGAGATAGTCTTCAAGACCTTCATGCTGCCCGGCTGGAACTCGCTGCTGGGGGAAATTGTTGACGAAAAAACAAGGGGAAAGTTCTTCGGCTTCAGGAACAAGGTAACTGGCGCAACAAGCTTCATATCCATACTTGTTGCAGGAAGGGTTCTCTACATGTTTGCACAAAACAAGAACCCCCAGTATTTGTTTTACGGGTTTGCAATAATATTCTTCCTCTCATTTGTTGCAAAGCTCTTATCCTGGCTCAACATGAGGAAGTTTTACGAAAGGCCCTTTGTTGTAGACAACAAGAGCAGGTTCAGCTTCTGGCAGTTTGCCAAGAAGATGCCGACGAACAACTTCGGCAGGTTCATAATATTCATCTGCGTCTATGATTTTGCAGTATACCTTGCATCGCCGTTCTTCACCGCATACATGCTTTCAGAGCTCGGCATGAATATGTGGACATACACCCTTGTGAACGGCGCCTCGGCAATATTCTCATTCCTGGTGATGACATACTGGGGAAAATACACAGACATATTCGGGAACAAGAGGATATTCCAGATAACCGCCTACATGATACCCATTGTGCCTTTGCTGTTCATCTTCTGGAGCAACCCCTACTACCTTTTTGCAGTAAACGCATTCTCAGGTTTTGTCTGGGCGGGATACAACCTCAGCTGCTCAAACTATATTTATGATGCCGTGACCCCGAAAAAGAGGGTAAGGTGCATGGCCTACTACAATCTCATTGATGGCATCACAATGTTCCTTGGAGCTACAGTTGGCGCAATAATCGTCTCATCGCTCGCAGGCGGCGTGCACTTTGCGGTCATATCCCTTTCAAAATACAAGATGATATTCCTGATATCTGCAGTGCTGAGGTTTGCAGTGGCGGCGTTCTTAATCAGGAAAATCAGGGAGGTCCACCTAGGAACTCCGGACATTCTGGATGAAGAGCTCTTCGTCAAGCTCATGGCAGTTGAACCGCTCAAGGAGGCCTCTTATGTTGTTACAAGGGGCGTGAAGGAAGGCGTCCAAACCGCGGAGAAGATTGGAAAGGACTTTGCAGAGCTCGCTGACCTCAGAAGGGCAATAGAGAAGCGCAGAAAGGAGAAAAAGAAGAAATCAGATGCCGAAAAATTGATAGCAGTGAAGAAGCCCGATGAAATCATAAAGAAAAAGTGAGCCCTGATTTTATTTTTTATTAAAAATTCAAAGCAGTGACTTTATCTTGTCTATGCTCTCTGCAATATCCTGCCCTTTTTTTGTGAGGGTAAGAAGCTTTAATCTGCCCTGCTTTTCAAAGTTTATCAGCCCTGCCTTCTGCATTTCCTGCAGGATTTTGACGACATGAGAATAAGTGCAGTCAATGGCCTTCGCGAGGGATGAGGCGTATATCTCTGACTTGGTGTTTCTCAGCTCAACGAGCATCATAGCCGGCTTCTCCCTAAAAATCACATTGAAAATGTTTCTGTTTTCCATAAAAATCCACCCCACCCATCACCTTAGTAAACATAAAATATTTTTGTATTCGACAGATAATTTTTTCCACACTTATGACAAAAAAATAAATTCAACTGATATTTAAATCTTTGTTTTTATAATAGTTATGTTTAAAAAGTTATGTTTCAGAGCAACTTTCAGGTTTTACGACGGAAAACAGGAAAGCGGAATGCAAAAGATTTATTAATTCCGCCAGGATAATTAGCAGCGATGGCGAAGGCGCGGGAAAAGTTCAAGGTTTGGGGAGACGTCTTTGACGAATTCGCAGTTCTTACCATACAGAAGCTCATTGACAAGGGATGCTTTGATTACCTAAAAAGCCCTATTTCAACAGGCAAGGAAGCCAATGTTTTCTCTGCAACAAGGGGAAAGGAGCTTGTTGCAGTAAAGATATACCGGCTTGAAACCTGCGACTTCAACAGGATGTATGACTACATAAGGGCAGACCCACGCTACACCGGACTTAAAAGGAAGAGGAGGCAGGTTATATTTTCCTGGTGCCAGAGGGAATACCGAAATCTTATGAAGGCGAGGGAAGCAGGGGTGAGAGTGCCTTACCCGATTGCATTCAAGAATAATGTGCTGGTTTCTGAATTCATAGGGGATGAGAATCCTGCCCCAAAGCTAAAGGATCAGATTCCAAAAGACCTCAAGGGATTCTCAAAAAAGGTTTTTGAATACATGAAAAAGCTTTACCACTCCGGATTTGTCCATACTGACCTGTCAGAATTCAACATACTCAACTGGAAGGAGATGCCTGTGTTCATCGACTTAAGCCAGGCGACAACAAGCGATAACCCCAACTTTTCTGACTACCTGGAAAGGGACGTGAAGAATGTCTGCAAGTTCTTCAGGAAGTGCGGGCTTGATGCAGACAATGAAAAGGTATTAAAAGAGATAACGTCTGATAAATAAAATACTGATAAAATATAACTTGTGGTCGGCAGAATGAGAAAAAAATCCCAGATGGCAATATTCTTCCTGGTAGGGCTTGTGGTGCTCGCCTCCTTTGGAATAATCTACCTGGCAACAAGCAATGTCAGGAAGGCGAGCCCGAGCACAGCCACAGGTAGCGAAGGGGATTCGCTGCAGGCATATGTTCAGAGCTGCCTTGATTTAACCTCAAAGAATGCCGTATGGCTTGCCGGAAGATACGGCGGCTACGTATACCCCACATACCCTCCTGTAATGCAGACAGATTATGGGATTGTTGTATATGATTACCAGTACGGCGAAAATATGAAAATGCTTCCTTCCATAGAGGATATTGAGCAGCAGATATCAATATATGTTGCTTCTGAGATTCCAAACTGCATCAATTTCAGGCAGTTCAGGGAGCAGGGCTACTCAGTAAGCGCAGGATTCCCGATTGCAAAGACGACAATAGCGCAGAACAATGTCATCGTTGACCTTGACTACCCGATAACACTCTCAAAAGGCGCAGAACAATTAAAGCAGGAGAATTTTAAGAGCACTGTAAATGTTCACCTTAGAAGCGTTTATGACAATGTGAGCAACATAATAAGCGCGGTAGGCGACGCTGACAGTGAGGGCGACTTTGCGCTGATAGGCGAAGTAAGCAAGGATCTTCAGAACCAGCCAAAGTTTTCAATCAATTTCCTCTTCAGGATACCTGAATCTGATATGAAAGTTGACTACAAGTTCATGCCAGACCACATCAGCACACTCTGGGCAATACACGACGACAAAACAAAGCCGGAATACCTATTCATATTCGCAACAAAACACAGGCAGGTGATAGATTAAGGTGACAGGAATGAAAAAGACGTGGATTGGAATTCTTATTTTTGCTGCAATAGTTGCTATAATCCTCTCAGGATTGGTTACAGCCGCCACATGCACAAAAACTGACATTCCTGGTGCTAATCCGAGATCTGCTGCAAGATTCATAGCAGGCACCTGCACTGGTTTAAATGGAGCTAAGTCAGATATGTGTTATAGTGATAAAAATTATGTGATTGAATATGCCTGCAACTCAAGCGACATGTGCCAGGAGTTTGTCCCTGTTAATCCAATGGGAGAGGCCACTTTTGGGGACACGCATGTGTTGAGCTGCTCATATGAAATACCTGGCACTTTACCTCCTAATTTAGCGAGTTATAGCATAGCCGGGCAATGCGATAAGGGGGCATGCTGCAGGATTGAGAACTCTTTATGCAATGCAACAGGTAATTCACGACCTTGCTGTCCTGACTTAGAATGCATTCCCCTGCCGAATCCAAATTCGGATTATGGAATTTGCCAGACGCCCCAGCCATGCAACATGATTGTCACTCCGAACCCTGTAACAATCAGCGGGCTTGAAGGAACGGCAGATGTCAGCCTATCATTCGGTGGCTTGGGTTCTTATGACATAAATTCCCTAACAGGCACGCTGAACTGCGGAGAAGGAACCTCGCCAATAACATTTCATGTTACGCCTGATACAGTCCCGCAGAGGTGGAAGCCGAGTGAGCTGCTGAAATGCACTTATAAGAGCTCTGAGTTTCCTGAGGGTGCAACAGTTGACATCTCAGCATCGCTGTCAGATGGAAACGGCAATAAAATAGATGTCGGCAATTGCCAGCAGCAGGTCTCAATAACCAATGGTAATACTTTCACAATACATGCGCCCGACAGCGTTCAGCTTGGAGTTCCTTTTGAAGCCACAATAACTTCATCAGTAACCCCGCTTCACCTTTTATTTAAGATAAATCCTGACGTTGGATTTCAGATTAGTCCTTCAGAAACTGATTTGAGCCAGAGAGTTTCTCCAGCTATATTTACAATAACCAACTTGACACCTTTTTCAGGTTCAGTGCAGATGAAAATCTCTGCTTCTTCTAATACTGAAATAAAAGGGGAAAGCAACATATTCACATTAAGCGCATGCTCAAAGAATGGCAGCTCATGCAGCGGCAATAGCGACTGCTGCTCATATTACTCAGAATATGGCGCAGACGGGAACAATTACTGCTATTACCAAGGAAGTTGCTCGTTAGGAACATGCGTTTTTAACAATGCAGTATTGCCAGATAGTTATACCTGCAAAAGCATGGGTCCATGCTATAAGGATGCAGTTGAAATCTGCAACGACGGCATTGACAACAACTGCGACGGACTTGTTGACTGCCAGGAGCAAAGTTGCAAAGATGCAGAAACATATAAGGAGCCGGGATGGTGGCCTCCTGAGGGAAAAAGTCCCAAAGAGATATATAATTTTTTCTTTGGAAGCTATGACTGCAGAAGGTCTTTTCCAGATGGAATGCCCGGCTGCTCGTTAGCCCAGTGCGGAGAGTGCATAAACGGCCAAAGGTGCGAATGCAATCTATTAACATCTACAACAGAATGGTCCGGCACCGTTGAAAAGAGCTGCACCTTGTTTGAGAATGACGCTTACTGCACTCAGATTGATTATAACAAGGAATGCACAGACGCAGGCGGCTTCTGCATCAACAGGAGCATACTAACTAATGGAGAGTGCGATTCAACGCCTGGACTTCAGAGCATTCAGGGAGTATGTTATGCAGAAGGAGCAAAGACATGCAGCTTAGAATGCTGCAAGCCAAAAAATGATGACGCTTGTGGAACAGAGGGAAAGCCCTGCTGCGCTTACGGTTGCCAGGACGGACTCAGCTGCTGCGGAGAGTATACTTTCAGTCTTATAAACGGAGTCAATTACGGGACAAAGGTTTACCTATGTGAAGAGAAGTGCAGTTCAAGGACAAGCGCTGTTGAGAGCATATCTGTAAATCCAGACGGCTCAATTGACGTTTATGTTACTTTAAAGGACGGCACATACGCATTCATCTCAGTAAAAGATGGAAAAATCGTGAGCAAGAAGGTTGACGGGCATATTTGGGACTCAAAAAATAAAGCAGATAGAAAATATGTTGAAACTTCAAAGAATTTAGAGTATTCCAGCGCTGACTTTTACATGATTCTCATGCCATACCTGAAGAAGATGAGCGTCTCGCTGCCTATTCAGATATTCCCTGAACAAAAGTGCAGCGAGTTCAATGAGATGCAGTGCAATGAAAATGGGAAGTACTGCGAGTGGAACTCAACTTTAGGTAAATGCGCAGCAAGGGTAATTCAGAATCCAGAAGGCAATCTCGGCTATGGCGATAAGTGCTCGCAAGTTGTAGGCGCTGATGCTACAGCTAAGTGCAACAGCTGGCAGGGGCTCGCATGCAGGCGCGCTCCATCAGGAGATTTCACCTGCCAGTGCGAAGCAGGAACAACTTATAAGCAAATAGCAGGAATTGGCTCCTGCGTTCCAGATAAAACTGAAGAGTGCAAGATGAGAAACCCCGTCGGCATAGTCGCGTTTGAGAACTTTGTCTTTGTAGCAGACACATTCAACAGCAGGATATTAGCCCTTGATATCAACACACTCAAGAAAACTGATGAAATCAGTTGCAGAGTATATGACAAAAATAATCCAAGCAACCGCGATAACTGCCTTGTCTCACCAGCAGGGCTTGTGATGATGGAGGACCCTTCTTGCAGGGGAACGACACAACCTCACATTTACATACTTGACCCTGGCTCAAAAAGTGGAACTCTTGGGTATGTCTGGACTATAAGAGGAACAAATGAGCCATTTTCATATGATTTGGAGTTTCCCAGCATAGGCAATGGTATTGAATTTCCTACAGGAATTGCTGTTGATGGCACTCCTGGAAACTATATTGTTTATATAACAGAGCTCAAAAGCCAGAAGGTATATGTTTTCTACAAGAGTGGAACAGGCAATCCGGTTTACTCGGGAAATTCCTTTGGCGGCGAAGGAATCCTCAATCAGCCAACAGGAGTTGCAGTCCTTGGAAATTTGATATATGTTGTTGACCAGGGAGAGCACTCAATAAAGGCGTTTAACAAGGGCAGCGATACAATGACAAATTATATAATAAGTTTTGAATTAAGCACATTACCCTACGGCATATCCACAGATGGAACTTATTTATATGTTACAGACATGAAAAGCAGCGGGGGCATGATTTACAGGATAACGCCAGGCACTTTAGATATGATAAGTGTGAAAGTAAATGGAGTGCCCACAGGAATTTCTGCTTACAACGGCATGCTTTATGTTGTGGATTCTGCAAGGAACGCAGTTTTGGTTTATGATTTGGGCTCATTTGCCGAGGGAGCGCAACCTCTAATGACAGTTGACAATATCTGCACGGGGGCGGCATAATGAGAAAAAACATAGAAGCAATGCTCCTGCTTATTGCCCTGCTTTTATTTAGTTTTGTTGCTGGCTGCACCACAACAACCTGCGACCCGAACAATCCCCAGTGCGCAGCAGCAGGAAGCGGGCTCAGCAAGAAATGCACCTCTGACTTTTGCTACTGTCAGAAGTGCGACACGGACCAGTGGATAAATGTTAGCAAAGCTGCAAACAAGATTGTAACAATGAATGACTGCGCAAACTACTGCGCCCATTACAATGTAACTAAGGGAGACACGCATGATAAGGGATATGCCTTTGTGTGCAGCGACGCAGCAGCCCTAATCCCTCCAAAGTGCAACTGCCCACCTGGAACAAGGTGCTGCCAGGCTGCGGCGGTGTTGGCAACTAATAAGATGCAGTGCATTGACGACGAAGCCCATGGCGGCGTCTGCCCCTATGCATGGGCGCCTGACCCGCTCTGCAACTCAGAATAAATTTATTTGCCTTTCTTGAGAAACTTTTTTTCAGAATGCCAGCTGGCATCAATGTCGTCTGTGCGCTCATATGGCCTTATGCCTGTCTCAGAAATTTTCATCCTCACGCCTGAAAGATGCTCAAGCATGCCCAGCCAGGCAATCATGGCGCCGTTGTCAACAAGCAAGTCAGGAGGCGGGAAATATGCCCTTGCATTCCTGTCAGCGCACATCTTCTGCGCCATTTCCTGAAGGCGTTTGTTGCAGGCAACACCGCCGCCAAGCACAAGCTCATTCTTGCCGCAGTGGGCCATAGCCCTCTCGGAAACCTCAACGAGCATTGCGAAGATTGTCTCCTGCAGCGAATAGCAGAGGTCTTCTGCGGAATATTTTTTGCTGTCATACTTCTGCTGGATGTTTGTGAGTATGCCGCTGAAAGAGACGTCCATTCCCTTTACAGCATATGGCAGCTTTATGTATTTCCTGCCGCTGAGGGAGAGCTGGTAAATTTTTGGGCCTCCTGGGAATCCTATTCCCATGTGCCGGGCGAATGTGTCTATCATGTTGCCTATGCCCATGTCAAGGGTCTCGCCGAAAATCCTGTACCTGCCTCCCTCAAACGCGATTATCTGGGTGTTGGCTCCGGAAGCGTAGAGAAGCACTGGATCAGTTGCCTCTGTTGCTAAACACCCTATCTCAAGGTGGGCTATGCAGTGGTTGACGCCTATTATCGGCTTTTCAAGCGCGCATGCAAGGCTCCTGGCGACAAAGGCGCCAATCCTGAGGCAGGGGCCGAGCCCTGGGCCCTGCGAGAATGAAATCAGGTCGATGTCAGAAATCCTTATTTTTGCGTCTGAAAGCGCCTGCCTGATTATCCTGTCAAAACAATTAATATGATGCTCTGCTGCTTCCTTGGGCACAATCCCGGCCTTTTCAGAAGTATAAGTATCTTTTACATTCGCAAGAATCTCAACAGAGCTCCCTTCCTGCCCCACAATTCCTGCTCCGAATGTGTGGGCTGTGCTCTCAATCCCAAGGCATATCATGAAGAATCACGGGGAAGGGGAAAGGTTAAATAATTTTCCTTTTAAAATATTGCGCATTATTTAAATGAGAATAAGATATTTACTTCTCTTCTATCTTTATTGCGCCTGGCGGGCACTGCACCTCGCAGGACCTGCAGCCAATGCATGCATTTGGCTTTTTTACAACAACCTTGCCCTTTTCCTCAGAATAAACGCCCATTGGGCAGACGCTGATACATATCTTGCAATTATTGCATTTCTTGTAGTCAATAACTGGCTTAAAAGAGATTTTGCATCACCTCTCAGATTGCTGTTAATGCTAAAAAAACTATTAAAAAACGGCTAATTACGGCTTCTTCTGCCCTTCTTGGGGGCATCCTCATAATTTTCAGAAGGTATCTTTTCTGTTGACTTCTCAAGCTCCTCTGCCCATTCAGCGGATTCTTCCTTCTTTTTCACGCTGTCAATTATTTTCTGCTCCTCAAGGTCGCTTTCTTTCTCTTCGTCTGATTCTTCTGGAATCTCTTCCTGCTTCATTGCCTTTTCCACCTTGACCGGCTTGATTGTTTCAACCCTTTCAAATGTCCTTATGTCGCATACTCTGAGGGGGTATTCCTTCTTCAGGAAGGTGTTGAGCTCCATCTGGAACTTGCCTAAGATAATATCATATGCAAACTCTGCGTAATTTTTTTCAGAAGCGCCCTTCGCCACGAAATATTTTACTGACCTTCTCAGTCTTGCGATTATCTGCTGGCTGGTGTTTGCAGCAGTGATGAGCACCGGCTTTACCCTGACATACTTTCCGTCGGCGGTCTTGACTATGAATGAGTCATCAATCTTGTCCCTTCCCCTTCTCACAATCCTTTTTATGAATGCGGGCATGAGCTCGTAGCTGACAATCTCTGTGATGCCGTACTTGTTGTCGCGGATGCCTGTGATTTTGAACTTCACATTTATATTCTGCTTCTTGATGTTCCCTGTGATATTCATCAGGTTAACGCTTATTACCCTTCCGACAATCTGCTCTGGCGCGAGTGCGGGAGTTTCCCCAATCACTGTCTCGTTGAAATCCTTGGTGGCGAGAACGTCAAACCATCTCTTTCTCGCCTTGACTGCGCCTTCCAGCTTCTGTGCTTTTGCCATAATGCAGAGGGAGAAAACACCCATTTATAAAGATTTTCATTTTAATGCAAAATAAGAAATTATTTAAATCAGGAAGGATTGGAATTATAAAATGCTAACTCTAACAAAAAAGCCAAAAAACCCTATTGTCATAACGGCCTTCCCGGGATTAGGGCTTGTCGGGACAATAGCAGTGGAATTTCTCATTGAGCACCTGAAGACAGAAAAAATAGGTAAAATTTCCTTAAAAGATGATGTCCCTGTTGTAGCAATACATGACGGAAAGCTTGTGGAGCCGATTTCTATGCATTACAGCAAGGAATACAACATAGTGCTTGTCAGGAGCGTCAACAAGATAACAAAAAATTTTTCAGAGATATCTTCTGACTTCAAGAAGATGGAAAAAGAGCTCTCGCCGAAGGAGTTCGTGAGCCTGGACGGGGTGAACTCGCCCACAGGCAGCTCTGAGATATTCTTCTTCTGCAAGGAGCAGGCGAAGGAGAAGGAATATGAGGTGCTGGGGCTTAAGCCGCTGAAGGAGGGCATAATAATAGGCGCGACAGCAGTGCTCCTTTCGGAGCTGAAAAGTGTGAGCTGCCTCTTCGCAGAGACCCAGTCGGAGCTTCCTGACAGCAAAACCTCGGCGGAGCTGATAAAGCTTCTCGACAGGAAATTCAGCCTTAAGGTGGACTACACCCCGCTTTACGAGACAGCCAAGAAATTCGAGGCAAAGCTGAAGCAGGTGATGGAGAAGAGCAAGGCAATAGAGGACGAGCAGGAGAAAAAGAAGCTCAACTACGTCGGCTGATTATTTATTTTAAAATTTATTGCCCATAAAATCTTATAGAAAAGTTTTTAAATAACCCTCAAACTCTTTTGCTTTATGAAAATCCCAAAGACAATCAACAGGTATTGCCGCTTCTGCAAGAAGCATACGCCTCACAAGGTTATGCAGTCAAAGAAGAAGCAGCCCAGCTCCCTAACTTACGGCTCTAAGTACAGGGCCAAGAAAAGAGGGCGGGCAAGAGGGCAGGGGGGCCACGGAAGATATTCCAAGCCGGCCATCACTTCATGGAGCATGGCTGGAAAGAAGCAGTCAAAGAAGACAGACCTGAGGTACCAGTGCACTGTCTGCAAGAAGAGCTCTGTGCAGCGCGTCGGAAAAAGGTCCAAGAAAGTTGAGCTCATATAAGCTCATTTTTTCTAATTAATTTATACGAGAAGACTTTAATATTTGTATGGAATTTGTTAAAGTCTTCTGGATATAGGCAAGATAAGCAATAACGAACATTAATGTCCTTGCCTATAAAACCTAAAAATTTATAAAGAAGCTGCAAATCTCCAACAGTATCGATAGGCAGACCGGCGACGCTTGTCTGCGCTGGAGAACTTCATTCTCCGACATTAACATCGATAAATGGCCGTGATTAAACTGCATGGCTGAATGAGAGGAAAAAAGAAAATGGCAAGAATGCATTCCAGGAGAAAGGGAAAGGCGGGAAGCAACAAGCCGGCGAAGGTTGTGAAGAAGAGCTGGACAATATACGACGCCAATGAGACAGAAATTTTAGTTGCAAAGCTGGCAAAGGAAGGCAACTCGGCCTCGGCAATAGGAATGATACTAAGGGATTCCTACGGCATTCCGAGCGTGAAGGCCTCATGCGGCGAGAGCGTTTCTGCTATACTGGCAAAGAAGAAAATGCTCCCAAAGCTTCCGGAAGACCTTACTGCGCTCCTGAGGAGAGTTGTTGAGATAAGGAAGCACATGAAAAGCAACAGGAAGGACCAGACGGCAAAGCACGGGCTGGTTCTCACAGAGTCAAAAATAAGACGGATTGTAAAGTATTACAAGAACACGGGCAAGCTCCCGCTGGACTGGAAGTATGAGCCGGAAAAGATAAGGCTTTACCTTGAGTAAGCACAATCTTTTTATTTTTATTATTCCACATTTATGATTTCAATATATTTTTAATAATATTTTAAAATATTAGCCAGTTGCCAAAGAATATTGGGTGCAGAATTTGGAAGGCAGGGAAAAAAATTTTGACGATTTTCTTTCAAGCATGAAGGAGCCCGCTGAGGAGCTCAGAAAGGTTCCCGCATGCGAGACAATAAGGCTCATCTCGCATCTTGACTCAGATGGAATAAGCGCCGCAGCGATAATGATAAGGGCGCTGAACAGGATGAACAGGAAATATGCCCTCTCAATCCTGCAGCAGCTTGACGACAAGCAGCTTATCTCGCTTTCAAAGGAGCAGTACAAGACATTGATATTCACTGACATCGGCTCAGGGCAGCTCTCGGGAATACAAAAGCGCCTGCCCGGCAGAAAAATATTCATACTCGACCACCACGAGATAGACAGGGCAGCATCTAATGAGGACAGCAGCATATTCCACATAAACTCCCACAAGTTCGGCATAGAGGGCTCAACAGAGATATCAGGAGCAGGGGTGGTGTTCTTTTTTGCAAGGGAGCTGGACCCAAAAAATGAGGAGATGGCCCACATTGCGCTTATCGGGGCAATAGGCGATATCCAGGAAGAGCACGGCTTCTCGGAGATAAACAGGAAAATAATTGAAATTGCCGAGAGGAAGGGAAAGGTGAAGGCTGAAAAGGGACTGAAGCTCTTCGGCGCCCAGACAAAGCCGATACACAAGCTGCTCGAGCAGAGCTCTGATTTCTTCATACCCGGAGTGACCGGCTCAGAGAGCGGCGCAATACAGTTCATGCAGAACCTGGGAATAAGCCCAAGGGCTGCTGACGGGGGCTGGAAAAAACTCTCTGCATTATCAGACGAGGAGATGAAGAAGCTCGTCGCGGGAATAATAATAACGCGGGGCCAAGAAAAGAAGCCGGAAGAGATAATCGGAGCGGTCTACACGCTGGTAAACGAGAAGCAGGACTCCCCACTGCGGGATGCCAAGGAATTCTCAACCCTGCTGAATGCCTGCGGCAGGATGGGAAAGGCCTCATTCGGCATAGGCGCATGCCTTGGGGACCCAAGGGCAAAGCAGCAGGCGCTGAACACCCTTGCGGACTACAAGAAGGAGATAATGAAGTCGCTGAAGTGGTATGATGAGAACTCCGGCTCAAAGAATGTCATAAGGGGAAACGGCTATCTCATAATAAATGCCGGCTCAAGCGTCCCAGCCACGATAATAGGCACAATGGCCTCGATAATCTCAAAATCAAGCGGTATTTCAGCCGGCACAATAATAATATCTCTAGCGCAGAATTTTGACGGCAGCACAAAGGTCTCTGCGAGGGTTGCAGGAAGGGAAAAGAATGCCCTTGACATGAGGGCGATTGTGAAGAGCATAACCAAGATTTCAGGCGGGGAGGCAGGCGGGCACAGGAATGCTGCAGGCGCAGTAATACCCACTGAATGCGAGGACAAGTTCATAGAAAGCGCCAGGGCTGTACTAGAGAAGTTGGCATTGGAAGAAAACGTGTTCTGAACTTATTAGTAGTTCATAAAAAAAATTAAAAAAAATAAAAAATCTCCATTGCCTTTCGGCAAGGAGACCAAACTTGCCTTCATCTTCTTTTGTGTGGGGGTGGAAAAATGAAGGCAGAAAAACTGCACCCGAAGGTGACCATGAATAATTGATAAAGCCCCCCGTTGCCGAGGGGCGAAAGTTGATCTGCCTCTTTTTTCTTACTGTCTTATTGTATTATCTCTATGCCCAGTTCATCGCTCACGTGGGCCGCCTTGGGCATTGAGGACCTGTTCTCTCCTTTTCCCAAGAGCCATGCTGACTTGACTCCTGTGATGATGGTCATCACTGTCAGCTTACCCTTCATGTCTTCCTGTATCCTAGCTCCCCAGATGACGTTTGCATCGGCGTCCATGGACTCTGTCACAAGCTCTCCTATCCTGCTGACCTCTTCAAGGGTCATGTCAGGCCCTCCTGTGACGTGTATCAGCGCCCCTGTTGCTCCCTTGTAGTTGATGTCCAGAAGCGGGTTTGAGAGCGCGCCGTTGACTGCCTCCTCAACCCTGTTGTTGGTGTCTGATGAGCCGACTCCGATTGCCGCAACTCCGCCGTTTGCCATTATCGCCTTGACATCTGCGTAGTCTAGGTTAACCAGGCTTGGCACTGCAATTGTCTCCACAATTCCCTTTATCATTGTCGCGACTAGCTCATTGGCGACTGCGAAGGCCTGCTGTATCGGCAGCCCTCCTGCTATCTGGACTAGCCTGTTGTTGTCTATGACTACAACTGTGTCTGAAACTGTCCTGAGCTGCTGAAGCCCGAACTCTGCCTTGTCTACCCTTACCCTTTCAATCTTGAAAGGCATTGTAACTGTGCCAATTACGATTGCATTGCCATCCTTAGCGAGCTTTGCGATGACCGGAGATGCTCCTGTCCCTGTTCCGCCTCCCATTCCGGCGCAGACAAATACCATGTCGGCATCCTTCAGGGCTTCCTTTATCTCCTGCAAGCTCTCTTTTGCTGCTTCTGCTCCCTTCTCGGGATATCCGCCGCAACCGAGTCCTCGGGTCACATCCTTTCCGATTATGAACTTCTTGTCCGCCTCGCTGATGTTAAGGTGCTGAACGTCTGTGTTGCATGCAATTATCTCTGCTCCCCTGATTCCCTTCTGGTAAAGCCAGGAGACCATGTTGTTGCCTGCCCCGCCAACACCTATGACCTTTATGTTGGCTTGGCCCTCGAGCCCCTCGACCCGTCTATCGTTGCTGCGACCGCTTTCCAATGCATTTTGTATGATATAATCCATCTTTTTTTGCCCCCTTTTTTTTATGGTTTGTAACAAAAAAATCCCACACATCTTATATGCTGGAAAAAATATAATACAAAACCATAATATTTATATCCTAGTATGGTTTTTTATCCTTTTGAAAAAGATGCCTGCGCCAACAGGTGTTTTTGGAAGGGTTCAACTACCCCGACGCCAAATTCGAGAATAATTGCTTCAAACAAGGTTTCGCCAAAAACCTTTGTTTGATCTTTTTTTAAAATAAAATTTTTAATTCTCCGAGAGTTGCTAAGTATTTAAACATTTCCGACTTGTGATATATATTTTCAGAAATCTATATTCATATAGTATATCGCTATATTGATTCCCTAAACACAGCAAAGCAGGATTTAGTATACATTTAGCCACCTTGAAAGAGTTATGCGAACATTCTGATATATAAGTTAAACAAAATTTAAATAATGAGCCACTGATTCTGAAATGCTGGGAAAAAAATGGCATTATACCTTATTGGAATCGGGCTTTACGACGAAGAGGACATAACACTCCGCGGCCTCTCGCTTGCAAAAGATTCTGATTACATATATTTAGAGGGCTACACTTCGCTCTCGTCAGCTACAATTGAAGGGCTCGAGAAGAAAACAGGAAAAAAAATAGAGAAGAAGGAAAGGGAATTCTTTGAGCAGGGCTCAAAAAGCATTATTGCACTCGCAAAGGAAAAGAATGTTGGAATCCTTGTGATAGGCGACCCGCTTTCTGCAACAACGCACATTGACTTAGTAAATGAGGCAAGGGAAGCTGGAGTAAAGGCAGAGATTGTTAATAACGCATCAATAATAAACGCAATCGGAATCACCGGACTGCAGCCATACAAGTTCGGGAAAATCACAAGCATCCCCTACCCTCAGGGCGGGTACATGCCAGAGACGCCTTATAACATCCTCAAGGAAAACCTCTCAATAAACGCACACACGCTCCTCCTCCTTGACCTGAGCCCGAAGGACGAGAAGTTCATGACTGCCAACGAAGCAATAGAATACATGCTCTCGCTTGAGGAGAGAAAGAAGGCGGGAATATTCACAAAAGACACCCTGGCAATAGGCTGCGCAAGAATTGGCTCAAGGAGCCCCACCATCAAAGCAGGGAAAGCGGGAAAGCTCCTCAATGAGGATTTTGGGAAGCCCCTGCACTGCATAATTATCCCTGCAAAAATGCATTTTGTCGAAGAAGAGAATATAAGAAAATGGATGATTAAATGAAAGAAAAAAAGGATTACAAGAAAAAATCCGGGGAGCTTGAGAAGAGAATCTCAGAGCTTGAGGAATGGTTCTCAGTGGAGATAAAAAAGAGGGACAGGAGGATTGAGGAGCTGGAGCGGGAAAAGGCCCTCTTTATGTCCTCGGCGATGAAGGAGGCAGAGAAGAGGCAGGAGTCGCAGTTTGTGATGGAAAAGATGAAGGACAGGTTTGAGAAGATGCAGAACATCCTCCGGGATGAGAGGATGAAAAGCAAAAAATAATAAACAGCAAAAGGAATCAGCAATAAAAAAAATGGCAGGCGAAAGTTTCGGAAAGGAACAGGTTGCAAAAGCCCTTGCTCTTGCAACTGGAAAAGAAGAGAAAGAAATTCTCTCGGCATTAGAAACTCCAAAAGATCCGAAGATGGGCGACTATGCATTTCCCTGCTTCACCCTTTCAAAAGATATGAAAAAGAGCCCGGCGGCAATCGCATCTGAAGTGAAGAAGAAAATCGATTCCTTGAATAAAAAGATCATAGAAAAAACTGAAACAGCGGGTTCCTATCTTTTCATAGAAAAAACTGAAGCAGTTGGTCCTTATCTTAACTTCTTCATAAAAAAGAGGCACATTGCACAATCAATCATCTCTGCAATAGCAGAAGCCCCTGAAAAATTCGGCTCGGGCGGGAAGAAAAAAGAGGTTGTAATGGTTGAGTTCTCCCAGCCCAACACGCACAAGGCATTCCACATAGGGCATCTTAGGAATGTGGTTTTAGGCGACTCGCTTGTGAGAATATCAAAGTTTAACGGATATTCTGTTGTCGCAGCAAACTACATGGGAGATGTGGGCGCGCATGTCGGGAAGTGCCTCTGGTGCCTTGAGAAGTACCACAAAGGCGAGATAGAGAAGATACCAAAGGAAAAAAAGGGAGAGTTTTTGGGAGAGATTTATTCAGAGGCGTCAAGGAGGATAGAGGAGGCGCTTGAGAAGGGCGACAAATCGCTGAAGGAAGAGGCTGCGCTGGTTTCAAAAAAGCTTGAAGAGGGCGATGCCAAGCTCACAAAGCTCTGGAAAGAGACAAGGGAGTGGAGCATTGAGGAGTTCATGAGGATTTATGATGAGCTCGGAGTGAAGTTTGATGTCTTTTTCTATGAGAGCGAGGTTGAAAAGAAGGGGAAGAAAATAGCAGAAGAGCTCCTCAAAAAGGGAATCATGAAGAGAAGCGAGGGCGCAGTGATAGTTGACCTGAAAAAATACGGGCTTGACGTGTTTCTGATACTGAGGAGCGACGGCACAGCGCTCTATGCCACAAAGGATCTGGCGCTTGCAGAGGAAAAGTTCACAAAATACAAGATAGACAAGAGCATCTATGTCGTGGGCTCAGAGCAGAAGATGTATTTCCAGCAGCTCTTCAAAACACTTGAATTAATGGGCTTTGCCAAGGCGAAAAACTGCTACCATCTTGCATACGGGCTTGTAATGCTTGAGGAGGGGAAGATGTCCTCGAGGCAGGGCAATGTTGTAAAGTACAGGGCGCTCTTTGATGAGGTTTTCAAAAAGGCGGGAAAGGAGATTGGGAAGAGGCATCCTGACTGGGACAAGAAGGAGAAGGAAGAGGCGGCAAGGAAAATCTCAATAGCTGCAATGAAGTTTGGAATGCTCAGCCAGGACAATAACAAGCCGATAATATTCAACATAGAAAAGGCGCTGGACTTCGAGGGCGACACAGCAGCATATGTGCAGTACGCCTACACAAGGGCGTCCTCAATAATAAGGAAGAATTACGAGGAAAACAAGGAGAAAATAACATTTAAGGATGCGAAAGATGCTGACTTCTCAGCGCTTTCAAGCGAATCAGAGAAGGAGCTCTGCAAGAAGCTGTCAGATTTCCCTGCTGTTTGCGAAAAGGCAGCAGCAGAATACAAGCCGTTCCTGCTTCCGAAATACCTGCTCGAGCTTTCAAAGGATTTCAGCGCTTTTTATAATGAGTGCCCGATAATAAAAGCGGAAAAGGAGACCAGAAAAGCAAGGATACTCCTTCTTGAAAGCGCAAGAACTGTATTCAAGAAAGGGCTGGAATTATGCGGGATAGAAGTTCTTGAAAGGATGTAACAAAAATCGCCTGCTCGGAGCTTTACACTCCTCGCTTTATCAGCGATTTTTGAACATGAAAATCAAAGATTTTCAGTTCAAGAAATCATTTGATTTCTTTGAACTTCAAAAAGCCTTCGGCTTATTTGAAGTGATTATTACTCCCTGAATTCCACATTATCTACAATGCCATCTGAGTCAAGGTCTGTGCCTTCCACAACCTTTGCATAAACATTCTTGTCATGGATATTTCCCTTTGCAATTTCCTTGAAGTTCTTGAGAAAGGCGATTATGGCAGCCCTTGTGCCTGAATATCTCCTGCCAGCGAGAAGGAGGATGCTTTTCTCGGGATTGAAGGGGTTCTTTGCCTTGACTATAAGCCCGGTTTCGTCGGTGGTGTAGATGTTCCCTGAGAGCGAGGAATGTATGTTCCAGGCGTCTGTCTTCTCAAACCTGATGGGAAGCCGAGGATTGACCTGCTCCACAATTTTGTTGGTGACAGGCCCGCCTATCAGTATCAGGTTATGCCTGAGGTCCTTACCTTTCACTTCTGTGTCAAGCTTGACTGTGAATGATGGCACATAGTTCAGGAATGTACCGAGGAAGAGGGCAAAGTCAACTGCATAATAGCCGTCCCTCGAGCGCGCCTTGTCAGGGCCGTGGGGGTCAGGGCTTCCAACAATGAAAAAGGCGTCAAGCTGCCCGTCCTTTATGAATGGCTCGAGGAATGTGCTCTCGTTCCCCATGTGGGTAATCTTGTTTGTCACCTCAAAATCCCCGAACCTCACCACAAAGGCGGGCTTTTCGAGCGCATAATATTTTGCTGTTGCGCCCTTTATTCCCTCGCTCTTCACAAATCTCACAAGCCCTGCCTTCTCCAGCTGCCCTATGTGATAGTAAATCTTCTGCTCATTGACTTTAAGCCTCTTTGCGATTTCTATGGTGTATGCCGGCTCCTCTGAAAGAATCCTTAGGATTTTCACTGCGAGCCCTGATGAGAGGTGCTTGGCATCTCCGGGAAGTATCTCCTTTGCAGGAAGTGAGAGAACTTCATTCTTTTTCTTGTCAACTACGAACATGATATCACCATGAAGAATAAAGGATAACCATTATAAAAACTTTTTTAATAATGCTCAAAAATCTTTTGTCTTAAGGATTGTTATTTCCGAATGGGCCTTTGAGAATTCAGATACGATTTTCGAGACCTTTTCCTTTTCCTGCCCAAGCCCCTTCCAGTCAAAGATGATTGCAGAGGGCTTGGGAATTGACTGCTCAGCTGCCTGAAGCAGCATAGCTGCGTCAAGATTCTTCAGCATGTACTTCGGGCACTCATGCGATATCCCATACTCCGAATTCAGAATTATCTTCTTGAAGCTTGAGAGGGTATGAATTCCGCCGAGTCCAATTGCTGATTTGCATTCAGGAACGCTCCCTGTTAAAATCCTGAATAGCGCCTCTGCGATTATTGCGCCTGCCGTCCTGTCTTTCCAATGCTTCTCATCAGAGCCAATCTCTATGAACATGCTCGGCTTTTCCATGAAGGGGCCGTGGTGGGTGCACTCCTGAACAACATCATAACCCGAATCCTTTCCAAGCTTTTCCAGAATCTGCATTGCCCTCTTGAGATGCGCAGCAGATGCAATTGAAAGTCTTCTTGGAAAGCCGCCCAGCCCTGCCTCTGCCCAGTTGCCTGTGCAGTGGACGCTCAGGCTCGGTATTCCTGATGTGCTTTTGTGCTTGCTCATGAAGATGAAGAAATCAGCATCAATGTTTTGCGAGAGCCCCTCGTAGTAGACAAGCTCCTTATCTGTTGTGTAAACTTTTGCATCAATTCCTTTTAATGAAAGAACTGGGTGTGAGTCAAAGGAGCCGCTTTCAGAATACTGGAACTTTTCAATGAGAGAGTCCCTTATGTTGATTCCGGCTGAATCCAGGGTTGAGCATAGCAGAGCAAATCTCATAAAAAAGAGCGTTATGGCAGGAGGTTAAAAACATTTCTAAAGAAAAGCGGGATTCAGAACATGGCTGCATTACTCAATAACTGCGCCGCACTTTTTGCAGTATATCTCCTTGTCCTTCCTGACAAGCTCAGTGCTTCCGCACTCGGGGCACTTCTGTATGCCCTCGCCTCTTACCCTCTGGAGGGATTGCTGTTCTGCCATATTTCCTCACCGCTATTAAGGACAGGATGGTATATAAAGCTTTTGAATAAGGGATTAAGAGGAGAATAAGTGCGCTATTGACGCGCTATTGACTTTAAGGCGCAATTAATAAAAGAAAACTCATCTTAGTGCTATAAAAATGGAAATATTAAGGCTAGAAAACATCTCACTTAAATTAGAAGGAAGGCAGATTTTAAAAGACTTAGCTCTGTCTGTTGAGGCTGATACAATACATTCTATTCTCGGCTCAAATGCTGCAGGAAAATCAAGCCTCGCCTATCTTATAATGGGCTGTTCTGATTATATCGCACAAAGTGGAAGTGTTTATTTTATGGGAAAGGATATAACCACTTTGCCCATATATGAAAGGGCTAAGATGGGTTTGACCCTGGCTTGGCAGGAGCCAGTAAGGTTCGAAGGCTTAAAAGTTAAGGATTATATTGCTGTTGGAATGAAAGAAAGAAACAACGCCTTAATTGAAGAAGCAATTTATCGGGTATTACTGGAGCCCAAGGATTATCTCAACAGAGAAGTGGATAAGACCTTGAGCGGCGGAGAACGAAAACGTATTGAATTGGCATCGGTCTTTGCAATGAAACCAAAATTGGCAATCTTAGACGAGCCTGATTCGGGAATTGATATTTTAGCCCTGGATAACATTGTCAAGATGATTATAGAATTAAAAAGGCAGGGCACGACAGTGCTTCTGATTACTCACCGTGAAGAGGTCTCTGAGATTGCTGATAAAACCTCTCTTATGTGTGCAGGTTACATTGTAAAAGAAGGCAAACCAAAAGAAGTAGGTCAATATTTTAAAGAAAAATGCATTCCCTGTCCTACAAAAACCTTTTCAGCTGATGAAAAAATATGAAAATGGTAGTTTAGGTAGATTCAAAATGATGCAAGATTATAGCCAAGATTATAAATTTATATTGGAAGCATATGCTCAGGCAGGCGGCACACCAAGCATCTTTAAGAATCAAAACATTGCGCATTTGATTGTACACAAGAACAAGGTAATCGGCAGCCGCTCAATCGACGGACTGATTTTGATGCCTGAAGAAACAGCGTATGGCGTGGATATTGAATTAAAGGTTGAGAAGGGCAAAAAAATAGAATACCCTGTCCATCTTTGTTTTGGGGTATTGCCTAAAGAGGGCATTCAAGAGATTAACATTAAAGCAAAAATCGAGGATGGAGCAAAGATTCAGCTTCTTGCCCATTGTGTTTTTCCAAATGCCATAAATGTAGTTCATAGGATGAATGCTGAAATTGAGGTTGGTGATAATGCCTATTATGGATATGATGAAGTCCATTTTCACGGCGAGTATGGTGGAATAGAAGTAGTTCCAAAAGCAAAGATTAATGTAGGCAAGAACAGCCATCTGGTTACAAATTTCTCATTACTCAAAGGCAGGGTGGGTATTTTGGACTTGGACTATGTGGTTGAAATTTTAGAAAATTCAACTCTTGATATGACTGCCAAGATTTATGGATATGGCGATGACAGAATTAAAATTAGGGAAGCAGGCTATCTCACAGGAAAATCTTCTCGCGGCTTGATTAAAAGCCGTATTGCGGTAAAAGATTATGCTCAAAGTGAAGTAATCAGTGAACTTACTGCCAGCGCGCCTTATGCAAGAGGGCATGTTGATTGTATTGAAATCATCCAGGGCAATGCTCAGGCAAAGGCTGTGCCAATAGTCAATGTTACAAATGAATATGCCAAAGTAACTCACGAAGCTGCCATAGGAAGCGTGGATAAAAAACAGATTGAAACGCTTATGGCAAGAGGGCTTGAAAAAGAAAAAGCAATTGATTTAGTAGTCAGCGGGATGCTTAAATAAACAATAAATAATAGCATTGTATAAAAAAATTGGGGGTGTGTGAAATGAATAATTTGTTAAAGCTGATAAAGAACAGAAGGTCCGTCAGGCAATACACAAACAAACCTATTCAAAAGAAGATTCTGGAAGAAATTATTGACGCTGCAAGACTGGCTCCTTCTGCCATAAATATGCAGCCGTGGGAGTTTGTTGTGATAACAGAAAAGGAAATGCTAAATTATATTGCTGAAAATGCTCGCTATGGGAAATTCATAAAGGATTCTGCTGCATGCGTGCTTGTGTGCGGGGACAAACGTAATCATCATTTGGTAGAGGACTGCAGTGCAGCCACTGAAAACATACTTCTGGCTGCCAAGTCCTTCAAAATAGGAAGTTGCTGGGTTGCAGGTTATAACAAGCCCTATTGCAAAGCGATAAAGACGACACTCGGAATTCCAGAAGATATTGATATCATCTCAATAATTCCTTTGGGATATTATAAAAAAGAAGTTGAACCGCATGGAAAGAGGGCTTTGGAAGATGTGCTCCACTGGGAAAAATACTGAAATTTGTCAAAAACCACCGGTCAGAGACCGGTGGCATGCTGGAATCTGCGCCAATATAGGTAAGTGGTTTTTGATGCAAAGAAAACCTTGAAGTTTCAAAGAAATGCAAAGCATTTCTTGAACAAGAAATTCTTTTAGAATTTCTTTGTTTCTTGCGCACAAAATCAAAGATTTTGTTGCGCTTGAAATTCCACAAATTATGACTGCGGTTTTTGAGCACAACTCATTCTACTCATTTAAAATGAGTGGAATTTCATTGTTTAAATAAAACGCGCTTAAAAGAGTATATTGCAAAATATTACAAAACAACAATCAGGAGAACTTAATAAATAATAAAATAAAAAAAATAGAAAAAGCAAAATAAAGCAAAAAAATTACTACTTTTTCTTTCGCTTGCTGCGCTTGCTGCTTCTCTTTTCCTTGCTGGCATTGCCCTTGCTGTAGAAGAGCTCGCCAAAGACAGTCATGCAGGTGACTCCTATGACAAATGCAGCCAGCGAGTCGGCCATCATGGCGCCTATTGTTGGGATGAGCCCGATTGTGTAGTTTGCCGCATATCGGAAGGCAATGCTGTACACTGCTATGAGCAGCCATAAGACAAAATAATTTGAGGTGAATGCCTTCCTGAGAATCCCCTTGAAGTCAAATGCGTCGTTAAACTTCCACCTATTGACATAGAACAGCAGTGCTGAGGGCAGCACATAGGAGGCAAGCACAAGCAGCGCGAAAGCTGCTGTAAGGAGCACAATTATCCCGCCGATGGGCATTCCGGCAAGCAGGGTCTCAAGCGCAGGCATCATCTGCTCTGCTGGCTGTGAAAGCACAGGCGCGATGGCGCTCCACGGGTATGCTGTTCCGAGCCACCTAACCACAAGCCCCATGCATGCTGCCATGAATATCATAGCAGGGACAAAATAGAGGAAGCAAATCACGGCGCCAAGTATGCCGTGCAGGAACAGCGAGCCGAACTCCCTCCACTCAGGCAGCTCATATTTCTTCTTCTCTGCGCTCTTGGCGCATGCGAGGGAATATCCGCCTACAAAAAGGTTTACTATGGGCACAAGCCCGAAGAGGAATCCCAGCCCGAATTTTCTGAAATCAGAAAAAGGCCTCTTTATCGCTTTTATGAAATCTATCACACAATCGCCTCCGAAAATTTGTTTGTTGATTATATTCTTCCCCATTTTAAAAACTTTGTTGTCAGGAAAAAGCGCAAAGTTTTTATATAAGTATATTTTTAAGTATAAAAAGTAATAAATATAATTGTAATTAATTAAGTAAAAAAATAAGTATTTTTCAAGATGAGAGAGCTCAAAAGGAGATTATACAGACGGGGAAGCAGCTTCGAGACAACAGTCCCGATGCCGCTACTGTTCAGCCTGGACTCTGCAAAAAAGTACAATGTTGTGTTCGAGCTCGAGCAGGACAGCAACAGGTGGTTCATAAGGTTCGAAGAGAGAAAGAAAGAGCGAAAATAAATCAGGTTTCATTTAAAAAAAAGAGGGGATAGGTCCAAGAGAGGTGGAAAAATGCAGAAAAAGCTTAGAACGCTTGTGGACGAAGTGACATATGAGGACCTATACAAGATGAAGGCCGACCTTGACAGCGGCGGCATACATTTGAAAAAGCTTATAGACGGCAAAATTGCCCAGGTGGAGAATGAAAATATAAAGGTGTGCGCAACATGCGGCAACCCGATAAACCTCCTGACAACCAGGAGCTACACCCTGATTTTCGGGCCCCCAGACCTCAGGAAGCAGGCGAACTTCTGCGCCATGGACTGCCTGGAATACTTCGTGCACAACCTGAAGGAGATGGAAAAAGAGCGGATAAAGAGAAAACCTGAGGAAGCAAAAGTTTAAAAGAAACCCCAGTTTCCAAAAAAAAATGCCAGACAAAAAAAGTGTAAAAGAGGCGGGCTCTGCATTGGCAGACGACTCCTTCAATGAAGAGGATAACCAAGCAAAAGATGAGATAGAAAACAGCATGGAAAGTGAGATAGAATACAATCAGATGAGGGAGCCTGGCCAGGGCAGCAATGAATATTCATATGCGCTCAAGATACCTGTTGAAAGGATTGCAGTGCTTATAGGCAAAGGCGGTGCGACAAAGGCGGAGATTGAATCAGAAACAGGATGCCGGCTCAACATCGACTCAAAGGAGGGCGAGGTTGAGATAAAAAGTTCTGACTCAATAAAGCTCTACACTGCAAAGGATATTGTCAGGGCAGTTGCGAGGGGATTCAACCCGAAGACCGCGCTTTGCCTGCTGAAGCAGGACTACGTGCTTGACATAATAGAGCTCAGGCAGATAATGAAGTCAATAGCCCAGATGCAACGCCTGAAGGGCAGGGTGATAGGCGAGGGCGGAAAGGCGAGGAAGACAATAGAAAGGCTTACAGACACTTCCATAAGCGTCTACGGAAAGACTATTGCGATAATAGGCGAGGCCTCAAATGTCACCACAGCCAAGAGGGCTGTTCAGTCGCTTCTTTCGGGAAGCAACCACAGCACAGTTTACAACTGGCTTGAGAAGAAGAGAAAGCTCGCAAAGAAATCAGAGCTGAAGCAGGAATTCAGGATAAGCGAAGGCGAAGGGCTTCCGAAAGACGACTTCAAGAAAACAGGCAAGTGAGGTTCTCGGCATTGGGGCTTTACTTTATTGAATCCGGATTAAATGCAGGTTCACAATATCAGGATAGGCTGAAAAAATGGCAGAGAAGGCAAAAAAAGAGGAGAAAAATAGGAATAAAAACAATTTGTTCCCAGAAAACAGCAGTGGCAGCAATGGCGGCAACGGCCAGAATGGGGATATTATAGCTTTCGAGCTTGCCAAGAAGCAGCAGGAGATATCAATAGCGGAATTCTTCGAGAAGAACAGGCACCTCCTCGGCTTTGACAACAAGAGGAAGGCGCTCCTGACTGCAATAAAAGAAGCAGTGGACAACTCCCTCGACGCCTGCGAGGAGGCAGGGATACTCCCTGAAGTCCATGTTGAGATAATTGAGATGTCTGAAGAAAAATTCAGGATTTCTGTCATGGACAACGGCCCCGGCATAGTCAAGGAGCAGATACCAAAAATATTTGCAAAGCTCCTCTACGGAAGCAAGTTCCACACGCTGAAGCAGGCAAGGGGGCAGCAGGGAATAGGGATATCTGCAGCAGCGCTCTACGGGCAGCTTACCACAGGAAGGCCAATCAGGATAATCTCAAAGATATCGCCTAACTATCCTGCTTACTATTACGAGCTCCAGATAGACACCAGCAGGAACGCCCCTGAAATAATAAAGCAGGAGGAGCGCGAGTGGGATGTTGCCCACGGCACAAAAATAGAGATTGACCTGGAGGCGATTTACCAGAAGGGCGACCAGTCAGTTGACGAGTATCTCAAGGAGACCGCAATCATAAACCCCCACACCACCCTGATTTACACAAACTCCAAGGCAGAGCAGTTCATATTCGCAAGGGTAGTTAACGAGCTCCCGCCTCCGGCAAAGGAGATAAAGCCCCATCCCTACGGAGTCGAGCTCGGCTACCTGATAAAGATGCTCAGGAACTGCGAGGAGAGAACCCTGCAGAGCTTCCTCACGAGGGAGTTCTCAAGGGTGGGCGCAGGCACTGCAAAGGAGATATGCGAGAAGGCAGCGCTGCTTCCCAACACAAAGCCGCAGGCAATAGAGAGGAACCAGGCGGAAAAGCTGATTTCAGCGATAAGGCAGACGAAAATAATCGCGCCGCCCACTGACTGCCTCTCCCCAATAGGAGCCAAGAACCTCGAAAACGGGCTCAGGAAGGAGATAAACGCGGAATTCTACACTTCAACAGCAAGGCCCCCATCTGTCTACAGGGGAAACCCGTTCATAATCGAGTGCGCGATAGCATACGGCGGAAAGCTCAAGTCAGACAAGGCAGTAACAATAATGAGGTTCGCAAACAAGGTGCCGCTGCTTTACCAGCAGGGCGCCTGCGCAACAACAAAGGCGATAACAACAACCAACTGGAAGGCATACGGGCTCTCCCAGAGCAGCGGAGCGCTGCCAGTGGGGCCGTGCGTGATTGCGCTCCACCTCGCGTCTGTCTGGGCGCCGTTCACGAGCGAGGCAAAGGAGGCCATAGCCCATTATCCTGAAATCATAAAGGAAATGAAGCTTGCGCTGCAGGAGTGCGGCAGGGAGCTCACAAGGTATGTTAACAAGAAATACCGAGTGAATGACGCGATAAAGAAGAAGTCATACATCGAGAAATACCTGCCCCACATAGCAATTGCCCTCAAGGAGCTTCTCTCGCTTTCGGAAAATGATGAGAAAAAACTTGAGGAGGCAATAAAGGAGATACTTGAGAAGACGAGGCAGATAGAGTCGCTTTCAGAGGGGAAGGAGGCGCCTGATGACGGGAGAGCACCATTGGGAATATCCGGAAGCGTGGAAGAGGAGCTTGAGGATGTGGGCAAACCAGAGGAGGATTCAGAGGGGCATAAAAGGAAAAAGGGCAGGAAGCGGCAGGGCGAGATGGATGAGTCAGAGGAGTTTGAGGACAACGACCTGTGAAGGTGATGATGATGAATGAAGAGATGCTCAAAAAGATAAGGGAACTTTCAGAGGGGCTTTACAACAAGATAATGCATAGGAGCAAGCCGCAGCTCTCAATACCTGTAAGAGCCCTCTCAAATGTTGAATACAACAAGCAGGACGGCTACTTTGAGATAGGGCCTGACAAGAAGACAAGGGCCCTGACTGTAAACACCTCAAAGACATTCGCCCAGACCCTGAGGATGCTGGCGCTCTCAAAAAATCTTGTAGAGACAGACGACATCGCGACAAAGAGGGAAGCATACTATGTCTCAAAGAACTGGGGGGACGCAAGGTTCCTGGAGCAGCCCGAGTCAGACATGGTGATGGATGACATTGAGGCGATGTTCATGGTTAACAGGGAGCAGCTCGGATTTATCCCTGAGGAAAAAGGCGGAGATGTCTCCGGAAGGCTCATTGTCATAGATGCGGACCCTGAGACAGGCAAGGAAATAAGGATTGACTGCACAAAGATGGGAACAGGGGCATACTCAATTCCCAGCAGCGTAGAGCACCTCAAGTTTGACACAAATGCGGAATTCATACTTGCAATAGAGACAGCAGGAATGTACCAGCGACTTGTCAAGCACGCATACTGGAAGAAGTCAAACTCAATACTGGTATCCCTGGGAGGAGTTCCGACAAGGGCCTGCAGAAGGTTCATAAGACGCCTCTCCGACGAGATGAAGATTCCTGTCTATGTCTTCACAGACGGGGACCCATACGGATACCTCAACATCTACAGGACGCTGAAGGTGGGGAGCGGGAATGCGGCCCACATCAACAAGTATTTCTGCGTTCCAAAGGCGAAATACTTCGGAATAACTCCGCAGGACATAATCGACTACAAGCTGCCCACCCATCCGCTCAAGGAGATAGACATCAAGAGGGTGAAGGACGGATTCAAGAATGACCCGTTTGTCAAGGCATACCCAGAATGGCAGAAGGCGCTGAACCAGCTCGTGAGCATGAAGAAGAGGGCAGAGCAGCAGGCGCTCGCCCAGCACGGGCTCAACTTCGTGATAACTGACTATCTGCCAGACAAGCTCGCCAATCCAAAGACCTGGCTTCCATAAAAATTTAAATTCTTATTTATCCTGCGACATTCTTGCAAGGTTTATGAAATTCTGATAGACGCTTGGAATCGGCCAGTAAACCGCGTAGAGAACTGCCCTCACGCCTAAATCAAGAATCCCAAGAGCACAGAATTTTGAGAAATCCTCTGCAGCATTAACCAGCTTGCTCGGATTCTCATGGAATTCAGAAAGATTATCCAAAAGAGATTCCAATGTGTTGGAAACCTTTCTGTCCAGCCCAACAATTCCCAAAGTCAGGTCAGACGCCTGCTCCTGAATAGGTATGAAATACTCTTCATTGCCATCCCATTTATCCCATCTCATTTTTAGCACCTCACTCAAAAAGCTGGCTTAGCGACTCCCCTTCTGCAGTCCTGTAGATTCCCTCTGCAAACAGGTCAGAGAGGTCTATTATCTCCAGCTTCTCATCCTTGATATCAATAGTTCTCGTGTTGCTCACGAAAATTTTTTCAAAATTTTTCTTCAACGGCTCAATTCCCTTCGTAAACAAGCTATGCGTAACATAAGCATATATCTTGTTCGCACCCTTTGCCTTCAGGTTTTCAGCGGCCTTGACAAGTGTTTTCCCTGAGTCAAGTATGTCATCAATTATCATGACATCCTTTCCGGCAACATCTCCGAGAATCTTGTAATCGCTTATCTCTTCTACACTAGGCCTCTCCTTGTATCCAATCACTAACGCAGGAGTTATATTATAAACCTTTGAAATTTCGTGGATAAATGTTTTTGCACGCCCGGCTCCGCCTGCATCAGGGCTCATCACCACCAAATTTTCAGAAAGCATATCTGGATATCCGCTGAATATCTTTTTTGAAACAAAAGGAGCGCTGTAAAGGTTGTCAAGGGGAATATCATAAAATCCCTGAATCTGGGGAGCGTGAAGGTCAACAGTTATCACCCTGTCTGCATACAGCCCTATCACGTCTGCAACAACTCTCGCGCTTATGGCAACTCTGGATTCATCCTTCCTGTCCTGCCTGCTGAAAAGCATATAGGGGATGATATCAATAACAGAAGATGCAGATGCGTATTTCATCGCTGAATTGGCAAATGCAAGGCGCGTAAGCCATTCTCCCGGTTCAAGAGAAGAATCATGAATAAAAAAACAGGTTTTGCCTCTTACATTTTCCTTTATTTTTGTCTTGAACTCCTTATCCCCGAAAAATTCTGCGGTGATATTTATGAGCTGGACTCTGTCCTCTAGCCCTTTTTCCTGCACTTTAGAAAAAACATTTTTTACAAAGTTCCAGTGCTTACACTCAGGATTGCCAAGTATTGCATAAGGGGCTTCTTTAAGATGTGAATCTGCCGTTGGCACCACCTAAAAAAAGATTGCCTGTCTTATTTTTAAATCTTTCTAAAAATAACTACTCCCCAGTATATACCATTTTAAAAGAAAAACTTTTTAAAAAGGGGCAGGCACCATTAGAGAGAAGGGCCCATAGCCTAGTCTGGATAAGGCGACAGCCCTCTAAGCTGTAGATCGGGGGTCCGAATCCCCCTGGGCCCATATCTGATTTGTTTGCAAATAGCAGAGGTGCTCATAATGAAAAATAAAATTTTTGGGGCAGTACTCCTTTTTACTCTGCTGATATTCTCTTTTGGGTGTGCAAAAAGAACAGATGGTTCTTCCCCCTCTGAAGCTTCTTCGTGGATAAAATATCAGCCGGTGAAATGCGACAGGGCTCCGTGGGAGCAGTGGTACCTTGACGGAAATATTACGTTTGTAAAAGTCCCAACAGATAAAGAGCTTATTGTTGCTTATTATAGCAGAAATTATAAGGTAAATGTTCTGAATTACACTGCGGTAATGTCTCCTGCTGGAAATGTGAGCTGCGATGCATGCAGCGTGTGCCCAAAGGAATATTATGTGAAAATTGAGGTTCTCTCAAAATATGTTTCAAAAATGAAGGGGCTTGGCTGGCAGGAAGTTTAATTCTTTTTTCTTTTTGTGGATTTTAATATCTTGAAAGAGGTAGAAACTTTTATAAATTGGCTGCAATTCATAAATTTAGGCGCGGGGGTAGCCAAGTGGCTAAGGCAATCGCCTGCAGAGCGATCATTCGGGGGTTCGAGTCCCTCCCCTCGCTTTCTATTCTTTCTTGAAGAGAAGCCAGCTTTTTTCGCCTGCCTTGGAGAATTTCAGAAGAACATATTTCCCGTTCATTTTCTTGCCGTGAAGGACAAAGACAATTTTCTCATCCTTCCTTGACTCAATCTCGAATTTGCCTGAGTCCCAGATTTTGACAGTGCCTGCGCCGTAGCTTCCTTCTGGGATTACTCCTTCAAAATTGATATAAGAAAGCTCGTGGTCTTCTACCTGGACTGCAAGCCGCCTCACCCCCTCTTCAACAGGCGGCTCCTTGGGCACTGCCCAGCTTTTGAGAACGCCTTCAAGCTCAAGGCGGAAATCCCAGTGGAGATGCGAGGCGTGGTGCTCCTGCACGACAAATCTCGGGCTCATGAGAAGAATGGAGTTTCTGGATTATATAAATCTGGCGGAGTTTACACTATCTTTTTCCCAAGAAGTACATCAGTGTAAACTGATTTTCCCATTTCTGCTTCCTTGGCAGTGAAGAAGGCAGCCCCTGATGCATAATCAGACGGTTCATCAAGGTCATAAACCAATTTCGCTTCATAATTATCATTTGGACAGGAAATTCTTAGAAGAATCTCCTTTATTCCTCTTCCCATCTTCCTGCTATAGTGCTTGTAGGCGCTTTTCATCTCACCCAAAAAGCGTTCAAGAGAATAAACTGCAAAAGCGGGATTGTCCATCTTTTCTGTCTTATCCAAAGAAACGTTCAGCTCAACACAGCGGGCGTGCCCCTCAAGAAATGAGAAATTGTTCCATCTCCAAATCGGCTTTACCAGCTTGAAAAAATCCTGGAGATAGTGGTCATACTCATGCGCATATTCTGAGAATGCCTCTGCCTTATTTGATGGATTAAATCGGATAACCTTATGGTAGGCATCATACCCGGTACCAATTCCATAGATTAATTTCCCATTAACTTTTCGTTTTTCAATAGTGGATTTGAGCGACGAATAAATCGCACGGGGCAGGAACAGGATTTTATCAGATAATCCAACCACTTTTGTTACAGGCTCCTCATAAACATTGACTCCAAGGAAAGCTTTTGTTTCCTGCTTTGCATCAAGAATTATCTCATCGAGCTCAGCCCTGTTTTTGGCGCGGCTGAAAAAGGACTCCTCATTGCTTTTTGAATCATTGCGAATTTTTCTTGCAGCGTAAAGATTCAAAGAAAGGTCGGCAAGGGAATCCTCAATGGCTTCAATTCCTTTGCCTGTCATGACGAACTCATCCATTTCCTCTTTTGAGGGTGTGTATACCATAGGGGCAGATAGCAAGCGCTAATATATAAACCTTTTGTTTTTTTACCACTTATTAGTGACTATATTATTTTTTGAAAAAGGTTTTTATAGGGAAGCGGAATCCTTGTTCTGAAATGGAAAAGGACGGCTCGGTAAAGAGGATTATAATATCAAAAGAGGGCAGAAAATTCTATGTGAAGGACCTCTCGCAGGACTACCACACTCAGTTCGGGTTTATCAGGAAAGAGGAGCTTTCAAGAGAGGACGGCTCAGAGGTTGTCTCAAACATCGGAGAAAAGATGAGGATAATCTCCCCAAGCTTTATAGACAGGTATAGAAAGATAAGAAGGGCGCCCCAGATAATACCCTTAAAGGACATGGCGGCGATAATTGCAGAGACAGGAGTCAACAGGGATTCTCTTGTTGTTGATGCTGGAACTGGCTCTGGAGCGCTGGCCTGCTTCCTGGCAAACTACGCAAAGAAGGTTGTCAGCTATGAGGTTAGGGAGGATTTCTTCAAGGTTGCCTCTGAAAATGTGAAACTGCTGGGGCTTTCAAACATAGAGCTGAAGAACAAAAATGTTTATGACGGGATTGATGAGAAAGATGTCGACTTAATAACATTTGACCTGCCTGAGCCCTGGCTGGCTGTTAAAAGTGCAGAACAAGCATTGAAAATCGGCGGGTTTATTGTCTCATACAGCCCGACAATTCCCCAGGTGATGGACTTCTCAGCAGAGATGAAAAAGCACTCCTGCTTCCAGCACATAAAGACGATTGAGATAATAGAAAGGCAGTGGGAAGTTGAGGAAAGAAAAGTGAGGCCCAAGAGCCAGGAGATAGGGCACTCAGGATTCCTGAGCTTCTATAGAAGGATTTGTTAATCAATCCTTTTCTTTTACATAAGCGAGCATAATTACTGCTGCAAGAGTAAGTGCTAGGGAAACTATCAGCGGCACCATGTAGTTTATCCTGTCCCAGAGCAGCCCTGCAATAAGCGAAGAGGGAAGGGCGCAGATTCCCACTGCCATCTGGAAGAGCCCCAGTCCGCTTGCCCTTTTGTCAGCCGGAGAAAGCTCTGCGACAAATGCGCGCTGGACAGGGTCGAGGGCTCCTTTGTGCATGCCGTACACTATGAAGGTGAGCACCACAGCCCAGATGTAGTTTTTCAGGAAGATGAAAAGCCAGCAGACAAGAGCCCAAAGCATGAAGGAAATCATAATAACGGGCTTTCTCCCGATTTTGTCAGCAAGCTTTCCAAAGGGTATTGAGAATATGAATGCAAAGATTACAAAGAGAAGGTAAAGGAGCGGGACAAGCTCTATCTTAAACCCGAACTTTTGGGCATATACAAGCAGGAAGGAATAGCTGAATGATGCGAGGGCGAAAACCGAGCTCAGCCCGAGGAAGAGCTTGAAGTCAGGCGAGATTGCCCTGAAGGAAAGCCACTGGTATTTTTCGCGCCTGACAGCAGGCCTCTTTTCCTTGATGAAAACCAGCACAAGGATTACTGCAATGAGCGAGGGGATTGCGGCAACCAGGAAGAGCTTTTTGTAGCCCAGAAATTTAAAGAAGAGGATGCTGAATATTATCCCGAAGACGCCGCCAAGCTTGTCCATCGCCTTGAGGATTCCGAAGTTCCTGCCGCGCTCATGCTTTATGGAAATATCAGCGATTATCGCGTCCCTGGGAGCATCCCTTATCTTGCCTGCCCTGTCCAGCACCCTGAAGGGTATTACAAGCTCCCAAATGTGCGAAAATGCGTAGCCAATCCTTGAGAGAAAGCCGCACATGTATCCAATCCAGATGAAGATTTTTCTCTCATGAATCCTGTCAGAAAGGTAGCCGGATGCAGCCTGCGATATTGAGACAATGGCATCGCTCAGCCCGTCTATAAAGCCGAGGATTGCCATGTTGGCTCCGAGATATACTGTGAGAAAGAAAGGCCAGATTGGGTAAATCATCTCCGCCCCAAAATCATTAAGAAGAGAAGACCAGGAGAAAACCTTTATTGCACGCTCGCTTTCCCCTTCTGTTTCTGATAAAGGCGCTTTCTTTGCATCAAATATATTGGTGTCCACGTCCACGCTATCCCTCTCTTTAGAGAATAAAAGATTAAATGGTTATAAAAAGGTTTTGGCGCAATCATTATTTGGTTAGAATTATTAAAGATTTATTATCCTTAATTTCAATTATCTTAATTATATCAATATCTGATTCTTCTAACATCTCAATTAATTTATCTCTATTCAACTTATGCCCTAGTTCAAATAAACGTTTCTCATCAATAGATTCTCTAATTATTAAACCATTAAAACTCTTCTTCAATTTTTTCAAAGTTTCAATTGGGTTGTTTAAGTGATGTAATACTCCCCACATAATTCCTAAATCCCCCGAAATTTCTTGGTTTTCTATGTTTAATACCTTAGCATTTATACCCCTTTTCTTAGCGGATTTTATCAATGATTTAGAAAGATCAATTCCAAGAAACGATTTTGGTTTTAAAATAGGTATTAATTTCAAACTGATTTTGCCATCACCACAGCCAATATCCACTACGTCTCGATTTTTGCACATATCAGGAAGGTTTTTGTGCAAATAATCCAATTCCCTCTTTACATTATATCCTGAAATATTTATGCCAAAACTATAAATTAATTGTTCAATAATTTTGTTCATAACCAATATAATTAGAAAGGATTTTATAAATATTGTGAGCCAAGAATTGAAAATAACAACTCTTTAGCAAATAAAAATTTAGTGAATAAAATATTCGCATTACCTTTTTCTATATTATGTCTTTGTTTACAACCTCTCCAGGCACGGTTGACTTGCCAGGCCATATCTTCCTTCCGGGATAGATTGAGGTGTTTATGCCTGTGTGCACGTTGTCCCCTATTATGGCGCCAAGCTTTCTCCTGCCGGAATCTATGAGCATTCCGTTCACCATTGACTTGACATTTGAATTGTCGTGCCTAAGGTTTGCGATAATCGTGCCTGCTCCGATATTCACATCATAGCCAATGATTGAATCTCCAATATAGGAAAGATGGGCAATATTTGAGTTGTCAAATATCACTGAGTTTTTTATTTCAACAGCGTTTCCAATGTGGCAGTTGTTACCGATTGTTGTTGAGGGCCTTATGTAGCAGTTGGGTCCTATGCGGCAGTTCTCGCCTATCATGACAGGCCCTTCAATGTAGGAGCCGCTTTTGATTACAGTTCCCTTCCCAACAAAAACCTGCCCCTTCAGAGTTGCATTGGATTCAACAATCCCTTCAATCCCTTCAATTTTTCCTTTCATCTGCTTTAAGAGCGCTTCGTTTGCGTCAAGGATTGACCATGGATAAGTTATAGGCATCCAAAATGAGGCCCTTTCAACGTTGATTTCCTCTTTTTTTGAGAGCTCGCTTACCATGTCAGTAAGCTCATACTCGCCCCTCGCTGATTTCCCAACTTTGCAGTCAAATATCTTCCTGTTAAGAATGTATAATGCGCAGTTCGCAAGGTTTGAAATCTTATCCTTCGGCTTCTCAACAAGCTGTTTCATTATCCCTTTATCCTCAACAATTACGCCGAAGCATTCCGGATTTGGAACTTCCTTTGCAAGAATGCAGTTTTCTCTGGAAACGCATTTTTTCACATCCTGCCTGCAATAAAGGTCGTCAGACATCATCACCATAAAGCGCTCGGGAAGGATTTCTTTTGCAAGCATTAATGCGTGCCCTGTTCCAAGCTGTTCTTTCTGCTCAACATATCTTACAGGAATCCCGGAAAAATTGCTTCCCAAGAAAGACATTATCATCTCTTTTTGGAAGCCAACAATAACTATTAATTCTGAAGCAAAATCCTTGACTGCTTCAATATTATGCACAAGAATTTCCTTGTTTGCAATCTTCAAAAGCGTCTTCGGCCTTGTGATTGTAAGTGGATATGTCCTTGTGGACTTGCCTGCTGCAATTATCACAACAGGAATTTTTCTTCCAGATTCCTTGCTCATTTTGCCCCCACCTCTTTTTCAGCAATCTTAGCGAGCTCCTTTGCAATTGCTTCAATCTCTTTTGCATCCCTGCCCTCAACGAGTATTCTCATGAGTTTTTCTGTTCCGGAATACCTCACAAAAACCCTTCCTGAATTTTTAAGCTTTGCCTCGCACTCGCATATCTTTTCATAAAGCGCAGGTATCCTTTCTATGGGCTTTTTTTCAGAGACCCTTATGTTTATGAGCACCTGCGGAAGCTTGGAGATGCACTTCTTCAATTCCGAAAGCTTTTCACCTGTCTTCTTCATTATCCTCAGCATCTGGAGGGCAGAGATTGTGCCGTCTCCTGTTGTGGAATGCTCAAGGAATATTATGTGCCCTGACTGCTCCCCGCCGAAGTTGAAGCCGCCCCTTTTGAGCTCGTCAACAACATACCTGTCGCCAACATCTGTCTTCACTACCTTTATGCTGCGCTCTTTCATTGCAAGCTCAAGCCCGAAGTTGCTCATCTGGGTTGCAACAAGGGTGTCCTTTGCAAGGCGCCCCTCATTCTTCAGCTCAATTGTGCAGATAGCCATTATCTCGTCGCCATCCATGACAATGCCGTTCTCGTCGCAGAGTATCACCCTGTCTGCGTCGCCGTCAAGTGCGATTCCCATGTCAGCATGGCTTTTCCTCACTGCCTCAATCATCGCCTCAGGATGGAGCGCCCCGCAGTTTTCGTTTATATTCAGGCCGTTGGGATGGTCGTTCATCACAATCACCTCTGCACCGAGCTCAATAAATATTGCAGGTGAAATCTTGTAAGCGGCGCCGTTTGCGCAGTCCAGCACAATCTTCAGCCCCTTCAGAGAAATATTTTCAGCAGAGGCCTTTGCAAACTCTATATAACGACCTGCTGCATCGTCTATCCTGAATGCCTTGCCTATCTTAGCGCCTGTTATTTTTGAGGTGTCGGGCTGCTCAAAGATGAGATTCTCTATTTTTTCCTCATCCCTGTCAGAAAGCTTGAATCCGTTTGAATCAAAGAACTTTATGCCGTTGTGCTCTGCCGGATTGTGTGACGCTGATATCACTATTCCAGCATCTGCAGAGAAGCTCTTTGTAATGTGGGCTATGGCTGGCGTGGGCATCGGGCCTACAAGCAGCACATCTGCCCCTGCAGAGCAGAGTCCTGCTGTGAGCGCGTTTTCCATCATGTAGCCGGATATTCTTGTGTCTTTTCCTATGACAATCCTGCTCTTCTTGTTCTTCGCCTCGAAAAAGAATCCGGCAGCCCTTCCGAGCTTCAGCGCAATATCTGGCGTCATTGGCTCAATGTTTGCAACGCCCCTTATCCCGTCTGTTCCGAAAAGTTTTCTCATTTCATCACCTTCCCAAAAGATTAATGCCTACCATCCATGTCAAATACCACTGCTTTTATCATTTTTGTTCTGGTTTTGCCCCACTATTTTTATTTTTTGTTATAAACTCTTGTATCTACCTTATCATTTATTATTTTACAGTCACTGACTTGGCCAGGTTCCTCGGCTTGTCAGGGTCGCAGTTGCGCAACACAGCCAGGTAATAAGCCAGGATTTGTATCGGAATAATCATCAGTATGGAATTTGCAGCTCCTGCTTCAGGAACTTTTATGAAATAATCAAATATTTCATTGTTTTCAGAGTCAACTCCTATTATAAAGCCTCCTCTTGCTTTTATTTCCATTGCATTGCTCAAGGTTTGCTTTCGCGTCCTGCTGTCTGAAATGATTATTGCAGGAGTGCCCTCTTCTATAAGCGCAATTGTTCCGTGCTTTAACTCGCCGCCTGCAAAGCCCTCTGCATGGATATAACTTACTTCCTTTATCTTGAGCGCGCCTTCAAGCGCAGTTGGAAAATCAGAATTCCTTCCTATTAAAAAAATGTCATGCTTGTCTTTCAGTTTCATTGCAAGCTCTTTCAGATTTTTTTTGTTATTCTCAATGATTTCAGGAACAAACTTTGCTGCTTTGCTTATGATTTGTTTTCCCTCTTCAAGTTTTCCAGCGCAGGAATATGCAAGCATTGTTATTATGGCAAGCTGCGAAGTGTAACTTTTTGTGGAGAGCACGCAGATTTCAGGGCCTGCATTCATCATTATGTTGTAATCAGAAAGCCTTGTGAGCGTTGAGCCCATGACATTCACTATTGAAACTATTTTAGCGCCTTTTCTCTTTGCTGACTTTATTGCCTCAAGCAGGTCTGCTGTCTCTCCTGACTGAGAAACTGCAAAGACAAGGGTTTTTTCAGTGAGAAATTCCTCATAATTTGGAAACTCTGAAGCGAGCACTACATTGATATGCCGCTGTGCAATGTGGGAAAAGAGGTAAGAAGCAGCAAGGCAGGCGTGATAGCTTGTGCCTGCGCCGATAAAAAACACCCCAAAGGCATTATTTATTTCATCTGTAATTTTTTGAATCAGATTCTTGTCCTGCTGAACTGCTGTCTTTATGGTGAATTTCTGCTCATCTATTTCCTTCATCATGAAATGCTCATAATCGCCTTTTTCTGCCTGTTCTATGTTCCACTTTATCTCAACAATCTGCTTCTTAACAGGCGAGCCTGCAGCATAGTCAAAGAATTCCGCTTTTGGAGATGTTTTTGGAGAAGAGTTTTCTTTCAGCACAACCATCTCTCCATCATCAATATAAATTACCTTATTTGTGAATTCCAGGAAGGCAGGCACATCTGATGCCAAGAAATAATTATTGTTTTTCTCGTCAAAGCCTAAAACAAGGGGCGAACCATTTCTTGCTCCAACTAATTCATTATTGTTTATTGCAACAATCGCAAAGCTGCCTTCAATCTTGTTAAATGCAAGCCTGCACGCCTCTGCAAAATCCTTCCCAGAATCCATGAAGAACTGCATATATTGCGGAATGACTTCTGTATCTGTCTCGCTCCTGAAAGCATAGCCATTCTTTATCAGAAAGTCCTTCAGCTCCTGAAAGTTCTCTATTATACCGTTGTGCACAACAACTACTTTATTGTTTTTAGAAAGATGCGGATGCGCATTTCCCTCGCTGACCTTTCCATGAGTTGCCCATCTCGTATGCCCTATGGCAATCTTTGCAATTACAGGTTCTAATGAGAAATCTCCAATCTTTCCAACTTTCTTCATAATTTCCACTTCGCTGCCAGAAGGATAGGCAAACCCAAAAGAGTCATAGCCTCTGTACTCTAATCTCTTAAGCCCCTTGACAATAACCTCATTAACATCAAGTCCGTTCAATGATTTGAAAGCGATTATTCCGCACATGAGCCATTCATAATCAGCAGGGCATATTTAAACCTTATTAAAAGAATTATAATACCATTATAAAAATATTTATAATACTTATTTTGAAAAAGAATATATTCTGGAGTCAATTACTGCGCATTATGAGGAAGGAATCCAGGATTTTAGGCATAGATGACGGCCCATTTGACAAGTTCGGGAAAAATGGCAGCGTGCTGGTTGTAGGGGCTTTGTTCAGGGGCGGCGGGTTTCTTGACGGCTTCCTCTCGACAGATGCCTCTGTGGATGAAAGCGATGCAACTGATAAAATCTCCTCAATGATTTTGTCTTCAAGATTTTATCCGCAGATTAGGGCGATAATGCTGAAGGGAATTGCTGTTGCCGGCTTCAATGTTGTTGACATAAAAGCGCTTTCAAGGAAAACAAAGATTCCTGTGATTGTGTTCATGAGGGAAAAGCCGGATTTTTCTGCTATTAGGAATGCATTGAAAAAAGTGAAATGCGGAAAGAAGAAATGGGCGCTGATAAGGAAGGCGGGCAGGATTCATGAGGTGATTATAAGGCACAGGGGAAAAGAAAAAAAGGCCTACATCCAGTGCTCAGGCATAAAAAAGCCAGAGGCAGAACAATTTGTAAGGATGAGCTGCACGCATTCTGCAATACCTGAGCCGCTGAGAGCAGCCCACATAATTGCATCAGGGCTGATAAAAGGGGAGAGCAGGGGGAAAGCATAATAAAACTATGAATCCTATATTATATCCACATCCTTTATGCACTCCTGCACAAGCTCCTGGCAGTCGTCCATCTTCGTTATGATTTCCTGGTTTCTTGTTGCCTTCCTTATCTGCCTTATCTTGTCTATCATCTGCCTGAAGAACCTTATTAAATCCCCCTCGGGCATCGTGGTGTTCTCTATCACGTCGAAAATATCTTTCTTGTTGTAGCATGGATAAATCATGGCATTGACATCCTCTATCTGCCTGAAGCGCTTGTCCTTTTTCATGAAGTTATTCTTGGAGAGCTTGTGCTTGAGCATCTTGAGGTATTTGTTGTCCTTGTATGTGTTGTGAAACTCAACCCTGTCCGAGGACTCGTAGGCCAAGCAGCCGAGCACAAGCAGGGTCTGGTAAAGGTTCATCTGCTGGTAGAAGGTTGTAGCAAATATCTCGCCGATCAGTATCTCGTCGGAGTATATCCTTGAGGAGAACTCGCCCTTCTCGGTCAGCTGGTTGTTGTAGATGTAGCCGAGCTTCTCAAGGGTGTGCTTCAGCCGGTCAAAGGAGTTGTGGCTCCTGTAGTTGCGCATCACGTTGAAGCGGGAGCCGTACTGCTGGAAGGAGCTGAAGCTCTTGCAGAGAATCTCCTGAATCTCCGCGCTGTTGTGATTCTTTATGAGGTTTAGGACTGTGTTGACCGAGAGGCGGAACTGGGAGACAATTGGGTCCTTGTCCTCGTCTGTTACCTGCCTGATTTTGTTGTAGTCAAAGTCGCGCCTGTCAACCATCACATAGGCGTAGCCCTCCCTGTCTATCCCGCGCCTGCCTGCGCGCCCTGCAATCTGGAAATATTCCTTAGAGTTGAGGTAGCGGAAGGCGATGCCGTCATACTTCCTCAATGACTCGAAGCAGACGGTCTTCGCAGGCATGTTTATCCCGACTGCGAATGTCTCTGTGACATAGAGAACCTTGATGAGCCCCCTTGAGAAGAGTTCCTCAACAAGCTCCTTTATTATGGGCAGCTCGCCTGCATGGTGGAAGCCGATGCCGTAGGGAAGCGTCTTCCTGAGAATCTGCGTTGTTTCAAGCCCGCTTATCTCAGGAGGCGCCTCTGAGAGCTTTCTGGCTACTATTGACGAGATTTCAGGATTTGGAGGGAAAAGGTGCGTCTCCATAAGCTCAACTGCATTCTTCTGACAGAGATTCCTTGAAAACACAAAGAAGAGGCAGGGTAGCCGGTCCTTGACCTCCCTTATGAGCTGAACATGGTCTGGCTTCGGAATCTTCTCTCTTTTCTTCTGCCTTCCATGCCCGCGAAAAGCCCGATTATAATCAGGTGAATGGGCAATGTCATTGATTTCCTCAAGGGTGCAAAGCCCCAGCTGGTAGTCGTAAAAGCCCCTCTTCAGAGGGACAGGCCTCACAGTGTGCTTTATCACAACAACCCTGTGCCCCTTTATTGCCTCAATCCAACTGGCGAACTCGTCAGCATTGGGTATTGTGGCAGAGAGGCAGAGGAACCTCACTTTCTCAGGGGAGAAAATTATCGACTCCTCCCAGACATAGCCGCGCTCGACATCGTTTATGTAGTGAATCTCGTCGAATATCACATAAGAAATCTCATCCACAAGAGGGTCCTTTGTGAGCACCATGTTCCTGTAGACCTCTGTGGTCATTATCAGAACCTTGCCGTTGGGGTTCCTGACAATGTCGCCTGTCATTAATCCCACGTTCTCCTCGCCGTAATCAGCAGAGAAGTCCCTGTATTTCTGGTTTGAGAGCGCCTTAATGGGGGCAGTGTAGATGACCCTTATGTCCTTCTTTATGTCGCGCCCGATTATGTAGTCGGCAATCAATGTCTTTCCAGAGCCGGTTGGCGCAGAGACAACAACAGAATTGTTCTCATCAATGGCCTTGATTGCGTCTTCCTGGAACTTGTCTAATATTAGCCCCTTGTACTCCATGATAAGAGGATAAAGAAATAAGTATTATTAAAGTGTTTGGGTAAACGGCTCTATACAAAGTTATAAATATTCAATCAACTTCTCTTTTTTATGCAAAAAACAAAAATTATCAATGTCTACCAGTTGCCGACAGTGGATAATGTCTGTAACCAGATTTTAAGAGAGGTTATTTCTTTATCCAAAGTCAGCATGGCCCATGTTACGATGAGGCCTGGAAATGTTTCTCTCTGGCATCAACATTCAGGAATGGCTGAAGTTTATTTTGTTCTGGATGGAGAAGGCATTTTGTATTATGAGAACAAATCGGTCAGCGCCAGGGAAGGAACATATGTTATGCTTCCGCCCAAGACTCCCCACAAATTAAGAAACGTAGGGAATTCTGACTTGGAGCATCTTGTATTCGCCATTCCTCCTTTTGACCCGAACGATGTTGAACTTTTAGAAGATTTTGCAAATGAAAAAGCAGTCCCTGAAAAATTTGAATATGGCAAGCCCCCGATAACTGCTTTAGACGGCGCTTTGATTTACGAATTAATTCCACGGAGTGAGCGAGAAAAGCTGGATGTTGGCCTGGCAGTTGGCTTTCTGCCCAAAGGAAGGAAAGCAATACCTCATTATCATAAAATAAGTGAAGAAATATACTACATTTCTTTTGGGATTGGTAGGGTAAAAGTTGGTGAAGAAAATTTTGAGATAAAAAAAGGTTCAGTAATTTATGTTCCAACAAATACTGTTCATGCACTGGAAAACAAAAGCGATTCAGAAGAATTGAAGGTATTATGTGTAACTTCCCCAGCGTATACTGAAGGGGATTTCATCTTCGAGTAATATTTATTATTGTTAAAACTCAAATGTTACTCTATTTTTCATCTTTTCATATTTCTTGATTTGCTCGTCTTTTCTCTCATAAAATCTGCAGTGCTCGCATCCCCTTAGGGCTATGGGCGTGCAGTCTTCAAGGGCCTCTCGCTCCATCATATTAAATATTGAACTTAAATCTAAGGAACGGTGGACGCCCTGCGCTCCGTCACTGTCAAATATTTCTGCAATATCCTTAGTCCCTTCCTTTTTTATAGGATAAATTTCTAATTTAACCATCTCTGGATTTACGCAGTTATAGGTTTCATAAAATCCATCTTCTTCCAATTTTAGTCTTAATCCTGTTTCCCTCTCAACAGGAAGGGCGTATTTACAAGAATACCACGATTGTTTTTTTTTCTCCGTAGTGGTACAAAAATCAGTTAGGGTTTATAAGTTTTTATGTAAAATAAGATATATTGCTTGTACCCAAAAAATGAACAGAATGTTCGCTTAATAGTTGTTATGCCCAATTGCAGGCATGCCTAAAGAGATTTAGAAGAAGATTTATTAATTCATTTATTATATAATTAAGATTATGAGCAAAAGCGCACTATTAAAAAATCCGATTGTCAAAAACATTTTATCGGCCCTGGCTGTGGCCGGATTTGGTTTTATACTGTTAAATCTTGCATTTCTCTTTGACTTTCTCTTTCAAAGCCTGGTAAATGGATTCATTAAACTTTTCACGCCAGTTGATTTCAATATGACCTATCACTGGTTTCCGCCAATGATGCACGCTTTGTTTGTGGTTGTCATTGGCCTGATTTCTTGGCCCATTTTCAGGTCAAAACTTGGCGTACTTTACAAAGCAATCTATATGACCGTGCCATTGGCTGTGATTTTCGTAACATTAGGAATGCTCTTGTACCGCTGGCCGGTAGTTGCTTATTCTCTTGGTATTTTATTCGGCATTGGCGTTTTGTACTATTTTTACCACACCAAAAAGCCTTGGCTTTATTACTATACTTTGATTTTGGTAGGTCTTGCCATGCTGATGGTTGGTCTCTTGGGTATAGAAATCTAGGAATTTAAAAATTCCCATTAGTCACATATGTTAATCCCAATCAGAAGAACATTCAACCTTTCTTTAGCTCTTGATAGAACCCGTTATAAGCATCCGCATTTTCTTTATTAAAGGATGCATAATATTTGTTCAATTTTTTAAATTCAGATTCTCCAACTCCCAAATTCATATAATCCAGCAGAGTGTCCAGCAGCCACTCAATCCTCTCAACAGATTCATCTTTTCTGCTGATAATTTCTTCAATCTCAGAATCAATTGATGGAAGATTTGATTCCATCTGCTTTCTAAGATTATCACTAAGATTACCAATCCTGCCAATGAGGTCATTCGAAGGCATATCAAAACAAAAACATTCAAACTACTTAAAAATTGCCTTTTTAAGCCGGGCTAAGAATGCATTCTCGCTAATCTTTTTAAATAAGATGCGCTTCTATTTTTTCTATGCGCGAAGATATCCTGGAAGAGGCAAGCCTGCTTCTCTTGAGGCACGGCTTCATTGTGAAAACCCTGAAGGGCGCATTTGACCTTGTGGCCAGGGATGCAGAGAGGATAATACTCCTGAAAGTTCTTGAGGATGCCAACTCAATCTCAGAAGAGCGGGCAGATGAGATAATGAAAATAGCCGCATGCCTGAGGGTGCCTCTGCTGATTGTAGCCAACAAGGCAGGCTCGCCCCTTGAAGACAATATAATTTACTCAAGGTGCGGAATCTACACACTCAACCCTGCGACATTCAGGAGGTGCATAGAGGACAAGCTCCCAATAATAAGGAAGAGCAAGGCGGGGCTCACTGCGAAGATAAACTCCCAGAAATTAAGGGAGGAAAGGATTAATCTCGGCATTTCAATAAACGAGCTTTCCAAAAAACTGGGGGTCTCAAGGAGCATGGCCCAGAAATATGAGGCAGGAAACTCAGAGATAACACTTGCAAAGGCAGCCAAGATGTACAAATTATTCGGCGAATCTGTTTTTGAGAAGGAAAACATACTGAAGGGCATTGAAGTTCAGTACCAGAGCGGAAGGTCTGTGCTCGCAAGGAAGTATTCCGCTCTCGGGTTCACTGCCTTTGATACAAAAAAGGTGCCCTTTGACCTGATTGCAAAAAAAGAGAGGAACGTTATACTCACAAAAGTGGGGGACAGGCCCAGCCCTGTGATTTCAAGCCTTTCAAAACTGATAGGCGCGGGGCGGCTTGCGATTTTTGAGAAGGAAAAGCCGAAGGACATGCCTGCGCTTACAAAAAAGGAGTTTCTTGAGTTTGAGGAATCAGCCGAGCTCCTGAAGTTCATAAGGGAGTTTGAGGAAGAGCATGAAAATTAGGTAAATTTATATATATGGTTCATATTTGGTGTTATATGGTTCAAAATAGGGACAAAGTGCTTTTTGAAATAATTCTCGCGCTTGAAAGAGGGCCCATTCATGTGAGGGCTCTTTCAAAGAAGATTTTACGGCCTCACTCAACAGTGATACGGGCGCTTTCTGAACTTGAGAATGAGAATGCTGTTGATTACAAGGTTTTAGGAAGGAACAAAGAATACTTTCTCAGGGACAATGTTTACGCAAGGACACTTTTTATAATGGCTGAGCAGTACAAGCTATCAAAACTTATGTTAAAATACCGGAAGATTGGGCCTGTTGTTGAAGACATACTTGCTGAATGCAAAAGCGAAATGGTTGTAATATTTGGAAGCTATGCAAAACTCAGCGCAAATAATGACAGCGACATAGACATTTATATTGAAACAAAAGAAACCAGGATAAAAAAAGCAGTTGAGCGGATAAATTCTGCCCTTTCCGTAAAAATTGGGGAATTTGACTCAAAGTCCTTATTAATCAGGGAAATCATAAAATCTCATGTGCTCATTCGGGGCGTAGATGAGTTTTATGAGAAAACAAGAGCTGCTCTCAAGGATGAAATCTGAGAGAAAGTTAATTATTATTGAGCCATCAGAGGAGATTTATCTTTCTTACCTTGAAAAATCAAAAAACTGCTTCGACTCTTCAAAGCTTTTATTTTCACGCGGCTTTTATGAAAACTCTATTTCAGAAGCATACTATGCAATGTACAATTCCGCCCTTGCCTTATTTTACCTCTGCGGGATAAAATGCGAGAGCCACATCGCAGCAATACTCCTGCTCTCAGAGCTGTTCAAAATGCCGACCCTTTCAAAATCTCTTGAATCAGCAAAGATAAAAAGGATAAATGCACAGTATTCAGTAAGCCCAGTAGGGAAAGATGCAGAAAGCAACTCAAAAAAGATGCTTTTCTCAGCAGAGAATTTTATGCTTGAAATGAGAGCTTATTCTATGAAAACCAAAAAGTCAGAGATAGAAACAAAAAGGAAAGAGTTCCTGGATTTTTAGTTAAATTTATTAAAGGGCATAAACCATCCTCTTTCTTAATGACACGACTCGCTGTTGTGAAAAAGGAGAACTGCAAGGGCGGCATTGACTGCCCGTACATATGCATGGATGTCTGCCCTGTCAACAGGACAGGGAAGGAGTGCATAACAAAGATAAGCAGGAACTCCAAAGAGAGCAAGATTCAGATAGATGAGAAACTATGCATCGGCTGCGGAATCTGCGTCAAGAAGTGCCCGTTTGAGGCAATCTCAATCATAAACCTGCCTGAAGAGCTGAAGGAGAGCCCGATTCACAGATATGGAAAGAACGGCTTTGCCATTTATTCGCTTCCAATCCCAATGTTCGGAAAAGTAGTGGGAATAATCGGCAGGAACGGCATTGGAAAGAGCACTGCTCTCAATATTCTCGCGGGAATCCAGAAGCCCAACTTTGGGGAAGAGGAGGAAAAGGGATATGACGGGCTGATAGAATTTTTTAAAGGCACAGAGGCGCAGGTTTTCTTTGAGAAGGTGAAGGCAGGAAAGATAAGGACTTCCTACAAAATCCAGAATGTGGAACTTATACTGAGGCACTATTCCGGAAGCGTGAGGGCATTATTGGAGAAGGCAGATGAGAAGGGGAAACTTTCTGAGATTGCTGAAAAGCTTGAATTGTCCAGGATAATGGACAGGGGCATATCGCAGATTTCAGGAGGCGAGCTTCAGAAGGTGGCGATTGCAGCTGCTGCGCTAAGGGATGCGAACCTGTACATCTTTGACGAGCCATCCTCATATCTGGATGTCAAGCAGAGGATAAAGGTCTCAAGGTTCATAAAGTCGCTTGCCGATGAGAAGACAGCTGTTCTTGTGGTGGAGCACGACCTGATAATCCTTGACTACATGACTGACTTAATGCATATAATGTATGGAAAGGAGGGGTGCTTCGGCGTTGTGTCCCTGCCTAAGGCAACAAGGATTGGGATAAACATCTACCTCTCCGGATTCCTTAAAGAGGAGAACATGAAGTTCAGGGAGCACACAATAAAATTCTTTGCAAAGCCCCCAATTGACATAAAGAGGCAGTCAGAGCTCCTGTCCTGGCAAGGGATAAGGAAAAAATTAGGCGGATTCACACTTACCTCAAATTCAGGAACCCTATACAAGCACCAGACAATAGGAATTCTCGGAGAAAATGGGATTGGAAAAACCACGCTTATAAAGATATTCGCAGGTGTTGAGAAGGCAGAGGGTGAGATTTCCAAAAATGTAACTGTCTCCTACAAGCCGCAATACATAAGCACAGAATCGGAGCAGCTTGTAATGGAACTTCTGCATACGGCAATTGAGAAATACACTGCTGAGCTGATAAATCCCCTTGAGATAAAGCCGCTTCTCACAAAGACAATAAAACACCTTTCAGGAGGAGAGCTGCAAAGGGTCGCAATTGCAGAATGCCTCTCCAAAGAGGCGGACCTGTATCTGCTGGACGAGCCCTCTGCTTACCTCGATGTTGAGCAGCGCCTTGCTGTTTCAAAGGTGATAAAGGACTTTGCAGAGAGAAGGAACACCACAATACTGGTTGTAGACCATGACCTGATGTTCATTGACTATCTGTCTGAAAAGCTGATTGTCTTTGACGGGGTTCCAGCAATATCCGGAAACGCTTCTGAGGTTCTGTCAATGAAAGAAGGCATGAACGCATTCCTCACTGACCTGGGAATAACCCTCAGGCGCGACCTTGAAACACTGAGGCCGAGGATAAACAAGGAAGAGTCAAGAAAGGACAGGACGCAGAAGGCAGAGGGAAAGCTGTATTACGAGTAGATAAACCTATATTCCGCGTATAACCTTTGATATGCTGGACACAAATGTTTTCGCGTTTCTTAAGGAATCTTCTGCAGGCTCTTTATTCGCCTGTGGGATTGTGTTGTAGGTAAAATTTCCCCGTTTCCCGCAATAAACCCTTATTATAGGATTATTTAATCCTAATTATAGGATTAATCTATTTATTGTGCCCATTCTTCAATAGCCGCAATAAATTTCCTGCAATAATAATGCTTAATAAGCGTTTTCCGGGGGTGTCCAGTGCCATGTGAGAATTTGCGGAAATCCCGGAAATACTATCTTGAGCTTCGCTGAAAACTATTCAGAAAGTTTTATTATCTCTTTTGTATTGAGGACTTTTATTCTGCACTGCTGCTTGAGCATCTTATCCTCTGACCAGATGGCGCTTCCCTTGTGCGCAAGCGCGCATGCGATGAACACAGAATCATTGATGTCTATATCCTTCACTATCCTCACTGCCTCTTTTTTGTACGGTTCTATGCTCTCCTGCGGCACGATTAATACTTTCTCCAGCAGCAAGCTCAGCAATGCATTAAAATCCTCCTGCCTCATGCCGCTTTTGGCCAGCAATTCATTAATATGCTTTTCCATCTCGTCAAAAATGTAAGAGGGGAACAGGAAGAGTATATTGCTCCTCAAAATGATTCCTCTTGCAGCAGAGTCCTTAATCAATGCAGAAAACAAAACATTTGAGTCAATGATTATTTTCATCCAAGAAACCTTTTGGCTGCGCCTGCGTTGATTTTTCTGCTGAATTCCTCAACATCCTTCCTTGTCAACCTGCTTTTTTTTGCCAGGGATTCTGCAAGCTTCAATGATTCCAGCTTTTCAACAATTGCTTTTCTGGCCACTTCGCTCCACTTGATTTCCGAAAAATTTCTCATCTCTGAATGCACATCCTCAGGCAATGAGAGAGTTATATTTCCCATGGGCATCACCTGCACATAAATATGTGTAGGCACATATATAAGCCTTGTGATTTGCTTTTGGGCTGATGACAGATTTCTGATTATTCTCATAAGTGACGGATTTGTATTTCACGCTTTAAAATGCTTTTCCAGAGCTGTCTCATGTCTTGTGTTTTCTTGCGCTTTTTCCGGAAAGGCTTTGTAACCATTTTTTGATAGAAAAATTTATATTCCTGCCTGGTTTAATCCTCTGCGGGGGTTCAGCATGGCAATAGATGATGCGGTTGGGGAGAAGGCAAAAGAGATTAGCATTGCTGAAAAAGCAGGCGAGATATCAAAAACCTTGGGAAAGGAATATTATTTTATTGACTCACAGCTGGCCGGCATCCAAATCCCTCCAGTCACTGGGCCGGAACTCCATTTTCCATACTATTACTTTGAGCACGGGCACAAATTTTACGACTCCAAGATTGATATAAAAACATATTTTAACAGCTACCAGCAAAACCTTGTCGAGATTTCCCTGCGCGAAAAAATATCAGTATCTTTTTTGTGGTTCAAAATACCAACTTATACGCTTAAAAGGGTTTACACAGACAATAACGGGAAGGTGCAGCTGCTGGAAAATGCAGATGAATGGCTCGGGCATCTTGAGGAGCTTTATCAAAAGGCATTAGAAGCCAAGAAATGAAATTTGCTTAAGACAATCTGGACTGAATATGGCAAGCATAGATGATTTGTTGAACGAAAGGAAACAGAAGGCCAAAGAGCATGATATTTCTGAAAAGGCAAGAAAGATAGCTGAATTCTTTGGAACACACTATATGACAGACAGCGCATGCTATGAAAGGAAATATCTGAATTATTATTCGTACTGCGAGCAGGGGCGCGTGTTCAAGGACGATAATCTGAAGATAAAAGCATATCATAACACTGAGCAACAGAAATTTGTTGAGATTTTCATGCGTGAAAAACTTGTGAAATCCTTTTTGTGCTTTAAAATACCTGAGTACCTCTTTGACAAGGTTTACAAGGAGACGGACGGGAATGTAAATATATTCAGGAGAGAGGATGAGTGGCTCGGGCATCTTGATAAGATGTACAAGGCAGCGCTGAAACTTGCGAAAGAGGCGGAAATGGCAGGAAAGAAAGCGCAGCCAGAGCAGAATGAGAGGGAAATCAAAGACAATTTTGGCATAAAATAAGAGATGTTTTTTAATTTTAACAATTATTTTTCTAAAAAATCTTCCATAAAATCCGTAAAATCCTACAGAACAAAAAGATAGGTCTGGAAAAGATACTGGTTAAAAAACACCGAGGAATAGAAAAATCTGTAAATAAACCTAGGTTATAGATATCTATAACTTTGGTTTACTGCTAATTTTGGATATAAAATAGGCTATTTCTTCAGCCAATCTTAATTTAATTACTATTAAGTAGTTAAGAAATAGAAACATTTATAAAATAGGAGCTAAATTTATTCCTGCATGATAGGCAAATGGCTGAAGCATATTCTGGGAATAAATGAGCTTGAGAACAGGCTCACTAATATTGAAAATGAAAAAGTTGACCTGGAAAGCAGGATAGTTGAGGCTGAGAATGAGAAGGCTTTAGTGAGCAGCGCTATTGAGCAAAGCGTCTCATCCTCTGAACTTGTTTCAGAGGCGCAGAACTTTCTGGGGCAGCTTAACATCAAGATAACAAAAGACAGCTCAGCAGCTGCTTTATCTGCCCTGAGGGCAGTTGATGCAGTAATAAGATATGATTTGAAAAGATATGTTCCGCCAATTGAAAAGGGATATCCTTCAGCAGTTATAACCATTGAGGAGCTTCAGAAGCATCCTGAGGAATACCTGCACAAGCTGGATAAGGGATTCCTCAATTTCCCTGTGGGGCTGGATTTCAAAGGCATCAACTCAATTTTTCACAATATATTCGCTAATATAGATATAACCCCAGAAAGCCCGTATTCAAACAATGGCACCTTTGACTTTGTTTTGAGCTCATTGCTGGGAAATAGTGGAAGAGGCTCAAGAGCTGCAAATGCGCTTATGGTTCAGGCATGCCAGTTATCACATCTAAAAAGGGATAACTGCGATAGTTGGGTGCAGATGGACACGCTTGACTTCTTCTCAAACTACAACGGAATTGTAGGGTTTATCGCAGAGCTCCCTGAAGTGAGCGCTGAAGCGAAAAAAAAGGCAATAGGCGCAATGGAATTTGCAAGGTTTGCCTACATGACAGCCATAGAGATAGTGGGAACAGCAAGGATAAGGGACTTGCCTGACTTATTGAAATATGACCAGGATGAAGAGGCGCATTCCGTGACAGGGGAGATAAAGGGCTTTGAGCCCGCTGAGCAGCTGAAAATGAAATTAAAGTCATCTTTCCTTTCAGAGCCGAAAGGGACAACTTATCATGATATAGACGAGCTGCTTCCAATAAGGTCAAGGGAAAGATTTGTAAAACTGGCATCTGAGATAACAGCCAAAATAATGGCTGATGACAAGAAAAGAAAGGGGCTCACCTATGAGATAAACAAGCCGCTTGAGAAATACTCTGTAGGCGAGGCGCTTGTTCTGGCATCCTACTTTGCAAGGAATGTGATAACCCAGTACAAGAAACTGGAAGACCGTATCGAAGAAATATTTGCGGGCAAATCAAGCGATGCAGTATCAGGCAAATGCACTGACTACACCGGGCTGGCATTGCAATATTTAAGGGAATACCTGATTCCAATGCAGCCGGACAAGTTCAGAAACTGGAAGTTCGGGGTTGCAAAGGATCACATCGGCGACTATAATCACTGCTACATGCAGGCGCTGCACATAAACCCCGACCTGAGCGCGGATGTGTATTTCCTGGACCCGACCCGGCTGGCAAAGAAGGGAATAAAAGAGCTGAAATCCCCTAAACATGTGATAAAGGGGCTGGACTCGAAAAAGCTGCCGCTTATGATACAAAGAGAAGCAGAAGACCTGCTCTATGCTGCAAATGAAAGGATGGAGGGTAAATAAAATGAGATATGATGCTCAAACAGGAAAAGAACTGATGCAAAAATATCTTGGGAGTGAGCCGAGATTAGCAAAAAGGCTTGAGCATAGCATTGCAGTTGGAGATTTTTCTTCTAAATTGGCAAGAACGGTAGCACAAAGAAATCCTGAACTTGGACTTGATGTAGATTTATGCGAATTTCTTGGATATAGTCACGATATTGGATATTCAGTGGCTGATGGAAAGCACGAAGTCCACACAATAGAGCTTCTCCAAAAAGAGGGTGTTGATGCCCAAATAGCCCGAAAAGCCATGCACGGGCAGCTGGCTGAACAATTTGGGGAAAAAGAGGGGAATGCAGAGCAATACATGCCAGTCGGGCTTGAAGGGATGATTCTCACCTATTGCGATATGAGCGTAAGAACCGGAGAGCCAGTTACAATAAGGGAAAGAGCTGCAGAGATTATTGAAAGAGTAAAAGCAATTCCAACCATGCCTGAACAGTTAAAGAGAGATATTGAGGAAAACATGTATAAAGCTCTGCCAAGATTTGAGAGATACGAACAAGTAGTTCTGACCTTAGCAGGAGTTAAATCTGCAAAGGAGTTCTGATATGGTAATTATAACACCTCCGGATTATAGAGAAGTGGAAGGTGCGCTGGTTTTTTTGGCAGGCCCTATCCAGGGAGCAGAAGATTGGCAAAGAATAGCAATTGAATCAATCTCAAAAGGGAATCCTGCTCTTAATATTGCCTCTCCGAGAGGAGATTATTCAAGAAGACAATTTGATTATAACACGCAAGTTGATTGGGAAATCCATTATCTTAATCAAGCGGCAAAATCTGGTGCAATATTATTCTGGCTGGCAAAAGAGAAAGAACATATGTGCGATAGGGCTTATGCTCAAACAACAAGATTTGAACTGGGTGAGTGGGTAACAAAATATCATTTTGATAGGAACCTGAAATTATCAATAGGCATTGAACCTGGCTTTTCTGGAGAAAGATACATAAGAAGGAGAATAGGACAAGATCATCCTGAAATTATTATATATTCTACATTAGATGATGTTTGTACAGATGTAATTCAGAAGTTTTAGATTAGTTTCATGCGAAGCATGAAGTAGGAGGTTCTTGGCTCGTTCTATTAAGTGAAATCCTATTAAGTTAAATTTTGTTAAGTGAAAATTTGATTGTGCATAAAATATGCGATTTACAGAAGTGGAAGCTGAAAACAGGCAACTCCTTGGTGTTGGGAGCAGCTCACATATGTTTTTCACTCATATATGTCTTTTCTGTGCCCAAGCTCAATTACAAATATTATGCTTTCATTCTGCCTTATGTCCAAAATTACTCTATAGTCGCCAACCCTTAATCTGTAATACTGTGTTCCAACCACTCTTCTTGCAAAATAAAATGGCCTTACTTTTATTCTTTCCAGAACAGCAATTATTCTTTCCTGAATTTCTCTTTCGAGCTTATAGAATTTGGCTTCTGCTGTTTTGGAAAACTCAATTGTGTACATCTTTCATCAATTTTCCCTGAGTTTTTCCTTTATCTTGGACAGCGGGACTGTCTTTCCCTCTCTTATCTCCTTCTCAGACGCTTCAATTCCTTTCTGTGTTTCAGAAGAAAGCTCCATTGAATCTTCTATTAAGTCCCAGATCATGTCCTCATAGCTTTCCTTCTCATGCATCTTCATCTTCTTCAGGCGCTCAAGAAGAGTGCTGCTTACCTGTATTGTAGTGTCCATAGCATCTATATAAGTTACCATAGTATTTAAACCTTTCTGTGCCTTTAAGGACGTGAATTACAAATGCATAATTTCTGTTATAAACCTTTTCCAAAGATGTCCCTTGTCTTGTGGTTTATTTCGAAAATTTCGGAAAAAAGTGAGAGAATAAGGAGTAATCCTGTTTCTGGAAAGATATTTAATGATTACTGAATTCTGGATGAGTATGAAAGCATGCTATGTGTTTCCTGGGCAGGGCTCCCAAAGCGTGGGAATGGGAAAGGACATTTTTGACAGATATGAATCTGCCAGGGAAATATTCCATATCGGCAATGAAATTCTGGGATATGACATCACTGATTTAATGTTTAATGGTCCGGAGGAGGAGTTAAGAAAAACAATCCATTGCCAGCCAGCGATATTATTAACCAGTGCAGCATATTTTTCTGTGCTGAATAAGAAGATTCCCTGTTCATTAGCGCTTGGGCATTCTATTGGTGAATATTCTGCTTTGGTTGCTTCAAATGCCCTGTCATTAGAAAGTGCATTAGAATTAGGTAAGACACGGGCTAAACTAATGAGTGAATGTATCCCAAATGAAAAAGTGGAAAAGGGCACATCCCATATGGCAGCTGTTTTTACTGATGACCTGGATTTGGTTTATGATGCCTGCAGGAAATGTTCATCGCTTGAAAATATTGTTCAAATTGCAAATATAAATTCTCAGTCCCAGATAGTGATATCCGGAAATAATGATGCTGTAATAAAGGCAGTAGAATATCTTAAAAATAAGGGTGTCAGGAGAGTAATTTACCTTAATGTTGAAGGACCTTTTCATTCAGCGCTTATGAAATCTGCTGCTGAAGGTGTGGAAAAAGCATTAAGGAATATTGCAATTAAAAGACCTTCGATACCATATATAGCAAATTTTAGTGCTGATTTTGCTGATGAACCAGATGAGATTAAAGAATTGCTGGTTAAACAGGTTTGCGGAACAGTGAAATGGAAACAATCTTTGGAAAGAGCGATTCAGGAAGGATTTGTAACTTTTATAGAGTGTGGTTCAGGAGATGTTCAAACTAAACTGCTGAAAAGAGATTATGCGGGAGTTCATGCGGAAGTTAATGTCATTGACTACAAAGAAATCATTTAGGGCAAAGCCCTCCTTTACAATTTTCTCCATCCAAATTCCCTAAAAAATGCCCTGCATTCAAAGAAACACTTTTGTGTTTCTTGAACAAGAAATTCCTTTAGAATTTCTTTGTTTTTGGGGCACAAAAAACCTCTGGTTTTTTAGTGTTTTCTTAATGGAAACGGGCAGGGGCTACTAACGAAAACAATAATTTATAAATAAAAACAATTATAAAAGAGGATATGGAAGATGTGAAGATGGGAGAAATTAACAACCTACTAAATGAATTTATCGACTTTGTCAAGAGTAAAGTAGATAAAGCTCTCAAAATAGGAGAGATAAAGAAAGTAGAATTAAAGCAAAATTATTTTAAGTGGAAAATTGACAAGTTTGAATATTCAATGGAGTCTGGTCTTGCATCTGGGGCAATAGGGCAGAGTATTACAAAAAAACAAATAATTTACTCACATAATCTTGATACTACATTAAGCAGTTCATCAGAATTCAAAGCGTTTGTAAATAGACTCAAAGATATTTATCACACACAAGATATTCAGTTTAAGCTTCAGTCATTTTTGAGATTTGTTATTCAGGAGTATATTAATAATAAACAAGTCAAGCAAGAACTTATTAACTTATTCATTAAAGAGCTTAATGATGAGCCAACAAGAGCTAAAGCTATTATACGATTGCAAGGTGTGATGGTAGAAGAACAATCTATTAAACTATCTGATTTATGCACACTGAGAAGAATAACCCCCGCAGATATTGAGGAAGAAATTCCAATATATGTGTCTTTTTTGAATGGAAGTAATCTATTTAACAATAATGTAACCGCTATTCTTGAAATAGAAAAAGACGTTTTGAATGCTGTCGAAATTCAAAACGAAGTTGAAAAGGCAATTTTAATTTTAAGGTTATATGGGGTTGGTGGAGCCTCACAAATCTCATATACTCTATCTGGGAAGACCATAACGAGATTTATTGGAGGCACGCTTTCATCAAACCAAAGAATAATGCCTAGAGAAAAATTAAAGATATATTCTAAAGATGTAGACAAGCTTAAAAAATTCTGGAAAGAATTCAATGCATTAAATCTAAGTAGTTTACTAGGAACAAATCAATCCAGTGATTTGGAGAATGTTCAATTTGCATATCAAAGATATTGTGACTCATTATTTTCAATAATCCCATACGAACAACAAGTTACAAGTGCAATTATCGGACTGGAATCGTTGTATCTTAATTATTCTGAAGACTTGGGCAGATTTCTTAGGTTAAGAATAAGTAAGTTCTTAGGATTGGCCGGATTAAATCCTCAAAGAATCCAAGATGTATTAAAAGACGCTTATGGCGTGCGAAGCTATTTTGTTCATGGCAATAAAATAGATTACAAAAAAAGAAGAAAGATTCAGAATAAATACAAAACAGAAAGTGAATTCTTAAAAGAAGTGTTGGAATATCTAAGACTTTCAATAATTATTATCTTAAGCATGCACAGACAAAAAGACGAGTTGATATATTTGATTGATGATTCTTTTATCGATAGAACAAAAGAGGACGTACTTGGAAATCAGCTCAAAAATATTATGAAAAGATTTGGACTAGACGTTCAAGGTTAATATGAAACAAAAAACAAAATTTAAACAAACTGAAATAGGAATGATTCCTGAAGATTGGGAAATAAAAGAAATAGAAGAAGAATTTGAAGTAAATACTGGGAAAGGCATATCAACAAATAAACAATTAGAAATTGGCGATTACCCAATATATGGTGGAAACGGAATTATAGGTTATTCTCAAGATTTCCTTGTTGATGGAAATTTCATTTTAACTGGCAGAGTTGGAACTATTGGAGAAGCAAATTGCAGTTTTTATTGTTTATCTCCCTTATCAGTTTGATTCTCTCTTCTGCTGTTTCAATCAAAGATTTTGCTCTTTCCTTGTCTGGAGAGACCTTAATTGCTGAATTACTCTCAAGACAGTCGTTCCAAGATGCTTCTCTCATTTGAACACCTCAACAAAGCCATTCAATGCAATGCCGTTTATTATGTTATTTGCCAATCCAGGATTTGAAACTTCCCTTATGTTTTTGTGAACAAAAACCTGTATTTTCCTTTCAAGATATTTCTCGAATTTGCTTAAGTTGAGATTTTTGTTTGATGCAGTTTCGATATACAAGTCAATGTCACTATCTTCTACATCCTCCCCTTTTGAATAAGAGCCAAAAACAACAACTGCCGGATTATGAAATTCTGTTCTCAAATAATCCACTAATCCAGAATCATACACCCGCTTTATGTTGAAAAGTTTTTTTTCCAGAAGGAATTTGCTGCTTGCCCTGTCTGCTGTGTAAAAAGTAATGTTTCCTATTTTTATTGTTGTTAAAATACCTTCTTTTTCAAATTCCCTGCAATAGCGTATGACAGAAGGCAAAGGCAACTTCAACTTCTTTTCTATCTGCCTTACCCTGAGCTTAGCAGTCGGATTAAGAAAAAAATACTCCCCAATCCTTTCTTTGATATTTTTCCTTATCATATGATAATTTAAATTATCAATTGATATTTAAAGTTATCGTTTTTTCCTCTTACCCCACAACTCTGCTGATGTGCTCCTGCTTGACGATTCTGATGATGTGGTTGACAAAGCTCTTTATATTTGGTTTCGAGGGTTTATTTGATTAGTTGCCTAACTAACTCATCCATTTTAGAGTTTAAAATCCCAATAAGCTCGGGCTGGTTATAATAGTAAATATCGGGAATATCAAGAGAAAGAATGCGTTTAAGCATGTATTGCCTGGGAAACCTTTTGGCTATCTCGCTGCGCTGGGCTTCTTCCATAACAACAATAGCATCAGCCCAGGAAATCTGTTTTTCAGTAACAGGTTTATCGTTATAAAGCCCTGCAGATTTAGTGTTAAATCTATCTTTGAAAATCTCCTCAGCGGTCTTGCTCCTGTTCTGATTTTGAGCGCAGATAAACAACACATTCATAGTAGATGTATAGGCAGTACTCCAATATAAAGTTTGCACTAATTCATAGAACAATTGCTTTTTTTCCGTTTTTTCCGCAAATTCTCACAGGATAAGCCCATAAAGTATTTTAAAGTGAAAAATTCACTTTTCATCCATGCTTAAGTATATTTACATAGATGAGAGCGGAGACCTGGGAATAAAAGGCTCAAAATATCTCATTCTTGCAACCCTTTTAATTGATGAGCCGGCAGAGCTGGACAGGATAATAAAAAATATGAGAAGGAACAAATTCAAGAAAGAGCTCAAAAATGCACAGGAAATAAAGGCGAATAAATCATCAAAAGAAATAATTGAATTCATGATAAGAAATCTGAATCATGTAAAAGGAGCTAAGCTATTCTATGTCATTCTTGAGAAAGGGAAGATAAAAAGCAACTATCTGATGGCGAATAAAAACCGGCTTTATAATTACGTTGCCGGAAAATTGACTAAACACATGATGCTTGAAAATTTTGATGTTGAAATCAGGATAGACAAGTCCAAAGGAAAACAGCTTCTAAGAGAGGATTTCAACAATTATTTCAAAGCAAAACTTCATGAAAAATCATCAACAATTAAGGCAGAAATTTATCATAGTTATTCGCATTCTTGGTCCGGACTTCAGTTTGCAGATGCACTTTCATGGTCGTGCTTCCAAAAATTCGAGCATTCAAACAGCAGGTATACTGACTTAATAGAAATTGAAAAAGATGTTTATTACCTGTTCTAGAAAAAATAAGCAGAACCTAAAAGCACTAAAGCGTGTACCTCAAGGTGCACTGGCTTTCAGGTTTTACCTGCATTTGAAAAGAAAAGAGTTTAAGCTTATAAAATTTTCTGTTCTGCTTCGCAAACTCTCCGTCTTTTCCGTAACTTCTCACAGGACATCAGACATCTCTGGAAAACGCTTATTAAGAATGCTTGTTCTAAGTGTTTTATGGCAGGTATTTCAGTTTTTGAGAGCCGGGCGCAAGATTTAAATAGTTATATACATTTATATAACAAAATGAAGCGCCAGCAAATCCTGCATTATCCTCAATTAGACACTGTTCTTATGGTTGAGAACTATGCAAGAAAGCACTCAGGCGAATACAGGAAAAGGGCTTTCTGGGAGAATCTTCCAAGAAAGATGATGTATCAGACATTCTCTGTTATTATAAGCTACCTTTCAGAATCAGGAAAAGTGGCTTTAGACAGAGATGGCAAAATCGCCTGGGTTTGGAATCCGGCTCTTGTAGAAAGATACCTTTCCAAGCCGGGTCTTAAGGCATGAACTCAGAAGTCTATTTCTGCGAGGAAAAGCTGAAAATACAATATGAAAAGCTTAGTGAAGGTAGAAGCGAGGACAAGGAACTTCATAAATGCATTTCTGACGCAATAAATATTCTTAAGAAAGATGCATTCTCTGGAATCCAAATTCCAAAAAAGCTCATTCCTAAGATATACTTAAAGAAATACAAGATTGATAATCTGTGGAAGCTCAATCTGCGCAAAGGCTGGCGGTTGCTGTACTCAGTTGCAGGAAGCAAAGTCGCGATAATCTCAATAATTCTTGAATGGATGAACCACAAGGAATATGAGAAAAGATTTAATTATTAATTCTCCGTCAAATCTCCGTTTTTTCCGCAACTTCACACAGGACAAAAAATGCAGGGTCAGAAAAAGAATCTTCACAACTCATCATACTTCTCGTTTGAGCCCTGGCGCAATTTTTGATAATAAAAGTTTAAAATAAAAAAATTAGTTGCTCTTGCTTATGTAATTGTCTATTGCTTCCTTGTACTTCCTTTTTCCTTCATTGACAATCATTTCAATCTCTTTTGCATTATCTGTGCTCTCTTTTCTGAGCTTCTCAATGATATCTATTGATTCTATCTGATAGTTGACTATTGCGTCCACCAGCTTCTGCACAGAATCCTTGTTGATTGTTGGTCCATATCCTGCTTTCAATGCTTCTTTTTCAAGCTGAACACCTAAGTCTGCAATATCCTCAATGCCCTTGCTTGCTCCCTTCTGCATTGCCTCAAGTGTCTGTGTTGCCTCGTGCAGGTTTCCCTGTGAAGTGTATATAACATCCAAAAGAGTAAACACGTGCTCATTTGTTGTGAAGAAGGTTATTGCCTTTGAATACAGCCGCTTCTTAACCTCGTGTGTCTGGCTCAACTTTGCAGTAAGCGTCTCTCCGACATTGTAGCCTACAGTCAGGTTTTCACTGACGTCCTTTATCAGCTGGTATCTCTTATCTTCAAGCTGATAAGCGCGTCTTGCCTCGTCGCTCTCCAGCTGCAGTTTTGAAAGCTCTGCATTGTCCTCTCCTTTGTAAGAATTAACTTTCTTTGTGGCATCATCCCACTTTTCTTTTGCTTTCTTAAGATTGTCCTGCTCAGTATTCATAATCTCATAAGCGAGGATTTCTGCATTTTTCACCGCAAACCTGAAGTCAACATATGCTTCCATGATTTTCCTTTCTTTTTCAATGCTGTTTTTGGTATCTTTAGCAACGTCTAGATACATATCTCTTATTTTCGTGAATCTATTGTGAGGTGTTCCCCTTGTTATTCTCATGAAGAAATTTCTCAATTTCTCTTTTCCGTCTATCCTTCCGTCTTCCAGCTGTTCTACCAGCCCTTTGGAATCATCTCTTATAGAATCAAACATCCTGGTTATATCGCCGTATCTGTCTGAGAAGTTGATTGCTTCAACATTATCTCTTACTAATTCATTGAATGTGCCCATATACTGCATTACTCTTGCAATTGCAAGCACCTTTGGCTCATCAACATCCTTTACCTCTTCCAGAAGCGAGGCCAAGCCATAGGCTTCATCCTTTTTTGGCACAATCTTCAATTGGTTAAGAACTTCTACTGCATTGTCCAGATATTTTTGCAATCCTGTTTCCATCTTTTACGCCTCCAATATTCTCGGTCTTTTCAAAAATTTACGATATTTATTGAAAACTGATGATGAGAAATTCATATTTGCTATATAAATCTTTCTTATTTTACTCCTATGTAATGGTAAAGAACGAAAGGTTTAAAAGCAAGTGAAAATTACCAGGCTGCCATGGCGGAAAAAAAGAAGGAGCTCACTGTTGAAGAATTCATGAGAATAATGGATGTTGCAGACGCCCTCAAAAAGCAAGAAGAAGAGGTAAAGAGACAGCTGAGCGTGGATGAACAAAAAGCAGACATAAGAGAAAGATTGAGAAAGACATACCAGCAGATGGGCGTAGAGCTAAGTGATGAGCACCTGGATGCCGCTATTGAAAACTATTTCTCAGAACTTTACAAATTCAAACAACCGGAAAAAAATCTCTCCTGTAAAATCGCAGAATTATATGTGAACAGAGACAAAATTTTCAAGAAATATGTTGTTCCTGCGCTGTGCATCGGTGCAATAGGACTCGGAAGCTGGGGTGTAATAAAAACAGTTGATAAAGCCGGAAGAATGAGAGCAGAAAGAAATGTAGAAAATATAGTTGAAGAGTCCTATATGAGCAAAGAATCAATTGATAAGGATATAGACAGAATTTTGGCTTCTCCATTTGCAGCCCAGCTGCCGAAAAATGAACTGGACAATCTTAATGTTTTTGTCACGAATTCAAGAAATGAATTAAGCCTTAGCGATTCTTTTTTTGAAAAATACTGCTCAGGCGGAACTGCATCTGATGATATCAATCAAAGCAATTATGCTGAGGCAAAGCAAAAACTTGCCGGCATTCAGCTAAATATTGATTCTGCAAAATCAGACAAGGACAAGGCATCGGCTATTATTGAAACCCAGCAGCAGCTTGTAAATACAAAAACATCTTTAGACCAGCTGATAACTGAGATAAGGAATCTCAAGCCGAATGAAACATTTTCAAAACAGGCAGAACTTACTTACAATAATGGAATCAGCAGTATTGAAAAAAGGCAGCTAAGCGAAGCAGTGAAGCATAAGGATGAACTCTCTGGCCTGGAAGCATCAATAAACACATTCTCAGAACTGACAATAAAAGTTGAACAAGAATATTCTTCAATAAAAGAGATAGCGATAGAGCAGCTTGCCAAAGACAGGGGACAAGTCCTGTATTCTGAAGCAGGCCAGTACATTAAAACTTCAGATGTAAATAAGCTGGAAGAAACTGTAAACCAGATGCTTGAGCTGGACGAGACATTGAAGCAGGAATACAAGCTGATAATAACAGGAGGAGTTTGGCGCTATAAGCTTGACAACAAGAGCATAAAGAATTATTATCTGCTCCTGCATGCCCAAGACACTAAAGGCAATGACATTCCTAAGAGCATAACAAATGAGGAAACAGGCAAGATAAAAACAGTCACTGAATGGGGAGAGCGCGTGCCCAAGGAAGTCTATGACACTGTTGGAAAAGATAATGAGGACAATGGGATAATTGACAACAACATCCTCGGCATAAAAAAGAGGGGATTTATCACAGAAGAAATCATAATGCGCTATCAGGGAAAGCCGTTGGAGAAATTAGGGGAGATAACTGACTGGTAGAATCAGGATTAACAGCATAAAATCATTTTCAAGGTGAATTGGATGAGCTCAGGGAAAAGCGTATACGGCAGGATTTTAGAAAAAATAAATGAAGTGGAAGACCATTATGAAGCACTTAGCAGAAAGCTCTATAGCAATGAAAACAGCATTGAAAGTTTTTCTAAAGAGAGAAACAACAGCTATATTGAATTGGCAAAATTCTATCTTCCACAGATGAATGCTGAGACTGTAGCAAACACTCTTCCTGAATTCCAAGGGCTTGTTCAGAAAGTATTCAACGATAAACAGCAGAGGAGAAAGAAGGTTGAAAGTCTCAGCAGCGATTCAAGAAAAGATAAAGCCGCTCTTGAGAAAAAATTTACTGAAACAGATGAAACGCTTGAAGAAAAAGTGAAGGAGATAAATGAATTAAGAAGCGTAATATCAGATGAGCTCAAGGCAGATAAGGGCTATACCGAGCTGAAAGATAATGCAAATAAGGCAGATGAGGTGCTTACCCAGAATAAAAAGAGATATGAAGCATTCAAAATAGACGCTGAAAAGAAACTTGCCGATTATGAAAGCAGTCAATTTTTTATGTATCTCTTGAAAAGGGAATATGACCCTAAGCACAACAGCCTCATGGACAGGTTTGTTGCAAAAGTAATCAATTATGAGGAAAACAAAAAAAATTATGATTTCCTGACAAGCATGCCTGAAGCAATTGAAACAGAAATCAAAAAAAGGCAGGAAGACCTTGACGCGCTGGTTGCCCAAATAAGAGATATTGAAAAAGAAAAGGCAAAAAAGCACGGGCTTGACAGTGCAATTGCGCAAGGCAGAACTCTCGGAGAGAAGAGAAAGTCAATAATGTCAGAAATTGAAAAATCAGATTCAGATTATAAAAAATACATTCAAGAAATAAAGGGAATAGATGATGACAAGGGCCAATATTACAGGGAAGTAATTGCCAATCTCGAAAATTATCTGGAAGGAAAAGACCTTTCATTCCTGAAAAATATTGCCTCTTCAACAAGCAGAAAAGAGGACGATGAGCTTGTGGCAAAGATTGAAAATGCTGATAAGAAAACTGCAGAATTGAAACAAGAAGCAAAATCATTAAAGACAGAGCAGAGCAGTATTGGAGCAAAGCTGGACGGACTCAGGGAGTTCAAGAGAGATTATACCAGAAATGATTATGAGTCCTCAGAATCGCGCTTTAGGGGCGACTTTGATATTGATAGACTGCTCCAGCTTTACATGTTGAGAAGCCTGACAATAAATCAAATATTTAGTGAAATGAAGGAGCATCAATATTTTGAGAGACATTCATACGAGTCTGACTCATGGTATCATGGCTCTTCAGGCAGCTCCGGGAGCGGAGGGAGCTTTGGGAGTGGTGGAAGCTTTGGAGGCGGCGGGGGCTTTGGCACTGGCGGCGGATTTGGGCATTAAAATGGAGATTGCCTGAAGGATATTTACAGCTCATCATATTTCTTATTCAAACCCTTTTCTTAAGAATTTCTCACTCAAATATCAATAAGGTTTGCCTGTCCTCAGCGCCCTCTTTCAGCGAGTATATCAGCCCGTATTTTTCAGACGCGCATTTCTCATAGGGAGCGCTCTTGTCATAGATTACCTGCCAGTCCGGCTTCTGCATCTCGTAGAGTATTGCTACATACTTGCATGAAAAGTCGGGCTTGGGCTCAATTCCGGGAATCTCAACGATTTTCACGCCTGCGCTATTCTCAAGGCACCTGAATAAATCAGCTGTGTCAATCTTTACATCGTAGAAATTCGGGTCATCTGACTTTGTAGATGTTGCGCCTTTCACTATCTTTGCGATTATTTCAGGAGGGAATTTCTCAAACATAAAGCTGATGAATTTCTCCTTCAGAGCAGAGTCGTCGCAGAACTCTTCCTGCCAGCCAGAGCTGTTTGTCAGTTTAGTTAGCTGCTCTCTTAAAGCGTTTGTGTCAAGGATTGGGGATATCATATCTTTCTCTTTCTCAGGTTTGTATTTAAAGCTTGTGAAGAACTATTGCTTATCCTTATGGTAGAATGAGAGGAGAACAATCTTGTCTTCATCCCTTAAGTAAATGTAGGAAAGCCGGAAAGGGGCAATATAAAGCTCCCTTGTGCCTTTTCTTGAAAAGCGCATCGGCTTTCCTGACCCAGGGCTTTTGCAGATTTTTGAAACCTGCTTAAGGATGCGCTCTTTTAATGAAGAATCTTTTATTTTTGAGAATGTTCTCTGGAAATCAGCGCTGAAGGCAATCTTCACCATTTTTTGGCTTCCTTCATGAACTCCTCAAAAGGCATCTCATTGAATTCCCCCTTCTTGTATCTCTTGAATGCTGCCTCTGTCCTTCTTACGAATTCAAGGTCATCCTTGAGCTCGGTTGAGAGGGAGCTTGCCTTGGCCATGAGAATTCTCTCATCATCCCTTATTATCATCAGTTTCTCTCCTTTCTTGAAGCATTCCCTCATCTCAACAGGTATAACAATCTGCCCCTTGGAGCTCATCCTTGTAACAGCAATGTCAAACATGGTATCACCAGGTAAGACAAATCTTACTTTATATTTAAGGCTTTCCATGGGAATGCTCCGGACTCAGCGGTTTATCAACTTCTCTGAATTTTTTCATTTTATAAAATCGTAGGCAGAATACCCACAAATTCAACAAAAATCGCAGATTTTTGAGTGCCAGAAATCTTTGATTTCTGAGCATATTTGTGGGATGAATGCCGTGCCTCTTTCCAGTATATGTGCTAGAGGCAGAAGCGGTAAAAACATTTAATAGCGTTTTCTGTTCATTCTAACTCGTTAGAGCAATCGAGAATAAGAAACAAGGGAACATTTCTAAACGACGAACGAAACGAACGAGGGGGTGAGGCGAGAAGACAACAAAAATAGACTTATCTCACAAAATGTTTGAAATAGCCATAAAAAAATAAAAAAGTAATTTATTCACTAGATGCAATTCTGTGGCATCCGCCTTTGAATCGGTCTTTTTCCAAATAAAGCTCCATCAGATTGGATATTTTTTGTCGTCTTCAATTATTAAAACTTTTTCGCGCATAGATTTGTAGTTCATCCTATTTCCCTAATAATAATTTTATCACGGTTTTTAAATCATCGGCTGTGTATTGCGTATTTATTGGGTGAGAAAATGTTACTTCTCTTTGTTTGCCATCACTATCCTTAATTGTGTATGTTTGCTTGCCATTTATAACAAGCCCCTGACAATTCAAACCGTCTTCTGTCATATGGTTATATCCTTCTCTTGTGCCAAAATCTATATATTCTACAGATACCCGTCCTTGATATTCCCTTACTAAGCCATCCAACAAATCAGTTACCTCTTTCCCGCAGGCACCTAAGTTTAAATAAGCCTTTATGGTAACTTTTTCCGCGGGTATAATCGTGGTAGTCGCGGAAGATTTTTGTTCAACTTCCACCTCGGGTCTTTGGCCGCCAAGAAAAAACCACATGCCAAAAATACAGGCCGTAAGCAATATTCCGAGTACAATTAAGTTAAGAAATCTTTTTTTAACCAAACTCATAATTTTTCCCTCTTTATATCTGAAACTACTTTATCGTTTTCTACTAAACTTTTATTTTGTGGTTTTCTCCAAATAATTGCATTTGCATGGATAGTTAGAGGTAAATAACCTTTCTCTCTTTGTCTTTTTCTAAATTCGTCAAGAATGGTTTTCCATATTTCCGTTTGTTTATTTGTTTGTATTCTGTTTAACGTCGCTTTTTTGGGACCTCTTGTTTCTAGAATAACATCGTAATCGTCTACTGAATTAATACGGAATGTTCTAATTTTAGAATAAACTTGGGCATCAGGGACATGTGCCTCTTTTAACAACGTTTGAAGGACATCAGGATTACTTCGAATGCAATTTTTAGGGGGGCGAGATAAATCTTCCTTTAAAACGCTTGCAGTAATTTCCCTAAACTCTTTATAATGCTCAAGAGCCGGCAGCGTAAACCCAAGGCGCCCGCCAGGTCTTAAAACTCTCTTCATCTCCTGTACCGCTTTTATCCTGTCATTCACCTGCTGAAGGACGAAATTACTGACAACCCGATCGAACGTATTATTCGGAAAGCCAAGGTCTTCTGCGTTACCGGGCGTAAATAATATATTGGGAGTTTTCATTTCTTCTTTTCTCTGTAATGCCTGTGATATAACCCTGCCTGAGATATCCACTCCTGCAACCTTTCCTTTTTGCCCGACCCTTCTAAGCATTGAAAAAGCGCTGACCCCGATTCCACATCCCACATCTAAAACATGCATTCCTTTCTCAATACCGCACAACTGCGCAAGCCAATCGGAGAAAGGGCTAAAGAGTGGTTCCGTAAGCTCGTATTCGCTGGATTTGAGTGGTTCCGTAAGCTCGTATTCGCTGGATTTCATATTCGTTGTTTTATAATTTTATATCTTCAATCACTTTGCCGTCCTTTAAGACAATTTGGCGTTTTGCTTTTTTGGCAATTTTGTCGTCATGAGTAGCAATAATAATTGTTACTTTTTCTTTTTGATTTAAGGACTGAAGCAGTTCCAGTATTTTTTCACCCGTTTTTGAATCCAAATCTCCCGTCGGCTCGTCGGCTAAAATTATTTCTGGTTTATTAATAAGCGCTCTGGCGATAGCCACCCTTTGTTGTTCGCCACCGCTCAATTCCCCCGGTAAGTGTTTTTCTCTTGTGTCTAAGCCAACTTTTTCAATAACTTCCATAGCAGCTCGGTAACATTCGGCCTTTTCCATTTTTATCGGAAGCAATGGTAACATTATATTCTCAATAACAGAAAGTGTCGGAATAAGATTAAATTGCTGA